>Ga0074193_1000001_pt1 | contig 833746 bp, 851 predicted proteins | sample EPASupsiteHSE605_FD_64523 | JGI IMG/M metagenome (GOLD analysis project Ga0074193, IMG submission 64523) | Bioremediated contaminated groundwater from EPA Superfund site, New Mexico - Sample HSE6-05 | ecosystem: Environmental > Aquatic > Deep subsurface > Groundwater > Contaminated ... | reverse complement strand
ATTTTCGCTCTATTGCTGCTGACGTTCCTTTAGTTGTTTGTCTAAATGCTTCTTTTTTTGCTTCGTCTACTATTTTTCCTATTACTGGTATTACTATTAACGCTAAAATTGCTAGCAATATTATTATTGCTAACAATTCTATTAATGTAAAACCGTTCTTCTTTTTATACACCATTTTTATACCGCCTTTTTTACTATTTCGTTTATGCTTTTAGTTAACAATTATTATGTTAATCAACTAGTTTTTTTTCGATAACACTAGTCTTATCATCAACTATTTCGCTGCGATATAAAACAATCCCTTTTCCTTTTTCATACACTCTTGTTTCTTTATATTTTTTTACTACTGGTTTTTTTTCATTTTCTTCGTATGTATCTACATTTCTTACGCTTTCTATAGTTACTTTATTATTTACCATGCTAGTTACTGTATTTGTAATCAATCCATCTGTACTTTTCCATGTCATATTTACATATGGTACTCCTACTATTATTTCGCTTGGATATATAACTGAAACTACTTTTCCATCTGCTACATATTCTCCTGATTCAACTACTTTTTCATTTGTTATTACGTATGTTGTATTTAAAGTTGTTTTTTGTTTGTCTTCATTTTCTACATCATAACTTGTTTTTACTGTCGTTACTCCATCTACTATAGTTGGTTTAGACACAGTAACCTTATATTCACCATTTGCATCTTTGAAATTTTGCGTCATTTCCTTATCTGGAAATAGTTCTGCTAAACTAATAACTGTGTATGGTGTTTCTTCTTTATCCTTTTTATTTAAATTAAATAAAAAGAATGTGACTCCTAATATAACAATGGCACTTACTATTATAATTACTTTTTTCATTTTTGTTTACTCCTCTACTACTTTAAATTCTATATTTTTTATATTTGAATAGTCACCTGCTATTCCTGTTGTGAATACTTTTACTCTTCCTGGCTCTAGATTTTCTACTACTTGCATCATTGATTTTACTTCTTTTCCAGTTTCGTCTTTTAAAACTATCTGTACTGTAAAATTTTTAACCTCTTTTGTATTATTTAACATTTTTGCTGACAAATTTGTTATGCCTCCATCATATACTTTTGTGATTTCACTAAAAGTCACATCTTCAATAACTACATCTTCCTCAGCTACATTATCTTTTATTGTTGTTTTTGTCTTATCATTTGAATTTTTATTGATATTAACTATCACTGTTATTATAACTACAATAACGATTAGAACTATTAAAATTGCCATGATTAATTTCTTATTTTTGCTCATTTTTTCTACTCCACATCTCTATATTTTTTAGCAATAAGCAGATACTCTACTATATGTTAAATTATACCCAAAATGAAAAATGAAGTCAATTGATACAAGGTTATTTAATAATTTTTAATATTTTAAAATTGATTTATTAAATGTAAAAAAGCTTAAGATTACTTAAGCTTTTTTTAAAATATATGGATCTTTTTTAGTACCTGTTCCAGAAATAACAACTGCATTTTTTGACAATACTATTACTGGATATATCTTATCTACATTTTTGGTACTATCTATATAAATATTATTATTCTTGTTTAAATAAGCATTATTAGTACTTAGAACCATCTCTCTTGTCAGATAAGATGAATCACCTATAATTATATTATTATCTTCAACTTTATAATCAGTTAATAAACTATTTATATAATCACTTGTACTTAATAAGCCTATTTTTGATTCAAGTGTTTTTTCTATTTTAATAATATTGGAATCGTTTAAATTTAAACTTTCAATATCCCATACATTATTTTGAATCAATTCATTACTTAAAAAATCAGAATATTTAGTATTTAATTTAGAGTATAGTTCCTCGATGCTGTTGTAACTAATAATATCGTAACTATTCTTAATAAGTTTTATATTTCCATCATCAAAGCTTACAATATTCCATAATTCATTATTATACATTATGTAATTGTCTAGATTATTACCTTTATAAATATACTTATCTGCTTTTTTATATAGACCCGAATCATCAGTTACAATTGGTGTTTTAATACCATTAAATAAGCGATATACTGGGCATTCCTCATACTGAATCATAATATCCTCTGAATATGGAACTTTCATGGCGCACATACCATTACGATTTAAAAATACAGAATTACTTTTATCCATAAATATAACTCCAGTACCTTTTACATAATATTCATCATTATGTATAGTATAACCATTATTAATTATGAATTCCTCGGCTATACTATCATCATTAAGTTCATAACTATCAATATTTTTAAGTATTTTTTTTACGTCATTTATTAAAGTTAGTTTTGGTCTTATATTTATTTCATTTATGACAATAGGTATAACCGCTGCCATAAACACAACAAGTATTAATATTTTCTCTTTTTTACTCATTAGATTTTTAAATGCTTTCTAACAGCTCTCCAACTTCCAAACATACCTACAGCAATTCCTATTGCAACTAGCAATCCTGATAGTTTATAAATAAACATTGTTGGTTCAACCAATTTAATAAATGAAGATAATACTTTACCATCAAAATTATTATATAAAGTTGTATAACCATAAGTAGTCAATATAATTGGAATTATTGATCCTATTATTCCTAATACTAATCCTTCAAGTATAAAAGGTATTTTTATATTAATATTAGATGCACCTACTAAACGCATTATATCAATCTCATTTTTTCTCGAAAAAATAGTTATTTTAATTGTATTAGTTATTAAGAAAGCCGTTACTATGATAAGTGCAATGACTATACCAATACTAATTTTTCTAACAACGTCAAATACCGAAACCAATTGTTCAATCATGCCTTCGCCGTATTTTACTGTTTCAACATAATCAATGTTTTCAATTTGCTTTGCAACTGTTCCTATTTTATTTATATCTTCTACTTTAATTTGATATGTTGGTTGAAGTGGGCTAGTTTCTTCTGTCCAATCAGCCATAATATTTTTAAATACATCTGATTCAGCCATCATCTCTTCTGCAATTTGCATCTTAGATTGATAAGTATAACTTTCTATACCATCAATTTGTTTTATTTTTTCTAAAACATCATCAGTCTGTTCAGCAGTTATATCTACATTCATAAAAACCACTATAGTTACGTCTTGCTCAACATTAGAAGCAAAATTATTTACATTATAAGTTAATAACATAGCTATTGATACAACAATAAGGGTAATTGTGATACAAGAAATTGAAGCAAGTGATAAAGAAAAATTTCTTATTACTCCCTTTAAAGAATCTCTAACATTTCTTCCTAAAATTCTAAATACTTTCATGTACATAAGTCCCTTCTGGATAATCTTTTAATATTCTTCCTGTATCAAGTAAAATAACTCTTTTTTTAAATTTATTAACTATTTCTGTGTCATGCGTAACCATGATTATTGTAGTACCCATACGATTTACTTCTTCAAGGACTCTCATAATTTCAAAACTTGTATTTACATCTAAGTTTCCGGTTGGTTCATCACAAATTAATAACTTTGGTCCATTAACTATTGCTCTTGCTATTGCAACTCTTTGCTGCTCTCCACCTGATAATTCATCTGGATAATTTCTTGCTTTTCCTTTTAGACCTACTAAATCAAGGACTTTGATAACCTTTTCATATATTTCAGCTTTTGTTGTACCAAATATTTCAAGTGCAAATGCAACATTTTCATAAACAGTTAGTTTTGGCAATAATTTAAAATCTTGAAATACTACTCCAATTTTTCTTCTAAGTTTATAAACTTTACCATTTCTAAGCTTTGATACTTCTATACCACCTACGTTAATGCTACCACTATCAGGTTTTTCTTCTCGATATAACATTTTTATTAATGTTGATTTACCACATCCGGTATGCCCTATTACAAAAACAAATTCACCTTTTTCAATATTTAGTGTTAAATCATATAAAGCTGTTGTTCCAGTTTTATATGTTTTTTTAACATCTTTCATTCTTATTAAATCCATATATTCAACCTCTTTTCCTACTTTATCTTATTGATCCACCTGAAACTTCATATGCGTCCGTTACCATAAAAAATATATCTGGATCAATACTTTGTAATCCTTCTTTCAACAAAAAATAATCTTTAGTTGGTAGTGTACACATAATCATCTTTTGAAAGTTACCTGTATAACCACCACGTGCATCAATTACTGTAATGCCATGGCTTAAATTAGCCATAATAAATTTCTTGACAGCAGTCTCATGATCCGTAATAATATAAAATGTCTTAGACTGAGATATACCAAGAATAACTTTATCAGCCATATAACTAATTACACTTATTGATACAACTGAATACAAAAATTTTTCTAAACCAAATACAAATAAACTTCCTAATATTATTATTCCATCAGTAAAGAACATAGAGTTACCAATGGACATTTTAAAGTATTTTGCAACTATTTGATTTAAAATATCTGTTCCTCCAGTTGTATATCCGGACTTAAATATAAGCCCCATACCAAAACCACTTATTGCGGCTCCAAACAAAGCTAATAATAATGGTTCTGTATTTCCTAAATCAACATATGGAATAACCCATTCTGTTGCTTTAACAAAAATAGGATACATAAGTGAGCCTATCACCGTTTTAGATGTCTTTTCCTTACCCATTAAAACAAAACTCATTCCGAGTAATATCAACGAACCTATCAAAATAACTAATGATACATCAAAACCAAATAATTTTTTACAAATAACGGCAAGTCCACTGACACCATAAACAATATTGTTAGGTAACATGAATATATTGAATGCTAGTGCGACGATAAGAACACCTAATATAAATGATAAACTTCTTTTAAATATATCTTTTTTGTAAATTTCTTTAACAATGTTCTCTTCATTCTTCTTTTTAAAAAACAACATACTATCTTCCTTTCACCAAGTATTCATTTATAAACATATCTAAATCTCCATCAAGTACTTTTGATACATTACTTGTTTCAGCGTTGGTGCGATGATCCTTAACCATTGAATATGGACACATAACATAACTTCTTATTTGTGAACCAAAATTGATATCATCTACAGTTCCTTTTAAATCTTGTAATTCTTTATTTTTTCTTTGCAATTCTATTTCATATAATTTATTTTTTAAAACTTCCATTGCTTTTTCTTTATTTTGAATTTGGCTACGCTCATTTTGACAAGTTACAACTATTTTAGTAGGTAGATGTGTTATACGTACTGCACTATCAGTTGTATTAACACCTTGTCCACCACTTCCAGTAGAACGATACACATCTATTCTAATATCTTTTTCATCTATTTCAATATCTATATCGGAATCTTCAAACAATGGTGATACAGAGACAGATGCAAATGAAGTATGTCTTCTCGAATTAGAGTCAAATGGTGATATTCTAACTAGTCTATGAACACCTTTTTCGGATTTTAAATATCCATAAACATACATTCCTCTGACTAAAATCACTACATTTTTTATTCCCGCCTCTTCACCAGGTTGTTCTTCAATAACTTCATATTTATAACCTTTTTTATCAAAATAACGAGTATACATTCTATACAACATACTTGCCCAATCACAAGATTCTGTACCACCTGCTCCTGGGTGTATTTCTACTATTGCATCTTCCTTATCATAAACGTTATCTAAGTAAATAGTTACTTTTTGTTCTTTAATTCTTTCGCTTATTTGGTTTGCATCGGAACATATTAAATTTTTAATATCCTCGTCATTCTCATCTTTTAAAACTTCTAACATATCAATATTATTATTTATTTTGTCTCTCAAGGCTTTGATTTCATCTAAAGATTTTTGAAGTTGGTTCAGTTCAGCAATCACTTTCTCACTGTTTTTTTTATCATTCCAAAAATCAGGATTATTCATAATTTGTCTTAATTCTTCAATTCTTTTTATTTTCTTTTCAGGTTCAAAGTGACCTCCATAGTTCATCACTTTGAGACAGATATGCATTATATATACTTATAAGTTCATTTAGTTCCATATCTTACCTCCTATACTTTACCATTATATCATTTTTCAGGCTTTTTTTCCAAAGAAAAAGCGATTATTTTTGATAATCGCATTCACTACATTTTATTATATCACTTTTTTTAGTTAACATTTTACCACATTTTGGACATTTTTCTCCAGTTGGCATATCCCAATATGCTGTCTTACATTTAGGATAATTGTTGCATCCATAAAAGATTTTACCCTTTTTGCTCTTTTTTTCAACAATCATTCCTTCATCACAGTTTGGACACTTGCATACTTCTACAACTATTCTTTCTTCTGTTTTTATGTATTTACATTCAGGATAGTTAGAGCATGCTACAAATTCACCATACTTGCCTTTTCTTTTAACAAGTGGATGTCCACATAATGGACAATCTTCTCCTACTTTTTCTGCTTCCTTCTTAGGAAGTTTATCAAAAGCATCTTTTACTGATGGCTCAAATTGTTTGTAAAATTCGTCTAATACTTTATACCATAAAGCTTTTCCTTCAGATATTTTATCAAGATCTGTTTCCATATTAGCTGTATATTCTACATTAATAAGTTTGTTAAAACTTTCTTGTAACTTATCAGTTACTTCTATACCTACTGCAGTTGGAACAAATTTTTTTTCAACAATTGTTACATATCCTCTATCTTTAATTACGGTCATAGTTTGAGCATATGTACTAGGTCTACCAATACCTAATTCTTCCATTTCCTTAATAAGTTTTGCTTCAGTATATCTAGCTGGCGGTTTAGTGAAATGTTGTTCTTTTTCTATAGCGCTTGAAACTAATATATTTGATTTATATGTGTCAAGTGGTGGTAATATAGTATCTTTTGTATCCTCATAATCACTATATACTTTTAAGTAACCATCAAATAAAATAATTTGTCCTGTTGCTTTAAATTGATAATTATTATTATCTAATATTGCAGTTGTATTCAATGTCTTAGCATCTTTCATCAAAGAAGCTAAAGCTCTATAATAAATCATTTTGTATAGTTTGTATTCATCTGCAGTCAAATAATTCTTTAAAGATTCAGGCGTTCTATTAATGTCAGTTGGTCTAATACCTTCATGAGCATCTTGAACATTTTCTTTTTTCTTTGCTTGTTTTACATAACCAACGTAATCTTCACCATATTTAGCTTTGATAAAACCATATGAGCTTTTAACAAACTCATCACTAAGGCGAATAGAATCAGTACGCATATAAGTTATTAAACCCACTGTTTCTGTCGAGATATCAATACCTTCATATAGTTTTTGAGCTACACTCATAGTTTTTTTTGCATTAAAGTTAAGCTTATTTGAAGCATCTTGTTGCATTGTACTTGTTGTATAAGCAGGTTTTGATTTCTTACTCTTTTCCTTCTTATCTACACTTTCGATTTTAAAAGCATTAGATAACTTTTCTAAAATTTCATTAGCTTCAATTTCATTTTTAACTTCTATATCTTTATGATTGTAGTTAAATAATTCAGCATCAAAATCATTAAATTTCGCTGTAATAGTCCAGTATTCATCTGTTTTAAATGCTTCAATTTCTCTTTCTCTGTCCACGACTAGTTTAAGAGCAACACTTTGAACACGTCCTGCACTGGTACCATCAGTTTTAGATTGAATTAATTTGCTTAATCTAAATCCAATAATTCTATCAAGAATTCTTCTTGTTTCTTGACTATTAACTAAATCTTTATCTATTTTACGTGCGTGCTTAAATGCACCTGTTACAGCGTTTTTTGTTATTTCATTAAACACCACACGATTATAATTTTCATCTTTTAAACCTAAAGCATCATATAGATGCCATGATATAGCTTCTCCCTCACGGTCAGGATCGGTTGCTAGATAAACAAAGTCAGATTTTTTAACTTCTTTTTTTAATTCATCTATTACTTTTTTCTTGCCTTTTATGTTTACATAATCAGGTTTAAAATTGTTATCGACGTCTACTCCAAAACCAAATTTACCTTTAGTAGATAGATCTCTTATGTGCCCTACAGAAGCAACAACTTTATAATCTTTACCAAGATAAGTTCCGATTGGCCCAGTTTTATGTGGAGATTCCACTATTACTAAGTTTTTCGACATAATCCACTTCCTTTGCTATTTAGTTATACACTATATTTTTTTTCTTGTCAATCACTTCATATATATATTATATCCATAAATAGACTGGTTTCCTTGTTATTTAGTAATTTTTCCACACTTACTTCCCCATGTATCTATTATCTTATTATCCTTATATATATTAAGTATTTCACAGTTGTTTGAACATCCGCCACATTCTCTACCTTTAGTAGAAAAATCAACATTATTTATATCCAAACTATACACTTTATTACTTATATCTTTTTTTGATAATATCGCTATTCCAAGAGCCCCCATTAAATGACTATCTTTATCTACAATTATTTCTTCATCTAGCACTTCCTTAAAATACTTTATTACCCCAATATTTTTACTTACTCCTCCCTGAAATACAATAGGAGGCTCTATTTTTTTACCTTTACCTATATTATTTAAATAATTTAGTACAATACTTTTACATAATCCAGCTACAATGTCTTCTTTATTGTAGCCTACTTGCGCTTTGTGAATTAAATCGGATTCAGCAAATACAGTACATCTTGCCGCTATTTTAGCAGGTGTCTTTGATCTAATGGCATATTTACCAAACTCTTCAACATCTATTCCCAATCTCTTTGCTTGACTAGATAAAAAAGCTCCAGTTCCAGCAGCACATAGCGTATTCATGGCATAATCTTTTATAATTCCGTTTTCAATAAGAATTATTTTTGAATCTTGTCCACCTATTTCAAGAATTGTCTTGACGTTGGGATATCTGCTTAATGTACCTATAGCATGTGCAGTTATTTCATTTTTTATAACATTAGCATTAACCATTAAACCAATTAGTTTACGAGCGCTGCCAGTTGTTCCTATTCCTTTTATTATCACATTATTAGGCATATCTAATTTTACGCACTCTATTATTTTTTTTACTGCACTTATAGGATTGCCCTCTGTCCATATATATTTAGAGCATATTATATTATTTTCTTTATCAATTACAACTACTTTGGTAGATATAGACCCTATATCAATTCCAAGATATCCATTAATCATCTTTGTGCCTCATTTCTAGCATATCTATGAAGGCTTCTAACCTTGTATTTATTCCTACTTCACTTGTCATAGTATCAAAACTCATAAACAATACTGGTACATTATATTTTAAACAAATTTTATTTATTATAGGCATTGCCCCTATTTCGGGTGTACAAAAAGAAGACTTTATGTGAATAATACCATCATAGTTTTCTTTGCACATAAGTTCTGTTCTACAAATATTATCAGCAGCATCAGCCCCCATCCTATTTTTTATAAATCCACTTTTCTTAAGTTTTTTTCTTATGTATTTTCTTTTTTTAAATAAAAGATAATCAACATTAGTAAATCTTGTTACTTCTACACCACTACTTAATAATTTGTCTTCGAGATTATAATTACTAAATGGTTCCATAATTGTGTATAGTTCACCTATTATACCAATTTTTATAGGATTATTAGGTTTATTTATTTTTACGGATTTGAATAATTTTATATATTTTTTATATATTTTAAATGTATTAAATATTCCCTTAGTATTAGCTAAATCGTTTAAATATAATTTTTTTATATTTTTAAAACTATTTTTTTCTATTTCAAAACCGACATTTGTTCTAATATAATCATCTATTTTATCCATACACTTAACCATTAATATTGCATTCATGGCTACATGAATTGACCTGAATATATTTATTTTATTTATTTTATTTAACTCTTTATATATTCTTTTTATATCTGTTTTACCAGCTGTTATTAAATTAATCATAGTAAATTTATACCCTAAATCTTTTAATATTTGCTTCTGTAATTCACTATAGTAACCATACCTACAACCACCACCATACTGAATTAAAACATTTGCTCCCAAATCCAGTCCTTCAATAAGAGATCCTAATGTGTATTTAAATGGACTGCAAATAAAATCTGGACTATATCTAGTACCTAATTCTACTGTTTTGTTAGTTATCTTAGGAACATCAATTATTTCAGCATTAAGTATATTGCCTAATAAGTATTTAGCAGGAACATCATAATTACCCATATGAGGAAATGCTATTTTATTTTTGTTCAATTATGTCAATAAAACTTTCTATTCTAGTTTCTATTCCTGCTAAAGAATTTAAATCATCAATGATTATATTAAGATAAGGTAATTTTATCTTTCTTATTATAAGTTCATTAACCATTGAATCCGGGGCACAAGGAAATGATGATATAAAAACTATACCATCAACATTATTTTTTGCTAGTTCTACTGCGCCAGCACTTTCTTTACTATATTTCCAATATAATTCTTTAGAAATATTTTTACTTAATTCTTTTGTTTTATCGCTATCAAATTTATCAGAATATATAATATCAATATTACTACCTTCAAACATTTTAACAATTGGTACTCCTATATATTCATCATATAAATTGTAACTATGTCCCACTACTAATATTTTCTTGTTTTGTGTATATAACTTATTGGTGTTTATAATTATTTCCTTTTTATTTTCTTTACTTTCCCTTATTTTCGAAAATAAATATGCTGTTTTAATTTGTTTTTTATCTACATTAAACTTGTTAAATATCTTTAATAATTCTTTATATAAAGTTCTATAATTATAATGATCTATAGTAATATTAATAATTTTCTTATCAAATATATTGTTTATAAGATCATAAGTACTTATGTAGTTAGTACAACCTTGCTCTTTTATACCTGTATTATCCATTCTTATATTTAAAATATAATCACATTTATCTTGCAAGTATGCCACATGTCCTAAAAACAATTTCATTGAAGTACACATTTCATCATTTGAATGTTTAATTCCTAAATCCCTTATCATACTAGTTGTAGGTGGCGATACAATTACTTCAAAATTTAATTCTTCTAAAAAAAATTTAAGGAATTTTCCTTCGTTATAATAAAAAAAAGTCCTTGGAAGGCCTATTTTAACCTTGTCCATTTTCATCACCTAAATAATTATATTTAATAATGTTAATTTTATTACTTTATCAAGCTTTTTTTTGATATAATTATAGATAGGATATATTAACTTAATTTTATATATATTATAAAATATTTTAACTTTCAAAAGGAGAGATGCTTGATGATAATAAGAGAGATTAGTGAAGAAGAATACAGCAAGTTTATTAGTACATATCCATTTAGTTCAATATATCAAACAGTTGAATATGCTTCTGTTATGAAAAAGCAAGGTTACAATTATTTATTTTTAGGTGGCTTTGATGGTGATAATATTGTTGCTGCATCATTATTACTTATTGAAAGAATAAAAGGATATAGCTATGCTTATGCTCCAAGAGGTTTTTTAATGGACTACAACAATAAAGAACTAGTAATTAATTTTACCAAAGAAGTTAAAAAGTTTTTAAATAAAAAGGATTTAGTAGCTGTTAAACTTTGTCCTATTATTGTAAAAAATATTATTAGTCCAGAAGGTAATGTTGTTGGAACTAATCCAAAATATGAAGAGGCGTTTAATAATTTAAAAGAAGCTGGGTACTATCATTTTGGATATAATACTGGTTTTGAGGCTTATAAACCTAGATTTGAATCTATGCTTGATATATCTGGCGATTATAGAACATTATTTAAAAACATTAAAAAAGAATATAAAACAAAGATTAGAACAGCTGAAAAACAAGGTATTAGAATATATAGAGCTAATTCAAGTGAGTTAAACCTTCTTTATGAAGAAACTAAAAACAAGTATTCTAGAGACATAAAGTATTTTGAAGATTCATATAAGTATTTTAATGAACATGATAAAATGGATTTCTATTATGCTAAAATCGATACAAAAACATATTTGCAATTAGTAAAGAAAATGTATGAAAAACAAGAAAATCTTGTTACAGAGGTTAATAATAGTGTTATTAATAATAAAAATAATTCTAATAAAATGATATCAAGAAAAATAGATTCTGATAGACAGTTAGCAATATATAAGAAAAGATTAATTGAGGCCACAAATTTACTTAAAGACAATCCTAATGGATTAGTATTATCTTCTGTATTAATCGCCAAAAATAGAAGTGAAATTTTCTTATATATGGATGGTTTTGATGCAAGATATAAGAATTTTAGTGCTAAACACTTGATTATTTGGAAGATAATTGAAAAATACTCTAAATTAGGATATAAACGATTTAATTTTGGAGGCATAACTGATCCAAGAATAGACAATCCAAATTTTAATGGTTTAGTTCAGTTTAAGACTAATTTCAATTGTAGTACTGTAGAATATATGGGCGATTTAGAATTAGTTGTAAATGGTTTAAAATATACAATGTATAGGCAAACAAAAAAAGGTACTAAATAGTACCTTTTATTTTTTTTATTATTAATTATTTAATAACTTCTGAAATGTTACCAGAACCAACTGTTCTACCACCTTCACGAATTGAGAACTTAGTTCCATTTTCGATAGCGATAGGAGCGATTAATTCAACAGTCATTTCAACACTGTCTCCAGGCATAACCATTTCAACACCAGCAGGTAACTCGATAACACCAGTTACATCTGTAGTTCTGAAATAGAATTGTGGACGATAGTTACTGAAGAATGGAGTATGACGTCCACCTTCTTCTTTACTAAGTACATATACTTGAGCTTTGAATTTTGTATGTGGAGTAACAGTTCCTGGTTTAGCAAGTACTTGTCCTCTTTCAACATCTTCACGAGCAATACCACGAAGTAATACTCCGGCATTGTCTCCTGCTTCAGCATAATCTAATTGTTTACGGAACATTTCGATTCCTGTAACAACAGATTTCTTAGTATCTCTTATACCAACGATTTCAACTTCATCATTAAGTTTTAATTGTCCTCTTTCAACACGTCCTGTAACAACTGTTCCACGACCTGTGATAGTGAATACATCTTCAATTGGCATTAAGAATGGTTTGTCTAAATCATGAACTGGAGTTTCAATCCATGTATCAACAGCATCCATTAATTCATCAATTTTACCTACCCAAGCAGCATCTCCTTCAAGAGCTTTAAGAGCAGATCCACGAATAATTGGAGTATTATCTCCATCATATCCGTATTCAGTTAATAATTCACGGATTTCCATTTCTACTAAGTCTAATAATTCTTCATCGTCAACCATATCACATTTGTTCATGAATACTACCATTTTTGGTACACCAACTTGACGTGATAATAAAATGTGTTCACGAGTTTGAGCCATTGGACCATCTGTAGCAGCTATAACTAAGATAGCGCCATCCATTTGAGCAGCACCAGTGATCATGTTTTTAACATAGTCAGCATGTCCTGGGCAGTCAACGTGAGCATAATGTCTCTTTTCAGTACTATATTCGATATGGGCAGTATTAATAGTAATACCACGTTCTCTTTCTTCTGGAGCCTTATCGATATTTTCGAAATCTACTTTTTCATTACCGAATTTACCAGCTAAATGTGATGAAATTGCAGCAGTTAAAGTAGTTTTACCATGGTCAACGTGTCCAATTGTACCAACGTTAACATGTGGTTTTGAACGGTCAAATTTTTGTTTTGCCATATAAATTTCCTCCTCTTTTTTACTTACATATTATATTTTATAATAATACATGAATTTTTTCAAGTATTTTTATAACTAATTAATTGTTTGCACCATTTTTCTTGATGATTTGTTCTGTTATGTTTCTTGGTGTTTCTTCATAATGATCGAATACCATTGTAAATGTTCCACGTCCTTGTGTATTTGAACGTAAACTTGTTGCATATCCGAACATTTCAGAAAGTGGAACCATAGCATCAATAGCTAAAGCATTTCCTCTTGATTCTTGTCCTAGTGGACGTCCACGACGTGATGTAACATCACCCATAACGTTACCAAGATATTCATCTGGAACTACTACTTGAACCTTCATTATTGGTTCTAACAATACTGGTTTACATTTATTTTTAGCTTCTTTTAAAGCCATACTTGCTGCAACTTTGAAAGCCATTTCAGATGAGTCAACATCATGGTATGAACCATCAAATAATGTAGCTTTTACGTCGATCATAGGGTATCCAGCTAAAACACCAGTTTTCATAGCTTCTTGTAATCCCTTATCAGTTACTGGAATGTATTCACGTGGAACAACACCACCAACAACTGCATCAACGAATTCATATCCTTTATCTGGATTTGGTTCAAATTTAACCCAAACATGTCCATATTGTCCACGTCCACCAGATTGTTTAATGTATTTACCTTCACATTCAGCTGGAACTGTTAATGTTTCACGGTAAGATACTTGAGGTTGACCAATATTAGCTTCTACACCAAATTCTCTTTTCATTCTATCAACAATGATATCAAGGTGAAGTTCACCCATACCAGCAATAATAGTTTGTCCAGTTTCATGATTTGTACTCGCTCTAAATGTTGGATCTTCTTCTGCTAGTTTTTGAAGAGCAACACCCATCTTATCTTGATCTGCTTTTGATTTTGGTTCAACAGCAAGTTCAATAACAGGTTCAGGAAATTCCATAGATTCAAGAATACAAGCTTTCTTTTCATCACATAGAGTATCTCCTGTAGTTGTATCCTTTAGGCCAACAGCAGCTGCGATATCTCCAGTATAAACATCAGATATTTCGCTTCTGTTATTAGCATGCATTAGTAGGATACGACCAACTCTTTCTTTCTCATCTTTAGTAGCATTTAAAACATATGAACCACTTGATAAATGTCCAGAGTAAACTCTGAAGAATGTTAATTTACCAACAAATGGGTCTGTCATAACTTTGAATGCTAAAGCTGCGAAAGGTTCATCATCACTAGGATGTCTTAAAATTTCATTACCATTTAAATCTGTTCCTTTAATTGATTCAATATCAGTTGGAGCAGGTAAGTAATCAACTACTGCATCTAGTAGTAATTTAACACCTTTGTTTCCTAAAGCAGTACCACAAAGTACTGGGAAGAAATCAACTGCAAGAGTTCCTTTACGTATTGCTTTTTTAATAAGCGCTACTGAAACTTCTTCCCCTTCTAAATACTTATTCATAAGTTCATCATCATATTCAGCTACTGCTTCAATTAATTCATTTCTCTTAATTTCTGCTGTTGCTTTTAATTCTGATGGGATTTCGATTTCCTTGTAATCTTCTTCTGCTTTTCCATCAAAGTGGTATGCTTTCATGGTTACTAAGTCAATTACACCATCAAAATCACTTTCTGCACCAATTGGCCATTGAATAGATTTTGCATTTACTCCTAAACGATCATCTATTGTCTTTAAACTGTATTCAAAGTTTGCTCCCATTTTATCCATCTTATTACAGAAGATCATACGAGGAACTTTAAATTCAGTAGCTTGACGCCAAACAGTTTCAGTTTGTGGCTCAACACCAGCTTGTGCATCTAATAAAGCAACTGCTCCATCTAGTACACGAAGTGATCTTGAAACTTCAACAGTAAAGTCTACGTGTCCTGGAGTATCGATTATATTAAATCTATAACCTTTCCAGAAAGCTGTTGTAGCTGCTGAAGTAATAGTAATTCCACGTTCTTGTTCTTGTGCCATCCAGTCCATTTGAGAAGCTCCATCATGTGTTTCGCCGATCTTATGGATTTTATGTGTATGGTATAAAACACGTTCAGTACAAGTAGTTTTACCTGCATCGATATGTGCCATGATACCAATATTACGTGTCTTTTCTAATGTATATTCACGAGCCATAATAGTTTCCTTTCTTTGATACTACCAACGGTAATGAGCGAATGCCTTATTAGCTTCTGCCATACGGTGTGTATCTTCACGTTTTTTCACTGCTGCACCAACACCATTTGATGCATCAATAATTTCATTAGCTAAATTTTCAGCCATTGAGTGTCCACCTCTTAAACGAGCATATTGAACTAACCAACGTAGTGCTAAAGCATTACTACGGTCAGGTCTAACTTCGATAGGTACTTGATAGTTTGCACCACCAACACGACGAGATTTAACTTCAAGAGCTGGTCTAATATTTTCCATTGCTTTTTCATAAACATCTACAGGTTCTTCACCAGTTTTTTCTTTAATCATATCAAAAGCACTATATAAAATTCTTTGAGCAGTTCCTTTTTTACCATCTAACATAACTGTGTTAACTAACTTAGTTACTAATTTAGAATTGTACATTGGATCTGCTAAAACATCTCTTTTTACTGCACGTCTTTTACGCATAATATTCCTCCTCCCAGTTTATATTTTATTAATACTTAATTTATTATTTAGCTGCTTTAGGTTTCTTAGAACCGTATTTTGAACGGCCTTGACGACGTTTGTCAATACCAGCAGTATCCATAGTACCACGAATTATATGGTAACGAACACCGATTAAGTCCTTAACACGTCCTCCACGAATTAAAACAACACTATGTTCTTGTAAATTATGTCCTTCTCCTGGGATGTAAGCTGTAACTTCCATTCCATTACTTAATCTAACACGAGCATATTTTCTTAAAGCTGAGTTTGGTTTCTTTGGAGCCATTGTACCAACACGAGTACAAACACCACGTTTTTGTGGAGCATTTTGATCTGTTTGTTTTTTTAATCTGCTATTATATCCAACTCCTAAAACTGGGGCTTTACTTTTTCTAACCTTGTCAGTTCTACCTTTTCTTACTAATTGATTAATTGTAGGCATTTTGTGTCCTCCTCTCTTTACACACATCCAGGTGTTTCGTATTAACACTAATTAAAAGTTTGCACACGGCAAACCCTTTAGTTGAATGCAACAATATATTAACATTTTAAGTCTTTATTGTCAACACTTTTTATTACTTATTTTCAGAAAAATAAAAGGCTTTTACAAGCCTTAATTATCTAATCGACTAATATAGTCTTCTGTGGTATAATTATCGCCACAATTAATATATGCATTATATGTTACATTATTACCTGTCTTAATGACTTTTGTATAACCAGTACATATAATATTGCTATTACTTACATCTTCTAATGTGTCTATATAATCATAACTTTGTAATGTTATTATCTTTATATATAAAGGATCATTATCGTAAAGCGTAGTATAAAAATCTGCAATGTATTTCTTTGTAGCTTTACTAACTGCTACTTCCATATCACTATAACTATTATATTCTATTTTATTGGTATTATTATTGGACATAAGGGTTGCATCATTACTTATTGCTGATTTAAAATATTTTCTATACTCATTTGTATAATTAGGAATATGACTCTTTGGAATAAAACCAAGAACTCCTGTTATAAACGAATAAAACACAAATATTGCAAACATTGCAAAAATTGCAAAAATCAAAATATTTATAACTCCAAATCCTTTATTATTCATAATACCACCCGTCTAAAATAGATCTATTTGCTTTATTTCATCCTTAAATCTATATAATTTTGCTGGACGTCCATTACATCCAATATTTTTTTCATTAGTATCTTCGATTAAATTTAAATTAATGAATCTCTTTCTAAAATTTCTTCTATCTAATTTCTTTCCTAAAATTTGCTCATATACTTTTTGAAGTTCAGGTAATGTAAAATCACTAGGAAACAAACTTTTTAGTACATTACTATTAACAATCTTTTTTTTAAGGTATTCAATATTTCTTTTAATTACATCTTCGTTATCATAAGCCATCTTTGGAATAGCGTCTATCGAAAACCATTCGCTTACTATTTCTGGCCTTTCTTCTCTTTTAATTTCAGCACTTTTACTATCTACAATTCCCATAAAAGATGTCGCAATTATTCTTTCATCTGGATTTCTTTTTAAACCACTAAATGTGTAGCATTGTTCAATGTATACATTTAATAATCCTGTATCATCAAGAACAGCATCGGTAATATTATCCTCTAGCGTTTCAGTATTCTTTAACATATTACCTGGTAAAATCCAATATCCTTTGTATGGTTCATCTTTTTTACGAACAAGAAGAACACTTAAACTTCCTTTATCTACAGTGAATATTGTAATTAACGTTTCTAAAAAATTGTTATAATCTTTAGTAAAGGTACTCATAAAACTACTCCTTTTTTGTGTTTTTTTTACACGGGAACTATTTTATAAGAAAAATACCTTTTTGTCAAATTATTCATTTATTTTCTTTAATATAAAATACTGACATTCAAAAGAACAATACTTTTTTATATAGTTATTTATATTTTCATAAGAATTTAAATTGTTTCTTATTTTATTTTGTTTATCACAAAATCCTTTTAACCTAAGTTTTCCATATGACCAATCACCTAATATGTAATCATAATTATCAAAATAGTCAGTTACCATTTCACTTAAATTATCCACTTTTAATGCGTCTTTATAATTCTCTACTACTTCATAATCTTTTTCATTTATTTTTACTTTTTTCATATTTCTACCATCCTGTCGCTATACTATTATATTTATCTAGATTAGAACCACTGTTCCATGTTATGAAACCACCTGTTAATCCACCATCTAATAATCCTTTTATTTCATATCCAACTTCTGTTGCACCATATTCATTATATGGTGGTTTTATAGCATTATATGCTTGTATCCAAGTTCTTGCAATGGCAGGTGTTGGTATTTCAGTTTGCCTAATTGCTGCTTGGGTTGCCCATAATTTCATCAGCGTATATGGCTGCGTCCAAGGCGTTGCAAGGCCAAACTGTCCAGCATCAAAGTGATCTGGATATGGCATTGCGCTTATGGCATCAATTACATTTGAGATAGCTGGCCAATACTGACCGTAAGCTGTTACATAACTATTAGATGTTTCACCAAATACATCTACTGAGACATAAGCTCCAGCTTTATGGATTTCATCGCATGCATACATTAAAAATGTTTGCAAAGCTTGTGCTTTACTTTCACCATATGCATTTCTCATATTCACTAAACCTTGTTTTTCGATTGTATTACTGCGATCTGGAAAACGCATGTAATCGAATTGAATCTCATTAAAGCCCATTTCGGTTACTGCTTCAACAGCTAGTTTAACGTTGTATTCCCAAACGTCTCTTACAAAAGCACTTGGCCAGTAAGAACCATTATGTAAATATGGTTTTCCTGTTGCTGTACTTGTAATAGCAGATTCTGGGTGATCTGTAATATAATAAGTATCCTTAAATGTTACTATTCTTCCTATTGCATATATTCCAGCATCTTTTATCTTCTTAATAGCTGTTTTATAATTATCCCAACTATTAGCCGCACGACCATATGCCGTAGGTGAATAATCTTGCATTACTTTTGATGGATAACCAGGAACTGTATCTTCCTTTATATCTACAACGATTGCATTAACTTTATACTTTAATGCAAATGCTATATAAGCATCTACATTGTTAACTACTCCAGCATTCATATATATTGCTTTAGCATAAGTTGGCATTACATTATCTTTAAAAGCAGGTTTCTCGTATGGATAATAATCTAAATTTGCAGCACTACCACCACCTAAATTATCTGGTCTTGCTGCGTGGATTTGATAAATACCATCTTGATCATAATTAGCATTTGCTAATTCCTGTGTATCTACTAAATACTTTGAATATACATAACCTTCCATATCTCCACTTTTAACTTTGTACATATTAACTGTACCATCTTTATTAAGAGTATCAAAACCTGTTATTTCTAATGCTGTTCCTTTTTTTAGATAACCCTTTATATCCGCTGTATCACTTTCTACATAAACAGTTGCACTTGTTCTTACATACTTAGTAGTTTCCATAACTGCATCTTCATATTTTGATACTATATTATCCGGAGTAATTAAATAATTTTCTTTGTCGTACCTAATTTTTTTATAAGTCACAGAGTCTTCATTTTCCCCCTCTTTTATGATGTCTTTATCATATAAGGTTACTTTAGTCCCACGTACAACTTTTTCCGCCTCAGTGTAGTCCATATTATAAAGTTGAACACTAGGAGATGTAGATCCTATGTAGGCATCAGTTGTTTTTTCAATAATAATTGCTATTGTTCTAGTAAAAAGATATTTGCCACTATAAAAGATACCACCAATTAAAACTAGTGAAATTAAGAGTAAAAGAATATTTTTTATTCTTAATTTCTTTTTCTTTGCCATAATAACACCTCTAGTTTAATTATAACATATAAGGCAATTTTATTCCACTGGCAAAGTTAAAATCGAAGAAGTTTGATTATACCCATTTAGATAATATTTAGGAACCTCTCCTGATATAATTTTCATTGATATAGGAACGTTTGATTCTATAGAAATTTCCTTTGCTGCTATGGGAAGAATAACATTAATATTTAATGTTAGGTGCATAACTGTTTCAATTAACGCACTATTTATTCCATAATCTGTTATTGTACTTTTTAAATTAGCTTTTATTTCTCCAACCAAATTAAATCTTATAGGTATTTTTGGACCTAGATTAGCTAAAAAAGAGTTGTTAAAAACAGCTCCCATTGGCACACTATAAACTATTCCTTCTCTAAGCGATTCTTCATCATAACTGCTTAATGCATCTTTACCAATAGTTAGCTTATCTATTTGTCCAGATTCTAAATATTTTAGATTTATTTGAATAGATGTTGTAGCTGCAATTAAAACTTTATTAACAATTACTGTATTAAAATCTATAGTTTCAATGTTACTGTCATTATTTTTATTAATAATGAATAAAGATTCGGTATCCAATTCTTTTGATAATTCAGTTGTTACGGCATCTCCTATAACTATTGTAGCTAGTTTTCTCATCTCTATTTCCGCATAATTTGTTAATATTGGTGTTACTTTTAAATTGATGATTTTAAATACAAAAATAATAGAAATTATAATTAGAATAGTTATTATTAGTAACAAGTTCGCTTTTTTCATTTTTTTACTGTGGAAAACTTTCTTTCTTAATTTTATTTTTCTTCTCATGTTATATTATATGTAAAAAAAAGACCATATATTAAACAAATATATAGTCTTTTTTTTGTATTATGTTTTCATATTTTTTTTCACTAGTGTACTTATTAACAAGCACTACTTTGCCACTATTTAAACTTTTTTTAACATCAATAATTCTTTGATTTCTAGACCCTTTATAATATAAATCCATACTCTTCTCAGCCAGTATAAATTTACCATCTACAAGAACATTAACATTATTTAAAAGTTCCATTATATGAATGTTCGTTTTACTCATTTCAAGTAGTTCTTCAAATGTGAATCCTGTGTAAGCCCATACATTTTTTCCTAACTGGCTAACATACTCAGCAATTTGATTTACCGCTTGGGCTTGCATAAATGGATCACCACCAGACAGCGTAATTCCATCTTGATACTTTAAGCTATCTTTTAGTTCTTCCATAAGTTCGCTTGTTTCAGTTACAAAACCACCGTTAAAATCATGCGTTTTAGGATTATGACATCCTGGACAATTATGTGGACAACCTTGAGTCCAAAGTACAGCACGCATCCCTTCACCATCAACAATACTATCATACTGTATAGGAGAAGCTAAACGAATTTTCATTAAGCTAAGCCTGAAACATCATGTTTAACGCGGTCATGTTCTTCAGCACGTTTACCGTTATTAAAACGATCTACAGTACCTACTAAATATCCAGTGATGCGACGAATTCTTTCAAATTCTACACCTTCACCAATCTTTTTTTCTTCTTTTTGATCCGTTTTTTCTATTTTATTATCCTTCATACTAATTCTCCTTCTATTTTAATTCACAGCCTAAATCTTTTAATTTTTCAACACTTACTGCTTCACCAGTGCTACGTCCACATTTTGGACAAACATCACCAATAACTCCGACATATCCACAAACAGGATCTCTATCTACTGGGTGATTTATTGCCCCGTAACCAATTCCTTCTTCCTTCATTATTCTTATAATTCTTTCAAATGCGCTTATATTTGATGAAGTATCACCATCTAATTCAATATAAGTAATATGTCCACCTAATGTTTGAGCATGATATGGAGCTTCCAAATGAATTTTTCTTGCTACTGAAATATTATAATAAACTGGGATGTGGAATGAATTTGTGTAATAATCTTTATCAGTCACACCTTTAATTTTGCCATAGATTGCTCTATCAATTCTTGTAAATCTTCCTGATAATCCTTCAGCTGGTGTAGCTATAACACTGAAATTCAAATTATATCTATCTGAAAATTCATCTACTTTATTTCTCATAAATGTAACTATCTTAAGTCCTAGTTCTTGAGCTTCTTCACTTTCGCCATGATGCTTACCAATTAAGGCTTTTAAACATTCAGCAAGACCAATAAAACCTATAGTTAAAGTACCATGTTTTAATACTTTTCTTAGTTTATCAGTTGGTTTAAGTTTTTCACTGTCCATCCAAATACCTTGGCCTAATAAAAATGGGAAGTTATATAGTCTTCTATTACATTGAATCTCAAATCTTTCAAGTAATTGATCCTTTACTAATTCAAGAACTTCTTCTAATTCTGCAAAGAAACCATCTAAGTCTACTTGTTCCTTTGTTACCATTCCATGTTTAATACCTAAGCGAGGTAAATTAATTGATGTAAATGATAAGTTTCCACGTCCTGGAGTTATAGATTTTTCTGGATCTACATGGTTTGCAAGTACACGTGTACGGCATCCCATATAACCAACTTCTGTATTATAATCTCCTTCTTTTAGCCCTACTTTATTAAATGGTGCATCTAAGAATGAAAAGTTAGGGAACAATCTTTTTGCAGATACTTTAAATGATAGTTGTAATAAATCATAATTAGGATCTTCTGGATTATAATTTACTCCCTCTTTTACTTTAAATATTGATATAGGGAAAATTGGAGTTTCACTTTTTCCTAGCCCTGCGTCAGCAGCAAGTAAGTAATTTTTAATTACCATTCTGCCTTCTGGACTTATATCAGTACCAAAATTAATTGAAGAAAATGGAACTTGTGCTCCTGCTCTTGAATGCATTGTATTTAAATTATGAATAAAAGCTTCCATTGCTTGATAAGTAATACGATCTGTTTTTTGTAAAGCTTTCTTAGCTCCAACTTCAAATATGTGTTTTACTTCATCTGAACCTTTAGCGCATTCATCTAAATCATGAATATCAAATTCAATTGTTTCTATTTTATCTAATTCTTTAACTATTTTATCCATATTAATAAAATTTAAGAATCCTGAATAATCAAGTAAATCATATATAACTTGCTTTAACTGTTTTCTAAATGTTTTTAAAACACCTGGTGCTAAATAGTAATCAAAAGCTGGTATGGCTTGACCACCATGTTGATCATTTTGATTTGATTGAATAGCAATTGCAGCAAGAGCTCCATAAGACATAATATCATTTGGCTCTCTTAAGTGACCATGTCCTGTTGAAAAACCATTCTTAAATAATTTATTTAAATCTATTTGGCAACAAGTTGTTGTTCCCATAGGCATAAAATCCATATCATGAATATGAATATCTCCATTGTCATGTGCTTCGGCAAATTTTTTCTTCATTAAGTAAGATTTAGCAAATTCTCTTGATACAGTGCTACCATATTGAAGCATAGTTCCCATTGCTGTATCCCCATCGACATTTGCATTTTCTCTTTTTGCATCTTCTTCACGAGCTGATTTAAGGCCTAAACTTTCGATTGTTTTTAAGAATTTATGCATTTTCTTTTCATCAACAAAGAGTTGACGAGATTGCGCTCTTCTTTCCCTATATTCAGCAAATGAAGTATATACATCTTCATAACCTTTTTTCTTAAGTTCATCCTCAATCATATCTTGGATTGTTTCAATTTTTATTTTTTCTTCTGTTGCATACTCCTTGTTTATTCTCTTAAGAACACCTTGGTATACTTTTTGAATGTCTTTTGTCGTATACTTTTCTTCTTCAGCATCCTCATCAATTACACTATCAAAACCTTTTTTAATAGCCATAGCAACTTTTGACCCGTTAAAATCAACTTTTTTGCCATCTCTTTTTACAACCAATATTGTTGGAAGTTGTTCATCTGTAACTATCATATTCATTTCCTCCTGCGATATCTTTTCTACAATTTCATTATAGTATCATAATTTAGGTAAAGTCAACTACTTTTTTAATATTTTTTCGAACTTTTGTTCGTATGTTTCTCTAAAGGCTTATTTTTGAATACTAAACGCATTTTTTAATTTTTTAAAAATTTTACAGTTTACATTTTTTGATTTTTTCATTTCTTTTGAAAAAAGTAATTTTTTCGTTAAATCAATATTTTTTCTTTTAATTTAAAGGTTAAAATTACTTTTTAAATATATTACTTTTTTTGATATTTTTTACTTTTTTTTAATTTTTTTGTTTTTTCATTTTTTTGTTTTTTCGTTTTTCTGACTTTTTTAAAATTTTTACTTAGTCAAAATTTTATTCTTAGTTGGAATTGTTACAGTACTATTTAGCGATGAAGGTTTATATGTTAAAATTGTCTGATTTTTTAGTGTTTCATATAATGTAGGAGCTCCAATAAATGTAAATAATCCAATCCATACTCCATCGATTATACTAGTATCATAGAACTTCATTCCAAATGGTATAGCAATTGAAAAAGATAAAAACAGATTAATTATCCACACTTGCCATTCTTTGTTTATAAATGATAATTTTTTTATTTTCTGAATTAATGACATTAATACAAAGCTAAGAGTAACACTGATTATTAATAAATCAATTAAACAGCTTGGAAATATATCAAGCATAATATCACCTCTACTATTATATATTCTATATTTATTTTTATTTGTACTCATTATAACCAAGTTTATAAAATATATTTATATAGGTGATCTATTTGAAAAAAGGCGCAATTATATTAATAATATTTATATTACTTGTTTTTCCAGTTGCCAAAAGTGAAGATATATTAGATATAGAAAAAAAAACAATAGCGCTTACTTTTGATGATGGGCCTAGTGATTATACGAAGGATATTTTAGATTTGCTAGATAAATATAACGCATATGCCACCTTCTTTGTAATAGGTAATAAAGCATTAGTATATAAAGAAACAGTAATGAATATAGTAGCTAAAGGTAATGAAATCGGAAATCATACATACTCGCATCCTTGGTTGACACATTTGAGTGTCAGTGAAACCATTGCAGAACTTGATAAAACAAACGACTTAATTTTTGACATAACCGGTACCAAACCAACTTTGTTTAGACCAAGCTATGGTGACATCAATGTTAAAGTAAAAAAAGCTATAGATATGGAAATTGTAATGTGGAATAATGATAGCAATGATTGGAGATATAGAAGTAGCAAATCTATAGCAGCAAGAGTTATTAGAAATATTAATGATGGTGATATAGTAATTATGCATGATACTTATAAGAGAAGTTATGAAGCATTAAAAATAATTATTCCTAAATTAAAAGAAATGGACTATCAAATTGTAACTGTTAGTCAGTTAAAGGAGATAGAAAAACTTAGAGATGGTAGTTGATACAAAACCAGAAGAATCTGAAATTCTAAATATTCAACTAATCACAACTTTATTATTTATAATAGCTCTTATTGTATCCATATTCTTAAACTTAAATGAAAAATACAAATTATTATACAATGAAGGAATTATTAGTGATGAAGAAGCTAGTAACCTTTTGAAAACAAATAGAATTTTTATTGTTGCTTTATTTCTTACATACTTATATTTAGCCTATCGTGAGAGAGAAATCGATAAAATTAAAAATAAAGATTTAACTGCAGATAATTTAGAAATTTTTGTATCCTTTCTCGGTTTAACAGGAGGTTTGATTATACTATACCTAGTGTTTGCTTATGATCAAGATACAACTGCTATATATGAAAATCCTACATTATAAAAAGACTTAAATAATATTATTTAAGTCTTCTTCATCTACTATGTTATATCTAAAATTATTGATACCTAAATCGCTATAATAATTTAGATTGTTTAGATGCTTTGGCATATAATTATATATATACATCAAATCGTTGTCTTCAATTATTTTATATAAATTATTAAATCTATCTTCTAAATAACCATTACTATTTAATTTATAGTACTTTAATAAATTAAATTTTGATATCATTATTTCTTCTTTAGCATATACAATCATTTCTAAATTAGGATTTTCTTTATATCTTTTTTTATAACTACTTATCATTTCTTTAATTTGATTGTCATCTAATTCATATGAAATAGTTATTTGTTTAACTCCTAAATTATGTAATAAAGCAATACTATAAGAATTAACTACATTTAATGAAAAGTCTGTGTGAATGTTTTTATACTTATTAACACTACCTAGTTCACCAACAAGCAAAGGAGTATTATATTCCTCATGCCTTGTAATAACTCTTGGCAATTTTAATATAAGTCTATTGTCTTTTATTTTATTATATAAGTCTAAGTCAGTATATATATAAGTATAATTTCCATTTTTGATTTTCTCATATTGATTATGTGTTTTTATATAAATATTTTTATTGAATTGTTTTGAAAAAGATGGAACATCTCTTTTATAAATCTCTCTTTTATTTATACTCATTTTGATTTTTCTGGCTTCCGTTAATTTTTCAAGTGCAATACGTCTTAGTTCATTTATTTCTTTTATCGAAATAAATAAATTGTCATCCATCTGAATATCTACTTTTGTGAATTCAAAAACTGTATTACCTGTTTTTGTTAATTGCTCTAATACTCTTTCTTTACTAGTCGGATTGTTAGAAGCTTTTTCCACAGGTATATCACTATTAACAGATATATTGTTAATACCATCGGTTACTTCAAGGAGTATTAAATCATTCTCTTTTAGTACTATTTTACCAGTTATATTAACTCTTCTTTTTTTGGTCTTTAAAATATTATCTATTTCCTTGTTTAAAGCATAATCCGTTGTTTTTAATACTACAGAATCATTTTCTATTTCACCTTTATAGGAAACATAAACAATTTCACCTTTTTTTGCAGAAGTTACTCTCTGACCATTAACAAACATAGATGTAACTATCCAACCAGAATCTTCTTTTCCAACAATTCTTATACCATCATTAATATTTAAATCTTCTGTGAGTTTTATTATTACACTAGTATCAGTAGTGGAAATAACCTTTCCTATTTCTATTCCTTGATGATTTGGTCTAAATGGATTAATAAAATTATCATTTAATTCATTAAACATAAAACCTTTAGTAAACATTCTGTTAAATATTTTCTTTAGATTTGCTATATCTTCTGTAGTTATATTTATCGTTTTATCTTTCATATAAGAATCTATTGCTTTCCTATATAAACTTACTACTAGGTATACATACTGAGGAGATTTCATTCTACCCTCTATTTTTAAGCTATCTACACCTATTTCAATTAATTTTCCTATATTATCTAGACTATTTAAATCTTTCGTACTTAAGTTATATTCTTCAGTATTAACTTTATTTTTCTTATTATCAAGGACGTTATATTTTTGTCTACAACTTCCTGCACAAGTACCACGATTACCACTTCTACCACCAATTAGACTACTCATTAAGCATTGTCCAGAATATGAAATACATAAAGCACCGTGAACAAAGATTTCTAGTTCTATACTAGTATTTTCTTTTATATTTTTAATATCTTCATAAGTGGTTTCTCTAGCAAGAACGGCTCTAGTTAAACCAAGTTTCTCTACTAGTTTTACCCCTTCTAAATTATGAATATGCATTTGTGTTGAAGCATGAACTTCTAAGTTTGGGAACGTTTGTCTAACTAAATCCATCATTCCTATATCCTGAATTATTACTGCATCAACATTACTGTTATATAAAAATTCTATATAGTCTATAAATCTATCAACTTCATTTTCATATATTATAGTATTAGTTGTAACATATATCCTAACATTATACATATGAGCATAATTGATTGCTTCAACTAATTCTTCATCTGAAAAATTATTAGAAAAAGCTCTTGCCCCAAACATATAACCACCTAAATAAATAGCATCTGCTCCTGCAATTATAGCTGCTTTTAAACAATCCATATTACCTGCTGGCGCAAGAATCTCTGGTCTTTTCATGGTATCACCTCAAATAAGATTATATCATATAAAAAGATAAATGATTTAATCATTTATCTTTTATCCATGACGACCTCCGCCACCACCGTGGCCACCACCACTAGAACCAGAATGAGAACCGCCTCCGCCTCCACCTGATGATGAAGAAACAGTATAAGAAGTTGTGTGTGTACTAATAAAATTATCGCTTCTATTAGTATAGTTAACACTAGTATTATCTAAATATTCTTTAGCTATACTTGCTTTCTTAACCATTTTATTTTTTGAAATCAATATAATCATGATTATACTAGTAACTACACCTGCTACAATAAAAGCTAAAAACCAAGGTATAGTATATCTCTTAGTTAAATATCCCATGTCATTAACATAATAGTTTTTATAATTGCTTGGTATACCATCATTATATAATTCACTAGAATATGATATAAATGAATTAAACCCAGCAAGATAATTTTCAGCATGTATATCATTGTAGATGTAATCTAATATTTCTTCACATCTTTCATAAGGATAATATAACTGAGCATTACCAAAAGTATATATATTAAAGTATCTATTAAAACTATTAATATTTCTAACAATAATTATTCCACTATATAATTCAAAATTAATTCCAAAATCGTTATAATCATAAAAATCAGCCGCATAGTCTTCTATTTGTTCATCATCATACGGCAAATCAATTGTAAGTATCACCATATCCATATTACTTGTTGCAATATAACTTTTAATAGCATTGTATAATTGACTTTCCTCTGCATCACTTAATATTTCAGCATAATCATATATATTTTCACTAGCATCAACTCTAGGAGTCGCATAAACATTATCAATATTATTTTCATCTATTACCCATTTTTTATTAACACCTAAGTCGTCTTCTGTACGATCAAAAGTTATAGTACTTGCTTTTACATTACTTATTCCTATTACTAAAGTTAGTAATAAAACAATATATTTAAAATTTTTCTTCATATTAATTACCTACCCAATAAAATACATAAGATAGTAATATAGTCAAAGCAAACGTTATTATAAAAATAATAGTAGAATATAATATTGTTTTATTTTTGTCTAGTGGAATATTTCCAATGAATTCGCCTGTTTGACCATTCATTGCAAAAGTATAATATTTATCTTTGTATTTAACATTTACCATCCATACAGGTAATAAAGCATACTCAGCTTTTATTTGTTTTGCTACCAAAGTATTCTCAAAAATATTTTTACTACTATAGTTTCCCATATCTCTTTTCATATCTTCAATCGTTGAATTTAATGATCTACTTTCAGCATCTTTAATAGCTACATCACTTGTAACATCGTACTTTTCTGCTAAAAAGCCTGATAAATAGGCATGATTGTAATCTGCTAGTTCTTTATAATCAAAGGGTTCTATAGTAGTCATAATATCGTTATCAAATCTAGTTGATCCATCAACTGGTATTTTCTGATAATTCATGCTTGCACTACGATACAATTTATATATATCAGTTTTGGTAAAATGAGTATTCCCAATTGCCCACGTAGTTATTTTTTTACCATCTGCATTTAAATCACCTGAAACATTCATATCAAATAACCAAAATGGTATATAGATACCTGATATTTTTTCAATATTTTTTTCGTTATTAAATGTTTTAGGCATTAATGGTCTGCCTTTAGATAATCCTTTAAATGAATCTATTGCTAATTTTTTTTCTGTTTTAAATGGAATAATCTTTGCTGGTTGGAACTCTCCGGATAGTTTGCTTTTTAATATAGCAGTATTACCACAGTAGACGCAAAAAGTTGCAGCAGTTTGTTCATCTGCCACAATTTCAGCTCCACAGTCTTTACAACTGTAAGATACATAAACTGTATTATCTATAACCTTTTTTTTCTCAATTACTTTTTCTTCTTGTGAATTAACTTTTTTATTACTGGCATTATTGAATTTTTGTAATTCTTCTAATGTAAAGATACTATCACAATAATCACATTTCCACTTTCCTAATGTTGGATTAAAGAAAATGGGTGCTGAGCAAGCTGGACATCTATTATCTAAAGCCTTTTCTCTCATTTATACCACCTACCCTATAATTATATCATGTAAATTTTAAAACTAAAATAATTTTACTCTTGTAATAAATTTTTTAACGTGTCAATTGTTATACCTTTAGAGTAAATATAATTAATAATTAATGGTAATTCTTCTTCTAAAGTAGTATTTATCTTATATATAATTATAGATCCATTAGTTAAAATGTCTTTTGTGCTTATTAAAGGATTTTTTACTATAATAGGAGCACTTATAGTATAATTTTTGTTTCTTGAACATTTATCAAGTGACTCTTCATCTACTTTTATACAGTAACTAATTTCCTCTTTACTTACCCTTTTTATTATATTATCGAGCCAAGCATATGAAGAATTATTGTAATCATAATTGTAACCTATGCTCCCTAAATCATGATTATTATTTATGATGGTGTAAATTTTTGAATTGTTGTCTTCAAGCCACGAACCATCTACAAAAAAATTGGCTTTTACTTTATTCTTATCTAATATTTTTATTACTTTATCTATGTTAGTATTTTTTTCTACCAAGAATACTAAACTTGTTATACCTTTATTTTTGTTACCGCTTATGATATATTTATTTGTGTTTTTATCTAGCAAATTACTTACTTTAATAACCTTATATTTAAAGTATTTATCACTGTAAAGTCCAATACTGCGCATATTTTGATAACTTTTATTAACATCTATTTCCATACCATTTATACCTGGTATTATAGTGTTGTTTTCTATTATTGCTTCAACTGGAGGTACATAATATTTATCTTTGTTTGCTTTTATTTGAATCATTATGTCATCCATTTCTTTTACCACTGTAGTAGCCTTTTCTGTATAAATAAAACTACCACATAGTAATGTTATTATTCCTAGACATTTAAAAAACTTCTTCATCTAATCACCTATTAAAATATATGATTAAATTAAGAAGTTATTTCTAATTAAGATCTTTTAATTCATCTAAAACAAATTTACCATCTTTTCTTATAAGTACATCATCAAAGTATAGTTCCCCACCACCATATTCTTTTGTTTGAATCAAAACTAAATCCCAATGTATTCCTGAATCATTTCCATTATTGGCATCAGTATAACACTGTCCTGGTGTAAAATGGATGCTACCACTTATCTTTTCATCAAATAGAATATCACCTACAGGTTTTGTTATTAATGGATTAAAACCTAAAGAAAACTCACCGATATATTTACTTCCTTCATCTGTATTAAATATCTCAGTTAATAAATCTATATCATTATCACTTGTCATATCAATTATTTTACCATCTTTAAAAGTTAATCTAACATTATTAAAAACATTATTACTATATGCCGAAGGCGCATTATAGCTTATTATGCCATTTACAGAGTTTTTTATAGGAGCGGTATACATTTCACCATCTGGAATATTACATGTTCCTAAACATGGTATTATTGGCATATTTTTGATACTAAAACTTATATCTGTATTTGGACTTAATATTCTAACTTTATCTGTTTTTTCCATTAATCTTTTTAGCGGAATAATTTTATCTTTCATTTGGCTATAATCATATGTCATAGCATCAAGGGCATAATTACTAAATTCCTCAAAAGGCATTTTAGCTTTATATGCATCAACTATAGAAGGATAGTTTAGAAGGACCCATTTTCTTTCATTAATTCTAATTTTATCTACTTTTTTAGTAGCATTATTTATATCTGCTTTAATATTAGATTCTATATTCTTACCTTCATATTCATTTTCAGTATATCTAACATTTATAAAAGCATCATAATTTTTATTATCATCCTCTTTTTGAATTACAATTTCTTTAATCCTATCATGACTAGTATTCTTAACTAGTTTGTTAGTTATTTCATTATCATATATTCTTACAAAAGGAATAGCCCCTACAGCATGTATACTATCAATTAGTTTCATTACTAATGGGCTTGTCTTAACACTCATTGCATTAATTAATACGCGCTCACCTTTTTGCAAGTTTAATGAATATTTTACTAGTAAATTACTTAATTCGTTTAACTTACTTTCCATAAATCACCTATTACTTTCTATTTCATAATATAATATGAAAGGAGACTAAAATATGAACGGAAGATATCAATTTAGTCCAAATAATTACTATGGTGGATATAATAGACCATATTATAATAGGTATAACAGGTATAATAGATATAATAATGATCGTATTGGTTTTTTAGGCCCATTTTTATTAGGTAGTTTAGCCGGTGGACTTGCAGCACCTTTTTTCTATGGTGGGTATAATAGACCATATTATTATTATAATAACTACTATTATCCTCCTTATTACTATCCTCCTTATTATTATGGACCTTATTAATATACAAAATACTTGTAAAGTTTAAAAACATTGTTTTATTTTGTCATAAGAGTTAGCAAGATATGATAAAATAAATATGGTGGTAGTATGAGTTTGAAATCAAAAATTTTAATTACTATATTGCTTTTGTTTTTATTAGGAGTTGTAGTATATTTATATGCTATGTTTGTTGGAACAACAGGCTTCATAGTAAAAGAATATAAAATTGAGAGTAGTACAATATCGAAGGATTATAATGGTTTAAAAATTGCTCAAATATCTGATATTCATTATGGTAATCGAAGCGTAACTAAAAAGGATTTGGAGAAAATTGTCGATAATATTAACAGTTTAAAACCGGATATAATCGTATTAACTGGTGATTTAGTTGATGATAAAGTCACAAATAAACAATACAAAGAATTAGTAGAAGTATTAGGTAAGTTAAAAGCTAGTATAAATAAATATGCAATAAATGGTAATCATGATTATCCATATAAAAAATGGAATGTATTAATTGAAGATTGTGGATTTATTAATCTAAATGATACATATGATGTTATATATAATGATAGTTATGATTCTATATTTATAGCTGGTATAAGTAATAATACTTTTACCACAAAGAATATTAAAGATAAAAGTGAAGTTATTATTGATTACTTGAATAGTAGTGATTATCATAGTACTTACAGTATATTATTAATGCATGAACCTGATTATATAGATGACATAGATTATTCTAAATTTGATATCGTTATGGCAGGTCACTCACATAACGGTCAAGTAAGATTACCAATTATCGGAGCAACAATTTTACCTGATGGTTGTAAAAAATATTATAAAGAACATTATAGTTTAGAAGACACAGATCTATATATATCTAGTGGCATTGGTACAAGTGAACTGCCTATTAGATTATTTAATAGACCATCTGCTAATTTCTATCGTATAGTAAAAGAAGATTAAATTCTAATAGAATTTAATCTTTTTATTTTTCATAAGTACCATTAATTTTATCTCGAATTTCATTTGTTAAATTATCAATTGTCCATTCTTCATCAACTTTTGTCAGAGTAAAATCAAGAGTATATGTAACTTTATCTTTGGCTGTTGTTAACTGTTCTAAACGATAATCTAAATATTTCTTTTCATCATACTCATCGTTTGTTTCAAATTCATCAGGATGTTCTTCCAAATAAGAGTTTGAATCATTTAATACTTTTGTATAGTCTATTACTTCTATTTCTGCAGTTACAACTGCTTCATCCCCATCTTCAACAGCTTCTTTTATAGTGTAAGTAAGTTTTTGATAATTCGTTTTGATAATTTCTTTATAAGCCTCTTTTTGTTCATCTGTAAACGACGTTTCACGGTCTACAACTTTATCTAAATCTGATAATACTGAGCTATCCAAAGTTTGAAAATTATTTAATAAGGCTTCAACTTTTTTTGTTGGCGTGTTATCCAAATCTTTTGTAAAACTACATCCCGTCATAAGTAATATTGTGGCTATTAGTGCAGCAATCTTCTTCATTTATATCCTCCTTATTTATATTTTGATATCATTTATAAATTTTATACTTTTTTTTGATTAGCTGCTAACTTCAAAAAGTTATATATATCTTCAATATGTTCACTGTCTAAGCTATTTTTAATTTTTCTAATTATAGTTTCTCTATTGTTACAAGTTTCATTATTACATTCATATAATAAGTATTCTAGTTTGCTCGTCGATTGCTTATCAATTTCTTTTAATATAAATTTTTGCATTTTTACTTCTTTTCTTGTTTTAAAATTAACAATTTCATTAACACTGCAAATTTTATAATTTAAATCATAATCAGTATATCTATCAAGTACAGCAATTATTTCATTATGCTCATCTATTAATAAATCACTTTTTCCTATTATTTTCCCTCTATCATTGCATCGTATAGCAACAACTTTTTTGTCATTGCATACTAGACAAGCATAGTTTAAAATATCAACATAGTTTTTACTAAATACTTCAGTTCTATTTTTAATCTTTTTTAATAAATCATCATCTACAGTAACTTCATTATATATAATATTTTTAAGTGCTTCATCTGAAATTTTAAAAATTGGTATTTTTCGAATATGAGTTAATTTATCATCATTATTCCAATCATAAAATTCGTAATATTCATTATTAAAATTAAGTAAAATGTCATATATATAGTTCATCTTTTTTTCCTCCTGGTATAAAAATGCAAATAAGCATAATTATTATTCCTATTACTGCGTAAAAACATTCAGGCTGTCTAATAATAAAATTAACATATTCATCAAAATTATACCCAATTGTTAATAAATTCAAATATGCTATTACATAAACAAAGCCGACCACCGTCAAACCAAATCCTGTTAAAAAGAAAAAAATTCTTATAAGCATATTATCACCTATAGAATAATATTAAAAAAAGACAGTTAATATGAGTTGTCTTTTTAATTATGAGTAATTCACAATAATCTATACTTAAAAATAATTAAAAAAATTATTCAAATTTATTATATGGTTGATTTTTCAATTATTATTTTATTGCTATATTAAATTACAAAAAAACACATTTACAACTTTTATATCACAAAAAAACCAACTATTTCTAGTCAGTTTAATTATCAATTTGGTGGAGAATAAGGGACTCGAACCCTTGACCCCCTGCGTGCAAGGCAGGTGCTCTAGCCAACTGAGCTAATTCCCCAAATCAATTAATGCTCTTGTATTATAACATCTATTTTTTTATGTTGTCAATACATTTTATAATAAAATAGAGAAAAAGATATCGAATTATATCTTTTTCTTTATCTTTGCTTCAATTTCTTTTATATCAAAAAAATCATATGCTTCATCAATATAATTTTTGGCCTCAATAAGTTTTCCATACTCTCTTACCATGTTAATTAGATCATAGAATTTGATTTTATCATTAATTTGACTATTTAAAAACGAATCTACTATATCTTCTAAATTTTTCTTCATTTGAAAAAAAGAAAAATATTTATAGATTATTTCATAATTATTAATGAAACTAAAATACATTTGTTTTAATGAAATTATGTATTTAGTAAACTCATTATTTTCTAAGTAAAATCTTTGTCTTTCAAGCATTTGATCAGAATAAATTTTAGAATCAAGAATGCATATAGGTATTTCAAAAAATTTTGCTACATCTTTTTCTTTAGAACTATAGTTATCTTGAGTAAATACTAAATCTGGAGTTATAGGAATACCGTTTACAATTCGTTTTATAGCGACTTCATTATAAAGTTTTTTTGAATTTTCAACTAGATCATCTGCTAATAAAAAACGATTCTTACTGTTATTAAGATTATTTCTAGCTATTTTTCTAGACATATAAATATCTTCAGTACCCATACCAATAATAGAACCTTTTGGCAACTTACTAAAGCCTAAAATATAACCTGTACCTTCCACTAGACCAAAAAAATTTTCATTACATAAACTTGTTGAAATATATTCTTTAGTTTCTGGATTTGATAACCACCAACTTGGATCATCATATATTTTCGAAGCCATTTCATAACTTCCATAACCTTTTATTTTATGTAGTAATAAAATAAATTCTTCACCTTTTAAGTGAATAAATTCATTTTTCTTTACAATTGCAAAATTTGATAACTTATTTATAACATCATTAGAAGCTACTTCTTTTTGTTTATCCTCTATTATTTTTATGATATTACTTTCATATTTCATATCATTAATAAATTTCAATACTTCATCATGAGTTTCTATCTCTGTTATTTTAAAATATTTTTTTAATTTTTGATAATTATAATTACTATTTTCAAAAGTTTTTTTAGCATCATTTATATGTGACCTTAATTGATCATATTCGCAATTATAATAAACTTTAGCGATTATTCCTTTTATTGCATGTACATCTCTATCTTTTACTATTTTAAGCATTGCTTTATATCTAGTTTCATAATAGTTATCTATATCGTCAATTGTCTTAATATCAAAAGGAAGAATATAACTTGCAAATAAAGCAGCATTCAACTTGTTTGTTCTTTCAGCATTTAAATTTTGACTATTCAGTTTAGTGAATATATCACTATACTTATCATATTTTTGTAGGAATTCTTCTACTCTAATATTTGTATTTAGATAATTATTATCTATAACACTTACAAATTTATAAAAGTTTTCATCACTTAGATATTTTAAAATAAATTGTTCTCTGCCAATTAAATCAAAATTATTTGCCAAAAATTTAATATTATAGTATTCAATCTTTTTTCCTATAATATTCTTGATTATATTTACACCGTTTGGTTTGTTGATAATAACATTTAAAAACTCAAATATATCTAATTCTGTTAAAACCGTATTTATATTTTCTATATCAATTAAGGTAAAGTTATCATTAATAACAAATTCATTAGCAAGATGTTTTAAATTATCTGAAACTAACAAAAGCTGTACTTTATTTTTTTCATTTTGACCATTAAGACCATAACTATAAATGTCACTATCACGTAATTTGGAAGTTGCAAGCAAAAAATCCATACCATAATATGTAATATGGGCATCAGTGAAAACACCTTTCACGTAATTCTCAAAGGGAAATGTAGGATACTTTAATTTGATATCTCTAATTTCATCAACTGTTTCTAAATCACCAGAGCTCGTATAAAGGTTTATCAAATAACTGAAGTAAAGACTATTCATCTCTTGATTTTGCATGCTTGTTCCTCCATTGTCTATTTATATTAATATTTTTACTTTGTAATGTCAAGAAAAAAGAAGTATTTCTACTTCTTAATGCATTTATATTAAATGGCTTTATTATTTTAAGATATTTTTATTATCTTTTTTATATTCAAAAAGTCCTTTATATATACAACCAACAAAAACAAACATTATAATAGTAACAAGACATATAGAAATTATATCATGTCCATTATTGATTAAAATTAGTCCAATTACACCTATATACATTAGTATTAATGTTATAAATATTAATACTATTATTCTTGGATTCTTTATCATGATACCACCTGCAAACATTATATCATAAAAAACATATAATATTATGGTGATAAAATGTATAAATTAGAGGATGCAGTCGCTGTTGCTAACGAATTAAATATAGTTTTTGATAATTTTTCGATTTTTGATTTTTTAACTGGACTTAATATAGAATCAGAACATGGTCTAGTTAATATGGAAACAAATGTTACAAATAATGATCTTATTTCAACTGCTAAAATAGCTTTAGCCCACTTAAATGAATTCCCTAACTATTATAACAACCAGTACGGATTAGGTAAATTTGAGGAATTTTTAAAGTGCAACACATGTTTATATAATTTCTAATAAAAAAAGTAAGCTTAGAACTTACTTTTTTTGTTGATATACTATTTTGTAAATACAGTTTTCCATAGACCGTGTAAATTACAATATTCATATATTTCTATTTCATTACATTCTTCATTAATAGTAAATACTGCTTCTGGTTTGTCAGTATATTTCAAATTTTTTCTTTCTACATGCTTATTGTATTTAATAACAATAAATTCAATATGATGTGCTTCTTCCATAGGATGTTCTATACTTCCTACTTTTACTGACAATTGATTTCCTTCCATAGTTGCTACTGGTAAATGTTTTTCATTACCAACTTCTTGTTCTTTTGGAACTAATAATTCCATTGACTCATTACAGCATACTAATTTTCCGCCGCCTTTAATAATAAGTTCAATAATATTTCCACACACATTACATTTAAAAAATTTCATAAATTCCTCCTTTTTAGATACATAAGATAAATTTAATACCTTATTATCTAACAACATTTTAACATATTAGTTTTTTTATGACAAATTTTTTATTAGGTATCACTTATATAAAACAAAAAAGACAGTAATAATTATTTACTGTCTTTCTTAATATTTTTTTTTCTTTTCTTATGATGATGTAATATAAATGTACCAGAGAATACTACAACTATTATTAAAAAGAATAAATACTCTGGAACATGAACACCAAATACAGAAGCCATCATTTTTAAACTTATTATGGCTATTAGAACATAAGCAGTTGTACTTAATTCCTCATATTTTGCTAAAAGGTTAACAAATATTTCTGCTACTCCTCTCATCATTAAAATCCCAAAAATTGCTCCTAAAAATAATACCCATACATCTTCACTTAAACCAAAAGCTGCTGAAACACTATCAACACTAAATGCGATATCCATCATTTCAACTTGTAAAACTGTTAACCAAAAAGATTTTGAGCCTTTTTTAGCATCTTTATTTGATTTACCATTACTTTTTAATAATAGATGATTAAGTGATAACCACATTAAATATATTGCTCCTAAAGCTTTAATCCACCAAAAATGAATTAAATAAACCCCGATGCCAATTATTAAAAATCTAAATAAATAAGCTCCCCACATACCGGCAAATATTGCTAATCTGCGTTGTTTCTCATCTTTTAGATCACTTACCATTGTCGCTAAAACAAGTGCATTATCTGCTGATAATAGCCCCTCTAATAAAATAAGAGATAGAATAATCCCCCAATTTGATGGTGTTGTAACTATTTGTACAAACATATCCCATGAAAAAAACTCGCTGTAACTACTAATTATCTGTTGTATCATTTGTAACTCCTTTATCGTCTTTTATAAAAAAACACGCCTAATAAATATAGCATTTTTTGTGCAAAAAGTAAAGATGTTGGAAAGATCTTTTAATTAAAAAAATGACTAATATTTATATTATTTTCTTTTTAATAATTTTATATACTAAAAAAAACTGTTGAAATTCAACAGTCTTTAACACATGTCTTTTATTAATTTTTTTTATTATTAATTGTAACTTTTACATGATGATCATTTTTATCATTAACAAGTTTAATATAACTTTCTTCTACTTCTTTGTTATCTATTATGATTTTATTTTCTTTAGAAATAGATATATCTATTATATAAAGTGTATCTATGTATTTATATGTTATTTTATATTTTTTCCAATTATTAGGTATATTTGGTTTTATATACAACTTTGTACCTTCTTTAGTAAATCCTAGTATATCTCTTATACCAACTCTATAAAACCAGCCTGCACTACCTGTATACCAAGTCCAACCACCACGTCCTGGGTAATTACTGGCAGAATAAATATCCGCTGCAACAACATATGGTTCTGTGCAGTACTTATTGACTCCTTGCTCAGTTAGAGTCCTATTAACTGGATTAATCATTTGATAATACTCATATGCTTTTTCTTTATAGCCAGCCTTTATTAAAGACATTATGTACCACGATGTAGCATGAGTATATTGTCCACCATTTTCTCTTATGCCTCTTGGATAATTCATTATATATCCTGGATCATCTTTTGATGTTGAAAAAGATGGTGTTAATAATTTAATAATGTTATTCTCATGATCAACTAGATTATTTTCAACAGATGAAATTATAGAATTAATTTTACTTTCTTCAGCTACTTCACTTAAGATTGAAAAACTTTGTGATATTAAATCTATTTTACATTCTTCATTTACTGAAGAACCAAGTTTATTACCATTATCAAAGAAAGCTCTTATATAATATTTTCCATCCCATGTATTTTTGTTTAAAGATTCTTTTAACATCTTATTAAATAGTTCATATTTTTTAACAGCTATTTTTTTGTCTGACATTTTTATTACTTCTAAAAAGTTATTAATTATATCATACAAGAAGAATCCTAGCCATACACTTTCACCTTTTCCTTTTATACCAACTTTATTCATTCCGTCATTCCAGTCTCCGCCACCCATAAGTGGAATACCGTGTTTACCTAATGAATCCATTGATAAGTTTAAAGATAAAAGGCAATGTTCATAAAGTGATTTCTCTTCAGCAGTATAATTAAATATTATACCTTTTTCTTTATCTGTTTCGTTTAGCTTTTCACCTGTTACAAAAGGTATTTTAATATCTAAAATGCTATAATCTTTTGTAGCCTTGATGTATTCAGTAGTTGCATAAACTAACCATAAATAATCATCTTTATGTCTGCTCCTTAAACCAAATTTGTTTGACTCATGCCACCAATGAAGTACATCTCCTGTAATAAACTGGTGCTTAGCATTTCTTATAATTTGTTGTTTAGTAAGTTCAGGATTAATATAGACAATATTGGTTGCGTCTTGTAATTGATCTCTATATCCAAAAGCCCCACTAACTTGATAAAAACCAGCTTTTGCCATTATTCTAGAAGCCATAGTTTGATACAAATACCAACCATTTAGCATGTAATCTAAACTTTTATCAGGAGTTTCAACTTTTATGGTAGATAATGTTTTATTCCAGTTGTTTTTTACATTTTCTAATTCTTGTTTAGATATTTTTAGATTATTATATTTATCAATCAATTTTTTTATATCTTCTGAATTTTTACTACACCCTAAAGTGAAAACTATCTCTTTAGCTTCTTTTTGTTTTAATGTTAATTTCGTATCAATAGATTTTATTAATATTTCATTAACATTTGCTTTTACAATTTTTTCGCTAGATGACATAAATACTGTAACATTACTATAATTGTTACTATAAACATTTCTCATTCTTATATAGTTTTCATTTTCAATATTCTCAGCAAGTATATGCCTACTAGTTTTTTCTTCAAAATCGCCAAAAATTGGATTAATCCAGAAATTAACATTTAACTCTTGTTCTACATTTGTTTTATTGATTAATTTTAAAATATAAATTTTAACATTGTCATCACTTGCAACAAATTCAATTAATTGTTTACCAAGTATTTCATTATTGGACTCTAGCACTGAATATCCAAAACCATGAGTGCATATTACAGGATCAAATAATTCCCCGTTTATTTTTATGCCTTCTGATTTATCATTTAAAACTGTATCATTGGTCCATGAAGTTATTTTATATTCATTGCTATTATAGCAGTATGTAAAACCGCAACCATTGTTAGTAACTAATGTCCCAAATTCTTTATTAGCAATTACATTTATCCAAGGTTTTGGAGTATCTTTATTTACTATTCTATATTCAGTACCATTATTTATAAAACCACCATATTCATTAAAGAAAGTAAGTTCATCTTTATTTACTTCTTCTTTTAAAGAAAACTCAGTTTTTACTGTTTTATAATCATTAATTCTATTAATCTTTTGTAAATTATCTATACAGTCTTTTAAAGAACTATGATCATTAGTATCAAAAGTTAGTCGTGGTACAATTCGTAATAAAGACATTTCCTCATTACTAATATTCTCAGATGGTATTACTGTTACACTACCTGGAGTATGATGAAAATCATTTAAAGTATAAATTCTAAATAACTCATCATATATTTCTTTTCTTATTATATCTGCGTACTCCTCATTCTCACTATTGATAATAATTATATCTACAAAAATAGAAATACTCTTGTAATATTCAAAAGCTTTTAATATTTCTTTAACAAAAGTTAAATCTAAAATATCATGGATATTTATTAGTATAATTGGTCTATCGCCAGATACTCCAAATTTCCATAAACCGCTTTGTGTTAAAGCATTTTTAGCTAGTAATTGTTTCCTTTCATCATTTATAGAAATATTAGTTGTTTGATATAGATAATTTAACATTATATTAAATAGACGCATATCATGTCCTTTAATATTTAAATTTTTAGTATTTGTAACGCTCATTAGAGTAGCAATATCAAAAGCTTTTCTTATCGTATTTTCATTATTATAAGAGTTTACTATATCCATTAATTGTTCTTTGCTTCTTCCAAACCCATTTATAAAATAAACTGTTTCGGATGAATTTGCTGGAACTAATATCTTATTTCTTAAACTCATTATTGGTTCTAGATTGGTACCCGCATTATTACTTAATTTTGTACTAAGTGCCACTGGATTATTAGTATTTCTATTTCTTCCAATGAATCTATCTCTTTCTGTTTCAAATTGATATTCTTCTAATGGATTTTCTATTACTAATCTATTAATCATGTAACTATTGACATTACTGCCTTCTCTATCTTTTCTTAATGTTATTAGGGAATTTGTTTCTACATCATATTCACTACTCAAGAACATATTATTGAAGACTCTATGACTTACGTCATCTACATTTTCTGACAAGATAGGTTCGGTATATGTAGTTAACTCTAAAATCTTTTTTTCATCTGAATTATTTGTAAAAGTAATTTTTCTTATTTCAGCATGATGATCTTTAGTTACAATAATTTCTGTCTTTGTTGTTATATCATTATCTTCTCTTGTATACTTAATTCTATCCGCAGCAAATGTAACATCATACTTATCAGGTTTTACATTTACTGGAGCATAGGTATTAGACCAAACCTTATTTGTGTCTACATCTTTAATATAAATAAACATACCATAATCTTGTTCAGTTATTTTACGATATCTATTTAATTGAAGATTTCTATACCTTGAAAAAGAACTTCCTCTATCGTTCATTAGCAAACAATACTTTTTATTAGATAGGACAGATATTTCTGGCATGTTTGAAATATTATCAAATGATCTAATATCATTCTCTATAACTTCTTTTTTGTAATCATATTTTTTATACTTAGCTAATTTAAGATTAATTGATGTTTTGATTTGTACTTTCTCTTTCATTAGTATTTCAAATGTCTTTATTAAAACATCTTTATGAAAATAATTTTTAATTAGATCTTTTTCTAAATAATTAGTTAAACTAGCTAATATCATTCCTTGATGGTGTGCAAAATAAGCTTTAACTTTGTTTCTATTATCATAATCATAAGATTCATAAAAACCATAATCACTAAACATTTCTAGTTTTATAAATTCTTCCATATTTTCATATACTTCTTCTGGAAATAACTCCATAGCCATAATTGAAGAATATGGTGATAAAACTATTCTGTTTTCCTTGTCTTCTTTAGCCTTTAAATATGGCGTAGAGAATGTTTTATACTTATAGTTAAGTGAATTATCAAGTTCAGCATAAGCCGATTCTGAGATGCCCCAAGGCAATTTTTTGCTTACTGAATCTACATACCCTTTTTGACATATATAAGCAAATTTATAACTTTCATCTAATAAAGTATTAGGATAGTTTTTCATAAATATTAATGGCATATAATATTCAAAAGAAGTACCTGACCAAGAAATTAAACCTTTACTATTATTATAGGTAGTTAAAGATTTATCTAAACAAAACCAGTGTTTATTTGGCACATCGCCTTTAGAAATTGCTATATAACTAGTTAATCTACTTTCACTAGCAAAATTATTATAATTATAAATTGATAATTTAGCATCGCTAACATCATAACCTATACTGAAAACATCCTTATCAATATATAAGCTTTTAAAATTGGTGTTATCAATTAGCCTACATACGTCTTTGGCTAAATCATATTCCAATTTTTCAATCAAAAATTGATTTAAAACAATTAATGACGCGACAAAATTACCTGAATCTACTGTTGATACAAAATTAGGATATAATTTTTGTTTAGTTTCAATATTGTACCAATTATATAAATGTCCATTCCATTTTTCTAACGATTTAACAGTTATTATAATTTTTTCTAAAAGACTTATTGCTTTTGTTTTATCAATAAAGCCTAATTTATAAGCACTTATAATACTTGTTATTGAAAATCCTATATTAGTTGGAGATGTTCTCTTATCGACTTTTTGTTCTCTATTTTCTTGATAATTATCTGGTATTAAATAGTTATTCTCTTGTGTTAAATTATCTTCAAAAAATATCCATGTTCTTCTAGCTACTTCTTTTACATTATCTAATTTATCTTCACTTAAATTTATTTTATTATGAACTATATCTTTACTTACATAATATAAAATAAATGGAGCTGACATATAAATTATTGCCATTAATAATATTAAATAATTAAAATCAATAAAGAATGCGTATATTAAAAAAATTAAACCTAAAATAATATTTAATGATAAGGTTTTTATATAGTTCAATAAATTTGATTTGATAGTCTTCTCAGCTTCTTCTGCAGTTATCCAATTAAGAAGATTCTTTTTACTAATTAGTAGTCTATACATTGATTTAAAGAAAGCATTCATGTACATTTTTGCATAATAAGGAATAGTCATTAAAACTATTAATGATCTTGAAACTATGGATTTTCCACCAAACATTAAATTTCTATAATATATCTTTTTTAGACTTTCTTTTTCAGGATACATTTTAGTCTTTAAGAAAAATATTATTGGTAGTGATATTTCTATAATTACGAAGAGCATCCACCATACAGGATTAACAAGTCCATCTATTAAAGCAAAAATTTGAATTAATAACAAAGTTGGATATAAGAACATTCTTGCTATGTTATCGAATATTTTCCACTTGCTTAATGAATTAATAGGATTTTTCACTTTTTCATTTTGCTTATTTCTTACCTTAGGAAAAAGCCATCCAATAATCTGTGTATCTCCTCTAGCCCATCTATGTTGTCTAGTAACATCAATTAAAAATTTAGATGGAAAATCATCTATTAGCTCTATATCAGAAACAAACCCACATCTTACATAGCTTCCTTCAATTAAATCATGGCTTAAAATTAAATTGTCTGGAAATTTTTCGTATAAAATTTTATCAAATATTTCTAAGTCATATATGCCTTTTCCAATAAAACTTCCCTCATCAAATAAATCTTGTCCAATATTAGGTACAATTGAATTATATGTATCAAATCCCCCAATACCTGCAAATATTTGTGAATATAATGATTTAGAAGTAGCTTCAATATCGACATTTACTCTAGGTTGTAATATTCCATAGCCTTCTACTACTCTTGTCCCACTAGCATTTAATACTGGTTTGTTTAAAGGATGCGCCATTGCCCCTACTAAATTAAGAGCAGTATTTAAAATTAATTGTGTATCGGTATCTAATGTAATTACATACTTGATTTTTACATCAAAATCATTAAAAGTATGCACATTAAAAAATCTCTTTTGCTCCTCAACACTTAATTTTTTTAATAATAATCTATTAAAATGTAACAGTGCTCCTCTTTTTCTTTCATATCCTAAATAGCAATTTTCTTTTTCATTAAAAAATCTTTTGCGATATGCAAAATGAAAGACGTCTTTTTTATATTTTTTATTTAAATCTTTGGCGTATTTAGCACCGTATTTACTTATTTCATCATCTACAAGCATCACTTCTTTATCAGATGCTTTAACATCTCCTAATAGGGTAAAATATAAGTTATTAGTCTTATTAACGATGTAATAAGTTTCTAAAGTGTCGAACATATTTTTGATTTTTTTAGTATCGCTTATAATGGTAGGAATAACTACCATAGTTGCTTCATTAGAAGGTATACCCTTACTAAAATCCATTTTAGGCAAAGGCTTAGTTTGAGCAAATTTTAATAAGAACTGATTTAGCAACTGTATTATTAATTGGCGTACTGGCATTAATAATATAATAAAACCAATAATTCTATTTGATATAAAATATTTTGATAGAATTAGAGTTAGTAATATTGTTAGCACCAATATTACCAACATGTACAAAAAAGATTTTAATCTATTTTTTTCTTTGCTAAATAAATATTCACCAATGTGTTTTCCTTCTCTTTTTGCTTTTTTTAGAAGTTCCTCTGTATAAGTTACCTCATCCACTTTATTTTTTTTAGCTAAAGCAAATATTTGGGCGCGATATAATATTTTAGTTTCCTTTGTCATTTTTGAATATACATCATCTTGAATTAAATTTTTTTCACATTTACTTATACTTTGGTTTATATCATCTTGAGTAAATTCCGAGAATTCTTTCAAATCATTAAATATATTTGAAACCAAAATACTTGTTTCGATTCTTTTTTGATATTCTTCATTTAAGACTTCTTTAATATTTATACTTTTTGACTCTAAAATACTATTTAACTTCTTAAATATTTCATTTGCTTTTGAACCAAAAGAAGATAATTGATTATTTATTTCAAAAATGTAGTTTGTATTACTTTCTATATCTAAACCATTATCAAAAAAATTAGATATTTCAAATTTTGTTTCTTTGTTCTTTTCAATTATTCTTGCAACTTTATCCCTATCTTGAAATTTTTTATATTCTGCTTTGCATATTTCAGAAAGCCTATCTATATATATAATTGTTAAAAGAGATAAAATCATTTCTATATCGTCATGCATAAAAAATTCATCGTGTTCTTTTTGATATATATTTAAATCTAAAACCATTTGTTCAAAGCTTATATTATAATTGTTTTTTGTCGCCATATCTTTTATTATGTAGTAAATTTTATCTGATTTTTTTAATTTTTTGGCAATTAATTTTTTGATAGGCATAATACCGTTTTTATGCTCAACTACTAAAAAGTAATTATCAATCACCCATTCATCAACAGCACTAACATATTCATAATTTTTTGTTTTTTCTACTAGATATTCATAATAACTCGTAATTTCTTTAAAATTATTAAATAACTTTTTTATCTTCCTATTCATAAAACGTTCCTCTTCCATACTTTAAATTAATTATACAGTAAAAACAACTTTAAATCAAAGAAATCACTATGTCTATTAAATAGAAATTATTATTGTCTAATTATTATAATGCTAAAATATTTGACTATTTATCTTGTCTTATATGTTTTATAATTTTCTAAGATTTATATTTAAGCAATACTTATTTATATTCTATTTTTTAAATTGAATATTATTTATAAAATCTTTAACATAATTTAAATTAAAATAATTGCTATTATTTTTATTAAAAAAGCCAAATACATAATTATACTTATTATTAGTTAAATGAATCTCATAAACATCATTATTTATAATATACATAAATCCTGATAAATCGCCAGTTATAAAAATAATATTTGCATTTGGTATAACTATATTAGCAAATGTCTTAACCAGATAATTTAACTCTATATCATCACGGCTAGAAAATATACTTGGATTTTTATCATGATTATTAACTAAATATTTAAGTAAATCAAAGTCATTATTAAGATTATATTTATTAAGTAAGGCTTTCTTATTAATATTCTTAAAACTAGAATTAGTCGCATTGTCTGCTGCTAATAGCTCATAATAACTATCTGTTTTACCAACTTTAAAAACCGCATCCAATTTATTTGTATTTTCGTTAGTAAGAGAATATACATATAAATGATATATACCATTAATAATAGAATCTTTCTCACTATATAAAAAATCATTTTCTAATTTTTTATACATAACATCCTCGTATTCAGAATAATTATTACTTTCATTATAACTACTTTGTTCAATTGTGATTGTTTCAGTTGATTTTTTTAAATATGTTTGTAATTCATCTTTTATCTCAACCTTATAATTAAACAACAAAAAGCTTTTATAACATACATATCCCAAAATTAAAATTAGTAAACAACTAAAAAATATTATAATTTTCTTTTTCATAAAATTACTCCTTTACTTTATTTAATTATATCACACTATTATTTACTATCTAAATAAAAAAACTCTTATATAAAAGAGTTTTAAAATATATAAATTAGTTATAGAATCCATTGTTATTTGAATTCACAATTACACCACAAGCCATTTTAGCACCACTGTTTCCTGAAGGCTGTGTCTTAAAATCATCCGCTCCATTATGAATTATAACAGTTCTTCCAATTACTTGCTCTGGAGTAAATTTATTTGTATATAATCGCATATAACTATATCCATCATTTGAAAATAACGGTGGCAGATCTCCAGCATGCATTGGGTGAGGCTGACTTTTTGGATTGTAATGACCCTTTGATGATTCAAAATCATTATTATCACAACTATTTCCTTCATGTATATGTAGAGCATAAGGATGTGAACTATCTTTTGGTAGATTTATAACTTCTATTTCTACTATTGTTCCATTTTCATATGGATATAAAAACATTACTCCTTTTAAATCTGGAGCAATATTGTTTCCTTTTATATTAGCATAAACTCCAGTATAATTACCATTTTGATCCATTGTTATCACCATTATATAATACACATTGTTTTTTTATATGTGCATAGATATAGGTAATAATAATTACTTTTTATTAAAATAGTTTGTAAATTGTTCAATTAAATCTTCAATAATTTTTTCACGGTTTTTATTTTTCCAATTAACAATCCCTACTTGAGTTATGTTATTGTCTTTTAATATACAATTCTTTTTCATCTGTTTAATAGCATGGTTTCCACCCATCCAAGGATATGGAAAAAACTGAGTAACAAAAAGCGCAACTTTTTTATCCTTTAGTGACTTTAATTGTTTTAAGTATGTATCCATAACTGGGCATAAACAAAATGCTTCTACAAAAGTAGCAAAAATAATTCCATCAAATTTTTCTACATTAGGTATTCTAGTTAATTTAATATTTATAGAAGGTTGTTTAGCATCTCTTATTGCCTCTATTTTTTCAATATCTACACTATGTCCTTTTTTTACAAGTGCCTCTTGCAGTTTTAAAGCTACTGAATATGTGTTTCCGGTTTGTGAATAAACAATAATTCCTATTTTCATCTATGTTCTCCTATCTATTTTAATTATACTACAACGTGTTAAGTATATATATATAATTTAAATTTATTATGCATCAATTGTTAAGAATGATTAAGCAGTTTTTTTAACCAATTTACGTATATTAATAAAATATAAAGACATAAAAAGACATAAAATATTATGTCTTATTCTTGTACTATAAAGCCATTTTCATCAAACTTTATTTTATTAAATCTATCCGAAGTTGATGGCTTACTGCTATTTTCTATTTCATTGCCATCTGCTATAACAGTACCATTTTCGTCAAATTTAATGCCACTAAACTTTGTTGAAATTGTTGGTGCAGCTGCAGATGATTCATTGCCATCTTCTATAACAGTACCATTTTCATCAAATTTTATTTTGCCAAATTTTTCTAAGTTTGAAGGTACATTAGTTGAAGAAACTTCGGTACTACCATCTGCTACAACAAAACCATTTTCGTCAAATCTTATTTTGTTTAAATTATTGGGTAATGTTTTTTCTTCAACATCACTTATTATTTCATCATTGTGTTCGGGTATTACTATAGGTTGTTCATTTACTTCATCATTAGAAGAAGCAGTTCCTTCTGACACAACAAAACCATTTTCATCAAATTGAATATTCTTAAATATATCCCACTTATTTTCTTTTTTTGTATCTTCTGTTTTTGAAACATTATTTTGAACAAATGGATTTTTTAATTTTTCTTGATCTTCTTTTATTATATATCCATCTTCATCAAATATGAAACCATTTGAAACAATTGGTTTTTTTGTCTCTATGACAGTGTCAATAATATTATTTTGAGTGTTATATGAAGGTAAATCACTCGATAACTCTTCAGTTTTTAATTCAACATTAATAAGCGGTATTTTTTTTAATATCTCGTTACTTTCTTCTGTTTGATAACCGGTAAAATAAACATTTTCTATTTCTATAGCATCAAAGGCAATTATATTATTTAAACCACTAATTCCTTGTGGATATGAGCATCCATAATAATCATGCTTTATTAAGTCATTTTCATATTCTATAGCAACATATCCAATTATCATAACCTTTTTTGAACTAGTACCAATATCACAAACTGTACCAATAGGTAAATTTTTTTTATCCATTTTATCCCCTACCCACTATTCTTATATTATCATTATATATTAATAATTAATAAATTTCAATAAAAAAAGATGAATACTCATCTTTAGCTAACTAGTTTTTCTCGTACATTTATTTCCAAATTATCAATTTGTTTTAAACTATCATTTATTTCGTTAATAGTATTATCATAATTTTGATTTGAAAAATCAATCCACTCATTTATTTTAGTAAGTTCATCTTTTATTTTTTGTATATCGTAACTAAGTTCTTTCAGTTCTCTTGCATATTCAAAACCGTTTGGAATAACTAAAGAATTTGAATCATTTATAACTTTACTTAAACAATCTACTGTTGCAATGATACTTGGTTTTACATCTCTATTTAAATTACTATTATTAAAATACAATTTCGTCATATTAATCTGTATACCTACTTTTTTTAATATTTTCATCTAAAGAGTTAGCACTTTCAACTAGATGTTTACCAAATCTATAAATATTGTTTTTTAATTTTATATAATCACTTTTTTCGATGTTAGCTATCATGGAAAAATTATTTGCACTACTTCCTACCCATTCAAAAGTTTTTGCAGGCATGTTTGTTAATCTTGTAAATAGCTGTTCAAAATTCTCACCAAGCTCATTTGATAATTCCATTATGTTTTCACCACATTCGCGCATTTTGGATGTATCTACATTTATATTTGCCATAAAACACCTCCAAATTACATAAGTTTTGTAGCTAATGCTGCAACTGCTTCTTGCCTTCTACGTTCTATTTCAGCTTCAATTTCTCTTTTAATTCTTGCTATTTGAATATCTATTGCAGGATTTACTGAAGATACTAAAAAATTCTTTTTTTCTATTAATCTTTCTTTATCAGCAATAACTTTATTTGAATCTGCTGGATTAGAATCAATAAGATAATTTTCTCCTATTTTATTAGAAGCAATTTCTATTGTATCAATTGCTTTTGATAAAGGAATTACAATGGTTCCAACAGAGTTTTTTAAATTGTAATACTTACTTAATTCACTTTGTAGTTCTGCTAATCTATCCATAAATTTTCATTCTAAATTATCTAGCAGAAGTTGTATTTCCATAAGTTGTATTAGCACGTTGTTCTGAATATGAAGTTGTTGAACTACTAGCTTCGCTTGCAGTAGAACTAATGTTACTTGCAAACTCAGTATCTTTAGAGTGATAAATTTGTGCAATTGCATCTAGATTATCACTAAACTCTAATAAAGTACTAGTATAATCTTGACATACTTTTTTTATAGCTGTTACATAATCAGTTATAGCTTTAGCATATTCACCATGAAAAGCTTGAACTGTACTAGCATCTTCAACTACTTTATCTAAGTGTGTTTGAATTGCTGCAACGTATTCTCTAATAGAATTACGCATTTCAGGTATCTTTTGACCATTTATACCTATATAACTACTTCCAGTAACTAGTGTACCGATTGCTGCTTTAAAAGTACCAATCTTTGCTTCCATAGCACTAGTAAAGTCACCTACAGCATTTTTTACTACATCTGAAGCTTCAAAAACGACAGATTGAACATCAGTTTTCCATCCCATATTTTATACCTCCTAATCCTAATTACATAACTTCGTCAACAATTTTTTTGTCGCGCTCAGCCATTTCTTCTTCAATTGAACTCATCATGTCATTTAATGCTCTTCTAATTTCGTCTAAAGAGTCACATAATTGTTCTGAACCACTTTTTAATTTTGCCATAAAATTAACTTCTGATTGTCCAACCCAACCAGCTTCCATAGCTGTTTTCACAGCTGTGAAACGTTCACCTCTTATAATATCTTTTGTCTCATCAATTGCTTTGGCGTTTAGATTTTGGATATATTCTTCTGCACCAGATATACTATATCCAACAGTTAGCTCATTGAAATCTGCCATATTTACCTCCTATATTATCTTTTTTCTTGGTATTGACCTATACTTGAATCAATGACCCTCTTGGCTTCTTCCCTGGTTTTAATGCTTAAATCACTATCAATTTTTTGAAAACTAATTTTAGCATTAACTAAGTCTTCAGCATAGCTTATAATATTGCCATTAACATTTGGAAAATTTGTCTTAAGAGTATTAAACTTATTTCTAAATTCAGTACCACTATCACAAACGAAAAAATTATTTGTACTAGTAACTAAATCATCAACTTCATTTAAGATAGACTTAATTTTATCTGCATAATCATATATTTCTATAACTAGCTTGTCAAGTTTTTCTTCATTAACGCCTTTAGAATTAAAATTAGAAATATTTTCAAATGCAAATGTTGACATCTTTTTCCTCCTTTAACGCTCCATTATAATAGGATATATACTCCATAAACTCTACCCTACTACGATAAATATATCATTTTTGTGCTATTTTATCAAGTTTTTTCGATATTTGGCGTAAATTTTACAAAAAAAATAAACTACAAAGTTTATTTTTTTAATGATTTATTATTTCCATATAATTTTTCTTGATAAAATCTAATACTATCACTAGAATATGCTTCTAATTTTTTTGAATAATCAGTCAAATAATTAGTTTTACTATCACTAAGCCATGATAGGGAATAATTATTTTCTTTTTGTCCAGATTCATCAGTTACAACCGAATGATAATCAGCAAATTTTGTTTCTATATTAGCTTGAGAGTATTCTTTATTTAAAGATAGCATATAGAAGAATTCATCCTGAATAGCAACATATCTTTCAATAAAATTTTGGTTAGAATCACTATATGATTCATTACTGTATTTTATATGTCCATTTATATCATTTTCAAAGTTTTTAATAAGATAGAAACAATCTTGAAGTGAAACCTTATTATTAGCCATTGCAATAGCAAGATTTTTATAAAATATTTTTGTTAGTGTTTCCATTACTTCTGGTTTAATTACACATTTTAGTTGACTATATAAATCAACATCATTTGCTAAATTTTCACCATAAACTTTTTGATATTTAGCTTCAAAATCATTTGGTTCTACTTGAATTATATTTATACTCATCATCATGTTTATAAGTTCTATTTTTTGTTTTTCTGTCTCACAATTAAATTGTTCAAATAATTTATCAAGATTTTTTTGAAGATTTAAATTTTCAGTTTGTTTTACATTAACATTAGCATTAAGCATTGTAGAAAGATTTAAACTTTCTAAATAATTAATCATATTTTGATATACAAGTGGTTCGCCCTTTGTTAAATTAACTTGGCATTTTTCTGCTGAAGCTTCATAAAGCCAATTAAAATCTAGTGGATTAACATCAATATCTTCCCATTTGTATGAAATCCCAATATTTTTACCAACATTTATTTTTTCATCATCATCACATGATCTTTGAATAAGATGAACTGTTTCGTGCATAATAGTTTTTTTGTATGCATCTTTATCTTTGTTCATTTTTTCTAAAATATTTAGCATATGTGGTGACACAACTAAACAATCATCAACACTTATAAACGCATTTGATCCCGAATTTTTACTAAATATTTTTAAATTTCCTAAATTACATGATAGTTCATTAATATCGATTTCAGGATTGCTTTTAATATAAGAATTTATTGTATCTGCTATTATTTCACAAATATTTTGCACTTCTTTTTTAGATAATTCTTTATAAACAGATGAAGAATGCTCTTTCAAATATATTTTATTATTTTCTTTTACAGTCGAGTAAAGCTTGTTAGAATCAACACTATTACTACCATCAAAAAAATCATATTTGTGCGTAATATTAGAATTATATTTATTTGCTTCATATCTTTGTAATGCCGCTTTTGTGTTGAAAAGTTCGCTATAATCATACTTAGTGTCAATATTATCTAAATAATTTTCAAATCCTGCTAATCCATTCTTATTAATAGTTACAAAGTCATTTTCTACTTTTCCATAAAAAACTTCATTTGTCTTAGAAATATTTTCTTTCACAGTTGTAGAATTTGTTGAACTGCTTGTAGATGTGTTAGCCTCATATGTATAAGACGTTCCTAAATCAGTCTTAATATCAGAATATTGGTTATGATTACCTGAACAAGAATACATTACTGCTGTACAACTTATTGTAAGTATTAAAAATATTGCTTTTCTTTTTATCAATTTACTTTTTCCTAATAATTTAGAACCATTGTATATTTTTAATTTTTTCACCATTCCAAAAACCCCCTTTTTTATGTGTTGTATAGTACTACATTTTGGGTTTTTTGTCAAAATAAAGAGGACCAATGTCCTCTATATTAAAATCAAATTAGTTCCATTTTTTATATTAGTATCTCTAATAACTAATTTTGGATCATATTTCTCGCCGGTCTCCCTGTTAAATAATGAGTATTCATCATTACATAAATATTGTCCATTAGATATTTCTGATACCGCTTTATTAATAAGTAAAATTATACTTCCAATTTTTTTATTAACTGGTATATATATATCATAATCTTCATCTATTTCAGGAACTATTAATTTTATTAAAACTTTATTTTTCATCTATAGGTGCCTCCTCTATTCCATCATCAACAACACATTTAATTATTGTTCTTTTAGAATTATTTATAAGAAATCCCATATAAGCAAAATCTAGTTTTCTATCTTCCATTGTAATATTAGAAGCATTAATTGCAACTTGTGAACCAACACCCTCACCAAGCCAGATACCACAAGAATTATCAATTTTCACTTGAAACCAAGTTTCGGCCGCAAGTTTTTTATAAGAAGAGTAGTTATCAACAAAAATAATATAGCTATTCTCTAATAATGACACATTATTAAAAATATTATTTGCTATCTGCTTACCTGATTCAGATAATTTACTCTTGTAATCACCTATGCCTAAGAATATATAGAAATTTTTTGTTGTTGAAACACTTTCATTTTCTAGTTCATGCCCCATTTGTGCAAAAGCTTGATCAAAGTTTTCAGCAAAATATTTTGCTCCAGCAAATTTTGTTTCAATTCCATTAGCAAAATCAATGATAAAAACATTACTATTTACTGTTAAAAGTTCTTTTATTATCGCATAGATAAATTCTATTTTTTCTCCCATATCATTAGACAATATTAAATTTATTTTTTTGTCAGTAAAATTATAAAAGCTTATTTCCTTATTCTCCATATTATAACCAATAGGAAGTTTATCAACTGTTGTTATATTTTCTTTTATTTCTGATAAATTAACAACAGCTGGTATGCTTAATATTCTTTTAGCCTTTTCCTTATAATATGAATTTAATTTTTCTGCTGCTGCTTTTATAGTATTATTTAAATCTTTTAAATCACATATATTAGCTGTTTGAAATTCATATCCTGTATCTTCTGAACCAACTATACCTCTACCAAAGGCTTTATATGGAAATAACCCTTTTGGAGAGTTTAGTATTGTTCGATAATCACCATCATTTGGTAATTGTAAACAAATCTTATTTTCAAAGTTTTGTGACATTCTAACTCTAACTGAACTTGTTGTAGTAGCGGTAATTATAAATACAATTCCATATTTATGACAATCGCGATAAATAGGTTGAATACCTTCTGATATTTTATTATATGTTTCAGTAAACATTTCATAATTGTTTAAGATTACTACAATAAGTGGTAGTTTTTCTCCACTATTTTGCAAATAATTTAAGTAGCTACCTGCATAATCGGCAAAAAGATTTTTCCGATTTTCCATTTCGTCGCCAATCATTTTTATTATATCTATTATTTTTTCTGATTCATCAACAGTAGCTATTTCACCAACATGTGGAATCTTATAAAACATTTTTAAAGTTTCAGCTCCACAGTCAATTATATACATATTTACTTCAGTTGGTGTATGTTCAGTCATTATTGACCAAATTATTGTAGATAGTAAGTTCTCTTTACCACTACCACTTTGACCATATATTAAAGTATTTCCCTTATTAGTTAAATCTAGCTTTAATATTCCTTGTTCTTGAGCAGATGGATTGTCATATTCACCAATCACAGGAGTTATTTGATATTGAACCGGGTTATAATTATATTTCTTTTTTATGTCATTAATAATTATAATTGGTGGTATTTTATCTAGCCATAATTTCTTTGTTTTTAACGTTTCTTTTTCGCTTAAATCAGCAATGTATTTTACGAGATTAGTTAATTGATCACCAGTAGCTGTAGTAGTTTCTTTCTTTACTGCTTCATTTGCAGTTTTAAATACATAACCAACATTATTTACAAAGCTTAATGAGTCATCACTTCTTTTGATTATTTTATTTGAAGGAATGTATTTTGCTCCACCCCATCCTGATTGTCCAATGTCAAAGTAGTCATCATATCCTACTTGTAAATAAAAGCGTCCTGCTTCTTTTAAACTAGCTGCGTCTGGTTTTTTTAACATTTCCATACTATCGCCACGATCTTGTACTTTTAAGCAAACCTTAAATTTAGCATTACTCCATATTTGATCATTAACAACACCACTTGGTTTTTGTGTAGCTAAAACTAAATGGACACCAAGTGAACGTCCTATTCTTGCTGTACTAATTAATTGTGTCATAAATTCAGGTTGTTGGGATTTTAACTCAGCAAACTCATCACTTATTATAAATAAATGAGCCATAGGTTCTTTTACTAGTCCTTCACGATATAATCTTTGATATTTATAAATATCAATAGTACTTTCTCCCAAAGCATCCCTTGCAGTATTAAATACAACCTGGCGTCTCTTTAATTCACTTTCAATAGAAACTAAAGTTCTATTCATTTCACTAGTATCAAGATTTGTAATTGTTCCAATTAAATGTGGAATTCTTACGCCTGTTTCTTTATTTTCAAAAGCACCAGCTAACCCTCCACCTTTATAATCAATTAGGACAAACTGTACTTCATAAGGATGATAATTAACTGCCATAGATAAAATGTAAGTAATTATAAATTCTGATTTACCACTACCAGTTGATCCTGCAATTAATCCATGAGGACCATGAAACTTTTCATGTAGATCTAGTTTAAATGGTTCACCATTTGAATGTACACCTATTGTTGTAGATAATGATGTTACTGGACTATTTACCTGCCATCTATTAAGAATATTTAATTGTTCTATTCTTGAAACATTTAGCATATCCAAAAATGATAATGAAGTAGGAAAAACATAAAGTCCATCCTTTGGCATAAGTGGTATGTTAGCAACCTTTGTGCTAAGCATTTCCATATCTAAGCCAGTAATATGCTCATTAGTGAATACTTGTTGTGATTCTGTACTTAATTCTTTATTTAAAATACAACTTGTTTTTTCACCGATTTCAATAAAGTCTTCACAGTTATTTGGTAAATTTTTCATATTATCAGCAATTGTAATTATAGAGAATCCAAGGTTCTCTTTTGTTTTTAAAAGATCAGTTAAAAACTGCGCATTTTTTGCTTTGCGATAATTATCAGTAATAATTAAAAAATAAGGAGAAAAATTTTTGTATCCATCATTACGATCAATTACTTCTTCTTCACTACTGTTTTGATTTTTATTTGCAATTTTTTCTTTTCTATTTTTCAGTTCTTCATTTATGTAATTGGATATTTCATTGTATTCTTCAATATTAGTTCCAAAAAAGCGAATACTACGATCATCACTCCAACAATGTGGAAGTATTTTCATATACTCCCATTTTTCAGCATTAATTGAATCTGTTAAAATAACGATTTTTAGGTCTGCTCCACTATGCAAAGCTATAAATTGAGTTATTATTCCATTTATATAATCCTCTTTATATGAACAGTTAAAAACCATAGCAGTAAGTGGTTTTTCAGTAAATGAGTATGTAATTGGTACATCCTTAAGTATTTTTGAAGATTCTACCACTTTATAAACATTTTCAAATAAATTATCTATATCCAAAGTAAAATGTTCAACTGGAGCAGTAACCTCTATTTTTGAAGCAACATCGCCTAAACCAAGACGAGCTGTTAAAAAATCATCATCACTTTGCTCTCTTCCCCAGATTTTTTGTTTTCGTTTCAATATGATATCACTGCACTGTATTGCTGAATCATTATTATCAAATAATATTTGTGTTTGATGTTTCATTATTTGAACAATTTTATCTTCTTTAGTATGCAAATAAATGCTATATTTCTCTTGTCTTTCTTTTTCTCTTTTAATTCTTCTTTTTTTATTGTATGATCTAAGTAATTTAGGTAATAAAATACTTCCTAAAAGCATAGCTGAAAGCATAACAATTTGTGGAATTGACTGAAAAACCGTCTTTCGACCAGAAGATAAATTATCATATAATAAAAATCCTGTTACAAAAGAAGATGCCGCCATTGTAAATGTTGATCCCATTGTTAAAATAAATGGAACTTCATCTTTATTATCTTGACCAGGAGGCGGATCAATAACTACCTCTTGATTTTCCATCTTCTCTTTCATTCGAGGAGTATGATAAAAATAATCATTGTCATTATATAAATCAATGTTACTTTCTTCATCTGATAATGGTTCAACATGATTATCAATAGTAGTAAGCTGACCATATGGACTCATTCCTGTTACTGCTAAAGCTTTATTAGGATTATTTACTTCAATAAAGTTTTTCATCCATATAAGTTTTAATCCAGCAAGAAAAACAATATCACCATACTTAAGTTTTGCACTAGTAATTTTTCTACTGTTTAGATAAACAGCTGTTTGGATATTCTCAGCTACTTTTATATACCATATTCCATCAATTAGTTCTATTTCAGCATGAATTTCACTAACTAAATCGTGTTTATAATTAATTTGATTTTTTGAAGAGTTTCCGATAGTAATTTTATTTAAATTTGTATAATCAATTTTATATAATTTTTCTTCTTGAGTTGGAGTTGTGAATAAAATAATATTATCTTTTTGTCCATTTATTTTTAAATGAGAATAACAATAATCAGTAAGAATACATTCATAAGATATTCCCTGATTACTTACTATATTTACATCACCATTACTTTTTAATTTTAAATTACCAGCTTCTGCTTCAATTGTAATTGAGTGATCATCAAGACCATCAATATCTTTATATGTAATCAAAAAATATTCTTCGATTTTCGCCGGTAAATTATATTTAATTATTCTCTTATCATCCGCTAAAAATATTTTCATAATACTCCTCCAATATACTAGTCCTATTATAAATATAATTATAGCATATGTTAAATAAATTTAACATAACCATAAAGCAAACTTTCTTCATTTTCTGACAAAAAAATAGTCTTATAAAAAACATATTAAAAACAGTATAACTAAATATTTGTTTTCATAAGTTTTTCGTAAGACTAACTTTAGCTCATTTCTAAAATATATTTTTCTAATTCTAACCAACTATTAACCCTTTTAATATCAGTACTTATATCCTTATTAACAATTGAATCAAATAAAATTGGTTGTGTTTCAGTATCTTTTAAATTTTCTAATACTTTTATTGAATCATCAATCATTATTTTAATATTCTTCTCAATACAAATTTCTTTTTTATTTATTGTTTTAAAAATTATTTCATCAGCCATAATACCATGCTTATTAAAATAATCAATTGTTATAGTATCTAAATTACCCTGTTTTATAGTATAACCTCTTGCAGTAACAATTATTATTTTACATCCATTTTCTTTTAATCTATTAATTACTTCTACAGCATTTTCTTTTACGGTGTATCTTTCTATCATTTCAGGCAAATATTTATGATAAAATTCAAGTAATTTTCCTTCGATTTTTGGAGCTCGTAATATATCATTTACTATATTTATATCATCTAATTCAAAGAAACTTTTAGCATATTCCATAATTAGTTCACTTGAATTAGTTATTGTGTCATCTATATCTATCCCTATTACCATCTAATCACCTATATTAATTATAGCATGCATATTATATAGATGCCACGTAAATTTTTTTTAAATATACCCTATTTATGCCGATTTGCTATTTAATTAATATCATGCTATAATACATCCACTGAAGCAAAATAGTATCGATATACTGTTAATACTTTAGGTTATTGATTATAATAGTAATAATGTAAAATATGTATGGAACTAATAAAGTAATGAAATTGAGTAGGATACCTGTATAAAGAATATAAATAATATTTCGGAAGTTGTAAAAATATAATTAATAAAAAACAGTCATATGACTGTTTTTTTGTTTTATAAATAATTTATAAAAAAGCAGAGAAATTCTCTGCTTTTTGTACGTTTATCTATAATTTCCGTTTGCAATCTCGATTGCTCTCTTAACTATATTACCACAGTCTCTAGATGATACAGAACCCCAGCCTTCATTTTTGACTATATCATATACACCTAAATCACGTGCAATCTCTTGTTTTAAATTTTCTGACATAATACTTTTACTCATATTAACAAACCTCCTTCATATTTACGTACATAAATAGTATGCTCTTATTTAAAGAAACAATTATAACATATATAAATAAAAAAACTCTTTATAAAAGAGTTTTTTATAAAACATATTTTATTCCTTTAACAATACCATTTTAATTTGGCTTTGTTTGGTTCATTTGCTACTGAAACTTTCTTTAAAGCTTCAATCATTTTATTTACTTCTTGACGCGCCATTTTTTCATATTCTTCTTCAGTAGCATCAAGACCTAATTTGTCATAAGCTACTGCTGCTCCACCATAAAAAGCTAAACCTAATGAATGGGTTGGGGTATGAAAGCATGCTGCTGCTTGCCCAAGTGTTCTTGCAGCGGCTTGAGCAGCTGGATTGCCTTCTGCTTCGCGAGCTGCTTGATGGCACGAATTTAATATAATATCTTTTACTTCTGGCAATTTTTTTAAACCTTTAAACCAATCACGAGAAGCATCTAATGCCATCTTTGGCCTATGATCATTTGGATAATATTTTTCATATATTGGTAAAATAAATTGCTCAGCATAATCCATGCACCAATTAGCAATAGTTTCTTTGCTTTGTGTTTCAATCAACTTCATTAATTCAACAATATGTTCATCATCATATTTACCTAGCATTTTTCTTAATTTTTTCATATTTCACCTATATATTCTTTAAAAAACTACCTAGTCATCATTTTTTCTTCAGTATATTTTGCTTCCAAAGCTTCTTTTTCTTTAGATAATCTATTAAGTTCAGCTGCAAATTCTTCATCGGTTAATTTTTGCTCAGTTCCATTATGTTGCTTTAAAGCAAAGGCTTTTGATTTTTCCTCCTGCATTTTAATTAGCTTTAAAATACTTTCTTCATTTTCAACTACAAAGTCCTCGTAGCCTAATTGTATCAATTCTTTCTTTTGTTCTTCCCAGCTTTGTATATAACTACCAGGCACAAAAATCCAATATCGATTATCTCGATAAAAATCAAACAATATACGATGTAAATTATCTTTTATAGTGTAGTTTTGTGCTCTAGAACATAATTCTCTATAATTCTTGCATACAATTGAAAATAATTTACTTGTAAATACGTTTGAAGAAGTCATAAAAGCTGGATAAGTTAAAGATAGAGCATTACCTATTTTACCTAACTCTTTTGTTCCCACTCCAGTAAAACAAGATAAATCATTGCGTATACATCTAGCAATGTTGCCATGTGGATTAAATATCTCCATACCTTGTTTTTTAAATTCTTCATCTAACTTATAAACTTTATTTCTACATATTTGTTCAATATTAGGAAGTGTAGGAGTCTTACTTATTAAACCTATTTTGTCTACAATTACATTTATATTGCAATCTGCTCCATTACTTCTTCTAATAAATTCGTTTTTTTCGTCTAGTGAAGTCCAAACTTCGTTCATATTACCATCCTTCTTAAGTTTTAACTGTTTTTTTACTACTAAGTGAATTATAGCATATATTTTATTTGACAACAACTAAGTAATTATTATATTAATAACGTTTTATTAACTAATATAAAACAATAATAATACTTTATTACAAAATATTATATTACAATTATTAAAAATTAATAACATCCATTATTTAGTTGTTTATATTTATTCTTCAACAACATTAACAATAAAACTTATATATGATACAGCATTCTTATAGTTTCCTGTAATATAAACAAAGTAGCCACCTTTTTCAGGAAAATATTTACTTATATCATTAATTAAAACACCATCATACATGACTTCTTGATATTTATTACGTCTTATAAATAAATTATAAGTTGTATCATTAGTAATTGTTTTAATTAGTTTTTCTTTATCATAATTACATGGCATCTGCATATCATAAGCCTCATATGAACAAGTATAAGATTCAATTGTCATATTTATACTATCTCCTTTATTTACTTCAACCTCGCTAATGTTCGGATTATCGCCATAAAAGTTTTCAGTACTTATCGATTTCAATCTTACCATAAAAGGAATAATAGTAGTAAATTGTTTCTCATCAACATGTACAGTAGCTGGCTCATTGTTTATCTTAACAACATACCATCTGTTTTTATTATAAGATGCTATATTTTCTAAAATAATTTCACCAACAAATATTTTGAATAGAATGAGTAAAGTTAGAATGCTAGAAAACACTATTGTTATTTTCTTTTTCCTACTCTTCTTCCAGTCGGCATCTGCCTTTCGTAAATCTTTTAATGCTTGTTTTTGAAGATTTTTATTTTCTTCAATCATTTCATTTTCATTTTTATATATTTTATTTGTTATCAATTAGATCACCACTATTATAATTATAGCACAAAATAATTATTAACTTACTTTTTATAAATATGCCGCCAAGCGCACAAAAAAACTCTTGTTTTACAAGAGTTAATATAACAAGCGGATGAAAAAATTTTTAAAAATCTATATTAAAATAAAATTATTCAATAATAATATTCTATTCCACTGATTTTAAAGATGCTATCATATCTATTTTCTTTAATTCAAAATAAGTAACTACTTGCATAATAATTATAAATGTTAAAGATATTAAAGAAGCATAAATATAGCTATACCACTTTATTTCTTTGATAAAAGTACTCGTATTTCCTTCAAAAAGTGGTATAACAAGCATATGTAATATATATCCTAAAACTAATCCAAATAGCACTCCTATTATAGATAATAAAAGAGATTCTCTATAGATATATTCGTTAGTCTCCATATCGCTAAAGCCTAATACTTTTAAAGTGGCTACCTCCCTTGTTCTTTCACTTATATTTATAGAAGTTAAATTATATAGGACTATAAAAGATAATAAAGCAGCTATGGCTATAATTAATATTATTATACTATCCAAACCTTTAAATAAATTATTACTTTCTTTTATAATATCATCTGTATAATCAACACTAACAATATTTTTATAATTAATTAAATTCACTAAAGTTGTTTCATTTTTAGTGCTACTAGATAAGATTGTATTATAAGTTAGATCTTTTTTTATTACATCAATATATACATCTTTACTCATATATACATAATTATATAAATAATTGTCTACAATATCTATAACCTCAAAATTATAATTAATACCACCTAGTTCTAAAGTAATATTTGAACCTTGGTTTACATTTAAATATTCTGCTATTTTATTTGTTATTATAACTTGATTTTCTTTTAAATTAACTTTTGTCTTTGTTAGACTACTTGTCAAATTATAATATGTATTAAACATATCAATATTATCAGGTACTATTAATAATATATCCATAACATCTTTGTTATTATAAGCTTTTATTGATGATTGTTTTATTAATGTATAATCCTCAATATTATTATCATAAAATAATTTTTTTAAATCTTCATCAACACTGTCAACTTCATTATTGAATATAATCATACTTTTATATTTAAATATTTTATTATACTGTATACTGCCTAAACCATTTATACTATCTTTAATACCAAAACCTAAAAGTATTAAAGCTGTAGTTCCTGCTATTCCAAATATAGTCATGAATACTCTACTTTTATATCTAAACATATTTCGTACTGTTATTTTCCAAGTAAATGTCATTTTCGACCAAATAAATTTTATTTTTTCTAAGAATATAGTTTTGCCATTTTTAGGTGGTTCCGGTCTAAGTAAGTTTGCCGCTGTTTGAGCTAAATCTCTATAACAAGTATATATTGTTACAAATCCCATAGCAATTAGACCAACTGCCATCGAAACTATAAGAATTAATGAATCTAAATTCACTTTAAAAGCTGGAAGTATGTACGGAAATGCTCCATATACCAAAACAGGTATAGTATAGCATCCTACAAAATAACCAAGCACTGTTCCGATAATAGTTGCTGAAAATACATAAAACAAATATGTGTTAACTATTTTTATATTACTATATCCTAAAGATAATAGTGTCCCAAGCTCTTTTCTTTCTTCATTAATCATTCTTAACATTGTGTTTGACGCCATCAAAATAACGATTAAAACAAAGAACAAAGGTAATATATTCGCTAAAACAGCAACTTTTTCAGCATCTAAATTCAATCTCTCATATCCATTTATTGCGCTGTTTCTATCAAATATATTATATACTGGTTTAACTAATTTTAATTGCTCTACTGCATTTTTTAAAGATTCTTCATCACTAGCAAGTAAAGGATTTGCTTTTATCATTTCAGATTTAGCACTCTGAATTATTTCATCGTATCTTTCTTCTTCTCTTTCGTTAGTAATAGTAGCAATATTATCTATAATACCACTAATATAATTGTTATATTCTTCTGTATATACATTATAAGTGTTGTTTACATCAACATATATTTCGGTATAATAATCTAAATTAAATATATCTTTATTGACAAATATAAATGAATCTAAAGTGCCATCACCTATAGTTGAATTACCATAATTCTCAGATATATATAATACTGAATTTATAAGTCCTACTACAGTTAATTTATGTTCACTTATACTGTCGCTATCTATATTAATAACATCACCTAGCTTATAGTTTCTGCTATCCGCTAAACACTCACTATTTTTTGCTGGCATAACACCTGATACTAATTCAATTTTATTAACGTCAGTAATTGAATGTACTCTAATATCAGTAGCATTATCAAGTACATCGACAGAATATGATGCATATACACCTTTCACATTATCAACAGTATTTAATGCTTCTACATCATTATCATCTAACCCCATACTACTAACTATTTTTATATTAGCTAAATTATGTGAATCATAATATTCAGTAGCTAATGATAAAATGCTAGGATTAGATATTTTAATACCCGAATAAAATGCTACTCCTACAAATATGATAATCGATAATGATAGATATCTACCAAAAGATTTTTTTATTTTCTTTATAGTATTCTTATATAGCACAATATCACCACTCTATCTCATCTACATTTTTAGGATATTGATTGATCATTATCTGATCTACTTTCCCATTTTTAAACTTAATAATTTTATCTCCTATTTCAGCAATGTTAGAATTGTGGGTTATTAATATTGTAGTAGTTCCCCATTTCTTACAATTATTTTGTAATAATTCTATTATCTTCTTTCCTGTTTCAGAGTCTAATGCTCCAGTAGGCTCATCACATAATAAAATCTTACTGTTTTTAGCTATAGCTCTTGCTATAGCTACTCTTTGCTGTTCTCCGCCAGATAGTTGAGAAGGAAAATTACTCATTCTATTTTCAAGCCCTACTTGTTTAAGTATCTTTTTAGGATTAAGAGGGTCTTTAGATATTTGAATGGCTAATTCTACATTTTCTAAGGCAGTTAAATTTGGAATTAAGTTATAAAACTGAAATACAAAACCAATATCATTTCTTCTATATTTAACTAATTCCTTATTACTATATGTATGTATTTTATTACCATCTATAATTATTTCGCCTTTTGTCAATCTATCCATACCACCTAATAGATTAAGAGCGGTAGTTTTGCCTGCACCAGAAGGACCTAATATAACTACTAAATCTCCTTTTTCTATTTCAAAACTGCAATTGTCCAAAGCCTTAATTTGTATTTCTCCATCATAAGTCTTATTAACGTTTTTAAATTCTATAAATGCCATATTTTTCCTTTCTTTATTTTATTTACTTCACTTAATTATGATATCAAAAAAGATATATTATTACAACTTTATAAAAGCAAAACCTTTTTTATCAACAAAAAACTGTTATAAAATAAAAGTATCTATAAAATATATTTTAATATTATAATTAATTTGTGCAAAGACGGTCGTTATTTTTAACATTTCTTTTATCATTGGTTCTATATTTAAACTTCTGCAATCCACGTCTAGATTACGTATAACTAATCTCATATTATTGCTATTTATATAATCTATAACTTCACATGGTTGTTTAGTTAATCTAGATATGCAATTAATGTCAGTGACATATAGGCGATCTCCAATAGTCATCTCACCTAGTACATTATTAAACCCAGATATATCCTCTCTATCACCAGAACCATATTTTATGTAGGAAAGTTTCTTCTATGCTCCCATCTATAAAAGAAAACACTATTTTAGTAATGTTTATATTTTTATACGTAAAATTATCAATTTCACTTGTTTTTGAATATTATTTTAAAATAATCGATAACAATTGTTTTCTTTTATACCTATATAATAACTAATTTCACTATTACTAATTATTGATTCTGAACTAAAAAACAACACAATAATTTGTGTTGTTGCAGACTGTTGACAAAGTTAAATATTAACTTTCTAAATTAAATAAATTGTAATTTATTTGTTTCGTTTTTTCCAAGTTTTATAAGCCGTCACTGCTATTGGAGCAACTGATGCGACAACTTCTACTACACCTTTTGCAACATTTCCAACATCTTTAACTATTTTAGTTGCTTTCTTTGAATTTCTATTGAACTTATTAGAACCAGTTTTAATATTAATTATTTCTTCTGCTATATTTTTAGCCTCAGACATATTGGAACAAGATAAAGTAATATTTTTATCAATAGTTTGAATCATCACATTTGCTTTGTTTTGTTTTACTTGGACATCTTCTTTATATACTTTGATATTTGTAAGCGGAATCATATCAATAACTTTTAATTTTCTTTTAAATATTCCTTTTTCTTTCTCAAATTTCATCTTTTTAGATGTTAAAGTAAATTTGACTTTTGATTTAAATTCTTCGACTGTTACTAGTCCCTCAAATAGTATAACTTCATCATTTTCCAATTGGTAATTACTCATAGTTTATTCTCCTTTATATTTTCCTAATGGGTTCTTAAATACCTTATTAATACCCAAATTAACCAAGTTCCACCAGTAAATATGGTCATAATAAGATCAAATAATATACTAGCTTTTTTCTGTTTTTTCATAATTTATTCTCCTTCAATATAGCAATTGTTTATTACGCGAAACAAACTATATAATCTATTGAACAAATTAATATTTATTTAAATAATATTCTATCTAAATTTTATCACAAATTCAATTCTCTAGCAACTCATTGTATAATAAAAAAGCAGACTATCGACTTTGTCAACAGTCTGCAACAACACAAATTATTGTGCTGCTTCTTATTCCCTAGAATTTCATACTAGAACTCTATCAAATTCTTTTGTTATAGATGTTCTAATACATTTATACTTAAAATGTTAGCCTTTAAATTTGACCTGTTTCTCTTTAAAATAACACTACTCTTTTTTACTAGATAGGAATGTTATTTTTTTTGCTACAACAACCACATTGCTATCTTGTTGTTCTAACCTACCCTTAACACCTATTAGGTCACCTTTTTTGCAGTACTCAGTAACATTGTCAGCTATCCCTCCCCATACTAGACAAATTATGCAGTCTGTATCATAGTCCCCCTCAGTATTCTTATAACTTCTAGGTATAGCTAATTTAATTTTAGTACCTCTTGATTCTTTATTCTTTTCTATTGTAGGAGTATCAACTAGTCTTCCTACTAATACAGTTTGATTTAACATATTACTCTTCCTCTCTTAAATCTTTTAACACTAATGGTCTGTTATAACCACTATTAATTCTTATTAGTCCGTATTCTACTTCTAACTGTTTCTCTATTTGATTGCAAAGCTCTTGCTGTTCTTCATTTGTTAACTTTATTTCATCCATTCCTTGTTGAATAAACATATCAAATGTTATTTTATGATGATTATTAACATATTTATAATTAATTGCAATAATATCTGAAATATAATTATACGTTCTAGTGATGTAAGCCTTCTTTTTATCTTCAGCTTTGTTAATTTCTTCAATTCTTTTCATTTTTTCCTTTCTAAACTAGCTAACTAGCTAAGAAGATTTTATAACATTTTAATAAGTAAAATTCCTGATGCTGAATTATGTATGCTTTAGAGCAAAAAAAAGCAAGACCCCTATGTCTTGCCATCTACTTTAATATGAGCCTTGTGACTATCGCACTTTGCTATTTCTTTTTATCTTGCTCTCTTCTCTTATAGAAGTAATGATGTTAGTAGAATAAGATGTTCTCTTTCTCATTTCAATTTGAATAATATGATTAATCTTCTCTTCTTCTACTTCTTTATTAATGATGTCTCTATTAGTATTTGTAGTAGTAATAGTATTAATGATATTGTTAGTTATTAGTAAATCGCGACCTGAGGACCAAAAGAAATAACTTCTTCACAGGCTGTTATATCCTCCTCAGATGACGCTAAAGTCTCAGTATATACAATGTTTTATATTACCTTCCTCTAGATTTAGTGGGTTAAATTTTTAACCACTATTAATCTAACATACTTTTTTAGATAAGACAATACCTTCCTAAAAATATTTTCAAACCAATTTTTAAATAGCCATCAGTAATATAAGCATAATTTCTTCATCTGAAGAAAAATCAAAAGGATACATTCTACCACCTCCTACTTATATAGTACTCTATTGATAGTTTGTATCCTTTTATTAATATAATTTATTTAGATAATGTTAAATATCGGTTTATTTTTTGATATTCAATATTTTTTATGTACTGCTCCATATATTTATAATCAGGGTCTCCCACCTTATTTACTGGTAAAAGTACCTTTTCTCTTAAAATTCGAGAATCATTTATTTCTCTATTAAAATTATACTTTTCTTTTAATCTACTTATCAAAGCTGATAAAAATAAATAAATATATTTATTCATGTTTTCATTTTTTAAACATGTTACATGATCACTTGCAACATACTCAAATGGTTCATAAAAACAGCATCCAACACTGCCACTATTAGCAACACTTAGACAATTGTTGAATTTTCTTACTCCTTTTTCATTACAAATAAAATTATCGACGCCATTATTTAATGAAGAAGAAGAAACATAAGGAATATCTCCACTTTTTTGATTTTTTTTAGTCAGTCTTTTTCCTCTTTTTATATATTTAAAAATGTCTACTAAGAAAAATTCTTTCCATTCTTTGTGGCTTAACATTTCTAAAGAGCTATCAAATTTAATTCTGCTTAACTCTTTTTTCATATACTCAATTGACCTACTCTTCATTTCAATTTCTGACTGATTTATATATTTTTCCATAAATCTATAGTTTGGTTGTCCATTTTCATCAATTGGAAGTATAATTTTCATGTTTGGTAAGTCAGTACTAGATAACTGATTTCCATACGAAGAATGAGAAGTATTATTTTTTATTGACATAATTAAAAATTTAGCAATCCCTAAAGTTAATTTTCTTTCTTTCAATATTAGGGCATGTACTTTCATATCTAATGATGCAGTATAGGGATGATAGAAAACACTACCCAAGAAAGAAACACTGATAAAGTTTGAATATTCTCTATAATTTGAGTCATCAGTATTATAAAAACCGTCTATTCCATTATTTGTATCTCTTACAGTAATTCTAGGAATAGAACCTGGAAAAAGATTTTCTTTTCTTATGTAAGCACCGGTAGGTACTTGAACACCATTTGAAAGAATATAGGTCTCAAATAATTCTTTAACTTTAAACTCTTTCCACTCTACACTATTTAATATCATTTTTCCCACCATTAAATAAATATTCCTTATTCTTCATTATCATATTAAATTCAAATGATAAATATTCACCAACCACATTTTCAAAATCTCTATCATCTGGAATATTATCATTAAAATAATAATAACTATGTAGCCATTCGTCACAAGGATCAATAGTAGTCTTTACGCAAAATTTGGTTTCAGAATCAATTTTATCGAACCACACATCTAACAAATGTTGTTTTCTATCTTTTGCAGATTCGGTTTCTAATAACCCTATATGTTTAGAAATCTGATAACCATCATCCTCAAAATTAATAAATTTACAAGTTTTATTTTTTGGATGTTCTTCTCCAGCAGTAAAAATTGCAATACATGGCATAGTTCCAACTCTATAGAAAGTATCTTTGCTTAAGGTAATTACCCCTTCTAGGGTATGATGTTTCAAAATACTTTCTTTTATTTCTTGCTCTTCCTTTGTTTTGCCTGTAAAAGATGATTGAGGAACTATAACTGCACATCTTCCACCTTTAGTTAAAGAATTTAACAAATGCTCTACAAAAGATATTTCATACATTTCCTTATTTTCTTTACTTCCTTGCGAATATGGAGGATTCATCATACCAACTGTTGCCTGTTTTAATTGTAATTTTTCATATTCTACAGCAAGAAAATCATCATTAATTAAATTACTTTTACCATCACCTCTAAGTATCATATTTGTAGTTGCTATTGTAAACATATCAACTCTTAACTCAATACCATGTAATTGTTTCTGCTTAATACTTCTTTTTATATTTTCATCATCTGTTTTATTTAACATATTATGCATTGCTGCTACTAAAAAACCTCCAGTGCCACAACATGGATCAAAAACAACATCATTTGACTTTAAATCAAGCAAATCACAAAACAATTCAGTAATATGTTTTGGTGTTAAAATTATTCCTAAAGTTTGACCACTACCACCCGAATAACTCATAAACTCACCATAAAACCTGCCTAAATAATCTTCAGCTGATGAAGAATATCTAAAACTTTTATACAGTTTTTCGTCTAAAAATTTTGTGAAAAATTTTAAAGGAGTTTCTCCTAATTTCGAATTAATTTCGTTTAATTTTGGGCTTTCTTTTATTATGTTAAATTGATTTAATATTTTGTCTTTTTTTACTTCAGGAGAAACATTCGTTCTTTTTAGATTAGAATCTATTGCATCCATTATTTTTTCGCCATCTGTTTTTATGTTATCCCCTGTTAAATCTGAAATATCAAAATTCTTAAATTCTTTTTCTCTAAGAGCCAATAATATTCCCGAAACAATTAATGGTTTTTCCTCATCCTTTATATTACCAAAACTTCTTAAATGTTCGTGTAATTCTGCAGCATCTTTTAATATTTCAGCAGTTTCTTTTTCTTCAACAGTATTTTCTTTTAATATTTCTCTAATATAATACTCATCTATATTTTTTTCATTAAATGAAATAAATGATTCAACTTCCGGCAATTCACGATAGAATTCAGTTTCATCAACATAAATTGGGGTAATTCTGTGTTTTTTTTCATTACCAGACACACCAAAAACAATAGCTTTATTATAGGTAGTATTTTTTATTAAGTGTTGCCCATAAAATAAAGCACCATTAACTGCATAATCCTTTATATCCTGTTTAGATGAACTAATAATACCTTTTTCATCTAATTTAATATGTTTACTTAAATCAGCTTTATCTTCAATAACTAATAAATAGTCTTTTACTAATCCTACATACTCTGGGAATCCCACTTTGCCAGTCCCATTTTTAGACGCTGTTTTTAGAGCATTGTTTATCTCATGAATATCACTTCCTTGAGCATTAAGCTTTATATTTGCATCTTTAAGTAGTTCATAAACCCATAAATCAGTTTTTACTTCCTTCTTTCCCATAAATACCTCCATTATGTAATAATTATATCATAAAAGGGTTTCTAGATTACAAAATTCAAAGTTAAATACTAAATTTACATGTACAAGAATATTTTTTGCCAATTTCTCAGTTTTAATTCGTACCCAGGTTTATGATTCGTCTCTCTTTTCAACAAGGAAATTGTATATTTCTATATCTGTTGTAATTATTTTTAACTTTTTTACAGAACGAGTTATCAAAGAATATAATTGCTTTTGTAGATTTCCATAGCAGATAGGTTTTTGTCTTACAATTTTTCCATCATTCAGTGCATAACCATCGCAAAAATAAAGCAAAACATTATTATACTCTTTTCCTATAACAGTATGCGTAGTACCTTGATTAACACATTTTCTTTTAAATTTCTCACAAAATTTATTTCTACAAACTCCAGAACATGGAGAGTACTTAGATGAAGTTGGTTGCAAAAAAATAAATTCATCTATATCTACAAGTGATTTCTCTTCGAGCATTGATATATCTATTTTACTTTTATCAAAAGTTTTATTTTTAATATTTCTATATGGTAATCCTAATATTTTCCTAGCAAATATATCGAATGTATCGTCTGTCCTTATAACACTAGATAAATTAATAACTAAATTTTCTTCCCTGTTCTCTAACAATCTTTCGAATGAGCTTTCACTATCAATATTTTGATTTTGATCCCCAATTAATACAATTTTATCAACCCCTAAAGTTTTAAAATCATTAAGATCATTGCAGTATAAGCGTTGAGCTTCATCACATATAATTACATTGCATTCAGGCTTTTCTTGTATGAAGTCTTTTGGTGTCATTATATTCATTTCTTTAATCAATTTATTGCTAATTATCTGCTTATACAGAAAGGGTGTTAAGTAAGCAACCTTATATCCTGCTAACGCATAGTTCTTATATAAATCCAAAGCTAATAATGTTTTGCCACTTCCAGCTCGTCCACAAACAATACTAACTAATTTTTCTGTTTTAAATACCGCTTCTCTAGCTTCACTTTGAGACCTAGAAAGAGTATATTCATTTTTCAAAAAAAATTCTGGTTCAGTATAAACTGAAGATATATCTATATTTATGTTAATTAATTTAGCATTTTCTATCATGCATAATTTAGAATTAATTTCTTCAAAGGAAACATCTTCAAGACTAGGACCAATCAGTTTATAAAGTTTGTTGTCATTTTTTGTGTAGGCATAAATATTTATTTCATATCCATTGTAATAATTTGATAAAATCTCATAATTTTGAATACATTGTTTTAAGTCAGGAACAGTCAATTTTAATTCTATATTTACTAAAACATTGTCCCCTAGTTTTATTAAATCAAATTCCTTATCTAACCGATTAATATTATATGATACATTATAAAATCTTCTGTTTTTTCCAGAATTATCAATACTTTTTATAAAACTTTTCAAGGATTCAATATCATCATTTCCAAATTTTACTGATCCATTAAATCTCAAATATTTCTGTATGTCTTCAGCCTCTTTCTGTTCTAAATAATTTAAATTTATTAGACTGTTATTATATTTAACCATAATTTTCTCCTTCATAATTTCTTCATAATATTATAACACCATAATCATTTTATTGATTAGTTTTATTTTATAATGAATTTTACTTGTCTAATCTTAAATATTCTTTAAAAACAAGACCAAAACAAGATCAAAGTACTTTTAGACCATAAAAAAACCCTTATAAAATAAGGGTGTAATATCGAATGGTCGGGAAAACAGGATTTGAACCTGCAACCCCCTGGTCCCAAACCAGGTGCTCTACCAAGTTGAGCCATTTCCCGATTAATAATAAAATGGTGCGCTCGTCAAGAGTCGAACCCGAAACCTTCTGATCCGTAGTCAGATGCTCTATCCAATTGAGCTACGAGCGCAGATAAATTTTTTAATAAAAATTAAAAATGGTGGCTCCGAGTGGAATCGAACCACCGACACAGGGATTTTCAGTCCCTTGCTCTACCGACTGAGCTACAGAGCCAAATAATAAATGGCGGTCTCGACCGGGTTCGAACCGGCGATCTTCTGCGTGACAGGCAGACGTGATAACCACTACACTACGAGACCATTTGGTTGCGGGAATAGGATTTGAACCTATGACCTTCGGGTTATGAGCCCGACGAGCTACCAAGCTGCTCCATCCCGCGATATAAATTTATTATTTGTAAAACATTAATGGCGGAGAAAGAGGGATTCGAACCCCCGCGCCGTCTCCGACCTCCCGGTTTTCAAGACCGGTCCCTTCAACCAGACTTGGGTATTTCTCCAGCTTTAATAACTAATATTGTGTCCCTTTCTTTTTAGAGACAAGTAGATTATAGCATAAATAAAATTTAAAAGTCAACAAAATTACTGATAAAAAGCGCATTTTTCTCTATATTCTATTATATGTTATATAAATTAATATAATTTATAAAAAAACTCCTTATCAGGAGTAATTTTTCTATATGGTGCCTAAGGCCGGACTTGAACCGGCACGGGATTTAACTCCCGCAGGATTTTAAGTCCTGTGCGTCTACCAATTTCGCCACTCAGGCATAATAAATAATAAATGGTGTCCCGTGCGAGATTCGAACTCACGACCCTTTGATTAAAAGTCAAATGCTCTACCAGCTGAGCTAACGGGACAAATTTTAAAAATGGCTGCCTCGGCTAGATTCGAACTAGCGCATGCCACAGTCAAAGTGTGGTGCCTTACCGCTTGGCCACGAGGCAATATAGTTGCCTACATATGTCAAAATAATAAAGTGGTGGAAGGAGATGGATTCGAACCATCGAACCCTAAGGAACAGATTTACAGTCTGCCGCGTTTAGCCACTTCGCTATCCTTCCATATGTATTCGTTCAATAAATATATATAAAATGGTGCCGGAAATAGGACTTGAACCCACAACCTACTGATTACAAGTCAGTTGCTCTACCAGTTGAGCTATTCCGGCACAAAATATGGTGGGCGATGTAGGACTCGAACCTACGACCCCCTGCTTGTAAGGCAGGTGCTCTAACCAACTGAGCTAATCGCCCGGAAAATCAGTTGACGTAATTAAATATAACATTATAAATTTTATTTGTCAACACTATTTAATCGTTTTTTCTTGTTTTTTCAAATTTTCTTCTATCCAAATAGGTAATTTATAAGCTAGTGTTTTAAAACCTAAACTAGTCTCTTTTATTTTCTTTTTTGGAACATAAGGGTTTCTTTTATACGAAATATTCTTAATACTCAATTTCAATTGGTATTGTTCATCATCAACATCTAGGATCTCTACATATATAGTGTCACCTATTTTTATAAAATCATTTATATCTTTTACAAAACCATGAGATATTTCAGAAATGTGAATTAATCCAGTATAATATTCATCAAGTGAGACAAAGGCGCCGTATTTTTCAATTCCCGTTATTGTTCCTTTCACAGTTTGTCCTTTTTTATATGGGATCACTTGAATCACCTCACTATTCGTATTATAACATACATAAAAACCTTTTTAAAGTGTTTACTTATAATATATTTTAATATATAATAATGCGTAGGTGATGAAAATGAATAAAGAAATAAGTAAAGAAGAAGCAAAAATAATCGAGATTATTGACCGCTTACGTCCATTTTTAATTAACGATGGTGGTAATATTGAATACATAAAATATGAAGACAATATTGTATATATTCAAATGATGGGTGCTTGTTCAAATTGTCATATGCTTGACTTAACTTTAAAAGATGGTATTGAAGCCGCTATCAAAGAAGAAGTGCCTACAGTTAAAGAAGTAATTAATGTAAGATAATTTATCTTACATTTTTTTTAACCATTCTATATCGGGTAATAATCTTTTTCTATATAGTATTAAATACATGTTTTTAATTAAATCTTCGTAATCATTTGTCTTATTTATAATATTATTTAAAAGTTTTTCATTCGAACCATTTAATAAAATTTCATCATATAAATCTAAAAAATCGCTTGGAAAAAGAAATCTGATAAAAAACAGAACTTTTTCATCATCAGAATAACTTACATCATTTAAAATATTTAATATTTCATTTTCGGATACATTATATTTAAAAAAATAATTTTTATAATATTCACTTATATCCCTAACTCTTGTGTCTATTATTATATTTAAAGGATTATACAAATCTGTTACTTTGGTATCACATTTAACTCTCCTATGAGATAAATATAAATCAACTGGGTATTTATTAAGCAAAAGGGATATAGCTGTTTCCACTATGCCTATAAAATAATCCACATTATTACTAAGAATTCTAAAACGGTTTTTATTGGCATCGATTTGGTATTCAATATAATCAATTTTTTGCATCCATAAATCGCGCCAATTATTTTTTGTTATATTTTTATAATTAGGCAATATTTTTATATTACTAAATCTTCTTAAATCTTCAAAAGTTATTTTTTTTTCATTAGTTATAAGTTTTCTTAATAAAACATATCTTTTATTATTAATTTCAGTTACTATTTCATTACTTTTATTTAATATAAACTGGTGGAGATAAATTTTTTCATTATATAAATAGTATTCCAAATTATACAATTCATATAGTTCTTCAGTAGTTCTAAAGCATTCTTCAAGAACATAACTATAATTTTCACACTCAAAATAATATTCATTTTTGCTTTGGCGAATATCGCAAGGCATTAAATTATAATAATAATTTATAGCATTTTTCATATATCCACCTCAGTATATTTTATGATTATCTATTTATTTTAGTCTTTTTTCTTTCATAATATACATTGTTGTTTTTGCCTATTTCAATAACAAATTCTGATTCTTTTCCTTTCTTTGTTAATATATATACTTTATTTTTTGTCCTTGTTATTGCAACATAGAATAATCTACGTTCTTCTAATATATTTTTTTGTGTATTAATTAATTGTTGCTTAATTTCGTCATTTTCTATTTTACTAGGGAAACCATAAATATCGTTAAGCATATTTATTAAAATTACATTGTCGTATCCTAACCCTTTTGCAGCATGAACTGTCATAAAATCTATTTTTAGCATTGGGTGTTTTTTATAAACTACTTTATTTTTAATAATATGAAAATTATAGCCAACAATTAGTTTCAAATCCATATTATATCTTCCTAATATAAGAATGTTTTTATTTATTCCATTTTCTTCTACTATTTTATCAATTATTTTTATTAATATATCGTTTATATTTCTTTTATACTCATGTATTTCTATTGGAAATTTAATATTTTTATTTGATATTAAATTTTTTTCTAATTGTTCTTTACTAGACATAATAAACTTTCCTGCTATATCGATTAGTTGTTGACTATTACGATATGTATTTACTATTTTGTGCATTTTAGCATTCATTATCTCTTTATAATTTAAAAACAAATCCGAGTTTGATCCAGCAAAAGAAAATATTGCTTGCCAGTCGTCACCAACAACAATGGTTTTTATTTTATATAACTGAGATATTTTTTTTACTAATTCAAATCTATTATGTGATATATCTTGATATTCATCAACTATTATGTATTTATATTTTAATCGTACATACTCAATTACCTTAGTGGCCTCAATTATAATATCTTCAAAATCCAATAAAAAATCATTTCTTAAATAATTATTATATTTTTCAGTTATTTTTTTTAGATAATTAAAATAAATAAAAGTCCTTTTATTATCCATATTTATTTTTGTAGTATCACACATTTTATATAGTTGAATATTTTCTAAAGTAAAGTTGATAAAATAGTCCTTATCACTATTATATTTACTGCTTCTTTTTTTATATTTTCTATCTTTTAATAATACTTTTATTATTTTGTTAGTTTCCTCATCTTTTTTAATTATTTCTTTTAATATAGATTTTGGCTCTGATAGTATTTTATATTTACTATCATATTCTTTAAGAATATCGTATGCAAATTTATGAAAAGTACATATCTTAGCATTTATTTTGAAATCTAAATTTATTCTTTCTTGTAATTCATATATTGCCTTGTTTGTGAAAGAAATAACTAAAATTTCTTCTGCAGGCACTTTTCTTATATCTACTAAATATTTTATTTTAGCAGTTATAGTTGTTGTTTTACCACTTCCAGCGCCTGCTACTACAATAATGTTATCACTATTATCTAAAATAACTTCTTTTTGTTGTTTATCCAGCTTTATATTAGGGTCAACTTTATCAAATATTGTATCTAAATATTTATCCATACTTATATGTACTGTTTTTTTATATAAATTCCTACAAAAAAAGCAGTATTTCTACTACTTTTTAAAATAATTTAAATTCATACTGTCTTTTACACGCGACATGACGTTTTTAGCCTGCTTTCTGGCTGCTTCTGTACCTTCTGCTAATATTTGCTCTACTTCCTCTGGATGAGCCTCATAATGCCTTCTTTTCTCTTGAATTGGGCCCAAGAATTCCATCAACTCGTTTATTAATTCTTTCTTGCAGCCTACACATCCACGACTACCATTTTTACATTCAGCATTTATAGTACTTAAATTCTTACTTCCTAATAATTTATGATAATAATAAACCATGCATACATCAGGATTAGCAGGATCATCTTTTTTTATTTTCTTTGGATCTGTTACAGCACTCATTACTTTTTTAGTAACAGTTTCTTCACTATCAGATAAATAAATGGCATTACCTAAACTTTTTCCCATCTTTTCATTACCATCTAATCCTTTAATCTTAGGATTAGATGATAGAATTGCTTCTGGCTCTTTTAATGTTTCACCATAAATATTATTAAATTTTCTAACAATTTCTCTTGTTTGCTCAATATGTGGTAATTGATCTTCACCTACTGGAACAATATCACCATCCAAAGCAGTTATATCTGCTGCCTGACTTACCGGATAACCTAAAAATCCATATGTAATGCCTTCAGCATTAGAACCAAATATGTTCTCCTTTTGTAAAGCTTCAAATTTTGTTGTAGGATTACGATATAGTCTCGCTACTGTAACTAAATTTGAGTAATATACTGTAAGTTCAGCTATTTCTGGTATCATTGATTGAATGTAAATGTGTGATTGTTTTGGATCAATACCTGCTGCTAAATAATCTAATGTCAATTCCTTAACACTTGCTTTTACTTTATCAGGATTATTAAAATTATCTGTTAAAGCTTGAACATCAGCTATTAATATATAAGTATCATAATCATATTGCATCTTAACTCGGTTTTGTAAAGAACCAAAATAATGACCTAAATGCAATTTTCCGGTTGGTCTATCACCTGTTATTAATATTTTCTTTTCCATAAATTCCTCCTAAATTAATTTTTTCTTAGGAATTACGCCATCGTTTCATAATATCACCTGTTAGTAATTATAGCACAAAACTTATTATTAACAAAATAATAATTACTATAAAAGTTACTGTAGATGTCTTTGTTATAGTTAATTTATCATAATTACTAGCCTTTATTTTTGATGAATTATAGTCGCCTTGACTAGTTATTTTAAGCCCTAAATATTTATATTTACTTAAGTCATTATTTGAAATCAAAATAAATCCTAAGGTATCATCTAAATCTTTATATTTAATATTTTTTGGCAATCTTAAAATATCTATAGTTGCTAGAATATCAAAAGCTGCTCCTAATAAATTTATTATACCGATTAAAACAAGTGTATATAAATTAAAAATCAGTCCTAATGTAAATGGTAATAATGTTAAAAAGATAAGAGGTGCTAGTAAGGAACATATAATTCCCTTTTTACTAATTTCTTCTTTACAAGCACAGTAAAGAATTCCGCTTTCTAATTTAGCACCATAGACAATATTATTTGTTTTAGCTTTACCACAAATTCTAAAACCTAAACCATGTAATAATTCATGAAAGACAAATATAAAAAGCATTACTACTAATTCAATATATAAGTTAGGAAATGCTAGTAATATTTTAGGTGGTAATGATAAGAATATTATGAAAGTTAATATTGTTATAATAACTGCCCAATATTTCTTATAAGTATATTTATAATATTTCATATGACCTCCTAAATTATTGATATATAAATTGCGCTTAAGAATTCTTTAGGAAACAAACCGGCTAATAAATATATTTCTAACTGTTTATCATTTCCACTCATAATCTCATTATATATGTATCTAATTATTGCACTAGTATTTAATAATTTTTTTATTTGTTTTTGTTTAACATAATTTTTTATATACTTACGACTAAATGCTTCTCTTTTAAGTAATTCTATTTTTAACAACTTGTTATACTCTTTTATATTATATATTTTTGTACTATCTAGTCCTAACATATTACCGGCATATTCAATTATTTCATTCATATTAGATTTAATATTCTTATCATTTCTTTTAGTATATAAATCTGTAATACTTCTTAAATCTACTATCCTATCTAAGATTTTAATTTCATTTTTATAATCAGTTAACACATTTTCTATTTGGTTTACATAAATATCTTTGTTTCTCCTATAATTTGCGATTAAGTTACCTTTTTTATAAGTATACTTATCGCCATCAAGTTTACAAAAAACTTTCATAGTATCATTATAACCGTAAATCATGGATTTTCTACATGTTTTTTTATCAAACATTAAGAATGAACCAATATCATTTTTAGGAACTATACTTATTATAGTAGCATTATTTTTACTAACACTTTTTTTTCTTCCAATGGCTCCTAAATCTATCGCAATTATTTCTTCTGCTCCCATATCTATAGCAAGATTAATAGGAAGATTATCATAATATCCACCATCTACATATTTATCATTATCTATTTTAATAGACTGAAATGCAGGATAACAAGCACTTGAAGCCATAACATAATCAAGTAATTTTTCTTTAGATTCACTCTTCAAAACTATTTTTGGTTGCATTTTACTAACACTATAAGTTACAATGCCGTAGTCTACTTTTGATTTATAAAATTTCTTTTCATTATAAGATTTTGAAATAAAATTATGAATTTTTTTAGTACTAATTCCACCATTTTTTATAAACTGCTCAGCAAATTTTTTATAAATATCAAGTTCTGTTTTTACGTCATCAAACTTCACATCAAATAAGTCACTAAAACCAATATTTTTCCATAAATATTCTGCTTTATGATACTCTTTTTGAACCATTAGTATTCCATTTACTGCTCCAATTGAAGTCCCTGTTACAATACTATATTTCTTTCCTAATTTTCTTAATGCTTTCCATACACCAATTTGATATGCACCTTTTGATCCACCACCAGATAAAACAACTGCTCTTTTCATATCATCACCTATAATTATTATAACATAAATTAAATTATATCTTATTAGTCCTAGACAAATAATAAAATAAAAGTTAAAATTAATAGTAAGGTGATAATATGAAAGAATGGTATAAATTATCTGATTTTAAGGTAATTGAAGAATTAGATAGTAGTATAAATGGTCTAAAAAACGAAGAAGCTGGTAAGCGTCTTAAAAAGAATGGTCCTAATGAATTGCCAAAAAAGAAAAAAGATAGTATTTTAAAGTTGTTTTTTAGTGAATTTAAGGATCCTATTGTTTTACTTTTAATAGTTGCAATTATTTTGTCCTTTGCTGCACATGAAGCGCTAGACGCAATAGCTATTATTTTTATAATCATGCTGGATGCTGTTGTTGGTACTATTCAAGAATGGAATGCTGAAAAAAGTGCTGAAGCACTAGAAAACTTAATTAAAGTTAAAGTTAAAATTAGAAGAAATAATAAGGAGATTGAAATTGATTCTAATGAACTTGTTGTCGGTGATATTGTTCTATTGGAATCAGGGAACAAGATATCTGCTGATTTAAGAATAATAGAAGCTAGAAATTTGACCGTTGATGAATCTATTCTTACTGGCGAAAGTATAAATAGTGTGAAATTTAGTGATATCATTAAAGAAGACGTGAGCCTTGCTGACAGAAAGAATATGCTGTTTGCGGGGACAAGTGTTATTACAGGTCGTTGTACTGCAATTGTTGTAGAGACAGGTGTTAATACTGAGATTGGAAAAATTGCCAAGGAAGTTTCAAATACTGTGGAAACTCCTTCCCCTCTTACAATAAGAATGAGTAAGTTTTCTAAGCAAATTTCATTTCTAATAATTGTTATTGCTTTTATTGTAACTGCATTACTCGTTAATAAAGGTAATGATATGACCACTATATTTTTAGCAGTTATTGCACTTTCAGTATCTGCTATGCCCGAAGGTTTACCTCTTGCTCTTACAATGGCACTCACTATTGGTTCAACTAGAATGGCAAAAAAGAATGTTATTGTTAAGAAATTAAACGCTGTTGAAAGTTTGGGCAGTTGTACTGTTATAGCAAGTGATAAAACTGGAACTTTAACTGTTAATGAACAAACAGCTAAAAAAATTGTTTTGCCTGATGATATGACTTATGATATTGTAGGTACTGGATATAATATTGAGGGTAAGATTATTCCTATAGATAAAGCTGATATAGATAAAGCTATTTATATAAGTGAACTTGGTGTTATAAATAATGAAGCTTCATTTATTTTTGAAAACAATACTTGGAAAACTATGGGTGATTCTATAGACATTGCTTTTCTAGCACTTGGAAATAAAGCTGGTATAATTGATAAGAAAATTAATAAACTAGGAACAATTCCTTATGAATCTGAAAATAAATATTCTGCAGTATTTTATGAAAGAGATGACAAATCTTTTTGTACTGTGAAAGGTTCATTAGAAAAAATATTTGAATTTTGTACTTATATGGAAATAGATGGCAAATTAGTTAAATTAGATAAAAATAAAATAATTAAGCAAAATGAAATGTTAGCAAGCGAAGGATATAGAGTTATTGCGCTTGCTGACGGGCATATCAAAGACTTTAATAAAAAAGATATATATGATGATAGAGATATAAAAGGGTTGATTTTTACTGGTTTAGTCGGATTTATTGATCCAATTAGAGTAGAAACTATTGATTCTATTGAAGACTGTAAAAAAGCCGGTATTAAAGTTGTAATGATAACTGGTGATCATCCACTTACCGCTTTTGCAATTTCAAAACAACTTAGTATTGCAACAACTTATGATAATATTGCAACTGATAAAGATATAGAAAACTATTTAGGACAGGGTGAATCTATATTTGATGATTTTATAAAGAGAAAGACTGTTTTTGCTAGAGTTACACCTATTCAAAAATTAGAAATAATTAATTCATATAAAAGACAAAGTGAATTTGTAGCAGTTACTGGCGATGGAGTTAATGATGCACCTGCAATTAGAGCGGCAAATATTGGTATAGCTATGGGTAGTGGTACTGATGTCGCAAAAGAAACAGCTTCTATGATTATAATAGATGATAATTTCTTATCAATAGTTTCAGGTATTAAAGAAGGAAGAAATGCTTATAACAATATTAGAAAGATTGTTTACTATTTAATTTCTTGTGGACTAGCAGAGGTAATATTCTTTTTGCTAGCAATTGTATTTAATATGCCAATGCCTCTTGCAGCCATTCAATTACTTTGGTTAAATGTAGTTACTGATGGACTTCAAGATTTAGCACTTTCTTTTGAAAAAGAAGAAAAACAAATTATGAAAGACAAACCAAGAAATACTAAAGAATCTTTGTTTGATAAATTACTTATTCAGGAACTTGCTATATCAGGAATAGTTATTAGTACGATTGTATTTATTGTATGGCATTTTCTTATTAATATCGCTGGTATGGAAGTTAATCATGCTAGAGGATATATTATGGCTCTGATGGTTTTTATTCAAAATTTCCACGTTTTAAACTGTCGTAGTGAACATAAGTCAATATTTAAATATAGTTTAAAAGAAAATCCTTTTGTTATATTTAGTATTGTAAGTTCAATATTATTACAAATACTAATTATGGAAGTAGAACCACTATCAAGATTTTTAAGTACATATAGTGTTCCATATGAAGATTTATTTAAATTAATATTTGCTGCAATGCCAATAATAATTGTTATGGAACTATTTAAAATGTTCAAAAAATTACAAGAAAAAAGAATTAGGAATAACTAATTCTTTTCTTTTTTTATATATAATCCTATAGCAACATTAGGTTTATTTAATATTTCACCATTAGTTAAAACAGTACGATTTCCAGTCTCATCACTATAATATTTCAAACTACCATCACTTACATAATATATATAGTCATCTTTAAAGATTAAACTATTAAGGCTTGATGTGGTGAATAGATATACTAATGAATCCTTTTTTGTTATATCTGAACGATAAGCAATATATTTATCATTGATTTTTTTGAATAGATAATAATAACCATATTCATTACCTACTTTGATAATTTTTTCATATTCGTCATTAGCATAATCATTTGAATAATTATTACCAAACTTTAAATTTGCTAGATCGCTAGTTATAGGGGTTCTTTGCCATTTTCCATTATTATAATATAAAATGTTGGTTTCCTCATTACCAACCTCAATAAGGTTTTGAGCAGCATAATCTAACTCATATTCCTTTTTGGCATCTGGATCATAAATATAAAGTGATGTCCCATAACTGCCTATTGTATAAGTATTTGTTGAAATTTTTGATGATGCAAATAAAGAAGAACCACTATTAGTCATATTTGCTACATAATACCTATAAATTTCATTATCATCATAATTTGTTACAATGTACTTATCATTAACAAATCCCTTCAATAAAGGCTGATTTCCATTTAATTTATTAGTATATAATTTTACGTATTTCATTTGGTCAATGGTGTTTACACGATAAAAACCAGATGATGTAGATATACCAATATAATGATTTTTTATTAAATTATTAGAATATAATGTTGAATCTTCTGTTGCTTTACCACTTGATGTATCATCTTTCCAATTATTCTCATCGTAACCATTGGTTTTCATTGAATTAGCAAAAGCTTTAAGTCCATCAGACGCATTATTTATATTATGATATGAAATCATAACATTATTATTTATGCACAAAATATCATTTAAAACTTCATTGTTTCGGTATTTCATAAAGATGCACTTATAATTATCATCACTATAATATTTAACATCCTTTATAATGTTACTGCTTCTTCCAAAGTTATAAAAAGTTTGTATATTAAATTCAGTATCTTTAATAGTTAGAGATATTGAATAATTATCCGGATCATGTTTGTTGCTAGATCTTAATATTTCGTTTATTTCTACTTTATTATCACCATCAGTTAACTCATAATTTATATCATGGCCACCTTGAAAATAAACAAAAGTTACATGATATAAAAAATAGATGAAAAATAATAGTACTACCATACCAAATAACTTCTTCATTTATTCACCGACCTTACTCTAATAATTATACATTATAATCATAAATTTTACAATAAAATAAGAAGTAAGATTACTTACTTCTTATTTATTTGGATTTAAATATTTTTGTTTTTCTTCCATCATATACTCAGTTATTTGCGTCTCTATTTCAGCTAAAGCTTCTCTTTGAATATTTGATAAGAAAACTTGTTCTTTTACAGTATCGATCGAAACTTTACCCCAGATAAGTCCCATCTTTATACTTAAATCATTAAACATATCAGGTGTTATAGCATTGTAAAAATATCCGAATAAAACTCTTTTTGACCCTAGAATAATACGTTTATTTGTTAGTACAATTACATATGTTGTAATTATATCAAAAGGATTGTCATTTTTTTGAGCAGCAAAAGCATACCTTACTACTTCATCATCATTCATATGTAAAGCTACAATCTTGCAATGTTCTTTTAGTCTCCAAGCAATTGTCATAGGATACTTTTGTTGAAATTCTTTTACTTTTGCATAAATCATTTCGAAATTTTCTTTTTCCATTTTTACACCTCTAATCTATTATACCGTTTTCTTGTAGAAAAGCAATATAAGTATCTGAATCTTGTAGATCCGCTATAAAGTTAATAACTTGGCCATTTTCTATTATTAACATAGAAGGTATAGCAACAGTATTATTATCAACAGCATAAAAGTCTAAAGTCTTCTCAAAAGTAGCACCTTCTACTTTAGAAAGATCGTTAAGCATTAAGTAATTAATGTTTACATTATTTTCTTTAGCAATGTCCCAAATAATTTCTTGAGCACTATTAGAATCTGCTTCTGCGGCTGACCCAATCATTACAACTTGTTTTGTGTTATCTTCAGTTAAATTAATAAAACTAGATAAACTTAAATAATTTACAGGTAATGCATCTTCTGATGAGATAATGCTATTCTTTTGTAATGTATTAAAAATCTTATTTATACTTGTCAATCCAGAAGTTTGACTTATTATTTTTCCATCTTTATAGATTAAAATAGTTGGAGTTGAAAAATCCTTCGAAGTATCTACTCCAATATCTTTTATAAATTTTGTTTTAGCAGATGTAGTTGGTATTTCATTAAAATCAACATAATAATATTCAAAATCATAATTTTCTAAAAGTAAACTCATTTGTGATCCTTGTAAGTCACAAGCCTCACAATCACTGGAACCAACATATAACATAGTCTCAGTGTCGGCTTTTTTAACTGTGTCTACTATTTGATTAACTGTTTTCATATTTTCATTAGTTTTATTCAAACTATAAACTAAAATAAATACTAAACAAGCAATAACTATAATTGAAAATACTATTTTACTTTCTTTACCCAAACTAAATTCCTACTTTCCACAACATTGCTTATATTTTTTCCCACTTCCACATGGACATGGATCATTTCTACCAACTTTTGAAACTTTCTTTGGTTGTTTCTTTGCCTCTTTACCAGCATCATTAGTAATTTCTGGTTTTGCAACTTGTTTTCTTTCAATATTTTGTCTAATCTCAGCTCTAATTAAAAATAAAGTTGTTTGCTTATCTATATTAATTAATAGATCCTCAAATAGTTGGAATCCTTCATTAGTATATGCACGAAGTGGATTTTCATTGGCATATCCTCTTAAGTGAATACCTTCTCTTAAAATAGACATTGTATTGATATGCTCCATCCAGTAGGTATCTATAACTCTTAAAGCAATAGCTTTTTCAAATTCATTTTGTAATTCTACTGGAATTTCTTTTAATTTAAGTGCATATTCATTTGTAATATGTTTTACTAAATAACTAACAATTTCTTCTGGAGCAAGTTCAATTATTTGATCTTTAGATATTTTTTCTTTAACTAAATTAGAATTAATATACTCAAGAATCTCATCTATATCATTATCAGTAAGCATATCGTCTGGTGGCATGTGTGAAAATACTAAATCATAAATATAATTATCAATAGAATTTAAGATTATATCATGAATAGATTCTTGATCTAATATTTTATTACGTTTCTCATAAATATTTTCTCTTTGTTGATTAATAACATCATCATATTGAAGTAATGTTTTTCTTATATCATAATTTGAACCTTCAACACGTTTTTGTGCTTGTTCAATCGTTGAAGATAACATTTTATGACGAATTGCTACATCATCTGCAAAGCCTAAACTCTGAAGTAAACCTTTTGCTCTATCAGTACCAAATCTTACCATTAAATCATCTTCAAAAGATACATAGAATTGTGAGAATCCTGGATCACCTTGACGACCAGAACGTCCTCTTAATTGGTTATCAATACGACGTGATTCATGTCTTTCAGTACCAAGTACAGCAAGTCCGCCTAGTTCTTTTACGCCTTCGCCTAGCTTAATATCAGCACCACGACCAGCCATGTTAGTTGCAATTGTAACTGCACCTTTTTGACCAGCGCTTAAGATAAGTTCACTTTCACGAGCATGATTCTTAGCATTTAATACTTCATGTGGTATATGTTCTTTTTTTAATAAATTACTTAGCATTTCACTTGTTTCAACAGCAACAGTACCGACAAGTACTGGTTGGCCTTCTGCATGTCTTGCTTTTATCTCTTTAACTATCGCTTTAAATTTACCAGCAGCTGTTGAATAAATTAAATCTCCATAATCAATACGACATACATCTCTATTAGTAGGAATACATATAACATACATGTTATATATTTCTCTAAATTCCTCTTCTTCTGTTTTAGCTGTACCTGTCATACCAGATAATTTTTCATACATTCTAAATAAGTTTTGGAATGTTATTGTAGCTAGTGTTTTAGTTTCCTGTTGAATTTCAACACCCTCTTTTGCTTCGATTGCTTGATGTAAGCCATCAGAATAAGCTCTACCATGCATTAAACGCCCGGTAAAAGAATCTACTATAACTACTTTTCCTTCTTCTACTACATAATCAAAATCTTTTTTCATAGCAAAATTAGCTTTTAAAGCTTGATTAATAAAATGTACTAAATTAGTATTATTAATATCATATAAGTTGCTAACACTAAATGTTTTTTCAGCTTTCGCTACCCCTTCGTTATCAAGAGTAACGGCTTTTGTTTTTTCATCATAGATATAGCCCTTATTTTCTTTTAACCCTTTTACAAAACTATCAGTTTGTGTATATAAGTTTGCTGATGTCATTGCACCACCTGATATAATAAGTGGAGTTCTAGCTTCATCAATCAAAACTGAGTCAACTTCATCAATAATAACAAAGTTAAGTGGTCTTTGAACTCTATTTTCAGCTTTTACAACCATGTTATCTCTTAAATAATCAAAACCCACTTCGTTATTTGTTGAATAAGTAATATCACAGGCATAAGATTCTTTTTTTTCTTTTGGAGTCATAGCTCTATAGTTAGTACCAACTGTTAATCCTAAAAATTCAAAAGTTTTTCTGTTATACTCAGCTCCTACGCCTACTAAATATTCATTAACAGTAACTAGGTGTACACCTTTACCCTCAAGGGCATTTAAATATGCTGGCATAGCAAAAGTTAATGTCTTACCTTCGCCAGTTTTCATCTCTGCTATATTTCCATAATGAATAGCTAACCCACCAAGTATTTGAACATAGAAAGGTTTTTCACCAATCATTCTTTGTGAGACTTCTCTTACTACTGCAAAAGCTTCTACTAATATATCCTCTAGTGTTTCACCATTTGCCAACCTCTTTTTAAACTCTGCTGTTTTATTCTTTAATTTATCATCAGATAATTTACTCATTTTATCCTCAAGAGCCATAATTGCATTGGCCTTAATTTTAAAACTTTCAAGTTCTTTATATCCATGATCAAAGATTTTCTTTAAAAAATTCATTTTACTCATCCTCTCAATTACACATATATTATTTTATCAAAAATCCTTTATTTTTAAAAGAATAATTGGTGAAATATTAATGAATTAAATAAAAAAGACTAAATTAAGTCTTTTTTAAGTCTATTTAGTATCAATTAAACCATAATTACCATCTGTTCGTTTATATACTACACTAATATTATTAGTCATAGAATTTTTAAATATAAAGAATGAATGGCCAACTAATTCCATTTGAAGAACAGCCTCATCTTCAGACATTGGTTTCATATCAATAGTCTTTCTTTTCACTATTAAATTTGAATTAGCTTCTTCTTCATTTATTTCAAAGTTCATAGCAAAATCTTCAAATACAGGTTTTGCTTTTTTAGTTTGCATTTTTGTTTTATTTTTTCTAATCTGTCTCTCTATTTTATCGGATACCAAATCTATAGAAGCATACAAATCAGAACTTGCTTCTTCTCCTCTAAGAATTACTTTCTTAGCTGGAATAGTTACTTCAACAATTTGTTCTTTTCCCCTGATACGTACTACTACAGTAGCAGTAAGTTCATTTGGATTTTCAAAATATTTATCTAGTCTTCCAATCTTGTCTTCTATGTATTTTTTAATTGGTTCAGTAACGTCAATTTTTTGACCTCTAATAATAAATTTCATATCATCGACCTCCATTTTCATTATAGCATAACAATAAATCTAGTAAATAGATTATAAGGATTTCACATAATATCACAAAATTTATTTCTATTATGTGAAATAAGTAAATGTATACATTAGTACACCAACTCTCCATAATAGTTTACAAGTTTATTATAGCATATTTTTATAAAAAAAACTACTTATACTAAAGCAGTTTTTATTTCAACAACGTTTTTAGCTTGAAGTCCTTTTGCAGTTTGAACTAGATCAAATTCTACAAATTGGCCTTCAACTAATGTTTTATAACCTTCGGAAAGGATAGCTGAATAATGAATAAATATATCTTCTCCATTCTCATATTCGATAAACCCATATCCTTTAGAATTATTAAACCATTTTACCTTACCACGCATATCTTAAATCTCCCTTCTAGTAATCTTGCTTACAATATAAATATACATTTGTAAAGAAGCGTTTTCAAGAAAATGCAATCATCAAAATTCGACACTTTTTTTGGAAACATTCTTATTATAAAATGAATAAAAATTATATACTTATTGAATGTCTTAAAGTATAAAGTTTATGTTCGAAATCCAAAAACAATAACAAAAATCGACATTTTTTTCATTTCATGCAATGCACAAATATTTTCATTCAAACATTTCAAAAAAAAAATTTTTAAATGGTATTTTTATAATAGGTGAGATTATGAGTAGTAGAAAATTTGCCGATAAAGTTATGCCTTTTCTAGAAAAATATAATTCGTATACAGAAAAAGATAGAATCCTCGCTCATTATGGATTAGAAACAATATATATATTAATTACTAAGTTTATAATTATAACTATTATTAGTTTGTGTCTTGGAATTACTAAAGAAATGTATATGCTTCTATTTTTTTATGGAATTCTTAGATTTTATGCAGGTGGAATGCACTTATCAAATAGTAAAAAGTGCTTAATATTTTCAATCATAATATTTATTAGTGTCACTTACTTATGCATTTATACTAATATGAATATTTCTTATAGAATTATTATTTCCGGATTTTCCATATGTTCATTTGCATTGTTTAGTCCAGCTGATACGCATAAGAAACCAATAATCAGAGAAAATGTTCGAATTAAAAGAAAAGTTATTTCAATAGTAATTTGTTTTATATTTGTTATGGGCATTATATTTATAAAAAATACTATTGTATTAAATATTTTAACTTATAGTCTATTGCTTACATCACTTATAATTGCTCCATATTCATATAGGTTATTTAGACAACCATATAACAACTATATGGCATATGTAAACTATAAAAGAAAGGAGAAATAATATGGGAATTTTTGCAAATGTATTATCAGTTTTAAGTATCTCTGCTGGAAGTGCAAATACTTCAGGAACTATCTTAGTTTGGTTTGACGAACCAGAATGTCCAAAAGATCTTCTATAATTAAAATAAAACGATAAGAATCATTTCTTATCGTTTTTATTTTGTTATATCAACCAACAAAATTTGAGTAAACAAGTTATCTTCTACTATAGTTTTGTTAGTTATTCTTTGATCACTAGTTACAATTTCTTTTGCTAGCGTAAGACCATAACCATGTCCTTTATCTTTTGTCGTATACTTCGTCTCAGCTACTCTATTTATATCAAATTCGCTAATATATTTATTTGTTATTTCAAAAGCCACAGTATTAGCATCATCTAAATATATATCAATATTAATGATCTTTTCAGATAATAATTTTACTTCATCAATTGCATTATCCATAAATATGCTTAATAAGTTACATATCTTTAAAGTTATCTTAGGATTATTTTCAAAAAAATCAATACTTCTTAATTTATGATCAATAGTTAAAAAATGTTTTATATTATTATTTTCCATAGTAATTAACTTTGAATAGATTGATGCCCTTAATCCACCAGCTGGAATTATAGATACATCCATCATAAGTTGTTCATTTTTTGTATATACAGTATCTAATAAATTATCAATATAGTTCTCTACCAACTTATCTTTCTGTTTTATCATATTTCTAATCATTTGTAATTGATTTTTATTTTCGTGATTATTAATTCTGTATTTATCTATCATTTCTTCATATTCAATTAAACTTTTTGATGTGCTCGTATATTTTTCTTTAGTTCTTTCATATTCATTACTTATTTTAAAATTGTTAATAACTACATATACAGTTAGCAAAAAGAGGAAAAAATATATAGAAATTGTTGTTATAAGATTATTACTATAATATATTACTCCAACAGAAAATATTATAAATAGAAAAATTGGCACAATTAAAGAGTAGCTTTTATCAAATCTTTTTTTATAAAGGGCATTATCTATACTTAAATATATTTTTAAAACATTCTTCATGTTACACAATAACAATAATATAATTGGAATACCAATATTTATTGGGAATGAGATATACATATTATAATTCATTTGTTTTATTATGTTCGCTAATGAAAGATTAGTGGCTATTTGTCCAATTGTTAAAATCAAAAAAACTATAATAAATTCTGTTATTAGCATAAAAATATAAATAAAAGTTGATGAAAGAATAGATTGAATAAGTTCTTTCTTTAAAAACTTCCAACATATAAAAATTAAACAAAGAAAACTTAAAAAGGGTCTGACATTATAAAGGTAATCGTTGTCTGTCAATACGTGCACCAATATATATATAAGTGAGCATATATAAAAATCTTTACTTTTTATATCTATCTTTCTCCCATTTATCTTATATACTGCAGCTATAACCATTATTTTTCCAATGACTACTCCATATAAGTTAATAACTTCAGTTAACATTATACTTTTCTCCAATCTTATAATTATTAGATACTAAATTAATTTTAATTCCGTTATCAAACAAGATGTATTTTTGTTTATAATTAATTTCTTCAGCTCTATCACTGTTTATTACACAAGCTCTGTGAGTTTGAACAAATCTGTCATCAAGACTATCAACTACCTCAGAAAGACTTTTCATTACTTTATGAGTATTAATTTCTGTTACAATAAGCGTTTTTCTTTCCACACTATCTCTTGTAAGATATAGTATTTTATCAAAAGCAACTTTATAAGTTACACCATGACTATCTATATCTAAATATGGCTTCTTATTTGAAATAGATAATGCTTTTTCAATCGTACTTTTTAGTCTTGCATTAAATTCTTCAAATTTGTTTATAAATGCTAAAAACATTAAGTCTTTTCTAAGTAGCATATTTCCCAATTCTTCATGTCCTGTCAAAAATATTATTGGACTTTCATAATCCGTTTTTCTTATTTTTCTACCTACTATTATCCCTGAGTTAGTAGGTGTTTCAATATCAAGTATAAAAATGCGCATGCTGTCCTTGGTTTCAATATGAGTAAAAAATTTATCATCATAATCATAAAATTTTACAATATCATATTCAAATTTCTTTTTAACCATAATTTTCGAGATAAGATCTTCAACTCGTTTTAAGAATTTCTTATCATCATCACAAATAATAAACTCTATCATATTCATCACCACTAGCATTTTGCTAACTTTGCCACTGACATTGTATCACTTTTTGTCGTATTTATGCAATAAAAAAGGATGTTATTTCCATCCTTCGTACCATTTTTGTAGTTTTTCTTTACCTACAGCTAAAGTTTCTTTGGTTATGTCTATTGCAGTACCTACACTTTCTTTAATTGTATCTACTACTTCACTTGTTTCGCCTTTTACTTCAGCATATGTATCTGGATTGACATTTTCACTAATTTTTGTATCTACATATGTAATTCCTTGTCTTAATTTTTCACTTAAATATGTATATGTTTTACCTGTATAATCAACCACTGTCTCTTTATATCCAGGTATTTTTGTTTCAATCTTACTATCAACACTATTTACTATAGCGATTAGTTTTTCTTGCGTAGCACTAGTTAAATCATTAAATCTAATACCATTTATTTCAGTATCATAAAATATGAAATCTACTAATTTAACAAATAGTGCTTTCCCTTCTGTTTTGACCTTATCAATATTATCATACATTGAATCTATTTTACTTTCTGCAGTCTCGAAATATTCTAATGCTTGATCATCTGATGAAGCATTAGGATTAACTACTATGTCAGAACCAACATTAGAAGCTTCTATTGCAGTTGATGTACTAGTATCTTCTACTATTATTACATTGTTATCAGTATCATCTTTCTCAGAAGAAACTATTTTTTCTTTTGCTAATTCGTTAGAGCTTTTCTTATTGTTACTATCATTAGAAGTGAATATTTTATTACTGTCATTATCATTAAAAGCGTTAATTATAAATGATCCACCTATTATAATAACTATAGTTAATAATAAAGCAATCAATGTATTTTTATAATTATTCTTCATAAAATATTCCTTCTTTCATTATGTTTATTATACTATTTTTTTGTTTGTTGTCAAAGCTATACTATTTTTATATCTATAATATCTTTTATTGCTATTAACTCGTTATCTAATGTAATTAGATTAGCCTTGTTCTTACCAATTATTCTCTTTTTAGCAACACCATTTGATGTTGTTATTTCTACATCTAATTTATAAACATATTTTGAAGATTTAAACAAAGCATTTATCTTGTTATTAATGTTTTCTGAAGGAAAAGATTTAACTTCTACAGGCTCAGAAATCTCCTTTCTTACATGATATACTTTTTCATTATTACTTATTTGTTTACTAAAAGAATTAGCAAAAACTTTAGGAAGTTTTTCTTTCATTTTATCACCCACTATAGTATATGAAAAAACTAGTAATTTCTTACTAGTTTTCATATGCATGTGTCTTAAAATAATGCATTGCCATTTTATTGCCCTCTTCGGATAAATGTACACCGTTTTCATTAGTGCTTGTACGGTAATAACCATCTTTTAATTGGCCATTTGTATCTTTTAATACTTCAGCAGTATTTAAAAATGGTATATCTAATTTACTGCATAGTTCTAATAAACGATAATTCATTTTATTTATTTTATCATTATTTAATCCTTTTCCAGCTTCATCTAAAGATGCCGCTACAGGAAAAATTGATTGAACTATAATTAAGGTATTAGGGCTTGCCTCCTTCATATCCTTTAATAGTTCCTCATATTTTTGTATGAAATAATCTATTTCCATTGTAGATACACTATTTGTACCTAATGATAATAATATCTTAGCAGGGTTATTTTTTTCCATCGCATCAACTAAAGTTAATTTTGAATCAATGTGATTAATATATATATTCTGAGTAAATATAGTTTCTAAACTTACCCCTTCTTTGTGCCATAACTGCTTTCCAGTTATAACTTTGTTCATTACATAATATAAAGCTGTACTATCACCAACAAATATAAATTTATCAGTATATGCATCTCCAGCATCGTCTGTCTCTGACAATAATACGTCAGTAAAATATCCGGTTAAATTAAAATCTTTTACTGACATCGTTAGTGGGGAGTTAGTAGTTACAGTTACCTTTCTTTTCACCACTGATTTATTATCACTAGAATCTGTAACAGTGTATTTTAATGTATACGTTCCTTCTTTATCAGTGTCTACATCACCTGAAACTTTGACATTACTAGTTATATCACCATCATAATCATCAATGGCTGTATATCCAGGCTCATTAAATTTATCGCCAAGTACAACTATTATATTCTCACCATTTTTTAATTTTATCACAGGTTTAGTTTCATCTTTTATCTCTATTGTTTTTGTAACTTTATACTCTTTATTTTCCACAGTATAACTAAATACTACTTGGTATTTTCCTACTGCATTACTATATATATTATGAGTAACTTTAACTTTATCAGTCACATCCTCACCTTTGTAGGTTGCACTAAAATCATTAGTATATTCCTCACCTATTTCAAAAGTAGTCGTTTTTAAATTAACTATAAAATCATTATGGGTAACTATTTTATATATAGCTATACATATAATAAACAATAGTATTAATAAGAAAATAATATTTTTAATTTTAAGTCTACTTTTTTTCTTAGCCATATTTATCACCTATTTTTATTATATCACATATTTAGTTTAATTTATAACTGATAAATAAACCCAATATCAGAAATAATAAACCTTTAAATAGTTCGTAAAATGAATAACTAATTACGAATATATTTCCTAGTAATATAAATATAGTAGCTATAGAAAAACCTAATATTACATAGTAACAAGCTATATTGTATTTTTTAAAAAGTTGGCTTAGAATTTTTGATAATGATATAACTCCAATAATTATTCCTATAATAAAAGGTATCAATACGTCTAGATGATTAAAAGAGGATAAAGAGTTAATAATTGTTTCATATACTCCCAGCATCATTAGTATAGCACTTCCACTTACTCCAGGTATTATCATAGTAAGTGCCTCTAGTATACCAATTAATATTAAATTAAAAAAATTAGTTGATACATTAAATGCGTTATTAGAGAAAATATTTGTGAGTAACAATATTATAAATGGTATTAGCATTAAAATAACATTTTTTCTCGTTACACTTTTTTTGGCAGTTTTAACTATATCAGGTATACATCCAATAATCATACCAATGAATAGTAACATTGTTGGAAGATAGAAATTATCTAGGCAATACATTATTAATTTACTTGATAACATAATGGATATTATTATACCCGATCCAATAATAAGTAAGAATTGTAAGTTTTTTTTAGTTTCATTAAATATATTTGCCATTGATGTTATCAACTGTTCATATACACCTAAAGATATAGATAACATAGCGCCACTTACTCCAGGTATGATTTTACCTACACCTATAATTATTCCTTTTAAGAAAAGTATTAAACTTTTTTTCATTATACTCCTCCATAAAATTTACACTTTTTCATGTAAATTTTTCTAATCATATCTACCGGTATTACAGTTCCGGCAAGAAATATCATTATGTTGAATTCATAGAGAGACAAGCCACTTGTTCTAAATACATTTCCACCATAATAAATCATTAATATTTGAATAATCATAATAAATAATAAAACCACTAAAAATATTCTGTTTTTAAATATATCTGCTAAAATATTTAATCTACTTGTCCTAGCATTAAAACTATTAAATATAGCTATAAAAATAAATAATCCAAAGAATGCTGTAAAAATAGTATTTAAATTATTATTGAAAACATTATTTAAAAAGTTAGATTTTAGAAAGATTATACATAATAAAGATGAATACGCTCCTGTAAACATGATTTCATTTTTCATATACTTATTTATTATTCTTTCATTTCTTTTTTTGGGTTTTTCTTTCATATACTCTTTTAGTGGTGGTTCAAATGAAAATGCTAGTCCTGCTAATGTGTCCATAACCATATTTATCCATAACATTTGTACTACTGTTATAGGTGATTCAATACCTATAAATGGGCCAATAATAGATAAACTTACTGCACACATGTTTACCGTTAACTGAAATATAATAAATTTTCTAATACTCTTAAAAATAGTTCGACCAAACATTACCGCACTTTCTATTGATTTTAAATTATCATCCAATATTATAATGTCACTTGCTTCTTTTGATACTTCTGTACCACTACCCATTGCGAAGCCAACATCAGCCTTTTTTAGTGCTGGAGCATCATTGACACCGTCTCCTGTCATACCAACAACTAAATCTAATTTTTGTGCTAAATGTACAAGTCTACTTTTATCAACGGGCATACTCCTTGCTAATACTTCTAAATTAGATAAGGCACTAACTACTTCTTCATCGTTCATTCTATTTAATTCGCTACTTGTTAGTACTATACCATTAGTTAATATGCCAACTTCCTTAGCAATATTAGTGGCTGTTTCTTTATTATCACCTGTTACCATCACAACTTTTATACCGGCCTCTTTAAGTTCTTTAACAGTTTCTTTAACATTTTCCTTTATTTCATCTTTTAGAAGTATTAATCCTAAAAAGATACAATTTTTTGTTGGCTCAACATCGTTATGATATCTGGAATATCCTAATGCAATAACTCTAATTCCTTTCGAAGCTTCTCTACCTATAAAATTATTTATTTCATTTTTACTTATTAGAAATTTTTCAATACCATTTTCATCTAAATATTTATTACAATTTTTAAGAATTACTTCAGGAGCACCCTTAATATAATTAATTTTATCTACAGTAATTGTTGAATATTTATTAGTACTATTAAATTCCACTTCGTTTTCCACATTAAAAAAACCTGTGCTACTTGTTATAAAACTTCTGATTGCTTTGTCTGTGCTATTGCCTCCGACTAAGTTTCCTTCTTCATTAAGTACTGTACTGCTGTATACACATGATTTTTTTATAATATTATAGTTTTTTATATTATATAATTTTTCTTCACTATCAAAGAATTTTAAATTTGGATTAACGTAACCAATTGCACTTAGCTTTCCTTTTGTTAAAGTTCCTGTTTTGTCAGTAAATAAAATGTTAAGACTACCTGCTGTTTCTATTCCTACTAGTTTTCTAACTAAAACATTTTTCTTTATCATCCTTTTCATATTAGAGGAAAGAACTAATGTTATCATCATAGGTAAGCCTTCTGGTACTGCAACTACTATTACAGTTACGGCAAGTGTAATTGCATAAAGTAAGTGTCCAGACAAAAGTTTAAAATTTGTTAATATTTCATAGTTTCCCTTCAGGACTATTACAGAAAAAAGATATGAAAATGATACTAAAAAGGCACCCATATATCCATATTTACTTATTGTTGATGCCAAGCTTTTTAATCGTATTTTTAGTGGACTATCTTTTGTTTCTTCACTTAATTCTAAAGATAGTTTTCCATACATAGTATCAACACCGACTTTTGTTACATACATTGTAGCTCTTTTTTGACAAACTACAGTTCCCTTATATACATAACTATTATCAATACGGTTTGGCATATACTTTCTTTTATATACTTCTTTTGCTTCACCATTAATCATTGATTCATCAATAGCTATTTCTCCATCAATAATTACACCATCAGCTGGTATTTTATCACCAGCCTCTAGTAATACAATATCCCCAACTACTACATCTTCAACGGGTATTTCTACTATAGTTCTATTTCTCTTTACTTTGCATCTTGTTTTACTTGCTTCTTCCTGCATTTTATCAAAGGCTTTTTCGCTACCATATTCAGATATAGAAGATATAAAGGACGCTAAAAATATAGCTATCATTATTCCTATTGTTTCGTACCAATCAAAGTTTTTAAAAAGTAGTACTATTTTAATACCTAGCACTACTATTAATATTTTTATTATTGGATCTCCTAAAGATTCAATTAGTAATTTGGTGAAACTATTTTTCCTATCAATTATTAAGGAATTAGTACCATTTTTTTTACGACTTAATAAAACATCATTATCACTTAATCCGTTGCTATCATATTTCATAGTTTGTCCTCCTATAAAATTATATTAACGGGAAGAAAAAATATGAAAAAAAATAAGGTCAAACCTTATTTTCTAATTTCTCTAATTTCTCTATTTTTTCTTTTTCAATATCATGAACTATATTATATATACATGAATAACTATGTTTACCATAAAACTTGCAAAATTTTCTAATACTTGCAGATGATCTACTATATAACTGTCTTATTTTTTCTTTTTCTTCTTCTGACATAGCATTATGAGGTTTTTTATTCTTATTGCCATGTTCAAGAGAAATAGTACCATTTAATATTTCATTTTTTAGTTTAAACAAATACTTTGTGTGATATCCTGTAATAATTGAAATTTCATCATATGTAAGATAACTATCATTTTTTAATTTCTTTGTAATGAGTTTTATAGCCTCTTCCTTGTTTTTCATAATATCACCTGATTTTATTTTAACACTATAGTAATATATTAGCAAGATAAAGTATGAACTTTATTGCTATTAAATGCATTTTATTGTATAATACAATTAAATAATAGAGGTGTATTTATGAAGGAAAAAGGATTTACTTTAGTAGAACTTATTGCAGTTATTGTCATTTTAGGACTAATTGGTATAATTATAGTCCCTACTGTTAACGATACAATTCAAAAACAAAGAAAAAAAGCTTTTCAGACAAGCGTATATGGTTTATTAAATACAGTTAAATCAGAATCACAAAATGCTGGTTTTACTACAAAAGTATATAAGTTTACTGAAAATGCATTATATGAATGCGATGAAAAAGGCAATAATTGTAGTGTAAGTTCCTCTATAACTACAGATGGCAAAATAAAGAGTGGTGAGGGTTATATAAAAGTTACAAAAGATGGACTATATAGTTTATCAATCAAAAATAATAACTATTGCTCATTTAAAACATATTATAGTGATATTATTGTTACTGATAATACAAGCTATTGTGAATTTGGTACTACAGTTACAGATGCAGTAAATGAAATTACATATTACAAAGCGGACAACGTTGATAGAATTTTTTATTTAAGTGAGGGTTATCTACTATTAACGAGTGAAGATAATATTCCATTAGATCCAGAAACCCAAATCAAAAATGGATATTTAAGTAGTGTTGAAGGTTATTTTGAATCTTATAACATTAATTTATATGAGTTAGAAGTTAGAAACTCAAATTACTGTGCTTATCTTAATAGGGATGGAATAATAGAATTCTACAATCACGATTGTAATCTTCCTGAATAATAAAATATAATATTAACAAAAAATAATAATAAACTATTTTTTAATATATAATTAAATTATAAAAAAGACTAACAAAATATTGTTAGTCTTTTTAAAATTCTATTGTTTTATAAACTGTATTTGAAATTGTGCTACCAATTGGAACAGATAATATATTATTTACGACACTTTCAACTGATTGAGAATAATCAACAAGACCAAATGGTGCCCCCGTATGACTTATATATTCATTATATTCAAAAAAATATATAGGAGTTAATTCTTCTAATATATAATAATGTGTCGCACCAAAATCGTGTCCAGACATATTTGAGAAATTAGTTGCAAGAGATGTTTTATAATTTTCAATAGTACTAACGTCAATATTATCAAAAACATATCCTAAATAAGTCTTTAATACTTTTTCATTAGCATCAACATAAACAATCAATGTATATGGTGAACAATCAAAATGATTTATATTACTTTCTGTATTAAACGATCCAGGAGTTACATAAATATATGCTTTGGCAGCACCAGCTACAAACGAAGTATACTGACTTGCTTCTTCTTCACCAGTACATGTTCCTGATACTATTGCATCACTATTTTGATATATTACTTCATAATAATTTACACATAATTTTGCATAAACTATTTTATCATCTGATATCGTTATATAACCTGATAATGGTCTGTCACCATCAACATCTATATAACTATCGAACTTGCTAACATAATTTTTTCCATCCTTAAGAGCAAAATCAGAATCAAGTATATTTGCATTATAATAATCTCTAGTAGCCTTTATATAGGAAAGTCCATTATCAGCAGCAGAATTTTGACGAGCCTTTTCAATGCTTGCATTTGCCTTTGGAATTATAATTGCTATTATAAGACCCAATAATGTAATTACTCCTAAAAGTTCTATTAAAGTAAAACCTCTGCTCTTTTTCATACAATCACCTAGTATGATTATAACATAAAAAAAGAGTTCTAACTCTTAATTTTATCAATTAGACTTAATTGTTTAATTTTAATATTATTATTTCTTCCAGTGCCTAATTCTATATCTGGTTGGACAGTTGGACCATGAAAATCACTACCTCCAGTTTCATATAGTTTTAGCTCATCTCTTAAATATCTAAGCATATTTCTATATTCTTCTGGTTGATTACTATGTGATATTTCAATAGCATCTAAACCTAAAACTTTTAAATATTTAAGCTCACTTTTTAGTTCTTCATATTCCATCTTTAAACTTATTGGATGGGCGAGTGAAATATAAGCACCTGCATCTTTTAAAACGGCAATGCATTCTTCTTTGGAAGTTGTGACTCTATTTGCATAGGTAGCATCAAAAGCCTCAATCAAGTACTTTTTAAAGGCTTGATCATTGTCTTTTGCAAAGCCATATTTTCTTATCAATAATGCTAAATCAGGTCTGCCAATATTACCAATCTTCTTTTTTAAAATATCAAACTCATATTGTGGTATATTAACATCATATTTATCGTGTATATATCTGTACATAATTTCCATTGAATTAATAGAATTTTCTCTTTTTCTCTTTAATAAATCGAGAAGTTTTTTATTATTTATATCTAAATTATAACCTAATATATGCATTCTCCCTTTGGGTACTGAAGCAGTTAATTCAATTCCAGGAATATAAGTAATTCCTGCTTGCTTAAAATTTTCTAACTGCTTACATCCAAGAACAGTGTCATGATCTGTTATCGAAAATACATTAATTCCTGCTTTTTCTACCTTTTCTACAATTTCTTTGGGTTGAAAATCGCCATCAGAATAACAAGTGTGAATATGCATATCTATTATATTATTATTTTCCTTATTTCTTTGAATATTTATTTCTCTAAAATATTTTAAAACCGCTAATAATTCTTCATCATAATATAGTTTTCTAGGATTATTGGAGTTGTTACATTCAACTAATTTAATAGCTTCATTAATATCTACAAACTCCATTGATAATTTATTTATTTTCTCATTAATTGTATGTTTAACTTCATCTTTCTTAACACGTTCATTGCTTTTTATATAAAAATAATCTGTTTCCACTAACTTGTTTACTTTAACTGAACTATTGCGTCTAGGATAATTTCTAACATACATTTTTGCTTTCAATAAATACATAATATCTTTTTCTTTAAAATCTACACCTGTTTCTTCCTTAATTTCTCTCATTAAACCAGAAATAGTTGTTTCACCAATATCTATTTTACCGCCTGGTAACATATATACGCCTGCATAATTTTGAAGTAAAATTTTATTTTCATCATTAATTATTATTATACGACTTTTCAATTTTTTTTCATTTACTTCTTCATCATTTAAGTTTCCATTGTTCATTATTAATTCTTTTGCCATAATAACACTTCCCTTAATTGAATTATAACTCATTATTTGTTATAATTAAAATACATATATTTTATCATTATCATAACAGGAGGTTATCATGAACATTAATTTAGATTTATATAATATATTTTACGAAGTAGCAAAAAGCGAAAATATTACAAAAGCAAGTAATGTCTTACATATATCTCAACCTGCTATTACAAAACAAATAAAACATTTAGAAGAAAATCTAGGCTTTCAACTATTTATTAGAACTAAAAGAGGAGTTATTCTTACTAGTAATGGACAAAAAGTCTATGATCAAATTAAAGAAGCGATGAAATACATAAAAAATATTGAAAATATATCTAACTCTTTAAATAAATTAGAGACTGGAACATTAAGAATTGGTACTGGAAAATCATTGACTAAAGTTTTTCTAATTCCTGTTCTTGAAATATTACATAAAAAATATCCGAATATAAAAGCAGAAATATCAATTGGCCCTACTTGTGAACTTGTTAAGCAATTAAAAGAAGGAAAGTTGGATCTGCTTTTCACTAAATTCTCTAATAAAAAAGAAGCTGGTTTATTATACGATAGAATTGGTGAATTGCACGATACTTTTATTTGTAATAGCGATTACAAGGATTTACTAGATAGAGAAGTTTCACTTAACGAAATATTGAAATATCCAATAATTTTACCAACTGATTCATCAGTAACAAGAATGCGTCTTAATAATTATTTTAGTAATCAGTTTATGAAAATTGATTACAAAATGGAAGTGGCTAGTTTATCTCTAGTAGCAAACTTTACTAAAATTGGTTATGGCATTGGTATTGCTACAAGAGAATATATACAGGAAGAATTAAAGAATAAAGAAGTTTTTGAAATTAATATTGAACCTGAACTTGGTAAGTTAGAATATGGTATTACTACGTTAGAAAATACATTATTAAGCCCCGTTGCTATAGAATTTTGCAGTCTACTTAAAAACAACAAAAAACAATAGTTTTCCACAATTCTATTGTTTTTTTATTTAGTTATAGTATATTTGTTCGTGTTTTCCACAAAAATGTTACTTTTATCCACATTTTTTGACTTGTATTTATCAAAAATATTACTTTTAATTTAGTTTTCCACATTATAACTTTATATAATTTACTATTACTCCATAACTAAAATATATAATTATCCCAACAATGGCAATATTAATAAGTATTTTTGCTAAAGCTCTAAATTTTAACGACATTAAAACGGTGTTTGGCTCTGAACCAGAACCTGTTATTAGAACATTATTTTTTATAAAAACACATCTTTGACCATAATCAATATTGTTTAAATCTAATTTTTTACCTTTAACATAATCTATATAATTACCTTCTGGATTAGATATGATAGTTATAAATTTATTAGAATCTTTACCATTAGAATTCTTTTTATAATTTATTGTTTGTCTAACAATAAAATTATAAGTTCCAACATAGTTTTTAATAGACATTCCTAAGATTTTAAATATCTTACGGTCTAGACCATATTTCATATTTTGAACATCAATATTACTCATTTCCTATGTCCTCTTTCATTAAGATTTTTACTTATTTCTATTAACTGATTATAATTTAGTTTTAATAGAGCTTCTGCTTCACTAACATAAGTATTTCTTTCTTTGATATCTATACTATCATTTTTGGCTTTGCTTATATTATATCTTATACTAGCACTAGTCTGTAATAGCGTAAATAATATGGCATTGTAATCATCATTCATTTTAAAATGTTTAGTTATTTTATATAAAACTACCAATTGATCATTATTAAAAACTTTCTTTTTACCTTTTATAATGGCCGCAATAAGTGAATCTTCTAGTTCTTTTGATAAATATTCCTTATCCTTTTCTCCTAAATCAGTTAAAAGATATAACATATCCAAAGGACTTAATTCTAAACTTTGCTTAGTATTGTTAATAATACATTCTAACTTATTAACAACTTTTTGCTTTTCTTCATTTAACTCTTTAAAACTTAAAATAATGATCACCTCTACTATAATTATTCTAACATAAATATCCATTTTTATCTATATAGTAAGTCTATGTATATATTACTTGACATTAATTTAAAATAATAAAAAAATAGAATTATACCAATTCTATTTTTCCATCTTTAATTATTTTTTCATTTACAGGATATTTCTTATCTTTTATCATATCATCAATTTTTTTATTAAATGTATTTACTATTGAAGCAAGTCCTTCTGCTCCAATACTATCAATAATACCATCTAGAATAATTAAGTTGTCTGTATCATAACGATCACCGTCACATAATCTCTTAAACAACTCAGGATAACTAGCTTCTGGAACTCTGATTTCTTTTAATAAATAATCATAAAAAGTTGCATCATATATTTTTTCAAGTATTTCTGTATTTTTTTGATCACTAGCAAAGAATTCTAGTTCTTCATATTTAACAAGTGGAATATTTTTTTTTGCTGAATATTCACTTATAAACTCATTAAATTTAAATGAAGTTGGGGAATTAGTTATAAACTCTGTTGTCATTTTTTCAGGAACTATTCCTACATTAACTAAATACATACTTAAAGCTTGAGCAGGATCTCCTTTAAAAGTAATAACTTTCATACGATTAAGTTCAGGATATTTCTTACTAAATTCTTCTAAGTTTTCTTTTTTAATTAAAATGACTGCTTCATTAGTAAGTGTTACTGCTCCCGTAAATAGTGTTGTTTCAGGTCGCATAGATAATATACTTTCTTTATCTACATGATCTTTAAAACTATCTACTATTATATAATTAGTAGCATAATAGTCTGGATATAATCCATTAATGGCAGCATATACTACTGAAACATATTTGGAATTATATGGCATATATTTTTCAGATTGAAGCTTTAATACTGCTAATTGATTATCATCATACTTATCAATACCATCTGCTTTATTAATTCTATCTCTTACTACTATTCCCAAAGAACAGTCAGGGTTTTTATATACATACGATTCTTTTCCAGATGGAAGAACAGTTCTTTCTTCTGGAAACATATTAGCAGTTATAACTATTTTTAAACTTTCTTCAGTATAACCACTTTCATTTATTTGATTTCTTAAAATTTTTAATTTATCTTCATAAACTCTTATTTGTTCTTCATTACTTGTATCTATCATATTATCACCACTTTCATTATAACATATTAATCATAAAAATATTCGGTTATTTTATCAATTGAATTAAGGTAACCTACTATTTTTTCTTCTATAGTGTCAAACCAAAAAGAGTTAAGATCATATTCTAAAACCATGGCTCCACTGTAATTAATAACTTTCAAATAAGTAATACCCTTAATCCAACTTTCTTTATGTATATCATCATTAGTCATTACTTGATGATCGTGAGTATTGTGAAATGTATGAATGTGAACATTATTTAATCTTTGTTTTAAAATTTCATTTAAATCTGTGATATTTCCATAATCTATAAGTTCATGTCCTATATCATAAGTGAATCTTAAAGTTGGTAATTTCTCTAATATTGGCACTAAATCATTTTTATCAAGTCTATCTTGCTTAATTGTATCATTTAAATTTTCTAAACTTAATGTTAGTTTATAATTTTTAAGTGATATATAATTTAGTAGATTGCCTAAGAATGTAGCACTAATATTTCTACTTTCTTCTTTAGACTCATTATATATTGGATGATACACAATATTGATATTTGATTCCATAATACTACTTATGTCATTAATAATATCTAAGTATTTATAATTAGTAGCTTCATCATTATATATAGTACCATGCATTTGTAATATTAAATCATTACGATGTGCTTCAAAAGCTAATTCTTTTAAATATTTAATTTCGTTCTCAATATTGGCATTTATGCACACTTCAAAACCATCCACTTTTGAGTTATGCATGTGGATTATTTCTAATAAGTCTTTAGGAGTAACATTCATAAATTTATAATTAACACTCATCAATATTTTCATAATAACCTACTTTCTATAATAATTATAACATATAAATATTGTCGTTATACACATTTTTCTGTTATAATTGTTGATATAGGAAGTGATATCATGCCATCTGCAGTAATACATCGTTGTGTATCAAAAATAGTAAATATAAAATTAAACAATAAATTTGTTAGTTCAGATAATTTTTATTATGAATTAGGTAGCATTGCACCCGACTGTTGGAGACATAGTGAAAAATTTTTAGACTGTAATCTAAGTAAGAAAGAAAAAAGACAAGAATCTCATTTTATGACGAAAAAAGATAAAGAAGATTATGAAAGTTTTTATAAAGAATATAAAGATAGATTAGATAATACATTTATATTTGGATATTTAGTACATCTTATCACAGATAATTACTGGAGAGGTTTAACTGTTGAAGAATATGATGAAAGTAAGAAAAAAGAAATATATGACAGATTGATAAATGAATTTGTGGTTTATGATATAAGAAAGTTAACTGATGATCAAATTAATAAAATTCCTGCAATAAAGGAGTTAGACTTTAGTGGACTTAATAAAACACTTGAATATTTATATAAAAATCCAATAAGTTCCAAGGAAATAGATGTTGATTATACAGTTGTATTAAGAAAGTTACATGAGTGTAGCGATTTTATATTAAAAGAAATTGTTAGACTAGAAAAAGAGAATAATTAAAAATATAAAAAAAGACAAATTAATATATTTGTCTTTTTATATTTATACTATTGCTTCTACTATACCCAGCAATATAATTCCTAAAAAAATTATTGCGATTGCAATATACTGTGGAAAAGTAAGTTTTTCTTTCAAAAAAATTCTAGATAGTAATACTGATAGTGCACTATAGCAGGCAATTACTGGTACCGTAATAACAGAATATGCTGATACAGCAAATACATATGTGAACTGTCCTAATGTTTCAAATAAAGCTGCCCATATTTTATTTTTTTCAGTGGATAACTTAAGTGATATCTTTTGTTTTTTCAAAAATATATAAGTTATTACAGCGTATAAGAAAAATGTGTACTCATATGCTATTAATGCAACATCCTCAGTTATTAACTGTAACTGATCTAAATATACTGCATCAAAAAAAGTTCCTAAACCATCAATTACACAGTATATTATAGGAAATAGCACTGCCCAACCAGTTAAATTTTTAATAATTTTTTGTCTGTTATCTTTATCATAATATATCTCTAATAAAGATAAAGAAAGCACACCTATAAAAACTATTATTATTCCAATTAATTCTAATTTTGACAAACTTATTTTAAATATTAAACATAAAAGAATTGAAGTTATTATTCCTGAAGAATTCTGAATAGGAGAAGATATAGATAACTCTAAATATTTTAATCCCTTATATCCGATAACCATTGAAGCTATGTAGCATAAAGATACCGGTAAATATTTTAAAATTTCTAATATGTTTATATTTGTTTTAGTAAATACCATATATCCTGTTGCATGAATTCCCATGACAATTCCAACAATTAAACCCGTTTTTAAATGACTATATTTATCACTTTCCTTATTGCCATTTTTATAGAATAAATCAGCTAATCCCCAAGCAAAAAAAGTTATTAAAGCATATATAAACCACATATTATCACCTATATAATTTTAACATATTTTATACACAAAAAAATAGAAAAAATCATCTCTTTCCTATTTTTTTCACATATGCATACTTAGAATCTTTAAAATTTAAGTATTCTTCTAATTTTTCTTTACACTTATTTGAAAAAGTGTCTAATCTTGCAATTTTGTTACTATTGATGCATATAGGCACAACATATCTCTTCTTTGCATCAATTGACACATAATAATGCTTTTCCGGGATTTCATCTGTTCTTTCAATCATTTTTGTCTTACTGAAGACATTATAGTCGCTATATACGGTCTTAATCATGCTAATTATATATTCTTCACTAAATATATATAAATCATCCAATTTAAGTCTATTATTTTTTAACATATCTTTCAAAATATCTGCAATAAATTGCATTGTATATTTATCCTCATTTTTTTGAAGTTCAATACTATACTTAAATACTCCTTCAAAAAATAACTCTGCTATCTCTTTGGTCTGGAAACCGATTTCATCTTCATCATATTCATTAGTTAGTACTACCATATCATCATAAACTTTTTTTACTGTGGATAAGTCCCAATACTGTTGCCAAACTAAACAAGTTCCTAATATACCATCTAATCTGTCTACACATATTTTAGGTTTCTTATTTTCTACTACAGGATAGATACTAATATCTTTTATATCTTTTATGTTAATATTATCAATTTTTAAGTAATCTTTTATTGTAATAGAATTGTTTATAACGTCATATACATTTATTTCAGAACTTTCTTGATTAATTGTATCACCCATAAGATAATCAATGCAATGACTAAATGCTGGTGTTCCAAGGTCATGAAATAAAGCTGCTAAGGTCTGAGTTTTATCTTTAGTAAAGTTCCAAGTCATTAATGCTGTTGCAATACTATGATCTAATCTTGAAAACCAATATTTAACATTATGAATACTAGTGTAATCGCAACCGCAAAATTGTCCTATACCAGATAGTCTTTGCATCTCTTTAGTATCTATATATTTATCTATGAATATTGGATAATCACCTTTACATAATATATTAAAGTATTCTCTAATCTCTCCATTTTGTTTCATAACTTCACCCTCTAAAAAGTTATTATAACATATTATTAAATATTATTACTATTTTATTATCTTCAATATTATTTTATAAATAAGATAACCCTGCTTTAGCAATAACTAAAACAAGGTTATCTGTATATATTATTTTGATTTAAAAATTAACTTTGTCGGGATCTTGACCTAATCCTTCACTTAATGGAATATCATCCATCAATTTTAAATCTTCATCACTTATTTTAAAATCAAAAACATTGGCATTTTCAATTATACGACTTTCTGTTACTGATTTTGGAAGTGGTAAAGTGTTATGTTGCAAACACCATCTAATACATAATTGTGCGACAGATTTATTGTATTTTTGTGACAATTTAAGTAATATTGCATTCTTTAAAACTTCACCAGAACCTAACGGGCTGTAAGCTTCAACAACAATATTATTTTTTTCACAAAAATCGCAAGTTTCTTTTTGTAAAAAACCTGGATGTACTTCAATTTGATTTACCATTGGTTCAAATTCACAATTTTCTAAAATCATATTTAAATGATGTTCTTTAAAGTTGCTTACTCCAATTGATTTTACCTTGCCTTCTTTGTAAAGTTTTTCCAATGCTCTCCAAGTATTTAAATTAATTTCTTCCCAATCTTCAAACTGACTAGAAGAAGCTGGCCAGTGGATTAAGTATAAATCTAAATATTCAAGATCTAATTTCTTTAATGTCTCGTCAAAAGCATCTAGTGTATTATTATATCCTCTATTTTTATTCCACACTTTACTTGTTATAAACAATTGTTCTCTAGGAATATTACAAGCTTTAATAGCCTTTCCTATACTCTCTTCATTTCCATATATAGCCGCAGTATCAATATGTCTATACCCATTTTTTATTGCACATAATACTGCGTTAGTTGTTGTATTATCATTTGGACTTTTCCAAGTCCCATAACCTATATTTGGTATTAAAATACCATTATTTAAAATGAAATTATTATTCATATATTCACTCTCCTATAATATATATTTAACAATATTATTCATTTTAAGTCAATGGATTAGATATTATAAACAAAAAAAGAAGTTATTTTCCTTCTTTTTGAGTTTTTAATGCACTTATAATAATACCAATAACTATAAGCATAACTCCTACGTAGATTACATCTGGTATATTTATAATAAATTTATTAATTGTTTTTAATAGAAGATACAATATTAAAGCAAATACTAATAAAATATTTGATTCTTTTCTTAAAATTTTTTTCTTCATATTAAATCTTCTTAAATACCGATTTAGGTGATCCGCAAACTGGGCATTTCCAATCTTCCGGTAGATTGTCAAATGGAATACTTTCTTTAGAGTCATCATAGATATAGCCGCATACACTACATCTATATAAATTACCTTTGCTATGTTCAGTTTTTATATAATATGTTGGCGCATTTTTTGGGGTTATACCTTTTATTACTTCATGATAATACTTATATGTCATAGGAATATTATCGCTAATTTTATTCATATCTATTATTCTTGCAAGAAATACATCATGTGTTTCTGCATCTATTACATTTAATACCTCACATATGAGATAACCACAAATTTCTTCTTTTAATATAGGTAACTGGTCCTTAATTTCATATTCACAATCCTTATATTTATCAACATCTTTACTAGTTTTAAAGCCAAATGTATTAATCACTTCATGAGATGTTTTTTCACTTAAAATATTTACTACAAATCTTTTAGTATTCTTTATAGCTTCATTAGTATAATTATCTTTATTTAATGATATTGAAATAATTGGATTTTTTGATGTTATTTGAGTTAAGGTATTTATAGTACATCCTACAAATCTATTATTATAATTAGCCGTTACTACATACATTCCATATGATATATCCCTTAATACTTTACTATCCATATCTCTACCTCCATTTATTATTATAAATTAATTACATTTATTTAATGCTTTTATCAAAAGCATAAACTTCTTTACACAAAGGATGTATTCGGCTTCCTTTTTTTATCAAAATTTTATCTAAATCAGTATAAATATTGGGAGTTTCTATTTCTAATTTGTGAAGTTTGTCTAAATCGTATTCCTTGAATGCTGGACAAGGAAGAACAGTACCATCATATTTAATTACTAATTTATCAAAACCAGCAGTACATAAATGAACATCATTTTTTACTAACGGAATACCTATTCTTATATTACCATTAAATTTTTTATAAGTTGCGTCATAAATTTGTTTAAATTCCTCCATCTCTTCACTATTTAAACTTAGACTTTTTGAATTATCCTTTCCTCTACCTTGAGGAACAAAATTTAAAATGCTAAGATTTTTAATTTCTCCTATATTTAAACATTCGATTAAGTCTGGAAACTCTTTGTAATTACATTTCATAGGAATAAAATGTGCATCAGTATCAAGATTAGACGCAGTAGCTCTAACCATTGAAGTAATCACATTAGTTAACATGTTTTTGGTGTCCATTACATAGTTATAAGAATCTTCTTCAGTTGCTTGAAAATCAAAAACTATTTTATCTAACCCAATATATTTTAAATATTCCATTTCTTTTCTTGATATTGCACTATATTCTTGATTAACATAATAACTTAGTTGATTTAGCTCATTTTTTATATGCTTTTGGTATTCTTTTTCTTCCATTCCTTGTTCCAAATATCGATTATATTTTTCCTTTATCTCATTTACTATATTTTCCAATTCCAGTGTTGATATTTTTTTCGTTTTTTTAATTCCGCTGGTAAATAAAACAACTCTGATATTTTTTTCTTTACAATATCCGATCATTTCAAATAAATCAGGATGCAAAAATGGTTCTCCTCCCGATATGGAAATTTCTTCAATTCCACCTAATGTAATTAAATGATCTATTGTTTTCTTGAATATATTTAATTCTATTTTCTTATCTTTATCAATGGAGGCACATGAAGAGCAAAATAAACAGTTATTAGGGCAAGTTTGAATAATTTCAAAACATAAATCTTTTAACATCATATAACCTCCATATTAACTTTATTATAGCATATTTATACTAAAAAAAAGATATTTAATACGACGTAAAATCATAGTAACTATCTTTTATTGCAATTGTTAATTAAGTTTATTTAATCTTTCTATCCAAATATTAACATCAGCATCACTAGGCATTCTTAAATCCCCTCTTGGACTTAGACTAATTGTACCAACCTTAGGTCCATCAGGAACGCAACTTCTCTTAAATTGTTGACTAAAGAATCTTCTTAGAAATACGATTAACCATTTTTTGATTTCTTCATTACTAAACTCATCTTTAAAAGTTTCACTTGCTAACATATAAATTTTTTCAGGAGCTGCTCCATATCTTAAAAAGTGATATAAGAAAAAATCATGTAGCATATATGGACCGATACTATCTTCTGTTTTTTGTACTATCTTCCCTTGTTCATCTGGCGGAAGTAGTTCTGGACTTACTGGGGTATCTAAGATATCATATATGGTCTTCTTATTTTTTTCATCTTTATCAGCAATCCATTTTACTAAATATTTTACTAAAGTTTTAGGAATACTGTTATTTACTGCATACATACTCATATGGTCTCCATTATAAGTACACCATCCTAGTGCAAGTTCGGATAGATCGCCAGTTCCAATTACTAGAGCATTCTCTTTATTTGCGACATCCATCAATATTTGTGTTCTTTCTCTTGCTTGACTATTTTCATAAGTTATAGTGCGATCATTACTATCAAGTCCAATATCACGCATATGGATATTACAAGCTTCCTTTATATCAATCTCTTTTAAAGTAGCACCGCTTTCTTTAACTAGATTACATGCATTTTTATATGTTCTATTTGTTGTACCAAAACCAGGCAAAGTTATTGCAATTAAATTTGAAACATCTATTCCTATTTTTTTGTATGCTTCTAATATAACTAGAAATGCTAATGTTGAATCAAGGCCACCACTAATACCAATAACTGTTTTTTTAATATTAGTATGTAATAATCTTTTTGCAAGGCCAGTTGCTTGAATATTAAATATTTCTTCACATCTTTGGTCTTTTGTTTTTTCATCACTTGGTACAAAAGGATATTTTTCATAAGTTCTTTTTAAATTTGTAATTTTGTTACTTACATTTATATCAATGTAAGTATAATCTAAATCGTTATTTACACCCATATAACTAATATTTTTATAACGATTATTCATTATTCTCTTTACATCTATATCCGTATAAGTTAAATTACCATTAAAATTAAATCTTTCATTTTCTTCTAAAATAGTACCACATTCTGCTATAAGTGATTGTCCACCAAAAACTAAATCTGTTGTGGATTCATTTGCTCCACTTGAAGCATATACATAGGCACTTAATGTTTTAGCAGATTGATTTTTAACTAATTCTTTTCTATAATTATATTTACCAATTACTTCATTGCTAGCTGATAAATTAAAAACTATAGTTGCTCCTTTTAAAGTGTGATTGGTACTTGGTGGAAAGCTGCACCATAAATCTTCACATATTTCAACACAAAAACTAATTTCTTTTGATTCTATATCATTAAAAATTATATTAGTCCCAAAAGGAATTTGGTTGCCATTTATGCTAACTGTTTTATTTTTAGCATTTATGCTAGAAGCAAACCATCTTTTTTCATAAAATTCACTATAATTAGGAATATATGTTTTTGGTATTATTCCTAAAATATTTCCTTTTTGAATAACAACTGCGCAATTAAATAATTGATTTTCTGTTCTTATTGGAGCACCGATTATAGAAATTATATCTAATTCTTTAGTCTCATCTAATATTTTTTTAATACCTTTATAACTTTCTTCAATTAAAATATCTTGACTAAATAGATCTGCACAAGTATACCCAGTTAAAGAAAGTTCTGGAGTGGTTACAATAGAAACCCCTAAACTATCTGCAAGTTTTATTTCTGAAATAATTTCCTTTATATTAAAATCAGTATTAGCAACTTTTATTTTAGGAACAATAGCACCTATTCTTACATATCCATATTTCTTATCCATAATTTTTATCTCCTTTTAAATGTAATTTTTCTTCATTTAATAAACTATATTATTAAAAGCGACAAGTTTTTCTCTTGTTATTAACATTATATTAATAACAAGAGAATTTGTCAATATGTTTTTAACAAAAAATTAAAAAGTATTCAAATTTTTAATGTAAATATTTGTCTTAATATTTATATAATAAAATAAATTTGATAAATTCACTATTTTTTATTTTAGTTGAATGCTATAATTAATTCATAATAGAGGTGAAATATTTATGAAAGATGTTAAAGTAGTACAGTACGGATGTGGTAAAATGTCCTTATACACAATGAGATATGTTATGGAAAAGGGAGGAACTATAGTTGGCGCTATAGATATAAATCCAGAACTTATAGGTAAAGACATATCTGCGATTCTTGGTGGAAAAGATATTGGAGTATCTATTACTTCAATAGACAAAGCAGAGGATATCTTAAAAGAATTAAAACCTGATATTTGTATTATAACAACAATGAGTCTTATGAAAGACGTAGAGCAAGCTTTCATGTTATGTGCTAGTTTAGGCATTAATGCTATTAGTACATGTGAAGAAGCTTTTTATCCTTTTGTTTCTAATCCAACAATTACAAAAGAAATTGACGAATTAGCAAAAAAGAATAATTGCACCATTACTGGTAGTGGATATCAAGATGTTTTTTGGGGTAATTTAATATATACCCTTGCTGGTGCAACACATAAGATTAAAAAAATAAAGGGCAGTTCTTCATATAATGTTGAAGACTATGGAATTGCATTAGCAAAAGTTCATGGGGCAGGAATGACAATTGAAGAATTTGATAAAAATATTGCTGCTACTGATAAAATGAGTGATGAGAAAAGAAATTCTTTGATTAACCAAGGTGATTATACGCCATCTTATATGTGGAATACAGTTCCTTGGATAGCTGACAAATTTAATTTGTCAATAACTAAAATGAGTCAAAAATGTATTCCTATAACATATAGTGAAAATATTCATTCGCAAACATTAAACATTGATATAAAAGCGGGAGATGCAACTGGTATGAGTGCCATTGTTACTGCCGAAACTGAAGAAGGTATTATTCTTGAAGCAGAGTGCATAGGTAAAGTGTATGCACCCGGCGAAGTTGATACAAATGATTGGACAATATTTGGAGAACCAGATACAAGGGTTGTTATAACTGAACCAAAAACAGTTGAATTGACTTGTGCTTCAATTGTTAATAGAATACCTGATGTAATTAAAGCAAAAGCAGGATTTATTCCTACGTCAAAAATGGGTGAACTAAAATATATTAAGTAGTTTTTAATTTAAAATAGATATTTAAAAAGAAATACCAGAAAAATTCTAGTACTTCTTTTTTATTGTAAGCTATTTAAACTCAGGCTTAAAACATTAGCTTTGCTACTTTTTATATATATTATTTAATTGATTTATATATATCTAAAGTTTCTATTCTTTCTTGTTTTGCCCAACTAGAAATAAATTTTTGAGCATCAATTAAAGTTATATTATTCTTGTTATGACGAATTGTTCTTAATATTTCTTGAGGAGTAAATTTTTGTAATAATAAAGAAATCTCTTCATCACAGTTATATTGCTTTAAATCTTCTAATGCATATGTATCTTGAACTTCCGAAGCAAATTTAATTAATTTTTTTGAATAATTATAATTCAAAAATTGTGAATCTACCCTAGCATCATTAATAAATCTTGTTCGGTCCAAAGCATCAGCATCTTTTAAAATTTTACAAATTGTTTTGGCAATAGGTAAATCATGCTCTAACAGATTATATTTATCAGCAATTTTTTTAAAATCTTCTTCCTGATTTGTCATTTCAACTTCATGAAATTCAATTGCTGTTAATATTATAGAAAGATCACTCGATGTATACTTACCCTTCAATAATACAGCTGCTAATTCGGCACTTCTCTCAGCATGTCTTTCGTAACCTTCACTTATTCTGGCAACGTCATGATATTTTGCTGCTTCTATTAATAATAAAAGTTCCTTTTTTGGAAGTATGTTACTTCCAATAATTGTTGAATATAAAACAACATTCTTTATATGTCTTGAACCATGGACTTTCAAATCTGAATTAATTCCATTAGCAATTATTTCTTTTTCAGCATTTAGTATTAGAGATCTATTATCATTATTCAAAATCGTTTGTAATAATTCTTCTGATGATAATTGTTCACTGGCAAGTTTATCTCCAATTTTTTTAACATCCATTTTTTTAAATTGCCAATCACTTGTATTTAATTGTTCTAAAATTTCTAGTGTTGACTTTTTACTATTTGATAAATCAGTTTTTATATTTTCAACTTTTTTAAGAACTTTTTCTAGGTTAAAAGATGGTAATGCCATTTCAATACCATGATTCATATTTTTATATTTTTCCTCTTCTTTTAACAGAACCTTTTCTAATTCTAGTATACATTCATATGCTTTTTGCCTGTCAATGGTCATCAAATCTTCTATACTTTGAAAAATATTATTAATTACTATATTTCCTGTTTCAATATTTTGTGGAAAATATTGGTTTACTATATCAGGATGAAATTTTCGATTACCTGCATAATTGTTTTCGAAAGTCACAACAATATCTTCAATTAAATCTTTATTAGAAGTTTCTTTAAAACTTATAGTCATTTCATTTATTTTAGATTTCTGATATTTTGCTATTTTTTCTCTTTCAACAACCATTATTGGTAGTGGTTTATTATCAATAGCAAAATTAACAGCAGCTTTTTTAACTGACTCCCACTGTCTTTTACTATCTGCTTTATCCAACCTATCTTCAAAATTATTTACAAAATATACTATGTATGAAGGTTGTTTTTTAATTATTTGATTGCTACGATTAATATTTCTTCTTTCCCAAACAGATTCATTATGAGTGTGTCTTGTATAATTTAATATATCATTAGGAAATAAAAATTGTGATGAATACATGGACTGCACATTGTAAGTATCTTTAGTAGACATTGAACATAGATCATATGGAGCTGACATTAATAAAGTTCCTGGTTCATAATCTGTAAAGCCAAAACAACAATACTTTACTTCAGCAGTACCTAGATTACTTTCTCCAACATAGCTACAACAACAACCATGAGATGCTATTTTTGACATATTCCAACTAGCATAATAATCATCAGGTTCACTCATACCAGTATATGCTCCTATTGAAGTTATCATAAGTCTCATTTTTTTATTTCCTTGTTTACCCGCAGCATAATATATATCAAAGCCATCATTAGTAACAATTCTATCTTCTTCTTGTGGTTTATTTAATGAATCATTAATTTTATTAGTAAAAACTTTTTTTAATTTGTTTTCAAAAGTCACTAATAAATCCGAATCCACCTCTTTAATTTCAACAGATTCAACATATTTTTTTAATATTTCTACATTATTAATGTTAATTATTTCTCTTATTTTTGATAATATATTAAATAAGTTTTTATCTTCTTGTGAAAGTTGTTCAATATTTTTTTCATTTATAGACTCTCCATAATTTTTAACTAGATCTGTTGCTTGAGATAAATTAATTCCAAATGTTTTTTCAAAGTAAGCTGTTTTAAGACTACCAACAGTATTTCTTTTCATTAATAAATCAATATAGTCTTTTCTACATTGGTTATAATTTCTTAATTCATCATAAGAACTGATATCCAAATTATTATTAGATACTAATAAATGTAACAAATTTTTATAATCCTTATCACTTAAATTTATATTTTTTATATCATTAAATAAATCGCTGAAATTGCTATTATTCATATTGTCAATTATTTTTTCTAGTAAAGTAATCCATTCCATGTTTTCTTTATATTCAGAAGCAACCTTATATATAATTTTTGATTTTATATTATCTTGATTTAAATTTAATCTAATAATTTCTTCTTGTAATTTTGGATAACAAGATAATATTTCTATTTGAATATCAGTAAATTTTTCTTTTGTTGTTATTGACAAAAAATTTGGATTTAATGTATCAGATATTTCATCATTACTTTTATAAAACTCTTTTGCCTCAACTATCAATTTCAATTGCACATCATTCAAATATTTCGCGCATGTTTGAATTGGCAAGGATAAAAACAAATCTAATAATCTATTTTGACTTAAACTTTGAATATCTAATCCGTTCATAATGGCTATTTTAATTATTTTCTCAATTTCATTAATGTCATTTAATTTTAAATTATATATTTGCTTGTAGTCTCTTTCTACGGCTATTTTCATAATATCAAAGTTTGATGAAATTTTACCAAAATGTGTTATAGCATAATCAGAAGGAACATAGCCTTCTTTTACTGCTTTTTCACATAGTTCATTGTACTTTGTTTTATCTTCAACTAAACAATATTCAATTAAATCAGGACTCGTTTCGATTACTAATTTCATAATTGCATAACTTTTACTGAACATAATACTTTGACCATTTATCATTCTAGAGATATTTGGCTTAAAACCATTATCAACTGCTAGCTGGCAGATCTCCTCATATTCTGGAATTGATGTTGCAGTGAATAAAAAACCATCGTTCAGTTTTGCTTTATAAAGAAAATTAGGATATTTTTTTAACATAATTTTTATTGATTCTAAACCTTTTCCAAATATTTCATCATTTTCTTTTGGTTCATAACCATTGCTGATAGCTATTAGGCACAAATCATCTATCTGCTTTCTATCAAATTCACTTCCAAGTAAACTTGTTGATGTAATTAAATCTGGTGCTTCTTGAATCATAAGTTTAATGACTTCGTAATTATTAGAAAATAGCATTACAAATGAATCTAATATTTTTTCAATCTGCCAATTATTAATTAGATTATCAGGCATATTAGTATTATAAAATTCATTAACTGAAGCAAAAGAATACATTTTATCTTTTATTCTTTTAATTAGAACCGAATCTTTATTATTCTTTATTAATTGAGCTATTTTAATATTAGAAACACTAAAACCTTTAGATAAAAAATATTGATATAGCTCTAAACTGTAATTATTTTTATAATTATTACCATAGCCATAGCTTTGGACTATTATACCAGGGCTTTTAATAAAGTCATTTTTAAAAAATTGTTCAGTTTTCATAATGAAGGATGGTGTGGCATGATTTGTTTTATATCCTTTATCTAATGCAATTTCACATAACTTATCAATATCTCTAGTACCATAAGAATCATTACGACATTTTTCTATTTGTTGAAAATTTTTTTCTATTAGTTTTTTCATTATTTCAAAACTGTCTGCAAGTCTTGGGTTCTTGTCTATATCTTCTGGAGAAGGAATATAACCATTTGATATAGCTAATCTTGCTAATTCATAAAATTCTCCTTGTGTTATATTTAATGAATATCCACCTTCTAATGGTCGCGTTTCTATATATTTAATTATTTCAGGTCGATAGCTAATAGCTGCTTGCATTAAAATATAACTTTTTTGTACATACTTATTTGATATAACTTCACTTTTTGTCGGCAAATATCCCATAGCCAATGCTAAAGAATCCAACTTTTTTTGTTCCTTATTATCAACAATTTGTGAGTATTTAATGTATTCTGGTTTGTATTTTATTACTCTAGACATCAATAAATAGTTGCCTGCAATACTAAAATTTTTTATTGCTTCCTCTGGCAAATAACCTTTTTTAATTGCTGTTAGCCAAGCACTAGTAAAAATACTTGAACTTAAAGGAATAAGCGACACTTTTTCCGGATACTTTTCTATTATTTTTATTAATGCATGAGGATAATTCACATAAAAATTTTTAATTTCATCATCACTTGGTTGATGATTTGTATTTAATAAACTTTGCATTGATAAGCCATTCTTAAAAACACTAAAATTTCTGATTATTTCATTAGAAGGTATAAAACCTTTTTCTAACAATTTATTAATTATTAACTCGTCATCAAATATTTTATATTTTTTTAATGTCTCTTGAGAAGGAACATAACCCATTTCTATTGCTAATAAAATATGTTTTTGCTCAATTAAATTACTATTAAGAAAGTAATCTATGTAATTTACTTGTATATTCATTATTTCTTTAAAAACTTGCATATTCCAATAATATTTTTCGAAAACTTTTGAAATATTTAATCCATTATTTAAAGCTAATTTGATATATCTTTCCATTCCTAATGAATTAGAGTCAATTATTATAAAAACTAGTTCTGGATTGTTTTTTATTTTTTCAATAAATAAATTTTCTATCCTTTGTATATATTTAAAATTTGTCAAACAAAAAGAATTATTTAGATCTTTATTTATATAATTAATAAATTTTTCTATTTGATTTGAGTTTAATAATTTAACTAAATCATTGCATTTAAATAATTCAATTTTTCTTGAATCAAATTTTTCTTTACTCATATGTTACCTCTCTTATTATTACTCTAATTGTATCATAATTTTACTATATTAAATTAAAATGTTTATAAATATCTGTGAGGAAATTTAATGTTTTTCGCGCAAAGCATATTAAAAAAATCCAATATATAATATTGGATTAGTATAAAATAAATATTTAATAAAATTTCAATAATTTAATTTTAAATTATATTTTTGATTCTGCAGGTTATTTTTCTTTTTGCATTCTGCAATAATCCAAATGGTAATTGGAAGAATAACCTGAATTGGAATCGATAACATACCAAAAATTGGTGCAAAATCAAACATATCCATAATGTTTTCAAATAGAAATGGACATATTGCTAAAATTAATAAGCATGCTGGAACTACTAGTTTTTTATAATCTTGATTTTTAGATAAATGGGCTAGTCCTTTTGCTAATACTATTGCAAAAACTGTTATTTTAGTAATTCCGGCTAAAATAAAGTTTATTGTTATTACTCCCTCTATTCTTGTTAAAAATTCGCCAAGTCGAAGAATTCTAGCAGCTTCATAAGATGAAAAGAATGTATCTTTTAGCAAAGGTGCACCTAAAACCATAATGTTTCTTATAAGTACAGTAAGTAATAGTAAACCAGTAATTATTATTCCTGTTAAATAGGTTTTTTTCTCTTTTCCTTTTATTTCAAAGAAATCTGCCAATCCTAGAAAAACAATAATTTGCGAAAATGGCACCATAAAAATTGAAAAAGATGATTTAGTCATTTGCATAAAATTATGTCCTAAAATAGGTTTTATATAATTAAAATCTATAACTGGAGCAGATAACATAATAGTAAATGTAACCGTTATCATTATAATAGTTAAACAAACTGGCCCCCATCGTGCTAAAATTTCAATATTACTTTTTGATAAGTAAACAACTATCAATATTAAGGATAGCATAACTGGTAACGGTGGAGTATCCGATAATGTAGTTATTTCAACAAATTCTGAAAAATTACGTAATACTATTGAACCAAGATATAAAATATGTATAACAAATAGTAAATTTAGTATTTTCCCTATTTTTTTTCCAAATACCTCGTCAAAAATTTCATAAATATTTTTTTTAGGAAACAAAATTATAATTCTTGAGATGATTAGTACTGCTGGGATGCTAAAAATAAAGGAAAATATTAAAGATAACCATGAATCTTGACCTACATCTGAGTTTATATTAACACCTACAACTACACTGCTTCCAAATAGAAATAATACAATTAAAGTTATTAACTGTCTTGATGTTATACTTTTTTTTTCAGTCATAAAAATACCTCTTTCATTTTTTTAATAAACTTCTTATCATATTTGATATTATGGGCAGTGGCAATTCAAAAACATCTGCTAATGATAATAAAAAACTAAATAAAAACAAAACCATATACAATATATTTTGTTTAATACTCTGTTTTTTTCTTATTTTAAAGTAATCAAAAATAATAAATAAAACATAAGTTATTATAAGTATTAAAAATAACATACAGTTCCTCCTTTATTTAGTAAAACCTGAGTTTAAAATTTTCACTTTGGATTCTACAATGATATCAATGTTTTTAAATTCTTCATCAAATATATTTTTAATTTTTTCCCATTTTCGAGGATTGCTACGATATAAAAGCCTTCCATATCCCATAATATCTGTTTCATAATTATTTTGAATTTTGGATATTACTTTTTCAATTCTTTCTTTCACAATTTTTGCAGCTTCTTTTTCTAGTTTATTAAAATCTTCATTTGTTAACTTTTGATTTAAATCTTTAAATTCACCCAATGTTACTTCAGTAGTTGTTGAAACTTTGATTTGAATATTATTCTTTTCTTGGGAAATATATTTTTGTGAAGATACACTGCTTTTTATCTCGAGAGATACATTTTGTAAATCTGTATCACTATCCTTAATTTTTGTATTAATAGTAATAATTCCACCTTTTACTTTACCCTTAGCCAAAATATAATATTTTGTTTCCTCACTCGTTAGGTAATTGACTAACTTGTCTGCTTTAAAAACCGCAACGCCATTTAACTCGCAAACCTTTTTATCATCGTTGCTAACTATATGAACGGCTGGTAATGTTAAAGAAATTCCATCTGAACTTAAAATATTAAATACTTTGTATAGCTGTTTATTTTCTGAAGTACTAGTTATTTTTTGATCTTTTTCTACAATATTTTGGATATCTGTTGATACTGTAGTGCTGGTAAGCTTGTCAGCTTTTAAAAGTGCTACTGCAGATTCTTCTTGGGATACTACTAATTGAAGTGTTTCTCTAATCTCAGGATCTCTAGTAAACCAATCAATCATCGAGTTTATTCCTTCTTCTTTAGCAATTTGCTCACTAACAATTACTATTTTAGCTTGAGAAAAATAAAGTTTGTTAGAAACTCTTTTTTTTGCATTTCTTACTGCATCAAAAATAGTCTCTCCCGTTGATTCAATAATTTCAGCCTTTATTGGTTCTCCTACAGCTGTTTTTTGTAAATTATATATTTCAAAACTTAAAGTATAATTATTATCATATTTATCAATAGCTACTCCTGATACTATTGTCATTTCGTTTAGACCTACATAATTCCAACAACCAGTTGTTAAAATAGTAATAAAGAAAATCATTGCAACTAGTAATTTTTTTTTATGCATTTTTTTCACCATTCTCTACTCTGTTTCTAGTTAAATTATTTTTATTAGCAACATCAAAGGGGCGTTTGGTTTGGCTAGTCCATGGCATACGTATGAATGTATCTTTTGCTTTTTTAGACCATCCTTGTTCAAGAAAGTTAACTTGATATATGCCAAAAGATTTTAGATTTAGTATGTGTATAAGCCAAAAACAACTGGATATAAGAAATCCGAATAAGCCAAACGCAGAAGCAAGAGCTAAAATTGTAAACTTTAAAACTATACTTGATGCATTCATTTTTGGGGCAAGCAAACTTGTTATTCCTGTGATACCAACTACAATTATCATTGGTGCTGCTACTAGTTTAGCTGTTACTGCTGCCTGACCAATTACTAAAGCTCCAACTATACTAAGTGTTTGACCTATACCCGTAGGCATTCTAACACCAGTTTCTCTAATTATTTCGAAAATAAATAACATTATGAACGCTTCTAAAGCTGCTGGCAAAGGTACACTTTGTCTCTCCATAGTTACATTTAAAAACAAAGATGTGGGCATCATTTCATGATGAAATGCTACTATTGCAATATAAAAAGCTGGTACAGTACACGTCACAAAAAAACCTATCATTCTTATAATTCTTGAAAAAGAGGTGTAATAAAATCCTAGATAATAATCCTCACTACTTTGAAAATTTTCAATAAATAAGTATGGAAGAGTTAAAACTAATGGTGTGCCATCAACAATAATTGCAATTCTACCTTCCAATAATTTCCCTACAACAGCATCAGGACGCTCAGTATTTCCTATAGTTCTAAAAGGTGAATTTTTATTATCTTTTATTAATTCTATCAAATAGTTACTATCTAAAATACTATCAATATCTATTTTTTTTAATCTATCTTTAAGTTCTTTTAGAATTTCTGGTTTAATAATACTATTCATATAACATATAGCTATTTTAGTATTAGATCTTTTACCAATAGTTTTATATTCTACTTTAAAATCATTTGTTCTTAATCTTCTATGGAGCATTGATATGTTGAATAAAATTGATTCCGTAAATCCCTCTCTTGGCCCCATTAATATTTTTTCATTTTCTGGTTCTGTGACCGATCTAAGGTTGAATTTTTGAGTATTTATAAGAAAAACTTCTTTATATCCATCTATAAAAAGAGCAGTTTCACCATATGTGATAGCTTCGACAATATCTTTTACATTGGTAACCTTTTTTATGCCATTCACTTGAATAATTTGTTTTTCAATAACATCTATAAAATTTTTTTTGGTTTTCTTTATTTTAGATAAGATAAGTGGCTTAATAATATTATCATTTATTATTTCAGCATTTATTAATCCTTCACAATACATGATAGAATATTTTAAATTTGAATAGTTTTTATTTTCAATTTTTCTTGTAATAATTGTTGCTACTTTTTTAAATAATTCAGAAAATAGTGCTATATTTTCGTCTAGATTTTCTGTTAAAACATATTCTTCTAAATTATTATTCAATTTATTAATCTTATTCTCAATTAATAATTCCTTATTTTTTTTATTAAAAATTGGCATATTTATCTTACCTTTCTATAGTAATAGTATTTTTTACTATTGTTCCCTCAATTATTCAATTTATTCAAAAAAAAAGAAACTCTAAATGTTTCTTTCTATATCTTCTTCAATACGAATTAATTGATTGTATTTGCACATGCGATCCGTTCTAGATAAAGAACCCGTTTTTATTTGACCTAAGCCAAGACCAACAGCAAAATCCGCTATAAATGTATCTTCCGTTTCCCCACTTCTATGAGAAATAATTGTTTTATAATTATTTTTTTTCGCTATTTCAATTGTTTGAAGCATTTCTGTTACTGTTCCTATTTGATTAGCTTTTAAGAGTATAGCATTAGCAATGCCTTTTTCAATTCCATCTAAAAATATTTTTTTGTTAGTTACAAATAAGTCATCGCCAACTAATTGAATCTTAGTACCTAACTTGTCTGTTAAATTTTTAAATCCCTCATAATCCGTCTCATTTAAACCATCCTCAATACTAATAATTGGATAAGAATTGACTAAATCAATATAAAAATCAATTAACTCATTACTATTTAAAGTTCTTCCTTCACCCTTTAATTCGTACAAGCCATCTTTATAGAACTCACTAGCAGCTACATCAAGTCCTAAGCATACATCTTTTCTTAGTTCATAGCCTGCTTTTTTTATTGCGCTACATATAAGATCTAAAGCTTCTTTAATACTTTTTAGATTTGGTGCAAATCCCCCTTCATCACCTACACCAGTGTTATAGCCTTTTTCATTCAATACTTTTTTTAGTGTGTGAAAAACTTCTGCACCAATTCTTAATCTTTCTTTGATTGTAGAAGCTTGTGGTATAATCATAAATTCCTGGAAATCCAGATTATTATCAGCATGTGCTCCTCCATTTAATATATTCATCATTAAAATAGGTAAAGTCGTTCCTTCTCCTATGTACTGATAAAGTGGAACTTTATTAAATTTTGCTGATGCTTTTATGCAAGCTAAAGAAACCCCAAGCATGGCATTAGCGCCTAATTTACTTTTGTTTTCAGTACCATCTAATTCAATCATTATTTGATCTATCTCAGTCTGGTTTAAAACTTCTTTTCCTAATAAGTTATCACATATAATTGTATTTACATTGTTTACTGCTTTTAAAACACCTTTGCCTAAATAGCGACCATTATCACCATCTCTTAATTCTAATGCTTCTTTTGAACCTGTAGATGCTCCAGATGGAACACTTGCTCTTCCAAACTCTCCAGTTTCAAGAATTACATCTACTTCTACTGTTGGATTACCTCTTGAATCTAATATCTCTCTTCCTACAATATTTTTTATTTTTGGCATATAAATTCCTCCTAATTTTATTATACCTTATATTCTATCTTTTTAACCGTGTTATATTTATCTTGTATACATTTTGATATATTGTAAAACCTATAATTGGTGATAACATGATACAAAAATATAAAATAATATATATTAATAATGAAAAAATTTTGCTTATTTATTTAGATTATAATTATGAATTTGGTAAAATTGGTGAGAGCAATATAAGTATTTTAGATCAAGTAAAAAAAACTATAAATGCTATGAATTTTACTGGTAAAAAAGTAATACTGATGGCTGGTACTATTGCGATAGCAACTTTGTTATATACAGGTAAAGAATTAAAAGGTAATATTATTTCGGAAAATGATGCAAGCTATTTAAGCCCGAGCATATTAGAAAAGACAGAAATATTTAATGCTCCTGAAATAGATGATATGACAATTGAAAATAATACTAAAATAAGTGATAAAACAGAAAAAGAAACAACAACTAATAATAAATCAGATAAAATTGTGGAAAGTGAAAAAGAACAATCTACTACTACAAATCAAACAAAAACCGAACAAAATAATACTACTTCAAACATTACAACAAAACAGCCAATTGCTCCTAGTACAGGTGGTTCTTCAACTAAAACGCAAACAACTTCCCCATCACAACCAGCAGAACAGCCAACTCAAACAGCACCTGCTGTTGAGCAGTCACAGCCTGTTCAACAACCTGTACAAACCGCTCCTCCTACTCAACCGGCGCCAGTAGCTCCAGCAAATATGATAACAATTTACAGAAGCAATGGCACTGTTTTAAATATTGAATTAGAAGAATACTTGGTTGGAGTAGTAGCAGCAGAGATACCTGCTTCATTTAATATTGAAGCTTTAAAAGCCCAAGCTATTGTAGCAAGAACATATACTTTAAAAAGATTAAGCAGAGGACTTACTTTAGGTGACACTGCTGCTACTCAAGAATATAAAGATATAAATCAGATGAAAATCACATGGCAAGGAGATTTTCAAAAATATTATGATAAAATTAAATCTGCTGTAGATGCTACAAAGGGAAAATATGTAACTTATGGTGGAACTTACATTGATGCTGTATATCACTCTACTAGTAATGGTTATACCGAAGATGCTGTATATGTTTGGGGAAATAATATCCCTTATTTAAGATCTGTAGATAGTAGTTGGGATAGAAATGCATCATCTTATTTAAGAACAGAGACTAAAGATAACAATACAATTTTAAGTGTTTTAGGAATCTCTGTAAGTGCTGATACACCAGTAGAAGTTTTAAGTCGTAATGCTAGTGGAAGAATTACTTCAGTAAGAATAGGTGATTCAACTTATACTGGTGTAAATCTTAGAAATATGCTCGGACTTAGATCAGCTGACTTTGATATTGTTATTCAGGATGGAAATCTTGTTTTTACAACTAGAGGTTATGGACATGGTGTTGGTATGAGTCAATACGGAGCTAATGGTATGGCTAATAGTGGATATAATTATGCACAAATAATAACACATTATTATCAAGGTGTACAAATAATTGGATAATAAAAAAACTAGTATAATTATAGATACTAGTTTTTTATATATAAATTTTCTATATTTTGAATTAAATTCACTTTACTATACTAACACGATATTAAAGTTTCTTTATTTTTTTTATATCAATATAGTCGACTAAATATTCATTATCTGCTATAGAACTAGGAATATCAAAACTTATACTATGTTTGAATTTTAAAATATTATTATCTTTTTCATAAAATTTATCACTATTTAGCTTTAATATTTCGAAGACCATTTTATTAAAAGCAAACAATGATCCGTTAAAATTTATCTTTCCTCCATTTATAATATAACGTTCAAAATTTTCCGGTATTAAATCTACACTGAATTTATCTATTAGTATATTATCAACATCTAATATACGAGTTTCTAAATTCAGCTCATCAACAATTATATTATCACCTTTAAAATCAATATAATTAATATTATATTTCTTAAATATCTCAAGATATTTTTTAATTTTTTTTAAAATTATTAAGTTCTCTTCAAAATCAAGACATGCTAAATCTAAAGTTATTCCATCACACTTTTGCATTACATATCCTAATAAATATTTCTTTATATCATCATCTACTAAATAATTAATTTTTGGAATAAACCTTAGCATATCTGTTATTTCGTCTAGTATAATTAGTTTGTTTTTTTTATTATCTCTTATTTTTTCACTTGTTTGTTCATCAAATTCTTTATACATTTTTGTTACATCGGGTAGATTATAAATATAACCCTCCGAACCTGATTTATAAGATTTTATTTTATCTCCTAATTCGCTAATTAAAATTGTTTTTAGCATTCTATCGCCTCTGACTAAATATTTTAACATTTTTATTCTTTTCAGTAAATACAAATAAAAACTAGTAACATCTAAATTACTAGTTAAATTTTAATCTTCTTTATTATTTAAATTAATTATCTATTACTAGACCATCATAAAATCTAGCAATTTCTATTTTAGCATTTTCAACAGAATCAGAACCATGAATAACATTTTTATGTGATATTAGTTTATCACCATAATCGCCTCTTATAGTTCCCGGTTCTGCATTTTTTGTTGGCCCCATTAATTCTCTAGTCTTTGCAACTGCATCTATGCCTTTAACAATCATAGCTATTACTGGACCAGACATCATCTGCTTTTCCATTTCTGGATAAAAATCTCTGTCTGCTACATGTGCATAATGTTCTCTTAAAATTTTCTCATTTAAATACATTTCTTTAATATTTGAAACTTCTAAATCTGCTTCTTCAAATCTTTTTACAACATCATTTAGAACATTTTTTTCAACGCCATCAGGCTTAATCATAATATATGTATACTCAACACTTTTTTCCATAGAACCTCCTATAAATATTATATAGTAATTAAACATAAATATCAATTTTATGTTACTTCTATTTATTGATATAACAAATAAAAAATTATATTATTAATTTTCCTCTAAACCCACGAACTGCATAATAAGACTCTGCACCATTATGATATATAAAAACATTATCATATCTTCTATCAGCAAAGAGTGCTCCACCCAAATTTCTTATATTAGCAGGTGTATTAATCCAACTTGATGTTTTCAAATCAAATTCACCTATTTTTTGTAAATTCTTATACTCCTGTTCATCAAGTATTTCAATTCCAAATTCTTTTGCTACATCTACAGCATTATTATTTGGTTTAAAGTTTTTTCTCGACTCTAAAGCCTCACGATCATAACACATATTTCTTCTTCCAATAGGTGTTTCTTTTGAACAATCGTAAAAGACATATTTATTTAATTTTTGATCAAACTCTACGACATCGGGCTCACCACCAGTTTTTTCCATTTCATTTAGAGTCCAAATTTTTTCTGGTTGATTGTTCAATTTTTCAACTACTTGTTCCCATTTTATATTTGGATGTCGATTAATATTTTTTTCGAAACGTAATTCTAAAATTTTTAATAATTTATTTGCTTCTTCAGCAGATAATTTTTTCATTATTTTCTCCTTTTTCTATATTCTTTTTATTTGATCTTAATTCTGCTATTTGAATAAATCGTCTAAATATAGGAAACATTTCCTCTAAATCTTCAGGGTGAAATTGTACTCCAACAAAATAATTTTCATCATCAATGTATTCAATCCCCTCAATTATTCCATCTTCAGTTTTTGCCGAAATTTTAAATGGTTGTTCAACATGTACAACTGTTTTATCATGTCTACTATTGACTTTTACCATTTCACCAAAAATTTTATACATATAACTTTCCTTATTAATTATAATATTGTGCATAACTATTTCTTCATCGATTGAAAGATTATGTCTAATAGTGCTATCTAAATTCAAATTACCAATTAATTCAACACTTCCTGCACCAAAAAAGTATCTTGCCATGGCTTGAAAACCTAAACATATTGCTAAAACAGGTTTGTTCTTCTTTTGTGCATACTCAAATATCTTATAGTGAAAATCACTTGAATAAGCTCCACCTTGAAAAAGAAAACCATCACACATATCTAAAATACTATTACCTATAATATCTTCAGCTTCTGTAATTAAAGCTATCGGTTCTCCTCCAGCTAATTCAATTGCCATAACATTATTAGAATTTACTTTAATCTCATCATTTATACTTATATTACTTACTATTCCAATTATTGGTTTCATAATTACTCCTTATTACTTTTTATTTATTATTTTAATTATACCAAAAAAACTAGTATTTCTACTAGCAATTATTTTGGTTGAATATAAAATTTTGTATAATTATTACTATTTATAATTCTAATTCCTATAAAAAATATAGCAATACCTTTTCTTTGTCGTTAATCTTTGTATTAGAAAAACAATTATTTTCTTTTATCAATAGGAAAACTTTCTCTATTAACTTCTTATCCTCTTCTAATAAATTAATATTATTCTTATTACTTTCATAATAATCTTGAGCTAAATTACCCGTCTCCCAGCCCATCGCTATCCAGTCACATATCATTTCTATTAAATAACACTTGCGGTCTGGACCATTGTAATCTTTTAAACTTTGATGATGATGCAAATTATGTTCTTTGTGGTGTTTCCAGGCTTGTTTAAAGGATTCCTCATTATTTCTAAATTCTTCTAGTGGAAAAAATTTCAATCCATAACCTTCAAACTCTTCTTTTGATATTTTCGAATTATCGTGCCATATAATTAGATTATTTATTTTATTAAATTCTGATTCATCTATTAATTGATTTTTAATCAAAGGAATTTGAATATCCTTCCATGCCAAAACAACATTGTAAGTATGATTAAAATAATAATCTATATAGCCGTAAACATCAAATTTTTCTTGCACGCTATCTTTCATAATATCACTCCATGTTCAACTTGGCTTTATTATAATATCTTTCAATTCATAAGTAAACAAAAACTAGTATTTCTATTAGTTTTATTTAAGTATTATCATTTAAATAAAATAATATTCCCATTAAAATAAATTATCTTTATTTTTTTCAACATAGTCTTCCAAAATATCGCCAAGACTGGGGTTCAATTTATAAAAAGCCATATCCATTTTTTCATATTCATCTTCTTCACCACTTTTAATAGCTTTTTGTAAATTTTCAGCAGTATTCTTCGCACCAATTGCGATTAAAGAATTATATAAGTCATTCAAATCAACATCTGGATAAACATCAAAATATCCAGAATGTCCACCACTATTCATTTCTGCATCATACCAAAAACATAAGACTGCAATTCTTTGTATATTATTTAATTTTAAAGCATCTTCATAGCAAGTCGTTTGTTGGCATATATCATTAATAAATTTATTCCATCCTTTATTTTTTTCGGAAAGGTTGTTTTTTTCTTTTATTTCCATTTTAATCACCTATATGTATTTTACCACTGTAAATTTAGATTCTATCTAGTATAAATTAATATTTTTTTGTTTCTAACATATTTCATGTAATGATAACATTCTTCAAGATCTAGAAAAACAATATATATTTGTGCAATGATATGCAAAAATGATATAATTAGAATACTCAAATAAAATTTATATAAAGTATTAAATATTGAGCAAGGAGAAATTTATGAATATAGCAGAAAAAATTAAAAATTATCAAAATAATTCAATTAATAGAAAAGAACAATCATCTATTTTTATAGACTTAGCCGATAACATAATTATGGATTTCCCATATCGTCTAAAAAATAAAACTTATCTTTTGATTCCAGAACAAAGAAAAGAATTAATTGAAATGGCTTACGAATATTTTCTTTCTAAAGGCAAGACTATGCCAATATCTCTAACTTTAAGTATGTCAGAGATAATGAAAAAATTTAATGAAGTGGCTGAAAAATTGGGATTTACAATTATAACAAAAATGAGTGAATATCATAATGATGGTCAGTTATTTGACTTGCTAGGAATAGAATCTATCAACAAAGGATTAATCGAAGAAGAATACATTGATATTCCTGATATTAAAGTTCCTTTAACATTGTCTGTTGATGATTTTTTAAAAAATGTTTTTTTACCTGTTGTTTTTAAAAATAATACTGCTAATCGTGGAGAAGACAAATATTTAATTGAAAATAAAGAACAGCTAAGAAAAATTATAACATTATTTGAATTACCTGAAAGCAAGAAAATTAACCTAAAAAATGAATTTGTTGTTCAAGAATATATTAAAAGCTTTGAGGATATTAATAGTTCAATCCGAGTATTTACTACTTGCACAGGTGATATTTTATCTTCCTTATTTTTAGTATCAATGGATAAAACCCCTAAAAAAAGAATAAAAAACTTTGGAATTGATATTTTTAATCCTTGTGAATATTTAAGTGATCCAAAATCACCATATTATCTAAATTCTAAAAATATTATTTCTAATGCAGCTGGTGGAGGAAGAGTAATTCCATTAAATAGAGAAATAGGCAATCTTAATGCTAATGATGAAATAATGTTGACTCTTCATGAAATTGACATAGAAACATTAGCTTTGCCAAATACAATAGTTGAACAATGCAAAGAAGTAGCCAAATTCTGGGGTTCTAAAAAAGGTATAGTATTAGGTATTGATTTTATATATAATTCTAAAGACAATAATTGGTATTATTTAGAGACAAATCGAAATCCATCAGTTGAAGGTTATAGACGTTTTATGAATTTGAGTGGCTATTTAAAAAAGGATATTAAGTCCCTTATGCAACTTGATTGTTTAACTAAAATTGTTGAGAATATTATGACTATGGATATGATTACAGAAAAAACAAGAAATAAGTAAATATTGTAAAATAAAATTATGTACTTATATTTTGATATAAATTATTAAGATTTGTAAAAATTACAAGTCTTTTTATTATAAAAATTTTTAAGATTTACTACAGCTAATAATTTCAAACTTTATAAATACTTTTACTTGTAACGATTACTATTATTTAGATCAAAAATAAACCACTTTATCTACATCATATTTTCTTTCTCAACTTTAAAATAAAACTAATACAATTGTAATTACTTTAATGATTTAAACAAATTTTTTTTCATAATTTACAAAGAAAAAGAACACCTCTAAATGAGGTGTTCTAATTTTACATAAATATGGGGCGAATAGTGGGAATCGAACCCACGCATAATAGAACCACAATCTACCGTGTTAACCACTTCACCATATTCGCCAAATGCAATAATATTTTATCAATAAAAAGGTCTTTTTGCAAGTCTTTTTCGTAAAATACTATAATAATAATTGGTACCGGTAGTCGGACTTGAACCGACACGGGCAAAACCCACTTGATTTTGAGTCAAGCATGACTACCATTCCATCATACCGGCATATTTAATATTATATCATATTTTATTTAATAATAAAATAAAAAAGAATTAGTTTTATAATTCTTCTCTATATTTCGATTCATATAAGTCTGAAATATTATCTTCATTTGAATGATTAATCTCATCTAATTTAGGTAGTTGGTCTATTGATGATAAACCCAAATAATCTAAAAACTCATCTGTTACAGAATAAAGAATTGGTCTACCTGGTAAATCAGATCTCCCTACTTCCTTTATTAAATTTCTATATAACAATTTTTTAAGCTGATAAACACTGTCAACACCACGTATTTCATCAATATAACTTCTAGTAACAGGAGAATTATAAGCGATAACGGCTAAAGTTTCTAATGCTGAATTAGATAACTCATCATTTTTTTCTACTTCTACCAATTTTTCATAATACTCTTTATGTTCCTTTTTTGTTACAAGTTTATATCTACCTGCTAAAAATTCTATATCAATACCGTGATTAGAACTGCTATACTCTTCTTTTAATGAACCTATTAAGTAATTTATTTTATCTTCTTCCATTTCTAGAAGATTTTCTAATCTTTCGATGGATATACCTTCATTACCAACAACAAACAATATACCTTCAAGTACTCCTAACAATTCCATCTAATCACTATCCTTTGCTTCTAATACTATACTTTCAAAATTCTTATCTTGCTTTATATCAATTTCACCACGGCGAGCCATGTTTAATATTGATATAAAAGTAACTACAATATAATCTTTTTCCTTTATATCAAAAAGTTCAGTAAATTCTATTCTCTTTCTTACTCTTAATATTTGCATAATTTGACTACTTCTTTCTGCAACAGAGTATTCTTTAGAAGTTATTTTTGTATTTAACGGTTTATCCAATTCCTGTCTTGCTAACATCTTATTAAAAGCATCTGCAAGATCTTCGATTTTAAAATTTTCATCTATATCTTTAGTTGGTTCAATTATATTAGTTAAATCATATGGTTCTTTGGAAAATACTTTTCCTCTTTCTTTTTCAAATTCTTTTAATGAGGAAGTAATATTCTTATATCTTTCATATTCTAATAACCTATTTATTAGTTGGTCTCTTGGATTTTCTTCGTAATCATCTTCAGTTTCTACATGACGCTTAGGAAGTAGTGTTGATGATTTTATTTCAATAAGTTCGGCTGCCATTACTAAATATTCACTAGCAATATTTAAATTTAATTCTTCCATCTTATTAATATAATCTAAGTATTGATTTGCTATGTCTTCAATATTAATATCGCATATATCCATTTCTGATTCTTTTATTAAATGCAATAATAAATCTAATGGGCCCTCAAAATTATTTATTTCAATTTTATAATTCATCATATTCACTTCCAAGTCTAATTAATTATATCATATTATTTCTTTCTTTTGAACAAATATGATATAATTACTTCGGTGATTAATTTGAAAAAATTTACTATGAGGGATGAAAATTTTATATGTGAAAACTGTGGTTATACTGTGGAAAAGTTAAATTATACTGCTCGTGACCATTGTCCTAACTGTTTATATTCAAAACATGTGGATATTTTACCTGGTGATAGATCTAATACTTGTTTAGGTTTATTAGAACCAGTAAGCATAGAAAAATTTAAAGATACATATAAGATTATATATAAATGCCAAAAGTGCAAGAAAATGCACAAGAATATTATTGCCAAAGATGATAACATGAATATGGTAATCAGTTTATCGATACAAAAATAAAAGGACTAACGTCCTTTTTTAATAACCTACTATTCCAATTATTACTCGAAGTAATACTATAAATAAAATTATTACTCCAAATACAACACCAATAAAAATATTGTTTTTTTTGTTTTTTGCTTTTTCTGCAGCTGCATCCATAGTAATTGCATATTCATCCAAGACTTCTGCAGTTCCTTTAGTTGCATCTATTATTATTTCTTCTTCTGTTGCTGTTCCTGATGTTTTTATATTTGCCTGAACAGTTGGTGCTACTGCCACTTTAGCAACTGGTTTTGCAATAGTTGCACCAGCTGCCGTATCAACATCGACAGGCACTATATTTTCAGGCACCACTGGGTTAGGATTGACTTGCCCAATAGCAGGATCTGGTACAGATACTACTGGTAAAGCATTAACTATTGGTGTTTGGGCTACTACTGGTTGTGCAACCGTCTGTTTTTCAAAATTAAAATCATAATTTACTTCTGGTTTTACAGTGGATAAATCTTCACTAGTTTTTGGAACATTATCATTTGGCATTACAGCTGTTGGTAAAACTGGTTCTAACTCTTCTTGTTTCATGTCCATATTTTATCACTCACATTCGTATCCGATATTTGCATACTGGCTAGTTGCCTCATTTATTTCTTGATTATATATACCATATAGACCAATACCATCTGCATCACTTATTTTTACTTTTGTTAAGTCTGTTTTAGATAAGTCAATTACTGATGAAGTAGCTAATGATAAAGTTCCACTTAATGTTGTAACTACACTGTAACCTTCTAATTCTAAATTATCAGATTTTCTAGTTTCATATTTTTTTCTTTCAGAATAAATATAATTAGTATACTCATCACTTATTCCTTCGTAACTTACTTCTTCATCTAAACTTTTTAATTGATCTTCAGAATGGTATAAATAAATCGTTATAGTTTTAGTACCTGTTGTAGATTCTATCTTATTTGTGCAGGCAACCTTATTTGTTCCCACTGGTTTAACTACTTTATATTCCACTACTGGTTCTTCATCGTCTTCATCATCAGTAGTTGGCTCTTCTGTAACAACTTCTTCTTTTTGGAAAAATTCACCTGTTCTTAATTTAGCAACAAAATTATATACATTCCTCATATTGAACATAAAAACAACTATCATTGCAAGAATTACAACATATAGCACCTTTTCTGAACTAAATTTTTGATTAAACCCTGTTTTATTCATTTGTATCGCTCCTATCTTATATAAATCATTATATCAAAATATATACTTTTTTTAAAGTTATTTTTATGTTAATAATTAAGTTTATTATTTTTTATTTATATAAAATTAAAAAGATCAAATATTGATCCTTTTATTAACTTAATTTTGCTAATGCTTCTTTAAGTAAGGTTATTCTTTGTTGTTGAGATGCTATGACTGAATCCAAACCAGTAATTTTATTTGTCGATGTGTCCTTTTTATAATCTTTCATTGATTTAGTAGCATTTTGAAGAGCTGTTCCTAAACTTTCTTGTACCGCTTGCATTGATTTTATCATTGTCTTTACTTCTTCTCTTTGTTCCGTTGTTAATTTTTCTTGTTTACGATATTGTGCAACTTTTTCTTTTTGTGCAGCAATTTTTTCTTTTATTTGTTTTCTTAATTGAACTAACTCTTGTGCCTGTGTTCTAATAGTGTTTCTTTTAGTTCTGGCAAGTGATGCATTATCACTATTTTCACTACCTAAAATAGTAGAATTACCATTAGTTGCGTCATTACCTGCATCTTCATTTTGTGCAAAAACTGGTGTTGTAATTAATAAACTTCCAATTAGTATAACTAATAATTTTTTTTTCATTTTTTTCTCCTTATTCAACAGTAGTGCCTAAACTTGTTTCAGCACTTTCCATTTCTTCTAAACTATTTAATATTGAATCTAAGCTATCTTCTAACTCATTCATTGAAGAATCGTCTTCCGATATGTCTTCAACTATAGTTGTTGAAAATTCAGCATCAGCAGTTTCATCTTCATCGAGATTTTTCTCTACTATTTTTATTTGATCATCTAAATTGTTTAGTATTTTTTCGTCGCTTTCATACATAAAAATAAAGTAAATCAATCCTGATATTAGAAATAAAGCAATTACAACTACAACACCAATTATTATTTTCTTTTTCATAAAATTTCTCCTTTCATTATGTTAAAAAATGCAAACTAGTATAATTAAATTATATATAAAGAAACAAAATTAATCAAGAGTTTAATAATTGCTATAAAAAAAATTACATAAATCTGTAATTTTTTTATTATAAACATTAGTTTTAATTTTTAGTAATTAGATTTATAATTGCTTGTTCATCAGAGAATCCAACTATTCCATCTACAGCTTCACCGTTTTTAAAGACTATCATAGTTGGTATAGACATAACACCATATTTTATTGCTAAATCTTGATTTTCATCAACATTCACTTTTACAATTTCAAATTCAGTATGTTCACGACCTATTTTTTCTAATACCGGTGCAACCATCTTACATGGACCACACCAATCGGCATAAAAATCAACTAAAACTGATTTATTATTTTTTAAAACTTCTTGTTCAAATTCATTATTATTAACATGTTTAAGCATTTTCTTCCTCCTTAATTTGTAAGTATTAAAGCTTCTTTTGGACAAAATTTTGAGCATTTTCCGCATTTAATACATAACCTTTCATTTATCGATGGCGCGTTAAATCCATCTTGTAAAATTGCTCCTACTGAGCAAACTCTAATAGCAGGACATTTGTGATTTTTAGGACATCTTTTTTCATTTACTACCAATCTCATTTTATTAATCCGCTATTTTTAAATTTCTAATTATTGATATTATTTCCTTATCAGAAATTGAATAAAATACTTCATTTGCAACTTTGGTAGATGTAATAATTCCCATTGCTTTTAATTTTGCAAGTTGTTGCGAAACTACTGATTGTGACGCTTTAGCACACACTTGTAGACTACCCACATTTTTTTCATAATTTTTACAAAGATTAACTAAAATACATAGTCTAACTTCATTTGATAAAATATCAAATATCGTAGCTAGTTCTTTTAAACTTTTTTCCATAAAAATACCTCACTTATCTGTATGTATACTATAGTTCTTTAATAGTATTATTGTTTTTTAAAAATTTATTGATCTCTCTACTAGCAATGATACCATCCGAAACTGCTTTACCTACTTGAAGAGTACCACCTATAACATCACCAATTGCATATAGACCATTAATATTAGTCATATAATTATCATCTACATGAATAAAATTTTTATTCATCCCAATTCCCAAAGTTTTACTAAATGTTGATGCTGAAGCTATACCAACTGCTATAAATATACCATCTAGTTCTATGATTTCTTCCGTATCTAAAACTAAACCAGAAACTTTTTGATCGCCATTTATATTAGCAATTTTGTTAGTTATAATATTAATATTTAAGTCACTAAAATCTCTTTTTAATTCTTCGCCATTTGTAAACAAAGTTATATTTGGTGACAATTGTTTTAAATACTTTGCTTCTTCATAAGCAAGATTTCCACTACCTATTACACCTATTTTTTTATTTCTAAAGAAGAAGCCATCACAGGTAGCACAATAACTAACACCTTTTCCTTCAAATTCAGAAATATTTGATATTTTTGGAGAAGTACGTGAAACTCCTATTGCTAATACAACTACTTTGGATTCATACTCATTTTTTTCAGTATATATTTTAAAATTATCTAGCTTATCTATTTTGACTACTTCTTCCTTAATAACATCAATGTCATTATCCTTTAATTGCTTAATGCCATTATTATAAAGTTCGTCACCGCTTATCTTTCCTACTCCATAATAATTTTCAATGCTGCCAGCTTTTTTTAACATACTATTATCTGTAGTTAAAACCGCGACTTTATAATTATCTCTTTTTAAATATAGAGCTAGAGAAACACCAGCTGGACCACTACCTATTACTATAACATCAATCATATTAATTCTCCTTTGTATATTACTATATTATAATATATTAATACAAATGTCAATAGTTTCCTTTATATAACAAAAAAATTTGATAATTTTATATATATCAAATTTTTATTATAATTACTATCTATTATTTAATAACCTATGGAAATAAAATCTTCTATAATTATTAATTATATCATTTTCAAAAATTCTTTCACAAAGTCTTCAATCTTTGCTTCTTCGCCTTTTTTCACCTTAATGCTTTTCACCTTTTTAGCATCGCAAATTATTTCTTCTAATATTTTTATTTCTGTATCCACATCAGTTGCTAATCCAACTAAATATAAAATAACATTTTTATTTTTGTAAGAAACTGTACGCATATAATTTATAAGTGGTTCTGATATTGTTCCCATATAGACAGCACTTCCAAAAGCTATAATGTCATAATCATCAATCTTATAATTAATTTGTTTAGAAGGATGATTAATTGTAACAGCATAGCCGCCTTCATTTAATTTCCTCGCTAATGCCATTGTTAACTCTGTTGCTGTGTTGTGACGTGATTTTTGATACAATATCAAGGCCTTTTTGTTTTCATTCGCCTTTAAGATAATTTCTTTCTGTTTTAGTTCCTTTTTATTTAACATTGCAAAACTAGCAAATACCAGCATTGCTATAATAAAAAGCAAAAAAATAATTGCTAGAATAATTAAAATAATTTTCAACATTTTGTTTCCTCCCTGTATTTATATAAATTAGGCAGTTAAATTTATAATTACCTATATTATATTATACACCAGTATATTAAAAATCACTTAGTTTTTATGCTAATTTTCCACTCCAGTTTTCAAATTTTTCTTTAAAACCTTTAATGTATTCTTCTGAAATAATTATGTTAGAACCGTCACTAGTTTTATATTCATCAGGTATATAAAATGGACTACAACCTACACCTTTAAATCCAATATCATCAATTTTTATTCTTGTCCCACAGGTTTGACAAACAATATAATCTCCTTCTTGAACAAAATAAGCGTTTTTATCAGGATTGCAAGCTTGGCAAGTATTAAATACTATTCTCACAGTTCCATCACTAGCTCTTACAGCAATAAGCTGAATTGTCACGCCTTCAAATTCATAGTTATAAAAAGTGGCTACTTTAGTCACTTGATCACCATTAATTAGTATATCTCCATCCTCATTTAATACTGCAGACAGATACTCATTTGCAACTGCTGGTTTTTCTGTATTAATATCATTTTTCTTATTACATCCTGTGATAACGACCATAAATATAATTAAAAATATATATATAAATTTCTTCATTTTATTTTGCACCTTCTTCCTAAAATGTTTTCTTAATATGTTAAATTTATTAACATATTTATATGTAATAATAATTTTTATTACATAACTATTATATACCCTATGGGGGTATATGTAAACACATATTTTTTCATTAAAAAAGAATCTAATAAATTAGACTCTTATTTGAAATTTTTGCTTTTTTTAAAATATATAATAATTATTCCATAACAAACTATTAAAATACTTATTAGAATAATAATAGAATTAAATAAAATACTTTTATTACCATTTCCTATAATTACTCTTAAACCGTCAACAGTATATGTCATTGGCATAAAGTTGTGTAATAAATTATATAGTTTTGGAGCTGTTTCAATAGGGAAAGTTCCACCACAAGCAGTTAATTGTAATATTAGTATTATAACACTAACGAAACGACCTGCATCACCAAAAATAGTTGAAAGCATTTGGATAAGTGCCATAAATGCTATTCCAATTAATATTGAGAATAAAACAAAAGCAATGGCATTATCTACTTGAATTTTAGTTACAAATAATATCATATCTAAAATTAAAGCTTGACATGAAACAACACTAGCAAAGAAACCCACTCTCTTAGCAACACTTTTAATTGACGTTATTTCTTTAGATTTTTCTTTTTTCTTTTTAATAGTTAGTACAATTGTTGTAACTAGGGCCCCAACAAATAATCCTAAAGATATAAAATATGGAGCAAATCCATAACCATAATTTTCTACAGAAGAGTATGGTTTTTCTAAAGTTGTAACTGGAGAACCTAAATTTGAAGCATTCTCTACTAAATTCAAGTCATCTAGTGAATTATTCAATAAATTAACATTTGTATTTAAAGTTGATAACCCAATACATAATTTTTTACTTCCATTATATAATTCTAAAGATCCATTATATAATTTATTAGTGCCATTGTTTAGATCATCTAAGTATCTTGTTAATGTAGCAGTTCCTACATTTATACTATTCATATTTTCTAAAATGCTATTGCTTTTTGTTGAAAGTGTTGTAGTTCCAATTGATACATTATTTAAGTTACTATTTAATAAAGTAGCAGTCCCAAATATTTGTTTGTAATTATTAATTAGACTATTTTTTTCATCATCAGATAAATTGCTAGAATTAATAGTTGATACTAATTCAGATAAGTACTGATTCATAGAAACATTTAAATTGCTATAGCCATTTTTTATTTGTGATAATGAGCTTGTTAAAGTACTAAGACTTGTATTAAAGGTAGTATATCCTTTAGTTAATTCATTAGCTCCTGTAGACAATTTTGCTGATTCTGTACTTAATTTTTCAGTACTATTGTCTATTTCATTAATACCACTACTCAATGTACCTAGTCCGCTTGTTAAAGTTTCAGATCCATCTAATAATGTAGTTACACCAATTGATAAATCTTTAACATTTTCTAAATTTGTGCCTAATGTTGTCATAAAATCACTAATAATTTCTTTATTAAGTTGGCTATTAAGCTCATTTACTAAAACACCACCTAAAACACCACTTATATAATTATCATTGTCATTAACCATATAGACAAGATCAGCTTCCTTAGCTTCACCATTTAATGTGCTATATATATTAGTCGTAAAATCTTCTGGAATTCTTACAGTGAAATAGTAAGTATTATTTTTCATTCCTTCTAATGCTTCTTCTTCACTTACAAAATACCATTTAAACTTGTCACTGTCTTTCAAACTATCAATAAAGACACTACCTATATTTATTTCTTTACCATTATCTATTACATTTTTATCATCATTTACAACAGCTACAGCTACATCAGATAAATTGCTATATGGATCGGCAAAAGCTGATATAAAATTACATGCATATAAAGCCGGTATAAATAATATGGCAATTATAGAAATAGTTGTTACCTTATTATTTTTAATTTTATTTATTATTTTTTTAAACATACTTCTTCCCCCTAAAAGTTATTTGAATAAATTTTCTACTAAACTAAATAATTCTTGTTCAGTTAATTTCTTATTAGACTTTTGTTCCCACTCTAAAACCAATAACATATAAATTTTAAAAATTAGAAATGCTATAAAAGTTGAATTACATTCTTTAATGTGTTTGTCTAATACTGCTTTATCAATTTTAATTGTTAAAGTTTCAATAATACAGTTATCAATTTGTTCTATATATTTATTTACAGTTTGATTACCCATTTGCTTAGCTTCAAAAACTAATTTAGCCACCATTATTTGTTCTTGTTTGAAACTTAGCATCTCATGTAAAAACAACATAATTTGTTCATTAAAGCTTATTGGTTTATTTTCAATTATTTCTGCTTTTTCTTTAATTGTATTTAAAAGTTGATTGACAATTGATTTTAAAACATCCTCTTTACTACTATAATATAAATAAAGAGTTCCTTTTCCCATATCACATTTATTAGCCAACAAGTCCATTGTTGTTCCTTTGTATCCTATTTCAGCAAATAATGACTTTGCAGTTTCGATTATATATTTTTCTTTATCCATAGTTCCTCCTAATACAAACTGACTATTTTGGTTTTTTGGTCAGTTAATATAATAACACTTTATAATTAAGTTGTCAATCCACTATAAATTATATGATAAAATTTTTTTATTGTTACATATTGATAGGTGATAATAGGGGTTTTAAGTTACTTATAATTAAAAATATTAATGAATTATAAAAATAAGTTAATTAAAGAGATACAAGTTATAATATTACAATTCCAATAATAAAACCCCTAATTAGAAAATAACTAAATAGGGGTCTTAATATAACTATCACCTGCATATTTCAAATATAATTGACATTCTTTTAAATTATATGAATGTATTAATTCTAAAAACTTCTTTTAATGCCTTACTTCATCTTTTATTATTTGTCTCACAATTTATTAATTTTTGACATATTAGAATCAGCTATTTAAATTTTTAAAACTTATAAACTTCTTTTATACTACTGCATGTAACAAATGCTTGGCGATTTTTTTTAGTAATAGATATTGGTTGAATTTTTTGTGGATTTTTAATAAAAATTAATGTGGCATATTTACTATTCTTTTTTGAAATCCAAAAATCTAGTGGAGCATTAATATATTCATTATATTTTTCTTTTATATTCATAACTTTTTCTTTATCTAATTTATCAAAAAATACTACATTTTCAACCATAAAAGAAGCCAGTATATCTCCGCCACTTTCTTTTAAAAATACTACTTCTCCTTTTTTTATATTATAAAATGGTGTTATTTTATTTTTACTAAATCTACTTTCAATTGTTTTTTGACCCGTTAAAATTTTATTTATGGTAATATCATCCATTATAGCTATATGTTCCATATTATATTTTTTTTAGTAAAACAACACACTCTACGTGATATGTATTTGGGAACATATCAAACGGAGTTATTTCAATAACTTTATATTTACTACTAAATAATTTCAAATCTCTTGCTAAAGTTATAGGATCACATGACACATAGATAATATCCTTAGGATTTATTTTTATGATATCATTAACAACGTCTAAGTCCAAACCACTTCTTGGAGGGTCTACTATTACTAAATCAGCTGAATAATTATTTTTACTTAAAACAGTTTTAGCATCACCAGCTAGGAATTCTATGTTTTTAATATTATTATTTTCTGCATTAATTTTTGCATTTTTTATTGCTTCAGAATTAATTTCAACACCAATAACCTTTGATGTATAATCACTTATATAAATTCCTATGGAACCAGTACCACAATATAGATCCAAAGTAGTAGGGTAGTTAAACTTTTTAACATAATGTTTAATTTTATCATATAAATTTATTGTTTGCTGTGTATTAACTTGGAAAAAAGCAGTTTGACTCATTTGATAGTAATATTTATCTAATCTTCCAATTATGTTACTTTTGCCGATTTCTTTTAATAGCTTATTTTCAAATATAACTTTAATAGAATTAAAATTTTTAGTTAATTTATTTATAAATTTGTCAATATTTTCCTTTTGTTGTAAATATATCGTTAATGAAATTTCGTCTTCATTAATACTTCTTATAACTAGTTCATTTATACTACTTGGTATAGAAATTTCACTAATCTCTTTTATAACTTCGTTAATTTTTTTATTTGCTAACAAACAATTTTCTATTTCGACTATGTCATAGGATTTCTTTTTATAATACCCAATTTTGCTTTTCACTTTTAAAGTTATTTTGTTTCTATAATTATATTGAATTGGGCTTGGGACAATACTTTTAATTAAATTATTATCAAGCTCTGCATATCTATTCATTATCTCTTTTATTTTATTCTCTTTATATATTAATTGTTTTTCATATGATAAGTGTAATAAATCACATCCACCACATTCTTTATAATAAGGACATGAACTCTCAACACGATCTTTACTTTTTTTAATATTTTCTGTTACAACAGCTTCCATAATTTTTTTATTTTCTTTTACTATTTTTACTTTTACTTTTTCAAGTGGCAAAGCATTTTCAACAAAAACTATTTTATCATTTATATGGGCTATACCTCTCGCTTGATGGTCTAATTTTTCTATTTCTACTTCATACATTTTTATCACCAGCTATATTATATCATAAAAAAACAATTCAAAAAGAATTGCTTATTAACATTCACTTTTTTTAATTTCATAATCACCCGTAGTTCCAGAAACTGCACAATATTTTCCATTATAAATGTTATTAACTTCTATAGTAGTATCTGAATTTACAATGATCCAACCAGATGTTATTTGTGAATCAGAATTCATTGATATCAAATTGGATTTTAAATTAATTTTATATTTATCATTTATATTATCATATACAACATTTGTACCATCTACTATAAAACTATACTGATTTTCTGCTGCATATAAAGTAGCAGATTCAATGATTCCATTTAATGTTTCTGTAAATGTTTTTATTTTTTGCCTTTCTAATACCTTTGAAAGGCTAAAATATATTAACATTGTAAGTGCGCACAATAGTATAATAATTGCTATTAATTCTACTAAAGTAAAGCCTTTGTTATTTTTCATACTATCACCTAGTATAATTATAACATATAATAATACTTTCAATCTAATAAATAAACGTTTTCCAGTAAAATACCTGTTCCTTCAGCTACACAAGTTAGTGGATTACTAGCTATATAGACAGGAATATCTAATTCCTTTGATAGTACTTTATCAAGACCATCCATCAAGGCACCGCCGCCTGTCATTACTATACCCTTACTTATTATATCAGCTGAAAGTTCTGGTGGTGTCTGCTCTAAAACTAGTTTTGTGTGATGAACTATTAACTGAACACTTTCTTTTAAAGCTTCAGCTATTTCATCTGAAGTTATACAAATGGTGTTAGGTAAACCAGTCACCATATGTCTTCCTCTTACTTCCATTTTTTCTTTCTTTTTTCCAGGATAAACAGTTCCAATATTCATTTTAATATCTTCTGCTGTTCTTTCCCCAATTAAAAGCTTATATTTATTCTTAATATACTTAATAATTTCCATATCAAAACTGTTTCCAGCCACTTTTATAGATGAACTATTGACTATTCCTCCAAGCGATAATACAGCTATATCAGTGGTTCCACCACCAATATCTATAATCATACTGCCACTTGGTTTAGATATATCTATACCTGCACCAACGGCAGCCACCTTTGGTTCTTCTTCAATAAATACTTTTTTTGCGCCTGTTTTTTCTGCTGCTTCTTTTATTGCATTTTTTTCTACTTGTGTAATATTAGATGGACAACAAATCAGTATTCTGGGTTTGCGAAAAATACTTTTACCATTTAACTTATTTATAAAAAATTCTAACATTAACTCAGTTATTTCAAAATCTGCAATAACACCATCTTTCATTGGTTTTATTGCAGTTATTCTGCCAGGAGTTCTTCCTAGCATCTCTTTAGCTTCGCTTCCTACAGCAAGTACTTTCTTGTTATCTGACTGTAGCGCTACTACACTAGGCTCATTTAACACTATTCCTTGTCCTTTTACATAAATTAGTACATTAGCAGTTCCTAAATCTATTCCTATATCTCTTGAAAACATTTTTATCACCTTAATTTAATTTTAAATATCTTTTTTTTGTTGATTCGCCACCACGTATATGTCTTATATCTATATGATATTTAAATATTTCTTGTATTTCCTTATATCTTTCTTGATTGATATAATATAAACGCTCATGCAAATCTTTATGAACAGTACTTTTTGAAACATTATAAATCTTTGCAACTTCTCTTATTGTTTTTTTTGAGTTGATTATTTCATTTGCTTCATCCATTACTCTTCTAAATATAATAGAATTCATATACACCCCTAATAAAGTATATAAATTCTATATTTATTTATGATATTTATAATTCATTAATATTTTTATTATAGTATTCTTCAGGATTGACTATTTTACTATCTATGATTAATTCAAACAACAAATGACTATTTAATGATTTGTTTAGGTTTGATTCACCACTTTTTGCAATGACTTCACCTTGTTTTACAGCTTGATTTTCTTTTACAACAACTTCACTAATACTTTGATAAACACTTATAACTTTATTATCATGTTCTATTTCTACAATATTTCCTAAAAGCTCGTCTTCTTTTATACTAACAACTGTTCCATCTAAAATTGAAACAACATCAAATGAATCTACACCACCATATGCAACTGCACTATTCTGCATATAAGTAGATTCATAATATAGAATCGAATTTTCTTGTTGTTCTTTTGCAGCAGTATAATCATAATAATTTTTTAAAATTTTTACATTTTGATCACTATAAGGTTTAATAATAATTGTGTTAGTATTTACAACCGGAACATCCTCATCTTCATCTAATACAGTTTCTGTAACATAATCATAATCAGGTTCTTCTAAGTCATCAACAGTTAGATAGGAATCAGTTAAAACCAATATTCCTATAAGTAAAGCAAACCCCAATCCATACATAACATAAACAGCAGATTTTTTAAATCTATATTTCTTCATTTTTTCACCTCTAATATAAGTGTGAGCTTTTTTAAAGAAATTTATACTAAATTTTTTTTATTTCTACACCCTGATAATAATATTTTAAAATTTGCTCATATGTGTATCCGTTTTCACTCATTGCTTCAGCTCCATATTGACTCATTCCAACACCATGACCATATCCTTTTGTATTAATTATTACAGTATTATTGTCTTGAAATATCTCAAAATATGAAGAACGCAAATCTAATGAAGTAGCAATATCTGAACCAGTAAATTTTTTATTATTTATTACTATTTCTTTAATACGACCAGTTGATGTTGTTTTTTTAACTGAAATATTTAATACAGTGGAAAACTCTAAATCTAATGCATCGTAAAATTCTTTTAATGTGTAATAATTTTTTTCTTCGTAAACAGGGGAAATATTATCCCAAGTTGAATCTACACTGCGCAAGTAGGGAAGATAGGTACCAAATATATCTTCACTATTCTCTGTTTTTCCCGTACTTGTAGAAAAAAAGAAGGCTTCGATTACTTCTCCTTTATATTCCAAATATTGACCATAGGTTTCTAGAACTGCTGTTTTAAGTATGTTTATATTACTTACATACTTATCCTGCCACGCATCTTTTAAATATCCAATATCCAAATACACTTGATTAGCAACAGTATCGACAACATCATAATCATTATTAACATTTAGAGCCATTTTTTTCATAGCATATGTACGTGCAGCTACTGCTTGAGCCTTTAAAGCCTCACTATGAAAAGAAACAGGCATTTCTCCTGCTAGTATTCCTACTATATAATCTTCAAATGGTATTTTTTCAATGTTACCGCTACTTCTTTTTACTCGAATTATCATATTTTCATGATATTCAAATTTAATTTCTTCATCTTTAATAAATACATTTACTACTATGGTTGGAATCAAAATAATTATTAAAGAAAAAAGTAGCATTTTTTTCATATTCATCACCTTTGGTAAATCATACTACTAATACTACAATACTTTTGTATTTACAAAAAAATCATATAAAAAGTTTACAGCTAAATAAGATAAACCTAATGATAAAATCAAAACTAAAATTCTAGCTTGTACAACTTTACTTTGTTTTAAAAATTTATCAAAATTAATACTTTGTATGGCATATAAACTACAAGGAACTGAAAGAATATATAAAATAGCTTTAATTGTCATTGTTCTGTTCCTGACTTACAGCTGATTCTTTTATATTATTTTCTACATTTATTACATCTTTATCCATAAATGAAGCATTATTTTCAATAACATTTTCATTTTTATACGAATCAATTAAGTTTATACGTCTTAAATGTCTCTCTTCTTTAGAAAACTTTGATTTTAAAAAAACATCTAAAATATCTTTTATTCTAATCATACTCATATCAGAACTAAGTGCTATTGCATTGGCATTGTTATGTTGATGTGCTAATTTTGCATCTTTAATATTATTTAAATTTGCACATCTAACACCATTTACTTTATTTGCCGCAATGCACATTCCAATACCTGTTCCACATAATAATATGCCCAAATCTATTTCATTATTACTAATCTTTTTTCCAATATCAAAAGCATAAATAGGGTAGTCAACTGACTCTAAAGAATTTGAGCCAAAATCAAATACTTCATGTCCTTTTGAACTCAAATACTTCATTATTTCTTTTTTCTTATTTACACCACGATGATCATTTGTTATTCCAATTTTCATATTTCCTCCACCAGCATATATTTTTCTAAAATATTACTTTTAAACATTATAAACAAATGAATTAATTTTAATTATTTTACTATTTTAAATATATAATTTCCTTAGAATTTGAAATTATAAATAAAATGTAAATTCTTCTCATTAAAAATGTCTAGTTATTTTCTCCATTATCTTCAACTTTTTCTTTCTCTAATTCTCTCAATAATTTTCTTTGATTCTCTAATATTTTTTCCATTTTATCGTGTAATTCTTCAAGAATTAGTTCACTTTTTAAGTCTATTCTAAAATCATTTTGGTTTCTTAAACTGTCTTTTTTAGCTTGTCTGTTTTGACTCATTAGAATTACAGGAGCTTGAAGTGCAGCAATGCAAGATAATAATAAATTTAATAGTATAAATGGAAATGCATCTATTTTAATAACAAATAAATTAAGCAATATCCAGCAAATTAAAAATAATATAAAACATATTATAAAGGCCCAACTTCCGGCACCTTCAGTAACCTTATCTGCTATTCTATCACCGAATCTTAATGTTTTTAATTCTTCCTTATCAACATCTATAGCTATAGGATTATCTATCAATGCATCCAATAATTCATTTTCATCTTCAACATCATTCATTGTCCCATTATTTAAAAGCATTTTAACTATTTCTTTTTTTGTTTTCTTTTTTTCTGGTTTTTTTATTTCCTTCTCTTTCATATTATCACCATATAAATTATACCATAAATTCAAGTGCAATGTATATCAAAAAAAGGTTCTTAACTTAAGAACCTTTTAATTATTTAATTACATTTTTTAATATCACTGTTTTCATTCGAGACATTTCTTTTAAGGTTGTCATTATTCCTTCATTTCCAATGCCAGAATACTTCCATCCTCCAAATGGTTGTTCAAACGATCTAAAGAAACTAGCACCATTTACAACAAAACCACCGCACTCCATAACTTCAGAAGTTTTGAGTGCTTTACTAATATCACGAGTAATTATTGACCCACTTAATCCATATTTTGATTGATTAGCAATTTTTATTGCTTCATCTAAAGTATCAAATCCTATAACGGAGATTACCGGTCCAAAGATCTCCATGTCTTTTGCAACATCCATATCTTTAGTTACATTATTTAAAATTGTTGGTTCATAGAAAGCCCCGTTTCTTTTACCACCAATTACAATTGTAGCACCTGCTGCTACTGTTTCATTAACTTGTCTCTCTACTTCAACAGCTGCTTGCTCACTAACAAGGCAACCAATATCAGTAGACATATCTGAAGGCATACCAACTTTTAAAGTTTTAATTTTTTCAACCATTTTGTTAATATACTCTTCTTTAATACTATTTTCAACTAAGAATCTTTTTGAGGCACAACATACCTGGCCAGTATTATAAAGTCTACCCCAAACTGTTTCATTTACAGCCAAATCTATATCACCATCTGCGCAAATGATGAATGCATCGTTTCCACCTAACTCTAATGAGCAGTGTCCACAATGATCTACTACTTTTTTAGCTGCATCTATACCTGCTTCAGTTGATCCTGTCAAAGATACAATTGAAACATCAGGATTGGAAGTTAAAGATTTACCTACAACTGCTCCAGATCCATGTACTACCTGAATTACACCATCAGGAACACCAGCTTCTTTTAATAATTCAACATATTTAGTTAATGTTAGTGGATTAACACTTGCAGGTTTTAATATACAAGCATTTCCCATTATAAGTGCAGGTGGAATTTTATTAATAAAAATATCACTTGGAAAATTAAATGGTATAATTGCTACCATTACCCCTAGAGGTTGTTGAATAGTATACTGAATAGTATTTTCCTGTCCAACTTCACTACCTCTATGTATCACATTCCCATATTCATGCTTTGCTTTTTCAACATAGGCTGGCACACCTATTTGAATATTTGCAATTTCTGCTATAGCCTCTCTAATAGGCTTACCAGTTTCATCTGATAAAGTTTTTGATAACAATGCTTTATCTCTCTCAACCAGACTTGCAAACTTCATTAATATTGAACATCTTTTATGCAGTGGCATTTCTTCCCAGCTTTTTTGTGCTTTCTTTGCCTCTGCTACTGCCTCATTTATTTGTTCCTCTGTTAAACTTGGAACCGTATCAATAAGTTCATTAGTGGCAGGGTTATAGACCTCTATAACCTTACCATCTCTTGAATCTACCCAATTTTTACCTATTAAACTTTTCATAAAGACCTCTTATTTTTCAAAACCTGTAAATGATAACATTAAACCACCACAAGTGTTTCTAGTATGTTCATTATATCCATACTCACCAAATGTAAATATTGTAATAAATGGAACGCCTTTAGCGGCTTTTAATAATTCTTTATGAACTTCTTCAATACGATCTCCTATGCCCATTTTTCTACCACCACAGTGTACTAAAAAGTAAGCGGCTGGAGTATCCAATTTATTATTAACATCTTTTAATGTGACTCCTGCAGAACTAATTAATTCGTCTACAGTACACTCCATTTGAATTATCGCAGTATTAACTGCTAATTTATTACCTATATTAATAGAATAGTCTTTATTACCACCCATAGGATGACGAATTGCTATTAAATCCCCAATTGTATCTTTTACGCCAAGCGGAGCTGTAATACTAGCTACTAATAAGTCCATTCCCATTAATTCATCAGGATTTTTATTTGTCCACTCTGCATATTTTTTAAGTGCAGGTTCACCATCGATTTCAACTAATTTTCTATCACCATCTATTTTTGTAATTATACCAATATTTTTAGATTCGTGATAAGCACCTGTATAAACAGTTTCTATTGGTTTATCAGTATAGAAAAATATAACTGCTACACCATCAGAAAATGAAGTTCCGTCACAGAATATAGACCAATCTCCGCTTAGTGCATTATCAGCTGCACTTCCCCCAAAGAAAGGTACATCACCGATTATATCTTGAATACCTTTAACATAGTATTCTTCTTCTTTTGGAGATGCAACCATGTAATAATATGATGGAGCATAATCTAGACCAGCTCTATCTAAAGCTTCCATTGCCACCATACGCCCAGTTTCACGGGCATCACCATTTTTTAAAGGACTACCTGCTGCACCTACTACCATATTTTCATCATCAAGTAATAGCATGCCAGCAAAGCCATGATCTGAAGTTATTACGCCATCAGGTACTATAATTGCTCCTGACGATGTACAACCTACTATAGGAGTATCACCAACTACTGATTTTACGCCTTTCATTACTTCACTTTGATTATAATCTACTGAAGTAAATAACATACCGACTTTAGAATCTTTTAAGCCATGTTTAGCTTTCTCAGCAGTCTCTTTTCCTGCCTCAAAAGCAGATTCTAATGTACTATATCCAACATTAGACTTCATATATATATTCCTCCTAAATATTCTTTATACTTTTTTTGATTTTTAAAAATTAATATTTATTTATATAATTATTCTAAAGATTTAATTAAAATCTCTACTTTTCCCTTTTTTCTCATTTTTTTCTCACATTTATTTGGAATTCAAAGTTAATTAAACACTACAGATTAATTAATAAGTTCTTGAATTTAATATACAATTATCTACTTTTCCCTTTTCTCACTTTATACATTTTTTTGGAATTTTAATTATATATTAAACTACACCTTAATATTTATAATTAATATTAAGATATTTCTATTATAATTTTTTATTGAAAGTCATTATAGATTTTTATCTTTAAGTATAACATCTTATAACTCTAAAGTACTAAATTAACTTTCTTAAATATTTGCATTACTATAAATTAACCTACGTAATTCATGCCCAAATAGAATTACTCTTATATTACTACCCAATTGTAATATAATCACTTATTAAATATAGTATTACTAATGAAATAGTTATTTTAAAATATTTCTTTTAAAATTTAATAAATAACATATATAAGTCAGTATATGTAAATTAAATATAGATAATATAAGTTTAATATTAGCATAACATATCATTTTTATATTATTTGTTTAATCCTTTAAATTAAATTATTAAGTCCGTACCTTTTGGTCTTGACGTATTTAATAATATTTTAAATTTTAAATCGATAATTAAATAACTTTACTAATTAAATCCGTGCCATTTGGTCTTGACGTATTTAATAATATTTTCTCTTTAATCTACTCGCAGTTTGATTAAAGAGAATATTTCATTTTACCAATCTATCTGTCCTCCTCTAGTTTAATTATAGCATCCCTTTTTTCTTTGACAATATCTAAAATCTATTTTTTTACAAATTGGACAGTTTTATTAAAAAAAGTGTAAAAGAAAAAATTAGTGGAGTTTAAATATTATTTTTATCATAATTTTTAAAGCTTTTAAGCAATATAAAACCTAATTCAATTTTAAATGAATTAGGTTTTATATTAACTATTTACTATTTTATATGGAGAATCTTTTGTCCCCTTACCACTTAGTTTAATATGATTACTTAAAACAATAACTGGTCTTACTCCTAGTTTTATATTTAGGCTTGTCTCATATAGTTTTCCTTCGCTGCTTACCGCCCATATTGAATCACTACTAATTGACATAGTAAAATAATTTTCAGATATATTAAGATAATTATCTACACCACATTCATTATTACGTAAGCTATCTAAATAACAATTGTCATTTAATGAAGCGTTTATATAATCTAATGCTGATATTAATCCAACAACTGCTGTTATGTTCTTTCCAGATACTTCTTGTTTTAATTCAGAATATAATTTTTTATCAGTGTAATTTATCTTTTCATTAATCCAGTTATATTCTAACAAGTTAGAAAATCGCCTTAAATTATCAAAGTCTATATTAGATGTTTCGTTATAATTTAAATAATATGCTAAATTATTCTCTCCAAAAATATTATAATTATTGTCAACTAATGATTCATTATTCCATTGAAGATTATATAAACTTTCATTTGAAATTACTTTAATATTCTTATTTTCATCAATAGAAACTATTCTAAATAACAGTCCATTTATTTCAATATAATTATTGGGATTTTGTCCACGATAGTAATATTGTTTCCCATCTTGATATAAACCATCTTTATCTGTTGATAGTGCTACAACAATATTTCCCAAATCTGCTGATTGAATAACTTTACAATTATTTGAGTATTCTTCAATATTTAACTTCTCATCAGTATAGCGTTTTGTTGCACACCAATTTTTATTGTTAGCTACTATTTGTACTTCGCCAGATTTATTTATTAAGATTGAGCCTGAATCAGGCAAACTGCCTTGATAATCAAATCCATCTTCAAGAATTTTTCCATCTTTAATTGTAAATACAACATATTCAGAAGCAAAATCCGTATTATTACTATAATATTCTTTTGCGGTTGTAATTATATTATTTATGTCAAATTCAAAATTTTCTTTTTCTTGCTCTTTCTTTGTTGTCTTATAAACAGGATATAAAATTATACCAACGATCAGTAATATTAACGTTGAAACTAAAATTGTAGTTATATTTTTATCTGTATTATTTTTCATCTTATCACCCGTACTATGTACATTATACCATATTAATAAACATACAAATAAAAAAAATAATATATTTCTATATTATTTTTCTGTTTCAATTCCATATTTACGATTGAATTTTTCAACACGTCCTGTTTTTGCAGCAGAACCTTGTTTACCTGTGAAGAATGGATGACATTTGTCACAAACTTCAACATGTAACTCTGACTTATTAGATTTAACTACAAAAGTATTTCCACAAGCACAGGTTACATTTGTTTCAACATAATTTGGATGAATATTTTTTTTCATATTCTGTTCTCCTTCCGCCATAACTAATAATAATAGTTATAGTAATTTTGCTTTTATATTATAACAAGTTTGTATTATAAAAGTCAACTCTAATCTCTTGAATTTCCAAATAACCTTAATAAATTAATAAATATATTAATAAAATCTAGATATAATTCAAGAGCACCTATAATAGCTAAATTATTTTGACTTACACCAAAACTATATAATTTTTTAATTTTTTGTATATCGTATGCTGTCATACCAACAAATAAGGCTATAGCTACCCAAGATATAACAAGTTCAAATGTTGTGCTTCCTAAAAAAATGTTAATAACTGAAGCTATTATTATACCAAAAATTCCCATAAAAAATATTGTTGAAAATTTTGATAAATCTATATTGGTATAAAAACCCAATAAAGAAAATACTCCAAATAATAAGCCAGTTAATGCAAAAACAAATAATATACTTTCTAAAGAAAACATTAAGAAAAATACTGAAAATGTTAATCCCGATACAAAAGAATATAAACAAAATAAAATTGCTGCAGTACTATATTGCATTTTCATAGCTCTTGCACTTAAGACAAGCACTAAAATAAATTCTAATATAAATATAATCCAATATAAATTTGTTGCAAATATATTATTAATCATTGTATCACTTGTTGCTACATAAAATGCAGTTGCAAAAGTAATCATTAACCCTAAAAACATCCATCCAAAAACTCTAGCAAATAATTTATTATTCATATATACACCTCTAACTTTATTATATCATTTTAATCTAAAAATTCAATCACTTTAGAAGCAATCATTTTATATCCAGTTTGAGTAGGGTAGATGGAATTACTATTAAGATTTTCAAGTTTTCCCATTTCTTGAAAAATATCAATATATTGTATTTCGTATTCTTTTACTTTTATTTTCAATAAATTATTTATATTTTTTAGTAGTTCGTTATATTCAAAACTTAGATTTGGATTGTATATACCAATTAGGAAAATTTTTTCTTTAGAGTTACTTCTTAACATAGAGAATAAATTTTCAAAATCTTTTACTATTTCATATGTTTTTTCTTCTAATAATAATGTTTTGTCGTTCAAATAGGGAAGAAGATCATTTATTCCAATTGAAATAGTAGTTATATCAGCTTTTATTAAATCATTTAATATACTTATTTCATTATTTGTTGCATTATTTTTAATTAAAGCTATTATATCAGTCGCCCTATAATTTACATTTGTATAACTATTGCTATATTTTTCGAAAGAATTACTTTTTTTTAAGTAATCTATTATATATTTATCATATCCATATGTTTCATTATCATCGCTTTTGCCAATAGCTACTCCATCGCCTATATTTAGATAATATATTTTGTCGTCTTTTGTAAAGTTATATATAACACCTATAAAAAAGACTATTAATAGTATTAGAAATATTTTTTTCATATTCACCCCAAACAAAAAGTAGAGATAACTCTACTTAATTATATTTCTTCTATTTCTAATTTAGCACCAACATTATTTAATTTATTTACTATATTTTCATAACCACGTAAAACATGTTCAACGTCTGTTACTATAGTTTCGCCCTCAGCTGCAAGTGCAGCTAATATTAAGCAGGCTCCAGCTCTTAAATCTGTTGCTTTTACTGTAGCTCCATGTAATTTAGTTGGACCATTTATATTTATCTTTTTATCAATTATAGTGATATCTGCTCCCATCTCATTTAAGTAAGGAACATTTTGAAATCTATTTTCATATATCGTCTCTTCCAAAGTAGATACACCATTGCACTGTGTTAATAAAGCAGTTACAGGTTGTTGTAAATCTGTAGCAAACCCAGGATATCCTAAAGTTCTCACTTTAACTGGCTTTAGGTTATTACTTTTTGAAACAATGGCATAATCTTCACCAACTTCAATGTTGACACCCATTTCTTGCAATTTCATTATCAACATTTCTACATGTCCTGGTATAATGTTATTTATTTTTAATTTATTGCCAGCTAAAGCCCCGGCAATAATATAGGTTCCGGCTTCAATTCTATCTGGTATTACTTCAGTATAACATTTGCCTAATTTTTCAACTCCTGTTATAGTAATTTTGCTTGTTCCAGCACCTCTAATTTTTGCGCCCATATTATTTAAAAATGTAGCAACATTAACAATCTCTGGTTCCTTTGCTGCATTTTCAATAGTTGTTTGTCCTTTTGCTTTTACTGCAACTAATATGGTATTTATTGTAGCACCAACACTTGGCATATCTAAATAAACATGTCCACCAATTAATTCTTTTGCAGTAATAATAAACTTGTTTCCTTCTTCAATAACAGTAGCTCCTAATGCTTCAAACCCTTTTAGTGTCTGATCAATAGGGCGTGCGCCTATAGAACAGCCACCTGGGAAATACATTTCAACATGCTTATATTTTCCTAATAGGGCTGACATAAAATAATATGAAGCACGTAATTTTTTTGATATATTTTCAGGAATTTCTTTATTAACTATACTACTTGAATCAATAGTCATTAAATTTCCGTCTCTTGATACCTTAGCACCTAAATAACTTAATATTTCATTTAAAGCTTCAATATCTGAGATATTTGGGATATTGTCTATTTTAATTATATCATCCGAAAGCAAAGAGGCTGGCACTAATGCAACAGCACTGTTCTTAGCTCCACTAACACTTATTGTTCCAGTTAGGAGTCTATTTCCTTCAATTCTAATTTGTTTCATACAGCACCTCCACACTACGCTTTATTATCTGATTTTAGTAATGAAACTTTGGTTCTAACAACAGCCTTTATAGCTCTTTCACCAGAACCAATAACTTTTCTTGGATCATATTCATTTGGATTTTGGGAAATAAAATTATTGACATTGCGTTTCCATGCAATTTGTAATTCTGTATTAAAATTAATTTTACATACTCCACATTCTATAGATTGAAGTAATTTATCATTAGGAATTCCTGTTCCACCATGTAAAACTAAAGGTATATCTGTTTTTATTCCTATCTCTAACATTCTAGTAAAATCTAAGTTGGGTTCTCCTTTATATAAACCATGAACACTACCTAAGGCTGGAGCTAGAGCTGTTATTCTAGTTTTATTAACCATTATTATGCATTCATCCGTTCTGGCATATAATGATTCACTAGAAGTACCATCTTCAGTACCACCGATATGTCCTATTTCAGCTTCAACACTTGCACCATATCTTTTAGCCATTGCAACGACTTCTTTAGTCATTCTTATATTATCAGCAAGAGCATATTTTGATGCATCGATCATTACTGAAGTAAAACCCGCTTCAAGAGCTTTACTACATGCTTCTATAGAACTTCCATGGTCAAGATGTAGTACAACTGGAATTGTAATATTTAAGTCTTTAATTAAACCTTTTACCATTCCGGTTACAACATTATATCCACCCATATATTTAGCTGCGCCTTCACTTACACCAAGTATAACAGGAGCTTTTAAATCTTGACATTCTTCTAAAATATACTTTGACCACTCTAAATTATTAATATTAAACTGCGCAACAGCATATTTGCCTTTTTTTGCCTTTACTAGCATTTCTTCCATATTATATAAAATTAAAATTTTTTTCTTATTAAACATTTTATCACCATATTAATTATATATTTTTTTGAAGTAAAAGGCAAATAAAATTACATCATCAATGTATTATATTATTTATTTTTTTATATGTGCCTAATTATCAATTTAAGTAGGTATCTAATACTTCTTTAACATAAAAACTATATTCAGCTTCTTCATAATCATTTTCATCAAGCAAACACAATGGAGGAAACAAAATACACCACCAATTTTCTCCAAGACCATTTCCCAAAGTTATAGTTAGTGAGTTATATTTTCCCTCTTTATATTTTATGCCGTTATATTCTTTTTCTGGGAAATAATTATTTCCATAATTTATTTTAAAATTTTCCATATTTTTTTCTTTTTGAAGTATTGTTTTAACTTTATTTTCAATTGTTTCCATATTATTGTATATAGCTATATCTGCTGACGAAAAATTTTTTGTATCCTTAAGAATAGTTGCTAATTCTTTTTCAATTTCCAACTTAACTTTAATTTTTAATTGTTGATCAGCAGGAGAATTACTACTCGCGATAACTCTAAAACGTATAGCTTCATCTGGAATATTAATTTTTGATGTATTAATATTTCCCATAAACAAATATAATAAGCAACATATTAATATAATATATAATGATTTCAAAAAAACCATCTCCTATTAAATAGTGGATGGTTTTAGTATTTTTATTCATTATTTATGATAACTTTCGTTTTTTTGAATTTTAAAGGCCCTATAAATTTGCTCTAGTAAAATTATTCTAAAAAGTTGATGAGGAAAAGTAAATTGAGAGAATGATAAAGCATAATTACTCATTTCTTTTATAGAATTATGTAGTCCATATGAACCACCAACTATAAATGTTATATTAGAGTTATTAAGAAATATATTATCTATTTTCTTAGAGAAATCAAAACTACTCATTTGCATTCCTTCTATTTCTAAAGTTATTATATAATCCTTATTATTTAAAACTTTTAATATGTTTTCTTTTTCTCTATCTAAAACAGTATCTTTATTATCAAAATCAACATCATTAACTTCTATTATTTCTATTTTTGTATACTTTGTTAGTCTTTTGATATATTCTTCTATTGCTTCTCTGTAAAATTTTTCTTTTACTTTTCCTACGCAAATAATTTTTATCATAACTTTATCAACTCTATTCTCTCATTTTGCTTTGCCAAAATAATATCTACATCTTTTATTTCTTCTTTTACAGCTTGTAAAGCCAGAGCAGGAGTGTTAGCCTCTTCACTTAAATGTGCTAAAACAATTATTTTTGTATCCTCGCCAACAAATTTTGATAGATAATATGCGCAGTCTTTATTTGAAATATGACCTTCATCACCTAATATTCGCATTTTTAAAGGCCTATATCTCTTTGAATTCATTAACATATCTACATCATGATTACTCTCAATTATATATGCTGTTTTATTTTGTAATTTTTGATGGTGTTTTATATTAATATATCCAGTATCTGTTATATACACTAATTGCTTATTGCAGCTTTGAAATATATATCCCTTACATTCCGGAGTATCGTGAGATAGTTTTATGCTATCAATGATTATATTATCTATAATAATTGAAGTTTCTAAAAACTCCCATTTGTTTAATTCTATTGGAAAGTTATCATATATTTTTTTTGTTAAATAAATCATCGGATTAACCATTTTAATAAATCTTTTTAATCCACTTATATGATCTTCATGTATATGAGTTATAAATACAGCTTCTATTTCTGTAGGATCCACACCTATTTCATTTAATTTATTTGAAGTATAAAGGAAATTGGTTCCTATATCTATTAAAAACTTATGAGTTCCTATTTCGATATAAGTACAATTTCCTTTTGAACCACTTGATAAAACACAAAATTTCATTTTAATATAAGTAGTATGGATTAATGAATCTGCCATAATTATAACCAGGATGAGTTGAACCATAATATACTTCAAAATGAACATGTGGTCCGGTTGTTTGACCTGTCAATCCAATATAACCAATTATTTGACCACGTTCTACAACTGACCCTACATGTATTCCTGGGGCTAATGAAGACATATGTCCATATCCTGTCCCATAACCATTATTATGATTTATTCCAACAAAGATTCCATATGTACCATACCAACCAGCGTTAGTTACTACACCATTGTTGGCAGCATATATAGGTGCACCATAATAATTATATATATCAAGCCCTGTATGATATTCGTATGATCTCCATCCAAATGGAGAAGAAATACTATAGCTGCTTGTTGGCCATGTCCAATAATTACCACCGACACCAGATATATATTTTGTACCTACAAGAACAATTTTAGGTGTGGTTGGTTTAATTTCAACTTGTTGTGAAACCTCAGCAGCCTGAATAAAGCCGTTTTTATATCTAATATTTTGAGTAACTCTATTTACTCCATTTTCACCTTCTTGAACAACTTGTTCATCTCCAATAATAATATCATTTGAAGATTGTTCTTGAACAGTAAAATAAGTTGTCTGATCTTCAATTTTTGTTACATCTGCCATTACATCAACTAATGGGTTGGCATAGGCAACAGATACGACTTGACCAGAATATAAAACATTGTCCTTTGAAGTGAATTCTGGATTTGATATTAAAAACTCCTGAATACTTATTTTATTAGCTGATGCTACTGATTCTATTGTATCACCACTTTTTACTATATATTGGCTCTTATTCTCATTTGTAGAAAATAATATATATTGTGACAATTCTTCTGAATCAACGTAAATCTTCTCATTTACAGAAATATTAGTTTGCTTTTTAGTTATATCGTTATCAACATAAATATTATTGTAAGTCAAGCCTGTTTCTTTTATTGCTGTTTGTGTTCCTTGTCTATATGATTTATATACATCTTCACCGATAAAAGATATGATTGTATTTTGGATAGCTGTTTCAAATATAGAAGCATCAGTTACATAAACAACAGTATTTTGAGTTACTGTTTCTCCATCTGTTGTTTCAACTTCTTTTTTTATTGTAAATTGATATCCGCTTATCGTAAACGGCTTTAATTCTGATAATTTTTTATAAACATCTTCTACTTTATCTACATGATTATCATATGTTATTATTCTTCTTATTTCTAACCCTTCTGGAGCATAAACTTTATCTACATTATATTTTTCTTTTAATGTAGATCCTTGATCATCAATATACTCTTCTAGTTCATTTTTTGATTCAATTACTCCCAGAACTTGATCATCCAAGTATACTTGATATAGGTATTTAGGTTCCAAATTTGTTTTAGTATTAAATCCTAGTAAAAATACAATAGAACTTAATATTAAGACAAATAACCACATTGTGAAATTTTTCATACATCACCCATTTTCAATTTCTTTGTCTATATAATCATCAAAAGTACTTGTATTACGTGTGAATTTAAGAGGTATCGTCTTTGTTGGACCATTACGATGTTTAGCAATTATAAATTCACTTTCGCTTACTTGACTTTCCTCACTTGCCTGTTTGTTATAATAATCATCTCTATATAAGAATGCTACTATATCGGCATCTTGTTCTATTGAACCTGATTCTCTTAAGTCACTAAGCATTGGTCTTTTATCCTCACGTCCCTCAACACTACGTGATAACTGTGCTAAAGCAATAACAGGAACTTCAAGTTCCATTGCTAGTGTTTTTAAAGAACGTGAAATTTCTGATACTTCTTGTTGCCTATTTCCCATGTACTTTGCTGATCCCTGGATAAGAGTTAAGTAGTCAATTATTATTACTCCTAGTCCATCTTTTTGACTAGCTAATCGACGACACTTAGCTTTAATTTCTGACATAGTCATACCAGGAGTATCATCTATAAATAACTTTGTATCAGCCAATCTGCTTATTGCTTCATTTATTTTTTTCCAATCACTATGTTCTAAAAAACCACGTTTTAATTTATTTTGATCTATATGTCCTTCAGATGCCAACATACGCATTGCTAATTGTTCGGCACCCATTTCCATGTTAAAAAGAGCTACAGCTTTATCTTGGTTTTTTGCTATATTAGTAGCAACATTTAAAGCCCAAGCTGTTTTACCCATAGCAGGTCTTGCTGCTACTATAATTAATTCATTAGCATGTAATCCTGAAGTTATTTTGTCAATCTCTGCAAATCCTGTAGAAACTCCAGTAATTGCACCTTTATTTTGCGCTAACTTTTCAAGATCAGATTGAGTCTTAAATAATACTTCTTGTATACTTCTAAATTCAGAACCCTTTCTTGTCTTAACCACATTTAAAATGCCTTTTTCAGCACTATCTAAAATATCATTTAGAGTTCCTGAAGCTTCATAAGCTTCAACCGCAATTTTTGATGACTCATCTATTAGCCTTCTAAGAACTGCCTTTTCGTTAACTATTTTTATATATTCGTCTACATTTGAGGCACTAGGTACTGAATTTATCAATTCAGTTAAATACGAAACACCACCTATATTCTTTAGCCATTTCTTTTTCTCTAATTCTTCAGTTACTGTTGTAATATCTACAGGCTTACTTATTTCTATTAAATCGTGAATTATAGAAAAAATTTTGTCATGCGCATCTAAGTAAAATAAGTCATTGCTTAAATTTTCCACACATTTTTGTGCAGCATATTTTGATAAAAACATAGAACCTAAAACTGCTTGCTCTGCATCAATATTATGTGGCATTACTTTTTCAGCCATAAAAATCACCTAGCTCTCTTTTTTTAATGTTATTTTTAGTGTTGCAATTACTTTTTTATGTAAATCTATTTTAATTTCATGCGTACCAAGTGAAGAAATAGAATAATCAGTGTTTATACATTTTTTATCAACTTCTATTCCCTTTTTCTTTAACTCAGTTACAATTTGTTTGGAACTAACCGTTCCAAATACTCTATCTTTTTCACCAGTCTTAACCTTAAAGATTAAAGTTGTTTTCTCCAACAACTTTTTTATTTCTTCACAATCTTTTAATTTATCTTGCTCTTCTAGTTCTTTTTTTAATTTTAAGGTTTCTTGATGTTTTTTGTTACCTTCTGTTGCTGCTACTGCATAGCCATTTTTTATTAAAAAGTTAACTCCATAGCCATCTTTTACTGTTTTTAATTCGCCTTTTTTACCTTGTCCTTTTAAATCTTTAATAAATATAACGTTCATGCTATCACCTCTGCTTATATTATACTATAAAAATTCGATGTTGTCTTTAATTAAAAAAAGAAAATATACTTAAATATTCTCTTTTTCTCTTATTTTTCTTGCCAAATCTTGAATTTTTTTCATTCGATGATTTACTCCTGATTTTGAAATAGGAACATTTGTCTCATATGTTATTATTTCACTTAGTTCTTGAAGTGATACATCATTATATTTTAGTCTGTACTCTGCTATAACTTTTTCTTTGTCATCAAGTAATTCTAAACCACCAATTGAAATGATTTTTTCTATATCTTCCACTTGCTTTGCAGATGCTTCTACAGTTTTTTCAACATTTGCCTGTTCCATATTATTAAGCCTATTTGTCATGTTTTTATGATCACGATAAATTCTTATATCCTCATAATACATAACTGCATTTGGTGCATTTATTATTCTCAAAAAATCTCCGATTTTTTCTGCTTCTTTTATATAGACCATAAATTTATTATCGCGTTTAATATATTTGCTGTTTAAATAAAATTCATTTAAATTTTTTACAATAAATTTTGCATATTCCTCATTATTAAACAAAAATTCTAAATGATACCTTGATTTTTTGGGATCATTTATACTACCAGCTATAATAAATACTCCTCTTAAATACGCACGCATAGTATCCATATCATCAATTATATATTCATTTGGCAAATCATTTATTTGATCTACCTCTAATATTGCTAATGATTTTAATATACCAATAGTATTATTATTTATTTCTAGTATATATATTAAATTTTTATTATAATTATATCCTTTTCGAACTGTTATCTTTGCGTATTCATTAAATAAGTCTTTTATTAAAGTATACAGTTTTCGAGCTACACTAGCGTTCTCAGTATAAATCTTTATTTGCTTATTTGAGATTTCGCTATTATGTACTACTGCTGATAATTCAGCTATGTTTTCTGCTTCTAAAGATTCAATCTTGCTAACTTCATTTTTAACTAAACTTGTAAAAGACATTTTATTCCTTTATTAAAGTGGAAAAAATATAAAAAGCTAATTTTAAAGTATCATGTCTTATTATTTCATTTTCCATTGAAACTAAATCATCTTTTATAATTCTGACCTTCATTTTCTTTAAATTTTCTTTATCAAGAATTACTTGATCTTTTTGTTCTAATGTCGCATACTTTTCAATAATACTTTTTTCTATTTGACCATTGTTAGCAATAACGGTTTCTATTTTTCTTTTTCCTAAATATCTATTTAATAGTTTTATATGATCACTGACTTTAAAATTATCTGTTTCTCCTGGCTGAGTCATCATATTGCAAACATACATTAATTTTGCTGTACTTTTATCTATTTCCTTTATAACTTCTTTACAAATCAAATTAGGTAATATACTAGTAAATAAACTACCCATACTTAAAATAATACAATCTGCTTCACGTATAGACTTTAAGACTGCTTCGCATACAACAGGTTTATGTTTATAATAAACATCTCTTATTTTTTTTGAATTCTCTGTTATATTGTGTTCGCCTTCAATAACACTGCCATCTTCCATACGTCCCATCAAAATAACATTATCTTCTGTCAACGGTAAAACTTTTCCTTTTAAATTTAATACTTTACTTAAAGATTCAATACCATCAGACATATTTCCTGTTATGTTCGCCATTGCGGTTAATAACAAGTTTCCAACAGCGTGTCCATTTAAATCACTAGTTGTTTTAAATCTATAATTAAGTAATTCTTCAACTAAAGGTTCAGTTTCTGATAAAGAAGTAATTACCTTTCTTATATCACCAACTGCTGGAGTATTAAATTCTTCCCTAAGTCTTCCTGTACTACTTCCATCATCACAAACTGACACAACAGCAGTTATATCTAACGGATACTGTTTCAATCCTCTTAATAGTGATGATAGACCAGTACCACCGCCTAATATTACAACTTTCTTATTCATAAAATCACCACATACATTATACTACATTTTATGCATAAAAAAAAGCATTACTACAATGCTTAATCATGAATTACAATCGACAGAATTAATATCATATATTTCAATTTCTTCTATATAACCGTATGCACAATAATATTTTGAAAAAACATAGTCAAAATAATATGTACCAGATCTATAATATAATTGACCATCTAATATTTGACTTCTATTTTCATACTTTAAATTTTCATCTAGCACATATATGCTATTATCTTCAGTTATCTCTAGATAATCCGTATCGGCATTATATATTTTTGCCGCATCTACTATTGCGCTTAAAGTCTCTTTAAATGCCTTTTTTCTAGAATTCTTAATTGTATTATTTATTACTGGTACAGTTATTAATCCTAAAACTCCTATTAATGTTATAACAGCCAATAATTCTACTAAAGTAAAACCCTTTTTTTTCATACTATCACCTATATTAATTATAACATAATAATAAAAAAGAGTATATCTACTCTTTAAAATTTAACATCATCAATATTTGTTACATCATTATATTGATTACTAAATTTAGAACCACGCCCAAGTATAAATAGAGTTATAAAACCCGTTAGTACCATTACTATTGACACTACTTGAGCAGCTCTTAAACTTCCAAACATCAAACTGTCAGTTCTTAAACTTTCTATAAAAAATCTTCCAACTCCATACCAAATTAAATAACTACATGTTACTTGACCAATTTTTATATATTTAAGTCTTCTAATAAGTAATATAACTACAAAACCTAACAAACACCATAGTGATTCATATAAAAATGTAGGTTGATAATATATTTCACCAAATTTCATACCATTAATTATGAAGTCAGGTATAAAAAATTTTTTTAATGTTTCATATGCTACTATTCCACCATGTGCTTCGCCATTAAAAAAGTTCCCCCATCTTCCTATGGCTTGTCCTATAATTAAACCAACTACTATAAAATCTAATATAAATAGGGTATTAACTTTGTACTTTTGAGTATATCCTACTGTAAAAAGCAAACCAGCTATTATAGCTCCGTGAATTGCTAATCCGCCTTCCCAAACCTTAAAAATACTAATAAAATCACCTGCATATAATGACCAATTAAATAAAACATAATATAGTCTTGCACCAATTAGAGAAACTGGTATAATCCAAAAAAATAAATTTAGCATAAAATTTTCTGGTATATTAAACCTTTTTGCCTCTTTTAATACAATACTTCCGCCTATTAATATAGCTAAAAATATAAATACTGAATACCAGTAAATCTTAATTATACCTATATCAAATAAAACAGGATTCATACTATCCTTCCTTTCTTATTATTGGTTCTATTATACATTTCTGCATTAAAATATTTATAAAAGATATAAAAACTGCCACTATAAAAGACATAAAAATACCTTTAATCTCAAAATGTGATCCCAATAATGCATCAGTTATATATAATATAATAACATTAATAAAAGGATAAAATAAACCCATTGTTAAACCAGTAAGGGGTAAAGTTAACCAAATTAAGATAGGTTTAATTGTTTTATTTAACATATAAATTATTATTGCTGTCATTAAAAACCAGAACCCATAATATGATGTATCAAATTGAACTGTTTTTTTAAATATTAAAGATACACTGATTAATACTATAGCATAACCAATCATATATATTATCCAATCAATAAAACGATTTAGTCTTACTTCTTTCTTATCATTAATTATTAATTTCATTTGTTCATCTCCTATGTTATATAGTATATCATATATTCTTTTTTTTTAGAAATTTTTATCTATTTATAAATGAACAATGTTTACATAAATTTTCAAACTTTTTATTGTTTTTAAAGGCTTTTATAATGTTCATTGTTCTTTCACTATTTAAAATTTCTTCTAGTTTTGTTTTATAAATATTCCCTAAATCAATTATACCTTCGGCATCTAAACAACAAGGAACAACCGTTCCGTCACTTAATATTGCAATATGTGTTTTTAAACCATAACAATATCCAATTTCATTATATATTTGATTATTCAATGATGGCCAAATAAATTCTTTATCTTTATTAATAAAAGTATAATCATCTATTTTAATATTCCCATTTTGTTCTATTTCTAGTTGTTTTTCAATTGGAAGATTGTAATAATTTATAATTGTATCTAATATTTGATTGTCTTTTAAAATCAAGTTTTCTTTTAAAGTCCAATATCTATATACAAAATATATATCCTTTCTTTTTTTTATATCCATCACAGAATTTAAAATATTATTAATTTCATTTCTATCATTCAAAGAGTGTATGCTTAAATTTATTTGTCTTACACTTTTTGAATTAGCAATTATTTCTTGCTGTTTTGGTAATAATGTACCATTTGTTGTTATATTAACATTCATATTATATTTATCACATATTTTTATAATATTTTCGAATTTCGAGTGTAAAAGTGGTTCCCCTTTAACATGAAGATAAACATAATCAGTATAATTTTTAACCTGTTTTATTACAAATTCAAAATCAGTAGGGGACATCTCAATTTTTTCTCTAGTAGATTTAGAACAAAAAGAACAATTTTTATTACAAACATTTGTTATTTCTATATATATTTTTTTAAATCTCATCTTATTCCTGCATCTCAAATAATATATCTCTTAATTCCATTGCTCTTTCAAAATCAAGTTCTTTTGCCGCATTTTTCATTTCAGTTTCCAACTTAACTTTTATTTTTTCCTTATCTGCTCTAGACATTTTTTGTTGTTTTTTGTCATCTTCTACTTCAACAACATTACTAATACTATCTCTTATTTCTTTAAAAATTGTTGTTGGGGTTATATTATTATCTATATTAAACTGCTCTTGAATTTTTCTTCTTCTCGTTGTTTCTTTTATTGCACTTTGCATTGAATCACTAATTGTATCAGCATACATTATTACTTTTCCGTTTGAATTTCTGGCTGAGCGCCCAATTGTTTGAATCAAACTGCGTTCACTACGTAGAAATCCTTGCTTGTCTGCATCCATTATTGCTACTAAACTTACTTCTGGAATATCCAATCCCTCTCTAAGTAAATTTATACCAACTAAAACATCATATTTTCCTAGTCTTAAATCTCTTATTATCTTTAATCTATCAAGAGTTTTTACTTCACTATGTAGATAAGAAACTTTAATATCTAATTTTTTTAAATATGTAGTAAGTTCTTCTGCCATTCTAATTGTCAAGGTTGTAATTAAAACCTTTTCTTTTTTATGTGCTCTATCATTTATCTCACTTACTAAATCATCTATTTGATTAGTTGTTTTTCGTATTTCTATAATTGGATCTAAAAGACCGGTTGGTCTAATAATTTGCTCTATTATATTATTTGTTTTTGCTAATTCATAATCGCCTGGAGTTGCTGAAACAAATATTACTTGATTTATTTTATCTTCAAATTCAGTGAATTTTAATGGTCTATTATCCATAGCACTTGGTAATCTAAAACCGTAATCCACAAGTACACTTTTTCTTGCTTGATCCCCATTATACATTGCTCTAACTTGTGGAATAGTAACATGTGATTCATCAACGACCAATAAATAATCATCACCAAAGAAATCCATAAGTGTTGTTGGAGTAGCACCAGCTGCTTTCAAAGCCAAGTGTCTTGAATAGTTTTCTACGCCGCGACAAAACCCAGTTTCAGTTAACATTTCCAAATCATAATTTGTTCTTTCATTTATTCTTTGAAATTCAATTAATTTATTACTACTTTTAAATTTTTCTAATTGTTCTTCAAGCTCTTTCTTAATATTTACAACGGCAAGTTTTAATTTTTCGTTGCTTGTAACAAAGTGACTGGCAGGAAAAATAGTTATTGATTTTTTATTTTGTATTACCACACCAGTTAAAGTATCAAATTCGCTTATACGGTCAATTTCATCACCAAAAAACTCTATTCGATATCCTTTTCCATGTTGACTTACTGGTATTATTTCTAAAACATCTCCTTTTACCCTAAAACTTCCTCTTTTTAAATCTAAATTATTTCTTTCATATAACATATCAATTAACTGTTCAATAACAATATTTCTTTCTATTGTTTGCTTTATTGATAATATTAAAAGTTTATTACGATACTCTTCTATTTCACCAATACCGTAAATACAAGATACAGACGAAACAACAATTACATCTCTATTATTAAGTAGCGCCGCTGTAGCACTATGTCTTAACTCATCTATCTCATCATTTATTGATGAATCTTTTTCAATATATGTATCAGTTTTAGCAACATATGCTTCTGGTTGATAGTAATCATAATATGAAACAAAGTATTCGACATGATTTTCAGGGAATAACTCTTTTAATTCGCCATATAGTTGACCTGCTAAAGTCTTATTATGTGCTAAAACTAAAGTTGGTTTATTAGTTTGTTCTATAACATTTGCTATAGTAAATGTTTTTCCAGTTCCTGTGCCACCTAATAAAACTTGATACTTCTCTTTCTTATTTATATTGTTCACTAATTTTTTTATTGCCTCTGGCTGATCTCCACTTGGAGAATATTTTGATACTAGTTTAAAATTCATTTTTATCACCAAAGTTATTTTAACATCTTTATATTTTAATAACAATAAAAAAGTAAGTATTACTTACTTTTCTATTTTAATTATCACTTGATATGCTGTTTCAAAATCAAATTCTTCTGTATCTATAACATAACCCATTTTTTCTAATTCTTTTGAACTGTTTCTAATTAATTCAAGTGCATCAGCAATATTTTTATGTGATACAACTTGAGTAGACATAGTTGGCACTGGCATTTCTTCTGAAGACAAAGGTTCAGTTACAACTAGTTCTTCTCTTTCAACAGGAGTGCTAATATTAAAATCAAAATCAGGTGTAATCATATTATTAGTCAAATCTTCAGTTGCTATTGAAGTTGGCGCTATTTCTTGAGTCTCATTTTCAAATACTTCTCCTGGAGTATTTGATTGTTCAACAGATTGACTATCCAAAGATAAAATAGGTGTTTCTTCTACTTTTTCTGGTTCAGTTGAAATTGCTATATCACCTATATTTAATGCTGGCTCTTCGCTAAAAACGGAAGGCAAGGTTTCAATGCTTTGATTTGCCTCTAAAGGATTTTCTAATGTTGAAACTTCTACTGAAGGTTGAATTGGAGTTTCTATTGGAGCTTCTACTGTGTTTAATAAAGTATCTACTTCTTTATTCTCGTCTAAACCAAAATTAAACACGTCTGTTATACCAGTAGCAACATTTTTTTCTGTTGCTGATTCATTATTTTCTATATTTTTTTCCTCATCTGTTGGTAATGTAAAAAATTTACCAACTTTCAATTCTTCTTCTTTTTCTACTTGTGGGGCTTCTGAAATAACAGAATCCTCTTGTCCTACTATAGATGGTTTTAATAGACTATTTATATCAACTGGGTCTTTTTCAAGTACTGTTGGAATATCCTTTGCTGCCTCAGCAATTTTGTCTATATCCATAAAACCAGGATTTACATCTGTTGGGTTTGATGTATTAATATCTTGAATATCATTGTTTTCCAAAGTTTCAGGTTCAATATCTTCGATTGGATTGCTTGGTATACTATTCTGTATAGTATTTGAAACAACATTTGTATCTTCATTATTTAGTTTAAATGGATTAAATTCTTCTGTTGGATTTACTGTAACTTGGTCCTCATTAATTGCAGGCAATTGTTCTGGATCATCTATGATAACAATTGGTTCTTCCATTAAAGAATCTTTTCCAACAACATTTGTTGAATCAAATGTTGGAATTTTATCAGAAATAATTGGCATAATTCTAAAAGGATTTTCTATTTCTTTATCTTCTATATCAATAGATGGAATTAGCACATTTTCAGAACTACTTTCTTCAGTATCACTACTATTTACACCAATTAATAATTGGCTAATTTCTTCATCTGTTTTTCTTACTGTTAGTCTATTTTCAATTATTTTGTTTAGCATTTGTCTCTGTTCTAACATATTAGACAACTTTAATAGTGATCTAGCATGTCTTTCTGATATTTTTTCCTCTAAAACGGCTTCTTGTACTTCTTCATCCAGATTTAATAATCTCAACTTATTTGCAACTGTAGATTGTGTTTTTCCTAATTTTGTTGCTAATTCTTCTTGAGTTAAATAACCCATATCCAATATTTTTTTATAAGAAATTGCTTCTTCAATAGGGGTTAAATCTTTTCTTTGAACATTCTCAATTAATGCTACTTCAGCACTATCTTTATCATTTAATTCAGTTATAACTGCAGGAATTGTTTGCTTTCCAGCAAGTAAGCTTGCTTTATATCTTCTTTCTCCTGCAATTATTTCATATTTATCTCCCATCGCTCTTACAACAATAGGTTGAATTACACCATGCTCTTTTATAGATTTACATAATTCATTTATTGAATCTTCATTAAATTTAATACGTGGTTGGAATCTATTAGGTAATACATCATTAACATCTAATTCCACAACTCTCTTCTCAAATTCCATATTATACCTCTATTCTTAAAATATTCTATTTATATAATACTATAAATTTTATTTTTAAACAAGAGTATTTGGGAAATATTTCCCGAATAATAAAAAGAAACCTATAAAGGCTTCTTTTTTATATCTGAATTTTTTCTAGGATAAATATTTAAAGTTGATTTTTCTTTTAAATATAAGATAATGGTACGTTGACTATTTTCATAAGGAAGAAAAAATTGCTCTTTTTTTATTTCTTTTAAACATAGTTTTTTAATAGCATTCTCGCTTGAATTTATTTCCTGGGAAATGTTTGCTTTCATTGGAATAAAAAATTTGCCTGTTTTTACTAATGGAACACAATATTCCATCAAAACTGGTAGAGTCGCTACTGCACGAGCTGTAACTATATCATATAATTCACGATTTTTTATACCGTATTCTTCACTTCTAGCATGAATTGTCTCTATATCTTCTAAGTTTAATTCGCTAATAACTAAATCTAAAAATTTAATTCTTTTATCTAATGCATCAATCAATGTTACTTTTAAATCTGGAAATAAAATTTTCAACACTATTCCAGGAAAACCAGCACCAGTTCCTATATCACATAATGTTTTTTCTTGTTTTAAATCTACAACTTTAACTATAGTTGCAGAATCATAAAAATGTTTTAAATAAACATCTTTTTTCTCTGTTATAGATGTTAAATTGATTTTTTCATTCCATTCAACAAGTAATTCGTAATATCTGTTAAATTGTTTTAACTGTTCACTGCATAATTTTATACCTATTTTATTTAACTCTAATTCAAAATTATTTTCTGTCATAATGATACTCCTTTTTTAGATATATCATAAGTATTGATACATCTGCAGGATTAACACCACTAATTCTGAGTGCTTGTCCAATAGAAGTAGGTCTTACTTCCTTTAATTTTTGTTTAGCTTCACTAGCTAAATTATGTATTTTTTCATAATCTATATCTTCAGGAATTTTCTTATCGTCTAGATCGACCATCTTACTAGCTTCTTTTTCAGCCTTTTTTATATATCCTTCATATTTGATATTTATTTGAACTTGTTCTTTTACATCTTCTTCATAATTTAAACTGTAGAATTCCTCAATATCTTTTATGTTGATTTCTGGTCTTTTTAGTATATTATATAAAGTTATTCCGTCTTTTAAGATAGCAGAATCTTTTTGCTTTAAATAATTGTTGACTTTATCATTTGGATTTAATTTTTTTTCACGCAACTCTTGTTCTAATAATTTAATTTTTTCTAGTTTTTGAAGAAATTTATTATATCTATCTTTTCCAATTAATCCAACTTCATAACCATGTTTTCTAAGTCTAATATCAGCATTATCGCTTCTTAACAAAAGTCTATATTCTGCCCTTGAAGTTAAAAGACGATAAGGATCTCTTATACCTTTATTAACTAAATCATCAATTAGCACTCCAATGTAGGCTTCGTTTCTTTTTAAGATTAAGGGGTCTCTACCTTCTAACTTTAAAGCTGCATTTATTCCTGCTATTAATCCTTGCCCAGCTGCTTCTTCATAACCACTAGTTCCATTTATTTGCCCAGCAGTAAATAAATTTGATATTATTTTATTTTCCAAAGATAATTTCATCTGAGTAGGGTATACTGCATCATATTCAATAGCATAAGCATATTTCAATATCTTTGCATTTTCTAAACCTGGCAAACTATGTACCATAAGGTCTTGCACTTCATGTGGCATACTTGTTGAAAAACCTTGTAAGTATATATCATCATAATAGATACTTTCAGGTTCTAAGAAAAGTTGATGTTTTTCCTTATCACAAAATCTAACAACTTTATCTTCTATAGATGGGCAGTATCTTGGTCCAACCCCTGTAATATCATCTAAACCACCATACATACTAGATTTACTTAAATTTTCTCTTATTATTTTATGTGTTTCTGGAGTTGTATATATTAAATGGCAAGAAACCTGTTTTTCTATTTCATATGGTTTATTATTATCAAAACTAAAATACCTATATGTTTGATCTCCTAACTCTTCTTTTGATTTAGAAAAATCAATACTTTTTTTATCTATTCTTTGTGGTGTTCCAGTTTTTAACCTTATTATTTTTAAACCATATTTTTTAAGATTATCACTTAAATGCTGACTTGGTTTTTCGCCATGAGGTCCCTCTCTTCTTCTAGTATCACCAACCATAATGTCAGATTTTAAATAAGTTCCTGTTGTTAAAACAACAGCATCACTAAATATTTTAGTATTATCCGCTAGAACTATTCCTTTTACTATATTTTTTTCTACTATTAAATCTTCTACCATAGCTTCTAATATTGTTAAATTTTCCTGTTTTTCTAACTGTTCTAACATTAACTTTGGATAAATTACTTTATCTGCTTGCGCTCTTAAAGCTTGAACTGCTGGGCCTTTTGCACTATTTAGCATCTTTATTTGAATTTTTCCTTCGTCTGCACATCTACCCATTTGTCCGCCTAAAGCATCTATTTCTCTAACAACTATTCCTTTAGCACTTCCCCCAATAGATGGATTGCATGGCATGTCGGCTATGTTCTTTTTATTCCCACTTATTAATAAAGTTTTATGGCCTTTTCGAGATGCTGCCAAAGCTGCTTCACAGCCGGCATGACCACCACCAACAACAATTATTTCATATTTCATATTATCACTTCCAATTTATTTTCCTAAACAAAATCTGCTAAATAATTGGTCTATTAATTCTTCTTCATATGTTTCACCAATTATCTCACCTAATGTATTCCATACTTCTTTTAAATCTATTTCAACCATATCAATTGGCATATTTTTATTAATACCTTTTATTACTTCTTTTAATGAATTTAATGCCTTTTCAACTAATGAAATACTCCTTGCATTTGACAAATATGTCATATTTTCAGTTTCAATATTTCCCAAATTATAAATTTCTTTTATTTTTTCTTTTAGTTCTTCTATACCTTGGTTTTCCAACGTACTTATATAAACAATATTTTTAATACCAGCTGGCAAATCAATATTACTAGCTAAATCACATTTATTGACAACAACAATATAGTTTTTCTCTCTTATTTTTTCTAAAATCTGTAATTCATTAATATTTATTTTGTCATTATTACTTAATACATATAAAATCAAGTCTGAATTTTCAATTAGCTCTAAACTTTTTTTTACACCTATACTTTCAACCAAATTATTTGTTTCTCTTATTCCTGCAGTATCTATTATATTTAATAAAATTCCATCTAAAGAAATTTTTCCTTCAACTATATCGCGTGTTGTTCCTTCAATATCAGTAACAATTGCTTTATCTTCGTTTATCAATTTGTTTAATAAACTACTTTTTCCAACATTTGGTTTTCCTATAATTGATGTTTTAATTCCATCTTTAATAAGAATTCCATCTTTACTATCTGTCAATATTTTTTCAAGTTTTTTTTCTAAATTATATAAATTAGGTAATATTTTTTCATTCGTTATTATCTCTATATCTTCATATTCAGGATAATCAATATTAACTTCTATATTAGATACAATTTGAATTATTTCATCTCTTAAATTTCTAATCATATTTGAAACTTTTCCATCAAGTTGATTTATTGCTAAAGAACGTGATTTTTCTGTTTTAGAATTTATTAAATCCATAACACTTTCTGCCTGCATTAGATCAATTCTACCATTTAAAAATGCACGCTTTGTAAATTCCCCTGGCTCTGATAGCCTACAACCATTATTTAATAATAGTTTTAAAATGTAATTAGTTGTTGCTATACTTCCATGAGCATTTATTTCAACTACATCCTCACAGGTAAATGTTTTTGGTGCTCTCATTACAGTAATTAAAACCTCATCTACTATTTTATCATTATCAATAATGTAATCATAACTAATAGTATGAGAAGATGCTTTTAAGATTCTTTTCATCTTTGTAATTTTATTTACTATTTCTATTGATTCAGGACCACTTACTCTTATAATTGATATTCCACCAACACCTAAAGCTGTTGATATTGCTGCTATTGTATCGTTCATATTTCACCTACTTTAATCTAATTTTAAATATATTAAAAATAAAGGCTAATCCAACATATTTATATAACTGTTTTGGAGTAGCTAAAATTTCCAAAGAAACTACTTTATCCACAAATGTAATTATCCAACTTTCAGCATATTTTGGAGGCCTTATATTTAGTGGAAACATATGCTTAACAATAATATCACTTATTTTATCAGTCATATACTCTGGAAATATATTTCTTGAATTCTCTAAGGCTTCATATGCATGAACAAAACCATGCATATTTTTCAATCCTTTTTTTGGATTTTTTTGCCAATCATCATAATAAAAATCATGAAGCAAACCACCTATTGCGGCACTCTCATAATCTAATTTTAATAATTTCGCAACTTTATATGAATTAAAAGAAACCAATAATGAATGAGTATACACTGACCTATTTTCATGGTGATTATATTCTATTCTCTTTTTAAATTCTTCATTGCTTAAAATATAACGCACTATATCTAAGTATTCATCATTCAATTTACTATATATTTTTTCTAATTTTTTTTCCTCATTCATGTAGATTCCTCCCTAATTGATTAATTATACACTACTTTAATAAAAAAAAGAAGATTTTTTAATCTTCTTTATAACTTATTACTATGTATCTACTTGGATCTTCTCCAAAACTTTCGCTTTGTAAATTTTTAAAATTACCAATTACATTATGAACAATTCTTCTTTCATATGAATTCATTGGATCTAATTTAACTTCAACTCTAGTATCTAATACTTCTTTTGCTATAACTTTTATCTCTCGTTCAAGTCTTTTTTCTTTATTTGTTTTATAATTTGCAGCATCAACATTAATTCTAATATTAAATCCTGTTTTATTATTTATTGCTTGATGTAATAACAATTGAATTGAGTTTAAAGTTCTACCATCTTTACCAATTAGTATTGAATTATCGTCTCCAATTAACATAACAAAATAACAATCATCATTATATCTAATTTCTGTATTTATTTTTTTATTCATTGATAATCCTAAATTATTAATAAATTCTTTTATAAAATTTCTAATTGCTTCTTTTTCTATAGTCTTAATTAAATATTTTTTTCCTTTAAACAACTTTCCTGGAATTTCTTCTATTTTATAATGAACGTTATCTAAATTAATACTAGAAAGTAGTTCTTCTTCAGTTTTTCCTTCTTTTTCTACAACTTCTATCATTTCGCAATACTCCTTTTAACATATAAATTTTGAACAATTGTAAATGTTGAATTTGTAATCCAATATAATGCTATTGCAGCTGAAACCGTAAATGACGCTGTACCAATCATTACAAGAGTAATATTACGCATCAATTTCATTTGTGCTTCCTGTTCTTTTCCTAATGCTGCTCCACTATTAAGTTTAAATGAGTAAAACGTTACCAAAAATACTAACAAAATTAATATAACATAATAATATTGTCCATTTCCAAAAGCAGTAAATGGAGTAACACCTAGATCAAACCATAAAAACTTTCCTTCAAATATTGCTGGTAATCTATAAAGAGCTTCATAAAAGGCCATAAATAATGGTAATTGGATAAATGAGAATAAACATCCTGACATTGGATTTATATTATATTTTTTATATAAAATCAACATTTCCTGACTTTTTTGCATCATACTATCCTGATCTTTTTTATCTTTATATTTTTTCTCTAATTTTGTTAATTCAGGCTGTACTAGTTTTAAATTTTCTGATTGCATTGCAGCTTTTTTAGTAAATGGAATCATAATTGTTCTTATCAATAAAGTAACTATTATAATAGATAAACCAAAATTCTTAATAAAATATCCTATCTTTAATATTAACCAAGCAAGTGGTTTAACAAATATTGTTGTCCATATACCTTCATAACCACCACTATTTATTTTAAATTCACTACACTTTGGCAAAGAATTATTATTTTGACCTACTTCTTCATATTTTGCTATTGTATCTGGAGAAATAGGTTGACATAAGATATTTTCTACTAAATTTTGTCCTGTTGTTTCATTCTTTACTATTTTCTTATCTGAATCTTTTAGATAAGAAGTACATCCTGTTAGGGTAAATACACATAACAGTAAAGAAATAATTAATATTTTCTTTTTTTTCATTTGCTACTCCTTTATTAATTTTAAATCCTTAAAAGCATTTATTAATTCATTTTCTAGTTCTGAGTATGAAATTGATAATACACTCTTCTTAAGTATTATAATACAATTGAAGTTGTTTTGGTAGATATTTTTATCGATAATATTTTTAAGTCGTCTTTTATATAAATTTCTCGTTACAGCATTTCCGATTTTTTTGCTCACAGAAATACCAAAATGATAAAATATATCATTTGTTCTTTCTATATATATATATATATCTTTAAATTTATATGACTTATTATTTTTAATAATTCTATCAAAATCTTTATTATTTTTTAAAATATTAATTTTTTTCATATTTCACCATCCAACTAAAAAACCACTTATACAGTGGTAATTATTAATGAGATAAAACTTTACGTCCTTTTCTTCTTCTTCTTTTAATAATTGAAGATTTAGCACGAGCTAAGAATCCTATTTTTTTACTTCTTTTTCTTGTATTTGGTTGATATGTTCTTTTCATTGTAACACCTCCTGAACTTTTATTTTAATATTTGGTTGCATCATTAATTATATATATAAATGCCTTTTTTGTCAAACCTTTTCATCCTTTTTGTGGAAAATATGTGGATTTTTTTTTATTAACATTTATTTTTTTAAAATTGTTTAAAAGAAATCTTTATTTTTTACTATTTTTTTTATTTTTCCACTTTTTTTGTGGAATATTATTTTATTTAATTTTATATTTTATTTTTCCACTAAAAATGTGGAAAAAAATGCATTTTTGTTATATTATATATATTATTTATGCACATTATATTTTTTATTTTTTCAATATTTCCCAAAAAAAAATTAATTTTTTAATATTTCCCAAATTTTTCTTTTATTTTCAAGGGTTTTTTGGATTTTTCTATTGGAATTTTTAATAAAATAGGGTAAAATGTGATTAGACAAGACAGTGGGGTGGTTTTATGGATTATAATATTATATGGAACAAATTTCTTGATAAAATAAAACAAGAAATTCAACCAATTAATTATGAAACTTGGTTTGAGGAAACTAAATTAATAGATATTAGCAATAATTATGCTAAAGTTTTGGTTCCTATGACCCTACACAAAAAACATTTGAAAGATGCTTATAACGATATAGTAACTTCTATATTCAACGAAATAACAGAATCAAATTTTATTATTGAATATGTAACAGAAGATGAATTAGAAAATAATATTGTTATAGATACAGATAAAATAGGTATTCCTTTAGATAATTTTGAAAGTAATCTAGATGCGAAATATACTTTTGATAATTTTATAATTGGAAAATCAAATAAATTTGCTAAAATGAATGCTGTTGCGGTAGCTGAAAGACCTGGACAAATATATAATCCGATGTTTATATATGGCCCAAGTGGGGTTGGTAAAACTCATTTAATGCAAGCGATAGGAAATTATATTATTCAAAATTCTAATAAAAAAGTACTATATGCTACTAGTGAAAAATTTGTAAATGATTTTTTGAAAATATATAGAGATAAAAAAGAAAGCGATAATTTTACAACAATCGATGAATTCAAAAATAAGTATAGGGATATAGATGTTCTTATAATTGATGATATTCAATATCTTGAAATAGCAAAAACCACACAACAAGAATTTTTTAATACATTTAATGAATTACACAGTAAAAACAAACAAATAATTATTTCTTCTGATAGATCACCAAATGATTTGAAAAAATTAGAAGATAGATTATTAACAAGATTTTCTTGGGGACTTTCTGTTGATATAATGCCACCAGATTTTGACTTAAGAATGAACATTATTAATAATAAATTCAAAAGTAATGAAATAATGGTGGATTTTCCTGAAGATGTTAAAGAGTTTATTGCTAGTATATGCACTAGTGATGTAAGAAAACTAGAAGGTTGTATAAATAGAGTATTAGCTTATGCATCTATAATGAATGGTTCTAATATAGATTTACCACTTGCTGAAGAAGCATTAAATGGATATGTAGTTAAAACAATTATTTCAAAAAACAAAATTGATCAAGTCCAGCAAATTATTTCCCAAAAATTTAATATTAATGTTGAAGATTTAAAAAGTAAGAAAAGAAAAGCGACAATTAGCTATCCTAGACAAATTGCAATGTATATATGCAGGAATTACTTAGATGAATCTTTGGCAAGAATTGGGAGTGAATTTGGTGGGAAAGATCATACTACCGTTATGCACTCTGTTAACAAGATTACAAACGAAGTTAAAAGAGATAAAAATTTAAATGACGAAATTCAAAAAATTGTAAATCAAATAAAATAGTACAGTGGAAAACTAATTCCTTTACACAAATTATAAACATTAAAAAATGTAAATAAATGTTTAATATCAATAGCAATTTACACTTATCCACATTTTCCACTGTAATAATAATAATAACTATATAAATAATAAGAAAAGAGGACTTATAAATATGAAAATTAAAATTAAACAAAACATTATAATGGAGCATCTTAATTATGTAATAAGAGGAATATCAACTAAGAATCTTATTCCAATTTTAAACTGTATAAAATTTAATTTAACTACAGAAGGTTTATATTTGATGAGTACAGATAATGAGATTGCTATTAAGACTTTTGTACCTAAAAAAGATATAGAAGAAATAAAAGAGTTAGGTGAATTAGTAGTAAGTGGAAAATTGTTCTATGAGATTATAAGAAAACTAGATAATGAAGATATAAATATTGAAGAATTAGTTGATTCTAAACTTAATATATATACAAAAAATTCTTCATTTACTTTAAATTGTAATAATTCTAACGACTTTCCTGATTTAGAATTATCTGAAAAAGAAAATCCAATTAAGATTAGTCAAAAAATATTTAAAACAATTATAAATCAAACTATATTTGCTACATCAACACAAGAATCAAGACCTGTATTAACAGGTATAAATTTTAAGTTTGAGAATAACTTGTTGGAATGTACTGCTACTGATTCATATCGTTTAGCTAAAAAAATAATTAAAGTAAATGCAAACGATGAAAATAATAATATTATAGTCCCTACAAAAAATTTAAATGAATTAATAAGAATGTTTAATGATAATGATGAAGAATTAGAAATACATATTTTTGATAATAAAGTTATATTTAAATTTGGTTCTATAATAATGTTATCTAGAATAATCAATGGTAGTTATCCAGATGCAACAAAATTAATTCCTACTGAATTTAGTTTGATTGTTAAAATTAATTTAAGAAATTTTTATAATGCGATTGATAGAGCTTCATTATTAACAAATGAAAGTGATAAAAATACTATTAGATTTGAAACAAATAATAATAATGTAGTTATTTCTTCTAATATTCCTGAAATTGGATATGTAGAAGAAAATGTTAATATTGATAAAAATGTTGATGATGAACTTAAAATAGCTTTTAGTTCTAAATATATGATGGATGCATTAAAATCATTTGAATGTGAATATATAAATTTAATGTTTAATGGAGATGTAAAACCTATAATTATTAAAAATCCAGACAGTGATGATTTAACTCAATTAATATTACCAATAAGAACATATTAATACAAAAAGTAACAATAAGTTACTTTTTTTGTTTTTTCAGTTTTTTCGACAAATCTCGATTATATTAATATGTTATAAATACTATAGTCCATACTAAAGTAGGTATAGATATGGACTAAATATTGTTAGGGGGAATTGTTATGAAAGGTTATGAAATTAATACGGGCACTATGTGTCTAATGCAACTAAAAAATGGTAATACAAAGGTAATGGAAAGAAATGAGAGTTATGAGGTTTTTAATAATATTCATAAAATAGTTGATGAAAGTTGCCGAAGTTTTGGTAGTTCCTTGTCCGGACGATTAGCAGGAACAACTAAATTAACAGGGATAAGATATAAGGCTCCTGTAATATTATCTGAAGAATTATCAATAATATTATTACCTACAGGATCAATAAGAGGAGAGATATGTCATTGGTTATCTCTATACTCAATTAAAGGATATACTGATGAAGCCCAGGGATCCATTGTTGAACTTATAAATGGAGAAAAAATTCATTTAGAAATATCAAAATTTGTATTACAAAATCAAATTAGTAAAGCTATTAGACTAGAGCACTGGCTTAAGCGTCATAATAATGAACAAAACAGGTATTAATCCTGTTTTTTCTTTATTTAAGTTTATATTTGTGATATAATTATATTGTGTATAGGTATATACCAAGATATATAATTTAAAAATAATGTGCTTAAAATTGGAAATGTGGCGATACTTGTGTTTTTACAGCAATTAAAATTAAATAATTTTAGAAATTACGAAAAGATTAATATTAAATTAAGTAATAATATTAATATTTTTTATGGTAATAATGCTCAAGGAAAAACAAATATATTAGAAAGTATATATTTACTTGGTCTAACAAAATCGCACAGATCATCATCAGATAATGAGCTTATCATGAATGATAAGAAAAATTACAGTGTAGAGGGTGTAATAAGTAAAAATAAGATTAAGACAAAACTACTTATAAAGTATTCTGAAAAAAATAAAGAATATCTTATAGACAATAATAAGATAATTAAGACAGCAGATTATTTATCAAATATGAACGTTATTATTTTTTATCCAGATGATATTGAAATAATAAAGGGTTTACCTGAAAATAGAAGAAAATATTTAAATACTGAATTAAGTCAATTATATCCAACATATTATAAAATTTTAAACGAATACAACAAATTATTAAAAATGAGAAATGATTGCTTAAAAAAAGCAAGTAATAGGGAAAAAATTGATTTAAATTATTTAAGTATTATTACTGAATATTATATAGATAAAGCTGTTTTTATTTACAGAGCAAGAAAAAAATTTATTGAAAAACTGACATTAATAGCTTCTCCTATATATGAAGATATTAGTAAAAATAGTAATTTTTCTTTAAAATATATAACAAAACCTTTTATAGAATGTTTTGATTCTTGTGATTTAAAAGAAACATTAAAAGATGTAATAGAAAAAAATTTAGATCAGGAAATAAAATTAGGGATGTCTTTGTATGGACCACATAGAGATGATTTTGAATTTATATTGGAAAATAATAATTTGAAAAAATATGGTTCTCAAGGGCAACAAAGATTATCTGTTCTTGTTTTGAAATTATCTGAAATTCAAATATTTGAAAATAAAATAGGAGAAAAACCTATATTATTACTTGATGATGTCTTTAGTGAGTTCGATAAGCATAAAAAAAATAACATATTAAAGTATATAGATAAAAATATACAAACCATTATAACGACTACAGATTTAAATAACATTAAAAAAAATATTGTAGATGAATCTAAAGTCTTTTATATTGATAAAGGAAACATAATAGAAAAATAGAGGTGAAATTATGGAACAAGAAATTAAACATTATGATGCTTCTGACATCCAAGTATTAGAGGGATTGGAAGCAGTAAGAAAAAGACCTGGTATGTACATAGGTACAACAAGCGAAAAAGGCTTACATCATTTAGTTTGGGAAATAGTCGATAATGCAATAGATGAAGCTTTAGCTGGATATTGTGATGATATTGAAATAGTTATTAATGAAGATAATTCTGTTACTGTAAAAGACGATGGAAGAGGTATTCCAACAGGTATACATCCAAAAACAGGATTATCAACAGTTGAAACAGTATATACTGTACTTCATGCAGGAGGTAAATTTGGTGGTGGCGGATATAAAGTATCCGGTGGTCTTCATGGTGTAGGTGCATCTGTAGTAAATGCACTTAGTAGCTGGGTAGAAGTAAAAGTTTATCAAGGTGGAAAAGTATATTATATAAAATTTGCAAATGGTGGTCATGCTGTAGGACCTTTATCTATTATTGATGAATGCTCTTTAGATAGAACTGGAACAACAGTAACATTTAAACCGGATCCTGAAATATTTACAGAAACAACAGTTTTTGATTATGATACTTTAAAAACAAGAATTAGAGAACTAGCTTTTTTAAATAAGGGATTAAGACTAATTTTATTTGATGATAGAACAAATGAGAAGAAAAGAGAAGAATTTCATTATGAAGGTGGAATAAGTGCTTATATTGAATTTCTTAATAAAAACAGAACTCCAATCCACGATCAAATTATTCATGTTTCTGGCCAAGAAGATGATATTTCAGTTGAGGTAGCAATGCAATATAATTCTGGTTATAGTGCTAATGTTTACTCATTTACTAATAATATAAACACTTATGAAGGTGGAACTCATGAAGATGGTGTTAAGAGAGCTTTAACACGTATTATTAACAATTATGCTAAAAGTAATAAATTAATAAAAGATAATGATGAGCCTTTAACTGGGGATGATGTTAGAGAAGGATTAACAATGATAATTTCTTGTAAACATCCAAATCCACAATTTGAAGGACAAACAAAAACTAAATTAGGTAATAGTGAAGTAAGAAAAATAGCTGATGATGTTTTTAGTGAAGGCTTTGAAAGATTTTTATTAGAAAATCCTGAACAAGCAAAATTAGTTATAGATAAGGCCTTGACCGCCGCAAGAGCCAGAGTAGCCGCAAAGCGTGCCCGTGAATTAACAAGAAGAAAAGGCGGACTTGAATTAACTAATCAATGGGGAAAACTTACTGATTGTTCATGTAAAGATGCTACTATTTCTGAGATTTTTATTGTCGAAGGAGATTCAGCAGGTGGTTCTGCAGTAGGTGGAAGAGACTCAAAAACACAGGCTATTTTACCTTTAAGAGGTAAAATTCTCAATGTAGAAAAAGCAAGATTAGATAGAATATTAGGTAATGAAGAAATAAGAAGTATGATTACTGCTTTTGGTACTGGAATTGGTGATGAATTCGACATTGCAAAATTGAGATATCATAAAATAATAATAATGACTGATGCCGATGTTGATGGGGCACATATCAGAACTTTACTATTAACTTTATTTTATAGATTTTTCAAACCAATTGTTGAGGCAGGGCACATTTATGTTGCACAACCTCCCTTATATAAAATAACTCATGGTAAAACATTTACTTATGTTTTAACTGATCAGGAAAAAGATGAATATATTAGCAATTTATCGCCAACAACTAAATACGATATTCAACGAAACAAAGGTTTAGGTGAAATGGATGCAGAAGAACTTTGTGAAACAACAATGAACATCCATAACAGAACTTTACGTAGAGTAACAGTTGAGGACGCAATGCTTGCTGATAAGGTCTTCGAAACACTAATGGGTGAAGAAGTAGAACCTAGACGTGAGTTCATTGAGGAAAATGCCATTTACGTGCAAAATTTGGATATATAGGAGGTGTAGATAGATGGATAGATTAGAAGAAGTAAATATAGCGAGAGAAATGCAAAATTCATTCCTAGAATATTCAATGAGTGTAATAATTTCACGTGCACTTCCTGATTTAAGGGATGGATTAAAGCCAGTTCATAGAAGAATATTATATACGATGTATGAATCTGGATATACTCCAGATAAAGCATATGTGAAAAGTGCAAAAACAGTCGGAGCTGTAATTGGTAATTATCATCCACATGGTGATACTGCTGTTTATGATGCTTTAGTAAGAATGGCACAAGATTTTAGTTATAGATATACTTTAATAGATGGCCATGGAAATTTTGGATCTATAGATGGTTATGGTGCAGCTGCATATCGTTATACAGAGGCTAGAATAGCTAAAATGTCTATGGAATTACTAAAAGATATAAATAAAGAAACAGTTGATTTTGAAGATAATTTTGATGGTAGTAGAAAAGAACCATCAATTTTACCAAGTAGATATCCAAATATATTAGTAAATGGAACTATGGGGATAGCAGTTGGAATGGCAACAAATATTCCCCCCCATAATTTATCTGAAGTAATTGATGGATGTATAGCATATATAGATAATCCCCAAATTGAACTTTTAGAATTAATGAATTATATTAAAGGTCCGGATTTCCCAACAGGTGCCTTAATTTTAGGTAACAGTGGTATTAAAAAAGCTTATGAGACTGGAAAAGGGACAATTACAATTAGAGCAAAGGCTGAAATTGTTGAAAATAAGGGAAAAAATGAAATTATAGTTACAGAAATTCCTTATCAAGTAAATAAACTAGTTTTAAGACAAAGAATAGCAGAATTAGTGCGTGATAAGATAGTTGATGGTATAGCCGATTTGCATGATGAATCTACTATTTCCCAAGGAATTAGAATTGTAATTGAATTAAAGAAAGAAGCTAATCCTAACGTAGTTTTAAATAACTTATATAAGCATACTCAATTACAAACAACATATGGAATTAATTTTTTAATGTTGGATGATGGGCAACCAAAAACATTAGGTTTAAAGGATATTATTTCTAAATATATTGATTTTCAAAAATCTGTTATATATAGAAGAACAAAGTTTGAATTAGATAAAGCAGAAAAAAGATCTCATATATTAGAAGGCTTAAAAATTGCTTTAGATCATATAGATGAAGTAATAAAAGTGATAAAGGAAGCTCCAACAGATGAAGAAGCAAAAAATACATTAATTTCAAGATTTGATTTAAGTGATGCTCAAGCAGAAGCTATTATGGAAATGAAATTAAGAAGATTATCTGGATTAGAGAGAAAGAAAATTGAAGATGAGTTAGCAGAATTATTAAAACTTATTGAAAATTTAAAGGCGATTTTAGCAAGTGAAGAAAAAATTCTTTCAATCATAAAAGAAGAAATGCTTGACATTAAAAATAAATATGGTGATGAGAGAAGAACTGAAATTGATAATACTTCTATCGAATTTATAGAAGATGAATCATTAATTCCAGTTGAGGATATTGTCATTACATTAACAAATAAAGGTTATATTAAACGTATGACCAGCGAAACTTATAAATCTCAAAATAGAGGTGGTGTAGGTGTTAAAGGAATGACAACAAATGAAGAAGATTTCGTTGAAAATATTACCTCAATGACAACTCACGACTATCTTATGTTCTTTACAAATAAAGGTAAAGTATATAGAATGAAAGGTTATGAAATACCATTATATAATAGGCAAGCAAAAGGTTTACCAATAGTTAATCTATTACCTATAGAAAAAGATGAAATTGTAAAAGTTATGTTAACTATAAAAGCTGATGAAAAAGAAGGAAATATTGTATTTTGTACACAAAGTGGACTTGTAAAGCGTACTGATCTTGTTGAATTTGAAAGTATTAGAACTAATGGCAAGATTGCCATAACTTTAAAAGATGATGATGAACTAATTGCAGCTAAAAAAACGCATGGAAACAATGAAATTTTAATTGCCACTTCAAATGGAAGAATGATTAGGTTTGAAGAAAGTGAAATTAGAGTAATGGGTAGAACTGCTTCAGGCGTACGTGGAATCGAAGTAGGCGATGGTGTCTGTGTAGGTTGTGAAATAGCTGAGCCAGGCCAAAACATATTAGTTGTTACAGAAAATGGTTATGGTAAAAAAACATCTATAGATGAATATAGAATGACCCATAGGGGTAGCAAAGGTGTTAAAGCCCTAAATATCACATCAAAAAATGGTAATATAATATCATTTAAAACTATTCATGGTGATGAAGATTTAATGATAGTGACAAACAATGGTATTATAATCAGAATATCTTCAAATCAAGTTTCTTCAACAGGAAGAGTTGCTCAAGGTGTTCGATTGATTAATTTAAAGGATGATCAAAAAGTAAGTACAATAGCAATTTTAAATAAAGAAGAAATAATTGAAGAAGTTGAACAAGAAACAGATAATGAATAGTCACAATGTTTCACGTGAAACATAAAAGGAGAATTTTCAATTCTCTTTTTTATTATAGCTTCTAATTAAATTTATTTAATGTTTCACGTGAAACATAATAAATATATTAGATATTATTTAAAAGGAATATCAAAACTTTATTATTATGATTAAAGTGAAATTATAATAATCATATTATGAATGTATTTCTTTATTAGCATTTATATGTTTCACGTGAAACATATAAATTAAAAATTTAAATTAAATTATATATCATATATAATGTAGAAAAATGTTTAATTATGTTAATTAAATAACATTGATGTTTCACGTGAAACATAGTTGCAAAAAAGGCAAAAGTATAGTATATTTATATTGCACAACATTTATGGTTGAAACAGGTCAGAGTCGGAAGACAGCATCCTTAAAATCCTCTAAATGTGTGTGCTTTTTAATATATGGTGAATAAAATGAATGAATATATGAAAATAGCATTACTTGAAGCTGAAAAATCCTTGAAGTTTGGAGATGTTCCAGTTGGAGCAATAATTGTAAAAAATGGCAAAATTATAGCAAAAGCTTATAATGAAAAAGAAAAAAAGAAAAATGCAATTAAACATGCAGAGATCATAGTTATAGAAAAAGCGTGTAAAAAATTAAAAACATGGTATTTAGATGATTGTGATTTGTATGTTACTTTAGAACCATGTTTAATGTGCTGTGGAGCAATAATTCAATCCAGAATTAAGAATTTATACTATTCTACAGAATCAAAAAAATTTGGTTATGTTGAAAGTATTAATGAATTATTTAATGATAAAAACAATCATATTCCAAAAGTTTATACCGGTTTAGAGAAAGAACAATCGGTAAAATTATTGACAGATTTTTTTAAAGATAAAAGGAATTAACAAAAGTTAATTCCTTTTGTTTTATAAGGGTTTGTGTTATAATTTAATAGGAGGTAACTAATATGTATCAAGCACTTTATAGAAAATACAGACCAAATAATTTTGACGAAGTTACAGGACAAGAAATAATTAAAAAGACACTGCAGAATGCAATATTAAATAATAAAATATCACATGCATATTTATTTACCGGTCCAAGGGGTACTGGAAAGACATCGATAGCTAAAATATTAGCTAAAACAGTAAATTGTATAAGTTTGCAAGGTTATATGCCATGTAATGAGTGTGTAAATTGTACACAAATAAATGATAAACAATCAAATGATATAATTGAAATAGATGCAGCATCTAATAATGGAATAGATGAGATAAGGGAAATACGTAATAAAGCAAATTTAGTTCCTACAACTGGAAAATATAAAGTTTATATTATTGATGAGGTACACATGTTAACTACAGGTGCGTTTAATGCATTATTAAAGACACTTGAAGAACCACCATCACATGTAATATTTATTTTAGCAACAACAGAGCCACATAAAATACCTGCAACTATATTATCTAGATGTCAGAGATTTGACTTTAAAAGAATAGCAAATATTGATTTGATAGAAAGATTAAAATATATAATAAAACAGGAAAAAATTAATATAGAAGATGATGCAATAAATGAAATAGCAAGATTATCTGATGGAGGTATGAGGGATTCAATTAGCTTATTAGATCAAGCCCTTGCCTATTCACCACAAAACATATCACTTGAAGATATACATGAAATAAATGGTTCCTTACCTATAGAAAAACTATCAAATTTTGTTAGTTTAATATTAGAAAAGAATATAGAGAAACTATTAAATTTAATTGATGAATTTAATGATTCCGGAAAAAACTTAATAAAAATATCTGAAGAAATAATAAGTTATCTTAAAAATATTCTTTTATATAAAATTTCTCCGGATTACTTAAAAAATATAACTAATAACTATCAAATTTATGAAGAAGCAGCAAAAAATATATCAAAAGAATTAATTATTGAGCTTATCAGCAAATTCAATATGTCTATGAATGATATAAAATTATCTAGTGATCCAAAACTATCAATGGAATTATTAATAATTAAGGAATGCTCTAATTTGGAAGAAACAAAGCAAAAGGAAGTTCATCATAAGGAAATGAAAGCTGATAAAGTCATAAATACAAAAGAAAAAGAAAAATTAATTAATCAAAAAACATTGCTAAATCAGGACAATAATATTTGTGAAGTTGAAATTGAGAATAAATCAATAAAAATAAGAGATGAAATAGATCAAAATTCAAAATTAATGGAAGAATTTAAGAAAAATAGAATAAATAATGCATTAGCAAGATTTGATAAGAATATATTAATAAGTTTAAGAAAAAGTTTATATAAAGTAGAAGATTATTTATTAGATGAAAATTATAGTGTTTTTGCTTCTATGATAATAGATGGTGAATTAAAAGCGACGAGTGATGAATATTTGGTTTTTGTTTTCAAGACAGAAAATTTATCATTGGAATTTAATAAAAATATTGTAATAGTTCAAGAACTTTTTGAAAAAATATTCGATAAACTGTATAAGGTTATATCTACAGATGATATTTCCTGGGAAATGATAAAAAAAGATTTTAATAATAAAAGCGTTGTTTTTGAATATATAGAGGAACAACAAGATTTAGAAAAAAAAATATCAATGAATAATTATAAAAATGAAGTAAAAGAACTTGATAATATTTTTGGAGATATAGTAGAATATAATTAAAGAAAAGAGGAATATAAATGAATATACAAGCAATGATGAAGCAAGCACAAAAATTACAAAAGGATATGCTTAATGCAAAAGAAGAAATAGATAAAACTGTATTTGAGGCTAAATCTTCCTTTGTAACTGTAAAAGCAAACGGAAAAAGAGAAGTATTGAATATTAAAATAGATATGGATTTAATAGAAAAAGATGACATCGAAATGTTAGAGGATATGATTCAAGTTGCTATTAATGATGTTATGAAACAAATCGAAAAGGAAACTGAAAATAAAATGGGTAAATATACTCAAGGTATGCCAGGTTTATTTTAATGAATTATCCTAGTATATTAAAAAAATTAATTGATTGCTATAAGAAATTGCCAGGGGTTGGTGAAAAATCTGCTGAGAGAATGGCTTTGGCAACGATTGAACTGGATCAAGAAGTTTTAAATATATTTTCAGATTCTATGTTAAATGTTAAAAACAAATTAAAAAGATGTATTAAATGCAATAATTATTGTGAAGATGAACTGTGTGAAGTATGTCAGTCAAAAAATAGAGATATTTCAACTATATGTGTTGTTGAGGAACCTAAAAATGTAATTCTATTTGAAAAAGTGGGGACTTATAATGGATTATACCATGTCCTTGGTGGTTTGATATCACCATTAGATGGTATAAATCCAGATCAGATTAATATTGAAACACTTTTAAAAAGAATAAAGGAAGAAGATATAAAAGAAGTTATTTTTGCACTAAAACCAAGTATAGAGGGTGAAACAACCACTCTATACATAAGAAAGTTACTTGAAGGTAAAAATATTATAGTTTCTAAAATAGCTCATGGTATTCCTATGGGCGCAGATATAGATTATATAGATTCATTAACATTAGAATTGGCTTTAGAGGATAGAAAAAGAATTAATAATAAGTAGAATAAAAAAAATAAGCACTAATACAATTTAATAGGTGATAGAATGAAAAAATTTTTTAAACTTATTAAAAAAGTAATTTATGGTTTTTTGTTAATATATAGTTTTAATCTAGTATTACAACCTTTGGATATTAACATTCCATTAAATTTTATAACAGTTGGTGCTGTTTCTCTATTTGGGATAAGTGCATTTTTATCGCTAATAACCTTATTATTAATGTTTTTTTAGGAGGTATAGCATGCTAATTAGTAGATATGAAAAAGAACAACCAATAGCTTCAAAAACATTAGTACAAGCTATATCTAATAATAGGATATCTCATGCGTATTTATTTGAAACAAATAATTATTATCAATCAAATGATTTTATAATGTCTTTTGTAAAAGATATTATATGTAATAACAGTGATAAGAGTATAAATGATAATATTTGTCAACAAATTGATAATGATGAGTATATTGAACTTAAAATTATTAATCCTCAGGGATTACAAATAAAAAAAGAAGAAATGTTAAATCTTCAAGAAGAATTTAAAAATAAACCTCTTGAAGGTAAAAAGAAAGTATATGTTATAAACAATGCCGAAAAACTTAATTCATCTTCCGCAAATACAATATTAAAATTTTTAGAAGAACCGGAAGATGATATTATAGCAATTTTAGTTACTAGTAATAGGTATCAAATACTTAATACTATTTTATCGCGTTGTCAATTAATTGTCTTAACTAATACAAAGAAGACTACTGATATAAGTACATTTGATAAAATCAACAATTTAGTATATAATAACTCAGGTTCTTATGAAGAAAATCAAAAAAAAGAGCAAATAGAGCACACATTAGATTTTATTTCTTTTTATGAACAAAAAAAAGAAGATGTAATTTTGTTTTCTAATAACGAATTTATGCAATTTTTTATAACGCGAGATTCTGTTGTAAATGTTTTTGAGATAATGAAACTTTTTTATTTAGATACACTAAAATTTAAAACAAATGCTAAAATTGAAATATTCGATGATTACATGGAACAAGTATCTACTATCTCAAATAAAAATACTGTCTTAAGTTTAATTATAAAAATTAAAAAAATAATAAAATATACAGAAAGAATCAAATATAATGTTAATATAAATTTACTTTTAGATAGCTTTATAATTGAATTAGGAGATGAATTAGATGATTGATGTTGTTAGTATTTCTTTTAATGAAAAAGGCAAAACTTATTTGTTTTCTCCAAATAATCTACATTTAAAAAATAATATAACTGTTGTTGTTGAAACAGAGCGAGGGTTGCAATTTGGAAAAGTTGAAGGAGAAATTCAAAAAATTTCTGAGCAAAAACTTTTAGCACCATTAAAACAAGTTATTAGAATTGCTTCAAAAAATGACTATGAACAGAATAAAAAAAATATTTTAGATGCTTCAGATGCATTAAAAAAATGCAAAGAAATTGTTGAAAAAGAAAAGTTGAATATGCAAATAATCGATGCTACTTATACATTTGATAGAAGTCAATTAATGTTTAGATTTCTTGCAGATAATAGAATAGATTTTAGAAATCTTGCTAAGGAATTAGCTTCTTTATATAAGACGAGAATAGAGCTAAGACAAGTTGGTGTAAGGGATAAAGCGCGCGAAGTTGGAGGCATAGGTCAATGTGGTAGATGTTTTTGTTGTTCAAAATTTGCAAATAATTTTGATAGTGTTTCTATAAATATGGCAAAGAATCAAGGGCTTGCTTTAAATCCAAGTAAAATAAATGGTGTATGTGGTCGTTTACTTTGTTGTTTGAAATATGAAGACGATAATTATAAAGAGGCAAAGAAGAATTTTCCTTCTATAGGTTCAAGAGTAAAAACAAAAGAAGGAGAAGGAAGTGTAGTTAGTATAAATGTCTTAAGTGGAACATATGTTGTTTATATTGCCGAAAAGGGCCCAATAGAAGTGAATATTGATGTCAAAAGTTAAAAATTATTTATTAGGTTATAAAGAAATGTATATAGTACAAGATACCGATTATTTTAATTTTTCTTTGGATTCTGTTTTATTGCCTAATTTTGTGACATTAAATAAAAATATATCAAAAATAATGGATATAGGTTGTGGTAATGCACCTATTCCTTTAATTTTATCTACTAAAACTAATGCTGAAATAGTTGGTGTAGAAATTCAAAAAGATCTATATGATTTGGCAGTTGAATCAGTTAATATTAATAAAAAAGATAATCAAATTAAAATAATTAATGCTGATATAAATGACTTGTATGAAAGTATTGAATCTGACACGTATGATGTAATTACATGCAATCCCCCATATTTTAAATATAACGAAAATTCCAATATTAATTTTGATGATCATAAAACTATAGCTCGACATGAAATCACTTTAAATCTTGATAAATTATTTAATATAAGTAAGAAAATATTAAAAAATAATGGTGTAGTATCTATCGTTCATAGACCAGAAAGATTAGTTGAAATAATTGAAATAATGAAGAAGAATAATATTGAACCTAAAAGAGCACAATTTATATATCCCAAAATTAATAAGAGAGCAAATATATTATTAATTGAAGGTGTTAAAAATGGGAAACCTGGCCTTGAAATTATGGCCCCATTGTATTCACATAACGAATATGGTGAATATACAGAAGAGATAAAAAATTTTTTTGAATAGAGGTGTAATAATGTCGCAAAAAAGTTATGATGAACAAGCAGCTTTATATTTAATACCAACTCCTGTGGGAAATATGGATGATATTACTTTAAGGGCAATAAAAACTATAGAAAATGTAGACATTTTGCTAACTGAAGATACTAGAGTTACAGGTTTGTTACTAAATCATTTAGGTATAAAAAAGAGGATGATTGTTAATAATGATCATAATGAAGAAAAGAACAAAGAAATAGTAATTAAGTATTTAGAAGAAGGAAAAAATGTTGGTCTTGTAAGTGATAGAGGTACTCCAATAATAAGTGATCCGGGATTTAACATATCAAAAATAATGATAGATGCTGGTTATAAAGTTATTGGTTTGCCTGGAGCAACTGCTTTAATTCCTGCTTTGATTATGTCTGGATTAAATCCGCTTCCTTTCATGTTTGTAGGCTTTCTTAATAGTAAAGAATCTAAAAGAAAAAAAGAATTAGATGATTTAAAAAATATAAAAGCTACTTTGTTGTTTTATGAAGCACCTCATCGTATTATTAAAACATTATGTAATATACAAGAAGTATTTGGAGATAGAAATATTTCTATTTCCCGGGAAATAAGTAAAAGATATGAAGAAGTATATCGTGGAAAGATATCAGAAATAATACCTTTAATGGTTGATGTTAAAGGCGAGATGGTTGTTGTTGTTGAGGGAAATAATTCGATATCTAGCTTTGATGATATTAATATTGCCGATCAAATAAATATGTTGATTGATGATGGAATATCTGTTATGGATGCTATAAAGCAAGTTGCTAAAAAAAGAAATCTTCCAAAAAGTGAAGTATATAATATGTATCATAAGTAGGTGATAAAATGAAACTGATAGTTGGACTTGGAAATCCAGGAAGAGAATATGAAAATACAAGACATAATGTAGGATTTATTATATTAGATAGATATTTGCAAGAGAATAATATATCGAATGGCAAAGAAAAATTTGGTGGTTTATATTTTGAAGGATTTATTAATCAAGAAAAAGTTGTTTTTTTAAAACCTCAAAAGTATATTAATTTATCTGGCCAAGTTTTAAAACAATACATGGATTTCTTTAAAATTGATATTAATGATGTTTTAATTATACATGATGATCTTGATACTCCGTGTGGTTCTATCAAATTACGTTTAAGCGGCGGTAGCGGTGGCCATAATGGACTGAAAGATATAGAAAACAACATTCATAGCAAAGATTATAGAAGAATAAAAATTGGTATATCCAACAATAAAACAATAGATACAAAAGATTATGTGCTTGGCAAATTTAGTAACGAAGATAAAGAGATAATGAATTCTGTAATAGAAAAATCGATCGATATTATAGATGATTATTTTAATATGACATTTACTAATTTAATGAATAAATATAATTAATGATACAACATGTATCATTTTTGTCGTGAAAGGAGGAATATTATGAGTTTATTTAGTAATTTTGATTCAGAAAATATTAGTGGTTTAACTTTTGAATTAAAAGTAATCTATATAAAAGAATTTTATGAAAAAAGTAATGAATCTTTTTTAGTTGTAACTAGTTCATTATATGAAGCAAATAAATTTTACCAATCATTATTAGAATATACTGATAATATTCTTCTTTTTCCTATGGACGACTTTTTAACTAGTGAGGCAATAGCAACATCACCTGAGTTAAAAATAACTCGCTTGGAAACAATAACTGAATTACAAACTAAAAATAAGTTTATTGTTGTAACAAATTTAATGGGAGCGCTTAGATTTTTGCCTTCTGAAAAATTATTTTCTTCTCGAAAAATAAAATTAAAAGTAGGTCAAGAATATGAAATAAAAAAATTAGTTTCTAATTTATTTGATTTAGGATATGAGAAGAGTATTACAGTAAATAAAACAGGTGATATTGCAACTAGAGGATTTGTTGTTGATATTTTTCCAATATCGGCGAGTAATCCGATCAGAATAGAATTTTGGGGAAATGAAATTGATTCAATAAGAGAGTTTGATATTGATAATCAATTAACTATATCAAAAGTGGATGAAGTAGAAATTAATTCAATAACAGAGTTTTTAACAGATGCGGAAATAGATAAATTTGGAATACCACATAGAATGTTATATAAATATGAAAATGTATATTCTATTCTAGATTTTGTTAATGGAAATGTTATTTTCAATGATTACTATCAATTAGAAGCTAGCTATAATAGTTTATTAGAAGAAATGCATAACTATAGTATTAGTGAAAATTATAATAGTGATACTGTATATATGCATGATTTAAATAGCTTAAAGTATAATAATGTCAAATATTTTAACGAATTTGATAATAGTAAAAATTTTAATAATCATACAAATTATGAAACTTATGAAATCGAATCTTTAAATATATCTCGCGATGAAATAAATAAAAGATTAAGTATGTATCTAAATAAATATGACAAAGTTTATTTATGCGTATCTAATTTGAAAAATGCCAGTAAAATTGAAATTATGTTAGAAAACAAAAATATCATTTTAACTGATGAAAATAACTATATTTCAAATAAAATTAATATGATTGTCAGAAAAATAAATAAAGGTTTTATTTTTAACTCAAATGTTTATATAAGTGACAATGATATTTTTTCAAAACAAATTGATAGTCATTATAAGACAAAATTTAAACTAGGAACAAAAATTAGAGATATAAGTAAGTTAAATATAGGTGATTATGTTGTTCATTCAATGCATGGCATAGGTAAATATGTAGGAATAAAATCATTAGAAAAAAATGGATTTAAAAAAGATTATTTGCTAATTAATTATAGAGACAATGATAAATTGTATATTCCAGTAGAAAAAATAGATATGATTAGCAAGTATTCATCAAAAGAAGGTTATCAACCAAAATTAAACAAACTTGGAAGTATTGAATGGGAAAAAACCAAATTAAAAGCACGTAAAAAAATAGAAGATATTGCAGCTGAACTTTTAAAATTATATGCATTAAGGGAAGCAATCCACGGTTACAGTTATCCTAATGATAGCGAAGAACAGATAGAATTTGAAAGAGAATTTTCATATACAGAAACTTCAGATCAACTTAAAGTAATTGAAGAAATTAAAAAAGATATGCAAAGAACTTCGCCAATGGATAGACTTTTATGTGGTGATGTTGGTTATGGAAAAACAGAAGTAGCATTCAGGGCCATTTTTAAAGCAATACTAGGAAATAAACAAACTGCTATTTTATGTCCAACTACAATTTTATCAAACCAACATTATAAAAATGCTTTAGAAAGATTTAAATCTTTTCCAATTAATATTGAATTATTAAATAGATTTGTAACTCCAAGAAAAGTAAAAGAAATATTAGTAAAATTAAAGGATGGCAAAATAGATTTATTAATAGGTACACATCGAATATTAAGCAATGACGTTGTATTCAAAGACTTAGGTTTGCTTGTTATTGATGAAGAACAAAGATTTGGGGTAAAGCATAAGGAAAAAATTAAATCCTATAAAAATAATATTGATGTTTTGACATTATCAGCAACACCAATACCAAGAACATTACAAATGTCTATGTCAGGTTTGAGAAGTTTATCGCTAATTGAAACACCACCAGTAGATAGATATCCGATTCAAACTTATGTTTTAGCGGAGAATAAGCAAATTATAAAGGATGCAATATATAAAGAATTATCCCGAAAAGGCCAATGTTTTATATTGTTTAATAATATAGAACAAATGCGAGCAAAAGAAAAGGAAATTTCTTCTTTAGTTCCTGATGCAAAAATAATATGCGCCCATGGAAAAATGGGAAAAACTGAGTTAGAAGAAATAATGTATGATTTTACTGAAGGCGCATATGACATATTATTGTGTACAACAATAATAGAGACTGGAATTGATATACCTAATGTTAATACACTAATAATTTATGATGCTGACCATTTTGGATTATCGCAACTATATCAAATAAGAGGAAGAGTTGGGAGAAGCAACAAAATTGCATACTGCTATTTAATGTACAATAAACAAAAGGTTTTGTCCGAAATAGCAATTAAAAGACTAAATGCTATTAAAGAATTTACTGAACTTGGTAGTGGCTTTGCAATAGCAATGAGAGATTTATCTATTCGTGGTGCTGGTGATATTTTAGGAAGTGAACAAGCGGGTTTCATAGATACAATTGGAATTGAATTGTTTATGCAAATGCTTGATGACGAAATAAATAAGTTAAAAGGTATAAAAGTTGATGAAGAAGAGGAAGAATCACAACCTTTAATTGAAGTAGCTACTTCTATTGATGATAATTATGTGGCAGAGGAAGAACTAAAAATAGAAATTCACAAAAAAATAAACAGTATTAATTCTAAAGAAAAATTATTATCAATAAAAAGTGAATTAGAAGATAGATTTGGGACTTTAAGTGAAGATATAATTATATATATGTATGAAGAGTGGTTTGAAAAACTAGCTAGCAAATTAAATATAAATAAAATAAAACAAGGTAAAAATTTTATTGAAATAACAATACAAGAACAAACATTACGTTTGTTAGATGGTCAGGAGTTATTTATAGGAGCTAATAGAATTTCAAGAATGTTTAGATTTTCAATGAAAAATAAATGTTTAATAATAACATTAGATATAGTAAAATTGGATAAGCATTTTGTTTACTATTTAATTGATTTATTTGAATTAATAGAAAGTATAAAAAAATAAAACGAAAGATTTCTTTCGTTTTATTTTGCCATTCTTTCCATAATAACTGGAATAACTTGTTTCTTTCTAGAAACTATACCATCTAAGTACTTACCTTGTTTTAAGTCTTTTCCAAAGCATTCATCTAGTATATCAAATGCACCATTGTTATAATAAATATAAGATCCATTTGTTAATATATCGGTTACAAATAATGCAACAATATAGTAACCATTATTTTTAGATAAATTATTTATCAATTCTATGTATTTTTCAGCATTATTTCTTATATCGTTTGAAGAAACGGTAGATATTTGGCTAATTCCAATCTTCATTCCATCAATATCAAAGTTTTTAAAATCTGTATAGAAGATTTGTTCTTCTGTTTTGTTTTTTAGAGTAGAACCAGCCTTAAACATTTCCATGCCAAATTCTTTATAATCTAAACCGGAAATTTTAGCTAGTTCTTCAACAACATTTTTATCTATATCAGTTGTTGTTGGACTTGCAAATAATAAAGTATCAGAAATAATCCCGGACATCATTAACCCAGCAACATGTTTAGGTATTTCAACACCATTTTCCTTGTAAAGCATATATATTATCGTATTAGTACTGCCTACAGGCATGTTTCTAAAATTAATAGGGGCGGTAGTACCAATTGTTCCAATTTTGTGATGATCGACAATTTCAACAATCTCTGCTTCATCCAAACCATCTACACTTTGTTCATATTCATTGTGATCAACAAGAATAACTTTTTTCTTGTTTTTATCAGCAATATCAGCAAGTTTTAATAATCCATGACATTTATTATCTTTGTCAATTACTGGGAAATTACTAAATTTAGTTTTATTTGCTATCGCGATAAAATCATTTACCTCATCGTTTTCATCAAAACAAACTATATCATCTTTGTGCACTAATGTATTAATATCTTTACTTAGTGAAATTAATTTTGCAGAATTGAAAGTATTTAAACTAGTTTTTATTATATTTACTTTATTCTTTTTTGCAATTTCGACGTGTTCATCATGGATTTTACTACCGCCTGTTAATATAATTAATTTTGCTTTGCTGTTAACTGCATATTCAATAATACTATGTCTATCGCCGACAATTAATATTGTTTCTGAATCGATTTTAATATTTTGTATAAAAGTTGTACTTCGGTAAGAAGCTACAAGAATATTACCTATAATAACATCATCAAATTTAAGTAATTGTTCACCCTCAATAGTACTAATTATATTTTGATAACTTGCATTTATATACTCGTTATCGCCACAAATCATATCTTTAGCTATATCTTTCATAGAAACTTCACCCAAGAAAGTCTTATCATTATCAATGACAGGTATATTACTTATTAGGTTATTATTCATATAGTTAAAACTTTCATATACTGAAGTACTTTTATTTATAAAATTTGTTTTGTTATATTTTAAATCTTTAATTTGTAGCTTAACATCATTTAAATATTTTGGTTTTTCAATTTTAAAATAATCTAAAACAAATTTTGTTTCATTATTAACATCGCCTAAAACCATAGGGACAGTATCATATCCTAACTTATTTTTTAAATATGATAGATTAATTGCAGCAGTAACACTGTCGGTATCAGGCTTCTTATGTCCTATAACAAAAGTCTTGTTCATAATATCTCTTCCTTTTCACGTTATGTAATTATATCATAAAATTTGATATTTAGTATATGTTTTTAGAACAAGAGAATACTAAAAATAAAAAAAACAAAATATTTATTGTTGAACATGAATTGTAAATATGCTATAATATGTTATAAAAGTTTTGACGGAAAGAAAAGTAAGATGGTTTTTTAGAGAGTCTAGGTTGGTGTAAGCTAGATAAATTTATTTTATTTCGAATGGCTCCTGAACTTCTTAATCGATATTTAGATTAAGACGTATATATGCGTTAAATAATGAGGTAATATGTTTTCATATTATGAATAAGGTGGTACCGCGTACAAAGATTACGCCCTTTTATAGGGATAATCTTTTTTTTATAGAAAAAGGTGATAATATGCGTAAATTTGAAAAAATAAGTTTTAAACAATTTAAAAAAGACATAATTGATGATGAAATTTTGTATTCTTCATATAATATACCTAGGAGACATACTAAGAATAGTGCAGGATATGATTTTGAAGCTATTGAAACATATACTATTAAACCAATGGATATAATAAAAGTTCCTACTGGAATTAAAGTTCAAATGAATAATGATGAAATGCTTATGATTGTAGTTAGAAGCAGTATGGGATTTAAATACAATTTACGAATGTGTAATCAAGTTGGAATAATAGAGAGTGATTATTATGATAACGAATCGAATGAAGGGCATATGTGGATAGCTTTACAAAACGAGGGTAAAGAAACCATTGTTATAGAAAAAGGCGATAGATTTGCTCAAGGTATTTTTGTTAAATTTTTAAAAGTAGATAATGAAGAAGAAATAGAAGATAAGAGAAAAGGCGGTCTTGGCAGTACTGCAAAGGAGGAAGATTAATATGAAAGAAAAAAAGAATTTTTATATATCAACAGCAATAGCATATGCTTCTGCAAAGCCACATATTGGCAATACATATGAGATAGTTTTAGCTGATGCTATAGCTCGTTACAAAAGATTAAATGGTTACAATGTTTACTTTCAAACTGGTACAGATGAGCATGGACAAAAAATTGAGGATAAAGCTCATGACGCTGGAAAAGAACCACAAAAATATGTAGACGATGTTGCAGATGTTGTAAAAAGTATTTGGGATATTATGAATACAAGTTATGATAAATTTGTAAGAACAACAGATCCAGAACATGAAAGAATTGTTGCTAGAATTTTCGAAAGATTATATGAACAGGGTGATATTTATAAGGGAAAATATGAGGGATTATATTGTACACCTTGTGAATCATTTTTCACTGAGTCACAGTTAATAGATGGAAAATGTCCGGATTGTGGTAGAGATGTTACTGAAGCGAGTGAAGAAGCATATTTTTTAAAGTTGGATAAATACGCAAAAAGATTAGAGCAATATATAGAAGAACACCCAGAATTTATAGAACCGGTAAGCAGAAAAAATGAAATAGTAAATAATTTCATTAAACCTGGTTTACAAGATCTATGTGTATCAAGAACTTCTTTTAAATGGGGGATCCCTGTTAATTTCGATTCAAAACATGTTATATATGTATGGATTGATGCTTTAAGTAATTACATTACCTTCTTAGGATATGATCTAGATAATCAAAGTGAAAAGTTTAAAAATTTTTGGCCTGCCGATATTCACTTAATTGGTAAGGATATACTAAGATTTCATACAATATACTGGCCAATTATGTTAATGGCTTTAGATTTGCCTCTTCCAAAGAAAATATTTGGACATCCCTGGTTACTATTTGGTGAAGATAAGATGAGTAAATCAAAAGGAAATATTGTATATGCAGATGACTTAGTTAAATATTTTAGTGTTGATGCTGTTAGATATTACTTACTACATGAAATGCCTTTTTCAAGTGATGGGACTTTTACTTATGATTTGTTGATAGATAGAATAAATTCAGATTTAGCAAATATACTAGGTAATTTAGTTAATAGAACTATTTCGATGGCTAATAAGTATTTTGAAGGAAATGTTGAAAATAAGAAAATAGAGACTCAGTTAGATATAGAATATAAGAATAATTTTAAACAAGCCCCTATCAATATAGAGGAAAAAATAAATAATGTTAGAGTTTCTGATGCGTTAGAAGTTATAATTGAATTGTTTAGATCGTCAAATAAGTATATAGATGATACCACTCCTTGGAGTTTGGCAAAAGAAGATTCGGAAAAAGACAGATTAGAAACTGTCTTATATAATTTACTTGAAGGTATAAGAAAAGCTGCAATTTTATTACAGGCCTTCTTACCTGATACTGCTGAAGAAATATTTAGACAATTGAACACTGAAGATAAGGATTATGAAAATGTTGTAGAAAAATATCACACAAATAGTCCAAGCCCTTTGTTTGAAAGAATAGATAAAAGCAAAAAAATGGAAGAAATTCACAATTAATTGTAAATTGTTGTAAAATGTCATTAAAAAAGCAAAGAAAGTGTTTGCTTTTTTTAATGTTTAAATGTTATATTTATACTGTCGTGTTATATAGATAGGTTAGGGAATAAAATGTTTAAAAAATTTAAGGGTAAAAGAATAGGCAACCTCATTTTTGTATTTTTATTTTTGATAGTTATTTTAAGTTTAAGATTAATATATTCTTTTAATATATTAACTCTATTCTATTTCTTAGTTGTAGTTTATTACATGATTCAATATATTATCTTGAAGTTATCATAATTATACCTTTTGTGGTATAATTTTTTTTGGAGGAATATGTATGATGATAGATACTCATTGTCATTTAGATATAAATGATTATGATAATGTTGATAAGATTATTGACAATATGAAAGAGAATATTATGATTGCAAGCGGTTGTAATATGCAAACTAATAAAAGAGTTATTGAATTAGTTAATAAATATAATAATATATATGGAACAATTGGTATCCATCCTGAAGAAATATCTAGTACACTTGAGGAAGATTTAGATTTTATAAAAAATAACTTGAATAACCCTAAAATAGTAGGTGTTGGAGAAATAGGTTTAGATTATTATTGGAATAAAAATAATAAAGAACAACAAGTAGATGTATTTATGAAACAAATAGAACTAGCAAGGCAATATAATAAGCCTATCGTAATTCATAGTCGTGAAGCTATAGAAGAAACATATAATATATTAAGAGATAATTTGGGATCTCTTAAAGCTACTTTGCATTGCTATAGTTCAACACTCGATATGGCGAAAAGATTTCTTAAATTAGGAGTTAACTTTGGAATTGGAGGAGTATTGACATTTAAAAATTCTTCAAAATTACAAGAAGTAGTAAATGGACTTGATTTGAAACATTTTATGCTTGAAACTGATAGTCCATACTTAACTCCGGAGCCATACAGAGGACAAAAAAATGAACCTCACAATGCCATTTTTGTAGCAAAAAAAATAGCAGAAATTAAGAATATATCACTAGAAAAAGTTCTTGAAATAACAACTCAAAATGCCATTAACCAATTTGACTTGAAACTATAGTTATGTTACAATTTATATATGTATAATGCAGTTTTTTGAGGTGACTTATGAATATAACTTTCTTAAAAATTATAGTAAGATATGCAAGCTTATTAATTGTTTCAGTATCATCTCTATTTGGTACTGTAAAAATAGAAAAAGAAACTATTGGAATTAATAATGCGGATATGATTAAAAGCTCAAGCATAGTTAATACAATAATTGAATATGATACAATTACAACATATAATTCCAAAGTACCTAGTGGAATAACGAATATTATTACTAAAGGGCAAGATGGAATTGTATATTTAGATGGTCTAGGAAATACTTTTAAAACTTTACAACAAAAAATAGATGAAGTAGTTGAAGTCGGCATTGGGAAATATGGTGAATATGTTGGAACAATTACAGGATATGGTCCAGACTGTGCTACTTGTGATGGTCGTGGGTATGTAGCCTGTCCTACAAACTTAGGCAAGTATATTAGTCTAACAACAGATGGTATATATTATCAGGACGAAGATTTTGGAAACATTCGAATTTTGGCAGCAGATCAAAGGGAATTTCCTTGTGGAACAATCATTCAAATAAATAATGCTGATTTAACTGAACCAATCATAGGTATAGTATTAGATACAGGTTATGCTATGAGGAGTGCTTATGATCAAGGTTATATAAGTATTGATTTGGCATTTGAAACAGAAGTTGGAATAACGTTTGAAACTAATAAAAATACGAATTTTAGTGTAAAAAGATGGGGATGGTAAAAAATCCCTTTTTTATTGCTTATATTTTTATTTTTAGGTATAATTGAGAAGGAAGTGATTATATGGAATATTCGCCAAAAAAGATGCAAGAAATGTTGTCAAATAAAGACTTTAGCTTAAAAAAGAAGTTTGGCCAAAATTTTATAATAGATGAAAATATAATAAAAAATATAATTAGCAAGTCAGAAATTGACAAGGATACATTAATTATAGAAATAGGTCCAGGCGCAGGATCATTAACTTATGGTCTTGCCAAGTTTGCTAAAAATGTTCTTTGTTATGAAATAGATACTACTTTAGAAGGAATTTTAAAGGAGAATTTAAGAGAATTTAATAATGTAGATGTTTTTTATAAAGACTTTTTACAAGCTAATCTTGAAGAGGATTTAAAAAAATACGATTATAAAAAACTTTATGTGGTAGCAAATCTGCCTTACTATATTACTACTCCTATAATTATGAAGTTAATAGAAGACAAGATAGATGTAGATAAAATAGTTGTAATGGTACAAAAAGAAGTTGGAGACAGGTTCAAAGCAGTTCCTGGTAGTAAAGATTATAGTTCCTTATCTATCTTTCTAAAATATTACTTTGAAATCAATAAATTAATGGATGTAAGTAAAAATGTTTTCTTGCCAAAACCTAATGTTGATAGTATAGTTGTATCCTTTACAAAGCAAAATAGTAAAATTTTTGTTAATAATGAAGATTTTTTCTTTAAACTAGTTAGAGATAGCTTTAAACAAAAAAGAAAAACATTACGTAATAATTTAAAAGATTATAATTTAGATACTATAGCTAATATATTAGAAAAGTACAATCTTAATTTAACTGTAAGGGCTGAGCAAGTACCAATAGAAATTTTTGCTGATATTGCGAATAATTTGGGGTAGTATATATGAAGAATACATTATGGTACGATATAATGTCTGAAGAATATAATAAGAAATATTTTATTAATTTGGAAAATTATATAAGGGAAGAATATAAAAATAAGGTAGTTTTTCCTGCTTCTGACAGCATATTTAAGGCATTAAAATTAACTGATTATAATGATGTTAAGGTTGTAATATTAGGACAGGATCCTTATCATGGCATAGGTGAGGCACAGGGATTGTCATTTTCTGTACCAAATAATATTCAAAAACCTCCATCACTACGTAATATCTTTAAAGAATTGAAATTGGATGTCAATATAGATAGAGAATCAAACGACTTAACTGATTGGGCTAATCAAGGTGTTCTACTACTAAATTCTATACTAACAGTAGTAAAAGATAGCCCATTGTCACATAAAGATAAGGGTTGGGAAATATTCACTGATGAAATAATAAGAAAATTAAATAATAGAAAAAAGCCAATAGTATTTATTTTATGGGGAAACTATGCAAGAAGTAAAAAAATTCTTATTACTAATAAGAATCATTTTATTATAGAAAGCGCTCACCCTTCGCCATTATCAGCAAGTAGGGGTTTTTTTGGAAGTAAACCTTTTTCTAAAGCAAATGATTTTTTGGAAAAAAATAATATAGAGAAAGTAAGGTGGTAATATGGAAGAATCATATGACTATTTAATGAATGAATTGAAAATAAAGTACGGTGATACTGTTGTGGCTGGAGTATCTGGTGGTCCAGATTCGATGGCTTTATTATCCTTGTTGATTCAAGTAAAGAAAGCACTTGATATTGAAATAGTTTGTGCCCATGTAAATCATAATACTGGAAGACCAGGACAGTTTGAAGAACAAAAATTTGTGGAAAAATATTGTAGAAATCATAATGTTACATTTGAAACCATGACTATTGAAGATTACGGAGATGATAATTTTCATAACGAAGCACATACTAAGAGATATAATTATTTCAGTGGACTTATAAAGAAATACAATGCTAAATACTTGTTTACTGCACATCATGGTGATGATTTAATTGAAACAATATTAATGCGTATAGTAAGAGGTTCAACATTAAGAGGATACAGCGGATTCTCAAAAGTGATTGATAAGGGGTCATATAAAATAGTAAGACCTCTTATGAATTTAACTAAAGATGAAATTCTTGCATATGATAAAAAGAATAAAATACCATATGCATTAGATAGTTCAAATCAAAAAGATGTTTATACTCGTAATAGATTTAGAAAATATATAGTTCCTGAATTTAAAAAAGAAGACCCAAATGTCCACAATAAATTTTATAAATTTAGTAAAACACTATTAGAATATAACGAATATATAGAAAAGGAAGTAGCTAAGAAGATTAAAACTATATATGTAAATGAAGTATTAAATATAGAAAAATTTGTTCAAGAAGACAAGGTTATTCAGATGAAAATAATATATTATATATTAGAGCACATTTATCAAGATGATTTAATGTTAGTTACTGATAGGCATGCTGAAATTTTATGTGAGGTTATTAATTCTAAAAGAGCAAATGTAAAGGTTCATTTACCTAATAACATTCAGGCGATTAAATCTTATAATACTTTAGTTTTAGCAAATTTAGAACAAAAAAATAATGAATACGAAATTGAAATTAGTAAATTTATTAATCTACCAAATGGCAAGAATATTGAAGTTGTCGATAAAAGTGACGATACTGATAACTATATATGTCGCTTAAGTAAAGAAGATGTTGCTTTTCCTCTTCATGTTAGAACGAGAAAAGATGGCGACAAAATGGCTGTTAAAGGGATGATAGGCAATAAGAAAATAAATGATATTTTTATTAATGAAAAAATATCTACAAAAGATAGAGATTTATGGCCTGTTGTGGTAGATAATGAAGAGAACATTGTTTGGTTACCAGGCCTTAAAAAAAGCAAATTTGATAAGCAAAAAAATGAAAACTATGATATAATACTAAAGTATTATTAAGGAGGAATAAATTTAATGAATAAAAAAACATTAAAAAAGAGCTTTTTACCTTATGTTTTTCTGTTTCTAATAATTATAAGTATTGTTTACTTTATGGATATTTTAAATCAAAAAGTAAATATTCTTACTTACAATCAATTTATTGAAGCTGTAGATAAAGGTGAAGTTAAAGATGTTACTATAACACCAGAAAGTAATGCTGGTGTATACCAATTAACGGGAACAATGAAAGATTATAAAGAAGAAGAAACTTTCTTTTTGAGAGTTCCTTACTCAAGTGAAACAATGGCAATAATTTATGATGCTCAAAAGGAACAAGGTTTTACATTAACAACAGAATCTGATCCTAATTCAAGCATGTTATTAACATTTTTAGTCAATGTTTTACCAATGCTATTATTAATAGGTTTTGCATTCTATTTTATAACTAAACAAATGAGTGGCGCAAATAAATCAATGGATTTTGGCCGCAGTAGAGCAAAATTAAATGATAATAAAAATAAAGTAACTTTTGATAAAGTTGCAGGTCTAGATGAAGAAAAAGAGGAAGTTAAGGAATTAATTGATTTCTTAAAAAACCCAAAAAAATTTACTGATATGGGTGCTAGAATACCAAAAGGTGTATTGTTAGTAGGGCCTCCAGGAACAGGTAAAACATTGCTTGCTAGATCAGTAGCAGGAGAAGCAAACGTACCTTTTTATTATATAAGTGGTTCTGAGTTTGTTGAACTATTTGTAGGTGTTGGAGCGTCTCGTGTTAGAGATATGTTTAAACAAGCTAAAGAAACAGCACCATGTCTTATCTTTATAGATGAAATTGATGCTGTGGGTCGCCAAAGAGGAGCTGGTTTAGGTGGAGGTCATGACGAACGTGAACAGACACTAAATCAATTACTTACTGAGATGGATGGTTTTGGAGCTAATGAGGGAATAATAATAATTGCAGCAACAAACCGACCAGACGTACTTGACCCTGCTCTTTTAAGACCTGGAAGATTTGACAGACAAATCACAGTTAATTTACCTGATGTAAAGGGACGAGAAGAAATTCTTGAAGTTCATGCTAAAGGTAAAACTTTTTCAAAACAAGTTAACCTTAAAAACATAGCCAAGAGAACAGTTGGACTAAGTGGTGCTGATCTAGAGAATTTATTAAATGAAGCTGCTTTGCTAGCAGTAAGAAGAAATAAAAAAAGCATTACGATGTCTGAAATAGATGAAGCTCATGACCGTGTGCTAATGGGACCAGCTAAAATTTCCCACAAGTATACTGAAAAAGAAAAAAAGGTTGTTGCTTATCATGAAGCAGGGCATGCTGTTTTAGGTATTAAACTAGATGGTGCTAATGAGGTTCAAAAGATTACTATTGTACCTCGTGGAGAAGCTGGGGGATATAATTTGATGCTTCCAAAGGAAGAAACTTACTTATCAACAAAGAGTGAGTTGTTAGAAACTATATCTGGTCTTCTTGGTGGCCGTGTAGCTGAAGAATTAACTTTTAATGAAATGACTACAGGAGCTCACAATGACTTTGAAAAAGCAACAAAAATAGCTCGTGCCATGGTTACAGAATATGGTATGAGTGAACTTGGACCAGTTCAATTTGAACACCAAGAATCAAGTGTATTCTTAGGCAGAGATTATAATAAGAGCCGTAACTTTTCAAGTCAAGTGGCTTTTGAAATCGATCAAGAAATGCGCAAGATAATAGATGAATGCTATAAAAAAACAACAAAAGTTTTAAAAGAAAATAAAGCATTATTAGATTTGATTGCAAAATCTTTATTAGATTATGAAACTCTTACAAAGGAACAAATCGAGTATCTAGTAAAAAATGGTTGCATGCCTGATGAAGATGGCGAAATTGATGCAAGCGATTTTGATGAACTTAGTTACGATGATTTAACTTTAGAAGAATTAGTTGAAATTGCTAAAGAAAAAAAAATTAAAGGTGCATCTAAAATGACTAAAGAAGAAATAATAGATGCTCTAAGTGGAAAAGATGCATAAGCATCTTTTTCTTTGCCAAGATATATAGCATTTAGAATAAAAGTGTGTTAAAATATAATTGTATATATTGTATTAGAAAATGGTGAGATAGATGGGCAAAGTAATAGCATTAGTTAATCAAAAAGGCGGTGTAGGGAAAACTACATCAAGTATTAATTTAGCTGCCTCATTGGGAGTATTAAAAAGAAAAGTATTACTTGTTGACTTAGACCCACAGGGGAATAGTACAACAGGTTTAGGTGTTGCTAAAGGCGAATGTGAAAATAGCATTTACGAATTGATGATAGATAAAGCTTCTTTAGAGAACACAATAATAAAAACTAAATTTAAAAATTTATATATATTACCAGCAACAATTAATTTAGCTGGTATTGATATAGAACTTGTGGAGAGAAGTAGACAAGATTCAAAGTTTAACAAAGGTGGACAATTAAAAAAATATTTGGATTTAGCCAAAGAAATATTTGATTATATTATAATTGATTGTCCTCCAAGTTTAGGTATTCTTACTACCAATGCATTAACTGCTGCTGATTCAGTAATTATTCCGGTTCAGTGTGAGTTTTTTGCATTAGAGGGAATAGCACAATTAGTAAATACAATACTTTTGGCACAAAAAAATTTAAATCCCCATTTAGATATTGAAGGTGTTTTACTTACGATGCTAGATAGTCGTACTTGTTTAGGACTAGAAGTAGTAGAGGACATAAGAGGCTATTTTAAAGAAAGAGTATATGACACAATTATTCCAAGGTTGGTAAAATTGTCGGAAGCACCAAGCCATGGCAAACCTATAATTTATTATGCTTCTAATAATAGAGGTGCAGAAGCATACTTGAGCTTAGCGAAGGAAGTGATTGCAAGAAATGGAAAATAGAAAAAGAGCACTAGGCAGAGGCTTAGAAGAATTATTCAATACAGAAACTTTAGATTTAGAAGGTATTGAAAAGAAAATCTATGAAACTGCTAGTAATGAAGAAATAGTAGAACTTCCACTTGAAGATTTAAGAGCTAATCCATATCAGCCACGAAAAAGATTTAATGATGAATCTTTGAAAGAACTAGCTGATTCAATTAAAAATCACGGTGTATTTCAACCTATAATTGTAAAAAAAAGTATTAAAGGTTATGAAATTATAGCTGGAGAGCGAAGATTTAGAGCATCTAAATTAGCTGGTAGAGATACTATACCAGCAATAGTTAGAGCATTCACTGATGAACAAATGATGGAAATAGCCTTGCTAGAAAATTTACAAAGAGAAAATTTAAGTGCTATTGAAGAAGCAATCGCATATAGAACTATGCTAGAAAAATTAGATTTGACTCAGGATGAACTTTCAAAAAAAGTAGGAAAAAGCAGAAGCCATATTACTAATATAATTGGTCTTTTGAGATTGCCAAAAGAAATTCAACAAATGATAATTCAGGAAGAGATAACGATGGGACACGCCAGAGTTATAAGTAAATTGGAATCAGAAGATGAAATGATAAAATTAGCTCATCAAATTGTTGAACAAAAATTACCTGTGAGAGATGTGGAAATTATTTCAAATAATCCAGAGATGTTAAAAAAAGTAAAAATGGAGAGAAAAAATCGTAATAATTATTCAGAGTATAAATATGTAGAAGATATGCTTAGAGAGAGACTTGATACAAGAGTGAAGATAAAAGAAAAAAGGATAGAGATTAATTTTAGTAATGTAAATGATTTAAACCGTATTCTTGAAATTTTAAATATTAAGGAGCAATAATATGATAGAAAAAATATTAGTAAAAGAAATTGTTGCACCAGTAATAATTATTATTGTTGCACTTATAATTTATGAAATAATCAAAAAAATAATTAAGAAAATATTTAAGTTTAAAGCAAGAGGTATTGATAGCAAACGTTTAACAACAATCCAATCTTTATTTACAAATGTTGTTAAAGTTTTTGTCATAGTAATAGCTATAATGATGATATTAGATGTTTATGGAATTGATACAAAGTCAATACTAGCATCCTTAGGGGTATTTACAGCTGTACTAGCTTTAGCATTACAGGATATACTAAAAGATTTTGTGGCTGGTATTACTATAATGCTTGAAGGGCAGTTTCGAATTGGTGATACGATTACAGTAAATTCATTTAAAGGGGAAGTAATATCCCTTACTTTAAAGACAACTAGAGTAAAGGCTTATACAGGTGAAATTAAGATATTTGCTAACAGAAGTATTAGTGAAGTAACAAATCATAATTTAGATGATTCTCTTGCTATAGTAGATGTTGGTGTAGCATATGAGTCAGACTTAGCAAAAGTAGAAAAAGTTTTAACTAAATTGTGTGAAAAATTATCAAGTGAATTAGAAAACTTAACTGGTCCAGTTGAATTATTAGGAGTAAATGATTTAGGAACTTCATCAATAACATATAGAATAACTGCCACAACAGTTTCAATGAAACAATACGAAATTCAAAGAAAAATGATGCGTGAAGTTAAATTAGAATTAGATAGAAACAAAATAGCTATTCCTTATAGTCAATTGGTGGTACATAATGGATAAGGAATATAAATTAGGAAGCATAGTAATGATGAAAAAAGCCCATCCATGTGGAAGCAATGAATGGGAAATAATTCGTGTGGGCGCAGATATAAAAATAAAATGTATAGCTTGTGGTCGAAGTATTATGATGCCTAGAATTGAATTCAATAAAAAACTCAAAAAAATAATTAATTTTTAGGAGGAGAGCATGAAAAGAATTAAAAGAAAGAAAAAAATGCTTGGGCCTGTTATAACTATAATATTATTAACTTTTATTATTATTGTAACAAGTACTATTTTTTCTTTATTACAAATTGATGCTGAACAAACGAGTATAGTTAAGAGTTCATTAGAAACTTCTGTAGTAACTGTAAATAACATATTAACCAAGGATGGTATAAAATATATTCTTGGTAACATTATTACAAACTTACAGGTTTTTGAGCCTTTAGTTTTATTGATTATTTCTTTAATAACTGTTAGTATTGGTGAAGCTAGTGGGATTTTTAAAGCTATATTTAGACCGTTAAGCAAAATTAATCCTAAATTTTTAACATTTTTAGTTTTGCTAATAGGAATTGGTAGTTCATTTTTTGGCGAATATAGCTATATATTCTTGTTACCAATAGTAGCAATTTTATATCAAATAATAGGTAGAAAACCACTACTAGGTATATTAACAGTTTTTATAGGAATAACTGTTGGATATGGCACAGGTTTTGTATATAATAATGAAGAAATAATTTTAGGAGCATTAACACAACAAGCAGCTACTTTGGATGTCGATAAAAACTTTGTATATGCTTTAAATTCAAATTCTTATATAATGTTTGTAAGTACATTTTTATTAGCTTTTATTGGTATATTTATTATTCATAATTTTTTAGATAAAAAGATACCAAGGAGTGCTATCGTTGAGGAAGATGAAATAGTTGTTTCTAAAAAAGCTTTATATTACACTAATCTGGCATTTGTGATGATGGGTATAATAATACTTTATATGATTATACCAAATTTGCCAGGGTCTGGGGTATTACTTGGTGATGGTGAATCATATGTAGAACAGTTACTAGGAGCATCCTCACCATTTTATGAAGGGTTTACTTTCATTTTATTAGGTATTACGATGATCTGTGGCTTTATATATGGTTTTATATCTGGAAATATAAAAAATAGTACAGAATACAGTGTGGGGTTGTCAAAGAATTTTGAAAATTTAGGATATTTATTTGTTTTATTATTCTTTGTATCTCAAATGCTTGGTATTCTTGAATGGACAAATTTAGGAAAGGTAATTGCATGCCAATTAACAACATTAATTAGTTCATTACCTTTTACAGGTTTACCTTTATTGATAACATTTTTCTTTGCAGTTATATTAATGTCAATATTGATACCTTCAGCTACTACAAAGTGGGGAATTATTTCTCCATTAATGGTACCTTTGATGATGAGATCAAATATTGCTCCAAACTTTACACAATTTGTATTTAGAGTTGGAGATGGAATTGGAAAAAGTATTACACCTTTCTTTGCTTATTACATGATTATGTTAGCGTTTTTAGAAAAATATAATACTAAGGAAAATTTAAAAATAACTGTTTTTGGCACTTTAAAGATTTTATTACCTACAATGTTGTTATTTGCAGGTTTATGGTTATTAATATTAGTTGGATGGTATGTAATAGGACTTCCTATTGGTCCTGGTATACACCCAACATTATAAAAGATGAGTTATCATCTTTTTTATTTCCTAATAAAACTTTATATGCTATAATATAAACGAAATGAGGAATTATTATGAGTTTGACAGCAGGAATCGTTGGCTTACCAAATGTTGGAAAATCAACTTTGTTTAATGCAATTACTAAAAAAAATATATTAGCAGCAAATTATCCGTTTGCAACTATTGATCCTAACGTGGGAGTGGTAACAGTACCAGATAAACGTTTAGATTATTTAAATAATTTATATATGCCAGCAAGTTTAGTGCCTACAGCTTATGAATTTACTGATATAGCAGGGCTTGTAAAAGGTGCTTCTAGTGGCGAAGGGCTTGGAAATAAATTTTTATCTCACATAAGAAATGTTGATGCAATAGTTGAAGTAGTAAGATGTTTTGATGATAAAAATATAATTCATGTCGAAAATAGTGTTGATCCAATTAGGGATATAGATATTATAAATATTGAATTAATCTTAGCTGATTTAGAAGTAATAGAAAATAGAATAAGTAGAATTGGTAAAAAAGCTTCTATGTCAAAAGATAAAGAGACAGTAGAAGAAGTTTCTTTTTTAGATAAAGCAAAAAAAGCGCTTGAGCAAAATTTACCACTAAGAAGAATTTCTTTAGATGAAGAAGAACTTAGAATTGCTAGACCGTTTAATTTTCTTACATTAAAGCCTATGATATATATGGCTAACATAAGTGAAGAAGATTTAATAAATGACGGAAATAAATATGTCGATATGGTACGAGGTTACGCTTCAAGCGAAAATGCTACTGTGGTAACTGTATGTGCAAAAATCGAATCTGAATTAAGTGAATTATCAGATGAAGACAAAAATGAATTTTTAAATGATTTAGGAATAAAAGAAAGTGGCCTTGATAAATTAATTTATGCAACATATGATTTATTAGGCTTAGCAACATATTTTACTGCTGGTACAGATGAGTGTCGTGCTTGGACTTTTAAAAAAGGCATGAAGGCCCCAGCTTGTGCTGGAATAATTCATAGTGATTTTGAAAGAGGTTTCATTAGAGCTGAAATAATGAGCTATGATGATCTTGAAAAAAACGGTAGTGAAAAAGGTGTTAGAGAAGCCGGCAAAATGCGTCTTGAAGGAAAAGAATACGAAATGCAAGATGGCGATATTTGTCACTTTAGGTTTAATGTATAAAAGTGTTTACAAATTCAATTAATTTTGTTATAATCTAAAGCGAGTATTAATTTACTCCTTGCTTCAGACGAAGCCGATAGACCACAAGGAGGTGTAAAAATGAGAAAATATGAAATCATGTTTATTGTTAAACCAACATTAAGCGAAGATGAAATTAAGAAAGTTGCCAAAAATTTTGAAACTATCTTGACTTCTAACGACGCTACTGTTACTAACTTTAAAGATATGGGTCAAAAAGAACTTGCTTACGAAATCAAAGATTTTAAAAATGGTTACTATTTTTTAATCAATCTAGAATCTAATGATGATAAAGCAATTAAAGAATTTGATCGTTTAGCTTTAATTAGTAATGATGTAGTACGTCATTTAATTACTAAACTAGAAGACTAATAGAGGTGCATAATGAATAGAGTATGTTTAATTGGTAGATTAACTGCCAAACCTGAACTTCGTACAACAAGTAATAATTTAGCTAATACTAGATTTACTTTGGCTGTTAATAGAAATTTTAGCAATGCTCAAGGTGAAAGAGAAGCTGATTTTATTACTATAGTTGCTTGGAGAAAACAAGCTGAGAATATTTGTCAATATTTAGACAAAGGTAGTTTAGTTTCAGTAGAAGGAAGAATACAAACAGGAAGTTTCGATGATAAAGATGGTAACAAAAGATATACTACAGAAGTAATAGCTGATCAAGTTAACTTCTTAGAGAGTAAGAATCAACGTACTGCATCTTCATCAAATAACAATCAATCAACTGGACCTAGTCCATATGATTATCAAACATCTAGTGCTCCAAAAAATAATGTAAATGTAGATAATGATCCATTTGCAGATTTTGGAGATAGTGTTTCAATTGATGATAACTTCCTAGATTAATAAGGAGGAAATAAAATGGCAGAATTTTATAGAAAAAAGAAAAAAATATGTCAAATGTGTGCAGGAAAATCTGTAGACTATAAAGATGTAGAAGTTATGAGAAAATATATTAGTGCTGATAAAGGTAAAATATTACCAAGAAGAATCACTGGTGCATGTTCTAAACATCAAAGACATATTGCAAATGAAGTTAAGAAAGCACGTTTCATAGCTTTAATTCCATTTGTTAAATAATAAATAATAATAAAAATAAAAATAACCCTTCGGTTATTTTTTTTTGATTAAAAATTCTTTAATTTCGTTTGGATCTTTATCATAAAAAACTATATCATGTATTAAATCTATGATAGGGATATCTACTTTTTTGTTTTTTATTAGTTTGTGAATAGATTTTAGTGTGTATAATCCTTCAATTGTAGTATTATTCATATATTCTTCAACTTTATCTTTACTAGCGCCACTGCCTAACATTTTTCCAAAAGAAAAATTACGACTCTTTGTACTTGTACACGTTAATAGCAAATCTCCAAATCCTGCATATGATAAAATTGTTTTACCATCACCACCCAAAGCCTTTATTAATTCTTTAATATCGTGTAATGATTCGGTAATTAACATCGCTTGTGTAGATTCTGGTAATCCCATTCCATCTATTATTCCAGCAGCAATTGCTATTACATTCTTAATAGAACCACATATTTCAGTACCTATAAGATCATTCGTGTCTCTTAATCTTAGTGTTTTATTTTCAAGACCATTATGTATTAACTCAGCTGTCACTTTATTTTTTGTAGCAAGTGTTAAACCAATTGGAACAAAGTGTGCTATGTCAATTGCAAAAGAAGGTCCTGATATGGCTGCTAAATTTTTAGTTTTGATATATTTTTCAACAACGTCATTTATAAAAAGACAAGTATCTTGTTCAATTCCTTTTGTAGCGATACAAACATGTTGTTCCTTTTTTATATAAATTGATAGTTCTTTTGATACATCATCGACAAAGCCTGCAGGAACCGCTATAACTATAAGTTCGCTTTTATCGATGCTTTCTTTTAGATCACTAGATATTGTAATGTTTTTTGGAATTGCAATATTGGGCAATACTTTTTCATTGACCCTAGTTTTTCTTAATTTTTCGGCACTTTCTTCAAATTTTTCCCACAAAGTAATATCACAGTTATTTTCATTAAACATTAGAGAAAGAGCAATTCCATATGCGCCTGCTCCTAAAATTGTTACTTTCATATACTCCTCTTTTCTATTTTGTACAATATAATTTTATCATATTTTTTATTTAAAACAAAACTTATACATGAATTTTAAAAAAACGAAAGATTTTTAAAAAAAGTGTTGATTTTTTATTAGTTTTCTAGTATACTTTTGTATGTGTGGCACGCGTAGATGTGTAAGGTTGCCGATACGCCAGGTTAAGTTGTGAGATAATTTAACCAAGAATCGGGTTTTTACATGGAGCGAGTCTATACCTGGATATAGGCGAAAGGAGGATACCATTATGTCTAAAACAAAAGTTCGTATCAAACTTAAAGCATTTGAACACAAAAGTTTAGATAGCGCATGTGCAAAAATTGTTGAAACAGTTAAAAGAACTGGTGGTGAAGTTAGCGGTCCTGTACCTCTACCAACTGAAGTTGAAAAAATCACTATTTTAAGAGCTGTTCATAAATACAAGGATTCACGTGAACAATTTGAAAAGAGAACACATAAGAGACTTATTGATATCACAAACCCAAGTAAGGAAACTATAGATGCTTTAACTCATCTTGAAATCCCAAGCGGTGTGGATATTCAAATTAAATACTAGTAGAACTAGTAAAATTCATTAGGAGGAAATATTATGGTAAAAGGAATCTTAGGTCGTAAAATTGGAATGACTCAAGTGTTTACTAAATCTGGTAAATTAGTTCCAGTAACTGTAGTTAAAGTTGATAAAAATGTTATAACACAAATTAAAACAACTGAAAACGATGGTTATGAAGCTATTCAATTAGGTTTTAGTGATACTAAAGAAAAAAATACGACGAAAGCTTCTATTGGTCATACCAATAAAGCTAACACAACACCTAAGCGCTTCTTTAAAGAAATCAGAGGTGTTAACGTTAACGAATATACATTAGGACAAGAATTATCTGCTGATGTATTCACTGAAGGTGAAATCGTTGATGTAACTGGAATCACTAAAGGTAAGGGATTCCAAGGCGTTATTAAACGTCATAATCAAAGCCGCGGGCCTATGGGTCACGGATCACATTATCATAGAAAACCAGGTTCAATGGGAACTATGAGACCAATGCGTGTTTTTAAAGGTAAAAAATTACCAGGACATATGGGAACTTTAACAGTGACTATTCAAAATCTTGAAATTGTTGCTACTGATATGGAAAATGGATTAATTCTTGTAAAAGGAAATATTCCAGGAGCTAAGCAATCATTAGTAACTATTAGAACATCTGTTAAAACTCCAGGTAAAGTAAATGATAGAGAAGAATTAATTTCTTACGCTACTGAATCTACTACTTTAGAAACACCAGAAGTAGAAACTGAAACAACTCAAGTTGCTTCAGAAAACTAAGCAGGGAGGACAACTAAATGAAAAAACAAACTGTCTTAAATATTAAAGGTGAAAAAGTAGGAGATATTACTTTAAATGAAAATGTTTGGGGAATTGAACCAAATGATGCTGTTTTATATGACGCATTAACATTAGCACGCAATAATCAAAGACAAGGAACTGCTGCTACTAAAACTCGTAGTGAAGTTAGCGGTGGTGGAATCAAACCATGGAAGCAAAAAGGTACTGGACGTGCTCGTCAAGGATCTATTAGAGCTCCACACTGGGTTGGTGGTGGTGTAGTATTTGGACCACATCCAAGAAGTTTTGCTAAAAAGATGAACAGAAAAGAAAGAAGATTAGCTTTAAAATCTGCTTTATCTTATAAAGTAATCGAAAGCGAAATGATCGTTGTAGATAGTTTCAATATGGAAACGCCAAAGACAAAAGAAGCATTAACTGCATTAAGTAATTTAAAAGTTGATAAGAAAATATTATTAGTTGTTGATGAATTAAATGATAATGTTATCTTAGCTACAAGAAATATAAAAGAAATCGTGTTATTAGAAGCAAATGAAATCAATACATATGATATTATTGCTGCTGACAATATGATAATTACTGAAAAAGCTGTTAAAGCTATTGAGGAGGTGCTTGTTTAATGAATAATTTTAGAGATGTTATTAAAGCACCAATCATTACTGAAAAAACTGCAAGTTTAGTACAAAATGCTAATACTTACACATTCAGTGTTGATACAAAAGCTAATAAAACACAAATCAAACAAGCTATAGAAGGTATTTTCAATGTTAAGGTTGAAAATGTAAATACAGTAACTGTTCACCCTAAGAAAAAAAGAGTTGGACGTTATACTGGTAAAACAAATAAAGTAAAGAAAGCAATAGTTAAATTAAAAGAAGGAAGTTCAATTGAACTTTAACAATTGTTAGGAGGATAAATCATGGCAATAAAAACATATAGACCTATGACTAACGGTACTCGTGGAATGTCTACTTTAATCAACGATGAAATAACAAAAACGACTCCAGAGAAATCATTAGTTGTAACATTAAAAAAGAGTGGTGGTCGTAATAATCAAGGAAGAATAACTGTTAGACACATTGGTGGCGGCGCAAAAAGAAAATATCGTATTATTGATTTCAAAAGAAATAAAGATGGTATCGCTGGAACAGTAACTTCAATTGAATACGATCCAAACAGAACTGCTAACATTGCTTTAATAACTTATGCAGATGGTGAAAAGAGATACATCGTCGCTCCAAAAAACTTAAAAGTTGGAGAAAAAATTGAAAGTGGAGAAAACGTAGATATCAAAGTTGGTAACAGTTGTCCACTTGGAAATATTCCTGAAGGTACAATGGTACACAATGTTGAATTAAAAGCTGGTAAAGGTGGCCAAATGGCTCGTTCAGCTGGTTCAAGTGTTCAAATATTAGGCCGTGAAGGAAGATATACATTACTTCGTTTAGCAAGTGGTGAAGTTAGAAAAGTATTAAGTACTTGCAGAGCTACTATTGGTGAAGTAGGAAATGCTGATCATGAATTAGTAAAACTTGGTAAAGCTGGTCGTAAAAGACATATGGGTATTAAGCCAACAGTTCGTGGTTCTGCTATGAATCCTAACGACCATCCACATGGTGGTGGTGAAGGCCGTACGCCTATCGGACGTAAAGGACCTGTTACTCCTTGGGGTAAACCAGCATTAGGTGCTAAAACACGTAAAAAGAAAAATGCTTCAGACAAGTTAATTGTCCGTCGTAAGAATAAGAAATAGTGAGAGGATGGTTTAAATGGCAAGAAGTTTAAAAAAAGGGCCTTTTATTGATGAATCATTAGCTAAAAAAGTTGAAAAAGTTAATGCTGCTGAAAAAAAGGAAGTAATTAAAACTTGGTCACGTCGTTCTACAATTTTTCCTAATTTTATAGGACTTACATTTGCTGTTCATAATGGAAAAGATTTTATTCCAGTTTATGTTACAGAAGATATGGTTGGACATAAAATGGGTGAATTCGTCCCTACACGTAAGTTTGGTGGACATGGCGACGGAAAGAAAAAATAGTTAACCAGAAGGGAGGACTAAAATGGAAGCAAAAGCGGTTGCAAAAACTGTTAGAATTGCACCTCGTAAAGCTCGTTTAGTTATAGATTTAGTTCGTAACAAGAGTGTTATCGAAGCAGACAGAATATTAGCAAACTTAAATAAAGAAGCTGCAAGATTAATTAGAAAAGTATTAACTTCAGCAGTTGCAAATGCAGAAAACAATTTAGGTTTAGATAAAAATAATTTATATATTAAAGAAACATATATAAATGAAGGACAAACAATGAAAAGAGCTAGAATGGGTTCTCGTGGACACGTAGATCCTATATTTAAAAGAACTAGCCATATTACGGTTGTCGTAAGTGAAAAAAATTAGAGCAAAGGAGGTAAACTGATGGGTCAAAAAGTTAGTCCAGTCGGACTTAGAATGGGAATCAACAAAACTTGGGAATCAAAATGGTATGCTGGAAATAAAGATTTCGCTAAATACTTAAATAATGATGTTAAAATCCGTAAGTTTTTAGAAAACAAATTAAAAGACGCAGCAGTTTCAAGCATTCTTATTGAAAGAAACGCTGAAAAGACTAATGTTATTATAAATACTGCTAAACCAGGCGTTGTTATTGGTCATAGCGGTGATGAAATTGAAAAATTAACTAAAGAGTTAAATAAATTAGTAAAAGAGAATATTCAAATCTCTATTATGGAAGTAAGAAACCCTGATATTGATGCTGCTTTAGTAGCTGAAAATATCGCTCATCAAATAGAAAATAGAGTTTCATTTAGAATTGCTCAAAAGAGAGCTATTAGAAACGCTATTAAAGCAGGAGCAAAAGGAATTAAAACTTCTGTATCAGGTCGTTTAGGTGGAGCTGATATGGCAAGAACTGAAGGATATACAGAAGGCAATACTCCACTTCATACTTTAAGAGCAAATATTGATTATGCTCATAAAGAAGCTAATACTACTTTTGGTAAGATTGGTGTAAAAGTATGGATTTATAAAGGTGTAATTCTTCCTGAAAAGAAAAATAAGGGAGGTAATATCGATGGCAGTAATTCCAAAGAGAACTAAATACCGTCGTCCACACCGCCTACATTATGATGGAGTAGCTAAAGGTAATACTGAATTACACTTTGGTGAATACGGATTAATGGCAATGGAAGGTGCTTGGATTACTCAAAATCAAATAGAAGCAGCTCGTGTTGCAATGACTCGTTATATGAAACGTGGTGGAAAAGTATGGATTAATATATTCCCTCACTTATCATTAACTAAAATACCTTTAGAAACTCGTATGGGTAAAGGTAAAGGTCAACCAGAAAAATGGGTTGCTGTTGTAAAAAAAGGCAAAATTATGTTTGAAATTGGTCAAATTGATGAAGCTACAGCTCGTGAATCATTACGTCTAGCTATGCATAAATTACCAATCAAATGTAAATTTGTAAAAAAAGAAAGTGGTGAAGCTTGTGAATAACAAAGAAATTAGAGATTTAACAAACGAAGAAATCACCAAAAAAATTACAGAATATAAAGAAGAATTATTTAATTTGCGTTTTAGTCAAGCTACAGGAAATCTTGAGCATCCAGCTCGCATCAAAGAGCTAAGAAAACTAGTTGCTCGTATGAAAACAATATTACGTGAACGAGAATTGAATAACTAGGAGGATACTATGGAAAGAAAACAAGAATTAGTAGGAAAAGTTGTAAGCTCTACAAATAATAAAACTATAACAGTTTTAGTAGAAACTTATAAAAAAGACAATTTATATGGTAAACGCATTAAATATTCTAAAAAATATGCTGCTCATGACGAAAAGAACGCTGCTAAAGTTGGCGATACTGTTCGTATTGTAGAAACAAGACCATTATCAAAAACTAAACATTTTCGTTTAGTAGAAATCGTAGAAGAAGCAATTATTTTATAATTGCAAGCTGATAAGGAGGATTAATATATGATTCAACAAGAGAGCCGTTTAAAAGTAGCAGATAATTCAGGAGCTCGTGAACTTTCAGTTATTAGAGTTCTTGGAGGAAGCAAAGTAAAAACTGGTAATATTGGTGATATAGTTGTTGGAACTATTAAGAAAGCAACTCCTAATGGTACAGTAGGTAAAGGAAAAGTTGTTAAAGCTGTAATAGTAAGAACAAAATTTGGTCTAAGAAGAGAAGATGGATCTTATATTAAATTTGATGATAATGCTTGCGTTATTATTAAAGATGATAAGAGTCCTGTTGGTACTCGTGTATTTGGACCAATCGCACGTGAATTACGTGAAAAAGATTTTATGAAAATTATATCACTTGCTAAAGAAGTGTTATAGTTGGGAGGTAAATTTATGAACTTTAAAACAGGAGATAAAGTAGTAGTTATTGCTGGAAAAGACAAAGGTAAAGAAGGTAAAATTACTAAAGTTCTTCGTAGCGAAAATAAAATCGTTATTGAAGGAGTTAACGTTGCTAAAAAGCATGTTAAACCAAACGGACAAGCTGCTGGAAGTATCGTTGAAATGGAAGCCCCAATTAATGCTTCTAACGCAATGATAGTTGATCCAAAAACTGGTAAACCAAGCAGAATTGGACACACAACAGATAAGAACGGTAAGAAAGTTAGAGTTGCTAAAAAATCTAACTCTACTATCGATTAATTGGAAGGAGGGTAATTATGAACCGCCTAAAAGAAAAATATCAAAATGAGATTGTACCAAGTTTAAGAGATAAATATAACTACGCAAGTGTTATGGAAGTTCCTAAATTAGATAAAATAGTTGTTAATATGGGTGTTGGAGATGCTACAACTAATAGTAAACTATTAGATGCTGCTATTAAAGATATGGAAATTATCACAGGTCAAAAACCAATTGCAACTAAATCTAAAAAGGCTATTGCTGGTTTCAAACTTAGAGAAGACCAACCAATAGGATGCAAAGTAACATTACGTGGAGAAAACATGTATAATTTCTTAGATAAATTAATTAGTATAACATTACCTCGTGTAAGAGATTTCCGTGGTATTTCAAATAAGTCTTTTGATGGTAGAGGAAACTATACTTTAGGACTTACTGAACAATTAATTTTCTCAGAAATTGAATATGATAACGTTGTAAAAGTACGTGGTATGGATATCGTTATGGTAACTACTGCTAAAACTAATGAAGAAGCTTATGATCTTTTAAAAGGTTTTGGTATGCCATTTAAGAAATAATCTAGGAGGAATATTATGGCTAAGAAGAGCATGATTATAAAAGCTAATCGTAAACCAAAGTTTGAAGTACGTGCATATACTCGTTGTCAAAGATGTGGTAGACCGCATTCAGTACTTAAAAAATATGGAATTTGCCGTATTTGTTTCAGAGAATTAGCTTATAAAGGACAAATACCAGGTGTGACAAAGTCAAGCTGGTAATTGAAGGGAGGACAAATATATGGTAGTAACTGACCCAATCGCAGATATGCTTACAAGAATACGTAATGCTAATCAAATGCGATATAAAGAAGTTGAAGTGCCTGCTTCAAAAATGAAGTTAGAAATAGCTAGAATTCTTAAAGAAGAAGGATTTGTAGTTGATTTCAAAGTTAAGAAAAACAACGTTCAAAACATAATCGTATTAAGTTTAAAATACGGTGAAAAGAAAGAACGTGTTATAACTGGTTTAAAAAGAATTTCAAAACCAGGATTACGTGTATATGCAAAAGCTGAAGAAGTGCCAACTGTACTTAATGGTTTAGGTATCGCTATCGTGTCAACATCAAAAGGTGTTATGACAGGTAAAGATGCTAAAAAACAATCATTAGGTGGCGAAGTTTTAGCTTATGTATGGTAATTAGTAGAAAGCAAGAGGAGGATTAATATGAGTCGTATTGGTAATAGAGAAATTACAATACCTGAAAATGTTACAGTATCTGTAGATGGTAATATTGTTAAAGTAAGTGGTCCTAAAGGTGAACTTTCTACTGAAATACATAAAGATATTACTGTAAACATAGATGGTAATGTATTAACATTAACAAGAAAAGATGATACAGTTAAGAACTTTCATGGAACAGCAAACGCTAATATCAATAATATGATAATAGGTGTTACAAAGGGATATGAAAGACAATTAGAGTCAATTGGTGTTGGATATCGTTTTGCTTTAAAAGATGGAAAACTAGTAGTAACTGCTGGTTATTCTCATCCTGTAGAAGTAGCAATTCCTACAAATTTAACTCTAGAAGTTCCAAGTAATACTGAATTAAGTATTAAAGGAATTGATAAATGTTTAGTAGGAGAATTTGCTGCTGACGTTAGAAAGATTAGACAACCTGAACCTTACAAAGGAAAAGGAATTCGTTATAAAGATGAAGTAGTTCGTCGTAAAGAAGGAAAGAAAGCATCTAAATAATAAAGAGTAAAGGAGAGTAATACTTATGATTAAAAAAGTATCTCGTAATGAAATGCGTATGGCTAGACATGCTCGTATTAGAGCTAAAGTTGTTGGTACTCCAGAAGTTCCAAGACTTAATGTGTTTAGATCAAATAGTAATATATTCGCACAAATCATTGATGATGAAAAAGCTGTTACATTAGTAAGTGCCTCTTCAATTGATAAGGAATTAAAGATTGAAAATGGTAGTAATGTTGAGGCTGCTAAAAAAGTAGGAGAACTACTTGCAAAAAGAGCTAAAAAAGCTAATATTACTAAAGTAACTTTTGATAGAGGTGGATACCTATATCATGGACGTGTTCAAGCATTAGCTGATGCAGCACGTGAAAATGGATTAGAATTCTAAGAGGAGGATCTAGATGGAAAAGGAAACTAGAAGAAGAGAACCAAGACCAAAAATGTATGACACAGAAATCATAAATATTGGTCGTGTTACTAAAGTAACAAAAGGTGGTCGTCATTTCCGTTTCTCTGCTACTGTAGCTGTTGGAGACAGAAACGGGCAAGTAGGTATTGGAACTGGTAAGGCTAATGAAGTACCAGACGCAATAAAGAAAGCTGAACAATCTGCAACAAAGAGTGTAGTAAGAGTAGCTATCATTGATAACAGAACTATTCCACATGAAGCAATTGGTGTAAGAGGTGCTAGCAAGGTTATGTTAAAGCCAGCATCTAAAGGTACAGGAGTTAAAGCTGGTGGCCCAGTTAGAGCCGTACTAGAATTAGCAGGAGTTAAAGACATTTTATCTAAATCACAAGGTTCAAATACAAAGATTAATATGGCATTCGCTACATTAGAAGCATTAAGAGTACAAAAAACTCCAGAACAAGTTGCTGCATTACGCGGTAAGAAAGTTGAGGAATTATACTAATGAAGTTACATTCAATGTATCCTGCTGAAGGTGCTACTAAGAACCGTAAAAGAATCGGACGTGGTACTAGTTCAGGGACAGGAAAAACTGCTGGTAAAGGTCATAAAGGACAAAACGCACGTAGTGGTGGTGGAGTTAGACCAGGTTTTGAAGGTGGACAATTACCATTATTCAGAAGATTACCAAAAAGAGGTTTCTCTAATGCAAAATTTAAAACAGAGTATGCTGTTATTAACTTAAGTGATTTAAATAAATTTGAAAATGACACTGTAATTACACCAGAATTACTAAAAGAAATGGGATTAGTTAAAAATCAAATAGATGGTATCAAAGTATTAGGAAATGGTACTTTAGAGAAAAAATTAACAATTAAAGCACACAAATTCTCAAGTGTAGCTAAAGAACAAATAGAAAAATTAGGTGGAAAAGCTGAGGTGATCTAGTATGTTTGCGACAGTAAAGCAAATATTCAATCGCAAGAATAAAGATTTACAAAAGAAAATTTTGTTTACTCTTGCAGCTTTGTTCATCTTTAAATTAGGAACAGCAATTATTGTTCCAGGAGTTGATAATACTTCTTTAGGAAATTTAGGGTTTCTTGAGTTATTAAATACAATGGGTGGTGGTGCTATGGAGAAATTCTCTATATTTGCACTAGGTGTTATGCCTTACATCACTGCATCAATTATAATTCAATTATTATCTATGGATATTATTCCATATTTAACTGAATTAACTAAACAAGGAATTTCAGGGAGAACAAAGATTAATCAAATAACTAGAGTAATAGGAATTATTTTAGCATTTGTACAAGGTTATATCTATTCATTTGCATTTGTAAGTGATGGAGCGCCTATACAATATCTAGAATATGCTGTAATACTTACAGCAGGAACTGCATTCTTATTATGGTTAGGTGATCAAATTACTGCAAAAGGGATTGGTAATGGAATTTCGCTTATAATCATGGCTGGTATACTTGCAAGTTTACCAAATATGTTTTATACAGCATTTAATACATTAGTAGATACTACTGCAAGCGTTCAAGTAATATCTTTAGGTGTTGTTATGTTTGCCTTGTTTGTTGTTGTATATGTTGCTATAGTTTTAGGAATCGTATACGAAGAAACAGCAGAACGCCGTGTACCTATTCAATATGCAAATAAATCAGCTAATAGCTATGGTGGTAAACAAAGTTATATACCATTTAGACTAAATTCAGCTGGTGTTATACCTGTGATTTTTGCATCAGCAATAATTTCAATTCCATCAATACTTGCTTCATTTATAAATAATGATTCAATAACTTTGTTTATAAATAAATGGATAGTTATGACTACTCCAACTGGTTTGTTTTTATACATATTATGTATATTTGGATTTGCATATTTTTATACGTTCATCCAATTAAAACCAAATGAGTTAGCTGATAACTTAAATAAGAATGGTGGATATATACCAGGGGTAAGACCTGGAGATGAAACGGTAAGTTACATATCTACTGTTATAAAGAAAATAACATTTGTAGGTGCATCAGCACTTGCTATAATTGCAGCTTTACCAGTTCTATTTGGTTTATTCTCAAATATGCCAACTAGTGTACAAATTGGTGGTACTGGACTACTTATTGTTGTAGGAGTTGCACTTGAAACATATAAACAAATTGAAAGTCAACTTATCAGTCGTAATTACACAAGAGGAAGAAGAAAATAATGAAAAGCATTATTTTTATAGCCCCTCCAGCGGCTGGTAAAGGAACTCAAGCAGTTATGCTTAGTTCAAAGTATAAAATGCCTCATATATCAACAGGAGATATTTTGAGAAATGCTCAAGATGACACAGAAAGAGGCAAATATATTACTAATGAGATGGCTCAAGGACATTTTGTTAGCGATGAAATAATTTTAGAATTATTAAAAGAAAGATTGTTACAATCAGATTGCAATAATGGTTATATATTGGATGGTTTTCCACGTAATATTGAACAAGCTAAACATTATGAAGAAATATTAACAAACCTAAATAAGGATTTAGGCTATGTAATAGTTCTAGATATCGATAAAGAGGTTGCAAAAAATCGTATCATTGGTAGAGTTTCTTGTCCAAACTGTGGTAGTGTATTTAATGAATTAATTGAAGAAACTAAACCATTAGTAAGTGGAATTTGTGATAAATGTGGTTCAAAACTTATTAAAAGAGCTGATGATAATGCTGAAACTTTTGAAAAACGTTTTGATACCTATTTAATAAAAACTCAACCATTAATTGATTATTATGATAAAAAAAACATCTTATATCATGTCAATACTACTTTAGGCAAAGAAAATACCTTCAAACAAATTGAAGATATTATGAGAGACGATAAATGATAAGTATAAAAACACCAGATGAAATCGAATTAATGAAAGTAGCTGGAAAAATAGTTGGCGATACGCATAATTATTTAATACCTTATATTAAACCAGGTATTACAACAAAAGAGATAGATCGTTTAGCTGAAGAATTTATTATTAGTCAAAATGCTACTCCTTCTTTTAAAGGACTATATGGATTTCCTGGCACTATTTGCATTTCAATAAATGAAGAAGTAGTCCATGGAATTCCATCCGGTCGTAAACTAAAAGATGGAGATATAGTAACACTAGATATTGGTGCTTGCTATAAAGGTTACCATGGGGATTCTGCTTGGACATATAAAGTTGGTAAAGTTAGTAAGGAAGTCGAACACCTTATGCAACATACTGAACAGTCTTTATATGAAGGTTTAAAGCAAGTCAAACCAGGTAACAGAATTGGTGATATAGGATATGCTATCAGTGAATATGCTAAAAAGTATAATCTTGGAGTAGTAAAAGAACTAGTTGGCCATGGTATTGGCAATCATGTTCATGAAGATCCGGATGTACCTAATTATGGTAAACCTGGGACAGGTCAGTTATTAAAAGAAGGTATGTGTATAGCGGTAGAACCAATGTTAAATATGGGAACTGCTAGAATATATGTGCTTGATGATGATTGGACTATCGTAACAGCTGATAATAAACCATCAGCGCATTATGAACATACAGTTGTTGTTACTAAAGAAGGATATACAATTTTAACAAAGAGGTGAAAATATGGCAAAAGATGATACAATCGAAGTACAAGGAAAAGTTGTCGAAGTAAAGCCGGGAGGTATTTTCAAGGTAGAACTTGAAAATAAACATACTGTAATTGCTCACGTTTCTGGTAAAATCCGAATGAATTATATTCGCATCTTACCAGGCGATACAGTAACTGTTGAACTCTCACCATACGATTTAACACGTGGGCGCATAACTTACCGAAAATAACAGTAGGAGGAAAAGATATGAAAGTTAGAGCATCAGTTAAACCAATATGCGATAAATGCAAAATTATAAAACGTAACGGAAGATTAGAAGTTAGATGTGCTAATCCAAAGCATAATCAAAGACAAGGTTAATAGGAGGTGTTTGAATGGCACGTATTAAAGGTGTAGAAGTACCTGATAATAAAAGAATCGAAATAGCGTTAACTTATATTTATGGAATTGGTAGAAGTTTATCAAACGAAATCTTAAAAAATGCTGAAGTTGATCCAAACAAGAGAGCTAAAGATTTAGATAATGATGAAATTTCTAAAATTCGTGATGAAGTTAATAAACATGTTACTGAAGGTGATTTACGTCGTGAAGTAAACATGAATATCAAGACTAAAATGGAAATTAATTCTTACCAAGGTGTAAGACATAAAAAAGGACTTCCAGTTAGAGGTCAAAGAACAAATAGAAATGCTAGAACTCGTAAGGGTAAAGGCAAAGTAGTTGCTAATAAGAAGAAATAATTGTAACTAATTAATAAGGAGGTTATATAAATGGCTTATAAACCAAGAAAACGTAAAGTTAAGAAAAATGTGCCAGAAGGTAGAGCATTTATTCATTCAACTTTCAATAACACTATCGTAACGATAACTGATAATGAAGGAAATGCAATAAGTTGGGCTTCTGCTGGTACTTTAGGCTTTAAAGGAAGCAAGAAATCAACTCCATTTGCTGCAGGTATGTCAGCTGAAGCTGCTGGAAAAGCTGCTGTAGATATGGGTATGAAGAAAGTTGAAGTATATGTAAAAGGTTTAGGTTCTGGACGTGAAACAGCTATCCGTTCATTACAAACTGCAGGTTTAGAAATTACTTCAATTTCTGATGTAACACCTATCCCACATAATGGATGTCGCCCACCAAAACGTCCTCGTGGATAATAAGAAAAGGAGTGATAAAAGTGTTGAACTTTGAAAAACCGGTATTTAAGATTACTGATTATGTTGAAAATAATAATTATGGGAAATTTGAATTAGAACCTTTAGAAAGAGGTTTCGGAACAACTATAGGTAATGCTCTTAGAAGAGTAATGTTATCAAATATGCCAGGTAGTGCTATTGTAGCAGTGAGAATTAATGGAGTAATGCATGAATTCCAAACTATCGAAGGTGTAGTTGAAGACGTAACTACAATTGTTTTAAATTTAAAAAGTGTAGTACTTAAAAAGCATGTTGACGGATTAAAAACAATTCATTTATATGCTGATAAAGAAGGCGTTATAACTGCAGGTGACATCAAAAGTGATGCCGACGTTGAAGTTATTAACAAAGATCAAATTATTGCAACATTAGCTAAAGGTGGAAAACTTGACATGGAAATGCTTGTTGCAAGTGGTCGTGGATATGTTCCAGCTAATGAAAATAAACAACATATAGAAAATGCAAAGATTGGTTTCATTCCAATAGATGCCTTATATTCACCAATTGAAAGAATTAGTTATGAAGTAGATACTGCTCGTGTTGGTCAAGATGCTAATTATGATAAATTAATAATGGATGTTTATACTAATGGATCTTTAAAACCAGAAGAAGCTATGGCTTTAGGTGCTAAGATCATTATTGAACATTTAAATATAATTACTAATTTAAGTGAACTTGCTGATACAACAGGTGTTATGTCTGCTAAACAAGAAGATAGCAAACTTAAGAGATTAGAAACATCAATAGATGATCTAGATTTCTCTGTTAGAGCTTATAATTGTTTAAAAAGAGCTAATATTAATACATTAGGTGATTTGGTAGAAAAATCAGAACTAGAGATGATGAAAATTCGTAATTTAGGTAAAAAATCTTTAAAAGAAGTTATGGACAAAATTAAAGATATGGGACTTAAATTTCGTGATGAAGATTAGTAGTTAGGAGGAAAAAATATGGCTTATAGAAAATTAGGACGTACTAATAAACATAGAAGAAGTATGCTTGCTAATCTAACTAAAGATCTTATTATGAGTGAAAAAATTCAAACAACTGAAACAAGAGCTAAAGAAGCTCGTAAATTTGTTGATAAAATGATTTCATATGGTAAAGATGGTTCTTTAGTAGCTCGTAGAAAAGCATTAGCATTTTTACAAAACGATGTAGAAGCGGTTAAGAAAGTATTTGATGACTTAGCTCCTCGTTATGCTAATAGAAACGGTGGCTATACAAGAATTTTAAAATTAACTGAACGTCGTGGAGATGACGCTTTAATAGTTATATTAGAATTAGTAGAGGAAGATGCAAAATAAGCATCTTTTTTTTGTTTTCTTTTATTTTATAACATGATATAATATATTTATAATTGTTATTAGGAGGTTATTATGGGATTTAGTTTAGAAGATTTAAAGAATATTAAAAAGCCTGAAATTAGTAATCAACAGAAAAGTTTGATAAAAATTGGTATAATTGCTGTAGTTGCAATAATTGCTCTAGTTTTAGTTATGACAATAGTAAAAGCAATTTTTGGTACAAAAATTAGCAATGAGCAATTAGAAAATGTTATGGTAAGAGCTGCGAAGAACTACGTTAAAGATAATCCTGATAAACTAACTGATGATATTTTTGGTGAAGATAGTATATCTATTAGCAATTTAGTTGCTGGTGGATATATGAAGGAAATAACAAAGTATAAGGGTAAGGATACTAATTGTAAAGGTTCAGTAACTGTATTTAAAAATGCTGATTATTATAGTTATAGCCCAAAATTGACTTGCGGTGAGGATTATAATTACAAAACTTTGTCAGATACTATAATTGATGATAAAAATATTGTTACTGCTGGTAATGGACTTTATTATAATGAGGTAAGTAATTACTATGTATTTAGAGGCGAATATGTTAATAATTACTTGACTTTTGCAGGTCAAACATGGAGAATTCTAAGAGTAGATGAAGATGGAAATATTAGATTATTACAAGCAAATGGTACTCAATACATAAAATGGGATGATAGATACAATAGTGATGTTAATTTACGTAATGGAATAAATTACTTTGAAGGAACAGAAAATAGTCGTATTAAAGATTCTGTACTAGACTATTATAATAATGAAGAAAATTTTTCTTCAGAAAGCAAATCGGTAATTATTCCAAAAGAGTTTTGTGTTGGTTCACGCACTGATGCTTCTAATGATAGAACTGGAGCAACTGAATGTATGACGAAATCAGAACTAATGGGTGCAGGGTTACCATATGTATCTGAACTTTTAGAAATATCAATTGATATTAATTGTTCAACAGTCAAATCAAATGCATGTTCAAATTATAACTATATAGATGTAATGAATGGACAATTTTGGACTGGAACTCCATATTCAGGAGATACATATCAGGTCTATTATACTAATCAAGGAAAATTTTATAAATCATTTGCGAGAGAACTACTAAATATGAATATAGAAATAACAATAAACGGTGATATAAATTATACAAGCGGATCAGGAACAGAAAACGATCCATATGTAGTTAAGACTATAGGGTAAACTAATTATTAGTTTGCCTTTTATTGTATATTTTAGAATAATATTATATAATTTTATTAGTAGGTGATATAATGAAAGCATTAATAACAGGTGCGAGTTCAGGATTGGGAGCAGATTTTGCAAGAATATTAAGTAAACGAGGTTATGATTTAATATTAGTTGCTAGAAGAAAAGAAAAACTAAAACAATTGAAAGAAGAGTTAAGTACAAATGTAGATATCATATGTACAGACTTATCAAGTTCTTTTAATTGTTCAAGACTTTATAATAAATTAAAAAATGAAGATATAGATATTTTAATAAACAATGCTGGTTTTGGAGTATTTGGTTCTTTCGAAACTATAAAACTTGAAAAAGAGCTAGATTTAATTGATATTAATGTAAAGGCTGTTCATATTTTAACAAAGTTATTTTTAACAGATTTCAAAAAGAAAGACAAGGGATATATTTTAAATGTGGCATCATCAGCGGCATTTCAACCGGGGCCTTTGATGGCTACATATTATGCAAGCAAATCTTATGTTTACAATTTAACTTGTGCAATATATGAAGAATTAAGAAGAGCTGATAGTGACGTTAAAATAAGTGTATTATGTCCTGGTCCTGTTAATACAGAATTTAATAGTGTTGCGGGAGTAGAATTTGGTATGAAGTCATTGGAAAGTTATGATGTAGCAAAATATGCAATAGATAAAATGTTTAAAAATAAATTAATTATAATACCAGGATTTCAAATAAAAGCAGCAAAATTTTTTGGGCGTTTTTTACCAACAAAATTACTTATCAAAATTACTTATAATATACAAAAAAAGAAGGTAAAATAATGGTTAAATATATAGATAAAAATAATACATATATATCAGAAGAAGTTAGTATAGGAACAGGTGTTGTTATATATCCAAATGTTATTATAGAAGGATTATCCATAATAGGTGATAATACAATAATTTATCCAGGATGTTTTATAAAAAGTAGTATTATAGGTGCAAATTGCGAATTATATAATTCACAAATTATTGATTCTTCAATAGGCGACTTTACTTTAGTAGGACCTTATGCTAACATTCATAATAAAGTTAAAATAGGAAATAATAATAAAATTGGTTCTTGTGTGGAAATTAAAAATACAACTACTGGTAATAACACCAAAATCCCCCATCTTTCATACATAGGAGATGCCGAAATAGGAAATGGTGTAAATATTGGAGCAGGTGCAATAACTGCAAATTTTGACGGTTTAAATAAGAATAAGACAGTAATACATGACAATTGCTTTGTCGGGTGTAATGTCAACCTAGTTGCTCCACTTGAAGTAGGAGAAAATACACTTATTGCGGCGGGATCTACTATTACAAAAAATATTCCTGCAAATAGTTTATCAATAGCTAGAGAAAAACAGGTTAATAAAAAGAATTATTACAAAAAGAATAAAGTCTAACTTTATTCTTTTTCATTGTAAAAATATACCATATATAATATAATATAACTATCAAAGGTGGTGCCAAATGGAAGAAATTATAAAAATAGACAACCTAAATTTTAGTTATGGAGACCATAAAATATTTGAAAATTTCTCCTTAAACATAAGTAAAGGGACATATACTACAATAATTGGACCTAATGGTAGCGGTAAAAGTACTTTAATTAGAATTATATTAGGTTTAATGAAAACAGATGGAAATATAATAATTAATAATTTAGAATTAAATCACAAAAATATTAAAGCAATCATTAGTAAAGTTGGCGTGGTCTTTGAAAACCCAGATAATCAATTTGTAGCAGAAACAGTTATGGATGACATTGCTTTTTCTCTTGAAAATATGCAAGTTGACCCTAAAATAATTAAAGGGAAAGTAAAAGAAATTTCTGAACTTATTGGAATTCAAGATATACTTGAAAGAGAACCACATACATTATCCGGTGGTGAAAAGCAATTAGTAGCTTTAGCGTCTGCTCTTATAATTGAGCCAGATCTATTAATATTGGACGAAGCACTAACAATGTTAGATATAGATGATAGAAATAAAATCTATAAAATTTTAAATAAAGTAAATAAAGAGAAAAACATTACTATATTAAATGTTACTCATGATGTAGATGAAGTTTTATTTGGAAATGACATAATTGTTTTAGATGAAGGTAATATTATATTAAATGGCCCAAAAGAATTAGTTTTACAAGAAGAAAAAATTTTTAATAAATTAGGTTTAACACTTCCATTTATGGCTGAGCTTTCAATAAAACTAAGGTATTATGGTTTAGTTGACCATTTAATATTTGATATGGATGAGATGGTGGATGAATTATGGAAATAAAGTTTAATGATGTTAATTACATATATAACAAAAATTCATCAATTAAGAATGAAGTATTAAAAAATGTAAATATTAGGTTTAATGAGGGTGAAATAACAAGTATAATTGGTAGAAGTGGTAGTGGTAAAACAACTATGGCAGAACTAATGAATGCTTTATTATATCCTAGTGAAGGAAATATTAACATTGGTAGCTATTTGCTTACATCAAGGGGGATAAAGAACAATAAAAAAATTAATAATTTACGTGTCAATGTAGGTTTAGTCTTTCAATTTCCCGAGGAACAGTTTTTTAATATGACTGTAAAAGAAGAAATTTCTTTTGGAATGAAATATTTTAATTATAAAACAAAAGATATTGATAAACGTGTTAGTGATGCATTAAAAATGGTAGGTTTAAACGATGACTATTTAGAGAGGAATCCTTTTACTTTAAGTAATGGTGAAAAAAGAAAAGTAGCTATTGCATCAATTATTGCATTCAATCCTAAAGTAATTATATTGGATGAACCAACTATTGGACTAGATAGTATTAGCAAAAAAAATTTATTACAATTAATTAAAAAGTTAAAACAACGTTTAAATAAAACAATTATATTGATTAGTCATGATATTGAGTTAGTTCATCAAGTGAGCGATTACATAGTTGTACTAGACAAAGGACACGTTATAGCTGAGGGAGATAAATATAGCGTTTTTAAGCAGGAAGTTATGCTTGAAGAATATGGGATTAAGGTTCCTAAAATAATTGAATTTTCAAATAAGGTTTTAGATAAAAAGGGCATTAAGATTGGATATAGGGATGAAATGAATGATTTAATAAAGGATATATATCGTTATGTTAAATAGTATAGTAATAGGTAGCTATTATCCTGTTAAATCAAAAGTTCATTTCATGAATCCCGTATCAAAAATTATATGTACAATTTTATATATAGTAATGACATTTTTATGTCAAGATGTTAGATTAATGCTGTTATTAACAATTTTATCAGTACTAATGGTAGAAATGGCACATTTGCCTAAATCTTTATATCTAAAAACTCTTAGAAGTCTTAAATTTATAATTATTCTTACAGTAATTATTTACTATTTTGTAGGCAGTGATTTGGAAACAGTGTTAAATATGGTGTTAAGGTTAATCAATATTGTTTTATATACAACTATATTAACATTAACTACACCTCCTACTGAAATTACGTATGGGCTTCAAAAAGCATTAGCTCCCCTTAAATTAATAGGAATACCAATTAATAAAATGTCTTTATCCATTTCACTTGCTTTAAGGTTTATTCCGACAATAATAGATCAGGGAAACAAAATACTTAAGTCACAAGCTAGTAGAGGAATAGATTATTATGCATCTAGTGTAAAAGGAAAATTCACAGCTATTAAATCAATGCTTCTACCAATGTTTATATTAACAATTAGAAGAGCAGATACTTTGTCCGAAGCTATGCAAGTTAGGTTATACAATATTAATTCTAAAAGAACTAATTTTAGAATTAATAAATGGGGGTTTTTTGATACATTCTTATCTCTAGTACATTTAGGTATATTAGTGTTAATAGTAGCTAAGATGGTGATAAAATGAGATATCTAATGGTTTTTTCTTATGATGGTTCAAAATATTATGGTTATCAAAAACAACCTAATAAGAATAGTATACAAGCAGAAATAGAAAGAGTTTTAACTCTAATTAATTCTAATAATAATGTTAAAATAAGTGCATCTGGAAGAACAGATAGTGGAGTCCATGCATTAAATCAAAAAGCACATTTTGATTTAATTAAAGATATGGACTGCGAAAATTTAAGAAATTCTGTTAACAAAATGTTGCCGAGTAGCATTTATATAAAAGAATTAAAGAAAACAGAAGAGGATTTTCATGCAAGATTTAATGTTATAAAAAAAGAGTATACCTATAAAATTAATACTGGTGAATATAGTCCTATAGATTTTAATTATATATATCAATATAACAGGCCTCTAGATATAAAAAAAATGAAAGAAGCTTCAAAATACGTTATTGGTGAACATGATTTCACATCGTTTACAAAAGGAAATGAAAAAAAAGAATCATTTGTTAGGACTATCTATAGTATAGATATAAATAATAATAATGACATTATAAGTATAACCTTTTCTGGAAGCGGCTTTTTAAGATATATGGTAAGAAATATAGTAGGATCTTTAATAGAGGTAGGTAGTGGTTTAAGAAAACCAAAAGACATAAATAAAATACTGATAGCAAAAGATAGAACACAAGCAGGCATAACTGCTCCTGCGTGTGGTTTATATTTATCAAATGTTTTTTATAAGAATTGAGTGATTATAATGAAGAAAAAGAAAATAATTGTTTTTATATCTACAGTGATATGTTTAACACTTTATAGTTTATTATTTTATTTTTATGTAGGAAATAAAGATAAAGTTAATTTAAAAAATGATGTGGTTACAGAGACTACTACTGACACAATGACAGTTGATAAAATAATTAGTTTTATTGATGAATATAAAATTAATTACTTAGATACTTTTAATATATTTTTTTCTGATTCTGATGAAATTAATAATCAAATAAAATTGAAATTTGTATATTATTCAATTAAAGAAACAGCTAATTTTTCTTTGGGAGTTAGTTATACTAGATTTGAAAGCTATTTGAAGTGTGTTTTTGGAGATAATACATCATTAAAAAATGAAGATTTGTTGTATGATAATGCTGAAAAAAGCATATATTTAAAATATGATGCAACAAATGAAACATATATATATAATGAAGAAAATAGTAACGATTTAAATGATATGTATTATTCTAGATATAATTATATTGTTAGTTACAAAAATAATGCCGGTACATACAGACTTAAAGTTAATAAATTTTTTCTTAAAGATAATAAAGTTTATTCAAGTTATGGGGATCTGATAAGTGATGTTAACGTGCTATTTGAAATACCGACTAATGTAGATAAAAAAGATGATTATATAAAAGAATATGTTAATGATAATTATGATATATTAAAGCAGAAATTTGTAGAATATGAGTACATTTTTGTCAAGGAAAATAGTAGCTTAATATTAAAAGAATTTGAAAAAACAAATTAAGTTTAAAATAATTAATAAAAGTACTAAAAACCCTTGACTTTATAAGGGTTTTTTAGTACAATTTCAATTGGTACATTTATTAATCCCATTAAGCGAGATCTGGGAAGTTTTGCTTAAGTATTAATAAGAAAGGGAATGTTTTATGAAAAATAGTTACATGCAAAAAAAAGAAGATTTAGTTCGTACATGGTATGTAATCGATGCTGAAGATTTACCTTTAGGTCGTTTAGCTTCAAAAGTAGCTCATGTATTACGTGGTAAGCATAAACCAACATTTACTCCACATATGGATTGTGGCGATTTTGTAATTGTTGTTAATGCTTCTAAAATAGCTCTTACTGGTGATAAACTAGATAAGAAAATTTATTACAATCACAGTGGTTACACTGGTGGTTTAAGAGAAAGAACAGCTCGTGTTATGAAAGAAAATTATCCTGTTGAAATGGTTGAAAGAGCCATCAAAGGAATGCTTCCAAAAGGAAGACTAGGCCGTCAAATGTATAAAAAATTATTTGTATATGCAGGGGAAGAACATCCTCATGCAGCTCAACAACCAGTTGAGTTAAAGAACAAATAAGGAGGTTATTAGATGAATAAAGTTTTTATAGGTACAGGTAGAAGAAAATCTTCAATCGCTCAAGTTAAAATGGTTCCAGGAACTGGAAAAATAACTGTAAATGATAGAGATGTAAGAGACTTCTTTCCATACGAAACAAACGTTATGGATTTAAAACAACCTTTAGTTGCTACAAATAATGAAGAAACATTTGATATAGATGTAAAAGTAAACGGTGGAGGATTCACAGGTCAAACTGGTGCTATCCGTTTAGGTATTACAAGAGCTTTAATCGAATATGATAAAGTTAATGAAGGTACTGAAAATTGCTATAGAACAACTTTAAAAAGAGCAGGTTTTGTTACTAGAGATCCTAGATCAAAAGAACGTAAAAAACCAGGTCTTAAAGCTGCTCGTCGTGCTCCACAATTCTCAAAACGTTAATATTCTTTCAAAGATGTCTGGAAGTATAATCATTGCATTATACTTCTTTTTCTTTAGTGTTTTTAGTTGTTTTATAGTATAATTAATATGAGGTGAATATATGAATAATAAAGTTGTAATAATTGGTTGCGGTAATGTTGGAATGAGCTATGCATATGCATTATTGAATCAAAGAAGTAATGTGCAAGAATTAGTATTGATAGATTTAGATAGAGAGAGAATTGTAGGGGAAGCAATGGACTTAAACCATTGTTTAGCTTTTGCTCCATCTAAAATAAGCATAAAAGTTGGTGAATATAGTGACTGCAAAAATGCTACTATAGTATGTATTGCGGCAGGAGCTAATCAAAATCCTGGTGAAACAAGAATGGATTTAATTAATAAAAATAGTAAAGTGTTTAAATCTGTTGTTGGACAAGTAATTCAAAGTGGTTTTAATGGCATATTTTTAATTGCTACTAATCCACTTGATGTTATGACATATTTAACATGGAAATATTCTGGTTTTCCTACTTCAAAAATAATTGGAAGTGGAACAAGTTTAGATACAGCTAGATTGAGATATTTAGTAGCAGAAAAGACAAATTTAAATCCAAAAAACGTTCATGCATATGTAATAGGTGAACATGGGGACAGCGAATTTGTTCCATGGAGTAATGCTACAGTAGGATTACAACCAATAACTGAATATATGAATGATAAGCAATTAGATGAAATATATGTTAATGTCAGAGATGCCGCATATAAAATAATTAGTAGTAAAGGTGCTACATATTATGGTATAGGCATGTGTTTAGTCAGAATAACAAATGCAATTTTAGGAGATGAAAACAGTATTCTTACTATATCAAGTTATAATGAAAAAAATGATGTTTTTGTTGGAATGCCTTCAGTAATAAATAAAGATGGTGTTAGAGAAGTATGTAACATTTCTTTAACAGAGGAAGAAAAATGCAAATTACAAAATTCAATAAATACAATAAAAGAAGCAATAAATAAAATTAGTTAGGAAGTGCCAAATGAAATTAAGTAATAGTTGGAATGATTATGAGTGCCTAGATGCTGGAAATGGTGAAAAACTTGAAAGATGGGGAAAAGTTATTTTAAGAAGACCAGAACCACAGGCAATGTGGAATACTAATCAAGATGATAAATGGAATAAAATTGATGGTTTTTATCACAGATCTGATAAAGGTGGTGGATACTGGGATTTTAAAACTAAATTACCAGATTTTTGGACTATTTCATTTAAGGATTTGACATTCAAAGTTAGTCCTACTAATTTTAAGCATACAGGTATTTTTCCTGAACAAGCAACAAATTGGGATTACATGATGTCTAAAATTAAAAATAGTAATAGGCCAATAAAAGTTCTTAATTTATTCGCATATACTGGTGGTGCTACAATGGCTTGTTCTAAAGCCGGAGCAATAGAAGTTGTTCATGTAGATGCCAGCAAGGGAATGAATGAATGGGCAAAAGAAAATGCAGAATTATGTGGTTTAAGTGATAAAAAAATTAGATTTATTGTTGATGATTGTTTAAAATTTGTTGAAAGAGAATCAAGAAGAGGCAATAAATATGATGCAATAATAATGGATCCTCCAAGTTATGGTAGAGGTCCAAATGGTGAGATGTGGAAGTTTGAACATAACTTAGACATATTAATTAGTGCATGTATAAAGATACTTAGTGATAAACCGTTATTCTTTTTAATAAATTCTTATACTACGGGAATTTCTAGTACAGTTTTATACAATATTTTAAAGACTAGTTTAGAACCACTATATGGTGGTCAAATTGAACACGGAGAAATCGGATTACCTATAACAAGAGGTCAAATGATACTTCCTTGTGGTATATATTGTAGATGGGAAGAAAATGATTAATATTTTATATGAAGATAATCATCTATTAGTGGTAGAAAAACCTATTAATATTCCCGTTCAAGCTGACGATAGTAAAGACTTAGATTTATTGTCTATGCTTAAGGATTATCTTAAGAAGAAATACAATAAACCTGGAAATGTATATTTAGGGCTTGTACATAGACTTGATAGGCCAGTCGGAGGTATTATGGTTTTTGCTAAAACTAGTAAAGCTGCTAATAGATTAAGTGAACAAGTTAGAAATAACAAGTTTGATAAAATATATTATGCAGTAGTGCAAGGTAAACCAAAGGTCAAAGATCATTTGGAAGATTATTTGTTAAAGGATTTAAAAACAAATATTACAAAGGTTGATAAAAATGGGAAATTAGCAATTTTAGATTACAAATTAATTAATACAGTGGAAAACTTAAATTTAGTTGAGATAGAACTAGAAACAGGGCGTTCTCATCAAATTAGAGTTCAATTTAGTAGTAGAAATATTCCTTTATATGGTGATCAAAAATATAATATAAATGCAAAGGTCGGGCAACAACTCGCTTTGTTTGCAAAGAAATTATCATTTGAACATCCAGTCACACATGAAACTTTGAGTTTTGAGTTACCTTTACCCGATAGGCATCCGTTTAAATATTTTAAAAATCAATAATAATTGTTAATTAAGCATATAATTAATAGGTGATTACATGCTAAAAAGGAAATTAATAATTTTTATTGTTTTTTTTGTCTCGGTACTTTCTATAAATTATGTTTACAGTTTAGAATTAAGTAATAATTTGATAGGTAAAATTATATACATTGATCCTGGTCATGGTGGAGCTGATCCAGGTGCTGTATATAAAAATGTCGAAGAAGCGACTATAAACTTAATTGTTTCAAAAAAATTAAAAGAGAATCTGGAAAATCTTGGAGCAAGTGTTTATATAACAAGAGAAGGCGATTATGATTTATCCTCTACAACGATTAATAGAAAAAAAAGTGATCTATATAATAGAATTAGTTTGATTAACAAATCAAATTGTGATGTTTATATTTCAATTCATATTAATGCTGAAACATCGTCATTATGGTATGGAGCTCAAACATTTTATTATCCAGCTAATAAAAGCAATATAGTTTTAGCTAAATATATACAAAAAAGTTTAATAGATAATACCAGTTCCAAAAGGGAAGTTTCGAGAATTAATGACACACTAATGTATACCAATATAAAAGTACCAGGAGTATTAATAGAGCTTGGTTTTATTACTAATTATCAAGATAGATTAAAATTAAATAACAATGATTATCAGAATAATTTAGTAAGTGCTATATCTAATGGATTAATAGAATATTTCAATTCATAAATTTGGCCTACTTATTTAACTATATTTTAAGTGATTTTTATATAAAAATAGTCTATATATTTAATAATTTTATAATTTCATAAGTTGTAAATAACTGATACTTATGTTATAATTTAACTATAGATTATTTTTAAGTAGGAGGAAATTATGGAAGATAATAGTTATTACGGTTCATATGAAGAAAATGAACGTAAAAATCCTTTATTTAAGATACTTTTAATAATAATAGCAATTACAGCAATCATAGTGATTATTATTTTAATTGCGCGCGCATTTGGCGGTAGTACAGTAGAAAAAGAATTTTTAACTGCCGGCAAAAGTTATTATGATGAGAATAGTACTAATTTACCAGAATCTACAGGTGAATGTAATACTGTTTCACTTAGTTACTTAATGAGTGAAGATTTTATAAAAAACACTGATAATTATAGTAGCTGTGATGATACTGCTACATATGTTAAAGTATGTAAATTAGAAAGCGGCGATTATCATTATACACCTGTAATTAAGTGCGGAACTAAAGACGACACAGTTTTTGGAGATTATAAAGAAGGTAAAGAAAGTGATTTGACAGCTGATTCATCAGATATAAAATTTACTTTTAAAGGCGAAGTATATTCTACTCAAAACAAACAATATTATCCGGGAAATAAAACAAATGAAAAAGAAGTTACAGAATTATATACATCTGCCCCAGCGACAGATTATACATATAAAGGAGATTCAGTTAGCAATGCAGCTAAATGGTATACTGAATCATCAGGAACTAGTTATTGGAATAACGGTAGTTATTCATCAACTGCTCCAGCTGGTTATCCATCACAGGGTGTTGAAGGAAGTCCAGTTACAAGAATCAGTTTAACTGCACCAGCAACAGCAAGTTATAGAACAATAAAACAACAGTTGGTTTATAGAACAAGATCAGTAAGTACTCCGGTAGCTTTTGAATATCTTTGTTACAGTAGAACTTTAAATTATGAAATGTTATCAACTACTCCATGTGGTTTAAGAACTGATAGTTATACTGAGTATAAACAAATATATTACACTTGTGATGGTACTACAAAAGTCGAAAAAGGTTCATCATGTGCTTCAACAGATTGGAGTGCTTGGACAACAACAGCTTGTACTACTTCTGGTACTACTGAGTGTGAAAGTAAAGCAGGATATGTTTATACTGATAGGTCATGGCAGTGGTATGTAACAGGAACATATAAGTCATATTATCCAAGTGGTAGTGCAACTGCAGCAGGTGAAAAAACTTATTATGTTGATTCGCCTAAAGCAGGATATGTAAAAGATAGTTCAACAGTTACAACTGCATATAAATATTATAAATTAGTTAATTCAGAAACATCTTCAACTTCGGATGGAGAATGGGTTAAACTAAACGATGACTATGTTGATTTAGATGAATTACTAAAGTTATTTAAAGATAAAGGTTATGAAGTGACTTCATTAAGTGATATTGAGTCAAATGAAAAAATTAGATATTCAGTAAAATTAGAATATGCTGATAGACAGTAAGGAGGAAATAAAATGAATAAAGAGGAATTAATAAAACATCTAACTGATTTACAAGCAAGATTGGATTCAGAAGTAGATAATTATAACATTGATAATAGGGTGGAAGAAATTGAGCAGCTAACTGCTAGAATAGATAAAAATAACACTGTTTTAAAGTATTATACTGAACAATTAGCAGATGACAAGAATTTTGTCGATGAAACACCACTTCAATATTATTTAATGCTTGAAGCTCAAGAATTAGAAAATTTGAAATCTAAACAAGCAGCTGAAAGAGAAAACCAAGATAAAATACTTATTGAAGAATCAATAATAGCAAGTTCAGAGGCTACAATTTTAGCGGGGCAAGAAGAAATTTCTAAAATTGGTGTTGATAATACTCAATTAAGTATTGATATAAGAAGAGCAAGATTGTCTTCAAATAAGGAAAAAATAGAAGCTTGTGAGAAAAAAATTGCTAGTAACAATAAACGAGTTGAGGAAATTGAAACTCAAATTGGTACTATTCAAACTGATATAGAGCAACATAGAAGTGTAATTGAATCTTTAAATGGATTGACAGAAAATTTAAAAGAACAAACTGCAGAAGCTAATGCAAAATATGAAGAAGTAATTGTTCAAGAAAAAGCAAGTAAAAATGGCGAAATTGATTTAGCAAAGAAGAATAAAGCTGAAGCTGAATTAGAAACTTTAAAGACTATAACTTCAACATTGGAGCAACGCTCAAGTGCAATTTCTTATAATTTTGCAGGAGAATTAAGAGATATAATTACAGATTATACTGATTCTAAAATTAATGATGAAGAAATGAAAGTAAGATTATCTGAGTTAAAAGCGAAGTTACCTGAAGAATTTATAAAATCAGATGAAGCTACAAGAAATGCAGAAATATCTGAAAATCAAAGAGCCCAAGAAGTTTTGGAAGTTAAAATTGATGGTTTAACTAAAAAATTATCCAATGAAGATAACTACAAAGTTTCTCAAGCACAATATGCAAAAACACGAGCTAAATTAAGCGCTTGTAAAAAGAATATGAGCAGTTATGATTCTCAAATTGCAATGTTAAACGCACAAATACCATCAAATGAACTTGATTTAAATGAATATCAAGAAATGATTAATATTTGTAATGATGAAAATGAAGAAATTGCAAGACAATTAATCTTAAATAATGGTGTTGACAAAGAATTAGAAACAGAATTAACAGCAAAACAAAAAATGAATTTTACTATAATTGCTGAAGCTAAAGAATTAATTGAAAATATTAATATTGATGGTTTAGAAAATAGTCAAATATTAGCGCAATTAGAAGAAAGAAAAGCAAGAACAGAAAAATTAATAGCAAGTTATCAAGCAGAATTAGCTGATGAAAATGCTATTGATAGAAGCAAAATGCGTTTAGATCAAATAGAATTAGCAAATAGTCAACAAAGCATGAATGCTTTAAAAAATAGAGAACATTTTTTAAATAATTCTATAGTAGTGACAATAGATAAAATAATTGGTGGAAATTTAGAGATAGATAATGGAGTAGAAACAAGAACAAATTCTGCAAGTCCGCTTCCATTTGCCACATCTGATGGTTTTGATCCAGAAGAAATGATAACTAAAGATAATCAAAATATCTCTCCTATTCCAGTTGGACAAGTTAATGCTAATGATTCACTTGATTTTGATGATCTAAATCCAGAAGGTTTTGGAGCAAGTGATGATGATTTCAATTTATTTGGTATCGAGAATCCTGCTTCAAAAAGTGATGAAGATGGCAAGATTGAAGAAATTGATACAAGTGAAGTAAATGAAAATTTAAGAAAAAAATCAAAATTAGATAAATTTAAAACAGCATTTAAGAAACACTGGAGAAAAGTTGCTATAGTTGTTGCATTACTTGCAGGCTTAGCAGCAGGTTTAAGAGGCTGTGATCAAGATAAAGTTAATAAGGCTACAGATGCTATCATAAATAATGATGATGCTATGGAAGATGTTATTGATTCTCAAGATCCTGATAAGTCTTTACAAGATTTCTTAGACAAAAATGGTTTACAAATAGAAGACAATAAAGAAAATACTGAAAATTCAGTTAATGATGCAGAAACAGCCAAGCCAACTCAAACTCCTACTGGTAATACTGGTAATTCACAAGCTCCATATACTGAAAAAACTCCAGAAACAACAGAAAAGGCAGCTAAACCAGTAGACCCATCAACAATAGTTGACGAACATCCTGATGTGGAAGTTACACCAGAACATGCTGAACCAGTAGATCCATCAACAATAGTTGATGAGCATCCTGATGTTACTCCAACCCCAACTCCAACTCCTACACCTGATCAAGGCGTAGAGATTGATGAAGGAGGAGTGACAGGTGATGAAACTGTTCCAGATGATGCATGGGATAATGAAACTCCGATTCCTACCAATACTCCAACTCCAGTAGATAATGGCGGTGTGACAGGAAACGAAACTGTTCCAGATAGTGCATGGGATAATGAAACTCCAGTAATTGAAGGTTCTAGTACAAACGTTGATCAAACAGGAAATAATGTAATTGGATCTGTTACGGTTGAAACACCAGCGCCAACCCCAACCCCAACAACTCCTGCATCAACAACAACAATTGCTGTAAACTCTGGGGATGCATTAATTGTTAATGATAATGGAGTAAATTATGTATCTGATAATAACTCTAATTATCAATCAAAAGAAACGGATCAAGATATATTTGCAAATGATGCTGTTCAAAGTGTGTCAGTAGTGACTGATGAAAAGGGTAATGATACTATCAATGTTGAAATTAATAGTAATGATGCACAAAGAACAACAACTTTAACTGATGCTGATGTTGCTGCTATATCTGCAGAAAATAATATTAATTCAGATGAAATAGCTCAAATAGAAGCACAGTATAAAGCTCAACAAGCAGCTTTAGCAGAATTAAAACAACAAGTACAAAGTTCTGAAACTACAGTAGCAGAACCAACAGCAGGAATTACTAAATAAATAATAGGAGGATAAAAAGGATGGAAAATAAAATTAACAAAGTTGTTACCTTAGCTAACGGAAAAAAATATTTTATTTTAAAACAAGCAATTTATAAAGGTGAAAACTATTTTATGGTTGCAGAAGTTACTGAGGATGGAGAAGATTTAAAAGAAAAATTCAATATCCTTCATGAAACAGTAGAAGATGGTAAAACATTCATACAGTTTGAAAAAAATCCAAAAACTATTCAAATTATACTTAGTCATTTAAATATAGAAGAAATGTAAATTTCTTCTTTTTTGTTTCTTAAAAGATAAAAAAAAATTAATTTAACAACCTTTATGATATAATTATAATAGGTGATAGTATGACAAACAGTAAAATATTTAAAAATTTAGACGAACAAATAGACATATTAAGATCTAAAGGATTAGTTATTAATAATGTAGATAAAGCAAAAGAAATTTTATTTAGAGAAAATTATTTTTTTATAAGTGGCTATAGGCATTTATTTATGACATCAAGGAAGGATAGTCATTTTATAACAGGAACAACTTTTGAAGAATTATATGCTATGTTTTCATTTGATAGGAAGATAAGAAATATTTTTTTTAGTTTTATATTAATAATAGAAAATAATATGAAATCAATTATTAGCTATCAATTATCAAAGAAGTATGGTTATAAAGAGAAAGAGTATTTAAATCCTAATAATTTTACCCAAGATGCTATGAAAGCAAGACAAGTTTACGATATCTTAAATAAGATGCGTAGACAAATAAGAATAAATGGAAGAGAACATACAGCTACTCTTCATTATATTGATAATTATGGCTATGTTCCAATGTGGATATTAGTTAAAGTTTTATCTTTTGGAATTATTTCTGAATTTTATGGAATATTAAAAAGTGAAGATCAATTAAGAATTGCAGAAGTATATAGACTTGATGTGGAAAGTTTAAGTATATATCTTAGCTTAGTTTCTAATTATCGTAATATATGTGCACATGAAGAAGTGCTTTATGACCATCGTACACAACGTTCTATCCCAGATTGTAAATATCATCAACAATTATGCATTGAAGTAAATGATGATGAATATAAATATGGAAAAAACGATCTATATGCAATAGTAATTATTATGAAACAAATGTTATCTGAAACTGAATTTAGAGACTTGATGAATCAAGTTAGCTATGAAGCGGATATTTTGGAAGGAAGATTACATTCTGTATCAATTACTAGTATTTTAAACAGCTGTGGTTTTCCAAATAATTGGAAGGAAATAATGGATATTGATTAGGAGATACTTATGAGAGAAAAATTTGTATTTGTAATTTCATTAATAATAGTTTTTTTTGTCGGAATAATTGGAACAGTAGCTGTATATAAATTATTACCTTCAAATAATACTGTTGTTGAAAAAACGGTAAAGGATGTAACTGTTACAGAGAGTGATACTATAGCAAGTTCAATAGATAAAGTATCAAATTCAGTAGTTTATATTGCTGCCACCTCTGGTAAAAGTAGTAGTACAGGAACAGGATTTTTTTATAAAACTGATGATAAATATGGTTATATTATTACAAATAATCATGTTGTTGAAGGTAGTGATAAAGTTGAAATAACAACTGGTGCAGGACAGACTGTATCAGCAACAATTCTTGGAGCTGATGAATATTCTGACATCGCAGTATTACAAGTTAATAAAGATGCAGTGACAATAACAGCTGAGATTGGCAATAGTACAGATTCATTAGTGGGGGATACAATATTTACTGTTGGTTCACCCTTAGGAATTGACTATATGAATAGTGTTTCTAAAGGTATTATTTCTGGTACAGATAGAACGGTTACTGTTTCTCTAACAAGCGGGGACTTTTTAATGAATGTTCTTCAAATAGATGCATCAATTAATCCGGGTAATAGTGGTGGACCGTTATGTAATATAAATGGAGAAGTAATTGGTGTAACTTCTATGAAGCTGGTTGATTCATCAGTTGAGGGTATGGGCTTTGCTATTCCAATTGAAATAGTTATGCCAACAGTAGAAAAATTAGAAGCTGGGGAAGCAGTTGAGAGACCTTATCTTGGTATATCTATGTTAAGCGTTGATGATTCTTGGCAACTATATAGAAATGGCATTTATTTAGATGAAGATATTACCTCTGGAGTAGTAATAGTTTCAGTGGAAGCCGATAGTCCTGTAGCTAATGCAGGTTTGCAAAAAGGGGATATTATAACGAAAATTGATGGCGTAGGTGTAAGTACAGTAGCAGAATTTAGATATCTACTTTATAAGCATGCAGTTGGAGATACAGTTAAAGTAACATATATTCGTGATTCCAAAGAAAGCGAAGTTAGTGTTGTATTAAGTAAAAGTGTTGGTGATTAATTAACACTTTTCTTTTAGGGGGAAATATGGAATTTAATAAAGTTTTAGAAGATAGACGAAGTATAAGAAAATATAAAAGTGATCCAATAAGCACTGATGATCTGAAATATATACTAAAAAATGCCAGTTTATCGCCATCGGCACATAATAAACAGCCTTGGCATTATTTTGTATTTGCAGGAGCAGAAAAAAGTGAACTTGAAACCTTAATTAGCGATTATATTACTAATAAACAAGAATTAACATATTATGAAAAAATAATGCGAAATTGTCTAGGATTTATAAAGGAAGCTCCAGTTGTCATATTAGTGTATAGTACATTACAAAAAAATGAACTTAATGACTATTTATCATTAGGATCATCAATAGAACATATTTGTTTAAGTGCAAAGAATATAAATATAGGTTCTTTATGGTTAGGAGTAATATCAGATTTTGAAGAATTACTTCAAAGTAAATACACCTTTTCAAATATGAATTTAATATCAGCCGTAGTTTTAGGCTATCCAGATGAAGAACCTAAAGCGCGACCAAGAAAAAACTTAGATGAAATTGTGACTTTTGTGTGACATTTTTATTTATATTTATTAAAAACATTTTATATTAATTTAAAATATAGTATAATGTATTTATATGTTTATAGGAGGAAGTAAAATGAATAAATTAAGAAATATATTTTTGTCATTAATGACAGCAGTGTTAGTTATGGCACCAACAGTAAAGGCAAATGCAGCAGAACCAATTAATTTCTACATATTCTACGGAGATGGATGTCCTCATTGTGAAGCAGCTATGGAATATTTAGATAGTTTAGATGAAGCAGAAAGAGCAAAATTCAATTTAATTAAATACGAAGTTTGGGCTAATAGTGATAATGCTTCTTTAATGACATCTGTAGCAGAATTAATGGGAGAGGATACAAGTAAATTAGGCGTTCCTTTCATGATTATAGGGGACCAAACACTTGTTGGTTATGCTGATAATTATTCAGAAGATTTAATTACAGCAGCTATTGATAAAGCTTATAAAGCAACAGATAGATACGATCTAGCTAATAAAATAGACCTTTCATCTGGAAAAGTAGATGATGGTTCAGATACTCCAACAACAACACCTGATAATTCTAATGGTACGAGTGATGCAACAACTTTACTTGCACTTGGAATTATTGTTATCGGTGTAGTAGGACTTTTAGTATTTGCTAAAGTTAAGACTAAATAGACGCTTAGCGTCTTTTTTATTGTTATACTAAATATAATATTTAAAGCATATTATGTTTAGAGGAGTGATAATATGAATATAAAGGGAGTTGTTATAGATCCAGGTCATGGTGGAGATGATGGCGGAGCAACCGGTAATGGAATAATTGAAAAGGATTTAACATTAAAAATATCACAAGAAATGTATAATAAGTTTAAAAGTCTAGGTATACCTGTATACATGACTAGAACTACAGATGAAACATTAGATCCAGCAACTCGTACTAATCGAATTTTGCAAGCTTTTGGAAATAGTGAAGATGTTATAGTTATTTCAAATCATATTAATGCTGGCGGATCAGATGGTGCTGAAGTAATATATGCTTTGAGAAATACATCAGCACTTTCTAATCTGGTATTAAATGAATTAGCAAAATCTGGACAGAATACACGTAAAGCCTACCAAAGAAGATTACCAACTGATCCTTCAAAAGATTATTATTTTATTCATAGAGATACTGGAGTTACCCAGCCTATTATAGTTGAATATGGCTTTTTGGATAGCCCAGGAGACGATGTTTTACAGTTGAAGAATAATTATATTAGATATGCTGATGCTGTTGTAAATGCTGTAGGACAGTACGTAGGAGCATATGGATATACTGTAAAATCTGGTGATAGTTTATGGAGCATAGCTAAGCAATTTAATACGACAGTTGATCAAATAAAACAATTAAATAACTTATCAAGTAATTTACTTAATATAGGTCAAGTTTTAAAGATTCCGACAGCTGTTACTGAACAGCCTACTAGTGATTATAAGATATATATAGTTCAGTCAGGAGATTCACTATATCAGATAGCTAATAAAAATAATACTACTGTTAGTAAACTTCTTGATTTTAATAATTTAACTTCAACTAGTTTATCAATAGGACAGCAAATAAAGATACCTATTATGGCAGTAGAGCCTGGTGGAGATTATATAAATTACACAGTTAAAAGTGGAGATTCATTGTATCAAATAGCAAGTAAGTACAATACTACTGTTGATACTTTAAAAAGTTTAAATTCACTTAACACAACTTTACTAAGTATAGGTCAAATAATAAAAGTACCAATAGTAAATATCCAAGAACAAGTTCCACCTGGAGACTATATTGAATATAAAGTACAATCAGGGGATTCACTTTATAAAATAGCAACTAAGTACGGTTTATCTGTTGATGAAATAAAAAATTATAATAATTTGACAAGTGAATTATTAAGTATAGGCCAAATTATAAAAATTCCAATCATTTCGACAGTTACAACATATACTGTAAAAAGTGGAGATTCATTGTATCAAATAGCAAATCTTTACAATACTACAGTTGATGAAATAAAGAGAAAAAACAACTTAACATCAAATACATTAAGTATAGGTCAAATATTGATATTATAAAAAGGTTACGTTAGTAACCTTTTAATGTATTGGTTTACAAATACCAACATCTGGTTTATAAAAGCAATGATTTTTATATTTTCCAGCAAAGTCCTGTTTCCACCATGTTCCAGCACAGCTAGTTCCAGTTGCTGGAGCATAAAACCATAATGCATTAGTCGCAGGATAATAGTATTCACCTTTTAATACTCGATCAGCTAAATTCTTTTCAGCTGTTGTAGGTGCACTAAAAAATAGTGGAGATGTAGCTCCAGAAAAACCTCCTGGATCTTGATATATCATGTCATATATTGTGCGTATATCTACAAAGGTATAACAATCGGCTAAAGCTCTATTAACCCCCACATTTCCTACCATAAGCATTCCTAGTTCACCTTCACCAACTGCTTCAGCTCTCATTAATCTAGCTAATAAGTCTCTTTCGCTTGTAGTATATTTTATTATTCCCATACAATCACCTAAATTATTATATGAAAATAAATGTAGATATTGTACAAAATATAAAATTATGTTATAATTTAATTGCTTTCAAAAAATAGGAGTGTAGTTAAATGGTATAATAATGGTCTCCAAAACCACTGTTGGGAGTTCGATTCTCTCCACTCCTGCCAAATTAAAAGTAACTTCAAATTATTGGAGTAAAATATAATTAAAGCCATGGAAAATAAATTAATTTCTATGGTTTTTATTTTTTATAAAAAAATGATATAATACTGTTAACTGAAGAAGTAAAGAAAGGATGGATTGTTTATGGTAAATTATCATTATATGGTTTCAAATAATAAAATAGCACCAATTTTTGAAAAAATTAAAATTGCTGCTCAACCGCAAAAATTTACATATGAAGTTTTGAAAAATTTAGGTTTTGCTAGCTCAAATGATAGAGCTATAATTGTAGTTTTAAAAAATTTAGGTTTTTTAAATGGGGAAGGTGTACCTACTAATTATTATCGTGATTTGAGAGATGAAAATAGAGCAAAAAAAATATTAGCTCAACAAATAAAAGATTATTATAAGGAATTGTTTTCTATTAATATTAATATGAACGCTGCAAATGATGGTGAAATAAAAGGTGCAATATCTCGAGTTACCGGAAAAGATGAAATAGATGTAAAGAGAATGTTTGCAACATTTAAAGCTCTATGTAGTTATGCGGATTTTTCTAATATTGAAAGTCAAGCAGTTATCAATTCGGATGAACCGATAAATTATATTAAAGCAGAAAATATTTTATCAAACCAAGAACCATCAGAAGTTGGACTAAACATGTCCCCTGATTTCCATTATAATATTCAAATTCATTTGCCTGCTACCACAGATATTTCTGTTTATAACGCAATTTTCAAAAGTTTAAAGGATAATTTATTTAAATAATGAAAGATAAATCTCAAAAAATAAAAGAGTTTGTTTTTAATGGAATGTTGGTAGAAGATACATTACATGGTCTAGAAAAAGAAGGAATAAATGTTATTAATGATTCTGATCAAAAAACGGTATGTAGAGTCACTGAAACTGATTTTAGTCCTAGACTATGGTACAATGCTTCAAAGATGGCATCAGTTTATATTGCACTATATTGTGCTGAAAATATGTTGAGAGATTTCATTGTAGACAGATTATCTGAAGTAAAAGGAGTTAACTGGTGGGATGAAAGTGTTCCAAAAAAAGTTAAAGATGAAGTCGAAAAATTAAAAGAAAGGGAATCAAAAAATAAATATTATTCAAATAGATCTAATACAAATATAGGCTATACAATGCTTGGAAATCTAACTCAAATAATAATTTCTAATTGGGAAAATTTTTCTGATATTATTCCAACACAAGCCTGGATAACTTCAAGAATGGATGATTTAGAAATGTCGAGAAATATTATTATGCATACTGGGTTACTTCCTGATATAGAAATGGACAGAATAGAAAGTATAGTGAGGGATTTGACAAAACAATTAGGTTAATAAAAAATTTGGGAATTTCCTTTGATTCCATGCCATATATGAATTAGTCGAACTTGGTATAAAAATATCAAGTTTTTTGTTATAATTGATTTAGGTGATAATTATGATTATAGGCGATATAATACAAAGCATTAAGTCATTACCATTTGGAAGTGATAAACAAGTTAGGATTGAAAATCTATTTCATATAACTTTTTGGAAAAAAATGAATACTAAAACTAAATTAGAAGTATTTCAATTGCTAGAAGATATTATTTCGTATGCAGAAGGTAGAAATCCCAGTCAAATAATGCCAGTATTGAAACAACCACAGATGGCGAGTGCAAATGTTAAAGATAATAAGATAAAAATATCAATATATCATTTAGAAATGGGACTTGATTACTTAAACAATATAAATGCCCAACTGTTTTGTGCCATCATACATGAACATGAACATATATCACAATATTTAGTTTCACAAGGATTAATCAATGATGTAAATACTGAAGGGTATCACAATAATTTTAAAAATATTATTCCATATTCTGATGAAATAAATGGTTATACTTTTTATAGATTTCAAGCTATTGAATATTATGCTCATCAAATATCAGAAGATAAAACAAAGAAAGTATTTAAAAGATTATTGGAAACATTTGGAGAAGATTCAGGGTATGCTAGTTGGCAAACAGCCATTGATATGGCTTCACCTGAAAAAATAGTAGATTATTATAATAGTTATAACAATACAGAGTATACAATTCAAACGATGTATGAACACGTGCAACAAACAATTACTAAAAGAATTGGTAGTATTGAAGAAGATAAGTCAAATAAACAATTAATTTAGAAAAATTTGTACATTTCCTGTGTTTCCATGCCATTAAGTGTATAACAACTTGATATATATCGATATCAAGTTTTTTTATAATTTGATTTAATAATTTATTTGTATTAATTAGAAAAAAAGAATGGAAGTATAAATTTTATTTTACATGGCGTTTAGATTATTAAAAAACTTTAATTGCATTATTTTTAGTGGTTAAATATAGATGAAATATATATTTGTGTTATAATCGTATTAAATGAGGTGTGAAGCTGTGAAAAGTAAAGATTATAGAATAAGAATATATGAACTAGAGGAACTATATAATATATGTAAAAAGGTTTCATCCATTGATTTAGGGCGTACTGGTAAGACAGAAAGAAGTTTTATATTAGAGGATATTGTTGAAAAATTGTTATTACATGTCAAAACTATTATTATAATTTTTATGACAAATAAAGCACAAAATAATGATTTTAAAGAACTTGATATTTCAGCGATTGCATCATTAGCTAGAAATATAATGGACTGTTCAAATTTATATTATTATTTTGGCGAAAGAAAAATAAATAAAGAGGAACTAAGGTTACGTTTTAATATATCAAATTTACATGCTAGTCTTGAAAATAAAAAAATTTATAATAAATTAAATTTTAAGCAGGGAGGATTTAGATGGAGTATTGAAGAAACTAGCATTTTAAATACAAAAAGAGATATAAAAGAATCGGACGAATATAAAAAATTATCTAAACAAGAAAAAGAAAGATTACCTCTTGGTGAAAAGCAAAAAAAGAATTATTGCAAGAAAAGAATTTTTGATGAAAACCTAGAATCTTCTTTTTATAATTTATTATCACAAAGTGTGCACAGTTTTAACGGAGGATTAGGAAATAATTCAACAAAAAGTGAGCTTCTAATGTTTGGAAATTATTTTGATATTATAAAATTATTATTTATTTCTTGCGAAATTTCAATTATATATACATCTAATGTTATTTCAGACTATCTTGCATTGATTAAACGATTAAATAAAAATTTAGACTTAGAAGAAAAAAGTAAAATTATAGCACTAAAAGACACAAAATATCTTATTAAATGGATTGAAACAATAAGAAAAGAATATAATTTTGATTTGTTTAAACTATCTTAATCAATATATAAATATAGGATATATAAAGTTTGCTCTTTTTTTAAAGTGAATCTTTTAAAAAAAATGTGTTAAGCAATTTTACTATATTGATAATTTTCTATATTTTAATAAAAAACTTGGTAATATACCAAGTTTTTATTTTCTATATATCAAAACTTTATTATTAGAAATGTTGATTTTATCATCTTTTTCATAAAACAAACTAATCTCATCGTGCCCAATTTTTCTATATTTATTTCTTGTTTCTACTTCTTTCATAACTGTATTAGACGATGAAGTATCGGACAAAATAATAAAAGAATCAATATTCTTATCAATGCTCATATCTAAAATATCTGTGACAAGGTTTTTAGTTACTTCCTCTGTGTCAATATCATCAAATATGTCATATGCATAGTAATAAGGACAAACAGAAATTAACAATTGATAATTAGATATATTTGTGTAACGACTAAAACTACTATAGATCTTTAGATTTGATATTTTATGTTTGTTATTATGCTCTGGATACATTTCGTATGCATCAATATTTTCATATGATTTAGCCAAAATTGTAGCTAATTCAAAATCACCTGCACCTATCTCACATAAATTTTTGTGTTGCACTGGATTAAATAATTCTTTAATAATACTTGCTACATATAAATGCCTATTATTTATAAGAGATTCAGTTTGTTTTTTGATTAATTTATATGATTCTATATTTTCCATAAACTTTCACCTTGATTGATATTGTAACCATTTTTTTATAAAAGTCAAATTGGATATGCATTTAATAAAAAAATTAATTATAACTTTCAAGAAAAGATTTATATGTTTTGTATGCCATATACATATCATATTTACTAATGACTTCATAAGGTGAATGCATTGATAATATAGCTATTCCACAATCAATGGCTTCAATTCCCATATTAGCAAAAACGTAAGAATTAGTTGCACCACCACCAACATCAATTTTTCCGCCTTCGCCTATTTGATATCTGATATCATTTTCTTGCAATATTTTTCTAATAAAAGCCATATATTCAGCATTTGCATCTGAACAGTCTTCTTTACCATTAGAACCTGAATATTTATTAATAGTTAAACCTTTTCCTAAAAAAAATGCGTTTTTTTTCTCAAATACAGCTTCATAAATTGGATCCATTCCAATATCAACGTCTGCATTAATAAGGCGTGAATTACAGAAAAGATGATTCAATAATAGACCCTTATTACCTTTTAATTTATGATAAATACTACTAATAAATAAATCAAAGACTTTTGAGTTTACGCTAGTATTACCTAAACTACCAGTCTCTTCTTTATCAGTTATAACGCACACGGCAGTCCTTTTTAAATTTTTGGCATTAATTATTGCTTTTACTGTGGCAAAAACTAATGAGCGATCATCTTGACCATAACCACCAATCATACTTTTATCAAGACCAACTTCACTACATTTAAAGGCAGGAACTGCTTCAATTTCAGCACTCATAAAATCTTCTTCTGAAATATCGTATTTTTCTTTTAATATATCTAAAACATTTGATTTTATGGCATCTAAATCATTTTCTTTTTTGGGAGTGTTTGCAATTAATAAATTTAGTGCTTCACCAGTAACACCATCTTTCATTTTGCATTCCATTTGGTCATATGCAAGATGAGGTAATAGGTCCGTTATAACCATTACTGGATCTTCTTCGTCCTCTCCAATAACAATATTTATTTTTTTACCATCTGGTTTAACTATAATACCATGAATTGCCAGTGGAATCGTTGTCCATTGATATTTCTTTATACCTCCATAGTAATGTGTTTTAAAATATGCAAGGCCATCCTCTTCATATAAGGGATTAGGTTTAAAATCTAAACGAGGTGAATCTGAATGTGCCACTGTTATATTAAGCCCATCATTTAAATCTTGTTTACCAATAACAGCTAAAAAAATATTTTTACCTTTGTTAATGTAATAAACCTTATCACCTTCTTTTAAAATTTTATAAGTATTTATTTCTTTAAAATCATCTTTTTCAACAAGTTCTTTTATATTACTAATTACTTCTCTTTCAGTTTTAGAACTATTTAAAAAGTTAATATAATCATGTGTTAAATCATTACTTTCTTGATTTTGAAAATTTGAATTGGTTTTATTTGTATTCATTTATATTCCTCACTTCTAATTTTATTATGTTGAGTTTAAATTATATTATGATAATAAATAAAAATTACTGATTCACAATATCTAACTTTTTTAATAGACATAAATATTTTTAAAAAAACTTTAAAAATGTATGAAATTTTTAAAATATGAAATAATAAAAAGGGAAGGTGAAATATGAATATTTTAATAACAGGCGCAAAAAAAGGCATAGGATATGCAACAGCTTTAGAATTACTTGATAGGGGCCATAAAGTATACTTAACTGTATATAGTGATAAAGATTTAGAAGAAGTACAAAAAAAAGACGAATTAAAAGATAAAAACGTTATATGTTTAAAATTAGATATTACTAGCGATGAAGATAGAAGAAAGGTGCAAGATTTTGAAATAGATGTATTAATCAATAATGCAGCTATTGGTACGGGAGGGTCTATTATTGAAGCATCATTAGAAAGAATTAAAAATGCTTATGATGTGAATTTATTTGGAACAATAGCTATGTCGCAATTATATTTAGAAAAAATGATTAAAAGAGATAGTGGTAAGATAATAATGATATCCTCCATGTTAGCTGAAATGCCAATAGAATGGTTTGGAATATATTCTTCTACCAAGGCTGCTCTAACTAATGTTACAATGGCATTAGATATGGAATTAAAAGAAATCAAATCTAATGTAAAAGTATCAATAATAGAACCAGGATTCTATCATACTGGTTTCAATCAAGAGATGATGGAAAATAAGTATGATAATCCAGAATCTTTATTTAAAAATTTAAGAGAAGAGATTAGCAAAACTGAACATTTAAAAGTTAATGCACTAGAAAGTCATAATTTAAATACCATTGTAGAAAAGATAGTACATGCAGTTGAAGATGAAAAACCCGAATTAATTTATAAAGCCCCTTTTGTTCAAAAAGTAATGCAAAAAATGTTCATCGTAAAGAATAAATAAAATCACATTGTGATTTTATTTTTGTAATGTCACTTTTTTGATTTAAGATTAAATAATTATATATAATACTTTAATTTTCTAAAAAAATGAGAAAATTTAAAATTTATTGCGCAGCCATCAACTTTTTTTGATATAATTGATTAGGAAAAATAAAGGAGTGATGTTTTGTGATAAGAACTGAAGTTTTTAACTACCATACGCGATGCTTAAATACTAGTCAATATGATTTAGATTCTGTTTATAGTCTTTGTAAGATAGCTGATAAAATTAAACATTTATGCCAAACTGAAGAAGGAAGTAATCATGTTGCTTCACTACTTAAAAATAAAAGGGCAATGTTATATTTTAATCAACCATCTACAAGGACTTTTTTGTCTTTTCAAAACGCTTGTTATATTTTAGGAATTAAATGCTCTGAAATAAGAGATACTAGTACCTCTTCTTTTGCTAAAGGAGAGTCAGAAATTGATACTGTCAAAACTTTTTCTGAATACGTCGATTTAATTATTATGCGCCATCCATCATCAAGTTTTATTAAAGAGATATCTAATAGTTTGCCAGATTATAAATTAATAATTAATGCAGGTTCTGGAACAGATGAGCATCCAACTCAGGCATTACTAGATTTTTATACTATTTATAAATATGGCATAGATAATAAAAAAATTGCTTTTATGGGGGATTTAAAGAGAAGTAGAACGGTTCGCTCATTAGCAATATTATTAAATAAAATAAATAATTTAAAGTTTTATTTTATAGCACCTAAAGCTTTTCAAGTTAACGAAGATATACTTCAAAAACTAGATGTTGAATATGAATTATCTGATGAACTAGATAAATACTTATCGGTTGTTGATGTTATTTATGTTACCAGATTACAAGATGAGTATGGTGGGATAGATGAAAAATTTAATCGTATGAAATATTCAATAACTAAAGACAATATTAATTATTTAAAGAAAAATGCTATTATTATGCATCCACTTCCACGTCGTGAGGAAATAGGCACTGAAGTGGATGATGATACAAGAGCAAAATACTTTGAACAAGTAAACAATGGTATGTGGATAAGAGCGGCTTTAATATTAACAATGTTTGGAAAACAAACAGAACTATAATAATATATATTATTAAAACATAGTCTTAGTATATTATTTTTATATAATTTGTAATACTTTTTGTGTTATAATATAGTGTATATACATGGAGGTGACTATATGAAAATTTTAAAGGCTGATTTACCAGAGGGTGTTAGAAAAAAGTTTGTAGTTAGAATTGGTAAAAAAATCAAACTAATTAATAAGAATATGATTAAAAAAAATAAAAACGCAAGTAAATAAAAAAACTTGATACTATGTATCAAGTTTTTATTTTATTAATTTATATATTTTATTTTCCTCAGCTGCTTCAACATTATCAAAGATTGAAGATGCTTCATTTACGTAATTCTGCCTATCAATTTCAGGCCAAAAATGTGTTAGTAATAATTTATACACTCCAGCATTTTTAGCGATAAGAGCAGCTTCATATGCATATAAATGATAGTCTAATTCTTTTACCTGTTCCTTTAAAAATGTTGATTCACAAATAAATAAGTTTGCTCCTTTAGCAAAATTTTCTAAACTATTATTTCCATAACCAGTATCACCTGAATAGACTAAAGACTCATTATCATTTTCTAATTTTATAGAATAAGCTTTAACTTGATGTGGATTTAAACTAAAATTTATCTTAATCTCATTAATATTTAGTTTAGTTGTTTCATCATAATAAATAAATTTTAAAAAATGTTCATCACCAAAATTACTTAAATATAAATAATCAAATGTATTATCTTTAGGAATATATACGTTTATTCTATCTTTTATATAACCTAATTTTTTATAAACATATGATGCATATCCAATTGCTAAAAGTTCACCATAATGGTCTTTGTGTAAATGACTTATTATAATTGTTAAATTTTTCAAGTCATCTTCCATATTCATAAGGCTTGTAATCCCATTTCCGCAATCTAATAATATTTTGTTATTATTACTGCTTACTAAGTATCCAGGGCAATTATGTATTCCTTTAGAGTAGGGTGATACAGTTCCTAATATTTTAACTTCCACTATTAGTTAAACTTTTTATTAACATTTTTTCTTTTACTAAAGGATGAACATATTTTGCTATATCTTTATCAAGATTAAATATTTCTTTTACAGCACTTGAAGAAATATTTTGTAAATTTGAGTCAGAGAATAAACAAATGGTCTTAACTTTATTGTCGCTTATATCGTTATTTATTTGCGCTAACTGTAATTCGTATTCAAAATCTGTAACACTTCTAAGACCTCTAACTATTGCTTTGCATTCATAAAGAATAGCGAGGTCTGTAGAAGCACCACTTCCTTCAACCACTTTAACATTACTATACTGTTTATATAGTTCTTTAATGATCTCTAATCTTTCTTTAGGTGTAAAGAAAACATTTTTTTTGGCAGGATTAACTAAAATAGCTATAACTACTTCATCAAATAATTGTACTGCTTGACTTATAATATTCATATGTCCTTTTGTAATAGGATCAAAACTTCCTGGGTACAATACTTTTGTCATATAACATCATCACCTTTTCTTTTGATATTTCAATATCATTATTTTCTATAATATAGTCGAATTCATCTTCATTAAATTTTATTCCAGCTTTTTCACGTTCTAAAAATTTTTCTTTAGATATATTATCTCTTTCCATAGCACGCTTTAATCTATTATCAAAATCAGACTTGACTAGAATTTTCAAATCACTATTAGCAAAATATTTGGTTTTAATGGTTAATAGCCAGTCCATTATGATTATTCTGTTTTTATTATTTAAAATAATTTTATCTATTTCTTCTTCCATATATTTCCAAGTGATTTCAGTTAATTTATCCATTTTCAATTGATCATTAAATACTATACTAGCAAGTTCTTTTCTACAAATACTACCATCTTTAAGAGGCAATAAATTAAAACTCGATATTAATTCTTTTATAACATCTTTTCTATTAATAACAAGATGACCAATTTTATCAATATCTAGTTGTATTATTTGTGGATTTAAAGATGCTAAATAATTTGCTATGCTACTTTTACCACTACCAGAAGCCCCTGTAATAACTATTAGCATATTATCCCTCCCTTACTTGAATTATACGTCTGTTTGTATTATAATTAAAATACATATATATTATATAAATTATAAGTGGAGGTTATAATATGGAAAATATTAATTTTGAGATGTATAAAGTTTTCTGCTGTGTAGCTAAAAATAGAAATGTTACTAAAGCTTCTCAAGAACTTATGATATCTCAACCAGCAATAACACAAACAATAAAAAAATTGGAAGATCAAATAGAATATAAATTATTTTTCAGAACTAAAAAAGGTATGGAATTAACTGAAGATGGAGAAATACTTTATGATAATATTAAAAACTCTGTTGAATGTTTAAATAAATGTAAAAGTAATTTAGAAAGTAACAAAGAAGAAACTAGTAAAACAATACGCATAGGCGGTGGTACAACACTTTTAAAGCATAATGCCTTAAGCGGATTTAAAAAATTTAAAGTTAAGTATCCTAGCATTAAAATAGAAATAATTCGTGACGTCACATCGGAACTTCTTAATAAACTTGAAAACAACACTATAGATTTATTTTTCTTTAATATGCCTCTTGGACTTAAGGATAACATAATAGATTTTCCAATAGAAAATGTTCAAGATGCTTTTATTGTGTCAAGTGATGATTTTAAATATCTTAGAAATAAAACATTGAATTTTAAAGAGATAGGAGACTTACCATTAGTATTACAAGCTGATGTATCCTCATCAAGAAAATATTTAAATAGTATTTGTAAAAAAAATAAAGTTTTTTTTAATAATACTTATGAGCTAGCAAGTTACGATTTAGTATTGACTTTTGTAAAGGCTGGACTTGGGGTAGGATTTATAAATAAAAATCATGTAAAAGAAGAACTTGCTTCAGGGTCATTATTTGAAGTTAAAACAAATTATAATATTCCACCAAGAAAAATAGGAGTAGCTATAAATAAAAAGAATGCAAGGAACAAGTATTTAAATGAATTTATTAATATGATAAAGGAATGATTATTAACATATTTGATAATAAAGTATTAATTTATTAAATTAATACTTTATTTTTGTTATAATATATTTATGAGATTTTATAGATATAATAATAATATGGAGGAATTTTATGTTAGTTAAATCAACAGCAATTGACAGATTGTTAAGGGAAAATCCAACACTATGTGAAAGAAGATTTGGACTTCCATTTATTGGATTAAGAGATGATGGCGACGAATTTAATCCAACTGTTCAAAGTATTGCAGATGCAATAGATTTTTATGGTTTTGAAATAAGAGATGAAAATATTACAACTGTCCATGATACAGATTTAGGTAGTGGTAATCCAACTAGATTTGAGCCATTTCCTTTATCGATACAAGAAATGAAAAAATCATTAGATTCACTTTCAATGTATAAATATCCATATACTGAGGGCGATGATAATATTAGAAAAGTGCTTTTAGATTACGTTGAAAAAGAAGGCTTTATTAACACTACTCCTTATGCATATGAAGATATTGACGAAAAAGGATTATCTGTGCATAATATTACTTTTTTACCTTCAACTTCAATATCTTTTAATATAATTGTAAATATAATTGCAAAACCAGGTGATGTTATTTTAGTGACAGGACCTAATTACGGTTTATTTACAATTAGAGCTGAAAGAGCTGGTGCCGAAGTAGAAATAATTAATTTAGAAAAAGAAGATAATTGGCTTATTAATCCTAAAAAACTATCTGCTAAAATTGATGATATAAATGATAGTTTACAGAAGGTATATAATCGTAGAAAAGGTTATGTTCCTAGAGTGGTGGCTTTTTTAAATGCTAATCCAAACAACCCTACTGGTAAAGTAATGGGTGAAAAAGAAATAGATTTATTAAAGGAAATAGGAGAAGTTTGTTTAAAACGTGGTGCTTTTGTTATAGATGATTTAGTATATCGTGATTTAACTTTTGATGAAAATAATATAGCTAAACCTCTTGCTACTATTCCCGGATTATTTAGAAATACAATATCATTATTTGGACTTTCAAAATCTTATGGTATGGCGAGTTTAAGAGCAGGTTTCATAGTAGCTGATGAAATAATAATTAGAGAAGTTATAAATCGCATATTTCAAGAAATGGATTCTTCTCCAGATATAGTTGGTAGGGCATTGGCGGGGGCATTCAATGCTACTAGTGAAAGAGATAAAGTATATAATGATTATTTTTCAAGATTAAGAGAAATATACGTGTATAAATATAATTTATTGAAGGCATTAGTTAAAGGAATAGATAGTATAGGAGATCAAAGTCTCGCTAATAAAATCATTAACGAAATAAAAAGTGAACTTAATGATGAAGAATTATTAAATAAAGTACTTAAAGGATTACCATATGTAGATTTTCCTAAGAATTTAGAACCTGAAGCTGGTTTTTTTGCAATACTAGATTTTACTAAAGTTAAGGGAATGAAATATAAAGGTGATGCAATTAATAACGAGAGAGATTTACTTAAGTTTTTCTATAAAACTTCAAGAACTAGATTTTTAGTAGGACAATCTATTAGTTGGCCATATGAGGATGAATTAGTTGGAAGAGTTTCATTTGGTTTAGAAAATAGCCAGATAATTATAGCTTTAGCTAATATGAATCAGGCACTATACAAATTAACAATAGGCGATGAATATTACATCAGAAAAAATGAACTTAAGGACCAAGCTCAAATGGCTAGAATTAAAATCGATGGTTGGAGAACCGCATATGACAAAATAGTTGCTTCTAAGTATTTGAAATCTTTAGATTATGAGAGTCAAACAGAAAGATATATTGGAAGTTTTGAGGAATATAAAGATTTAGTTTTAGTGGCTGTAAAAGGCGATGAGGTTTTAGGTTATTCTTGTTTTGATTTTAAAGATAGAAACAACAAGTATGATTCGGAACTAGTTAGTTTGTACATAAGACCTAATGAAGCTGGAAAAGGTATAGGATCTTCTTTATTTAAAGAAACTGCTAAAGAATTGTTAAAGAATGGCAAAAAAAATATGATTGTTTGGTGCCTTTCTGATAATGAACATGCTATAGAGTTCTATGAATATTTAGGTGGTAAGAATGTTGAGACAAAGAAAGCAAAAATAGGTGGTAGATACTATAAAGAGTATGGATTTTATTTTGATTTAGAGGCTGTGGTTTCTCAAGTTTTTTAATAAGTTAATTAATAATAAAACAATGATTTATATTTGTTAAGGTGGTGATATTATGGAAAGAAAATCAGTTTTTAAGGATATTGATGAATATATAAAAAATTTTCCAATTGATATTCAAGAAAAATTACAAGAAATAAGAAAATTTATTCATGATTGTGTTCCAGAAGCTAAAGAAGCAATTAGTTGGGGAATGCCGACGTTTAAGTTGAACGGAAATTTAATTCATTTTGCTGCATTCAAAAAACATATAGGATTATATCCAGGGGTATCACCTATTATTGAATTTGAAAAAGAATTGGCGAATTATAAGACATCTAAAGGTGCTATTCAAATACCTTTAGATAAACCAATACCATTTGACCTAATTAAAAAAATAGTGATATTTAGAAAAAAAGAAAATAATACTTTATAGTATTTATATATTTAAATTGAACTTGACTTGATATTTTAATATCAAGTTTTTTTTGATAATTGAGTATATTTCACGTATTAAGATACAAAATATTAGAAGTATAATTATATTAAAAATGGAGGAACATTTATGAACAATTTTAATTTTGCAGGAAGTAAAGAGAAAAAAAATTATTTTGAAGGATGGTATACTAAGATTATAGATAATAAAAATAATTGTTATTCATTTATTTTTGGTGTTACACTTAATCAGCAGGATCCACATTCTTTTATTCAAATAATTGATCAAAGCCAAGACAAATCTTATTATTACAGATTTAAAATAGGTGATTTTTATTACAGTAATAATGTAATTATAATAGGCAACAATAGTCTTAGTACAAATAGGTTAAGAATATTAATTGACTGTTTTGATATTGATATAATTATAAAACCAACGGTATTATTAAAAAACAGGATTTTTGGAAATAGTGTAATGGGAGCTTTTAAATATTTAAATCTTCCAACACAGCATGAAATTATATTTATGAATTCAGAAATAAGAGGGACTATAAAAACTGAAAATAGAGATTCGAAGATATATGGTAATGCATATATGGAAAAAGATTTAGGAACTAGATTTCCAAAAAAATGGTTATGGATACAAAGTAATAATTTTTTAAATAATGATATTGCATTAGTAGCATCAAAAGCGGATTTAATCTCCAACTTTTCAGGATTTTTTTGTTTTCTTAATGTAAATGGTAAAGAGTATCGTTTTGCAACATATAACTGCTCCAAAATCAAACATTATCGTAATGAGGATAATATAACCGTTATTTTACAAAACAATGAATATATTTTAGTAATAAAATTAAAATGGCACCCAGGCAATATGATAGTGGCTCCTATTAAAAATGCAAAAATGAAAAGAAAAATTGAAGAAAGCTCTACTTCATCTTTAACCTTATCACTATTTAAAAATAAAGAAATGATTCTCTTTGATACATCTTATAATGTGTCATGTGAATATACATATTAATTTTATAGTATATATATACTATAAATAAATTTAAACTTGGTTATGTACCAAGTTTTTTTATTAAGTATTATGTGTAAATGACTACTATATTAACATATACTATAATGATATACGGAAAGGAGAAATTAAATTGGACAAATATACTACTTTATCTTTAGAATTACATTTGTTTTTTTCAAGAATCATGAAAGAACATGCTCTTTTTTTAGAGGCTGGATTTGTATCTAAAGATAAAAATTTTGCAGAGGAAGCATCTTGGTATAAAAATGAATTTGAAAAACTTTTGGCTGATGTTATTAGAGTTAGTGATGGATGTATTCGCCCTAATATAATAAATTCAGGCGAGATTGTTACCGAGTACACTTCAATTGCTGAGACAAAAACAGAAAATCTTACTGGTATAGCTATAAATAAAAATATTACTTTAGCAGAAAATAACATGAATTTTGGAATGAATTATAATAATCAGACAATAACAAAATTTGATATACAAAATTTAAATAGCCGCGCTATCGGATTGCTAGATGGATTAATAGGATTTAAAGAGAGACTATTAAATAATGTATTGACTTGTAAAATATTTACTGCAAATTATCCACTTTTAATAGATCACATATTGCGAGAAGCTAAATTATACCGTTCTTATGTAATTGCTTTAGAAAATGGGCAAGATATTGAATTTAGTGACACAAAACAAGTAGAATTATTTTGGAATCAAATTATGATGGAACATGCATTATTTATACGAGGATTGCTAGATCCTACTGAAAATGATTTAATAAATACTGCTGATAATTTTGCTGGTGAATACAATGAATTATTAGAGCAAGCAAAGAAGATGACAGATGCAACTATATCAAGTATTACAAATAAGACAATTCAAGAAACAATAAAATACAAAGAGTTTAAAACGGCTGGTGCAAAAGGATTATCTGATTGCCAAATTAAATCTATTATATTACCACTTTTAGCTGATCATGTTTTAAGGGAAGCTAATCATTATCTTAGGTTGTTAAAGGATCAAGTAAGTAGATAACGCTATTTTAATAAAACATTGTTTCATAAAAAAACTTTGATATTAAATCAAAGTTCTTTTTTGTAACTTATATCATAGTTTGCTGGACCTGAAATAACTTGGCCATCAATATTAAATCTGGAGCCATGACATGGACAATCCCATGTTTTTTCTACTTCATTAAATATCAAACTACATTTTAAGTGAGGACACGTGTTATATACAATATGTTTCGTGTTTTTTTCGCTTGTATAAATTGCGATGTTTTCACCATCTACTTTTTTGAATTCAATGTTATCTTTATACCATGGTTTATTTTTACTAACTTTAGTTTCAATAAAAGCTTTTGCATTAACTCCTAAATATAATGGATACTTAAGAACTTTTGAGGTATTAAGACTTCTTCTTGGATCAAAAAGATCTTCATATTTATTTTTGTTTCCTAATATAATATCACTTAATACAATTCCTGCAAGAGATCCGTTTGTCATTCCCCATGTATTATAACCTGTTCCAATTAAAAGAAAATTATTATCTTTTTCTATTCTTCCAATAAAAGGAAGATAATCATATGTCATTATATCATGATTAGACCATATGTATTGTGGATCAAGTTTTAATCTTTTCAAATCTCTTTTCAATTTATCAAAATTTGCATTTTCATCATAATTATTACATGTTTTGTGTGTGCCATTTAAATAAATTAAGTAATCATTTTTCTTGTTTTTATGATATCTTATCGATTTAATAGGATTAGTTGAGTTTATTGCTGTAAAATATTTTTCTTCATCTATTTTAGACGCACTAATGTATGATTTTTCTATGCTTGTTTTAGTCGGCATAAAAAAAGGTAATAAGAAATATGGATAATGACAAGCAACTACAATTTTATTAGCAATAATTGTATTATCATTATTTGTTTTACAAATATAATTATTTTCATCTTTACTAATTGCAGTAATCTTAGTTTTTTCATATACGCTTATATTTTTCTCAATACAAATATCTCTTAACTTTAACAAATATTTTATAGGATGAAATACTGCTGTATCTTCAACAGAAATAGCATATTTACAACCTATATTTATAGGTATATTTTTATGCTCATTAACTTTTATTCCAAATGATTCTAATAGTTCTTTCTGTTTTTGAATTTTCTTGATTTCATTTTCTCTATTAGTAAAAAGAAAAGAAGGAACCTTTACAAAATCGCAATCAATTTGTTCCCTGTTTATTATGTCTTCAACTATTTTAATTGCTTGGATTTGTGAATCCAAATAATTTTTTGCAGTTTCTTTTGAAACATATTTATTGATTTTATAAAGAATTAGTTCCTGTAAATAATTCAATTTACCAGTTGTTTTTGAGGTTATTCCATGTCCAACTAAATTCCTGTCAACCAAACATATTTTTAAATTACTATTTCTTAAATGATATGCTGTACTTATACCAGTCATACCCCCACCTATAATAAGCACGTCACATTTAATATCTTCAGTTAATTTTTTATAACTTTCTTCATTCTCGTTTTCGAGCCATAAACTTTTATTTTTCATTATATTCACCAGTATTAGTATAGATAGATTAATAACAATTAAACTAAAAATAAAAGAAAAAATAAATAATATATGTATTTTTAATTGATAGACTTTTAATTTTTAATTTTGTATAATTATATAAGGTGATAATATGGCAATGTGGAATCCATGGCATGGGTGTCATAAATATAGTGATGGTTGTAAATATTGCTATATTCATAAGGGTGATTATAAAAGAGGTATAAATACAAACATAATAACTAAAACAAAAAACTTTGATGCCCCAATAGCAAAAAATAAAAATGGTGAATATAGAATAAAGTCAGAGCAATTGGTATATTTATGTTTTCAAACTGACTTTTTAATTGAAGAGGCTGATGTATGGCGCAATGAATGCTGGAAAATGATTAAAGAAAGAAAAGATTTAAAATTTTTATTTCTTACAAAAAGGATAGATAGATTTATGCAATGTATTCCTGATGATTGGGGATGCGGATATGATAATGTTACTGTTTGCTGCACTATAGAAAATCAAAAAGAGGCAGATTATAGATTAAATTTATTTTCTAGCCTGCCAATAAAGCACAGGGATATAGTTTGCCAACCACTATTAGAAGAAATAGATATTTCAAATTATCTTAACAATATAGAATTAGTAGTAGTGGGTGGGGAATCTGATATAAATGCAAGAAGTTTAAATTATAATTGGGTTTTAAAAATTAGAAAACAATGTATAGATAATAAGGTTAATTTTGAATTTAGACAATGTGGTACTCATTTTGTTAAAGATGGTAGAAATTACACTTTGCAAACAAAAGACTTATGCAAGTTAGCTAGAAAAACAAATATTAATTATAAAATTAATTTATGATTACATGTTAGGAGAAAATATATGAGTAAGTACAATTCTTTGTGGGAATATCTGAAAAAAGATGGAAATAGTTCAATAAAATTGAACTTTGATGAAATAAAAAGTATAACGGGTTTTGATATTGATCATTCGTTTTTAAATTATAAAAAAGAAGCGATTTTTTATGGGTATACAGTTCAAAAAATTTCTTTAAAGGAAAAAAATATAATTTTTCTAAAAGAACAAGTTATAGAAAAATAAATATAAATATTATAAAAAAAGTAATAGACATTGTTAGATGTCTATTACTTTTTATTAAGTTGTTACTGTATTAGTTGAAACTGGTGTGTAGTTAACAACTTCAAGAATTACTGGAGTATCGGCTAATATTGGATCTCCTCCAGTTGGGACAGTGATTTCAAGTTTACCTACTGCTGTTATACCAGGAGTATAAGTACATATACTTTCCATCTGAAGAACTCCATTAGTATATGCATTAAAATAACTATTTCCAGTAGCTAATGTAGGTAATGTAACAACTGCAACACCAGCATCATCTAGAAATGCTGCAGCATCTATAGTTAATGTGCTTCCAGCTGCAGTTTCTGCAGTTGTTACATAAAAGAAACGTGTGTTAGTTGGAGTGGTTGCAGTTGCAGTTTCCACACCAACTTTAATTTTCATTAATTTAGTAGCCATATTTATTCACCTCCTTTCAAATGTATTAATTCAAAATGTAATAAGAAATAAACGAAGTGAATTATTATTGCTTAACTTGAAAATTATTTAAATATTAATTACTAATTTTTATAAATTGCAGTATCATATATGTTCCTGATATCGGAATATCTTGTGTATTTATGATTAAACTACCTCTTGCAACTGTATAAAATGAAGACGGTTGTAACATTCCATTAATAAATAAGTTTGAATATGATATCGTAAGTGGATCAGGTATTACATTGAATCCCTCTATACCATCACTATCATGATAAGATCTTTTAATGCCATCAGATACTGTTATGTACTCAGTAGTTTCAACATTAATTGTATGAGGATTGTCTATAATTCCTTTAATAATTCCACATTTTGTACACACAGGTTGTAAACATTCAATTCCACAAAAACAATTCAGATTTACTCTAAGGCAGATGCCAGTCTTTATAAATTTATTGACTGAAATAGAAGAAAAAAAGTTGCAAATTCCTTTTTTACATGGGAAGCAAGATATATTACCATTTGAATCCTGTGGTTGTAGTAATTCTAAAGTAATAATGCCTTTTTCTTCATTAATTTTTGTAAGACGAAAAACCGGTGTTTGAAAGCACTTAAAGTTACCAGTTAAAGGGTCTTTAAATACTCCAGAACCAATAAAGTATTCGCAGTTACTTTTACATATTAAAATTATAGGAATAGTATTATACCTATATTCGCTCGTTCCTAATTCTTCTTTGCACGGATTTTTATGATAATTTTGTTTTTCTTCAATTTCTTTCAATGTATATAAAATGTTATTACCTATATTATTACAATCCATATTGATTCTCCTCCTCTTATTTACAGTATAGATTATGAAAAATAAAAAAAGAGGAGTTGGCTTATTACTTAAAAATCAAAATATAATTTTAATCTATTTATAATACGAAATATACCTGCTATAATAAGTTTAGGTGATAAAAATGTTTAATAAGATATTGGATTCTTGTAAATATGTTGCTGACAATGCAGAACATGTAAAAATTAACAAAGACAAAATTAATGAATTAGTGAAAAATATAAAAAATGTTGATGGTACACATTGGTTACAAAAGTCAAACTATGGATTATTAGATTTGAGCATTGAAGAAATTGTTGATTTTTTGCTCTTATACCATTCAATAGGTTTTTCATATTGGGGTGATCCTAAGTGGACTATTAAAACTGAAAATGGTGATTTAGATGGTGCCTATGCTATGATTTTTGTATTGATAAAAGAAATAAAATGTAATCCGCAGTTTTTAAAACCCACATATTTACAAAGATTAAGCCCTACTGAATTAAGAAGAATACTAAAAGGAAATGTTGAGATACCTTTGTTTCTGGAAAGATATTCTAATATAATAAATATGGCTAAGAGTATAAATGATAATATGAATGGAAGCTTTTACAATTACATTAAACAAGTTCACAATGATGAAGAATTATTTCAAATATTGATAGATAACTTTGAATATTTTAATGATGTATCTATCTATAAAAATGAGAAGATTTATTTTTATAAACTTGCTCAACTCTTAACTTCTGATATTCTACACATTTTTGAGATCAAGGAAAAAATATTTGTAAATTATTCACATTTATTGGGATGCGCTGATTATAAGATACCTCAAGTTTTAAGAAGTTTTGGAATACTAGAATATAGTCATGATTTAGAAGATTTAATTGACAATAGAAAAACATTGCAAAGAGATAGTAACTATGAAATTGAAATAAGAGCTAGTGCTATAATTGCAATTAATATTATAAATGAAAAAAAACTCGGTAAATTTTGTCCAATTATGATTAACGATTATATATGGTTGCTGGGTCAAAATAATTCAAACAAAGTTTTACCATATCATTTGACTAGAACAAACTTTTATTAAAAACAATTTTATTATATAGTTTATTTCTAATAGGTGGTATAATTTATATTAGTACTAAAATAGAGGCGATAATATGATAAAAATATTTGATATAAAGAAAAAGGTTAATGAATTAAATCGTGAAGATAAAGATTTATTGAAAAAATATGATAATATTTCTAAGTGCAAACAAACTGATATATTAGACAAATTTAATACAAATATAGATGGTTTAACTGATAAAGAAGTTAGTCATAAGCTTATAAAAAATGGTCCGAATATTGTTGTTAAAGATATTAAAAAATCCTGGATACATTTCTTTATTCTTTCTTTTAAAGATCAATTTATTATAGTCCTTTTTGTTTTGGCGATAATTAATTTTTTTCTTGGTGATAAATTTGGTTCTTTAATAATTATATCAATAGGTTTTTTAAGCGCACTTATACGTTTCTTTCAAGATTATTCTGTATATAAATTTAATGAAAAATTAAAGTCGGAAATAACAAGCACTACTGTTTTAATGCGCAATGGTAATGAAGAAGAGAAAAAAGTCGAAGATGTTGTAATTGGTGATATAGTTAAGTTAAATGCTGGTGCTATAATACCAGCTGATGTTTATATTATACAGAGTAAGGATTTGTTTTTAAATCAGTCTGTTTTCACTGGTGAAAGTGTCCCCGTTGAAAAAAGTTTTGAATACATTTCAACAGAAGAAGTATTTAGTTTAAATAATATTTGTTTAATGGGGTGTAGTGTAGTAAGTGGAAATGCAACAGCTGTTGTTATTAGTACGGGATTTGACACATATTTAGGGCATATGGGTGAAGAAATAGATAATAAAAAGGAACTTACTAACTTTGATATAGGCATGAAAAAAATAACTAATTTACTCGTATTATATATGATACTTGTATGTGTTGTCGTTTTAGTTATTCAAGGGGTAATCAAACAAAATTATTTGGATGCTTTCCTATTTGCTTTATCAGCAGCAGTTGGAATAACTCCAACAATGCTACCTATGATTGTTAATGTCAATCTTACTAGGGGAACTAAGGTCTTAGCAAAGAAAAAAACATTAATAAAGAAAATTGATTCTATTCAAAATTTAGGTGCTATTGATATATTATGTACAGATAAAACAGGAACCTTAACCGAAAATAAAATAGTCCTTCAAAAGTACATTGATGTTGATGGTGATGAAAATATAGATATTCTAGAATATGCATATTTAAACAGTTACTACAGTACAGGTATAAAAAATTTAGTTGATAGAGCGATTATAAGCTATGGGAATGAACACAAAGTTAAAGAATATATCGAGGATTATGAAAAAGTAGATGAGATACCATTTGACTATAATCGAAAGATGGTAAGTGTCGTTGTAAAAAATGGTAATAATTATCGTATGATTACAAAAGGGGCTTTGGAAGAAATTCTAAAAAATTGTACTAAAGTTCAAAACGATGATAAGATTTACGAAATTAATGATAAATTAATTGCTGAAATTAATGAATATGCAAAAAAATTAGCAAGTGATGGAATGCAAGTTATTGCCTTGGCTGAAAAGAAGGAGTATCCAGGTATCAAAGTTTTTGATGCCAAATATGAAACAGAAATGACTTTTGTAGGTTTTGTAGCATTTTTAGATCCACCAAAAAAAGATGCCAATGAGATTATAAATAGTCTTAGAAAAATAGGCGTGGGAACTAAAATATTAACTGGTGACAATGCTTATGCAACAAAAAACATTTGTGCTTTAGCCGGTCTAAATAGTGAAAATATTTTACTTGGTTCTGATATTGACAAAATGAGTGATGAAAATTTAGCTATTTCTATTGAAAAAGTAGATGTGTTTGCTAGACTGAATCCAATTCAAAAAGAGCGTGTAGTAAAAGCTTATCGTAGGAATGGTCATGTTGTTGGTTATATGGGTGACGGTGTTAATGATGCTCCGCCACTTCATGCAGCAGATGTAGGTATTTCTGTTAATTCGGCAACTGATATTGCTAAAGAAGCAAGTGATATAATTCTTTTAGAGCGTAACTTGAGTGTAATTTACGATGGAGTTATTGAAGGTAGAAAAATATATGGTAACATTATTAAGTATATGAAAATGGCTCTAAGTGCTGATTTTGGTGATGTTTTCAGTATAATGATAGCAAGTATATTCTTGCCTTTCCTACCATTATTACCAATTCAGATGTTATTACAAGATTTTATATATGATTTTTCTCAAATAGGTATTCCATATGACAATGTAGATTCGGAATTTTTAAAAAAGCCTAAAAAATGGGATACAAAAGGCATTAGCCGTTTTATGAATGTTATGGGAATAACTAGTTCAGTAGTCGATGTGATATCATTTTTAATATTCTGGTATGTGTTAGGTTATAATAGTGTAGATAAACAAGCATATTTTCAAACAGCGTGGTTTGTTACTTGTTTAATTACTGAACTTATTATAATTCATAATGTAAGAACTTCTAAAACACCATTTATTGAATCGAGAGCGAGCAAACCGCTTATGATATTGTCATTAGTATCAGTAGTATTAACAATAGTTGCTCCTCATATTTTATCAAAAATAGGTCTTTTTGATTTTGTTACTTTACCATTATATTATTATGGCTATTTAGTATTATTAGTGGCACTCTACATGATACTTGTTGCTATTATTAAACATATTTATATTAAAAAATATAAAGAGTGGTTATGAGATAGATTTATCTATCTTTTTTATTGCCGATTCATACATACTATGTTATAATGTAGATGCGAGTTTTTTGCATTTAGGAGGAAACATGAAAGATATTATATTAGACACATTAATAGATTCATTAAAGTTATTACCATTTTTATTTTTGGTTTTTTTACTTATGGAATATATTGAACATAAGTTAAGTGATAAAAGTAAGCATACCATTGAAAAAGCTGGTAAATTTGGTCCATTGTTAGGTGGTATATTAGGCGCATTTCCACAATGTGGTTTTTCAGCAGCTGCAACAAATTTATACGCAGCTAGAATTATTACATATGGAACACTTATTGCTATATATTTATCTACATCAGATGAAATGTTGCCAATAATGCTATCCGAAGGTGCAGATATTACCGTTATTATAAAAATAATTATATTTAAAATAATTATAGGTATTTTATTTGGATTTATAATTGATATTATTTTAAGAAAAAGAAAAAATAAAGAAGAACATCAAATAAAGGATTTTTGTGAGGAAGAACATTGCGATTGTGAACACGGAATTGTGAGATCAAGTATTAGACATACGTTAAATATTATATTATTTATAACAATCATATCACTTATATTAAATTGTATATTATATTATTTTGATGAAGAAATGATTGCAGCAATATTTATGAAAAATAGTGTATTTGGTCCATTTTTAGCAAGTTTAATTGGCTTAATTCCAAATTGTGCAGCCAGTGTGGTTATAACAGAATTATACTTAAACAATGCTATTTCATTTGGTATGACAATGGCTGGGTTATTAACTGGTAGTGGTGTTGCTTTATTACTACTATTTAAGGTGAATAACAATATAAAGGAAAACATTATCATAATATTAACAATCTATTTTATAGGGGCGATTTGTGGTATTGTAATTGATATGTTAGGATTTGCTATATGATAGAAGAATTATTTAAAAAAAATAATATTAAAAATACTAAACAAAGATATTTAGTTTATAATATTGTTCTTAATTCTAAAGAAGAGGCTACTATTAAATATATATATGATAAGTGCTCTAATGAAGTTGATTTAGCAACTATTTATAGAATAATAGATCTTTTTATAAGTAAAGAGTTATTTATAAAGAACTTAGATTACGAAGGAACAATTTATTATGTAGTCAATAGCTTTAAACATGAGCACTACTTAAATTGTATTAAATGTCGAAAGAAAGAAAAGATAGATTTTTGCCCAGTTGAAGAAATGGAGCAGAATATTGAAAAAGAGAATGGTTTTCATATTATAAACCACAATATAGAATTTAGTGGAATATGTCATGATTGTCAAAAAAAGAAGTAACCTAATGTTACTTCTTTTTATATTAAGCATAATTTTAGTAATATAGAATATGATATAATCACTATGCAAATTGGAAAGGAAATAGATAAAAAAATTTTCAAAAAACTCGAAATATTTATAAATCTAATGATGTTTATGATATAATAAATAATGTAAAAATGGAGGTTATAAAATGATATATACAAAAGAAGTAGAAAACATGTGCAAAGTAAACAAAGGCGCTGATCATGGACCAGCACCAATTCCTGAAGAAGGAAAATGGGTACAAGCAAAAGAAATAAAAGACATATCTGGTCTTACACATGGTATTGGCTGGTGTGCTCCACAACAAGGGGCTTGCAAATTAACTTTAAATGTTAAAGAAGGAATTATACAAGAAGCTTTAGTTGAAACAATAGGGTGCTCTGGTATGACTCACTCTGCTGCTATGGCCGGCGAAATTTTAATAGGGAAAACTATACTGGAAGCTTTAAATACAGATTTAGTATGTGATGCTATTAATACTGCTATGAGAGAATTGTTTTTACAAATAGTTTATGGTAGAACTCAATCTGCTTTTTCAGAAGGTGGACTTTCAATAGGCGCAGGACTAGAAGATTTAGGAAAAGGGCATAGAAGTCAAGTTGGAACAATTTATTCTACACTTGCAAAAGGACCTAGATACTTAGAATTAGCAGAAGGATATATTGCTGAAGTTGGGCTTGATTCTGAAGGTAATATTATTGGATATAAATATATTAATTTAGGCAAGATGATGGATAATATTAAAGCAGGAATTGATGCTAATGAAGCAATAGAAAAGGCGAGTGGAACTTATGGTAGATTTGATGAAGCTACTAAAAAAATAGATCCACGCCACGTTTAGGAGGTTACCATGGAATTATTTGAAAATTATGATAGAAGAATTAATAAAATAAATGAAGTACTTAAGCAAAATGGTATTAAAGATTTAGAAGAAGCAAAGAAAATTTGTTTAGATAAGGGATTTAATCCATATGAAATAGTAAAAAGTATTCAGACAATATGCTTTGAGGATGCGTGTTGGGCTTATACATTAGGAGCAGCATTAGCAATTAAAAAAGGATGCAAATCAGCAAGTGATGCTGCAAGAATAATAGGTGAAGGATTACAAGCTTTCTGTATTGATGGAAGCGTTGCTGAAGATAGAAAAGTAGGATTGGGACATGGTAATTTAGGTGCTATGCTTTTATCTGAAGAAACAGAATGCTTTGCATTTTTAGCAGGTCACGAATCTTTTGCGGCAGCTGAAGGAGCAATTGGTATTGCAAAATCAGCTAACAAAGTAAGAAAAAATCCACTTAGAGTAATTTTAAATGGTCTTGGGAAAGATGCAGCACAAATTATTTCTAGAATAAATGGATTTACTTATGTTCAAACTAAATTTGATTATTACAGTGGAAAACTTAATATAGTTAATGAAATTGCTTATTCAGATGGTGAAAGAAGCAAAGTAAGATGTTATGGCTCAGATGATGTTCGAGAGGGTGTAGCAATTATGCATACTGAAAATGTAGATGTTTCTATAACAGGTAACTCTACTAACCCAACTAGATTTCAACATCCAGTAGCAGGTACTTATAAAAAGGAAAGACTTGAACAAGGAAAGAAATACTTCTCAGTTGCTTCAGGTGGTGGAACAGGAAGAACACTTCATCCAGATAATATGGCAGCTGGTCCTGCTTCTTATGGTATGACAGATACTATGGGTAGAATGCACAGTGATGCACAATTTGCGGGCAGTTCTTCAGTACCAGCTCACGTTGAAATGATGGGCTTTATTGGAATGGGCAATAACCCTATGGTAGGGGCAACCGTATCAATAGCAGTAGCTGTAGAAGAAAGTATGAAATAACAAAGAAATTTGTTATTTTTTTTCGTATAAAAGGGGTGTTCAAATTGAGTTATATAATGCTATAATATATGTGCTAGAAATAGTAAAGGAGGAATATTATGTTAGAAAAAATTAATGAATTAATTGAAAAAGAAGACTATAAGAATTTGAAATTAGAAATAACCAATTTAAATGAAGCTGACATAGCAGAAATTATCGAAGATATAGATGATAAAAAAGAACAAGTTAAAGTATTTAGACTACTGCCAAAAGACATTGCGGCAGATACTTTCTCAAATTTACCTATCGATATTCAACAAGAACTTATAACTTCATTGTCAATGAAAGAAGCTGGTTCAATAATTGATAATCTGTATGCCGATGATGCTACAGATTTAATCGATGAAATGCCAGCCAATATAGTAACTAAATTACTAGCTAATACAACTCCGGAAACTAGAAAAGATATAAATTATTTGCTTAAGTATCCAGAAAATTCGGCTGGTTCAATAATGAATATAGATTTTGTTGATTTAAAAGCTGATATAACACTTGAGGAAGCAATTAGTAAACTTAGAAGAGAAGGAAAAGAAAAAGAGTCAATTGATACTTGTTTTGTTTTGGACAAAAATCGTCGACTTCTTGGTACAATTGAACTAAAAGAATTACTTTTTAATCCTTCTGATAAAACTGTTGAAGAAGTAATGGACGATAGAATAATATTTACTCATACTTTAGAAGATCAAGAAGAAGTTGCAAAACAGTTCTCTAAATATGACTTAACTTTAATGCCTGTTGTGGATAAAGAGGATAGACTTGTTGGTGTTATAACTATCGATGACGTTATCGATGTAATTGAGGAAGAAACAACTGAAGATATTGAAAAAATGGCTGGTATTAGTCCGACTGATAAGCCGTATATGAAAACTAGCGTGTTTGAAACATATAAAAAAAGAATGCCGTGGTTGCTAGTTCTTATGTTCTCCGCAACTTTTACAGGAACAATAATTCAATCATATCAAGATGCTCTTGCCACATATGTTGTACTTACAGCTTTTATTCCAATGTTTATGAATACTGGTGGTAATGCAGGAAATCAAACTTCAGTTACTGTAATCCGTGGAATATCATTAAATGAAATTGAATTTAGTGATTTATTTAAAATACTGTGGAAAGAATTTAGAATAGCTATCCTAGCCGGTATAACTTTATCGGCAGCTAATTTTATAAAACTATTAGTTGTAGATGGAGTTTCTGTTCCGGTAGCTGGTGTTGTTTCACTTACCTTGATAGTAACTGTTACATTTGCTAAATTAGTTGGTTGTATGCTCCCTATGTGTGCAAAAAAAATAGGCTTAGACCCAGCAGTAATGGCGAGTCCATTTATTACAACAATAGTAGATGCAATATCCCTAATTACATATTTTAACATAGCAACCTTGATACTTGGGCTATAGTAGGAGTTATCCTACTTTTTTTGTAATTAAAATAATGGTCATAATATATATGGTTAAATAATTTGATTTTTTTCTTAAAAATTGATATAGTTATATTATGGTAGGTGATTATATGAAGAAGATTAAAAAACAGATTCGTAAAGACTTAAGTGAGATAATGATTGAAGAAGCCAATAAGGAAAACAAGTAATTAGAAAAGAAGCTGTGATGTATGAAGAAAAGAAAGATATATATAATTCAAGCGCATACTGGTACAATTCCGGCTAAAGTTATAAGAGTCGTAACAAGATATAAATATAGTCATGTTATGATATCTTTAGAGCCTAATTTTTCTAAAATGTATAGCTTTGGAAGAAGAACTCTAAATAATCCTCTAAATAGTGGTTTTATTATAGAAACCAAGAATGGCAAATTTTTTAAAAAATTTAATAATACGGAATGTAAAGTATATAAATTAACAGTTGATGAAGATAAGTATCTTGCTTTAAAACAAATATTAGAAGAATATGAAAAAAATCCTAGTGCATACCAATATGATATGATTGGTTTAGTTCTTCGTTTCTTTAGAATAAGAATCCGCCGTAAGAATCATTATGTATGTAGTCAATTCGTTGCGGAAGTTATAGATAAGAGTTATATTTACAAGTTTGATAAACCAATTGAATCTATTGAACCTAGAGATTTTGAATATATTCCTAATAAAGAAGTTGCATATATAGGAAAATTAAGAGAGTATAATGTATAAACTAGTCTAACTAGTTTTTTTATTGACAAAAATATATAAGATGATATAATTTAATTGTGCTACTACAGATAGTACAATGGAGGCTAAAATGATTCGTATAGAAAACTTATCGAAAAAATATGATACTGAATATGTATTAAACAACTTAAATTGTTCCATAGAGGATAATTGTATTTATGGTTTAGTTGGTGCTAATGGAGCCGGCAAATCGACATTACTTCGATTAATTAACGGTATATTTTTACCAGATGAAGGTTCTATTTATATTGACGATGAAATTGTATATGATAATGATGAATTAAAACAGAGTATGGTATTTGTACCAGATGATTTATTTTTCTACCAAGGATATACATTAATGGATATGGCAGAATTTTATAATTCTATGTACATAAATTTTGACATGGATTACTTAAAAGAACTTGCTAAAATTTTAAAGCTTAATGTTAATGGTAAAATAAATACTTTTTCTAAGGGTATGAAAAGACAATGTGCTTTAATTTGTGCGTTTGCCACAAGAGCTAAGTATTTGTTTTTTGATGAAACATTTGACGGAATTGACCCGGTAATTAGAAGTGTTATGAAAAAAATAATAGCAAAACAAATGGAAGAAACTAACTGTACTATAGTTATGACTAGTCATAATTTGAGAGAATTGGAAGATATTTGTGATAATTTAGGATTACTTTATAAAGGCGGTATACTTTTTGAAAGTGATATTGATAGTTTAAAAACAAATATGATAAAAGTACAAATTTCTTTAGATAAAGATTTTGATAAAGATGATTTTAAAGATATTAATGTTTTAAATTTTAAAAAAATTGGTAGTGTAGCAACTTTAATAATTTGTGATGAAAATGGTACTAGTAAAAAGAAACTTGAAAAGAAAAAACCTATTATCTTAGATATTATTCCTCTTACATTAGAAGAAGTATTTATATATGAAATGGAGGTGTTAGGTTATGAATTTAACGAAGTTATTTAATAAAGCTTATTTTATTCAAAATTTAAAAAAGTCTAAAGGACTTATTATATTCATGACAATTTTAATACCTATATTTACAACAATAATGCTTTTTGCACTTTCAAGTGAAGATAGTGTAATAATAGCTAATTTAGAAACAATATCAGCTATAAATATGGTTGGCTTGTTGTTACTACCACTACTACTTTCACTAGCCTTATTTTCTTATGTTTTTAAAACAAAAAGTGTAGATTTTATTAATTCAATGCCTATTAGTAAAAAAACTATTTTTGTTACTAATACGCTTGGTGGTATTGGGATATTATTTTTAACAGTATTAGTAACACTATTGATGGTAGTAATAGTAGGATTATCGTCTTCTAATATTATTCTTGTAAAAGATGTATGTTTTGATTATTTAGTATATTGGTTCGCTGCATACACTTTTGTTTTTGTTGCGACTAATTTAGCAATATCAGTAAGTGGTAATGCAATAACAAGTATAGCAGTAACTCTATTATTACTATTCTTTATACCATTTTTCTGTGATTATACTTCAATGTATTATACAACTAATGTTAATACCAATTTAATGGTAAAATGTGAAGACAAAGAGTGTATTCCTGATTATTATAATTGTTACGAAAATAAAGAATGTTTAGTAAACAAAGGCGTTAATACTTATAGTATAGCAGCTTATAATAAGGAAAATTCATCATACAGTATTCCGTATGAGTTGTTTTCTAATATCTTTTTTGCATATAATAATGAAGCAAACATGTATAATTTAACTAGTATAGTTAAAACACTTATACTAAGTATTATTTACATTGTACTAGGCTTATATTTATTTACTCATAGAAAAATGGAGGTATGTGAAACTTCATTTAAAAGTTTTAATCTACATCTCATAATAAAAGGCTTGACACTAATGCCAATAGTATTTATACTTTATGAAATTATTGATTCATCTTTTGTAAGCATTTTAATATTTATTGCTCTTATAGTGACTTATTATTTTGTATTTGATTTAATAACTAGGAAAAGTATTTCACATCTAAAAAAGTCATTAATATGGTTGGTGTTCACTGTTTTAATATGGAGTTTTTATGCTTATCTTGTTAATGATACAAACGTATTTAGAAGAACAGATGATACTATAAGAATTAGTAGCAATGATGTAAAGTATGTTAAATTACAAAACAGTAGTACAGGATCAGAAAACTTTGATACTAATTATTATGATGATAGAGATTTAATTAATTTAGTATTAAACTATTCTTACAGTAGTGAATATAGATTAGATTCTTCTTCAAGTTATACTACACTTATATTTACACTTAAATTAAAAGATGGTAGTGAGTATAATACATCCATTCTAGTACCAGATGCTAAGTATGATGAATTTATAGAAAAATTCGCTAGTGTTTCAAAAATAGATGAAAAAATAAAAGAATTTAATTATGAAGATACTATAGCTCTATATATTAATAATGAATATATTATTGACAAAGATTTAATTTCTTTAATTGAAGACAGTGCTAATTCTATGAATTCTTCAGAATATTATAATAATTTAAAATCAAACAAATTTTTTGGGGATTCTTATTTATACATATATGCAAACAATAATGTAGTAAAATATGAAATTAATGGATTGATAAATAGTGCAATAACTGATTATATAATTGAAAGATCAAATGAGAAACTTCAAGATGCTTTATCAATAAAATTTAATAATGATACATTTTATATCAATATTATTTATTTTGATTCAGACTTATATAATAATGATAATTCAGCTTATTATTTTGTTGATAATATGTCAGAAGAATTATATAATTTCGCGTGTGAGTATGGAACAGAAAGTTTTGATTCAACAAAGCCATATGCAATTATTTCATACGAGTATAATTATAATGGATTATATAGATTGCTTTATACTAATGAAGTTGATGAATTAGAAAAAATGTATACTCAAAAAAGAAATGAATTAATCAATACAGATGAATATAAATCTTATTATCAAAATTCTATAAAAGGTTCTGAGGAAAAAAAGAATGATTAACTTAAATTATCAAAGTAGAATATCCATATATGAACAAATAATAAATGAGGTAGAGAGATATATTGCTTTAGGAATTTATAAGCCATTACAGCAATTGCCATCTGTTAGAGAACTTGCAAGTAACTTGGGAATCAACCCTAATACGGTGAAAAAAGCTTATTCTGAACTTGAAAGAAAAGGTGTTATTACAACTATGTCTACAAAGGGAACTTTTGTTTCTGAAAAAGTTGAAGAAGTTGTAAATATGAGAATTACTCAAGGAATTGTGAATATTAAAGAGATAATATCTTCATTAGAAAAACTAGGATTAACTAAAGAAGAAATTATTAAGAAAATAAAAAACTAGTTCAGACTAGTTTTTTTGTGTTATACTAAAAATGTTAAAGTTAGACAATTATTTACATTATCTTTCAAAAAAATTACTATTGAATGGAGAATATATTATGAGATTAGCATTTTTTTCGGATATTCACGGGAATTTGCCAGCGCTAGAAGCGATAATAAATGATATAAAAAGTGAAGATATAGACTATATAGTTTATATGGGAGATGCTATAGGCCTTGGTCCAAAACCATATGAATGTTTAAAAATGCTACTAGATAGCAATATTTACTTTAATTATGGTAATCATGAGCAATATGCTCTTGAAGGTATAGAAAATTTTAGATTGGAAGGTATGGAAAAAGAACTTCTCCCACATCATTTATGGGTTAAGGAACAAGTTAAAGATATAATTGAAGAAATTGCAAATGATCCAAAAGTTGATGAAGATATGCTTCTTAAATTTAATAAAAAGAAATTTTACTTGTGTCATTATGCAAATAAAAATGGTTTATTTTTAAAACCACGAATAGAAAATATAGATATAGATTATTTAAAACAAATTTTTGAGGAAAAGTATGATTATGTTTTTTATGGACATAATCATGAACACTTATCTTTAAAATCTAATAAAACAGAATATATATGTTTAGGTTCAAGTGGATGTGTAAAAGATGATAATACTTTTTATACTATTGTAAATATAGATAATAAGATAGAAATAAGTTTGAAAAAGATAAAATATAATCGAAGCAAATTTATTGATGATTTTAATAGTATAGATTATCCACTTAAAGATCGTCTAGGTGAAATGTTTTTCGGAATAGATAATATATTATAAAGAGGTGAATTATGGCGAGTTATAAAAAATTAGTAAGAGATTATATACCAGAAATTATTAAAAGTAATGGTGACATTCCAATAATAAGAATATTAGATAATGAGGAATACTTAAACGAATTAAATAAGAAACTTTTGGAAGAAGTAAATGAATATTTGGAATCAGGTTCAATCGAAGAATTAGCTGATATAGAGGAAGTTATAATAGGTATATTAGATTCTAAAAATAAAAGTCGTGAAGAACTTGAAACATTACGCCAAGAAAAAGTCAAAAAAAGGGGAGCATTTAAATCAAAGATATATTTAGAAGGTGTGAAAGGTGATAAGTAAATTATCTTCTAATATGATTGCTCATAGAGGTTTACATAATAAAATGGTACCTGAAAATAGTTTAGAGGCTTTTAAAAAGTGTGTTGACAGGAATATACCATTTGAGTTTGATGTGCACTTATTAAAAGATGGAACAATAATTGTTTTTCACGATGATAACTTAAAAAGAATGACTGGTATGGATAAATATATTATGAATTGTGATTATAAAGATATAAATGATTTATATTTAAATAATTCGCAGGAACGAATACCAACACTAGATCAAGTATTAGAACTAGTTAATGGTAAAGTATTAATCGATATTGAACTTAAATTTGATCAAAAAAGATACTTGCTTGAAAAAGCTTTAATAAAAAGATTAAAAGAATACAAAGGTGATTTTATATTAAAATCATTTGACTATAAAGCAGTTATGTACTTAAAAACACACACAAATTATAATGTTGGTCTTCTCCTATATGATACAAACAAACACAAGAAAGAGACTTTATGGATAGAAAGATTTTTTTTAAGACACATTAATTTTTTAAAATTAGTTCATCCTGATTTTGTAGCTTGCGAATTAAGCATGTTTCCAATGAAAAGAATAGCAGAGTATAGAAAAAAAGGTTATCCAGTTTATATTTGGACAATAAGAACTGATGAAGATTTGGAATATGCAAAAAAATATGGTGATTATTACTTAGTGGAAAAAATTATATAAAATAAAAAGGACTTTGTCCTTTTTTATATGCACTCAACGAATACGTCTTGTAAGCATTTAATGATACATAAACAATTTAGATTTAGTGTGAAGAAAGAATTTGTTGCTACGAATGGTTGTAATCCATTACTAGTTTGATCACTGTTGACTGCAAGTACTCGGCATGTAGCACAGTTGCCATCAAGTTTTTCTACACGAAATACTGGAGAAGTAACCTCTTCATCAAAAGCTTTTGAAATTGGCATTCTTAATGGTTCACTACAGCAGCCACAAAGGTAAAACATAACTGGTCTAGTATTAAAGCAGCAAGTAGTTGTACCACATCCTAAAAATCCTCTATCACATGTATCTAAACAGCTATCACTAGAATCAGCATTTCTTTGAAGTAGTAAAATAACTTCTAAAATTTCTGCCATGCATCTATTTCCATTTTCCTCATTATTACACATATATAATCCACCCCTTCTATTTTCTAATATAGCATATGTTTTATATGATAAAAGGGTGTAAATAAATAACCTATAATAATATCAAGAAAAAAACTAAAGCATATAATAAAATGAGGTGAATGTATGTATAAAATATATGTTGTTGAGTATGGTGATACTTTAAATAAAATAGCTGATAAGTTTTCTATTTCAGTGGATGTTCTAGAAAAAATAAATGGACCTATAAGTAGTCTAGCTCCAGGCATGCAAATAGTTGTTCCTAACAATGACTCTTTACCATTTACTACTTATATTGTTGAAAAGGGTGACAGTATATATGATATTGCCAGAAAAAACAATGTGAATTTCCATGATTTATTATTGATTAATGCTCTAGAAGAAAATGATTATATTTATCCTGGTCAAGAATTATTAATTCCTAAATCAGGTTATGGTTTATATGTAACTGTAGATAATGACACTCTTAATGCTGTTTCAGCAAAATTAAAAATTAAAGCAGAAGATATTATTTCACAAAACGGTGCATTATATTTAATGCCAAATCAGTTAATAATTTACAAAAAAGAGAAAAGTATGTAAAATCTCTTTTTTTTTATTGCTAATTATTATATAATTTATATGGTGATAGTATGGAAAAAATGTTAAAGTCTAAGACTTTTTTAATTGTAGTTGGTTTACTAATTATCTTTATAGCGGTAGGAATAAGTTTGTTTTTCATATTTAATTCAAATCCGAAAACATATAAAGAAATAGATTTTAGTGAACTTGAAGAACTAATTGATAGTGGAGATAAATTTATTTTATTTATAGGCTCTAATTCTTGTAGTCATTGTACAGTATTTAAAGTAGCAGTAAATGAAGTTGTTTCTGATTATGGTATTACAGTAAATTATATTGATGTTAGTAAGCTATCTGATGAAGATTATGCATATTTAAATTCTCGTTTATCTTTTTCGGCAACTCCAACAACTATTTTAATTGATAGTGGTGATGCAAAAATTGAAGATAGAGTATTAACAAAAATAAGAGGATCTAAAAGTTCTAGTGAATTTGCTACTTTACTTAAGAAATATAATTTTATTGAAGAATAAGGAGGTATATTATGGATGATAAACATGAAATAATTTCATTTGATGAGGAAATGCCCACTTCTAGTGAAGATTTGTCAGCTGGAATTATTGATGTTCCTTTGAAACAAGAAGTTTCTGACCAAGTTTTGCCTGAATATAGTACTCCAATAACACAAACTGATAGCAAAGAAGTTAGTATCGTTGGAATGTATAGTGAAGATTTAACTGCAAAAAAATATGTGACCAATCCTGCAATTGCAAGAGATAGTGAAATAAAAAAAATGATTATAGTTTTATTAACACCTGAAAAATCCGCTTTATTAGTTGGACATGCAGGTATAGGTAAAACTGCAATAGTCGAAGGACTTGCATATTTGATTCAAAGAGATCAGGTGCCAGATGCTTTAAAAGGATATCGTATAATTAAAATTAATTCGACATCGCTATTAGGCAAAATGACAGTAAATGGTAAAGAAGAAACAGTTGTAAGTTTACTTGTTTCAGAATTAAAAAAAATGCCAAAAACTATTTTATTTATTGATGAGGTTCATACTTTAATTGGTGCTAGTAGTGCTGGCCCAATGGATTTAGCAAATATTTTAAAACCCGCATTAGATCGTGGTGATGTTAAAGCTATTGGTGCAACAACAACACAAGAATACAATATCTATATAGTTAAAGATAGAGCCTTTTTAAGACGTTTCGATAAAATTGAGGTGGTTGAACCAGATGTTGATACTACAGTAAAAATATTAGTTGGCTCGCTTCCAAAAATTGAAAAGCAAACAGGTGTTAAATTTAAATACAATGAGTATATTACTGAAAAAATGGTAAGATCCATTGTAGATGCTACTTCTGAATTTAAAAGAGTTTATGGATTAGCAGCAATGTATCCAGATGTTTCGTTATCAGTTTTAACTCAAGCTTTTTCAAATGCACTATTTCAAAATAAAAAAGAAGTAGACATATTAGATGTATATAATGCTATCAAAAATAGTAAACGTATATATCCAGATAGTATTATAAAAGAACTTGCCGAATTTAGAGTAAAATATGATGATATAGCAAAATCAGATAACATAATTTTGCCAGTCGTTAAAATTGAAGAAGTTCAAAACGCATATGATAGTTTTTAAAACTATCTTTTTTTTAATAATAAGGTAGAAAAAGCTTAAAAAATGTGTTAAAATTTATTATAGAAGATATGGTGATAATATGAAAAAAAGAGAGATACCTAAAAAAAACTATTTTATTCTAATAATAATTATTGTGGCTGTTGTTGGTTTATGTTTTTATTTGACATCTTGGTATAAAACAATAGAAGAGTATTATAAAACAAATTCTGTTATTTCTGAGGTTTTACCAGAAATTGAAACGGAAACATTTTCTAGTTTTCTACTAGATAACCCTGACATTGTTGTTTATATATCATCTTCATCAGACAGCGGCGTTAAAGCATTTGAAAAACAATTCAAAAAAATGATAGTTGACTATTCACTAGACTCTAACATTATTTATTTTGACATTGATAAAGATGTGAATACAAATGGTTTGGAAACATTAGTTAAGAATTATATGAGTAAATCACTTAAAAAAGTTACATATATTCCAGTTCCAAATTTAATTCGCTTTGAAAATGGTGAAATAGTGGATATCTTATATATAAAAGATTCCTCTATAACTAAAAATGATGCAATTAAATTTTTGGAAAGAAACGAAGTTATAGAAAATGATTAATATTGTTTTATATGAACCAGAAATTCCACAAAATACAGGTAACATTATGCGAACATGTGCAGGTACGGATACCAAATTACATTTAATTAAACCACTAGGTTTTAGCTTGGACGAAAACCATTTAAGGCGTGCTGGTGTGAATTATATTGAAAATTGTGATTATAAGGTATATGAAAATTGGCAAGATTTTGCTTCGAAAAATAATGGAACCTTTTATTATTTAACAAGATATGGAAAAAAACCCCATACCTCTTTTGATTATAGCGATATAGATGAAGAAATTTATCTAATATTTGGAAAAGAGAGTACTGGTATACCAAAAGAAATTTTAAAACAAGATTTAGATCACTGCATGAGAATTCCAATTAATGCTAACATTAGAGCCCTGAATTTATCTAATTGTGTAGCAATTATGCTTTATGAGGTACTTAGACAACAAGACTATCGTGATTTATTACGTACAGAACCTTTTAAAGGCGCAAACTATTTAAGTGAATAAAAAAATATTGTAAAAATATATTATTAGTGATAATATATTATTAGAATAAGGAGGGTGTCAATGGAGTTTATTATTGATAATTTAGTGTGGTTTATAGCGGGTGGAGTAGTTATCTTAATGACTATTATTGGCTATTTCGCTGAAAAAACCGATTTTGGAAAAAATTTATCTTCTAAAAATAGTGAAGATAAGGAACCAGTTGAACCAAAAAAAGAGAAACATGCTAAAAAAGAGAAACCTACTAAAAAAGAAAAAGAAACAGACATGGTTGATAAAGAAGAAATTTTACAAAATCAACCTGTGGATGAACAATTCTCATCAGAATTGCCAATACCAATTATAAATGCAGCCCCTGTAACTTTAGAAGAATCAAATGTTGAACCAATAGCAGTAGAACCTATGCAGACTACTGTTATTAACGATATTCCAACAGAAGTTAGTGAGAATCCAGTAACTTTAGGAGAACTAAATGTTGAACCAATAGCAGTAGAACCTATAGAAAATGCTGTTGTTAAAGATATTCCAACAGAAGTTAGTGAGAATCCAGTAACTTTAGTAGAACCAAGTGTTGAACCAGTAGCAGTAGAACCTATGGAAAATGTTGTTGTTAACGATATTCCAACAGAAGTTAGTGAGAATCCAGTAACTTTAGAAGAATCAAATGTTGAACCAGTAGCAGTAGAACCTATAGAAAATGCTGTTGTTAACGATATTCCAACAGAAGTTAGTGAGAATCCAGTAACTTTAGTAGAACCAAGTGTTGAACCAGTAGCAGTGGAACCTGTTAATGTTGAAAATATTCCAACAGAAATAGATATTGAACCTGTTATGCATGAAGTAGTTCCTGTGGATTTACAATCCACTGCTATAGAAGATAACAATATTGAAATTCAGCCTGCTTTAGAAGCAGAACCTATATCACAAATCTTCTCGGAACCAATAGTGGAAATTCCAACTATAGAAAATGTAGTTCCAGATGAGTTACCTACTATTCCAGAAGAAGTAGATAATAGCAATTCAACAGTTCAACTTAATAGTACTATTGAGGAACCTATAGATATGCCAATAACCTTACCAGATAATATTAACTCAGAAAATAATATGCAACAAACGTCAGTAGCGGATGAAAAGCCTGTAGTTATAACTGATGAAAAAGTTGTTCCATTTGATGAGTTAGCTGGTAATATGGATGTATCTCCTATTGCTGTAGAACAAGGAATACCGGCATTGAATATGGAACTTCCTGATTTGGAAGCAGTTGCTCAAGATAATGCACAATCAGATGAAGAAGATATTTGGAAATTTTAAAACTCAATTAATTTGAGTTTTTTAATTGTATAAAATAAATCTATAAAAATAAAAAATTTTATGGTATAATCTATTATGTAGAAAATTGGATGGAGGATATTTATGACTATAGATACAATTATCGAATTAATAAAGAAATTTGCCGACGTTTTATTGGTTTGGTTAGTACTTTATTATATACTTAAAAATTTAAGAAAAAATGTTAAAATGGTATTGCTATTTAAGGGTATACTTATAGTGGTGCTTTTAAAAATAATAAGTGATGTTTTAGATTTGGTAACTATTAGTTTTTTAATGGACTATGTTATTGAGTGGGGACCACTTGCTCTTATAATAATATTTCAACCAGAAATTAGAAATGTTTTGGAACAGCTTGGTCGTAGCCAACTTTTAGGAAGACATAAAGTTCTTACAGTTGATGAAAGAGAAAAAGTTGTTTATGAAATAGTTAATGCGGTTGAGTATTTAAAGAAAACTCGTATCGGTGCTTTAATTGTTATTGAAAGAGATAACAGTTTGCAAGATTATATTGAAAGATCAAAAAAATTATATGCTGATATAACAAGTGATTTGTTAATAGCAATATTCTTTCCTAATAATCCACTTCATGATGGTGGGGTTATTATTCAAGGAGATAAAATCACTAGTGCTGGTGCAGTATTCCCAACAAGTGACAGTTTAAAAATTAGCAAGCGTTTAGGGACACGTCACCGTGCTGCACTAGGTATATCTGAAGAAATGGATTGTTTAGCTCTTGTTGTTTCTGAAGAAACAGGAAGAATATCTATTGCTATGGGAGGAGAACTATACTATAATTTGACTTTGGATGAGTTCAAACTAATGATTTTAGAAGAATTAAGACCAAAGAAAGAAATAGTAGTTGATGATGAGGAGGATGCTGAAGATGAAAAAAATATTGAAAGCAATTAAAAACTTTTTCATAACTATTTGGAAATTTATAGATCGTAATATTATCCTGCCATTAACTAAACTCGTATTAAAGGTTACAGGAAAATTTGACAATTCAGGTAAGTTTTTTGAAAACTGGTTGTCAAAAAGAAATACATTATTATTTATATCATTATTTTTGGCAGTATTTGCTTTTATTGCAATAGACCAAAAAATAGTAACATTTTCGAAAAATAGTGCCGAAGTTTTAAGGTCTTTACCAGTAACTGCTATTTACAATGAAGAAGCATATGTTGTAGAAGGTTTACCTGAAACAGTTGATATAACTTTAATAGGTAGCAAAACAGATTTATTTATTGCTAAGCAAATGTCGTCTTACGATGTAACAGTTGATTTAACTGGACTTAAACCAGGTCAACACAAAGTGACAATTAAATATAATCAAGCTTTAACTGACCTTGAATACATGGTTAATCCAACAACTGTAAATGTAACAATCTACGATAAAGTTTCACAAACTAAGAGTTTAGCGGTTGATGTTTTAAATAAAGACAAACTTGATTCTAAATTAGTAATTAGTGACACTTCAATTGAAAGCGATAAAGTAATCATTAAAGGAACAGAAGAACAACTTAAACATGTTGCTACAGTAAAAGCATTATTTGATGTAGAAAGTTTAGTTTCACAAGAAGTCGGAACATTCACCGTTAAAGATGTTCCATTAAAAGCATATGATTCAGCTGGAAATGTTGTAGATGTAGAAATAGTTCCAAGTAAAATTGATGTTACTGTAACTATTACTTCTCCAAGCAAAGAAGTTCCAATTAAAATTGTCCCAACAGGTAATGTGGCGTTTGGAAAAGCAATCAGTAGTTTAGAAGCTAGTGTTGCAAAAGTCACTGTATATGGTGACCAGGAAACTTTAGATGGATTAAATTATATTTCTTTAGACGTTGATGTTACAGATTTAAAAGCTAATAAAGAATATAAATTAGATCTAACCAAACCAGTAGGAATTACATATATGTCTGTTAATAGTGTTACTGTAACTATTGCTTTAGGTACAGTGTCTGAAAGAGATATAACTGGAGTTAGAGTAGTAACAAGAAATTTAGCAAGTGGTTATTCAGTTAGTGCTACTAGTGAATCTAGCGCAACTGTAACTGTAAATTTAAAAGGTGTTGCATCTGTAATTGATAAAATTAGTTCAGATGATATAGTAGCTTATGTTGACTTAACTGGATTAGCAGAAGGTACTCATGAAGTAGAAGTATCGATTGAGGGATCTGATTCAAGAGTACAATATTTGTCTAAAACAAAAAAAGTAACATTAACTATAACAAAACAATAAAAGGAATCCATAGATTCCTTTTTTTATTCTGGTTTTATATGATTAAATAGTATCCAAATATTAAATAGTCCGGATACTCCAACTAGCATATATATAATTTTTGCAAATAAAGTTCCTTCTCCAAATATCATATCGACTAAATTGAAATCAAAGAAACCTATAAGTCCCCAGTTTACAGCTCCAATTATTGTCACTACCAAAAAAATTTTCTGCGCCGTTTCCATAAAAATCTCCTTTCTTCTTTTATTTTGCCAAAAAATGTTTATTTTATTCCTTTTTAATATTACTAATAGTTTTTACATTAATATTTTTTGAAATTAAAAGCAAAATATTCCTTTAAATATTAATATTTTGAATATTTATTTTTTATATCCATATAATTAAATGAAAACAAAGGAGTGAGTGAATGAAAAAAGTATTATTGTTGTTTTCTTTGATTATATGTTTTATGATTTGTGGATGTGCAAAAAACACAGAAGAAGAGGTGCTTTCAAAATTTTCTAAAAAAATAGAAAATGCTAAGTCTTACTATTTGACAGGAACTTTGGAAATGGTAAATAATGAAACAAGTTACACTTATGATGTAAATGTGTCTTATACTAAGGATAATAATTTCAAAGTTAGTTTAAAAAACCAGTCAAATGATCATGAACAAATTATTTTAAGAAATGAAGATGGAGTATATGTAATAACACCTTCATTAAACAAAAGTTTTAAGTTTCAAAGTGAGTGGCCTTATAATAACTCACAAGCATATTTGTTACAGACAATATTAAATGATTTAGAATCAGATGAAAAATATACCTATGTAAACGAGGATGATAAACATGTATTTACAAGTGCAGTAAATTATTCTAACAATACAGATTTAGTTAATCAAAAAGTTACAATAAATTCCGATTACGAGGTGGAAACAGTCGAAGTTTTGGATGCGGAAGGCAATGTAAAAATAAAGATGACATTTAATGATATTGATTACAAGGCAAAATTTAATGCAGACTATTATAGTTTAGAACAAAATGTATCTTCTGAAGTTACAGATACAAATGAAGTTTCAACAATTGAAGATATAATTTATCCAATGTATATTCCGGTAAATACATCATTATCAAGTCAAGATAAAGTTGATACTTCAACTGGAGAAAGGGTTATTTTATCATTTGATGGCGAGAGCCCATTCATGTTTATTCAGGAAAACGCAACAGCTTCTTCAGAATTTACTACAATACCAGTAAATGGAGAACTAGTAATGTTGGGTGGCACAATAGGTGTGCTAGATGATTCTTCAGTATCGTGGATATCTGAAGGTATGGAATATTACTTAGTATCTTCAACATTAAATGATGAAGAACTATTGGAAGTTGCACGTTCGATTGGATCAATTCCTGTTATAAAATAATGTGAAATATATATGAAATAATATATTTTGTATATATTTTTTTTCTTTTTATGTTATAATCATTATGGGTGATAGTATGGAAAAAGGAACAAATAAAAAGAAAACAACAACTAGTACTAATACAAAGAAAAGTACTGGAACAAACAAAACTGTTGCAAACAAAAGCACAGCAACTAAGAAAGCTAGTAATAATCCTGCAAAGAAGTCTACTAATACTTCAAAAGCAGTAACTAGTACTCAAAAAGTAGCGACTAGTCAAAAAAAGGAAACTGTTCAAGCTACTACTAAACCAGTAGTAAAAGAGGAAACTCCTAAAAAAGTTGAAAAAAAAGAAAAAGAAATTATTGTGAATTCAGTTAAAGCAGAAAAAACTGAACATGGAGAAAAACTAACTGAAAATAAAGAAAAATTAGCGCTTGAAAATAATGAATTTACAAATTTAATTAAAATTGTTGTAATAGTAACATGTATATTCTTAGCATTTTATTTAATAACATACCTAGTGGCAAAAAATAAAGCTAATGATACTGATAAAGATACTGATACTCCAGAAGTAAGTATTCAGTATGATGAAATTTTAATGAGTAATTTATTAAAACAAAGTAGTTCTGAGTATTACGTTTTAGCTTATGATGCAAAAGATGTATATTATGATACATATAATACATATATAACTTCATATACTGGAAAAGATAATGCTATAAGAGTGTATACTTCTATTTTATCTAATAGTTTTAATAAGGCTTATTATGATAAAGACGCAGAAAGCAATACTGATATAAATTCAATAAATGAATTAAAATTAAATTCATCTACTTTAATTAAAGTTAAAGATGGCAAGATTCAAGCAACTTATGAAGGACATGATGCAATCGTAACACATTTAAAAACTTTAATTGATTAATAAAAGGGAATGGTGGTAACATGGCTAGCAAAAGAAAAAAGGAATCTTTTAAGGATGCAATCTTAAAAAGATGGAAAATTGTAAGTAAAGTTAATAAAAAAGAAATTTCTAATAGTGAACAAGAAGTGGGAATTGGTGAAAGAATTAAAAAGCATTCAACATTTTCAACTGTAGAAGTTGTAACAATTGTTATAATAACTGCATTTATTAGTTTACTTATGGGATTAGTTATTTCTAATTCAACTAATCAAACTGCAAATTATAAAGCAGTTTCTCCTGAAATGCAAGATTTCTTAGAAGAATATAATAATATTATAGATAACTACTATGATGATGTTGATGAGAAGGAATTACTTGAAACAGCATTAGAGAGTGTTATAAATTCACTTGGTGATCCTTATACAGGTGTAGTGGATAATTCGCTAGCTAATAGTTTATCAACTCGTTTACAAGGAACATATAGCGGTTTTGGAATTGAAATTGCAAATAATAGTGAGAACTATATATATATAGTTAATGTAATTGAAGATTCACCAGCTGAAAAAGTTGGATTACAATTGTATGATAAAATTATTGCTATGGATGGTGTTGATGTTACTAATACTTCGACAACAGATTTTGTAACAATGGTTAAAGAAAATACTAATCAAGTAATTAAACTTACAATTGTTCGTGAAGGCGTAGAAATGAATATAGACATAACTAGAGAAAAGATTACACTTAAATCTGTTTCTAGTACAACTTATGAAATAGATAATAAAAAAATAGGTTATATTTATATAAGCGTGTTTGCAGCAAATACAGACGCACAATTTAGTGAAGCACTTGCTGCATTAGAAAAATCTGAAATAGACTCTTTAATTATAGATTTAAGAGATAATACAGGTGGTCATTTAACAGCAGTTGAAAATATGATGAGTGAATTCTTTGACAAAACTCATATTATTTATCAAATTCAGGATAAAGAGGATATCACCAAGTATTATTCAACAGGGAATGAAACAAAAGAGTATCCTATCGCAGTTCTTGTAAATGGTAATAGTGCATCAGCTTCTGAAATGCTTACAGCAGCATTACAAGAAGAATATGGTGCTACAGTAATAGGAACAAATACATATGGAAAAGGAACTGTTCAAGAGGTTCAATCTACCGATTCTGGTGTGCAATATAAGTTAACAACTAAAAAATGGTTAACACCAAAGGGGAATTGGATCAATGGAGTTGGTATATCTCCAGATGTAGAGGTTAAACTTGATGAATCTTATTTTTCTAATCCAACGGAGGATAATGACAATCAATTACAAGCTGCATTTGACACATTAACAAAGTAAGCATTACAATTTGTAATGCTTTTTTCTTTCTTTTTTTTATAAAAGAAGATATAATGAAGTTGAGAGAAGTGATAATATGAATAAATTATGCATAGGAGACAAACTTCAAATTCAATGCTACAAACATAACGGAAAGGTACACAGAGCTTGGGACGAAGCAATTCTTCTTGATGACAAAAAAGATTACATGGTTTTTGGAAATAACAAAACCATAGTTACAAAAGCTGAGGGAATTACTTGGAAAACGAAAGAACCAGCCATTATGTATTTTTTTAAGGATAAATGGTTTAATATAATTTCACAGTTGAAAAAAGATGGTATATATTATTATTGTAATATTGCATCGCCATTTATAATAGAAGAAAATACTATTAAATACATAGATTATGATTTAGACCTTAGAGTATTCCCAACTGGTCAGTATAAGGTATTAGATAGACTAGAATATAATTATCATAAAAAGATAATGAATTATTCTAATAAACTTGATAAAGTTATATGTGGATCACTAGATGAATTAATTAAAGAATACGAAAATGGTTTAGAAATGTTTACTGAAGAAATGAATAATAAATATTATCAAGTATATAAGGCATTGAATGAAGAATAAAACAATGAAAAACATTGTTTTTTTTATTTAAAATATATCATCATTTATAGGGCAAATAACTCTGGGGTGTGATACAAAAATGGTTGACACCAATAGGCGATTAAGCCTTATTTTACAATATCAAACACGAAATTAACTTTTTTTAATTTTTTTCAAAAAAAGTGTTGACACCCCTATTTTAAAATGATATATTAATTGTGCTTTCAACGAAAAAGTGTCAAATATTTACAGATTATTTCAAATGTATTAAAAATGTTCGAAAAAAATCTATAAATCTATTGACTTGGTTGAAGGTATTTGATATATTTATATTGCTCTACAAAAAAGGGCAATAATTCAACCTTAGAAATAAGGAAATGAATGATCTTTGAAAACTGAGCAAAATGTCAATTTCAATTTAAGTTGGGATACAAAGCAATTCAAAAACTAAATTAGAAATAATTTTATTTTTTTTTGGAGAGTTTGATCCTGGCTCAGGATGAACGCTGGCGGCATGCCTAAGACATGCAAGTCGAACGAAGTGAACTAATGAAGATAGAGTGCTTGCACAAAGTCGGATTTAAATTTCACTTAGTGGCAGACGGGTGAGTAACACGTGGGTAATCTACCCCAAAGACTGGGACAACAGTTAGAAATGACTGCTAATACCGGATAATTCATATTTAGATAACTAGATATGCTAAAAGGAGCCTTTAAAGCTTCACTTTGGGATGAGCTTGCGGCGCATTAGTTAGTTGGTGGGGTAATGGCCTACCAAGACTACGATGCGTATCCGAGCTGAGAGGCTGAACGGACACATTGGGACTGAGACACGGCCCAAACTCCTACGGGAGACAGCAGTTAGGAATATTCGTCAATGGGGGAAACCCTGAACGAGCAATGCCGCGTGAGTGATGAAGGTCTTATTGATCGTAAAACTCTGTTGTAAGAGACGAAACCACAGTATAGGAAATGATACTGTGCTGACGGTATCTTACCAGAAAGCCCCGGCTAACTACGTGCCAGCAGCCGCGGTAATACGTAGGGGGCGAGCGTTATCCGGATTTATTGGGTGTAAAGGGTGCGTAGGCGGTTTATTAAGTCTAAAATTAAAGCCTGGGGCTTAACCTCAGTTCGTTTTAGAAACTGGTAGGCTTGAGTATGGTAGAGGTAAGTGGAATTTCTAGTGTAGCGGTTAAATGCGTAGATATTAGAAGGAACACCAGTGGCGAAGGCGGCTTACTGGGCCATTACTGACGCTGATGCACGAAAGCGTGGGGAGCAAATAGGATTAGATACCCTAGTAGTCCACGCTGTAAACGATGATTACTAAGTGTCGGGAAACCGGTGCTGAAGCTAACGCATTAAGTAATCCACCTGAGTAGTACGGTCGCAAGACTGAAACTCAAAGGAATTGACGGGCACCCGCACAAGCGGTGGAGCATGCTGTTTAATTCGAAGATACGCGAAGAACCTTACCTAGACTTGACATCCCCGGCAAAGCTATAGAAATATAGTGGAGGTTACCCGGGTGACAGGTGGTGCATGGTTGTCGTCAGCTCGTGTCGTGAGATGTTCGGTTAAGTCCGATAACGAGCGCAACCCTTATCTTTAGTTGCTAACATTTAGTTGAGTTCTCTAAAGATACTGCCGGTGACAAACCGGAGGAAGGTGGGGATGACGTCAAATCATCATGCCCCTTACGTCTAGGGCAACAGGCGTGCTACAATGGCTGGTACAAAAAGATGCAATACCGTGAGGTGGAGCAAATCTAAAAAACCAGTCCCAGTTCGGATTGGAGTCTGCAACTCGACTCCATGAAGTTGGAATCGCTAGTAATCCTGGATCAGAATGCCAGGGTGAATACGTTCCCGGGTGTTGTACACACCGCCCGTCACGCTATGGGAGTTTGTAATACCCGAAGTTGGTAGCCTAACCTTTTAGGAGGGGGCCAACGAAGGTAGGACAAGTAACTGGAGTGAAGTCGTAACAAGGTATCCCTACCGGAAGGTGGGGATGGATCACCTCCTTTCTATGGAGAAAGATTTATACGATATATGAGTGTGTCTTAACTTAGATTAAATGACAATTTTGCTTAGTTTTGAGAGATTATTCTCTCAGTTAGAGAAGAAATTCTCTAAATAGTTCTTTGAAAACTTGATAATGTGGTAGTCTAACGTTCGCGAGGCGTTAGACATTAAAATAACTCACAAATTAGGAAAAATTTTTAAACAAACAAACAAATGGTGATTAAATTGCTAAGGGCGCATTGTGAATGCCTTGGCACTAGAAGCTGATGAAGGACGCGACAAACAGCGAAATGCTTCGGGGAGTGGTAAGTACACTTTGATCCGGAGATCTCCGAATGGGGGAACCCACCTATGGTAATGCGTAGGTAATGTATACTGAATACATAGGTATATATAAGCAACCCGGTGAACTGAAACATCTTAGTAACCGGAGGAAAAGAAAGAAAAATCGATTCTCTTAGTAGTGGCGAGCGAAAAGGGAAGAGCCCAAACCAGTCTACGGACTGGGGTTGTAGGACCTTACATTAAGAGTTAGAAATTTATAGCATAGATAAACAAGTTGGGAAGCTTGACCGTAGTAGGTGATAGTCCTGTAATCAAAATGCTGTAAACTCTGTAGGGTATCCTGAGTACGACGAGACACGTGTAATCTTGTCGGAATCCGCGGGGACCATCCCGCAAGGCTAAATACTCTCTAGTGACCGATAGTGAACAAGTACCGTGAGGGAAAGGTGAAAAGAACCCCGTGAGGGGAGTGAAATAGATTCTGAAACAATGCGCTTACAAGAAGTCAAAGCCCGTTAATGGGTGATGGCGTGCCTTTTGCAGAATGAACCGGCGAGTTAATTTATCATGCAAGGTTAAGTTGAAGAGACGGAGCCGAAGCGAAAGCGAGTCTGAATAGGGCGAATTAGTATGATGGATTAGACCCGAAACCGAGTGATCTAGCCATGAGCAGGATGAAGGTTTGGTAACACAAACTGGAGGTCCGAACCAACTAATTAGGAAACATTAGTGGATGACTTGTGGCTAGAGGTGAAATTCCAATCGAACTCGGATATAGCTGGTTCTCCCCGAAATAGGTTTAGGCCTAGCGTTGAGAAGAAGCACCTTGGAGGTAGAGCACTGAATATGAGATGGCGGCGTCTAGCTGTACTGATTATAATCAAACTCCGAATGCCAAGGAAAGCATACTCAGCAGTCAGTGCACGGGTGATAACGTCCGTGCGCGAAAGGAAAAGAATCCAGACCGCCAATTAAGGTCCCAAAATATATACTAAGTGGGAAAGGATGTGGAGTTGTCAAAACAGCTAGGAGGTTGGCTTAGAAGCAGCCATCCTTTAAAGAGTGCGTAATAGCTCACTAGTCGAGTGACACTGCGCCGAAGATGTACCGGGGCTAAGTATATTACCGAAATTGCGGATTTACTACTAAGTAGTAAGTGGTAGGGGAGCGTTCTAACAGCGGAGAAGGTCGATCGTGAGGACGGCTGGAGCGGTTAGAAGTGAGAATGCCGGTATGAGTAGCGCAAGATGGGTGAGAATCCCATCCACCGTTTGCCTAAGGTTTCCTGGGGAAGGTTCGTCCTCCCAGGGTAAGTCAGGAACTAAGGCGAGGCCGAAAGGCGTAGTCGATGTACAACAGGTTTATATTCCTGTACCACCTATATGACTGATGGAATGACGGAGAAAGCTAGGAGGATCCAGTTAATGGATTCTGGTCTAAGCACAAAGTCTAGTATAAAGGAAAATCCGTATACAATACAGATGAAGTGTGATGGCGAAGGTCCTTCGGGACCGAAGTCCTCTGACGCTATGCTTCCAAGAAAAGTTTCTAGGGCTAATTATATAGGTGCCTGTACCGAGAACCGACACAGGTGGGCAAGGAGAGTATCCTAAGGTGAGCGAGAGAACTATGGTTAAGGAACTCGGCAAAATGACCCCGTAACTTCGGGATAAGGGGTGCTAGAGTAATCTAGCCGCAGTGAATAGGCCCAGGCGACTGTTTACCAAAAACACAGGTCTCTGCTAAATCGAAAGATGATGTATAGGGGCTGACGCCTGCCCAGTGCTGGAAGGTTAAGAGGAGAGCTTAGATGGACGCAAGTCGATATTCGAAGGTTTGAATTGAAGCCCCAGTGAACGGCGGCCGTAACTATAACGGTCCTAAGGTAGCGAAATTCCTTGTCGGGTAAGTTCCGACCCGCACGAAAGGTGTAACGATCTGGGCACTGTCTCGACCATAGACTCGGTGAAATTTTAATACCTGTGAAAATGCAGGTTACCCGCGACAGGACGGAAAGACCCCGTGGAGCTTTACTGCAGCTTGATATTGGAATTCGGTTCATTATGTAGAGAATAGGTGGGAGACTATGAGACTAAAACGCCAGTTTTAGAGGAGTCACCTTTGGAATACCACCCTTAATGAATTGGATTTCTAACCTGGTACCGTGAATCCGGTATAGGGACAGTGTCTGGTGGGCAGTTTGACTGGGGCGGTCGCCTCCCAAAAAGTAACGGAGGCGCTCAAAGATTCCCTCAGAATGGTTGGAAATCATTCGTAGAGTGTAAAGGTATAAGGGAGTTTGACTGCGAGACCTACAAGTCAAGCAGGTGCGAAAGCAGGACTTAGTGATCAGGCGATTCAGAATGGAATGGTCGTCGCTTAACGGATAAAAGTTACCCCGGGGATAACAGGCTGATACTACCCAATAGTTCACATAGACGGTAGTGTTTGGCACCTCGATGTCGGCTCGTCACATCCTGGAGGTGAAGTCGCTTCCAAGGGTTGGGCTGTTCGCCCATTAAAGTGGCACGCGAGCTGGGTTCAGAACGTCGTGAGACAGTTCGGTCCCTATCCGTCGTGGGCGTAGGAAAATTGAGGAGAGCTGATTCTAGTACGAGAGGACCGAATCGGACATACCTCTGGTGTATCTGTTGTCACGCCAGTGGCAGCGCAGAGTAGCTATGTATGGAATGGATAACCGCTGAAAGCATATAAGCGGGAAGCCAACTTCAAGATGAGTTTTCCCATTTTTAATAAAGTAAGTTCCCTCAAAGACGATGAGGTTGATAGGTTAGAGGTGGAAGCATGGCGACATGTTGAGCTGACTAATACTAATAGAACGAGGATTTAATCCCATATTAATTTGTGATCCACATTATCATGTTTTCAGAGAATTATTTCTCTAATATTAAATTAGTAACGATAGCAAAGAGGATACACCTGTTCCCATCTCGAACACAGAAGTTAAGCTCTTTCACGCCGAAGATAGTGTAAGCGAAAATAGGTAGTTGCTAATTTTTTTTTGTTTATTTTGACTAATTTTTTAGTCTTTTTTTTTATTTTCTTTTAATTCTTGCTTGAATTTACAAGAATCTATGATATAATATAAACAGTTTCAGAGATATTTTCTGAAAACATGATAATAAATCAGTAACGATAGCAAAGAGGATACACCTGTTCCCATCTCGAACACAGAAGTTAAGCTCTTTTACGCCGAAGATAGTGTAAGCGAAAATAGGTAGTTGCTGATTTTTTTTTGTCTATTTTTATTTGAATATGCATATAATAATTTATGGAATAGAAAAAAATATTTATATATTTAAAACACAAAAAAACAGTTATAAAAAATAATGAATTATATACAATATAACCGTTGATTGTCAACCAATTTTGGATGACACCAACAGCCTGTTAGGCCTTATTTTATAATACCAAACACGAAATTAACTTTTTTTGATTTTTTTCAAAAAAAGTGTTGACACTCCTATTTTAAAATGATATATTATAACAGTACTTTTGAAAGAAAACCGATTAATATTTAAAAACATTCAAATTTGTTTGAAAATATCAATTAAATTCAAAAAAAGTATTGACTATATATATCATAAATGATATATTAGTTAAGTCCTTGCAAAAAGGGCAATAATTCAACCTTAGAAATAAGGAAATGAATGATCTTTGAAAACTGAGCAAAATGTCAATTTCAATTTAAGTTGGGATACAAAGCAATTCAAAAACTAAATTAGAAATAATTTTATTTTTTTTTGGAGAGTTTGATCCTGGCTCAGGATGAACGCTGGCGGCATGCCTAAGACATGCAAGTCGAACGAAGTGAACTAATGAAGATAGAGTGCTTGCACAAAGTCGGATTTAAATTTCACTTAGTGGCAGACGGGTGAGTAACACGTGGGTAATCTACCCCAAAGACTGGGACAACAGTTAGAAATGACTGCTAATACCGGATAATTCATATTTAGATAACTAGATATGCTAAAAGGAGCCTTTAAAGCTTCACTTTGGGATGAGCTTGCGGCGCATTAGTTAGTTGGTGGGGTAATGGCCTACCAAGACTACGATGCGTATCCGAGCTGAGAGGCTGAACGGACACATTGGGACTGAGACACGGCCCAAACTCCTACGGGAGACAGCAGTTAGGAATATTCGTCAATGGGGGAAACCCTGAACGAGCAATGCCGCGTGAGTGATGAAGGTCTTATTGATCGTAAAACTCTGTTGTAAGAGACGAAACCACAGTATAGGAAATGATACTGTGCTGACGGTATCTTACCAGAAAGCCCCGGCTAACTACGTGCCAGCAGCCGCGGTAATACGTAGGGGGCGAGCGTTATCCGGATTTATTGGGTGTAAAGGGTGCGTAGGCGGTTTATTAAGTCTAAAATTAAAGCCTGGGGCTTAACCTCAGTTCGTTTTAGAAACTGGTAGGCTTGAGTATGGTAGAGGTAAGTGGAATTTCTAGTGTAGCGGTTAAATGCGTAGATATTAGAAGGAACACCAGTGGCGAAGGCGGCTTACTGGGCCATTACTGACGCTGATGCACGAAAGCGTGGGGAGCAAATAGGATTAGATACCCTAGTAGTCCACGCTGTAAACGATGATTACTAAGTGTCGGGAAACCGGTGCTGAAGCTAACGCATTAAGTAATCCACCTGAGTAGTACGGTCGCAAGACTGAAACTCAAAGGAATTGACGGGCACCCGCACAAGCGGTGGAGCATGCTGTTTAATTCGAAGATACGCGAAGAACCTTACCTAGACTTGACATCCCCGGCAAAGCTATAGAAATATAGTGGAGGTTACCCGGGTGACAGGTGGTGCATGGTTGTCGTCAGCTCGTGTCGTGAGATGTTCGGTTAAGTCCGATAACGAGCGCAACCCTTATCTTTAGTTGCTAACATTTAGTTGAGTTCTCTAAAGATACTGCCGGTGACAAACCGGAGGAAGGTGGGGATGACGTCAAATCATCATGCCCCTTACGTCTAGGGCAACAGGCGTGCTACAATGGCTGGTACAAAAAGATGCAATACCGTGAGGTGGAGCAAATCTAAAAAACCAGTCCCAGTTCGGATTGGAGTCTGCAACTCGACTCCATGAAGTTGGAATCGCTAGTAATCCTGGATCAGAATGCCAGGGTGAATACGTTCCCGGGTGTTGTACACACCGCCCGTCACGCTATGGGAGTTTGTAATACCCGAAGTTGGTAGCCTAACCTTTTAGGAGGGGGCCAACGAAGGTAGGACAAGTAACTGGAGTGAAGTCGTAACAAGGTATCCCTACCGGAAGGTGGGGATGGATCACCTCCTTTCTATGGAGAAAGATTTATACGATATATGAGTGTGTCTTAACTTAGATTAAATGACAATTTTGCTTAGTTTTGAGAGATTATTCTCTCAGTTAGAGAAGAAATTCTCTAAATAGTTCTTTGAAAACTTGATAATGTGGTAGTCTAACGTTCGCGAGGCGTTAGACATTAAAATAACTCACAAATTAGGAAAAATTTTTAAACAAACAAACAAATGGTGATTAAATTGCTAAGGGCGCATTGTGAATGCCTTGGCACTAGAAGCTGATGAAGGACGCGACAAACAGCGAAATGCTTCGGGGAGTGGTAAGTACACTTTGATCCGGAGATCTCCGAATGGGGGAACCCACCTATGGTAATGCGTAGGTAATGTATACTGAATACATAGGTATATATAAGCAACCCGGTGAACTGAAACATCTTAGTAACCGGAGGAAAAGAAAGAAAAATCGATTCTCTTAGTAGTGGCGAGCGAAAAGGGAAGAGCCCAAACCAGTCTACGGACTGGGGTTGTAGGACCTTACATTAAGAGTTAGAAATTTATAGCATAGATAAACAAGTTGGGAAGCTTGACCGTAGTAGGTGATAGTCCTGTAATCAAAATGCTGTAAACTCTGTAGGGTATCCTGAGTACGACGAGACACGTGTAATCTTGTCGGAATCCGCGGGGACCATCCCGCAAGGCTAAATACTCTCTAGTGACCGATAGTGAACAAGTACCGTGAGGGAAAGGTGAAAAGAACCCCGTGAGGGGAGTGAAATAGATTCTGAAACAATGCGCTTACAAGAAGTCAAAGCCCGTTAATGGGTGATGGCGTGCCTTTTGCAGAATGAACCGGCGAGTTAATTTATCATGCAAGGTTAAGTTGAAGAGACGGAGCCGAAGCGAAAGCGAGTCTGAATAGGGCGAATTAGTATGATGGATTAGACCCGAAACCGAGTGATCTAGCCATGAGCAGGATGAAGGTTTGGTAACACAAACTGGAGGTCCGAACCAACTAATTAGGAAACATTAGTGGATGACTTGTGGCTAGAGGTGAAATTCCAATCGAACTCGGATATAGCTGGTTCTCCCCGAAATAGGTTTAGGCCTAGCGTTGAGAAGAAGCACCTTGGAGGTAGAGCACTGAATATGAGATGGCGGCGTCTAGCTGTACTGATTATAATCAAACTCCGAATGCCAAGGAAAGCATACTCAGCAGTCAGTGCACGGGTGATAACGTCCGTGCGCGAAAGGAAAAGAATCCAGACCGCCAATTAAGGTCCCAAAATATATACTAAGTGGGAAAGGATGTGGAGTTGTCAAAACAGCTAGGAGGTTGGCTTAGAAGCAGCCATCCTTTAAAGAGTGCGTAATAGCTCACTAGTCGAGTGACACTGCGCCGAAGATGTACCGGGGCTAAGTATATTACCGAAATTGCGGATTTACTACTAAGTAGTAAGTGGTAGGGGAGCGTTCTAACAGCGGAGAAGGTCGATCGTGAGGACGGCTGGAGCGGTTAGAAGTGAGAATGCCGGTATGAGTAGCGCAAGATGGGTGAGAATCCCATCCACCGTTTGCCTAAGGTTTCCTGGGGAAGGTTCGTCCTCCCAGGGTAAGTCAGGAACTAAGGCGAGGCCGAAAGGCGTAGTCGATGTACAACAGGTTTATATTCCTGTACCACCTATATGACTGATGGAATGACGGAGAAAGCTAGGAGGATCCAGTTAATGGATTCTGGTCTAAGCACAAAGTCTAGTATAAAGGAAAATCCGTATACAATACAGATGAAGTGTGATGGCGAAGGTCCTTCGGGACCGAAGTCCTCTGACGCTATGCTTCCAAGAAAAGTTTCTAGGGCTAATTATATAGGTGCCTGTACCGAGAACCGACACAGGTGGGCAAGGAGAGTATCCTAAGGTGAGCGAGAGAACTATGGTTAAGGAACTCGGCAAAATGACCCCGTAACTTCGGGATAAGGGGTGCTAGAGTAATCTAGCCGCAGTGAATAGGCCCAGGCGACTGTTTACCAAAAACACAGGTCTCTGCTAAATCGAAAGATGATGTATAGGGGCTGACGCCTGCCCAGTGCTGGAAGGTTAAGAGGAGAGCTTAGATGGACGCAAGTCGATATTCGAAGGTTTGAATTGAAGCCCCAGTGAACGGCGGCCGTAACTATAACGGTCCTAAGGTAGCGAAATTCCTTGTCGGGTAAGTTCCGACCCGCACGAAAGGTGTAACGATCTGGGCACTGTCTCGACCATAGACTCGGTGAAATTTTAATACCTGTGAAAATGCAGGTTACCCGCGACAGGACGGAAAGACCCCGTGGAGCTTTACTGCAGCTTGATATTGGAATTCGGTTCATTATGTAGAGAATAGGTGGGAGACTATGAGACTAAAACGCCAGTTTTAGAGGAGTCACCTTTGGAATACCACCCTTAATGAATTGGATTTCTAACCTGGTACCGTGAATCCGGTATAGGGACAGTGTCTGGTGGGCAGTTTGACTGGGGCGGTCGCCTCCCAAAAAGTAACGGAGGCGCTCAAAGATTCCCTCAGAATGGTTGGAAATCATTCGTAGAGTGTAAAGGTATAAGGGAGTTTGACTGCGAGACCTACAAGTCAAGCAGGTGCGAAAGCAGGACTTAGTGATCAGGCGATTCAGAATGGAATGGTCGTCGCTTAACGGATAAAAGTTACCCCGGGGATAACAGGCTGATACTACCCAATAGTTCACATAGACGGTAGTGTTTGGCACCTCGATGTCGGCTCGTCACATCCTGGAGGTGAAGTCGCTTCCAAGGGTTGGGCTGTTCGCCCATTAAAGTGGCACGCGAGCTGGGTTCAGAACGTCGTGAGACAGTTCGGTCCCTATCCGTCGTGGGCGTAGGAAAATTGAGGAGAGCTGATTCTAGTACGAGAGGACCGAATCGGACATACCTCTGGTGTATCTGTTGTCACGCCAGTGGCAGCGCAGAGTAGCTATGTATGGAATGGATAACCGCTGAAAGCATATAAGCGGGAAGCCAACTTCAAGATGAGTTTTCCCATTTTTAATAAAGTAAGTTCCCTCAAAGACGATGAGGTTGATAGGTTAGAGGTGGAAGCATGGCGACATGTTGAGCTGACTAATACTAATAGAACGAGGATTTAATCCCATATTAATTTGTGATCCACATTATCATGTTTTCAGAGAATTATTTCTCTAATATTAAATTAGTAACGATAGCAAAGAGGATACACCTGTTCCCATCTCGAACACAGAAGTTAAGCTCTTTCACGCCGAAGATAGTGTAAGCGAAAATAGGTAGTTGCTAATTTTTTTTTGTTTATTTTGACTAATTTTTTAGTCTTTTTTTTGTGCAAAAATATATATACATATGAAAGTGTCAAACGCATTGACTTATTTATGCTATTATTGATATACTTTATTTGAATAATGAGGTGATAGAATGAACGAAGAATTAGCAAAAGATTTAATAACTAAATTAGTTAATAGCCAAAATATTGCTGTTGTAACTACAGTTGGCAAAAAGAAGATGCCACATTCAACAGCTTTAACTAAAATTAAGAATGATGGTTTTGAGGCTTTATATTTTTCAACAGGATTTAATACAGAAAAAGTTAAGAACATTTTAAAAAGAAAAGTTGGAGCTGTTTATTTTTATAATGCTATGGAGTATGTTGGCGTTAGTTTAGAGGGAATTTTTTCAATTATTACTTCTCAAGAAATTAATGTATCTGAGGATATATTTCCTCCAGGAATTAGAAATACTGCCAAAATAGTTCTTAAATTTACTCCAAAAGAAGCTAAAATATATTCTGGAATGGAAAAAATTACAATTAAAATCTAGAGCAACCTTATAGTTAAGTGATTATTATATTTATAGACTATAAAAATGAAAGTAGACAAATACTTATTCCAATATGTCTACTTTTTTGTTTGATATTTATTAACATAGTAAAATTGCTAAATTAAGGTTGTACTAAGTATTTTATTTTTGTTATAATTATAATGGTGATGGAAATGGAATATAAAATAACTACAAAGAGTGAAATGGAAACTATTGAATTAGCTCAAAATTTTGAATCAGAAAAATTTCCAAATATGATTATTTGTTTAAATGGAGAATTAGGTAGTGGAAAAACTATGTTTGTAAAAGGTCTAGCTAATGCTCTTGGAATAGAGGAGACAATAACTTCTCCAACTTTTACTATAATTAAGGAATATTTATATGGGGAATTACCTTTATATCATTTAGATGTATATCGATTAGATGGATTATCTGAAGATATCGGTATAGAGGAATATTTTACTAAAGGTGGAATAGTTGTAATAGAATGGGCTAATACAATAAAAGATATTTTACCTAAGGAAAGATTAGATATTAAGTTTATTGTAGCAGATGAAAATAAAAGAGTTCTTGTACTTGAACCACATGGTAAACAATATGAAGAACTTTGTGAGGCTGTATTATGATGAGTTTGTTTTTAGATACCTCAAATTTTAGATTAACTGTAGGTGTCATAAACGAAAAGGAGAATAATATCAAAACTTTTTATAGTGATGAGTTACATGGTGACTTATCTGTAAAGATATTTGAAGTTATTCAGGAATGTATCAATGGTGCTGAAATTTTACCAACGGATATAGAAAAAATTTATGTGGTAACAGGTCCAGGTTCATTTACTGGTGTAAGAATTGGTGTTACAATTGCTAAAACTTTTGCTTGGGCAAAAAATAAAATGGTTGTTCCTATTTCAAGCTTAGAGACTTTGGCTTCTACACCATTTGGAACAAATTATATTGTTCCGATGATTGATGCTCGCAGAGATTGTGTCTATGCTGGTATATATGACAAAAATCTAGAAACAATAATGGCTGATTCGTATATTAGTTTAGAAAGTTTAAAAAACAATCTTCCCAAAGAGGGAACATGTACTTTTATAACTGATGACAATATTAATTATTTTGATAATATACTTAAATCTAATATTGATATTTTAAAAATAGTTAATAAGCACAAAAATGATAATGCTGTAAATCCTCATGAGCTAAATCCGAGATATTTAAAAATGACTGAGGCAGAAGCAAATTTATTGAAGAGTAAAAACAATGATTAAAGAAACAAAAAATATTGAAATTATTAATTCTTTTTTAAGTAACTTTAATACATCAATTAATAATTTAGGAGTATATTCAAAATACATAATATACTATATAAATGATGAAGAAGTAGGCTTTTTAAACTATGATATAATTTACGATAGAGTAGAAATTGAATATATCTTTGTCAAAGAAAAAGATAGAAGAAATAATATTGCATCATTTTTAATGAATTATCTATTCGAGGAATGTAATATGCGTAAATGCATTAATATTACACTTGAAGTTAGAGAATCTAATATAACAGCAATTAAATTTTACGAAAGCCAAGGCTTTAAAAAAATTGTTAAAAGAGAAAAATATTATAAAAATGAAGATGGAATATTAATGATGAAGGAGATGTTGTAAAATGAAGGACACATATATAATGGCATTTGAATCTAGTTGTGATGAAACAAGTGTTTCTATTATAAAAAATGGTTATAAAGAAATAGCAACAGTTGTTCTTTCACAAATGGATATACATGCTCAATATGGCGGAGTTGTTCCTGAAATTGCAAGTAGGCATCATGTAGAAAATATTACAATGGTAATTGAAGAATGTCTAACTAAAGCAAATATGAAGATTGAAGAGGTAGATGCAATTGCTGTTACTTATGGACCAGGATTAATTGGTTCACTCCTTATAGGTATGCAAGCTGCAAAAACAATAGCTTATTTATATAATAAACCACTTGTTCCTGTTCATCATATAGCTGGACATATATACGCTAACAATTTAGTAGAGCCAATGAAATTTCCTCTTATTGCTTTAGTTGTAAGTGGTGGTCATACTGAATTGATCTTAATGAAAGAAGACTATTCTTTTGAAAAAATTGGTGGTACATTAGATGATGCAGTTGGAGAGGCTTATGATAAAGTAGCGAGAGTTATCAATTTACCTTATCCTGGAGGTCCCCTTGTAGATAGACTTGCTTTTGAAGGAAAAGATACTTACGAATTACCTACACCTCTTGATGATGACTCATATAATTTTAGTTTTAGCGGTCTTAAGAGTGCAGTTATCAATTTAGTTCATAATGAATGGCAAAGAGGCAATATGATTAACAATGCCAATTTAGCGTGTTCATATCAGACTAGAGTAGTGAATATTCTTGTTAAGAAGACCATTAGAGCAATGAAAGAATATAATGTGAATAATTTGATTGTAGCTGGTGGAGTCTCTGCAAATAAAGGATTGCGTGCAAAATTAACTAGTGTTTGTGAAAAAGAAGGATATCATTTAGTATTTCCACAAATGAAGTATTGTACAGATAATGCTGCTATGATAGGAGCGGCTGGTTACTATGCATACAAGCTTGGCAGAGTATCAGATTTAAATATAAATTCAAAAGCTAATGATGTGTTAAAATAAAAGAATCAATATAAAATTGATTCTTTTTTTAATACTAATTTTTTGACTTTTCGTTTATCTATACCAGCTTCATCCCACATGTCTTTATTGTTAAAAAGCATTTCTTCAGGTTCGAAAAATTGTATATTTCCTTTATTGTCAGAGTATATATCCAAAAAATAAGCTCCTATTATATTAGTTAATCCTTTTTTTTGTTGAAACTGAGTTTTATCACAGAAGCAAGGAACTTCAATACCCTGAATATTTCTATATGAAAAATAATAACTTTTATGATAATGCCCAACTAGTAAAATTTTAGGCTTTTGACCAGACTCCAATTCTTCTATTCTTGTTTGTAGTTTGTATGATAATCCCTTACTAGAACCATCCCCAGGATGATCTAAAGTTATACGCACACCATTAATATTTATAGTAGCAGTATCTTGACCTAAATATTCCATGTCCTGACGACATTTAGGTATCCAATATCCTAAAGTGGCTCCACCATTTTTATAGTGTGTTTCATCGTGACTACCTAATATAAACTTGGTTGTAATGCCTTCAACTTCAGGATACATGTCAACTACATATCCAGCTTGTTCGTCGAAACCTCTTAAAAACATTTGTCTACCTTGTTCTTTTCTTATAGTTAAATAGTCTCCATCAACTAAATCACCACAATGAAGAACAGTATCTATTCCTCTTTTACTTGCCTCTTCGTAGACCTTGTTTAGCAAATGTAATTGTTGATGTATATTACCTAAGTGAGTATCAGAAACGATACATAATTTAGTTTGAGTTAGATCTTCTAAATTTGGTTTTACAGAATTATTAGCAATTTTTTTAATTGCTGTTTTTTGAATAATTAGATCATTTTTTTCATTCGATACAATTTCCACCTTTTTTCCATGTAAGCGACATAGTTCTAATATACCTGTTGCTTCTTCAAAAGAACAACCTAATATTTTAGTAAATTCTTCAATAGGCATACCATTTTTTATAATTCTATATACTTTATCAATGAATTTGGTATCTATTTCTTTTTTTATACGTTCCATGTCTTCCATATTATTTTTCCTCCTTAGTTAATTTAAGCACTTTAGCTTTAATATAATCTTCTTTGTTGGTTAAATAATAAGGTGAAGTCATTGCCGTTATATAAGATAAATTACCTTTTTCATTTGTTTTAATAGTTATGTACCATACTCCAATTGTATTACTATATCTTTTTTGAATCATTTCTTGAGTAGTTGCTGTCACACTAGGAACAGTAATACACTGTACATCGCGATGAGTGAATTTTTCCATTTGCAGTAGTCCACCATATAACATAATATCTGGTTTGTCTTCACTACGAAATGAATTTATTATTTGTTGAGGTCTATATGAACTAGTATAAGTTTTTCCCAAATTTAAATTAAGTATCAGCATTTTAGCCTTGTCTATATCAATTGTACATGTATTTTCTCCAAGATAAATCATATCATCACGCATATCACTAATACGCTTACCTATATTGATTTTATTTGTTTTTAAGTGTGTTTCATCTTTAACACCTGTAATAAAATAAGTTTTTATTCCTTCGACTTGTGGATATTTATCCACAATGTATTGTGCTTGCCTTAAAGTATCGTCTAGGAATAAAGTATTAGCATATTTATTATTTATCGGATATAAACCTTCTGAAATATTGCCACAGTGAATTACGTGTGTAATTCCAAATTCTTTTGCATTACTATAAATATCATTTAAAATAGACAATTGTTGTGATTTTGATCCTAAACGCGTATCAGAAATAACTGCAAAATTAATTTCATGATTTTTATCTGTTTTAAAAGAATAAGTATTGTCGTTAAGTAATTCTTTTTCTCCTTGGTTAAACATGTATATATCATCATCTTTTTGTTTAGTGGTAATGTTTATTCCTTCTTTGCGAAGTTCAGCAATTAGACCTAAAATTTCATATTCATTTAAATCTAACATTTTGCATAAGTCACTAAGACTTATTTCTTTTTGGGACAATTCTTTTAACTTATCTAGCAATTCTGTGTTCATATTTACTCCTCCAACTACAAAAAAAAGAGGGCACTAAAAAGTACACTCTTTATTATGATTCCCACAATATTTTTTAGAATTAAAAACATGTATCATACTACCCACGTCCATTCTAAACTCATTCTATCATTAATATAGAATATTTGCAATAAAAAAATTATTAATTTTTATCACTATAATATTTTTTTTCAAGTCTATGAATATTTTTATTAGATCCAACTAATACTATTAAATCACTATTTTTTAATTCGTATTCAGGATCTATTTCTGTAACTGTATTTTCATTATTTTCAACTGCAATTATATTTAATGAAAAATGTTCTCTAATATTGCAATTATGAATAGTTTTCCCAGCTAGTTCATCAGGTATTTTAAATTCTGCCACAGTAACGTTACCATTTAAAGTTATATAGTCAAGAGATTTTGATTTTAATAACTTATTTGCTAACCTTACGGCCATATCTTTTTCTGGATATATAACTTCAGCACCTAATTTCTCAAGAATAATACCTTGTTCATCACTAGTTGCTTTTGCAATTACTCTAGGTACATCCATATTAATAATTGTTAAAGTAGTAAGTACACTAACAGCCACATCTTTTGAAATACAAACTATAACAGTGTCACAATTTTGAATGCCAGTTTCTTCAAGTGTTTCTCTGTCAAGTTCTTTAACTAAAAATACTTCATCAACATAGTTCTTAATTAATTTAATTTTATTTTCATCGTGATCTAGTACAATAACTTCTTTTCCAGCTTCAGCTAATTCCTTAGCAAGACTCATCCCAAAAGTTCCTAAACCTATTATGCCATATTCAATGGACGATTTTTGTTTTCTCATTTTTATTACCCAATCATAATGTTTTCTTCTGGATAGCTAACATTAGATTTTCCTTTCTTTGACCATATTGCTAATAAAGTAAGTGGTCCTATTCGACCAATAAACATTGTTATAGCAAGTGTTATTTTGCTTAATGCAGATAATTCAGGAGTTATTCCAGTTGATAAACCAACTGTACCAAAAGCACTTATGGATTCAAATAGAATATCTGAAAGTTTAAAATTAGGTTCATATATACTTAAGCAAAAAACAGTTACTATTACTACAGAAATTCCTGAAAATAGCATTACAAGACTTTTATTAATTACGTCTTGTGGAATCTTTCTTTTAAAAGTTTCACAATCTTTGTTTGTACATATTGCTATAGTACTTTTAAATAGTGTGTAAATTGTCGTGGTCTTGATACCACCGCCAGTTGAACTTGGTGAAGCTCCTATAAACATAAGAATCATTACTATTAATAATGATGAAAGTCCTAACATACCAATAGGATATGTATTAAATCCGGCTGTCCTAGAAGAAATACTTAAGAATAAAGATTCTAGCCAAGTTAAATTGCCAGTTATTTTTATAAGAACAGTACCAATAACTATTAAAAACAATGTAGTCTTAATTACTATTTTGGAATGTAATTGTAATTTATGAAAACTTTTTTTCTCTAATAAATCATTAATTACAATAAAACCTAAACCACCCAAAACTATTAAACCACAGGTAGTTAAATTTAGTAGTACATTATTTCTATAATTTGATAAGTTTTGAAAATTGCCTAAAATATCAAAACCAGCATTGTTGAATGAAGATATAGAGTGGAATATACTAATTTCAATTGCTCTAAAAAAATCGTGATCTTTTATAAAAACTAAAAAGGAAAGTATAGCTCCAATTAATTCAACAGTAAATGTTATTTTAATCATCGTTTTAACAAATTTAACAACGCCTTTTAATGAATTTAAATTAAGTGAATTCATTATAAGGATGCGTTTTTTAATACCTATTTTTTGACCAGATATTATTATTATACTTATAGCAGCACAAACAACTCCTAACCCACCTATCTGTATTAGTAAAGCAACAATAATTCTTCCAAACAAATTAAAAGAATTAGCTAAGTCGATTGATGCAAGCCCTGTAACACATATAGCGCTAACAGTGGTAAAAAAAGCATCAATATATGATACATCTGCGCCGTCTATATGTGAAATGGGTAACCATAATAAAATGCTACCAATAAAAATACACAAAAGGAAACCTAATGTTATTAATTTATATGGCCCATATTTTTTAAAAATATTCATGGATATCCTCCTCACGATATAGATTATAACACAAATAAATATATTGTAAACAGCAAAAGCATTTTATTCATACAAATAAATTGAAATTAAAAATAATAGTGTTATAATTAAGTTATATTTAGAAGTAGGAGTATGTTATGAGAGTATTACACTTGTTTAATTGGCGCTTAAAAGATGTGGAGAATGAACTTGAAAAGATTAGTGAACAAGGATTTGATGCTATTCAAATTAATCCAATCCAACCATTGAAAGAAGATGGAGTAAGACAATGGTGGATGTCATATCAACCAACTGCCTTTAGTATAGGCAATTATTTTGGTTCCAAAGAAGATTTAAAAAAGTTATGTTTTGAGGCTGAAAGATATGGCATAAAAATAATAGCTGATGTTGTATGTAATCATATGGCACAGGAAAACAATGGTGGACTTCATCCTCATGAAAAAGTTGACCCGAAAATTCGTGTTAGAAGCGATTTTTGGCGAGAAACAAAAAATATTGAAAATTGGAATGACAGATATCAAGTAACTCATTATTGTATGGGATTACCAGGTCTGAATTTAAGCAATCATGATCTTCAAGATATAATTATTGATTTTTTAAATGACTTAATTGATTGTGGTGTAGCTGGATTTAGATTTGACGCAGCTAAGCACATCGCTTTACCAGAAGAAGGCTGTGATTTTTGGCCTAGAGTAATATACTGTCTTAAGAAGTATGGAATAATAGTTTATGGTGAAGTTTTATTTACTGAAAAAGATTTAGTTGAAAAATATAGCCCATATATTGGTGTATTAACGAATAATGGTGGTCCAAATGGAAATAGAGTTATCTTTTTTGAAGAAAGCCATGATAGTTATTATGATTTTGGATATACTAAAGATGTTGATTCAATGGAAATAGCAAGAAGGTATCGTAATCTTGCTAATAACTATGATAATACAATGTTTTATGCAAGGCCTTTTGATGAAACTTGGAAATCTGATATTGTGAAGCAAGGTAACAAGGCTGGAATAAAACATTATGCATATATTTAGAGACTCAGTCTCTTTTTTTGTCCATGATGGACTAGCATTTTTTATAAAAGAGTGATATGCTTATAATAATAAGATAGGAGGATTTTATAGTGAGTAGAATAGTTATTGCTTTTGGTGGTAATGCTTTAGGTAACAATCCTAAGGAACAACAATCTTTAATTAAGAAAGCTGTTAAGAATGTTGTACCTTTAATAAAGGAAGGCCATGAAATAATTATTGGTCATGGCAATGGACCACAAGTAGGAATCATTAATTTAGCATTTGAAGATTCATATCAAAATGAAGATATTCCTTATATGCCGTTTCCAGAGTGTACTGCAATGAGCCAAGGTTATATAGGATATCATCTTCAAAAAGGTTTAAGAGATGTTCTTGAAGAAGAAGGTCTTGAAAAGAAAATAGTTACCATTGTAACTCAAGTTGTAGTTGATAGAAATGATCAATCATTTAAAAATCCCTCTAAACCAGTCGGACCATTTTACAGTAAGAGAATGGCTGAAAGATTAATGGAAGAGAGTGGCGAAAAATATATTGAGGATGCAGGACGTGGTTATAGAAAAGTTGTTGCAAGCCCAAAACCAATTGAAATAATTGAAATAGAGACTATTAAAGATTTACTTAATACTGGTCATATTGTTATTGCAGGTGGTGGTGGTGGAATACCAATCTATAAACAAAATGAAGCAAAAGGAGCTAATGCCGTTATTGATAAAGATCTACTTAGTTCATTAATGGCTATAGAACTTAAAGCTGATTTTTTAATAATACTTACTAATGTAAATCAGGCCGAATTAAATTACGGAACAGATCATGCTAAAAAGGTAGGAAGCATTTCGGTACTTCAAGCAAAACAATACATAGATGAAGGTCACTTTGCAAAAGGAAGCATGCTTCCTAAAATGCAGGCAGCTTTAAACTTTGTTGAAGCTTCAGGTAATAGAGCTGTTATTACTTCATTAAACAATTTAAATAATGCAATTTTAGGAACAGATGTAACAGAGATACATAATTAAAAAACAACAAGATCATCTAGATCTTGTTGTTTTTGTTTAAAATAATGCTATGAATTTTTTGATTTGTAAATTAAGTATGTCCATAAAAAGTCTTAATATTTACAATAAAATATTACAGTGATATAATGAAAATATAAAATAGTAAAGAGGTAAAGAATGAAGAGGTTAACAATAAATATTTTAATTATCGTAATATTATGTACTTTATCATTATGTGGGTGTGAAAAGGATGAAGATACGATTGTTATGGTAACCGAAGCAGGTTTTGCACCTTATGAGTATTATGAAGACGGAGAAATTGTAGGCGTAGATATTGATATTGCTAAAGAAATTGCCAATTCTCTTGGAAAAAAACTTGTAATAAAAGACGTTGATTTTGACTCAATAATTAATGAATTAAATAGTGGTAAGGCAGACTTTGCACTTGCAGGAATGTCAATTCTACCTGAAAGACTTGAGGAAGTTGATTTTTCAGTAGAATATTCTATTAGTAAACAGGTTATTGTCACTTTAAAAGATAATAAAATAAATTCAATTGATGATTTAAAAAATAAAAAAATAGCAGTTCAATTAGGTAGTGTTGCAGATATATATGCTTCTTCTAATATAGAGGGAGCCACGGTTATTCAACAAAAAAAATTCTTGAGTGCAGCTCAAGATGTTAAAAGTAAGAAGGCAGACTGTTTGATAATGGATGCCCTTCCAGCAAATGAATTAATTAAGAATAATGCAGAACTAGTTATCTCAGACGTGGAACTATTTACAGATAAATATGCTGCAGCAGTTGCAAAAAATAATACAGAGCTTTTAAATGAAATAAATATGGTATTAGAAAGATTAATGCAAGAAGGTAAAATAGAGGAGTATATAATGAATCATACTAATAAATAGGAGTAGTTATGGAAAATTTTTATAAAACATTAATATATGATCAAAGATATTTATTGATACTGGAAGGTTTAAAAAATACTTTAATTATTACTATTGGCGCAACAATATTAGGAATTATATTAGGTTTAACAATAGCGTTAATTAAAAATAATTATAAGGAAAATAAAACTCATAAAATTTTAAATGTTATAGCTAATCTATATGTTGCTATTATAAGAGGCACACCAGTATTATTACAATTAATGATTATATATTATATTATTTTTAAAACATCAAATATAAATATATTAATTATTGGTATGCTTGCATTTGGTTTAAATTCAGGTGCTTATGTATCAGAGATATTTAGAACAGGTATTGAATCAATTGATAAAGGTCAAATGGAAGCTGGGAAAAGTTTAGGACTTAGTTATACGCAAATAATGCGATATATAATATTACCACAAGCAATGAAGAATGCTTTACCAGCATTAGGTAATGAATTTGTTACTTTGATTAAAGAGACATCAGTTGCTGGTTATATTGGTATAAGGGATCTTACTAAGGCCGGCGATATTATTGCTTCAAGAACTTATGACTATTTATATCCACTTACTATAACAGCTTTAATTTATTTAGTTCTCACTTTAGGCATAACGAGAATTTTAAAAAGATTTGAAAGGAGAACAAATAATGCTCAAAATAGTAAATCTAGTTAAAAAATTTAATGATACTATAGCTTTGGATAATATAAATATAGAAATAAAAAAAGGCGATAGAATAGTCATAATTGGTCCTAGTGGATGTGGAAAATCAACATTACTTAGATGTATAAATGGTTTAGAAATACCGACAAGCGGTGAAATAATATATAACGGAAAAAACATTAAAAATTTCAATCAAAATATTATTAGACAAAAAATAGGTATGGTATTTCAAAAATTTAATTTATTTAATCATATTACGGTTAAAGAAAATATAACTTTAGCACCAATAAAATTAAAACTTTTAACAGAAGATGAAGCTGAAAAAAAGGCTTCCCAATTATTAGATTTTATAAAATTGTCAGATAAAATTGATCAATATCCAACAAAACTTTCTGGTGGAGAACAACAAAGAGTAGCAATTATTAGAAGCTTAATGCTATCACCAGAATTATTATTATTTGATGAACCAACAAGTGCCCTTGATCCAGAGATGATTAATGAAGTACTTGAATTAATGAAAAATATTGCTGATGATGGAATGACAATGGTTGTTGTTAGTCATGAGATGAATTTTGCAAGAGCCTTTGCAAATAAAGTGATATTTATGAATAATGGTAAAATAATGGAAGAGGGAACACCTAAAGAAATATTCGATAATCCAAAAAGTGAGAGACTTAAAAGTTTCTTAAATAAGTTAAGTCCTAAATCGAAAGATTAATATATAGGAAATAGAATGGAGAAATGAACATGGGAATTAATGTAAATAGTGAGATTAAACCATTAAAGAAAGTTTTATTACACCGACCAGGTAATGAATTATTGAATTTAACACCTGATTCACTTACTAGACTTTTATTTGATGATATTCCTTATTTAAAAAAAGCTAAAGAAGAACATGATGAGTTTGCTAAAATATTAACAGATAATGGAATAATAGTCGTTTATCTTGAAGATTTAATGGCAGAAACATTAGATCTAAATCCATCAATTAAAGAAAAATTTATCAAGCAGTTTATTTATGAAGCAGGAATTAAAACTCCTAAATATAATAAGGTTGTTTTTGAATATTTAAATACTTACTCTGATAATAAAGAATTAGTATTAAAAACAATGGAAGGTATTAATATAAATGAACTTAATGCTATGGAAAGAGATGTTGAGCATTCTTTAGTAGATTTAATTACTGAAGAAAGTAAGTTCTTAGCCGATCCAATGCCCAATTTAATATTTACTAGAGATCCATTTTCATCAATGGGTAATGGTGTATGTTTAAATAAAATGTATTCAGTTACTAGAAATAGAGAAACTATTTACGCTGAGTATATATTTAATTATCATCCTGATTATAAGGATAGTGTTAAAAAATATTATGATAGATATAATCCATATCATATTGAAGGTGGAGATGTTTTATTACTTAATGAGACAACTTTAGCTATTGGTATATCACAAAGAACACAAGCAGAAAGTATTGAACTTTTAGCAAATAATTTATTTAAAGATAAAGCATCTAAAATTGAAAGAATTTTAGCATTCAGCATTCCTAACTGTCGTGCTTTTATGCATTTGGATACTGTTTTTACGCAAGTTGATTATGATAAATTTACTTATCATCCTGGTATTATGGATACATTAGAAGTTTATGAAATAACAGCTAACGAAGAAATTGAAGATGAAGAAGATACTATTAATGTTAAAAAAATAAATGATAGTTTAGAAAACATATTAGAATCAGCTTTAAATAAAGACATTACTCTAATACCTTGTGGTGCAGAAGATAGAATTACTTCTGAAAGAGAGCAGTGGAATGATGCCTCTAATACTTTATGTATAGCACCAGGGGTAGTAGTAGTATACGATCGTAATAATATTACTAATGCTCTTTTAAAGAGAGCAGGATTAAAGGTATTGGAAATGCCTGGTAGTGAATTATCAAGAGGAAGAGGCGGCCCTCGTTGTATGAGTATGCCATTATATAGGGAGGATTAATATTATGAATTTAAAAGGCAGAAATTTTTTGAAGTTACTTGATTATTCTAGTGAAGAAATAAGATATTTGTTGGATTTATCTAAAAAGTTTAAATCTATGAAAAGAAATAATATAAACCATAAATACTTAGAAGGAAAAAATATTGTTTTGTTATTTGAAAAAACTTCTACTAGAACAAGATGCTCATTTGAAGTTGCCGGTTTAGATTTAGGTATGGGAGTTACTTATTTGGATGCACAAAGTAGTCAAATTGGTAAAAAAGAAAGTATTGAAGATACAGCTAAAGTTCTTGGAAGATTATATGATGGTATTGAATATCGTGGATATGGTCAAGAAATAGTTGAGCAATTAGCTAAATATTCTAACGTTCCAACATGGAATGGGCTAACAAATGAATTTCATCCAACCCAAATGTTAGGTGATTTACTAACTATTGAAGAACATTTTGGAAATTTAAAAGGTTTAAATTTGACATTTGTAGGTGATGGACGTAATAACGTTGCTAATTCATTAATGGTAGCTTGTGCTAAAATGGGAATGAATTATACTTGTTTAGCGCCAGCTGAATTATATCCAGCTGAATCGTTAATAGAAATGTGTAAGCAAATTGCTACTGAGAATGGTTCAACAATAAATATAACAAGCGATGTAAATATTGGAGCTAATAATGCTAACATTATCTATACTGATGTTTGGGTATCTATGGGTGAACCAGAAGAAATATGGGCCCAAAGAATCCAACTTTTAAAACCATATCAAGTTAATAAAAAACTATTGGATATGGCTAATCAAAATTGTATATTCCTACATTGCTTACCATCATTTCATAACTTAGATACAAAAATAGGTAAAGAAATAAATGAAAAATTTGAATTAAGTGAAATGGAAGTAACAGATGATGTATTTAATTCTGCAAAATCTTTGGTATTTGAAGAAGCCGAAAATAGAATGCATACAATAAAAGCTATTATGTACGCAACAATGACAGATGGCGATTTAATTAAAAAATAATTGTATAACTTGATGGAAGAAATATTCCATGGTTGTATTGGATTGATTATATAATATTTTTAAAATTATATTAATTTAATAAAATAGGTTGTAGTTGATCAAATAGAAGCGCTTTTCAAAACTTATCAACCTTGTTGTTCTTTCAAAAAATAATTATTAAAATTTGAAAAGCAAATAAATTATCAATTCATTAATGATACTGATAGGTAATATAGGAGAGTCGTTCCTTCTCTAAAACCTATTAGTATTGTTGAATTGAATACTGTAAGACAATTGGTTGACCAAGGGAAATTGTTATTACAGCCAGTGGTGATATATTCCAATAGTAAAAATGACCATTTTACAAAGGAATAAATGCTACATAAGACATAGGTACTATTGATTTTTTTAAAATTATCCACATGAATGATTATTGTCCTTTTAGATAAGTAAATTATATTTAAGAAGGCAAAATTAGTACAAGAATTATGAAGGAGTGAAAATATGAAAGAAGTAGTAGAAGATGTAAAAGTAGTTAAGTCAACTAATATGGGAAAAAAAGGACTAACTGCATTTTCAATTATACTAATATTATTATTAATAGTTTCTGCTGTTACTTGGTTTATACCAGATGTAACAGATGCCAAATTATCAGATATTTTAATGGCACCAGTCAACGGATTTGTCGATGCTGTTGAAGTATGTATATTTGTTTTAATCCTTGGTGGTTTTTTAGCTATAGTTAAGCAAACAGGTGCTCTAGAAGCAGGAATTGCATCACTTGTTAGAAAATTGAAAGGACATGAATTATTAATAATTCCAGTATTAATGTTTATCTTTTCAGTAGGTGGTACAACATATGGAATGCTAGAAGAAACTGTTGGTTTCTATATTCTATTGGCAGCTACAATGGTTGCAATGGGATATGATACAATTGTGGGGTCAGCAATTGTATTATTAGGAGCAGGATCTGGAGTATTAGGATCAACAATTAATCCATTTGCAGTAGGTGCTGCAGTCAGCGCTTTGCCAGAAGGAATTACTGCTGATCAATCAGTTATTCTTACTTTAGGTGTTATTCTATGGTTAACATCTTATTTAATCTCAGTGTTCTTTGTTATGAGATATGCAAAAAAAGTCAAAAAAGAGAAAGGTTCTACTTTCTTATCTTTACAAGAGAAAAAGGATATGGAAGATGAATTTATTAAAAAGGAACATATTAATAATGCAAAATTAACAAAAAGACAAAAGTTTGTATTAGTATTATTTGGATTAACTTTTGTTGTTATGATTTTAGGATTTATTCCTTGGGTTGATTTTGGTGTTATTAGTTCAGAAGTAGCTGATGCAGGAACACACTGGTCTGCTATTCTAACAGGCAATTGTTTTGGATATTTCTATTTCTTGGATGCAGCCACTTGGTTCTTAATCATGGCAGTTATTATTGGAATTGTTGGTGATTTAGGAGAAGAAGGTATTGTTAAAGTATTCATGAAAGGTGTTGGAGAAATAGCCGAAGTAGTAATGATTATTGCTGTAGCACGTGGTATTAGTGTAATAATGAATACAACAGGTTTAGGTGTATACATTATTCAAAATGCTATTGATGCATTATCAGGTACTCCTGCTGGAGTATTTGCTCCACTTGATTATTTATTACATGTTTTCTTATCAATTTTAGTTCCATCAAGTTCTGGATTAGCAAACTTATCAACACCAGTTGTTGCTCCAATAGCAGATGGAATTGGGCTAAATGCATCAGTAACAATTATGATTTATGTTGCAGCTAATGGATTAGTAAACTTAATTACACCAACTTGTGGTTCAATTATGGGTGGTCTAGCCTTAGCTAAAGTAGAATATCGTACTTGGTTTAAATGGTCATTTAAAGTAGTTCTTACTATTGCTATAGCTTCAGCAGCTATCTTAACATTTGCAATGATATTGCTAAGTTAAGCAATTAGTTTAAATATAAAAACTATTCAGTTAATATTGAATAGTTTTTTGATTATTAAAATATATTAAGTTAAAAATGCATAAAAATAACTAGATTATTTAGATCTAGTTATTTTTGATTCAAGATATGATATGAAATAGTACATAACTATAGAAACGAGACCTAATATTACAATTCCAGTAATAACAAGATTTAAATTAAATACTTGTGATCCATACATTATTAAGTATCCAATACCTTGTTTTGAAACTAAGAATTCTCCCATAATGATACCTATTAAAGACATACTTATATTGATTTTTAAAGTACTTATTATTATATTAAAACTGCCTGGTAGTATAAGTTTAAAATATGTTTGAGATTTAGAAGCTTTAAGAGACTTCATAAGTCTGATTTTTATTGGATCAATACCTATAAATCCTTGATAAATATTTATTATAGTTATAATAGTAGAGATTAATAAAGCCATTATTATGATGGAATTTACACCAGCACCAGCCCAAATAATTATGATTGGACCAAGCGCTACCTTGGGCAAACTATTTAGTATAGTTAGAAAAGGATCTATTACTTTAGCAATAAATTTATTACTCCAAAGTATAGATGCCACAACTAATCCTATAAATGTTCCAAGTATAAAACTAATAATTGTTTCATACACTGTAATCCAAATATTCACAAATAGTGTACCATCTTTAAATAGACTTATAATGGTCTTAATAACGTTATAAGGTGAAGAAGTAATAAATGAATTAACAATATTATTATCAGCTAAGAATTGCCATAAGAAGATAAAAATAAGTACTACAGAGATTTGAGTTAATCTAACAAACAGATTAAATTGTTTACTTCGTTTTATAAATAACTTGTGTTCTTCAGACATGATAATCAATTTCTTTCCAAATCATATCATAGTATTTAGCGAATTCCTTACTTTTTCTGTTGTTAATAGGCGTGCTTTTGTCTGTTAAATTAATGTCAATAACTGTTTTGACAATGGCTGGTCTATGTGAAAGAACTATTACAGTATCAGCCATAGAAATAGCTTCGGCTAAATCATGGGTAACCATAATAACTGTTTTCTTTTCTTTTTTTATTATACGATATACATCATCAGATACAGCCAGTCTGGTCTGATAATCGAGGGCTGAAAAAGGTTCATCGAGTAACATTATGTCAGGATTAGTTGCAAGAGTTCTGATTAGTGCTACTCTTTGTCTCATACCGCCTGATAATTCTTCAGGATACTTATTAATAAAATCTTTAAGTCCATAGTCTTCTAAAAGACTTATAACTTTTTTTTTGTTTGAACTTGTTAAATCTTTACTAATTTCTAAACCTAACAAACAATTGTTTAATATAGTTCTAAAATTAAATAGTGCATCTTGTTGTAACATATAACCGATTTTAATATTGTCTTTAAATTCAATTTGTCCATCAGTTTTTTTTTCTAATCCGCAAAGAACTGAAAGAAGTGTACTTTTACCACATCCAGATGGTCCTACAATTGCAATAAATTTTCCTTCTTCTAAATCAAAAGAAATATCATTAATTGCTTCTATTTCATCATTTTTAGTGTGATATATCTTTTTAAGATTTTTGATACTTAAAATATTATTCATTTTATCACCTAAATTATAGTATGAGTTTTACTTTTATTTGCTTGTGCAAAGCATACTATAAATAAAAAAGAAACTATTACTAGTTTCTTAAATATTATTTAATATAGCGGTATATTTACTATTTCCTCTATATTTGCCATTTTCATCAAAGTCATCTGTACCATCATATGTAAATACAGTAACTTCAATTGGAGAAGTTACTTCGTTATAAACAGTACCACCAGTAATTTTAAATGATGTCATCATAGTTGAAGTATTCCACTCTGCTTCAGTTATATGTGAGTACCAATTATCATTACGATGTAAAATGTCATCATAGAAATAAAATAATAAATACTCAGTTGGTAAAAATGAATCTGTTATGTTTAAAATTGTTTTTTCAATAATTTCACCATTTTTAACTGAAAATTTAACATTATATCCAATTCTATAGTTATCAATGTTACTATATTTGTTTTTATAAGAATCAAAGCTTCCTGCTACAGAATCGGCAGGAAGAGTTTTTTCTTGTGTATAAAAAGTTGAAAAAACAATTATATCAGTATATTGCTTCCAAATAGAGTCATAATGATCAACTAGTGTAGTTGTTCCATTCGAATTAATATATAGCCCAACTGTTATTGGATTATCATCAACATAAGTATCTTTCTCTTCTTCAGAAACAGGTTCTTCACCAATTTCTTCATCATCAATTTTTTCTTCTTTATCTATTTTCTTATTTGTGCAAGAACATGTTAAGAAGACTATCATAGCTATAAATACAAAATACATTACTTTTTTCATATTATCACCTAAGGTAATTATATCATATAAAAAAAAGAATATAACTATTCTTTTTCTGAATATGTATTATCAACTAATTTATCAAAATCAACTCTAGAAGTTAAAGCTCCAGCACTTTCCATTATTTCTTGTATATGATCAAAATTTTCTTTTTCTATATAAGTAGTATTAAACCAAGAATCAATGTTTTTATATCTTTCTACTATAATAGTTAGATCATTTAAAGAAGTATCAGGAAAATCAGTTAGTATTGTTTTAGCAATTTCTTCTGAAGTATGATTATGTACATAATCTAAACCTTTTTGAATTGCATTGGTAAATCCTTCAATAACTTCAGGATTATCCTCAATATAACTTTTTTTAGCATTAAAAGCAGTATATGGAACAGTTCCACCATATTCACCAACTGAAGCAACAACATAGCCATAACCTGCTTGCTCTACTTTTAAAGCTGTTGGTTCAAAAAGTGCTACAAAGTCACCTTGCCCACCAATAAATGCACCACTCATAGCAGCAAAAGCAATACTAGTATCTATAAATACATCTTTTTTGGGATCGACACCGTTTTGCTTAAGTGCCCATTCTAAAGTCATTTCAGGCATTCCGCCTTGACGACCACCAATTATTGTAGAACCTTTTAAATCTTCTAGTTTAAAATTATCATATTTTTTTCTGGATACTAGAAAACTACCATCTTTTTTTGTAAGCCCTGCAAAAGTTATTAGATAATCCTCTACACCTTGATTATATAAATATATTGTAGCTTCACTACCACAAAAACCAATATTAACATCACCTGATAATACGGCTGCAGTAACTTTATCTGCACCAGCAGTTAAAGTTAATTCTATATCAAGGCCTTCATCTTCAAAATAACCTAGTTCTTTAGCTGCATACATAGGAGCATAAAAAATACTATGTGCAACTTCTGCGACACTTACTTTCTCTAAATCAGTATCAGTATTTTTCTTAGGCCACATAGTAAGACTTGCTAAGAATATAATCAAAACAATTACTAAATAAGTAATATATTTTTTCAAATTAATCACCTTTCCTTATTTTTATTATATTCGTATTTTTTTTAGTGGTTCGTGTTATAATATATTACGAGGTGATAATATGCCAGAACTTCCAGAAGTAGAAACAGTAAAGGAAACATTAAAATCTAAGATTTTAGGTAAAAAAATAAAGAATGTAAATATATTATATGCCGGAATAATTGAATATCCTACCAGTGATGAGTTTATAAAACAAATAATTGGTGAAACTATAAATGATATAAAAAGACGAGGAAAATGGTTAATGTTTGAACTTGATCATTATTACTTGCTTAGTCATCTAAGAATGGAAGGAAAATATAATATTCGTCAAACTGGAGATATATATGATAAACATGAACATGTGTCTTTTGAATTTACAGATGGCAGCGAACTACGATATCGTGATACAAGAAAGTTTGGACGTATGCATTTAATAAAAAAGGATATTATAAATAGTAGAAAACCATTAAATGAATTAGGTTTAGAACCTTGGGATGACGAACTAGATGTATCTTACTTAAAAGAAAAATATAAAACTAAAAAATTACCTATTAAAACAGTAATTCTTGATCAAAGTATAATTGTTGGAATAGGAAATATATATGCAGATGAAATTCTATTTCTTAGCAAAATAAATCCTTATACAAAGACTAATGAGCTTAACGATAAAGATATAAAAAATATTATTTTTAATACAAAAAAAATTTTAGAGGAAGCAATAAAAATGGGTGGTACAACTATAAGAACATATACATCTAGTGACGGAGTTCATGGTAAATTTCAACAAAAATTACATGTTCACAACCATGAAGGTGAATTATGCCCTGTATGCAATAATATTATAGTTAAAGTCAAAATCAATGGTAGAGGCACTTATTATTGTGAAAAATGCCAAAACAGATAATTAAAACAAGAAATTTTTCTTGCTTTTTTTCACCTAATATGTTAAAATTGCACTTGTCTATTAAAAAAAGGAGTTGTTGTTTATATGAAAAAAACAAAAATAATATGTAGTATTGGACCTGCAAGTTGTGATCCAGAAGTTATGGCTCAAATGGTTAATGTAGGTATGAATGTTGCAAGAATAAATTTTTCTCATGCTACAAATGAAGAAAAAGAAACTGTTGTTTCAGCAGTAAAAAAAGTTAGAGAAATGACTGGAAAACACGTAGCAATTTTATATGATACTAAAGGGCCTGAATTTCGTAATGGAATGATGGAAAATGGTGAAGTTAATCTTGTTGAAGGTAAAAATATTCGTGTAGTTAAAGAAACTGTAGTAGGGAATACTGAAAGATTTTCTGTAAATCATCCACAAGCTTTAGATTCTTTAGAAAAAGGTAGCGTTATTTTACTAGAAAACGGATTAATGAAAATAGAAGTTATATCTAAAGAAGAAGATGGTGTAACTTGTAAAATAGTTAATGGCGGAGTTTTAGGTAACAAAAAAAGTTTAAATGTTCCAGGAGCTCATTTAGATATTCCATTTATTAGTGAACAAGATAGAGAAGACATAATTTATGCTTGTGAGCATGAAGGAGATTTCTTAGCATTATCTTTCGTATCAACAAAAGAAGATGTACTTGCTGCTAGAGAAATATTAAAAGCTTATAATAGAGAAGATTTAAAAATTATATCTAAAATAGAAAGTACTACCGGTGTAGAAAACATAGATTCAATAATTGAAGTTTCAGATGGTATAATGGTTGCTCGTGGAGATTTAGGTGTAGAAGTTCCAATGGAAAAATTACCAATTTACCAAAAAATGATAGTTCAAAAATGTCGTACATTTGGTAGAATCTGTATAGTTGCAACTGAAATGTTAGAATCAATGAAGAAAAATTCTCGTCCAACTAGAGCAGAAGTATCAGATGTTGCTAACGCAGTACTTGATGGTACAGATGCTGTTATGCTTTCTGGCGAAACTACTGTTGGTAAATTTCCAATTGATACAGTTAGATTTATGGCTGACATTTGTGAAAATACAGAAAAATATTATGATTATGATTATGTATTTGAATCAAGAGGAAGAGAAGATATAACTGAAACAATAGCCCAAAGTGTTATTGCTTGTGCAGAAACATTAGATGTTAAAATTATAGTAGCATCTACTACAAGTGGTTATACAGCAAGAACAGTAAGTAACCTAAAACCAAAGAGTTTAGTACTTGCTTCATGTCCAACTGCAGAAACTGCAAGATCTCTTGCATTAAACTGGGGTGTATATCCTGTTATTGTTCCAGTATTTAAAAGTACTGATGAAATAGTAACTTCTGCAAAAGAACAAGCTTCTAAATTTATGCATTTAGAATCTGGAGATATTATAGTTGTAACTGGTGGATTTAATGTTCACGGTGTAGCTAGAACAACAAACTTCTTAAAAATCGAAGAAATATAAAAAGAAAAAGAATTATTTAATGATGGGTTTATGTTTATATTCCATTTCCATTAAATAATTCTTATTTTTTTGTTTAAAAGGTAAAAAGTAAATAGAGCTAACTCTCTTTTCAATATCTAGTATTTCGCTTTTAATATTAGAATATCCAGTTATTATTGGCAATGAACTGGTCTTTTTTACTTTATTTAAATATTCTTTCCCTTTTTTATTAAATCCTAGTATTCTTATATATTCGCAATTTTGTGTTCTAAATGCTTCTTCTTTAGTATAGCTACATAGAATATGTGTAAGCATTCTTTTAACTTTATTATATGTATATCTTTTTGTCTTTATATTATTAATAAGCTCATCCATGCTGTTGGAAGTATATATGTATTTTTTAATTCTGTTTTCTATACCTTCGTCAACCGTATGATATATACTTAAATTATTAAAATTACTTATTATCTTATATTTTAATAAATCAAAATAATCTTCAGTATAACTTAAATCTTTTTGCATATATTCATATACAATAGGTGGAACATATTTTTTAATATCTTTATTTTCTTTAAGAGCATTTCTAATGCTTGTGGCGCTTACTACTTCATTATCAAGTTTCAAACTATGAAAATCATTAGTCCTTTTTATACAAATAGGTTTAATATTAGCCTTTTGTTTTTTTATTTCTTTAATATACGATATTGCAAGTAAATCATTTGGCTTATCAATTTTAATATTGGTTAAATCACTAACTGCTTTTGATAATGCTGTAGGATAGCTTATGCCATCGTCTAAATAAGTCTTAACTTTTATATCAAATTCATTATTATCTATTTGAATATTTGCTATATTACTTAAAATCTCTATATCATCAGTTTCACTACCAAAGACTAATCTATCAGCATTCATATTTTTTAATATTTCAATAGAGCCTTTAGCAAAAATATCAGCTCCTTGACTTGAAAAAACAAAAGGTAGTTCAATTACTATATCTATACCTAGTGATAAAGCTATATCAGTTTTATCCCATTTATTTATAAGACTAGAATCTCCACGTTGTAAAAAGTGTGAACTCATAACTAGTACAATGATATCATCAGGATACATGTCTTTTATTTTATTTATATGATATAAATGTCCATTATGAAATGGATTATATTCACAAATAATTCCAGTACTCATAAAATCACCTCGTTTATATAATATCATATTTTTAAATTTATTTATATAACTAATAAAATACTTGCATTTTCTTGTATTTTTATGTATAATTGGTAGGTATGTCGGTGGTGATTGAATGATTATTGATATTAGTAAATTGAAGAATGGTTCTGAAACTAATATAGAAGTTAATGAAAACATTAATATAGAAAAAGAAATGCTGCAATCAGTAAATATCTTGGATCTAAAAAATGCTTCTATTAATGGATATATTCATGATGATGAAATGGAAAATTATTATTTAGATTTACTTGTTAGTGGAACTATGGTTTTACCTTGTTCTATAACATTACAACCGGTTGATTATGCTTTTGAAACTAAAATCGAAGGTGATTATTCACAAATGATGTCAGAAATCGGAGATTTCGGTGAAAAAGTAAAGAATTGTATTGATATTTTTCCTATTATATGGGAAAATATACTAATGGAAATTCCTATAAAAGTTACTTGTCCAGATGCTACTGATTTGAAGCTATCTGGTGATGGTTGGAAATTAGTAACTGATGGGGAAGAAGAAAAGACTACTTCAGCTTTTGATAAGCTAAAGGATCTACTATAGGAAAAGAGGTGTTGATGATGATGAAATTAAATATTCAATTATTTGCTGTACCATTTAGAAAAGTTAGTAAAACTAGAGGTAGAATGAGAAGAACTCATTATAAAATTAGTGAAAATAGTACAACTAAATGTCCAAAATGTGGTGCTGATGTAAGACCACATAGAGTTTGTGCTGCTTGCGGTAGCTACAAAGGCAAAGAAATAATTAAAAAAGAAGAAACAGCTGCATAGTTGTTTTTTTTTTGCTTTTTTAGTATAATAAAAACTAGAATAGAGGATGACGTAAATGAATAAAAAGGGTTTTACTTTAGTAGAGTTATTAGGCGTTTTAATAATTATGGCTATTATTATGGTAATAGTGGTTACACCAATAATTGGTCAAATTAGAAATACTTCAAAGAAATTAGATAGTGCATCGCTACAAGTTTTGTATAAAAGTGCTGACAGTTATTTAGATGCAAATAAAAACTTGTATCCTGAAAACAATGGAATGATATATTATATTTCGGTAGGTCAATTGATTGATAATGCCAAACTTTCTAGTAATTATTTATCATCATATTCGGAAAAAGTATTATCAAGAAGCAATGTAATAAAAGTTATGGTTGAAGATGGAGGATATCAATTTTCTTTTGCAGAAAGTACTGAAAATTTATCGACATTATATAAAGCTTATCAGGATGTACAAAATGATAGTACCTATACTTTTCTTGGAGGTACTTATTTTTCTGGGGCAGCTGCTAATAACTATGTATATTATAGTGGTTTTATGTGGCGTATTATGGGACTAAATAAAGATGGTAGTATAAAGCTTGTAGCTGATGAACCTATCACTACTTTAAATTACGGAACAGATCTTTTATATAAAAATAGCTATGTTAAAGAATGGTTAAATGATTATTTTTTAAGTAGGTTAAAATACTCGGATCATCTAATTGAACAAAGGTTTTGCTACTTAGCAACTTCAAATAGTGCTGCAAATCAAGATGTGTGTGGTTCTTTAATTGAGAGTTCTATTGATCGTGCAATGATAGGACAACTTTCATTATATGAGTATAATATGTCTGTCTTGAATGGAAGTACTTATTTAGATAATGATTTTGTATCATCAACTTTAACATATTCAACAACTGATACAAGTAAATTATTTACAATTTTGGCAGATGGAAGCATAACAACAAAAAATATAAATAGTATGCATTATGTTAGACCGGTTATAAGTTTAATGCCAGAATCAACAATAACAAGTGGTAATGGCTCTTCTGCAAACCCTTATATATTATTTAAGCAAGTTGCAAGTGTAAATCAACTAGATAATAGAACTTTGAATTCACTTAATCTATCCGATGGGGAATATATAAGTATTAACAGTAAAACTTATAGGGTAGTAGATAATGATAAATCCAATGTAAAAGTTATATTAAATGATTTATATGAAAATTCTGGTGCCGATTTCTCATCGTCATTTGGCCCAAGTTCCACATTTAATACAAGCGAAGGCTTAGCTCAATATTTAAATAACACCTTGTATTTTAATGAATATCAACCTTTAGAAGGCACAGTAAAAATGGGATTTTGGTACCAAGGTGATTCTACATCACTATCTCCATATTACAAGACTACATCATTATCCAAAACGGGAATTATATATGGTGTATATGTAGGCTTACCTAAGATAGGTGAACTATTAACAGTACCAATTTATAAGCAAGTAACAAATAGCTTTTGGACAATTTCTAAGAGTTCTTCCTCAACAGTTAACACTGTATCATCTACTGGTGTTGTAGAAACAAATGTTTCTAGTAGTGCCTATGTTAGACCAGTAGTAATATTAGATGCTGCCATTTTAGTAGAAAGTGGCAATGGTACTAGTGCTACTCCATATATAATAGTACAATAAAAGAAAGCAAAGCTTTCTTTTTTAATTTTTATATTGTTTATTTTCATTGTTAATATTAAATATTAATCCGATCATAATCATGTAACTAAGTAAACTTGATCCACCATAACTTATAAATGGCAAGGTTATACCTGTTATAGGAAGAAGACCAAAAGTCATGCCAATATTTTGAATTTGTTGGTATATAAGGATTCCTAATATACCGCTAACTATATATCTATTTGTTCTATTTTTACTTCTTTCAGCAATATGAATAATTTCCATATCAAAGTATATAATAAGCATTAGCAATATGACTGCACCAATAAAACCAAAATTCGAAGCATATACAGCAAAAATAAAATCTGTATGTGCCTCAGGAAAATATATTGGTGTTTTATTAAAACCATGACCTATATAACCAGCAGAGCCAATAGCAGTCATTCCATTTTCTAACTGCATTCCCACTGATGAAGACCAATTAATTATACGCTCTATTCTTAAAAAAAAACTATTTCCTAATAGTTTGATAAATAAATTGATATTGAAAAAATATAAATATAATACAAAAGAAATAACAGATAAGAAACTAGCAATCCCTAGATAAAACCAACGCATTCTAAACTTACTAACAAATAAAATAACAATAGTTAAGATTAGATACATAAAAACGGCTCCAGTATCAGGCTCTAAAAATGTAAGTACTGCTGGTATACAAACAATAAACATTATTTTTAATAATAAAAAAAATTCATTTTTATTACTCTTAACTTTATTTTTTTTCTGATTTTCACTTATGAAAACAGATAAATATATTACTAGAATTATCTTCATAAATTCACTTGGTTGAATGGTGCCAACACCAGGTATTTTAAACCAGCATTTAGCATTATTAATTGGCACACCAATAACAAGTAAAATAATTAGTGTAATAATGCCTATAATATATAATATTGTGGCATTCTTAATTATAATGTTATTTCCTATGTAAATGATGAATCCAATTAGCAATATTCCAATCATTATCCATAAAATTTGTTTGTATATGATTTGATTTATAGTAGAGTTAATTGTGTCAGCACTATATAAAGTAATAAGTGAAATAGCAAAAAAACAACATAAGCAAACAATTAAAATATAATTAAATTTGTATTTGTTTTTTATTTTCATATTATCACCAATATTAGTATGTAATTAAAAAAAGTGATTATGCAATTAATTTGACAATTACTCGTTTTATAGTATAATTATATAAGGTGATTAGATGGAATACATACAATATATGATCATAATTGCACTTATGCTAATAATTGCAGTTGCCATTACTAGAGCATCTCGTAAGGATGCTAAAATAGAAGTAAATCGATTAGTTGATTACTTAGGTGGTAAATGTAATATAATAAATTATGAGGCAAATAAATCCCGTTTTATGGTAACTTTAAAAGATATTTCTTTAGTTAATAAAGAAGGTATTCAGAGAATGGGAGCACAAGGAATGGTAGAGATAGATAATCAATTGAAAATTATCTTAGGAAACCAGGCTGAAGTGTTAAAAAAACATATTGATGAGTTAAAGTGATAAATTTTATCACTTTTTTTCTTGCTTCGACAAAAATCGACATAGGTAAGGTATACAATTAAATTGGGGTGAATTTATGCAATATATAAATGATGTAGTATTGTGTTCTATATATTTATTATTTCCTATTTCGATGTACTATTTTTATATTGCCTATAACAAAAAGATAGAGTCAAAAGAGAATGATTTGCTCTTATGTTTTGCACTTTTTTCTTCTATGTATTTAATAATATTCGGTGGTGCAGAAGGATTCCCAAGAACATCACTTTTATTAGCTAATATTCCTATAATACTAGCATATATTAAGAAAAGACCTAAAGAAGCTATATTTTTATCAATAATGTATATTATGGCCGCTGTTTACTTATTTAATGTGACATTTACATGTGTACTTTTAGAATATATAATATATTTCTTTTTATATTGTGTAATTAGAAAAGAAAATTTTAATCAATACTTATTTACAACAATCATTTTTGGAACTAAAACTTTCTTGTTTTTAATTTGTAGTGGAACATCGTCTTATTTTTTTAATGAGTATATATTTAATGATATTTTATGTATATCTATTCCAATAACTTATGGTACTGCTCTATTAATTCTTTATATAGCAGATTTAGGTGATGACATAATAAAGTATCATTTAAGTTATAAAGAACTTGTGAGAGAAAAACAAATAAAAACATCTTTATTTAAAATAACACACGAAATTAAAAATCCTTTAGCTGTATGCAAAGGCTATTTAGATATGCTAGATGTAAATAATGCTGAACAATGTAAGAAATATATACCAATCATAGATGTTGAGATTAAGCATACCCTTTTAATATTGCAGGACTTTTCTTCCTTTTCAAAAATCACTATAGAAAAAGATATTATGGATATTAATTATTTGCTAGGTGAAGTTGCATGTAATTTAAGTGAATTATTACAAAAGAATGATATTAAACTTATCTTTAATTGTGATGATGAAATATATATAAATGCTGATTATACAAGATTAATGCAAGTGTTCATAAATATAATAAAAAACAGTATTGAATCTTTTGAAGATAAGAAACGAAAAAAAATAATTATTACAGAAATAGAGGAAACTAATTATATATATATTATGGTTGAAGATAATGGTAAGGGAATAGAAAAAGAAAATATGGTCCATATTAGTGAACCATTCTTTACTACAAAGAAAACAGGTACTGGCTTAGGAATATCACTTTCTAATGAGATAATTACTTCGCATGGTGGGACCATGAAATATGAATCTGAATATGGTAAAGGTACTAAAGTTACAATTAAATTACCAAAAAAATAGCTACTAGTTATCTAGTAGCTATTTCTGAATAAACAGAAGCATCATAAGTATGTTGAACGGCTTCTTTTTGAAATAATGTTGCATCATCTATTAAAAAGAAATCATATATTAAAACATTTGCTCCTGTATCTGTGACTGGATCATCCCAAGTTAAATCTAAATGATACCAAGCATTGTCTATATAAACGGCATTCCATATATGATCATTATTTGATACTTTAAAGTTTGGAACACCAATAGTATTTAAAAATACTGCCATAACATCTGTATATCCACTGCATAAAGCTATATGGTTTTCAAGAACACCGGAAGCTTTATGAGAATTAAAAATATTAGCATTATAAATTTTATTTTTAATTTCATTTGAGCGGTCTTCATCATATATAGTAGTATTTATAATATAATCATGAAATGCTTTAATTTTTTCATTTACAGTCATATTATTAGTTATAACTTGACTCATAATATTATTTATTTTATCTTCAGTATAAGTTATTTCTTCAGAACTATATAACTTATCCACCATAATATTTATTTTACCCATACTGTTAGTAGAAATATAAAGTTTGTTAAAACTATTAAAAGGATTAACAAAATTATTTATGATTGTTAGTGAAGTAGTATCACTAGATAATTCCTCTACATCAGATATGCAATCTGTATATTCATCGTCACAGTAAAATGTAAACTCATCTAATCCACTATCTATAATCGTATATATATCATTTAGTAAATCTTTTTTTGAAGTGGTTGCAAAATTATCGGTTATACTAACATAATTATAGTCAGTCTTTTTTGCATATTTATTTGTACTATATTCGGTTACCTCTTTACTAAATATGTAATTTTCAACAATATATTTATTAATCGGATCATGGTAAACAATTAGACCAATTAAAATTCCAAAATATATAATAGTTACGATTATCTTCCTAACTGTTTTTCCCATATTCTCACCTATTTTTATTATAGCATACTATTTAAAAATTTATGAAAAAAAAAGAAGTAAATATTACTCCATAGTGTTAACTTTAGTAGTTAAACGTGATTTGCTACGAGCAGATTTATTCTTTGGTGTTACTCCGCTTGCTACTGCTTTGTCTATTTTTTTAATAGCTACTTTTAAATTAGCAGAAGCTTTTTCTTTATCTTTATTTACTACAGCTTTTTCTACATTCTTGATAGCTGTTTTCATACTAGCTTCAAAAAGATTGTTTTCTACAGTTCTTTTACAATTTTTTCTTACAGCTTTCTTTGCATTCTTCATATTTGGCATATAATTTCACCTCCAAGTCAACTTAACACTATTGATTTTAACAAAAAAAACAAAAAAAAGCAATAAAAAAAGGCATTTTTGGTAAAAATATATATAGGGTGATAATATGAAACATGAAATAGATTTAAAAAGTTATCAAATTCATAGTGATTTAGCAATAGATTACTTAGAAAATGATATAGAAATAAAGGGAATGACTAATAAAAGTGAAACAGTAGATAACATTAAAATAACTACTACATACTTAAATAAAGAAGCTGGAAACATAATAAAGAAAAAAGAAGGTAATTATATTACAGTAGAATTTGATGATGTAACAGATTATTCTAATAAGGAAAGAATAAAAAATATATTTTCAAATGAATTAAAGAAAATTTTAGAATTAAACAAAATAACAGAAAAGGACTCCTGCTTAATTATAGGACTGGGAAATATGAAGTCTACTCCTGATTCACTTGGACCACTTGCTATAGGTAATATATTAGTAACTAATCATTTGTTTACTTATGGAAATGTTGAAAATGGTTTTAGAAGAACGTATGCATTTGTTCCTGGTGTTATGGCTGATACTGGTATAGAAACGAGTAACATTATAAAAAGCTTAGTAAGCGAAATCAAACCAAATTTTATAATAGTAATAGATGCTCTAGCAAGTGGTTCAATAGATAGGGTAAATAAAACTATTCAAATGACTGATACTGGTATTCATCCAGGAAGCGGTGTAGGAAATAACAGAAAAGAAATTAGTAAAGAAATATTTAATATTCCAGTAATTGCTATAGGTATACCAACGGTAGTAGATGCTGTTACTATAGTAAGCGATACTATAAATTATATGTTTAAACATTATGCATATAACAAAGAGAAAAAAGACAATCCTAAAAACAAACTCATACTATCATCCAATATAAACTATTTAAAAGAAAATATTAATCCAACGGAAAAAGATAAAGAAATTTTAATGGGAATAATTGGCGGACTTAGTGATGAAGAAATTAAACAACTAATATATGAAGTTTTAACTCCTATTGGATATAACTTAATGGTCACTCCTAAGGAAATAGATTTCATAATGGAAAAATTATCTGATATTATCGGAAATGGTATAAATAGGTCACTTCATGAAAACGTTACTAACATATAAATAAAAAATATTAATATTATCTTTTTTTTGACAAATTAATTTGCTTCTTTTTTATATACTTAATTAGGTGATAATATGACTAAATTAAGATTAAAAAGAAAGGCAAGACTTAAATTTAAAAATATGATACTTTTATCAGTTTGTTTGATTTGCTTTAGCATGGGATTTTCATTTGTTTATAACATTAGATTATATTCATCTAATGAAGAATTTATAGGTAGTTTGCTTGCGGATTCTAATCATTATAAGAAGTATAGTCACAATATTATAAGTACTATTACAAATATCATTTATAGTTCTACTGTGGATAAACCTATAACACTATTATCAAGTACTTTCAATTTTAATGGTGATATATCTTATGATGAAGAGTATGATGCTGATGAATTAGAAGCAATATCTAAACATATAAGTGATCCCAGTCCAACAGAAGCAAATAGTCCTATAGTGTATATATACAATTCACATCAACTAGAAAATTATAGTGGTAGTAATTACGAAGCTTACAATATAACGCCTAATGTAATGATGGCTTCTTATATTATGCGTGAAAAATTGAAAGACCAAGGTATAGAGGCAATTGTAGAAGAAAACGATATAACTGAATTCATTAGAATAAATAGTTGGGATTATAATTATAGTTACTTAGCAAGTAGGTATTATATTGAGGCTGCTATAGAGCAGTATTCATCTTTGAAATATTTTGTCGATATTCATAGAGATTCAATTACGAAAGCTAATTCTACAGTAACAATTAATAATACTGATTATGCTACCGTTCTCTTTGTAGTTGGACTAGAACACAAAAATTATCAAAGTAATCTAGATTTATCAAATTATATTAATACAAAAATAGCAAACAAATATCCTAGCTTAACAAGAGGAGTCCTAACTAAAAAAGGTTCCAATGTCAATGGAATATATAATCAGGATATAAGTCCTAATGCTGTCTTAATAGAAATAGGTGGCTATGAAAATACAATTGATGAAGTATATAACACAGTTGTAGTTTTAAGCGAAATTCTAAAGGAAACAATAAATGAAAGATAAAACAATAGCTAAAGTATTCAAATATATAATACTTGTTTTATTTATGATGTACTTTGCAATTTTTATAATGGTTAATTTAGGATATTATGAGTATGCTTCATATAAGAAAAAGGTTTTTACAGAAGAGCAAATTGCTAGGTATGAAGAAGATATAAAAAACAATGTAGATATTGATATTGAAGATTACTTAGTAGATGAGGAAGACTTTCAAGATAGGCCAAAAAGAATAGGATTAAGAATATCAGAATTTATTAGTAAAAGTTGCAAACAAAGTGTTAGTGGCGTATTTAAATTTTTAAATGATGTACTAGAAGAATAATATTGACAAGCACCATTTTTTATTATTTAATTATATTAGAATAATAGTGAGGTATGTATGAGTGGATTAGAGCTTGTTAAATACTTAGAAGTAATAAACTTTATCAGAGATAAATGCACTAATGAGATATATTTAAATAATAAAATTAAAACCGAACTAGACTTTTATAATAAGTATCCTTTCATAGAAAATTTTAATCGTAAATTTAAAAGTAAAAACTTGTTTGAAGAGAATGAAGTTGATAACAAAAAATATCAACAGATAATTAAATTATTATGTCCAAATATTGATTTGATTTCTATAAATAAAAAGAAAAAATTAAAAAATTTTTTTGAGGAATTTTTAATAGTTTTAGTTTTTCTATATCTTTTTTCTAATGAGTTTTACATTATATATAGATATTATAATAAGTTACAAAAAGAGTCTTTAACTAATGTATATACTACTCAAAGAAATGAAATAAGTAAACTTTCAAAGGAAGTTAAAGACCTAAATGATATGAATAATAATATAGAAGAATCTGTTAATAATAGAACTTTATCATCAAAAATAATTGATTTAGAAAATGAAATAGCTGATAAAAATAATACTTATGATAGTTTGAATCTGTTTTTAACAAATACAATTTCTGAATATAATAGTAAACTTCAACAAATTGATAATGTAATAACTAGTGGTGATATTTATATAGAAAATGTACCAACTATTAATCAGTTTCCTAGTTATCCATCTGGATGTGAAAGTATATCCTTATTAATACTCCTTAAATATGCAGGTGTTAATGTTACTGCTGAACAAATAATTGCTAAGTTAAGTATTTCGGAACGACCATATTATGTTAGTAGTAGTAGGTATGGAAATGATCCGGAAATTTATTTTATTGGCAATCCAGCCGATATAGATGGATTTGGAGTTTATGAAAAACCAATTATATCTGTTGCTTTAAATTTTAAGAGTGATATAAAAAATATAACTGGATCTAGTTTAAATGATGTTTTAAAAGTAGTTATGCAAAAGCATCCAGTTCAAGTTTGGGTAGCAATGGATGGAATAAGTGCATATTATGCATATACATGGACAGATGAATTAACAGGTAAAACAATTTTATATCCAGCCGAGTTTCACAGCCTAGTAATAATAGGATTTAATCAATATCAAATAATTACTTCGGACCCTTCAGTTGGTGAAGTTAGATATTTTGACAGATATTATTTTGAAAAATCATTTGATTTCTTTGGAAGGAGAGCTATATATTATGAGTAGAAAAGGTAAGATAAAGTTAGTAATAACTTTGTCAGCATTATATTTCATTTTGTTTTTTAGCAATAATCAAACAAAAATGAATATGGGAATAATTGCTGAAAATGATAATGAAATAGCTCATTTAGAAGAAGAAAAAACTTTACTTCAAAAAGAATTAGAAGAAAAATCTGCTGAATATGAACTTTATAATAATGACGTAAATAAATATATTTCATTAATAAATAAAACATCTTCATTAGAAGTGGATATAGAACAAATTAAAAATCAAATAGATAATTATCAATCTAAGATAGAAGAATTAAATAATATAATGAAAGATAATTAATTTTATAATTATCTTTTATTAAACTCTTGAAAAATATTCTAAATTAGGTTATATTATACCTTGTAGCATTATCTAATGTTTATGAAAATATTGAAAATAGAGCAAATATTGTGATATAATGAAGTATATAAAGTAAGAAGGGAGAACTAATATGAATAATAAAGAAATAATTAATATAATAGATGAAACTGGAGTTATCAAACAAGTTGAAGTAGTAGCATATTTTACATTAAAATTAAACGGTAAAGATTACTTAATATATACAGAAAATAAGACTGATCCATCTGGAAATGTTGAAGTTTATACATCAGAAGTTATTGCAAATGCTGACGGTACTGCTACTCTAGCAAGTGTAACAGATGAAGCTATTTGGGTTGAAATAAAAAAAGTAATGCTCGATATCGCTAAAGATGGGGAGTAATATAAATGAAGAATTATGATGTAAAATCATCAACACTAGAATTAACCACAAAAAGCAGAATTAATGTTCAAGGAAAGAGACTTGCTTATTTAGTTCCAAATATGTTTAATAAAATTACAAGCGGATATGGAAAAAAAATAGCAGCATATATAACTTCAAAAACGGTTGCAGTAAATGAACCTGTTCAAAATAGCACTCCTATAGTAAAGCCTGAGGTTGTTGTCCCAGTTGTTCAACCAACCGTAACTAAAATAGATGTTAATCAAACTAAGCCAAGTATAGCTGAAGCAAAAGTTGAAAATACAGATAAACCTACTGCTGTAGAAAAGACTACTCCTGAAGTAGTTGAAAAAGTGAAAAACTATATTGTAAAAGCTTTATCAATAGATGTAGATTACTTAAAAAATAGACAACTACGTGTAAGTGGTTCACCAAGAAAATTACTAATTAGTACAGTTTTTGTTCAAAAATTAGTTACACATAGAGCAAATGCTATTAAAGCCAATATAGAAGTAAAGAAAGAGGAACCTGTTGTTCCTGTCAAAGCTCCTGAAGTTGATGCTCCAATTGATACAAAAGAAGCTGGAGTAGCAAAGTATGTTGAATTAATGAATAAGCGAAAAGAAGCTATTACTATAAAACAAACATGCGAAAAGGAAATGACTGAACTAGTTAATAAGTTTGGAATAACTTTAGACATGGTAAATGCTGAACTTGCTAAAGGTAATGTTAAGAAAATAGGATAGCAATATCCTTTTTTTACTAGGAGGAAGTAAATGAAAGATTTAATTATTGGATGTCACGTATCATTTAAAAAAGATACACAACTAGTTGGTAGTGTAGAAGAAGCACTTAGCTATGGTTGCAATGCATTTATGTTTTATACTGGTGCACCACAAAATACTGCTAGAGCTGCTATAGATGATAGTAAAACTTTTGCAGCTATGCAAATGATGAAAGATAATAATATGGATTTAAGAAATATTGTTGTACATGCACCCTATATTATTAATCCTGCTAATACAGCAAATTTAGATTTTGCTATTAGTTTTTTAAGACAAGAACTAGATAGAGTAGAGCAACTCGGAATAACAAAATTAGTTTTACACCCAGGTAGTCATGTGGGTCTTGGTGTAGACACAGCTATAGACAATATTATTTACGTTTTGAATAATTGCATTATGCAAGACACAAAAGTAACTATATGTTTGGAAACAATGGCTGGAAAAGGTAGTGAAATAGGTTCTGATTTTAGTCAAATAAAAAAAATAATTGACGGCATTACATATAAAGAAAAAGTAATGGTATGTCTAGATACATGTCATTTAAATGATGGCGGATATGATTTGACAAAGTTTGATGATGTATTAAAAGAGTTTGATAAAATTATAGGATTAAATAAAATAGGATGTATTCATATAAACGATAGTAAAAATGAAAAATCTTCACATAAAGATAGACATGAAAACATAGGACTAGGGTCAATTGGCTTTGACACCTTACTTAACATCATATATAATGACAAGTTAAAAGATGTTCCTAAAATATTAGAAACACCTTATATAGGAGCTGATAATGATTCAAAAGATAGATTATATCCTCCATATAAATTTGAAATAGAAATGATAAGAAATAAAAAACAAAATAGTAATTTATTAGAAGATATTAGAAACTATTATAAATAGTTTTGATATCTTTTTTTATATTCATAAAATAATATTTTGATTTTATTAAGATTATCAACATTAATCTTATTTTCTAAATAATTGAATACCCTTTTATCATCATTTAATAACACTTCATAGTTATTCTTTATTACGTCATATAGCGTATTGAGTTCATTATCGTCTAGATAAATATCATTCTTAATTCCAAAGTCTGATATGTCTTTAATTGTAATCATGTTAACATATTTTTTTATTATATTACCCATAAACCCTCCAATATATTGTATGTATAAAATATTAAAAGATTAAAACAATAATAATGGGTGATAATATGAAAAGGTTATTTATATTAAAGTTATTTGTAGCATTATCAGTAGCTATCATATTATCAAAACTTTTTTATATTCAAATAGTAAAAAATGAGTATTATAAGGAAAAACTAATTAGTTTAACAGAAAAAATTGTGTATAGCGATACAGCACCAAGAGGACGAATATATGATAGAAATGGTGTTATTATTGTTGATAATAAACCTGTTAAAGTTATTTATTATCAAAAGGAAGCAGGAACTACTACTAAAAAAGAACTTGATATAGCTCATAAATTATCAACAATTTTAGAAGTCGATTATTCAAGATTAACTGATCGTATTTTAAGACAATATTATTTAAAACTTCATAGTGATTTATCATTAATAACAAATGAGGAATATGAGTTATATAAAAATAGAGAAATTACTTCTGAAGATTTATATGAAATAAAATTACAAAAAATAACGAGTCAAGATCTAGAAACTGTAGATAAAGAAACGGCATATATATATTATCTTATGAATAATGGATATTCATATACGGAAAAAGTAATAAAAAATAATGAAGTGACTGAACTTGAATATGCAACTATTGCAGAAAGCGTAGGTAAACTTTCTGGTATTGGAATAAGACTAGATTGGGAGAGAACATATCCATATGGAACAGCTTTACGAGGAATACTTGGGAGTGTTGGCGAAATACCTAATGAGTATAAACAAGAATATTTAAAAAGCGGATATATGATTAATGACACTGTAGGTATTAGTTATTTAGAATATCAATATGATGAATATTTAAAAGGTACAAAAAACAAATATCTAGTTCATGCTAATGGTAATTATGAACTACTTGAAGAAGGCAGTAAAGGTAATGATTTATACTTAAATATTGATATAGAGTTACAAAAAGAAATAGAAGATATTATTGTAAGCAATATTAAAAAAGCTAAAAGTGAACCTAATACGGAATATTTAAATAAGACATTTGTTATAGTAACTGATGCTAAAACGGGTGGAATTATTACGATGGCAGGGAAACAAGTTATTGATGAAAGTATTTATGACTATAGTACTGGAATAATAAATACCTCATATGTAGTAGGATCAGTAGTAAAGGGAGCATCTCATATAGTTGGATATAATACAGGAGCTTTAAAAATTGGAGAGGTTAGAGTGGATAATTGCATCAAAATCAAATCTACTCCAGAAAAATGTTCTTTTATGTATTTAGGAACTTTAGACGACTTAACAGCTTTAAAGAGATCATCAAACACATATCAATTTCATACGGCTATTAAAGTAGGAGGAGGAGTATATTGTTATAATTGTGGTCTTGCTTTAAATCCAGAAGCGTTTAATACTTATAGAAATACTTTTAAAGAGTTTGGACTTGGCGTTAAAACTGAAATTGATTTATCAAAGGAAATGTTAGGGGTGATAGGAACAAAAACTGATTCTGGGTTACTTCTAGATTTTGCGATTGGTCAGTATGATACATATACTCCTATAGAACTGTCTCAATATATTACAACGATAGCTAATAGTGGTATAAGAATAAAACCATTTATTTTAGATAAAGTAGTTGATAATGATGGTAATATAATATATCAAACAAATAGAACAGAACTTAATAAAGTAACAACAGACAGTATATATATGCAAAGGGTACAACAAGGATTAAAAATGGTGCTTGAATATGGTGGTACAGGATCTGGCTATATAGATTTATCACACAAGCCAGCTGGAAAGACAGGAACAAGTCAAAGTTTTCTGGATACTGATAATGATGGTAAAGCTGATACAGAGACAATATCAACAACTTTTGTATCATATATGCCTTATGATGATCCAAAGGTAACTTTTACAATCATAACACCTGATACTTCTACATATTCAGATGTCGAATATACTAGTTTTATAACAAAAAGAATTGCACGTGAAGTATCAAGTGCTTATTTTAAAAGGTATTAAACTAACTTTTGTTAAAAAAAACTTTTATTTTCATAAATAATTTGCTATAATATGTATGCATGTGATGTGAAGGAGGGATAGTATGGCAAAAAAAGGTGAAGCAAGAGAAAGAATTACTCTACAATGTACTGAATGTAAAGAAGAAAACTATCGTACAGAAAAAAATAAAAGAAACACAACAGAACGTTTAGAATTAAATAAATTCTGTCCAAAATGTAGAAAATCAACAGCTCATAAAGAAAAGAAATAATAAGGTGATATTATGTTTAGACAATTTATAACGTCTATCGATTATGCAAAGTTGATAAAAATGCAAGCTAGCCAACCAGCTCCATTTGAAAGAGCTGTAAGAATTGAAAAAAGTTCTAAAGCAATGGTAGCTGCTAAAGCAAAAACAAAGACTTTAGGTCGTAGAAGATAATCAAGGAGGAATAAAATGGTTAATGTTAACGATATTAAAAATGGAATGACAATTATATATGAAGATCAATTATTCATAGTACTTGATTTCGGCCATGTTAAGCCTGGTAAAGGTGCAGCTTTTGTAAAAACAAAACTTAAAAATTTAAGAACGGGTTCAATTGTTGAAAAAACATTTAATTCAAGTACAAAAGTAGAAAAAGCTATGATTGAAAAACAATCAATGCAATATTTATATGCAAATGGTGACGATTTCAATTTCATGAATATGGATTCATTTGAACAAATTGATTTAACAAAAGATCAAATTGGTGATGATGCTAAATATTTAAAAGAAGGAATTAGTGTATTTATAACATTCTTCCAAGGAGAAATGTTAGGAATGGAATTACCTGATAAGATTGAATATGTAGTAGACAAAACTGAACCAGCTGTTAAAGGTAATACAACTAACAATGCTTTAAAAGATGCTTATATGGACAATGGTTTAAAAGTAAAAGTACCATTATTTATATCAGAAGGCGAAAAAGTTGTTATATCAACAAAAGATGGTAAATATGATTCAAGAGCATAATTTTGTGCTTTTTTTTTCTTTATTTTTTTCTTGATTAACATATTTTCGTGTAGTATACTGTAAATAGACTATTTTGTGGTGAGGTAAGAAATGACTATTAAATTAACTGAAGAAAAATACAAAAAACTGAAAAAAGAAGTCGCTAAAAATAGGCAATTAATTAGTCTAAATGACTCGAATATAAAAGAAAAAGAAAAACAAGTAATGGATCACGCAGATTCATTGATTTTTGATAATGATGAAGAAAAGCAATTCTATATTGCAAATTTTTTAATACCCGATGATAAGCTTTTTTATGAAACTTATATGGAGAATGGAAAGAATTTGAAAAAATGTGCTGATGTATTTGGTGTATCGTCTAATATAGTTTTAGCAAGAGCATTTGAACTTGGAAAATATCAAGAATACATGTCAAATATAGTTGATGAGAAGGGTGAACGAGTAATGAGTGAGATAGAAATTATAGATGCATTTCCTATTGCAGAAAAAGCAGATGATAAACAAAGTGAAAAAGTTATAGATAAACACGTTGAGGATGATACATTAAAAGCAATAAATAGAATTAACCAATTATTTGAATCTAATTTACATCAAGAAGAAATGATTTTGAATCAATCTAAAACAATAGAAAAGCAAAATCAAGAGATTAGTACTTTAGAGGCTTCTATAAAAGATAAAGATACTATCATTGCGGGATTAAAAGAAACAATTAAGAAAAAAGAAGAACAAATACGTGATGATGAAAAAACAATTCGTGAAATGGAAGAAGAAATTGAAAGTTATAGAAGAATGATAAAAGAACTTACTCCATATCGTGATAATTATAAAAAAATAATAGGTTTTTTAGATAAAAGTCTTATAAAAGAAGAAAATCAAGCAAAAAGTGCATAAAATAGGCAATAACATTAATAAATACTTGACAAAACAATATATTAATTATATAATCAAAGACGTACAAAGAGGAAAGAAGAAGTATCCACTTCTCACCTGATAGCCAAAGGGTTATGGGTAAAATGCCGATAATTTATTTATCTTTTACTATAAGATAATATTATATTGGTTTTTAAGTGGATACATTCGTGTATTCACTTTTTTATTGGAGGTGCTTAGTATAGCAATTAAACAAAAAGATTTGTATATTAATGAACAAATCAGAGCAAAAGAAGTAATGGTAATTGGTCCAAATGGAGAGCAATTAGGTCTTAAGGGTATAAAGGATGCCTTAACACTTGCAAGTTATGCAGGATTTGACTTGGTTCTTATTAGTCCTACAAGTAATCCACAAGTTTGTAAAATAATGGATTATAACAAGTTTAAATATGAATCTAAAAAGAAAAATAAAGAAAATATGAAAAAGCAACGTGAAACAAATTTAGAAATGAAAGAATATCGTTTATCTGTAACAATCGATGTAGCTGATTTCCAAACTAGAGTTCGTAATGCTAGTAAATATTTGGAAAAAGGTCATAAAATTAAAGTATCCGTTAAGTTTAGGGGAAGAGAAATGGCTCATTCTGAACTTGGAAAAGATGTTTTGCTTCGATTTGCAAATGCAGTAGTGGATATAGCAACAATTGAAACTCCACCTAAGATGGAAGGCCGCTACATGAATATGATACTAATGCCAACAACAAAAGAAAAATAGGAGGAATTATTATGCCAAAATTGAAAACACATAAAGGAACTAGAAAAGTTCTTAACGTTCGTGATGGTGGATCTATTTCTATAGGTCATCCAAGCACTAGACATAATACTGGTAAAAAGAATACTGCAGCTAGTAGAGCAGGAAGAAGTAGAGCTGCTTTAAACAATTCTGATTACAAGAGAATTAAAACACTTATATAATATAGTTTAACACATAAAAAAATAGGAGGAAATAAATATGACAAGAGTTAAAGGTGGCACAATTAGTCGTGCTCGTCATAAAAAAATATTAGACCAAGCTAAAGGTTACTTTGGTAGTAAACATAGAATTTTCAGTAGTGCTAAAGAACAAGTAATGCATTCTGGAAAATATGCTTATAGAGATAGAAGACAAAAGAAGAGAGATTTTAGAAAATTATGGATTACAAGAATTAATGCTGCTTGCCGTGCAAACGACATTAGTTACTCTAAATTCATTAACGGTTTATTAAAAGCTAACATTGATATGAACAGAAAAGTACTTTCTGAATTAGCTATTGATAATGCTGCTGCATTTACAGAACTTGTAAATATCGCTAAAGCTGCATTAGAAGGAACTTTAAAAGAAGAAGTAGTTAAAGCTGCTCCTGCTAAAAAAGTAGCTTCAGTTAAAGAAGAAAAAGCTGATTTATCTGCTATGACAGTTGCTGAATTACGTGAAATGGCAAAAGCTAAAGATGTAACAGGCGCTTCAACAATGAAAAAAGCTGAATTAATCGATGCATTAAAATAACCATAAGGTTATTTTTTTTTGTCATTGACAAGAACAAATGTTTGTTATATAATTAGCATACAGTAGAAGTGGAGAAATGAATATGAGAAACCTTTATATAGACTTTGATGGTGTTATAATGAATACTATTGAAATTAGTTATTTGGAATTAAGAAAAATAGGCTTAGATGATAAAGATCCTAAAGATCAAAAAGCAGTAAGAAAATATTATGCTGAACTTGATTGGAATATATTATTAAATGAAAAAGCATCTATTATTAATGATGCAATGAATTGTATACAGCAAATTCTTGATAGTAAACTATATGAGGTCACTATTTTATCTCATGTTAATTCTCTTCAAGAAGCTATAGAAAAAGTCAAATATATTAGAAAATATTTTAGAGATATAACTGTCATTCCAGTTCCAAGAGAAATATCAAAAACAGAAATGGTTCATACAGAAGGCGATATTCTTGTTGATGACTATGTAGGAAATTTGCAAGAATGGAAAGATGCTGGTGGAATTGGTATAAAATTCTCTACTAAATTAAATGGCAAAGGATTTGTAGTAATAGATAAATTAGATCAACTATTAGATATATCATTATTAGGAGAATAAAATTACATTTTCAAATAATGTAACTTTCTTATATATAAATCTATTTATATGGTAGAATATATTATAGGGATAGTGATTGAATGGAACAAATTATTAATCAAGTAATTGAAAATTTAGAGCAGTTAGTTATAAGCTCACCACCTTATTTAGGTGTGCTTATAGGTATGTTTGTTATAGTATTAGAATCTATGTTGCCAATGCTTCCACTTGCTGTATTTATTGCTTTAAATATGGTGCTATTTGGTAATTTAGCTGGTTTTGTTATGTCGTGGGTAGCAACCATTATTGGATGTATTCTTATGTTTATTATCTCAAGAAAATATTTTAGCAATTTTTTTGAACGAAAAACAAAAAATTCAAAAAAAGTTAAAAATCTTATGAATATAATTAATAAGATGGAGTTTTCAACTTTAGTAATAATTACCGCACTTCCATTCACTCCTGCATTTCTAATTAATATTGCTGCAGGTTTATCAAAAATGAGTTATAAAAAATTTATATTGAACATATTAATATCTAAGATAGCTGTAATATATTTCTGGGGATATATTGGAACTACATTTTTAGAGAGCCTTAATGATATGAGTGTTCTTGTTAAACTTGGTATAATATTAGGAGGAACTTACGTATTATCTAAAGTAATTATGAAAAAAAATAAAATTGATTAGGAGGAAAATATGGATTATATAATAATTGGACTACTTATTTTACTTATAATTTTAGTAGTTATATCCATTACTAAAAATATAAATGAATCTAATATAACAGAAAGACTTGGAAGAGTTGAAACAAATACAATAAAAGAACTTGGTGAATTTAAATCATCACTTAGTCGCGATATGAATGAAGATTTTACTAAACTTAATACTAGTATGGAAGAAAAACTGCGTTTAATAAATGACAGAGTAAATGAAAGATTAGATCAAAATTTTGAAAAAACTAATAAAACTTTCACTTCTGTTTTAGAGAGATTAAGCAAGATTGATGAGGCTCAAAAGAAAATAGATAATTTATCTAATGATATAGTTTTACTTCAAGGAGTTCTTACTGATAAGAAATCTAGAGGTATATTTGGGGAAGTTAATCTTAAAAATATAATGGTTAATGTTTTTGGTGAAAATAATGACAAAATATATAAAATGCAATATGGTTTTGATAATGGAACTATTGCAGACTGTGTTTTATTTGCGCCTGAACCACTAGGTACAATAGCTATAGATTCAAAATTTCCACTTGAGAATTATCAAAAAATGATAGATAAAAAAAATAGCCCTGATATAAGATTACAATCAGAGAAATTATTTAAGGCTGACATGAAAAAGCATATTGATGCAATTTCTAGCAAATACATAATACCGGAAGTAACATCTGATCAAGCAATTTTATTTTTACCAGCTGAAGCGATATTTGCAGAAGTTAATGCGTACCATGCTGATTTGATTCAGTATGCCTATAAAAAAAGAATTTGGATAACAAGTCCAACTACCTTAATTAGTACATTAACGACAATACAAGTAATACTTAAAAATATTGAAAGAGATAAAAATACAAGTATTATTCGTCGCGAATTAAACCTACTAGGTGAAGATTTTAAACGTTATAAAGATAGATGGGATAAACTTTATAGAAGTATTGAAACAGTATCTAAAGATGTTAAAGATATTCATACAACAACTAATAAAATTACTAATCGTTTTGACACAATTAGTAGCGGAGAGGTGAAACAAATAGAATATGAGGAAAATTAATATTCTGCTAAAAGTAGTTTCAATTATTATTGGGTTAGTAGTAGGAATAAATCAGGTCATACATGGTTTCCCTACAGGAGAAATTATTATTTCTTTTTCCTTAATAATAATAGTATTAATGCCAAATATTTTAAGAAGATTTAATTTTAAAATCACACCATCAATTGAATTTATATATTTATTATTTATTTTCGTTGCACAGACACTTGGCTCAGTTCTTAATTTTTACCAAGCATTTTATTTTTATGACAAAGCAGTACACTTTTTATCAGGTGTACTTGATTCTTTTGTAGCAATATTTATATTAGTTAAATTTCATAAATATAATGAAAAGAATCTTGCTTTTAATTGTGTTATGATAATATTTACTGTTATGGCTATAGCGGGATTTTGGGAAATATTTGAATATACAGGTAATTTATTACTTGGAGGAGATGCTCAAAAAGTAGTTGCAACAGGAGTTAATGATACAATGACAGATATTATTGTAGCGTTATTGGGTTCAATTTTAGTATGTATATCTTACTTATATGAACAAGAAAATAATAAAGGAATGTTAATTGAAAGATTTATTACAGAAATAAAGTAATAAATCTTTTTTTTGTAAAACACTATATTTTTTTGGAAAATTATTGTATCATAAAAATAGGGGGTAGTTTATGAAACAACAAATATTAGATTTACTTGATAGTTCTAAAGCTTATACTGTTAAAGAGATAACAGATGCTTTAGATATTCCAAATGAAAACGATACTAGACAGATATTAGGCGAGATGTGCGATAGTTTTGATTTGTTTCAGACGAAAAAGAATAAATATATTCTTTTTAAAAATTGTCCACTAAAAAAAGGAACAATTTCAATAGCTAAAGGTGGTTATGGCTTTGTTAATTTTGGTGAGTCAAAAGATGCTTTTATTCCGGCTAGGAATTTAAATGGAGCTATGGATGGCGATACTGTTGCTGTTGAAATAGTTAACAGGGTAAAGGATAAAGTTGAGGCAAAGGTTGTAAAAGTGGTGGCCCACGATTTAATGCCATTAGTAGGCGAAATAGTGATTAAAAAAAGAAAAACGTATATTTTATTAGATAATAATAAAAACAATCTTAAAGTGGTACTAGATGGTCAAATAAATGGTATGGTAGATGGTACTAAGGTTGTAGTTAAATTAAAGGATAAAATAGATAAAGATACATATTCTGCTGAAGTAGTTGAAGTATTAGGACATAAAGATGATCCAGGTGTTGATTTAAAATCAATAGTAAGACAATATAATATTCCTGATGTATTTCCACCAGAAGTAGAAGAAGCTTTAAAAAATATACCAGATGAAGTAACTGAGGATGTAGTAAAAGAAATGCTAGCTAAAGGTGCTAAAGATTTAAGAAATGAAAATATCTTTACTATCGATGGCGATGATACAAAAGATATAGATGATGCAGCTTCTATAAAAATACTTCCAAATGGTAATTATGAACTTAGTATTCATATTGCTAATGTATCACATTATGTACCAATTGGTAGTCCAATATGGGAAAATGCTATGAGTAGAGGAACTAGTGTTTATATACCAGGAGCAAGTATTCCAATGCTTCCAAGAAAATTATCTAACGGTATATGTTCACTAAATCCCGAAGTAGATAGATTAGCATTAACTTTCCAAATGGAAATAGATCATAAAGGTCATGTCGTTAAATTTGATACATTCGAAAGTATTATAAATTCTAGAAAACAAATGACTTATAAAAATGTTAATAAAATATTAGAACAAGATATAGTTCCAGATGGATATGAACCATTTGTAGAAGACTTAAAAATTATGCAAGTTTTAGCCCATATTTTACGTGTGAAAAAAGTAAAAAGAGGTTTTATTGATTTTGAAATTGATGAAAATAAAATTGAAGTAGATAAAAATGGTAAACCAGTAAATGTAACTTTAAGACCTAGAGGAGAAGCAGAAAAGCTTATTGAAGACTTTATGGTTCAAACAGGTGAAAGCGCCTCTTGTTATTTAGATATTAAAGATGAGCAAAAAGAAGAAGCAACTTCTCACGTATATCGTGTTCATGGAGATCCTAAAGAAGAAAAGATAGTGAATTTAAAAGCATTCTTAAATGCTCTTAATTATAGAACTAAGAATTTAGATGAACTAAGTCCTTTACATATGCAAATGTTGTTAGAGGAAATGAAAGATAAAAAAGAGTATTTAATAATTGCTAGAGAATTACTTAGATGTATGCAAAAAGCAATCTATAGTACTAAGAATATTGGACATTTTGCTTTAGCAAGTTTAAGTGATTGTCAAGTAACTTCTCCAATAAGAAGAGCAGGTGACTTAGTAAATCATGTGCTTATAAAAGAAAATATCTATGAAAAGAAAAGTAATTTTAATTGGAAAAAGCAAATGCCACTTTTAGCAGCAAATGCTTCTGCTACAGAAAGAAATGCTGATTCTTGTGAAAAGGCAGCAGATAAAATGAAAATGGCTGAATATATGCAAGATCATATTGATGAAGAGTTTGAAGGAATGATAACTTCACTTACAAAATTTGGTTTCTTTGTAGAATTACCTAACTTAATAGATGGATTTGTAAATGTCCAAACACTTACAGATGATAAGTATATTTATGATGAAGATAAATTTTGTTTTATTGGAAGAGATAATCATAAAAAATATCGTTTAGGTGATAGAGTAACTGTCAGAGTAATAGATGCTAATAAGGCAGCTAGCACAATTGATTTTGAAATCAAATCTAAAGAAGATATTAAAGTTAAAAAATTAACAAATTTAAAATAACAAAAAAATAATATAGCTAAATGCTATATTTTTTTTGTATTTTATAGTATGATAATTATGGTGATAATATGGAAATGGAACAAAAAATATTAGAAATGATTAAAAATGGTGATAAAGCATTATCAGTTTATGATATATATGATGCTTTAGGCCTAAAATCAACGGATGATTTAAAAGAATTATTAAAAGTATTAAATAAAATGGAAGATAATTTACAAATTTATAGAACAAAAAAAGATAATTATATGCTATTTAGTAATAGTCATCTTAAAATAGGAACTATGATTGGTAATAAAAAAGGTTTCGGATTTGTCGATATTGAAGGTGATATTGATGTATTTATCGCGCCTAATAATATGAATAACGCTATACACGGAGACCGTGTTATAGTTGAAATAATAGCTGAAAAAGGTACTGATTTAGAAGGCAAAATTATACGTATTGTTGATCGTCAATTAGATATAATGGTCGGTGAATATGTATATGACAAAGCTGGTAATGGTTTAATATTGCTTGATAATGATAAAGTTAAACTTACTATTGAAGTTGATAAACAAAATTCAATGGGAGCAATGGAAGGTCATAAAGTATTAGTTAAAGTACAAAAAAAATTAAAGGATAATATTTATAAAGGACAAGTTATCAAGATACTTGGACATAAAACTGATCCAGGTGTAGATATTTTATCAATCGCGGCAAAATACAAAATAGAAGATGAATTTCCTGAAGAAGTAATAAAAGAAATAGAATCATTACCAGATCATGTTCTTGAGAAAGAATATATTGGAAGAAGAGATTTAAGAAATGAAATGATCTTTACTATTGATGGTGATGATACAAAAGATATAGATGATGCTATTAGTATTGAAAAATTAGATAACGGTAACTATAAATTAGGAGTTCATATAGCTGATGTATCTTACTATGTAAGAGAAAATACTAAATTAGATGAAGATGCTTATCTAAGAGGTACTAGTGTTTATTTAGCTGATAGAGTAATACCTATGCTTCCAAGACAATTATCTAATGGTATATGTTCTTTAAATCCAGATGTAGATAGACTTGCTATGTCATGTGTTATGGAAATAGATGCAAACGGTAATATTGGAGATTATGAAATTTTTGAAAGCGTTATTAAATCTAGAAAGAAAATGACATATAACAATGTTAACAAAGTAATTGAAGAAAATGCAATTCCAGAAGGATATGAAGAATTTGCTGAAACATTAATGCAAATGAAAGAAGTGGCAGACAGACTTCGTAAAAATAAAGTAAAAAGAGGATATATAGATTTTGAAATTGATGAATCTAAATTAATAGTAGATGATAATGGCTTTGTTACCGATGTTAAATTAAGAAATCGTGGAACAGGTGAAAAACTAATTGAAGACTTTATGATTGCTGCAAATGAAACAGTAGCATCTCATATATTCTATATGGAACTTCCTTTTGTATACCGTATCCATGGTGTTCCAAGCGAAGAGAAAATTCAAAAATTCTTGAAATTTGTTGGTACTCTTGGATATAAAGTTGACGGAAAAGTTAAAGATTTAACTCCAAAAGCAATGCAAAATATTTTGGATCAATTAAAAGAAGCAAAAGAATTTCACATATTCTCAACACTTCTACTTAGAAGTATGCAAAAAGCAGTATATGATAAAAATAATATAGGTCACTTTGGACTAGGAAGCAAGTGTTATACACACTTTACTTCTCCAATTAGACGTTATCCAGATACAACAGTACATCGTTTACTAAGAACTTATTTATTTAATAATGATATGAATAAGTCAACAATAGATTATTGGGATAATAAGTTAGTTATGTTAACAGCTCATACTTCAGAAAGAGAAAGAGCAGCTGCTGATTGTGAAAGAGAAGTAGACGATATGAAGATTGCTGAATATATGGAAAAACACATTGGTGAAGAATATGAAGGTATTGTTAGCAGTGTGGTAAGTTTTGGTATATTTATTGAACTTCCTAATTTAATAGAAGGTTTAGTAAAACTTGATACATTAAAAGATGATAGATACATATATGATGAAACAACTTTTGCTTTAGTAGGGCAAAAGACTAAAAAGAGAATTAGACTTGGAGATCAAGTGAAAGTTAGAGTAACTGGTGCTTCAAAAGAAATGAAAACTGTAGATTTTGAAATAATAACAGCAACAGAAGAAAATAAAGAAGCAAAAATAGAAGAAAAGTAGGAAGCTTTTATGGAAGAATTAAAAAAAGAAACCAAAGATGAAAATGTTAAACCAAAAACTGTCAAAACTAAAAAAGAGAGAAAGAAATTAACTAAAAAACAGTGGTTTTTGATTATAGGTATTGTATCTTTAATGATATTAGCTATTGCTGTAAGTATATACTTTGTAACTAGAGATAATGGAAGCAAAGAAGAACCAATAGTTCCAGAAGATCCTGAACCTGTAGTAGAGAATACTAGTTTTTCATTAATTGCTTTTGGTGATGCTTTGATACATAATGGTGTATATATTGATGCTAATACATATCAAACAGGTAGTGATGGATATGCAATATACGATTTTTCAAGTATGTTTACAGATGTAGCAGATATAATTAAACCATATGATTTGAAGTTTTATAATCAAGAAACAGTAATTGGTGGTAAAAGTTTAGGTCTTTCTAGTTATCCTAATTTTAACTCTCCTGATGAAATAGGCGACGACTTAACAGCAATAGGTTTTAATATTGTAAATTTAGCTAGTAATCATACTATGGATAAAGGAATAGTAGGTGCTACTTATTCTGCTAATTACTGGCATAGTAAAAAAGATGTTTTAGCAGTAGGTAGCTATACATCAAAAGAACAAAGAGATAATATTGAAATAAGAGAAGAAAATGGTATTAAATATGCTGTACTAAGTTATACATATGGAACTAATGGTATTATTGTACCGGATGGCTATGAATATTTAGTTAATGTATGGCCAGTAACAAGTGATGATGCTTTTGAAAATTACAAACAACAAGTAAAAACTGATGTTGAGTCAGTTAGGGATAAAGTGGATGTTTTAATGGTTTCAATGCACTGGGGTACTGAATATCAATTAGGTACTTATAATTCTTATCAAACAGCTGCAGCTGATTACTTGTCAAGTCTTGGTGTAGATGTTATAATAGGTACTCATCCACATGTAGTACAACCAGTTGAGTATGTAGGCGACACATTAGTAATATATTCGCTAGGTAATATGATATCGGCACAAGATACTTTAATGAAACGTATAGGTGGTGTCGCTGCCTTTACAGTTAATAAAAAGACTGTTGACGGTAAAACTGAATCTGTGACAATTGATAAAGTAAAAACAGATTTAGTGTATACTTATTATAATAATTTTCAAAATTTTAAAGTAATACCTTTTAAAAAATTGACGGATTCTTTACTTTACGATTACAGAAATATATATGAAACATATAAAGCGTATTTAAATCCAAAAAATGATTCAAGGATACAAGTTGGCTTTATTGAATAGAGGGATATTATGGAAATAAGCAACCGAAAAGTAAGATTTGACTACGAGATTTTAGAAGAAATTGAATCTGGTATTGCTCTTACAGGCACAGAAATAAAATCAATTAAAGATGGTAAAGCTAATTTAAAAGATAGTTATGCAATTATTAGAAATGGTGAAGTATTTTTACTTAACATGCATATAAGTCATTACAAAGAAGGTAATATATTTAATCATGAAGAAACAAGAACACGTAAATTATTACTTCATAAGAAAGAAATTTTAAAGCTTCGTGATAAATTAGATTTACAGGGTCTTACTCTTGTACCGCTTAAGCTATATTTTAAAAGAAATAAAGCTAAAATTTTATTAGGTCTAGGTAAAGGTAAGAAAACATATGATAAAAGAGAAAGTATCAAAGAAAAAGACATTAAAAGGAATCTAGAAAAAGAGTATAAATTAAGATAATCATCCTATTATAATATAGGCAGAGATGATTAAAATAAATTGACACCACCAGTATTTTAGAATATAATGGTGGTGTATTTCTTATGGGGCTGCTTTGGTTTCGACAGGATTACTAAGGCATAAGTTGCAAGTGGAAGGCACTCCTTACGTGCAAACAAAAAATAACTGGAAACAGAAATCAATTAGCTTTCGCTTAATCTAAAGATAGAATAGCAGGCTGCTTCTTATAATTCTTCTCCTACGGGGATTTTAAGGGGCTCGATACAGTAGGATATATTATTATAGTGCCTAGGAGTAATAATGAATTTTATAGGCTCACTAGAGAAGTGATTGTTAGTTATCAATCTTTTCTAGGAATATAATTAACTAAATAAACTTGTAGATATTTATGAGTAGGTAGTTTTGGACAGGGGTTCGATCCCCCTCAGCTCCACCATTAAAAAAAAATCTCGAACTTTTTTCGAGTTTATAATATGAATCAACTGAAAAGTTGATTTTTTTGTTGCAAAAGAGGAAAAGATATGTTGGAAGTAACAAAAAAGAAATTAAAATTTATGAATCTCTAAAAAGAAATATGTACTTTAATTGTAATTTTAGTCATACCAAGCTAAAGTATATTAATGGTAGTTTTAGAAAAGTTGATAGGACTAATCCAGTTTATATTGAACCTCACAGGATAATCATTGATGATATTGTATATTTAGTATTTAATAATTCGAGTAATCTTTATATTGTATTGCATATGGTGGTATAATGTTGATGTAAGGATGGTGAATTATGGAAAATTTTTTCAATCAAATTTTTACAGAGATAATTGTTGGGGGTATCTGCACATTATTAGGCGGTATTTTTGGTTTTACCGGAGGTTATTACTATCATTCAAATAAAAGTAATTCAGCAAAGATAAATGGCAACAATAATAATATTAAGCAGGATATAAAGTGATGTGAATATGTTCGAGAAAAAAGGAAATAATTTAGAACTTAAAGATAGTAGCGGAAACAATATAACTCAAAATATCATTGATACCCAAAATATTTATAATCAAATAATTTTAAACAGAGAATCTTTAGCAGAAATGATAACAAACGGTCATCCCTTGAATCCGGATTTTAAGATTGGCATTGATAAATTACCAAATGGGAAAATGGGGTTTAAAAGTGTTCCAGTTTCTTCTGATGCTACAAAGAAATATCCAATGTCAATTAAAGGTAATTTCACTATTATAGATGAAAAATATAAAAAATATCCAAATGCTGTTGAAGTTATTAACAATATGTATTACAATCAAGAACCCGTTAAAGTTAAGGTACAAAGTCTAGAACATTTTTTAGGCGACATAAAAGATCCATTTCCTCTATTTGATGATATAGGAGATATTGTTGAATCCTATATCTTTCCTGAAAAATTTCCAGATGCAGAATTATTAGTTTATTTTGAATTCAAGGGAAGTAAATTCAAAATAGACTACATTAGTCTAAAGTTAGTGCGAAAATTGTCAAAAAACATATCGGTATTAAACAATGCCCATCAAGATTTTCCATTTACAATTGAAATAATTTTAGATTTTGATGAATTATCTAATTCAAAAATTAATTTTAAAATGAGAGATAGTTATAAATCTGATGTATTCAGTATGATTAAATATATTGATTTTATAATACATTTATCATCTAAAGAGTTCGTCGCAAAAACCATAGAAAGAAATGAAATCTTTTTAAAAGGCAAGGCAACTTTAGATTTAACCGAAGAGGAAAGAAAATTTAATAAAAGTTATCTTGTAGGGTTGAAAAAAATGTTGGAAATTGAAAATTATACTGGTACAAAATTTGACTTAACAAAAGGAATAACTAAAACAGATGCTAAAAATATTGATGAATTATTTGCTTATATAGTAGCAAGTAAGAAAAAACAAAATATTAAGCAATATTCAATCACATTAGATAAAAATAAAACGGATATTAATTTGATTAAACAAATGTGTATTCAAACCAATTCAAGACTAATAAATGTCGAGAAAGATATGAAGTATAAAATATTGGGTCAAAATATATATTTTGATGAAATTAGCATTTATTATTCTAATCTTTGTGTTTCTAATAAAGAGGAAGTATTGTTAGAATTGGAAGATTTAAATAAGAAAGACTCAAACAAGTTAGAAATAAAAATGATTCCAACATCAGGTAAAAAAATAATTAGAGAAGTAAAAATTATAAAAAAAGTGTGAATGATTTAGTATAGGAGTTAAAATGTCAAATAGAATAGCAAAAAATTCAGTTTGTTCTTGCGGAAGCAGTAAAATGTACAAAGATTGTTGTGGAAAAGGGCAAGGAATCTATCCAATATTGTCAGAATTCGTTGGTGAAATAAAAGAGAATCCAACTAAATTTGAGAAAAAAATTTTCGATAAGTTTAGACATTATCCAGATGATTATATTGAACCAATACAAGATATAAAATATTATGATGATGTAATATACGTTTTGATAGATGAATCCAACATAGGTGATAATTATGCCATGAGCGGTATAGTTATAACTAAATCTGAAGTTGAACAAAAAGTTGATATTCAAGGCAAATTATATAAGTTAGTTGAAAATTTTAATATTGATTATATTCATTTTACTGAAATATTTGGCAGAGATAATGTGTTAGGAGATAGAAAAATTGACTTTTTAAATGCTTATGCAAATTTAGTAAGTCAAATTGACTTTGTTCCATTTACAGTATGTATGACTAAAACAGAAATAGAGCAATGGATAAATGAGTCTAATATCACCCAAGATCAATGTTATCAAGCATTAACATGGAAATTGATGTTTGACATAATAAGTTATTGTATTTGGAAATATGGCGTAAATCTTATATTTGAAATGTGGAGGGAAGTTGATTCTCTAACAATTGATAAGCGAATACTCCATCAAAAAAATAGTGTGGGGATAATAAAATCCTTTCCATTTGCTCATATATCTATCTATAGGCACTATCAAAATTTTATGAAAACAAAAATTTTATATAGTTCTATATCCGACTTTGTTGCATATTTAACTTGCAAAATATATCCTAAAATAAAATCAAATATTCCAGAGAGAAAGATAATAAAAAATAACTATTATTTGCTTATTATGTTTAGTAAGATATTTAATGATTCAACCTATATGAGAAATAGAAAATTTACGAGTATGCTTGAGGCGATAAAATAAAAAATTCGTAGAACATTTGATGTGAATTAAATTTAGTACTATAATCTATATTTAGTTGATTATTATCAACTTTAATTGGGTCAATGTTGAGTTGTTTTTCCAAATAACCTCACCAAAGACATTACATTGATATTAAACTCGGACTTTCTGAGTATGTATATATAAACTAACTAAATTAATAATAGTTAGTTTTTTTGTGTATTTTGAATAAAATTAGTTAAAGTACGGTATTAAAAAAGTAAATATAATAGTATATTTACTTTTTATTTTATGAATTTAAAGATTCTGAATTATATAGACTACTATAAATTTTAGATTCTTTTAATAACCTTTTATGGCTTCCAGATGCAACTAGTTTACCGTTATCAATAACGTTAATTATATCAGCATCTACAATAGTGGATAATCTATGAGCGACAATTATAATTGTATGATCTTTAACTAAATCATTAATTGTTTTCTTAATGTACTCTTGTGATTCATTATCTAGAGCACTAGTGGCTTCATCAAATAAAATTATTTTGGTATCCAATAGAAGCGTTCTAGCTATCGCTATACGTTGCTTTTGACCACCAGATAAATTGATACCGCCTTCTCCAATAACTGTCTCATAAGCTTTCGGAAGGCTCATTACATAGTCATCTATGTATGCTTTCTTGCAAACTTCTCTAACTTCATCTAAAGTGACATCTTCTTTAACCAATTTAAAATTATCAAAAATAGTTAAATTAAATAAAAATGGTGATTGTCTAATTATAGAAATATTATTTCTTAATGATTTTTCTGTTAAATCTTTAATGTCAATATTATCTATCAATATTCTTCCTTCACTACTATCAAAATATCTAAGAAGTAAATTGAATATAGTTGATTTTCCATTACCACTTCTACCAACAACAGCAATTTTTTTATTAGAACAAATATCTAAATTTAATCCCTTCAATGTGTACTCTTCATCTTCTGAATATTTAAATTTAACATCTTCAAATTTAATAAAACCTTTATTCTTATTTAAACTTAAATTACCAAATTTTTCATCTTCGTATAAGCGATTATTAATTATTTCATCAATTCTATTTAATGAAACGGTAACCTTATTATAACTTACTCCAAAGTCACTAATACTTTCTACCACTTCATCAATACGCCATATATACATTTCCATCATTATAAAGATACTATAAGAAATATTACCTTTAATAAATAAATACCCACATGTAAAAAGAATAATAAACTGCAAAATGAAATAAGTTAAATTATTTAAACAATAATATAAAACTTCATATCCTTTGATTTGTTTTGTGTTTATAAACAAGTTATCAATATTATTAAATATTTTTTTCTCTATATTCTTCTTAATACCAAGTGATTTAATTTCACGTATACCTGTTATATTCTCTGTAGCAGTTTTTACATATAAATCTGATTCCTTTTTTATCGCTTCCTGCGATTTTTTAATTTTTGGAAAAAATTTAAATGATATTAATCCCATTATGAACCCAAACACAATTATTTCAATACCAAGTATTAAAGATATCTTAAATGCTATAACTAGTACTAAAACTACTACTAAAGCTTTACATATCATTTTAATTAACTTTGCAAGTAATTCCATTATTCTATCTGGATCAGTATAAATCCTGTTTATAAATTCACCAACGCCAAAGTCTTCAAAAGCTTTTGCTGGAAGACAGTCCAATTTTTTATATAAATCCTTGCTTACTCTCTTAGTGAATTTTATTTCCAAATAATTATATAGATAATCACGAGGTAGTTGCAAAATGGAATAGAATAAAATATATATTCCTTCCCAAATAGATAAATTAATTAAAAATCCATACATATCTTTTTTAATCAATAGTTCTAAGGCATGTCCCCAAAAAAAAGCACTAAGTAAAGCGGGTAAATAAGTTACCATAACAAGAATAATATATAAAAATAGTTTAAATTTTTCATCTTTTAAATAATTCCATAAAATTTTAAAACTTTTTACTTTTTTCATACATACACTCCTTAACAAATAAAAACTACTATTACAAACAATAGTAGTTTATCTTTTAATACATTAAAACAAGTGGGAATCTGTATGATGCCCATATAAACTAAAATAATTTGCAATATCAAAAATAAAAACTTTGAATCTAATCATATTCCCACTCCCTTCTTTAAATTCAATATTAACTTTAACATAATATAATATATCTGTCAACCTTTTTATGTTGACAAAAAAAGTATAATAAATATATAACAGTTTTTAGTAAAAGATTAAAGAAATAAAAAAACTAAATTAAAATAAGCCTATTTACTTATTTTTTTAGTTTATTTTTTCCATATAGTTCGTGTATTAATTTCTTATAAACATTTGAGTCCAATATAAGCTACCGTCACTATCTTTTGCAACTCCAACACCAATTTTATTATACGTAGAATTTAAGATGTTTGCCCTATGTCCTGAAGAATTCATCCAAGAATTCATGACATCAGCAGCAGTTTTTTGGCCACTTGCAATATTTTCTCCGGCAGCAGTGAATGTAATTCCAAAAGATTTAAGCATATCAAATGGAGATCCATAAGTAGGAGATGTATGTGAAAAATAATTATTTTTTACGAAGTCTTCAGATTTAATTCTAGCAACGCGACCTACTTCACTGTTTTGAACAATTGCTGGCACACCTGCTTTTGCTCTTTCAACATTAACTAAACGGACTACTTCATTTTCTAAAGATGTTATGTCAGTAGAACCACTTGGAGTGCTAGGAGTACTAGGAACACTTGGAGTACTAGTAGCACTAGGAAGATTAAGCTTTTGTCCTGGAAAAATAAGAGAAGAATTAGTAATTTGCGGATTTGCTGTCATTAGATCACTTAAACTAATTCCTTGTTTTGCAGCTATACCCCACAAAGTGTCACCCGTCACAACTGTATAGGTTGAAGTACTTGTACTACTGCTTGGAATATTAATTATTTGTCCTGGAACTATTAAAGATGAGTTTGTGATTTGAGGGTTAGCTTTTAATAATTCACTTAATCCAATTCCATTCTTTATAGCAATTCTCCACATAGTGTCACCTGCTACAACTGTATATGTTGTCATAGTAATACCACCTTTCTATTAATTATCTAAATATACATTATAGTATATGTTTTAATATTTTTTTTGGAATATATATATCTAAAATAACCCAAACTTGTGTAAAAAACTAACATAATACCTTGATAAATAATTAGAATTTTAATTTTAAAAATTAAATAAAAAATAGATTAAAGAGCAAACTATTAAACATGGAGGAGCAAATGAAACCTAAAAGAATATATTATGAACCTAGCATTATTAATTATGAACTAGGTAAAAAATTATTACAAAAATATAAAGATGTACCATGTATAGAAATAGAAAGCCATAACAGAATTGAAGAATTACAAAAAAGACCCAATGCAGATTTTGTGGAAATGAAGAAATATTTAATAATAGGAGTAAGAAAAACACATAAATATTTTCCTAATGAAAAAAGTTCTGATTTTTTAGTTCCTTATACATCATCAGGATGTAGTGCTATGTGTTTATATTGTTATTTAGTTTGTAACTATAATAAATGTTCTTATTTAAGATTATTTGTTAATGTTAATCAAATGCTTGAAAATCTTATAAAGAAATCTCTTGAGACAGAAAAACCATGTATTTTTGAAATAGGTAGTAATAGTGATTTGGTTCTTGAAAATCAAATAACAGGTAATTTATGCAAAACAATAGAAGAATTTGGACAAAATGGAAGAGGTTTTATTACTTTTCCAACTAAGTTTAGCATGATAGATAACATCTTAAATTTAAATCACAATGGAAAAACTATAGTCAGAATGAGTCTAAATCCACAAGAAATAATAACAAATGTAGAATATGGAACTTCTAGTTTAGAAAAAAGAATAGATGCTATAAATAAAATATCAGCAGCAGGGTATAAAATAGGAATATTAATAGCACCAGTGATATTCGTAGACAACTGGCACAATTTATATTTAGAACTGTTAGATCAACTAAAAAACAAATTGTCTAGTAAAGTTCAAAAAGATTTAGTAATTGAAATAATATTTATGACATACAGCTATGTTCAAAATGCTATTAATGAGCAAGCGTTTCCTAAAGCATTAAAACTATATAATAAAGAAATTATGACAGGAAGAGGTAGGGGAAAATATTGGTATAAGAAGGATTATAGAGACAAGGCAGAAAAATTCTTTAGGAATGAAATAGGAAAAAGATTCGATTGCGCTGAGATTATGTATATTGTTTAAAATTTAATTTTAGATTTATTCAAATAATAAACCTGAAATGATTGATTGAAAACAAATAATAATAGTGTTATAATCATATGAATACAATTCTTTATATATAGTATTAAGGAGTGATTTCAATGAGATATTGTTACAGTTATAACACATTAATTGGTGATATTACTATTGTTACAGAGAATGATTTTCTAATTAAAATAGAATTTGGTAAGGGAAATAAAGAAGTAGAAAAGGAGACTACTTTGATTAAAAAAATAAAAGAACAAATAGATGAATACCTAACTGGAAGTAGAAAAGAATTTGAGGTTCCTATAAACCTAATTGGAACAAATTTTCAATTAAAAGTATGGGAAGAACTATCAAAAATAGAATATGGAAAATGTATAAGTTATCAGGAATTGGGCGAAAAAATTGGGCATAAAAATTATGCCAGAGCTGTAGGAATGGCTAATAATAAAAATCCAATTCCTATTATAATTCCTTGTCATCGAGTAATTGGTAAGAATGGTAATTTAGTAGGGTATGCTGGTGGTTTAGATAAAAAGAAAAAATTGTTAGATATAGAAGGATATTAATTTACAAATTCTTATATAACTTTATATTTATTTTATAATATGTTTAGTTTAATAACGTATTATATAATAGGTGATTTTTGTGAATATAATAAAAGAAATACTTGATAATAATTTTATTATTCTAGATAAGAAGATGGGCGATGTTAATGGTGATGGTATTGCTGACACAGTTTACTTAGTTGCAAAAAAAGCTGATTATCCCAACAGCCCATTTTTAACTGATATAAAGGTCATAATCATAGATGGAAATACTTCAGTTAGCAGTGAAATAGCACTTGCTAATAACTCTGGATATAATCCAACTTTGTTTTTAGGACCATTTACTAATAGAAAACTAGATGATATTTTTGTATCTATTAATTCTGGAGGTAGTGGCGGTTTTGGCTACTATTATCTTTATTCATACGTAAATAATCGACAAAAGCTATTATTTGATACTAGTAAATTTAATAATAGTTTCCTTTATGAGATAAATTATAAAGATAATTATCGTGTCGAAGTAATTAATAAGACTTTAGAAAAATTCTTTATTATTGATATAAGTAATAAAGATAAGGAATATCTAGCTAATATATATGATGAAAAAGGCAAATTAATAAGACCTACAGCTGGTGAAGTTCTTTATTTAAATAATCTTTATCCTTTTGATATAAATGGTGATGGGGTGTATGATTTATATGCATTAAATAGAGTAATAGGTTTATATGGAGCTGACACACTAGGAAATATAGAAACATATTTACTATGGGATAGTGGTTCATTTAAACCTTTTGGTAATATGCAATATTTATCCGTTTCAGGAAGCAACCTAAAATAAAATAGTATATTCAAAATAAATTATTTTAAACAAATGTATGTTTACCAATATTATGATATAATATGATTACTATAGTTTTTGTGGAGGTACTTATGGATAATTATAAATTTGCAATTATTTATGGCGAAGATAATAGTAAAAAAGATATACAAGCTGGTAAAGTTGAAAGATATGGTAATATAGAATTCGGAGATCTTAACCATATTGATTATCTTATGGAATATATAGATAATAAATTTCCTGATGTTCCTATGTTTAAAGCATTAAATAATAGACATACTCCAGAAATTGCTGCTTTTTTGATTTCAAGGCTTGGACATGCGGTTTTTCTTAATGCAACAAAGAATGCTAAAAGATATGGCAAGACAGGAATTTTTATAATGCCAGATGAAATAACAGAAAAGCAAAAAGAAGCATTATATTCTTTTTATGAAGAAATAAAAGATTTCTCAATTACAATTATTTATAATCTAAAGATAGTAGATGGTTTTTTAGATGGTGTAAACTTAGCACCGGTTGATAGAGAAGATTCGAAAAAATTATTAGACTCTTTCTTTTCGAAAATTACAGAAGAGAAAAAAGAAAAAACAATTAAATAATTATTTAAACAAAAGAAGCTCAATTAGATTGAACTTCTTTTGTTTTCAATTAGTTTTTTATTTTCAATTAATCTTTCATTTTCAGGATTAATTTTCAAAGCTTCATTAATGTATATAAATGCATCTTCATAGTTTCCTTTATAATAGCAGCTCAATGATAACAAGTCATATATTGTATGATCATAACTAAATACTTCATTAATATATGTTTTTTTATTTTCTTTTATCTTTAAAGCCTCATTACAATTCTTTTCAACGGTATCCCAGTCTTCTTCAATATACGCAAGTAATGCCTTTTCAACATATGGATCTCTTAAATAAGGGGCTTCTAAAATTGCTTTGTCCAACCATTCTTTGGCTTCATTATAATTATTTAATCCTATATAACATCTGCCAATAAATCTCATTGAAGCACATCTTTCGTCTTTCCAAGTAGCTGATTCGAGTGACAAATGTTTTTTTAATGTTTCAATAGCTTTTTCAAGTTGACCATGAAACATATATTCTCTACCAAGATAATGCATATTTCGATCGTCAGTTGGGTTTTCTTCAACTGACAATTCTAATAAATCTAAATATTGTAATCTTGATTTTGTTGGGTCAGCATGATGATCTATTCTAACTCCACTACAAAAAGTTATTTTTTCCTTATTATCGCCAATATATTCTAGTATCTCATGTACAGGGTGACTCCATTTATAAGAATTGCGATCATGGATTTTGTCTGTTATAAAAGTTGTAGCAGGATTTCCATTTTCATCAAAATTCCAATTATATATATAACTTATACGAGTAGTTTCATTATCCCAAGCTTCTTCAATTTTTTGACGCCATCCATCATTTAAAAGTTCATCCATGTCCAAAGAGATACATATATCAACATCTTTTGGTAATAAATCTAAAATCATATTGCGTGCCACATCAAATCTCCATGGCTTTACATATATTTCATGGACTATGACACCCAAATCTCTCAATTTTTGAATTGATTTGTCTGTTGAACCTGTATCACCAACAATTAATAGATCTGCATCCTTTGCAGAGTTTACCCATCGTTCAACAAACTGCTCTTCATCTTTACATATAGTATAAACACAAATTTTTTTCATTAAACATCCTCCTTTATATTGTATGTTTTAATTTATATAAAATATTATTTTTAAAATAAAAGGTCTACATAATTAATGTAGACCCAATATTATTAATTACTTAATTGTACTATAGTTAATTGTGCGCCAATATCAGGGCTCAATGTTAAAATTAACGGAGTGGCTGCAGAGTTATTAACTAATGTAATTTCATCATTTGCGTCTAAAGTTAAAATTGCTGTACCAGATATATTACCAGCAGTCCCAGAACCGCCAAGTTCAGTTGATGGATCAACAGTTCCGTTAATGGCTAATGCGATGGAACCGCCACCACCACCAGTAAGATTAACTGCATATTCAATTTGATATGTTCCAGCATTTGCAACTATTATATCTGTAGTATCAACAACATGCGTAATATTTAAAAGTGGTCCATTATTGCTGAACGGAATAGCAGCACCAGCAGCTATTGTTGCTTCTGGAATTGTATCTACTATGTGATATACATAACCAAATGATGAAATACTTGTTGATCCAGTTGGTCCAGTAGGTCCAGTTGGTCCAGTAGGTCCAGTAGGTCCTGTTGGCCCAGTAGGCCCTGTAGGTCCAGTAGGTCCAGTAGCTCCAGTTGCTCCAGTAGCTCCGGTAGCTCCAGTAGCTCCGGTAGCTCCAGTAGGTCCAGTAGGCCCAGTAGGTCCAGTAGCTCCAGTAGCTCCAGTAGCTCCAGTAGCACCAGTAGCTCCGGTAGCTCCAGTAGGTCCAGTAGCCCCAGTTGGTCCAGTAGGTCCAGTAGGTCCTGTTGGCCCAGTAGCTCCAGTAGCTCCGGTTGCTCCAGTAGCTCCGGTTGCTCCAGTAGGTCCAGTAGGTCCAGTAGGTCCAGTAGGCCCAGTAGCTCCAGTTGCGCCAGTAGCTCCCGTTGCTCCGGTAGGTCCAGTAGGTCCAGTAGGCCCAGTAGCACCTCTAGCTCCGGTAGGTCCGGTAGGCCCTGTTGGCCCAGTAGGTCCAGTAGGCCCAGTAGGTCCAGTAGGTCCACCTGAAGGTCCAGTAGGTCCAGTAGGGCCTACAACACAGCAACAAATAGGTTTACATTTCTTATCTCTTTCAATTTTTCTTAAAGCATCTTCGTATATACTCATTTTTTTCCTCCTTTACTATTATAAAATATGTGTGTTAATAAATTCGAGATAAACAATATATACCAAAGTAACGTAGTTTATTTTGAATATTTTAAAGACAGAGTATTTATGACTAGATAATAGTAAATTTACTATAGTGCATAAAAAAATGCTTATCATAAAATAAGCATCTTTTGTTATTTATTATTAATTGTAGGTTTTTTCTTAATTTGTTTTTTTAATTGTCGTGCTGAGATATTAACGTCATTTTTATTTTCTGGGTAATAAGATTTTAATGATATTTGATCTACAAATAAACAACCTTCACAATGAGCATGATTTGACATTATTATTCCACCTAAATAAAATCCGTCTTTTGTACTTGTAGTTAGCACTTCTAAATGATCAAGAACCGTATTTAAATTTTCTAGGTCAACAAATCCTCCATTTTTAAGTTTAATCAAAATAGCATTTTCTTTATAAGGCTCAAAGTCTTTATCAATATATCCAAAAGAGTCACTACAGATGCAATCGTCTCCGATAAAAGTTTCACTGCTAAAAGTAGTATGACTTACATATTTAGTACATCTATTAATATTACCAATATATATTTGATCTGTTTTCATACAAATCCTCCCTTAATAATTTAATTATAACACAAAATAATATGCATGATAATATTTTGTCATTTGAAAATATTCTTATCTCCAACGTACTTTTTCTATTCTTTCTGGGATATGACCGCTTTTTGATTTAGAGTAGTCCATTGAATAATTTGGAAATTCTAAATTATATATTTTTATTTCATACAATATTAAATTTCTTATGTAATTAAAATCTTTTTCATTCATATTATCACAGTATCTAAATAAATGCTCTAAATTTTGATTACATATAGCTCTATCAAAAAATACAGATAGCATCTCTCCATCACGTGATAAGTTATCATAAAAAGAAGGTGTCATAATTTCATAATCTAAGCATCTTATATCACTTAAATCACGATAATAGATGTTGGCATCTGAATCTACTAAATAGTTTTGAGTATGTGGTGATTCAAAATATATTCCTTTAGAAGCAAAGAACATCCAACTTTTAATTATGTTTGTCATACATTTAATCTGAAAATTTTTGCTAAATTTTTGTGATGCTATAACATAAAACCATGGATAAGTTTTAACTTTAGGCATTTCTCTTATAATATAATTAAAATTTTCATTTTCATTAAAGAAGCATGTCTCTTTTAAATATGTAAAGTTTGGACATGTGTATTTGCTAAGTAACTCACTTGAAATTAAGCTTCTATTAAGTTCTTTATTAGGCAAATTTCTAATGCTTCTTGTTATTTTCCTAAGTAATACTAACTTATAACATCTATTATTTTTAGGATCATAAACTGTTCTATAAGATGATGTTGGATAAACTAGTATTTCATCAATGATTTCTTTTACGTCTAAATTTAAATCATCAAAAGTATCTGGGTGAACTGGTATTATATAATTTTGTAATTTTATAAATGGAAGCATAAATGCTTTTTTTTGATATTCAGTAGATACCTCATTAATATGTGAAAATGGACTATAGTTTGATATATTTACATATTCGTTATTAGGATTAAAGATAGTTTCATCTTTATTAGTATCATACTGTTTTAGTGATCGAGCGAGTTTAATAGAATTATTATATATATTTTTTGACAAATAATTAAATTTATCATATAAATTAACACTGTCATTACTCATTTCTAAATAATATTCTTGAAACGCAGTTGGAATATTATTTGAGTATCTAGTTCTAAATTCTATGCCAAACATATCACATATATAATTAAAATGCATAATGCTACCAAAATAATTTAGAATAACTTTTTTATATTTTTCATCAACTATATTATTATTTAAAAAACTATATATATCGTCATATTCGAACATCTCGTTATTAAATAATTTTATTTTTTTTAGTAATGCAAAAATGGTGAATATTTTATTATAAGTCATATTTTTAAAATGCTTCTTAAACTGTTTCATATCAGTGAAATCAATTTTTTTATATCCAGTTAATTCATTTCTGAATTCTTTAATTATTTCATCAATCATATTATTGAATGTTTTTATGTAGTTAGGCAGTTTAATTATTGCCTTTTCTTTTTTTATTAACTCATTAAATATTGTAGAAATATAATTATTTCCAGTAATGATCTTTTGATAATAAAGCCATTCATTAATTTTGCCTTCTTCAATGTAAGAAGACATATATTTTATATATGCTTTAATATCTCTTTTTCCAAAACAATAATGCAGCATCATTTTTTCATTTCCAGAAGTTATATCATATCTAATGGTCTTGTTATTCCATTTATTTACAAAAAGTACTTTATCACCATCCGAATAATCAACATTGTTAGGCATTAGGCGCATTCTATGTGTAATTGAATCATGAACAAAATCTCTATATTTTCCAACTATTTGCGTTAATGCATATGATATTTGTTCCTCAATTTGTAAACCAATATTGTGATGTTCTCTTTCATAAACAAAATTCAAATCAAAATCACTATCAATTAAATTTGTTCCTCTGGCAAAACTATTACTAATAAATAGTCCAAAGTTAATCTCATTAATTATTGGATAATAACTTATTACTTTGTTGATTAATTCTATTACTATATTCTTATGTAGACTAGATATTTCTAATGATTTTTCAAAATCCTTGTTTTTCATTAAAAGCTCATATTTATTAGTGACTTTTTTAAACTCAGTATTGTACCATTTTTTACATGTTTTAATCATCTCTAAATATTTATCATATGTGATAATCGCTTCATCATAATTAAATGTTATTATATGAGTATTTTGCTTTTTGCTATATTCAATCATTATAAATTCCTGTTATCTTTAATATAACATTTTCCTTTATGATCTAAAAACTCTTGATTTCTAGTTAATGTAGATAAATCATCGGTAATGTTTCCAATAAAATATTTTGGATTCGGAATTAAATAACAACATTCATACATATCACCTTTATAATCAATAGCAAGTGAGTTAGTACAAAAACCACATCTTTCAGTAACTCCAACTTTAACATGATCAGAGTAATCATTATATATCTTTTTTAATTCACTTTCTGTTTGCATAACAGATTTTATATTATTTTCTCTTGCTCTACCAAAATTAACTACAGGTCTAATAATCAATTTAATATCATCATTATTACTACTTATTTCGTTTAATAAATCAATTACTTTAAATGTTTCTTCATAATTATCGGCTGTTAGTGTTAATCTAGGCTTTACAGGTATTCCTTTACTTAGACATAATTTGATTCCTTGAATGGCTTTTTCAAAAGCATGATTATTACCTCTAACTTTATTGTGGTATTCTTCTAAACCATCTAATGATATTTGGCATGATAAACTTGGATTAATACTTCTTAATTCTTCTAAAATTTGAGAGGTTAAAAAATATGCGTTTGTAACAAGTTCTAGTTCTCCACCATATGAATTTAAACTTTTCGCAATTTGTTTAACTGTATTATATTCAAGTAATGGTTCACCACCTGTAGCAGATACAACACTTGGCTTAAAATAATGATAAAAACTGTCTATTTCTTCTTGCGTATATTTTCTTGCTTTAAGATTATGGTTGCTACCAGCCTTATTGTAACAGTGTTCACAGTTTAAATTACATTGTGCTGTTACTAAATGTCTTGCCTCTTCTAAAACTAGTATTTTATTACGTATTATACTATCCATAAAATTCTCCTTTTTTTACGAGCTATTATAACATAAAACAATTTATTATATATAAATATTTAAATATTTTGTTTAAGTTTTTTTCTTTTTAATTAAAATTAATATAATTATATAAAAATATAGCTTTTAGTTTGAAAAAAATAATTATTCGTGTTAATATGTAGGAAGAAAAGACATAAGAATTAAAGGAAGTGATTGTATGATAGATAGTCACATGCATATTAACAGTTATTTTAATAATAATGGTGATATTGATAAGATTAACAGTAATGATCACATAGAGAAGGTTATTAATGTTGGGTTAGATATTAACACATCCAAAGAAATAACATCAATGGCAATTAATAACGATAAAATGTACACTGCAATAGGTATTCATCCTCTTTATATAAAAGATAATGAACCTGAGGATTTATTTAGTCTGGTTAATGATAAGGTAGTAGCAATAGGCGAAATAGGTTTAGATAGTACGGAAGATAATTTTACAAAACAAAGAGAGTATTTAATTATACAAATATATATTGCTAATGTACTACGTCTTCCAGTTATTATTCATTCTAAAAACAGTAATCAAGAAATTATAAACATATTTAAAAATATAGTAAAACCAAAATATGGGTGTGTATTTCACTGTTTTCAACCTGATATAGATACTATGACTTATTTAATTTCTAATGGATATCATATTTCTTTTGCGGGTCCTATCACATATAAGACTGCTAAAAAATCTTTAGAAATAGTAAGAGAAGTTCCAGATGAATTATTTTTAGTTGAGACTGATAGTCCTTACATGACTCCTGAACCACATCGAGCAGAAGCTAACAATTCAAATAATTTAAAATATATAATATCTAGAATAGCTGATATAAAAGGTATAAGTTTTGAAGAAGTAGAAGAATTAACAACTGAAAATGCTAAAAGATTATTTAAAAAAATGATATAATATATATGAAGAGGTGGCATATGAAAAAAGAAATTAATATTTTAAAAAGATTAAGAAATTACTTTAAAACAATACAAGAAGAAAAAGAAGCAGCAAGACAAGAAGAAAAAAGAACAACTATAATTTTATTAGATAGAGCATGGACTGAAGTACAAATTAAAGATTATAATTGCATGCTTATAGTTAATTCAGCGGGTTGGTTAGGCGGCAATTATACTGAACGTGATATAAAGGCCTCAATTTTAAGAGACAGTGCGCACTTATTTACGGAAGAAGAATATACAGAATTATATAATAAGATTTACCAAAAAGAAAAGATTAAGTAATAGTCTTTTTTAAATGCTAATATTAAGAAAAGATAGGTGATAGTAATGTATTCGGTTAAATTAACAAAATATCATTCTTCAAATAAAATCAGTGAAGGAACTCCAATATCTACTAGTGTTCAAATAGTAAAAGGCTATGATAAAGTTAATAAAAAAGAACTTGGAAATAGAATAATTAAACATTTATACTATAGTGGTGAAAATTTAGAAGTTAAAGAAAAGGTTATTATCAATGAAATAAATAACTATAAAGAAATAATGCATAATTTAGATAATTTAAATCTACATAAGTTAAAGAATAATTATTATACTGATAAATGTCCAGAATGTTTAGAACACTGGGAACTTGAATATGATATGTTTAAAATAGTAGGAACATATAATAATTATATTAAAAAGTTAAAAAAGGTAGAATCTATATTAGATTTCAATAATATTATCAATAATATAATTTAATAAAGAAGAGGTATATATGATTTTAGCAACAAATAACAAAGGCAAACTAAGAGAAATAAAAGCAATACTAAATGAATATGAAATTAAATCATTACAAGAAGTAAATATAAATATTGAAGTAGATGAAGATCAAGATAGTTTTTATGGCAATGCTTTGAAAAAAGCCAGAGAAATATATGAAGTTGCTGAGGAAGCTACTATTGCAGATGATAGTGGATTATGTATAGATTATTATAATGATTGGCCGGGAGTTTACACAGCAAGGTTTTTAGGTGAAAACACAACTGCTGAAGAGCGTAATAATTATATTCTTGAAAAAATGCAAAACTTAAAAGGCGAAGATAGGAAAGCACATATTGTTTGCAATTTAGTATATTTTGACGGTAAAAATACCATACTAGGAGAAGGAATTTTATATGGTAAAATAGCTAATTCTAGGTGTGGCGCCAATGGTTTTGGTTTTGATGAAATTTTTGAATTAGATAATGGTAAAACACTTGCAGAACTGCCTATGAAAGAAAAAAACACCTTAAGTGCTAGATATCTAGCGACTTTAGATTTGAAAGAAAAATTAAAAGAACTAAATTAGTTTTTTTTCTTTGAAAAAAACCATAAATATGATAAACTATTACAAGCGAGGAAGTGATTAGATGTTAAAAGCAAGCAATATAGGTTTAAGATTTAATACAAGAGTATTATTTGATAATGTTAATATAGAATTTAAAGATGACAATTGCTATGGAATAATTGGTGCTAATGGAGCTGGCAAATCAACATTTTTAAAGATATTAAGTGGTGAAATAGATTCAACTAAAGGTGATGTTATTTTAGGTAAGGGTGAAAGATTATCTACTTTAAGACAAAATCATAATGAATTTGATGAATTTCAAGTACTTGAAACAGTTATAATGGGTGATGCTAAATTATATAGCATCATGAAAGAAAAAGAAGAATTATACATGAAGGAAGACTTCTCTATGGAAGACGGTATGAAGGTTGCAGAACTTGAAGAAGAATTTGCTTCCCTAAACGGATGGCAAGCAGAAAGTGATGCTTCACAACTTCTAGCAGGTCTTGGCATTAAGACTGAAAAACTTGAAATGAAAATGAGCGAATTAAGAGATAGTGAAAAAGTAAAAGTATTACTAGCTAGAGCTATATTCGGCAACCCTGATGTATTACTACTTGATGAACCAACAAATGGTCTTGATAGTAAAAGTATTATGTGGTTAGAAGAATTCTTAATTAACTTTAAAAATACTGTATTAGTAGTATCACATGATAGACATTTCTTAAATAAAGTATGTACACATATGGTAGATATAGATTTCCAAAAAGTTACTTTATTTGTTGGAAACTATGATTTCTGGTATGAATCAAGTCAATTAATTCAAAGACAAATGAAAGATTCTAATAAAAAGAAATCAGAAAAAATATTAGAACTTGAAGATTTTATCAGAAGATTTAGTGCTAACGCTTCTAAATCAAAGCAAGCTACATCTAGAAAAAGATCACTTGAAAAAATAGTTCTTGATGACATTATGCCATCAACTAGAAAATATCCATATATTAATTTTGAAATAGATAAGCCTCTTGGAAGAGAAGTAATTTCTATGGAAAACATTAATTATAGTATCGATGGTAAAGTAATAATAAAAGATTTTAATCTTACACTTAGACCAGATGATAAAATAGTTTTAATAGGAAGCAATGAAATAGCAAAAACTGCTTTATTAAATATTATTTCTGGTAACATCAAACCTGATTCAGGAATTATCAAATCTGGTTCGACAGTTAAAGTATCATACTATGAAAAGAATCATGATAAATATTTTACTGAATCAATAAACTTAATTGAATGGCTTAGAAATTATTCTGAAATAAAAGAAGAATCATTTGTAAGAGGTTTCTTAGGAAGAATGTTATTCTCTGGTGAAGAATCACTTAAAAAAGTTAACGTTTTATCTGGAGGAGAAAAAGTAAGATGCATGTTCTCAAAAGTAATGCTTGAAAAAGGAAATGTACTTTTACTAGATGAACCTACAAACCATTTAGATATTGAATCTATAACGGCATTAAATGAAGGACTAAAAAAATATGAAAGTACTTTAATTGTTTCTACGTTTGACCAAGAAATAATTGATAGTGTTAGTAATAGATTAATAGAGATTAAACAGGACGGTTCTTATCTTGACAAACAAATATCTTATGAAGAATATATTGAAAAATATGGATTAGATGAAATCTAATATCTATATATTTAAAAAAATATAAAATAAAACTACACTATGTAGTTTTTTTTGTGATAAAATATACTTATGTATTGCCCCATGGCCAAGCGGTAAGGCTTTGGACTCTGACTCCAACATGCGTTAGTTCGAATCTAACTGGGGCAGCCATATTTGCTAGAATAGCTCTAACGGTAGAGCAACTGTTTCGTAATCAGTAGGTTGTAGGTTCAAATCCTATTTCTAGCACCGCTACGTACTTAACGAATATTATTCGTTTTTTTTGTATTAAAAGTCAATTTGACATTTAATAGTACCTTTGATAGTATATCTCATATATAAGGGGGTAATTATGATAGTAGAATCTTTTTCTAAACATCAAATTGCACATCTAAAACCTTTAATTCTAGAAGATGTAATTACTTCAATTGAAAGCAATTTATATCATTTGCCTAAAAAAAATCATGGTAGCTATTTATTAAAAGCATATAAAAATGCTTCTGGTGAATATTTTGGCAATAAGTTATTAACTATTAACTCATTGATAGAAAATCGTGAAAAAATTAATATTGAAGAACTTGTTTTTCCGGAAAGACTTGCAATTGTAGATAAAAAAATAGCAGGATTTACAATGAAATATATTGAAAATAATATTAACTTATCCTTATTATTGAATTCCAAAAATGTCTCTGTCGAAGTGAAAATAAAATTACTAAAACAAATAGAACAAATAATTCGAAAAGTTCAACATGTTAAAGGTTTACAAGAACCATTTTTACTTGCGGATATTCATGAATCAAATTTTATTTTAGAAAAAAATAGTGGTAAAGTTTTTTGTGTCGATATTGATGGATGTAAAATAAGTAACAATCGTATATATAGTATGAAGTATGGTAGCTTTAATGAAAAATTTTTAGATTTACCACATAAATATCCTTTATATGAAGATGAAGAACCTATTCCTAATTTTAATACCGAGTGGTATTGCTTTATAACTATGCTACTAAATATGATAGGAAGTGGGCCTGTTTATAAATTATTAATAGAAGATTTCTATGATTATATAGAATATTTAAATGATGCAGGTTTCTCAAAGGAATTACTATCTTGCTTTGTTAATATTTATTCAAATAAGGATAATTATTCTCCAAGAGATTTACTAGATTCCATACCAAAAAATATAGACAATGTAACACTTGAATCTTTTGTAGAAAAAAAAGAAACACCAAAATTATATATAAGATAATTAATAATAAAATTCGACTTTAACTACAAAATAGTTAAAGTTTTTAATTTATATATGTAAATAGCTTGATAAAATTAAATAATTTTTCTTCATTCACTTATATAGATAATTGTACAAATATAGAGACTTAGTAATATTCTCCAAAGACCTACAATAATTTTAGAAATGTCAAACCTTACATTGACAATTATTTTATTATATACTAAAATATAATGATATTGGGGGAAAAACAAATGAAAGACTATACATTAAATAAAAAAAGTGCTGATGAATTTATCTTAAATTATAAGAGAGTTAATAATACTTTAGTTGTTCTTTTTGCAAACGGTGATAAATGGGTAGTAGAAGATACAGAACAAAATGAAAATAAAATACTTGAAGAAATGAGAGAACAAGTAGTAGTAGATTCAAAAGCAAAAGAAAAATCTGTAAAAAGAAGTATACTATTTAGTAAAGGATCTATTGTTCTTTGTGTTGGCGCTGGAGCATTGATAGGGAAAATGGTTAATGATCCAACTATATGCTATACAGGATTATCTTTAGTAGCGATTGGTACAACTATTCCTATAGTTAAAATAGCTAAAGGTCAAAATATTATAAAAGATATAAATAAGCAAAGATTTATACAAAAAAATAGTGAAGAATTTAATGAATCTATAGAAATACCTACTATGCTAACTGGAATAAGTTCAAAAGCAAGAAAAGTTATAGATGCTAGAATGGCTCAAGATTTAGAACCATTTAATTTAAATTCTGCTGATGATTTAAGTTTGAATGATTTACAAAAAATAAAGCAAAATTTAGAAATCAATAAACATTTTGGGTTTACATATCCAGACAAAGCAAAACAAAAAACAAGATAAGATACCACTAGTAGGTGTCTTTTTTGTTGATAAAATATATATTAATAAACCATGTAGAACAGTAAAAAAGTTAGTGTATATAACATGACAAATGAGGCATAAATTTTACAATGCTTAAAAATATAATGGAAGAATCCTTAATAATTTTTAATAATTTTTACAAATTATCTTAATATATGTTTCTTATAATGGATATATAGAGAAAAAGAGGTAAAATTATGAGCGTATTTCATCGAACACCAAAGGATCCTTGGAAAAAATTCTATAAAAAAGAAGATAGAACTTTAGAGGTTCCAGATATTTCAATGTATCAATTAATTAAAAGAAGAGCAGAGGAGATACCAAATTATAATGCTATAGATTATTTTGGTAAAAGAATTAACTATAAAGATTTCTTAAAAGAAATTGATAAAGCAGCTAGAGCATTTAGATGCTATGGTATTAGACCAGGGGATATAGTAACTATATGTATGCCTAATACTCCAGAAGGAGTTATAAGTTATTATGCATTAAATAAAATTGGTGCAATAGCTAACATGATTCATCCTCTTTCAGCGGAGGAAGAAATAAAACATACTTTAATTGAAACTGATAGTGTAATGTTAGTTGCAATTGATTTATGTTATGAAAAAATAGAAAGAATCCTTAGTGAAACTAAAGTATATAAAGTTGTAATAGTATCAGCTAATGATTCTATGCCAACTCCTTTAAATATTGGTTATCAATTAACAAAGGGAATGAAAATAAAAAAACCAAGAAGTATGGAAGTCTATATATATTGGCGTGATTTTATAAAGAAGGCTGAACTTTATAATTATGAGTACGAAGTAAATAGTGGTAAAGATGTACCAGCAATTATTCTTCATAGTGGTGGTACTACAGGTATACCTAAAGGAATTTTACTTACTAACGGTAATTTAAATGCTTTAGCTTTACAAGTTTCAATAATTTTTAAAGATATGAATCCCGGAGATAAAGTATTAGCTATAATGCCAATATTTCATGGTTTTGGACTTGGGGTATCAATTCATGCTTGTTTAAAATTAGGAATTGATGTTGTTTTAGTGCCTCAGTTTAGTGCTAAAACATTTGATAATTTAGTAAGAAAAAACAAACCGCAAATTATTGTTGGCGTTCCAACTTTATTTGAGGCAATCTTAAGTAACAAAGGCTTTGATGGTATGGATTTATCATATGTTAAACATTTTATCTCAGGAGGAGATGCTTTAACATTAAAACAAAATGATGATATAAATAAATTCTTAAAAGAACATGGTACAAATATAAAAGTACAACAAGGATATGGTATGACTGAATCAGTAGCTGCTACAGCCCTTGCTTTTGGTAATGCTAATAGACCTTGTACAATAGGTGTACCTTTACCAGGAGATTATTTTAAAATAGTAGCACAAGGTTCACAAGAAGAAGTTCCTTATGGAGAAATTGGTGAAATATGCGTATGTGGTCCAACTGTTATGTTAGGATATTTTAAAAATCAAGATGAAACAAACTTAGTACTTCAAGAACATAAAGATGGCAATATCTGGCTTCATACAGGTGATATTGGAACTATGGATAAAGATGGTATAATTACTTATGTTCAAAGATTAAAAAGAATGATAATATCAAGTGGTTATAATGTCTACCCACAACAGATTGAACAAGTAATTCAATCTCATGAAGATGTACTTAAGTGTACAGTTGTAGCAATGCCACATCCTTATAAAGTCCAAGTGGCAAAAGCTTACATAGTTTTAAAAGAAGGAGTTAATCCATCTTTAGGACTTAAAAAAGAAATTAAAGAATTATGTGAAAAGAACTTATCTAAATTTTCTTTGCCATATGATTATGAATATCGTAAATCGCTTCCTACGACTTTGATAGGTAAAGTAGATTATAAAAAGCTTGAAAGAGAAGCAATAGAAAAAAGCATCGATGAAATGACTGATAAAAATTAAAAAGAAACTATAATAAAAATAAAACAAGGTTTCTTTTTTAACTATTTTTTAATATAATTTATAATAGGGTTATATTTAAGTTTTATACTGGTTATGTAATTGAAAAGAGGTTAATTATGAATATATTTCATAGAACTCCCAAGACTCCTTGGAAAAAATATTATGGAAAAATAGATAAAGAGATAGAAGTCCCTGATGTATCAATGTATCAACTAATAAAAAATAGAGCGGAAGAAGTGCCAAATTATAATGCGATAGATTATTTTGGAAAGAAAATAATCTATAAAGATCTAATACGAGAAATCGATAGAGCTGCTAGAGCATTTAGATGTTACGGTATAAGAACTGGAGATATTGTAACTATATGTATGCCTAATACTCCGGAAGCTGTTATTAGTTGTTATGCTTTAAATAAAATTGGTGCAATTGCTAATATGATTCATCCGCTTTCTGCAGAAGAAGAAATTAAACATGATTTAATCGAATCAGAGAGTGTAATGCTGATTACTATTGATATATGCTATGAAAAAATAGAACGAATTCTTAATGAAACTAAAGTATATAAAGTAGTAATAGTATCAGCAAATGATTCGATGCCAACTCCTTTAAGCATTGGTTATCAATTAACGAAAGGCATTAAAATAAAAAAGCCAAGAAGTAGAGAAGTATATATATACTGGCGTGATTTTATGAAGAAGGCTGAACTATATAACTACGATTATGAAGTTAAAAGTCAAAAAGAAGTTCCAGCTGTTATACTTCATAGTGGAGGAACAACGGGAACACCTAAGGGTATAGTTCTTACTAATGGAAATTTTAATGCCTTAGCAGTGCAATCACGAACAACATATATAGATATATATCCTGGAGATAAAGTATTAGCTATAATGCCAATATTTCATGGTTTTGGAATTGGTGTGTGTGTCCATGCATTTTTAGAAATGGGTGCAGAAGTTGTACTTGTACCACAGTTTAATGCTAAAACATTTGATAATTTAATAAGAAAAAATAGACCTCAAGTTTTACTTGGTGTTCCAACTTTAATAGAAGCAATTTTAAGAAATAATGGTTTTGATAATATGGATTTATCATATGTTAAACACTTCATATCTGGTGGAGACTGTTTAACTATGAAGCAAAATGATGAACTAAATGAATTTTTGAAAAATCATGGTGCTAATATAAAAGTAGAGCAGGGATATGGTATGACAGAATCAGTTGCAGCAACAACACTTGCATTTGGTAATGCAAATAAACCTTGTACAATTGGCATTCCACTACCTAGTAATTATGTCAAAATAGTAGCCCAAGGCTCACAAGAAGAAGTTCCATATGGAGAAATTGGTGAAATTTGTATTTGCGGTCCAACTGTTATGCAAGGATATTATAAAAATCCTGATGAAACAAACTTAGTTTTACAAGAACATAAAGATGGTAATATTTGGCTTCATACAGGTGATATTGGAACTATGGATAAAGATGGTATAATAACTTTTGTACAAAGAATTAAAAGAATGATTATATCTAGTGGCTATAATGTCTACCCACAACAGATTGAACAAGTCATACAACAACATGAAGATGTACTTAAATGTACAGTTGTAGCTATGCCACATCCTTATAAAGTACAAGTAGCCAAAGCTTATATAGTTTTAAAAGAAGGAGTTAATCCGTCTTTAGGACTAAAAAAAGAAATTAAAGAGTTATGTGAAAAAAACTTAGCTAAGTTTTCATTACCATATGATTATGAATATCGAAAAGCTCTTCCTACAACTTTACTTGGTAAAGTTGATTACAAGAAGTTAGAAAGAGAAGCAATAGAAACAAAAGTAGACGAAAGAAGTGAATAAAATGAAAGAACCAACTTTTTATAAAATAGTAAGGATTATTGTTAAAGCATTAATGTTTTTAATATATCATCCTACTGTAATAGGCAGAGAAAACATACCTAAAAAAGGCAGTTTTATTTTAGCAGGTAATCATACTAATAATCTAGATCCTGTTGCTTTAGTAGCTATTAATAAAAGGTGCGTTCGCTTCTTAGCAAAAGATTCTTTATATAAGGGATGGAAAAAAATCATTTTTAAGGGAATGGCAATCATTCCTGTTAATCGAAAAATACATGATAAAGATGCTCTTATTAATGCAAACAAAGTTTTAAAAAGTGGTGGAGTAATTGGTGTTTTTCCAGAAGGTACTATAAATAGAACAAATGATGTTATAATGCCATTTAAAATAGGGGCTGTGAAAATGGCTAGTGATACTAACAGCCCAATTGTTCCTTTTACAATAACAGGCAAGTATAAACCTTTTATCAATGATGCCGTTATAGTGTTTGAGAAACCTTATAAAGTAAGTGATTCTGATTTAGAAAAAGAGAATGAAAAATTAATGAAAATTGTTTCAGACAATATCATTAAAAACAGGAGAAAGTAGTATGAGATTAATAAAGGATTTAATAACAAAAATATTAAAAAATAGGAATCAAGATGAACCTTGGCTAGCATATTATTCTAAAGAAGATAGAGAGATAAAGTTTACTAATAAAACAATATATGACTATTTGAAGACTTGTGTAGGACAAGATATGGACTATATAGCTTTAAACTATTTTGGTAATAGAATGAGTTATAATGAACTATTTGAAAAAATAGAACAGGCTAGTAAAAGTTTAAGATCTCTAGGAGTAAAGCAAGGTGATATAGTTAGTATATGTATGCCTAATACTCCAGAAGCAGTTATTGCTTTTTATGCTTGTAATAATATAGGTGCAGTAGCAGACATGATTCACCCTTTATCTTCTCCTAGTGAAATAAAATCCTATTTAAATGCTTCAAAATCAAAGATAATCTTTCTAATTGATGTCGATTATGATAAAGTTAAAGATGTACTAGTTGAAACTTCAGTATATAAGACAGTCATTGTGTCAGCGGCAGACTCAATGCCACTTCTTACTTCTATAGGATATCAAATTACTAGAGGTTATAAAATTAAGAAGCCTTCATTCATAAATAGTGACTTTTTAACTTGGAGTGACTTCATGGTAAAAGGTCTTACTTATAATAAAGAATATACTCATAATATGAAATCAAAAGATCTTGCCATTATTTTGCATAGTGGTGGTACAACTGGATCACCAAAAGGTATTATGATTTCTAATTTTAATTTCAATGCTGAGGCACAGCAAGATGGTGTAAATGTTTATAATGTAAGACCAAAAGATAAAATAATGACAATATTACCAATATTTCATGGATTTGGTTTATGTGTATGTTTACATTGCCCACTTTGTTTAAAGATTGAAACTATCTTAGTACCGGAATTTGATGGTAATAGATTCCATAAAATGATGAAAAATGATAGACCCAATATTATAGCAGGAGTTCCTACTTTGTGGGAAGCAATGATGGACAATAAGAAGTTTGATGATGTTGATTTGTCATTCCTAAAATATGTCATTAGTGGAGGAGATTATTTAACTATTCCAATGGAAGAAAGAATGAATAATTTCTTACGAACTCATGGGGCAAGCATATCCATATCTAAAGGATATGGAATGACTGAAAGTGTAGCAGCTACGGCTTATACATTTGATGGTACTAATGAACCAGGCTCAATAGGTATTCCAATGATTGGTAATAAGTTTTGCATTTGTAATCCTGATACCGGTGAAGTTTTGCCTTATGGTGTTGAAGGAGAAATTTGTGTAAATGGACCAACTGTAATGATGGGTTATTTACATAATGAAGAAGAAACAGAAAAAGTATTAAAGAAACATGATGATGGTAAAGTTTGGTTACATACAGGTGATATTGGTTATATATCACCAGATGGAATTATATATTTTACTCAGAGACTAAAAAGAATGATTGTATCAAGTGGCTTTAATATTTATCCTAGTGTAATAGAAGAAGTTATTGAAAAACATCCAAAAGTAAAAAAATGCTGCGTAATAGGTGTTCCTCATCAGTATAAAATGCATGTAGCAAAAGCATTTATAGTGCTTAATGATGATGAAAAATCACCAGCTAGATTAAGAAAAGAACTAAAAGAACTTTGTAAGGAAAACCTTGCAGTATACTCAGTACCAAAAGAATTTGAGTTTAGAGATAGTTTACCTCAGACTTTATATAAGAAAATTGATTTTAAGCAACTTGAAAAAGAAGAAATAGAAAAGCAAAAAGAAAATTTAAAAAAAGGTGATATAGATGGAAAGTAAGCATAAATTAAGTGATAGAGGTTATAAAATATTAAGACCTATATTACTGCCAATTTTCAAACTTTATTATAATCCAATAATAATTAATGGTGGTGTAATACCAAAAGATGGTCCAATACTTATAGTAGGAAACCATAAACATCTAATGGATCAATGCTTGCCTATTGGAGCAACAAAAAGGGTTATCCATTATATGGCTAAAAAAGAATACTTTGATGGTAAAGCAGCCTTTTTCTTTAAACTTGCTGGATGTATTCCTGTAAACAGACAAATACATGATGAAGATGCTAAAGAAGCTGCTATTGAAGTTCTTGAAAATGGCGGTGCTATTGGTTTATTTCCAGAAGGTACAAGAAACAAAACAACTGAATTCTTGTTACCATTTAAATTTGGGACTGTTTCAATGGCAAAAAAGACCAATGCCACTATTGTACCTTTTGGTATAACAGGTGAATATAAATTTAGAAGTAGACCTACTGTTCGTTTTGGTAAACCATTTAAAGTTGGTAGTATGTCACTAGAAGCTGCTAATGAAAAACTTCGTAATGAAGTAGGTAGTTTAATGAAAAAGAGTTTAGCAAAAAAAGACTAAAACTCTTTTCGTGTATAAGGAGTAATAATATGAAAAAAGTATTAAACGTAGGTATAGATGTTGGATCTACTACAGTTAAAATAGTGGTAATGGATAATAAGAATAATATTTTATATTCAGATTATCGCAGACATTATTCAGATACTAAAAAAGTAATAATTGACTTATTAAATGAGGTAATAACTAAATTTGATAAATGTACTTTTAAACTAGTAGGCACAGGATCAGGATGTATAGCTCTAGCAGCATATTTAGATATTCCTTTTATTCAAGAAGTAATAGCTTGTAAGAATGCTGTTAAAAAGTATGCTAGTACTACTGACGTAGCAATTGAACTTGGTGGTGAAGATGCAAAAATAATCTATTTTGATCAAACCATTGAGCAAAGAATGAATGGTAGTTGTGCAGGTGGTACAGGAGCTTTTCTAGATCAAATGGCAATCCTTTTAAATACTGATACATCAGGTTTAAATGAACTTGCTAAAAATGGTACTAATATATATCCTATCGCATCAAGATGCGGTGTATTTGCTAAGACAGATATTCAACCACTTCTTAATGAAGGAGCACATAAAGAAGATATAGCTTTATCTATCATGCAAGCAGTAGTTAACCAAACTATTAGTGGTTTAGCATGTGGAAAACCAATAAAAGGTAATGTAATCTTCTTAGGTGGACCACTTAATTATTTATCTACTTTAAGGGAAAGATTTATAAAAACCTTAAATTTACAAGAACATGAAATTATTATTCCTAATGATGCCCAGTTATTCGTATGTATGGGGGCAATATTAGACAAAGAAAAAAGTGAAACTTTTACAGTAAAACAAATAAAAGAATTAATATTAAAACTAAATAATTTCAAAGAAGAGCAATCTAATTCTTTAGAGGCCTTATTTAAAGATGAAAAAGATTATCAAAGATTTTTAAATAGACATGGTAAAGATGCAGTTAAGAAAAGTGACATTCATAAATATAAAGGTGATGTTTTTGTAGGAATAGATGCAGGTTCTACTACTGCTAAAGTAGTAGCTATAGATAAAGATGGTAACCTTTTATATCAAAACTATAGATCAAATAAAGGGACACCAGTAGATACTATTAAAGACATGCTTTTAGATTTATATAAAGAACTTCCTAAAAAGACTGTTATTAGATCAGCAGGTTCTACAGGTTATGGAGAGATGCTAATTAAAACAGCATTCAATCTAGATATAAGTGAAATAGAAACAATGGCTCATTATGAAGCTGCTAATTATTTTTTACCAGGAGTAGAAAGTATTATTGATATTGGTGGTCAAGATATGAAATATATCAAGATTAAAGATAGTGCAGTAGATACTATAATGCTTAATGAAGCTTGTTCTTCAGGATGTGGTTCATTTATTGAAACACTGGCTAAATCACTTAATATAACAGTAGCAGAATTTGTTAAACTAGCTATTGAATCAAAAAAACCAATTGATTTAGGTAGTAGATGTACAGTATTCATGAACTCTAAAATTAAACAAACTCAAAAAGAAGGTAGACCATTAGGAGACATCTTTGCAGGACTTTCTTATTCAGTTATTAGAAATGCTATTATGAAAGTAATGAAGATAAGAGATATTAATGCTCTTGGTGACAAGATAGTTGTTCAAGGTGGGACATTCTTAAATGATGCTGTACTTAAAGCATTTGAAATAATAACAGGTAAAGAAGTTGTAAGACCTGATATAGCTGGTTTAATGGGTGCTTATGGTGTTGCTTTAATAGCTCTTGATAACTTTAATAAATATGATGATATGGATGTAAGAAGTAGTATTCTTACAGCTGAAGAAATAGATGATCTTAAAATTAAAACAACACATACTAGATGTCAGCGTTGTGAAAATCATTGTGGTTTAACAATTAATACATTTAATAAAAAGAGTTTTATATCTGGTAATAGATGTGAAAGAGGTAGTGGCAATAATGGAAGTAACAGTATGCTTCCTAATATGTTTCAGTATAAGTATGATCGTTTATTTAACTATAAACCTTTAGAAAATGCTAAAAGAGGTAAGATAGGAATACCTAGAGTACTTAACATGTATGAAAACTATCCATTCTGGTTTACTTTATTTACTAAACTAGGTTTTGAAGTAGTTATTTCTGATCATTCAAATAGAAGAATATATGAAAAAGGTATTGAAAGTATGCCATCTGAATCAGTTTGCTATCCAGCTAAACTAGTTCATGGACATATAATTAATCTAATTGAAAAAGATGTAAAAACAATATTTTATCCATGTATAATGTATGAAACAAAAGAATTTGATTCAAGTGATAATCATTATAACTGCCCAATAGTAACTTCTTATTCAGAAGCTATTAAACTTAATGTTGAAGCTTTAAAAGAAAATAATATTAAATACATGAATCCTTTTCTTCCTTTTGAGTCAAAAGGATTATATAAAAGAATTATGGAACTTGATGAATTTAAAGAATATAAATTTAAAAGTAATGAATTAAAAGAAGCTATTGCAGCTGCTACTAAAGAGCAACAAAAATTTAAAGAAGATATAAGAAATAAAGGCGAAGAGTTTATAAAATATCTTGAAAAACATAATGAAAAAGCTATTATTCTAGCAGGTAGACCATATCACTTAGATAGAGAAGTAAACCATGGTATTGATACTATGATTAATTCTTTAGGTATAGCTGTTTTAACAGAAGATGCTATTTGCCATTTAAGTAAAATTGATACTAAGCTTAGAGTAGTAGATCAGTGGGCTTATCATTCAAGAGTTTATCATGCAGCAGATGTAGTATCTAGACATGAGAATATGGAACTAGTTGAACTTAATTCATTTGGGTGTGGTCTAGATGCCATTATAACTGATCAAACAGAAGAAATACTTAAGAAAAATGGTAAGTTATACACAACTATAAAGATTGATGAAATAAATAATCTAGGGGCAGCTAAAATAAGAATAAGATCTTTAATAGCATCAATGAATAAAAGAAGCAATAGTGTAATATACAAACCATATACATATAAAAAGACTAGTTTTACAAAAGAGATGAAAAAGAATCACACTATTTTATGCCCAGATATGACACAATTTCATATGGGACTTTTAGCAAGTGCTTTCTCATCTGATGGATATAATGTTGTATATTTAAATAAAACAACTGATGATATGGTAGAAACAGGACTTAAGTATGTTAATAACGATGCTTGTTATCCAGCAATAATTGTTATAGGACAGTTACTATCAGCTTTAAAAAGTGGACAGTATGACCTAGATAATACAAGTGTTATTATATCTCAAACAGGCGGTGGCTGCAGAGCTACTAACTATATTGGTCTAATAAGAAAAGCTTTCAAGGATGCTGGTTTTGAAAATGTACCAATCATATCATTTAATGTTAGTGGCTTAGAAAAAAATCAAGGATTTAAAATAACATTACCACTAGCTAATAAAATGATAATGGCTTGTATTTATGGCGATTTATTAATGAAGTTGCTATATGCGACAAGACCATATGAAAAAGTTGAAGGAACAGCAGATAAAACATATAAAAAATATAATGATATATGTATGAAGGCAGTTAGCAGAGGCAGTTTTAAAGAATATAAAGAAATTGTTAATGAAATTGTAGATGCTTTTGAAAGTATAAAAGTTGCAAATAAAAAACTACCTAAAGTTGGTATAGTAGGTGAAATATTAATAAAGTATCATAGTTTTGGTAATAATGAATTAGTTAAGCAACTTGAAAAAGAAGGTGTTGAAGTAGTTGTTCCAGAATTAATGGGATTTGTTAAATACTGCGCTTACAATGCAATTATAAAAGAAAAGTTATTAAAAGTTGGCAAAAAAAGTGCCATTTTAAATAATGAAGCACTTAGAATAATTAGTTTATATGAAAAGCCTCTTAGGAATAGACTAAAGAAAACAAAGTATAGAAAACAAACAGATATCATAGGTTTATCTAATAATGTTGATGGTATATTATCAACTGGTAATCAAACTGGTGAAGGATGGTTTTTAACAGCTGAAATAGTTGAACTAATAAAAGAAGATATTAAAAATGTTGTATGTGTTCAACCATTCGCGTGCCTACCTAATCACATAGTTGGAAAAGCAGTAATTAAAAAAATAAGAGCTCTATATCCTGATTCCAATATAATCGCGGTTGATTATGATCCGGGTGCAAGCCATACTAATCAAATAAACAGAATTAAACTTATGCTTACTGTAGCAAGAGAAAATATGGAAGAAACTAGTAAAATGAACTAGTTTTTTTTATGAATTTATTTAAAAAATATTTTTGAAAAGATTGTTTAAAATTATTTTAGTGTATATAATGTTATTAGAAACATGGGAACAAATATTTTAATATATAATAGTTGGTGGTGTTAATTATGAATTTTATAACTAAGATTAGCTTAAAAGAAAATGTTGACAAGAATGATTATCCATATAATATTCCCGTACTAAAAAAATTTAATGAATTATTAATTAAATCACCAGTAACATTTTTTGTTGGAGAAAATGGAAGTGGTAAAAGTACTTTTATCGAAGCTGTTGCTGTTGCAAGTGGACTAAATGCTGAAGGCGGTTCGCAAAACTTTAATTTTAGTACAAGGAATTCTCATTCTGAACTTTATAAGAACTTGATAATATCAAAAACGGGCTATTTACCAAAAACTAAATATTTTTTAAGAGCTGAAAGTTTCTACAATGTTGCAAGTGAGATAGAAAAAATTCCTGATGCTTTATCATCGCATGGTGGAAAATCGCTACATAATTATTCACACGGAGAATCTTTTATAGCATTAGTAGAAAATAGGTTTTATGAAAAAGGTTTGTATATTTTAGACGAGCCAGAAGCAGCATTATCACCATTAAAACAAATGCGATTATTAATTGTAATTGATGAACTTGTTAAAAAAGGTTCACAATTTATTATTGCAACCCATTCACCAATATTATTATCTTATCCAAATGCAACAATTCATGATTTTGATAATAATATGGATGAAGTTGAATATGAAAATACTGAACATTACAAACTATATAAATTATTTATTGACAATCCGAAAATAATGATAGAAAAGTTACTAAATAATGACGATTAAAAATCCTTATTAATATAATGGACAAGCTATGGCTTGTAATTATAAATATTTTGTTTTTTATGATAAAATAGACTTAGGAAGTGATATTATGCCTAAAATACTAGTAGTTGATGATGATAGAGATATCGCAGAACTAATTAATGATACTTTAACAGATGAAGGATATGAAGTAACTATGAAATTTAATGGGGAGGAAGCTTTGAAAGAAATTGAAGCTAATCCCAATTTGGATTTAATATTACTTGATGTAATGATGCCTGGAATGAGTGGAACTGAACTTTGTAATAAAGTAAGAGAAAAACAAAAATGTCCTATTATTTTTGTGAGCGCTAAAGCATCAACTTTAGATAAACTTCTTGGTTTTGAATTAGGTGCTGATGATTATATAAGCAAACCATTTGATGTATATGAATTAGTAGCGAGGGTAAAAGCACATTTAAGAAGAGAAGATAGAGCAAGAATAATGATTGATGATAATCAAATTGAAATAGGTAATATTAAGATAAATAAAGAAAGTTATGATGTGTATAAAGGTCATAAGAAAATTGATGTATCAACTAGAGAATTTGAGGTTCTTTATTATTTAATGAAAAATGCGGGCATAGTTTTAACAAAAGAACAAATATTTGATTCAGTATGGGGAAAAGATTATGGTGAAATAGGCACTGTAGCAGTTCATATAAAGAGTTTAAGAAATAAGCTTGATAGTAGTGAAGAATATATAAAGACTGTGTGGGGCGTAGGTTATAAGTTTGTAAAGGTGAAAGACTAATGGAAAAAAATGCACTTAAATATAAAGCAATAAAAGTAATCGTTCTTATATTTATACTTAATGTAATATCAATAACAATTTACTGTACATTCTTTTTAAACAAAAGTGTTTCTTTTGGTATTGAAACCTTAAAAAATAATACTGATAAGTCTATAGAAGAAATACAATCTCATATGCAAGAAGATGGTGTATCAAAAAATAAAATAGAAGCTTTATCAGAAGATTACAATGTGGAAATATCTTTAAAAGATTTCGATGATAATATAGTATTTGATAATATAAAAAATCATAATTTTTATTATGATAATTCTAAAATAATAGAAGTAAATAATATCAAATACATATTACAAGTTTCAAAAGAACTAGATGTATCTGTATCAAGTATTATTACAAAGTTAATGTATCTAGAATTAACTATAATATTAATAATATGTTCTATTACAATATACATAGTTAATAAGAAACTATTAAGACCAATAACTAATTTAAGTTATGATATGAAATCTTATAAATATGGTACTCTTCCAAAAAGAAGAGAGCAAAAAACAGCAGTTGATGAGCTTCAAAATGATTTTATCGATCTTACTGAAGCTTTAGAAGCAGAAAAAGAAAAGAAAAGTCAGATAATTGCTTCTATTTCACACGATATAAAAACACCCCTAACGACTATTTTAGGTTATACAGCTAGATTAGAAAATGCTGAACTTACTGATGCCGTTAAAGAAAAATATATTGCTAAAATTAATAATAAAGCAGTTGTTATAAAAGATCTTATAAATGATTTTGATGATTATTTGGGTAGTAATATAAAAGGAAATATACATAAAGAAAGTATAACTACAAAAGAATTATTTAAAGACCTTAGAAATGATTATGAAGAAGAATTATTTGATAAGGGGATTAAATTAAAATTATTAAATAATGCTAAAAGAGGAGAATTAGTAATAGATATAAATAAAATCAAAAGAGTATTTAGTAATATTATTAATAATAGTATTCGCCATATAAAAGAAAATGGTGAAATAAAAATTACTTTAAATAAGAAAAGTGAGTCTTATGAATTTATAATAAGTGATAATGGTGAAGGCGTTAAAGAGGAGGATATTAAAAAAATATTTGATCCTTTATTTACAACCGACCCTTCTCGTAAGATATCTGGACTTGGTCTTTCAATATGTAATCAGATAATTAAACTTCACGGTGGTAATATATATGCTAAGAATAACTTAAAGGGTGGCTTAAGTATTTATTTTACAATTAAAGATAACAAAGAATAGAGGAGTATTATGAAATATATATTTATAGTTAATCCAAAATCAGGCAAAGGTAAAGCTTTAGAAATATCTAAAAAAATAGATGAAGTGTGTCAAAAAAGAAATATTGATTATATCATTCATTATACAGAAAGACCAAAAGATGCTACTATGATTGCAGAGCAGTATAAACATGAGAAGAACGTTATATATAGCGTTGGTGGAGATGGCACTTTAAACGAAGTTGTAGCGGGTATATTAGATTCAAAAAATATGCTTGGAGTAATTCCTGGAGGATCAGGTAATGACTTTTATAAAATGCTAAAGAATTCTGGTAAATTATATCAAGAATGTGATATTGGTAAGGTTAACAATGATTATTTTATTAACACATTATCACTTGGAATAGATGCTGATATATGTGATAATCTTATTGTTATGCGAAGAAAGAATGTACCTGCTAGTCAGATATATAACGCAAGTATTATTTATACATTTGCTAAATTTAAACCAAAACAAATGACTATCGAGTTAAATGATGAAGTGATTGAAGAAAAAATAACTTTACTTTCAGTATGTAATGGTACTACTTATGGTGGTGGTTTTAAAATAGCGCCTAGTGCTAACATAGATGACGGTTATTTTGATGTTTATGTAGCAGTTGATGTTCCTAAAATAAAGATACCGGGTTTAATAGTAAAATTATTAAAAGGTACTCATGAACAATCAAGTTATGTTAGGCATTATCGTACAAATAAACTTAAAATAACTTCCAAAGAAGTATTAACATCAGCTTTGGATGGTGAAATAATGGTTGATAAAGAATTTAATATTAAATTACTTCCAAAGAAGATAACAATATATCATGATGAACAGTTTGTAAACGAATGTTTAGAAAAACAGAAAGTATATAAAAAGAACTAGCCATAAGTTATTGAAAAATAACATAAAAACTAGTATACTTATGATAGATAGGGTGATAGTAATGAAAAATAAACGAGGTTTTACTCTAGCGGAGTTAATAGGTGTTATTGTAATCCTAGGAGTTTTAGCTCTAATAGGAGTACCACTTATGGGTAAATATATTGAGAACTCTAAAGTAGAAGCTGCTAAAAGAAGTGCTGAAGGAATAGTTAAAAGTGCGCAACAGTATTATACTGATGTTATGTCACAAGATGGGACTTTTACTTATACAACACTAGACATATTAACAAACGCTAAATTACTAGAACTTGAAGGTGATCTTCCTGATGGTGGTTATGTTACTATTGATGAAGATAGTAATGTAGAAGTGTTCTTAATAACAGGCAAATACTGTATAAGAGCTACATCAGCTGACAAGATATCATCATTCACAAAGAATCTTGCCGATTGTGCAAGACCATAGTAATGATGATATTAAAATAATTTTATAATTTAAGAATGGACATAGAAACAATGATCCATTTTTTTAGGAGAATAAGTAAACCACAGGTTAATTTGACAAATAAAAAAAACGTTGTATAATACATTACATAAAAAGAGGGGGCTAATGGTTATATGGAAAAACAAAGATATGACTATATTTTAAATTATAATGATAGGATACCAAGTGATGTTAAAAAAATATTAACAGATATTGTTGAAAATCATAATTGGTCATGGTATAAAGAAGTTTCAGAAAGAAATAAAAATAACCCAGATAATATAGCATTATTATATCGTGGTAAAAAAATAACTTTTAGAGAGATGTTTGAAAATGCAAATAGTTTTGCTAAATCATTAAAAACAATTGGTATAAAAAAAGGTGATGAAATACCAATGTGTATGGCTAACTGTCCAGAAACAGTTTATATGCTTTTAGCTGCAAATATGATAGGAGCTAAAGTTAATATATTTAATGATGAGTTCGATAAAGAATACATAGAAACAATCTTAAATGATACTAAAAGTGATTATTTATTCTCAACTGATAATATGTTTGGAAATATTGCAGAAGCAACTAAAAAATCAAACATAAAGAAAACAGTTTTATTCTCTTTATGTGATTCTTTACCTAATGGTATTGATCCATATAAAGAATTAGATGATGATTTTTATGTTTTTGAAAATAAATTTCCAAGCTTTAAGGAAACAAATTCTATTATTGATAAAAATGAATTTATTAATAGTGGAAAAAATTATTCTGGACAATTAGAAGAAGTAGGATATCTTGATGATGAATTTTTAATTACTTATACAAGTGGTTCTACTAATACTAGTAAACCTAAAGCTATAGTACATAGAAATTCTAGTCCTATGGTTGTTGCTAGATTTCATGATAAAGATGCATCAAATTTACCTACAATTAAGAATTTAACTACTTTAGCACAGATACCTACGCATTCTAATACAGATATTATTACAAGTATTTCAGATACTTTATCAATGCGTTGTACAGTTGCTTTAGAACCAATATATAATCAAGATTTCTTTTTAAGAAGTATGATTATTAATAAACCTAACTATGTTTTAGCAACAAGATGCTTTTGGTTAAAGGCATTTAAAGAAATCAATAGTAATCCAAATTTGAAAAATTTAAAAATGCCATACTTAGTTATGCCAACAGAAGTTGGTGAACCACTCGCACCAAATGAAGAGAAATTTTTAAATAAAATTTTAAGAAAAGTTAAAGCAGGTTATGACATAATACCATCACCTATAAGTCCAGTATGTATGTCAATTGGTGGTGGAGACTGTGAACATGGTGGTTTATTCTTTACATTTTTTAAAGCATTAAAACAAAAATTACCTAGATTTGCTATAAGCAAAACAGGTATGGGATTAGAAGCTTTTAAAATGGTAGAATGTGCTGTTTTAAATGAAAATAATGAAGTTTGTAAACCAGGTGAACTTGGTAGACTTGTTGCAAATTCTCCTTGTACAATGAAAGAGTATAAAGATAATCAAGCAGCAACAGATGAATTCTATATTGAAGATAATTATGGAAGAAAATGGGCTAATTGTAATGTCCATGCATTTATTGATAAAAATAATACTGTTCATATGAAAGGCAGAATGGGTAATGAGATTACACTTTCAGATGGAACAAAATTCCCAATATTTAAAGTAGCTGATGAAATTCTAAAAGATACAAAAGGAATTTTATCATGTGAAGTAATTAATATGACAGAAGAAAATGTAATTGTTGCACATTTAGAATGTCAACCTGATATAAAAAGTGAAGCAGCAATCAAAAAAATAATAATTAGTGCTGATCAAAGATGTCAAAAATCTTTCCCAGCTGAAGTTTATAACAAAATTGTATTTAGATATAGAGATACAGAGAAAGCCTTTCCAGTTACTGGATGTGGTAAGAGAAACAATTTAGTTCTTGCTGCAGAAGGAATGGAGGAAACATTCAAACCAGTCTATAATAGAAATGATGTTGAATTTACTCCATCAGAAGCATATTTAAATAACAATCATTTTGTTAAAAAACTTAAAAAGTAAATAAAGAGATTATGTTTCTTTATTTCTTTTTTTTTGATATAATGTTAAAAGATAATAGAGGTGCGTTTTAATGGGAACAGGTGTTTCATTTATAGTTTGTAGTTTAGTTTACAGTATTATGTTAATAATAACCTTTTATTCTAAAAAAAGACTGAACGTTTTTGAAAATAAAATATATCGATTATTAATAATAATTAATTTTATTGGTTTATTACTTGAATTATCAAATTTTTATACAGTTTATCATATGGATAAAATACCAATTATAAATGGTATAGTGGCCCATACGTATTTGCTGTACTTATTGACGTGGATGACTCTATTTACTTTCTATATAATTGTAATTTCAACTAAACAGGCTGATTTAACCGAGGAACAAAATATAGAAAAATATAAGAAAAAAATGAAATTTTGGTATTTATATTATGCTATCTTTTCTATACTTGTTTTAGCTTTACCATTAAACTATAATAATGCTAATAATGTAATTTATTCTTATGGACTTGCAGTAAATATAACATATGTTGCAGGATTTTTATGTATCTTGGTAGAAATATTTTATGTAATTAAAAATATTAAAAATATTAAATCAAAAAAGTATTTGCCAGTACTTATTTTCTTGACTATTGGTACTCTTGTAACTATATTACAAGCTATGTATCCTAATCTATTAATTGTAACTTCTATGGAAACATTTATTACATTTTTAATGTATTTTACAATAGAAAATCCAGATATGAAAATGATTGAGCAATTAAACTTAGCAAAAGAACAAGCCGAGCATGCTAATAATGCTAAGAGTGATTTCTTATCAAGTATGAGTCATGAAATTAGAACACCGCTTAATGCTATAGTAGGTTTCAGTGAATGTATAAAAGATGCTGAAACATTAGAGGAAGCTAAAGAAAATGCTACTGATGTAATAAGTGCATCTGGTACACTTCTTGAGATTGTAAATGGCATACTTGATATATCAAAAATTGAAGCAGGAAAACTTGAAATTGTTAATTCAGATTATGATACAAAAGAAATGTTTGAAACTATAAAGAGATTAATTATAGCAAGACTTGGTGACAAACCACTTGATTTACGAGTTTCAATAGCGCAGGACATACCTCCAGTTTTATATGGAGACCACTCAAATATTAAAAAAATTATTATAAATTTGCTTACTAATGCGATTAAATATACGAACGAAGGATTTGTAGATTTCAAAGTTAACTGTGTTAATACAAATGATATTTGTAGATTAGTAGTTTCTGTAGAAGATTCGGGTAGAGGAATTAAGAAAGAAAATATTGATAAATTATTTACTAAATTCCAAAGACTTGAAGAAGATAGAAATACTACAATTGAAGGAACAGGCTTAGGACTAGCTATTACTAGACAATTAGTTGAACTAATGGGCGGTAAAATAGTCGTTCAAAGTATCTATGGAGAAGGTTCTAAGTTCACTGTAGCCATAGATCAAAGAATTGAATTTAAGCCACTAGAGGAAGCAGTTCCTAAAACTGTCGTTCAGGAAACAAAAGTAGATTTAACAGGTAAAAGAATTCTAATAGTTGATGATAATAACTTAAACTTAAAAATTGCTAAAAAGATATTATCCGCATATAATCCAATAATAGATTTAGCATCTACTGGACAACAATGTATTGATATGTTAAAAAGTGGTAACAAATATGATCTAATATTAATGGATGATATGATGCCTCATATGCGTGGTGTTGAAGCTTTAAATATTTTAAAGCAAATACCAGGGTTCAATATTCCAACCATTGCTTTAACAGCAAATGCTATTACAGGAATTAAAGAGAAGTATTTAAAAGAAGGATTTGATGATTATTTATCAAAACCAATTGATCGAATAGAACTTAGTAGAGTGATTACAACTTTTATAAAAGATATAACAGTTAAAGTTGATGCTATTCCTGCTAATACTGTAGTAGCTTCAGTAACTCCAGTTACAACTCCAACTACTATTCAAGTTCCCGTTCAACCAGTAACTCCAGTTGTTCAGTCAGCTCCTATTATTACGCCAACTGTTGCTCCAGTGGTACCAGTGCAGCAAGTAGCACCAGTTACTCCGCTAGAACAAAAACCACAATTAGATTTAACAGGTAAGAGAATTTTGATAGTAGATGATAACTTACTTAATATTAAAATAGCAACAAATTTCTTGAAGCCTTATAATCCAATTGTAGAATCAGTATCAAGTGGACAAGAATGCATTGATAAAATAAATAATCATGAAAAATATGACTTAATATTTATGGATGACATGATGCCAAAGATGGATGGTGTTCAAACATTTAAGACAATAAAAGCTACAGAAGGATTTAATATTCCAGTAGTAGCCTTAACAGCCAATGCAATAGTAGGATCAAGAGAAAAATATTTAGCAGATGGATTTAATGATTATTTATCAAAACCAATAATAAAAGCAGAATTTGATAGAGTTTTAAGAACACATGTTAAATAAAATGTATAAATTTTAATAATAAAAAACAATATAAATAAAAAGGAACTTAACAGTTCTTTTTTATTTATTTGTGTATACAAAAGTAATATTATTGTGATATAATATGCACATAAAGAACACAAAACTATAGAATAACAGGTGAGAATATGAAAATAACATCAGTAGATATGAAAATAAGCGCAGTAAGAAGAAGTCAATATCCAACCGATGGTAAACCAGAATTTTTAATGGTAGGAAGATCTAATGTAGGAAAAAGTAGTTTTATTAATACAATGATTAATCGTAAAAATTATGCTCGTACATCTGCTACTCCTGGTAAAACACAAACAATTAATTTTTATTTAGTGAATGATGCCTTTTATTTAGTAGATGCACCTGGTTATGGATATGCTAGTTTAAGTAAAACAAAAACAAAGAAATTTGGACTTATGATGGAAGATTATTTAACATCAAGACCAAATTTAAAACAAGTTTTTATGCTTATAGATTTTAGACATAAACCAACAGGTGATGATGTTATGATGTATGACTATTTAAAACACTATACTCTACCAGTTACTATAGTAGCTACTAAAGTGGATAAAGTAGGAGTAACAATGCAACAAAAACAAAGAAAAGTTATTTTAGATGAACTTGAATTAGTAGTTGGTGATGAATTTGTTATGTTCTCTAGTGTTACTAAAGTAGGTAAAGAAGATATAAATAAGAAAATATCAAGAACTTTATAGTTCTTTTTTTCATACACTACTTTAGGTGATCACATGAAGGTAGAAGTTGTAGATGAGCTTAGTTTCATTCTTTACTTAAACAATAAATATTTAGATAATGTAGATTTTAGTAATAAGCAAGAAATTGAACTTTATCTAAAAAAAATCTTTACAAAGTTAAAACAAAAATTTGATAATGACATAAGTGGGTTCTTTGAAATAACTATATATATTAATAAAGATTATGGAGCCGTATTTGTAATAAATAAAGAGGATTTAGATTATTATGAATACTTTAGTAAAGGTATAGAGATGCAAGTTAACATTATAAACAACAGCAAATTTTTATATAAAGTAGATGATATATTTATTAATGATTTATATAAAAAATGTGATATATATATCTATAATAACAACTATTATATGGATATAAAAAATACGAATGATATAACTATTTTTGAGTATACTAACATTGTGTATGGTGATATAGTAAATACTATATTTGACTATGGAAAAAAAATAAATATTAATGTTTAAACTTTACATATATATGATATAATACCTAAGTATTAAATTTAATTTGGTATTTAAATATGATATAATTTAGTGGAGGTGTTATATATGAAAAAACCAGTAGTAGCATTAGTAGGAAGACCTAATGTAGGTAAATCAACTATTTTTAATAGATTAGTTGGAAAAAAGATATCTATCATTGAAGATACACCAGGTATAACAAGAGATAGAATTTATGGGACAGTTAATTTTGAGAAATATAGTTTTCATTTAATTGATACTGGTGGTATCGATATAGCAAATGAACACTTTAATGCTGAAATTAAAGCTCAAGCTGAAATAGCTATTGAAGAAGCAGATGTTGTTTTATTTATCGTAGATGGTAAAGAAGGAATGACTGCTAACGATTACGTTGTAAGAGATATTCTTATGAAATGTAAGAAAAGAGTTATCGTTGTAATTAATAAATGTGATAGTAAAGAAGCTAAACAAAATATTTATGATTTCTATGAACTTGGATTTGAAACTTATATGCCTGTTTCTGGAGAACAGAATGAAGGCGTTTGGGATTTACAAGAAGAAATTGTTAAAGATTTTAACGAGTATGAAAAAGAACCAGAAGATCCAAGAATTAAGTTTTCTATAATTGGAAGACCAAATGTAGGTAAAAGTAGTCTAGTAAATGCCATTCTTAATGAAGAAAGAGCTATTGTTTCTGATGTAGCGGGAACTACTAGAGATAGTATAGATACTGAATTTACTTATCACGGAGAAGAATATGTAGTAATAGATACTGCAGGTATGAGAAAACGTGGAAAGATTTGGGAAAACGTTGAAAAATATAGTTTACTTAGATCTTTAAAAGCAATTGATAGATCAGATGTATGTTGTATAGTAATAGATGCGCAGGAAGGTATTATTGAACATGATAAGCATATCGCAGGATATGCACTTGAAGCAGGTAAAGCTGTAATACTTGTAGTTAATAAATGGGATACTGTTGAGAATAAAGATGAAGAGATGAAGAAATTTACTCAGGATATTAAAAATAATTTCCAGTTTATGGCTTATGCTCCAATCGTATTCTTATCAGCATTAACTAAAAGAAGAATACATACATTAATGCCACAAATATTAAAAGTATATGAAAATGCTAATAGACAAATTAAAACAAGCATTCTTAATGATGTAATAACAGATGCATATAATTTAAACATTCCACCTTCATATAAAGGTAAAAGACTTAAAATATACTTCTGTAATCAAGCTGGTATTTGTCCTCCAACATTTAATATACAAGTAAATAGTAAAGGACTTATCCATTTCTCTTATGAAAGATATATAGAAAATAAATTAAGAGAATCATTTGATTTTGAAGGAACTCCAATTGTCCTTCAGTTCAAAAATAAGGGCGAACAAGAATTATAAGAGACTTATGTCTCTTTTTTTGTTATAATTAGATAGGTGATTAAGATGTGTGAGTTTGATTCGAAATTATTTGAAAGTAAATTAAATGAAATAACTAATATAATTTTTTATGGATATAACATAGATGATTTAACAGTTATGGAAAAAAGAAAAATGATATTTAATTATTTAATTAAAAATATAAAATATGATTATAATTTGCTTAATATTATTATAAATAATGAATATCATAAAGATGCAATAGTTCCTAGAAATTTATCTAATGAAATTATGAGCGTAGTTATAGATAAAAAAGGTGTTTGTAATGCGATTTCACAAGTCTATAAATTATTATTAGAAAAAGTTGATATTTACGCAATTTGTGTTTTATGTGATAATTTACAAGAAGTAATACATCAGTTAAACCTTGTATACAATAAGGACGAAAAAACTTATAGTTTTGATGATGTTACAAGTGTGATTGTTGGTATGGGTAGTGGAGAAGATTTTTTTAATTATGATTTAGAAGATGCAAATAGATTAGGGCAAGGTAATAAGACACTACTTGATGATGAAAAATGGCTTGCATTTGATACAGAAGTTCTTTACTCTTTGATAAGTAGATTTGATAAAAGATACAAAAACTTAGGTGTTGTTGAAGTTTCTGATCATGGAATATTAGAAATACCAAATAATATTAGAAAAAGTAATGTATTAGAAAATGATATTAATAATTACATGAGAGGTAAATAATATAAATGATAGATGAAATACTAAAAAATGGGCCAGTTAATGGATTCCCAGATGATGAGTTAGAACAGTTAATTAAATTATATGAAAAAGAAGATACAGAAGAAGCATTCATAAAAGTAGCGAAAAGACTAGATAAAGCAAGTTTATTAGTACCACTTGCTATGAGTAATAATGAAATAAGTGGATTATACTTAATGCAAAATCCTGATGATAAAAACTTTTATATAATGGCTTTTACTAGTGTAAGTGAATATAAGAAATGGGAAAATGAAACAAAAAAAGATTCAGTTACTTTTATGATAGAGTCTCTTGCTAATATAGCTTCTATTGTAAAAGATGAAAAGAATCTTACAGCAGAAGGTTTAGTAATAGATCCATATGGTTTATGTATTACAATGCCAAAAGAAATAATTAATTCTGTAAAAGAATAGACAATTGACAAATTGTATAAATACATTATAATATTAAAAGCACAAAAGGAGTGGAATATATGAATTTTACTAATAAAGTAGCACTAATTACAGGTTCAAGTAAAGGAATAGGTGCAGCTATAGCGTATGACTTAGCAAGCCATAAATGTAATGTTGTAATTAATTATAACAGTAGTGAAGATGAAGCTATGAAATTAAAAGAAGAACTAGTAAATAAGTTTAATGTTAAAGTATTAGCTATTAAATGTGATATAGCGGATGAAGAAGATGTTACTAAAATGATCAATACTATTATTGATACCTTTGGTAAAATAGATATTCTTGTTAATAATGCTGGAATAGCTATTGATACTCTAGTATCAGATAAAACAGTAAAAGATTTTAGAAGAATAATTGATGTTAATCTAATTGGGACTTTTTTAGTATCTAGATTAGCAGCAGATTTTATGCTTAAAAATGGTGGCGGTAAAATAATTAATATTGCTTCTACAAATGGTATAGATACATATTATCCGTATAGTTTAGATTATGATGCATCAAAAGCTGGTGTTATATCTCTAACACATAATTTAGCAGAGTATTATAAACCATATATTAATGTTAATGCAGTAGCACCTGGTTGGGTTAATACTCCAATGAATAGTGAACTTGATGAAGAATATAAAAACGATGAATGTAAAAAAATTATGCTTGGTAGATTTGCAGATCCTATTGAAATAGCAAAAGTAGTAACTTTTCTAGCAAGTGATGATGCAAATTATATAAATAATGCAGTAATTAGAGTAGACGGCGGAGAAAGATAGTCTATTAATTGAGTATGCAAAGAAATAAAAATAAAACAGGAAGAAGTATAGGTGATAAATATGGAAATAAGTAATAGAGCATTAGAAATAGTAGCAAATGCAGAAATAGCTGTTTCAAAAGAGTTCAAAGAAATAGAAAAGAATGAACAAATAAATAGTTTCAAAGTATTAAATGCTTTTCATAATGCTGGTGTATCAGAAGTGCATTTTAATAGTACTACTGGTTATGGTTATGGTGATTTAGGTAGGGAAGCTATTGAAAAAGTTTTCAGTGAGGTACTTGGAGCAGAAGATGCACTAGTTAGAAATCAAATGATCTCAGGATCACATGCTCTTACAGTATGTTTGTTTGCAATCTTAAGACCAGGGGATACTATGCTAAGTGTATCTGGACTTCCATACGATACACTTCATGAAGTAATAGGTATAAAAGAAAACTCTAGTTCTTTAAAAAGTTTTGGTATTAACTATGAACAAATAGAATTAGTGAATAATGATTTTAATTATGAAGAAATAATTAAAACATTAAAAGAAAAGAAAATTAAACTAATTGAAATTCAAAGATCTAAAGGTTATTCAACTAGAAAAAGTTTAACTATTGATAAAGTAGAAAAAGTTATAGCAGAAATTAGAAAAGTAGATAAAGATGTTATTATTATGGTTGATAATTGCTACTGTGAATTTGTTGAAACAACAACACCACTAGAAGTAGGTGCCGATGTAATAGTAGGCTCATTAATCAAAAACCTAGGTGGTGGTATAGCTCCTAATGGTGCATATATCGCAGGTAAAAAATACATAATAGAACTTGCTGGAGAAAGGCTTACTTTACCTGGAGAAGGTAAAGAAGTAGGACCAACTCTTGGAATAAATAAACAAATTCTTCAAGGATTATATATGGCTCCAAGTGTAGTAGCTTCTTCACTTAAGACAGCTGTCCTTACAGCTAAAGTATTAGAAGAACTAGGCTTTAATGTTGAACCAAAATATAATGAAAAAAGAGCTGATATAGTTGAAAATATTATTTTTAATGATAAAGATAAATTAATTGATTATGTATGTTCTATTCAAGCAGCTTCAGCAATAGATGCTGCTGCTAAAACAGTTCCGGTTGACATGCCGGGATATGATGATCAAGTAATAATGGCATCAGGTTCATTTACACAAGGATCATCCATTGAAATATCTTGTGATGGACCAATAAGAAGTCCATATATTGCATATCAACAAGGATCACTTACGTATACTTATGGTAAAATAGCTGTAATAAATGCTGTAAATAATTTGACAAAATAAGACTATCTTCCTATAATGAGGTACGGTGATAAAGATGAATCAAGGTATTGTTAAAAAACGAAAATATCTAATATAGCAACTAGATTACTTATTATCGATAATATGCCAGATACAAAACAAATAATTCATATAAGTAGAGTAATAGATTTATAATAATCTATTACTTTTTGAATATAATAGTACTGGTGATAGAATGAATTATAAAAAATTAATAGGTATTATAATAGTTACACTAGTAATTGGAATAGGACCAAGTCTATTTATTGATATGGGAATAGATAATTTAACTAAACCGGCTTTATATCCACCGGCTATATTATTTCCTATAGTATGGACTATTTTATATGTGCTTATGAGTATATCAGTATTTATGGCAACAAAAAAAGATAATGATCCATATACTATATACTTTCTTCAGTTGTTAGTTAACTCTTCATGGACAATTATCTATTTCGGATTAAATTTTAGACTTATTGGATCTATTGTAATAGTTATCTTAATCGGACTTGTAATAACTATGATGTATAAGTTTTATAAACAAAATAAGTTATCAGCCTTGTTACAAATACCATATTTACTTTGGTTACTGTTTGCTACTTATTTAAGTTTTGCTATCTATTTATTAAATAGATAGTTTTTTTATAGTATAAAAGAAAATATCATAAAGAAATGAAAGATTGATCCTGCTAAACAAAAGAAATGAAATACAGAATGAAAGTATTTTTTCTTAGCGCCTATACCATATAATAAAGCTCCTACTGAATAACATAAACCACCAATTACTAAAAATATTAAACCCATCTTATTAAAATTATTCATTAATGGATTAATCATAAATAGCATTGACCATCCAGCAAGTAAGTGACACACAACTGATGCCATATTAAATTTATCAACATTAATAGAATTAAGAATAATTCCAACTAATGTTACTGTCCAAATTATACTAAATAGAATCCAACCATTAACTCCATTAAGTACTACCAAGCAAACAGGTGTAAAAGTACCCGCTACAAGTAGAAAAACATTGCAGTGATCAATTACCCTAAGTACTTTTTTAGCCTTTAATTTGGGCGACAAACTATGATATACACATGATATAGTGTATAGAAGTATTAGTGATATACCATAAACAATTGAAGCTGCTAAAGCATACCCATTATGCTGATTTGCACTCTTTACAATAAGTAGTACTAGACCTGCTATAGAAAGAGCAGCTCCTATACCATGACTAATCGCATTTATCAATTCTTCACTTAAACTATAATTTGGAATTCTAATTTTCCCCATTTAAATCACCTATATTAACTTATGCTATTATTAAAAAAACTTAACATATTCAACAATCTTTCATTTATCTAAATAACATTATACACTTAATTAATAATTATGTTATAATGTTTGTTCAAACAAAATTAGGTATAAATTTTAGCCTTATATAATAAGGTGTTTTATAGTCTATAAAAAGAAGGGTATTGATAGTGTGAATAATAGAGAAGAAATTAAAATAGAAGAGTTTTTACTAAAGGCTGATTTTGCATTAAAGATGTTAGAAACAGAACTAGATATATTAGTAAGAGAATATGAATATAAAAATAAATATAACCCTGTAGAGCATATTAAATCAAGAATTAAAAGTAAAGAGAGTGCTATAAAAAAATTAGAAAGAAAAAATCTTGAAATAACAGCAGATAATATAATAAGAAATGTTCATGATATGATAGGTACAAGAATAGTATGTTCATTCTTATCAGATGTTAATGATATAGTTAATATTATTAAAAATTCTAAACATCTAAAAATTAAATCAGAAAAAGATTATATAACTAATCCTAAAAATACTGGTTATATAAGTTATCATATAATAGTACTAGTACCTATTTACTTAAATGAAGGTACTGAATATGTAGAAGCAGAGATTCAAATAAGAACAATAGCAATGGATTTCTGGGCAACACTGGATCATAAAATAAGATATAAATTTGACGAAAATATTCCTGAAGAAGTTAAAACAGAAATGTATAACTGTTCTATGGATATAAAGTCACTTGATAGCAAAATGCAAAAATTAAATGAGATTACAAAGAAATATAATATAAATTAAGAATACTTGAAATATTCTTAATTTTTTTGTATAAAAATAATTACTACGCTCAATATAAAATGAGGAGGGATAAGATGACAGACAAAGAACTAATGTATGTAGAAGATGCACTAGAACAATCTAAACAATTAGAGGATATCAGTAACTATTACATGGATGATGTAAATGATGAGGTAGAAGGTATTCTTAGTGATGTAGCAGATACTGCAAAAAAACAATTTAAAAGAATATTTAATTTATTATAAAGGAGATAACATGGAAGAAAAATTAATTATGGGTAATGTTCTTACTCTAACAAAAGGCATTTGTGAAATGCTTACTCACGCTACTATTGAATCACCTAATAATTATGATGTATTTAATAAAGCATTAGATGAATATCTTGAACTTCAACATAAAGTATATGCCTTCATGGAAAATCAAGGATGGTATGTTACTGAAGCTACTACTGCTGATAAAATAGAAAAAACAAAAGACAAATATAACGAAGATTAATTTAAAGAACCATTTATATTGAAATGGTTCTTTTTTATTTATTATGCTATAATTTATGTAGAAATATGGTGATAAAATGGAAATTAATCTAACAAAAGTATTTGAAAGAGATATTGATTTATTTATAATTGATGAATTCTTGGCTAATAAAGATTTTGCAAAAATATTTACTGACAAGATAAATATTGAAAATTACAAAATAAAAAAAGTTTTTCATTCCTTATTTGATTTAAAGTATGGAGAATCTGATATTACATTAGTTATTGAAGATAATAGTGGTATTAAACATGGAATTTTAATTGAAGATAAAATTGATGCTATTGCAATGAGTGACCAAAGTGAAAGATATTTTAAAAGAGGAGAAAAAGGAATTTTAGATAAAGAATTTGAGTTGTTTCATGTTTTTATAATAGCGCCAGAAAGCTATTTAAAAACAAATGAAGAAGCAAAAAAATATCCTAATAAAATATCATATGAAGAATTACTATCTTTTTTTGAAAAGCATAACGATGGCAGACTTAATTTAAAAATAACATTATTAAAAGAAGCCTTATATAAAAAGAAAATAGGATATCAAGTTATTGAAGATAAGAAAGTAACTAATTTTTGGTTAAATTATTATAATTATCAAGAAAAAAATCATCCAAAACTTCAGTTATCTAAACAACTAGGCCCAAGAGGTGCATTAGCAATATGGCCTACATTTAATACGGACTGTAAAAAAATAAAAATTTATCACAAATCTAACAAAGGTTTTATTGATCTAACATTTAGTAATTATGGAGATAAAATTAATGAGTTAAGACAAAAATTAACTAGTCTTCTTGATAATGATATGGTAGTAGTAAAAACAAATAAATCAGCAGCTATTAGAATAAAAGTTAATCCAATAGATTTTAATAGTGATTTTGAATTGGTTAAAGATGATGTTAAGAAAGCATTTGAAGTTATTGAAAGATTAGACTTATTAATGAATAAAATTGATTATTTAAATTTATATGAAATATAACAAATATTAATCTAAAGAACTATTTTAGTTCTTTTTTATTTCTTATGTTATAATATTTTTAGAGGTGTTTTTATGATAAAAGAGTTTAGAGATTTTATTTCAAAAGGAAATGTAATTGATCTAGCAGTTGGTGTTATTATTGGTGGTGCATTTGGTAAAATTGTTACATCACTTGTAAATGATATTATTATGCCATTATTAGGAATTGTAATAGGTGGAGTAGACTTTACATCATTATCATTTAAAGTTAATGACTCAACAGTTATGTATGGAATGTTTATACAAAATACAATAGACTTTTTACTTATCGCAGCAGCAATTTTCTTAATGGTTAAAACTATTAATAAATTTAAAAAGTTAGAAAAGAAAGAAAAGGAACCTTCAAAATCACCAACAACAGAACAATTACTAACAGAAATAAGAGATTTACTTAAGAAGTAATGCCATTAATTAAAACAAGGTAAATAAAAGAACCAATTTGGTTCTTTTTTATTTATTATGTTATAATAATCACCAGGTGATAATATGGGCAAAATAGCAAAACAAACTAGTGAAATTAAACTTTCTGATGAGTTATTAGATAGTTTAGTAATAGATGATGAACTTGGAAAATTACTTGGTATAGAAACAGAAAAAGAAAAGAAAGAAGCTAAAGAAAAACAAGAAAAAGAGAAACAAACTAAAAAGATTATTAAGTAATATGGAGGTATACATATGAATAAAATAAACTATGTTTTAAGTGGACCTACACTAAAAAAAGGTTTTGATGAGGAATTAACTAAGTTAATTGTTAAAGACGTTAAAAAGGCCTCTAAAATTGTTTTTATAGCATCTTCTTTTGATGAATATGATAATACTACTAAATATGTAAATATAATAAACGATTGGTTTAAAAGTATAGGTATAGTATTTAAAGAAATAGGTATTGTAGATAATAGAATATCTAAAGAAGAAGCAATTAACTTAATTAATAATACTGATATAGTATTATTAATGGGGGGAGATACCTTAAAACAAATTAAGTCTATAAAAGAATATAACTTAATAGATACCTTAAATAATAGAGAAGGTATAACTATTGGAATAAGTGCTGGCTCAATAAATATGGCTAAGCATGTAGTACTTGCTAAAGATGAAAGTGACAACATACCAGCAACTGTTTGTTATGAAGGTATAGGATTAACTAATGTTAATATAGAACCCCACTTTGATTTTATAAATATAGAACATAATAGAGATATATTTGAAGCATCATCACATGGTAAAATAGTATGTCTTCCTAATTCTTCATTCATAAGAATAGAAAATAACAAAGAAGAATATTATGGTTCTTACTATGTTATAGAAGATGGTAACTTAGAACAATCTGCTTATCCTTATGAAGAAATAAATCATTTAGGAACTACTACTTTAGAAACAGAAAGATTAACTCTTAGAAAAGCAGTTATGGAAGATGTAAATGAATTATTTTATATACAACTTGATCCTGAATTAAGAAGATATATGGGGCCTACTAAACTAGGAAAAAGTATAGATAGAGAACAATACTTCTTCAGTAAAATATTAGAAAGTTATAAAGAAATTAATTTCTATAGATGGACTATTGTAAGAAAAGAAGATAACAAAGTATTAGGATCTATTATGCTTAATATGCATGATGAAAAAGCAAAAATAGGCGGTATTGATTACTACTTAAGAAAAGATCAGTGGAATAAAGGTTACATGACTGAAGCTGCTAAAAAAGTTCTTGATTTTGCTTTTCAAGAACTTAAACTAAATAGAATTGAATCATGTGGTTCTAAAAACAATCCAGGTACTTATAAAGTAATGGAACATATTGGTCTTAAATATGAAGGACTAAGAAAAAAAGCTTATTTCTATTACTATGGTGGTATTCAAGACTTAGTATTATATGGCCTTACTAAAGAAGAATATGAAAAAGAGAACAAAAATAATTAATTTGTTCTCTTTTTTCTTTTTATAATCATTAACCTATCAATAAAATAATAAATATATCCAATACTTAAATAAATAACACCAACAAATAACATATTTAAAGTTACTGTAGTTGCGCCTAGTTTATCTATATCCATAAAAGGATATGGATAATTTGAAGTAGAATCCATTCCTATACCATTACCTAAAATAGCACTATTATATGCTACTATCATGTAGGCAGCAGGAGCTATTGTCCATATTATAGGACTATATACTTTAATAAAACCTTTCTTATCAAATAATATCCAGTCTAATACAGTCATAATAGGTATTACATAATGTAAACCTAAAAAGGACATGTTGTAAAAGGAATCAAATGAGAAAGACATACTAAGTACAAAATGCGCTACTATCAAAGTAAGAGTTATAGCCATAGTAGTTATTCCTTTTAATAAAGGAAACCACTCAACTAAAGTCTTCTTATTATAATTACGTATTAAATATACAATATCTAATATAAAATATATAACACATAATAAGTTACTTAAAGTAGTAAACATACTAAATATATTTAAATTTAAATTACCGTCTAATATGCCGGTAGTTGCTATTAATGAAAACGTACCAATTATACATAATACTGCTTTGTATATGATAGAAATCATTTTATTATTGATTTTCATACCATCACCACTATAATTATAGCATACAATAATTAACTTTAAGTGAACTCTCGATAAATAATTTTATACTTTACGTATAGTAGTATGCTATAATACCAAAAGAAAGAGGAGCATAAATGAATAATACAGTAAGAAATAATATAAGACAAGGATCTGTAGTACAAATAGTACTTAAGAAAGATCAAAGGACAGGAGTACTTACCAAGGGAGTAGTAGATAGGATTCTAACTAATAGCATGAATCACCCAAGAGGTATTAAAGTAATGCTTACTGATGGGCAAGTTGGCAGGGTGCAGAAGATAGAGAATTATTAAATTTATATAAAAATAAAGAAAAGGAGGTATGTTATGAAACTTTTTATTATTGGAAATGGATTTGATTTGGCGCACGGATTGCCCACAAAATATTGGGATTTTAGAAAGTATTTAGAAAAAGTAGACCCTGAATTTATAGCTTCTTTTGAAGGGCATTATGATATTTATCCAAATATACCAGAAAATGAAAAAATAAATTTGTTTTGGAATAATTTTGAGGCGAATCTTGCCAATATAGATGAAGATAATATAATAAGCAATGCTGTGAGCATAGAAATGGGTTTGGAGAGTGGTGATATTGGTATAATGGATACTCTATATATGTATTTTGGTGATGAGTATGGTTATATTAAATTGCTAGCACAATATTTAAAAAAATGGATAGAAACAATTAATATTAATGAAATTAAACCCAAAACAAAATTTATACAAAAAGATTATAATGCATTATATATAACATTCAATTATACAACAGTTCTAGAAAATATTTATAAAATTAATGAAAAAGAAATTATACATATTCATGGTTCAGTGCGGGAGCAAGATGATGAACCAATCTTAGGACATGGTAATGAAGTGAGGATTAATAAAATACGAAAAGAACTTGCAGAATCTGAAAAAATATTTGATGAAAAAATGATGAGTATTTGTAAAGTACTTAGCGATTATTATGCAGAGACCCACAAAAATGTTAAAAAATATATGTATAAACTAAATTATTTGATTAATAAGGATATAGATGAAATTATTGTTATAGGTCATTCAATTTCAGGTGTAGATATGCCATATTTTAAATTTATTGAGGCAATTACACAAAGTAGCGCTAAATGGAGCGTATATTACCATGATTTTAAAGAAAAAGAGAGAATAATAGCAAGTTTAAAAAGTGTAGGAGTAGATGATAGTCGTATCACAATGATGAAATCAATAGACTTTTTTAATGTATAATATTATACTGAAATCAAAACAATTATTCATTTAGATAACTAATATACAATAAATAAGTAAATATTTATTAGAGGTGAAGTAAAAAACTAATTTTAATGTTATAATTATTATGGAATTTAAAAAGAATCAAAGTTTTGGGAGGAAATAAAATGAATAATAAAAAAGAACAAGAAAGAGAAGAATTACATAGAACAATTTGGAAAATAGCTAATGAACTTAGAGGTTCAGTAGATGGATGGGATTTTAAACAATATGTCTTAGGATTACTATTTTATAGATTTATATCTGAAAACTTGCAAGATTATATAAATATGGGAGAACGTAGGTCTGGAAATAATTCTTTTGATTATGCTAATATATCAGATGAACAAGCCGAATTAGCTAGAGTCGAAACTCTACAAGAAAAAGGTTTTTATATATTACCAAGTGAATTGTTTGTTAATGTTAGAAAAAAAGCTAAAAATGATAATGATTTAAATATAACACTAAGTAATATATTTAATAATATTGAAAATTCAGCAAAAGGAACCATTTCAGAAAAAGATATGAAAGGTTTATTTGCAGATTTGGATGTTAACAGCGCCAAATTAGGAAATACAGTAAAAGAAAGAAATGAAAAACTGGTTAAACTTTTAGACTCTATTGGAGAATTAAAACTAGGCAGTTATGGTGATAATACCATAGATGCTTTTGGCGATGCTTATGAGTTTTTAATGACAATGTATGCTTCTAATGCTGGTAAATCTGGAGGTGAATTTTTTACACCTCAAGAAGTAGGAGAATTATTAGCAAAAATTACAGTTATGGGGAAAAATGAAGTTAGAAGAGTTTATGACCCTGCCTGTGGTTCAGGTTCTCTACTTTTGAAATTTGCTAAAGTTTTGGGCAGAGAAGATATTCAATATTTTGGTCAAGAAATAAATTTAACTACTTATAATTTATGTAGAATAAATATGTTTTTACATAATATTAATTATAATAAATTTAATATTGAAAGAGGAGATACTTTACTAGAACCTAAGCATTGGGATGATGAACCTTTTGATGCCATAGTATCTAACCCTCCATATTCTATTAAATGGGATGGTAAAAATAATCCTTTGTTAATTAATGATCCAAGATATGCACCTGCTGGCGTTTTGGCGCCTTCTTCTAAAGCTGATTTAGCTTTTACTATGCATATTTTATCATGGTTATCACAAAATGGAACAGCTGCTATAGTAGAGTTTCCAGGTGTATTATATAGAGGCGGATCAGAGCAAAAGATTAGAAAATATTTAGTAGACAATAATTTTGTTGATGCTGTTATTCAATTACCTAGTGATTTATTTTTTGGAACCACTATAGCAACATGTATTATTATTCTTAAAAAAAATAAAAACGATAACAATATTTTATTTATTGATGCATCTCTAGAATGTGTTAGAAATACTAATAAAAACAAGTTATCAGAAGATAATATTACTTATGTTTTATCTTTATTAAAAAACAGAAAAAATGAAGATAATAAAGCTTTTTTAGCTACTTATAATGAAATAAAAGAAAATGATTATAATATAACAGTTAATTCATATTTAAAAATAGATAAACAACAAGAAGAAGTAGATATAAAAGAACTTAATAAAAAAATCGGAGAAATAGTATTAAATCAAAATAGAATAAGAATTGACTTAGATAAAATTATATTGGAATTAGAGGATAATTCTAATGAATAAGATAGAAAAATTAATTAAAGATTTGTGCCCTAATGGCGTAAAATATAAGAAACTTACTGATGTTACTGAACTAAGTGCAGGCGCAAGAATTACAAAAGCAATGATGATGAATGATAATGAGTACCCTGTTGTAGGTGGTGGAATTTTACCTACTGGGTTTTACTATTGCTATAACAGGGAGCATTGTATAACAATTTCTAGAGCAGGTAGTGCGGGTTTTGTAAATTGGCAGGAGCAAAAATTTTGGGCAACAGATGTTTGTTTTACAGCTATTCAAAAATTTGCAGATATAAATATAAAATTTGTATATTATTGCTTAAAGAATGCGCAAAGTGATTTACAAGAACACATTTATGGTGGGTCAATGCCAAAATTAGAAAAAAATTACTTATGGAACTATTTAATACCAATTCCTCCTTTGAAAATTCAAAATGAGATAGTTAAAATATTAGATGAATTTGTTAAACTAGAGGTAGAACTAGAGGCACAACTAGAGGCAGAACTAGAGGCGAGAAAGAAGCAATACAACTTTTACCGTGCAAGATTACTTGAAGGACATACAAGTTTTGTTAAACTGAATGAGGTATGCAATAGTATAAAGTCTGGAAAGAATAGTAATAGAACACAAGAAGGAAAATATTCGGTGTATGGTTCAACTGGATTGATCGCTAAATCTGATAATTATGCTTATGATAATGAACAAATTCTTGTGGCCAGAGTTGGAGCAAATGCAGGATTAGTAAATATAGTAAATGGTAAATACGATGTTTCTGACAATGCCTTAATACTGGATGTTAACTCTAAGTATAATTTGAGATACATATATTATTACTTAGTAAATCTCAATTTGAATAAGTATACAAAAGGTGGTGGTCAACCATTACTAACTGGCGGTCAATTAAAGTTATTGGAAATTCCAGTACCGTCTTTAGAAGTACAACGACGAATAGTAAATATATTAGACAAATTTGATAAATTAGCAAATGACATCAAAGATGGTTTGCCTGCTGAAATAGAAATGCGTAGAAAGCAATATGAATATTATAGAAATAAACTATTATCTTTTGAGGAGGTAAAACATGAGCAATGTAAATGTAATATCTGAAAATGATGATTCTACTGTCATAAGTGATTATAAAGGTTCAAATGATAGAAGTAAAAGTTATCAAAGTGAGGAACAATTAGAAAAAGAGTTTATTAAAACCTTACAAGAACAATCATATGAATACTTAAAAATAAATAGTGAAGAAGAATTGATTGCTAACCTAAGACATCAATTAGAAAAACTAAATAATTATAAACTTAGTGATAAAGAATGGGGTTATTTATTTAATAAAATTTTATCTAATAAGACTAATGGAGTATTAGAAAAAACTAGATTAATTCAAGAAGATAATATTCAAACCATTGATTTAGATGATGGCTCTAAGAAAAATATTTATTTAATAGACAAAGATAACATTCACAACAATTTTTTACAAGTTATTAACCAATATGAAAATAGCGGAGTAAGAGATAATAGATATGATGTAACTATTTTGGTAAATGGTTTTCCTATGATACATCTTGAACTTAAAAGAAGAGGAATTGATATCAGAGAAGCTTTTAATCAAATTAATAGATATCAAAGAGATTCTTTTTGGGCAAATAGTGGATTATATGATTATATACAAATATTTGTAATAAGTAATGGTACTTATACCAAATATTATTCAAATACAACAAGAGATTTACATTTAAAATCAAATACAAAGAAAACAGCTAATACTTTTGAATTCACTTCATATTGGGCTGAACAACATAATAATGCTATTATAGATCTAATAGATTTCGCTAAAACTTTCTTTGCTAAGCATACTATATTAAGTATTATAACTAAATATTGTATATTTACTTCAGATAATACTTTATTAGTAATGAGACCTTATCAAATAGTAGCAACAGAAAAAATAATTAATAAAATTAATATTGGATTTAATTATAAATATTATGGAAGTATAAAAGCTGGTGGGTATGTTTGGCATACAACGGGTAGTGGTAAAACTTTAACAAGTTTTAAAGTTTCACAGTTAGCTAGTAAACTAGATTTTATAGATAAAGTATTGTTTGTTGTTGACAGAAAAGATTTAGATTATCAAACAATGAAAGAATATGATAAATTTAAAAAAGGTGCAGCTAACTCTAATATAAGTACTAAGGTATTAGAAGATCAATTAAGAGATAACAATTCTAAAATAATAATTACAACTATTCAAAAATTAGATAATTTTATTAAAAAGTATCCAAATCATGAGGTGTTTAATAAACAAGTAGTATTTATATTTGATGAGTGTCATAGATCGCAGTTTGGAGATATGCATAAAAATATAATTAATAAATTTAATAAGTATTATATATTTGGATTTACAGGGACACCTATATTTGCAGCTAATTGTAAAACAACTAAAGGAATTATGCAAACAACAGAACAAGTATTTGGAGATAAACTTCATACTTATACTATTGTTAATGCAATTAATGATAAAAATGTATTACCATTTAGATATGAATATGTAAAGACTATTGAAATGAAAGATGCAGTCGCTGATGAGAAGGTAAATGCAATTAATACAGAAAGAGTCCTAGCATCAAAGGAACGTATAGGTTTGATAGTTAATTACATAATAGAACACTTTAGCACTAAAACTAAGACTAATGAAATTTATGTTCATAATACATTAAGTAATGTAATTGATGTGGCAAAAAATAATAGGACTAAAGAACTAAAAGAAAAAAGAAATGTAAATGGTTTTAATTCAATATTTGCTGTTTCGTCGATAGAAATGGCTAAAAAATATTATCAATCATTTAAAGTTGATACTAATCATAATCTTAAGGTAGCTCTTATTTATAGTTTTGGTGTTAATGATGAAGTAGCTGATGGTCTTGAAGATGAAAATTCTGAGTCTACTGAAAACTTGAACAAAAGTGATAGAGATTACTTAGATTCAGCTATTAATGATTACAACAAATTATTTGGTACAAGCTATGATACATCAAGTGAAAAATTCCAAAACTACTATAAGGATGTATCTCTAAGAATGAAAAATAAAGAGATTGATATTTTAATAGTAGCTAATATGTTTTTGACAGGATTTGATGCAACAACATTAAATACTTTATGGGTCGATAAAAACTTAAAATATCATGGTCTAGTACAAGCATTTTCCAGAACTAATAGAATACTTAATTCAGTTAAAACATTCGGTAATATTGTATGTTTTAGAGATCTAGAAAAGGAACTAAATGAAGCTTTAGCCTTATTTGGTGATTCTAATGCCTCTAGCATAGTTTTACTTAGAACATATGAAGAATATTATAATGGTTATGAAGATAATGGCAAAAAGTTTATAGGTTATAAAGACTTAGTAGAAAATCTTAGAAATAATTATCCAGTAGGAAAAGTGGTTTTGGGGGAAAATAATCAAAAAGAATTTATTAAGCTATATGGTTTAGTATTAAAGACAATAAATATTTTATCTTCATTTGATAAATTTGAAGAAGATGACTTATTAAGTAAAAGAGATATTCAAGATTATCATTCTACTTATATTGATTTATATAATGGCTTTAGAATTGTTAATAAAGGAGATAAAGTTGATATAACTGATGATATTGTGTTTGAAATGGAATTAGTAAAACAAATAGAAGTAAATATTGATTACATTTTAACTTTAATAGAACAATATCATGAAAGCAATATGCAAAATAAAGAAATATTACTTTCAGTTAATAAAGCAATAATGTCTAGCCCCGATTTAAGGAATAAAAAAGATTTAATAGAAGAATTTATAAATTCATTAAATGGATCAACTAATGTATATAGTGATTTTGCAAATTTTATGAATAGTAAAAAGAGGGAAGAACTCGATAATATTATTAATGAAGAAAATCTTGACAAAGACAAAACTTATTTATTTATTAGAAAGTCATTTGAGAATGGAATTGTGGAAACAAATGGAACAGAAGTTGCTTCTATTCTTCCTCCAATGTCTAGATTTGATATAAATAATGATAGAGCTAATAAGAAGAAAAAAGTTGTGGATAGATTATTAGAATTTTTCGATAAATTTTTTAGTATATCTAGTGATAAATTTTAAAAATCAGCAAATTTGCTTGATTTTTTTTGTTTTTAAGCATATAATATAATTACCTAAAAGGTAATCAGAAAGGAGGCAATTGATTTGATCTTAAATGTGCATGATAATAAAGTTAAAAAAATTTTAGATGACCCCAAGAAGATAATTAAAAAAATCGGTTCTGATAGAACTAAAATGCTAAAAAAAAGATTTAATCAATTGCGGGCAACAAATAATTTTAAAGAATATTTGGATATTGGGATTGGTAAACCACATCCTTTAACATGTAATTTAAATAATTTATATGGTATACATCTTGATGCAAATTATAGGTTAGTGGTTCAACCAATAACTGAAAGTTTTGATGACGATTCTTTAAGAAAATGTAAAACTATAGATATAAAAGGAGTGTTAGAATATCATGATGGAAAATGTGAATGGCTTATCCCTTGATTTAATTATACATCCAGGTGAAACGATTAGAGAAGTAATTGATGATCGAGATATTAATCAAGAGGAATTAGCAGTGAGAACTGGATTTTCTCCAAAACATATAAGTGAAGTTTTAAGAGGTAAAAAAAGTATTTCATCTAATTTTGCATTGAATTTAGAGTATGCTTTGGATATACCTTCAAGTTTTTGGATGAATTTGCAAAGTATATATGATAAAGAAATTTTAGAATTTGAGAAAATGAATGAGGTAGATACAGGTGAATTGATTGTACTAGATGAGTTAAAAGAGATTGTAGATTTTTGTGAGTCTAAAAAAATCGTTAATTCATCCTCAAAGAAAGCAATAAAAGTTTTAAATATGAGACGTTTCTTTAATTTGAATAATTTACAATGTATTCCAAATCTGCCGTTTCAAAAAGTGGCTTTTAGGGGTAGCAATAAAGCTAAATTAAATATATACGTTTTATATGCTTGGCAAAAAATTTGTCAATATTATACTGAAGATATTAAGTTAGATAATGAACTTGATGTGAATAAACTTAAAAATAGATTTTTTGATATTAAAAGAACTATGTTTTTAGAACCAAATGAAATGATAAAAAGTTTAAAAGGGATTTTTAGTGAATGTGGAATTGTATTTGATGTTGTTAAACATTTTAAAGGAGCTCCTGTTCAAGGATTTATAAAGAAAGAAAAAAATAAAATAATTTTATGCATGACAATAAGACAATCTTTTTCTGATATATTTTGGTTCACTCTTTTTCATGAAATAGGACATATAGTAAATGACGATTGCGAAGATAAATTTATAGATTATAGTTTTGTTGACAGTGATATAGAAAAAAGAGCTAATGAATTTTCTAGAAATGTATTAATAGATGAAGATGAATATGCTAAATTTCTTAAAACAACATCTTTAACATATGAAAATATAAAGGAGTTTGGACAAAAGCAAAACGTGATTCCAGGTATTGTTATAGGTAGAATTCAAAATGATACAGGTGATTACTCGTTTATGGCAAAATATAAAGAAAGATATAAATGGTCAAATTAATTTGACAAACAACACCTGAATTTATTAAAAAAAACACCAGTAATTATTGGCGTTTTTTTTACATATTCATTTGAAATAATAATAAAGTATGTGCCAAATTAAAATAGTAGAAATTTGTATGAAAATAACAAAAGAAGATTATAGGAATAGTAAAAAATAAGTAATATAATAAAAAAATATGATTTATCAAATCATGTTGTTATTAGTAAATATAAGAGTAAACAAGTTATATGTTAACTCTTTTTTTCTTACATTGAACATAATGAAATTTTATTTAGCAAATTACTATCTTTACAAATTTTTAATCGTATATTATAATATCTCAAGAAGGAGTGATTACTATGTATAGTATAAATCACGTTATCATGTATACAACAAGTAATCACATCTCTTAATTAATTTATAAAAATTATATTAAGCAGGTGTGATGTTTTCATTGTGCCTGCATCCAAAACCATATGGATGTATTTTCCATATGGTTTTTAATATATAAAGGAGTGAGTAATATGATAGATATAAATATAAGTAAATTAACTAAATCCTATGGATTTAATAATATATTAGATAATATAAGTTTAGAAATAAACAAGAGTGAAAGAGTTTCTATAGTAGGAGATAATGGTGCTGGTAAAAGTACATTACTAAAAATTATGGCAAAAGAAGAAACGGTAACTAGCGGCACTATTGCTATTCGAAGTGGTGCTACTATAGGAATGTTATATCAAATACCAGATGTAGAAGAAAATATAAAAGTATTAGATATATTATATAGAAGTGTTAAAGAAATATTTGATATAGAAGATAAATTAAAAAAATATGAAAATAAAATGCAAGAAGCAACGGGAAAACAATTAGAAAAGATATTAAATAGCTATAGTATCTTACAAGAAAAGTATATAAGTATGGGTGGATATGAAGTAAGTGAAAAAATTGGTAGAATTGTAACGGGATTTAAAATAGAAAATTTACTTAATAGTATTTTCAATACATTAAGTGGTGGTGAAAAGACAATAGTAAGTCTAGCTGCTTTAATGATTAAAAGCCCGGACATACTACTTTTGGATGAACCCACTAATCACTTAGATATAGATACTTTAGAGTGGTTAGAAGGTTATTTAAAAGGATATAAAGGTACTATTGTAATAGTGTCACATGATAGATACTTTTTAGATAGAATAAGCACTAAGACTATACTTATAGAAAATGGATGTGTAGAAATATTTAATGGTAACTATAGTTATTATTTAGAAGAAAAAGAGAAAAGAATAATTTTAGAATTTAAAAATTATAATGATCAACAAAAACAGATAAATGCAATGAAAGCAGCAATAAAAAGACTGCAAGAATGGGGAAGAATTGGGGATAATGAACGATTCTTTAAACGAGCTAAATGTATGCAAAATAGATTAGATAAGATGGAAAAAACAAACAAACCATTGTTCAAAAAAGAATTGCTAATTAACTTTGACATGAATTTAAGGTCGGGTAAAGAAGTAATTATGGTAAAAGACCTAAACATACAGTATGATAAAGTATTATTTAACCATGCTAATACATTAATAAGATTTGGGGAACATGTTTGTCTAATAGGAAACAATGGCACTGGCAAAAGTACACTTATAAAAGCATTGTTGAATGGTAATGATAGTATTAAACTTGGGACTAATTTAAATATTGGGTATATACCTCAAGAAATACATTTTGAAGATGAAAATAAATCGGTTCTAGAAATTGCAAGACAAGATTACATAGGAGATGAACAACATCTAAGATCTTCACTATATAAATTTATGTTTTATGGTGAGAATATACAAAAGAAAGTCGGCAAAATATCGGGAGGAGAAAAAGTAAGATTAATGTTATTTTGCTTAATACAAAAGAAAGCTAATTTACTTATATTAGACGAACCCACTAATCATATAGATATAGTGACAAGAGAGATATTAGAAACTGCATTAAATGATTATAATGGTACAATGCTATTTATATCTCACGACAGATACTTTATTAATAAGGTGGCTGAGAAGATAGTAGCAATAGAGGATGCTAAGTTAGTTGAATATCCTGGAGATTATGATTATTACAAAAACATAATGCAAAAATTGTAGAAAAATGTTATAATTAATTTAATTAAAGGGCTCGTAAAGACTTTGAAAGTTTTTATGGGCTCTTTTGTTGTATGGAGAGTGTAAAAATGAAAAATAATTATTTAGTAAATAGTTTGGGGGAAAAACAATGATAACTGAAGTTCCAGAGTTTGTAACAGGAGTAGAAATTTTTAAAGATAGAAAATATAAATATCCAAATTTTCAAAGGGCATACTCGTGGGAAACTGAACAAATAGACACTTTTTTAGATGATTTACTTACAAAATCATTAAAAAACGATTACTATTTGGGCACTATATATTATATAAAAGGGTCAAATGAAGTAATACATATAATTGACGGACAACAAAGAATAACTACTTTATTTCTATTAATAAATGCGATAAGGATGGTAAATGAAAAAAAATATTTAACTTTAAATATTAAAATGATTGATGAAAACAATGAAGCAATTTTCGATAGTGCTAGTGCTACACCATTTAGCAGAATATTATTTTCTGGAACGATCGTAGAAATTGAAAGACAGTTTAGAAGAGAAAATAGTATAAATTTAACAAAAATGCAGATGCTTATTAATCAAAAATATATTAATAAAAAGGTTGAAGATAATGTTCATTTTTATACTAACAATATAAAAAAAATTTTAAATAATATTAAATTTTTATTTTTAAATTGCGAAGATCTGGCTACTTCGTCAACAATATTTGAAAATATTAATTCAAAAGGTTTAAAACTAAATAATACAGATATAATTAAAAATGCATATTTTTCAAGAATTGATACTTTAGAAAGCACAGATGATTTTGAGTCAAGAAAGTATAATTTATGGCTTTCTATAGAAAATCATATTTTTAATAAAGACAATCTACATAGTTTAGATTTAGATTCCTCATATGTTAAACAGAAGACAACAAAATTCAAAAGTAATCTGGAGAGCATCTTTGTAATATATTATCAATTGAAGTATAATAGTAAATATGTAAAAACAAATTATAATTTGGCCAATACATATATATATAATATGGAAAAGATAAAAATAGATACTTCAGATGCTTTATTATTAGAATTATCAGAAATTAATGATTTGGCTAAGGCTTCAAAATACATATTTAATTCAAACGAAACGGTGCCAGGAGTAGAAGTGAACAATATTCAAAGAGTTTTTAATTTTTTTGATTTACTTGGAATTAAAGTACATTATCCTCTATCAATAGCAGTATATTACAATATTTTAATAAAAAATAAATTTAAGCAGGAATTACAGCAACTCGAAAAAATTTTTGAAAAATTGGCACTATTTCATTTTATATACAATTCTGTATCATCTTCTTTACCATCCAAGCCAGAAAAAGCATATATGAGAATAGCGTCAAATTTATATTTAAATCAATTGTCTTATAATGAACTTGAAAAGGAAATAGTTGATAACTTCTTTTCAAATAATTATAATTTTAATGAGATAGAAATTTATAATAAATTTGATCATATGTTATTTACACTAGATCGAAAAAAGGAAATCAAAAAAAGCATAGATAATGTTACCATGAAAGAATACAAAATGTTTGATTCTTCTAATGAAATAAAATATATATATGAATTATTAGAAAAAAAACTCAGAGATGATCATAGTCATAGTATTGCGATTGAGAGTGTAGAGCACATCAATAATTTTAATGAGATGAATATTGACTATAAGTCTTTTAAAGTTGGTAATTTATTACCTCTTGAAAAAGAGTTGAATAAGTTATGTGAGAATCAAAAAGTACAAGAGAAAATTTTGTACTATAAGCAAAGCAGATATATGCTTGTTAAAGAATTTGTTAATATATATGAAAAAAATAACTCTAATTGGTATGAAGAATGGTTAAAATATCTATCCCATCTTTTCATCGTTGCAATAACAGATAAAAAATAATTAAAAAGTGTTAGGAGTGTAGTATGAAACCGATTTTAAAATGGGCCGGGGGAAAAAGACAGTTATTACAACAAATAATTAGTAAAATAAATACCCTAAATGGAGAATACGGTACTTATTATGAGCCGTTTATTGGCGGCGGTGCAGTTTTCTTTGAATTGGAACCAAGAAGAGCCATTATTAATGATTACAATTGGGAATTAGTTAATTTATATAAAGAAATAAAAGATAACCCGCAAAAAATTATAGATTTTTTATTTCAATTGCAAAAAGAAAGTGATGAGAGAAAGTTTTATGAAATTAGAGCAATAGATAGAAAAAATAATTGGCCTCTAGATAATAAATCTTATATGGCTGCGAGAACAATATATTTAAATAAAAATTGTTTCAATGGATTATACAGAGTTAATAAAGCTGGACAATTTAATGTTCCATATGGAAAAAACAGATTTTCTTCAGAATCAATTAATGTTGAAAATATATGTAGTATTAGTGATTTTTTAAATACAAATAATATTACTATAAAACAAGGTGATTTTGAAGAAGCTTGTAAGTATGCAAGGAGAGGCTCATTGGTTTATTTTGATCCCCCTTATGATATTGTTTCCGAAACTTCTAAATTTACTGAATATACAAATATTGGATTTGGAATTAAAGAACAAGAAAGATTAAAAAAATTAGTTGACAAATTAACTAGAAGAGGTGTTTATGTTATTTTAAGTAATTCTAAAACAGATTACATATGCAACCTTTATAATGAATATGAACCTTTTACTGAAATCATTTCTGCAAATAGAATAATTAACTCTAATATTAAGCTTAGAGGCAAAGTAAATGAAGTATTAATAGATAATTTTTTTATTGTTAATAATTTTCTAAACAGAGAACATATAGAAAACAATGAATAACTGTTGTGTTTGATAAATTTTTTTATAAAAAACTTCTAAATAATATTGAATGCATACATCAAAGTATAAGATAAGTATGTTTAGATTGTTTATTTTTAGTTTTATATGTTATAATAATTTAAAAATAGTACCAACTTCATTTTTAATGATGAAGTAGGTTCTATTTTTTTATGGAGGTTTTATGATAAACAATGAGGCATTAAAAATTTTACAAAAAAACTATGGTTGGATAGTTGCACTCATTACTGGTGTTGGAATAATAACTATAAATGTACTTAAATTTATAGAGTATATTACTAGCAACATTTATTTTTCATATTATGGAATTGATAGAAATTTTTATCAATATAATAACAGGGGATTCATATTTGATCTTTGCTTTTCTATTTTATTTATGTTTGCTTTTTATTCTCTATGTTATTGCTATAAAGAGATTTATTTAATTTTTACAAATAAATTAAAAAAGAAGAAAACATTATTTTTAAATTTAGCAATAATTATATTTTCAAATATTTATGTTTTACTAGCTTTTAATGATGGCTTTAATCTGATGGAGTCAATAATTTGTTTCTTTTTCTTAGTAGTACTAGAAATAATATCGGCAATTATAATTAGTAAAACTTTGGACAAATCTCAAGATGATTCCTATGCTAAGAACAATATTAATGAAATAAAATCGTATTTGAAATTATTTCCATTTTTAATTATAATTATGATTTTTTGCATGTCATTAAAATCTGTTATTGAGTTAAGAATGCAAACAGAATTTAGGATAATAAATAACAATAAAGTGATTGTATATTCAACAGAAGATTATTTTTTAACACTTGATTGTGCTATATTAAAAGATGGCGAATTAAAAATTTACAAGGGAACTCAAGAAAAGATAAAAAATGAAAATATACATAGTGTAATAACTGATTTTTCGAAGATTGATGTAGACTACAAAAAAACAAATTAATTTCTCATTTTCCTAATTTTACCTATTGCAATTTAAATAGTCTTATATTATACTTATGGAGACGTTTTGCAAAAACCACATAATGTAAATAAACATAACTACATGAAAATGTGGTTTTTTGCGTTGTTGAAGGGAGTTGAAAAAAATGTCATTCATCGAGGTAAAGAACATAAGTAAAACTTTTAAAGTGCCAGTTAGAAATGCTGGACTGAAGGAAACTATGAAGTCTTTCTTTCATCGCAAGTACAATTATGTACATGCAGTAAAGGATATATCCTTTAATATTGAACAGGGAGAAATAGTAGGTTACATAGGTCCTAATGGAGCTGGTAAAAGTACTACTATTAAGATTCTAAGTGGTATCTTAACACCCAATACTGGAACAGCTAGTATTGATGGTATGATACCATGGACGAACCGCACCAAATATGTAAAAAATATTGGTGTAGTATTTGGTCAAAGAAGTCAGTTATGGTGGGATATACCTGCTGAAGATACTTTTGATCTATTATGCGAAATGTATAAACTAGATAAACAGGAGTATCAAAAGACTAAAGAAGAATTAGTAGAAAAGTTAAACTTAAAAGAAATCATTAAGATGCCAGTTAGACAGCTCAGTTTAGGTCAAAGAATGCGTTGTGAGATTGCCGCCTCATTACTTCACAAACCTAAAATACTCTTCTTAGACGAGCCTACAATAGGTTTAGATGCCGTATCTAAGAAAGTAGTTCGTGATTTTATTAAAAAGATAAATCAAGAACAAAATGTAACTGTTATTTTGACTACTCACGATATGAGTGATATTGAAGCTCTCGCTAAAAGAATAATACTTATAGGAAAAGGAAAGGTATTATATGATGGATCACTTACTAAACTTAAAAGAAAATATGATACAGAAAGTTTTGTAACTATAAGTACTAAAAGTAAACTTCCTAACTTAAAGAAGAAAGGCATTATTTCAAGAACTAAAGTACCTGATGGCTATAAATTTGTTATTGATATTAAAGTAATAGATATTTCATCTTTCTTAAATTATTTATCGGATAAGATAAATATTGATGATGTTGAAATAGATAAACAGAATGTAGACGATATAATTATTAAGTTATATCAGGAATTTCAAATATGAGACCATATTTATCTATATTTAAATTAAAGTTCATAACAAATTTACAGTATAGAACAGCAGCTTTAGCAGGTTTTTGTACTCAGATATTTTTTGGATTAGTATTCATAATGGTATATCTAGCATTTTATCAATCTAATTCTAATAGTGTATCTATGGATTTTAGTCAGTTAGTAACTTACATATGGTTACAACAAGGATTTTATGCTTTAATATATCTTTACTATAAAGATAAAGATATTATTAACATGATTAAATCAGGTGATGTATCTTATGAGTTATGTAGACCACAAAATATATATTTTAAGTGGTATGCTAAAATATATGCATCTAAACTAGCGGATGTATTATTAAGATTTGCTCCGCTTTTAATAATTGCTTTTCTTCTACCAAGTCCAATTAAGTTATCACTACCTAGTAGTACACTTTCTTTAATACTATTTATAGTAGCGCTTATTATGTCATCATTCTTAGTAACTGCTGTTATAACTTTATATCATATATTAACTTTCTATACTTTAGAATCAGATGGAGTAATAGGTATGTTTGTTACTGTTTCAGAAGTATTTTCTGGAGCAGTAGTGCCACTTCCATTCTTTCCATCATTCTTAAGAAAAGTAGCAGATATATTACCATTTCATTACATAGCAGATTTACCTTTTAGGGTATACTCCGGTAATATAGCTAGCAGTAGTTGTTATCCACTACTACTACAAGAATTAATATGGATAATAGTTATTATAGTACTAGGATATTTTTTAACTAAGAATGCTATTAAAAGAGTAGTAGTACAGGGAGGTTAGTATGAAGTTATATTTATATTATTTAAAGATGCATCTTAAATCAAAGATGCAATATAAAATATCTTTTATATTATCATTCATATCTCAAATATTTGTTTTCTTTACCTATTATTTTATTATAATAGCGTTATTTCAAAAGTTTAATAATATAAAAGGTTTCACCATATATGAAGTTCTTCTTACCTTTGCAGTAATTCAATTTGGTTATGCATTTAATGAGACATTTTCAAGAGGTATAGATCACTTTGATAAACTTATAATTAAAGGAGAATACGATAGAATCTTAATAAGACCAAGAAACTTATTATTACAGGTTCTTGGTTATGAAATAGATTATACTAAGATTTGTAAAATACTACAGGCTATAGTAGTATTAGTTATTGCTATTATTAATATTGATGTAGTATGGGATATTAATAAAGTTATTACTTTAATATTGATGCTTATATCATCAATATTAATATTCTTTGGAATATTCTTAATAGCAGCATCTTACTGCTTTGTAACAGTACAAGGATTAGAAGTAAGAAATGTATTTACAGATGGTGGTAAGCATATGGCTCAGTATCCAATAGGGATATTTAATAAAGGATTTATATGGTTTTTTACATTTATAATACCATATGCTTTTGTTAATTATTATCCGCTTTTATATATACTTGGAAGATCAGATAATCAGTTATATATGTTTAGTCCGTTTCTAGTAATAATCTTCTTATTAGTATCTTTTATCGCCTTTAAAATGGGTAGTAAAAGATATACTAGTGTAGGTTCTTAAAGAGTATACTTTTATGCTCTTTTTTCTTCATTGTGATATAATTAATATGAGGTGGGTATATGTTTGAATACAATACAAAAGTATTAATGGTGAAGCTATATTCGGGTGGTTATGTAAAAGAATATGGAATTGATTATGCACATGAAAAGTTGAATTTAGAAAATAACAAGGGCAAATATTATGGTTTGGTCCCTGGTTGGAATGATGCAGGTGAATTGAAATGTGTAGCAATTGAAAAAATTGATAAGTCTGCAAAAAATAGTAAATATATTGATGATGTATTAGTTGTATACGTTCAAAAAACAACTGGTTCAAATGTAGAAATAGTAGCCTATGGTAAGAATTCTATAGTATATAGGAATCCACAAAGTGGAAAAGGTTTGAACAGAATTATGGAGGATCCTGTAAATCTGCAATTAAATTGTGTTGACTATCATATTGTTACTAATGCAAATGATATGAGAACAAAGTTTAAATATAGTTTAATCATTGATTATAACAAATATGAGAAATTATATAATATGTTTAGGTCTCAAAGATCATATTTAGATAATCCAAGTGATATGACAAAAATTTCTGATTACCAAAAATTAAAGAAGCAAATTATAGATTATATTAATAATTGTGAGAATGATTGCGAAGATGAAATTTTGCATGAAGAGTTAGAAACAATCCCAGTAGATCCAAATGACCTAAAAAAAGGTTCTGGTAGTTGTTTTCAAAAAATGAAAACCCAATCAACATCGAATGGCGGAGTTTTAAAAAAAAGTGCCAAGGTATCAAAATTAGCTTTAGAGCTTTCCAACTACGAGTGTGAATTTGACAAAAATCACACAACTTTTATAACGCAAACTGGTAAGCAATACATGGAAGGTCACCACCTTATAAGATGTACTCAAACTATAGCTGATAAAATGTGGGATAAGTATAATAGAAGCATTGATGATGAAAATAATATTGTTTCTTTATGCCCAATATGCCATAGAAGGATACACTATGGAAATCAAAAAGAAAAAGAAGAAATAATCAAAAAATTATATGATCAACAAATAGAAAAATTAAGAAGTATAGAAATTGATATTACTTTAGATGAGTTATACAAGATATATGATTTATAACAAAAATAATAAGTATTTCATTTTATATAGTAAACAAAATATATGATACTAGTATAAAATATTGACACTAGCAAATATTAATAATATAATATAAGTAACTTTTATCAAGAATGAGGGAGAGAGTTAGCTCAATGAACTCATACCAACCTGCTTCTGCAAGGTGGTAATGCTAACAACGATGATGGGTATTTATAATTAAAATATAAAAACTCATTCATGAGTTTTTTTCTTTTTGATAAAGGAAGAAGGAGGAGTTTTTATGAAATATTATTTTACTAGTGAATCAGTAACAGAAGGGCATCCAGATAAGATTTGTGATAAGATTGCAGATAAGATATTAGATGAAGCTTTAGCTATTGATAAGTACAGTAAAATGGCTGTTGAAGCCACAATCAAAGATAATCTAATACTTATATATGGAGAAGCTAATACTAAGGCTAAATTAGATTATGAAAAGATTGCTAAAGAAGTTGTCAAAGACATTGGTTATACTGAAGAGTTCGAAGTTATAATCAAAGTTAGTGGACAATCTTTAGAAATCAATCATGCTGTAGTTAAAGATGAAATATGTGCAGGTGATCAAGGCATTATGTTTGGATATGCTTGTGATGAGACAAAGGAGTATATGCCTCTTGCAATAGTACTAGCAAGTAAACTTGCAAAGCAACTAACAAAGGTTAGAAAAGAAGATAATAATAGTCCACTTAGACCAGATGGTAAGACAGAAGTAACCGTAGAATATATGGATAATATACCTACTAGAATAGATACTATTATTATTGCATCTCAGCATATAGAGTCTATTTCTAAAGAAGATTTAGATAACTATATAATCAATAATGTAATTAAGAAAATAGTACCATCATCTTTAATGGATGATGATACTAAAATATTAATTAATACTAGTGGTTCATTTATTATAGGAGGACCATTTGGTGATTCAGGAACTACAGGCAGAAAAATAATAGTTGATACCTATGGTGGATATTCTAGAGTAGGTGGTGGATGTTTTAGTAGTAAAGATCCATCTAAAGTAGATAGAACAGCTGCATATTACTGTAGATATGTTGCTAAGAATGTAGTAGCGCATAATCTAGCTAGCAGATGCGAACTACAAGTTAGTTATGCTATTGGTCAAAGTAAACCAATATCATTATTTATAGAAACATTTGGTACTAATAAAGTATCAATAGAAGAAATATATTCTTATATAAGTAATAACTTTGATTTTACTTTATCTAATATGATAGAAGAATTAGATTTATTAAAACCAATATATTATCATTTTGCAGCATATGGACACTTTGGTAGATTAGATTTAAATCCTACATGGGAGAAAAAGAAGTGAAAAATTGACAGATACTTAAGATTATGTATAATAATATTAGTGATTTAGGAGTGATAATATGTTTTTCTTTTTTAATTTCGAACAATTCACGCAAAAACTATTTGATTATTTAAATATACATTATAGTAAAGATATAAATCAAAAGTATTTAAATTATGATTATTTAGTAACTGACAAGTATGATAAAGTAATTATGGTACAAACAAAAAAATATAATAGTTTTGTTGATGTGCCAAGCTCAATGATTTATGATTTGATTAAGCGATTAAAAGATTATAGAAAAGATAATAATATTGATAATTCTTCTGATTATTCAATGTTAATTATTTACAATAAAGTTACTGATGAGATAAGAAAAACAGCAGAAAAAGAAAAGATAATACTAATTGATATTTGTAATATATTATATTTAATACGAAATGATGAAAAAATTACAACAGAATTAAAAGAATTTTTAACTTATTCAACTGTTGAGATAGTAGAAAAAGAAATAGATTTAAAAAAGTATTTTAACATAAATCCTTTTATCGAACCTATTTATAAAGAAAAATTGTTTAAAGAAGATGAGTTAATAAACAAAATTAAATATTTATCTAGAGGCAATTCTACTAGTAGAGAGTTTGAAAAAATTGGCGAAAATATAATTAGATATATATTTGAAGATTATTTATATGGATGGATTCCACAACCAACTGCTGCTAATGGAATGTATAGATTTGACTTGATTGCAAAAATAAAAAAACAAAGCGGTTTTTGGGGAATGTTATACAATTTTTTTGAATCTCGATATGTAATATTTGAATTTAAAAATTATGAAAATGAAATAACTCAAGCTCAAATATATACAACAGAAAAATATTTATATCATAAAGCTTTAAGAAATATAGCTTTTATAATTACAAGAGAAGGACTTAATGATAATGCTTCTAGGGCATGTGCAGGTTCTTTAAGAGAACAAGGAAAACTTATATTAGTTCTTGATGAGAATGATTTAATTCAATTGCTTGAATTAAAAAAGGATAGAAATAATAGAAATGCTTGTTCTGACTATTTAGAGGATAAATTTGACACTTTTTTAATGAATTTAGATAAATAAATTTATATAATTATTTAAAAAAAGATAGAAGTTAATCAATTAAAAAATATAATAAAATAAATTAGAAGAGTATAATATCATACTCTTTTTTCATATATAAGAATGTATTTAATATATATAAACTAGGGAAGTGTATATATGAATACATTAGATTATATTAGAAGATATGGTAAATTTACATTTGGTAAAAAAGAGTTTACTGAAATAGATAATATTATTTTTTGTTTACTTTCTTATGTATATTATAATGGTATAGTTTCTACTAATACAAAAAATAAAATGACGATAAAGCAGGTGAGAGATTTTTATTATAAAATGTATGATATTAATAATATTAAAAAAGAAATGTTATCGGTTAGAAATGGTGTTAAGTTATTAGATGAAATTAGTAGGACTAGAAGATATAAAGATTTATTAGTATATAATTATACTTATATTGGTGATGATAGTCAGCAGTTTTCTGCTATAACATTTGAGATAAATCCTAAACTTGTTTATGTCGCTTTTGAAGGAACAGATCACTTAATAAGTGGCTGGGAAGAAGATTTTAAAATGACTTATTTATTCCCAGTTAATGCTCATAAGAACGCTATTAAATACTTAAATAAAAGCTTTTCTTTTAGCCATTGTAATATTATTGTAGGAGGCCATTCTAAGGGAGGAAACCTAGCTTTAGTATCTTCAATGTACTGTAACTTATTTGTTCGAAAAAAGATACTTAAAATATATAATAATGATGGACCAGGTTTGAGACAAAAACAACTTGAATCTAAACACTATAATCATATACAAGATAAATTAATTTATATTATACCTAATTATTCTATAGTTGGACTTTTTCTAAGACATGAAGATAATTATAAAGTAATTAAATCTAATCGAAAAGGCTTATTTGCTCATGATGCTATGACATGGCAAATAGATGATGATAAATTTCTAATAGCTGACTTAAGTAAGTTTAGTAGAGTATTAGATAAAGGATTTCTTAGATGGTTAGATAAATATGATGATTCTAAGAAAAAAGAGTTTGTTGATTGTATATTTGAAATATTTAAGAAGAATAGTATTAACAGTGTAATTGAGATAATGGAAAGTAATAAACTAATATTAACTTTATTAAAAGAAACAATAAATATGGACCCTATGGTAAAAGAAATGCTAAAGGATTTAATAACTATTTTAAGACAGTGTAATAAAGAAGAAGAAACTTTTTTAGTTGAAAAAAAACAAAGATAAGTGTAATTATTTTTTAAATAAAAAATGTTGCAGATAGTTTCCCTCTAGGTAAAATTTTGACAATGATATTTATAGTGATATAATAGCATGATTTAGGAGGAAAAAATATGTATGAAATAAATTTAAACATGCCTGTTAAAGTGAAATTAACCGAAGAGGGAAAACTAAGAGCAGATGATTATGGTCTATGTGTAATATGGAAAGATGAATATGTTGAAATGTCTCTATTAAATTTTATGAAAATTTTTGGTGGCGAAGAATCATTTATTGAGTTTGGACAGCCAAAATATTTAGAAAATAATTCAGCATTTGGTAACGTTGTTGTTGATGAGAAACCATTTGATTCTTATGTAACACATTGTTCCAAAGAAATGCAGGAATTAGATAAACTAATGCATAAAGATGGACATGAAAATTATGTAACAAAAAATATTATTAAATATCTTCAATTACATATAAGGTATCAAAAAAGACATATTTCTAAAGAAATAAAGGAATTAGAACAAGTTAAAGAGCGAATATTAAGACTGAAAGAAAAACAAAAAACGAAAACACGTTGACTTAAAGCTTAAACAAAATGTTTAGGCTTTTATTTATGAAAATTATAAATTAATATTAAACTAAATTAGTTTCTTATTTTATTACAAATTAATAGAAAAGTATGTTATAATAAATCGTCTTTAAAAACGAGGAAAGAATAAAAAGAGGTATAGATATGAAATTTGAACAATTAGGATTAAAAGAACCCATTTTAAAAACATTAAATAATGAAGGTTATGTAGATCCAACACCTATCCAAGAAAAGGCTATCCCAGTAATATTAAACGGTAAAGATTTATTAGGATGTGCACAAACAGGAACTGGTAAAACAGCTGCTTTTTCATTACCTATCATACAAAAGTTACATGATGCATATAAATTTGAAGAAGTAAAACCAATTAGATTTTTAATACTTACTCCAACTAGAGAACTTGCTATGCAAATTAGAAACAATATTAGAACTTATACATTAGGTACTAAGTTAAAATGTAGTGTTATTTTTGGTGGAGTAAACCAAGCTTCTCAAAAAGAAGTACTTAAAAAAGGTGTTGATATTTTAGTAGCAACACCAGGAAGATTACTTGATTTAGTTAATCAAAAATGCGCTAAATTAGATAAGGTAGAATACTTAGTATTAGATGAAGCAGATACTATGCTTGATATGGGATTTATTAATGATATTAAGAAAATAGTAAGTAAACTTCCTACTGAAAAACAAACTTTATTATTTTCAGCTACTATGCCAGATAGTATTCATAAACTAGCTGAGAGTTTCTTAAGAAATCCAGAAATAATTAAAGTAAACCCAGTGTCATCTACAGTTGACAAAATAGATCAAGAAGTTTATTATGTTGATAAAGGTAATAAAACAAAATTGTTAATAGAAATATTAGAAAACAATGATATTAAAAGTGCTTTAATATTTACTAGAACAAAACATGGTGCTAATCACTTAGCAGAAGACCTTGAAAGAAAAGGGATCAAATGCGGCGTAATTCATGGAAATAAATCTCAAAATGCTAGAGTAAAAGCATTAGAGGATTTTAAAACAGGTAGAACAAAAATTCTTATTGCAACAGATATAGCTGCAAGAGGAATTGATATAAATGATTTATCACATGTAATAAATTATGAAATACCAGAACAAGCAGAAACTTATGTTCATAGAATAGGAAGAACTGCAAGAGCTGGTAAAGGTGGTGTAGCTATATCACTTTGCGATATTAATGAAAGAAAAGATTTTGAAGCAATTGAAAAATTGATTAAGAAATCTGTTCCGGAAAATGGAAAACATAATTATCCAATGGCAATTTTTACACTAACTCCAAAAAAGAAAAGAGGAAATATGGAAAATAATAACAGTACTGTAAAAAGTGGTGCTAAAAAACCATCAATAGGTGGTTCTAATAAAATGGGATTTGCTGCAAGAATGTCACAAAATAGTAAGAATAAATTTGGTGGAAATTCATCAAGAAGTAGTTTTGGACAATCTTTTAGTCCTAAAGGATATAGAAGATCAGGTAGTGCACGCGGAAAATAGAACTCAAATGAGTTCTATTTTTCTATATAATTATGACTAGCAGACTTAAGTAATCTATTCATAATAGCAATACCAAGTCCTTCTTTTTTTATGCCTTCAATAATAATTAAATCGGGTTTTAATCTATCAACTTCTCTAAGTAAAGAGAATATATTATGTGATATTTCTTCATAGTTATTAATACTACCATGTATGTAATATTTATTAGTATTAATTTTATCTTGATGTTCTTTAAAACCTATTACTATAGTATTATCAGTTATTTGATTATTAACTTCATTAATAAGTTTATTTTCATCATCACTATAAATAAGTAAACATTTACTATTTGGAGCATAATGTTTATATTTCATACCAGGACTTTCTACAACGCCGGTTTTAACTTCATTAATATTTTTATCTATTCTAACATTACCTGTTACTTTAATTATATCTTCAGGAGTAATCATACCCGGTCTTAATATAGTAGGTACTCCATCTATAACTTTGACTACTGTAGATTCAACACCAATTTTAGAGTTTCCTCCATCAATAATATAAGGAACTTTATTATCAAAATCCTCTAGTAAATCAGCTAGGTTAGTACAACTAGGTTTAGTAGATAAATTAGCACTAGGTGCTGCTATAGGAGTATTTGAATACTCTATAATTTTATGTGCTATTAAACTATCTGGCATTCTTACACCAATAGTATTTAAATTGGCACTTACTATATTAGATACTTTATCTTTTTTAGGAAGAATTAAAGTAAATGGACCTGGCATAAAAGCTTCAATTAATTTTTCTTCAATAGGAGATATAGAAGTAGTAATATCTTTAATCATATTAGTATCTGATACATGAACTATTAAAGGATTATCACTTGCTCTACCTTTAGTAATAAATATATTCTTAAGAGCTTCATCATCATAGATACTTGCTCCTATACCGTATACTGTTTCAGTAGGAAATATAACTAACTCACCACTAGTAATAGCATTTGCTATTTCTTCTAACTCGTTATTATTAATTTTTTCTTTCCAATCAAATACTTTTGTCATAATATCACTTCTTTCAAGTTAGTGATATTATAGCACCAAAGTATAATATATGTTATAATTATTTAGAAAAGTTGGTGAAATTATGTATGATGTAATAGTAATAGGATCTGGTCCAGCTGGGCTTATGGCAAGCATAGCTGCTAGTAAGAATAATAAGGTATTGCTTTTAGAAAAGAATGAAGTTTCAGGTAAGAAATTATTAATTACGGGTGGTGGAAGATGTAATCTTACTAACCTAAAAAGCAATAGAGAGTTCTTGGATGAAGTAGATTATAATAAGAAATATTTATATAGTGCTATAAATAAATTTGGTCCACAAGATATATATGATTATTTTATAAATCATGGTGTTAAATTAAAAGAAGAAGAAGATAATAAGATATTTCCAGTTAGTAATAGATCTAGTGAAATATTACAGTGTCTACTTGATGATTTAAAGAAGGTAGATGTTAAGTATCATGAAGATGTACTTGATATTAAACTAATAGATGATTTAAAAGAAGTAACTACTAATAAAGGAACATATACTTCAAAAAAAATTATTATTGCAACAGGCGGATCTAGTTTTAAACTAACAGGTTCAACTGGTGATAACATGAAATTTGCTAAAATGTTAAAACAACCTACAGTAAATTTATTTCCAGCCGAAGTAGGACTTGTATTAAAAGATAATTTAGAAATTTTAGCAGGTACTTCATTTGAAGAAGTAACTGTTAAATATATGAATAAAAAAACAACTGGTAATTTAATATTTACTCATAGAGGAATAAGTGGTTCAGCTATTATGAAAATAAGTGAACATGTTTACTTAAATGAATCTAAAGAAATAGTAATAGATTTACTTCCTAATATAACAATAGATGAATTAAGAAGTATGATAAATGACTTTGATAGAGAAAAAGAACTAGCAACATTTTTAACGACTTTATTTACTAAAAGATTTAGTAATTACTTAGCCGATAAACTTAATATGAATGTAAAAATTAAATCCTTATATCATAAAACTATAGATAAAGTAATTAATGAAATAAAAGAATATAAACTATCTATTTTAAAAGTAGAAGATTTAGATAAAGCATATGTAACTGGTGGTGGTATTGATGTGAATTATATTGATACATCTACTATGGAATCTAAAATAAATAATGGAGTTTATTTTGTAGGAGAAGCTTTAGATATTCACGGACCAATAGGTGGATATAATATAACCCTTGCTTTATCAACAGGTTTTCTAGCAGGTTCTAGTATAAAAAGATAACTTAATAGTTATTTTTTTGTCTACTTTGTTAAAATATTGTCAAATAATGTTAATCTTATATAAGAAATACTTACTTCTTTTCTTTATTAGTGCTAGAATTGGAAGTGAATAGGAGTATAGAAATGAAAAAAAGAGGTTTTACGTTAATTGAACTTTTAGCAGTAATTTTAATATTAGGAATAATTGCTTTAATAGCAATTCCAACTGTGAGTAAAATCATCGATCAAAGTAAAAAAGGAGCATTTGAAAATACTGCTAACAACATAGTAAATGCAATAGAAGATACATGTCAGTTGCAAACGATAAAAGGTGAAACAATTACAACAATATATACGTTTACTGATGGGGCAGTCTCACCAGAGTTAAATATTAAGGGAAGATTGCCTAAAAATGGCAATGCAACAGTAGACTTAAATTGTAATGTAGCAATTAATGTTACTGATGGAAAGTTTACTGCAACTAAATTATCATCATCAGATACAATAACAATAGTAGATGGTGATCAAGTAGAAGTTCCAACTAGTTATACAGATTATGTAGAAAGCGAAGGAGTAAATAAACCAAAACTAGCACCAGGAATGACAGCTATAAAATGGAATGGTACAACTGAAGAGGAAGTAACTAATCCAGATAGTGATACAAGTTGGTATAATTATGCTAATAAAGAATGGGCTAATGCAAAAACAGCAGATGGATCATATTGGGTTTGGATACCAAGATATATTTATAAAATATCTACAGCTAATTGGCATACATCAACAGCTGGTACTATTGATGTACAATTTAGTAAAGATACTAATGATAATTGGAATAGTTCTACAATTGGTAATATCAATACTGATACAACCGTTAATGCCTCAAAGAATACATGGGCTAACCATCCGGCCTTTACTTTTGGTGATAAAGAAGTAACAGGAATTTGGATAGCAAAATTTGAAGCAACTTCTAGAGAAGGTGTTGCAAATAATGCAACTAGTGATAATGTAACAAGTAAACATGTAAAAATAGTTCCAGCAGTTCAATCATGGAGATATATAAATGTATCAAATATATTTGATGTTTGTAGAAATATGGAAACAGATAATACATATGGTTGGGGAACAAGTGGGAATGATATAGATACACATTTAATTAAAAATACTGAATGGGGAGCAGTAGCTTATTTATCAAGTAGTATTTATGGAAAAAATGGTCCTATATTAGTAAATCCAAATAATAATTTTTTAACAGGTCAATCTGGAACTAGTAATAATGATTATGATTTAAGTGTTACATATCCATATAATGATTTAACATATGGTGTACAAGCCGGTACTACTGGTAATATATATGGAGTATATGATATGTCAGGTGGAGCAACAGAATATACAGCATCATACGTTACTACAACAGATGCTAATTTAATTACATTTGGTAGTAGTTTAGTAAATGCCAATAGTAAATACAAGGATGTATATAATACTGGTACAAATTATAATGACGCTTCATTTTTTTCGGAAAATTTAGATAAAATTGGTGATGCAATATATGAAACTAGTAGTGGTACAGGTAGTTCAACATCGTGGTATACTACTTATTCAAATATTCCTTTTGGTTATTATCCATTTTTTTCACGTGGTGGACTTAAGTATAGTAGTACAGATGCTGGGATTTTCTCATTTGGAAGTAGTGATGGTTATGATGATAATGACTGGGGCGGTAATTATAATACTCAAGGATTTCGTCCTGTTTTGTCTGTAAGTACTGGGCTTTAGCATCTACGACATTTCATTATAAAAGCATACTACAAATAATACCAGTTATATTTTATATAATAATAAAATTGACTAAAGAAATAACCGCATGGTTATTTTTTTTGTCGTGATTAGGCGACTTGTTTTAGTCCTAAAAATATTTACTATTTCATTCTCCAATGTTAATATATTTTTAACGATAGGAGAGATCATATTTGAAGAATTTTAGAGGCTTTACATTGATTGAGTTGTTAGCTGTAATTTTAATACTTGGTATTATTGCATTAATAGCTATACCTATAGTAAATAACATAATTAAAGAAAGTAAGAGAGGGGCTTTTGAAACTACCGCTTATAATGTAATAAGTGCTATAGAAGATGCTTGTCAGTTACAAGTCTTGCAAGATCAAGCTATAGTTACAACCTACACGTTTACCGACGGTAATGTATCACCCCCTCTAAATATTAAAGGAAAACTTCCTACTGAGGGTACAGTTACAGTAAATTCAGTTTGTAATACATCTGCAAGTTTAACTAACGGCACTTTTACAGCTTCAAAAGATGCCGATTCAGATGATATAACAATAACTGATGGTGATCAAGTAGTAATTCCGATTGGCAATAATGTATATGCAAATGGAGCAATAGTATATTTTGACCCAGTAGGTGGAACAAAATGTGCAGTTGCTGATTATGCTGCTAATGCTGGTGCTAGTACTACCGGTAATAAAACAGGGTGCATGAAGTGGTATACATTTAATGATGGTGGTGCTGCAAGTGATACTATTGATATGATCTTAGATCATAATACAACTGCCGTAGTGGCGTGGAATATATCTGGAAATAATACAGCAGGCCCAACTGATGTATTAACACAACTCCAAAATGATACTGCAACATGGAGTAATACTTTAACTGTTGCTAGTTCAAATAATATAACTCAACAAACTAATAGCAGTGCTAATAATTATGTTCTTAATTATACCGGTTATAGGGCAAGATTATTAACCGCTGATGAAGTAGCTACAATAACTGGCAATACTACTTGGACACAAGCAAATACTGCTTCAACTAATTATTTTTTAGATAGTAAAACATCAACTGCATCTCCAACTTGCACTACAGGGGACACATCAAACTGCAATTATGATTGGTTGTATGACAGGACAGCAACCGATTGTACAACCTTTGGATGTTTAAATAATGCTGATGCATCAATGACTGGTAATGGCTATTGGACATCGTCAGCAAATAATTTATATCCTGCCTATGCTTGGCGGGTACTAAAAAACGCTCTTTTTAATCATGACTCTATAAGTAGTGCTACCGAAGTAGGAGTCCGTCCAGTTATAACCGTTTCTAAATCAGTTATAAAATAATAAAAAACAATAGTTAATATAAACTATTGTTTTTTTATATGTATTGCAAAATTTGTCACACGGTGCTATTATAATCGTATAGATACTATAATGGTACCCATAAAGAAAGAATAGAGGAAAAAAGAAATGAAAAAAGAAGGGTTTACATTAATAGAACTACTTGCAGTTATATTAATACTAGGAATTATTACTTTAATAGCAATACCAATAGTAACAAAGATAACTGATGAAGCAAGAATTAAAGCATTTAAAGAAACAAATCAAAACATTGCTACAGCAGTTGAAGATAAGTGTTCTACTTTACAATTAAAAGGTCAAAACGATAAAGTTGGATATAGTTTTACTTCCGATGGTTCATCTGATGAATTGGATGTAAAAGGAAAACTTCCAACAGGAGGCTCAGTTGTTGCTGACAGCTCTTGCAAATCAATTGTTTACACAAATAATAATAAATATTGTGCTATAAAAGCAGCAGGTACTGATGAAGTAACAGTAGGTAAAATAGTTGATGGTAAGTGCAGTATTGTCATGGAAAAAGAAAGTTTTTGTAATAAAGATTCCGAACCTGGAACACTTAATGGAACAGGGACTACAGAAAGTCCTTATCTTATTGAAAGTGTTGAAGATTTAATGAAATTTAAACAAATGGTGTATGATGATAGTTATCATCTTGCAAACAAATTTGTTAAATTAAATGTAGATATTGATTTTAAAAATGATTGTTCTTATGCTAACAGCAGTAATACAACGTATGGTGATGTAAACGGTGATGGGACAACCGAAGGTTTAATGAAAGAATTGACTACCGGTAAAGGATTTGAACCAATAAGTGAATATTATGGTAGTTTTGATGGTGGAAACCACTACATATCTAATCTATATATAAATAGAAATAATGATCAAACTGCTTTATTTTCAAGAATATCAGTTTATGATTATTATTCAAATTCAATTATTTTCAAAAATATTAATATAATTAATGCAGATATAACAAGCGGATCTTCTAGTGCTGTATTAGTTGGATATGCTTATGATAATCAAGATGGTGATAGTTATAAAATAACTATGAATAATATTCAAATAATTGGTGAAATTTCTGCTTCTGGTGGAAGTGTTGGCTTAATACTTGGACAAAATTATTCTTATAATAATTCAAAATTTACTAATTTTATAACTATGGGATCTGTTGAAGGAAATGGATCTTATATAGGTGGTGCAATTGGATATTCATCAAATTCAGGCGATTATGAAAATATTTTAAATTATGCGTCTGTTGAAGGAAAAGCAGGATATAACAATTATGTAGGTGGTATTATTGGAAGAACACAAGATCCTTCAATATTAAAAAATTTATACAACTATGGAAATGTTGTTACAACTGCTGGATCTTCAGGCGGTGTAGTTGGGTATATTCCATCTTCTTCCCTAGAAGTATATTCAACTATGACAAATATATATAATTACGGTAATGTTACAGGAAAAAATTCTTATGTCGGTGGAATAGTTGGACAAACTGGCAAACTAAATGGTAGTAATATATATAATTATGGTAATGTTTCTAATACAAGTGATTATTCAGGTGGTGTTTTTGGAAATTACGGATATGGAACATTAACTAATGTATATAATTATGGTGATGTATCTGCTAAAAACTATACAGGTGGGATAGTTGGCCAACTTTATGGTTATAGTAGTGTTAATGTTACAAATTTAGCTAATTATGGTAATATAAGTGGACAATACAATGCTGGCGGACTATTTGGCGAAGCACATAATGCTACTATTTCTAATTCATTGAATCAAGCAGATTTAAATATAGTTGCAAATAATAGCAATTATCAAACTGGCGGTTTAATTGGCGGTGGTAATTCTGTTAACATATCAAATAGTTACTCTATAGGTGATATAAATATTGAGATTAACAATGCTTATGTAGGATATGCCGGCGGAGCATTTGGATGTTTAAGTGGAACAGCTACTAACATATATGTTTTAAGCAATATGAATATAGATAATAAATCAACTGCGACAGAAGGGTATATTTCTGGCATAGTAGGGGTAAAATACCCATATGATGAAAATACATTATCGTTAAATAATGTTTATTATAAAGGTAATGTAACTAATAATTTACCTTCTTTAACAATTAGCACAATATATAATGGTGCTAGTATTACATTAAATAATGTGTTTTATAACAGTAATAATACGAATTTTAATGTTACAAATGGAGCAACTGTTAATAATTCTAATGTAACTGCAACTTGGTTTAAAGATGTACTTAATTTAGGAAATAATTTTGATTATTCTAATGGTTTATATCCAAGATTATATTTTAAGGATTCTACAACTTTAATAAATGATCAACAAAAGATAAATTTATAAGATAAAAGAAATGAACTAGTTACTAAGTTCATTTCTTTTTAGTTTATTAAATAGTTTAATTATAATATTATCAAATCTAGTATTAAAGATCATATATTCAATCTTAATAATATTATTATCTTTCTTATATATTTTAATTAATTCATCAGTAGGTGATTCTTTTCTAACATACATACTGCCATTAAAGACATATTCGTTAGAGTTATTTTTATAAAAATTATTTAATTCTTCTGATAACTCCCACTGATTTTTAATAATGATTTTTCTATAGTCATATATCTTATTTGATGAAATAGTAATAAGTGGTTTATCAGTTTCTAGTTCTTCACATGATAACTTAATTAAATTAGAGCCAACAAAGTTTTTTCTAAAGCATTCTTTAATATATAAAGTGCATATTTTCTTTTCTAAGTCATCACCTTTAATATTAGATACTCCAATTATTTCATCATTATATACTGCAAAAATAATATCTCTATCTATATTAATTCCTTTAACTTGTTTATTTAAAAACCAATCTTTATATTCTGGATAATCATCTTTAATAGGTAAAGTTACTTTTAAAATATTCATAACAATTCTATCTATTTCTTCAGGACTTACGCCATCATTAATTAGCTTTTTTAAACTATAATATTTTATTTTACTCATAGTTATCACCTTGATTAGTTATTCTATCACATATCACATATTTAAACAATAAACATATATTATTCTAGGAGTGATAAAATGAATTTATCTGATAACTTTTTTAAGAAGGTAGAGAAGAAAACTAATGTTAATAAAGATACTATATTAAATCTTGCCAAAAAGCTTCAACAGAACGATTTGAAAAACGAAGGAACTTTAAGGGAAGTTATAAAAGAACTAAGTATTATGACTGGTAAAAGTGTTCCTAAAGACAAAGAAGATAAAATAATAAATGCAGTTATTAATGACCAGGTTCCTAAGGATATAGATAAACTTATATAAACAATCGTTGATTGTTTTTTTCTTTGGTATGATATAATTATAATGATGGAGGTAGTTATGAAAAATAATGTATTTGGTGATATAATTTTTGAAGATAATTTAGTAATAATTGGTCCTTCTTATGTAAAAAAAGAAATATTAAATGAATGTAGTTTAAAATATAATGTTAAGTTTTTTAGTACTGAAGAATTAAAAGAAAAATATTTATATAGATATAAAGATGATACTTTAGTATACATAGATACTAAGTATAATTTAATACCTGAAGTAGGTAAAATAATACTTAATAATTTATATGAAATTGATATTAATAAGGTATATAGTACAGATAAGTTAAATGACTTAGTAAGTATTAAAAAAGATTTAATAAATAATGGTTATATCATTTATGATAATTATTTTAAGAAGTATTTAAATAATAAAAAGATACTTGTTTTAAATGACAGTTTTAATGGACTTGTAGAGGGCGTTGTAAGTGAGATAAGTATTTGTAATACTGTTTCTATAATAACAAGTAGAGATAGTTTTAAAGAAGAATTAAATATATATGAATTTAATACTTTAGAAGAAGAAGTTATTTATCTTGCTACTAAAATATCTAGTTTAATAAAAGATGGTATATCTTTAGATAAAATTAAAATAAATACTTTAGATTCAGTATATAAAGCTCCGCTTAATAGAATATTTAATTTTTATAATATACCAATTAAAATAAATAGTAATAATAAATTATATTATCTAGATGATATTAAATTATTCTTAAATAGTTTAGATGATAATATGACTATTTTATCTATAAATGAATTATTAGATAGTTTATTTATAGATGATAAGGTAAAAGAAAAATTAGCTAATATATTAAATAAATATACTGATTATGAATATGTTAAAGATATTAAAGAAGAATTAATATATGAACTTAAAAATACTGAAATAGAATTTGATAAATACACTAATGTAGTAGAAGAAATCGATTATAAGAATTACTATCCTAAAGATGATGAATATATTTTTGTATTAGGTTTTAATCAAGATAAAATACCTAAGATATATAAAGATGATAAATACTTAAGTGATTTAGAACTTGAAGAAATAGGTAGTGATACTAGTTTCAAAAAGAACAATATTGTAACTAGTAAATTATTAAACTTCATAAAGAGTACTAAAAATATAACTATATCTTATAAGTTATCTTCTAACTTTATGGAGTTTTCTCCATCTAATTATATTAAAGAAATCGGCAGTAGTATAAAAGTAAATATTATTAAAAGTGATTATGATTATAAGAATGAAAAGATTAATAAACTTATGCTTGCGTCTAACTTAGATAACTATATTAAATATAATGTAGTAAGTGATGATTTAGATAAATTATATTCTAGTTATAGCGATATAGAGTATAATTCTTATGATAATAATTATACAAAAATAGATTATAAAGTAATTAAAAATAAACTTAATAATAAGATAAACTTATCTTTTTCTAATACTAATACTTTCTTTAGATGTAAGTTTAGATTCTTACTTGAAACTATTTATAAACTTGCTCCTTTTGAGGAAACAATTAGTCAAAAGATAGGTACTTTATTTCATGAAGTATTATGTATAGTTTATAAAGATAAAACTACTGATTATGATAAAGTAATTGATCAGGTAATTAGTAAGATGTATGAAAATCCTACTAAAAAAGAAATATATTATCAAGAAAAATATAGACAAGCTATCAAAAAGTTAATAGGAATACTTAATGATGAAATGGAAAGAAGTAGTTATGAGAATTCTTATTTTGAAGAGTGGTTTAGTATTGATAAATCTGATGATTTAGAGATTAAGATTGTTGGAAAGATAGATAAAGTATTAACTTTAAAAGATGATACAAATACATATGTAATAGTTGTCGATTATAAGACAGGTGCTTTACATAATGATTTTAATAATGTCGTATATGGTCTAGATATGCAGCTTCTTTATTACTTATATTTAATAAAGAATTCTACTAAAATAAGTAATCCTAAGTTTACAGGTATGTATTTACAGTCTATTATGACAGAGGTTCTTGCTAGTCAAAAAAATAAGACTTATGATGATTTAGTTTCGGATAATATGAAATTAAGTGGTTATACTACTGATAATTTAAAAAGATTATATGAAATAGATCATAATTATGGAGATAGTAGTTTTATTAAAGGAATAAAAGTTAAGAACGACGGAACTTTCTATGCTTATAGTAAAGTACTTGATGATGACGCTATAGATGCTTTAATAAACATAGTAGATACAAATATTAAAGAAGTAATTGATAGTATTAAAAATAGTGATTTTGCTATAAATCCTAAGAAATTAGGAGATACTCTAGTAGGCTGTGAATACTGCCCATTTGGAGATATTTGTTATAAGAATGAAAATAATATTGTTGAATTAAAAGAACATAAAGATTTAGATTTCCTAGGGGGTGAAAATGATGATACCAACTAAACCAGCAGGCGTAACTTGGACAGATGAACAGTGGCAAGCTATTTACCTAACAGGAAAAAATATAATTGTATCAGCAGGAGCAGGTTCTGGTAAAACAGCTGTTCTTACTGAAAGAATAATTGAAAAAATTAAATCCGGCATTTCTATTGATGACATGATAATTCTAACATTTACTAATGCTGCAGCAGCAGAAATGCGTGAAAGAGTAAGAGATAAAATAGTTAAAGCAGCAGCTAATGATTCCAATTTAAAAGAACAACTTTATTTAATTGACCAAGCTCCCATAACAACATTTGATGCATATAGTTTATCACTAGTAAAGAAGTATCATTATCTTCTTGGTATAGGAAGCAATATAGGTATTATTGATAATGTAATTCTAGCAGTTGCTAAAGAGGAAATACTAGAATCAGTAATAGAAAAATATTATAATAATAAAAATTTTTTAAATTTGCTTGATACTTATACTAATAAAGATGATGCTTCTATAAAAAAAGCCATTCTAAGTATTTATAATAAAACAGATAGTATTTGTAAAAGAAAAGATTTTTTAGATAACTATATGAATAAATATTATGATTTAACTTTTATAAAGGATAGGATTAATGATTATTTAAAATTAATATCTGATACTAGAGATGTAATAATGATGCTTTTAGAAAGCATTAAAAATATTGTTACTAATGAAGAACTTGCTTCAAAAGTAGCAAGCATGGAAGAAAGCTTAGATAGTTTAAATTATGCTAAAAAATATGATGATTATAAAAAGACTATCGAATTATTTAGATTTCCTACTATTAAAAAGACTAAGAAAATAGAACAAGAAGATATCGATGAAATAAAAGGCTATTTAGAAAAACTTAAGAAGTATACTGATGATTTGAGAGATTTAGTAGAGTATGAATCCACTGATGAAATAGAAGAAGAACTAATAAGTACTAAAGAGTTTGCTTCAGTTATGGTTAGTATCTTAAAAGAACTAGATGAAGAAGTATTAAAATTCAAAAAAGAGAAGAATGCTTATGAATTTAGTGATATTACAAGACTTGCTATAAGCTTATTAGAAGAACATCCTGAGATAAGAGAAACTATAAAAAATAAAACTAACGAAATAATGATTGATGAATATCAAGATACCAATGATATTGGTGATTACTTTATATCCCTTATTAGCAATAATAATGTTTATATGGTAGGAGATGTAAAACAATCGATATATAGATTTAGAAATGCTAATCCCAAAATATTTATGGAAAAATATCATAATTATAAAAATGGATTAGGGGGATATGCTCTTGACTTAAATAAGAACTTTAGATCAAGAGAGGAAGTATTATCAGGTATTAACTTAATGTTTAATCATATTATGGATGAGGAAATTGGTGGAGCTAATTATCAAGATGGCCATAATATGATATATGGTAATAAAACCTATTCTAATGAGGGTTCTACTAGTCAAAATTATAATTTAGAAATATATAACTATGATTATAAAAGTAGTGATAATAAAGGTAAATATAGTAAAGATGAAATAGAAGCTTTTATTATAGTAGATGATATTATAAACAAAGTTAAAAATAAGTATCAAATATTTGATGTTAAATCAAAAACATTCCATGATGCTTCATATAAAGACTTTGTAATATTAGTAGATAAGAAAACAAAATTTGAATTATTTAAAAAAATATTTGATTATAAAGGTGTACCTATCATAGTACATAAGGAAGAAGAGTTTGTTTATTCAAGTGAAATATATGTTCTTAAGAATATATTAAAATTAATTAATATTATAAGAATAAAAAATTATTCTGAGCTTGATTATCCATTCTTATCTGTAGCTAGATCATACTTATTTGATTTTAATGATAATGATATTTTTAATAGTATAACTAATAAAGACATTCTTACTAATTCTTTATTTTCTAAATTATTTGATAGTATTAATAAACTAGTTATTTTATCTAAGAAAGAAAGTATTAGTAACTTAATACTTGATGTTTATAAAGAATTTGATTTTTATTTAAAATCTATAAATATTAGTAATGTAGATAGTGTTAATAAAAAGTTAGATTATATCGTGGATGTAGCGTCTAATTTAGAAGCAATGGGTTATAACTTAAATGACTTTATTATTTATTTTGATAATGTCTTTGATAAGAAGTTAGATATTCAGTTTGCCAATAAAAAAGATACATCAAGTAACTCAGTTAATATTATGACTATTCATAAATCAAAAGGTCTTGAGTATCCTGTATGTTACTTTCCATTATTATATAGTAACTTTAATAAAGCGGATTTAAATGATAGATTTATTTTCAGTAGTGAGTATGGTATTGTTATGCCAGTATTTAAAGAGGGGCTAACTAATACTATATATAAAAGATTATTAATGGATAATTATTTAAAAGAAGATATAGCTGAAAGACTTAGAGTACTTTATGTAGCTTTAACTAGAGCTAAAGAACAAATGATAATGATTAATCCAATTAATGAATCTGATGATACACTACTTCCTTATCAAAATGATGTAGTAAATAATCTTGAAAGGCAAAAATATAATAATTTTGGAAGTGTTCTAGCGTCATTAAAACCAATCCTTTCTAAATATATAACTAATGTTAGTTATGAAGTAGATAGGGGTTATGAAAGACTAAAAGAAGTTAATTACAAAGATAGTTTAAATAAAATAGATTTTAAATATGATACAGAGGTATTAGATTTAAAAGCAAATAAGCTAGAAGAAAAGACTTTCTCACATACTAGAAATGTTATAGAAAAAGCAAATGAAACTACTTCAGGATTAAATGTTCATGAAGTTTTAGAATATTTAGATTTTACTAATTATGAAGAAGATTTAGATAATTATGAACTAAGTGATTTTATTAAAGATAAAATTAAAACATTCTTTAATATGCCATTTATGAGTAATATAACTACAAGTAAGATATATAAAGAGTATGAATTTTATACTGATGATTCACATGGTATTATAGATTTACTTATTGAAGAAGAAAATAAGTTTATAATTGTTGATTATAAACTTAAGGATATAACTAAACCATATTATGTAGATCAGGTAAAAGGATATATTAATTATATAAAAAGTATTACTAATAAAGAAGTAGATGGTTATCTATATTCAGTACTAGATAGTGAGTATAAAAAAATAAGAGATTAATTTCTCTTATTTTTTATTACTATTTAAAATGTATGTTAATAATTGTACGATAGTACAAGCAACAAACATAATAGGGAATGCTATAGCTGCAATTTGCCATGCTTCAACTTTTGATTGTTTAATTGCATCTAGTATAGCTACTATAGTTGCATTACCACTACCAAACATTAGAAGAATAAACACACTGATAACTGCTGCTTGAAGACATCCTTGAATAATTATGTTTTTAACTACTCTATTTTCAGTTTCTTTTTTATTTACTTTCTTAACCATTTTCTCACACCCTACCTTCTTATTATGATAATATTATACCATATAATTATCTTAAGACAAAGATATTTTTACAAAAATCGACTTAAAATACTGACAAGTAATTAAAGATAAAAGTGGTAAAATAAAAAAAGTTATATATATTATAATATATATAATGATAATTAAAATATTAAATAATAAAGTTGTTGATTAAAAAAATGTTTATTTTTTTTAAAAATGTGGTAAAATATATATAACTTGAAGACGAAGAATAGTAATAAAATTAATTATTTTATAGAGAGTTTATGTTTGGTGGAAATAAACATTAATATTTTATGAATCTACTTCTAAGAGAAATGTAAACATTTCCGGATAATACCGTTATATTAATTAAGATCAAAGTAGGATGGTACCGTGCCTTATGCACTCCTATACTTTGGTCTTTTTTTGTTAAGGAGGCGAAATATGGTTGCTAAAAATATAGAAAATAATTTAAGATTACTTAGTGATGGTGAGATAGAACTAAGACTTAATCTGGGGTTAGAATCAACTGGTCAATTTTACTATATTATTTATAGTGTAAGTACTAATGAAAAAGTTGGACAGTGCGGTATAAGAATGCAAAAGAATGAAGAAAATTATTATTTAGGTAATATTGAATATGAGATACTACCATATAGTAGAGGTAATCATTATGCAGAAAAGGCAACTAGATTACTTGCAGAAGTTGCGTCCTACTATGGTGTTGAAGAGTTAATAATAACAGCTCATCCGGAGAATAAATCCTCCATCAGGACAATTGAAAATTTAGGAGCTCATTTTATCGAAGTGAAAAATGTACCTAAAAATATGAGATTATATCAAAGTGGCACTCCGTATGTGTCAATATATGAATGGAATGTAAATGAAAAAGGAGAAAGAAAAAAATGATAGATATAAAATTAATAAGAGAAAACAAAGATTTAGTCAAAGCAAATATTAAAAAGAAATTTCAAGATAGAAAACTAGCTATAGTAGATGAAATTTATGATCTTGATATTAAATATCGTGATGCAAAGCAAACTGCTGATAACTTAAGAGCTGATAAGAATGCTAAAAGTGCTGAAATAGGTAACTTAATGCGTGAAGGTAAAAAAGAAGAAGCAGAGAATGTTAAAAAAGATGTAGCAGATTATGGTGAAAAAATAGCAAAACTTGAAGTAGAAGAAGAAAAACTTCAAAAAGAAATTAAAGAAAAAATGATGATTATTCCAAACATTATTGATGAAACTGTTCCAGTAGGTAAGGATGATAATGAGAATGTTGAAATAGAAAAATTTGGTGAACCAGTAGTTCCAAGTTTTGAAGTTCCATATCATGCAGATATTATTGATAGATTAAATGGACTGGATAAAGATAGTGCTGGAAGAACAAGTGGCAATGGTTTTTATTACTTAATGGGAGATGTTGCGAGATTACATTCAGCTATGCTTTCATATGCAAGAGACTTTATGATTAATAAGGATTTTACATATTGTGTACCACCATTTATGATTAGAAGTGATGTTGTAACAGGCGTTATGAGTTTTGAAGAAATGGACGCTATGATGTATAAAATAGAGGGTGAAGACTTATATCTAATAGGTACAAGTGAACACTCTATGATAGGTAAATTTAAAGATCAAATTGTTAAAGAAGCAGAACTTCCAATATCTTTAACTTCTTATTCTCCATGTTTTAGAAAGGAAGTTGGGGCTCATGGAATAGAAGAAAGAGGCATATATAGAGTACATCAATTTGAAAAACAAGAGATGGTAGTACTTTGTAAACCAGAAGAATCTATGGAATGGTATAACAAAATGTGGAGTTATACAGTTGAATTCTTTAGAAGCTTAGATGTTCCTGTTAGAACACTTGAATGTTGTAGTGGAGACTTAGCAGATCTTAAAGTAAAGAGCTGTGATGTTGAAGCTTGGAGTCCAAGACAAAAGAAATACTTTGAGGTAGGAAGCTGCAGTACTTTAGGAGATGCACAAGCAAGAAGACTTGGTATTCGTACTAAAGGTGAAGATGGAACATATTATGTCCATACATTAAATAATACAGTACTTGCTACGCCAAGAGGATTAATTGCTTTCCTTGAAAACAATGTTAATGAAGATGGTAGTGTAAACGTACCAGTTGCACTTAGACCTTATATGGGGGGTATAGAAAAATTAATACCAAAAAAATAGACACATTGTCGAAATGTGTCTTTTTTTGTGTTATAATATATTTAATACAGTAGTAAAAGTACTATATCGTGACTATAAATTTATAAGCAGATTTTATTTTATGCTAACATACTAACTATAAATTAATCAAATTTTTTTCAAGTATTATTTTATGGAGGTATATTTTAAAGATGAAAATAAAAAGAAAAAATAAATTTGGTTTTACTTTAATTGAAATATTAGCGGTAATTTTAATACTCGCAATAATTGCTATAATAGCAATACCAGTAACGGCTAAGATTTTAGAAGAAGCAAAGAAAAATGCATTTAAAGTAAGCGCTCAGCATATAGCTGACGCAGCAGCAAATGCTTATGCTTTAAGAGCAAATTCATCGGAATATTATTATGTTAAAGGTGTCGAATATACAACAGCATCTAAAAAGTTGTCGTATACTGGAAAAAGACCATTAACAGGTAGAATTAATGTTACTACGGAAGGCATAATAGCTTTAGCTTTATACAATGGAAAGTATTGTGCTACTAAAGCTGGTGATCAAGATGCAGTAACAGTTAAGAAATCAAGTATTGATGAATGTGTAACATACAATATTATAGAGACGGATGATACATGGGAAGAAATAGCTAATGAATATGATACAACACCAGATTTTTTACTTGGAATAAATGAGGAAGATGACATAAATAGTGATACTTCAGGACGAAAAATAAAAGTACCAATAAGACCTGGAAGTGAATATGTAAGTGGCGAAAATAGCTCGAATGGGCCATTTTATAAAACATATTACAGTTTATCAATGACAACATATTCTGAGTCATTTAGTAGTTCAACATATACATATACAATAGAACTTGGGGTATTACCACTTCCTATTGAAGATATAGATACAGCAAAAGTTACTGCAAAAGGTGTGTATGAGAAATTAGTCGACTTTGAACAATATGTAATAAAGAAAAAAATGGGCGAAGTTATATGGCCTGCAGGTGAGGAAGTAAAACTAACTTTAGAAGATGCTCCAAGACTGCAAGAACATGCAGCAAGAAATAGTAATATGACGGCAGATGATGTATCAGTGACATGTGATAGTCATAAATGCTATGCAACAATAACGGAAACAGTAGACAATTTAAATGGAGTAAATCCATACAATGATACAGATGTATATTTACCAGTTAAATTTACTGTAGAATTTAATGGGACTCCGGAATTATGCGCGGTAACAACAACAACTGATGGTAATCCAGGGGTACTTTCAGGAACTGGTACGAGTGAAGACCCATATTTAATAGAAAGTATAGAAGACTTAGTAGCATTATCAAATAGTGTAAATGGTGGTAACACATATAGCGGAAAATATTTATCTTTAATTAGAACTTTTGATTTTGAGAGTAGGAAATCTTATAAAGATTATCAAACAATAGCATATGGTGATGTAAATGGCGACGGCACAGTAGAAGGTTTACTAAGTGAACTTACTACTGATTCAGGATTTAATCCAATAGGAAATAATGTTAATTCATTTAGAGGCGTATTGATAGGTAATCTAAATTGTATAGATAATTTATATGTTAATAGACCTTCAGTATCATATGTAGGATTTGTTGGATATAACAATGGAAAAATTATGGGAATAAATCTAAATAACATTGATGTAACAGGAGCTAATTATACAGCTGGTTTAGCGGGATTTAATGGTGGTAGTGTAATAAACTCAACTGTAAATGGCGATGTTACAGGAGCAAATTATGTAGGCTTTGCATCTGGCTATGTTGATTATAATACAGCAACAACATCAATTGTTGCTAATGGAAATATAAGTGGAGTTAGTAATGTAGGTGGATTAATAGGTTATGATTATACAGGTGCATCCGTAAGAGGTGTATATAGTGGTGGTAGTGTAATAGGAACAGGCTCAAGTATAGGTAGAACCATAGGCGCTATGCGTGGGGGAAGTAATGATGGAACTTTAGCACTAAACACTATAACAGTTAATGGATCAACAGTTAATAGTAATAGTTCAACTGGTACTAATGGTTCAAGCATTACATCACTATCTGATCTAAATGATATCAATCTATCCGAAACAGCTTTTGATACATATATAGGTGGCGATAATGATGGAGATGGCTATTATTGGGATTATGATGACAGTAATAAAGTAGTTAGAAAAACTGTACAAGCTAGTCCAATTCCATTTAATTTAAGTGGTTCAGGAACAACGGTCGCTCCTTATCTAATATATACTTACGATGACTTGAGACAAGCGTCATTAAAACAAAATGTAGTATATAAACTTATGGCAGATATTGATTTATCTGGTAAAAATTATTATATGCTTGGTAGTTATCAAAATAAATTTTCAGGAACTTTTGATGGTAATATTAAAAGCATAACTAATATGGATATTAATGATAAATATGGTTCATATGTAGGATTTGTGGGATATAACAATGGGAAAGTTATGGGAATAAATCTAAATAACATTGATGTAACAGGAGCTAATTATACAGCCGGTTTAGCAGGATTTAATGGTGGCAGTGTAATAAACTCAACTGTAAGTGGTGATGTAACAGGAGCAAATTATGTAGGCTTTGCATCTGGTTATGTTGATTATAATACAGTGGCAACATCAATTGTTGCTAATGGAAATATAAGTGGAGTTAGTAATGTAGGTGGATTAATAGGTTATGATTATACAGGTGCATCCGTAAGAGGTGTATATAGTGGTGGTAGTGTAATAGGAACAGGCTCAAGTATAGGTAGAACCATAGGCGCTATGCGTGGGGGAAGTAATGATGGAACTTTAGCACTAAACACTATAACAGTTAATGGATCAACAGTTAATAGTAATAGTTCAACTGGTACTAATGGTTCAAGCATTACATCACTATCTGATCTAAATGATATCAATCTATCCGAAACAGCTTTTGATACATATATAGGTGGCGATAATGATGGAGATGGCTATTATTGGGATTATGATGACAGTAATAAAGTAGTTAGAAAAACTGTACAAGCTAGTCCAATTCCATTTAATTTAAGTGGTTCAGGAACAACGGTCGCTCCTTATCTAATATATACTTACGATGACTTGAGACAAGCGTCATTAAAACAAAATGTAGTATATAAACTTATGGCAGATATTGATTTATCTGGTAAAAATTATTATATGCTTGGTAGTTATCAAAACAAATTTTCTGGTACTTTTGATGGTGCAGCTAGAACAATAAGCAACATGATTATAAATAATCCATATGGTTCATATGTAGGATTTGTTGGATATAACAATGGAAAAATTATGGGAATAAATCTAAATAACGTTGATATAACAGGAGCTAATTATACAGCAGGTATATCAGGTTTTGATGGTGGTAACATATCAAATATAATTATTAGTGGTAACTTATCAGGAGCAAGTTTTGTTGGTTTTGCTACTGGCTATATTGATTATGGTAAAACTGCAACATCAATTATTGCTAATGGTAATATTACGGGTGTTAGTAATGTCGGTGGTCTTGTTGGCTATGATTATACTGGTTCAACAATAAAAGGCGTTTATAAGAGTGGTAGTGTAGTAGGAACAGGATCTGGTGTAAGCAGAACCATAGGAGCTATGCGTGGTGGTAGTACTGATAGTACTGCTGCATATTCTGGAATTACTGTAAATAGTGCAATTATTTTTAGTTCTTCTTCATCTAGTACTCAGGGACTAGACGTTAGTTCAAGTGATTTGCAAATAGACACTACATATATAAATAGGAGCTTTAATTTTACTAATGAAGCATTAGATTATATTTGGTATATGGACAGTGGAATTGCTAAATTTAGAGAAGGAAATTTATAGGTGAATACAATGAAAAAAAATAAACTTATGTGTATATTTTTACTGGTAATTATAGTTGTAATTATAATTTTTACTATCATAGCTATTTCAAAACAATTTTCTAAAAAAATAGTATGTACTAGCAATGCAACAAGTAATGAAATTAAAATAACTCAAAAATATGTAATTAAATATTCAAAACAAAATATAACTAAAATGGTAGTTAGTAAATCATATGAATTTTCTGATAAAGAGCAATATAATAATTTTGCTAATGTTATAGAAAATACAAAGACTAATTTTGCTTCGTTTAATGAAAAATATATAAATTTTGAAGTTAAAATTAAAGATAGTGGTTATTATACTGAACTTAATGCATATATTGAAAATGCAACTGATGATGAATTATTAGCATTAGGATTTACTAAAAACTTATTAGATATGCAGTCAATTTTAGAAGAACAAGGATTGATTTGCAAATAATATTATTTTTAAAAATATGAACAAAAAAGATGCATAATGCATCTTTTTATTTTACTAATTTTTTAACTTTCTCTCCGCCATATATATAGTTATTGTCAGTGCTTATGCCATTACTTTTATCAATATATCTAATGGCACAATTTTTCATATTTGGTTCAGCATTAAACCATTCAGGAGAATAATGAAACCAGTTCAATAGAAAAGCTCTAATAGTAGTGCCATGACTAACGATAAACAAGGTATCTTTACCTTCGTTTAAATCTCTAAATATTGTTTCAATAAATTGTTTCATTCTTAAGGCTACGTCATAAGGGCTTTCACCTTGTGGTAATTTAGCATAAAACTTACCATCATTCTGATAATATCGATCATATAATTCAAATTGTTCAGGAAATCTTTTGCGGCATTCTTCTATTGGATTATCACTAAATAATCCATATCTTTGTTCAATTAAAGTAATATCTTCTTTTACATCTTCTATATTTAAATGATTATTAATAATTTTAGCCGTTTGCCTAGTTCTTGTAAAAGGACTAACCCATAAAGTAGCATTGGAAATATCAATATTCTTTTCTAATACGAAGCCTTTTAAAAACTTGCCTGCTAAATCAGCTTGTTTTTGTCCTTCGTCAGTTAAATAAACTTTATGATCAGGTAACTTTATATCAAAATTTTCTCCGGTATTTTGCATACTTTCACCATGTCTTATTAAAAATATTTTCATAATATCCCCACCATTTTAATTTTATTATAGCATATTCTCATAAGCAAATATTAATTTATAATACTTTTTATTATAAATCCTTATATAAAATATAGTGGTTTTTTTAGGTAACTATATGTTATAATATAGATAATAGGAGGAATATGTATGAGAAGGGGAAAAGGAAAGTTTACTAAAGAATTAAAGAATTATTTTAAGGATTATACATTTAATAAACATCATTTTTATTATACTGTTTTGTTACTTATTATTTTACTTCTTTCACTATTCTTATTTAATAATTATAATAAATGTACAGTGTATGAAGTAAATACAGATACAGATAGTTTTAATGTAAATAACGGGGTATTAGTTTTAACTAAAGATGACAGTATACTTAAAGTATCTGATATTACTTATGATGGAGATATAGTAAATGCGATGTATATTCAAATGGGGCTATACGTAGTTATTGATGATGAATATTATTTAATAAATTCATTCTCTTCAACATCAGATGAAGGGTTCAATTTGAATGATTATTTAGAAAAAATCAAATTTGATGTTACCGAAAATAATGATAATATTGATATTTTTACTAACAATATTAAAGCCAATATTGTAGATAATTTATATTTAAAAGTTAATATGACTTCAATCGATGGTGAAGTTATAGAAGATGAATTTAAATTAGATGTAAATCCTTTATATCAAAATGTTAAGTTATTTTATTAATATATAAAGCAAAACTTTAATGTTTTGCTTTTTTATGCTATAATTTTAATAGGTGATAGTATGAAGGATTTGGTTAGTGTTATAGTTTTAATTAACGACATTGAGTCTTATATCAGTAGTTGTTTAGATTCTATTTTGAAGCAAACATACAAGAATCTAGAAATATTACTTATATATAAGAAGACAGAAGATAATTCATTAAAAATATGTAAATATTATAAAGATTTAGATAAAAGAATAGAGATTATAACTGTTACTAATAGTAGCAAAAAAAACTTGAAAAATATTGGTATTAGTCATGCTAAGGGAAAATATATTACCATTATTGACGGTGGTGATTATGTAACTCCAAATTATGTTGAGTATATGGTAAAATTAATTAGAGATGAAAAAACAGATATGGTTTGTACTGGACGTTATTTTGCTGATACTAAACCTACTAAAGTAGAAAAAGTTGAAATATATACAGGTAAAGAGATAATGGCAAATTATATGCATATGAAATTTAAAAGTCATTTCTATGCTAAACTTTATAAAAGAGAATTATTTCAAGATATTATATATCCTAATGTAACGTATTATGATGATTTTATCACAACATATAAAATTTTTGATAAAGCTAATAAAATTGTTGTTAGTACAGCAGAAAATTACTGCCTTGTACTAAACAAAGTATATTTTAAAAATAAAATAACTGATTCTGATCGCATGAAAAAAATTGGTAGTTGTTTTGATATGTTAACATTTATGGAAGAATATTATCCTGAACTAGAAGATTATTGTAAGACAAAAATATGTTTTGAAGCAATTGATTTATTTAGAGATGTTAAAGATAATGATTATCGCAAACAATTATATAGCTATATAAAATTGTATAGAAGATATGCATTAAAAGATGCCAGAATTGAATTTAGTAAGAAAATGTTATGTATAAGATCTATCTTAGGATATCATTTAATGAAATTAAGTTTTGGTTTAGAGGAACTATTAAAAAAGCCTATTTACTAGACTTTTTTTTTATTCCATGTTATTATATAAACACTTTTTAATTGAAGGGGTGATTAATATGGCAAGAAAAATGCTCGTATCTGATTATGACGGTACACTAAAAAGTGATTTAAAAAATTTAATGATAAATATTGAGGTAATAAAAAAGTTTAGAAAACAAGGTAATTTATTTACTATTTCTACAGGTAGGTCTTATGAATCTATAAAGACTGAATGTGATAGATATGGAATTGAATATGACTTTTTAAATTGTTATGATGGTTCGGTGTTATTTGATGATCAAGATAATTTATTATTTGCAAATAAATTTACTAGATCTGATCTTATAGCTTTAGCAGTTACATTACCAGGTGTGAAAGAAATAAAAAAAATTAACTATTATGGTACTCATGGTCTTGTTGATGTTGATCGCCAAACAGTTGGACGTGAAGATCAATCTGATGTTGTCATGATAAATTTAAGATTACAACTATTTAAAAAATTAAAATCTTATATGTCTGGTTTTGAAAAAGATTATCCAAATATAAAATTTGCTCAAATATTTAATGAAGTATTTATTAAAGATGATTTTGATAAAAGTAATGGCATACAAGAATTAGAAAATTATTTAAATGGTGAAGTAAGCCGTGATAACATTATTACAGTAGGTGATAATTTAAATGATTTAAAACTATTGCAAGAATATAACGGTTATAAAATGCTTACTTCTTATCCACGTATGTATGGTAAGGGATTAAAAACGACTAGGGAAGTACACACATTAATAAAAAAAATTAATAAATAATAAAAAACAGTAATTAAAATATTACTGTTTTTTTATAGCTAAATTCTATTATATATTTTTTACATATTTGATAAAGGCTTCAGCTTTTTCAGCATAGTTTTTAAAATACTCATAACTAGAAGCAGCTGGAGAAAGTAAACAAATTTTATCTTTACTTGTAACTTCCTTGGCTTTCTCTACAGCTTCCTTTAAATCACTTATAAAATAAACGTTTTTATTTATAATTTCTTTGCCTATTTTATATCCAGTAGAAGGCATACAAATTAAATTATTGATAGAACTATTATTTAAATAATTAATAAATTCTTTATATTCTATACCACGATCCATACCACCAAAAATAAGTGTATCTACATTACCTAAAGTCTCAATACTTTGAATAGTGGCTTCTGGAATAGTTGCTAATGTGTCAACATAAAAAGTTATATCATTATAATTTCCAACACACTGAATACGATAATCTAGTGGCTTAAATGTACTAATACTTTGAATAGCTTTATTCATATCAAGATTCATTATACTTGCAACAAGTAATGAAAATATTATATTGGTAGTATTGTGTTCTCCTAGTAAAAGTTTAGGAGTATCTATATCATATAAAAATTTATTTTCAAAATAAATTATATTATTTTCTTTAAAAGTATCTTTTTTTTCACTTAAGGAAATACCAAATAATTTTGAATTGAACTTTTCTTCACTAATATATTTTTTTAAATATTCATTATCAAAATTATATATACCAATATCATTATTGTTTTGATTTCTAAACATGTTTAATTTTATTTGATGATAATGATATAAACTGCCAGCATGATCTAAATGATCTTCAAATAAATTAAGTACCAAACCAATATGTGGTGATACATTTAAGAATTCTAATTGATGACTAGAAAGTTCTATAACAATAGTTGTTTCTTCTTTATAATTTTCAATATTATCAAAAACAGGTTCTCCAATATTACCTACTAAGTAGGTATCTTTACCTTGATCTTTTAATATTTTGTAAATTAAACTAGATGTAGTACTTTTCCCTTTCGTGCCGGTTATACCAATACAATTATTTTTATATACTTCAAGTAATAATTCTACTTGAGATGAAATTTTATTTTCAAATAAAGCTATATTGATGTCTTTTAATGAAATGCCAGGTGATTTAATTATTAGGTCATATTTTTCTAAATCTTTTAAATAATCTTCACCAACTATAAAATTAACTTCATCATTAAACTCATTGTGAAAATCATTTTGAATATCTTTATAATCCATAATTGTTACTTTTGTATTGTTGCAATATTTTTTTATAAAACGATATGTAGATTTTCCTTCTCTTCCATATCCTAATATAGCTATATGTTTGTTATTTAGTTTTTCAATTATTTTATAATACATATTTTTCAAGCTCTTTCTTTAATAAATTCTCAAAATGCAAATTTAAATTATGATTATTATTATACTTATGTTCATAATCTAAATTGCTAACTAACTCATAATTATCTTTATAATAATTTAGTAAAAATGGTAATTCTCCTTTAGTTGAAGTTATTCTTTTTGATATAGCATATTTTGCTTCTTCATAAGAACCGACACATTCAAAAGGTTTGACACCAGTTTCACCAATAATTTCTTTAAAAGTATAAAGAAGTTCTTCTTTATTATATAAATTCTCACCAAATATATCGATAAGTTCTTCATCATTTAAGAAAGGACTTAATATTATATAAACAAATAAACATTTTGGACAATTACAGCACCAGTCCCATGATTCATTTTTACTTCCAACATTACAACTTTTAAATACTTTATGATATTTTTTGTATTTAGAGAAAAGTAATCCTATTTGGTACTCTGTAAGAGGTCTTAAGAAACTAAAATAGTTTAAATTAATTCCAAAGTATTTCTTTGTGTATTCATTAAAATCATTTTCAAATTCAAAACTTTTTGAATACTGATGATTAATCTTTGTTCCTATAACCGTTCCTTCGTTAGCACTTTCTTCATTAGAAAGAATAATAAATTCTTTATTCATAAGATAGCCAAGCAAGTATGTTTCGAAAGCAAGTAATGAACTAAATGGTGTATGACCATTTAAAAAACCTTGTTTATTTAATTCTAATAATTCTTTATCAATAGTTCTTTTTATTTTGACAATCTCATCTTCATTATATCCTGCTGTTTTCGCACACTCAAGTTGTACTTTTTTGGGATTTTGAATAACAATACTGTTATCTTCATCTTTTAATATTTCGAGTGTTACATTGGAGTCTTTTCCACCACCAAGTAATACAAGATTACCATGCCCAATATAATTTGGAATAGTTATATTTTTCTTTTGGTGATCTACTATAATGTTTACTAGTTCTTCTTCTAAAATATTAATTTTATTTACGTATAAGAATTCACCTAAACCATAATATAATAGTTTTTTAATAAATTTAATTTGTGACTCTTCTAAATATCCTGCCTTTATAATAATGTTTTTAGGACAAGTACATTTATAATAACTAATCATTTCTATTAATCCGATGTGAAAGATTAAATTATTTCTAAAATCAATATTAATATCTTTATTACTAATAATATTTTTAGGTATCTTTGTAACAGGGTGGAAAGTAGCTAAATTTTCTATTTCAAAATTAAAAGTTATTATTAAATCATTTTCATCTTCTTTAACTTCGTAACTGTGATAGATAAAATTTTGATATGTTTTTCTTAGTTCATTAAAATTCATTTTTTTCTTCCTTTCAGAAAAGAGACCCATGTAGGATTAAAAGTAATTATAGTATCCTAAGAGTCTCTTAAACATTATAAATTTCTATTCTATAAAACCATTTTTTTATTTCATTTATATACTATTATTTTTCATAATATTTATTACTAAATAGTAGCACTTATAGGCTTTTTTGTCAACATAATGGTATGTTTAAAAAGATACATATTTATCATTTTAAAATGAATAATTATAAATATAATATTTTTGTTAAAAGGGATGTAAAAAATATTGCAAACTATATATTATCAGTATTTTTTATTGTTCATCAAACAAATGTATGATATACTGTTTAAGGATAGTTGGGTGGAATTTATGTATTTAGATAGTTTAAATAAAGAACAATTAGAAGCAGTAAAAACAACAGAAGGACCACTTTTAGTTTTAGCGGGGGCCGGTTCGGGTAAGACTAAGGTTCTTACAACAAGAGTTGCTTATTTAATAGATGAATTAGGTATTAGTCCTGATTCTATTTTAGCAATTACTTTTACTAACAAAGCTGCTAAAGAAATGAAAGAAAGAGTTATAAAAATGCTTGGTCCAATTGGATATCAAATTCAAATATCAACATTTCACTCTTTTGGTTTAACAATATTAAAAGATCACTATGATAAACTAGGATATGATAAGAACTTTACTATTCTTGATAGTGATGATTCTTTAACTGTAGTTAAAAAGATATTAAAAGATATGGATAAAGATCCAAAACAATATAGCCCTAAAGCTATTAGAAATAGAATTAGTAGTGCTAAAAATGAACTTATGGAACCTGAAGAATTAAGTAAATTTTCTAATAATGAAATAGACGAATTAGTAGTAAATGTTTATAAGAAGTATAAGAATAAACTAAGAACCAATAATTCACTTGATTTTGATGATCTATTAATGCTTCCAATAACACTTTTTAGAAGTAATCCTGATATTCTTAAGAACTATCAAGATAAATTTAAATACGTTCTTATTGATGAGTATCAAGATACTAATGAAGCACAATATTTACTTACTAAGATGATAAGCGCTAGGTATAAAAATATTTGTGTAGTAGGAGATAATGACCAAAGTATATATTCATTTAGAGGTTCTAATTATAAAAATATTTTAAATTTTGAAAAAGATTATAAAGATGCAAAAGTAATTATGCTTGAAAGGAATTATCGTTCAACTAAGCAAATTTTAGATGTAGCAAATGATGTTATTAAGAAGAATACTCTGCGTAAAGATAAAAACTTATGGACAGATGCAGATGGTGGTGAAAAAGTTATTTATCATCGCGCTGAAAATGAAAAAGATGAAGCATTTTTTGTTAAATGCCAAATTGAGGAACTTAGAAAAACAGCACCTCTTTCTGAAATAGCTGTCTTATATCGAACTAATGCGCAATCACGAAATATGGAGGAAGCGCTTCTTAAAGATAATATTCCGTACAAAGTGGTAGGAAGTATGTATTTCTATAAACGTAAGGAAATTAAAGATTTACTCTCTTATTTGAATGTAATATATAATTCTAATGATGATATAAGCTTACTTAGAGTAATAAATGTTCCTAAAAGAGGGATAGGTGCTAAGACACTCGAAAACTTAAATATAAAGTCTAACTTAATGGGGCAAACTTTATATGATGCAATCGATTCTGGTAAGGAATTAGAATTTAAAAAGATAATTGAAGATATAAAGAGTGTTAGAGATAATATGTCATTAACAGAACTTGTTACTTATGTTTTAGAAAAAAGTGGTATGAAAGCTGAACTAGAAAACGAAAATACACTAGAAGCTGAAGTACGACTTGAAAACTTAGAAGAATTTAAATCTATTACTAAGAACTTTGAAGAGGATAGAGGAATTGTATCTCTTGAAGAATTTTTAATGGAATTATCTTTAGTAGCGGATATTGAAGAACATAAGAATAATACAGATGTAGTTACTTTAATGACAGTACATAGCGCTAAAGGTCTTGAATTTGATAATGTTTTTGTTATTGGACTTGAAGAGGGGATATTTCCTCACGCTAATTCTATTGATGATTTTAATCAACTAGAAGAGGAAAGAAGATTATGCTATGTAGCAATAACAAGAGCAAGAAAAAAATTGTGGCTAGTTAATGCAAAAAGAAGAACAATATTTGGTATGGATAGTATGAATCCGGCAAGTAGATTTTTAAAAGAAATTGATAATAATTTACTAATTAGTGATGAAAAAGAAGATACCTTTGTACCAAAAATAATAAAGAAGAATATGATTGATGTTAATGCTGACTATAATATTGGTGATAAAGTTGTTCATGATACATTTGGTCATGGTATAGTAGTAAGTGTCGATAAATCAATTCTTACAATTGCATTCCCACACCCAGTAGGAATTAAAAAGCTTATGAAAGGGCATAAGAGTATTAAAAAAATATAGAAATACTAATAAGTATTTCTCTTTTTTTGAAATTAATGATATAATCTAGTTAGTAAATATTTTAAGAAAGGTAGTAAAGTATATGGAAGAGAAACAAACATTTTATGAATGGTTAGGAAAATTAGTGGAGCCTTTAAGAAATTGGATAATTGAAAATCATAGTAATCCTTTTCTATGGGTTGGACTTTTTCTAGCAGGACTAGTTGTCTTTGGTTTAGGCTACAATGCTTTACATAAGGACAAATAATATGAAGAAAATTAGAAAACTAGTAATTCCTGTAGCAGGCATGGGGACAAGATTTTTACCTGTTACAAAAAGTATTCCTAAGGAGATGCTTCCTATTGTTGATGTTCCAACAATTCAGATTCAACTTGAAGAAGCGAAAGCAGCAGGAATTGAAGAGGTTTTATTAATAACTAGCGGTACAAAAAATAGTATTGTTAGTCATTTTGATATTGATTATGAATTAGAAGATAAACTTTTAAAAAGTAATAAGATGGATCAATTAACTAAAATTCGCGAGTTGACAAAAATGATGAAAGTATATTCTATTAGACAAGGACAACCATTAGGTAGTGGTCATGCTGTCGGACTTGCAAAAACATGGATTGGTGACGAACCTTTTGCAGTTATGTATGGTGATGATATTATTAAAGGTGGATGTGCTTTAAAAGAATTAATTGAAGTATATGAAAAATATGATACTAATGTTATTGGTGTACAAGAAGTTCCACACGAATTAACTTATAAATATGGAATTGTTTCATTAGCAGACAAGGAAACATTACAAATGAATGGACTTGTTGAAAAACCAAAAGTAGAAGATGCTCCAAGTGATTTAGCTGGTTTAGGACGTTATATATTAAAACCAGAAATTTTTAATGAACTTGAAACACTTTCAACTGGTGCTGGTGGAGAATACCAATTAACTGATGGTATGGCTCAGTTAATGAAAAAACAAAGTTTCCATGCATGTAAATTTACAGGTACATATTATGATATTGGTAGCCAATTAGGTTACATCAAAGCTAATATTGTATATGCTTTAGATCGCTCAGATTTAAAAGAACAATTATTAGATTTTATTAGCAAAATAAAGAATTAATATTCTTTATTTTTTATTGTATAATACTATAATTATAGGAAAATACTTTTTAATATAAAATTTGTTTGTTTTTGTTTATTTGATGAACATGTAGAATGATTTAAAAAATAATGGTATAATGAATTTAAAAAGGGGGAACATAATGTTAGAGAAAATGCAAGAAAAGATAGCTTTATTAGAGAATCATGAACAGATAGTATCAATTTCAAACAGATTATTTGATATTATCGTTGAAAATAGAGATTTGCCAGATAATGAAAAAATATTGGTGGTGGATTTATTGAATGCCATGCTTAATAATGAATTATATAAAAGCTAGGGGTGATAGAAATGAATTTAACTATCAAGGAAAAAAGAAGAATTGAATCGATAACAAAAAGAGTAATTTCAATGTTACCATATTTACTATTAATAATAGTAAGTCTTATATTTGTGAGTTCTTATGGAGACACTGATGATTTAATGATGAAAGTAATTAAAGTATGCTTATTAATCTTTAATATTTTTGCAATATATGCACTCATAAATAAAATAATTGACTTAGTTAGAGATATTAGAAAGAAGTAACACAAATATAGTTACTTCTTTTTGACTTCTAATTATTTTTATGTTAATATATTTGCGAAAAAGGAGAGATATAATGATAACTCTAAAAGATGTTTCGACATATAGTCTTGTAAAAGAAATAAATAATGAAGAAATTAAACAACTTTTTAGAACATATGAAATAAAAGATTATCAAAGTTTATATCATGCTTTGATATATAATTTAGTTCCTGCTACTGATCAAATTTTACAATCTTTTATAACAGCTAAAAAATTAGTAGTAAATTCTAAAAGAATTAATGTTCCAAAATTACTTCATTTTCATAATAACAGTATCGATTATGAAGTAAATGGTATTGACGCGGGAATTACAAGCACTGTATGTAATGCACTTAATATGAAGAATTTAATATATTTATACACACATGTTGATTTAGACGGAAAATTATGTATGTTAAATTATCCGGGTATAAAAGGTAAAAACATGAAGAATATTAGAGAAAGTATTCAACATTATGACAAAGTTATTTTCCCAGAATTATTAATGCAAAAAAGAAAAATTAAGAAGAGATGCTAAGCATCTTTTTTTTGAATTATGTAAAATTATGTTATCTTATTATTTTTTATTTTAAACTGCATAATATATGCTATAATATCAAAGCACGAGGAGGTAAAGATGATAAAAAGTATTAGTAATTATATTAATAATTCTATTGGAAATGAGTATATTTATTTAGCTGTTTTGACTCTTGCTTCATATGTATTAATAAAGTTAATTACAAATGTTATTTGTAAAATTTATATGAGTTTTAATAATAATTCTAGAGATAGATATATGTACAAGAAAAAAGTTAGTCTTATGTCTAACACTATTATTTTGATAGCAATATTTTTTATATGGGAATCGCACCTAGCTAATCTTATTACTGTAATAAGTTTTATATCAGCTGGTGCGACTATTGCTTTAAGGGAAATTATTTTTAATTTCTTTTCTGGTATATATATCAAAATTAAAAAACCATTCAGATTAGAGGATAGAATTGAAATAGGGGAAAATAAAGGTGATGTAGTAAATATATCAACTTTAAATTTTGAAATATTAGAGATAGGCGATGAAATTAATGGAGACCAAAGTACTGGTAAAATAATTCATTTACCTAACTCTTTAATATTTACTGTACCACTTACAAATTATGTAAAAGCTTTTAAATATATATGGACAGAGATAACAGTAAAGATACCGTTAGATGCTGATTTAAGAGAGTCTAAGAAAGTTCTTTATAAAATAGTTAATAATAATCAAGTAGTAAAAAGAATACCACAAAAAATGCGTAATCAAATTAACAGTGCTAGTTTGGATTACAGAATATATTTTAATAAGTTTGACCCTATTATATATACAAAAGTAGTTGATATGCATACTGAACTATATATAAGATATTTAGTCCATCCAAAGAAAGCTAGAAATGTTGAAGATGAAATTTGGTGCAGTATATTAAATGCATATAAAAATGGAGAAATAATTTTATATAGAGATAAAACTGTGTTATAATGTACTTATAATAGAGGTGGTACTATGGTTTACAAAGTCAAAGCTGTAACAAAGGATAACATGTCTGAAATAAGATATATCACTGATAGTGAAGTTATAAGTGATAATGTTAATGTCATGGCTGAAATAGACGCCATAAGAGATATAGCTAATAATATTATGACTAAACAACCAGATATTAAGTATAATGATGCCACAAAACTTGCTAAAGAAATAAGATATGGAGTAGTTAATAAAACAAATACGGAAGAACCGGTTACAGAAAAAGAAAATGAACTTCCTGGCATAGAAGTGCAAGAAGAACAGGAAGATGTTTTATTTGGACTAGAACCATCTAAACAAATGGTATTAACAAAACAATAACATACTATAAGTATGTTTTTTTTGTTATAATATATAAAGAGGGATAATATGGAAATAAGAAATGAAGAAATAAATATAGATGATTTATTAAAAGATATTGATTTAGAAAAAGATATGTTAAAAGATTATGGAAATGGTATGCTTTTGACAGAAAATTACATAGAAATACTAAATAAATATGATATTGATTATAAGAAATATAGTGATCTAAATAGTTTGATATATGAGATAGAAGAATGCTTAAATGATAGTTATGGATTAGATGTTGGTGATTTAGAGTGGTTAGCTACTGAATTATCTGAAAGAAACTATTACCAGAATACTAGAAAATAAAGTATATTAAATTGAATTCTAATATTGTAGAGGAGAATATTATGTTTAAAGAAGCAATAAAGAAAAATATAGATTATATAAAACCAATAGTTAATGGATATAAAACTCCATATAATGATGAAATATATGGTGGTATGGGTACTGTTATGGTAATTAATGAAGATGGCTGGGTTTTAACATGTCGCCATATTGCAGAAAATATTATTGTAGCTGATAAAATTATGGAAACATATAAAGATATAAAAAAAGAACTTATTGAAAACAAGGTTCCACCTAAAAAGATATATAAAAAATATGGTATAGAAGAAGAATCAGCGGTTATATTTAGAAATGTATTTTTAAATCTAATTGATTCTTGGGATGGAATGCAAATATTTATGCATGAATATCTAGATTTAGCATTAATAAAATTTGATAATCCTGGCAAAATATTTTGTGATAAATTTCCGGTATTCGCTAAAGAAAATGCTGAACCAGGTGAATATTTATGTCGTTTAGGATTTCCTTATTCAGAAATAAATTGTTTTAGTTATAATCATGTTATAAAGGATATAACAATAAAAAAAGATTTTGATTCTAATTTTCAGGCTTTTCCACTTGATGGAATGCTAACTAGAATATTAATTGATGATAAACAAAAAATATCATTATTTGAAATGACTAATGCTGGGCTTCTTGGACATAGTGGAGGACCAATATTTAATAAAGATGGTGTTGTTGTAGGAATACATATTGGTAACGCTTCTAAAGATATTGGAATTGACATTGATACAAAATTAAAAAGGGGTATTAAAGAGATTCCAATTAAACAATATAGCTTTATAAACTTTGGCATAGGCATTAATGTTAATGCAATAAAAGAGTTTCTTGATAAGCATAAAGTTAAATATATAGAAGAAAAATAGACATTTTTTGTCTTTTTTTTTTCTTTATGATATAATATAATTCCTTTGGCAAAACTGAAGTGTAGAGGTGAATTTATAATGAAAGTATGTTTAGTTCATGAGGAATATCCTGATGAAACAAACTTTGGGGGAATAGCCACCTACCAAAAACGTTTAGCGGAAAGTTTAGTAAAAAAAGGAAATGAAGTTGTTGTAATCGCAAGAGGCTTAAAGAAAGATTACGAAGAAATAAAAAACGGGGTTAGAGTAATAAGATTATATGTTGAAGAAACAGCAGACATATACAATAATTATTATTCTTATAGGCAAAAAGTTTGTGATAAATTAAAAGAACTTCAAAAACATAATGAAATGGATGTTATTGAAGTGCCTGATTGGGGAGCTGAAACAGTTCTATTTGAAAAGTTTCGTAAAGTTCCATTAATAGTTAGATTACACACTCCACTGGTAATTTGGAGTAAAAGTAATAAGAGTAATCTAGATCCAAGCATTCATAAACAAATGCTTAGATGGGAAAAGAAAATGATTGAGAGTGCTGATAAGGTTAGTTCATGTACAGCAATACTCAAAGATATGGTTATAAAAGAATTAAAGTTAAAAAGAAACGACATTGAAGTTGTTCCTAATCCTGCTAACTTAGATGATTTTTATTCTAAAAATGAAAAGAAGACCAAATCAAAAACTATTTTGTATTGTGGTAGCATGGAACAAAGAAAAGGTGTTATTGTATTCGCAGAGGCAATTCCTAAAATTATTGATGCTTTAGGTAATGTGAAAATATTATTTGTAGGTAAAGATACTAATCGTAATGATAAAGAAATATCTACTAAAGAATATATATATGAATTAATACCAGAGAAATATCATAAGCAACTTGAATTTAAAGGCCAATTATTAAATAGTGATTTAAATGATGTATATAATAGTGCAGCTATTGGTGTATATCCATCATTATTTGATAACTTTCCATATGTAGTATTAGAAAGTATGGCTTGTGGGCTTCCTTTTGTAGGAAGTATCAATAGTGGTATGAAAGAAATATTAGATGGTAATACTAAATATTTATATGATGGTATAAATGCTGATGATTTAGCAAATAAAATCATTGATTTATATAAGGATAAAAATGCTCAAAAGGAATATACAAAATATATCAAGAATCGTATAAGTGAGACATATAGTTCTGAAGTTGTAACAAGTAAATTTATTAATGTTTATAAAAATACAATTAAAAACTATAATAGTAATATAATTAATGAAGTATTTAAAGACCACGTTAAAGAACAAATAGTTGAACTTAAAAAATTAGAGGGTGGCATTTGCAATATTGTTTATTTAGTAACCACAACAAAGAGAAAATATGTTGCTAAAATATATCGTAAAACCATTGATAAAGAAGCAATAGGAGCTCTTATTGAAATAGCTAGAGCAAATGATATAAATGTTTTAAACCCAACTGATGGCAATTTTTATGATATTCGTAATTGCAGTGTATGTATATATGAATATGTTGATGGAAAACATCTGAAAAAATTGACAGAAGATCAGATTAATAAAGTATTAAACTTTATTAAAATGGATAAACCTTGTACAAAAAAATACACTAGTATTTTAGACAAGGTTGACTTTTATTATAATTCTTTAAGAGAGATGCAAACTAAAAAAATCAATAGAACTTTAATAGATGAACTATTAAAAAAATATATGAAACTTCAAAATTATAATATATTTTATGAAACTGAATTAGTTCATGGTGATTTAGCACCATCTAATATAATATGGGATGCAGAAGGAAATTATACTTTAATAGATTTAGATGAAACAGCTATTTTTACAAAGTTATATGATTTAGTTGTATTTGCAATTAAATTTAGCAAAAATGGTAAAGAAATAGATGTCAAAACTGCTAAGAAAATAGTAAAACCTTTTGATGATTATACTAAAGTAGATATAATTAATATTTGGAACTTTTATATATTAAAAGTGTTACTTGAAAAAATATATTTATATGAAATAGGTAAAGTTGATTTGCTTGATGAAGTACAATTAACTGATAATTGGGAAGATTGGTATTATATATTAAATAGTAGTATTATTGAAGATATTTTAAACAAGTAAGGTAAAAATTTAAGAATTTCAAAATTTTATCTAGTTTAACACTAATGTGTTTGATTTGATATTATTTTGAATTTTTTTTGTCTAATAAATTTTTCTATATGTTAATAATTTCTATTTTAAATCTTAAAAAGTTTTGTATTTAAACAAGATTATCTTGAATTTGCTTATGAAAAAATTAATAATAAACAATAATTCTTAATATTATTGGCATACTACTTATAGAATATAAATTTTTAATAATGATAAAATTTCCAATTGAAATAGGTGAGAATGTGAAAAAAGCATTTACGTTGGTCGAAATGTTAGCAATAATTTTAATATTAGGTATAATTTCTTTAATAGCAGTACCCGCACTTTCTAAGGTGGTAGAGGAGGGTAGGAAAGCTTCATTTAAGGTGAGTGTTGAAAATGCAATACAATCTGTTGATAACTATTTAGTAATTAATAATATAGAAAAAATACCTGAAGAAGGCTTGTCTGTAAAAAATTTGAAATTAAAAAATGTACAACAATTTATTGATGGAAAAATAATAATGGGAGATAATGAATATGAAGCGATAAGAGTTACAAATGGAAGATATTGTGTATCAGGCATAAGCGGAAATTTAAGAGTTGTTCCGGAATGTTATCAATTAGATGAAACAGCTCCGATAATTGATAAGAACAAAATATTAGCAATAGCAAAAAGTAACAGCATTACATTAATAGTCCAAAATGATGCAATTGTAGAAGAAGAGAGTACAGTAAAAGGTTATACATATGAATTAATAAATGATGAGTTAGGTGTAGATGAAATAGTCAGTAAAGAAGATAATATATATACATTTACAGCTTTAAAAAACGAAACAACATACAGTTTAAATATAACAGTAATAAATACAAATGATAAAACAACGACAGTGCAAAAAGAAGTCACTACACTTTCAATAGAAGCACCAACTTATTCAATAGATAAAATAGGTTATTCCCCAAGTAAAACTGTGACAGTAACTTATCCAGAAAGACAAGAAGGATATATTTATAGTTATAGTATAGATGGAGGTGAAAATTGGATAATTGTAGAAAGTGGAAGAACGAGCTCTTATACTTTCACAGTAAATGGAACAATAATAGCAAGAGTTTATGATGGAACTAATTATAAAACAGCATCATCATATACAGTGAGCGGAATAGACACCACTGAACCTGATGCAAATATTGTAGTAAATTCTAAAACAACTAATAGTTTGACTGTAGCTGTTACTGCAATAGACGTTGAATCTGGGATATTAAAATATGAATATGCACTTGATGAAGGTTCCTATGTAGATAATGGGACAGTTCCTAGCTACAAATATACTAATGTATTAAGTGGTAATCATATATTAAAAGCAAGAATAACAAATGGGGCTGGATTAACAAAACAAATAACTATAGAGTCTAATCCAACTGAATTAACTGTACCAATATACAGTATAAATAAAACAGGCTGGGCTACAAGTAAGGTTGTTACAATAACTTATCCACAAAGAGAAACAGGATTTATATATGAATATAGTGTAGATGGTGGAACTAGTTGGGTAACACTATCTGGTGGAATCGAAGTAAACTATACTTTTACAAATAATGGAACAATAATAGCAAGAGTAACTGATGGAGTAAATTATAAAACTGCATCATCTTATACAATAAGCGGAATAGATACAACATCTCCAAGTATTCCAGTAGTAAATTTAAATGGTTATACATCAGGGACATGGACTAATAAAAATGTGACTCAAACATTTACTTCTACTGATTTAGAATCAGGAATACAAAAATATCAATATACTGTAAATAATGGAATTACATGGAGCGATTGTGTGAATCCTTGGGTAATAAGTTGGGATAGTGCAATGAACTATTACATACGAGCAGTTGATAATGTTGGAAACACAAGTGAATCTTCAGTTATGTATAAAATATACATAGACAAAGTATTGCCTACAATTGATATAAATCCTACTTTGGTAGATATTAATAAAGGAGCTAACTACAACTTATTAAGTGGAGTAAATGCATCAGATAATTATAGTGGTGTATTTAGTATAATTTCTTCAATTACAAATACAAATTTACTTAATGCTGGTGTTTATACAGTAAATTATACTGCAACTGATAATGCTGGTAATGTTACAACAGGAACTAGGACTTTAAATGTTTATGTAACTTGGTATAGATCAAGAGATATAACTACGGCTACATATTATGGTAATTATGCTGCATCATCGAGTACTAATTATTATTGTCCAAGTGGATATACTAGTAGTGGTTCGGGTAGTAGTATGACGTGTTCACAAACAGCTACTGCCTCACCATTAACTACAACTGGTTCAGCATATTGCTCCGAACCTACTTATAGTATTTCAGGATCTTCCTGTGTAAGAACAGTATCTTGCTCAGGATGTTCAGGACAAGGTGCTGCATGCATGAATGAAAAGTGCGGTAGTGGAGGTTATGAAAATAATACTTGGACATGTGGAACTTCAAGTTGTACTGCAACTATGTTAATTAGATATACTTGTCCTTCAGGTTACACCAATAATAGTATTTACTCCTCTACTTGTTATGCTTGTCCTAGTGGGTATACAACTAGTGGAACTGGAAGTAGTACAACATGTTCAAAAGTAGTGACTACTAGTCGTCTTTCCAACACAACTTATTCTTGCCCAAGTGGTGGAACATTATCTGGTACAACGTGTATTAGAAGTTATTACAGTTGCTCATCTGGGACATTATCAGGAAGTAGTTGTTATGGCTCTTGGAGCTCATGGACAAAAACAGTTTTAACACCTTCTTCATATTTAGAAGTTCAAACAGAGCTAAGACTGACTGAATAAAAGAAACTGTAAATTTTTCAAAATATTAAGTTAAAAAGGAGCATATTATATGAAAAAAAAATTAAAAACAATGCTGAAAATGTTTTTAATCCTAACTAGCAGTGTATTTTTTCTAACATTAACGGGGTGTGGAAATAAGAATACAGTAGATATAATAGATGAAAATGAAGATATAAAAGTAAATACAAATAATGATATAACAAAAGACCAAAATGTAGATGTATTTAAATTAACTAATACTTCATTAGTTTATGAGAATGGAACATCTACTTTAGTTACGACAGTACAAAATACATCATCAAAAACACAATACATTAAATCGTTCAATATCATTATAAAAGACAAGGAAGGAAACGTCCTTACTACAATGCTCGGATATATTGGTGAAGAAATCTTTGCTAATGAAACTAGAGAAATTACTAGCAGCAGTGATCTAGACTTAAGCAATGCTAAAAGCATAGATTATACTATCAATAAGTAATATAAATATTAGTTAAATAAAAAAAATAACATATATAAACATATTATATTGCAAAAAAAGATGATAATTTAATATCATCTTTTTTAATAAATATTTCTTAAGAAATGTAATTCGCCATTTTCATCGATAGCATATAAATCACTTGTATATATATTTGAATCTTTTTGAAAAGTTATATATTCATCTAGCACAACAATATTTTTTAAATCTTCAACAGCAGTAACTTCATAATTTTTATTTATAATGTTTGCTTGTGTAGTTGTATAAACTTTACCATCTTCGGTTAAAATATAATAAACATAAGAATCTTCAACATAGTTGTAACTGCTATAAAAATTTGCTACATTATCAATATTAAGTACTTGTTCATTAGTAACAGCTTTATTACATGTGCTTGTATCGGTAGTACCAGTTTCAGTTATAGTAGTATCACTTTCAGTTACATTAGTATCACTTTCAGTTACAGTAGCATCGCTTTCAGTTGCAGTAGTAGAAACATCTGAACTATCTAGTATAAATACTTGTCCAGTACCACAAAACTTAATTAAAATATTAGTAGTATCATTCCTAATTGCATTACTTTTGCAAACAGTCGAATCTCCTAAATCGTTATTAACTTTTATTTGACTGTATTTTGTTGTTTTAGAAACATCAGAATTATCAACAAATATATAGAAAACCAACCCGATTATAATTAAAAATAATATAGCATAAACTGCAACTGTATTCTTCTCTACTTTTTTAATAAAATTATTTACCCTTTTCATAAATCTTCCTCCATTATTAAAATTATATCATATTTACAAATCTTTTTGACTAATTTTTTAAATTTATTATTATTTATGATATAATTTTATAAATGAGGTGTCGTATGAAAAAGAAAACAATTATATACGTAATAGTAAACATAATTTTAGCAATACTTACAGGGTTATTATCTATTAAAGCTCCGGACGATTTACTTGCGACTATTAGTAAATACTTTAGTCTTACATTTGCTGTTTTGGCATTTATAATATTATTAGTTAATTTATATAGAAGATTAGTTAAAAGAGATATTAGTAAGTCTTTAATAATTATCAGTACATTTATTTATGCTGTTTTTAGCATAGCATATGGAATTATTATTTATGCTGCGATAGGTGGCGTAATCTTAAAAATTGTTTTTATGATAATGTTTTATATTTCTTTGATAGCACTTATACTTATATATTCTTCTATATTTTATTTTTGGATTGTTAAAAACAATATAAAATATATAGTAAGAATGCTAGTTACTTTGTTAACTATAGTTGCTTTATGTCTAATATTTACTCTTGTTTCTAAACACATTGATGTAAGTAATATATTATTAATTACACTTAATTTTGTGTATGTATCATCTGTATTAATATTAAGTGCATTTTTAATTATATTTATAGTTCATAAACTAGTTTTACCAAATAATAAAAAGTAACTTTAGGTTGCTTTTTTTGTGCGTTTTTATGGTAAACATATATTAAAAATGGTATAATTAAATAGGTGATAATATGGTAGAAAAAAGAATGCAAGAACTTATAGAATTAATCAATAAAGCGAATTATGAGTATTATACTTTAGATGCTTCTACTATAACAGATCAAGAATATGATAGATATATGCAAGAACTTTTATCTTTGGAAGAAAAGTATCCAGAACTTATTAGGGATGATTCTCCAAGTGTTAGAGTTGGTGGTAAAATACTTGCTGAATTTACTAAAGTTACACATGAAATTCCAATGCTAAGTTTAAGCAATGTCTTTAATGAAAGCGACATAATTTCCTTTGACGAAAGAGTAAGAAAAGAAGTAAGTAATCCTATATATGTAGCAGAACTTAAAATTGATGGCCTTTCAGTATCTTTATTATATAAAGAAGGAAAACTCGTTAGAGCAGCTACTCGTGGTGATGGTGTGACTGGTGAAGATATAACGAACAATGCTAAAACTATTAAAAGTATACCACTTACTTTAACAATCCCAGTAGATATTGAAGTTCGTGGCGAAATATATATGAGTAAAAAATCATTTAATGATTTAAATGAAGAAAAAAGAAAAAATAGTGAACAAGAATTTGCTAATCCAAGAAATGCAGCTGCAGGGTCAGTTAGACAATTAGATTCTAGTATAGCGGCTTCAAGAAATTTAGATTGTATAATATATCATTTACCTAATCCTTTAGACTATGGTATTCATTATCATTATGAGGCTCTTGAGTATATGAAAAAACTAGGATTAACTGTTAGTTCAAATAATACTAAAGTTAATGGTATAAGTGAACTTTTACAGTATATTGATAATTGGACAGTAAATAGGGATACTCTTCCATATGAAATAGATGGTATTGTAATAAAACTTGATAATATTGATAATCAAAAAAGGTTAGGCTATACTGCTAAATATCCAAAATGGGCTACAGCCTATAAATTTCCTGCTACGAAAGTTTTAACAAAACTAAAAGAAATTAAATTAACAGTAGGTAGGACAGGTCAAGTAACACCTAATGCTATACTTGAACCAGTTAGATTAATGGGAAGTGTAATATCAAAAGCTACTCTTCATAATGAAGAATATATTAAGATAAAAGATATTAGAGAAGGCGATATAGTATCTATTATAAAAGCAGGCGATGTAATTCCAAGAGTTGAAGAAGTAGAAACAACAAGAAGAGATGGAACACAAAAAGAATTTGTTATGCCACATGTATGTCCAATATGTGGTAGTATATTAAAGAAAACTGAATCTGCCTATTATTGTATTAATGATAAATGCGATAAGATTAAAATAGAACAGCTTATTCATTATGCTAGTAGAGATGCTATGAATATTGAAGGTTTCGGGGATTCTATTGTTGAGGATTTTTATAATATGGGTTACTTAAGAAGTATTCCTGATTTTTATAAATTAGAAAAATTTAAAGAAGAATTAATGGAACTTGAAGGTTTTGGTTTCAAGAGTATTAATAGTTTACTTGAAGAGATTGAGGAAAGTAAAAATACTTCATTAGAGAGATTATTATTTGCTTTAGGTATTAGACATGTAGGATCTAAAACAGGAAAAATACTTGCTAAGAATTTTAAGAGTTTAGATAATATAATGAACGCTTCAGAAGAGGATTTATTAAAAATAAATGATATTGGTGACATAATTGCCAAAAGTGTTTATGATTATTTTAAAGATGAAAATAATATTAAAATGATTGATGAACTTTTAGAGTGTGGTATGAATAAATATTACACAAAAATAGAAACAAAAACAAATGATGAAATAAATGGTAAGACATTTGTTCTTACTGGGGCACTTGAAACAATAACACGCGAGGATGCTACTGAAACAATTGAAAATTTAGGTGGAAAAACAAGTTCTAGTGTAAGTAAAAAAACAAGTGTTGTTATAGTGGGGGATAGTCCAGGAAGTAAGTATGATAAAGCTAAGGAACTTGGCATTACTATTTGGACAGAAAAAGAGTTTATAGAAAAAGTTAAAGAAGATTAGTCTTTGACTTTTTCTTTACACTAAAAAAAATTATGTGTCGATCCTTGAAAAGATTGATAATTCAATGTTGGCATAAGAAATAGTGATTATAAAAATTTACAATCACTAATTTTGATGCTAAAGGCACACAAAGATTGACAGTATATATGTTATAATGTTTTAGAAGTATAGTAAAAGTGGTAGGAGAGATAAAATGAAAAAGTCTAAGGGCTTTACTTTAATAGAATTACTAGCTGTTATATTAATATTAGGTATAATTGCATTAATTGCAATACCTGTTGTTACAAAAATAATAGACCAAGTGAAAATGAATTCACTAAAAGAGACGACAAATAATATGGTTTCTAGTGCATCGGATGCATGCTCAACAGCATCATTAAGAAATTTACCGGGAGCAGAAAGTTATATTGTTGCCGGCGGATCACTTAATAAAGATTTAAAATTAAAAGGAAAACTTCCTGATAATGGTTCATTAGCTGTTGATTCAGACTGTGAAGTTACAGGATATATGTATAGAGACAAATACTGTGCATATACTGTGTCTGATAAAGTAAAAGTTGAAAAAGCAACTTATGAAGAATGTTTAACAAAAAATGATTTTCCAAAATTAATATCAAATGTGGTTAAAGTTGGTGATTATGTTTCATACGATGCTGGAAAATGGAATAACTCAATTGCCACAACTGCAATTGAAGCTGACAGTTTCGGTGGATATGGATCTGGGAATAGTAAGAATTCAGGATTAGATTGTGCAAGTAATGGAAGTATTTTAATAAACAATAGTGGTTGGAGAGTTGTTGATATTAATTCTTCAAGTAAAGTTGTTCAGTTAGTCCATGCTGGTACATCAGAATGTTATAATAAGATAACTTGGGGGAGCATTCCAACATCAACTGAAGTTCTTTTTAATAGAAGTTATTCAATGTATTTAAATAAAGAGTATGCTACAAGTGCCTCTATTTTAACAAAAGAACAAGCTGAAAAAATACAAGGTAGTACCATTGCAGTAGGTGATGGATTTTATGATGAATATAATAATATTTTAAAAGCTGGGGGATTATATTATTTTCCAAATGCTCCAATTACTAATGCTAATCATTTAGTATATGTTCAACCTGGTGGTTATGTATCTTCTATGGGAAGCGGTCTTGCCGGTATTAGACCAGTAGTTAATTTAAAAACATCAGTTTATGTAACTAGTGGAACAGGTACTAAAAACGACCCATATATAATAAAAAATTATGGTACTGATACATACAAAGATGCCAGATTTACAGGGTATTGGTATAACTGGAATAATGAACATGCTGATCCAGCATTAGATACTGCTACTAATTTAAAATTAAAAGATGTGCCAACATACTATGATTATGTAAATGTCGCATTTGGTATCACTGCTGTTGGTAGTGAAAATGGGACAATTAATTTTAGTGTTGATGAGTATTTAGCTTCACATTTAGGTGGATATACTAAAGCAGAATTTATCGCAGATGTTAAAACACTTCAACAAAGAGGGCAAAAAGTTATTTTATCAATTGGTGGAGCTGATGGACCTATAGTATTAGATAGTGATGCAGATGTAAATAGGTTTATAGATTCAATAGAACTTTTAATAGATGAATATGGTTTTGATGGAATTGATATTGATATAGAAAATGCAATTAATACTGTAAACTTAGAAAAAGCGATCAAAGGTGTTATTAGTAAACATGATGACGATTTTATATTAACATTTGCAATTGAAACAGTTGATTTCCAAGTTAATGCAAATGCAAAAGCACAAGGTAGATATTTAGATATGATTTTAAATCTTAAAAACAATATAGATTTAGTTAATATCCAAGTATATAATACTGGATCACAGTATGGAATCGATAGAAAAGATTACACACCAGGAACACTAGATTTTGCGGTTGCAATACCAACAATTTTACTTGAAAAAGGTTTAAGAGAAGATCAAGTTGGTCTTGGAATAAACTCAAATTCAACTAAAACAGGATATATTGTACCTTCAATGGTAGTTTCCACTTATACTGCATTAAAAACAGGTGTTTGTAGTGGTTGTAGTACATTTATATTACCAACATCATATAAAAATATTGGTGGGATAATGCTTTGGGGTATAAATGAAGATGTATTTCAAAACGAACAATTTGGTAGTGTAATAAAAGATATTGTAAATTAAGAGACCTAGGTCTCTTTTTTATATAACGTAATATTATAAGGAACATATTTTAAATATATATGTAAATTAATGTATATTTATATCGAGAAAACACCATAATTATGATATAATTGTAGAGTGCAAAGTGAGGTTGATGAGCATGGGAAAATGGAAAAATTTTAAAGGAACAAAATGGCAAAATGATATAGATGTTGCAGACTTTATTAAAGAGAATTATCATGAATATACAGGTGATGATGCTTTCTTAAGTAAACCAACTGAAAAAACAAATAAAGTTTGGAATAAATGCGAAGAACTTTTAAAAGAAGAACTAGCAAAAGGAGTACTTGATATAGAAACTACTATAGTATCTGGTATTAATAATTACAAACCAGGTTATATAAGTGGCGATGATGATGTTATTGTAGGTCTTCAAACTGATGCTCCACTAAAAAGAATAGTTAACCCATATGGCGGAATGAGAATGGTAAAAGATTCTCTAAAAGCTTATGGTTATACATTAGATGAAAATATTGATAGAGATTTCTCTAAATATCGCAAAACACATAATGATGGTGTATTCGATGCTTATACTGCAGATATTAAAAAAGCAAGACATGTAGGGCTTTTAACAGGCTTACCTGATGCTTATGGCCGTGGTAGAATTATTGGGGATTATAGAAGAATAGCTTTATATGGTATAGATTTTCTAGTTGCGAAGAAAAAAGAAGATTTAATTAGACTTGAACAAGGTGAAATTAGTGAATATGTAATTCGTTTAAGAGAAGAAGTAAGTACTCAAATTAGAGCACTTGCAGAAATTAAAGAAATGGCAAAAACTTATGGCTTTGATATATCTAATCCTGCTGCTACCGCCAAAGAAGCAGTACAATGGACATATTTTGGTTACTTAGCTGCTATTAAAGAAAATAATGGAGCAGCAATGAGCTTAGGTAGAACTTCTACTTTCTTAGATATATATATTGAAAGAGATTTAGAAGCTGGTATATTAACTGAAGCAGAAGCTCAAGAATTAGTTGATCAATTTATAATTAAATTAAGATTAGCTAGACATTTAAGAACACCTGATTATAATGAATTATTTGCAGGGGATCCAACTTGGGTTACAGAATCACTAGGTGGTATGTTAGATGATAATCATTCATTAGTAACTAAAACATGTTTTAGATATTTACATACACTTACTAATTTAGGAAGTGCACCAGAACCAAATATGACAGTTTTATGGGATGATAAATTACCAGAAAGTTGGAAGAAATATTGTGCTAAAATGTCAATTGATACTGATGCTATTCAATATGAAAGTGATATATTAATGAGACCAATACATGGAGCTGATTATGCTATTGCTTGTTGTGTATCAGCTATGACAGTTGGTAAAGAGATGCAATTCTTTGGAGCTCGTTGTAATATAGCAAAAGCCTTATTATACTCAATCAATGGTGGTATTGATGAGAAAAAAGGTGACTTAGTAGTTGAAGGTTTTGAAAAAATGACTGATGAAGTATTAGATTATGATAAAGTTATGGCTTCATACGATAAGATGCTAGATAAAGTAGCTAAGACTTATGTTGACGCTATGAATATTATTCATTTTATGCATGATAAATATGCTTATGAAGCAGGACAATTGGCATTACATGATACTGATCCAGACAAATTAATGGCTTTTGGTATAGCTGGTTTCTCGGTAGCAATAGATTCTCTATCTGCTATTAAGTATGCTAAAGTTAAACCAATTCGTGATGAAAATGGTATAGCAATCGATTTTGAAATTGAAGGAGATTTCCCTAAATTTGGAAACGATGATGACAAAGTTGATTCAATTGGTATTGATTTAGCAAAAAGATTTTATAATAAACTTGCTTCACACAAGTTATATAAAAACGCAAAACATACTTTATCTATTTTAACAATAACATCAAATGTTGTTTATGGTAAAAAAACTGGCGCTACTCCAGATGGAAGAAAAGCTGGTCAAGCTTTTGCTCCTGGAGCTAATCCAATGCATGGAAGGGATGTTAGTGGTGCACTTGCTTCACTTAATTCAGTAGCCAAAATACCTTATACAAATATTTGTGAAGATGGAATATCAAACACATTCTCAATTATTCCACAAGCTCTTGGAAATGAAGATAACACTAGAATAAGCAACTTAGTTCGTATTTTAGATGGATACTTCAAACAAGGAGCACATCATTTAAATGTAAATGTTTTAAATAAGGAAACTCTTGAGTATGCTATGGATCATCCTGATGAATATCCTAATTTAACAGTTCGTATATCTGGTTATGCTGTTAGATTTAACAGATTAACTAGAGAACAACAACTAGAAATTATTTCAAGAACATTCCACGGTACAATGTAATGACTGGCTATATTGATTCTGTTGAAACAATGGGATTGGTAGATGGTCCTGGAATAAGATTTATAGTATTTATGAAAGGATGCAAACTTAGATGTTTGTACTGTCATAATCCTGAAACATGGACTATGGATAATGCTGTAAGTATTGATAGTGAAGAACTATTGAAAAGAATAAATAAATATCATAATTATTATATAGATGGTGGGGTTACTTTTAGTGGTGGTGAACCATTATTACAACCTGACTTCTTAATAGATATGCTTAAAAAATGCAAGATGATAAATTTACATACAGCTTTAGATACAGCGGGTGTAGGCCTTGGTAATTATGAAGAAATACTTAAATATACTGATTTAGTTATACTTGATATCAAAGCATATAAAGAAGAAGAATATAAATATTTAACTGGAAACACAATGGAAGAATTTAATAAATTCTTAAAGACTTGTCAAAGACTTGAAAAAAAATTATGGATTAGGCAAGTAGTAGTGCCAGGTATTAATGATACTGAAGAATATTTTTTAGGATTAAAAGAATATTTGAAAGGTATTAGAAATATAGAGAAAGTAGAACTTCTTCCATATCATTTATATGGGGTAGATAAATATAAGACTTTAGGTATACCATATAGACTTGAAGGTGTACCACCAATGAATCAAGAAAGATTAAATGAGTTAAATGAAATATTAAAAGGAGATTAAATATAATCTTCTTTTTTGACTTTTTAATTTATATAAAATATAATTAATATAGATAGTTGGTGTTAAGATGATGCGAAAAATAATAGATTGTTATAATCAAGATGATTTAGAAAATTTTTTGATATTATTTAGAGAAAAATTTTCTAAATTGATGCAAACAAGAGAAGATTATAAAAATAAGAGTGTATCTATGCACAATATGACTATGAAAGATATAGATAAAATTTTCTTACAGATGATGAAAGATACTAAAAAAAGGAAAAAATATATTAATGCTTTATTATTAGAAAATGAAGAGATAAAATCTTTAATAGCGTGTTATTGCCTAAGATACGGTATATATAGAATAAAATCCAGAAAAATACTGCGAAAAATAAATAAAACAACAAAGAATCCATTACTAGAATTTAGTACAGAAATGGCTCTTAAACAATATAATTTATTTTATAGAGGTAAATTTGAAGAAGAAGATTAAATATAATCTTCTTTTTTTATGCATATAATTACTAGGTGATGAAATGGAATTTAATAAATTAGTTATGATTACAGATGGTATAATACTGAATTATACAAATGAATTATGTAATAATATAGTTACAGATACAAGAGAAATATGTAATAATGATGCATTTATACCTTTAATTGGCAAAAAAGAAGATGGTTCAATATATTTAGAAGAAGCTGTCAAAGAAGGTGCAAATATTATATTTGTAACAGATAGTGACATAAAGAAGTATTTAAATATTAATCCAGATATTGGAATAATTAAAGTAGATAGTGGTTTAGGTGCACTTAAAAAAATTGCTTTATATTATAGAAACATGTATCAAGGAAAAATAGTAGCAATAACTGGCTCTAATGGAAAGACTACTACTAAAGAAATGATAGCAAGTACACTAAGTAGTAAGTATAAAGTATTTAAAAGTATAAAAAGTTATAATAATGTAATAGGAATATGTAAAATGCTCCTTAAATTAAAAGAAGAAGATATTGCGGTTTTTGAACTTGGTATGAACCATGCCGGTGAAATAAAAGAAATGGTTGATATATTAAAACCTGATATAGGATTAATAACTAATATAGGAACAGCTCACATAGGTAATCTAGGCTCAAAAGAAGAAATACTTAAAGCAAAATTAGAAATAACTGAGAATGGTTTAGAGATGCTGTTTGTTAACAGTGATGATGAGTATTTAAAATATGTTTTATATCCTAATATAACTAATTACAGTATTAGTGATATTGATTATTTAGAAAGTGATAACAGTATTACTATTTATATAGATGATACTGAAATAAAAGTTAATACTTATGGTAAACATAACCTTTATAATATATGTAGTAGTATAGCTATAGCAAAATATTTAAATTTATCAACAAATGAAATAAAAAAAGGTTTAGAAGAATATCAGAGTTTCCGTATGAAGAAAACAATTATTAAAAACACTTTAATTATTGATGATAGTTATAATGCAAATCCTGAAAGTATGAAGGCTGGTATTGATTATATAAATACTTTAGATTATAAAAATAAAATATTAGTACTTGGAGATATGTTAGAACTAGGCATAGATAGTTCATATTATCATAAGCAGGTAGGGGAATATATAAGAAAGACTAGTATTACAAAAGTATATACTTTCGGTAAAGATTCTAAGTATATTGGCAATAGCTGTCAAAAAATAAGTAATCATTATATTGAAAAAGATTATCTAGCTTTAGATTTAAAAGAAGATCTCGGAGAAGATACAGTTATATACTTTAAAGGTTCAAGAGCTATGGGATTAGAAGAAATAATTGAAAAAATAAGATAGTTATACTATCTTTTTTGTATATTTTCACATCTTTTTAATAAAATGTTAAAAAGAGTGTTGACATTTTAAAATGTTTTTAATATAATGTTAATAACAAGAGGAAAAAACTCTTGATTAATTTTAGATTATGTTATTAACAAAAAGATAATAACACGAAAGAAAGAGAGAAAAATTTATGAAATTAGAAGAAAAAAAACAAAGACTAGAAGAATTAAAAAGTCTACTTATTATTGTAGACATGGTTAATGGATTTGTTAGAGAAGGAGCTATGGCTGATAAATATATAGAACATATAATTCCAGAACAAATTAGATTAATTAAAGATTTACAAAAAGGTGAGGGTTTAGCTTTTATTAAAGATACTCATAAACCTGGGTGCAAAGAATTTGATAGATATCCAGTTCACTGCGTAGAGGGTACTAGCGAAGCTGAATTAGTTGATGAATTAAAACCTTATGAAAAAGATGCATTAGTATATAAGAAAAATTCAACAAGTACTATATATGCACCAAACTTTATTCAAGATATCAATATGATGAAAAATTTAAAACAAATAATAATTGCGGGATGCTGTACTGATATATGTGATTTAAATTTAGCAGTACCACTTCAAAACTATTTTGATGAAACGGATAGAAGAGTTAATATTATTGTTCCTACAAATGCAGTAGAAACTTATGATGCTCCTTGGCATAACCGTGATGAATATAACGCTATGGCTTTTAAGATAATGAATCAAGCAGGAATACAATTAGTTAAAAAATATGAAAGAGGTAATAACTATGGAAAATAATGAAACAATGATGACAGACTTATATGAACTAACAATGGCTCAAACATTCTTTAATGATAACAAATTAGATGAGAAAGTTTACTTTGATGGATTCTTTAGAAAGATACCTTTTGAAAATGGTTATGCTTTAATGGGCGGTGTAGATAACATCATTAAGTATATTCAAAATTTAAAATTCACAAATGAAGATATCGAATACTTAAGAAGTCTAGGGCAATTTAATGAAGGATTCTTAAATTACCTAAAAGAGTTTAAATTTACAGGTGATATCAAAATAGTACCAGATGGTACTCCAGTATTTGCTAACGAACCAATTATTACAGTAAGAGCTAATTTAATTGAAGCCCAAATTATTGAAACAGCAGTTTTATCTTATTTAAACAGTTGTATCAAATTTACTACAGCTGCCAAAAGAATGACAGATGCAGCTGGAGAAATTCCAATTATGGAATTTGGTGCCAGAAGAGCAGATGGACCAGAGGCAGGAGTACTTGCAAGTAAATGTTCTTATATAGCAGGCTGCTGTGGTACTTCAAATGTAAAAGCTGGTAAAGAATATGGTATTCCAGTAATGGGAACTATGGCTCACTCAATGGTAACTGAAGAAGAAAGTGAATATGAAGCATTCTTAAAATATGCTAAAACATATCCAAATAATACAGTATTTTTAGTAGATACTTATGACACTTTAAGAAGTGGTATACCAAATGCTATTAGAGTAGCTAGAGAATATTTAATACCTAATGGTTACACACTTAAAGGAATCAGAATAGATTCAGGGGATTTAGCTTATCTTTCAAAAGAAGCAAGAAAAATGCTTGATGAAGCAGGATTTCCAAATACTAAGATTTGTTTATCAAATGGTCTTGATCCATTTACAATTAAATCTTTAAGAGAACAAGGTGCAGTTATTGATAGTATTGGAGCTGGTGATAATATAGCTGCTCCAAAAGAAAGAGTCGGTGTTGTTTATAAATTAGTTGGTAAAGAAGAAAATGGTAACATTACTCCTAAGATTAAATTAAGTAATGACATAGCAAAAATGATTAACCCTGGATATAAAAAAGTATATCGTTTCTATGATAAGAAAACAGGTTATGCATTAGGTGATGTAATTGCAATACATGATGAATTAATACCAAACGATATATTTACTTTAATTGATCCAGAAAATGAACTAAATAAAAAAATAATAAAAAATTATGAAGTAAAAGAATTACAACAACAATTATTTAAAGATGGACAGTTAGTATATAGTGACCCAACAATGAGAGAAAAACAAGATTACTGCAATAAACAAATGGATACATTATATCCAGAAGTTAGAAGATTAGAAAAACCACACAAATACTATGTTGACTTAACTAAAGATTTATTAAATTTAAAGAAACAGTTAATTCTTGAACATAGACAGGATGTAGAAGAAAGAAATAAGGAATTAGTAAAACATGCGTAAAGAAAAATTAGAAGAATTGAAAAAATATATTGAAGAGTTAAAAACGATTCAGGTATCAGAAAATAGAAATGCTTTGGGATTTCTAAATGTTGAAAGATATAATTTCACTTTAAATAATGGTCAAACAATTAAAAGAGATAAAATACTTAAAAATAAAGAAGATGGTAGTGCAGCTATTGTACTTCCAGTAACAGCTGATGGTGATATTATTCTATCAGTTGAGCCTAGAGTATTTACGAAAAGAACAGTTGGAGTTGATTTACCGGCAGGGTATATTGAATTAGGAGAACAACCTGAAGTAGCTGCTAGAAGAGAACTTTTAGAGGAAACTGGTTACAGTACAAATGAAATGATTAAACTAGGTAGTTTTTATCAAGATCAAGGTTGCTCAGCTGCTCTTAATCATTACTTCTTAGCAAAAGATTGTAAGAAAGTAAGTAAGCAAAAATTAGATGAAGGTGAATTCGTTAAGTACTTTATATGTACTTACGAAGAAGCTTTAGAACTTGTAGAAATGAAATATATAGAAGGATTAAATAGTGCTTATGCTTTAGAAAAAGCAAAAGAGTATATAAAGAGGAGATAGTTATGAAAAAGGAAGATTTAAGATTAATAGTACTTGATAATATAGAAGGTTTTGGTAGTAAAACAAATGAGTATTTAAAAGAATTAAGAAATGCGAATGAAGATTATATTATTCCTATTACTAGAGATAGATTTAGTAATGGTGAAGGAAAAATAAAAATAGGTGGTACTGTAAGAGACAAAGATATTTATATAATAAGTGATGTTGGTAATTATGATATTACTTATAATATGCATGGTTTTACTCATCATATGTCACCTGATGAACATTTTCAAGATATAAAAAGAGTCATTTCTGCAATAAGTGGTTATGCTTCTAAAATAACACTAGTAATGCCACTTCTATATGAATCAAGACAACATAAAAGAAAAGGAAAAGAATCTTTAGACTGCGCTATAGCACTTAAAGAACTTGAAGCACTTGGTGTAAATCATATAGTTACATTTGATGCTCATGATCCTAATGTTGCTAATGCAATCCCAAATCTTCCTTTTGAAAATTTCTATCCAACACATGATATATTAACTGACTTAGTTACTAATGAAGATATTGATAATTTACTTGTTGTAAGCCCAGATATGGGAGCAATGGAAAGGGCTAGATACTATGCAGAAATGCTTGGTAGTGATGTAGGGGTATTTTATAAAAGAAGAGATTTAAGTAAAGTAGTAAATGGTAAAAATCCTATTGTAGAACATGTTTATATGGGAGCTGATGTAAAAGGTAAAAATATAATCGTCGTTGATGATATGATTGCAAGTGGCTCATCTATGATAGAAGTTGCAACTTTATTAAAAGAAAAAGGCGCTGCTAAAATCTATTTTGTAGCTACATTTGCACTTCTTACTGAAGGCCCAGATGCTTTTATCAAAGCTCATAATGAAGGTTTATTTAATAAACTATATACAACTAATTTATCTTACGTATCAGAAATTATAAAAAAGGAAACTTGGTATCAAGAAGTAGACTGCTCAAATAGAATGGCAAAAATAATAAATGCATTAAACAATAAAGAGTCTTTAAAACCATTATTTAATGGTAAGCAAGAAATTCTAGATATGGTAAAGGGCAAAAATAATAAATAATATGAAAAGTTTACAAGTATTAACACCTGCTAGAAAGTGCATATTTAATTGTCCATTCTGTATTGCTAAAACGCATCAACATCATAATCTTTTTAATAACAACTACAAAGACAAACATGATTTTTGGAAAAATAACTATATAAATATTTTAACTACTAATAAAGATTTAAAAACGGTTGTTATAACTGGTACAAATGAACCAATGCAGGATCAAGAATATGTTAAGGAAGTTATTAAAATAACTCGTCAAATTAGACCTGATATAAAAATCGAATTACAAACAAGGTTCTATAAAAAAATGGATATATTTAATGAATTAGATATCGTAGCTTATAGCATTAACGATTTTAAACTACTAAATAAAATAGATGTAGTAGATAAGGGAGCTAGATATGTACTTATATTGACAAATACATTTAATAATAAATCACTTAAAGACATATTAAAAGAGATTCCAAGGAAAGTAACACAAGTAACGTTCAAAGTACTACATGATAGTAAAGGTGTTAATCCAGTAATTGATAACTGGATTAACAATAATAAAATTTCACAAGATACAGCCGATAATTTAAAAAAAGAAATAAAAAACTACAATAAAAAACTTTCAATTATATTTGATGAAAATTGTATGGAAGCAGAAAATAGATATATGGTTTTTCGCGAAGATGGATTACTTTATAAAGATTTTGAAAGCAACAAACCAGTAGAATTATAGGAGGATAATTATGAGAATAGGTATATTTGGAGGATGTTTTAATCCACCACATAAAATGCATAAAAATATAGCTTTAGAGCTTGTTAACAATAATTACTTAGATAAAGTTATATATGTACCAACTGGCAATAAATATAATAAAACAAATTTAATAAGCGATGTAGATAGATTTAATATGCTTAAACTTATGTGCAAAAATAATGCTAGTTTAGATGTATCAGATTATGAATTTAATAATACTCTAACGTATACTTATCAAACATTAGATCACTTCAAAAAAGAATATCCAGCTGATGAAATATATTTTATTTGCGGAGCTGATAATATACTAGATGTTCAAAATTGGAAGAACAGTAATTATCTTTTAAAAACATACAAATTTATTGTTATTAATAGAGATAGTAAAGATATAAGTAAAGTAGTTAATAAATATAAAAATAAGATTACAATTGCTAATATAAAAGAACTAGATGTTTCTTCAACAAAAATAAGAAATGAACTTAAATTAAATGATTTTAATTATTTAGAAAGACTTCTTGATAAAGAAGTTCTAGATTATATAATTTTTAACAAATTATATAACAATTAGGAGGAAAAGAAATGAGAAAAATATTAAAAACTTTCACTATATTTGAATGGATAATGGTATTAATTGTAACATTTTTTACAATATACTTTTGTATAATTGATAAGACAAATTCTTGGTTATATCTTATTATTGATGCAGTAGCAGCAATAAGTGGGATAGTATGTGTAGTATTATGTGCTAAAGGAAAGAAGAGTCAATATATATGGGGATTATTTAATATAATTGGTTATATTATAATAGCTTGGATTAATAGATATTATGGCGAAGTTATGCTTAATGGTCTATATTATTTACCTTCACAGTTTATTGGTTTCTATCTATGGGGAAAACATACCAACAAAACAACTAATAATGTTGAGGGAAAAAAACTAACTGTTCAAAAAACATTATTATGCTTAGCTATATGTTTGATAGCAATATTTACATATAAACTATGTTTAGATTTTCTTGGTGGTAGAAGTACACTTTTAGATAGTTCTTCTACAGTTATATCTATTGTTGCTAATTTATTAATGTTATTTAGATATCGTGAACAATGGCTTCTATGGATAATTATTGATATTATTACAGTTGCTATGTGGGTAATAGCTAATGATTTAATAATGGTAACAATGTGGTCTGTATATTTATTAAATGCTTTCTATGGATATTTTAACTGGACAAAGTTAGCTAAAAATGGAGGTGAACAGCTTGAATAAAATTGGTATGTATGGTGGCAGTTTTAATCCACTTCATCTAGGACATATAAATGATATTATTAAAGCAAGTAATATGTGTGAAAAACTTTATGTAGTATTAAGTGTTAGTAGTGATAAAAATGAAATTGATCATAGAGAAAGATTAATGTGGTTAAAAAATATAACAAGTGATATGCCAAATGTTGAAGTTTTTGAAATCTATGATAATAGTACTTCTAAAGATAGTTATGACTGGAAAAAAGGCGCTGATGAAGTAAAAAGAATTATTAATAAGAATATTGATATTGTATTTGCTGGTTCTGATTATGAAGGAAAAAACATTTGGGAGAAACTATACCCAGATAGTATAGTTAAATATTTCTCTCGTGATGAAATTAATATATCTTCTACTCAAATAAGAAGTAATCCATATAAATACTTTAGTTATTTACCAAAGTGTGTTCAGAAATATTATACAAAGAAAGTATGTGTTATAGGAACTGAAAGTTGTGGCAAATCAACACTAGTACGTAATTTAGCCAAATATTTTAATACTAATTATGTTAGTGAAGCAGGCAGAGATATATGTGATGAAGCTGGTGGAATAGATAATATGCAGACATATCATTATTTAAAAATATTATTAGAACATAAAAAAATGGAAGAAACCAGTTTGGAAACAGCAAATAAAGTTTTATTAATTGATACAGACAGTTTAGTAACTTTATATTATTATATGTTAGGTTTTGAAGATAATATAAATGATGCTATAGTAGAGATAGCAAAGAATATTTCAAAATTAAATGAATATGATTTATATATATTTTTAGAGCCTGATGTAAAATGGGTTCAGGATGGTACTAGAACTTATGGAGAAACAGAAATTAGAGAAAAAAATAATATATTACTCAAAAAAATATTTGAAGATAATAATATTAAATATATCAGCGTTTCAGGCAATTATGAACAAAGATATGAAAAGACAAAAAAACTTATAAAGAAAATTATTTAGATATTAAGTATATTTAATTTTTTTAAAGATTGTGTTATAATTAAAATGTTAAAAAGAGGTGTTATATGTACGGTGCTATTATAGGTGATGTTGCTGGATCTTACCCAGAAGTATTAGAGATGAATGCTAAAAAAGATAAAATAAAAAGATCAGTAATGGAAAAGAAATTGATTATGGATAAAAGTGTTCCACTTTTTAATGAAAATAGTTCATGTACTGATGATTCGGTTCTAACTTGTGCTATTGCGGATGCAATACTAAATAATAAAGACTATGGAACTACTTTAAAAGAATATGGATTAAGAGAAGCCGATATGGGCAAAGATCTTTATGGACGCAGTAGATTTGGTAAAAGTTTTACCGAGTGGATAACAGGTGATTATATAGGAGATAGTTATGGTAATGGTAGTGCTATGAGAATATCACCAGTAGGTTTTCTATTTGATAATCTAGATAAAATAAAAGAAGAATCTTATAAAGCAACTATGCCTAGTCATAATCATCCAGAGTCATTGCAAGCTGCAGAAGCAGTTGCAGTATCTATATATATGCTTAATTGCAAAATATCAAAAGAAGAGTTAAAGAAATATATTGAAAGACATTATTTTTCTTTAAAATTTAATTTAGAAGATTTAAGAGAAAATTATATTTTTACTAGTAAAGCAACTGGTTCTGTACCACAGGCCATATACTGCTTTTTAGAGTCAAATGACTTTGAAGATGCTATTAGAAAAGCCATTTCAATTGGTGGAGATACTGATACTATAGCAGCTATTACAGGTTCTCTAGCGGAGGCTTACTACGGAGTACCAGAATATCTTATAGAAGCAGTTAAACCTTATATTAAAGATTATATGTTTCCTGTAATAGATAAATTTTATAATAAAGAAAAGAGTAAAGTATATGAAAAATGTAATAGAGATTTTAACAAAAAATATTAAAACAATTAGTACAATGGAATCTTGTACAGGTGGGGCACTAGCTAATGCTATAACTAATATAGAAGGGGCAAGTGAAGTACTTAAATTTAGTGCTGTAACATACTCTAATGAATTTAAAATTAAAATGGGAGTAGATAGTACAGTTATTGATAAGTACACTGTATACAGTATGGAAACAGCTGTAGAGATGGCTAAAAATATAAGTGATTATACTAATTCTAATTATGGTATAGGTATTACTGGTAAAATAAATAGGGAAGATCCAAAAAATACTGGGGGTTCAATAAATACCATATATGTATGTATATATGATAGAGATAATAATACTTATAATAAAATATATATAGATGCTATAAAAGGCTCTAGGGAAGATAATAAAAATAATATTATAAATATAATAACTAATGCATTATTAGAGATTATTAAATAAAAATATGTTATAATCAAAATAGACAAAAGAGGTGTGTTTATGGAAAAACAATATAAAAGTGAAGAGGAGTTTTTAAAAGCATATGATTCAAGTATGTTTGAAAAACTATCAGTAACTACAGATATATTAATACTTAGTGTAGCTAATGGTGATCAAGAAAATTATCGTAAACTTAATCAAAAATATTTTAGTGTTCTTTTAGTTAAAAGAACAGATTATCCATTTAAAGATAAATGGTGTTTACCAGGAGGATTTGTTAAGATTGATGAGTCTCTTGATGATGCAGCTACAAGAATACTTGCTAACGAAACAAATTTACACAATATTTATACTGAGCAATTATATACATTTGGAGAAGTAAATAGAGATCCAAGAATGCGTATAATAAGTACTTCTTATATGGCTCTAGTGGATAAAAATAGACTAGATGATAAATTATATGAGAATGCTTCTTGGTTTAATATTTCAGTTCTAGAAGATGAAAAAACTATTGATGTAACACTTGATAATGGTAAAGAAGAAATAAGATTTACTATTAAAAAAACATTACATGAATTAACAACTGATAGATATAAATATGAGATAGTTAAGAATGATAAACTTGCTTTTGATCATCCAATTGTTATAGTAGCAGGTATGGAAAGATTAAAAAATAAAATTGAATATACTGATATAGTATTTAATATGATGCCAGAATATTTTGCTTTAGGTGAACTTCAACAAGTATATGAAGTAATATTAGGTAAGAAACTATTAGATCCAGCTTTTAGAAGAATAATAGCAGATAAAGTAGAAAAAACAACTAAGGTAAAAACAGGTGGTGGTCATAGGCCATCAGCACTATTTAGGTATAAGAAAAATGATAAACAAAATTAAATTTTTTCCTAATAATAGTGATATATCTAATGAACTATTAAAAATAGCTACTAAAGAATTTTTAGAAGGTGGATTTGAAATAGTAGATGAAGGTTATGAACTAGCTATTGCTATAGGTGGTGATGGCTCATTCTTAAGAATGCTTAAAGAAAATGGTTTTAATAGTAATATATATTATGTTGGAATAAATACAGGTACGTTAGGTTTTTTACAAGAAATAAAGCCTAATGAAATACTAGAATTTATTAATAAATTAAAAAAAGAAAAATATTCTATTGAAAAAATAGCTATTCAAGAAACAACAGTAATAAATAATGATACTAACGATAAATTTTATTCTCTAAATGAAATATTAGTAAGAGAAGGAAGTTTAAATACTGTTTCTCTTGAAGTCAGAGTAGATGATGAATTACTTGAAAAATATGTTGGTGATGGCCTTATGGTTTCGACATCAGTAGGATCAACAGCATATAACTTAAGTTTTGGAGGCAGTATCGTTTATGGTTCACTTCCTACTTTACAAATAACTCCAATCGCACCACTTAACTCAAAAGCTTATCGTGATTTATTAAATTCGGTTATTGTCCCAGAAAATAATATAATTACTATGATACCGAGTAAAGAGAAAAAAGATTTATTAATTACCATAGATGGTAAAAATAAAGTATATAGAAATGTAGATAAAATTATAACAGTAGTGAATAATAAGCATATTAATTGCTTAAGATTAGATGATTATAGTTTTACAAAAATAGTGAATGAGAAGTTTTTAAAATAATTAAAGGCTTCTTTTTATTTAGATTTGACAAACACGTCAGATATGATAAAATATTATACTGTTATGAAAACTATAAAAATAGAAAAGAGAAACAAATGAAAGTAAACCTGATTGGTTATGTCGAGCCAAGAAAAATAATTGAAGTAGTAGCAGCAGTAGAACCACAAAAACTAGAAGAGTTTTTTGATAGTATTAAGGACCATAATTTTGAGGATGGTTATATGTTACCATTTTCAGAGAAAATCAATAACACAAATGATGCAGATTTAAGATGCATGGATGTTGAGATATTGAACAATACACCATCTCATACTAAAAAAATCTTACAAACATCTGAAGATGTTAGAGTTGCTTTAAAAGATGTATCAGAACAAGGTGTTGTCAACTTTGCGCCATTTACTGAATTATTACAATCAAGTAGTAAACTTAATAATCCATTAACTAAGAGAATTTTAAATAAATTTTTAGAATTATATAATTTTGAAAAAAAATGCATTTTTGAAGAACACAAATTTAGTTCAATTCAAAGAGCTGTTATGACTTTTGGTGGTAAAAAAGATATAGATGATTTTAATGCTTTAGCAAGTTCACTTTCTAACAATACAAAGTTTTTAAGAATGATAGGTAAAACAACATTATTAAAAAGCTTTGCAGATAAGATATCTTTCCCAAGTAGTATTGACAAAACTCTAGTAAAATAGTAGAATTAATGCATAAAGTGTTGATTGGGACATGATTATTATTTATTTATAATAAAGCGATTAGGGATGGTGTAAGCCTAAATATAAACGTAATAATTCCTACCCATGAATGAAGTAGTAAATTACTTCCGGTTAGTAGCCGTTATATAAGTAAGAGAAACAGAGGATGGTACCGTGCGTTTAAGCACTCCTTAAACCATTCTTTTTTTGTATTTAGGAGGAAAAAATATGGCAAATAAAAAAATAACAAGTAGAGATGTTGACTTCGCACAGTGGTATACTGATGTAGTTACAGCAGCTAGATTAGCAGCTTATTCAAATGTAAAAGGATGCGTTATATTCGAACCAAATGGTTATGCTATTTGGGAAAGAATCATGCATGAACTTGATAAGAAATTTAAAGAAACTGGTCATCAAAATGTAGCAATGCCAATGCTTATACCAGAAAATTTAATGAATAAAGAAGGCGAATTAATTAATGGTTTTGCTCCAGAAGTAGCGTGGGTTACTATGGGTGGTCAAAAAGAACTTGAAGAAAGATTATGTATAAGACCAACAAGTGAAACGTTATTTAGTGATTACTATAGTGATGTAGTTAAATCATATAGAGATCTTCCAATGAAATTAAATCAGTGGTGTAGTGTAATGCGATGGGAAAAAGAAACAAGACCATTCTTAAGAAGTAGAGAATTCTTCTGGCAAGAAGGACATACAGTACACGCTACTAGTGAAGAAGCTGAAAAAGAAACAAAAGATATGCTTAATGTATATAGAAGATTCTTTGAAGACTATTTAGCAGTACCAGTAATAACTGGACTTAAAACTGAAAAAGAAAAATTTGCAGGTGCTGAATATACTTATACAGTAGAAGCTCTTATGCATAATGGAGTAGCACTTCAATCTGGAACTAGTCATTACTTTGGACAAAAATTTGCTAAAGCATATGACATAAAATTCTTAAATAAGAATAATGAACAAGAATATGTTTATCAAACTTCTTGGGGTGTATCTAATCGTATGATTGGGGCTTTAATAATGGTTCATGGTGATGATAATGGATTAATATTGCCACCAAAGATTGCACCAAAACAAGTAGTTATTATACCAATAGGTGAAGATGAAAAAGTAACTAATACGGTAAATGATATATATGATAAATTAAATAATGCTGGTATATCTGTATATGTAGATAATACAGAAAAATCACCAGGATTTAAATTTGCTGAAGCAGAAGTTAATGGTATTCCAGTAAGAATTGAAGTAGGCAAAAGAGATCTTGAAAATGATACTATTACAGTAGCTAGAAGAGATACAAGTGCAAAAACTTCTATCTATACAAGTTTTGACATTGTAAATTATGTAAAAAATTTAATGAATGATATTCAAGAAAATTTATATAATAGAGCATTAGCAAGACAAAATGAACTTACATTTGAAGCTAAAGATACTAAAGAAGTTGAAAAAATTATGGAAGAACATCCAGGATTTATAAAAGCTGATTGGTGTGGAAGTCTTGAATGCGAAATGAAAATGAAAGAAATAAAAGGAACTAAGTCAAGATGCATTCTTGAACATGAAAAACCATTAAATGGTAAGTGTGTAGTATGTGGCGAAGAAGCTAAACATTTAGTAGTATGGGGAATTCAATATTAAAAGAACTTAGGTTCTTTTTTTGTTCACAGAAAGTTCATATTTGATTGAAGCAAGTCTAAAAAAGGTGTATATTGTAGATATAGGGTAAGAAGTATTAATCCTGTTTTAATGCTTCTTATCTTTTTTTGTGGAAGGAGAAAAAAAGTGATAAGATTTAAGGCGAAAATTAAAGTATATGATGGCGAAAAAATAAAATTACCACCCAAAAAAACAAAAAATGAATGGTTCTGGTGCTCTTTTAATACCACAAAGCAATTAATTGCTTGTAATATAATTTATCTAGGCGATGATGAATATATGCATCAATATAAGTGGTATGATGGAATAATAGAGCTATTATATGGTGAAATGTTTCCGCCATATACAGATGAGATAATAAAAGAATTAACTGAGACTATTGAATTAAATAAAAAATATTCTTTAAATGGTGGTAGTGATATAATTGGGGAATGCGAATTACTAGAAGTTATTCAAATAATAAAAAATAACAAAGATATTGCTTCAAATGAAGATGGTTTTCTAAGAGATGGTATAAATTTAGTAATGAAAAATAATTGACAAATAAGAAACAAGCCATAAACTGTGGCTTGTTTTTATATTTTTACTTCTTAATACCATTTACCTATCCCAGTAGTTTCTAACTATATAGTACCAACTTAATCAGTAATCATTCTATCATGCCTATCAAGTGAAGTATCATATTCTTATGATAATTTATCTAGAGTAAATAATACTACTTATAAAAATACCCTAGATAATAGTACATACTCCACTAATTATACTTATGAAGATATAAATAGTGATAAAACTACTACATCAATAAAGAAAATAGAAACCGGTAATAATACCTATGAATATACTTATGATACAATAGGTAATATAACAGAAGTTAAAACAAATGATGTATTAACTAATAAGTATTACTATGATGATATAAATCAGCTTATTAAAGAAGATGATTTAGTAAATAATAAAACAACTGAGTATACATACGATAATGGAGGTAATATATTATCTAAAAAGTACTATACATATAATACAACATCATTAATTGATGAAGATACTTATAGTACGACTAGATCAGACCAGTTAACTAATTATAATAGCCAGGCTATTACATATGATTCTATTGGTAATCCACTTACAATAGGTGCTAAAACATTTAACTGGGTAAATGGAAGACAGTTACAGTCTATTACTGATGGAAGTAATACATATTCATATAAATATAATGAAGATGGTATAAGAACTTCTAAAACAGTAAATGGAGTAACAACTAATTATAAGTTGCAAGGAAGTAATATCATATTTGAACAGACAAATGATAATATGATATACTATATATATGATGCAAGTGGTAATGTCATAGGACTTAAATATAATAATGATATTTATTACTATGAAAAGAATATTCAAAATGATATAACAGGTATCATGGATGATAGCTTTAACTTACTTGCTAAATATGAATATGATTCATGGGGTAATATCTTAAGTATCAAAGATACAAATGGTAATACCATAACAGATAATACCAACATAGCACTTGTAAACCCATTTAGATATAGATCATACTATTACGATAGTGAAATAGGCATGTATTATCTTAACTCTAGATATTATAATCAAGAGTGGGGTAGGTTTATAAATGCTGATGGTACTATAGGTGCTAACCAAGATGCAATAGGGAATAACCTATATGCTTATGTTAGTAATAATCCGGTAAATAAGACGGATTACAATGGTGAGGTAGCTGGTGGTTCTATAGCAATAGGCGGTGCTATATATGGAAGTGGCGCTGCAGCTGCTGTCCCATTAGGGGCACTTGGATTACTAGGAGCCGGAGCAATAGCTGTAATAGCGTTAGCCTATTATGGGGCAAAAACTATAACAAAGGCACAAACAAGAACGAAAGTCATAACAAAACCAAGTATAAAGAAAAATGATACTATTATTTATAGGTATGGAGATACAAGTCCTAGTAATTTAACTCCAAAAGCAAAGGATATTGGTGATGGATTATCATTTTCATTAATACCTCCTAAAAATGGTGTGGCAGCTGTCACAACTGTAGAATTACTTGAGGGGACAGGAATGTTAAGCGTAAAAAAAGATGGTATTGCTCATTACAGTGTGGTACCTTCGCCCAATGTAGGATCCCTTGCAGAGTGGATTAATGTTGGATCAACTTATAAATGTACATATGCAGTAAAATCAGTTGTTATGAAATGGGATGGTAAAATAAAATGATGAATAAAAAAATACTTAATATGTTGAATTGTGATAATCCTAAGATTATTCAGGTTATAGGAATATATTTGGGCAGAAAAATTAGCGATTTATCATTATTTCTGCAACCAATTCAAATAGACAATAAAAATTATTCAAAAAAATATTGGAAGAATTGTTCTATTATTTTATATAGCAAAGATGATGAGCAATTAAAGAAATATTTGCCGGAATTGTTCGAATGGATACAAGATATTAACTGGCCTGGAAGTTTTAGAATTTATTTTAGGTTAAAAAAGTTTTCTCCTATAATAATAAAAGAATCACTAATTAAAGCAATTGATAAGGCTATAAAGACGAATGACATTAATTGGCTTAATTATATATCTGGATTAATTGAAAATAAAAATATCAAAGAAATTCTTCCGACAAAATATCAAGATTTATTAATTTTACACAATAAGAATTTCTGGAAGAATGAGAGTCAAACTTTTTACAAATGGATGTTGGATAATAATTTATAAAACTATAAAAGAAGTTGCGTCAGTAACTTTTTTCTTTATCTATAATTTGGCTTCTTAATACCATCTATTTATCCCAGTAGTCTCTAACTATATAGTAACAACTTAATCAGTAATCTCCCTATATATATGTGTAACTATGCAAATTATAAAAGCATCATATATTTATAATTTATAGAATCAAGTATCTTCTTTTTCTTTTAAAATCTATTTACTTGTGCTAAAATATAGTAAGAATAGGTGATAACAATATGGACTTAATATTTATACTAGCACAAGTATTTGGGGTAATAGCGTGGTTTTTACTTGCTATAAGTTATTATAGAGAAAATACTAAAAGAATATTATATGTTCAGTTATTGTCTATGTTATTTTATTGCCTTAATTATTTATTCTTAGGAGCTTTTGTAGGAATAATAGTCATTTTAATAGAATTAATTAGAGATTATGCTTATTATAAGACAGATAAGGCTAATTTAGTGTTTTTATTTAGTATACCTTTTTATCTTTTACTTGCTTATTTTGCAAGAAATAATTTAATTTGGTTACTACCTATAATAGCGGGAACTATTGAAGGATTCACACTTACTAAGAAAAAATATATAGTGGTACCAGGAGCAATTTTGGTATACACATTATGGATTGTTTATGATATTGCTGTTATGTCTTATACCGGCGCTGTAACAGATGCTTTAATAGTTGTTTCTAATCTATTTATAATTATTGGATATATTATTAGAGTACAGAGAATTAAAGACTTTAAGGTTATATCTAATCACCATATAGACAGAGATACTTTTGAAAGTATTTATTCATTAGATAAAAGTAATTATGACAAGAAAATACTATGGGACTCAAAATATCAAGAAGATTTATATAATAGAAACAAAGACTCTTTTACTTTTATAAAGTATAAGAAAGAAATACTTGGATATGTTAATTATTTAGTGCTCGATAAAGAAGAGTTTAATGAAATAGTTACTTTAAATAAATTAAAGATAGATTATGATAAAGAAGATATATTAAATTATAAATTAGATAGTGATAACTATGTAATAATAGATTCGATTGTTATTAATCCAGATTATGAAAATAAGAAAGCGGTAAAGTTATTTGCAAATGCTATAAAAGATTATTTTAAAACGATATTAAAACAAGGATATAAAATAAGTGATGTTATTGCAGTAGGTGTTACTGATTTTGAAAAAGATGTTTTAAAAGCATGCTCATTTACTGAAGTTAAGAAATTACAACATAAACATATATTATATATGTATAACAAGAAGGGAAGTTAGTAGTTATGGAAAAAGAAATGGTTAAGAAATTACATGACAGTAATACTAATAAAGTAATAATTGGTAATATAGATACAGGTAAGACAGGTAATGTTTTACTTCCTTTAGTAGACTATATGTTAGAAGAAAAAGAAAATATATTAATTATAGATTCTAAAGAAGAATATTATAAAACATATATTGAAGAGTTAAAGAAAAATAAGTATGAAGTTATTGTTTTAAATTTAAGAGATAGTAAGAATAGTAATACTTGGAATCCTCTTGAATATCCATATATGTTATACAAAAGTGGTGATAAAGATTTAGCAATTGATTTGCTTACTAAAATAGGCAATATTATTTTTAATGATGATTCTACTTCTGATCCATTTTGGTCTAACTCAGCTACCGACTTTTTTATTGGTGTAGTACTAGGTTTATTTGAAGATGCTAAAGTAAATGAAATAAATTTAAATAGTGTATTTAGTATATTTAATTCTGATAAGAAGATGAAAGAAACATATTTAATAAATAGATATTTTAGTTTAAAAGATAAAAATGATCCATCTTATTTAAGCGCTTCTGGCACTGCTTTTGCCCCTAAAGAGACAAGGGCTAGTATTTTATCGGTAGCTAAGCAAAAGCTAAAGCCATATGTCTTTAAATACAGTTTAACTAATATGCTTGCTAAAAGTAATTTTGATTTTGAAAAGTTAACTGATAAAAAGACAGCTATATTTATAATTACTAAAGATGAGAATACTGATATTAATTTATTAGCGCCAATATTCATTAGTAATTTGTATGCTTTAATATTAGATAAAAAACAAAAGACAAAATATAACTTTGTTTTAGATAATTTTGATACTTTAATAAATGTTGATGGATTAGTCGAGATGCTAAGCTCTTCAACATATAGAAATATTAATTTCTACATGGGTGTAAGAAATTATGATAATTTTGTAAATACCTATGGTAAAGCAGTAGAGAATATTCTAACTGTTATAAGTATGGAAAGTCACAGTATTAAAATAGAAAATAATGGTACTACTACTAAAACAGTTAAGGGAAGAAATATCCTAAAGAAGGATTTATATTTTACTGATGTAGATTATCCTAAAGCCCCAAATAATACGTATAAAATATTTGATTTGGAAAAATTCGTTACTGATAAATTTATGGAACAAGTTGATAAACAAATTGACAACATTACTAAGGGTGCTTCTAAAGGAGTAGACAAACTAGGTAAGAAAGTTAATGAAATAACAAGTGATTTAGGAATAGATGAAGTTATAGATAAAATTGATAAAAAAATAGCTGAATTATCAAAAAGTAAAAAAGCAAATTAAAATATTTTAAGAAGTAGTTAACACTTCTTTTTTATTATAAAAGTATAGTTTTCTATTGATATAAATATTTTACTAATTTATAATTGAAATAGAAGGTGGTAAAATGCATAAAATAACGGTAGTAATACCGGTATATAATTGTGATAATTACTTACAAAAGGCAATTGTTAGTGTATTAAAACAAAATACTAATAATTATGAATTGATTTTAATAAATGATGGCTCAACAGATAATAGTTTAAATATTTGTTTAGAATATAGTAAAAATAAAAACGTTAAACTTATTAATACCAATAATAATGGTGTATCAAAGGCTAGAAATTTAGGCATAAAAGAAGCATCTGGTGAATTTATAGTATTTCTTGATGCTGATGATTATTTCAATGAAAATTATTTTAAAAAAATTAATGAAATTTTAAATAATAATAATTTTGATATATTAATATGTAATTATTTTAATAAATATAGTAAAAATTATAAAGAAGTAATTGTAACAAAAAAAGATCAATATTATAATTTAAAGGAAAATGCAAATATTGTTCTTGATTTAGTAAGTAATGCTACTATAAATAATCTTGGTAATAAAGTATATAAATCAGATTATATAAGAAAATATAATTTATATTTTGATGAAAATATTGATTTCGGTGAAGATTTAATTTTTAATTTAAAGTACATTAACAAATGTGATAATTTATATTTATCTTCGTTTTATAACTACAATTATGTCCAGTATAATGCTAATTCTATTAGTAAACAAAAAATAGATAATAGATATGAAAAATTATTTTATATAAATAGCCATATATTGGAAATTAAACATACTAATCAAAAAATAAAACATGAAGTTTATAATAAAATAAGAATTAAAAATATATATTCTTGTTTAATAAATTATATGTTTTTTAACAGAGAAACAAAAGTAGAAGATAAAATAAAATATATAAAAAAGATAAGAAAAAAAGAAGGAAAGATTATTCTCTTTAATAGTAATCTTCCTTACTTTTTCCTTAGTTTAAATTATTCATATTTAAATATATATATATTTTATTTTATAATTGTTATTATGGGTAAAATTAAACATATTAAGTTTCTTGATCAGCCACACCAATTTTAATAAAATTTTTAGTTCCTTTATTGCAGTAAAGACAAGCATTTTGATATTTTGTATTAGTTAAGAAATCGATTGCTTTATTTCTAAAAAATTCTTTCTTTGTAATATTAGCAAAATCGAGGTAATCGGTTTTGCTTTTTGTTATGCCCAAATTATACAAGGAAGAACTTTGAGCACAGTAGAATAATTTTCCATCAAAATAACTGCGACAGACAGAATTACACTTTACAAATTGTTTTTCAAGTTCTTCTTTAGTTCTTTTTTTATAACTTCCATTACCAAAATCAAGCCAAAAGTTAGGTTTAAATACAAAGTTTTTTATTTTATTATCAGTTAATACTTTAATAAAATTTTCTTTATTAGTAGCATTATATTCACTAATATCAACTGAAACTTTATCTTCTTTTAAAACATTAATTAAGTTTTTATCTTTAACTAGAACAGTTCCATTTGTAACTATAACTATATTATGAAATTTTTTAGTATCTAATATTTTTTTGATTATTGTAGGTAATTGTTTATTTAAAAAAGGTTCACCACCTAACAATCTAATGGTATGAATATAATCAATATTATTAAATAAGTCATCAATTTGTTTTAATAAGTTATCATTGTTTATTAATTCATGATTATGAAACTGAGGAATAAAATTAGCGCATTTCTTACATTTAAGAGTACACCTAGTAGTAATAACTATTTCTAAGTAAGGAATATATAAAGAATTAGTCAGTAATAGTTTAATATAGTATAGATAATTATATATAAATAGAAAAGGGTATACTAAAATTTTTAATGATAATTTTAAATACTTATTTTTTAGGTTATTAATCATTTTTATAGTTGTTAGATTAGCTATAATAGTATTTATATATTTTCTATAATAACGTATTTTTTTCATAACTACTCTTCCTTACTTTATGATTTTTGATGTTTTCATTTATTTTTTTGATGGCTTTTTTTAATTTGTTATCCTTCTTATAATTTAGATAATTATTTAAAATCATGTCATATAAAGGAGTTTCTTCAGCATATTTCCAAAATAAATAAGCATTTGCATTACTTTTATTTAACCATGCTTTAGATGGTCCGTAATAATGAATAATAAAAGAATTATTTATATCATTTATAAAGTCTTTTTTGATCCTTAAATCAATTTGTTTGTTCCATTTATTATCCAAAAATAATATTTTATTTTTATAGTAAATATTGATTATATCCTGATCATGAAATTTTAGTTTTTTATTGTTTATAATTATATTAAGACATTCTATTTCTTCTTCCTTATTTTGAATAAATAGTTTATTGTTTATTAACATAACACCACTATTAATATAAGTATTATCAGGTATTTTAACAATATTAGAAGTATATCCTTTAATACTACTTATACCACAATCTAAAACTGCTCCTAAAGTATTATTCTTTAAATTAATATTATATAAATCTTCTAAATCTTTAGTAATAATAGTGTCGCAATCCAAATAAATTACTTTATTATAGTTACTTAGTATTATAGGAATTAGAAATCTAAAATATGCTTCTTTACTAATATGGTCGGATAGAATATATTTTTTTTCTCTTACATATTCTTCTACATTGATAATATTGATATTAATCTTAGTATTTTTTAGTGTCATTAAAGTATTTATTTCATCTTCATTTAAACTGTCATGAAGAATACTAATATCATAATTACTAGTACTATTTTTTATTAAAGAATATATAGATATATATAAATATGGATAGTAATATCTATTAACTGCGTATACAACAGGTATCATACTTTAATCACCTTCTTTAAAAATAATATCACATATAATAGCGGTAAGCAATTATACGCACAATATAAGTGATAAAAAGGGACAATCAATCATATATTTTTCTAGGTGAATTTATGAAAAAGGTAATACTATTTTTAATATTAATGCTAATACCAGTTAAAGTATTAGGTTATTCTAGCAGTGCAACTAGTGCTATTGTAATGGATACAGATAATAATAAGATAATATATTCTAATAATATCCATAAGGTTAGAAGTGTGGCTTCTATATCCAAAATAATGACAGCGATATTAGCTATTGAATCAGATAAACTTGATGATACAGTATTAATAGGTGAAGAAATAAAAAGTGCATATGGTTCAGGAATATATATAGCAGTTGATGAGAAGATAACGCTTAAAGATTTAGTGTATGGTTTAATGCTTAGAAGTGGTAATGATGCCGCTCTTGCTATTGCTAATTATGTAGGCGGGTCAGTAGATAATTTTGTTAAGATGATGAATGAAAAAGCTGTTAGTATTGGTATGAAAAATAGTGCTTTTTATAATCCTAGCGGACTAGACAGTAGTACTATGAAAGGTAATTATTCTACAGCCTATGATATGGCTGTATTAACTAGTTATGCTATGGATAATGATATATATAAAGAAATAACAGGTACTAAAAATCATAAAGTAAAAACTAATAAGAATACTTATGATTGGACTAATAAAAATAAGCTTTTAACTAGTTATAAATATACAACAGGTGGTAAAACAGGTTTTACTGAAATAGCTAGACGAACGCTTGTCACTACCGCTAGTAAAGATAATGTAAATCTAGTAGTAGTAACTTTAAATGATGGTAATGACTTTAGTGATCATAAAGCTTTGTATGAAGAAGCATTTAAAGAATATACAAACTATAAAATACTAGAAAAAGGCTATATTGAAATTATAGATGAAGATTATTATAGTAATAGAAAATTTTATATTGATGAAGATTTTAATTATATATTAAATGATAATGAGAAAGATAGTGTTCTTTTAAAATTTAATTTGGATAGAAAATATACATATAATACTGGTGATAAAATAGGAGATGTAGTAGTTTATATAGGTGATAAAGAAGTTTTTAAAACAGATGTTTACATAGAACTTAAAAAGAAAAAAATAAAAGTTATTGATATCATATTAGGATGGTTTAAATGATTAATCTAATATGGGGTTCATTTATATTACTTGGAATTATATATTATCTTATTACTGGAAATGTTGATGGTATAAACGATCAAATATTAACTAGTGGTAAGACAAGTTTAGATATGATTATTCAAATGTTTCCTGTAATGGCTGTTTGGCTTGGACTTATGAATATTGCAAAGGAAGCGGGGTTACTAACTAAACTTTCTAAGGCTATATCACCAGTTCTTGGATTATTATTTCCAGAGATCCCTAAGAATCATGAATCTTTATCTTTCATTGCTTCAAATGTTGTTGTAAATATGTTTGGACTTGGTAGTGCTGCTACACCATTTGGATTGAAAGCAATGAAATCTTTGCAAGAACTTAACCATAAAAAAGATGTTGCTAGTAGAAGTATGATAACATTTCTAGTTTTAAATACAGGTGGCGTCACCATAGTGCCAACAACAATTATATCCCTGCGTATGATGCATGGTAGTAGTAATCCAACTGAAATAGTAATAAGTTGTGTACTTGCAACAATGTGTTCTTCTATTTCAGGTCTTATTTTAGATAGAATTATAGCAAGGAGAAAATCATGAATCTAATATCAAGTTTAATAATACCAGCCATGGTTCTTATAGTAGTATTTTATGGTATATATAAGAAAGTTGATATATATGATGTTTTTATCGAGGGAGCCAAGGAAGGCTTCTCTATGGTTTTAACTGTTTTTCCTTATTTACTAGGAATGATTCTTGCTATAAACCTATTTTTAAATAGTAATATATTAGAGGCATTGGTGTCATTCCTAGAACCAGTACTTAGAATAATAGGTATTCCATTTGATATACTTCCTATGGCCATTATGCGTCCAATATCTGGTACATCAACGTTAGCTATCCTAAATAATATATATGCTGAGTATGGCCCGGATTCCTTTATAGGTAGACTTGGTTCCACTATTCAAGGATGTACAGATACAACTTTTTATGTAATAACCTTGTATTTTGGAAGCATTGGAATAAGAAAAATAAGATATAGTTTATACGTTGGATTATTTGCTGATTTAGTTGGTATAATAGCAAGTATATTAATAGTAAAGTGGCTTTTTTAATATTGCTTTTTTAAATATATTGGTATAATATATATAATAGGTGATAGTGTATGAATAATATAGAATTATTAGAGATGCGTGAAAGTTCTAACTACGAGTTATCAAAGGGTATGATTAATGTTTCTAAAAAGACATTAGATTCTTTAGCAGAAAACTACAATACAGAATTAAATAGTATAAATGATGAAATATATCGTCATATTGCAATAAGCTTATTTTCTTTTTTAAAGGAAAATAATGCAGTTAATGAAAGCACGCAAGAAATTTTATCTGATAATGCTTCAAAATTAAGAGATACACTTCAAGAAAAAACATTAGAATTAACACAAATTTCAAGTTCACTTGGTAAAATAATGGATGAAAAAATGAGTTTGCAATTACTAGAACAAATTAAACAAAGTGGTTCTAGTTCAGATATAAAATTAGATGAATATGTTGATAAAACAGTAAATGCAGGTGAAGTTTTATCTACTTCTACTTTTCCAAATATTGAAAAAGAAATAGATGAATATAATAAAAAGTTAATAATTGATTTAAAGATTGATTTAGATTCACCACTTGCAATAAAACTTCAAGAATTATTGAATAGATATAAAAAGGTTTATTTGTATAGACTAGGTACTGAAAACAAAATGATGTTTGGTAACTTTGCTAATTTAGTAAGTATGGCAGGTACATATCTTCAAAATTATGCTAAAAGTGTTGATGAAATCCTAAGTTATAGAAATGTAAATGACAGTGTTGATGAGTTAGGAGTACCAAAACAACGTAAAAGTTTAGCAGATAATTTAGAGTATGCAAGACAGTTATATGAGCCAGAGCAAAAAAGAATAATGTAAGCATAGCAATATGCTTTTTTTTTCTTGTAAATATGGCTTCTAAATGTTATAATGGCTTTGGTGATATTAGTGGAAAGAGTACAGAAAGTAATTGCTAATAACGGTTATTGTTCTAGGCGTAAAGCTGAAGAATTAATCAAAAAGGGCAAAGTTAAAGTTAATGATGTAGTTATTAGAGAATTAGGTACTCTAGTAAATACAAGCGATACAATTGAAGTAGATGGTTATGTTTTAGAAAACAATGTGGAAAAAGTATATATTTTACTTAATAAACCACGTGGTGTAGTAACATCTACTAGTGATGACAAACATAGAAAAGTAGTGACAGATTTAGTTCATATACCAACTAGAGTATATCCAGTAGGTAGATTAGATTATGATACAACAGGTGTATTATTACTTACCAATGATGGTGAACTTACAAATTTACTTTTACATCCTAGTAACAATATTGAAAAAGTATATATTGCTAAGATAAAAGGAATACTAACTGTGGGACATCGTAAAACACTAGAAAATGGTGTTATTATTGATGGTCAAAAAACAGATAAAGCTAGAGTAAGAACACAAAAGGTAGATCGTAAAACTAATACATCTATTGTAGAGATAACTATTCATGAAGGTAGAAACCATCAGATTAAAAATATGTTCAAAGAATTAGGTTATGAAGTAATAAAATTACGTCGTGATAGTTTGGCTTTTTTAAACTGTGATGGTATACCAACAGGCGAATATAGATTCTTATCAGTAAAAGAAGTAAAAGTATTATACAACTTAGTAAACAACTCTAAGTAATATAATGCTTTTTTTAGAACAAAATCACATAAAATATATATAATATGTGAGTTAATGGGGGTGACACTATGTCTGAAATACGTATAGATAAAGATCAATTAACTGGTATTCATAATGAAGTTTATTTAAAAAATAATTATCAAAATTATATTAGTGGTCATCCTGATGCAAAGTTAATTATGTTTGACTTTAAAAATTTCAAACATTTTAATGATACATTTGGTCATGATGTTGGTGACGTATATTTGAAATTATTTGCTAAAATATTAGAAGAATATTTCAATGATTCTATAGTAGTAAGATTACATGGCGATGAATTTGTTGTTTTGACAAAATATTCCTTTGAAGCAATAGATAAAATATTTAACGTATGTGACGCTAGAATAAAATTATCAGCAGAAGCTGGATTAATTCCAGAAATGTTTGGTTATAATGCAGGTGTTGTTGAAGCCGAACATGGTATAGCTAATACTATCGAAAAAGCTGATTATATGATGTATTGTGCTAAAAAAAGAAATGAACGTTCACAAGAATTTAAAGATGAAATATGGCGTCAAAAGCAGGCTGAAGATAGTTTTATTAAATTAATTAATGATGATGCTAAAAATAGTACTTTTATTTACAGTAGTCAGGATATTTATAATGTTGATAAAACTAAAGCGAATATGCAAAATATTTATACTAGAAGTAGACAAAATAATTCTTTATTTACTCTAGATAAATATGATTTTATTAGAAACAATTCACAACTTAAAAAAATAGATTTATTCAATTTACAATATTTATTATTGAAAGTTAATTCTAAAGATGGTAAATCAATTATTAATTTTGATTACAAGTCATTATTAGCTAAACCCGATTTAATTGAATATTTACAGCTATTAGTTAAAGTTATGAATTTGAATGCAAATAATATAATAATTAGTATTAATGTAAATGATGTTGATAGTAAAAATTATAGTACTGTTATAAAGATGATAACAGAAATAAAAGAATTAGGTTTTGGTATATGTCTAGATAAATACTGTAGTAAAACTGGCCAAACAATTTATGTTAATTCGCCTATAAATTATGTTAAATTTGATAGTAATTGTTGGAAAACAGCAATGGAATATCCTAAAGCTGATTACTTACTTAGAAGAACTATAGATATGTTTACTAGTTATACTAGTCCTACTATTCCAATATTTACTCGTATTGAAAAAGAAAATGAATATATTTATGCTAAAGAAATAACTAATAATAAAATATTATTAAGTGGTAATTATTTTGAAGCAGAGAAAAAAATGACATTAAAAAAAGACTAATTTATTAGTCTTTTTTGTTATTATTCTTCGCTATCTCCTGCATCAACGATTGCTCCAACAGGACAACCTTCTTTAGCGTCAGTAGCTTCATCAATTTTATCTTCAGGTATTTCATCAACTTTTACAAAAGCGATACCGTCATCATTTATTTCAAATACATCTTCACATATAGCTTGACAAGCTCCACAGCCAATACATACATCATCTAAAACTTTTAATTTCATTTTCTATTCCTCCTGTAAACATTATAGATAAAAAGTGTCAAAAAAGCAATATACCATATAAAAAAGACTCAATTTATGCTATGATAAATATGGTGATAGAGTATGGCTAGTCGTGTTGAAAGATATTATGATAAAAATGTAGATCTAAGTAAAAGAAGTGTTAAAAATATAGAACTATATAAAACTATATATGAAGATGAAACATATTCTAATATAGAAGGTATAGTTGAAACACCTAAAACTAATGAGATAGATATAAAGAAGATTCAAGAATTATTATTGAAACAGGAAAAAGAATATAAAACAAGAAATCAGTTAGTTAAAAAAGACTTAGAGATACCAGATATGGAAAATCTAGATGATCATGAAGAAAAAAACTATGATATTAGGGATATTTTAGCTCAAGCTAAAGAAGAAAATGATGAAATAGATGAAAATAAACCTCGTAGTTTAAAAGATATAGATTTTGACGGAATAAGACAAAGATTAAGTAATAGAGAAAAATATAAAAATGAAGATGTTGAAAAAGATTTACATGAATTAAAAGAGTTAATTAGTACTATTGCAGGAAATAATAAAGATTTAAATGGTCTTGCTGATAAGGACTTAAGTCTTGATATGTTTTCTGATTTAGCAGCATCTACTAATGAATTATCGAGTGAAGACTCTGATGTAATAAAAAAACTTATTGCTGAAGCTAAAAAAATCGAAGAAGACAAAGCTATTGACGAAGAATCTCTAGAAGTCGACAAATCATTCTACACATCTACTTTGAATTTAAAAAAGAAAGATTTTGAATCTGATGAGATAGAAGAAAAAACTACTGGTACTGGTGCTAAAATTTTTAAGATAGTATTATTTATTGTAATTGCAGTAATAGTAGTAGTAGCTGGTTATTATATATTAAAATAAGATATACTTTAATGTATATCTTTTTTATTAAATATTTTTCTTTATTATTCCTTCTTTTTTATTATAAAACCTTATATTATTAGGATTTTTATAACAAATTTCAGCAAAAGATTATTTTTTGTGATATAATCTTTTTAGGTGATAGTAGATGACAACAGAACAACTAACAAAAATCTTTGCAATGGTTATTGTTACATTTATATTTGTAACATTTTTAATACCTTTTATAAAAAAGGTTGCTGAACACGTTGGAGCTATGGATGTTCCAAATGCTAGAAAGGTTCATAAAAAACCTATGCCTCGTCTTGGAGGTCTTGGAATATATCTTGGTTTTTTACTAGGTTATATGATATTTGGTACGCCAAGTGCAATTATGAATTCTGTTTTGATAGGTAGCTTTATAATTGTAATAACTGGGGTAATGGATGATATTAAACCACTTAAAGCAAGTGTTAAGTTTATTGGTCAATTAGCTGCAGCTTGTATAGTCGTTTTTTATGGACAACTATATATGCAAGAAATATCAGCTTTTGGATTTGCACTTGATTTTAGCTTTTTAGCTCGCCCTATATCAGTATTTTTTATACTAGGTTGCATTAACTGCATAAATTTAATAGATGGTTTAGATGGACTAGCTAGTGGAATAAGTGGTATATACTTCTTAACAATTGGTATAATTGCTGCTATTCAAGGAAAACTAGGTTTAGACTGTGTACTTACGTTTGTTATGCTAGGTTCAACTTTAGGGTTCTTAGTTCATAATTTTTATCCAGCAAGTATCTTTATGGGAGATTCTGGATCGATGTTTTTAGGGTTTATAGTTGCTGTAATTGCCCTTTTAGGATTTAAGAATGTTACTATGACATCTCTTATTATCCCATTATTGGTTCTTGCTATTCCAATATTGGATACATTATTTGCAATTCTTCGAAGATCCTTAAAAGGTGAAAGTATATCAACACCTGATAAATTTCATATTCATCATCAATTTTTGAATAGAAATTTCTCACAAAGAACTACAGTTCTTATTATATATTTAATTGATATATTATTTGCTTTTGCTTCAATAGTTTATTTCTTAAAAGATCGTATATTAGGTTATATTATATATGGAATACTTCTATTTATTGTATTAATATTTGTACTTAAAACTAATGTAGTATTTGACCACGATTCTAAAAAAACTAATGAAGAAAAATCAGAAGATGAAAATTCTAAAGAATCTGAAGAAGTAGAAATAAAAGAATCTGAAGAAGTAGAAGAAGACAAACAAGAAAAAACACTATTAACTGTAAAAAGAAAAAAGAAACATAATAAATAATTTAAAATAATCCATAATATCTATAGGTGATATTATGGATTTTGATTGGACTGAAATTTTACATACAACATATAGAGCTTGTATATCTTTAGTTGCTTTATTCTTTGTAACTAAATTAATAGGTAAAAAACAAGTGTCACAGCTTAGTCTATTTGATTATGTAGTTGGTATATCTATAGGTAATTTTGCTGCTGAAATGACTATTAATCTTGAATCCAATGAAATAAATGGAATAGTAGCTGTTGCCATATTTGGAATAATAGCTTTTACGGTATCCTATTTAACAATGAAAAGTGTTAAAATACGAAGGTTTTTTGCAGGATCACCAACTTTGTTAGTGCAAGAGGGCAAAATTATTACAAAAAACATGCGAAAAGTACGTTTTGATGTTGATGATTTGCTGGAAGTATGTAGATGTAATGGATTTTTTAATTTAAATGAAATACAATATGCTTTAATGGAAGCTAATGGTGAAATAAGTTTTTTACCAAAAGCTGATTACAAACCTGTAACTGCAAAAGATATGAATTTAAAATTGGCTCAAGATAGTTTAGTAGCTAATATAATATTAGATGGCAAAGTTATGATTAAGAATTTAGAAAACATGAATAAAGATGAGGAATGGCTAAATAAGCAATTAAAAGTACTTGGATATTATGATATGAAAAACATTATTCTTGCCACTTTAGATACTAATGAAAAATTACTTATATATGAAAAAGAATTCAGTGGTAACATAAAAAATGTATTAGATTAATATATTATGTAAAGAAGAAGTACTAATCTTTGACTTAGTACTTTTTTTTGTTTATAATTAAAATAGGTGATAAAAGTGAACAGAAATTTTTGTGCATCAGTGTTTATTATTAATCCTGATAATAAAAAGATATTATTGATAAAACATAAAAAATTAAACAAGTGGGTTCAACCAGGTGGACATGTTGAAATGGGGGAAACTCCAGAAGAAACTGCTCTTCGTGAAGTTTATGAAGAAACAGGATTAAAAGTAACTTTACTAGGTGAAAGATTTCCAAGAGAAAGTGATTTTATAAGACCACTGGGAATTCAAAAAAACATGAATGGTAAAGGCGATATGCATATCGATATAATATATGCAGGTATCCCTAATTATAGTGTTGATCCAATCGTTAATAAAGAAGAAAGCTATGGTGCTAAATGGTTTAGTCGTGGTGAACTAGAACATGTAGATGCCTTTCCTGACATAAAGATAACAATGGATTATCTTTTAAAAGAAATTTTTAAGTAGGTGATAATATGAGCTTTATAGAAATATTTTTTGAAGATGGTATGACTGATTTTTGGATTAATGTATTACTACCATTGTTGGCAATAATAATACCTGTTTTTGCAACTTTATATACTGTTAGCAGTAGAATAAAAGCTCAAAACAAGGAAAATCATCAGCCTTATGTAGTTCTTGATAAAGTAGTAGATATTGATAAAATAAATGTTTACTCTTATTATTTGACGCCAATTGGGAGAAACTTTTTGGAAGCTAACCCACAAATAGATTACAGTAATATTGAAAGTGATAATGATATTAATGTAAAATTACAACTTCATAATATAGGATATGGTGTAGCTACTAATATAAAATTTTATAATTTATTAAATGGATTACAAGTACACGGTACACAAGCTTCTAATGAAGAAGCTAATCAAAAATTATTTACAACTTTAGATATGCAGGCTACAGAAGAAAAAAATGTTCAAGCTAGACTTATAAGTTTAGTAAGAGAAGATGAAAATGGAATGGCTATAGATGATCACATAAGAATGTTATGTGTATATCGTGATTTACATGAAAATATATATAATTTTATTGTCAGCATTAATGCTAAAAAAGATAATCATTATGATTTCTTTGCATATCAACCATCCAGTAAAAGTTATGCTAAATGGCGTAAAGAGAATAAAAAGGAATTTAATAAGATTTTAAAAACATATAGAGAAAAGAAATAGTTAAAAACTATTTCTTTTTTTTCTTCTCTTTCTTTTTTTGTTTAAAAAACTAGATAGTATAAAAATAATAACTGCAGCAACAAAGATTAAATCATCTTCATAACTTATTTCATCTGTTTTGCTTACATTAGTTTGTGTCTTATCACTCCATATTTTAATTTTGCTTTCTTTTGCCTCTGCTTCTACATCTTGTAAATGAGCAGTATATTTATAATCGCCATATAGATATTTAACTTCTGCAAGTCCTTCTTTTAATAAAGTCTCTTGTAGTAATACATCATCAACCCAAACCCATACTAAATCACGATTATACTTATCAGTTTTATTGCTGTTTTCATCATATTCAATTTCTATCTTTTTAGCATTAGTTAGTTCGTTACAAGTAAAATTGCTAGCTTCTTTTCCATACTCTTCAATCTCATTAGTGGATTCTGGAGTATCTATTGCTAGGAATCTAGTTTTTATAACTTCTTCATTTAGATTAAAATAGGCAGTATCACCATCAACACATTTATTTAAAGTTACAGTGTATTTATCGCTTGCAAAAACATTATTTACACCTATAAAAAAAATAAAAATGGGCAATATATAATATAGTATCCTTTTCATATTACCTCCAATATTATTAATTAATTATATAATATAATATTAATTATTGAAATATATTATGGTAATAAATAAAAAACTTTACACGTAGCATGTGTTTGTGATACAATATTGCAGTTATGAGGAAGTGTATTTATGAAAAAAATTAAAAATATCGCAATTATTGCCCATGTTGACCACGGTAAAACAACATTGGTTGATAAATTATTGCAAAAATCAGGAACTTTTAGAGACAACGAAGAAGTAGCAGAAAGAGCTATGGATTCTAACGATATTGAAAGAGAAAGAGGAATTACAATTCTTGCTAAAACAACAGCAATTAATTATAAGGATACTCGTATTAATATCTTAGATACTCCTGGACATGCTGACTTTGGTGGTGAAGTTGAAAGAATTATGAACATGGTTGATGGTGTTCTTTTAGTAGTCGATGCTTATGAAGGAACAATGCCACAAACTAGATTCGTTTTAAAGAAAGCTTTAGAAGCAGGCGTTACTCCAATTGTAGTAGTAAACAAAATAGATAAGCCAACTGCTAGACCAAAAGAAGTAGTTGATGAAGTATTAGATTTATTTATTGAATTAGGTGCGGATATTGATCAATTAGAATTCCCAGTTGTATACTGTTCTGCTATTAACGGTACATCTAGTATGTCACCTGATATAACAACACAAACAGAAACAATGGAACCAATCTTAGATTTAATAATTGAACATATACCAAGTCCTAATGTTGATGAAACAGGAGCTTTCCAGTTTCAACCAGCATTACTTGATTACAATGATTTCGTAGGAAGAATTGGTATTGGTCTTGTTAAAAGAGGTACTGTTAAAGTTAATCAAATGGCATCTTGTGTTAGACTAGATGGAACTATTAAACAATTTAGAATTCAAAAAATGTTTGGTTATTTAGGATTAAAAAGAATTGAAATTTCTGAAGCATCAGCAGGAGATATAATTGCAATCGCTGGGTTACCAGATGTTGAAGTAGGGGAAACTATTTGTGAAATAGGGGCTGAAGAAGCGCTTCCTATCTTACGTATTGATGAGCCAACTTTACAAATGACATTCTCTACTAACACTAGTCCATTTGTAGGACGTGAAGGTAAAGTCTTAACTGCTAGCAAAATTCAAGAAAGATTATTTAAGGAAACTGAAAAAGACGTTTCTTTAAAAGTTCAAAAAGGTGACGGTAATGAATCATGGATCGTATCAGGTCGTGGTGAATTACATTTATCAATTTTAATTGAAAATATGCGTAGAGAAGGTTTTGAACTTCAAGTTTCTAAACCACAAGTTATTAAAAAAGATATTGATGGTATTGTATGTGAACCATTTGAAGAATTACAAATAGATTGCCCAGATGAATATATTGGTGGTGTTATTGAAGCCTTAGGTAAAAGAGAGGCTAATATGGAACACATGAGTAATAGTAATGGGCAAACAAGAATTCTTTATACTATTCCTTCAAGAGGTTTAATTGGTTTTACAACTGATTTTATGACTCTTACAAAAGGATATGGTATGTTAAGTCATACATATAAAGAATATAGACCTCTTGCAGGAACAACTGTAGGAGAAAGAAAACTTGGTGTAATGGTTTCTATGGAAAATGGAAAAGCAACAGCATATGCATTAGGTCAATTAGAAGATCGTGGTGTTATGTTTATTGAACCAGGTGCTGAAGTTTATGAAGGTATGGTTGTTGGTGAACATAGTCATGAAAATGATATAGTAGTTAATGTTGTAAAAGGTAAGAACTTGACTAATACAAGAAGTTCTAGTAAAGATCATACTGTAGTCTTAAAAAGACCTAAGTTATTATCTTTAGAAATAGCTCTTGATTATATTAATGGTGATGAACTTGTAGAAGTTACACCTGTTACTTTCCGTATAAGAAAGAAATATTTAACAGAGAACGAAAGAAAAAGAAATAGAAATAACTAAGATAGATTAGTCTATCTTTTTTTCTTGTAAAAGTAATATTTTTGTGATAGTATTATATTAGAATAGGAAGGTTATGTATGGTAGAATCTTTAATTATGTTTGGTAAAGTATTTGGATTACTTATAGTTTTATTTATTGGTGTTATGATTCTTTTTGTTTATCCAACAAATATACTATATAAAAGTGAAAAGTTTGAACCAAAAGGTGATACAGGTAAAATATTAATAGGGACTACTGTATTTTTAACAATAATAACAATTCTTTTATATTATTATTATCATATTAGTAATAGTTATATGTGCAGCATCTCTTCATATTTTGAATGTATAAGTAAGGGCAGCAGTATAGGCATTTACACACTGTTATCTATTCATTTTCTTCTCATACTAACTGTCAATTTAGCTTTCACAAATCATTTAAAAGGAATAATTAAATCAAAGAAATTAGATATATATTTGTTTTTATTTGCATCAGGAAGTATATTTTTAGTTCTACTAAATTATAGTTTATATGAAAATTTGTTTACCAATGAGACTTTGCTATATTTTCCAATAAGAGTGTTATTATATATAGTTACATATTCACCACTATACTTATTTTTGTTAATTAATTATGTATTAAAGCCTAATGAAAAAAGAAAATCTAAGAAGAAAATTATGAAGAAAAAGTAGTTTCTTCTTTTTTTGTCAATTTGCGCTATATATGAAAATATGGTAAAATATTAGTGCTTGCTTAAAAAGAAGAGGTGTAAATTTGATAGGTAATACGAAGATTATTACCAAGTTTATAGTAATATTATTTTTTGCTGTAATACTTGTTATTGGTAATAATATAGTAGAGTTATTAAACGGATCAGATGTAGTAGTTGAAGACAAAGTACTAACTGATTCTAATGATATTGAATCTAAAAAGGAAGTAGCTGAAATTACTGCTAAAGCACTAGTTTCTAGTTCTACCGAAGACTTAGAAATTACTGCTGAAGTAAAAGTAAAGGAAGAAGAAAAGGTTATTGAACCAGTCATTGTATATGATGGTTTAACACTTGAAGAGTTAACAAATAAATTAAATAGGGTATTAAAATCAACTTTAACGGGTACTGGTGGTTCATTCGCTAATTACTCAATACAGTTAGGTGTCGATCCTTATTTAGCAGTGGCTATTGTACTTCAGGAAACTGGATGTTACTGGGGAACTTGTAGCGCAATGGTAGATCAATGTTATAATGTAGGTGGTATGAAGGGTGGTTACTATTCATGCTGGGGCGGTTCATATGCTGCATTTCCTACACTTGATGAAGGTATACAAACATATATCTATAATTTATATAATAATTACGTTTCCAGAGGGTTAACAACTGCAGAAGCAATGAATGCTTCATATGCAGAAGATACGTTATGGGCAAGCAGGGTAAATAATTATATAAATATTATAAAAAACAGTTAGAAAAATTCTAACTGTTTTTTTAAAAATATTGTGATATAATTAAACTAGGTGAGTGTATGAAAAGTAAAAAAAGATTGTTTGCGACTATTTTATTTGTTGTTGCCTATGTTTTATATTTTGTAGCTCTAAAATCTACAAATTGCTATTTGAATTCTAGGTTTGTAGCTTGTGATATCTCAACTTTGTATATTAAATCTTATTATATGGCATTTTTTTATATGATTGCTGTATTTATAATTTGTCATAATGTATTCAAATATAGAACGGAATTTTATGGCTATTTTTGTGTTTTTTTAACATTGTTTAATTTTATACTATTTTATGATTTTCTTATTATGTTCCCCTATAAAATAGTTTCGTTAAACTGTGATTTTAAATTGTCAATGTTATTAGTTATAATTGAGCCACTTTGTTTATGGACGGCATTTTATATTGCTAATATAAAAGTAAGTAAGAAGAGAAGAAAAAAAGTTAAAAACTAATAAAAAATCTACACTTTGTTTAGTGTAGATTTTTTGTTGTCTATTGGCTCAAGTTGAATAAATTAGGTTTTTTTCTGATCTTCTTATCTAATACATAATATAAATATCCAAATAGAAGTGAGAATATAGTTGTGCATATAACTGCTACTATGATATTAATAAATACTGACTTAAATCCTTCAATAGGATTATAGAAATTAAGTTTATCTACAAAGAAATTTAAAATTAAGATGTGAACTAAATAACTGTAATAAGTAAATTTAGTTAATCCTGTATAAAAAAACTTCTTATTAAAAAACTTCTTAAATACTATAAACATTGTAATACTTGGAAATAATACATTTATTGTAGTATAACTATAAAAAGTTTCAAAATTTGCATAATCAGATATATAGTAAGTACATATGCCCATATAGATCATTGAAATTAAGGATAAGAACAGAAACAAGTTAAATAATTTTTTTGATATATCATAATTTGATAAATAGTAACCTAAAAGAGCATAACCAATATAACAAAATATATTTGGAAATAATTTCATTTTCAAACTATCATGAAATAGTATAAATATATCATCTATTGATGTCACTAAACATGTTCCAATGAAAAGAACAAAAATTAGAATAAGAAGTTCTCTTTTATTACACTTATCTACAATTTTCTTTAAAAATGGTGCGAGTAGTAATATTTGAATTAATGAATAAACATACCAAAAATGAAAAGTATAATTTTCTTCAAATATTTTTCTAATAAAATCCATTATCGATATATAATTAAGATTATTTCTGTTATCAATAATAAAAGTAAAACTCGCTATTATCAAAAAAGGCATGACTATATTAAAAAATTTATTTTTATAAAATTTTTTAATACTTATATCCTTACTTTTAAATAAAAGTGCTCCTGAAACCATAAAAAATATTGGAACACATGCCCTTGATAAACAATATGAAATATTAATAAATGTCCCGGCAGCCGATTCAACTGGCACACCACCATCATACAAATATCTAGAACCAACATGTATGATGATTACCATAATAAATGCTATAAATTTTAGATTATCATAATATTTAATTCTTGTTGTCATCATTATCACCTTTTAAAATATATCATACGAGAAACTTAAAGTAAATAAAAGCCTTGTGAACAATATATGAATTTTTTTAAACCAAAATATGATGTCAAATCAAATAGGATAGATTTCATCTGGAAAAGAAGTATATTGAATAAAAAAATGACATCAATTATTATGATGTCATTTTATTTAAATTATATGCTATTATTTGTTATAGAATTCAACGATTAATGATTCGTTAATATCAGCATTTAATTCACTACGAGATGGAACTCTTACATAAGTACCAGCCATTTTAGCTTCATCAAATGTAATAAATTCAACTCTATTATGTAATGCTTCTAATGATGCTTTTACTACTGCTAAATCTTTACCAGCTTTAATAGCTATTACATCACCAGGTGTACATCTATAAGATGGAATATCAACTTTAGTACCATTAACAGTAATATGTCCGTGGTTAACTAATTGTCTAGCTCCATTTCTAGTAGATGCGAATCCAATTCTGTATACTAAATTGTCTAAACGACTTTCTAGTAAACCTAAGAAATCTTCACCATGAACACCCTTCATTTTTCCAGCTGCTTCAAAAGTTTTCTTGAATTGTTTTTCGTTCATTCCATACATAAATCTAACTTTTTGCTTTTCAGCTAATTGAATACCATAGTTAGATTGTTTTTTTCCACGTTTTTGTCCATGTTGTCCAGGGGCAAAAGGTTTTTTAGCTAATTCTTTACCAGTTTCACTAATTGAAAAACCTAAACGTCTTGCTTTACGAAATGATGGTCCAGTATATCTTGCCATAATTTTTCTCCTCCTCTAAAATTCATATAAATTTAGAAGACTAAATAGTCAAATTATAGGGTGTCTTATTTTAATATTTTCGCTTTGCAGCAAAAGTTACACAATAAACCCTAAAGGTAATAGACACGTTATAATTTTCTATTTAGCGCTGCTAATTCATACGCAATATTGATTATATAGATTTTACCTTGAAAAGTCAAGTGTTTATAACGATTTTTACTTGTTAGTTATGTATTTTTTTCTTTTTTCTTTTAAATATACAAAACTGCTTTTAGTATTATTTATGGAAGCACTTTTAATTGGTTGCGCAATACTAGATTTAAAGTTTATTTTTTGAATATATTTAATGATGTATTCTTTTAATTTTTTTAGATCCTCTAAAGTTAAATTATCAATATCTATGTTTTCTTCTATTAAGCTATTTACTAAATGACTTGGTAAATAGCGAACTTCAGAAAGTAGTTTTTTTGTGTTGGGAACAACAATATCATTACTAGTATAATAAAAATCATTGTTTAACTCTGAATATATGTTTTTAAATTCATCTATTTCGGCACTAACGATATTCCCAACTTTATTAGGATTTTCGAATTTCAAGGCCATTCTTACATCTCCAAGATATGAAAGAGAACATAAAGTTTCAAATAACATTTTTTCATCAATAATTTTATCACTATTTAAAATTATTGAAGTTATTAAGGCATTTGTTCTATTTTTTTTAATTGCTTGTTGTATTTTTTCATCGCCCTCAACAATCATAATAGGTTTTTGAGTACGACCAGCCATATAAAAATTAGACCAGTTTTCTAGGTCATATAAAAAATCAAATCTATCAATAATACCAACTTTAAAATAATTATCGTCATAAGGAATATTACTAACATAACTTATATCCGTACCCAAATGTAAAATAGGTCTAAGCAAATGCATAGCCAATCTATTGTATTCGTTAGGGTTTTCTTTCCTATTTTGTTTATGCCATGTTAATGAATCATCTACAGTAGCTATAATATCTATTTGTTTTTTAGCATCATTTTTATAGCCATTTTGTATCTTAACAGCAGAGCCATAACCGATAATATCAATAACAGGTGGCTTCGTCCTCATAAACTCTTTTATAGTTTGGTCAATGTCTTTTTCTTGCATACTACACCTCTTAAATAATGATATTCATATTATAGTTATATATTGTCAATATGTAAAGTATTTTATTGAATAAAATTTGACAAAAACTATACAAAAAAGACAAAAAATATGGTATTATTATAATAGCGAGGTGAATATATGGAAGAAATTACATTATATGGTATTACCCTTACGATAATAACCATGTTGTTAATTGTTGTGGTTCTATATGCTATTCGAGCTAGTAAGAATAAAGGGTTTAAAAAGAAATTAGAGTATTTGGATATAGAAAAGAATAAGATTTCAGGGACACCTATAGTTCCTGAATTATCTAAAATAGAGAGTTATACAAACAACGAAAAATTAAATATTATGTATAATGAGTGGAAAGGTAGATTAGAAGATATCAATGAAACTCAAATACCAAAAATAACAGATATGTTATTGGAGGCAGATTATACATTATCTCAAATGGATTATAAATCTACTTTATATAAAATAGCAAAGTTAGAGATGGAAATTTATAAAGTAAGAACGAATGCAGAATTCTTACTTGATGAAATAAAAGATGTAACTTCTAGTGAAGAACGTAATAGGGCAATAATAACAAAACTAAAAACAAGATATAGAGAATTATTTCAAAAGTATAATGATACAAAAGGAGATTATGGCATAATTGCAGAATCTATATCATTACAATTTGAAAATATAGCTAAAAGATTTGAAGATTTCGAAAGAATCATGGAAAATAGTCAAATTCAAGAATTAACACAAATAACAACTTCTATTGAAGAGATGTTAGAACATATGACTGTAGTTATTGAGGAAATGCCTACCATTGTTTTAATGGCTCAAGGAGTTATTCCTAAGAAAATAGAAGAATTAAAAAGATATTATGACGCAATGAGTAGAGCAGGATTTCCACTTGATTATCTAAACGTTGAATATAATATTGAAGAAGCAAATAAGAAATTAAGCGATATTTTATCTAGAGCTAAAATACTTAATATGGAAGATAGTATTTTGGAACTTAAAGTATTAAATGAATATTTTGAAGGTTTATTTAATGACTTTGAAAAAGAGAAAGTTAATCGTAAAATATATGAAGAAACATTATCTTCTTTTGATCGTAAATTAACAGGCATTAATAAACTAGTTGCAGACATTTTTAAACAACTAAATGATATTAAGAGTGTTTATGATTTAAATGATGAAGATATAACTTTATTAAATAAAATAAGAGAAGAATTAAAGAAACTTAATACTGATAACAAAGTGTTAGTAGATCATACTGGAAATAGTACTTTTGCATACTCTAAGTTATGTAAAGAACTTGATGTTTTAGTTGTTAGACTAAGTGCTATTGAAGAAAGTCTAGATTCGACACTTGATACAATTGGCAACATGAAAGAAGATGAAGTTAGAGCGCATCAACAACTTGAAGAAATTAAAGTTATTCTTAAAAATTCAAAATCAAAAATGCGTGAATATAAACTTCCAGTAGTACCAGAATCTTATTATATAGAACTTTCAGAAGCACAAAGTGCTATTAAAGAAATAATATTAGAACTTGATAAAAAACCAATTTCTATAAGTATATTAAATACTAGAGTAGATACAGCTAGAGATTTAGTACTTAAGTTATTTAGTAGAACAAAAGAAATGATTAAAGTAGCTAAGTTTTCAGAGATGGCTATCGTATACGGTAATAGATATCGTTCTGCTTCTGATGAATTAGATCGTAATCTAGCATATTCAGAAATGATGTTCTTTAGAGGAGAATATCAAAAGTCACTAGAATTGTCTATTAATTCTTTAAATAGAGTTGAACCAGGAATATATGATAAATTAATTGGTTATTATGGAAATGAAAAGAACTAATCTTTTCATTTTTCATTAGAAGGAGAAATATGGAATTACTTGATGTAATAAGTGAAAAAGGTAAAGTAATAGACACTAAAGATAGAAAACAAATATATATGGATGGTAATTTACATCGTACTGTCCACATTTGGGTTATTAATTCTAATAAAGAATTATTAGTGCAAAAAAGAAGTCCTAAAAAAGATACTTATCCAGATTTATGGGCTATATCAACTGCTGGTCATGTAAAAGCTGGTGAAGCTTCTATTGAATCAGCGTTACGTGAATTAAAAGAAGAACTAGGTATTAAAGCAACTGATAAGGATTTAGAATATCTATTTTCAATTAGAAGAAAAGAAGATATGGGAGATATTCATATTAATACTATTGATGATGTTTACTTGGTAGAAGCTGATTTAGATGTAGAAAATACAAAGTTGCAATTCTCAGAACTTACAGATATTAAATATGTGTATTATGAGTATTTAGAGCAAATATTTAAAAATAAGGATCCACATTATGTTCCAATTTGTGAAGAACATGATAAATTATTTAAATATTTACATGATAGGTTTGACGAGCATGATAGTATAGGTGTTTTATATAAGACAGAATTTGAATATACGTATACAGAAGCAGCAAAATTAAATAAACTATACTATAAAAACAATGTAATATATAGTGCATTAGTACTTATACCATTAATATTTATGCTGGGTGATTTGTTATTAATTATTTTTGGTGAGGATTATACACGCGTACCTATAGTTATAATTGAATTTTTAATATATATAGGCTTAATAAAAATATTACCACTATATAATGGGAAAGTTTTATTTAATAGTTATAAAATATTAAAAGATGTCATAATTAATTATGTTTTTTATGAAGAGTTTTTTAACGTTAAGACAAAACAAATTAATATGAAAATACATTATGGAGATTTATATAAAGTATATGAAACTGAGGATAACTATTATTTATTTATATCTGATAAAGATAGTTATATAGTTACAAAAAATAATATTGATAGTAGCTTTAATAGTTTTATTAAAAACAAAGTTACATGTCCATATCATAAGTATGGTCAAAGATAGACATAATATTATAGATATTATGTTTTTTCTATGATATAATATCACAAGTTTGGAGGAAGTATATGGAAAGACTAATATTAATTAAGTATGGTGAATTAACTACTAAAAAAGAAAACAGAAATATGTTTATAAAGTGTTTAGTTAAGAATATTAAAAATTTACTTAAAGATTATGATATTACTATTAAATATGATAGAGTTCGTATGTATATTGAATGTGATAATACTTATATAGATGAAGTGTCAAAAAAATTAAGTAAAATATTTGGTATTCATGGTATAGTTATCTGTCATAAAGTGGATAATAATACTGACAATATAAAAAATAAAGTATTAGAAGTATTGAAAAATGAAAATTTTAAAACTTTTAAAGTTGAAACTAAAAGAGCTGACAAAAGATTTGAAATTAAATCAATGGATTTTGATAATTTAATAGGTAGTTTAGTTTTAAGAAATTTTGATTGTAAGGTTGATGTGCATAATCCTGAACTTAGAGTTCATATTGAAATAAGACCTGAAGGAACTTTTATTTATACAAATGAAATAAAAGGTTCTGGTGGATATCCAGTTGGCGTTCAGGGAAAAGGTATGCTTATGCTTAGTGGTGGTATAGATTCACCTGTAGCAGGATATCTTGCTTTAAAGCGTGGAGTTAATGTTGAGTGCTTATACTTCGAATCTCCTCCACATACTAGCCCAGAAGCTAAAAATAAGGTTATTAAACTTGCTAATATAATAAATGGTTACTCAGGTAATGTTAAAGTGCATGTAGTACCATTTACAAAAGTTCAAGAAGCTATATATCAGAATTGTCCTTCTGAATATAATATAACCATTATGCGCAGAATGATGTATCGTATAGCTGAGAAATATGCAAAAAAATGCAAGTGCGAAATAATAATAAATGGTGAAAGCGTTGGACAAGTTGCAAGTCAAACAATAACAAGTATGTCAGTTATTAATAGTGTAACTAATATGCCTGTTATTAGACCAGTAGCATGCTTGGATAAATTAGAAATAATAGATATAGCAAAAAAAATAGAAACTTATGAAACAAGTATTCTTCCTTTTGAAGATTGCTGCACTATATTTTTACCAAAACATCCAGTTATTAATCCGAGGTTAGATAGATGTTTAACCTATGAAAAAGCCTTTGATTATAATACTTTAATAGATGAAGCAATTGAGAAAATTGAAGTAATAACTAATTTAAATCCAACTACTTATAACGATTTATTATAAAAAAATTGTAAATTTATGTATGAAAAAACCAAATGTACACAAGATATAAATGTACAGGAGGTGAAACAATGAATAATAGTAATAATAAAAAAGGTAGTTTCGTTGTACCAGGAGCTAAACAAGCAATTGATAAAATGAAATATGAAATAGCTAGTGAATTAGGAGTTACAATGGGTCCTGATGCATCTAGTAGATCTAATGGTTCTGTTGGTGGAGAAATCACTAAAAGACTTGTTCAAATGGGTGAACAAAATTTAGGTGGTTCTGCTAACTACCAATCAAAATAATGAAAATGGACAGTTGTAATCACTGTCTTTTTTTATAAAAAACTTCTCATCTTACGTATTGTTTTTTGGTTTATGGAAATAATATTAATAAGGTGGTGAGTTGTATGAATAACAAATTAGTAACAAGTGGTTCTAAGCAAGTACTTGATAATATGAAGTATGAAATCGCAAGAGAATTAAATGTAAACTTAGGCCCTGACACATCTTCTAGACAAAATGGTTCAGTTGGTGGGGAAATGACTAAGAGACTAGTAGAACTTGGAAAAAGTCAAATGAGCAAATAATAAAAACAAACTTCGGTTTGTTTTTTTCATACTTTCACATTATTTAAACATATTTCTCGCATAATGTTATTTTATAATTAAATCAGAAAAGAGGTGAACCATATAAATATAAAAGTAATTGGCACAGACTGTAGTAATGGAATTAAACTGACAAAAATGCTTAAAAGAGCTATTGAAGAAGCAGATGCTAAGTATGAGGTACAAGAATTAAATGATATATCTAGTAAAAAGAAATATAATATAAAAAATGTACCGGCATTAGTAATAAATGGCGAGGTGATAAGTCAAGGAAAAGTATTAACTGTTAGAGAAATATATAAAATTTTAGTTAACTAATTAGATGTAATTATGTGGTTATAACCATATTTATAGAAATGGAGAAGTGATAAGCTAAAGAAGCAAAAAATGTTAGCAACATAAAATTTAATTAATCAATAAAATAAAGGGTATTAATTGTACCAATATTATAGGATATAATAAGTGAATTAATTAAAGATTAAAACTAACAAATTTAAAATTTATTTATGATAAAAAAGAGAAATTATGAGTTTCTCTTTTTTATTATAATATTTCATCAATAAGACCATATTCTAAAGCCTCTTTAGCACTTAAAAAATAATCTCTATCGGTATCTCTTTCTACTATCTTAATGTCTTTACCTGTATTGTTAGCTAGCATTACATTAATTTTTTCTTTTATCTTAAGTATATGTTCAGCTGCTATTTTTATTTCAGTAGCTTGACCTTCAGCACCGCCAAGTGGTTGATGTATCATTACTTCACCATTGGGCAAGCAGAACCTTTTCTTTTTTGTCCCACTAGATAAAAGTAAAGCAGCCATAGATGCACACATGCCAACACATATAGTTTTAACATCACTTTTAATAAAGTTCATAGTATCATATATAGCCATGCCAGCAGTGACAGATCCACCAGGTGAATTTATATATATACTAATATCATCGTTACTTAATGAATCTAAATATAACAATTCGGCTACAATAACATTGGCTCTAACATCATCAATTTCACCACTTAATATAATAATTCGATCTTTTAAAAGTCTTGAATATAAATCATACGCTTGTTGCTCATTACTATTTTTTTCTATTACAGTTGGTATAAGCATAAAATCACCTCTCCTTAATATAATAGTTGTAAACTGTAAATTTATTCATTAAATCGTGTACAAAACATCTATTTTTTGATAAAATTAGTATGAAGAATAAGAGGGATAACATGGAAAAACTTGTAAAAGTAACGTTTAGAGGCAAATCAACAAAAGAATTTCCAGCAGATACAACACTTGCTGAAATAAGCCATTCATTTCAAAAAAATTACAATTATCCTATATTAGCAGCTAAAATAGATAATAATGTAGTAAATTTAAATAGAGAAATTGAAAAAAAATGTGATATAGATTTTTTCGATAGATCTAGTACTGAAGGAAACACAGTTTATACATCGAGTGCTAATTTTATGTTAATAGTAGCAATTCATAGATTATATGGTCCTAGTGTTGATGTAAAAATAGAACATTCTATTGATAAGGGAATATACTGTGAACTTAAGAATAAAAAACTTGATAAAATAGTTCTTGCAGAAATAGAAGATGAAATGCACAAACTAGTAGAGGAAAATTTATCCTTCACTAGATTATCAGTATCTAGAATAGATGCTATCAAGTATTTTAAAAAAGAAAAAAGAATGGATAAAGTAAATGTTTTGAAATATATAAGCAATTCTTTTGTAAACTTATACCGTCTAGATGAAGTTTATGATTATTTCTTTACTGAAATGGCTAGTAGTACAAAAGATATAGATGATTTTAAATTGACTTATATTAAGGATAATGGTTTTTCTTTATCATACCCAACAATATATAATCCAGAATGTACACTTGATTATGTTCATCATAAAATGGTTTTTGATAAGTTTTTGGATTATACTAAATGGGGAGAAAAGATAAACGTTGATTGTGCAGCTGACTTAAACGATATAGTTTCACGTGGTAAATATGATGAGATAATTCGTTTAGCTGAAGCTAATTTTGAAAATCAATTAGCAAATGTAAGTTATGCTATCAATTCAAATCGTAAAAGAATTAAAGTAGTATTAATGGCTGGCCCATCATCAAGTGGTAAAACTACAACAGCTAAAAAATTAGCAATCTATTTGCAAACTTATGGTTTAATACCACATAGTATTTCGGTAGATGATTATTTTTTAGATAGAAACGATACTCCAAAACTTGAAAATGGTGATTATGATTTCGAATCATTGCGATCATTAGATTTAGATTTATTTAATAAGCAATTATCAAAGTTATTGGATGGAGATAAAGTTCTTCTTCCACAATACAACTTTGTGCTTGGAAAAAAGGAATTCAAAAATAAATGGTTACAATTAGGAGAAAACGACATAATAATTATAGAAGGTCTTCATGCACTTAATGATGAACTTACTGTAGCTGTTGAAAGAAAAAATAAATTTAAAATATATATTAGTCCATTAACTCAACTTAATATTGATGATCATAACCGAATTCATACAAGTGATACTAGAAAACTTAGAAGAATCGTTAGAGATAATAAATTTAGAGGGCATATGGCTGCTGATACACTTAATATGTGGAATAATATTAGAGCAGGGGAAGAAAAATTTATTTTTCCATTTCAAGATGATGCGGATGCAATAATTAATACTGCACTTGTATATGAGTTAGGTATTCTTAAAACATATGCAGAGCCTTTATTATTTTCTGTTTCAGAAGAAGATCCGGCTTACCCAGAAGCTATAAGGTTAATTAATTTTTTAAGAAACTTTTTAGCAATACCAAGTGATGAAATTCCTAGAGATTCAATACTTAGGGAGTTTATAGGTGGAAGTGGATTCAAGGAAGAATAAAACAAAGATTAAATATGAAAAAAATGAATTATTAAAAAGAAAGAGAGTAATTAGATATGATTAAAGTAGCAATAAATGGTTTTGGTAGAATAGGTAGACTTGCATTTAGACAAATGTTTAAAGCTGAAGGATATGATATAGTTGCAATTAATGATTTAACTAGTCCTGATATGCTTGCTCATTTATTAAAATATGATTCAGCTCAAAAGAGATATGAAGGTCATACTGTTGAAGCAAAAGAAGGTTCTATCGTTGTAGATGGTGAAGAAATTAAAATATATAAAGAATCTGATCCTAATAATTTACCATGGAAAGAATTAGGCGTTGATGTAGTACTTGAGTGTACTGGATTCTTCTGTTCTAAAGATAAATCAATGGCTCATATTAATGCTGGAGCTAAATATGTTATTATTTCAGCACCTGCTGGTGATGATTTACCAACAGTAGTTTATGGAGTTAACGAAGGTATTATTACAGAAAATGATCATGTTATTAGTGCAGCATCATGTACTACTAACTGTTTAGCACCAATGGCTAACGTTTTAAATAAGAATTTTCCTATTGTAAGTGGTATTATGACAACTGTTCATGCTTACACAGGTGATCAAATGGTTCTTGATGGACCACATCGTAAAGGTGATTTAAGAAGAGCAAGAGCAGCAGCATCAAATATTGTTCCAAATTCAACAGGAGCAGCTAAAGCAATAGGACTTGTTATTCCTGAGTTAAAAGGTAAACTAATTGGTTCTGCACAAAGAGTTCCAGTTATTACAGGTTCAACAACTATTTTAGTAGCAGTTGTAAAAGCTAGTAATTTAAATGTTGATGTAATTAATGAAACAATGAAAAATGCAGCAACTCCATCATATGGTTACAATGATGAAGAAATAGTATCATCAGATGTTATAGGAATAACTGAAGGCTCATTATATGATGCTACGCAAACAATGGTAAGCAAAATAGATGATGAAACTTACCATGTTCAAGTAGTAGCTTGGTATGACAATGAAAATAGTTATACAAGCCAAATGGTTAGAACTGTTAAATATTTAGGAAATTTAATTAATAAATAAGGACTATAAGTCCTTTTTTTGTTAATAATAATAAAGGGTGATAATATGAAAGAAAATAAATCAATAAAATGTGATGTTGAAAGTTGTAAATATTGTAATGTTAAAAAAAATTATTGTGTTCGTTCATCGATAAAGGTGAGTAATTGCGATAAAGATGAAGAAGGTTTTAAAGAATTTACAATGTGTGACAGTTATAAAGAAAGATAGAATCTTTCTTTTTATTTACTTATTATTTATATTGATTTATAATTGTCTTAGAGTAGGTGGCTATAATGAAAAATAAAAATGGTTTTACTTTAGTAGAAATATTAGGTGTCATTACAATTTTAAGTATACTTGCACTAATCGCAATACCAACTATAGATAATATAGTAACTAAAAACAGAGAAAAATTATATGATTCACAGATTAAAACAATTGAAGACGGATTAAAAACATGGGCAAATGCAAATGCAGTATCTCTACCAGAGGATGGAGATGATGCACTATTATTATCACTGGGGGTATTAAAAAAAGCGGGATTTGTAAATGAAGATATTAAAAATCCTAATACAAATTTATGTTTTTCAAACGATATGATGGTTTCTATATCAGCTGTAAAAGAAGGATATACTTATTATGTTGACGAGGAAAGTGGACTTGATGGTACAGAAGAAGATTGCTCTGCGCCTACAGCATCAGATTTCATATATTTAAAAGGAAGTAGTACTATTAATTTGTCATTGGATGGTACTTATGAAGAACCTGGTTTTTTTGCTTTTGATGAAAATGGCAATGCCTTAACTGGTTCTATTACAACAGTGATAAAAGATAAGAATGGAAACATAGTATCTTCTATTGACACCAGTTTAAGTACAGCTGCACCATATCATATTACTTATACATATGGAACTGTTACGGTTACAAGGATAATAAATGTAATTATTGGTGATCCAGTAGGTACTATTTATGCATTTAATTATACTGGAGCAGTTCAAACTATTAATCTTGATCAAGGTTCATATAAACTAGAAGTATGGGGTGCCCAAGGTGGTGGAACTTCAGGTGGTCAAGGTGGATATTCAGTAGGAACTATTGTTTTAAGCACAAGCACAAACTTATATTTGTTGGTTGGTGAAGCTGGTTCCTATAATAGGTTATATGATCCATTTAATGGTGGAGGACGTGTATCCTGTGATTGGTCTACAGTATCTCAAGGAACCCAATTCACTTCAGGTGGTGGTTCTACTGATATAAGAATAAATACTAATTCGAAATATGCTAGAATTATTGTAGCTGGTGGTGGTGGTGGCTCCTATAGTGGTAGTTTTGGTACTGCTGGTGGTGGAATATCAAGCCCTAACTATGTAATTGGCGCCACTTATACTAATGGTGGAACACAAATAGCTGGTGGGACAACTAATAGTGGAGCAGCAACAAATGGTAGTTTTGGTAGTGGTGGTAGTGGCTGCTGTGTTGGCGGCGGCGGTGGTTGGTACGGTGGCGCTGGATCTGGCGGTTGTGGCAATGCAGGTGCTGGTGGATCTGGTTGGATTTATAATGCAAGCACTTTTAATACATGGCAAACAGGAAATGCAACAGATGCATCAAACTGGCTTCTTAATAGTTCATATTACTTAGGCAGTGCTCAAACCTTGGCAGGAAACTCATCAATTCCAACTCATGATGGAACTAGTACAATGACAGGTAATACTGGCAATGGGTATGCAAAAATAACAAAGATAGGTTAAGAGATAGAAATATCTCTTTTTTATTATTTTATTAAATGATATAATTAATATAGGTGAATAGTATGAAAAATAAAAAAGGTTTTACTTTAGTTGAAATATTAGGTGTTATTACAATTATAAGTGTACTTGCACTAATTGCAATACCAACTATAGATAATATAGTAACCAAAAATAGAGAAAAGTTATATGATGCACAAATTAAAACTATTGAAGATGGTTTAAAAACGTGGGCCGATGCTAATGCAATATCGCTTCCAGAAGATGGGGATGATGCATTATTATTATCCCTAGGAGTATTAAAATTGGCAGGATTTGTAGATGAAGATATAAAAAATCCTAATACAAATTTATGTTTTTCAAACGATATGATGGTTTCTATTGCCGCAGTAAAAGAAGGCTATACGTATTATGTTGATGAAGAAAGTGGACTTGATGGTACTGAAGTAGATTGTTCTGCTCCAACTGCAACCAATTTTTTATATTTAAAAGGTAGTAGTACTATTAATTTAGCATTAAATAGCACTTATGAAGAACCTGGTTATTTAGCATTAAATGGTAGTGGAAATATAGTAACGTCGCAGGTTACCACTTTAATAAGAGATAAAAATAGTCAAATAGTAAGCTCTATAGATACAAGCGAGGCTACGACATCACCTTATACGATAACATATACTATCGGTGAAGTGTCAAAGACTCGTACTATTGTGGTTAAAATAGGTGATCCAATCGGAACTGTTTATGCATTCGACTATACCGGCGCAGTTCAAAATATTAATCTTAATTCTGGCTCATATAAATTAGAGGTTTGGGGAGCTCAAGGTGGTGGAACTGGCGGAGGAACTGGTGGATATTCTATTGGTACAGTTACACTTACTAATGAAACACCGTTTTATATATATTCTGGTGGTACAGGGAGTGTAATTACTACTGATATTGCCAATGGTGGTTTTAACGGTGGTGGTGGAAACTATTCTACTAGTGGAACTACAGGCGGTGGTGCTTCAGATATTCGAATTGTTACTGATAGTTTATATTCTCGTGTAATTGTAGCCGGTGGTGGCGGAGGCGGAGGCTGGAATGGTAGTACTCCAAGTGGCGCACAAGCCGGAGGAACTGGTGGCGGCAATTCTGGCACCAACGGAATAGCTAATTCTAGCTGGTCTACATATGCTTATGGTTTAGGTGGTACGCAAATTACTGGCGGTAGTTCAACAGGAATATCTTCTGGTGGTGGTGGACAACTAGGTGCTATTACCAATGGTGTGTTTGGCGTAGGAGGAAAAGGTTCTGGATCATCTTCAGGTGGCGCTGGCGGCGGTGGTGGCTGGTATGGTGGTGGCCCAGGAATGATAAATGCTGGTGGTGGTGGATCCGGATGGATTTACACATCAAGTACTTTCACTACATGGCAAACAGGAAATGCAACCGATGCTGCAAATTGGTTACTTAATTCATCATATTATCTAAGTAATACTCAAACCATAGCAGGAAATGCATCAATGCCAACTCATGATGGTACTGGTACTATGACAGGTAATAGTGGTAATGGTTATGTAAAAATAACAAAGATAGGTTAAGAGATAGAAATATCTCTTTTTAATTTGGCTTATAGATGTTATAATTAATATAGGTGAATAATATGAAAAATAAAAAAGGATTTACATTAATAGAAATAATAGCAGTTGTTGTTTTAATAACAGTTATATCTTTAATAGTTTTTTTAAGTGTTACTGCTATGATAAAAAATAATAAGATTAAACAATTAAAAGTATTTAGTGATAATTTAACTAATGCTGCAGAAGTTTATATGACTGATAAAAAAGAGGCATTTTCTAATTTTGATAAAGTTGGTGATATAACTATTATTACTTCAGCCGAAATGATAAAAGCTGGTTATATAGATAAAAATATGGATAATCCGACTGGAAAAGACCTAACTGATTTTTATATAAAAGCAACAATTAAGGAAGATAAATCTATTTCTTATGAGGTTATAGGATAAGTACTATGTCAAGTAGTGCTTTTTTCTTGCACCAAACCTTTAAAAAATGTATAATGTTTATAGAATACAATAAGGAGACAAATAATGAAAAGAACAATTAGAGATTTTGATTTAGATGGAAAAAAGGTAATTATTAGAGTGGATTTTAATGTTCCTATTAAAGATGATGTCATTACTGATGATAATAGGATAAGAGAAAGTCTAGAAACAATTAATTATGCACTTTCTAATAATGCTAAGGTTATACTTTTATCTCATTTAGGTAGAGTAAAAACAGAAGCAGATAAGGAAACTAATACTTTAGAACCAGTTGCGCTTAGACTTAGTGAACTTCTTGATAAAGATGTGGTTTTTGTTACAGAAACAAGAGGTGAAATTCTTGAAGATGAAATAAATAATATGAAAACTGGTGAAGTTATCTTAGTAGAAAACACTAGATTTGAAGATATAGATGGTAATAAAGAAAGTGGCAATGACCCAGAACTTGGTAAATACTGGGCATCACTTGGTGATATTTATATTAATGATGCATTTGGTACAGCTCATAGGGCACATGCTTCTAATGTAGGTATTGCTTCTAATTTACCAAATGGTATTGGATTTTTAATTGAAAAAGAATTAGATAATTTAGAAAAAGCTATAACTAATCCAGAAAGACCATTTACTGTAATATTAGGTGGTTCTAAAGTTAGTGATAAAATTGGAGTAATTGAAAATTTAGTAAAGATTGCTGATCATATATTAATAGGTGGTGGAATGGCTTTTACATTTTTAAAAGCCAGTGGTCTTCCAATAGGAGCTTCATTATTAGATGCAGAAAATTTAGATTTTTGCAAAAAGATGCTAACTGAGCACGAAGATAAAATAATTCTTCCAATAGATGTTGTTTGTAGTACTAGCATTAATGAAGGCACTCCTTATAGAGAATGTTTTATAAATGATATTAAAGATAATGAACTTGGTCTTGATATTGGTAGAGGAAGTATAAAAGTATTTAAAGAAATACTACAGTCAAGTAAGACAATTGTATGGAATGGTCCAGTTGGAGTATTTGAACAAGAAGCATATGCTGGGGGGACAAAAGCACTATGTGAGGTTCTAAGTAATTTAGATGCTACTACTATACTTGGTGGTGGCGATACTGCAAGCGCTGCTATTAATTTTGGATATAAAGATAAGTTTAGCCACATATCAACTGGTGGTGGAGCTAGTCTTGAACTTTTAGAAGGTAAAGTACTTCCTGGAATTGCTATAATAGATGAGAAATAGGTGATATTATGAGAATTGGTATATTTACTGATACTTATCCTCCATATATAAATGGTGTGTCTACAAGTGTAGCTATGCTTGAAACAGCATTAAAGAAACAAGGCCATCAAGTATATATAGTTACTGTTAATAATGAAAAAATGCAGTATAAGTATGAAAATGAAGACCATATAATTAGGATACCTGGTGTTCCAATAGGAATATATGATTATCGTTTAACAGGTGTGTATCCGCTTAAAGCTGTTAGTAAGATAAGAAAGTGGAATCTTGATGTAATTCATTCTCAAACAGAGTTTGGTGTAGGATCATTTGCAAGAATTATTGCAAAACAATTTAATATTCCACTTGTTCACACATATCATACGATGTATGAGGATTATGTACATTATATAACAAAGGGATATTTCAATGGTCCAAGTAAAAAGATAGTTGAATATTTAACAAATTTTTATTGTGATCAAACTGCTACAGAACTTATAGTGCCTACAAAAAAAACGTATGACTTATTCAAAAATAAGTATCACTATACGCGTAATGTTCATATAATCCCAACTGGTATTGAAGTTGAGAGGTTTTATGAAGAAAACTTTGATAAAAAGGAACTTGATGCTCTTAGAGCAAGTATAGGGCTTTCTAAAGACCAGTTTACTACATTATTTGTAGGTAGACTTGGTAAAGAAAAGAGTATTGAAGTATTAATTGAGTCTCATAAAGACTTGGTTAAAAAATATAATAATAAACTTATTATAGTGGGCGATGGACCTGATATGGATCACTATAAAAATATGACCGAAAAATTTGGTATTAGTGACAGTGTAATATTTACTGGTAAAGTACCTTGGGTAGAAGTTACTAAATATTATCAATTAGCTGATATATTTGCAACAGCATCACGTTCTGAAACGCAAGGTTTAACAGTAATAGAGGCTATGGCTGCATCACTTCCAGTAGTAGCGGTAGATGATGAAAGCTTTAGAAACGTTGTTATAGATGGGTTAAATGGCTATCTATTTGATACAAAAAAAGAGTATAAAGAATATGTTGAATCATTTATTAATGATCCAGTAAAATTAAAACGATTTAGCAAACAGGCAAGAATTAATGCTGATCAATATTCTTCAAAATATTTTGCGGAAAGAGTTCTAGATGTTTACCAAATTGCAATAGATAGTAGTCCACTCCATAAACAAAATAAAACTATTTATAATGGTTTTGTTGAGACAATAAGAAAAACACTGAAGGGAGTATTTCATGGAAAAGATAGTAGTAGCTAATTTAAAGATGAATTTAACAGTTACACAGATTAGTAACTATCTTGAAGACATTAAAGAAGTAATGAATTCTAAAAAAGTAGTTATATGCCCAACAAGTATTTACTTACCTTATTTTCTTAAAAATAAGTATTCAGTAGGTATTCAAAATATAGCTGCAACTGAAGAGGGAGCATTTACTGGTGAAGTAAGTGCAAGTCAAGTAAGTAGTATGGGTATTAAGTATGCTATTGTAGGACACAGTGAAAGAAGACAATTATTTAATGAAACAGATACAGTAATTAATAAGAAAGTACTACTTGGTATAAAAAACAAGTTAACTATAATATTATGTATTGGTGAAACTAAAGAAGAAAAAGACATGCTTAAGACAGATAAAATTTTAAAAAGACAACTTATTAATGCTTTAAGAGATATAGATATTATGAATATAAAGAATATTATTATTGCTTATGAACCAATTTGGTCAATAGGTACAGGTAATGTTCCGGAAAACAAAGAAATTAGTATAATTACTAAGTATATAAAAGGAATAGTAAATAATTTATATCATGAAGATATAGATATTCCTGTTTTATATGGTGGTAGTGTTAATGAGAAAAATATTGAAGAATTAAATGAAGTAAAAGAAATATCAGGGGTTTTAGTTGGTGGAGCATCACTAAAAGCAGATAAATTACAAAAAATTAAGGAAGTTATTATAAGTGAATAACTTTCTTTTTCTTTTTTCGACAAATAACGACAAAACTAGATAAATTTCATACTAGATAAGTAGAAGAATTTTGTATATAATTGAAATGTAAAAAATAAAGGAGAAAATACATGGAAAAAATTAAGGTAGTATTAGTAGATGATAATGTCAATTTAGTAGATATGGTCAAGGAGTATTTCAAAACAAGTGAAGTTATAGAAATAGTTAATTGTGCTTATGATGGATGTGACGGGATAGAACTTATTTCTAAAGAAGAAGACAATTTTGATGTATTAGTATTAGATTTAATTATGCCAAAGAAGGATGGTTTATATGTACTTAATGAAATGAAGAAGAGAGGAATTTATAAAAGTACTATAGTAGCAACTAGTTACAACGCTACCAATGTAATTAGAGAAGTTGCTGAGCTAGGGGTTAATTATTTTATTTTAAAACCTTTTGAACTTGATGATTTAGAAAAGAGAATTATAGAATCAACCGGAAATAAAAAACTAGGCAAAAACATAGATTTTTTCCACAGCAATTTGCAAATTTCCACAACCAAATTACTTCATGAACTTGGTATACCATCACACATAAAGGGATATCAATATATAAGAGAAGGCATAGGTATAGTTTATAATAAGCCTGAAATGATAGGTGGAATAACAAAAGAATTATATCCTGAGCTTGCTAGAAAATATTCAACAACAGTGTCTAGAGTTGAAAGAGCAATTAGACATGCTATTGAAGTGAGCTGGAACAGAGGCGATCTAAAAGTAATGGAAGAAATATTTGGACACAGCGTAGATGTTGACAGAACCAAACCAACTAATTCAGAATTTATTGTTACGATAGCCGATAAACTTAAGTTGGAATTTCAAAAAGTGGGTAGTTAACTACTTTTTTTAATTTGACTAAATATCATCTTTGTGTTAATATATGCCCTATCAAAACTCTATGACTTTGAAGGGGTGAGTAGTATGAAATTAAGTTATGAAATGTCATTTCTTTTGGACGATAATTTAAACAAATTAAATAGACCTCGTAATATATCTATTATGGCGCCTGAATTTTGTGAATTTACTAAATCAGAATTAAGTAGTATTGAATATTTAGAAATAAAGAACATGAACAGCATTAATGAATTAATATTTCTACCTAATTTAAGAAGTTTAGCAATTATAAGTGAAGACTATGATAGAATTATAAGCGATGAATCTTTAGATTATAATACTTTTATTAATCATATAAAAGATTTTTCTGTTATTTCAAAATTACGAAATCTAGAGAAATTATTTATTCTTCACGATATTAATTTAGAAGAACTTGATATTAGTCCTTTAAAAAAATTAAAGAAAATCAAATTAATAGATAATCCTTCTTTTAAAAATTTAAAAGGTCTAGATAACCTAGAAAAATTAAAAGAAGTAGTTATATATGGAAATAATTTAGAGAGTGGACTAGATATAGACAAGTATATTTCTAATACAATGTCAACGTCACCAAATATATTAGATATAAAAATGTATAACAAAATAGTTAACGGAAATGTAAACATGGCAAAAGTTTTAGGAGATCAATTTATACTAGGTTTAACATTTTTAAAGTTTGCTGAGAAAAATGGTTTTGTTGATTTAACCATTTTAGATAATCGTAACTTAGCGGAAATGTTTACAAAACTTAATCAATTCTTTGAAAGAAATAAAATGTATGAACGTTCAGAATATGAAAAAGTTTTATTTGCTTTCTCTTATGTAACACGTAATGTTAGATTTGGTGAAGATGAGTTAAGAAAACGTATGGATAGATATTATGAAATAATTTCTGAAGTAAGAGAGATTCCAAAATATATGGAAAAGAATTTTGCTTCTTTGCATAGTAGTTATAATGCTTATCATTTTAAATTAGCTAACTGTGAAGGAATAGTTAATCTGATGGCATTTATGCTAGATATGCTTAAAGTGGAAAATGTAAATGTTCATTGTAGTGATAAAAGAATAGACGGAATGAATGGAACTAACCATTCTATGTTAAGAGTAAAAGTAGATGGACAGTGGTATTACTGTGATCCGACATATGATACAAAAAAACCAATGCAATATTTCATGTTAACAAAAGATGAAATAAGCGAAATACACCAGTTAAGTTCTTACGAGAATAAAATAGTTGGAGATAAAACAGATGGAAAGACTAATACACAACATTATAAAAGAAGACAATAGTATAGTTGATAATTATTTATCAAAAGAAGAAAAAGAAGAGTATTTAAAAATTATAAATGGTATAAAAACCGAACATCTTTATAAAAGTAAAATACATGGTCTTTTTCATAGTGAGAAAGTCTGCCTTTTTGCTTTCATCATAGCAAAAAGATTAAAGTTAAATGATATTGATATGCAGATTATTATTGATGCTGCACTTTATCATGATATAGGAAGACAAAATGATACTAATGATTCAATTCATGGTTATGCATCAGCTTATCGAATTGATAGAGTACTAGATAATATTATTTATAAAGATGAAGAAAATTTAAACATGTTAAAAGCAATTATAGATAGTCACTCAGTTGATGATGAACACAGCAATAATTCTTTTGGTTACTATTTTGATTATGAAGGTGACAAAGGTCTAATAGATGGTCCTATATATGATCGCTTTATTAGATTAAATAGTATTTTAAAAGATGCTGATGGTTTGGATAGAAATAGATTTGTAGATGGATATTGTTTTGGCTTGGACGAAAGATTTTTAAGATTACCTGAATCTAAAAAATTAATTGAGTTATCAAGAGAAATAAATGACTTATATACAGATAATTATGCTAAAGAAGTTGACTTGAAAAGAGTGAAAGGTGCATATAACAAATGTGTTCATGGAATAGGTTTTGATTTCTTTAAAATGAGATCTATTCTTGAAAATGGTATATTATCAGCTTCTACTTTACGTGATAAAAAAATAGAAGGCGTTAAAAACTTTAATGGTGGTAATACTCGTAATTGGATATCAGTTGTTGATGAATCTTTAATTGATAAAGGATATACTGGATTCGAAACATTTATTAAAAACAGTATAAGCTTTAGGTGTAGTGAACAATTCTTAGTTGAGCCTATGACATATGGTGAACGATCTGTTGCTATGGAAAGAGGTTTACCTTATGATAAAAGTGATCATAAAGATGAAAAATATGTATATAAGGAAATAGCACCAGAAAATATTGATGGTATTGTTTTGTTTAAAGCAGCTGCAAGTAAGAGAATAGATGAGGCTGTATTTCTATTTAATTGTCTAGATTATAGAACTTTCTTATCACGAGTAAGTTATTATGTAGAAATGACAAATGCTGAAGAGTTGGGCTATAACAAAGAAAAATTAGGCGCATATTTATTAGAATATAAAATAGAGTTAGATAAATATAATGACTGTAAATTTGCTAATATTCCATGCGATGGTCAAAAACTAGTTTTAAATTTAACAGCTATACTAAATAAAATAAATAATATAATAATACAAATGATTAAAAAATATTATTGTAGTGAAATGAAAACTGATGCTAACGAGCTTACTATAATGGATATAGTTGCATATGAATTATCAAAAACTGGTAAAGAATATAGCTCAGTTATAACGGAAGAACAAGTCATATTTATACCTAGTGAAAAGGTAAAAAGAATATTTAGCAATCTATCTTGACAAGTGCTAAAACAGTGATATAATTATAGGTGAATGTAGTTACATTCACTTTTTTAGTAAATAAAAGGAGGGATATTTATGGATTTTGAAAATAAAGATGAAAATGTTTTAGAAAAATATGGTCGCGATATTGTTCAAAGTGTTAAAGATGGAAAAGTAGATCCAGTAATTGGTAGAGATGACGAAATTGCTAGCATTACAAGAATACTTTCTAGAAAAACAAAGAATAACCCTGTATTAATAGGTGAGCCTGGGGTAGGTAAGACAGCTATTGTTGAAGGACTTGCTCATCGTATTGTTAAAGGTGATGTTCCTAATAGTTTAAAAGATAAGACTATTTGGGAACTTGATTTAGGTGCTTTAATTGCAGGTGCTAAATATCGTGGTGAATTTGAAGAAAGACTAAAAAAAGTATTAAAAGAAGTAAAGGATTCTGATGGTAAAATTATTATGTTTATTGATGAAATACACATGATAGTTGGAGCTGGTTCTGATGGTGCAGTAGATGCAGGTAATATGTTAAAACCAATGCTTGCAAGATCAGAAATACACTGCATTGGTGCTACTACTTTAAATGAATATAGAAAGTATATAGAGAAAGATGGAGCCCTTGAAAGAAGATTTCAAAAAGTATTAGTTGGAGAACCAACAGTTATGGATACTATAACAATACTTAGAGGATTAAAACATCGTTTTGAAGTATATCATGGTGTCAATATTAAGGATAGTGCATTAGTAGCAGCGGCATCTTTGTCAGATAGATATATAACAGATAGATTTTTACCTGATAAAGCGATTGATTTAGTAGATGAAGCATGCGCAACTATACGAGTTCAAATGGATTCTGTACCAACTTCTTTAGATAAATTAACTAGAGAAATAATGGGTCTAGAAATAGAACATACATCTTTAAAAAAAGAAAAAGATGATATGTCTAAAAAAAGACTAGAAGAAATAAATAATAATTTAGTTACTTTAAAAGAAGAAGAGAAAAAATTAAGAAGTGATTGGGAAGAAGAAAAGAGAATAAATGGTCTTATTAAAGATAAAAAAAGCGAGATAGAAAAAAATAAGTTTAAACTAGAAAATGCAGAAAACAACTATGATCTAGAACTTGCTGCTAAACTTCGTCATGGTATTATACCAAAACTCGAAAGTGAACTTACTAGTTTACAAGGACAAAATCGTTCGGATATTTTAAGTGATACTATTGATGATGAATCAATTGCATCTATAATTTCTAGATGGACTAATATACCAATTAGTAAATTAGTAGGTGGCGAAAGAGATAAATTACTTCATTTAGAAGAAAATATGAAAAATAGAGTAAAAGGTCAAGATGAAGCAATAAAACTTGTAAGTAATGCCATTATTAGAGCAAGAGCAGGTATAAAAGATCCTAATAGGCCGATCGGTTCATTTATCTTTTTAGGGCCTACTGGAGTAGGAAAAACTGAAGTTGCTAAAACTTTAGCATATGAGCTATTTGATGATGAAAGACATATGGTAAGAATTGATATGAGTGAATATATGGAAAGTTTCTCTGTATCAAGATTAGTTGGGGCTCCTCCAGGATATGTTGGATATGATGAAGGTGGACAATTAACTGAAGCAGTAAGAAGAAATCCATATAGTATAGTTTTATTTGATGAAATAGAAAAAGCACATAAAGATGTCTTTAATATACTTCTTCAAATACTTGATGATGGACGTATTACTGATAGTCAAGGTAGAACAGTTGATTTTAAGAATACAATAATAATTATGACTTCTAATTTAGGTAGTCAGTATATTCTAGATGATAAAGACAATGCCACTGAACTTGTTAATATGGAACTTAAAAATACTTTCAAACCAGAATTTTTAAATCGTATTGATGAAATAATTATGTTTAATTCATTATCAAAAGATGTTGTATATTCTATATTAGATAAAATAATTAAGGAATTAGAATATAGATTATCGGATAAACAATTAAAAGTAGTGTTAACAGATAAAACAAAGAGATATATTATTGATAATGCATATGATGAACATTATGGTGCAAGACCAATAAAGAGATTTGTAAGTCAAAATATAGAAACTTTAATTGCAAATAATATTATTAAAGATAATATAAAATTTGGTAGTACAATTACTGTTGATATTGATAATGATGAATTTATATTAAGATAAGCTTTGCTTATCTTTTTTCTTGTAAATACTGTGTAAATTTATTTTATGGTAATTTACTTTATTCTTTTATCTATGTTAGAATGTAAATGATAGATAGGAGTATAAAATGAAAAAAAGAGGTTTTACATTAATAGAATTACTAGCAGTAATTTTAATCCTTGGTATAATTGCATTAATTGCAATACCTATAGTAAATAAAATAATAAAAGAAAGTAGAAGAGGCGCATTTGAAACAACTGCAAATAATATAGTGGGTGCTATAGAAGATGCATGTCAGCTTCAAGTATTAAAGGGTGAAACGATAACTGCAAGTTATAGCTTTGCAAATGGTTTAGTAACACCAGGTTTAAATGTTAAAGGAAAATTACCAACAACTGGGAAAGTAACTGTTGATGGTGACTGTGATGTAACACTTAATGTCAATAATGGGGTATATTCAGCAACCAAAGAATACGATGAAGAAAATGTTACGATAGTAGATGGTGTAGTTCCACTATCATATTCTGTATATGCTAATGGAACAGCAGTATATTTTAATCCCGTAACAGGAACTAGATGTACAGCAGGAGAGGCTGTAAGCACAACTGGAACTAAAACAGGATGTATGAAATGGTATGCATTTAATGATAGTGGTGGAAGTGAAGCACCTACAATCAATTTAATTTTAGATCATAATACAACTGCGCTAGTAGCATGGAATTCTAGTAACAGTAATGTAACTGGCCCTAATGAAGCACTAACACAACTTGCATCTGACACTAGTTCTTGGACAGGAGTACCTACAAGAAGTGATAGTTATAGTGTAAATAATGGAACAGCAACTTATACAATTAATTATAGTACGTATAAAGCTAGACTTATAACTGCAGCGGAGCTTGCTACAATAACAGGCAATTCTGATTTTACTGAAGCAACATCACCATATACTAGTTGGTATTATTTTGATAGCAATAATCAAACTCAAACTGCAACATCAACTGGTGCAAGTAGTTATGATTGGTTATTTGATTATACAACTGACTGTACAAACTATGGATGTAATATTGCTGATCCTAGTAACATTGGTTATTGGACATCAACAGCAGTTTCAGGTGATTCTTTTAGAGCATGGCGCGTAAAAAGAGATGGCGGATTGACAAACGATAGCGTAAACAGTGTGGTTAATAATGGTATTCGCCCAGTTATAACTGTGTCAAAAAACAAACTATAAAAATATAAGATTAAAAAAACAGTTTATAAAACTGTTTTTTATATGCCTAATTTTGATATAATGAACTAGAAAGAAATTTTATTAATGGGTATTATATGAATAAAGATGAAATATTAAAAAGAGTTCAAAAAAAAGAAGATAAGATGCTTGTTTCAAATATACTAGATAAATATTTGAAATATGATAAAACAGGTATTAGTACATATACAAACTTTTTAGACATAAGAACGCTTGAAATAGCAGAAAATATACTTAAATATTTAAGAGTTGATTATAAGGTTTATAGACCAAATGAGGTATGTGAAAAAAGCATAATATATTTTGGAGATTATGAAAACTTTATTACGATATACAAAATAGATATAAAAGATATAAAACATTCAGATGTTTTAGGAACTTTATTTTCTATTGGACTTGATAACGATACAATTGGTGACATTATTATTGAAGAAGACTTTATTTACATAACTAATTTAACAAGGTTAAATGTGTTTTTAGAAAGTAGTCTTTATTTAATAAAAAACAGAAAAGTTAAGTTGAATGAAGTTAATGAAATAAATGCCTCAAGAGAAAAATTCATAACATTGAAAGTTACTGTACCTAGTTATAGACTAGATGTATTTATTGGTAAGCTAGCTCATTTAAGTAGAGGTGCTGCTTCAAAATATATAATTGATAAAATGGTACTTGTTAATTATAGTGAGACTACTAATACTAATAAAATATTAAAAATAGGTGATATTATTTCCATTAGAAAAGTTGGCAAGTTTATTCTTTCAGAAGAAATACTTAAATCTAAAAAAGATAACTATGTAGTAGAAGTAAAAAAATATAACTAATTAAAACTAAAATAATAGAACATAAGGAAGTAAAACTTCCTTTTTTTAATTGTTTAATAAACAAAATTAATATATAATATGTATAGGTGATAATATGATAAATATAAAAGCAGATTCAAGAAAAGTAAAAAAGGGAGATATATTTATAGCTCTTCGTGGTTTTAATAGTGATGGTCATGAATATATTGATAAAGCTGTAGCTCTTGGTGCTTCTAAACTTATTGTTATGGATGAAGGTGATTATCCTATTCCATATGAAGTAGTACCAGATACAAGGGTATATTTAACAAATTATCTTAAAGAGAACTATGGTAAATATTTAGAAGAGATGAACATAGTTGGTTTTACTGGAACAAATGGTAAAACGACAAGTGCTTATCTTTTATATGATGCATTAAATAAGCTAGGTATTAAATGTGGTTACATTGGCACAGTAGGGCTTTATTTAAAGCAAGGAAAGGTAAGTGACTTACCTAATACCAGTCCAGATATTTGTGATATGTATGATATGATGATAACAGCATATGATGCTGGATATCGTAATATGGCTATTGAAGTTAGTAGTCAAGGTCTTGTTAGAGGAAGACTTGACACTATACCATTTAAGTATGCTATATTTACGAACTTAACTCAAGATCATTTAGATGAGCATAAAACAATGGAAAATTATGCTAAAGCCAAAAGTTTATTATTTGATATGCTTACAAGTGAAGGAATAAGTATAATTAATTTTGATGATAAATATAAAGATTATTTTAAATCAAAATATACTGTTTATTATGGATTAAATGGTGGTGATTATAAAGTTACTGATACCATTTATCATAATCAAGGAACAACTTTTAATTACATTCATAATGGAGAAGTTACAACTATAAATTCACCTCTTTTAGGAGACTATAATATATATAATTTATTAAGTGTTGTAATAGTTTTAGAAAATATGAATATTCCAAAAGATAATATAGTAAAAGTTATTACTAAACTTACTTGTCCTCCAGGAAGAATGGATATAATTAAATATAACACAAACAGTATTATTGTTGATTATGCTCATACACCAGATGCAATAGATAAAATTTTATCCACAGTAAAAAAAATAAAACATGATAATATATACATAGTATTTGGGTGTACTGGAAGCCGCGATAGAACAAAAAGACCTATTATGATGAAACTAGTAACTGATAATTGTAAATATGCAGTAGTAACTATGGATGATCCTCATGAAGAAGATCCTATGCATGTTGTTGAAGATATGCTTGAAGGAAATATTAATAGTAATTATGAAGTTATAATAGACAGGGGAAAAGCTATAGAAAAGGGAATATCTTTATTAAAGGAAAATGATATATTATTAATACTTGGAAAAGGACATGAAGAATTTATTGTGATGAAGGATAAGAAAATCCCTTTTAATGATAAAAATAAGGTAAACGAAGTATTAGATAAAATATCGGTTTAAGCAAAAAATAGACATTCACATATAATATATGGGGGTGTTTTTTTGAACATAAAAATAGATTCGAGAAAGGTAGTAGAAGGTGATATTTTCGTAGCTTTAGGCAAAGGTCACGAATATATAGAAGAAGCTATCAGTAATGGTGCTACTAAAGTAGTAGTGGAACACGGAAAATATTCTGTAGATACTTTAATAGTTAAGGATACAAAAAAATATTTAATTAAATATTTAAAAGATAATTATTATAAGGAAATAAGTAATTTAAAATTAATAGGTATAACAGGAACAAATGGTAAAACAACAAGTGCATATTTAATATATCAGGCTTTAAATAAAACTGGCATTAAATGTGGTTATATAGGTACTATAGGTTTTTATTTAGATGGAAAAGTGGAAACTTTAAATAATACTACTCCAGAAATTTTAGATATATATGATATGCTTATAACTTGTCAAAATCAAGGTTGTAAAGTAGTAGTTATGGAAGTAAGCAGTCATGCTCTTGATATGAAAAGAGTCGATGGATTACTATTTGATTATGCAATATTTACGAATTTAACAGAAGATCATTTAGATTATCATAAAAGTATAAAAAAATATTTTAAAGCCAAATTAAAATTATTTAAGAAATTAAAACCGACAGGTAAAGCTATAGTTAATGTTGATGATAAATATGGCAGAAAAATCAAAGCTAAAAATTTAATAACTATAAGTTCATATAGTGGAGACTATTTAATAGAAGACTATGTATTTAGTGATAAAACCAAATTCATAGTAAATAATAATAAGTATGAGATGATGTTACTAGGTATATATAATATTTATAACATGCTTAATGCAATAGTTATATTAGATGAATTTAATGTTGAAAATAAGTATAAAATTGTAAAAAAATTATCTGCTCCACCAGGAAGAATGCAAATAATTAATTATAAAAGTAACAAGATTATTGTTGATTATGCTCATACTCCAGATGCTGTAGAAAATATATTAAAAAGTGTAAAAGACTTTGCTAAATCAAAAATTTATGTTATTATTGGTTGTGGCGGCAACAGGGATAGGTTTAAAAGACCTATTATGGCCAGAATAGCCACAAACTTATCAGATTATGTAATACTAACTAGTGATAATCCTAGGGATGAAGATCCAGATATGATAATAGATGATATGATAAAAGGAATAGAAAAAGACAATTATCAAATAATTGTAAACCGTAGTGAAGCTATTCAAAATGGAGTGCAATTACTAAAAAATAATGATATACTATTATTGCTTGGTAAAGGACATGAAACTTACCAAATAATAGGGAAAGAAAAAATTTATTTTGACGATAAAAACGAAGTAGAGAAATGTATTAGGAGATGATTTTGTGTTAATACTAGCCAAAGCAATGCTTGCAATGATGATAGGTTTTATTTCATCAGTAATTTTTGGCCTTATTTTAATTCCTATATTGAAAAGAATTAAAATAAAACAAAAAGTAAGCATATATTTAGAGAACAAACATAAACAAAAAGATGGTACTCCAACTATGGGAGGCCTTATATTTATAATACCAACCATCTTTGCTATAATAGTATTACTTATTATGGGGAGAATTCATTTTAGTGAAAACTTATTTATTGTATTATTTGTATTTTTAGCATATGGTTTATTAGGTTTTGTTGATGATTATTTAAGCATAAAAAGACATAATAATGAAGGTCTGACTGAGATACAAAAATTATTTGGTCAATTAGTTATTGCATTAGTATTCTTCTATATATTTATGAAAACTGGAAATGAACCATCATTAAATGTTCATACACTTGGATTTAATATTAATATGGGTTGGTTCTATGGAATATTCTTATTATTTATATTAGTAGCAAGTTCTAATGCTGTTAATTTAACAGATGGACTTGATGGTCTTGCAGGAGGTTTATCAGCTATAGCATTTTTAGCTTTTGGACTTATCGCTTGGAATTCAACATATACAGCAGGATATCAAGATTTAGCAATTTTCTGCTTTGTCTTAATGGGATCACTTTTAGGATTCTTAGTATTCAATACGCATCCAGCAAAAATATTCATGGGAGATACAGGATCACTTTCCTTGGGTGGGACACTTGCTTCTATAGCAATTCTTACTAACCATGAAATAACACTTATTGTAGTAGCGGGTGTATTCATTATAGAAACATTAAGTGCAATTATTCAAATGACAGGAATTATGATGTTCCATAAGAAGATTTTTCTAATGGCACCACTTCACCATCATTTTGAAAAAAAGGGTTACAGTGAAAGTGATATAGTTAAAGCGTTTTGGATAGTAGGTTTATGTTTAGCAACTGCTGCAGTTGGCTTTGGTGTTTGGATTTAAAGAAGATTGTATCTTCTTTTTTTTGTCGTATCGTGTTATAATTAACATAATAATATACGGAGGTTGTATAAATATGAAAAACAAAGGTTTTACATTAATTGAACTGTTAGCAGTAGTTATGGTACTTGGTATTATAGCTGCTATTGCAGTTCCTTCTATTAGCGGTTTACTTGCAAAAAGTAAAAAAGATACATTGTTTGTAACAGCAAATAATTTAGTAGATACAGCTAAACAATATTATATGAATAATGTAATTGAGAATGATGAATTAGCTAGCCCTGTATCACTTAGTGTTACAGATAGTGCTAATATGGATTTACTTGATTATAGTGGTAAATTACCATCAAGTGGCTATATATTAGTGGATACGTCTGGTAATGTAGGTATAGCTGTATCACAGGGTGATTACTGCGCAACAAAAGAATTATGGGATGATAAAGTGGTTGTTTCATCTCGCTCTAACTGTGAAATAACAAGTATAGAACAAATGGAAGAAATTAACAATTCTTGCTTTGTACTAAATGATGATAAAAATACTATAGTTGATTATAAAATAACCGATACAAATTGTCCTAAGGATATAGTTATTCCAGCCGAAATAGGTGGTCATGAAATTGTTGCTATTGGTGATGGTGCTTTTGCTGGAAATGGTCAATTAGTCGGTATATATTTTGATGATATTGATTCAAGACCTTATTTTGATATAGTACAAAATGCATCATTTTATAATTATGGTCCTTATGAAATGCTAGTTATTAATCCTGATATTATAACTACAAAAAGATGTTATTTTAAATATTCACCAGGATACGATACTGTTCCATTAGATTATGTATTAACTTCCAGTGATCCATATTCGGGCTGTAATATAAGTGGCGGATTTATGGCTGCCGCCACTAATGATATGCCGGTAACTATTAACAATAATGTTACTTTAGCTGGAGAAGGAGTTGATTTTAATAATACTATATCTCTTCTTCCAAATCAAAATACGAATAATGACATAGGTGTTCAGCAAATAGATATAATTGAAAATCCAATGGTTGAATCTTATGGTATAACAAGTGTCAATTTTAGTTTAGCAACTAATTTAACATCAATTGGGACTGGAGCATTCTTAAGAAACATTTTAACATCTATTACATTTTCAAGTAATAATGCAAATATTTCTAATATAGGAACAGGAGCTTTTTCTAGTAATAGGATAACTGGAACATTAGATTTAAGTGATTTGTCTAGCTTGAAAAATATATCGCCTCAAGCTTTTAGTGGAAATATCATAACAAATGTAATTTTTCCTTTAGGATTAGAAAATATCGGTGATTTTGCGTTTTCTGGAAATAGTATGACATCTTTGTCATTACCAAATTCAATAAGAACAATTGGTCTAGTAGCCTTTGAAGAAAATAATCTAGAAAGTTTAGACTTTTCAACTTTACCAAACTTAACATCCATTAGTGATTATGCATTTGGTGAAAATGCATTAACAACAGTTAAATTACCTAGTTCACTTACTACAATAGGCGAAGAAGCTTTTGGTGATAATTTATCTTTAACAACAATTTCTATCGAAAATGAATATAACGCTATAGCTGGTGCACCTTGGGGAGCTTCTTCTGCTACGGTTGTTTGGGCATTAGCTTCAAAATACAGTATATCTTATAGTGGAAGTGAAGCTACTATAAATAATAGTTGTTTGAGTGATGGTAATTATTTTGAGCACTGCATTGTTAAGCTAGACTCAGTAGACAGCAGCAAAACAATTGCTGGCTTTAAATTAAATGGAACAACAGTTTATGGAAATACATTTGAAATGCCGGGATATAATGTAACTATTACAGATGTTATTTTGGCAGAGTATTCTACATTAGAAAGTAGTCATCCTTATTCAGATAGTATGGATCAAACTTACACGGTAACAATACCAGATGCAACAAAAATAAGGGTTGAATTTAGTGCTGATGTATCATTAGAAAGTGATTGCGATTATATATATATTACAGATGCATTAGGAAATCAAGTAGGAAATTCCAGTTATACAGGTACAACATTAGCTAATCAAATATTTACTATAGATGGTAATGTTGTAAATATTAGATTAACTACAGATAGTTCAGTTACCGAATATGGTTTCTTAGCTAAAGTAGTTATTGCAGAATAAAATATACTAAAAAAATATAATATGATATAATTTATTTAGGAGGATGATTTATGGAAGGTTATTTAATTATATTTATAGTTTTAGTAGGGTTATTTTTACTAGGCTCTATTAAACAAATTAATGAGTATGAGAGAGGACTATTATTCTCATTTGGTAAGTTTACTAAAATACTAAATCCAGGATGGGTTATAGTTATTCCTGTATTCCAATTTTATAAGAAAGTTGATATAAGAACTAAAGCAGTAGATGTTCCAGAACAGGAAGCTATTACTAAGGATAATGTGTCAATTAAAATTAATGCTGTTATTTATTATAAAGTATTTGATGCATCAAAAGCTATCTGTGAAGTAGAGGACTTCTATTATGCAGTAGGGCAACTTGCACAAACTACAATGCGTAATGTAGTGGGTTCAGTAACTCTTGATGAATTACTTTCGGAAAGAGAAACTATATCTGCAGAAATTTGTAAAGTTATCGATTTAGCTACTGATCCTTGGGGAGTCAAAGTAGAAAATGTTGAACTTAAAGATGTATCTCTACCAGAAGAAATGAAGAGAGTTATTGCCAAAGTTGCAGAAGCTGAACGTGAAAAAGCAGCAGTTATTACTAAAGCAGCTGGAGAAGTTGAAGCAGCAGCTAATTTAAGTAAAGCGGCAAACATGATGGGAAACACTCCAGGTGCATTACATTTAAGAACATTATCTACATTAAATGATTTAAGCTCAGATCAATCTAATACAGTAATCTTTGCAATTCCAATTGAAGTATTACATGCATTAGAGGGTTTAGGCAAATCTAAAAAATAAAAATGTCATTATGTTGACAAATAAAGTAATTTAACTTATAATTATATGCAATTGCGACGAACAAGAGGAGTATATAATATATTTATTAAAGAGAGTTAGTATTTGGTGTAAACTAGCATAAATAATTATAGAAGGTAGCTTGTAAGCATATTATCTAAGTAAATAGGATAATACGTATGATATGCGTTAAATATATGAGATATACTATAATTTTTATAGTATAAGTAAGGTGGTACCACGTAAAATCACGTCCTTATATAGGATGTGATTTTTTTGTTTCTAAAGGAGAATGATTATGTTAGAAGAGTTTGAAAAATATACTAATAATTATGATATGAATGATGTAAATATAAAATTAAAATATGATCATTCTTATAGAGTTATGAATTTATCTAAAAAATATGCTACATTACTAGGGTTTAGCAAAGATGATATAGAACTAGCTACTTTAATTGGACTTCTTCATGATATAGGTAGGTTTGAGCAATTACGAGTCTATCATAGTTATAATGATAGAAGAACTATCGATCATGCTGATTATAGTGTTACACAGTTATTTGATAAAAATGAAATAGAAAGATTTACTAAAAATAAAGAAGATTATGAAATAATAAAATTTGCTATACAGAATCATAATAAATATATGCTCCCTGAAATAGATAATGAGAGAGCAATTATGCATGCAAAATTAATTAGAGATACCGATAAGATTGATATTTTATATTTACTTGGTGTATTAAAAGAATTAAATCAAAAAGCCGATGATACACCATTATCAAAAGAAATTATTGATTGTATAAAGAATCATGAAACGGTTAATAGAAAATATGCTGTTAGTAAAAATGATTGTATAGCAATACAGTTTGCATTTGCATTTGATATATATAACGATATATGTTTAGAAGAAATAAAAACAAATATAAAATATTTTTATAAGCAAATAGGTAAAGAAGAAATATTTAAAGAAATATACGAAATTATAAATAATTATATAGATGAAAGGATTGGTAATAATGTTAGAAACGAAGTATAATCATAAACAAGTTGAAGATAATAAATATGACAGATGGAAAGAAAAAGGATATTTTGAAAGTGGAGATTTATCAAAAAAACCATATGCAATAGTTATACCTCCACCTAATGTAACTGGAAAGTTACATTTAGGTCATGCTTGGGATACTACTTTGCAGGATGTTTTAATTCGTTATAAAAGAATGGATGGTTATGATGCTTTATGGCTTCCTGGAATGGATCATGCCGGAATAGCAACTCAAGCAAAAGTAGATAAAAAGTTAAAAGAACAAGGAATTAATCCAAGAGCAATGGATAGAGAAGAATGGCTTAAAGTAGCTTGGGATTGGAAGTATGAATATGCTGAAAATATCCATGCACAATGGGCAAAAATGGGACTTTCTTTAGATTATACTAAAGAAAGATTTACACTAGATGAAGGTCTATCAAAAGCAGTTAGACATGTATTTGTAACTTTATATAATAAAGGTTTAATTTATAAAGGTGAAAGAATAATTAACTGGGATCCAGAAGCAATGACAGCTTTATCAAATGAAGAAGTTATTTATAAAGATGATGAAGGTGCTTTCTATCATTTAAAATATATGATAGAAGGAACAAACAATTATCTAGAAGTTGCTACGACTAGACCAGAAACATTGTTTGGAGATACAGCAGTAGCAGTAAACCCAAAAGATGATCGTTATAAACAATATATAGGTAAGAATGTAATTCTTCCAATTGTTAATAAATTAATACCAATAGTTGGAGATATGCACGCTGATCCAGAATTTGGTACTGGTGTTGTTAAAATAACACCAGCTCATGATCCTAATGACTTTGAAGTAGGTAATAGACATAATTTAGAAAGAGTAGTAGTAATGAATCCAAATGCTACTATGAATAAAAATGCTGGTAAGTATGAAGGCATGGATAGATTTGAATGTCGTGAAGCTTTACTAAAAGATTTAGATAAGCAAGATTTATTACTTAAAATTAAAAAAATGGTTCATAGTGTTGGACATTCTGAAAGAACAGATGCAGTAGTTGAACCATATTTATCAAAACAATGGTTTGTTAAGATGCGTCCTCTAGCTGATAGAGTTCTTTCAAATCAAAAAAATAAAGAAACAAAAGTTAATTTTGTACCTTCTAGATATGAAAAAACAATGAATCACTGGATGGAAATAACATACGATTGGTGTATTTCAAGACAACTTTGGTGGGGACATCAAATACCTGCCTGGTATAAAGATGATGAAATCTATGTTGGTGAGGAAGCACCACAAGGTGATGGATGGGTTCAAGATAATGATGTACTTGATACTTGGTTTAGTTCAGCATTATGGCCATTCTCAACATTAGGTTGGCCAGAAAATACAAATTTATTAAAAAGATATTATCCAAATGATGTATTAGTTACAGGATATGATATTATTCCATTTTGGGTAAATAGAATGACTTTTCAAGGTCTTGAATTTACCGATAAAAGACCATTTGCTGATTGTTTAATACATGGACTTATTCGTGATAAACAAGGTAGAAAAATGAGTAAATCATTAGGTAATGGTGTTGACCCTATGGATGTTATCGAAGAATATGGGTGTGACTCATTAAGATTCTTTTTAGCTACTTCAACAGCACCTGGAACTGATCTTCGTTATGATGAAGAAAAAGTAAAATCAACATGGAATTTTGTTAATAAACTATGGAATGCATCTAGATTTACTTTAATGAATCTTGAAGAATTTAAAAAAGAAGATTATAGTTTAGAAAACTTATCTATCAGTGATAAATGGATTCTTACAAAAATGAATCATTTAATTAGTAAAGTAAGAAAACATATGGATAAATATGAGTTTAATGTTGTAGGAACAGAAATATATAGCTTTGTATGGAATGATTTCTGTGATTGGTATATAGAACTTGCTAAAATCAACATGAATAACACAACAAAATCAGTTCTAGTTTATATACTTACAGATATTGTTAAATTGCTTCATCCATTTATGCCATATGTTACTGAAGAAATATATTCAATGCTTCCTATTAAAGATAGTGATTCTATTATGATAAGTGAATATCCTAAAACTGATAAAAAAATGATTTTTAAAGATGTTAAGTTAGATGAAATAATTGAACTTATCGTTAAAATAAGAAGAATTAAACTTGAAAATAAAGTGGGTAAAGATTTTATTTTAGTTCATAATAATAATAAGTTAGTAGTAGATAATATAGATTTAGTTACTAGAATGACAAAATGTGAAAATGTTTGTAGTACTTGTGAAAATGCTGAATTATCTAAAATAGATATTAATTTTATGAATGAAACTTTAAGTATTTATTATGATGGTACAATGAGTGAAGAAGAAATAGAAAATTTACTAAAAGAAAAAGAAAAATTAATAAATTCTATTGAAAGAAGAAAAAAGTTACTATCTAATGAAAACTATACTTCTAAAGCTCCAGCTAATATTGTCGAAAGTGATAAAATAGCTCTAGCAAAAGAAGAAAATGAATTAAAATTAATTATTGATAAATTGCATAAATAGGAAAAAAAGATACAAAATAATAATGTATCTTTTTTGGTGTAAACTGAATAGATAAATATTGACTAACTATTTCTAATTTGTTATACTAATATTGTAAGAATAGGAGGAGGAATACAATGAAGAAAAATGGGTTTACATTGATCGAATTATTAGCAGTTATCTTAATTTTAGGTATTATCGCATTAATAGCTATACCAACAGTTAATAATATTATTCAACAATCTAGATTAGGTGCTTGGGAAACTACAGGAAATAATATGACTGATAGTGCTGAAGCATACTACCAAATGTGTGAAATCAGAGATGGTTTTGAAGCTGATGGTACTACTGCTTGTAATTTAACTGGATTGGCTGCTTTAGATGAAGCTGCATTAAAGAGTAGACTTAACATCAAAGGCGATATCCCATCTGGTGCTGAAATAGCTTATTTCGGATTTACTACTGCAGGAGATGCTGTATTAAGTTTTGATACTGGAAGTTTCAGTTGTTCTAATGGTACACAAGGTGGAACATCACCAGATTTTACTTACACATTGACTGCTGGCGATGGCTCAATGGTTTGTACAAAATCTTAATAAACTGCTAAAATAAACCAAATTTATTTGTATTGGGACTACCAAAAAGGTAGTCTTTTTTTTTATCCAAAAGAAGTATATTATGGGAAAATATGTAAATAGTAAAAATTAGCAATTAGATATTGACAGTGCTAGAAAATGGCGATATAATTAAATAGCAATCGATAAAAAAGAGTGCTAATGCATATAATAAAGAGGTGATGATATGCTTAATGAGAGACAATCAGAATTACTAAAGTTAATTGTTGAGGACTACATTAAAACAGCAAGACCAGTAAGCTCTAATGCACTTTCAGATATTATGAATTGTTCGAGTGCAACTGTTCGCAATGAGATGATGTTTCTAGAAGAAAATAATCTTATAGAAAAAACACATATTTCATCAGGTAGAGTTCCAAGTGAAAAGGGTTATAGATATTATGTTGATAATATAATGAAACCTAAGGAATTAACTGGTGATGATATGCTTAAACTTCAAACTTTATTTCATAATAAGTCATTAATGCTTGATGATTATATTACAAAGAGCGTTGAAATAGTTTCAGAAATGACTAGTTTAACTGCCATTGTACTTGGATCATCATCTAGTGAAAATTTAGTGAGTAGGGTGGAAGTAGTACCTGTTACTGATCACAGTATGGTGGCTATTATTATTACTGATAAGGGGCATGTTGAACATAAAAATATTCTACTTGCTGAAAAGGTATCAATAGATGACGTTAAGAAAACTGTTGATATAATTAATAAATTAATAGTAGGTACCCCAATAGATGAGGTTAGTTCAAAACTTGAATATGAAGTTAAGCCAGTAATTAGTAAGTATATTAAACAGTCTGAAGCTTTATATAATGCTTTCTATAGCGCATTTAGTGATTTTACCAATCAACCATTTGAGGTTAAAGGTAGAAACAACATTTTGATGCAACCAGAATTTAATGATACTGATAAGATAAGAAGTATTATTAGTAAATTTGAGGATAAAGATATAGTTAATAGCATTAAAGAAGAAGATGGCGGTATTAATATATATATTGGCAGCGAGAATGAACTATCAAACGATGTAACGATTGTGAAAACAAAATATAGTGTTAATGGTGAAGAAGGAACTATTGCTTTAATAGGTCCTAAGCGCATGGAATATGATCGTGTTATTTCACTATTAGATTATATTATGAAAAATATAAACTGTAATTAAATGGAGGCAGAATGAAAAATAAAGAAAAAGAATGCGATTGCAAAAAAAAATCTGTAGTTGAAAAACAAGATAGTAATAGCACTCTAAATGAAGAATGCACATGTGATGAACATTGTGATTGTGGTGAAGAATGTAACTGCGAAAATGATTGCACATGTGATTGTGAAAATGATGAAATGCAAACAAAATTAAATGAGGCTCTTAATAAGGCAACAACATTAGAAGATGCACTTTTAAGAAGCCGTGCTGATTTTGTCAATTACCGTAAAAGATTAGAAGATGAGCAAGCTAAGAATCTAAAATATTGTAATGAAGATTTAGTTAAAGAACTTCTTCCAGTTATTGATAATTTTGAAAGAGCAATAAAACTTGATAATGCAGATTTGACTGATGAGTTATCAAAATTCTTAGAAGGATTTAAGATGATGTATTGTAATCAAGTTGCAATATTAGAAAATTATGGTGTTAAAGCCATAGATGGTAACAATAAGCTATTTGATTCTACATATCATCAAGCTATTATGACAGAGCATAGAGATGGTGTAGAACCAGGAATGGTTTTAGAAGTATTACAAAAAGGATACTTATTAAAAGATAAAGTTATTAGACACGCTATGGTAAAGGTTAGCGAGTAAAAGGAGAGATTATATATGAGTAAAACAATAGGTATAGACTTAGGTACAACTAATAGTTGTGTAAGTGTTTATGAAGGTGGAGAAGCTAAAGTTATAGCTAATCCTGAAGGCGAAAGAACTACTCCTTCAGTAGTAGCTTTCAAAAATGGTGAAATTATTGTTGGTGGGGCTGCAAAAAGACAAACTGTAGTAAATCCAGACACAATAAGTTCAGTTAAAAGATTAATGGGAACTAAGAAAACAGTTAAAGCAAATGGTAAAGAATACACACCAGAAGAAGTTAGTGCTATGATTCTTGGCGACTTAAAGAAAACAGCAGAAGCTTATTTAGGCGAAACTGTTACTAAAGCTGTTATTACTGTACCAGCTTATTTCAATGATGCACAAAGACAAGCAACAAAAAATGCTGGTAAGATTGCAGGACTTGAAGTAGAAAGAATTATAAATGAACCAACAGCTGCAGCTCTTGCTTATGGTCTTGATAAACAAGAACAAAGTCAAACTGTACTTGTTTACGACTTAGGTGGTGGAACATTCGACGTTTCTATCCTAGAACTTGGTGATGGTGTATTTGAAGTTAAATCAACAAGTGGTAATAACCATTTAGGTGGTGACGATTTTGATCAAAGAATAGTTGACTATTTAGTAAAAGAAATTAAAAAAGAACACAATGTTGATTTAAGCAATGATAAAATGGCTATGCAACGTATTAAAGATGCTGCTGAAAAAGCTAAAAAAGATTTAAGTGGTGTTTCAACTACTCAAATTTCACTTCCATTCTTAACTCAAAGTGCTGATGGTGTTGTAAACTTTGAATCAACTTTAACTCGTGCTAAATTCGAAGAATTAGTTCATGATTTATTAGATTCAACATTAGAACCTGTTAGAAAAGCATTAAAAGATGCCAAATTATCAGCAAAAGATATTGATAAAGTATTATTAGTAGGTGGATCTACTCGTATTCCTAAAGTTCAAGAAATAGTTAAAAATGAACTTGGTAAAGAACCATCTAAGGGAGTTAACCCTGATGAAGTAGTTGCTATGGGTGCAGCTATCCAAGGTGGAGTACTTACTGGAGAAGTTAATGATATAGTACTTCTTGATGTAACACCACTTTCACTTGGACTTGAAACACTTGGTGGAGTATGTACAGTATTAATTCCAAGAAATACTACAATACCAACTTCAAAATCACAAGTATTCTCAACTGCTGCAGATAATCAACCAGCTGTAGATATCCATATCTTACAAGGTGAAAGAACTATGGCAGCTGATAATAAAACACTTGGTAATTTCCAATTATCTGGAATTCCATCAGCTCCACGTGGAGTACCACAAATCGAAGTTACATTTGATATAGATGCTAATGGTATCGTTAATGTAAAAGCAAAAGATTTAGGTACTGGAAAAGAACAAAAAATAACTATCACATCAAATACAACTTTATCTGATGATGAAATTGATAAGATGGTTAAAGAAGCTGAAAAGAATAAAGAAGCTGATGAAAAACGTAAAGAAGAAGCTGATACAAGAAATGAAGCTGAACAAGTAATCTTTATGACAGAAAAATCAATTAAAGAATTAGGCGATAAAGTATCTACTGAAGATAAAGAAAAAGCTGAAGAATTAATTAAAGATTTAAAAACTGCTCTTGAAGGTGAAGATTTAGAAGCTATTAAAACTAAGAAAGATGCACTTCAAGAAAAGGCTATGGAATTTGGTGCTAAAGTTTACGAAGAAGCTGCAAAAGCTGCTGAAGCAAATAATAGCGATTCAGAAGAATCTGGAAAGAAAAAGGATGATAGCGTAGTTGACGCTGAATTTGAAGAATAAAATAGATAGTAGTGTGGGGTTCTAATTTTTAGAACCCTATATTACGATAATGGGAGATAATATGAAAGAAAAACTACGCAGTGAGATTGACGATAAGTACAAATGGGATTTGACAGTTATCTATTCATCTGATGAAGAATGGCAAAAAGATTATGAAGAAGTTAAATCTTTATTACCATCTATACAAAAATACAAAGGTCATATTATGGATAATGCTAAAACATTATTTGATATGACACAGTGTTATTTTAACATTTCAAGAAAACTTGAAAAGGTATATATGTATGCTCATTTAAATTGCGATGCTGAAACAAGTAATACTAAGTATCAAACTTATGATGGTATGGTCAAAAATCTTTATAAAGATTTAGGAGTAGTAAGTTCTTATATTGAACCAGAACTTTTAAAAAGCGAATATTCTAAGGTAGAAGAGTATTATAAAGAAATACCTGCTTTACTTGATTATAAAAATTTCTTTATTGAAATATTTAGATATAAAAATCATGTTTTAACTGATAAAGAAGAAGAAATATTATCTAAATTGTCTAATGTTCTTAGTGTAAGCAGTAATATTTATGAGAAACTTACGGATACGGATATGTCTTTAGGTGTGATTTTAGATGAAAATAATGAAAAAGTAGAACTTACTGACAATAATTATTCTAAATATATATCTAGTAGTGATAGAAGAGTTAGATATGATGCTTTTAAAACTATGTTTAAAGCTTATGGTAGTGTAAAAAACACTATTTCAAGTACTTTGTATGGTGAAATAGATAGTAATGTAGTAATAGCAAATTTAAAGAAATATGATAGTGCTATAGATGCATCATTATATGCTGATAATGTAACTCCTGATATTTATAATAATTTAATTGATACAGTTAGCAAAAACTTAGATGTATTATTTAAATATTATAATTTAAGAAAAGAAGTTCTTGGTGTTACAGATTTACACTTATATGATTTGTATGCTGATTTAATGGATAGTGCTGAAAAGAAATATACATTTGATGAAGCTAAAGATATTGTACTTAAAGCTCTAAGTCCATTAGGTGATAAATATATCGAAGATGCATCTAATGCATTTAAACAAAGATGGATTGACATTTATCCTAATAAGAGCAAATGTAGTGGAGCATACTCAGGTGGTGGATATGATACATATCCATATATATTGTTAAACTTTAATGATAGACTTAATGATGTATCAACTCTAGCTCATGAACTAGGTCATTCAATGCATAGTTATTATTCAAGAAAAAATAATTTATATCAAGATAGTGAATACAAAATATTTGTAGCTGAAGTAGCAAGTACTGTAAATGAATTATTTCTTTGCAAATATCTACTTAAGAATGCTGATGACAAAGATGTAAAATTATCTATATTAAATAGATTAATGGAATTATTCAAGGGTACAATCTATCGTCAAACTATGTTTGCAGAATTTGAAAAAGATATTTATAATATGGTAGAAAATGATGAAATTCTTACATGGGAAAATATTAGTAATCATTATTATGACTTAAATAAAAAATATTTTGGCAATGATGTTGTTATTGATGAAGATATAAAATATGAATGGGCTAGAATTCCACATTTCTATTATTATTTTTATGTTTATAAATATGCAACAGGATTATCTGCCGCTTGCTATATAGTAGAAAGTATATTAAATGGCAAAGAGGGAGCAAGGGAATCTTATTTAGAATTCTTGAAAACTGGTGGCAGATATTATCCTCTTGAAGAATTAAAAATAGCTGATGTAGATATGAATGATCCAAGAGTAGTAGAAAGCGCAATTAAGATGTTTAATGATACTATAAATGAATTTTTAGATATCTATAATAGCTAAAAGGTGGTGAAGTATGAATAAAAAAGATTATTATGAGGTTCTTGGCGTAAATAAAAGTGCTAGTCAAGATGAAATAAAAAGTGCGTTTAGAAAATTAGCAAAGAAATATCACCCAGATGTTTCTAAAGAACCTAATGCTGCTGAAAAATTTAAAGAGGCTCAAGAGGCTTATGCAATTTTATCAGATGATCAAAAGAGAAAACAATATGATCAATTTGGTCATGCTGCATTTGAACAAGGCGCTGGTCCTGGTGGAGCAGGTGGCTATGATTTTAGTGGTTTTGATTTTAATGATATATTTAGTGAATTTTTTGGTGGTGGATTTGGTGGATTTGGTGGAGCCACTAATTCTACTAGAGCAAGAAAAGGTAGAGATTCTATTATGCATATGGATCTTACTTTTGATGAAGCAGTATTCGGATGTACTAAAAAAGTTACAATTGACACTTATGAAAAATGTGATGAATGTAGTGGCAAGGGTGGACATGGTGAAAAAACATGTGGCACTTGTCATGGAAGTGGTCAAGTAACATCTGAACAAAGAACTATGTTTGGAACATATATGACTAAAACAACTTGTCCTAATTGTAAAGGAAAAGGTAAATCTTATGAAAGAACATGTTCAAATTGCAAAGGAACAGGCAAAGTAAAAGAAACAATTACAAAAGAAATAAAAATTCCAGCTGGAGTTAATACAGGTAATCAACTTCGTATTGCTGGGGCTGGAGAAATGGGGGCAAATGGTGGCCCTAATGGTGATGTGTACATTGAATTCACCGTTAAAGAACATCCAATATATCAAAGAGATGGTGATGATATTTATTTAGAGTTACCACTTACTATTACAGAAGCAGTACTAGGATGTAAAAAAGAGATACCTACGATATATGGAAGCGTTAAGCTTACTATAGCACCTGGTGCGACTACTGGAGATAGACAAAGATTAAGAGGAAAAGGTATCAGTGGTGTAAATAGTTTTGGGAAAGGCGATATGTATGTAGTCATTAATGTAGTAATACCTACAAAATTATCAAAAGATCAAAAGAAACTATTTGAACAATTAGCTAAAACTGATTTAGAAGAAGGAAATCAGTTTGATAAATTAAGAAAGTATATAGACTAACTATATACTTTTTTTGACATTATTTGACTTTCCTAATTAAAAAAGATATTATATGTATAGAATAAAATAAGTATGGTGATAGTATGAAAGAAAGAAACGGTTTCACATTAGTTGAATTGTTAGGAGTATTAGTATTGCTTGCGGTAATAGGACTAATTACAGTTCCTACAGTTAATAGAATAATATCTAATTCAAAAGCAAAAGCCATCAAAGCCCAAGAACAAACTATAATGAATGCAGCAAAGAGTTGGGGAGCTGATAATGTAGAGCAATTACCTAAAAAAGGTTTTGTATTAGTTGCAATTCAAGATTTAATCAGTACTAATTATATTACTGATGATACCATTGATGATATAGACAATACAACATATTCAACAATGTGTGTAAAAATAAGGGCAAACACTAAATACAGTACATATGATTATGATATAACAGATTGTACTGATAATATAAATGAAGACTGTTTTTCATATAGTGTTAGTGGTGACAGTGGAAATTTATATGCCAGCATAACTGGATATACCTTTGATGATACTAATGTTTGTTCAATGGATGTTACTATACCTGCTACATTGGGTGGATATCCTGTAAAATATATTAATAATTCATCTTTCTATAATATTAGCAATACTAACAGAATAACAAGTGTTGATTTTTCAAATGTTCCTGATTTAATTGGTATAGGTTATGATTCTTTTAGAGAGCAAAATCTTTCTACAGTAAATTTAAGTATGCTAGATGATTTATCATATATTGGCTCAAATGCTTTTCGCCAAAATTTGATTACAACAGTTACTTTAAGTAAAAATCTAGTAACAATATATGGTGGAGCATTTCAGTACAATAACATAGCTTCTATTAGTTTTCCTAATTCATTAAAAGTAATACAAGGTGCAGCTTTTTATGGTAATAATATAACAGGAGTTTTAGATTTAAGTAATACTAGTTTAACTGATTTAGGTGCATTTACTACGACAGAAGGTCTTTATAATATTGGTCCTTTTCAAGATAATAATATAACAAGTGTAATATTACCTGACACTTTAAAAATGATAGGTGATGGTTGTTTTAATCAAAATTTCATTACTCAAGTTAATATTCCAGCAAATGTCGAAATGATAGGAAGACTTGCTTTTACTGGGAATGTAATAACAAATGAACTAGTTTTCCCAAGTACATTAAAGGAAATAAGATGGAAATCTTTTTCTGCCGCAATAAGTGGTGGAAAAGTTAATTTTACTAATGCTAGTTCACTTACTGTGATTGAAGACTCAGCATTTTATAGTAATACTTTAAATAATGGTGTACTAGATTTCAGTCACGCATCTTCACTAGCGACAATAGCAAGGAATGCTTTTAGAGAAACTGCTATATCATCAGTTGACTTTTCAGGTTTATCCAGTTTAAAAACTGTTGGATTAGCAGCATTTCTAAATTGTCATATCCCTGGAGTATTAAACTTATCCAATTCTTTATTGTTACAGGATATAGGTGAAACGAGTTCTACTGGTTCGTATTATGGACCTTTTCAAAATAATAACTTTACTTCTATAATTCTTCCAGATGTTGCATATCGACTAAATGATAATGCTTTCTCATATAATTTACTTCAGGACATAACTTTTGGAACGAAGATAACAAAAATAGGTAAATACGCTTTATCACACAATAGTTTTACTAGTTTAACAATACCAGGATCAGTTATAGATGTATATGATTATGCTCTTTCATATAATAATTTAACAAACATTGTAGTAAGTTTAGGTGTTTCAAATATATATTATAGAGCATTTTATAAAATGTCAACTTCGAATGCTAATTTGACGGTAATTACTAATTCTACGGGTAAATCATATAACTGGTATAATCTAACAAGTGTTGGTTCTACTGCAACTTGTAGTTTTATAACAGGTACTTGTAGTACTATAACGATAAACTAATTTAAAAAGAGAAAACTTCTAAGTTTTCTCTTTTTTCATACCCTCAATTATAGTTTCTAAAATTTTTTCTTTATCATCACTATTTTTCCATAACACCTCAAATAATACCCCAAGGCCAGGTAAAGTTATTTCTTCTTTATCTTCTACAGCCTCAGTAATAGTGCCTTTTAAATCTTCAGCATTAGTATCTTTGAAATTTTCAATAATATTTTTTCTTATATCTATATTCATATAATCACCTCTTAATATTATAATGTAGAGTTTTATAAAATTAATTCAACATAATTAAAAATATTATTTATAAGTTATACATTAATTAAAACATCTTAATAAAAAAAGACCTAAGTCTTTTAAACCATATAGAAATTTGATTCAGAATAAGATGGAGTTGTGCTATTTGAAGACATCATGCCTTCTAATCTTGCAACTCTCTTTTCTAAGTTATTTACTTGAACTGTTAATGAGCTATTACTATCACCAGGAATATAATTTGTACTTTGCATAGGCATCATAGATGTTTGTGTTGACATTGGCATACCACCTTGCATAGGCATACCACCTTGCATAGGCATACCACCTTGCATAGGCATACCACTTTGCATAGGCATTACAGGTGCAGGTGTTGGCATACCAGGCATCATACCCATATTATTCATATTTCCATACATTGGATACATAGGATAACCTCCTACAGGGCAATTTCTATCCTTTTTCAGTTTAAACACTTCCTTACTTTCTAATAAATTATATGCATGTATTCCTTTTTTGTGATAAATATGCTAAAATTGGACATGGTGATTTTATGAGACTTAGAAATGTAAGCGGAGCTAAAGAAATAATAGAGGCATCGAAGTATGTCATTTTAAATCCAGCTGAATACAAAGGAAAATACAAAGAAGTATTTGGAAATAATAATCCTATAAAAATTGAAATAGGAATGGGTAAAGGAACATTTATATATAATAATGCTTTAAGGTATCCAGACGTTAATTTTATAGGTATAGAAAAATTTGATAGTGTAATAGCAAGGGCCATTCAAAAGATAGAAGATACTGATTTACCTAATCTTAAACTTATAAGGATGGATGCCCTAAATATAGACGAAGTTTTTGATAAGGAAATAGATACTATATTCCTTAATTTCTCTGATCCATGGCCTAAAAATAGACATGAGATAAGAAGACTTACTAGTTATATATTTTTAAAAAAGTACGATAAGATTTTTTGCGGTAGCAATAAAGTAATTCAAAAAACTGATAATAGAAAATTGTTTGAATATTCAATTATGTCATTTAATAATTATGGATATAAGATAGAAGAACTATCTTTAGACTTATATAATGATGATATAAAGGAAAACATACCAACAGAGTATGAAAAGAAATTTGCTGGTCGTGGTGAAAGAATTTATAGAGTTAAAGCTACTAGACAGTAAATTAACATGTCAAATTAAGAAAAACTACTATAAAATAGTTTTTTTTGATATAATAAAATTATAGAAGGTGTAATATGAAAAAGACAAGTAGAATAATATTTATGTTGCTTTCCGTATTTCTTCTTTCTGGTTGCACAGTAGTTAGAATTACTACAGATAATATTGATACAATTGTTAGTGTTGTTTTATCAAAAGATAATACATTATATAATACTATTGGCAAAGGATATAAATATTATAAACCAAGAGGGGTTACTTACATAGATACAAGTGAATATAATGAAAAACTATATTCTAATGGTAATTATTATTACTTGTATGTTGATATAAATAGTTATTTTTATAAAAAAGAGTTTACTTACAAAGAAAATAGCGATAGCTATTATTCAAGATATATTGATGAAGATGGCAAGACTGGTTATCTTGAAATCAATAAACAAGAGAATGGTTATTATTTAGTCGAATTTTTATATAATTATGCAAAAATAGAAGCTCTAGTCCTTGAGGATGATGTTAATGATGTTGTACTCAATGCGACATATATTTTATCTACTATAAAGTATAATAGTAATGTTATAAAATTGATGCTTAATGATGATTACTTTACTAATCAGGAAGAAAAGTATGATATTTTTACACCTAAAGAAGAAAATAGCAACTTTCTAGAATATACCGAAGAAGATATAGAAGGATAAAGGGTGAATTAGATGGGATTTTTAGATAAAGTAAAAAATATGTTCATTGAAGAGTTAGACGATGAAGATGTTATAAAAAAAGAGGTTATACAAGTAAAAATACCTAAACCAGAGGTATCGAAGGAACAAAAAGTAGAAGTTAAACAACCTGTAAAAGTTGAACCTACTCAAGTACCAAAACCAGCTCCAAGAATATATGATGATTATATTGAGGAAGAAGAAGTTATTAAACCTGTGGCAGCACCAAAACCTGCTGAAGTTAAACCATCACTTCCTAAGTATTTTGATGATAGTGATTTCGAAATGATGGACAAGCCTGTTGAGCCAACAGTTGTTAAACAAGAATATAAATATACAAGAACTGAAACAGTGGTAACACCAGTTATATCCGGGTATAATGGTAAAAAAAATGAAGATACTAAAAAAGTATTCCAACCAACTCCAATTATCTCACCAGTTTATGGAGTATTAGATAAAAATTATCGTAAAGATGAAATTTCTTCTAAAAAAAAGCCAAGAACTGTTTATACTGATTTTGATAAAATAAGTGTTGATGATATTCGTAAAAAAGCTTATGGCACTTTAGAAGATGAACTTGAAATTAGTTTAAATAGCGAAAATGATACATTTAGAGTAACTGACGATGATTTGTTTAATGAAGATATAATTGATAATAATGATGACAATTATGAAGAACAGCCAATTGATATATTTGGTGAACTTGAAAAAAATGATGCACTCGATGACTTATTAAACCAATATGATTTTAAAGCAAATGATATTTATAAAGACGATGATAGTTCAAGTTCTTTAGTAGAAGATGAATTAAATCGTAATTATGATAAATATGAAAATGAATTAAATAGAAGTTATACTAAAGAATTGAATGATTCAGATTTATTTAATTTAATTGATTCAATGTATGATAAAAAGGATGGCGAATAATGGAAACTTTAAATGAGATTTTCCCAGTAATATTATATGGCTTATTGATTATACTAGTAGTAGTTTTAATAGTTTTAGTTATTAGACTTATTAAGACTCTAAACAAGGTTGATGCTGTTGTTGATGATGTCAATGGTAAAGTGAAAAAATTAGATGGTATATTTAATATTGTTGATACTACAGCAGATGCATTAAGTAATTTTGGAGATAAGTTTTCTTACCTTATTTCAAGTGGCATTAGTGCCTTATTTACTAAAAAAAGAAAAGATTCAAAAAATGAAGAGGAGGACAAAGATAATGAGTAAAGACAAGAAAAAAGGCGGATTTTTTAAATTTCTAGCAGGTTTAAGTTTGGGAGCAGCTGCAGGTGTGCTTTTAGCACCAAAGGCAGGTTCAGAAACTCGCAAAGATTTAAAGAAGTATATTGATCAACTTTTAGAAGAACTAAAAACTGTAGATGTTGATGAAGTAAAACAGGATATTGAAGCTAAAATATATGAAATAAGGGAATCTTTAGAAAATCTTGATAAAGAAACAGTAGTTAAAGTTGCTAAAAAGAAAGCAGCAGAAATTCAAGATATGGCTGATGAACTTGTTGATTATGCTATTGAAAAAGGTACACCAGTACTTGAAGAAACAGCAGCAACAGTAAGAGCAAAGGCTATTGAAGTTACAAAAGAAGTTCTAAACAAATTAGAAGAGAAATAACACATACATTTTAAATGTATGTTTTTTCTATAATTGATATATTTATAGAAATATAGTATAATTATTAATAGAGGTGGATTGTATGAAATTTTTTAAGAAGTATATGAAAGAATCAGTTTTTTTAACAGTGTTTCTTGTTATTATTTTTACTTGTTTAATAACATTTTTAATAATGTGGTTTGGTGGAAATGGTGACAAATATGGTACTAGATTAGATGGAATTAAGGATGTACCATTAAGTGATTCTTATTTGAATGAAATAAGTAGTGAAGTAAAAGATGAAAAAATAGTTTCAAAAGCTACTATTGATGTAGAAGGAAGATTAGTTAACGTTATTATTACTGTAAATGATGATACAACAGTAGATGATGCGAAAAAATTATCTGGTATAGTACAAGATAATTTTACTGAAGATGAACTTGCATTTTATGATGTTCAAATTTTTATTGTAGATTCTGGAAAGAATAAAGAATCTGCTTATCCAATTATTGGATACAAGCATAAAACAAGTGATGTTTTTGTTTGGTCGAATACTTAGTAAGGTGGTAGTATGAAGAAGAAACATGTACTTATTATTTCTATAATAATAGTTTTATTAGCAATAATTGGGGTTTTATATTTTATATTTACTAATGAAGATAGTGATTCAACACTTACATTAGTAGAAAAGCAATGGATCGAAAGCAATAAAAATAATATTATTGACTTTGGATTTGTTAATGATGTTGCAATTTTAAATAATTCAGGTGAGGGAATTGTCTTTAACTTTATTGAAAAAATAGAAGAAGATACAGGGATTGATTTTAACAAAGTATCTTATAAATATGGTGAAGATGTTAAAGAAGATTATGCCTTTAAAGTAGTAGATGAAGTTTCAGACGATGATATATTAATCTATACTGATAATTATGTTTTAATTGGTAAAAAGGATCTTAAGTATAATAATTTAGATGAAATATCTAATGCGTCTGTAGGTGTTCTAAAAAAACAATTAGATAATGTCGATAATTATTTAGTATCTGATAATTTAACGTATAAATCTTTTGATAGTATTGATGTTTTATTAGCTACTTTAGAAACTGAAGGTAGTGGTATTGATTATATTGTTTTACCTAAATTAGTATTTTTAAGTAATTATGGAAATTATGATGATCTATATATAAACTATAATATTACTGAGCTAGTAGATAATTACGTAATTTCTTTAGGTGATACTAAAAAATTAAATAATATCTTAACTAAATACTATAAAAAATGGAGTAGTGAAAACTATAATAGTAATTATGCTACAGAATTTACTAACTTATATTTCGAATTAAGTGATGCTGAAGAACAAGCTAAAGTTAAATTTAGAAGTAAGAGATATGTTTATGGTTTTGTTGAAAATGCACCATTTGATATTGAAGTTAATGGCAAATTAGTAGGAATTAATAGTTCTATAATAAAAAACTTTGCTGATTTAGCAAATGTTGAGGTTACTTTTGATTCTTATTCAAGTGTTGATAAATTAAGAGATGCTTTTGCAAGTGGAGATATAGATTTATATTTCGATAAATATAGTGAAAAAGAATATGATTTAGATGTATATAATACAGTTTCTTCATATGATGAGCAAATTGTTGTTGTGTCAAATTACACAAATAATTTAATTGTTAATTCAGTTAAATCTTTAAATGGAGTTTCAGTTATTACTTTAGGTAATTCTATGATTGAAGATGAATTAACTAAAGCTGGAGCAGACATAAAGACTTATGCTGATATTAGTGATTTATTATCAGCAGTTAATAATAAAAGTGTAGTTGTATTGGATAAAGCAACTTATGATTTTTATAAGAATTCAACTTTTGAAAACTTTAAAGTTGATTATCAATATGCTTTAAATGGTAATTATAGTTATATGATTAGAGATATAAAGAATAATGAAGTATTTGAAAATTTCTTTAATTATTATTTAGCATTTACTAATGAAACTCCTATAATTAATAAAGGATATTATAATGCAATAAATGCTACAACTACAAGTGTTCTTTTAAAGAAAGTTGCTACTGGTCTTGGGTCAATATTTATTTTGTTATTAGCATTCTTACTTGGAAGTAGATTTATGCCTAATAAAACAAAAAAGAGAAAGACAACTATGAGAAAAGAAGATAAGTTAAGATATGTAGATATGCTTACTTCTTTAAAAAATCGTAATTATTTAAATGATAATATAGAAACATGGGATGCTAGTGAAGTATACCCACAATCTATAATAATACTTGATTTAAATAATATAGCTTACATTAATGATAACTATGGTCATCAAGAGGGTGATGAAGTTATTAGACAAGCTGCAAATATTTTAATAACTAATCAAATTCCTAACAGTGATATTATAAGAACAAATGGTAATGAGTTCTTAATTTACATGGTTGAATATGATGAGAAACAAGTATCAGCTTATATTAAAAAATTGAATAAAGAGTTTAAAGAATTAGCTCATGGTTTTGGTGCTGCTATTGGTTATAGTATGATAACTGACGGTATTAAAACAATTGATGATGCTGTAAATGAAGCAACTCTTGATATGCGAAATAATAAAGAGGAATTAAACAATTAATTCTTAGGTGATGTTATGAAAAGACTTAAACATTATATTTCTAGAATGATAAGAATAATAAATAAGAAAGAACTAAGCGTTTTGCCAGGGCAAATCGCTTATTTCCTTGTACTATCTATGATTCCATTAGTTACCCTAATAGGAATTATTGCTTCGCAATTTTCAATTTCTATGGATAGTTTAGCAGGAACATTTAAAGATACTCTTCCAATGGCAATAATGGAGATCTTACTTCCTGCACTTACTTCTCCAGGATTTGGTATTGGAGTTTCTATGTTAATTGGTTTTATAGTAGCTTCTAATGGGACATGCTCTATTATAGTAGCTTCTAATATGTTATTTAAAATAGATGGGGCAGGATATATAAGAAAAAGAATAAAAGCTTTATTTATGCTTGTAGTTCTTATTTCACTATTCTTCTTTGTTATTGTAGTTATGGCTTTTGGTAACAATTTATTAACATTTTTATATAATATGATGTTTGATACTTCAATACCAATATTTCTATATAATATATTTCTTGTAATAAAGTGGACAATTGGATTAATGGTTGTATTTGTAATGATTAAATTATTATTTACCATGGCTCCAGATGATTCAATACCTAGTAAGAATATGAATAAAGGTGCTTTATTTACTACGATATCATGGATAATAGCAACAAGTGTATATTCTGTATATGCAAATAACTTTGCTAATTATAATGTATTTTATAGTAGTCTAGCTAGTATAGTAGTACTTATGATTTGGGTCTATATACTTTCTTATGCTTTAGTAATAGGAATCGCTATTAATAGCGATGATTATTTAAATGATTTGCATGAATTAAAAGAGAAAAATGCAGCATAATATAAAAAGCACAAATTGTGCTTACAGACTACAAAGGGAGTGTAAAAACTCTCTTTTTTATTTTAATGATATTGTGATATAAATGTAGTTAATATTTGAAACAATATGAAGTAATATAAATTATATATAGACATAGTAAATATGAATAGTAAGAAAGTGTAAAAACTTTCTTTTTTTTCTTTATATGCAAATAAACTATGATATAATTATAATAGGTGATAATAGATGAATAAGACAAAAATAATAGCTACTATAGGTCCATCAACAAAGGATAAAGAAGTTATCAAGCATTTGATAAAATCTGGAATGGATGTAGCACGTATAAATTTAGATCATTCAGATTATGATTTTTGTACTGATATAGTCAATAAAATCAATGAAGTTAATGAAGAATTAGATACTAATGTAGCAATTATGTTTGATACAAGGGGTCCAGAAATACGAACAGGAAAAGTTTCTTGTGGTGCAGCAAAACTTGAAAAAGGTTCAAAAATAAGAATATATACTGAAGACATGTTAGGAGATTATACAAAATTTTCTGTTGATTATCCTAATTTTGTAGATGAAATAAATTATGATAGTATTATTAAAATATGTGATGGTCATATAGTATTACAAGTGCTTGATAAGGGTAAAGATTATGTTCTTTGTGAAGTACTTAATGATGGTATTTTAGAAGATCACAAGGGCGTAAATGTACCAGGCGTACGTTTCAATATGCCTTTTTTATCTGATCAAGATCGTGATGATATACTACTTGCTAATACACTTAATATAGATTTTTTAGCGCTTTCTTTTGTGCATAGTCATGAAGATATATTAGAAGTAAATGACTTATTAATAAATATGGGTAACGATCATATAGGAATTATAGCTAAAGTTGAGAATGAAATGGCTTATGAAGATTTAGATGAAATTATTAAAGTATCAGAGGGTGTAATGGTTGCCCGTGGTGATTTAGGTGTACAAGTTCCAATGGAAAGAGTTCCAGGAATGCAAAAAGCAATAATCAGTAAATGTCATATGGCAGGTAAGGTTAGTATAGTTGCTACTGAAATGATGACTTCTATGGAAAATAATTCGATACCTACTAGAGCAGAAGTATCAGATGTAGCTAATGCCGTACTTGATGGTACAGATGCTGTTATGCTTTCTAATGAAACGACAATAGGATTATATCCAGTAGAGACATTAGAAACTATGGAAAGAATAATAGAAACTGCTGAAAAAGATGTTAATTATTTAGAATTTATGGATAGAGCAATTAGGACAGAAACTAGAGATACTACTGGTATGCTAGCGTATGATGTTGCTGAAACTTCTAATTATTTGAAATGTAAAGCAATATTTGCACCAACTATGAGTGGATACACAGCTAGAAAAATCAGCCGTTTTAGACCTAGTTGTCCAATTATAGCAGCAAGCCCAAGCCTTGCTACAGTAAAATCTTTAGCACTTCATTTTGGAGTATTACCTGTACTTATAGGTGAACTTAAAAGTTTTGATAGGATAATTGAAATATCAAAGAAAATGACTAAAGATATTGTTGAAATTGAACCAGGTGATAAGATTGTTTTAACAGGAGGATATCCATTTAGAGAAGTAAAACATACTAACTTTATGAAAATAGAGGAATTATAAAAGAGGGTGAAATAATGTATAATTTAGGCGATAACTTTAAAATACCAACCGCCGCAAATAGACCTAAAGATGAATGTGTATATAAGGGTGCAAGATACCGTTTTACTATTTTATCAGAGAGACTTGTAAGATTAGAATATAGTGTTGATGGTATTTTTGAGGATAGACCTACAGAATTTGCTTGGAATAGAAGTTTTCAAGCACCTAAATTTGTTGTTCGTGAGGATGATAAATATCTTGAAATTAAAACCCCATATTTTGTACTCTCTTATACTAAGAATAAACCATTTTATGGTGGAAGATTAAATCCTACTGCTAATTTAAAAGTAGAAGTTGTAAACTCTGATAGGTATTGGTATTATAAGCATCCAGAAGTTCGAAATTATGGAGCTCCTGCTGTACTTCTTTCTACTGAAAAGAAAAAGAAGTATATGAAAAGCTTATATTCCATAGATGGATTTGCAAGCTTTGATGATAGTAATTCAGCTATTTTTAATGAAATGGGTGAATTAATTCCTAGAGAACATAAGAGTGTTGATATATACTTATTTGCATATTTAAAAGATTTCAATTTAGCTTTAATTGATTATTTTAAATTAACTGGTTCTCCATCTTTAATTCCTAGATATGCACTTGGTAATTGGTGGAGCAAAAATGAGGCATATACTGATGAGGATATAAAAGATTTAATTACTGAATTTGATCGTCAAGATATTCCAATGTCAATATTACTACTTGATAAAGATTGGCATAAACGTGTTTATGAAGGTAAAGAACATTTGAAAACAGGTTTCTCTTTTAATAACGAATTAATTAGAGATCCTGCTGGAATGATAAAATATTTAAATTCAAAGGGCATAAGAATTGGATTAAATATTAATCCAACTGAAGGTATGTATTCAATAGAAAATTATTATGAGAAAGCCAAAGAGTATTTGCCACCTGATGAAAAAGGTGTAATTCCATTTAATATATACGATTCTAAATTTATAGATGTATATTTAAAATTGTTTATACATCCTCTAGATGCTCTAGGTGTAGATTTTTACTGGCTTGATTATTTCGATACAAAAAATAATGAAAATCTATTTAGATTAAAGCATTATCAATTTTATGATATGATGCGTGATTATAAACGTAGACCTATGGTATTTGGTTATAATTCAAAAATAGCACCTCATAGATATCCAATACTTTATTCTGGTAAAATAGAAGTTAGTTGGGACACTTTAAAAGAAATCCCAGCGCATAATAGTAATGCTGCTAATATGGGAGTTTCTTGGTGGAGTCATGATATTGGGGGTTACTATAAAGGTACTGAAGATAATGAATTATACATAAGATTTGTTGAACTTGGAGTATTTAGTCCAATTCTAAAATTTGGTTCTGATTTTGGTAAATATTATAAAAGAGAACCTTGGAAGTGGAGTATTAAAACTTATGTAATAGCAAAAGATTATTTAAAGCTTAGACATAGATTAATACCTTATTTATATTCAGAAGCATATAAATATAGTACTTTAGGTATTCCACTTGTACAACCTTTATATTATAAATTTCCAGAAATGTACGATGACCCTTTTTATAAGAATGAATATTATTTTGGTGGAGAACTTTATGTTTCACCAATTATATCTAAAAAAGATTATGTTATGAATCGTACAATTCATAAATTTTATGTACCAGAAGGTGTTTGGTACGATATAACAACAGGTAAGAAATTTCCTGGTGGTAAAAGTTATGTATCATTCTTTAGAGAACAAGATTACCCAGTATTTGCAAGAAGTGGGGCTATTATTCCACTTAGTAATAATCAAAATCTAAATGATACGACACCTCCAAAAGATTTAGAGGTAGACATATATCCAGGTAGATCTAATACATATAAACTATATGAAGATGATGGGTTAAGTGACTTATATAAAAAAGGTTTTTACCTTCTTACTAGTATAGACTATAATTACTTGCCAAACAATTATACAGTTATATTTAGGGCACTAGAAGGTAAAAGTGGTATAGTTCCTGATAAGAGAAATTATACAATTAGATTTAGAAATACTAAAAAAGCTAATGATGTAATAGTATATTTCAATAATGAACCAACACCTAATAATTCTTATGTCGATGGTACAGACTTTGTTGTTGAAGTAAAAGATATTCCAACAATAGGGCAACTTACAATTAACTGTAAGGGAAAAGATATAGAATTTGATGCGGTAAGACTTGTTAATGATGAGATATCAAAAATATTAAGTGACTTACCAATTGAAACTTTATTGAAAGAAAAAGTGGATGCAGTTTTATTTAGTGATTTACAGGTTAAGAAAAAACGTATTGAAGTTAGAAAACTTAGACGTAAAGGATTAGACCATAAATTTGTTAAACTATTCTTAAAATTACTTGAATATGTTGAGCAAATGTAAGACAAGTATAAAAATATACTTGTTTTTTCTTGGCTTTTGTATTATAATTTATCTAATGTGTTTGTTAATGGCGATGAAAAAGAGCAGTAATAAATTGTTTATTATTAGAGAAAATGTGGTTGGTGAAAACATTTAATAAAGATTTATGAACTTACTTTGGAGCTATATATAGAAATATATACGTTAACTGCGTTAAAGTAAGAGAGCATAAAGTATTATGAAATAAGGTGGTACCGCTGGGAGCATTCCTAGTCCTTATATCATAATACTTTTTTATATTATAGGAGGATAAAATGGAGAATATTTATATTGGTTTAGGACTAATCATTTTTATTTATTTGCTCTACTTCTTAATTATTATTAATAATAAAAGAAGATTAAGCAAATATATTAGAACTAGTAAAGAAACAGTTTTAATTGGATCAAGGTATAAGATTAACTTTGATAAAGTTAATCATAAATTAGTAGCAAATTTATTTGCTATAACTAATGCAGTTATTATGGGAATAACATATATTATTGTTATGATGATAGATAACATAATATTAAAATTGCTAGTGGCATTTTTAGTATTTGTATTTTTAATAGTTATTTCTTATTTAAATATAGGAAAATATATCAAAAAGAAAGAGGCAAAATAGTATGTATGAATTTGATAAAATAGAAAGAAAATGGCAAGAATATTGGGATAAAAACCAAAACTTCAAAAGTGATGATAAGAGTGATAAAGAAAAATACTATATCTTAGTAGAATTTCCTTATCCATCTGGACATGGTCTTCATGTAGGACATGTTAGAAGTTATACTGCGCTTGATGCTTATGCAAGAATGAAAAGAATGAATGGATATAATGTATTATTTCCAATGGGATGGGATGCTTTTGGGGCACCAGCAGAACAATATGCAATAAAGAATCATATTCATCCTAAAGATGCAGTAAAAGAAAATATTAAGACGTTTAAAGGTCAAATAAAATCACTTGGTATTTCTTTTGACTGGAGTCGTGAATTTTCAACTACAGATCCAGAATATTATAAATGGACTCAGTGGCAATTTTTGAAATTTTATGAGCATGGAATGGCTTACAAAGCTAAAAAAGATATTAACTGGTGTCCAATATGTAAAACTGGTCTTTCTAACGAAGATTCAAGTGGTGGTGTTTGTGAAAGATGTGGTTCTAAAGTAGTTCAAAAAGAGAAAGAACAATGGATGCTAAAAATGAGTGACTATGCTGAAGATTTATTAACAGGTCTTGATGATACTCATTTTGCAGATAGAATTAAACTGGGTCAAGTAAACTGGATAGGTAAAAGTACTGGAGCAGAAGTTGATTTTTCTATAAAAGATAGCAGTGAAAAACTTACAGTTTATACTACTAGACCTGACACTTTATATGGTGTTACATTTATGGTTGTATCTCCAGAACATCCAATATTAGAAAAGATGCAAGATAAAATTCATAATATCGAAGAAGTTAACAAATATAAAGAATTTGCAAAAAATAAAACAGAATTTGAAAGAACCGAACTTGTTAAAGAAAAAACTGGTGTTAAGTTAGATGGATTAAAAGCAATTAATCCTGTAAATAATACTGAAATAGAAATTTGGATTTCTGATTATGTAATGATGAATTATGGAACAGGTGCTATTATGGCTGTACCAGCTCATGATGAAAGGGATTATGAGTTTGCTAATAAGTTTAATATACCAATTATTGAAGTTATTAAAGGTGGAGATATATCTAAAGAGGCTTACACTGGTGATGGTGAAATGGTCAATTCTGGTGTACTTAATGGTATGTCTAATAAAAAAGATAGCATTGCTAAAATGCTTGAATACTTAGAAGCACAAGGTATTGGAAAAAAGCAAACAAATTATAAATTGCAAGATTGGATATTCTCTCGTCAAAGATTCTGGGGAGAACCAATTCCACTTGTTTATTGTGAAGAGTGTGGATGGGTACCAGTTCCTGAAAAGGATTTACCTGTTCTTCTTCCAAATGTAGCAGAGTATGAACCTACTGAAGATGGTGAAAGTCCACTAGCTAATATACCTGAATTTGTTAACACAACATGTCCAAAATGTGGTGGACATGCTAGAAGAGAGACAGATACAATGCCTAACTGGGCTGGTTCATCTTGGTATTTCTTAAGATACATGGATCCAAAAAATGATAAGGAATTTGTATCACAAGAGAATTTAAAATACTGGGGAAAAGTAGACTGGTATAATGGTGGTATGGAACATACTACAAGACATTTACTTTATGCAAGATTCTGGAATCAATTTTTATATAATATAGGTTTAGTTCCATCTAAAGAGCCTGTAGATATTCGTGTATCACATGGTATGATTTTAGGTTCTAACGGTGAGAAGATGAGTAAATCAAAAGGTAATGTAATAAATCCAGATGATATAGTAAAAGAAGTAGGATCTGATGCACTTAGAACATATGAAATGTTTATAGGTGATTATGAAAAAGATGCTGCATGGTCAACAAATGGTCTAAAAGGATGTAAAAAATTCTTAGATCGTATTTGGAGAATCCAAGATAGATTAAATGATAAAGATGGTTATACTGATGAAGTATTAGTAAACAGAACAATTAAAAAAGTATCAACTGATTTAATAAGTATGAAATATAATACAGCTGTATCAGCTTTAATGATTATGCTTAATGAATATGAAAAATATGATACTATAACTAAAGCAGATTTAAGGATTCTAATTCACTTATTAAATCCAATTGCCCCTCATATAACTGAAGAAATAAATGAAAAGTCTAAATTAGGTACAGTTATTTGTGAAAGTACTTGGCCTAGTTATGATGAATCAAAAACAGTTGAAGATAGTTATACGATGATAGTACAAGTAAATGGTAAAGTAAGAGGAAAAATAGAAGTAGCAACAGATACTACTGATGCTGATATGAAAGCTTTAGCGCAAGATATAGATAATGTTAGATCTAATATTGCAGGTAAAGAGATATTAAAAGTTATAGTAGTACCTAAGAAACTAGTTAATATAGTTGTTAAATAATAAAAACAATAAATATAATATAAAGAGGTGAAATTCTATTAAAGGAATTACACCTCTTTATTATTAATTTGTAAATAAAAAGTACATTCTCTTTAAAATTAACAAGAAATAAGATATAATTATTATAAATAGTAAGAGTGATATTATGAAAAGTAAAGAAATTATTGATTTATACGCATATGAAAAAGAATTATATAATGAAGGATATAATTATATTGGAGGGACAGATGAAGCTGGTAGAGGTCCACTATATGGTCCCGTTGTAGCAGCTTGTTGTGTACTGCCTAAAGGTTTTGTTTTAGAAGGTTTAAATGATTCAAAACAGTTATCTGAAAAAAAGCGCAATATGTATATAGATTATATAAAAGAAAATGCCTTAGCATATGGTATAGGAATAGTTTCAGCAGAAGAGATAGATAAAATCAACATATACGAGGCTAGTAGGAAAGCTATGATTCTTGCTATTAATGAAGTAAGAAAAAAATTAGAAATTGATTATGTATTAACTGATGCTATGCCTTTAAGTATTGATATACCTTCTTTGCCAATTATTAAAGGTGATGCCAAAAGTATAACAATTGCAGCAGCTAGTGTCATTGCAAAAGTAACAAGAGATGAAATGTTATACGAAATAGACAAAGAATATCCACAATATGGTTTTGCAAAACATAAAGGATATCCAACTAAAGCACATATAGAGGCTATTAATAAGTATGGACTTATTGATGGATATAGAAAAACATATGGTCCAGTAAAAGAAATATTAGAGAGGAAAATATAATATGAATAATCTAAGTTTTTCAAAAAATGTTTTTGGTGGTGAAACAAGTACAAAGATAGCAGGAAATCCTGTAAATAGTTACTCACAAGACGGTGGAAGAAGAAGTGTTGATGAAGTAAGACAAGAACAATTAAATGCTGATCGTGGTATTCATCCTGATGCAGGTAAAGAGTTTCAAGTAGAACTTAATCGAGAAGCATATCAAAATCCAGTTAATAATGCAGCAATGACTGGTGCTTTTGTAACTCCAAATCAACAATTTGGTAATCCAAATAATAATCAACCATCAGCAGCTTCAGATGTACAAATGGATGCAACTAGAGCTAGAATGCAAGCTATGCAAGGATTAAATAGAAGAGGATTCTAATGAAAATAGAATTTTTAAAACTTGGATATCTTCAAACAAATTGTTATTTTTTAATTAAAAAGAATAAGGTTCTTTTAATTGATCCGGCAGATGAATTTGAAAAGATTAAAAGAAAACTAGAAGGTCTAGATTTAGTAGGTGTTATTGTTACTCATCATCATTTTGATCATATAGGTGCTTTAGATGAAGTATTGAAAAACTATCATGGTAATTTATATGATTTTAATAATCTAAAAGAGGAAAACAATAATATTGGTGATTTTGAGTTTGAGGTTATTTATACGCCTGGTCATACTGATGATTCAATAACTATATTTTTTCCAAAAGAAAAGGTAATGTTTGTTGGTGACTTTATATTTAAAAACAGCATAGGTAGAACAGATTTACCTAGTGGTAATTATAAAGAAATGCTTGAAAGTATCAGTAAAATAAAGGAATATCCAGATGTTATAATTTATCCAGGCCATGATGAAAAAACAACCTTAGAATATGAAAAAAAATATAATGAATTTTTTAATATTACTAAATAAATAAAGGTTATAATAACCTTTTTATTTTGGTTATTAAATGATATAATATAAAGCAGGTGATTTTATGAAACAATCAAATATTAGAAACTTCTCGATTATTGCGCATATTGATCATGGAAAAAGTACTATCGCAGATAGAATACTTGAAATAACTGGTGCAATTGATAAAAGAGAAATGCAAGAGCAATTATTAGATAGTATGGAACTTGAACGTGAAAGAGGTATTACAATTAAACTTAATACTGTTCAGTTACACTATGATTATAAAGGTGAAGAATATACTTTACATTTAATTGATACTCCAGGACATGTTGATTTTACATATGAAGTATCAAGGTCTTTAGCAGCTTGTGAAGGAGCTATTTTAGTCGTGGATGCTGCTCAAGGGATTGAAGCTCAAACTTTGGCAAATTTATATCTTGCATTAGAGCATGATTTAACTATAATTCCAGTAATAAATAAAATTGATTTACCAAATGCTAATCCAGAAAAAGTTAAACAAGAACTTATGGATACATTAGGTTTTAAGGAAGATGAAATAGTTCTCACAAGTGCTAAAAATGGCATAGGTATAAGAGAATTGGTCGAAACTGTTATAGATAAAGTTCCTGCTCCAAAAGGTGATAGGAATGCTAAATTACAAGCTTTAATATTTGATAGTTTTTATGATCCATATAGAGGTATCGTTGCTTTAGTTAGAGTAGTAAATGGTACATTAAAAATAGGTAATAATATTAAAATGATGGCTACTGGTGCTACATACGATGTAGTAGATTTATTAGTTCATACACCAAAAGAGAAAAAGGTTAAAGAATTAGTGGCTGGAGAAGTAGGTATTATTGTTGCAAATATAAGAAACATTGAAGATGTCAAAGTGGGAGATACAATAACATTATTAGAAAATCCCTCTAATGATATATTACCTGGATATAAACCAATGAAGCCAATGGTTTTCTGTGGATTATATCCACTAGAGTCTAGTAAATATCCAGAACTTAGAGAAGCTCTTGAAAAGTTAAAACTAAATGATGCGTCTTTAGAATTTCAACCTGAGACATCAAAAGCATTAGGTTTTGGTTTCAGATGCGGTTTTTTAGGATTACTACATATGGAAATAATTGAGGAAAGAATAGAAAGAGAATTTAATATAGATTTGATAGCTACTAGTCCATCAGTTATATATGAAGTGTATCTTACTGATGGCACAATGATTACTGTAGATAGTCCAGTAAAACTTCCTGATAGACAGAGAATAGATCATATTGAAGAACCATATATCAGAACTAATATATTCGCACCAAGTTCATATATTGGAGCTATAATGGAATTATGTCAAAATAAAAGAGGTAATTATATTTCAATAGAGTATTTAGATGCTACTAGAGTGGATATTCACTATGAAATACCTCTTTCTGAGATTGTATATGATTTCTTTGACAAACTTAAATCAACTACTAAAGGTTATGCTTCATTTGACTATGAATTAATAGGATATAAGTATAGCGATTTAGTTAAAATGGATATTCTTTTAAATGGTGAAGTAGTGGATGCCTTAAGTGTTATTGTTCATAAAGATTTTGCATATGGACGTGGTAAAGCAATCGTTGAAAATTTAAGAAAACTAATACCAAGACAACAGTTTGAAGTTCCTATTCAAGCTTGTATTGGTAATAAAGCTATAGCTAGGGCAGATATAAAAGCAGTAAGAAAAAATGTACTTGCCAAATGTTATGGTGGCGATGTGTCACGTAAAAGAAAACTTCTTGAAAAACAGAAAGAAGGTAAGAAACGTATGAAAATGGTTGGTAATGTTGAAATACCACAGGAAGCCTTCTTATCAGTTCTTTCTATGGATAGTGATGAATAATGGATATTAATCAAAAAATCGAGATTTATGAAGATATAAAGCACCAATTATTAGAATCTTTACCTTATGAGATGGATGAAGAGCATAGAAAAGAAGAACGAGTCATAAAATCAATAGCTGCTTTTAAAGCAACTAATTATAGTGGAACAAATAAAGAGTTAGCTAATATGACAGGTATATCAAAATCAAGTATTCAAAGGTACTTAACTGATCAAAAGTTAGTTGAATCGTTAACAGATACAGAAACATATACTATTATTACAGAAGCTCTTTCAAAAAACAAACAAGAAGGAAAAGTAAGAGGCGGAATCAACTCTGCTAAAAATAGTGTTGCTATTAAAGATAAAGCGGGCAAGTTTATTTGCAGAATACCATATGAAGGTCCAATAGACAAAGAAGAACAAAAAAAATTTGATGTAGCATATTTAACAGGCATGTATTTATTTAAGGATATTTCTATAGGAAAGCTAGCTAGTCAAACAGGTTTATCTAGAGATTATATATATGACTGTTTAACAAGTAATTTAATTAGCACATTATTTGGTGAAAAAACTGAAGATTTATTAAGAAAAAAGCTTAATGCTAATTACCCAACAAGTATGGTTAAAAAAATAAAAGAGAGATAAAATCTCTCTTTTAAAATACAATTCCCCATATGTTTAACCAAACATTTGGAAATATAAAGAATGAACCGGCAAGCAATATAATAATAAGTAAAGTTATAAATATACATAATTTTACTTTCCTATTTTTAGCTTTCTTTTTATCTAATTTATATAGTAAGTAATTAAAAAATACAATTAATAGAGCAGTAGCAATTAGTATTATAAAACCAATTACTCTTTCAATTATTGAAGGTTCTACAAATAAGCCAAATATAAATAAAGAAGCTAGCATAACTGGATAACTTGCAATTATACCAAGAACTACATTTAAAATAACAATTTTATATACCTCAACTTGTTCAAAATATTTAATAATTAAATTTTTCATAAGTCCTCCTACATTTATATTATAGCATATCAAACTAAGACATGGTATAATAAAGATGGTGATAAAAATGGAAAAAGAAAAAGAATGGTTAGACTTAAAACTATGTGATTGGGGAAGATCCCAAATATCAGATAAGGATGAACTAAAAAAAGCTAGAGCCTTAATGAAATCTTTTTATATTACAATTTTGCTTCCACTTTATGTCCCAGTACAAAATCGTAAAAATTGGCATTTTTCAGTACCTGATTCAGAATTAACTTGTCGTATTTTCTATGAAGATATAAAAGAATATCATAAGAAACATAATGGTGTATCTTCTATAAGAGAATTGCTTGAACAGGTAAGTAAATATAATGTTGCAATGACTCCAGAAAAAATAGAAAAAACAGTTAGTTTAATAGATAAGAAGAAAACTGAAAAAGATGAAGATTTATTTGGAGTTAGAAGATGAAAAATGCTTATATACATATCCCGTTTTGTAAAACAATATGCACATATTGTGATTTCTGTAAGATGTATTATAATACAAAATGGGTAAATGTATATTTAGATTCTTTAGAAAAAGAGATAGATTCTAAATATAAAAATGAAATATTAAGTACTATTTATATTGGTGGTGGTACTCCAAATAGTTTATCTAATGAAGAGTTAGAAAGATTATTTAAAATAGTAGATAGACTTAATAAAGATAAAGCTTATGAATATACTATTGAATGTAATATAGAATTATTAACTTTAGATCAAATACTTCTTATGAAAAGATATGGTATTAATAGAGTTAGTATTGGAGTTCAAACATTTAATGCAAAATATTTAGAATTTTTAAATCGTCATCATACTAGTAGTATGGTTAAAGAAAAAATAGATTTATTAAAAAAATATGATATTAATAATATAAATGTTGATCTAATATACGCAATACCAGGCGAAACTTTAGAACAGTTATCAGAAGATATAGAGATTATTAAAACGCTTGATATACCTCATATATCAACGTATTCTCTTATTATAGAAGCTAATACTGTGTTATCTAAACTTCATACTAAAAACATAAGTGAAGATTTAGATTATGATATGTATAATTTAATAATTGAAAGATTAAATAATTATAAGCATTATGAAACTAGCAATTTTTCTAAAGAAGGCTATGAATCAAAACATAATTTAACATATTGGAATAATGAACATTATTATGGTTTTGGTTTAGGAGCAAGTGGATATATAGATGATGTAAGATATGAAAATACTAAAAGTCTTAATCATTATTTAGAAGGCAAATATGTATTAGAAAAATCTACATTAACAAAAAATGAAGTAATAGAAAATGAGTTTATTTTAGGATTTAGAAAATTAGAAGGTATAAATATAAATAGATTTAAAGAAAAATACGACATAGATATTTTAAAACTAGATGTTGTATTAGAATTATTAGAAAAGGGTAAATTGATTAATGATGGAAGTAATATAAAGATTAATAATAATTATGTATATACAGCCAATGATATTTTAATTAATTTTTTAGGTATAGATTATGAAAAGTGATGTTTTTAATAAAGAACTAAGTTATATAAAAAGTGATAGATTGCGAGAAAGTGTGAAAGTATTATTAGATATGCTTCCAGATTATTTCTATGAAATAGCAGCGTCATCAACAGGTAAGTATCATCCAGGATTTTCGCTTGGTGATGGTGGACTTGTTAGACATACAAAAGTTGCTGTAAGAATAGCTCACGAATTATTCAATGATGCTTCTTTATTCACGTCATATACTGATGATGAAAAAGATTTACTGATTATGTCACTTCTTCTTCATGATGGTTTAAAAGAAGGACTCATAAAAGAAAAATATGTTAGATTTGATCATCCATTACTAATGGCAGATTTTATTAGAGAAAATGCCAGCAAAACAAAAATAACTGATAAAGAAGTACAGATTATGACAACTAGTATAGCAAGTCATATGGGCCCATGGAATACCAATGAACCATATTCAAGTATTGTTTTACCACTTCCTAAAAACAAGTATGAACAATTTATCCATATGTGTGATTATTTATCAAGTCGTAAATTTTTGGATGTAAAATTTGATGGAAATAATATAAGTGAATAGGTCTTTGGACCTATTTTTGTTTGACTATTAAAGGTAGACATTATATAATAAAAATATTTAGGTGGTATTAGTATGAATAAGAGAGAATATTTTTACAAACTCAAGGATTTGTTTGAACAATATCTTTATATATTTGAAGTTGGAATAGAAGCATCAGCAGAGTATTGTTCACTTTGTTTAAAAAATATAGTAACTATGAATGATAAGCAAATGAGCAGTACTTTAACTAATGAATTTAAACAATATTTACATAACTTACAAAGTGAACTACAAATATACAACTATGCTTTAAAAAAATTAAATAAGATTGATACTGGTGATATGTATTATGTTTTTGAAAAGCTAGATGCTGATTATGAAAATAGATACCAGTATATAAATGATGTATTTGAAAACTTTCTAACAGCTTTAAATTTAGAATTTAAAGATAGATTTTATTTACCAAGAAAAAAATTTAATGTTCTTGATGATAAGAAAATTAGTTTATACAAAGAATATTTAAAAGGTTTTAATTTAGATAGTTTAAAAGATTATATGACTGAAGAAGAAATTTACTCTAGTGATTCATTTGATGAAGCAATAAGAAAATCTAAAATATATGACGTAGATGCCGATGACTATATTGATATTTTTGCAGTACTTATTAAAGAAGATGAGCATGGTACTTTACTAACTATACCAATTTTACCAACTATTACAGGGGATAAAAGTTTCTTAATAAATGTTCATGAACTTACGCATAATGCTCTTTTAACTAGTAATGATATTAATCGTAATGATAAATTAGTTTATGAAGAAGATTTAGCTATATTTTATGAATCTTTATACAAATCTAGAAATCCTTTTGTAAAGACAAATATGCATACTAGTGAGTTAAGTGAAAGATTACTTTGTGAATATAAAAATGAGCCATTTTTAGAACAAGTAGAAAAAATAAAATGTTATAGTAAGAAAAAATAGCAGACTAATTTTAGTCTGTCTTTTTTTGTAAACTATCTTGATTATTAAATCATTATTAACTATAATGAAGATAGGGAGGTTAGACAATGATAATTAATGGAAAAGAATATAAGATAAACAGGGAAAATAGTGTGATAAGAGACTGGGATAAAGTATACTGTAATCTGCTTAAGAAGATACTTAAAGAGGGCGAACTATTTGAAAATAGAACGGGTATTGATACTCTTAGTATTGAAGGAGTTAACTTTAAACTAGATGTTGGAAAAGATTTTCCAATACTTGAGTCAAAGAAAGTAAATATCAAAAATGCATTATCGGAATTGTTATGGATATATCAGGCACAAACTAACGAAGTACAGTGGCTTAGAGATCGCGGAAACAATATTTGGAATGAATGGGAAGTTAAGCCAGACGGTTACTGGTATGCTACACAAAATGTACCTGATGGTAAAGGTGGTTACGAAAAGAAGCAGATATCAAAATATTTTGGACCAGAATATGTAGGTACAATTGGCACAGCTTATGGTTTTATTAATGCTACGTTTAAAAGACCACAATATGTTCTTAAACAGTTAAAAGAAAATTCACATGATAGGAGAATGAATATTGTTTTATGGCAAGATCAGTATTTAGATACTGCTGTTTTACCATCATGTGTATGGAGTAGTGAGTGGAAAGTAAATGGTGGTAAGTTACATGCTTATGTTCATCAAAGAAGTGCAGATACACCTTTAGGCCTTCCTTTTAATGTAAGTCAGTATGCTATTCTTCAAGCAATGTTCGCCAAAGTATCAGGCTTAGAAGTTGGTAATCTAAACTGGAGTATTATGGACGCTCATATCTATGTTAATCAAATTGATGGAATAAAACTTCAGCTTGAAAGATTTAATCGTATGAAATCATGGGAAAAAATTATCCAAAAAGAAACTGATGAACAGTTACAAGCTAGATATGATGATTTAAAAAATAAAGAAGCAGAAATAACTGTTAAAATGAATAGTGCAATAAATCCAGATAAGTATAAAGAAGTACTTAGAAAAGTAAGTGAAGAAATAAAAATATTTGAACTTATGGTAACAAAAGAAAAAGCAATTTTAGAACTTGCAGATAAGAATGATTTTTTCAGTTTTAATAATAATGTGAATAATGATGAACAATATTTAAAGGAAAATATGACTGGTAATGAAGATATTAAAATTAAAAAATATTCTTCTGCACCATTTATAAAAATGCCAATCGCGCAGTAAGGAGAAAATATGGATAATTTAGTTTTAATTGCAGCAATAGGTAAAAATAATGAACTTGGAAAAGATAATAAACTTATATGGTATTTACCAAATGATTTAAAGTTTTTTAAAGAAAATACTATTGGTAGCCCAATTGTAATGGGATACAATACTTTTAAATCATTACCAAGATTGCTTCCTGGAAGAAAACATATAGTTCTTACTCATAGAGAAATAGAATTTCCAGAAGGCGTAGATGTATTTCACGAGAAAGAAGCTTTACTTCAGTCTTTAAATAATTATGATGGTGATGTGTTTGTAATAGGAGGGGCTTCTATTTATAAACAATTTATTGATGACGCTGATAAATTAATTTTAACGGAAGTTGATAAAGAAGAAAAAACAGCCGATGTATTTTTTCCAAAGTTTAATAAAGAAGATTATACGGTAGCTTTAATAAATGAAAATGAAGATAATGGTATTAAATATAAACACCTAGAATACAAGAGGAAAAAGTAATATGAGAGGTAAACTAATTGTAATAGAAGGAACAGATTGTTCTGGTAAAGAAACACAAACTAATATGCTTATGGATAAACTAAAAGTTGATGGTTATAAAGTAACTAACTTTAGTTTTCCAATGTATAATACTCCAACAGGTAAAATAGTTGGTGGTCCTTATTTAGGTAAGGAATATATTTGCGAAGGATGGTTTCCAGAAACAGCTCCAAACGTTGATCCTAAAGTATCATCATTATACTATGCTGCTGATCGTAAATATAACTGTCCTAAGATTGAAGAAGAACTAGCTAAAGGAAATAATGTAATACTTGATCGTTATACATTCTCTAATATGGCTCATCAAGGTGGAAAAATATTTGATGATGAAGAAAGAAATAATATGTATTCTTGGTTAGATAATTTGGAGTTTAAATTACTTAAACTTCCAAAACCAGACATATGCATATTTTTACATATGCCATATGAAGCAGCTGTTATTTTAAAATCAAATAGAAGTGAAGCTCCAGATCAAAACGAAGCTAATTCTGAACATTTAAAACATGCTGAAAAAGCCTATACAGAAGTAGCAAAAAAATATAAATTTAAAACAATTGAGTGTTCTAATAAGACTACAAGCGATATAGTTAGAGAAGACATTAAAACTAAAGATGATATAAGTATAGAAGTATACAACTATGTAAAACAAGCACTTAATAAATAAATAATTTAAAACAAAAAAGTATTAAACAAAAAGTAACAAAATGTTACTTTTTTTGTTATTAAATAAGATGTAGACATTTACTAATACACCATATTATGATAAAATAATTTCAGTAAAGGGTGATTTTATGGAACATTATGTACCAGACATTTATAAAAAAAGTATTTATGTAGTAGACTATAACAAATTAAAATCAAATGGTATAAAATGTTTACTGTTTGATTTGGATAATACACTAGTTCCTTATACGGAAAAAGTGCCTTCAAAGAAAGTAAAAGATTTATTTAAAAAACTTAATGATTTAGGCTTTAGAGTTTTAATATTTTCAAATAGTGGTAAAAAGAGATTAACACCATTTAAAGAACAATTAGGTATTGACTGTTGCTATAGATGTTGGAAACCTTCGCCTAAAAAGTTTTTACTTGTATTAAAAGAATATAAGTATAATCAAAGTGAAGTAGCTATTATTGGTGATCAATTACTTACTGACGTAGTAGGTGGTAATTCAGTAGGAATAACAACAATACTTGTTAATCCTATTTCAAAAAAAGATGCCGCTGTAACAAAATTTAATAGATTAAGAGAAAAACATTTAATTAGAAAATTAAGTAAATTAGATTTATTTTATAAAGGCAGATATTATGGATAAGAAGTGTGTTGGATGTGGAGCGATAATGCAATATAAAGATTCTTCTTTAGAAGGATATATTGCAGAAGATAAATATGAAAAAGCTTCTATTTGTGAAAGATGTTTTAGGATAAATAATTATGGTGATTATAAGAGTATTATAAAAGATAATAGTACTTTTATTAATATATTAAAAAGTATTAATAAAAAAGACTTAGTAGTACTTGTTATGGACTTATTTAATATGCCTGAAAACATAGATATTATTAAAGAAAATATTAGTAATCCAATTTTACTTGTTCTTACTAAAAGGGATATTTTACCTAAGGTAATATATGAAGAAAGATTACTTAGTTATGTCGATAAATATGATATCAATACTGTTGATAGGATTATAGTAAGTAGTAATAAAAATTATAATTTTGATGATTTAATATCTAAAATTAATAATTATAAGACTAGTAATAATGTTTATGTTATTGGTTTTACTAATGCAGGTAAAAGTACTTTAATTAACAAATTAATTTATAATTATTCAAATGAAAAACCAACTATTACAACTAGTATGCTTCCATCTACAACATTAAATAGTATTGAAATTAAGTTTAATGATGATATGACGTTTATAGACACTCCAGGACTTTTAAGTGAAGGAAGTATTGAGAATGTTATTGATGTTAAAACACTTAAAAATATAACTCCAAAACAAGAAATAAGACCTATTACATATCAAGTTAGAAGTAAACAATATGTATTAATAGATAAACTAGTTAAATTAGAACTTGCTAATAATAATATTACTATATTTATGGCTAATACTTTAAAAGTAGATAGATACTATAAAGATAAAGAAACTCCTAATCTAGTTACTAAGGAACTAATAGTAAACAAGAATGAGGACATTGTAATAAGTGGTTTAGGATTTATAAAAGTTACTAAAAAAGAACAAATAAAAGTAAGTGTACCAGAAAATATAAAGGTATATACTCGTGATTCTTTGGTATAAAAAAGTATTTAATAAAAATACTTTTTTTTTATCTTTAAAATTGGTATAATAAAAGTAGAATAGGAAGTGTAATGATGCTAGGAAACATAGTTGGTATAAACGATAATCAGGTGTTATTGAAATTAACTATTGATGTTAGTAAACTTCAAAATCTTATTAGTACACATGTTATTATGGAAGACCAAGAAAAACAGTGTATTGGTGAAATAACAGATATTAGAGATGGGATAGCTTATATTAATTTATTAGGTGAAATAAAAGATGAAAAGTTTGTTTTTGGTGTCATAAACAAACCTTCTTTTGGTGCTTTAGTAAAAATAGTAAGTAAAGAAAAAGTGCCTATTATTATAGGTGTTGATAATTATAGAGATAACTTGCATCTTAATTTAGGAACTAGTGCTGTATATAACGGTGTTACTATAGGAATGAATATTAATGATTTCTTTAGTAATCACTTTGCTATATTTGGTTCTACTGGATCAGGTAAATCTTGTTCAGTAGCAAGAATATTTCAAAATTTATTTGAAAAGAAGCAAGCTATACCATATAGAGCAAGTATTTTTATATTTGATGCTTATGGAGAATATCATAGGGCATTTTCAGAATTAAATACAAAAAATCCACAAATAAATTTTAAAAGTTATACAACAAACTTAAGTTTTCCTGATCAAGAAATACTTAAAATGCCACCTTGGTTACTTACAATAGATGATTATGCATTATTACTTGGTGCAGATAAAGCATCACAGTTACCAATAATTGAAAAAGCTTTAAAATTAGTTAGTGTATTTGGTAGGGATGAAGAATTAGTATTAAAACATAAGAATGATATTATATCTAGAGCACTTCTTGATATATTAAGTAGTGGTAGACCAGCCCCTCAAATAAGGGATCAATTGGTATCAGTATTAGCTTATTATAATACTAGAGAATTAAATCTAGAAACACCAATATTTCAGCCGGGTTATACAAGACCACTTAAACAATGTTTCTTTATAGACAATACAGGTAAAATTAGAGACATGGAAACAATAAGTGCTTTCTTTGAATCTTTTTTAACCGATAATCTAGAACTAACAATGCCAGATGGCTCATTTAAATATACATTAAAAGATTTAAGAGATGCATTTGATTTTGCTCTTATATCTGAAGGTATTTTAAAGAGTGATAAAGTTTATGATGAATCTAATGTTCTAAAAGTAAGACTTCATGGACTTGTTAATGGAGATTATGCTAAATATTTTGATTCGCCAGAATATATGACAAGAGAACAATATATAAAATCATTATTGACTGCTAATAATGGACGTAAAGCGCAAATAATTAATTTTAATATAAATTATGTTGATGATAGATTTGCTAAAAGTTTAACAAAAATATTTTCAAAACTTTTGTTTGATTATGCTAAAGGTATGAGTAAAAGGACTACTTTACCATTCCATATAGTCCTTGAAGAAGCACATAGGTATGTTCAAAATGATAACGATATCGCTTTACTTGGATATAATATATTTGAACGTATTACAAAAGAGGGACGTAAATATGGTATTATGTTAGGACTTATTTCACAAAGACCTAGTGAATTATCTGAAACGACTTTATCACAATGTAGTAATTTCTTAATATTTAAAATGCTTCATCCACGTGATATTGATTATATCAAAGATATAGTACCAAATATAACATTAGAAATTGTAAAACGTTTAAGGATTTTACAACCTGGCACATGTATTGCCTTTGGTAATGCTTTTAAAGTTCCAGTTATAGTGAAATTTGATATGCCAAATCCTGCACCAACAAGCGAAAGTTGTGATGTTAGCAAGATCTGGTTTGTAAGCAACAGTTAGTTGTCTTATATCATGAAAAGTGATATAATTGCTAAGAAACGAACCAGAGGTGGATTATGAGAATAAAGATTAAGGAATTAGTAGCAAATATGAAAAAGAACTTTTCTAAGCTTAGAGTATTTTGTAGTACATATGCTAGAACAAATATATTATTTGTTAGTTATGTAGTAGTTGCTCTATTTAATTCAACAGTTCTTAGATATTATACTACTGAGTCATTTTGGAATATAAAACCAGTTCTTGCTGATTTAGCAGTAGTAATACTAATTGGATCAGTAGGTTACTTTTTCAAGCCAAAGAATCAGTTTAAATATTTTTGTACTTGTTTAATTGTACTTACTGCTATATGTTTTATAAATAGTGTTTATTACAATAATTATTATTCATTTGTTTCTTTATCATTACTTGCAACATCAACGCAAGCAATGGGAGTTGCAAATGCTTTAACAAAAATATTAGAACTTAAAGATTTTATATTCTTTGTACCACTTATTATATTTTTTATAGTAAATGGTGTACTTAAAAGAAAAGGATATTTTGATTTTGTAAGTCAAATAGAAATAGGTAGAATAAGAGCTATGAATACTGCAATAGCAGGATTAGTAGTTCTAGGTTTCTTTGTTTCTATGCTTACAGGAACAGATCTTAGTAGATTAAAAAAACAATGGAATAGGGAATATGTTGTTATGCAATTTGGTATATATATATATCAAGGTAATGACGTAATTGCTTCATTAAAACCACAAATTAGTCCTTTATTTGGTGTAGATACTGCAACAAAAGAATTTGTAGATTATTATCAAAATAATACTAATCCAGATACAACAAATAAATATACTAATATTTACGATGGTAAGAATGTTTTAGTTATACATGCTGAAAGTATTCAAAAATGGCTTTTAAATACTACGATAAATGGAGTTGAAATTACTCCAACATTAAATAAACTATCTAAACAAGGAATGTATTTTAGTAATTTCTATTCACAAGAATCAGTAGGTACTAGTAGTGATACTGAGTTTACTTTTAATACATCTCTACTTCCTGCATCTTCAGGAACAGTATTTGTAAGCTACTGGGATAGAAATTATGCTTATACAACACAAAAATTATTAGAACAAAAAGGTTATTATACATTTAGTATGCATGGTAACAACTGCTCTATGTGGAATAGAAGTACTATGTATAAGAGTTTAGGATATGATGATTTTTATTGTTATACTGATGCATATAAGATTGATGATGTTATAGGTATTGGCCTATCAGACAAATCATTCTTTAAACAATCAGCAAATATTATAACTGATATAGATAAAGAACATGATAAATTCTATGGAACACTTATAATGCTTACTAATCATACACCTTGGGCTGATATAAGTAGTCATAGTGATTTTGATGTTACTATGCATTATACTGATCCTACTACAGGTGAAGAAAAAACTGCTCCTTATCTTGAAGGAACAACAATGGGTGATTATATTAAGTCTGCTAATTATGCTGATGCAGCATTAGGAGAACTTATCAATCAACTTGATACTGATGGTATATTAGATGATACTGTAATAGTAATATATGGTGATCATGATGCCAAACTTAAAAAATCAGAATATGTAACATATTATAATTATGATCCAGTTACTCAATCTATAAAAGATAAAGAAGCTGAAGATTATGTAGATGTTGATTATTATTCATATGAACTTAATAGATCAGTACCATTTATTATATGGACAAAAGATCAAAGTTATAATCTTGAGGTAACTCAGGTTATGGGAATGTATGATGCCCAACCAACATTAGGTAATATGTTTAACTTCTATAATCCATATGCTTTAGGTCATGATATATTTAGTACTACAGAAAATGTTGTTATTTATCCAAATGGAAACTGGTTAACTAATAAAATGTATTATAATAGTCAAAAAGATGAAGGTCTTGCTCTTACTCTTAGTGAACCAGTAAGTAGTGATTATATAACAAAATATAATCAAATAGCTGCTAGTGAAGTATCAGTGTCTGATAAAATAATAGTTTATGATTTATTTGAAAAGACAAAAGACTTAAATTTAGACATAAAAACACAATAAAACGCATAAAATTTTATAAAATTATTGCGTAAATAGTTATAATTTGATATAATTTATTTACGCAATGCGTGGGGCCGTAGCCAAGTGGTAAGGCACGGGACTGCAACTCCCTGATCGGTGGTTCAAATCCGCTCGGCCCCTCCAATTGCAGGTGTAGTACAATGGTTCGTATGCGGCCTTGCCAAGGCTGAGATGGGAGTTCGATTCTCCTCACTTGCTCCATAAGAAAAATAACTCACGATAATTCGTGAGTTTTTATTTTATATAAAAGTGAAAAAAATATGTAATACATATAAAATGTAAATTACTATACAAAAATTTAAAATAGCTTCTTATAAGTGATATAATAATATTATAATTAATAAATCTGGAGGTAAAAAATGAAAAAGTTTATTATTATATTATTTTATATAGCTTGTATTATTAGTCTATTAGTTGCGATACTGCATTTTTTTGTACCATATTCATTTGAATGGTATTCGTATATACCAGATGCTCCAACTGAAATATATCAATCAATTAACTATGTTAACTTTTGTTTTTCTTTCCTATTGGCTGGAATTAGTTTACTATTAATTATTGTAAGAAAACAGTTGTTTGCTAATTCAAAAGAATTAAGGTTATTTTATATATTTTTTGTTCTAATATGGTTATTCAGAATTGTAATTCAAATTATTTGGCCATGGCCATCAGGTTTACAATTATGGTTAGTAGTTGGTTTTTCTGTGGAGTTTATATTTACTTTGGTTCCTATGATTTATTTTTTAAAAAAAAGGGAAATTTAATATTATTAATAACTCACAATTATTTGTGAGTTTTATTATTCATTTGTTTATAAATAAACAAAAAAGTAATAGAGTTATATAACTCTATTACAGTGTTTGCATATGTACTTCTTCAACGTATTTTTTGATGACACTGTATTCACATTTTACTTCTTTTAAGCCATCAATTAAGTAAGAACATTTTTTATCATCTATTTTTAATATAGCAAAGAAGCTTTCCTCAGGTAACATTAATTCTTTTTTGAATTTTTCAAATATTTCATTTCTTAAAAATGTGCAACTATACATAATATCATCTCCTTTCATAAGCATAATATCATATTTTAATAGGCTACTCAAATGACAAAAAAGTATTATTCTATTAAGAATTATAACCAATTACTTTATTTTGTATATTAATATAAAATATTGGTAATATTAAAACTACAGATATCAAATTTTTGTATATATTTATTTTTTTTAATATGTTAAAATTATAAAGTAGGTGATAAAATGAGAATAGGTATTGATGTAGATGATACGATAACAAACTCGTATGATCTTATTTTAGATTTAATAGGTAAAGTATATAATAAAGATACTGATAAGTTAAAAGCAGATGGTGTTAATTATTCTAATATTATGAAAGACCATATTAATTTTCCTAATTATGATAAATTTATGAGAGATAATTTTGACAAAGTAATGCCTAATGTTACTTTAAAAGAAAATGCTAAAGAAATAATTAACAAACTTCATGATGAAGGACATAAAATAATTGTAATAACTGCAAGAGATGATGAAGAATATTCTAATCCTTATATGGCTACATATTTATATTTGGTAAAACATGATATTATGTTTGATAAAATCTATGTAAATATAAAAGATAAGGGGACTCTTTGTAAGAAAGAAAATATTGATATATTTATAGATGATAGTGTTACCAACTGTATATCAGCTATTAATAAGGAGATTAATACCTTCTTATTTGATAATACTTTTAATAGAAAAAATAATGATATTAAGAGAGTATATAATTGGAATGATGTATATAAAATAGTAAACGAAAACAAAAAAGAGTAATATTAAAATTACTCTTTTATTATGCTTGCAACGTTTTTACCATTCATAAAATGGTTATAAAATTCTGTACAATTTAAATGCTCTTTAGGTTCATCATATTCAAATATATTTAAAAAATTTTCATTATATTCATATTTGCCTTCTAACTCAGTTGCAATAAAAGCTTTTTTAACTTCTAATAATAAACTTTTTAAATCACTATATTCATGGATGCCTTTATATTTTTCAAAGGCATGTTCAAACCAATAATATTTATTGTTTTCTTCATAAACAAAAAATGTATGATTTGGCATTTGGTTGTTATTGATATATAAAATATCATAAGAATGGAATTTTAAATTAGTCTTACTAAAATAAAAACGCTCCAATTCAACTTGATCCCAACATACACCAATTTTAGATTTTATTAATTCTTCTGGAGTTTGTAGCATGTAGATTTGACTAAATAAAACTGGTTGCAATTTGATGTGTTTAGCACCATCTTGATCAACCCAGCCATATTCAATAGTATTTAACTTTTCATATATTTCTTCTGGAGTCATTATATTCTCTTATTGTACTCTAAATTATATAAAAAATTAACAAATAATCCAATACAAACACCAGTAGTAATTGCGATTAAACAAACTATAAAAGCACTATCAAAAGTAAAACTAAATAAAACCATAAGTCCTATTAAATAACCAAATATGCCACCTAATGCAATACCACGTTTAACTGACATCTTTCTTGTTTTAAACATCTAAAGACCTCCTTTATTATTTATCATATTAATTATAACATAATTATAAAAAAAGTGATATGTTAATTTATATCACTTTTTTCGCCTATAACATCAATACTGTATTTTATAAAAAGAATAGTAAAGATAGGATTTAATTTATTAATAAACTCTTTATAAGTACTTTTCATTTCTTCTATACGTAAATAATATTTATCTAAATTATTTTTATCTTTAATAATATTTTGACTTTTTTTCTTATAGCTTTTTAAATTCTTTTTAAAACTTTGCTCTTTTTTATCAATTTCTTTTTTTAATTTACTTTTACTATTTAATATTTTGAGTGTTGATTTATCTAATGTTGCGAATAAATGATTATAGGCATAAAATACAACATCTAAGTTAATAATTTCATTTTTATAAAGCATTTCATTTTCAAAATTAACTGTTTTTGTATAAGTTTTGTCATCATAGATGTAATTATTTACTTTACTAGTATATTCTTTAATATAGTCTATTAATTTGTTATCAACATTTGAATTTAATAGTTGTTTTGTAAAACACTCTAATTTTCTTAAGTTTATTACATAATTATATCTAATCATTAACATTTCATCATCATCGGTATATTTTTCGCTTTTATTTATTAATGTATTTAATTTGTTTTTCATAGTACAAAAACAAAAAGTTACTATGATTAGCGTTATTAATGCCAAAACAATAGTTAATATTATTAATTCATTCATACTGTTATACTCCTTTAGCAGACAAATACCATTATATCAAAAAAACTTAGTAATGGCACAAAAATCTTTAAATATAATATAAAATTCACATATAGTATGTGTTAATACTTAATAAAAAAACTAGATACATATCTAGCTGTTTTAATATCCAATCTTTGTAATTAGATTTGCTACTTCTATTTTATAACTTCCATCAATATTTAAATAAAGAAGAGTATTATTTCTTCTACTTATATACATGTATTTATCTTCAGTAGTTAATGCGTATTCAGATATTTTTTCATTAGAGGTACTAACTTCTTCTGATGTTTCAGTTTTAATTTTTTCAAAAGTATTTTTATTTAAATTAAAAGCATTTTTTGCTGAATCTTCATCAGAAAAAACAATAAATTCTATTTGATAATTTGTTTTTTCATTATAAGCGATGGTTGCACTTTTAACATAATCTTCTCCAAATTGGTCAGTAACATCATATATTTTTAAACCTTTATCTTCCATTATACTAGTAAATTTAAGATTACTTATTGCTTTGCCTGTATTATTTATGAATACTAAATAGAAAGTAATCCCTATAATTAAAGTTGCCATACCAGTACATGTCATCATAAATTTATCATTTTTTAATATATCTTTAAAACTAAATTTGAAAATTCCTTTTTTGTTCTTTTTTTTGCTCATATCAACACCAACTATCTATTATATATTTATTATACATTTAAAATCCAAAAAAATATAGATATAAAATAGAAAAAGATGTTATAATAAATGAAATTATATATATGGAGGAAATTATGAATAAAAGAGAAGATTATTTAAGCTGGGATGAGTATTTTATGGCTATTGCAAAACTTACAGCTATGCGTAGCAAAGATCCTTCTACTCAGGTAGGAGCTTGTATAGTAGGTGATGATAATAGAATATTATCAGTAGGATATAATGGTACACCTAATGGTTTTAATGACGATGATTTTCCTTGGGATAGAGAAGGTGAACCTTTAGAGACAAAGTATTTATATGTTTGCCATGCAGAAAGAAATGCTATTTTAAATTTTAGAGGTAGTAGAAGAGAACTTGAGAATGCTAGAATATATGTAGCTTTATTTCCATGTAATGAATGCGCTAAAGAAATAATACAATCTGGAATTAAAGAAGTTGTTTACATAAGTGATAAATATGCTGATACTGATGAAGTAAAAGCTGCTAAGCGTATGTTTAATGAATGTGGAGTTTCATATAATAAAATCAAACCAGAATATCAAGAGGTTTTAACACTAGACTTAACTAATTAATAAAGTTCTTTATTTTAAGAACTTTTTTTGTTATAATTATTGAAGATAGGTAGTGTTAATATGAATACTAAAGGATTTACACTAGTAGAACTAATTGCCGTAGTTATTATAATAGGAGTACTACTATTAATAATTATTCCTAATGTTGCAAACACATTAAAAAAATCGGAAATAAAAACTTTTACAGCTAGTGCCAAAGGTGTGCTTAGGGCTGCTACTGATTATTATGCATCAGATGGGGTTATTGTAACTGAAAGTGAGTGTATAGATGCAACAGCTGGTATTATCAAATTTGATAAAGATTATCAAATAACAGGTGGTGAAATTTGTTATATAGATAATGAAGCATATTTAGATACAATAACAAATGGTAAGTATTGCGCAACAGGTAATAATGATAATTTGAAAGTTGAAATATGTAAATAATTTATTTAAGTAATATATAGTTATATTGAATTGAATGTATGGAGATGAATTTTATGTTTATTAATAAAAAGCTTAGTGATTTATTAAATAAAAAAAGTGGTTTTACTTTGGTTGAATTAATAGCAGTTATTATTATAATAGGGGTACTATTATTAATAATTATTCCAAATGTTTCTGGTGTTCTTAAACGTGCAGAACAAAAAACATTTGCAGCTAGTGCAAAAGGTATTTTAAGAACATCCAATGATTACTTTGCTGATGGTGAATTTACTGTTGCTGAAGGTGAGTGTGTAAATGCTAATTCAGGAACAATAAAATTTGATAAAGATTATCAAATAACTGGTGGTCAAATTTGTTATATAGATGGAACATCTTACTTAAAAAGAGTTACAAATGGTAAATATTGTGCGACAGGTAGTACAGACAATTTAGCAGTAAAACTATGTGATGAAAGTGTTACATTAACATTTAAAGTAGTGGATGCTTTTAATGATTATTTTGGTTATGTTGAAGGCAATGATAATAATATTTTTGTTGCTAACAGTAATGATTTTGCATTTGTTAATGGTTATGGTAGTGGAGACGTTGCAGATCTTGTTATTGAAGCTGATGCTGGTGATAATATGGGAACATATATAGATAGATATAAAAATACTGATTATGTAGAATATTATTATAATGGCACTTATCATGATGAAAGCATGACATATTATAATCTTTGGGATATAGAGGATACATCAATGAGTAGCTGTTTTGCAATGGTACCTGCTGTATGGGATAAACCTTTTGATTCAAGTACTATAATAGATACTGATACTACATATACAGTATTAGTTTTAGGTTCAGCTTATACTTGTGAAGGAACATAATTTTATATATGTTTAATAAAAAAAATTAAAATCTACTTTTTAGTAGGTTTTTTCTTTTATCAAACAAATGTTCATGATATAATTATATTGGGTGATGATATGGAAAGAATTATATTTCATATAGATGTTAATAATGCTTTTTTATCATGGAGTGCAGTAGATTTACTTAGGAATGGTTCAAAGGTTGATATTAGAGAAACTTATGCAGTTATAGGTGGCGATGAAAAAACTAGAAATGGTATAGTACTTGCTAAAAGCATGCCAGCCAAGAAAGTAGGAATTGTAACCGCAGAGACTTTATATAGTGCTAAAAAGAAGTGCAAGTTCTTACATGTATATCCTCCAAATTTTACTGTTTATCAAGAAATGAGTAATAAGTTATTCAAATTATTAAGTGAATATTCACCAGACATTGAAGTAGCTTCAATTGATGAATGTTATTTAGATTATGGTAAAGTAAAAGGCTTATATGGTGATCAAGAGCAGTTTGCATACAAACTAAAAGATCGTATAAAAAATGAATTAGGTTTTACTGTTAATATTGGTATAGCTAACAATAAATTATGCGCTAAAATGGCAAGTGATTTTTCTAAACCAGATAAAGTTCACACTTTATATTCTTATCAGGTAAAGGAAAAAATGTGGCCACTTCCAGTAGGAGAATTATTTGGAATAGGAAAACAAACAGTTCCCAAATTACAAGCAATAGGAATAGAGAAAATAGCGGATTTAGCTAATTATGATTTATTAAGATTATCTAGATATTTTAAAAATCAAGCACCAAGAATGGTTGATATTGCAAATGGAATAGATAACAGTGTAGTTGATTCTAGTACTTATATTCCAAAAGGAATAGGTCATGAATTTACGCTTGTTACAGATGTGACAAATAAAGAAGAGTTATATAAAGAATTATTTTTACTTTCAGAAATGGTTGGTAAAAGGCTTAGAAAACAAAAACAATATGCTAATGTAATATGTGTTATTTTAAAAGATAACTTTTTTAAGAGAAAAAGTCATCAAAGAAAATTAAAGAATGCTACTAACATAACTAGTGAAATATATAGTATTTCAAAAGAAATTCTTGATAGTTTTTATGAGGGACAAGCAGTTAGATTAATAGGAATAAGACTAGATGACTTAACGGATTCTTCTCCTTATCAAACATCTTTATTTGATAATATAGAAAAAAGAGATAAAGAAGAAAAAATTGATAAAGTTATAGATGAAATAAATAAGAAAATAGGAAAAAATGCTATAAAAAAAGCTAGTCTTATTCAAAATGATATTAGAAGAAAAGATTTATCATAATACTTACAGTTATCAAAAATAAATGATATAATAATATTAGGTGGTACTAAATGAAAGATAAAAGGGATTTTATTAATAATATTAAAAGTTTTTTTTCACGTAAGAATGTTTTAATTATTAAATTAAGCATAATGGCAATTATATTGCTATTTATAATATTTGGATTTATTTTTAATAAAATGAATTTATTTGCAAAAGTAGATCTTAAGGAATCTTTAAAAGAAATGGCAACTGATTTCTATGAAAATTTCTATTATAATCAGGTCGGACAACTGGAAAATGATGAAGTTGATAAGACAAAATTTTTAGAAGAATTTAAATCTGTAGGTATTAAGATAAGTTTAAAAAATTTAGAAGAATATGATGATGGTAAATATGTAGAAGAAATAGCAAAATTTGTTAATTCAAAAACAAAAAAACCTTGTAACAAATATAATACTAGAGCAACTATTTATCCAAAAGAACCATATGGTAAAACAGATTATGAAATAGAAATAAATTTAGAGTGTGAAGCTGGGACTAATAATAGTAAATAAAAAAAGATTATTTTTTGAAAAATAATCTTTTTTGATGTATTAAACTATTTAGTTTATCTAAGGCAAGTAAATATTCATTTTCAGTAAATCCTTTTTCAAAACTTGTTTTAATATACCTATCATTAAATTCTTTTGAATCACAGCCATCGTCTAGAATAATAAATGGATGATCTAGTGGATAATTATTTTCTATAAGCCATTGTCTTACTTCATCACCAATACCAGTATTTAAAATAGGTACATCGCCTAAAACGTTTATTTGTAAATCTAAACCAGAATTTATCAAAACTTTTTTGGTTGTAAAATCATTATTTTTGCTTGTGTGTTTACGCCAAGAACTAGTAACTACTATATCAGATTTTGTCTTTAAGCATAATTTATTTAACAAATTAATAGCTTCTATATTATTTACTTTCATATCTTCTTCATGATAAAAACCACCACGAAGTTTACCATCTTGATAATAATAGAATCTAGTATTTATAACACCATCAAAATCTAAGAAAACAATTGGATTTGTTTGCATAATAATCACCTAGTGCTATTATAAAGCAAGAAGTAAATAAATTCAATATAATGTTCTTAAACCATCTTTTTATGGTACAATTATATAGTAAATGGAGGATGCTATGAATACAGATATTATAAAAGAAATTAGTAATGATTTAAAAATTAAAGCTAGCCAGGTAGAGGCAGTATTAAAACTTTTAGAAGATGGTAATACTATACCATTTATCGCTAGATATAGAAAAGAAGCCACCGGGGCTTTAGATGAAGAACAAATAAGAAGTATTAATGAGGTATATGAGTATCAAGTTAATTTATTAAAGAGAAAAGAAGATGTTATTAGACTTATTGATGAAAAAGGGTTAATGACTGATGAATTAAAACAAAAAATAATGAATTCTGTTAAACTTGTTGAAGTTGAGGATTTATATAGACCATATAAAGAAAAGAAAAAGACTAAAGCAACAGAAGCTATTAAAAATGGTCTTGAACCACTTGCTAATTTGATTTTAGGATTCCCAACTATTGGAAATATTGATTCTTTAGTAAGTAAGTTTATCAATGAAGAAGTGAAAACTAAAGAGGATGCTATTTTAGGAGCTGGATATATAATTGCGGAAAATATAAGTGATAATGCAGCTTATCGTAAATGGATAAGAAGTTATACTTATAGAAATGGTATGATTGTATGTAAAGTTAAAAAAGATGCAATAGATGAAAAGAAGACATATGAAATGTATTATGATTATACTGAAAAAGTTAATGAAATTAAGAGTCATAGAATTCTTGCAGTAAATAGAGCAGAAAATGAAAAAGTTATTACAGTAAATATCAAACTAAATGTTGAAGAAGTACTTAGCTATTTAGAAAGTAAAATAATAATACATGAAAATAGTTTTGTTACTGATATAGTAAAAGATGCAATTAATGATTCATATAAGAGACTAATAAGTCCTTCTATTGAAAGAGAAATTAGAAGCGATTTAACAGAAAAGGCTGAAGAAGCTGCTATTGATAATTTTAGTCAGAACTTAGAAAGTTTATTATTACAACCACCTATGAAGGACAAAATAGTACTTGGATTTGATCCTGCTTTTAGAACAGGCTGTAAACTCGCTGTTATTGATTATACTGGTAAAAGAATTAAGGTAGAGAAAATCTATCCGCACGAACCAGTTAATAAATATGACGAAGCTAAAAAGATAACTATAGATTTAATTAATAAATATAATGTAGATATTATTGCTATTGGTAATGGTACAGCTTCAAGAGAAAGTGAAGCTTTTATAGTTAATGTTATAAAGGAATTAACTAGAAAAGTAGAGTATATTATAGTTAGTGAAGCAGGTGCCTCAGTTTATAGTGCTAGTAAACTTGCTATTGAAGAATTTCCTGATTTACATGTTGAAGAAAGAAGCGCTATTAGTATTGGTAGAAGACTTCAAGATCCACTTGCAGAATTAGTTAAGATAGATCCAGAAAGTATAGGGGTAGGATTATATCAACACGATGTATCTAATAAAAAGTTATCTGAAAGTTTAGACTTTGTGGTATCTAAGGCAGTTAATAGCGTAGGTGTTAACATTAATACAGCTTCTTCTTCACTTCTTAAATATGTATCTGGTATTACAAAAAAGAATATTGATAAAATAATAGAATATAGAGATTCAAAAGGAAAAATTAAGTCAAGAGAAGAAATTAAGAAAATGAAGCTCATGAGTGATAAGGTTTATGAACAAGCCATCGGTTTCTTAAGAGTAATTGATGGAGATAATATTTTAGATGTAACTGGAATTCATCCAGAAAGTTATAAAATAACTAAGAAGCTTTTAGAAGAATTAGAAATGTCTACAAATGATATTGGTTCTAAGAATTTAATTGATAAATTAAATACTGTAAATACTGAAGAAATGGCTAAAAAATTAGCAACAGATGTGTATACTCTAGAAGATATAATTAAGTCTTTACAAAAGCCTAATAGAGATCCACGTGATGAAATGCCAAAACCTTTATTAAAAAGTGATATACTTCATATTGAAGATTTAAGAAATGGTATGAAATTACAAGGAACAGTAAGAAATGTTGTAGACTTTGGGGCTTTTATAGATATTGGTCTTCATAATGATGGACTAGCTCATATATCAAAACTTACAAACAGATATATTAAACACCCAAGTGATGTATTAAGTGTTGGTGATATAGTTGATTGTTATGTAATTGACATAAATATTGAAAAAGAGAAAGTTGCTTTATCATTAATGGATCCAAATAAGAATAATATATAGTTATGGGAGAGAATAAATGTTAGAATTAAAAGGTATAAATAAAAGTTATAAAACTGGTGATTTCGTTCAACATGCCTTAAAAGATGTTGACTTAAAATTTAGAGAAAACGAGTTTGTAGCCATTTTAGGACCATCTGGTAGTGGTAAAACAACTTTACTAAACATCATTGGTGGTTTAGATAAATATGATTCAGGAGATTTAATAATTAATAATAAATCTACTAAGAAGTTTAAGAAAAAAGATTGGGATGCTTATCGTAATAATTGCATTGGCTTTATTTTTCAAAGTTACAATTTAATTACACATATTAGTGTTTTAGATAATGTTGAAATGGGTATGACTTTAAGTGGTATTAGTAAGCGTAAAAGAAAAGCTAAAGCTTTAGAACTTTTAAACAAAGTTGGTTTAAAAGATCATGCTCATAAAAGACCAAATCAATTATCTGGTGGACAAATGCAGAGAGTCGCTATTGCAAGAGCACTAGCTAATAATCCAAGTGTTATTTTAGCAGATGAACCAACAGGAGCACTTGATTCAAAAACAAGTATTCAAATAATGGAACTTATAAAAGAAATATCTAAAGATAAGTTAGTTATTATGGTTACTCATAATCCTGATCTTGCTGAAGAGTATGCTAACCGTGTAGTTGAGTTTAAAGATGGTCAGTTAACAAGTGATTCTAATCCAATTAAGGATACTGAGAAAAATGACTTTCAGTTTAAGATTAAAAAAACTAAAATGAGTTTTTTAACAGCACTTAACTTATCATTTAATAATATTAAGACTAAGAAGGGTAGAACTATTCTTACTTCTTTTGCATCATCAATTGGTATAATTGGTATTGCATTAATTTTAGCATTATCAAATGGTTTTCAACTTCAAATAGATAAGTTTGAAAAAGATACTTTAGCGCAAATGCCTATTGTCATTATGCCACAAGTAACTGTAACTGATGAAGAAACACAAAAAGAAATTATGAATGAGCATTCTACTGATGAAGATTCATATAGTGATAAAAAAACATTATCTGCTTTAATTTCTTATGATAGTATTACTCATAAGAATAAAATTAATATGGATTTTATGAATTATTTAGAAGATGTTGATAGCTCTTTAATTGGAGGTTTAAGCTATAGTAGAAGTACTAATTTAAACCTACTTATGAAAGATGCTGATAATAAAATAACAGAGGTGGAATCAAGTTTATTATTTCCACTTCCTGAATCAGTTAGTGGTGAAGAAGATGCTGTAATAACTGATAATTTCGAAGTTATATATGGAAAAATGAGTAAAGAATATAATGAATTAGTTTTATTAGTTAATGCTAATAATAAACTAGATGTCACTACTTTAGAAACTCTTGGTTATGACAAAGATGCAGAAGTTTCTTTCGATGATATTTTAGGTAAAGAAATTAAAGTAGTATTAAATGATGACTATTATACTGAGAATAATGGTATGTTTAGTATCGTTGGTGACTTTGATAAAGCTTATAATAGTAAAAACAGTATAACTTTAAAAATAACAGGAATTATAAGAGGAAAAGAAGGAAATAAATTTGCTCAATATAGTGGAACAGGTCTTTGTTATAAAGAAGCATTAATGGATAAAGTTATGAGTGCTAACACTAATTCAAGTATTGTTACTACTCAAATGAATGCTTCATATAATGTTCTTACAGGAGTTAAAATGGATTTAACTACTGAAGAAGGAACAGCAATGAAAGAACAAACTCTTTCATATCTTGGAGCAGTTAGTGCACCTTCATATATTCAAATATATCCAAAAGACTTTGACTCTAAAACAGATTTATTAGATTATTTGGATAATTATAATGAAGATAAAAGTGAAGAGAGTAAAATTATATATACAGATTATGCGGATACGATTACTTCATTAGCCGGTAATATAATGGATGCAATAACAATCGTTCTTATATCATTCTCAGCTATAAGCTTAATTGTATCATCAATTATGATAGGTATAATTATGTATATTAGCGTTCTTGAAAGAACAAAAGAAATTGGTATATTAAAAGCATTAGGTGCTAGAAATAAAGATATTACTAGAGTATTTAATGCTGAAACATTTATAATAGGTCTTTTCTCAGGATTATTAGGTTTAGGAGTAGCTCAATTACTTTGTATTCCAGCTAATATCATAATAGAGAAATTAACTGATTTAGAAAATGTGGCTCAGCTTAATATAATACATGCACTTTTACTTTTATTAGTAAGTATAACTTTAACTTTAATTGGTGGATTTATACCAGCTAAAATAGCTAGTAAAAAAGATCCAGTTGAAGCTTTAAGAACAGAATAAAGAAAACAAATGTAAAGAAACAAACATTTGTTTTCTTTTTAATATATTTTTGTTATAATTAAGTTAGGTGATATGATATGACAATAAATGAAGCAAAAGATTTTTATAAAACAGACACTAGACAGTATGATTTTAATTGTCGTGAGAACTTTAAACCCTGGTTTAAGAAAACTTTTAAAGATGGTAAAAATAGTTATCTAGATATTGATGGATTAAATAAACTTGTAAATAAAATAGTCTCATGGTATGAGTTTAAATTTCCTAATATAGAACTAGATAAGCCAGGCTGCGTAGATACTAGATTTGAAAATACTCCAGATATATCAGCTTATATGGATAATGAACAATTTAGGTATAGGCTTACACATGATGAGCGAGAAACTATGGATTGTAATTATCGTACTGGTAGTGGATATTTAGGACATGATGGAAAATGGTATGCTGGTATTAAATTATCAAAAAATGGTGTAGAGATATGGGATATAGCTATATCTATGGATGGAAAACTTGCTTCTAGTACTAGAAAAAAATATCATATTCCAGTTGAAACTATTGAACAGTTTTATGAAGCATTAAAATTTAGTGATGAATTTGATTTAGAACATACGAAAGCATGCATAGACCTTCATAAAAGTGATACCATGCTTAGAAATTTTATTATAGATGCTGTAAGAAATGGTTTGCTTTATTCAAGTAATACAATACCAGAATACGGAAAATTTAGATTAGATCAATTTACCAAAGATATGTTTGATCTTTATCCGGATATATATTTAGACGCTAAGTGTAATAATGAACTAATTGTTCCAGAGATTATAGAAGATAAAGTAGAACAAAGAGGTTTTATGAAAAGATTAATAGGGAGGGGAAAAAATGAAGAAAGTAGTAATATCAGGAAGTACTAAGTTACTTACAGAAGTAGCTTACTGGAGAAATTTATTTGAAGAAAAAGGTTATGAAGTAATAAACTATCCTCATATAAATGAAGATACTGATTACCAAGAACAATATAAAAAATTTTATGCAGACATTGAAAGATGTGATATATTCTTCCTTATGAATGAACGAAAAGGTAATATTGAAGGATATATTGGTGCTTCAGTATTTGGTGAACTTACATATGCTGTTATGAATAATGTTGTTCATAACAAGAATATAAAGATACTTATGCTTGATATGCCTTCTATAGCCCTTTTCTGCCATGAAGAGATAGTCAGATGGATAGATTTAGGTTGGATACATTTTTATCGTCAGGAGGAATTATAATATGAATATTAGAAAACAAATAGAAAATTATACTCCGACAAATGAACAAGAAGAAAATGATAAAAAAATAATACTAACTAGAATATTAAATATGGAAGATGATACTCTAACTAGGGAAAATGAGATAGCACATTTTACTTGTTCATCTTGGATAACAAATAAAGAAAGAAATAAAGTTCTTATGATTTATCATAACATATATGATTCTTGGGCTTGGACTGGTGGACATGCTGATGGTGATGATGACTTTTTACATGTTGCGTTAAAAGAAGCCAGTGAAGAAACAAGTTTGACAAACATTAAACCAATTTCTGATGAAATAGCTTCTCTTGAAATAGTAACTGTTAATCCTCATATAAAAAGAGGAAAATTTGTATCAGCACATCTTCATGTCAATGTAACATTTTTACTAGAAGCAGATGAAAAAGAAGTACTTCATATTAAAGAAGATGAAAATAGTAATATAGGCTGGTTTACTTTAGAAGAAGCGATAGAAGCTTCCACTGAGCCACACATGAGAATAGTTTATAAAAAACTAAATGAGAAATTAAAAAAGTATTCAAATTAATGAATACTTTTTTATGATATAATTATAATAGGTGATTGTATGGCATATATAGAAATACTATTAATATTATCAATACTACCAGTTATATTAATGGGATACATAATATATAAAAATGATAAAGTGGAAAAGGAACCTCCAGGACTATTAAGTAAACTTTTTTTTAGTGGAATCGGAGCTGTTGCAATAACACTTATAATAACAGTGTTAATAGATTTAATTTTTCCGGTTTTTGTAAACTCAGAATCATTAAATTTAATTATGCTAATACCATATTGCTTTATATTAGTAGGACTGGTTGAAGAAGGAAGTAAATGGATAATACTTAAAGGTTTGACTTGGAAAAATAAAGAGTTTAATTATATATATGACGCAATTGTATATGCGGTTTTTGTTTCACTTGGGTTTGCAGCTTTAGAGAATATAATTTATGTATTAAATGGTGGTATAACAACTGCAATTAGTAGAACCATATTTTCAATACCAGGACATACTTTCTTCGGAGTATTTATGGGATATTATTATGGGTTAGCTAAACAAGCAAAAATAAATGGCAACATAAAACTTGAAAAAAGAAATTTATATTTGAGTATAATTGTGCCAACACTGCTTCATGGGATATTTGATTATTGTTTACTTTCAAAAGAATTACTATTAATATTTGTTTATTTGATTTTTGTAATATTTTTATATATAAAAGCATTTAAAAGAATAAGACAACTTGGTAATATTAGATTAAATTTTCTTAGGCAGGATTTAACTAAAAAGCACTATTGTCCTAATTGCGGTACTGAAATAGTAAGTAATTATTGTTACAATTGTGGTCATAAAAAGGAAATTTAATAATTATAAAAAATATGATATAATATTACTTACGGAGTATAGAAAGAGAGATTAATATGGGCGGATATTATGAATTAATATATGGTGATATTTTTACTTGGGGACTTGCAATAGTAGGTTTTATTATTGTTATATGGGCTCAAGTAAAAGTTAATGGAACATATGGTAAATATAAAAAAGTTAAATTAAGTAAAGATATTAATGGTAGAGAAGCAGCAAGATTAATTCTAGAAAAAAATAATCTAGATATATATGTAGTTGAAACACCGGGAGAACTTACTGATCATTATGATCCTTCAAGAAGAGTAATTAAACTATCTCCATCAATATTTAGAGAGAGCACTGTAGCTGCAGTTGCAGTGGCAGCGCATGAATGTGGTCATGCCATTCAAGATAAAGATGGATATACATTTATGCGTATTAGAACTGCTCTAGTACCAGTAGTTAATTTTATAAGTTATGCTGGTTATATTGCTATGTTTATATCTATTTTTGCAGGAGCTATGCAATATTTTATGATAGGTATCCTTATAGTAGCAGCGACTTTACTATTCCAGTTTATAACACTTCCAGTAGAGTTAGACGCATCAAGAAGGGCATTACTACAACTAGAAGAATTAAAAATTGTTACAAAGGATGAACTTCCACAAGCTAAGGAAGTACTTAGTGCAGCTGCTATGACTTATATAGCAAGCGTACTTGCATCATTATTACAATTAATTAGACTAGTACTTTTATTTAATAGAGATAGAGATTAAGAACTGTTATTACAGTTCTTTTTATGTTAAAATGTTTTTAGAGGTGGATATATGCTAGATGAGGATTTAAAAGAAATCGATAAAGAAATATTAGAGTGTAATAAATGCCAAGATTTAGTAGAAAAATTTACTAATAATACTAGCATATCGTTTGGGAAAAGTACTGATATTGTAATACTTGGTGAAGCCCCTGCTAATAATGGGTGGCGTAAAAGCGGAAAAGCTTGGTATGACACAGAAGGTAAACTATTGCCATCTGGTAAAGTACTTCAAAGATTACTAGCTATTAGAGACTTAACTATTGAAGATACAACATTTTTAGAAGCAATAAAATGCTATCCGCTTAATCGTGATAATTTAAAAAAATGCAATTTAAATTGCAAAGATTATCTATATAGACAGTTAGTAATACTAAAGCCTAAATTAATCCTTTCTTTAGGAGATAGTGCTACCAAATGTATATTAGATATAAAATATAATAAATTTAAGGAAGTAGTGGGAAAAAAATTCAACTTAAATTTAGGTGATATAAGCACTGTAGTAATACCTATATATCATCCATCACCCGTCAATCCTAACAGTTTTAAAGGTAATGAAAAAATCTTCCAACTATGCAAAAAAGAGAGCATTAAATATTGAATAATGTTTTCTTTTTTTGTATAATATAGTTAGTATAATATAGGAGGGTATCATGACAAAAAATGAAACAGATTCTTTTAAAGCAGAAATAATTGAATATGTAAAACAAATATACTCTCTAATTTTAGAAGATTACGAAGATGTATTATCAGATGAAAGTAAAGATATTATTAAAAACTTTAACTATGAAGATGACATTGTGATAGATGAGGGTGGAAAGTTTTCAAAAGGCCCTGGTAGATGGGAAAATAAAACTAAAAAACTTCATTTATCACCTGAATTATTTAATAAAACTACTTATAAGAAAGGAATGGAAGTAGAGGTAAATCATATTCCTATTGATGATATTATAAGTAAATTAAAAAATAGTTCTAGAGAAACTTTTTCTGGTGAAGAACTAGCTAACTTAGTTCGTCAAAAGAATTTAACGTATCTTGATGTTACAAAAGGTGTTGTAATTCATGAAATATTTCATTCTGTAATTCACATGAAATCTGATGAAGAAATATTTTCAATAAATTATGATGGAAAGTTATATGATTGTCGTGGTGTAAAGGGTGAACTTCTAGATGAAGGTTTGGTTGAGTACTATGCTAGAAAGTTTGCTGATCGTCATAATCTATTTATTTTTCCAAGTATTCCATATCAAAGTAATGTTGATTATGCTAAATTAGTTGAAAAGAAGATAGGAAAAAATACAAATAAATTAGTATTTAATGGAAATTATAAAACAGTACTTAATTATATACATGAACCAAACTTTTTAGAAAGTTATCATATTTTAGAAAATGATTGGTTACAAACAAGAATAATAGACCGCTTGGAAATTGCAAAATTAAGAAATGATTTTTATGATTTTGGTGAAGTAGAAGAATTAGAAATTGCATAAAGGAGTTATTAACTCTTTTTTTATGTTATAATATTTATAGGAAAAAGTAGGTGTTATATGAAAAATATTGTTTATAAAATGGCGGAAGATTTTGATATAAAGAAAAATTATAAATTATTTCGTTTATTTCAAAAAGTAGTTAATCCTACTATAAATAAAAAAAAGAAATATCAAGATATTAAAATTATGTTAGAAGATAGGAAAGTTCCTATTAGAGTATTTAACCCATTTACAGATGAAGAACCCCATAAAATAATTATTTTTATTCATGGTGGTGGCTGGGTAGCTGGTAGTGTAGATACATATACTAATATATGTTATGTTATGGCTAGGAGAACTAAAAGAATTGTTATTGCTATCGAATATAGGTTAGCACCAGAAAACCCTTTTCCAGCAGGTTTTAATGACTGTTATGATGTAATTGATTTAATATATAAAAATAGAATAGCTATGAATATAAAAACAGAGGATATTACTATAATAGGTGATTCAGCAGGTGGAAATTTAGCAGCTGCGGTATGTCAAAGAGCTTTAAATGAAAAATCATTTAAAGTGGCTAAACAAATCCTTTTATATCCATCGTTACAAACTGATTATAGTGAGAATACAAAATATAAATCAGTTATTGAAAAAGGTAGTGATTACATAATAACAAGAGTTCAGTTATGTGATTTTATTAATCATTATGTAATTAACCCTAATGATTTAAAAAATCCTTATATAGCGCCACTTGAATCAAACCATTTATTAGGCTTACCAAAAACACTTATTATATTGGCAGAAAATGACCCACTTCGTGATGAAGGAATAGCATATTATAAAAAATTACGATTACATTTCGTAAAAAGTAAACATTATATATTTATAGGGGCAACTCACGGTTTTTTAACCAACATATTAGATAAAAAGTATACTAATTTAGCATACGATAAAATTAATGAATTTTTAGGAGATGAACATGAGTAAGAAAGCGAAAAAGTGGTATAGATTAGATAATGCTGCAAAAATTTTCCCACCAACTACTGATAAATATGATACAAAAACATTTAGATTCTCTGTATCACTTAAAGAAAATGTAGATGGTGATGTGCTTCAAAAAGCTTTAGATAGTACATTAGTTAATTTCCCAATATTTTTGTCTACTCTTAAAAGAGGTTTTTTTTGGTATTATTTAGAAGAAACTGATATTAAACCAAAAGTAACTAAAGAAGATACTTTACCATGTGACTATATGGATTATGGTATCTTATTCAGAGTGTCTTATTTTAAAAAAAGAATAAACTTAGAGGTGAGTCACGCATTAACTGATGGGACTGGAACTGAAATTTTTCTTAAGAGTTTAACAGCGAGTTATTTAGAAAAAAAGCATAATTTAAAAGATATTGAAGTTATGGATACTAGTAGTACCAATGAAAAAAGTGATGACAGTTTTCATAAGTATTATAAAAGAAGTAAAAGAACAATTTATGAGATGAAAAAGGAAGCTCATCATATAAAAGGAAGAATATATCCAGAAGATCATATTAAAATTATTGAAGGCCTAATGCCTATTAAAGATGTTCTAGCTTTATCAAAAAAATATAATACAACTTTAACAATATATTTAACTAGTCTTCTTATTGAAAGTATAGGACTTAATATGTCTATAAAAGAAAGAAAAAATCCTATATATATTACTGTCCCTGTTAATCTAAGAAAATATTTTCCATCTGATACAGTAAGAAACTTTTTTAATACTATATCAATTGTATATAAAATAAACGAAGAGATTAACTTTGATGATATAATTCAGGAAGTGGATAAACAATTTAAAAAGAATTTAACTAAAGAAGTTTTAGATGAAAAAATGAATTCACTAGCAGCTTTAGAAAATATATTTATTATTAGATTAGTGCCAATTATTATAAAAGATTTTGTGTTAAAGTATTCTTATAAAATTAGTAGAAAGTATCATACAATGACTTTATCAAATATTGGTATTATAACTATGCCTAAAGAGTTTGATAAATATATTGATTATTTTGATGTATTTACTAGTACTGATGGAGTGCAAGCTTGCATGTGTACTTACGGTGATAATTTAACTGTTTCATTCACATCACATTTTGTTAGTGCTGAAATAGAAAAGAATTTCTTTAGAAAGTTAAGCTCTGATAATATAGATATTCAAATAAATACAAATATAGTGGAGGAAGATGAAGAAGATGAAGAGATGTTATAAATGTAATGTTAATGTTAATTCTAGTCTAAATAAATGTCCACTTTGTCAAAATGAGATAGAATCAGGTAAGGCAGAAAATAGTGTTTTTCCGTTAATACCAACTATTTATAAAAGCCATGGACTACTATATAAAATACTATCTTTTATATCAATATTTGGCGCAATAGTTTGTTTAGCTATAAATAGTATGGTTAGCAAAGAAATAAGTTGGTTTTGGTTTGTAGTAGCTGGAATATTATGCTTCTGGATTACTTTGATAACAGCAGTAAGAAGAAGAAATCATTTTATGAAATTACTATTTACTGAATTTAATTTTATTATTATTGTAACAGTATTATGGGATTATTTTACTGGATGGCGTTTATGGTCTGTCAATTATGTTTTACCTTTTATATGTATTTCTTATATTGTAGCAATGTTTATAATGCGAGTGTTTTTTAAATACTATATAAAAGATTACATGATATATATTACACTTAATTGTTTAATTGGAATAATTCCATTATTCTTATTAGTATTTAAAGTAGTTACAGTAACATGGCCATCAATAATTTCTGGTTTAACAAGTATTTTAGTGGTAGCATTACTGGCTATATTTAATAGGAAAAGTTTTACAAAGGAGTTAACGCGAAGATTTCATATTTAGGGGGATTTATGAAAAATAAGGAATTAGTTTTTACAAGAAAATATTGTCAAGATACTGGTACTTACAATCTTGAACTTGAAAAAAATGATAAAAAATTAAATTTTATTTTTGGTGGTAATGGTGATTTATGCATTGGGCTATTTTCAAATGATGAAGATAATAGTTTTGAAATAACAAAAGAAAATAATGAAATATATAGATTATTTGATAAGTTATTTAAATCTATAGCTAATTGTCTTATAGTAGAAGATTCAGAATTTGATATACAAATGGGATTTAATAATGCTGATGAAATAAATAAAGAAATAAAAACTAGTTCAATTTATAAAGAATTATTTTTTGAAAATAGTATTAATTATCATAGTGATAATTATATATATGAAGAGGCTACTATATTAAAAATAGTACCAGGAGAAGATAAGTACATTCTAGATTTTATATCTAAAGAAAAAGACATAATGTCGCATATTGAAATTACCAATAGTGGTAGTAGATATGGATTATTACATATGCCATTTATGTACTTGTATAATGATTTATGTAAGATTGATCCTAATTATCATCAAATTGATATGGAAGAATATGCTTATGTAAAAAAAATGAAGTTGAGATAGAGGGAAACCTCTTTTCTTATATTTAGGAGTGATAGTTGTGGATAAAAAAGTATTTGATTTATTAGATGAAAACAATATATATTATGATGTAGTAGAACACCCAGCCGTTTTTACAGTAGAAGAAGCACTTGAACTTGTTCCTGAAATAGATGGTATAGGATGTAAGAATTTATTTTTAAAAGATAATAATAAAACATATTATATATATGTTTTATTAGAAAATAAGAGAGCTGATTTTGAAAACTTAAGTAATATATTAGATGTAGAAAAAGTTAAATTTGCATCAGAAAAAGAGCTATATAATAAAACAAAATTAATTCGTGGTAGTGTAACTCCACTAGGTATAATTAATAATGATGAAAAAGATATTATAGTATTATTAGATAAGGAATTAATACATGAAAAAGTATTAATGCATCCTAATATTAATACAAAGACAATATCTGTAAATTTTGACGATTTAATAAAAATTATTGATATTGTAAAAGGAAAATATAAAATAGTTTAGAGGTATAATGTGAATTTATTTAAAAGAAAACAACTTAGTAGAGTAATCGAAAGTATTGGTAGAGCTGCAAATTTTTCAGATGAAGAAATTAATGAAAAAATAGAAGTTTATAGCGGTTATGACAATTATGAAAAAGCATTAAAAGATCTTACTTATGAACTTTATAAAAGGTTTTATATTGAAGATGAAACTTTGTGTAATTATAGCCTTGATATGATTAAGAATATAGGATTTAATTATTTTACTTCTCAAGAAGAAATGATTAAATATGCTAGTAGGCGTTTAAATAGGAAAACAAAAAATAATGAAAGTTTAAAAGAAAAGCATAAAAAAGTTAATAAATCTTTGAAAATTAGTAAAAAATAGATTAAAAAAGTATTTTAAAGGTTAAACTATTAATAATAGATTAGAATAGGAGAATGTTTATGAGTAAACAAAATAATAATAATATTAATAGTTCAAACAAGTCTACTGATGGATCTTTAGAGGCAATTAAAACTTCTAAATTAGATACTGAAAAAAATATTGTAAGAGTAAGTGAACCTACAATACTTGGTCCAAAGGAGCCTGAGAGACGTAAAAAAAGAAAACCAATATTAATAATAGTTTTACTAATTATTATAGCTATAGGTGCTCTAGCAGTTTATGCCATACCTGCTATTATAGAAAGATTTAATAATACTACTGAAAATGAAAAAGAAGATGAAGATGTAGAAGATGAAGTGCCGGAAAATAAAAATACAACAATAGTCTTTGGTAATGGGGTTACACTAAATGGAACCGGAGCAGCTGCAGAAGGAAACAATATAACTATTAATGCAGCAGGTACTTATGAAGTAAGTGGTGATACATCAAATGGTAGTATAACAGTTAATGCTCCATCGAAAGAAGTAAATATTATATTATCGGGTACAAATATAAAATGTACAAGTGATGCTGCTATTAAAGTTTTAGATGCTTCAACAGTAACACTAACTTTAAAAAATGAAACTCAAAATTATTTAGAAGATGGCGGCTCATCAGAATATCCATCAACCATATTCTCTAGTTCTAATCTTATTATTAATGGTACAGGATCCTTAGAGATAAAGGGGAATGTTAAAAATGGTATATTTGCAAAAAATAACGATGTAACATTAAATTCTGGAAGAATAAAGATTACTGCTTTAGAAGATGGAATAAATGCTGGTGGTGTTATTACTATAAATAGCGGCACTATTTATATAGATGCAACTATATATGGAATCAATTCGGGTAAAAATATTTTGATAAACAATGGTGAAGTTTATGTAGTTGGTGGTAGTTCAGCTATTACAGCTGGAACAAACAGCGAAGGCATATATCAAATTAATGGTGGTACTGTAATTGGGATAGCTAGTAATGTAACAATTCTACCTGATGAAGATAGTATAGTAAAAACAATTTTATTTAATCTAGATCAAAATATAGCAGAAAAGGACATATTTGCATTAACTGATAGTCAAGAAAAAGAAATTATTTCTTTTGAAGTTAATAAAGATATAAAAACAATTTCAATAAGTACAGCTGATATAAAAAACGAGACATATAACTTATATTCTGGTGTTAAACACTCTAGTACGACAGGTTATGGAATATATCCAAAAGGTGAAATTACTTTAGGAACAAAAATAACAATAGATGACACTAGTGACTTTGATGTATCAGCAACAAATAATTGGTTTGGTAGTTCAAATAAAAGTTAAAAGAGAATAGTTATCAATATTAAAAAGGATAAACAAAAATTTATCTTTTTTAATTTCTTTATTATCTAAAGTAATTATATGTGATAAAATACTAATATTAGGAGTGATAAATATGAAGAGTTTAAAAAGAATACAATATGATAAAATCAAGCATTTATTGACAAGAGTGACTCTTTTTAAAATAGTTGTGTTTAGTTTAACTTTTATTATTTTATTATATTTTGGAATTAGTTTATTTAATCGAATTTCTGATGAAAAAAGTATTGATATTAACGGATTAAAAGAACTTAATAATTTGGATGTTGAAACTTATGATGTAAAAGCATTAAGTTTAGAACTTAATGATGATGAAATTATAGTTGCTCCTATATCATATAAACCAGAAGATGATTTGGCAGTCCATATAGTATTTTATATAACAGAAGATACTAATTTCTATAAGAGAGTAGTAAATAATACCATTAATAGTGATGGTGAAACCTTTTCTACTCTTGATTATGAAACTATAACCCGTTCTGATTTACAAAAAATAATAGATAGTGAAAAAAATGGAATTCTTACATATTTTTGGACTAATGCAAGTAATGAATGCTCAAATATTTTAATTTCTTACGAATAAACAAGATTATTGTCTTGTTTTTATTTATATAAATCAATTTATATAGTATAATTATTATAGGTGATAGCATGGACATAGGAAAAGCTTATTTCTTTAAAGATGGTCAAGTTAGATTTATTAATTTAACCATAACTGAAGAAGAATTAGATGCAGCATGTGCTGAAGTAAATACACATATGATAATTCCTTTAGTTAGTAGTGAAGAACATGGTTTTAATCCAGATGTTAACTTTACTAACACAAGTACTCTTAATATATATAATCAATACATAAAAGCAGGATATTCAATAATAAGATATTGCAAGACTTTTGATATGGATTATACTGGTGCTAATATGACATTATCCACAAAATGTGATTGTGTAGTATCTTTAAAAATAACAGATGAAGATGCTCTTAATATTAAATCAATATTTGAAAGTTTAGAACCAAAAAAAGCTTTTGATAAAGGCTATGTATATAACATTAACAGAAATATGTTTAATGAAATAGACTATGATTATTATGACCCTAGTCAAAATAGGGGAATACTTTCTTCTGAAATACTTCCTTATTTCTTAAAAGAAAAAACAGGTAAATTATCTTTAGAGGAACAAGAAATATTTGATACATATCGCAATTTCGATTTAGAAAAATTATTGACTTATAACATTCCTAAAGAATATAAACTAAATAATGGTAATGCAGGGTTAATAGTAATTGCACCAGATAACATGTATGTAAGTACTTGTAAAAGAATGCAACATAGAGCAGAAGTAAATATGATTTTAGGTCATATTAGGCCGGATATTGATCCTAATTCAGATATAATGGAATATACTGAAAAAAGTAAAAGTATTATTATTCAAGTTTGTAAAGGTGAATTAATAATGTGGTTTCCAAAGCATATAAAGAATTATCAGGCAAATCAAATTCGAACTTTAATAGAGGTTATAAAGCAAATAAATAGTAGAACAAAAGAGCCTATTATTGTATCTGCATCTGAGTGTTATAATGGAGAATTTGCTCCAGTAGTTGAAGCAAATTATATGTCTGATCCGGCAGATAGTAACAAATCCCTTGATGATTTAAATAATTATATAGATAATATAAATAAAAATGTTGTTATTAGGGGAAGCAAAATAATGTAATTATAATCAAATTTATAATTTCAATTTACTTTAGGAGATTTATAAAATGATAGAGATATTTTTAATTAGTTTAGGGCTAGCTATGGATTCTTTTGCAGTAGCAATATGCAAAGGTTTATCTATGAAAAAAATGAATTATAAAAAAGCAATTATTATTGCATTATATTTTGGCTTATTTCAAGCATTGATGCCAGTAATAGGGTATTTTTTGGGTGACACATTTGATCATGAAGTTACAAGCATCGATCACTGGATAATTTTTATATTGCTATTTTTAATTGGTGGTAATATGATTAAAGAAGCCTTTTCAAAAGAAGAAGAAAAAAGTAATGATAAAACTGATTTTAGAACAATGATTGTTCTTGCAATAGCAACAAGTATAGATGCTCTTGCTATAGGTATAACTTTTGCATTTTTAAAAGTTAATCTTTTATTAGCTGTGAGTTTAATTGGAGTGACAGCTTTTATATTATCATTTGTTGGTGTTAAAATTGGAAATGTATTTGGAGACAAATATGAAAAGAAAGCTACACTTGCTGGAGGTTTTATATTAATTTTAATAGGAATAAAAATATTGCTTAATCATTTAGGCATTGTATAAAAAGTAATAAAAATACATTAACTTTTTAATTTGTTAATGTATTTTTTTATGCACTTTAAAGTAAGATCACTTATTGTATGCTCTATTTTTTCTGTTTCACTTAAAATATTACTTTCATCTACACCAATAATTCTTAATAATTCTTCAACAGTATTATGTCTTATGAGTAATTTTTTTCCCAATACTTTACCATCTTCTTCTAAAACTATAACATCATATTTCTTATATTTTAATAAATTCATTTCACTTAATTTTTGTATCATTTTTGTTGCAGATGGTGGTTGAACATTTAAATTGTTTGCTAATTCTTGTATTCTAGTATATCCATTTTCTTTAGAAAGTCTATATATCATTTCAATATAATCTTCCATAGAAGCAGTTAATTCTTTATCCATGTATTCCCTAAATGTATGAAATTCTTCTTCGTTCATTGGTAGTTCTCCTTTATAAAAGTTATGTGTTTGGGCTTTTTCATATTACAAATAAAAAAAAGTTTCATAAATTATAGTGAACTAAAATAGTTAGTTTAAACTAAATTTAGGAGATATTAAAATGAAAATTAAAAGTTTTCAACAATTGTTAAAATATTTAGGTCCAGCTTTTATAGTTAGCGTTGCATATGTTGATCCTGGTAACTTTGCTACAAATATAGCTGGGGGTTCAAAGTTTGGGTATAATTTATTGTGGGTTATTTTATGTAGTAACCTTATGGCTATCTTTTTACAAATCAATTCTGCAAAGTTGGGTATAGCTACTAATAAAAATTTATCTGAAAATTGTCGAGAAGAATTCTCTAAAAAAACAAATATCTTTTTGTGGATAGTAGCATTAATTGCATCAATAGCTACGACAATGGCAGAATTTTTGGGTGGGGCATTAGGCTTATATTTGTTATTTGGAATACCCCTTACTATTGCAGGTATACTAACATGTATTATTACATTCTTAATTGTATATCTTGAAAAATACGGACAGAGAGTTGTAGAAATTACAATTACAGTTTTAATTGCAATTATATGTAGCGCCTATGGTTTAGAAATATTCTTAGCTAAACCAGATTATGTGCAAATTGGTATTCATACATTATTACCAATGATAAATAATTCAGAAGCTTTATTGATAGCTGTAGGAATGCTTGGAGCAACTGTTATGCCGCATGTTATATTTTTGCACTCAAATTTAGTAAAAGTTCGAAATAATGGATTAAAAACATTTAAGGAAAAACAACTTCATTTAAAAATGGAAAAAATAGATATTATAATTGCTATGAATATAGCTTTCATTGTAAATGCCGCTATGGTTATAGTTTCCGCCGCTGTATTTTACAAACAAGGTATAGTTGTTGATACGATTGAACAAGCTCATATGTCACTACAGCCATTACTTGGAAAGTTATCAAGTGGAGCTTTTGCTGTTGCACTTTTAGCTAGTGGATTTTCTTCATCAGCAGTAGGTACTATGGCAGGAGAATCTGTAATGGATGGTTTTATTAATGTAAAGCTATCTAATAATTTGAAAAGATTAATAACAATGTTACCTGCTATGTTGATAATATTAATAGGGGTTAATCCTATGAAAGCCTTATTATTAAGTCAAGTAAGTCTTAGCTTTGCTCTTCCAATGGCTATAATTCCTTTGCTTATAATAACTAGCAAAAAAAATATTATGAAAGAATTTGTTAATTCTAAATTAATAATAATTATAGGAATAGTTATCGCATCAATTATAATTTTATTGAATTTCCTTCTTTTACTTTTAACGTTTATTTAATTATATATATTATTTGTATAAAACAAAAAACAAAAGATGTTAAAAAGTATTAATATATTTTAATGCTTTTTGCATTTTTTTGTTTTACAGAAATGTATAATATTTTAAAAATATATAGTATAATATAAAATATTAATAAGCATGTATTATTTAATAGAACTCTTGGAGGTGAGAAAATGAGAATATTAGTAAAGATTGAAAAAATATAAAGGCATAAGGAAACTTTATGCCTAGGAAGAGGTATAAATGTTAGAAATAAAAGATTTAACTTTAATAATTAATCAAAAAGAAATAATTAAAAACTTAACCTTTGTTATTAATTTTGGTGATAAAATAGCTATAATAGGAGAAGAGGGTAATGGTAAATCGTCTTTAATTATGGCAATAGTTGGTGACTGTAGTTATGCAAAAGTTACAGGAATAATTAATACTAAAAATAACAAAATTGGATATTTAAAACAATTTATTGATTTAGCCGATTTAGAAAAAAGTGTATATAATTATTTATTTAAAAATGAAGAAGATTATTACAATAAAATAAATAGTCTTTATAAATATATAAAAGAATTAAATTTAAAAGATAATATTTTAGAAAAAGAAAAAGTTTCTTATCTGAGCGGGGGAGAAAAAGTCAAACTGCAATTGTTAGATATATTACTTAATCAGCCTGATATATTAATACTAGATGAGCCTACAAATGATTTAGATCTCGAAACAATGCAGTGGTTAGAACAGTTCATTATAAAATCTAGCAAACCGATTTTATATGTATCACATGATGAAACATTATTGAGTAAAACGGCAAATGCCATATTGCATCTAGAACTTACAAAGAAAAAAGAAGTTCCCAGATGGACTTTTAAAAGAATTGGATATGACGAATATATAGAAGAACGTTTAAATTATTTGAAACATACAACTAGCGTAGCAAAAAAAGAAAAAGCTAATTATGATAAACAAAAAGAAAAGTTAGTAAAAATAATGAACAAAGTAGATTATCAACAAGAGACTATTACTAGAGCTGACCCGCATGGCGGTAAGTTGTTAAAAAAGAAGATGAAAAGTATTAAATCTCAAGAAAGAAAAATGGAAAATATGGAACTTACAGAAATTCCAGATTATGAAGAAGCAATTAATTTTTTCTTTGAACCTGTTAATATGCCGAGTAAAAGAAAAATTTTAGATTTATCAAATTTTGAATTAAAAGTGGGTGCAAAAAATCTATCTAGTAATATTAATCTAAATGTTATGGGCAATGAACACATTGTTATTATTGGTAGAAATGGCTGTGGTAAGACAACCTTACTAAATAATATATATAATCAAATTATAAATAAAGATAATATCAAATTAGGATATATGCATCAAAATTATGATGATGTATTAAAAAATTTTTCGTCAGCTATAGATTTTTTATGTAGAGATCAAGATAAAGAAACAATCTCTAAAACAAGAAGTTTTTTAGGTAATATGAATTTTACTAGTGAAGAAATGATTTGTGATATTAATAAATTAAGTGGTGGTTCAAAGTCAAAACTAATTTTATTAAAACTTGTACTAGAAAAATGTGATGTGTTAATACTTGATGAACCTACTAGAAATGTTAGTCCACTTTCTAATCCAATTATTAGAAAAACTTTAAAAGATTTTAGTGGAACTATTATTAGTGTTTCACATGACAGAAAGTATATAAGTGAAGTTTGTGATAAAGTCTATGAATTAAGAAAAGATGGTTTATATAATGTAACTGCAAGTTATAAAAATAATCTATAATAGTATAAAAAAACAAGTAGGATAATTCCTGCTTGTTATTTTTTTGTTTCCATTGTTTTTCTTTTTTTATAATAAAATATACCAACTAGAATAATAAATAATATTCCTAAAACAATTACTGTTATTTTTGAATATGTATCAAAAACATCAGCAACAGATTCCCAGTTTTCACCAACAATACTTCCTAAGACAACTAATACAGTATTCCATATAATAGAACCTGTTATAGTGTAAACTAAAAATTTACCCATTTTCATTTCACTCATACCAGCCGGTATAGAAATTAAACTTCTAATTACTGGAACAAAACGACAAAAGAATACGGTTTTATTTCCTTTTTCATCAAACCATTTGTCAGCTTTTTCAATATCTTTAGGTTTTAAAAATAGTATCTTTCCAATTTTACCTGAAACAATTTTTTTTAATCTTTCTTTATTTAATATTTTTCCAATATAGTATAAAGCAATTGCCCCTAATAAACTACCTAGAGTAGCTGCTATAATAACACCAACTATTGTAAGGCTACTATTAGGCATTTTTGTCATAAAACCACCAAAAGTTAAAATAATTTCTGAGGGAATAGGTGGAAAAATATTTTCTATAGCTATTAAAAGTAATACTCCTAAATAACCAAATTTATTTATTATATCTATTATTAATGCTTGCATAAAAATCTCCTTATCGTACGAGAGCATTATAACACAAAACTTCTATTCTTTTCAACCTTAAGTATAATAAAATGACATCAAGTCTACCACTTTATTAACATCTAATTCAAAAATATAGAGCTTAACTTTTCTTTTTATATAAGCTTAATTGTTTTGTAACTTGTTCATCGCAGTCAATTCTTCTTTTAAACTGGTTATGGTATAAGCAGTATCTAGTTTCATAATCTTCAAGAAGCAAGTCATTTAGTTTATCAAATAATTCTTCCTCACTTAAATCTTCATTATAAACAGTTTTATAAGCTAAATTGTTCATGTTTTCAGAATTAATAATACTTTCATTTAATGATTTCCAGCCACCACGCCCGTTTAAAATATTCATGGATTTATCATAATCTTTAGAGGGTAGTAATAAAATTGTATTGTCATATTCAGATAATTTATTTTTAATTTTCATAAAATTATCTTTATCTTCGAATAGTGTATGACTAGCACCAAAACAAACTGCTTGCATTATATTTGAATCATCTAACTTTTCTAAAAACCATAAAACAAACCCAACCATAAAAGTTTCCCACTCTTTTTTTAGCAATAGTTTATCGGTAAAACTTTCAATATATTCATATATATTAGATGTACTAATATTATTGTTTAATTTGTATTTCTTAAAATAATCATTTATATATAGATCAGCTGAATAGTATGGTATATCATATGTTGTTGAAAACCATCTTGCCATTGTTGATTTGCCAACTGCTGAAGGTCCAATAAATATAATGCTTTTCTTAGCTTCATTTATTTCCATAATATCACCTAACTATATTATAATACATTATCATTTTTATTAAAAGAAATTGTATTATAATAGTGATTGATAAATATGAAATATTAAGAATACTTATTTTAAAAAATACTGAAATATGATATGATTAGTTAGTACAAAAATAATCTTGGAGGTGGCATAATGTTAGGACATTTAGGTTTCTCATATACTGGTTTAATATATCTATTAATGCTATTTATACCAAATATTATATGGACTAAAAATCTACCTAAAGATTACAATGAAGTTGTTGGTAATGAAAATAAAATATTATTATTATTTGAAAGAATAGGGCAAACATTAGTAACATGCAGTGCTGTTATATTTAGTGATTTTAATATCAATGATGTTAATTTATGGAGTATATGGTTATTTGTATCTTTTATAATAATGATAATGTATGAAATTAACTGGCTTAAGTATTTTTTTAGTAATAAGTCATTAAAAGATTTTTATAGCAGTTTTTTTGGCATTCCAGTGGCAGGTGCAACATTACCTGTAATGGCTTTTTTGTTGTTAGGAATTTATGGAAAAAACATTTGGCTAATAATATCTATAATTATATTAGGCATTGGTCATATTGGTATTCATTTACAACATTTACAAGAGATAAAAACACATAATAATAAGAAATTTGAGAATAGTAAATAATTCGCTATTCTTTTTCGCGATGTTATAATATAATTAATATATGTTGAATAATCGACATACATTTTAATTTTTGTTTAAAGGATGGGATATATTGAATGGGAAAAGTTAATGATTTTATTGATAAAATGATATCAAGTTTAAAAATAAAAATAGAAGATAAAGATAAGCCATGGTTAAAATTTTATGAAGATATGCCTGAGCATATAAGATATTTTGATGGTAGTATATATGATGCATTTAAAGAAACAGCTTTAAAGTATTCATCAAATATTGCTTATGAGTATTTTTTAAGGAAAACTACTTATAGGGATTTATTAAGAAAAGTTGATAAAGTAGCAAAGTCTTTAAAACAATTTAATATTGTGGAAAATGAATGCGTAACTATATGTTTACCTAATACACCAGAAGCTGTAGAACTTATTTACGCTTGTAACAAGATGGGATTAATAGCAAATGTTGTTCATCCATTATCTTCAACAGCAGATATTCAAAGAGCAATTGATGAAACGAATAGTTCTATATTATTTTGTTCAGATGTATCAATGCCAAAAGCGAGAAATATTAAAGTAGATAATTTTGTGGTAGTTCCGGTTAGCAATGAATTAGATGGCATTATTAAAGTAGCATATAATTTAAAGAACAGGGAAAATTTAACACTTGATACAAATATGCTTTTTTGGAATGAATTTTTAAGTAAAAGAACATCAAATAAAGATACATATGTTAAAAGAGATGAAAATGATCCGGCACTAATTATCTATAGTGGTGGAACAACTGGTAAGCCTAAGGGAATAATAATATCTAATTTAAATTTAAATGCTATGGCGCAGCAAACAAAATATGTTTGTAAAGAGGTACTTCCTGGACAATCAGTTTTGTCAGCTTTGCCGCTTTTTCACGTATTTGGATATGCTGTTTGTATCCATGTACCTTTATTAGCCGGTATGAAATGTATTTTAATTCCAAAATTAGATACTAAAAATATTAATAAAGTTTTGAAGAGATATAAGCCAAATGTTTTGCCAGTAGTACCAACTTTATTAGGTATGATTATTAAGGATAAAAGTCCAGGCAAGACGGGCTTCAAAGATATAAAAACTGTCGTTTGTGGAGGTGATTATTTATCACCAGAATTAAAACAAAAAACAGAAACTTATTTCCAAGAACACGGTAGTAAAGCTTTAGTCCAAGTAGGGTATGGTTTATCTGAAGCAACAGGATTCTGCTGTGCTACATATCCAAATCTTAATGATGAAAAGGCTCTTGGCATTCCTAATTCAGATACTGTAATTAAAATATTTGAGCCAAGTACTGATATAGAAACTGCAACAGGTAATATTGGTGAAATATGCGTAAATGGACCAACTATAATGATGGGATATATTAATGAAGATTCTGAGACTAAGAAGACTATTGTAATGCATAATGATGGAAAAACATGGCTTCATACTGGTGACTTAGGCTATGTAAATGACGAGGGAATATTTTATTACTCATCTAGATTAAAAAGAATGATAATAAGTAATGGTTATAATATATATCCACTAGAACTTGAAGAAATAATATGCAAAAATAAATATGTTGATAGTTGTACAGTTGTAGCAATTCCTCATAAAGTAAAAGGTCAAGTTCCTAAAGCTGTTATAGTACTTAAAAAAGGTATCGAATCAAATTCAAATATTAAACATGAAATCCGAAAATATTGTGAGGAGAATATAACAAAATATGCTCAACCACATGAATTTGAATTTAGAAATATGCTACCTAGAACAGCAGTAGGTAAAGTAGATTTTAAAGTATTACAAGGGAAATATGCAAATACTAACTAATATAATTTATAAAAAAGTCAATTCATTTAATACTGAATTGACTTTTTGTATATTAAATTTTATACTTGACTAATTATAGATAACTATCTATAATTAAAGTGTAACATATATAGATAACTATCTATATAATATAATGGAGGTACAAAATGGAATTAATAAAATATGCTGATATGTTTAAAACTTTATCAGATTCAAATAGACTTAGAATTTTAGCTATGATTAATAAAGAAAATGAAATATGTGCTTGTAAGATTTTAGAACAGTTAAATATTACTCAACCAACGCTTGTTTATCACATGAAAATGTTAATTGATGTTGGTTTAGTTAGTTGTTATAAAAAAGGGACATGGTGTATCTATAAACTGGAAAGAAATCAATTTGATAAATTAAAAGAATTTTTAAGTGACTTTAACTTTGAAGAGGAGTTGATTTAATGAAAGATATATGGCTATTTATTTCTAATCAAATACTATCTATGAAGTGGATTAATAGTTTAATTGGCAAATTATTACAGTTTTTTGGAATTGATTTAAATTCAACATTTGGTGGAGCATTGCAATTTTTTATTTATGATACTATAAAAATAGTAATATTATTATGTTTTTTAATATTTATAATTTCCTATATACAATCATATTTTCCACCAGAAAAAACTAAAAAGATTCTTGGAAAGTTTAATGGTATAAAAGGAAATATAATGGGAGCATTACTTGGAACAGTAACTCCATTTTGCAGCTGTTCATCAATTCCAATATTTATTGGATTTGTATCAAGTGGAATGCCTATGGGAGTTACTATATCATTTTTAATTTCTTCACCATTTGTTGATATGGCTTCAATGCTGTTATTAATGAGCTTATTCGGACCAGCCGTTGCTGTTACATATATGGTTGTTGGAGTTGCTCTTGCCGTAATTGGTGGCATAATAGTTCAAAAACTTGGTTATGACAAGTATATTCAAGATTTTGTTAAAAACGCTAAACCAGTCGATATTGAATCGGAAGAGATGACTAAACAACAAAGAATTAAATATTCCTATGATCAAATGATAAATACTTTAAAAAAAGTGTTTTTATACATATTAATTGGAGTAGGGATTGGGGCATTAATTCATAATGTTATCCCAGAAGAATTTGTAACAACTGTTATAGGTAATGAAAACCCATTTGCACCAGTACTTGCTGCAATAGTAGGGATACCTATTTATGCTGATATATTTGGAACTTTACCAATAGCAGAAGCATTACATGCAAAAAATGTACCAATCGGAACAATACTTACATTTATGATGGGAGTAACAGCTTTATCACTTCCTTCAATGGTAATGTTGAGCAAAGTTATGAAACCAAAATTATTAGGATTATTTATTGGAATAATTGCAATAGGAATAATTTTAATAGGATATTTATTTAATATTTTCGGATATTTAATAATATAAAGTTAGAGGAGGTGATTATATGGTTATTAAAGTATTAGGTTCAGGATGTCTAAACTGTAAAAAGTTGCATCAATCTGCAGAAGAAGCAATAAAAGAATTAAAAGCTAATATTAATTTGGAATATATTACAGATATGGAGAGAATTATAGCTTATGGAGTTATGAGTACACCAGCTCTTGTAATAAATGAAAGAGTTGTTTCACAAGGAAGAATATTAAGCAAAGAAGATATAATTAAATTAATAAAATCCAACGAAGTATTAGAGCCAACTAAAGGAAAATGTAATTGTGGTGGAAACTGTTGAAAAACAAAGATAGAATCTTTGTTTTTTATTTATAAGTCAATTATTGTATTTTACGAATAAACTGATTAATAATATTAAATAGTATAATTTTGCAAATTCAAAATTAAATTAGAAGGGAAATAGCAAAATGAATAAAATAGTTAAGCATCCATTTAAACCAGTATATAACTGTGATTCTAAAATATTATTTTTAGGATCAATAGCTAGTGTTAAATCAAGAGAAATAGGTTATCCATATGCTAGTCCACAAAATAGATTTTGGAAAGTAATGAAGATTATATTTAATGAAGAAGTTGGTGATTATAAAGAGTTTTTACTTAGTAAGAATATAGCGCTTTGGGATGTAATTAAAAGCTGTGAAATAACAGGTTCAAGCGATTCAAGTATAAAAAATGTTGTTGTTAATGAAATATGGGATGTTATAGCTAATAGTAATATAAAACATGTTTTTACAAACGGAAAAAAGGCATATGATTTATATAATAAATATGTATATCCAAAAACTGGAATTAAAGCAATTTCTTTGTCCTCTACAAGTCCTGCAAATGCAACAAAAAAATTAGATGATCTAGTAAATGAGTATAAAATTATTTTAAATTATCTATAGTTGGTAGAATTATTATAATAATTATATCGAATGAATATACTATATAGATTAGGGATTACAATATTTAATTTAAATTAACTTAGGCATATTAATATATTGTTTTGATATAAATATCAATATTGAAAAGTGATTTTTTTTACTCAAAAAATATTGACATATATTGAAAATCTAGTATAATTAAAAGTGCCTACCAAATTGCGGGTGTAGTTCAATGGTAGAATTCCAGCCTTCCAAGCTGACTACGTGGGTCCGATTCCCATCACCCGCTCCAATGAAAATCAACTTACGATAATATCGTAAGTTTTTTATTACAATGAACTGATGCTAACTTTTAAAAAGGAAATAGGCATCTTTTTTTATGTCGAAAAAATATTTAATAATAATCTATGTAAGAAAAAGGGAAGGAAGGAAACCCAAAGGTAACCGGGAATAGTTATTGACTTATAATAGCATAATGAGTTACTTTATTGGTCTACAATAAATAAAATAACCTTATCACTCAATCGTGAAAGGTTATTTTTAATATTAATTATATAGTTTTCGAACCTTTTTGATATTCATTCATTATTTCTTCAAATAATAGTTGTCTTGGACTTGGTTCTGGTTTTACATATCTTCTATTTGAACCATCTTGATTACTTACGTAATAACCTACGGCTGATGGATCATGTAATTCTTCATTTAATCTTTGAATTTCTTCTATTTCATATATATTATCATATGTAAAATCACTTATTAGTCCCTTTGTTACTTCTCTTTTCTTTTGAGCAATAAATAATGATACTCCACCTAATTTAGCTCTTAGTGGTGTGTCTCCGTAGGCACTGTAAGTTCCTACGCTTCTCGATAAATCAGCATAAAGTTGGTAAAGTGGAGACTCTTGTGTAATACCTAAATCATTGTTTAAAAGTTTTTGATTAATTTGCTTAGATAAAATTTTAAATTTATCAAAAACTGCACAGGCAATAGGATATTGTTCTTTACTTGCATTATCGTTAAATACATAACCTTTCTCATCAAGTGCTGATTCTCCATCTTTAGATACTGATTTTGATCCTGAGTGAATTCCATAATTTGGTGCTTCTCTATTAAGATATTGAACCATATCATAGCATAGTTCAACGAATTCGTACATATTAGGGTCACATCCGGGATTATTCTGATAATAGTTTATAATATTTGTGATTCTTTGTGAAACGTCCATAATTTCACTCCTTTCAAATTTACAATATCACAATATCAACTATAATTCAAATATTGTGGGGTGGGAGTTTACATATTTACGAAAAAATTGTAAATAACTAGTGGTTTATAATAAAATTAAGAAATTTATATATTTAATCAATAGTTTATCGAACATTAGCTTCAAAATTAATTAATCCTCTAAATATGTGTTGTAATATATAGTAAAAAAGAGTTAATTAACTCTTTTCTTGTATATGATATATTTGCTTTTGTTATTTTTTGAATTTAAAAGATATTAATTTAATTACATTTTTAATAAAATCAGTATATACTTCTATTACTAAAATAATTAATGCTAGTCCTACTAATTCAATTATAATCATTTTTCTTTTCTCCATATTCCATATTCTTTATTTTATTTTGTTACTAAATTCTTTAATTTAATCTTATTATTTTTTACCTTTTATATGATTATTTTTGCTTTACATAGGATATTAAATATTCTGTCTCTATATTGATAAATCATATTATAAGTGTTATATTTAAAATAGGAAGGTGATATGATGTTTGATTTAAATGGAAAAGTTGCAGTAGTAACTGGAGCTTCTAGTGGACTTGGCGCTGATGCAGCAATTGCATATGCTAAGCAGGGAGCAGATGTTGCTATATTAGCAAGAAGAATTGATAAGTTAGAAGAAGTTAAAAAAGAAATAAATTCATTAGGAAGAAAATGTTTAGCTTTAGAGTGTGATGTTACAGATGAAGAAAATGTAAAAAGTACGATAGATGCAGTATTAAAAGAATATGGACATATTGATATTTTACTTAATAATGCAGGTGTAGCTGTTGGTGGGGGTGTTGAAACACTTACTGAAGAGGCTTGGGATAAATCAATGGATACTAATGTAAAATCAATATTTTTGGTATCTAAATATGTTATACCTGGTATGAAAGAAAAAAACTATGGCAAAATAGTGAATATAGCTAGTGTTAACGCTGTTGTTTGTGACAAGATGGATATCTTTATTAGACATAGTTATAATGCCAGCAAAGCGGCTGTACTTGGCTTAACTAAAGCAATGGCTGCAAGTTATGCTAAGTTTGGAATTACGGTTAATGCTATAGGGCCAGCTTTATTTGAAACAGAAATGACAGCAAATACTCTATTTAAAAGTGAAGAATTTTTAAAAGGATATTCTGCTTTAGTTCCAGCAAGTCGCCCTGGTAAAAAAGGTGAGTTAAATGGAACTGTCATTTATCTATCTAGTGATGCTTCTAATTATGTAAATGGGCAATTTATACTAGTAGATGGTGGATTCACAATAGTATAAATAATTAATTATTTTGATAGTTTAATTATTTTTAAAGTTTATCAGAATTTTGAAAAGTTGGCATTTGCCATCTTTTTTGTTATAATTATTTTAGGAGTAAATTATAATAGAGGGTTTAGTGATATTTTGAAAAAAAATATAAAATGGATTTTATTATCTTTATTTATTTTGTTTTTTATATTAATTTTAGTAAGTTTATATAGGATGACTGAGTTAAATATAGATATGCTTGGTAATAAATATATAGTTGAAGGTCTAAGAAATACAAGCTTAAATGAGTATATAATTATACTTACTAATCTAGGTGGAGCGATTGTATTAGTAGCGATTTGTTTATTTTCTATTATATTTGTTAAAGACAAAAGATATGGAAGATATATAACTATTAATTTAGCAACTATAACTCTTATTAACTTAATAATTAAAATGATAGTCCATCGTGACCGTCCGCTTGATATAGGACTTATTGTTGAAACAAGTTATAGTTTTCCATCAGGACACGCAATGGTAAGTATGGCATTTTATGGTTTTTTAATATATCTTCTATACAATAAAGTTAAAAACCCTGGGAAAAAGTTCTTTTGTTGTACATCTTTAGGATTAATTATTCTATTTATAGGTTTTAGTAGGATATATTTAGGAGTTCATTATACTAGTGATGTGCTAGCAGGATATTCATTTTCTTTAGGTTATCTAATTATATTTACACATATTGTAGGAAAGAAGTTGAAGTAATACTATGGCAATAGAGAGAGTAAAAGAATATTTTAAAAAATTTAATATGGAAGATAAAGTAATAGAACTAGAGGAATCTAGTGCAACGGTAGAACTTGCAGCCGAAGCTCTCGGTACTAAACCAGAACGTATAGCTAAGACATTATCTTTTATGGTTAATGATAAGCCTATATTAATAGTAATGGCAGGAGATACTAAAATAGATAATGCTAAGTATAAACTAGAATTCAACACTAAAGCTTGTATGATTGAAAGAGATAGAGTTGAAGAACTTATAGGTCATGGTGTTGGTGGTGTGTGTCCATTTGGAATTAATTCAGGTGTAGATGTATATTTAGATGAATCATTAAAAAGATTTGAAACAGTTTTTCCCGCTTGTGGTAGTGCCAAAAGTGCTATTGAACTTACTGTACTAGAAATGGAAAAATATTCTAATTATATAAAATGGATTGATGTAGGAAAAAATATAGAAAGTAATTAAGAGGTGAAGTATGAAATTTGATTTTGAAAGTTATATGAAAGAAATTGATAAAAAGGACTATGACAAAAAAATAGAAGAAATTAAAAACAGATTAGTTGCAGATGATATGACTGATTGGTATGATATCAAAAAGTGTATTACTCAAGAAGAAATTAACGATATAGTAGTTACTAGTAAGGATATTATAAACAAATGTGATGTTTTTATAGTAGTTGGTATTGGTGGTTCTTTCTTAGGAGCAAAAATGGTTATTGATGCATTAAGCAGTTATTTTGTTAAAAATAAACCTGAAATTATTTTTGCAGGCACTACTTTATCAAGTAATTATCTAAATGAATTAAAAGATTATATTAATGATAAAGATGTATGCATTAATATGATATCTAAATCAGGATCTACTTTAGAACCTAATTTAGTATTTGATTATTTAATGGATACTATGAAAGATAAATATTCTAAAGAAGAATTAAGAAATAGAGTATTTATTACAACCGATAAAGAAGAAAGTATTTTACTTGATGTAGCAAATAAAAATGGTTATAAAAAGTTTTATGTACCTAGAAATATAGGAGGTAGATATTCTGTTTTATCGCCAGTAGGACTTCTTCCAATAGCAGTAGCGGGATTTGATATAAATAAAATATTAGATGGTGCTAAAACAGCTAACAAAGAAAAAGCCTTTGAATATGCTATAATTCGTGATGATTTATATAAATCTGGAAAAGTTATTGAATCATTTACTTTTTATGAAGAAAAATTATCTTTTTTAGGAGAATGGTTAAAACAACTATTTGCAGAGACACAAGGGAAGAATAATAAAGCAATACTTCCTATTACTACTGTTAATACAAGAGATTTACATTCTCTAGGACAATATTTTCAAGAAGGAGAAAGAATACTTTTTGAAACAGTAATCAATATAAATACAGATATAACTATTAATACTAAATATAATAAAACAGTAGAAGAAATTAATGATATAGCAGTAACTTCTGTTGCTAAAGCTCATCTTTTAGATGGCGTTTATAGTAATATTATAGAAGTAAATAAATTAAACGAGGAAAGTATTGGATATTTAATTTACTTCTTCGAACTTGCAGCTGCAACAGGTGCATACTTACTTGATGTGAATCCTTTTGATCAACCAGGAGTTAGTAAATATAAAAAAATAATTAATGAAAGTTTAGGTGATTAGATGAAAATTAGTGATACTATTTTTAGAGCGTATGATATACGTGGAATTTATAATGATGATATAACAGATGAAACTGCTTATACTTTAGGAAAAAGTTTTGGTACTTATGTTTTAGGAAGTGGTGCTACTGAAGTATTAGTAGGGCATGATAATAGATTATCTTCACCTGTTTTATCAGATAATCTTATAAAAGGTTTACTTGAAACAGGAGTGAATGTTACTGATTTAGGTTTAGTTACTACTCCTATGTATTATTATGCTAGAAGTTTTTTAAATAAATGGGCTGCTATTATGATAACGGCATCTCATAATCCAAGTAACCATAATGGTTTTAAGATTTCATTTGATAGTAGAGGAAATGCTGCTGGAGAAGAAATACAAGCATTTAAAGATTATACAAATGCTGGAAATTTTGTAACTGGTAAAGGAATATATAGTACTTATGATATAAGAGAAAATTATATAAATTTATTAGTTAATTCTTTAAAAATGGGTAGTAAAAAAATAAAATTGGTTATCGATTGCGGTAATGGAACTTGTTCACTTGTAATAAAGGATATATTAGATAAATTAAATGTTACATATGATTTATTATATTGTGAGAGCGATGGTAATTTTCCAAACCATCATCCAGATCCTTCAGTTTCATCAAATTTAGTTGATTTACAAAAACGTGTACTTGAACTAAATTATGATTTAGGTATTGCAGTAGATGCTGATGGTGACCGAGTACGTATTATTGATAATAAAGGAAATATTATTAATTCTGATATATTTATGATTGTTATGTACCGTTACTTAAATAACTCATTAAAGGTAAGAAAAGCTCTATTTGATGTAAAATGTTCTAAAGCTCTATTGGATGCTTTGGATGATTTGAAAATAGAAAAGATTATGTATCGAACTGGTAATTCATATATGTTTAGAAAAGTAAATGAAGATCATATTGAATATGCAGCTGAATATTCAGGACATATGTGGTTTGGCGATAGATTTAAAGCTTTTGATGATGGTATTTACGCTGGTCTTAGAATGGTTGAAGTATTATCTAATACAGATAAAACATTAAATGAGTTATGTAGTGATGTAAATACCTACTATTCAACTGATGAAATTAAAGTAAATACTACTGAAACTGGTAAAGTTGAAATAGTTGATAGAGTTAAATTATATGCTGAGTCAAAAGAGTACAAATTTAATGATATAGATGGTATTAGAGTAGAGTTTGAAGATGGATGGGCGCTTATTAGATATTCTAATACTGGGCCAAGTGTAACCATTAGATTTGAAGCTAATACTGAAAAAAGATTACAAGAAATAAATAATGAATTTATGGATGTAATAAATGAAATTTTAAAACAAATTAAGTAATTATAATTAAACTAGTAATTTTACTAGTTTTTTTCATATAAGAGAAAAAATAGACATATATATTAATGTAGAAAGAGAGGAATTACTATATATGGAAACGCTTAAAGTTTCATCAAAATCAAATCCTAATAGTGTTGCAGGAGCACTTGCTAATGTTATGCGAGAAAGAGGCAGTGTAGAAATGCAAGCCATAGGAGCAGGAGCATTAAATCAAGCTATAAAAGCTATTGCAATAGCAAGAGGATTCGTTGCTCCAAGTGGCAAAAATTTAATATGTATACCAGCATTCACTGACATTATAATTGACGGTGAAGAAAGGACTGCTATAAAATTAATTATAGAATCTAGATAATAGATTCTTTTTTATGATATTTTTTCAAAGATAAAAGATATGAAAAAAATAATTAAAACAACTAAAAATTATTATATCTAATAGTGTAAAAATAAAATTAGTATGATTAATTATGTTATAATGTACTTGGTGAATATATATGGGAATATTAGAAAAATTTAAAAGAAGTAGTAAAAAAGAATTAGTTGTAAATAATACAGAAATGAAATCTATTGAAAATAATAATGAATTACAAACAGTAACAAATTATATGCTAGTTGATGCTAAGAAAGATATAGTATTAAGTAATTCTCTAGCAATGCCACTTTCTTCATTATCAAATCTAGGTTCATATGTGTCATCACTTAAGACAACTATAAAAGAAATTACAAATGATCCAAAAAAAGGTGGTAGTGGTCTTTACCGAGTAACAAATTTAAAGGTTGGAGATAAATTAGATCCTACGAAAAAAGGAATAACATATGGTGTCGTAAAAAAAGCTGATGGTTCATCAAAATTAGCACAATTAAAAGAAGTTAATAGTGTACCACTAGATCCAACAACAATGATGATGGCAGTAGCACTTTATGAAATAGAAGGTCAATTAAATGAAATAATTGAAATAAGTAAAAAAATATTTTCTTTTTTACAACAAGATAAAGAAGCAGAAATTGAAGCTGATTTAGAATGTTTAAATAACATAATTAGAGAGTATAAATATAATTGGAATGATTCTCAATATTTAGCAAATAATCATAAATATGTTATGGATATAAAAAGAACTGCCAAAAAAAACATGAATTTCTACAAAAAGCAAATAACTGATGATATATTACAAAATAATTTGATTGTAATGAATCAAAAAATGAATTCGATTCAAAATGAATTAGAAAAAAAATTTAAATATTATAGATTAGCATTATATACATATTCTTTCTCTTCATTCTTAGAGATATTTCTTTTAGGTAATTATCAAGGAGATTATCTGATAACAAAGAAAGAAGAACTTGAAGCTTTAGATGAAGAATACATAAATAATTTTGAAATAGCATCTAAGTTTATTAAGAAAACTGCAAATAAATCATTAGAGGGAAATTTATTAAAGGGTTTAGGATCTACTCAAAAGGCAATTGGTGATTTAGCTGAAAAGATTCCAGTTATGAGAGATAAGCAAATTGATCAAATGTTTAAAAAAAATGCAGAAAACTTTAAAGAATCTGGAGAAAATATCAAAAATGAATTTTCAGATAGATTTGAATTAATTAAAAAATCAAATGCTGAAATATTTATTAATAAAGTTGATGATATAAATCAAATATATAATAAAACTCAAAGCATTTATTTTGACAATGAAAATATATATTTAGATTATTCTGATAATTTAAAATAGTATTTGCAAAAAAAATGACACTATAAAATTAATTATAGAATCTAGATAATAGATTCTTTTTATTTGAAATAATAAGGAAATAGAGTATAATAAAAAAACAAGAGGTGAAGTTATGCCTAAACTAAGTATTATTGTACCAGTATATAACAGTAGTAAATATTTGTATAAATGTATCAACAGTCTTTTAAATCAAACTTTAGATAATATTGAAATTATTTTAATAGATGACTGTTCAATTGATAATAGTTTTAATATTATTAGTAATTATCAAAAATTATATCCAGAAAGAATTAAAGTGTTAAGAAATCATCAGAATAAAGGTGCGGGTTATAGTCGTAATAAAGGACTTCTTATGGCTACAGGTGAGTATATAGGTTTTATTGATAGTGATGATTATATTGAACCTAATATGTATGAAAAGATGTATGTAACAGCTATTAACAATAATGACGATATTGTAGTAACTAACATGGATTTAAAATATAAAGGTTTAGACTTTTCTTTTTTAAGTCGTAAATGTCAACATGAAAAAAGTAGATTTAATATAAAAGATAATAAAGAATATTTAGTAAGTACTAAACCTAGTTGTTGTAACAAAATATATCGAAGAGATTTATTAAAGCAAGAAAGTTTTCCAGAAGATTTAAAATGGGAAGACTATCCATTTACATTAAATGTTATTAGCAAAAGCACTATAGTTGAATGTTTAGATGATACTTCTTATCATTATCGAATTAATATATTAGGAACTACTTGTACTGATTTAAGAAAAGTTAATAGGAAAATGCTTGATATTTTTGAAGGTTCTGATAGGTTAGAACAGAGGATGCTTGATAATGAATTATTTAGAGATTTTGAAGAAGAACTTAGAACAGTTCAGATAGCAAATTCACTTGGAAGAGTAAAGGATTTACTATTTACAAATATTTCTAAAGAAGACAAGATATTATTGATGAATTATTTAATAAATTTAATAGAAATTAAATATGGTGATTGGCAAAATAACAAATGGTATAATTTGCAAAAAAAGATATCTAGGTTTTATGGTATGCGTATGGAATATATTGAAGCCCATTTTTTAAATAGTAAACTTCGTACAGAAAACAATGAAACTAAGCTAAAACAAAAAATCAAAAGTTCTCTAGAAGTTCTTAGTTAGTTGCTTTTTATTGCTTTATAGATTATAATATTAACGTAAAAGGAATGATAATATGGATCAAAATTTAAAAAGAAGTATTATTTTAGAAAACTATCAAAATCCTAAAAATCGTGGTTTAATAAATGATGATAGTTATATAAAGACTGATACTAATAATGATAGTTGTATAGATGAGATACATCTTCAAGTGAAGATTGAAGATGGTAAGATAAAAGACATCAGATTTGATGGTGAAGCATGTGCTATATGTACTAGTTCAACATCAATAATGATAGAAACTTTAATTGGCAAAACACTTGAAGAAGCTAAAGAAATTTACGACAATTTCACAAAGATGGTAGATGAAAAACATTTTGACGCAGAAGTGCTTGAATATGCAGCTGTTTATGATGATATAGGAAAGCAACCCAATCGTAAGAAATGTGCCTTACTTCCTTGGTGGGGAATAGAAAAGGCATTTAAAGAATTAGATAAGTAATTTAGTAGGGGGATTAATGGAAAAGGTTTTTACAGTTGGTTTAGGAAGTTTTTGCCAGGTAGAAAAAACAGATCTTGGATACAGATATGAAGTTAATTTAGAAAGTACAAAAGAAGTTAATTGTATTAAAGATGGCGATGATATGGTTGATATAAACTCATATGAACGTTACTACTTATTAAAAAGGGAAAATAATGGCACTTTAGCTAAAGAAGAATTGAAAACAATTAAACTTGATGTAGTTTATGCTTTGAATGAACATGAGTATGCACTTGCCAAACAAACAAAAAAGGAAGCTTTAAAGGTTTACTTAAAAGCGACAAAAGCAAGATATATTATAAATAAAGCACAAAAACAACTAAAAAAGGTAAAATAAGGCAGTATATACTGTCTTTTTTCTTTGTTTTAATATATAATTAGTATGGTGATATTTATGAGCAAAATAAAAAGCACATTGACAGAAGAAAAAATACGCGAAATATCAAAAATAAAAAAAGAACCAGAATGGATGCTTGAATTCCGTCTTAAGTCTTTTCATAAATTTGAGGAATTGTCTAATCCAATTTTTGGACCAGAACTTCGCATAGATTTTGATGAAATAAATTATTATAAAAGAGTAAGTGATAAGATTGCTAATGATTGGAATGATGTCGATGCAGATATAAAAGACACATTCGAAAAAATAGGTCTACCAGATGCTGAAAAAAAATACTTAGATGGTACACATGCACAATTTGAAAGTGAAGTTATTTACAGCAACATGATTAAGGAATTAAAAGATAAAAATGTTATCTTTTGTGATACAGATACAGGACTTAGAGATTATCCAGAAATATTTAAGGAATATTTCAATAATTTAGTTAAATATAATGAAAATAAATATACTGCTTTAAATGGTGCAGTGTGGAGTGGTGGAACATTTATTTATATTCCACCTCATACAAAATTAAATAGACCTCTTCAAAGTTATTTTAGAATAAATACTAAGAATATGGGGCAGTTTGAAAGAACTATAATTGTTGTAGATGAAGGTAGTGAACTTCATTATATGGAAGGATGTACAGCGCCTACATATACAAGTGATTCTCTTCATGCGGCAGTAGTTGAAATATATGTTAAAAAGAATGCCAAATGTAGATATACAACTATTCAAAACTGGTCTAGTGATGTATATAATCTAGTTACAAAAAGATCCATTGTAGACGAAGGCGGTCTAATGGAATGGATTGATGGTAATATTGGTTCTAAAGCTAATATGAAATATCCCAGTTGTATTTTAGCAGGTCCTTACGCTAAAGGTAATACCATATCTATAGCTGTAGCATCTAAAGATCAATTTCAAGATACTGGAGCAAAAATGATTCATTTAGCGCCATATACCGAGAGTAATATTATTAGTAAATCTATCGCAGCAAATGGTGGAACTTCTAATTATCGTGGTACTGTTAATATAACTAATAAAGCACATCATTCTAAATCAATAGTAAAATGTGATACCATAATCATGGATGAAAAATCTAAAAGTGATACCATACCAAAAAACAAAATAGATAATAGTACTTCTTATATAGAACACGAAGCTACAGTATCTAAAATAAGTAAAGAAAAATTATTTTATTTAATGAGTAGAGGTATAAACGAAGAAAAAGCAAAAGAACTTCTTATTATGGGATTTATTGATAGATTTAGAGAAGAACTTCCTATGGAATATGCAGTAGAACTAAATGCACTATTAAAGAACTATTTTTAAAAAAGTGTGATATAATATTCATATATAGTCTAGGAGGTATATTATGAGTGAAGAAACTGTAAAAAGTGGTAAATCAAAAAAGATTAAAACAATTCTAATCGTAATAGCAGTATTAGTAATAGTAGTAGCGATCGTTGGAGTAATTATCTTTAAATTATATACAGTAAGTGATGAGGACAGAGAAGAAGCATTAATTACAGCAGGTAAAGAATACTATGAAAAATATATGTCTAATGTACTAGGATCAACTGAAGCAGAAATTACGATTGACATGTTGCAAAAAGCTATGGATCAAAATGATGATGACTATGATTTATCATTACTTGACAAATGTGAAATAGATACAAAAGTTCTATTAACATTAGAAGATGGCAAGATTACTGATGAAACAGTTGAATTAAATTGTAATTAATACAAAGAAAAAAAGTTATAATCTATTATAGGTTATAACTTTTTATTTTATATATATAAACCAAATAAACTGTTTTACTATCATTGCAAATTTCATATGTTTGATGTTTGATAACAAAAATAACAAATAGTATACTTTCTATGGAAAGGAGAAATGACATGCTTAATCAAACAGTAATAATTGGTAGAATAGTAAAAGATCCTGAAATTACTCAAACCGATAATGGTAAAAAAGTAACAAATTTAAATCTAGCAGTTCCAAGAAGTTATAAGAATGTAGATGGTGATTATGAGACAGATTATATACCATGTGTTTTGTGGCAAGGCATTGCAGAAAATGTTGTGACTTACTGTAAAAAAGGTGATCTTGTAGGCGTGAAAGGACGTTTAGAGACAAGTAGTTACGAAAAAGATGAAACTATGCATTATGTAATGCAATTAATAGCAGAGAAAGTTACGTTCTTATCAAGCAAAAAGGATTCTAAAGAAGAAAAGAAAGAAAAGGAAGAAAATTAAAGCAAGATTATCCTTGCTTTTTTCATTTTATATTTTAGTAAATTTCAGTATGATAAGAAATAACAGTTTTAGTTATATAAAATAAATTATTAAAATCATGATATAATTAAATTGAATAAAGGTAATTTATTAAGGAGGCAACTATGTTTCATATTTTTAATAATCAAACTGAAAGAAATAACTTTGGTGGTACTAAATTTATAGAGATACAATATTGTAAATTGGAAAAAGGAACTAGTATTAAAAAACTAGTAAATAAAATTGATTACTGGAAAGAAGATTCTTTATATATACATATAGATGATTTTGATGATTTTATTTCCAATTATGGAAAAATTTTTAATAGTGGAACATATAGCAATTTAGAAACTGGGCTAATTGACGAAACTGGTATCAACTATTATTCGCCAAAACAAACTGAAGAAATTATAAAAATTATTGAAATGCAAAAGCCTTTGAATTATAAGATTCTTATTTGTTGGCTTAATAAAGTTCAAGAATATAATGGATTCTATTTTTTAGGTATTTAATAAATATAGTTTATTTATGTTGAAAATAATATTTTGAATTTACATAACATAATATAACTAATTATTAAATAGTAATTGAAAGTGAGAAATGTAATTATGAAAAGACTTATTTCGTGTGATGATGAAAAATTTTATACTTATATGCTAAAAGTATTGAATTCAATTGGTGGTAAAAATTTAAATTATAATTGGTTAATATCTGATATTGTTGCATATCCTCAAGATAATGGCGAACTTGATAAACTAATTTCGGAAAGTGAATATCTATTTATAGATAATTCAAAATTAATAGAAATATTAGAAAAAAGAGATTTTCAATGGATATGGGCTGTTTTTTCAGCTATACCTAAACAATATAGTATAGATGAGGTTTTGAAATATAGTATTCCCTTCGCAGAGAATAACGCATTAATTTATCAAGATAACAACTCAATAATTCAACATCCTTTAGCAGATATAGAAATTGTTGCAGAAGATTCAAGTTCAGTTTTTATTGTATCCAAGGATGATGATATAATTAAAAAATTTAAAAAAAGTTATCCGAAATCTAAAACTAACTATTAAGAATAGTAACATGAAGAAAATGAAAAATAATAATATGTGAAGTGATTTAGAAAGGTTTTTTTTATGAATAATGGATTGGAAATTTTATTTAATGCTTACTGTTCAAATGATGGTCTTATCTCAGAAAAAAATTTTAATATTGCAAAAGAAGAGGGATTTATGTTTGATTATCCAAAGTTTCAGACGCATAATCAAACTTTAGAGAGATTATTTAATATATTAAATAGCATTTCTTCTGATGATATTGCTAATGCTTTTTTATATAGCTTATCTACAAGAGAACTAGAATATAGGTCCGCATTGGGAAGCTATTGGTATGCAAAAGCAATTTCTAAACATTCATTAGATTGTGGTCATCATAAAGGAAATAATATGTGCTATTATTGTGGCTGGATTGCTTGGAAGGAGAAACCAAATATATATGATGTTACACACGGACTAAATATATATAACTTTGAAAGATATAGATATGGTGGAATTAGACATACATACTTAAATTATGCTTTATTTGATTTAGAACAGTTTTTAAAATTGCCAAAAGTCACACCAACAGAAGATGATAAAAATATACTAACTAATATATTAAATTGTGTTGACATGTTAGATGATAATAATAAAGTAGGAAAACTAAGAGACATAATTATTAAGAAAAAGATTTTTAAAACCAATAAATATGAATTGTCAGTTATTTTAGAAATACTAGGAATATGTGGTATTTTATATAATGATAAATTCCCATGTTATTGTGAAAAATTTGCGGATTTATATGATAGAGATCCTATAGAGCACACAAATAATTTTAGATATCCAATCAATAGATGGAGAGCTAATGATGGTGTAAATAATAATTACTTAAATCAAATATTTAAAATGAACTTATAACAACAAGTCGAAATTTAAAGATGAAATTATGCATTATGTAATGCAGCTAATTGCAGAAAAGGTTACATTCTTATCAAACAAAAGGGATTTTAAAGAAGAAAAAGAAGAAACAAATAAACTAAAGCAAGAGCAAGAATTGGTTTTGATTTTTCCTTTAGTTAAATAAATAACGTTTTAAATTAATGGAATTATCAATTATTAGTTATATAAAAAAATATAGAAGTAAGGTATATTTAAATTAAATATTGATAGTAATTGAAAGTGAGTAGTTTTATGAAAAAGAGTATTAAAATATTAATTATAATAATTGTTATTGTAGTATCTTTAATTATCATATATAGTTTATACAGATATATGTTATATAAAAATGATTATAGTAATTCGATTTACGTTATGACCGATAAAGGTTATTATCAAATAAATGATAGAAATAATGCTAGAAAAGTTAGTAGATTTGATAGTGATGAAGTAAAAATATATAATCTTAATAATTGTACTAAGTCATATATTGATCAAGAAAAAAATGAAGTATTAAATGAATTGAGTATGGGTACTTGTGAAATAACTTTAGATAATGAAGTTATAGTTAATAACCATATGATAGATAATATTTTAAATAAAGTTGTTTACTTAGAACATGATTTAATGAAAATAAAAGTTATTCAAACTAATAAAAATTATTATGTGGTTACCGAATTAAATGTAAATATGTGGAGTCCTTATGAATTCTATTATTATGATAAAGAAAATAATAAACTAAAGTACCTTTATGCATTTGATGGTGAAGAAATCATTGGTGTAAAAGAAAATTGAAATTTTAAAAATAAATTTTGTGATTAGTTAATATCTTATATTGTTACATACGCTCAAAATAACAACCAATAATACAACATCATCTAGTGGATATAGAAATTGTTGCAGAAAATTCGAACTTAGTTCTTATTGCATCCAAGGATGATGACATAAGATAAAAATGGTACTTTTGAGTATTAAATCAGTTAGAAAAGGAGGTTTTTATGTATTACATAGTTTGCTTTATTATATATATATTACTAATACTTATTTCTTTGCTATTCTACAAAAAATCTAAAGATAAGGTAATTAAGCAAGCAAGAAAAAGTTTTAAAAACACTTTCGAATCTGAAGGTATAAAGAAGAATGACTTACCAAGATATCAAGTTTTTTTATATTATATATATTTTTGGTTAATAGTATTAATGCTCTGTATTTTGCCTTTAATAATGTCTTTTTCTCTTTATTTTTTTAAAGATAAGTTCTTTATTCCTAATGATGCAATTTATTTTTATAGAAATCCTATAGATTCTGCATTAAATTATTTTAGTTGTATACTTTTAATAGCTCCATTTATATGCATATTTGATTATATAGTAAATAGAGGATTCATAAAAAAAGTAGATTCTTTTTATTATCGCATTGGTTTTTCTTATGACGGTATATATTTTAGTATAATGTGTAGTTTAATATGCTTTTTAATTGGCTTACCAATCTTATTATTGAGTTTTAATTCATATAAATATTGTACTGACAATCAAATAATTATAAAAAGCGCTTTTGAAATAGATGACAGAAAATATACATATGATGATATAGATCTTGTTAAAAGAAAAGTATATAATACTTCATATGATTATAGATTATATTTTAAGGATGGATATCATACTATCATATCTGATGAAGAAAAATTCGAAAAAATTATTAAAGCTAAATGTTTAAGAATGATTGATATAAATCCAAGACTATAAATGAAAGAAAAATGCTCGGATTAATAGTAAATTTCTAAAATTATGTAGTGCTGTGTTATAATTATCATAGAGGAAGTGCATTATGAAGAATAAAAAAATGGAAATTATATTTCCACTAATTTTTGTGATAATAGGGATTACATTACTATTTTTTGGAGTTAAATCAGCATATAGCATGATGGAAAAAACAAAAAATTATGTTAAGATAGAAGGAACCTTTATTGGTAGCAGTATATATTCTAGTGATGATGATGGTACAACTTATAAACTAACTTATTCATATAGAGTTAATGGTAATAAATACGAAATATCAACAAAATATGGAACTGGGGTAGTACCAGATATAGGAACTAAGAAAAATATTAAATACAATCCTGATAATCCAAGTGAGGCTATTATAACTGGATTAGGTTTAAATGGATTATTATTACTTTTAGGTTTTATGTTTACAACAATTCCTTTAATTCCATTACTTTCTATGTTTGTAAATTCTAATAACTCGATAAGTTCAAAAGTAAAGGAAAAGATATTTGGAATATATTTAGGAACAGTCTTTATTATTTTAGGCGGAGCATGCTATTATATGTTGTGCTCTGGTAGTGATTCATTATCAATAATATATGCTTTTAAAACAAATGGTTTTTGGATTATTATCCCTATTATTTTTATTGTTTTAGGCATCTATGTTGTAGTAGCAAGTATTTTATATAAAAATAAAGCTAATGAAAACATTCAAAATTTTAATGAGGTTATTTCTAGCCAAAATGATGATACGACTATTGAAAATCAAGTACTTGAAGAAAAGGTAGATAATATTGTAGATAAGGTTCAACAGGTAAGTAGTATTGCTGCTCCAATATTTCAGATTATAGGAGGCTTAATATTTACTGGTTCATGTGTCTGGATTTTTGTACTTGGAATAGATATTGCAACTAAAATGGTAATTGTACCATTTATAATATGTGGTCTTGCCATTTTATTAAAGGGAGTAATTTCTCTTATTCAATGTCTACATAATTTTAGTGGCAATAATTATGATTACAATAATCAAGAAAAAAATGAAATTATTAATAAAAAATTGAACAATTTTCAGGTAGTAACGTCGCGTATTTATATAATAGGTTTTCTTATTTTTTGGTTTGGTTTTTTAATATTAATGGATTATGATTCTATAAAAAAAATAAATGATGGTGGTTTACAATTAATTCTATTTTCATTAATCTTTTGGGCAGTTGGAATACTTATTGCTTATCAAGCATTTAGAAAAATTAAATGATTTAGCTACTTGTGAAATTTAGTCTTTAATTAATTTAAATAAAATTAAAACAAGGTCAACCTTGTTTTTTTTCTTCCTTTATTAATTTGTTTAAATCTTCATAGAATAAATCATCAGGCTTTAATCCAAATATTTCAGCTATTCTTATTGCCATGATATACTTTAATCCTCTTTTACCATTTTCTATTTGCCAGTAAAAAGTTTTACTTATACCTAACATTTTTGCCATATCAGAATCGCTAAAACCTACTTTCATTCTTAGTTCTTTTAATTTATCAAGCATCCATTATCACCTAAGACAATTATACAATATTTGATTTGAAATTTCAATCTAAAATTAACAAAGAGTTAATTTTAAGTATATTGAAGGTTTGCGCCTATATAATAATATTAGAAATAGAATGGATGGAGGCTAATATGATAATAGGCGAACGAATAAAAACAGCAAGAATAAAAAAGAATTATAGTCAAGCAGAACTAGGTAACCTTACTAAAGTATCAAAAGTTTCTATATGCGGATATGAAAAAGGTTCAAGAGTTCCAAATTTAGAAAAATTTGAATTGCTTGTTAATGCTTTAGACGTAGCGCCAGCTTATTTACTAGGTTTAGAAGTAAATGTTGTTGAAGAAAATAGTGATTATAAAATTAAAATGTCAAAAGAAGATATAAAAATACTAAAAGAGTTAAAGAAACATCCGGAACTATATAATAAAATTGTTGAAGATCCAGAAAGAACAATAGAGCTTATTAGTAGAAGAGTTAAGTAGTTGTCTAGCAACTACTTTTTTTAATGTTTTTAAATAAGATATGCTATAATTATAATAGGTGAGAATATGAATATCGTAGAGATTATAAATAAAAAAAGATTAGGTGAAAATCTAACAAAAGAAGAGATAAATTATGTTATAGATAATTATGTCAGCGGGGAACTTCCAGATTATCAAATTAGTGCATTATTAATGGCTATATGTCTAAAAGGAATGAATGATATGGAAACATATTATCTGACTGAAGCTATGCTTAATAGTGGTGAAAAAATAGATTTATCAAGTATTAATAAAATTAAAGTAGATAAACATTCAACGGGTGGAGTAGGCGATAAAACAACTTTAATACTACTTCCTCTAGTTGCTTCATGTGGCGTAGTGGCTCCTAAAATGAGTGGCAGAGCACTTGGTTTTACTGGTGGTACTATTGATAAACTTGAGTCAATACCTGGATTTAATACATCGCTTAAAGAAGAAGAATTTATAAAACAAGTTAACGAAATAGGTGTTGCTATTGCAAGTCAAACAGGTAATTTAGTACCAGCAGATAAGAAAATATATTCACTTAGAGATGTAACAGGAACAGTTGAATCAATTCCTCTTATTGCATCAAGTATTATGAGTAAAAAACTAGCTAGTGGTGCTGATAAAATTGTTATTGATTTAAAAGTAGGTAATGGAGCACTTATGAAAAATCTCGATGATGCTAAGCTTTTAGCAAATACAATGGTTAGCATTGGTAAAAATCACAATAAACAAGTGGTATGTGTTCTAACTGATATGAATCAGCCACTTGGTAATGCAATAGGTAATAGTTTAGAAATAAAAGAAGTAATTGATGTACTTAAAGGAAAAGGTCCAAAAGACATTAGAAATCTTGTAATAGTTTTAGGTACTATTATGGTAACTTTAGGTTTAAATATAAAGTTTGAAGACGCTAACAAACTAGTATTGGAAAAACTAAAAAATGGCGATGCTTATAGAAAATTCGAAGAATTAATTGTAGCCCAAGGTGGGAACTTAAGTGAAATGAAAGTTTCTGAAAAAATAGTCTCAGTTAAAAGTAGATTTTCGGGTTTTATAAAAAATATAAAAACTGATGAATTAGGTGAGATAGTAAGAAAACTAGGTGGTGGTAGATATCACAAAGATGATGTTATTGATCCTACTGTTGGAATAGTACTTAGTGTTAAACAAGGTGATTATTTATTAGAGGATGAAGAAATACTAAAAGTATATATGAATGAAAAGGATATTTCAGTCGAAGAAATATTAAGATGTTTTGAAGTTGATAATATGAGTGGTGAAGTAAAACCACTTATTTATGAAATGATAAAGTAATATGATAGAGATGTTTAAATATTTTATGGTTCCAGGTTTTTTACTGTTTTTTGGTATTATAATAGGACTTATCTATAGAATATATATTGACATTAAAATGCAAAGAATGTATCAAAATAATATATTTAAAAACATAGACATTAGCAAATGTAAAATTGATATAGTTATAACAATATTAAATACGTTTAAAGGATATAGTAAAATAATAAAACATGGCGATTTTATCTTTTATATCACAGAATATGGTATGTACGAAGGAATTATTTTCGATGTTTATGGTACTGTAATTGGCAAAGAGAACGATGAATACTGGAATTTGAGAGACAACCAGGAAGATGAAAAAATAATAAATCCATTAATTGAATTTAATGAATTTAGGAAAAAGATTAGAGAAAAAGCAGGAAATAATCAAATAGATAAATATATTATAATGGGTGGCAATTGTATATTTAGAATTTCATTAAAAAGTATCAAAATACTACGTATGAATAGTTTTAATTATATTTTAAATAAAAGAGATATGAAACAAAAATATACTAGAGAGCAAATAGATAAAATATATAATGATTTATTATATTTAAATGATAAAGAAGAAATAATAGACAAATAAATGTCAAGAAATGTCTAATTCCTTGCAGTCTACAAAAGATAAGTGTTATCATAATAATAGTAGAAGGGGCTGATTACATGATACATCCATCAATCGATAAATTATTAAATAAGGTTGGTTCAAAATATTTACTAGTAAACATTGTATCAAAAAGAGTAAAAGAGATTGAAGAAACAGAGTTTTATCAAATGAAGGAATCTGAATATAAGTCAAATAAACCAATTGGTAGAGCTTTAGAAGAAATTGCAAAAGATCTAATTCACGTTAAAGAGAATTAGTCTTTTTTCATAGGAGGTTTTATGGTTATAAAGAGCATAAAAAAAATGAGTAGTGGTAAGTATCAAATAATTTTTGACAATAATAATAAATTAATTACCTATGATGAAGTTTTATTAAAAAATAATTTATTGTATAAAAAAGAACTTACTACAGAAGAAATAAACGAAATTAATAAGGCTAATGGTTACTATAATGTTTACTCTAGTATTACTAAGTTTGTTACTAAAAAAATGCGTAGTATGAAAGAAGTTACTGAATATCTAGATAAGTTTGGTTTAAGTATTAAGGAAAAAGATAATTTAATTAATACATTAAAAGAAAATGGTTCGATAAACGATAATAGATTTATCAAAGCATTTATATCAGATAGATTGTACTTATCTAATGATGGTCCTTATAAAATTAAAAACGATTTATTAAAGTATAACCTTAACGAAGATGATATAGATGCTGAGATAGCCAATATTAATGAGGAAGATATATTAGCTAAGTTAACTAAATTAGTTAATAAGAAAATTAAAAATTCTAAAGGTTCACAATTTAGTATTAAACAAAAAATATATTATGATATGTCTAATTTAGGGTATTCAAAAGATATGATAGATACTATATTTACTTTAGATTTAGATGATTCTTCATCTTTAGAAAAAGATTTTAATAAAGCGTATAGAGATATTATAAAAAAAGAAAAAGATAATAATAAAGTTTATTTAAAGTTGAAGCAAAAACTATATCAAAAGGGATATAGTTTAGACAAAATAGAAAAAATAATAAACGAAAAGAGATATTAAATAATATCTCTTTTTAAATGTATTCAACATGTGGCATTGAATAATTTTTACTACGTACATTTTCTTTGATTGCATCAATATCTGCATTTCCTTGGTTATAAGCAAAGAATAACTCCTTATCAAAACCATAATAGTGTCCACCAAAAGGTAATTCTTTTGTTTCAGCATCAATTTTTTCCGAACGCAAACTACAATAATCAGTATTATTTAAATCAATAAATGCTTTTGTTCCATCTGGATACAAATATTTTTTAATAGTTCTAACTAAGATGTGGTTATCAGATGTGCGCCATTTATATTCTGTTTCAGTATAATTTTCCATTACATCAGGTTCATTAAGGGTAATTTTATGATTATTTTTATTTTCTTTATAATTATCTTTCTTTTTAATAGTGCGATTAAATAATTCATAACCATCTTTATTAAGCAATCTTGTAACTTTTTCTTCTTCTATATTATTAGAGAAATCATCACCAATATCATAAACACGTTTTTCTTTTTTTCCATATTCTATAACTATATTATCCTTAGTTGCATTATATTTACCGGTTCTTTCTAGTGAATTATGTGTTGTAGAAAATGAAGCACCACTCTCATTTAACTCCATTTTAAAAGTATAATGCATATCATTATTGGTATATGTTCCTTCCAAAACATCACCATTCAAATTAAAGGAACCACAATCAACAATAAAGAAAATTTTAGTTTTAAGTGAATTTTTAAACTTTTCATCTTTAATAGTAGCTTCAATTTTTTTCATTAATTGTGCAATTTTTCTATTAGTTTCATCAGAATGTTTTTGTCTATCCTTTTCTAACACATTACGAAGTTCCCAAGATTCTATTCCAATATCATCAGCTTTGTCAACAATAGCCATCATTAGGAACATAGGCATTAAATCTTTCTTAATAAATTCTTGAAAGCTTTTTCCAGGATCAATTTCTTTTACTTCTTTTTTCTTTAAAAAATTAAACATAATTATCCTCCTTAAATTAATTTTATTATAAAACAAAAGGGAATATAATGCAAGAAAAAAGAGATATTATTAAATATCTCTTTTAAATTATTTTTTATAGTTTGCTATAGTAGTTTCGTAAGCCTTTTTGATATCGCTATCTACAATATTTAAATTATAACTTTTACGAATATCAGCCCATGCTTTTGTTGTTATATCACTATCTTTTGTTTCTAAATCTGCAACTAATCCAGAAAGGACGTCATCTTTAGAATCTTCTAAACTTGGTTTTTCGTCTTGGCTAACTCTTAATATTACAAAATATCCATAACTTGATTTAACTGGTGAATTTGTATATTTACCATCTTCAAGATCAGTAGCAGCATTCCAGAATTCTTCAACAACATCTGATTTGCTGAATCCTGATAATAAACCACCTTCACTAGCAGTAGTAGAATCATCTGAATATTCTTTTGCTAAATCTGCAAAATCTTCACCATCTTTTAATTTTTGAATTACTTCATTAGCAGTAGCTAAAGCATCAGCTTCATTTTCTTTTTTTAAAGCATCAGCATTTTCAGCATCATCTGCAACTTCTTCAGGAGTAATTAAAACGTATCTTACATTCATAGCTCCTTCAATGTTTTTATTATAGTATTCTTCAATTTCTTTATCAGAGAAATGATTTTCTTTTAAATAGTTTTCTGCAACTGTTTTTTTAGAATAATCAAGTGCAACTAATTTCTTAAATTCTTCTTCAGTGTCATATCCTGCATTAGCTAAAGCTTCAGCAAAATCTTCTCCATAAGATGTATATTGACTTTTTAAATTCTCTATATAACTAGCAGCATATTCATCTGCTTCAGTTGTATCAGTAATTTCTTTACCAAGAATATATTCATCAATTAAATTTGTAAGAACTGTTTCTCCACCTTGTTCTTTTAATTTAGAATATAGATCATCAGCTGTAAATTGTTTTCCATCAATTTCGGCGATTACTTCAGTCCCATCGGCTAGTGCAGGAATTACTTTTGAATTGTTTATAATCATTCCTATACCTACTCCAATAACGACCATACCAAGACATAATAGTGATATTTTAAAATTTGTGCTTTTTACAAAGTCTTTCATAAAAATCTCCTTCCAATTCGAGTACAATGGTCTCATCATACATTTAATATTTTAGCAAAGAAAAAGAAAAAATACAATAATTTCTTCAAAGTATTCACATATAATTCATAATTCCATAAAATAATGTGAAGAGATAAAAAGGAGGAATGTTGTATGTGCAATAACGGAATTTCTAGTGCTGCAATCGTTTTAGTATTGTTTATACTTTTAATAATTATACTTGGGGCTTATATTTAAGCCGTCGAAGGAGGTGTAATTATGGCTTGTCAAAGTAACAATCCTGTCCCTTGTCCAAAGCCAGATACATTTAACTATATAATAATTATAGTTCTTTATATCTTACTAGCAATTATTATTGGGGCATGGATATGGTAAAAAGAGAAGTTCTTTCTCTTTTTTAATGTAAAATTTTACACAAAATAATGCTTATAACCTTTACAAATAGTATTTAATAGGTTAAAATAATGTTATCAAGTGGAAAAAAGTGGGGGAAAGTGGTGATTTACATGTTTATGGGTGAATATCATCATACTATTGATGAAAAAGGACGATTAACTATTCCTTCGAAGATCAGATATGATCTTGGGGAAGAATTTATCATAACTCGTGGACTAGATAATTGTATTTTTGTGTATCCTAAAGATGCATGGGAAGAGATTATCAAAAAGTATAAAGAATTACCAAATACGAAAGATGCTCGTAATTTTATGAGATTTTTCTTATCAGGGGCCACACTTTGTAGTTTTGATAAACAAGGAAGAATAAATATTCCTATTCCACTTACTGCGTATGCTGGCCTTATAAAAGAATGTATTATCATAGGGGTTGATGATCGACTAGAAGTTTGGAGCAAAGAGCGTTGGGAAAGTTTTGTTGAAGAAAATGAAGCTAACTATTCGCAGATCGCAGACAATTTATTTGCACCTAAACTTAATGTATAGGAGGACTTATGCATAAGAGCGTATTGTTAGAAGAATGTATCCATTATTTAAATTTAAAAGAAAATAGTAAAATAGTGGATTGTACATTAGGTTATGGTGGCCATAGTAGTGAAATCTTAAAAAGAATTCCTAATGGCTTTCTTTATGCTTTTGATCAAGATGAAGAAGCAATTGCATCTAGTAAAAAAAGATTAAGTGATATAGCGTCTAATTTTGAGATTATTAAAAGTAATTTTGCTAATCTCAATAAAGAAATGTCTAAGAGAGAAGAACGCGTTGATGGTATCTTATATGATTTAGGGGTATCATCACCGCAACTTGATGAAGAAGAACGTGGTTTTAGTTTTCATAACGATGCTAGATTAGATATGCGTATGGATAAAGATAATAAGTTGAGTGCTTATGAAGTAGTGAATAACTATTCATTTGAACAGTTAACTAGTATCTTATATAAATATGGAGAAGAAAAATATGCAAGTAGCATTGTAAAGAAAATTATTAAAACGAGAGAGATAAAACCAATTGAGACTACACTTGAACTTGTTGAAATAATAAAAACAAGTGTACCAGAAAAATATCGTCGTGATAAACATCCAGCAAGAAAAACATTTCAAGCAATTAGAATTGAAGTGAATCACGAATTAGATGTTTTCGAAGATAGTATTAAACAAGCTTTAGATTTAATTGATGTTGGTGGAAGAATATGTGTTATTACTTTCCATTCTTTAGAAGATAGAATGTGTAAGACTATTTTTAAAGAAGTTAGTGAATTAGATCCTAGTCTTAGAAAACTACCAATTATTCCAAAGGACAGAGAACCTAAATTTAAAGTTTTAGCAAATATTAGTCCAAGTGATGAAGAATTAGAAGTTAATAAAAGAGCTAGAAGTGCTCGTTTGAGGGTAATAGAAAGGTTAAAGTAATATGAAGAAAAAAGCAGCTGTAAAAGTAAGATTTACAAAAGGTGAAAAATTTTTGTTTTTAAGTTGCATTTTTTTAGTAGTTGCTGTTGTCTTAGTTCAAGTATTCTGTGGTGCAACCACGGGTAATTTAAGTCTTTCTATTGAAAAATTAAAATATGAGATAGATTCTCAAGAAAAGAAAAATGAAAGTTTGTCAATGCAAGTAAGTGAATTAACTTCGTACGATAAAATCAAGGATGTTGTAAAAGACATGGGATTGGCGTATAATAATGAGAATATCATAATTATAAACAAATAGGCGAGGTGTTAACATGAGAGATAAGAACGAACGAAAAGAAAATTGGAATGCTCCAAAGTATTTTTTCGTAGTAGTTTTTATCTCTTTTTTTGTCATAACAATGCAACTTAGTTATATATCACTTTGTCCAACATTATATGGAATAAACATGGAAGATTTCGCAGCCTCTAGAAATACATATTCAACTACTTTGTATGCAAAAAGAGGTACTTTTTATGATAGTGAGGGTTCTGTTTTAGCACTTAATGTTTCATCATATACTGTAATTGCCTATTTAAGTGCAACAAGAACAGGTAGTAATCAAACACCATTACATGTTGTTGATAAAGAAGCAACAGCCGAAGCTTTAGCACCAATTTTAAATATGCCCAAAGAAAGATTATTAGAATTATTAAATAAGGATTCATATCAAGTTGAACTAGGCCCAGGTGGTAGAGGAATATCTGAACTTGTAAAAGAAGAAATCGAAGAATTAAATCTTCCAGGAATAGATTTTGTTGAAACATATAAAAGATATTATCCAAATGGAGATTTTGCATCTTATATAATAGGATATGCTAAAAAATATGAAGATACAGATGATGAGGGTAATACAACTGACTCTATTATAGGAGAGTTAGGTCTAGAATCTAAATATAACGATTGGTTAACAGGTACTAATGGTTTTTTATCATATCAAAAAGATAGATTTGGATATAAAATACCAGATACTGAAGAAAATAGAACTGATGCAGTAGATGGTTCTGACATATATTTAACACTTGATTCAAATATACAAAGATTTGCAGAAAGTGCTATAAAAGATATGGAAACAAATTATAGTCCTAAGTGGGCGACAATTGCTGTAATGAATGCCAAAACGGGAGATGTTTTAGCAGCTTCGACAATACCTTCTTTTGACCCTAATGTAAAAGAGATTGCAAGTTATCAAAGTCCACTTGTGACTTATACATTTGAACCAGGTAGTACAATGAAAATATATTCTTATTTGTGCGCTGTAGATTCAGGAAAATATGATGGAAACACAACGATTCAAAGTGGTAGTATTACTATTGGTGATGATGAAGTAAGGGATTGGAATAGAACGGGTTGGGGTACGATTACACTAGATCAAGGTCTACTTTATTCAAGTAACGTTGCAGCTTCTAATTTAGTACAACAAGTAATAAATAAATCTGAGCTTCGTGATTGTTTAGAAAAATTTGGTTTTGGTGATACAACTGGAATTGAATTATCAAATGAATCAAGTGGTAATACAGGTTTTACTTATCCTATAGAAGTAGCAACTGCTACATTTGGTCAAGGAATTACAACTACTGTTATTCAGCAATTACAAGGTATGTCTATACTAGCCAATGATGGTAAATTAGTAAAACCACATATAGTAGATAAAATTGTTGATCCAAATACTAATAAAATATTATATGAAAGTACAGTAGAAAAATCTGAACAATTAGTAAAAACATCATCAGTTGATTATGTAAAAAATTTATTATATCAAGCTGTAAATGGAACAGATCTTAATGCTACTGGTAGGTACTATAAACTAGATGGTTATAATATTTTAGGTAAAACCGGTACAGCTCAAATTGCATCTACATCTGGAGGATATTTAACAGGTGATAATGATTACATAAATTCATTTGTTGGTATGTATCCAGCTGATGATCCGGAAATTATTATTTATGTAGCAATTCAGCAACCAACTTGGAGTGGTGCATCTGCAGTTATAACATCAACAAAAGAAATGATAGTAAATATAACAAAATATCTAAACTTATTTGATGATGGAACAATCACATCCAATGTCGAATCTTATACTTTAGAATCATATAAAAGTAAATCAACTTCAAAAGTGGTAAGCGAATTACAAGCAAAAAATATAGATGTAGTTCAAATAGGAACTGGTGATAAAATAATAAATCAGTATCCAGCTAATGGAACAAAGATATTATCTTATGACAAAGTTATACTTTTAACCAATGATGTTAATAAAACACTTCCTAGTTTAGTCGGATGGTCTAAAAAAGATGCTATAAACATATTGAAACTAGTTAATGTTAATGGTGAAACAGAAGGTAGTGGATATGTAACTGCTCAAGATATTCCAGCTGGAACTGTTATAACAGATAATATGGTTGTTAAATTAACTTTAGCAGATAAATATAATGTTGATGAAATAGGGTAACCTATTTCTTTTTTTTTATTATTTTGATATACTTTATGTAAAAGAGTAGAAAACATAGGGAAAACATATAAATTAAGTATACAGATTAATAATTAAAAGAGATTTATTAAGAGGTGAAAGATGAATAAAATATCAGTAATAATGTCAGTATATAATACTAAAGATTACAATATGTTAAAGCAAGCTATTGATTCAATATTAGATCAGACCTATAAAAATTTTGAATTTATTATATGTGATGATGGTAGTAACGATAGTACTTATAATTATTTAGTAGAGTTTGCAAAAAAAGATAAGAGAATAATAATTATCCAAAATAAAGATAATCTAACTTTAGGCCCAGCCCTAAATCATTGTCTTTCAGTAGCAAGGTATCAATATATTGCTAGAATGGATGCTGATGATATAGCACTTCCAAATAGGTTAGAAGTGCAGTTAGAATATTTAGAAAATCATAGAGATGTAGCTTTAGTCGGAACAAATGTAAAATTAATAAATGATGATAATGAAGTAATAGGTAGTCGCAAATATCCTACTTTTCTAGGAAGAGAAGATTTTATAAAGAATTGTGCTATATGTCATCCTACTATTATGATGAGAAAAGACCTATTAGAAAGAATGCGTGGATATAGTAAGAAAAAACAACATATAAGGGTAGAAGATTATGAGTTGTTTTTAAGAATGATAACAAAAGATTATAAAATGGTTAATTTAGAAGAAGAATTGTTCTTATATAGACAAAATTCGCATAATTGTAAGCAAAGTAAATATAAATACTGTATAAATGAATATAAATTAAGAGAAGAGTATATTCCAAAATTATTTAGTGGTAAGGTTAGAAAGTATTACATTATAAAACCATTATTAGTGGGATTGGTACCAAAAGTTATTTATAAGAAGTTAAAAAAATTGCAAACAAAAAGAATTAAATAATTAAAAAATTGTATTTTTTGTTTCAAAAGAGGACAAAACACATACAATGTAAGGTAAAAGACACAAAAAATACACATTTCTGTTGACAAAAATAAGTATTCGAGGAATAATTATAATTAGATTCCGATGGTTATAAGGTTATCTAGAATGGTGGTGAGTGGTATGGCTAAAAAGAATTTTTCAAGTAAGGAAATTTCGGCAAAAGCAGTATCGAAAAAAGTAGTAGTAGACAAAGAAAAAAGTACTGAAAAAATAACTCAAAAAAATGAAGTAAAAGAAGTACAAAACACAACGAAGAAATTAGCACCAATGAATGAACCAAAAGAAGTAGTAAAAGTAGTAAAAGAAAAAGAAATGGACAACTTTATGAGTGAAGATAAAGTGTCTATAAAAGAAGTAGCAATTAAAATTTGGGATGTAGTATTCTGGGTTCTATTTGCTATTTTAGTATGTGTATGGATAGTGGACTTTTTCAGGGTTAAAACTGAAAAACAGCCAATGTTCTGCGTAAGCAAAGAGACAATTGAATTTGAAGATGGAAATGTAGATAAATGTGTAGGCTTAGGTTACACAGTTTATGAATACGATCGAGAATCTTTAGATAGTGGTATTGAATTTGGACCTTTCTTTATAAAGATGAAGGAACCAAGTGCTGAATAATCTAAAATTTAGGGGAGAAAACAATGAGAAATAAGAAAAAGATATTTGCTTTAGTATTATTTATACTAATGGGTTTCTTCATGTTCACATTTGCCAATCCAAGTGATGGTATAGATGAACTTACGACACCAGTAGATGAAGAAGAAGTAGACACACCAAAACCTGTTGTCAATGAGAAACCTATAGAAGTAAATAATCCTATTAATCAAGTTATCGCAGTAGTTGATAATGCTCCAGTTATTACTGTCAATCCTAAAGAAGTGAAAATACTTCGTGGGACTGATTATGATGTAAATACAGGAGTAACTATAGCTGATGATAAAGACACTAATTTAAAACCAACTATTAGTATGACATCAACAATCAATGCTGAAGTTGGTAATTATACAATAACTTATAAAGTAACTGATAGTGGTAATAATACTGCAACAGCTACTAGAACAATTAAAGTTTTGGAGCCAGATGAAGATGAAGATAGTGATGGATACACAAACAAAGAAGAGTATGACAATGATACTGACTTTGATGATGCAGATGAGTATCCTGAGTATGACAAGAGTCCATCTATAACAATAGATGAAAATAATATCTTTATTATGGAAATTAATACTACAATTCCTACATTTACAGCATCAGCAACTGATGTAGCAGATGGGGATATAGATGTAGTTATTACGCATAATATAGATTTAACAAAAACTGGTACTTACACTGTAGTATTTACTGTGACTGATGTTTTAGGAAATAAAACAGAATTAGAAAGAGATTTTACAGTTGTTGATACAAAATCACCAATAATTGAAAACTTAACTAATAGTTCTAATGAAAATTGGACTAACAGTGAAGTAGTAACTAACTGGGATATAGTAGAAACAGGTTCTGGAATCAAGACTGTGGAATATTGTTATTCAGTAGATTGTACTGATTGGAATACTATGTCTAAATCAGAATGGTATGGATTAACAAGAAGCGAAGAAAGAAATAATACAGTTTATGTAAGAGCTATAGATAATGCTAATAATGTTTCAAATGTTATAGCAGTAATATTTAAGATTGATAAAACAAAGCCAACTGTTGTTGTTAAATCTGATCAAGCAATACTAACATCAGGTTCTTATTATGACTTAAGAAAAGTTGTAAGAATTCAACCAAATGATAATAATGCTCGTGGTAAAGTATATATAAATGGCGTTGAGTATAAGCAATATTATGGTTCAAGTTCTTTTGGAATAAATTGGATTATTAATGGTAATACATCAACTGATACATTTAATGTTGTTGTAGAAGATGCAGCTGGCAATAAATCTGACAACTTTGTTATAAATGTTGACAGAACATCACCAGAAGGTGTTGTAACTTATTCAAACAATAATGGTAATCAAGTTACTAAAGATGATGTTACCGTAACTTTAAAAACAACAGAAGCAATTTTAACACCAAATGGCTGGACTAAAGTAAATGATACAGAATTTACTAAAGTATATTCAGCTAATGGAAAATACACAGTTGAAATAGAGGACATCTATGGAAACAAGAAAACTTTAAATTATGAAGTAAAACGCATTGATAAAGTAGCACCTATTATTGATGGAATAGAAAATAATGGTTTTTATGAAAATAATCTTACTTATGATATAGTTAAGACTAAAAATAATAATGTTGATTTTTCTATAATTGAAGAAAATTTTAGTTCTGTAGTAGTTGATGGTGTTTCATATGATTATAAAACAGCACCAAAATTAATTTCTGGTGAAGGAACACATACAGTAAAAGCTATTGATAAAGCAGGTAATGAATCAGCAACTATAACTTTTACAATTGATTATCCATTTACAATTACTCAAAAATTATCAAATGAATTAATTACATCTGGTTATAGAATAGCTGGTGGAAGTCAAAATCCAGTAATTAATAAATATTATTCAAGAACAAAATTTTCATCATTTGCTTGTGTAAATGATGGTACTTCATATGGATGTCAACCAGTTGTTTGGAAAGATAGTAAAGGTAATATAGTTTCAGAAATTAAAGAAGAAAAAGCAGTAGTATCTTCTTATGATATGTATTACGAAGCCAATGAAACTTTTACTGCTTATCCAATGGGAGCAATAATTGAATATAAATTATCAGATGAATTTATAAACATGGGTTATAAAATAGGTAGTTCTTCACCTAATTCAAATATGGAAGGATTTTCTACAACTAGAATATATTATTTCAATGAAGCAACTAGATTAGTTTCGTTTCCATATGTTAACTCTGGAAATGGAACATATGTAATATATAATTCTAAAGGTGAATTGGTTTCTAATATTGCTGGTGGATTGACAAAACCAATAAGTTACTCTCATGTAGTAACTGGCCACGAGGTTTATACAATAGCACCACTAATGCATAATGTAGTTTTTAAAGATCATGATGGTAGTGTAATATCTAGCCAAAGAATTTTTACAAATCATAGTTATGTAGCGCCTGATATGACTGGTAAAACATATACTTCTAAATACATAACTTATGTATTTACAGGTTGGGATAAAACAATTAATAACGTAACTAGTGATTTAACTATAAAAACAATTTACGATGTTACAGGTGTTTTAGCTAATTTGTATGAATTAGATAAAAATGCTCCTAGACCTTCTAATGGTGAAGGTCTAGCAGAAAATTATTATAAAAATTTAGGAACAATAAGTCTTAATGTTACAGATGATGTTAAAGATGCTATAAAAGCTGGATCAACTAGTGTACTTACTTTTGATTTAAGCAAAGTTTTAACATATGTTTCTAATTCAGACTTATTACCATTGCCAACAGCTAGTGCTGAAAATTTCACAAAGTATGAATTTTATGTATTAAAATTCGTATCTGCAAATGGCTTTCACATTGATTGTCAAGAAGTTGTAGATACAACTGCCCTTGTTAATTATAGAAGTCTAGCAATTACACAGATAAATGATTATGCTGAATCATTTGGGTTTGATACTAGTTTAGTTGAAATTACTAATATAGTAAATGCTTCTGGGATAAATAATTTAAATAAGAAATCTCTTATTGATAAAGCAGTAGTTTCTGCAAAAGGGTTAATAGATGATTTATTTGCAGCTTTTAAATTATCTGCTAAAACTGAAATTCAAACAACTATTAATAGTCAAGCATTTAAAAATGGTTATGATATTAAAGCAACTGAAATAAGGGACACTGCATATAATAATATTGATAATGCTTTAACTATAGCAGATATTACAAGTATTAAAAATACTGCAATTAATGATATTACTAATTTAAAAGCTTTATCACTAATTACATTTGATGGTACGATAACTACTGTAGCCGGAGATGGTAATTGGAAATACTTTGCTATTAATAATATAGCAAGTGATGTTATTATTACAAAAGTAGAATATTATAATTTATTAGATCAAAGTATTTATACGTATAATGGCAGCACATATTTATCTTCTTTTGTAGCTGCTAATCGTATAGGACTTGCAAGAAAAATTAGAGTAGAATATACAAAAAATAACATCTCTTATTTTGCTAAATATAATGTCATTGGAGCACCACTTTTTATCAAAGGTGTAGAGAGATACGATGATACTTATAAAGCTCAATAATAAATTAAGAAAGTTTAAATAACTTTCTTTTTTTGTGGCTTATATGTTAAAATAATATATAGAAGGTAGATGATAATATGGAAGAAGTAATAGAACCAAAAAGTATATCACAGATTTATAATGAATCGATGAAAGCAATATCTAATTCTTTATTAGATAAAACTACTGATACTGCTGAGGCAATGAGACTTATAGATAATTTAATCACTAAAGTAAATAAGGAATATGATTTAACTAAAGAAATACATTCTTTTGAAAACCCGGTAGAAAGAATTTTATATATTACTGAAGTTAATAGTGATGAAAATTCAAATATTATAGATATTCCTATTCACTATATTTATTATTTTTTAGGACTAGCATACTTAGATGATGGTATATATGAAGATGCTTTGACCAATTTTTTAAGGTCTATTTCTATAAATCCTTTTTTTGCCAAAGGAATATTTAAGATAGCTGAGTGCTATCGTCATACTAATGAATTAGATAAAATGTATGACTTTATAATTAATAGTCATAAGTATATTTATCAGGCTGAAGATTTGTCTGATTTTTATAGCCGTTTGGGTGATTACTATTATGATACAAAAAACTATGGTTTTGCCAATACACTATATTCTTATAGTGAATATTATAAATCTACCGGATATAATCAAAAACAATTGTCAAATATTTCTAGGTTTGAAGGAAGAATTACAAAAGTTGATCCTATTGATGAAATAATTCCATATTTAAAAGAAAAACAAATTCCAATTTCTATATCCGAAAAAATTCTTCAAAGACTTCTTAAAATGTATCAAGTTCCAGCCGATAATAGTGCTAAAATGACTATTAAAACAATGATTAAAAAAATATTATTTGATATTACTAAAAATGAGGTTTTTGCTCCATCTAGTTATTTAAGAAATGATGAGATTGGATTTATATTTCAAATTCCAGAAACTTGGGAAGTTTTAAGTAGAGCTAACTATAATAAAAATAGTACTTCAAAAGATACTTTATTTGTTATAAAGCCTCTTTCTAGAGTTACTATTAATATTAATAAAATAGATAAAATAGAAACCAATAATCTTCAGAAAAAATATTTGGAGATTAAAGAAAAATATCTTAAAGAGGGATATTTAATTAAATTAGAGAGTCTTATGAAATCAGCGAAAACCACTTATATACAATCTTTTGTTGAAAAGAAAATTCTTAATGATAGTGTTATTGACGTACATAATTATGTTATTATAAATAATAATTTAGTTGATTTTGAAATTCCAGTTAATAACATCACTTCTGATAAAGAAACATTATTAAGTGATAAGAATGTTATTCGTATTAATAACTTGCTTGGTACACTTCAAATTATAGATATTCAAGAAGAGGAAGAGGAGGAATTTACATTTTAGTTAAATTCCTTTTTTTTATTTATTAAATATGCTATAATTAATTAAGAATAAAGATGAATACAGGAGGTATATATGTTTAACAGAGGGGATATAATTAATTGCAGTATGTTTTATTAGCATTTTTATTTCTAATTGTAATAACATATATTGTTTATCTAAATATTAAGAAAAAGTTCTCTTTATTTTTATCAGAATACTTTGGCGTCTCGAGTTTTAAGAAAGCATTAGAACTAACTGATGCCACTTATGAAAATACTCCCAAGTCATTATCAGGAATGGAAACAGTTGCTTTACCTTTAATAAGTAAAGATTTTCCAAACTTAAATATTAATGAACTAAAGAGTATGTCAGAAAAAACAATTATTAATTATTTAGGTATGTTGGAGAAAAAAGAAGTTAAAAATATACCATTAGTTAGTGATAAGGTTATGGCTTATATTATTAGCCAAGTAGAAGATTTTTCTGATACTGATAATATTCATTTTGATTCTATAAAGATTCATCGTACGGTACTAAGTAAGTATGAGAACAAAGGTGGTGTTGCTACTATGTACTTTGTTACAGGACTTGAGTATCGTTATAAGAAAAATGATGAATCACAAAAAAAAGTACAGGATAGATTTAAAACAGAATTTATCTACGTTATTGATGCTGACAAAGTAAAAAATAATGAGAAAGCTATTGGATTAAATTGTCCAAATTGCGGTGCACCTATTAAGAGTATAGGGCACAAAACCTGTGACTATTGTGGAGCAGGCGTAATTGATATTGTTAAGAGAAATTGGATACTAAATAGTATCTCACAATATTAAGAAAGAAAGAGGTATAATATGGGTTTAATTAGAGCAGTAACATCTTCTGTTAGTTCAACATTTGGAGATCAATTTAAAGAGTTTATCACATGTCCAACTATAGAAAAAGATGTTATCATTCAAAGAGGCGTTACTTCTCATGGAGAAGGTAACAGAAATTATTCAGAAGGAGTTATTAGTAATGGTAGTACTATAGCTGTTCCTGAAAGAATGGCAATGATGATTATTGAAAATGGTGCTATTAAAGAATTTACTTCAGAAGCTGGAACTTATACTTACGATACTAGTAGTGAACCAAGTATATTTACAGGTGGATTAGGTAAAGGAATAATTGATTCAATTAAGAATATAGGGAATCGTATTACTTTTGGTGGTCAAACTGCTAAAGATCAAAGAGTGTATTATGTTAATTTACTTACTATAACAGGCAATAAGTTTGGTTCTGCTGAACCTCAATTTATTGAAGATGTTAAATATGGAAATTTAAGTGTTACATTTAATGGCGAATATGCATTTAAAGTAGTTGATCCTGCTTTACTTGTTAATGAAGTAGTAGGTTCAAATCCTAAGGACACTTTAACTTACGATGATGTTGTTGGTGGACAATTAAAGATTAAGTTTAGTGAAAAAATGACTGAAGCTATTTCAGTTGTTATGGTAAAGAATGGAGTGTCTTTTGGTAAAATTGGTATGTATAATACTGATATAGCTAATCAAATGAATACTTGTTTAAATTCATCTTGGAAAGAAAAGTATGGTCTTGAAGTAACTGATGTTGCTATAAGAATGAACTTAACTGATGAATCAAAAGAACAAGTTAGTGCATATGATGTTCAAGAAAAACAACTTAATATTGAAAAACAAAAAGGTCAAATGTTCTCAGAAAACATGTCTGGTATGGTTACCGCTGGTGTTACTGAAGCTACGAAAACAGCAGCAGGTAATGAGAATGGTGCTATGATGGGATTCATGGGAATGGGTATGGCTGGTGCTCAAGGAGCTAGTATGATGAATACTGCGATGTCAGGAAGTAATACTGCAACTCCACAAACAGAGACAACTTCACCAACACCAGGTACATTATTTGCAGGAGCAGTAACAGAAGAGCCTAAGCAATCACTTGCTTTTTGTCCAGACTGTGGTACTCCAAAGATTGGTAAGTTTTGTACACAATGTGGTAAAAAATTAGATTAATTATTATATTTAAAAGAGGTATTTAAACAATACCTTTTTTATTACAAATTTGACATTTTTTTTGTCGTATTATATGGTATACTCTTTAGGTGGTGGTTATTATGAAAAAAAAGATATTTTTATTGGTAATAGGTCTATTATTTTTATTAATACTAAGTAATATTGTATGTCATATTACTAATAGAGAAAAAATGAATAAAAGCAGTCAAGACATAATAAAAAAATTAGATTCCTTAAATATAGAATCCACTACTAAACTAATGATAGTAGCTCATCCTGATGATGACATTATTTGGGGTGGAAGTCATTTAATTAATGATGATTATTTAGTAGTTTGTATTACTTGCGGAACTAATCAGACAAGAGTAAAAGAGTTTGAAAAAGTTATGGCTGCAACAAATGATGATTATATCATGCTGGGTTATCCGGATAAAACCAATGGTAAGAGGGATAACTGGAGTAGTATATATGACAATATAACTAACTCTCTTAAGTCAATAATAGATTACAAAGATTGGGATACTGTGGTTACACATAATCCAGATGGAGAATATGGTCATATTCAGCATCGAATGACTAGCAAGATAGTTACAAGTTTAACTAATAAGGAAAATTTAATGTATTTTGGACACTATTATGAATCAAATAAAGTACCAAAAGATTTAGAAACTATATCTGATGATAATTACGATATTAAGATTAATACATTAGTACCATTATATGCTTCGCAGAAGATAGTTGGCCCATATGGCCATATGCTTAACCATGAAGTATGGATTCCATATAAAAACTGGAGTGATAACAATGACTAAAACAAAAAAACAAAATATATTTGCTTTGTCTTTTTTCATGCTGATTATTGTTTTAATTTGTATTTATTTAACTAGAAGTGATTGTTTATACGGTTCATCAGTAGATTGGCAAAATCAGCATTATCTTATACCAGAATATTTTAGAAATTTATTTTATGATACTGGAAAATTATTTCCTAATTTTGCTTTTAATTTAGGATCAGGAGAGAATATTTATTACTTGTCATATTATGGTTTATTTAGCCCGGTTATATTTATTTCATATTTACTACCTTTTGTAAGCATGCTTAATTATATAGTTTATAGTAGCTTAATACTACTTTATCTTAGTGCTGTATTATTTTACTTCTTTCTTAGAAAAAACAAATATAGTTTTAAAGTATCATTAATATGTAGTGTTATGCTATTATGTTCAGGACCTTTACTATTTCATAGTCATAGACATATTATGTTTATGAATTATATGCCATTTTTAATTTTAGGTTTATATGGTGTAGATAAATATTTTCATAGGGGTAAATCAGGATTATTAATATTAAGTTCATTTCTTATGATTATGACTAGCTATTATTATAGTGTTGGATCTTTGGTGGTATTATTTTTATACTACACATATTTATATTTTAAAAATAATGAGTTTAAAATTAAAGACTATATAGTTAATGCTTTTAAGATAGCAATACCATTCATAATATCAATTTTATTGTCAATGATATTACTTCTTCCTACAGTTTATGTTTTATTAAATAGTAGAGGGGATGGTAATAGCATAGTAAATATAGTTAATTTGTTAATACCTAATACTACATTTAGCTATTTGCTTTATAGTGCTTATAGTATAGGAACTACATCTATAACATTAATAGCTATAATATATATGATATTTACTAAAAAAAGAGAAAATAGATTTTTAGGTATTATTCTATTACTTGTATCTATTTTTCCAATATTTAATTACATATTTAATGGTACTTTATATGTTGATTCAAAATCATTAATACCATTTTTGCCATTAGTCCTACTTTTGACAGCAGAGTTTTTAAAAGGCATGTTTAATGGTAAAACAAATATGTTTTATGTAATATTAATAGGAATTATTTGTTCTGTTTTATCAAAATCAATATTTATAACGCTTGATATTTTAGGTGTTATACTAATTATATTTATATTTAAACATACTAAAAAAGCTAGAGTAGTAGGAGCATATTTATGTTTATTATGCTTTATAACTGCACTTATTATAAATAATAGTGATAAATTAATTACTAAAAATCAAGTTGATAGTAGTGATAACAAAGCTTTATCAAAATTAATATCTAATTTATATGATAAGGATACAAATTTATATAGAACTGAAAATATGGTTGAAAGATATATGGATATTAATAGTATTTATAATATGGACCAATATCAAACTTCTATATATTCATCTACTCTTAACAAAACATATAATAATTTTTATTATAATGTATTTAATAATTCTATTCCTTATCGCACTAAGTCAACTATGGTATCTGTTAATAATCCTTTATTTCAAATACTTATGGGAGAAAGGTATATAATTACTAAAGGAGAAGCTCCACTTAATGCAAGATTAATAAACGAGGAAAATGGGGTTAAAGTATATGAAAAACAAGATGTTTTACCTATTGGATATGCATCTAGTCATATACTTAATATAAAGGAATTTAATAAATTAAATTATCCTAATAATACTATATCATTATTAAATAACATTGTAGTGGATGACAATAGTAGTGATAGTGTAGTTAGTGATTTAAAAGATACTAATCTTGATTTTACAGTAGAAAGCACAAGAGATGTTACATATGAAAAAACTTACGATGGTTATAAGATAGTATCTAATTCTAAAACTGGTAATATTAAATTAAAGATTAATAGTGATGTAGCAAATAAAATAATGTATATAAGATTTAAAAATGACAATATACCAACTAGAAAAAGAAATGAAAAAACTATTACTATAAATGATAATAAAAATAAATTAAGTTATAATACATGGAAATATTATAATGATAATACTACTTTTGATTATACTTTATATGATGACAGTATGTTGGATATTACTTTTTCTAAAGGAACTTATTACATAAGTGATATTGATGTATATTTATTAGATTATGAAGATATTACCAACTTAAATAATAATGTTGATGAATTTAAATTTGATATGGATAAAACTAAAGGAGATAACATAGTGGGAAGTATTGATGTTACTAAAGACGGTTATTTTAATATGTCTATACCATACGATAAAGGATTTAATGTTTATGTTGATGGCACACAAACAGAATATAAGAAAACTAATGTTGGTTTTATTGGTTTTAAAATATCAGCAGGGCATCACGATATAAAAATTACTTATAAAGCGCCATTTAGAAACATTAGTACTATTTTGAGTATGAGTGGATTAATACTTTGCATATTACTAAATATATATGAAAACAAAATAAAAAAGGCTTAGGCCTTTTTTTATTCATAATTTTGACTAATAACTTGTTTTTTTGATAACACCCAGTCATGGTTATCACTTACGATTATAGAATCACAATAAGCACATTTTCTAGATGCTTTGTCACTAACAGGTGCACCACAATTAGGGCAGAAATTTATATTATTATTATTTATACTCTTTATAAATGTCATATTATAATGATATACAACTTTCCTGTCTTTTTTACCTCTTAATGTTTTTGTTGTGTACTGATCTATAATATAATCATGGCAAGAAATCAACATTGCAACAGTAATTGAAATGTTAGTTTTATCATTTTCCATTCCTATAACTTCAAAATCATATAATTCAAAATCACGCATTATATTTTGTTGCTTTTTAATTTTTAATGTTTCAAGTTGACTTACATACATATTATACATTTCGTCAGTAACAAGGTTCCTTAGATTAACTGTATCAAAGTTCATCCATGCAATTTGAATATCTTTATATATATTGTAAGTAGTGTTTTTGAATTCATCAAAATTGAAATTTGGAAGAATACTAGAAATTTTGCTAATATCATAAGGTATTACTTTATTATGATCATCATCATGATTACTATTTGTATTTGCACCAGTGAATTTTCTAGGAGATTTTCCTGTTATGATAGTGAATCCAATTACAAATATTACAAAGAATGTTGCAAGTAATACGAAGAATGAACCAACAACACCAAATGGTTCAGGATTACTATATCCACTGCCACTTGAAGAACCACTATCCCAGCTAGAACCACTATCCCAACTAGATCCACCACCCCAATCGGAACCACCACCCCAACTAGAACCACCGCTATCATAACCACCATCAAATCCTGAATCGGCTTTTACTTTTGGTGTAATATAATTAAAGCAATTAACACTAATAAAAGAAACTATTAATATGAAGAATACAATCTTGAAATATTTTTTTACTTTGCTCATTTTATATTGTTTCCAAATCTGTTAGTATCCAATCATGATTTTCTAAATCATATATTGTTCCACAGTATTCACATTTTCCATTAGCGTTAACATCTATATTTACTCCACAAGAATGGCATTTTCTTGCTTCACTTTGCAAACTAGAATTCTTCTTTTTTTCAAAAGTTAAATAGTTTTCTTTTTCTATTCTTCTTGTATTGTCTCCACATATTTTTTGACCAGTATTTTTATCTAAAATATAATCCATATATCTTGATGTTATATTAACTTTTGCTATAAATTTATCATCTAGTTCTTTTATTTCTAAAATAGAAGTTTGTTTAACATTTATTTCGTCAAACATTTGAACTTGATTATTGTTATTTAAATTATCTAGACGAGCTTTAAACGTATTAAAAACACTATCATTAACAAAATGTTTAATTTTATCTAGATTATTTGTAGTAACACCTAAATGTAGTTGTATAAAAATATTATTAACATTTGTTATAAACTTACTTTCTAAAAAACTATCATTAAAAAAATTTAAGTCATTCATATTATCTACCTCTAAATAATTATAACATAAATTTACTGTTTCATGTTATAATTGTACTAGGTGATAATATGAAAGTGATATCAAAGAATACTGAATTGATTATATTATTATTAATTATTTTCTATATCTATTTTACTTTAACTGTTATGTATGAAAACAAAATAACGTTGTTAAAAGAAAATATGACAGAAGAAAGTGATTGTATAAGCGAAGAGAGTTTATATTTTCAAGTTAATAATAATAATAAGTATGTTGTAAATGTGATTTTTGAAAAGAAAATTGCTGAAGGATATGTGCAAGTAGATTATAATGGTATTAGTAGTATATTAGAGCTTGATTATAATTTAGTTAATAGTTTAATTGAAAATGTAGCATATACATTGACAATTGAAAACACAAGCAAACTTAAAATAGTTAAAACAGATTTATTAAATTTAATTAAGAATAATAGATTGGTGTCAATAGAACAAGAGGTTTAAAATGATAGTATATGCAAAACAAATGTACAAAAAGTATGAAGAAATAATTAATTATTTAATAGTAGGAGTTCTTACCACAGTAGTAAGCCTAAGCACATATTATATATGTGTTGTAACTATATTAAATCCACATATTGCATGGCAATTACAAGTCGCTAACATAATCTCTTGGATATGTGCTGTAGCTTTTGCTTATGTAACTAATAGAATATTCGTATTTAAAAGTAATAATATGAATATATTTAAAGAGATATGTTCATTTACATCATCAAGAGTTATCACACTTCTTATGGATATGTTTATTATGTTTATGATTGTTACTGTATTTAATGGCAACGATAAAATAGGTAAATTAGTAACACAAGTAGTAGTAACTATAGGGAATTATATATTAAGTAAACTATTTGTTTTTAAAGAAGGCAAGAATGGAAAATAATCAAAATGATATTATATTCGAACATTACTTTCCAGCCAATATTACAAAAGAAAAACAATTAATTTTATTAGATTTGATAGAAAAAACGGTTGAATTAAGTGATACTGTATATCCTATAGATGGAATCAAAAATGGTAAATTAATAAGTATGCATTTGAAAAAGGAAGATGACGACATAATTTACATGTCAGGGTTCTATAATATTAGCAAAGAAAATAGATGTCTCGAAGGAGAAATATATATTTACAATAATAAAATTTATATAGATAGTTTAATTACTAGACTTGGTGAAATACCATCTACTGATAAAAAAGTTTATAGATGTATGGATAAATTTACTATACTTAAAACAAAGATAAAGCATGAAACCATATGCAGCAATAGGATAGTAAAAAATAGTTATTCAAAAGATACAAATAAAACTAAATTAAGGTAATATAGATTAATAGAATTTTAGTGTTAAGCTAAATTAGCTGAAAATAAAATATGGGGTGAGAAATATGAAAAAAACTTTATTAGTTTGTTCAGATATTTTTGGAACATATAGTGCATTAAACACTAGAAAACAAATTGAAATGCTAAAGAACATAGATGAAATGAAAACAAAATTAGAATTAGATCAAGTTGTATTTTGTTTTGTATCCACATCAAGATGCAAAGAAATAGAAGAGGTAGTTAATAATAGTTTGCTACCAGTGCTTGAGGAAACAAAATTAGAGATTGAAGTTGGACCTCATCTTGGTATAGATGGATATTCTTATAATGGTAGTAAGCCCAAGCTCTTTGTTAAGGATATCGCAAAAGGGGTTCAAATGGCTAATTTAGTTGATTTATTTGATACTATAATCCCTCAGTCAAAAGTAAGTCACTTTATATATGTCGATGATCATCCAAATATTAATCCTATACTTTTCCTAACTCATATCAAAAATGATAAAAATGAATTAAAAGAAGTTTTCTTTTTAGTAAAGAAAGATGAATTTAATGGATTTATAAAAACAAATAATTATTCGTTTGATATCAAAACAATAGAGAAAAGGGAAGATGAGTTTCTTTTGGAAGGATTAATTGAAATAAATAATAGTATTAATAATAGAAAAAAAACAAGATAGAATTATCTTGTTTTTATATTAGTTTACTATAAAGTAACTTTTATTAATAAAATGTATTTACTTAGAGAAGAAAAATAATGTATAATTTGGCTTAGAAGTATTAATTTTAAAAGAATTAGACAATAGTGTAGTTTTGACAAAAAGAAAAATCTATGGTAGTATAATGGACATTCGTAAAGAGGGGGATTTTTATGAGAATTGGGTTTGATATTGATGGAACTCTAACTAACTTCGAAAAGTTCGTTTTTGATCATGCTATATCATATATGCAAAAGAACTTTGGTATGGCTGTTGTAAATAATAATGGTTATGATTTAGATGAAGTATTTGATATTGAAAACCAATTATTAAGTAGAGGATATTCAGCAGTAGAAGCTTCTACAAAGGCAAAAAAGATTTTAAATGAATTCTGGGAAAAATATTATCCAAAATATATATTAGAGCCATTTAGAAATGGCGTTAAAGAAAATATTAATAAGCTTTATGAAGAAGGAAATGAGATTTTTATAATTTCTTCTAGAAAAAAAGCAACTGAAAATAATTTTAAAGGTGGTTTTGTTAGAAACTCAGTAAAAGCACAGTTACTTTTAAATAATGTTAAGTATCACAAAATGATTTTACTTGCTAACGATGAAGAAAAACTTCAGGCAATTGAGGATAATTATATTGACATAATGGTTGATGATAAACCTGAAATGCTAAAAAAAGTAGCTACTTTTACAGATGCCGTTTGTATAAATAGCCTTTATAATATTAATCATGATTTACCATCAAAAGTTCAACGTGTAGATTCTTATGATAATTATGCTGTATATAACGTTATTAATAGTATGATTACTGAAATGAAAAAACCAATTTTATCTACTGATGCAAAGATAACAAATTCGCCTTCTAAAGATAAATTATGGTTAAAAAATTATTCAAAAGCTGATATGAAATGGTCACTTCAAAAATATTCACCATATGAGAGAATTTCAAAAGCTACTAAATATTTTCCAAATTATACTGTTACATCATACTTTAAAAAGAAAATGAAAAGTAACCAATTTAATGAATTAGTTGATGCTTATGCCAAAAGATTAAATGAGCAGGGAATTGGAAAAGGAGATATTGTACCATTATTAGTTGTAAATAACCCTGAAACGGTTATTATAATTGCAGCTTTATTAAAAATCATGGCAACAATAGTCCCAATTTCACCACAAGAAACTGCTATATCAATAGAAAAAAAATTAAAAGATTTCAATGATAAAAAGCAATTAAAAATGCTTTATTTATCTAACTTTTGGATAGATAAAGAGAACTGCTTTGTTTCAGATAAAGTTAAACCAATTTGCGAAAAATTGAACATAAATAATGTGGTTTACTCTTCTGTAACAGATTCAATGCCTTTTCTTATTTCAACAGGATATAAGATGCAAATTAAAAATAAAAAGGCAACATATGACGATAGGTTTACTTCTATATATGAAGAAATAGCAAAAGGCAAGAAAATATCAACTGAATTAAATATAAAATACGATAATGATTATACAGCGGTGATAATTTATACTGGTGGTACAGTTGAAGCAAAAGGTGTTATGTTATCACCTGATAACTTAGATGCCGAAATAAGACATTTCTTAAATTCTAAAATTGGAATTAAAAGAGATGAGAAGATTTCTGGAATTCTTCCTTTTGATCATATTTATGGATTGCTTGTTAATCTAATTCTTCCTATTTCAAAAGGAATGGAAGTTGTTTTAAGACCAAAGCCAGAAAGAAAGAAACTTGATCAACTAGTTCGTGATGAAAAAATTAATAATTTTGCTACAATACCAGTATTAATAAATGAATTAATGAGAAATCCAAGATTGGCTAAAGCAGACTTATCACATGTGAAACAAATTTTCTCTGGTAGTGATGCAATCTCTGATAAAACTTTAGAAAAAATTAAGGAATTCTTTAAAGAAAGAAATTCTGATATTAATATAATTGATGGATATGGTTCATCAGAACTAACAGCTATGTGTTTAGAAAACGGAATCCCTATTATTAATGCTACACCAAAAATAGTGGAACCTGGAACACAAAAAGAATTAGGATATAACCAAGTTGGTGAATTATGTGTGTCTGCTGACACATTGATGCAAGGTTATTATAACAATCCAGAAAAAACAAAAAAAGCTATGCAACTTCATGAAGATGGAAAAGTATGGTTCCATACAGGGGACTTAGCATTTATTGATACTGATGGAAAAGTTACAACACAAGGGCGTATAGATCAAGATGTTATTAAGGTTAATGGGCAAATGGTTAATCTTTATGCTATTAGTCAAGTAATTGAGAAACATCCAGCTGTTCAAAAATGTGTAACTCTAGGTTATCCAGATGAGAAAAAAGGTAAAGTACCTGTTGCTATTATAGAAACATGCGATGCTGTTATAGATGGTCAGTTTAAAGATGAAATATTGGAATTATGTGGTAAATCTTTATCATATTATGAACAACCACAAAATATAATTCTTATTAACTTTTTACCACTTACTGGTAGAGGAAAAGTTGATAGAAAAGCATTAGTGGAGATATACGAAAGTGAAGCTGAAAAAATTCCAGGAATTAAAGGAAAAATATTAACTTATTCTAATAAATATGCCGGGAGGTAAAATATGAAACTTAAAATAAATCAAAAAAAATTTTTAACAGAAAAAGTATACAAATTAGTTAGACAACCAGTTAAACCATTCGTATCATTAATATTTGATCCTATAGTTTTGAATGCAGACTGTGTTCCAAAAAAACAGTCAGTTGTTTATGCACCAAATCATAGAAAAACTGAAGATTCATTTTTAATGTTTGCAATAATCAAAGATGCTGTTCATTGGATGGCATTAAAAAGATTTTTTACTGGAGAGGATAGTATATTTCATAACAGTAAAAATCCTTTATTATGCAAACTTACCTCTATAGTTTTTAAAGGTATAGGAGCAGTTCCTATTATTAGGGATCAAGATAAAGAAAAATATCCAAAAAGCGATAATAGTGAATCTCTTAAAGAATTTGATCAATATTTAGGATTAGGAAGCTCAATTGGAATATTTCCAGAAGGTACGACTAATAAACATCCTGAAAATCAAAACTTTACTTTACCTATTAGAACTAGTGCATTTCGCTTTGTTAAAAATAATGATTCGTGGTTACAACCAATATCAATTGTATGGATACCAAAAAATTATAATATTAAAAACAAAGCAGTAATTAATTTTAGACCACCTTTTAAAACTGACGGAATGGAAGTTTCTGAAATATTAGAGAAATGGAAAGAAACAGTTGAAGTTGGAATAGAAGAAAATAAGCAAATAATTGAACATCTTAGAGGAATAAATGAAATAACTTCGAAAGATATTAAAGTAAAGAAATTAGAATTAAAATTAAAAAGATAAAAGGTATTTATATACCTTTTTATTTTGAAATAATACAATATACGTATTTTAATATATTATATATCTATGATATAATAAAGCTAGTTTAATAGTACGCGGAGGTAATTGTATGCATTTAAGTTTCTTGCTGTTATCATGTAGTTTGTTTTATGTTTTATTAATAGCAATCCTATATTTTGGCAAAAAAAGAATAAAGTTATTAGAAAATAAAATATATGAGTATATTATAGGAACGTCTATTATTGGAATTATTTTAGACATAATGGGAATTTATGCTCATTTAAATTTGCCAGACACAAGTTTTATTCGCTGGATAATAGTAAAATTTTATTTCTTATATTTACTTAGTTTTATCTTTTTACTCACATTATATATATTCTTTTCGGTAATGAATGAAAAGAAGCAGGATTTAACTAATAGTCAAAAAGTAAAAAAGATATTTTATTCGTTTTTATTTGTATATATTGTTTTCATAATACTTAATTTCATATTGCCATTTCAATATTATAATGATAATGATATTGTTTATGTTTATGGTGCTAATGCTATTTTCTTATATAGTATTGCAGGTATAACGATGCTTGGTTGGTTAATCTATATAGGTTTGAATATTAAAAAAATAAAGAAAAAGAAGTATATACCTATGATTGCTTTTGTTGTTATAGGTGCACCAATTTCTTATATTCAGATGTCAAATCCTGAATTATTATTAGTAACAGCCCTTATTTCATTTATTGTGGTATTTATGTATCACACTATTGAAAATCCAGATATAAAAATGATTGAACAGTTAAATATAGCTAAAAAACAAGCTGAACAAGCTAATAGTGCTAAAAGTGATTTCTTATCAAGTATGAGTCATGAAATAAGAACTCCACTTAATGCTATAGTAGGTTTTAGTGAATGTATAGAAGATGCAGAAACATTAGAAGAAGCAAAAGAAAATGCAGTTGATGTAATAAGTGCATCAGGTACACTTTTAGAAATAGTAAATGGTATACTTGATATATCAAAAATTGAAGCAGGAAAACTTGAAATAGTTAATTCAGATTATGATACTAAAGAAATGTTTGAGACTATAAAGAGATTAATTATAGCAAGACTTGGCGATAAACAATTAGATTTAAGATTCTTGGTAGCAGAGGATATTCCACCAGTTTTATATGGGGACCATTCAAATATTAAAAAGGTAATTATAAATCTACTTACAAATGCGATTAAATATACGAACGAAGGATTTGTAGAATTCAATGTTAACTGTGTTAATACAAATGATATTTGTAGATTAGTAGTTTCTGTAGAGGATTCAGGTAGAGGAATTAAGAAAGAAAATATTGATAAATTATTTACTAAATTCCAAAGACTTGAAGAAGATAGAAATACGACAATTGAAGGTACTGGCTTAGGACTAGCTATTACTAGACAATTAGTTGAACTAATGGGTGGTAAAATAGTTGTTCAAAGTATCTATGGTGAAGGTTCTAAATTTACTGTAGCACTTGATCAAAGAATTGAATTTAAACCATTAGAGGAAGCAATACCTAAATCTGTTATTCCAGATGTTAAAGTAGATTTAACAGGTAAAAGAATTTTAATAGTTGATGATAATAATTTAAATTTAAAAATTGCTAAAAAGATATTATCCGCATACAACCCAGTAATAGACTTAGCGTCTACTGGACAGCAATGTATTGATATGGTGAAAAGTGGTAACAAATATGATCTAATATTAATGGATGATATGATGCCTCATATGCGTGGTGTTGAAGCTTTAAATATTTTAAAGCAAATACCAGGGTTCAATATTCCAACCATTGCTTTAACAGCAAATGCTATTACAGGAATTAAAGAGAAGTATTTAAAAGAAGGATTTGATGATTATTTATCAAAACCAATAGATAGAAAAGAACTTTATAGAGTTATTACAACTTATATAAAGGGTATAATTTTAAATAGAATAAATACTTCAGTAGGTCAGACAACACCTGTCTCTGCCGAACCTGCATCTGTGGTTGTACCATCATTATTACCAGTCACTCCGCTAGAACAAAAACCACAATTAGATTTAACAGGTAAGAAAATTTTGATAGTAGATGATAACTTACTTAATATTAAAATAGCAACAAAATTTTTGAAACCATACAATCCAATTGTAGAATCAGTATCAAGCGGACAAGAATGTATTGATAAAATAAATAATCATGAAAAATATGATTTAATATTTATGGACGACATGATGCCAAAGATGGATGGTGTTCAAACATTTAAGACAATAAAAGCTACAGAAGGATTTAATATTCCAGTAGTAGCCCTAACAGCCAATGCAATAGTAGGATCAAGAGAAAAATATTTAGCAGATGGATTTAATGATTATTTATCAAAACCAATAATAAAAACAGAATTTGATAGAGTATTACGAACACATGTTAAATAACGGAATAGTTTAGATTTTTATCTAAACTATTTTGTTAATATAAAATATAAGAGAGGTATGAAATGAAAACTATAGTATTCGATTTAGTTGGTGTATTAGTAGGGGAAAATTCATTTGAACTTAACGATATTCAAGATAAAATGGAAAGATTATTTGGAAAAAACAAAAGTGATTATGAATATAAAAAAATTGTAAAAGAAAAAATATCTAATGATATAGATATTGAAGAAAATATTAAATATATAATTGATAATATTTATCAATTAAAATTTCCTGATTTAATATCTGAATTAAGAAATAAATATCCAAATATAAATTTAATTATAGCTACTAATCATGTTTCATATATAAGAAACTTTATTGAAAGAAATTTTGATATGTCTTTGATTAATAAAATATATGTTTCAGCAGAAATTAATGAAGTTAAACCTAATGTAGAATTTTATGAATATATTTTAAAAGATTTAGATATTAAAGCAAGTGAAATGCTATTTTTAGATGATAGTGCAGAAAATATTGAAGGTGCTAAAATACTTGGAATAAATGCTATCAAGATTAATAAAGATACAGACATATTAGAAACGATTGTTAATTTTGTTAATAAAACAGTTGGGTAGAATAAAAACGTCACTATGAAAGTACTTTAATAAAGTACTTTTTGTATGTTATAATACTTGTATTAGAAAATGTGAGGAGTAAATATGAAATTAATAATAGAGAATTTAAAGAAAAGTTTTGAAAAAAAAGAAGTATTAAAAAATATTAATTTTACTTTTGAAGCTGGTAAAATATATGGATTATTAGGAAAGAATGGTGCTGGTAAAACAACATTATTTAATTGTTTAAATGAGGATTTAGTTGTGGATGATGGTAAATTTTTCATTCATGATAAGGATATAATAAGAGATATAGTATCTGATGATATTGGATATGTTTTATCTATTCCAGTGGTACCAGATTTTTTAACAGGAAGAGAGTTTTTAAAATTCTTCATTGATATTAATCATGACAAGATAATCAATCCTAAAACAATTGACGAATATTTTGATTTTATGAAGATTGATGTTGATGATAGAGATAAATTGATGAAAGATTACTCTCATGGTATGAAGAATAAGATGCAAATGCTTGTTAATATAATTGCCAATCCTAAAATCTTATTGCTGGATGAACCATTAACATCTTTTGATATAGTAGTAGCTGATGAAATGAAACAAATGCTTAGAGATTTAAAGAAAGATCATATAATAGTATTTTCTACACATATTATGGAATTAGCACTTGATCTATGTGATGAGATAGTAATATTAAATGATGGTATATTAGAAGAAGTCGAAAAAGAGAATTTAAATAATGATAAATTTAAAGCTAAAATTATTTCTATCTTAAAAGGTGATAAAAATGATTAATTCATTTTTGTTATCTTTTAAACTTAAAAATGCTTACAAAGTTAATTCAATTATTTATTCTTTAAAACAAATACCAATAATAAAGAAAATATTGCCTAGTTCATTATATAAAAGTAAAGGCTTAAAAACTTTTGCTAATGTAATTAGTGGACTTATAGAATTCAATTCATTCTTTTTAGGAAAACTACTATATATATTATTTATGATAGTTTTAGCTCTTTCCTTATATAAAAACGGTAACGAAAATACTTTTATTCATATATTTGTCTTTTTAACAATAATTGGAGGCTTTTTAAATACACATTTATTTAATCCTTCAAAAGATAAATATTATGCAATAATATTAATGAAGTTTGATGCTAAGGAATATACGTTATCTAATTACTATTATTTTTTATTAAAAGTATTAATTGGTTTTATGCCATTTACAGTCATCTTTGGGCTTATCAATAATGTTGATTTAACTATATGCCTTTTGTTACCTGTGTTTGTGGTATGTGTTAAAACTATAATAAGTGCTTCTATTTTATATATTGATAACAAGAAGAATAAAACGAGAAATGAAAATTTACCAATGACATCTGCTATAATTACTACACTAGTATTATTAGCATGTGCATATGGATTACCATTTATAGGAATAACAATAAATACTGAAATATATTATATACTATTTATATTAAGCATAATATTAGGTGTTATGGCTATAAATTATATTAAGGGATTTAACAATTATAGAAAAATGTATAAAGATTTATTAACTCCTGAAAATGTAATTTTCGCTACTGCAAACACTAGCAAGAATATTACTGTTGATACATACAGAAAACAAATTAATAATGAGGTAGTTAATCCTAGTGGTGAAGGATACGAATATTTCAATGATATTTTTGTTAAAAGGCACAAAAAAATATTAACTAAGGCAACTAGAAATATATCAATAATTTCAATTTTAATATTTATTATAATAATTACTTTTGTAATTGTTAATGAGAAATATAATAAAAATTTAAATGAATATTTACAAGTTTCTTTACCTTATTTCTTATTTATTATGTATTTTTTAAATAGAGGTCAAAGTATTACTCAAGCAATGTTTATGAATTGCGATCATAGTATGCTATTTTATAGATTTTATAGACAATCTGACTCAATACTAAAACTATTTAGAGAAAGACTAAAAACGTTAATAAAACTGAATATAATACCGGCTTTAATTATAGCAACAGGCTTAACAATACTTTTGTATGCTACTGGTGGAACAGCAAATAATATAAATTATTTTCTAACATTTTTTACAATTATAGCCATGTCAATATTCTTTTCAGTACATCATTTAGTACTATATTATTTATTGCAACCATATAATATTGATTTGGAAATGAAGAATCCACTATTTTCTGCAATAAGTTCAGGAACTTATCTTGTTTGTTATTTTGCAGTTCAGGTACAAATACCAACAGTTATATTTGGTACAGGTATTATTTTGTTTACTATTATATATAGTTTAATTGCTTTATATTTAGCATATAAACATGCACCTAAAACATTTAAACTAAGAAATTAGTAGTTCACATTATATTAAAAATAAATATTTCATTAAAACATATAATTACTTAGGTGATTATATGTTTTTTAAATCTATTCATATAAGAATAAATATAGTATTAATAATTTTTTTAATATGCTTCATGCTCATTACCTTTAAAGTATTTCATATCCAAGTAATTGATTATGAAAAACTAAATCATTATGCTTCAAGTTTATGGAGTAGAAATCTTCCTATTGAAGCAGATAGAGGGGTTATATATGATAGAGATGGTATAGTACTGGCTTCCAATATTACTACATCTTCAGTTATTGTAATTCCTAATCAAGTAGATGACAAAGAAGAAACTGCTTCTAAATTAAGTGAAATACTTAATACTGATTATAAAACTGTTTTAGAAGATATATCAAAAACTAGTTCAAGTGAAAGATTACATCCATATGGGAGAAGACTTTCCTATGATATAGCAGATAAGATAGCTTCTTTATCTTTACCAGGAGTATATTTAGTAAAGGAAAGTAAAAGGTTTTATCCTTATGACACTCTTTTATCTCATACAATAGGTTTTGTAGGAATTGATAATCAAGGTTTAAGTGGACTTGAACTTGAGTATGATGATTATTTAACTGGCGAAGAGGGAGCAATAAAGTATTATAGTGACGCTAAAGGAAATAAACTAGAACTTACTGAAAGCTATGAACAACCACAGGATGGTATTAATATGACTCTTACTATAGATTATGACATCCAAGCATCACTAGAAAGAGAACTTACTAATGCTGTAAATATGTATAATCCTGATCATGCATTAGGAATAGTTATGAATCCTAATACAGGTGAAATACTTGCTATATCAAGTAGACCGGATTTCTCACCATCCAATTATCAGGATTATACTATTGAAGAGATTAATAGAAATCTTCCTATATGGATGACTTATGAACCAGGTAGTACTTTTAAGATTATTACTTTATCTACAGCTTTAGAAGAAAAATTAGTTGACTTAGAGAAGGATACTTTTTATGATTCAGGATCTGTTAATGTGGATGGTGCAAGAATAAAATGTTGGAAGGCAGGGGGACATGGACTTCAGACATATATGCAAGTAGTACAAAACTCTTGCAATCCAGGGTTCGTGGCATTAGGACAAAAAATTGGTAAAGAGACATTATTTAAATATATTGATAAGTTTGGTTTTGGAACTAAAACTGGAGTAGATTTAAATGGAGAGGCATCAGGTATTATATTTGATGTTGAAGATGTTGGACCTGTAGAACTGGCTACAACAAGTTTTGGACAGGGTGTTAGTGTAACTCCTATTCAGCAAATAACAGCTGTTAGTGCAGCTATAAATGGTGGTATATTATATAAACCATATGTATTAAAAAGTTTAAATGAACCAGAAACAAATGGCGTTATTCTTCAAAATAAACCTACAGTGGTTAGAAAAGTTATTAGTGAAGATACAAGTAATAAAGTAAGAACTGCACTTGAAAATGTAGTATCTTTAGGTAGTGGTAGAAGTGCATATATTGATGGATATAGAGTAGCAGGAAAAACAGGAACTGCCCAGAAGGTAAATAATGGAGTTTATATGGTAGGTAATTATATAACTTCGTTTATTGGTTTTATGCCAGCAGATAATCCAGAGGTAGTTATTTATATTGCTATAGATAATGCTAAAGGAGTAACACAATATGGTGGTACTATAGCGGCTCCTATTGCTAAAAATGTTCTTCTTGATATAATTGATATACTTGATATTGAAAAGAGCGCTGGTGGTGTTGCTAAGGCATATAATTACTACGATAAAAAATATGCAGTTGTACCAAATGTTCTAAATATGACAGTTAAAGAAGCTATAAAATCTTTATCATCATTTAAGGTTGAGTTTTCAGGAAGTGGCGAAAAAGTTATCTATCAATCACCACAATCTTTCACTTCTTTATATGAGGGAGATACGGTAAGACTTATGTTAGGTAACTAATTTGCTTTTAATTTATAAAGTGTTATAATTATGAAAGATGGGAGAGATTTGGTTATGAAAAAAAATGTTAAATTATTTAAAAGTATTACAGCATTAGCTTTAGCTGGTGGAATAACTCTTTGCAGTACACCGATGGCTTATGCTCATGGTTCTAATGATGTTTGTCCAGACAGACCTTCATATGAACAGTTACAAAGAAACAGTAGTTCACACTGCTATATTGACACAAATAATGTGGTTCATAAAGGCAAACCACCAAGGGGAGTAGCAATTGTTGCAAGCTTCGAAAACTTTGGTTATAATTTAATCCAAAATGGTCAAAAGATTCTTTACAATACAGAAAAAGTAAGTGACAGTATGTATCACTTATATAATGGACTTAATAAAGATTTTGGATCTAATGTTATGTATAGAACTTATACTGAAAAAGATGGTATAGCAAATTTATTAACTGAATTATTAGCTGAAGGATTTACACCAGTAGATGCTATGAATTATATAGGTTATATTGATTCAAACATCTATACTGGTTATGGTGAAGACGATTATTGGTATCAAAGTATTAATGATAATAAAAATAACGATGGTAAGGGTAATTCATGTGATTCAAAAAAGCCAACATATGAACAAGTTCAAAATTATGGTGATTCACACTGCTACATTACTAACTATAATGTAGTTTGTAAAGGTATTCCTGCATCAGGAACAAGTAATTTAGCAATATTACAAAACTTTGGTGATAACTTAATTTTAAATGGTCGTAAGATTATTTATAATACTGAAAAAGTAAGTAATAGTATGAAATACTTATATGAACAGTTAAATCAAGACTTTGGTTCTGATGTAATGTATAAAACATATACAGAAAGAGATGGAATCGCTAATTTATTAACGCAATTAATAGCAAAAGGCTATTCAGCAACTGATGCAATAATTTTTGTTAGTTATATTGATTCGAATGTATATGGAAGTGCTGGAAAAGATGTATTCTGGTATCAAGGTCTTACTGCTGAAAGCAAGAAACTTTTTGGCGATAAAAGCACTTATCTTCCAAGTTTGCCTGCTTATCAAGACCTTATCAACTATGGTGATTCACACTGCTACGTTACTTTGAATGATGTAGTTCGCAAAGGAATACCAGCAAATGGAACAAGAAATGCAGCAATATTACAAAATTTTGGCGATGAATTAATTGCAAACGGACGTAAAATTCTTTATAATACTGAAAAAGTAAGTGATAGTATGAATTATCTATACAAACAACTTAATAAAGATTTTGGATCTGAGGTTATGTTTGAAACATATACTGAGAAAGATGGTATAGCAAATTTATTAGCTGAATTAATTGATGGAGGATATTCAACAATTGACACTATAAACTTTATACAGTATATAAATTCTAATGTTTATAATGGACAGGGTAAAAATACTTTTTGGTATCAAGGTATTGAAAAGTATACTGATGATTATAATATAAATAGTGAATATATACCTGATAAAAACAATGATTATGATTGTCATCCTAAACAATATCAAAAACAAAAAACACATAATTAAGAAAGCAATTTAAATTGCTTTTTTTGTGCTATAATTATTATAGGAGGCTAGTAACATGGCAAAATATTTAAAAGATTATGTAAAATATATAGATAATATCTTAAATGGTAATGAAAAAAATAACTTTGATGATCTTATAAAAGAACACCTAATAAAAATACAGTTTTTTCAACACGAAAGATTAATTCATTTACTTGTTAATTTATTTTATGGAATATTCACACTTGCAATTTTTGCATTTATAAATGTAAATGTCTTATTTGTAATACCTGCTATCATATTAATAATAATGCTGTTATTTTATGTTAAACACTATTTTTTACTTGAAAACAGTGTTCAATACTTATATAAACAATATGATATGATGATAGAAAAAACTAAATAAGTTACTAAAAAAAATTAATTTTTATTAACTGAATACTTAATAAATTTTGAAAAAATAAGTTAATTTTAAAAAAGTTAGTTAATGTATAAAATAGTCAAAAAAAAATAGAAGTGTTTCTTCTATTTTTCTTTAAATTATAAAGAAATATGTCTTTTATTTATAAAAAACTTATGTTATAATTAGTGTATAAATAACATAGAGAGTACAATCGGGAGGAAAGTTTATGGGAAAAATCAAAAATGTAAATTTAATAGCAATACTTGCTATAGTATTAGTTGCTTTTATGACAGTCGGATATGCATATGTAAATAATGACATAACTAATGCTAATGCAAAAATTCAAAAAAGTTGGAATGTGGGGTTTAATACTGAAGAATATACTTCATCTGGTACAGGTCAAGATGTAGCAGGCCCTGTTATATCAAAAAGTAATGTAAAATTCCAAGTCAATTTTACTAATCCTGGCGATTATAAAACATATACTTTTGAGGTATTAAACACAGGCAATATTAATGCTATTTTAGATAATGTCAAAGTAATATCTGATTTAAATAATTCGGAAAAATTAAATATCAATTATACTATCTATAAAGGAGAAAACATAATTACAAGTAACGCAGTACCTACAATAGATAAACAATATAATCATTTATATAGAAATTACGGTACTAATACAGTGGAAGTTACAATTTCATACAATAGTAGTGAAGGTGAAGAAGTATCTGGAGCAATAGTTGCAAACTACGAGCTTGATTTAACTTATACACAATCTGAATAATAAAAGTGGTGATTTAAATGAAAAAGGAACAAAAGTTAATAACGCTGTTAGCAATTATTACTATGTACATAGTTTTAGTTCCTACATTTATATTACCTTTTTTTTCGTCTTATTATTTACATATAATAAATCCAATATTTTGGATTTCAATGTTTATATTGACTTATTATTTTTATAAAGAAATATATGTTAGAAGTAAATATAATAGATACTTAGCTAAAATAGTCTTTTATATAACACTAGTATTTATTGTAATCTTTTTTTTACTTGGACTTATGTTTGGATTTAAAATAAGCCCAGTATCGCATACATTTTATGAGGTTATTAGAAATTTTATTTCCTTAGTATTTGTTTTATTGATTGAAGAGTATATTAGGTATTATTTAATTAATAGCTTAAGAAGTAAAACTAATATTCATACCTTAATAACTATTGTATTTACTATATTTGATCTAGTACTATATTTTAAATTAATAGGCAATATAAGTGTTTATAAGTTTGTATTTTTATTAGTAATACCAAATATAATGATTAATATGTTATGTTCATTTTTAGCATATAATAAATCATTATACAGTACTTCATTAATTAGAGGTTTACCAATACTTATTTATATACTAGTACCTGTAGTTCCTAAAGTGAATTGGGTATTTGTAGCTGTTGTAGAAATTATCTATTTTATTACAACTTTTACTGTAATTAGTAATAATATTAGGAAATTAAGTATTATAGAAAATAAAATAAAAGTTAATAAAAATAAGAAAGCTAAATTTATAATACTTACAACATTTACAATATTAGTTATGTTTGTAATAGGAATATTTAATTATGTTCCAGTTTCAGTAGTAAGTGAAAGTATGCTACCTAATATAAGTGTTGGGGATGCAGTCATCTATAAAAAAATGAATGACTCAGATAATTTAAATGAAGGAAATATTATTGTTTTTGTTAAAAAAAATGTAATTATAATTCATCGCATCGATAGTATAAAAACTATTGACGGTGTTAGACATATAATCACTAAAGGTGACAATAATGAAGAAGTTGATGATTGGGTAGTTTTTGATAATGATATAATAGGAATATATAAATTTAAAATTCCTTATATTGGTTACCCAACCGCTTTAATTCACAAATTATTTGGAAGGGAGTAAATTATGTATAAAAAAAGATTGAAAAACTGGGTTAATGTTGCGTTGCTTGCAACTGGAGTAATATTAACTACAGTTTTCTTACTTATATCTGCCGTACTTTTATATCGCAGTTATAACCCAGCAACACATAAGAAAAATTTACTTGTTTCATATAATAGTGAAGATAATATAAGTTATAAAATTACTGCTAAGGAAAACTCTTACTATAAAGATGAAGATTTGATTATGGATAAACAATATGTTTCGTCTATAATTGATAAAATGATATTTAATGTTAGTTATAATTTTGATTCTTCTAAATTACTTGATTATGCTTATAATTACAGTATTGTTGCTACTTTAATAGGTAATTATGATGGTAGTGGCAAAGATGATGAATTGTGGAGTAAAGAGTTTATTTTAGAGCCATCAACTTCATTAAATTTAGAAGATGCAAATAATATTTCAGTTGTTAAAACATTTGAAATAGATTATCAAACATATAATAGCATTATGCAAAGTTTTAAAGAAGAATTTAATTTAATGGTTGATGCATATTTAAATATAGATTTTAAAGTTAATGTTAAATCAACTGTTGGAGATAATAATCAGATTGATGAAAATGATTTGATTAATATTAAAATTCCTCTTCTTAGAGACACTACTTATATTAATTATACTAAAACTGGTATAGTTGATAATAATATATGGACAACGGTTAATGATATAGAACAGACAAGCATATTATTAAAAATAATATATGGTATAGGCGTGTTATTTGGAGCTGTTCTAGATTGGTTATTTTTATTAAAAGCTTACAAGACAACAGAAAAAGATAGATATTACTATGAGGTAAATCGAATATTAAAATCATATGCTGAAATTCTTGTTGCTGTAGATGAAATACCCGAACATTTAGAACTAAAAGATATTAAAGTTTCTAATTTTAAAGATATGATCGATGTTAATGAAGAATTACACTTGCCAATTCTTTACTTTGAAGAGAATAATAAAATTAGTTTTTTTATAATAAGTGAAACCCATTTTTATGTGTTTGTTATAAAAAGAAATGGTTTTTATAATAAAAATAATTAATTCTATAAATGCAACTATTTTACGAATAGATTAATAAGAATACTAGTATATATTAGTGATGGATAATAAAATAAAAAAATTGTCACATTATGTTGCGTTTTTTAGTATATACTAGAAGCAGAAGGTTTGGGATAGTATGCAAAAAAAGAAAATAAATATAGATTTATATGAAGGTTTTTGGATTTTCTTTGTTGGTTGCTTTATGGGAGTTTTTATTGAAACTCTATATTGCTTAGTAAGAAATGGTTATTTTGAAAGTAGGCAAGGTTTAATTTATGGTCCGTTTAATCTTGTTTATGGGTTTGGAGCATTATTAATAACTTTAATTTTAAAGAGAATTAAAACAAAAAATATAATTAATATTTTTTGTACCTCTTTTGTTATTGGAAGTTTATTTGAATATATATGCAGTGCTTTTCAGGAATATGTATTTGGTACTGTTTCTTGGGAATATAGTCATAAACTTTTAAATATTAATGGTCGTATTACACTTCTATATTCTGTGTTTTGGGGACTACTTGGTATTCTTTGGTTGAAATTAATTTTTCCAAAATATCAAAAATTAATGGTTAATCTTCCTAGTGATATGCTTAAAGCCTTAACTTATATTTTGCTAGTATTTATGATTTTTAATAGTTTTATTTCATTTTTTGCAACATATAGAAGAAATGAAAGATATTATGGAATTCATGCAAGTAATACTTTTGAACAATATTTAGATAAAAACTATCCGGATGAATATATAGATAAAATATATCCTAATGCTACCCATATAAAAATAGAAAAATGAGTTTACTCATTTTTTTTGTGGACATGCATAACTTTAAATAGGTGATTTTATGCTTATAATGACTAAATCAGTATTAGCTAGTATGATAAGTTTTTTACTTACAATTGTTTTATCTTTGATATTAATACCTATTCTAAAAAAATTTAAAATTGATCAAGTGTTAAATGTATATTTAGAAAGAACTCATAGTAGTAAGAAGTCAACACCAACTATGGGGGGACTTATATTTGTATTATCAACTCTAATTACTATAGGACTACTAGTTATGTTAAATAAAATAAGCATTACTTATAATTTCTTAATTATTATTTGGGTTTTTATTAGTTATAGTTTAATTGGTTTTATTGATGATTATCTAATAATAAAGAGATGCTCTAATAAAGGACTTTCAGAAAATCAAAAATTTATTATGCAAATATTTATAGCTATTATATTTTTCTATTTGTTTATGGTTAGTGGAAATGAACCTTTATTATGGGTTCATACCTTAAATATAAAATATGATATAGGATTTTTATATGGAATATTTATACTGTTTGTATTAGTCGCAAGTTCTAATGCTGTTAATTTAACAGATGGTTTAGATGGTTTAGCTACAGGACTTTCGATTATAGCTTATTTTACTTTTGGTCTTATAGCATGGAATACTGGATGGCTTTTAGGTTATGGAGAGATAGCTATCTTTTGCTTTATAATGGTAGGATCTTTATTAGGCTTTCTAGTGTTTAATAGTCATCCTGCTAAAATATTTATGGGTGATACTGGATCATTATCATTAGGTGCAACTCTAGGAAGTATTGCTATTCTTACAAGACATGAGTTACTTTTAGTTGTTATAGGAATAGTGTTTGTTATTGAAACACTTAGTGTTATTATGCAAGTAGGATATTTTAAATTAACCCATGGTAAAAGACTATTTAAGATGGCACCACTTCATCATGGACTTGAAAAGATGGGGTACAAGGAAACAGATATAGTTAAATTCTTTTGGATTATAGGTCTAATTGCCTCTATGATTGCAATAGGTTTTGGTATATGGATATAGGACTAGATATTATATTTAAAATAAGTTATAATATTAGTTATAGGAGTGATTAACATGATGATGTCGATATGTCATTACTTTCTAATTTTTATAATCTATTCTTTTATAGGTTGGGCAATGGAAGTAATTCTTACAATTATCAAAACTGGAAGGTTTGTAAATAGAGGTTTTTTAATAGGGCCATGTTGCCCAATATATGGATTTGGTAGTTTATTGATAACTAGTTTACTTAGACCATATACCAATGATTATATAGCGTTATTTATTCTTGCAATGTCTATATGTATGATTCTAGAATATATAACTAGTTATATAATGGAAAAACTATTTAAAGCTAGATGGTGGGATTATAGTGATCAAAAATATAATATTAATGGTAGAATTTGTTTAGAAACTGCTGTTCCATTTGGACTAGGTGCATTAATAGTTGTATATGTTATTCATCCAGTAGTGTTAAATTTACTAGGAGCTATGAGTGATACTACTACCATAATTTTAAGTGTATTTATATTTGTTTTATTTTTAGCGGATATTATTATTTCATTTAATATTATTTCAAAGTTCAAAAATACTGGTTTAAAGATTCGTAAAGATAGTACTGAAGAAATAACAAAAAAAATAAAGGAATATTTAATAACACAATCAAGACTTACAAAACGTTTAATTAGTGCATTCCCTAATGTTCAAGCAAGCATTAATAATATTATGCTAAAACAACAAGAGTTAAAAAGAGAATTAGAGAAAAAAGAAGCTAAACTAAAACTAGAAATAGAAGAAAAAGAGTTTAATTTAAGAAAAGAGTTTCAAGAAAAAGAAACGAAATTAAAAAGAAACTTGGAAATAAAGCAAAAAAAATTAAAAAAAATGTCAAACAAAAAAAGTATTAAATAACTTGACATTTAATAATATTTTATATATAATTTTGACATTGATAAGGGAGTAATTAGCACTCAGTGTAGTAAAGCCAACATCATGATTAACATCTGGTTTTACTTTAAATAATGAGACTTGTCTGTTTTTACAGGCAGTCCCTTTTTTTTGGGCTTAGAGGAGGTTTTTAAATGATAATTGAGGTTTTACTAATAATTTTAGGTTTTGTATTGCTTATTAAAGGGGCAGATTTTCTTGTGACTGGGGCAAGTGATATTGCTAAAAAGTTTCATATTCCAGAAGTTGTTATAGCACTTACTGTAGTTAGTATAGGTACATCACTTCCAGAACTTGTAGTTAGTTTAACAAGTGCTTTGGATGGCTATAGCGACATGGCAGTAGGAAATGTAGTAGGTAGTAATATAGTTAATTTACTTTTTATACTTGGTCTTTGTGCATTAATAAGACCACTTGATGTAAAAAAGCAAACTCGTCTTTTCGAGATGCCAATTCATTTATTTGCAGCTATTTTATTATTGATATTAGCAAATGGTTTTATTGGTACAAATATAATATCTAGAGTAGAAGGTATAATTTTATTTACATTTGCTATTTTATTCATTATTTATAATATATATATGGCAAAACACGCTAAAGAATTTGATAAACATGCAGTAGAACATGTTTCAAATAAAGAAATGAAGAAAATAAATGTTTTCAAATCTATTATTTTAATTATAGGGGGAATAGCTCTTCTTAAAATAGGAGGAGATTTTGTTATAGAAAATTCAATATTATTAGCACAAGAGTTTGGTTTATCGGAAAAACTAATTAGTTTAACAATATTAGCTATTGGAACATCACTTCCAGAACTAGTAACTAGTGTTACAGCAGCTGTAAAAGGTGATTCTGATATGGCAATAGGGAATGTAATAGGTTCAGGTATATTTAATATATTTTTAATATTAGGCAGTTGTGCTATTATTTCGCCAATTTCATATTCAATTAGTTATAATACTGATCTATGTTTATTAATAGTTGGGGCTATTTTATTAATATTATTTCCATATTCTAGATTTAACAAAAATAAAATATCTAAATTTAATGGCTTAATGTACGTTTCAATGTATTTAGTATATATTGTTACAACCTTAATTTAAGAGCACAATAGTGTTCTTTTTCTTTTATATTTTCGTAAAATTATATAGGTGATTATATGAAGAAAATGAATCTGCTATTATTTATAAGTACTATAATTATTTGTATATTTGGTATTATTATGATTACTTCTTCTTCATATATATGGGCTGAATATAAATTTAATGATCCATATAAGTTTATGAAAAGTCAAGTTATCTTTTTTATATTAGGATTAATCACAATGATTTTTGTTAGTAAAATAGATTATCACATATATTATAAGTACGCTAATAAAATATTTTTAATTATAATCATACTACTTGTACTTGTTTTAATACCTGGCATAGGTATAGTTAGAAATGGTAGTCGTAGTTGGTTTGGTATAGGTAATTTAGGTATTCAACCTAGTGAGTTTATGAAATTAGGTATAATTATATTTATATCTAAATATATGGTTAAGAATAATAGAAACTTAAGAGATATAAAAAAAGGTGTACTACCCATTCTAGGACTTGTTCTATTCGTATTTGGATTAGTTATGCTTGAGCCGGATTTTGGTAGCGGTATGATCATTATGATGATTGCAATAGGACTATTTTTTGTAGGCAATGTTAATATGAAATTTTTTGTGGGTTTAGGAATTCTGGGAGTTATAGGAATAACTGTTTTAATTCTTATTGCCCCATATAGATTAGAGCGAATATTATCTTTTATAAATCCATGGAGTGATCCACTAGGAAGTGGTTTTCAAATAATTCAGTCACTTTATGCAATAGGACCAGGTGGTTTATTTGGTTATGGATTTGGTAATTCTAGACAAAAACATTTTTACTTACCGGAACCCCAAACTGATTTTATATTTTCAATTATTAGCGAAGAATTTGGGTTTCTAGGCTGCCTAATAGTAGTGTCGTTATTCGTTACTATAATTATAACAGGCTTTAAAATATCTAAGAAATGTAATGACATGTTTGGTAAATTTTTGGGTTTTGGTATAACCTTTTGGATAGCTTTCCAAGCAACCCTTAATCTTATGGTAGTAGTAGGATTAATACCAGTAACGGGAGTTACACTTCCATTTCTTTCTTATGGAGGCTCATCACTATTAATACTTATGACGAGCATTGGAGTTCTATTAAATATAAGTAGGCAAATAAAATAATAAAACATTAATTTATTAAAAATAAGGATACTAAAAATATTTTAATCGTGTTCATAAAATAATAACAAAAAGTTCACAAAAACTTAATATTTATTAAATATAATTTACAATGAGGTGGTAAGATGGAAAATGATTTAAATGAAACATCTAAGAAAAACATAAATAGGAAGGAAAAAGAATTCTTCTGTTCTGAGTGTGGTAATGTTATAGAAAAAGGAAATAATTATTGTGAGAATTGTGGTAAAAAAATAGAACAAAATCACTATAATGCTGAAGAAGAGGAAGTTATTGAAGAAGTAGACAAAGAAAATAATGCTGATAGGGTTTATGAAAAAAATTACTCTAAAGAAACAAGTACAAATTTTGAAGAAAAAAAAGATAATAATGAAAAAAAATTTCGAAGTGGAGTTAAGGATAAAAATAAGAAGTTTGATTTAAACAAGTTAAATAATAGTAAAGCTACCATAATTATTATATCTTCCATTATTACTTTACTTGTTTGTATGATCTTTACCATTACTTATTGTAATTATTTTGTAAAAGTAAATAGTGATACTGAAACTGTAAAAAAAGATGTAACGATAACTGATACAGGTATTGCCGAGTCAGTATCAAAAGTGTATGATTCAGTAGTAGTTGTAGAGACTTATGTTAATGGTCAGCTATATGCAACGGGTACAGGATTTGTTTATAAGACTGATGATAAGTATGGTTATATTTTAACAAATAATCATGTTATAGATGGCGGCACTGAAATAAAAGTAGTATTTACAGATGAGACAGAAGAAACAGTAAAAGTTGTAGGGTCCGATTCATATTCTGATATTGCACTACTTGCAGTTGATAAGAAAGCTGTTCTATCAGTAGCAGAAACTGGTTCATCTGAGGACATTAAAGTAGGAGATACTACGTTTGCAGTAGGTGCTCCACTTGATTCTACAGTTTACTCTTGGACAGTAACTAGAGGGATTCTTTCAGGGAAGAACAGATTAGTTGAAGTTTCAACAAGTAGTTCAAGTTATTTTGCTTCATCAAGTTATTTAATGGAGGTATTACAAACTGATACTGCAATTAATTCAGGTAATAGTGGGGGACCATTATGTAATGCTAATGGTGAGGTAATTGGTATTACAAATATGAAAATAGCATCTTCTTCAGTAGAAGGTATGGGATTTGCTATTCCAATTGAAACAGCTATAGAATATGCAGGAAAATTTATAGACGGTGAAGCTATTGTTAGACCATATTTAGGTATTAGCATGTATGATATGAATAGTGGTATGCTTAGCAGTGCTACAGGTGTTTATGTAGCAGCTGTTGAAAAAGGAAGTCCAGCCGATGATGCAGGACTTCAAAAAGGTGATATCATTACTAAAGTAGGCGATGTTACAGTTGAATCAAGCTCATACTTAAAATATGAATTATATAAATATGATATAGGTGATAAAGTTAAATTCACTTATACGAGAAATAATAAAGAGAATACTACTACTATTACTTTAGGTAGTACTAGTGCATCATAAAAGGACTATTGTCCTTTTTTAGTGAGATATTATGTGAATATAGTCTGTAATTATATATAAATTTGATTGTTTTTAAAACAAATGTATAATATAATATGTGTAATACAAAAAATACTATTAGATGAAAGCAAGTATACTTTTTAGATTTGAATTATAGGAGGAAATATATTATGGAAAAAGTAGTTTATTTAACAACAAACAAAGGAAAGTTTGATGAAGCCAACAGAATATTTAAAGATCAATATGGTATAGATATAGAAATTATGAATCCTGATTTTGAAGTACTTGAAACACAAGCAAAAACTTGCTCTGAAGTAGTAGCATTTAGCGTAAAATATGCTGCAGAAAAACTAGGCAGACCTTGTGTTAAATCAGACAGTGGTTTATATCTAGATGCTTTAGGTGGTTTGCCAGGTCCATATAATGCTTATTTTGATAAACAAATTGGTGTTGATAAATTTTTAGAATTATTTAAAAATGAAACAAATAGAAAAGCAAGATTAGAAGATTGTTTTGCATACTGTGAACCCGGAAAGGAACCAATAGTATTTACTGGCGGTGGAACAGGAACAGTAGCTTTAGAGGCACGAGGAAATCTTGGAAGATGGCATGATAAATTTTATATACCTGATGGTGAAACAAAAACTTTAAGTGAACTTAGAGAACTAGACAGGGAATATGAAGCAAAGTTCTGGGGAACTGCTAAATATGATTTTGCTAAATGGTATAAGACAAATAAAATGAATTAAGACATGAATATAACAGAATTAAAAGTACATAAAAATAATAGTAAGCCAATTATAAAAATAGGTGATCTAGTTATAGGTAAAGACAAATTAATTATAGCTGGACCATGTACTATAAATGATAAAGAAGAGCTTATATCTTTAGCAAAAGAACTTAAAAAACTTGGCGTTAATGTTTTAAGAGGTGGAGCCTTTAAACCAAGAACTAATCCATACAGCTTCCAAGGGTTAGAACAAAAAGGAATAGAATATTTAATTGAAGCTAAGAAAATAACAGGATTACCAATAATTTCGGAATTAACTAGTTTAAAATATATTGATATGTTTATCCAAAATGTAGATATAATTCAGGTAGGTAGTAAAAATATGTTTAATTATGAATTACTAAAAGCATTAGGCAAAACTAATAAAGTTATTCTATTAAAAAGAAGTATGTCTGCTACATATGAAGAATGGTTAAGCGCAGCTGAATATATTATGCAAGGCGGTAATAATAATATAATTCTTTGTGAAAGAGGAATTAGAACATTTGAAACAGAGACAAGAAACACACTGGATTTGCAAGCTATACCTGTTATGAAACAATATACCAATTTGCCAATAATAGTTGATCCTTCACATGCAGCTGGAAAAAGATATATAGTAAAGCCAATGGCAATTGCAGCAATGGCTGCTGGAGCAGAAGGGCTAATGATAGAAACCAGCATCGCCCCAGAAAGAGAAATATGTGATAGTAATCAAACCATTGATTTAAAAGAACTTGATAGTATAATAAAAGATATAAAAAAACTACAGTAATGTAGTTTTTTGTGTTATATATTTTATAAATTGCCTAGATTTTAACATTATGATATAATTAATCACCAAGGAGGGATAATATGCATATTACAAAAGAAATGGTAAAAAATATAGAATCTAGATTTATGAGTAATGATTACAACGGTACTCTTACTATAAATCCTAATTATGAATATATAAATAATGGTTCTAACATATTATTAAGTGCCCCTCATAGTGTTAAACAAATGCGCGAAGGAAATATTAAAGAAGAGGATGAATTAACTGGTTTTTATGCTTCATATCTACCTAAGTTAAATAAATATAATAGTATTTATAGAACTTATCAAAGTATGGATGATCCAAACTATCCTATTGGTGAAACTTTAGAAAATCCGGAAGATAAGTATTTACAAGAAGTCATAAAATTAATTAAAAAAGATAAAATATCATTTTTACTTGATATACATGGTTGTGCAACTAGAAGACCATTTGACGTAGAAATAATATCAGTTAATGGCAAAACTTGTAATTTAGAAATTGTGGATATATTTTATGAAACATTAAGAAGTAAAAAATTTATTGTGTCTGTAGATAAAGTATTTAAAAGAGGTGGACAGGTTATTAGGCAAGCTAGTAATGCTGGTATTGATGCTGTTGCTCTTGAAATAAACAAAACTTGCAGAAGTTATGAAACTATAGAAGATTTACAAAAATTAAGAGAAATGGTTTTAGGAATTGACGAATCTTTAGTGGAAACAAGAAAACATCTAATTTAGATGTTTTTTATTTTGTATAAGGTTACATGATAGTTATTGTGTAGCCTTTTTGATACTAACGTAAAATAATATAGGGGGAAAAATATGAAAGAATTAATTGGTAATACGCCTATGATTAGAATTGATTATGAATATAAGGGCAGTTTAAAAAGTGTTTATGTTAAGTTAGAACATTATAATTTGACGGGTAGTATAAAAGATAGAGTTGCTTACTATATGATTATTAAAGCTAAAGAAGTTGGAAGGTTAAAAGACTGTATGCCTATTATTGAAGCTACTAGTGGTAATACTGGTATATCGCTTGCAGCGCTAGGAGCTTATTATAATCATCCTGTATACATATTTATGCCTAATTGGGTTAGTAGTGAAAGGTTAAAAATTATGAAGTTATATGGAGCTAATGTAAAAACTTTTTCTAAAGAAGAAGGTGGTTTTAAAAGATGTATAGAAGAAGCAAAAAAACTTGCCAAGGAGATAGATGGTTATTATATAGATCAGTTTAGTAATAAAAATAATACACTAGCACATTACGAAACGACAGGTAATGAAATAATAAATCAACTTTCTAATATAGGCGGTTTTGTTACTGGAATAGGGACTGGTGGGACTTTGATGGGTGTTGGTAAAAGAATAAAAGAGATATCTCCAAATGCCAAAATATGTGCTTTAGAACCTGAAAAAATGTCATTAATTAAAAAGGTTTCTGTAGGAATTCATAAAATAGATGGAATAGGTGATGAATTTATTCCTGATTTAGTTGATTTAGATTTTATTGATGATATTGTTCTTATAAATGATGAAGATGCAATAAATATGGCAAAAAAACTTTCAAAGGACCTAGGTATAGGTACTGGAATATCAAGTGGTGCTAATTTAATTGCGGCTATTATTTTAAATGAACATATAAATGGTAATATGGTTACAGTTTTTGCTGATGATTCTAAAAAGTATTTAAGTAGTGATCTTAGTAAGGAAATAGATGAAAATGAATTATTTATCTCTAATCATGTAAATTTAATTACATATCAAATTATTAATAAAAACTAAAAATGATATTAAATATACTAATAGTATGCTATAATAATATTAATAAAAATATAGAATTGTAACAATGATTTTTGAATAGAGGTGAATTTATGGTTAGTTGGGTAGTTACAGAATCTGCATCAAATAATATGAACTATATATATATTTTACTCGCTATATTAGTTTTTATTGATGTAGTTGCGTGTGTACACTATTTATATGTCTTTAAATTTAGTGGAAACAAAAAAAATTCAAAAAGAAAACAAAAGACTAGTGAGTAATAATATTAGTTTATTAAGAGGAAATAAATGGAACAAGTAATAGAAGATTATACTAAATATGTTTATATTAGTTTTGGGATAATTGCTTTTATATCAATATTATCAATAATTTTGTTTATAGTGTTTTTTATAAAAAGAAATAAGCAAAGAAAAAGCAAAGAAAGTGAACTTGTAAATAAAATTCAAAGCATAAATAGTATCAAGTGTCCATCATGCGGTAAAGACATTGATGGGAATTCTATTTATTGTAAATATTGTGGAATAGCTCTGCACTTGTGAAATAAGACATGATTAATCATGTTTTTTCTTTTTAATAACAGTAAAATGTGATAAAATAAATTTGTAGGTGATTATATGATTTATACTTCGGTCGATAATGATAGAATAAAAGATATCCACAAACTACAAACTAAAAAGTATCGTGATATAACTGAAACTTTTATAGTAGAGGGTGAACATTTAGTTGAAGAAGCTTATAAAACAGGACTTCTAAAACTAGTTATAAAAGGTGAAGATGTTACTTTAGCAAAAGATTATGATGTTGAAACAATTACTTGTAATCATAAAGTAATGCGCTTTTTAAGTGAACTTGATACTCCAAATAAGGTATTAGGTGTTTGTAATAAAAAAAGTGGAGTAATTAAAGGTAATAAAATACTAGTTCTTGATAATGTTCAAGATCCAGGTAATTTGGGTACTATAATTAGATCAAGTGTAGCTTTTAATGTTAGTACAATTATATTAAGTGAATGCTGTGTAGATTTATATAATTCTAAGGTTATTCGTGCTAGTCAAGGAATGCTTTTTAGTAGTAATATAGTAATAGGAGATATAAAGGAAATTCTTGATAGTTTAGAAAATTATACTATATATGGTACTAAAGTAGACGGTGGCGAAGAACTACAACAGGTAAGTAAAGATGAAAAACAAGTTATCATAATGGGTAATGAGGGTAAAGGCGTAAGAAAAGAAATTCTTGATATGTGTGATAAATATTTATATATAAATATGAATAAGAACTGCGAAAGTTTAAATGTTGCCGTTGCTACCTCAATTATTCTTTATGAATTAGATAAGTAGGTGTTATATGGAATATTTATATTTAGGTGAGATAGTTAATACTCATGGTATAAAAGGTGAAGTTAGAATTATATCAGATTTTAAATTCAAAGATGAAGTTTTTAAAAAGGGAAACTTTTTATATATAGGTAATTATAAAGATAAAGAAGTAATAAGCAGTTATAGAGTACATAAAAATTATGATATGGTTACTTTTGACGGTATTAATGATATTAATGATGTTCTAAAATATAAGGGTAAAAAAGTATATATTATAAGAGAGGAACATAATTTTGATGGGATTCTTTATGAAGATGTAATTGGTCTAAATGTATATTCAGATGATAAAAAAATAGGTGTTGTTGATTCAATTATAAAGAGTCATGCTCATCCAATATTAGTAATTAAAAATGATATAGATAAAGAGTTTATGATTCCTTTTATAGATGAGTTTATTATTAATGTTGATGTGGATAATAAAAAAGTTGATGTTAAGTTAATAGAGGGTTTAATTAATGAAGATTGATATATTAACTTTATTTCCACATATGTTTGATGGCTTTTTATCTGAGTCTATTATTAAAAGAGCAACTTTAAATAATAAAGTGGAAATCAATGTTCATGATATAAGAGAATATTCAAAAGATCCACATAAAAAAGTAGATGATTATGGTTTTGGTGGCGGAGCTGGAATGGTTCTAATGCCACAGCCTATATTTGATGCAGTAGAGGATTTAAGGACTGCTAATAGCAAAGTTCTATTAATGACTCCACAGGGAATTCCATATACCCAAAAACAAGCTTACACCTTGACAAAAGAGTCACATTTGATTATAATATGTGGTCATTACGAGGGCTTTGATGAGCGTATAAGAAGCCTTGCTGATTTTGAAATAAGTATAGGCGATTATGTATTAACGGGTGGAGAGATACCTAGCATGGCAATAACTGATAGTATTGTAAGATTACTAGATGGAGTTATTGAAGAAGAATCTCATATTAACGATTCATTCAATGATAATTTGCTAGATTACCCTGTGTATACTAGACCAGTAGATTTTAGAGGAATGGTAGTTCCTGATGTTCTTTTATCAGGACATCATGAAAACATACGAAAATGGAGATATGAAAAACAATTAGAGAAGACTAAAGAACGTAGACCAGATTTATTAGAAAAAAGGGGATGATATTATGAAGGGACAAACATACATATTGATGAGGAATTATCGCTTTCATGATATTAAAAAAATTGATTATAAAAAATTAGATGGTTTTCATTTTAGACCAGTAAACAATATTTCATATGCTGGTGTTACAGTAAAACGTATGGTTATGATAAATCCAACTTTTGTTGAAAAGGTATTAAAAAGAAAAATAAAGAAGAAACTTGAAACATATTTAAGATTTATTATAAGTATTATAGATTCTGATGAAAGTGACACGGATATAACTGGTTTAAGAGCGGCTTTAAATGATTTAACTAGATACAAAGAAACAGTTAGATATAAATATAAACAATATCTTGATGAAAAATATGCTATGCTTTTACTTCAAAAAATAGAATTATTAGAGCAAGAATTAAAAAATAAAATAATTTATCATAAAGAACCTGAAGAAAAAGAAATAACAGAAACAAGAAGAAGATAATTACTTCTTCTTTTCAATAAATATTAAATAAAAATGCTTGTCAAATATTTTTATTTATGATACAATCAATTGCGTAATCCGCTACTTATACATGATTATAATGTTATGATTATATAAAAAACAAGAAGGAGTGTGTGACGATGAACATAATTGATAAGATTACTGCAAAACAAATTAGAACTGACATGCCTGAATTCCGTGTTGGAGATACAGTTGTTGTTGGTGTTAAAATTGTTGAAGGTAAAAGAGAACGTGTTCAAGATTTCGAAGGTATCGTAATTGCTATTAAAAATAGTGGTATCGGTAAAACTTTTACTGTTAGAAAATTATCTCAAGGTGTTGGAGTAGAAAGAACTTTTCCAATTAATTCACCTTCAATAGATAAAGTAACAGTTACAAGAAAAGGTAGAGTTAGAAGAGCAAAATTAAATTACTTAAGAACTTTACTAAAACAACCAAAAATCAAAGAAAGAAGATAAGACTTTTAAGTCTTATTTTTTTCTTTATTAATATTTAATTTTTTGTAGTATAATATATATTAATAGATAGGTGAGTTATGAAAATATTAAAAGAAATTATTCCTTATATAGTCATTATTATATTTGTTGTGCTTATTAGAACATTTATAGCAACTCCAGTATTAGTAAATGGTTCTTCAATGTATCCAACTTTAAAAAATAATGAACTATTACTACTAAAAAAATATGATAGTTCATATAAGAGATATGACATTGTTGTTTTAGACTATAAAAATGAAAAGTTAATCAAAAGAGTTATCGGTCTGCCAGGTGAAATTGTAGAATATAAAGAGGGTATTCTTTATATAGATGGCAAAAAAACTGAAGATGAATTTTCATCAATTACTAGTGACTTTAAAAGCAGCGAACTTATAACAGGTAGCATTCCCAAAGACTACTATTTAGTAATGGGTGATAATCGTAAAAACTCTATTGATAGTCGTACAATAGGCTTAATTAGCGAAGATGATATAAATGGAGTAACAAATTTTAGTTTATGGCCATTTGGAACATTTGGAAAATAGAATAGTTCTATTTTTTCTTTTTGCATAGACAAACTCCAAAAATTGCTTTATAATATGAACGATTTAACAAAATACTCTTTTTTTAATTAAAAGAAACTATGCTATAATGAATTAGGGGACTATTGGCATTCCAAATTTAAACCTGGTGATATAAATTTAAGATAATACTAGATACTGCCATATTATAAACTTTTTTAATAATTAAATAAAATTAGAAGTTATAGGAGAAAATATAAATATATGTGTGATAACTTTGTTAACTTAACATCAGAAAATCTTGCTAATGAACATTTATGTTGTATTATACGTAGCAAACCACATAAAGGCATCGATGCAAAGCGTCAGTGGCTTTCAGAGCGACTAAATGAAGGTCATGTCTTTAGAAAACTAAATGAAAAAGCAACTGTTTTTATAGAGTATGCGCCTCTTGAACTAGCTTGGGTTCCAATATCGGGTGATAATTATTATTATATTTATTGTTTATGGGTATATGGTAGTTATAAAGGAAAAGGATATGGAAAATCACTAATGGAGTATTGCTTAGCAGAGGCAAGAAAAAACGGTAAATCAGGCATCTGTATGCTTGGGTCAAAAAAGCAAAAACATTGGTTATCTGATCAATCATTTATGAAAAAATTTGGCTTTGAAGTTGTTGATACGACTGATAATGGATATGAATTACTTGCTCTTTCTTTTGATGAAACTACACCTAAGTTTAGAGAAAATGCTAAAAAACAAGCAATTGAAAGAAAAATTTTAACAATCTATTATGATATGCAATGTCCATATATTTATCAAAATGTCGAGATGATAAAGAACTATTGTGAAATTAAAGATATTCCTTTATCTTTAATTAAAATAAATACACTGCAACAAGCAAAAGATTTACCATGTGTTTTTAATAATTATGGTGTGTTTTATGAAGGAAAATTCGAGACAGTAAATTTATTAGATGTTAGTAGTTTAGAAAAAATATTAAGCAAATAATTAAAAAGCATTAATGAATTAGAATGAGAAAGGAGCGATTTTAATGGCAAAGAATAATGAAGAAAAACTTTATCCCAATATTAATATTAACTGGTATCCAGGTCATATGGCAAAAACCAAAAGACTTATAGGAGAAAAAATAAACTTAATTGATGTAGTATATGAGGTAGTAGATGCTCGTATGCCTTATTCTTCTAAAATAAAAGATTTGGATACTTTTATTCAGAATAAACCTAGAATAATGGTTATGACAAAAGCTGATTTATGTGATATGTCTGAAACAAAAAAATGGATTTCTTATTATGAAAATAAAGGTTATAAAGTTATTCTTATGGATTTAGAACATAATCCTGATATGAAAAAACTTATAAGAATTACTGAAGAATTAATGGAATCTAAATATCAAAAAGATGAGAACAAAGGCATGATTCAAAGAAGAACAAGAATTCTTATAGTTGGTATCCCAAATGTGGGGAAATCAACACTTATAAATAGACTAGTTGGTAGAAATGCTACTAATGTTGCTAATAAACCGGGAGTTACTAAACAACTTGATTGGATTAGGATTAATGAGAACTTTGAACTTTTAGATTCACCTGGTATTTTATGGCCAAAGTTAGATGAGGAAAAAGTTGCTTTTAACTTAGCAAGTTTAACTGCTATAAAAGAGGAAGTACTTCCTTTATATGATGTAGTAGAATATGTTTTAAAAACACTTGAAGAGTATTACCCAAAAGTTTTATTTGATAGATATAGTGTTGATCATGTTGAAGACGATTTTATTTTAACTTTAGATGTTATTGGTAAAAAAAGAGGATGCCTTATTAAGGGCGGAGAAATAGATTATGATAAAGTAATATCTATAATAATTAGCGAAATTAAAAACGGTACTCTTAAAAATATTACATTTGATAGGGTGAATGATTATGAAAGTATATAATAAATTAAGATTAGTTTTATATCGTATGCAATTAAAGAAAGCTCATAAAGAAGCTCCAAAAAGTATTTTGGAATCAGCAAGATTTCCAATATCGAAAGAACCATATATTAATACAAGTGGCAAGTCAATTTTGGAAATGGCTAGATTTGATAAAAATGACAATTATATGAAAGAAAGAAATGAAGCAATAGAAAAAAGTAATCAAAAAATCAAAAAAATTGAAGATAAAATAAGTAGATTGAAGTAGGCGATTATATGAATAGACAAGATATATTAAACGCATTGAATAAATATCATTTTGATATTAATGAATACATGGTTATAAGTGGTGCTTCTATGGTACTTCAGGGAATAAAGGAAAGTACTAAGGACATAGATATATCTGTATCTAAAAGTTATTATGACTATCTAGTAAAAAATTATAAATGTGATATTGAAAAAGTAATAAATGGTTTAAATATATATCTTATAGATAAGACTATTAATTTTAGTACTAATTACTATAATAGGGACGAAGTAGTAATGTATGAAGGATTTCCTATTCAAAGCTTAGAGGGAATAAAAAAATTAAAACTAGGTTTAAATAGAGAAAAAGATATTAAAGATATAAACAAATTGGATAAATATTTAAATCTTAATCCTCTAGTACTTGCATATTTAGGTGATTCAATATATGAAGTTTATATAAGAAAACATTTAATAGATAAAGGTAATATAAAAGTAAACGAGCTTCAAAAAGCAGCTACAAAATTTGTATCTGCTAAGAGTCAAGCAAGTCTACTAAATAAACTTGTAGATAGTGATGTTTTAAAGCCTAGTGAACTTGATATAATAAGACGTGGAAGAAATGCAAAAAGTCACAAGGCTCCAAAAAATACAGATATTGTTACTTATAAGCAAGCAACAGGATTTGAAACTCTAATAGGTTATTTATATTTAGAAAATAATATAGCTCGTATAGACGAGATAATAAAAGAAATAATAGGTGAATAAAAATGTATATATGTGGAAGAAATGTAGCTAAGGAATATCTAAATAGTAATGAGATGGTTAAAAAAGCTTATCTTATGAAAAACTATAACGATAATGAAATAATTAGTAAATTAAGTGCAAAAACAAATAATATTGAATATGTTGATAAAAGAGAACTTGATAAAATAACTAAAGAAAATCATCAAGGTGTTATTTTATGCGTTGAAGATTTTAAATATAGTGATATTGATGACATTATTAAGAAAGATGACAGTTTAATAGTAATACTTGATCATATAGAAGATCCACATAATTTTGGGGCAATTATAAGAACTTGTGAAGCTGCTGGAGTTGATGGGATAATTATTCCAAAAAACAGAAGTGTTGATGTTACTCCAACTGTTATTAGAACTAGTGTTGGTGCTAGTAAATATGTTCCAATAGTTCAAATAACAAACATAACAAGTACAATGAAAGAACTTAAGAAAAAGGGTTTTTGGTTTGTTGGAACTGATATGGACGGTACACCTTATGACAAAATAGATTATAAAGGTAAAATTTGTATTGTAATTGGTAGTGAAGGTTTTGGAATGAGTCGTATTGTTAAAGAAAATTGTGATTTTATAGCAACTATTCCTATGAATGGTAAAATTAATAGTTTAAATGCTTCAGTGGCAGCTGGTATAGTTATATATGAAGCAGTGAAGGTAAGAAGATAAATTGAATTATAAAGATGTTAATGATTATGAATTAGTATATTATGTTAGAGATAACAATGAAGAAGCAAGTACAATACTTTATGATAAATATAAACCATTAATAGAAAAAAATGCTAGAAGACTTTTAAAATATTGTAATTATAATGGATTAGAACTTAACGATCTTATTCAAGAAGGTATGTTAGGACTATCTAAAGCCATTGAAACATTTAGTGAGAGTAAGGAAGCTTCTTTTTATACATATGCTAAAACTTGTATTGAGAGAAGGCAGTTAACTGCTATAATAGCTAGTCAAAGACAAAAACATAAACTTCTAAATGAATCAGTTTCTTTTGAAGCTTATGATGATGATGCTACTAGTGTAAAAACTGTTGATGCTATGCTTGTTGATAATAGCTATAATCCGGAAAGTATAATGTTTGATTATGAAAATAGTACCGAACTTATTGAAAGAGTAAGTAGGGTACTTACTAATTTTGAAATGCAAGTGTTTGAACTTAAAATAAGTGGTTTCACTTATATAGAAATATCAGAAATTCTTGACAAGGACAAAAAACAAATAGACAATGCTATTCAACGAATTAAATTTAAAATAAAAGAGGCTCTAAATAAATAGGTGATAATATGGGAGAAAAAGGAAGTTTAAAAAATTTATATAAAAGTTTTAGATTTTTTCTAATAAATCAAAAGAAAAAACGAAAAGAAAAATTATTAGAAAAAAAACAATCTAGAATAAATATAAAACCAAAGGATAAAGTTAAACTTTCTTTTTTTGTTGTCTTAACAGCAGTGTTTGGTTTTTTAAGTTCACTTTTTTTATTTTCAAGAAAAGAAAAAGATGAAATAAAAGAAATAAATAATTTTGAAGATTTAAATAAAACTAAAAATACTATTATGAATATAGTTAATACTGTCCAAAAATCTAATGATATTGATAAGATTACTGAATGTAAAATGAAATTAAATAATATTGAAAAAGTAATTAATAAGTCAGAGTTGTTCTTACCTCAAGTAGTAGACGTAAAAAAAGATTTAGAGAAAGCTAATAAAAAAGTAATTGAAAAGCTCGAAATAGTAAAGATAAATAAAAAAAACACAGATAAATTGCAAGTTTTAAATCAAGAAAAAATAGAAAAAATAAATCAAGAATTAAGAGATACTAAAGACAAAGTAAATCAGATTAAAACAAAATTACCAGAAGCTAATAATAAAGAAGAATTATTCGATTTAAAAAAAGAAGTTGAAAAACTAGAAGAAAAATTTAAAAAGGATGAGTTAAAAGAAGAAGATTTAAAAAAATTAGATCAGTTTTTACTACTCTATAATACTGAAGAAATAAGAATGCTTAAATCTAAGATTGAGGATAAGATTAAAAAGGTAGCAACTAAAGAATTAAATGAAGAGTTATCTATTCAAGAAAAAGTAAATGCAGCAGTTCCAGAAATACTAAAAAATGAAGAAGACAAAAAGGAACAAAAAACAGAAAACAAAAAGGAAATAGAGAAGAATCAAGAAAAAGAAAAAAAAGAGCAAGAAGAGAAAAAAAATATTCCAGAAAGTTCTTTATCTTTAGATTTTAAAATGGCAACAACAATTATCAGTAAGCAAATAATGAGCATGGAAAATAAAGTTAACCAAGCACGCAAGTCAGTTAGTAATAAACCAATCTTTTTTGTAAGAATCAGATCCATGGTATCTAATACACTAAGATTGTGCGCTAGTATTTCACCATTTTTCTTTTTTAAGAATAAAATAGTAGGAACATTTACTTCGGCTGTGTTACTTGATAATTCTATTCGTAGTTTAAGAAGAAGTATTAGTGATAATAAGAAAAATGTATCATATATTAGAACTAATGGATTAGAATTATTATTAAAGGAACATAAAGAAATAGAGCAAAGGACTAAGCGAATTTTTGATGATTCTTTAGAACAATTAACTTTTTTTAAAACAGACTTTATATACAAGTATGGAAGACATATAAATGGAAATATAGAACTAGAAAATATGATGAATGAAATTTGTGATATTGAAGAGTATATTATCTCCAAACAAAGTGAGTATAAGAAAGAAAATGAAAGAATTAAAATAAAACTAAAAAGATATTAAAGTCTATTATTTTTATTGACAATATAGGGGTAGTGTGTTATTATTTATTTAGACACACAAAGGTGTTTTTATTTTGGTAAAACACAAATCTAAAAAAGTAGGTGATTGAATGAAAAAATTAGCTAGATTTTTCATTAGTGTCAAAGAAGAAATGAAGAAAGTTAAATGGCCAACAAAAAAAGAAATGATTAAATATAGTACGGCTGCTTTATCTTTCATAATCGTACTTGCTATATTCTTTACTTTAACTGATCTTGCAATTTCTGGTGTAAAGGTTTTAATAGGTTCATAACATGAATAAAGAATGGTATGTTGTTAATACTTACTCAGGACATGAGAACAAAGTTAAAGAAAAATTAGAAATGCGAGCAAACAGTATGGGACTAGAAGATTTTATCTTCAGAGTAATAGTTCCAGAACAAAAAGAAATAGAAGTTAATAAAGATGGCGTAAAAAAAGAAAAAACTAAGAAAATGTTTCCAGGTTATATCTTGGTTGAGATGATAATGACTGATGAAGCTTGGTTTGTTGTTCGTAACACTCCAGGAGTTACAGGTTTTATCGGATCATCAGGTAAAGGTGCAAAACCATTCCCACTTACTCCTATGGAAGTAGATAGAATTTTATCTAGTATGGGTATGAGCAGATTAGAGATTGCTAAAGGTCTTGTTATCGATGACATGGTTAAAGTTACTAACGGTCCATTTTCTAATATGTTTGGTAAAATTAGAACAATTGATATGGAAAATGCGAAAGTTGAAGTTAGTCTAGATTTATTTGGTCAAGAGACTATGGTCGAACTTGGATTAAATGAAATAGAAAAAGCATAGTTTTTATTTACAAATAAATAATTTTATGATATTATTATAGGGCTATATTGTTTTATATTAATATAGATATGTGGGAGGCAAAGCTCTTTCTTTAAATAAAGCGGAGAGAAAAAGCTATTTGAACCACACATGAAAAGCGAAATAATTATAGGAGGTGTTTTTCGTGGCAAAAAAGAATATTACTAAAAAAATTAAGTTACAAATCCCTGCTGGAAAAGCAACACCAGCTCCACCAGTTGGTACTGTTTTAGGACCTGCAGGTGTTAACTTACAAGAATTCTGCACAAAATATAACGATGCAACAAGAGAAAAAATGGGAGATATATTACCAGTTGAAATTTCAATTTATGATGATAGAAGTTTTGATTTCGTAATTAAAACTCCACCAGCAGCATTCTTAATAAAGAAATTTGCTGGCGTTAAAAGTGGATCTACAAAAGGTCGTAACTTTGTCGTTGGAAAATTAACAAAAGCTCAAGTAAAAGAAATAGCCGAAATTAAATTACCAGATTTAAACTGTTATGCTTTAGACGAAGCAATTAGAATCGTTGAAGGTACTGCTTTAAATATGGGTATTGAAATAGTAGACTAATAAGTTAATTATACTTGCATAGGGAATACCCTAGTGGAAGGATAAAATAATCCGCTTGACCACATAAGGAGGTAAATAAAATGAAAAAAGGAAAAAAATACGTTGAAGTAAGTAAATTAGTTGATAGAACTAAATTATATACTAAAGATGAAGCTGTTAAATTAGTAAAAGATACTAATCCTGCTAAGTTTGATGCTTCAGTTGAATTAGTTTTACGTCTTAACTTAGACACTAAAAAAGCTGATCAACAATTAAGAGGTGCTACAGTACTTCCAAATGGTACTGGTAAAACTAAAAAAGTTTTAGTACTTGCTAAAGGTGCAGCTGCACAAGCTGCTAAAGATGCAGGAGCAGATTATGTTGGAGATATGGATTTAATAACAAAAATCGAAAAAGAAAACTGGTTCGATTTTGATATTATGATAGCTACTCCAGATATGATGCCTGTTTTAGGTAAATTAGGAAAGGTTTTAGGACCAAAAGGTTTAATGCCAAATCCAAAAACTGGAACAGTTACTTTAGATACTGCTAAAGCAGTAAGTGATGTTAAAAAGGGACGTGTTGAATATCGTACAGATAGTTTTGGAAACGTTGCTGTTATCATCGGTAAAGTATCATTTACAGAACAACAATTAAAAGAAAACTTAGAGTACTTTGTTTCATTAATTTTAAAATCAAAACCAACTGCTGCTAAAGGTGATTATGTTAAAAACATTTCAATCGCTTCAACAATGGGTCCTGGTATTAAAATAGATTCAAAAAGCTTTGACAAATAATAACTGATATGATATAATCATTTCAGTTCGAATTAATAGGTACCGTAGACAGTAGGAGCTTTATGCTTAATATCCTACCGAGGGAGATTATAATAGTCTTTTTCGGCCCTTACTGTGTACTCCATAGTAGGGGCTTTTATTTACGGTATTACACAAAGATAGAGGAGGTGTAATATGGCAAACGTAAAAATACTAGAACGTAAACAAGTAACTATTGATGAAATTACTGATAAAGTAAAAGAATCAAATTCAGTTGTATTTTTCGAATATCGTGGACTAACAGTTGGCGAAATGACTGAACTTAGAAGAAACTTACGTACTAGTGGTTCAGATGTTAAAGTTTACAAAAATACTTTAGCAAAAAGAGCATTAGACTCATTAAATTATGATATGCAAGGTGAATTAAACGGACCTAAAGCTATGGCTTATGGTACAGACGTTATCGCACCAATTAAGACATTAAGTGACTTTGCTAAAAGTCATCCAGCATTAGAATTAAAAATAGGTGTCGTAGATGGCAAGGTAGCTGATAAAGCAATGCTTACAACATTAGCATCAACACCATCAAGAGATCAATTATTAACAATGTTCGCAGCTGGATTATTAGAACATGTTAAAAATGTAGCAATTTGTTTAGACTTACATAGTCAAAACATGGAAAGCTAATTTATTAGTTTGAAATTTTATAATAGATAGAAAAAAATATAAGGAGGAAATAAAATGGCAAAATTAAGTACAAAAGAAATTATCGATTCAATAAGCGAAATGACAATATTAGAAGTTAAAGATTTAGTAGATGCAATGAAGGAAGCATTTGGTGTTGATCCAAGTTCAGTAGCTGTAGCTGCTGCTCCAGTTGCTGCTGTAGAAGAAGGACCAAGTACAGTTAATGTAGTTTTAACTGCTGCTGGTGTTAACAAAATAGCTGTTATTAAATTAGTAAGAGATATTACTGGTTTAGGATTAAAAGAAGCTAAAGACTTAGCTGATAATGGTGGAAACGTTAAAGAAGGCGTTTCAACTGACGAAGCTGCTGAATTGAAAGCTAAATTCGAAGAAGCTGGCGCTACAATCGAATTAAAATAATTTAAAAACTAAGTGTTTAAGCCTATACTGAATTTAGTATGGGCTTTAGCCGTTTATTAAAGGAGGTGAATTATGAGTCATTATTTTACTAACAATGTGGATTTAAAACATAACGTTGAAACAAGGAAAGTAATAATAAAGACTAGCGAATTCACTTTTTTTACTGATAATGGAGTTTTTTCTAAAAAAGGATTAGATTTTGGAACACGCTCTCTTCTTGAGAGCCTTCCAGAAGATATTCACGGCAATGTTTTAGACTTTGGATGTGGTTATGGTCCGATAGGAATCTTTGTTAAAAAAAGTTACGACTGTGATGTAGATATGATAGATATTAATGATCGCAGCCTTGATTTAGCACGTAAGAATGCTAAAGAAAATAAGGTAAATGTAAATATATTTAATAGTGATATTTATTCTAATGTCACTAATAAATATGATTATATAATTACTAATCCGCCCATTAGAGTTGGTAAACAAATACTCTATAAAATACTCTTTGATGCACAGGAACATCTAGTAGATGGTGGCCAAATATGGCTTGTCATAAATAAAGATCAAGGAGCTAAATCACTTATGAAAGATTTAGAAAAAACTTACAAAACAAAACTAGTTAATAAAAACAAGGGCTTTTTCGTTATTTGTGCGGAAAAATAATTGACTATTTACAAAGTTTTTGTTAAAATTATATATTGGCGGCATGTACTTTTTTGCGCGCGTACATGCAAAACAAAATTTAGTTTATAGGGGTGAAATAAGTGGCTTATACAGTTAAAAAATTTGGTGATCACCGTGAAAGACGTAGTTACTCAAAAACAGAAAATGCTATTGAATTAAAGGATTTACTTGAAATTCAAAAAAAATCTTATTATTGGTTTATGGAGGAAGGTATAACTGAAGTTTTCGAAGACATTTTCCCAGTTGAAAGTTTTACTGGAAATTTATCTTTGGAATTTGGAAATTATTTTCTAGATGAACCTCGTTACTCAATTAAAGGCTGCAAAGAAAGATATGCAACTTATGCTTCTCCATTAAAAGTTGAAGCAAGATTATTTAATCATGAAACAGGAGAAGTAAAAGAACAAGAAATTTACTTAGGCGATATGCCAATTATGACTGATAGTGGTACTTTCATCATAAATGGTGCTGAAAGAGTTATTGTTTCTCAATTAGTACGTTCTCCATCTGTATATTTTGGAAAAGAAATCGATAAGAAAAACGGTAAACTTATCATTACTTCACAAATTATACCTACTCGTGGTACTTGGTTAGAATTTGAAACAGATGCTAGAGATAACATCTATGTTCGTATTGATAGAACAAGAAAAGTTCCTATTACAACTCTACTTAGAGCTTTAGGTTTATCAAACGATGAAGATATTTTTGGTTTATTTGGTGAAGATGTATACTTAGAAAAAACAATTGAAAAAGATACAAATAAAAACACTGATGAAGCATTAATTGATATTCACTCTAAATTAAGACCAGGGGAACCTTCTACACTAGATAGTGCGAAGAACCAATTAATTACAAGATTTTTTGATTCATTTAGATATGATTTAGCTAAAGTTGGTCGTTATAAATTTAATAAGAAATTAAATGTAACAGATCGTTTATTTAATCAAATCTTAGCTGAAGATATCAAAGTTGATGGAAATCTTATTGTTGCTAAAGGTACTTTAATTGATCATAAAGTACTTGAAACTATAAGAGAACTATTAAAAAATGGATATGGAATAAAAGAAGTTACTATAAACGAAGAACTTGATTCTTATAACAAAGTTCAAGTTATTAAAGTTTATTCTAAACTAAATCCTGAGAAAGTTATTAATGTTATAGGTAATGATCAAGAGATTATTGAAAAACGTTTAACTATTTCAGATGTTTTTGCATCTGTTTCATATTATTTAAACTTACTTGAAGGAGTAGGAAATTTTGATGAAATAGATCACTTATCAAATAGACGTGTTCGTCAAGTTGGTGAGTTATTACAAAATCAATTCAGAATTGGTATGTCTCGTATTGAAAGAGTTATTAGAGATAGAATGTCTACACAAGAAATAGTAGATGTTACTCCAAAAACATTAATCAATATTAGACCACTTACTGCAGCTATTAAAGAATTCTTTGGTAGCAGTCAGTTATCACAATTCATGGATCAAACAAACCCAGTAGCAGAACTTGCTAATAAGAGAAGACTATCATCTCTAGGACCTGGTGGACTTTCTCGTGATAGAGCTGGTATGGATGTTCGTGACGTTAACCCATCACATTATGGTCGTTTATGTCCAATTGAATCTCCAGAAGGACCAAACATTGGTTTAATTACCGCTTTAGCTAGTTATGCAAAAATAGATGATTATGGTTTCATAATGACTCCATATCGTAAAGTAGTTGATAGAAAACTTACTGACGAAGTAGTTTATATGACTGCTGATGAAGAACTTGAATATCATATATCTCAAGCTGCTATTGAAGTAGATGACAGTAAGAGAATAGTAGCAGATAGATTACCAGTACGTTTCAATGCAGAAAACGTAATTGTTGAAAGTGAAAAAATAGATTATATCGACGTTTCAGCTCAACAAGTTGTATCTATTACAACTCAAGGTATTCCATTCCTTGAACATGATGATGGTAAACGTGCCTTAATGGGTGCCAACATGCAACGTCAAGCAATTCCTTTATTAATGGCAGAAGCTCCAATCGTAGGAACAGGTGTAGAAGCTTGTTCAGCTAAAGATTCAGGTGCTGTTATTATTTGTAAAGGTGATGGTATAGTAGATTACTGTGATTCACGTAAAATTGTTGTTAAAACAATGTCAGGAACAGATGTTTACTATTTGAATGGATATGAAAGAAGTAATGCTGGTACTTGTTATCATCAAACTCCAATCGTTAGAATGGGAGACACAGTAAAAGCTGGTGAAGTTATTGCTGATGGACCTTCTACTGAACAAGGAGAAATGGCTTTAGGTAAAAACGTTACAGTAGCATTCATGAACTACAATGGTTATAACTATGAAGATGCTGTTATCTTAAATGAAAGATTAGTACGTGATGATGTTTATACATCAATTCATATTGAAGATTATCAGATTGAATGTCGTGATACTAAACTTGGACCTGAAGAATTTACAAGAGATATTCCAAATGTAGGTGAAGATGCTCGTAAAAATCTTGATGAAAACGGTATTGTTAGAATTGGTACAGAAGTATCAGATGATGATATTTTAGTAGGTAAAGTTACTCCTAAGGGTGTAGCTGAACTTACTTCAGAAGAAAAATTATTACATGCGATTTTTGGTGAAAAAACTCGTGAAGTTAGAGATACATCTCTTCGTGTTACACACGGTGGTGGTGGTATTGTTCATGACGTTAAAATCTTTACAAAAGAAGATAGCGATGAACTTCCAGCAGGTGTTTCAAAAATAGTTCGTGTTTATATAGCTCAAAAACGTAAAATCAGCGTAGGAGATAAAATGGCTGGACGTCATGGTAACAAAGGTGTTATTTCACTTGTATTACCTAGCGAAGATATGCCATATACTGAAACTGGTGAGCCAATTGATATTCTACTTAATCCACTTGGAGTTCCTTCTCGTATGAATATAGGACAAATTCTAGAAATGCATTTAGGTGCAGCTGCTAAAGAGTTAGGTATTTATGTAGCTACTCCAGTATTTGCAGGTGCTACTCGTCATGAGATAATAGATGCACTTAAAGAAGCTGGTCTTTCAGAAGATGGAAAACAAGTTTTATATGATGGTCGTACAGGTGAACCATTTGATAACCGCATTAGTGTTGGTGTTATGTATATGATTAAACTTCATCACATGGTTGATGATAAATTACATGCACGTTCAACTGGACCTTACAGCTTAGTAACACAACAACCTCTTGGTGGTAAAGCTCAATTTGGTGGACAAAGATTTGGTGAAATGGAAGTTTGGGCACTTTATGCATATGGTGCAGCTAATGTACTTCAAGAAATGATGACTATTAAATCAGATGATGTAGTAGGTCGTGTTAAAGTTTATGAAGCGTTAGTTAAAGGAACACCAATTCCAAAATCAGGAGTTCCAGAAAGTTTTAGAGTATTAATTAAAGAATTCCAAGCTTTAGGTCTTGATATAACAGTTCTTAACCAAGACGGAAATTATGTTGAACTTAAAGATTTAGAAGAAGCTGAAAAAGATTCTTATTTATCTGCTGATGAATTTGAAAAAACTATCGATCTTCCAATTGGTGATTTAGTTACAGATGTAGTTGATGAACCAATGATTGAAGATGAAGAAGCTGAATTTGATAATGATATTGATAACTTAGAATTCGATGAAAGTATGTTAGATGAGGGGGTTGAGGATTAATGGATGCAAATCAATTTGAAGGATTAAAAATTGCAATTGCCTCACCTGAGAAAATCCGCTCTTGGTCTTATGGTGAAGTTAAAAAAGCTGAAACTATAAACTACCGTACTTTAAAACCTGAAAGAGACGGATTATTCTGTGAAAAAATTTTTGGACCTACTAAAGACTTTGAATGTTCTTGTGGTAAGTACAAAAGATTAAGATATAAAAATATAATATGTGATAGATGTGGTGTAGAGGTAACTCGTGCTAAAGTTCGTCGTGAACGTATGGGTCATATTGAACTTGCCACTCCAGTATCACACATTTGGTTCTTCAAGGGCATCCCATCAAGAATGGGACTTGTCCTTGATATGTCACCAAGAGATCTTGAAGAAGTTCTTTACTTCGTATCTTATGTTGTTTTAGATCCAGGACCAGCTCCTTTAGAGAAGAAACAAACTATAAGTGATAAAGAATACCGCCAATACTATGAAAAGTATGGAGATACTTTCAGAGTTGGTATGGGTGGAGAAGCTATTAAAGAATTACTTGGTCAAGTTGAACTTGAAAAAGAAGTAAATCAAATTAAAATAGAAATCGAAGATATTAAAGACTCTACAAGTCAAAAAAGAATTCGTTTAATTAAACGTTTAGACGTATTAAATGCATTCTTAGAATCTGGTAATAAACCAGAATGGATGATTATAGATGCACTTCCAGTAATTCCACCAGAATTACGTCCAATGATCCAATTAGATGGTGGTAGATTTGCTACATCTGACTTAAATGATTTATATAGACGTGTAATTAACCGTAATAATCGTTTAAAGAAACTAATTGATTTAGGAGCTCCATCAATTATCATTCAAAATGAAAAACGTATGTTACAAGAAGCAGTAGATGCATTATTTGATAATGGTCGTCGTGGACGTAACATTACAGGGGCAGGAAATAGACCTTTAAAATCTTTATCTAGTATGTTAAAGGGTAAACAAGGACGTTTCCGTCAAAACCTACTTGGTAAACGTGTTGACTATTCAGGACGTTCAGTTATCGTAGTAGGACCTAACTTAAAAATGTATGAATGTGGTATACCAAAAGAAATGGCACTTGAATTATTCAAACCACATGTTATAAATGGCTTAGTAAGCAAAGAAATAGCTTCAAATATTAAAGCAGCTAAGAAAATGATTGAAAACCAAGATCCAAGAGTTTGGGATATAGTTGAAGAAAAGATTAAGGAACATCCTATCTTACTTAACCGTGCACCAACCCTACATAGATTAGGTATTCAAGCATTCGAACCTAAGTTAATTGAAGGTAGAGCTATTAGACTACATCCACTTGTTTGTGCAGCATTTAATGCCGACTTCGATGGAGATCAAATGGCTATACACGTTCCAATAACTGATGAAGCTTGTACTGAAGCAAGAATATTAATGCTTGGTGCTAATAACATTCTTTCTCCAAAAAATGGAGATCCAGTTGTTACTCCAGGACAAGATATGGTTCTTGGAAACTACTACATAACTTTTGAAAAAGAGGGACTTCCTGGTGAAGGTAGAGTATTCAAAAACCCTAATGAAGTACTTATGTCATATGAAAGAAGAGAAATAACTCTTCATACACGTATTGCATTACCAGCAGCTTCATTTAAATATAAGTTATTCCCAGAAGAATATATGGATAAATATTTAATTACTACACCTGGTAAAATATTATTCAATGAAATTTTCCCTGATACTTTCCAATATATTGAGGATGGTTCAGCTGAAAACATTGAAAAAGTTACTCCAAGCAAATACTTTATTGCTAGAGGACAAAATATTCCAGAAGTAATTAAAGCAACTCCACTTGTTGATGCATTTAATAAAGGTGTACTTAATAAGTTGATTGCGCAAATTTATAAGAGATATCATACAACTGAAACATCTATCATGCTTGATAAGTTAAAAGATTTAGGATTTAAATATTCTACATTATCAGGTATATCTATATCAATTGCTGATATAAATGAATCAGAAAAGAAAAACGAAATTGTTGCGGTAGCTCAAGAAAATGTTGATAAAGTTAACAAACAATTTAAACGTGGTTTAATAACTGATCGTGAAAGATATAATAAAGTTGTAGAAATCTGGATGACATCTTTAGATGACGTTAAAGCCGAATTATCTCAAAGATTAAAGAATGATAAGAATTCTTCAATAGCTATGATGATTAATTCTAAGGCTCGTGGAGATATCGGAAGTTATACTCAATTAGTTGGTATGCGTGGACTATTCAACACTCCATCAGGAGACTATGTTGAAATTCCAGTTACATCTTCATTTAGTGAAGGTATAACAATATCTGAATTCTTCATATCTACGCATGGTACTCGTAAAGGTGCCGTTGATACAGCCCTTAAGACTGCCGATGCTGGATATTTAACACGTCGTTTAGTTGATGTTTCTCAAGATATAATAGTAAGAGAAGATGATTGTCATACTACTTCATATGTTGAGGTTGAAGCATTCACTAAAGAAGATGGAACAGTAGTTGAATCTTTAAGAGATCGTATTGTTGGTAGATATACTGGTAATAAAGTTCTTAATCCAGAAACTAAAGTAGTTATTTGTGAAAAAGATACTTATATAACAGAACAAATTGCTGACAAGATTGTTAAAGCAGGCTGTGTTAAAGTTCCTATCAGAACAGTTCTTACTTGTAAGACTGAACATGGTGTTTGTCAAAAATGTTATGGCCGTAACCTTGCAACAGGTACAATTGTTGAAACAGGTGAGGCAGTTGGTATCATGGCAGCTCAATCAATTGGTGAGCCAGGTACTCAGCTTACAATGCGTACATTCAATACTGGTGGTGTAGCCGGAGACGATATTACACAAGGTCTTCCTCGTGTACAAGAGTTAGTTGAAGCTCGTAACCCTAAGGGAAAAGCGACAATTGCTGAAATCAATGGTGTTGTTACTAAAATTGAAGAAAACGGTGGACAATTTAACATATTTGTTAAAAATGATACAGAAACACGTGAACATACTACAAATTATGGTTCTAAATTACATGTAGTTCTTAACCAAGAAGTTAAGGCAGGGGATAGATTAACAATGGGTGCTATTAATCCAAAAGAATTACTAGCAGTTACAGACCCAGTTACTGTTCAAAACTACATACTATTTGAAATCCAAAAAGTATATCGTTCTCAAGGTGTTGATGTTTCAGATAAGCACGTTGAAATTATTGCTAAACGTATGATTTCAAAAATTAAAATCGTTAATTCAGGCGATTCATTATACTTACCAGGTACAATGGTAAATATTAATAAATTTGCTGATATAAATAAAGAATTAATTCTAGAAGGAAAACGTCCATCAACTGGTCGTCCAGTACTTTTAGGTATTACTAAAGCTTCTCTAGAGACTGATTCATTCTTATCAGCTGCATCATTCCAAGAAACAACTCGTATCTTAACTGATGCTGCAATTCATGGTAAGGTTGATAATTTAGAAGGTCTTAAAGAAAATGTTATCCTTGGTAAATTAATACCAGCGGGAACAGGTTTTAAAAAATATAAGAAAGTTGATTATGAATTAGCAATCGATATTATGAAAGAAGAACCATTAGAAGCACTTGAACAAGAATTAATGGATTAATAAAAAAGAGGAAATATAATTTATTTCCTCTTTTTATTAACTAAAAATATTTTGTTTTTGTCTATTATCTACTGAATTGGTCATATATTGTTTTAAAAAATCCAGTTTATCATTATCATTTTCAAATATCAGTTCAGATAATGCTATAGCATTTTCATCATTATTTTCTAATCGGCCTTTGTAATAATAATCATTAATTATCTGTACATTATTTTGATTAGCTCCAAATAATAATAGATGAGCAAAGAAATTTATATTATTTTGCCAAGTATTTTCATTAATAGTACCATTTGGACATCTAATTTCATAAGTATTTTTATAATGAATTGGTCTACTACTTAAGTGATTACTTAAGTTTATTCCATAACCTTTATCAAAATTAGCGAAAATTGTTAAGTCTTGATTACCTTTTTCATAATCATCTAGACAGGTTCTCAATTCTGTATCCAATTTATTGGCATATAAAAATGCATCATATCTTAAATGATCAAATTCTCCATAACTAAATTGATATATTATTTCTTCGAAAACATACCATAACTTAAGAAATGATACAACATTATTGTCATTTATAATAGAATTATCAAAATGAATATGGGCGCCAACTCTTTCGTCGACATAAGCATCGGTACTTTTTATTATATTTAAAACTCTTCTTAATTCTTGCCATGTTTCTTTTTTATTGGTAAGTACTGGACTTACAGCTTCTAAAATACTTGTTACAGTTATTCCATCATATCCAAATTCATAAGAAGTATTAGAAGCTTCTTCAATAATATCATTTAAATGGTGTGGAGATAAGAATTCTATTTCTACACCAAACTTGATATTTTCTGGAATACTAATAACATCATAATAATTTTCATGATAATTTTTAATTCTATCCTTAATTTTTTCTACATTATCTTTTGACATATATAATACTTTTTCCATAAAATCCCCTTGTGATAGTGTATTATACCACAAAAAAAAGAAAGTGTTAAATCAGCATTGATTTTACTTTCTCAGTATTTTTAAAATTAATTTTTGCAATATCATTTAATTTTTCAAAACCAAATTTCTTTACAATTTTAGCAGCTTTTTCATCTACCATAGTAGAAGCTCCTTTTGGAAGTAATTCTCCAACACTTTCACTTATCTTAGCAAATTCTTTTAAGAATACATATCTGCTTATTAGTGATGCGCAGGCTACTGCAAGGCATTTATCTTCACCCTTAGTCATAAATGTAATATCCCTAACAACGTTACTAGAAGCCTTTAAATAGCTAAAATAAACATACTTCTCAGCAAACTGATCTACAACTATGTAATCATAGCTAGGAACATTCGCTTTTAAGCTTCCAAGTACTTTATTATGTAAAATAGCTTTTAACTTATTCATATTATTTCCAGCCGCATATTTTTCATTATATTCCTTATTTGAAAGTATAACTGCTTCATAAGGAATACTTTTAATAAACTTAGGAACTACTTCTAAAATCTTTTCATCAGTCATCTTTTTAGAGTCTTTAACACCCAATTGTTCTAAAAAAGAAATATCTTCTTTTCTAACATATGCAGCACATACTACAATAGGGCCAAAGTAATCGCCAGTACCAACTTCATCTGAACCAATAGATGTTGAATTATATATTTTAGGATCTATAACAATCTCTTTTTTATCTTTATCGTTTGATTTGTCTTCACTATTTGTTACTTCAACTTTTTTAGTAGGATTATTATGTCTTTCTCTTTCTATCCAAAATTGACTAGAAAGATCAGCATCTCTACCTTGGAATACTGCTTTACCAGATTCGTATACAGTTATTACAGTATCCGCATCATCTGCTTGAAATACAGCATATGGTGGCGTTTTTTCTCTTTTGAAATCTTCAAAAAATTCATTCATTTCAGTTTTTGTTTTATCACTTACCTTGACAGTAATAGTCATAAAATCACCCCTTTAACAATACTATTTTATCATAAAAAAAAACAAAATACTTTATTTTTAGAGCAAATTATAATATAATTTAAATAGAGAGGATGAGATTATGAATTTAGTTGATATTATTATTGTTGTCATATTACTTCTCGGGGCGTTTATTGGTTTTAAGAGGGGGTTTACAACTCAATTATTATCTCTTTGCGGATTTGTAGTTATCGTTATGGCAGCCTTCTTATTTAAAAATCCTGTATCAGCATATTTATATGAACATTTACCATTTTTTAATTTTCCTGGGTTACTAAGTGGTATAAGTGTTGTTAATATATTGATGTATGAGGTTATAGCGTTTTTTATAATCTTTATTGTTTTATTTATAGTATTTAGAGTAATTGTGATGATTTCACATTTATTTGAAAAATTTTTAGATGCGACTATATTATTAGGTATACCATCAAAAATTTTAGGTGCGGTTTTAGGTGTTTTAGAGAATTATTTAGTAGCGTTTATAGTTCTTTATATTGTTTCATTACCATTTTTTGATATTGAAATGGTAAAAAATTCAAAATTACGTACAGGAATACTTGAAAAAACACCAGTTCTTAATATGTATGTTGAATCTACTGTTAAGGTAGGAAATGAATTCTGGGGATTAGCAGAAAAATATAAAGCAGGAACTAATTCAGAAGCCTTTAATTTGGAAGCCTTAGATTTATTACTTAAATATAAGGTTACTTCGGTAAAATCAATTGATGTATTGGTAGAAAAAAATAAGATTCAGATTAATAATATTGAAAGTGTATTAAAAAATTATAGAGAGGAATAGAAAAATGATTATTGTAAAAAAAACTACGGATGATTTTGAAAAATTAATTAGTTCGGGTTTAGTAGTAGTAGACATTTTTGCTCCTTGGTGTGGTCCTTGCAAAATGCTTAGTCCTAACATTGAACATGTTGTAAAAGAACTTGGTGTTGATTTAGTAAAAGTTAATTCAGATGACAATTTAGAGATAGCTACTAAGTTTAAAGTCATGTCAGTTCCTACATTATTAATATTTAGAGATGGGAAGTTAATTGACACGAAGATTGGCTATATGGAAATTGATGAATTAAAGAATTGGATTGGGTCTAATTTATAGACTTAATTCTTTTTTTTTGTTAAAATATAAATGGTGAAGAAGAAATGCAAAGATATTTTTCAAAAGTAAAAAAAGATAATAAAATGGAACTTAGTAACGATGATATATACCACATAACCAAAGTTATGCGAATGAAGGATAATGACAAGGTAGAAGTTGTTTACAATTCTACAGTTTTTATATGTGAAGTAAATGTAAATGAGCTACCTTTTGTTTCTATAATAAATGAAGTACCTAACGACAGTATTAATGCACATAAAGTAACTTTAATTATTCCATTATTGAAGGAACAAAAAATGGATTTAATCCTTCAAAAAGCTACTGAACTTGGTGTGTATGAAATAATACCCGTTATAATGAAACGTAGTATTATTAAACTTGAAAAAGGTAAAGAAGATAAAAAGATTGAAAGATGGACGAAGATTTGTAAGGAAGCTAGTGAGCAGTCTAAAAGAACTGATATACCATTAATTACAAGTGTAAAAAATATTAGTCAGTTAAGTGATATCGATGGTATTAAGTTAGTATGCAGTACTACTGAAAAGCAAAAAACTATCAAAAATTTTTTGACCGCCAATCAAAATTATGATAAAATAAGTATAGTAGTAGGACCAGAAGGTGGAATATCTGACGATGAGGAAGAACTGCTAGTAAATCAAGGATTTACGAGAGTATCATTAGGAGATAGGATAATGAGAGTGGAGACAGTCCCAATATTCATTTTAAGTGCTCTAAATTATGAATTTATGGAGTGATAGAATATGTTTGAAAATTTAACAAATAGTGATGTTTTAATACTAGGTGGGTTAATAGGTGTAATAATTGTAATAGGGGTTATATGCATTATTTTAACTATAAAAGGTGGCAAAAAAACTTCTTCTAATAAAGACAAGAAAGAAGAGAGAATTAGTACACCTGAACCTGATATTCATATAGCTTTGGCGACTGAAAATATACCTTCAATTGAAGCTGTAAAAGAAAATGGTCCACAAATAGGAAGTATGTATGAACCTGATCAAGCGGAAGAAATTACAATTTTAGATGAGCCAGTAGCAACTACTGCTCCAATAAGTAAAATAGCAGAGTTCCCTTCATATACACCATTAGAACCTGCACCAGCGCCAAAGTATGTACCACCATATGAGCCAATATATGAAATATATGATGAAGAAGTTATTGCGCCTAGCAATAATACTGTATTGGAAGAGGCACAAGATGCGAAAAATGGTGCTAGCATTGAAGAAGTATTAAAAGCAATGCAAGGCGATCTTGAAAAGCAAAAATATGAGACTATAGATCGTTATGAAGAAGAACAAGAAGAAAATGCAGTTATAAGTTATCAAGAATTATTAAATCGTAAGCTTGCTTTAAACAATGAAGAAATTTTAAAAGCGGAAAAAGCAGAAGAAACTTCATCTAATTATTTAGATGAATTACCTGACTTTAAAAATATTGTTTTAGAGCCTATTCCTGATAGAGATGAAAACAGACCATTTATGAATAGTGAATTTGTTTCACCAATATTTGGTAGGCTTTCAAGTAATGCAGAATATCCAACTGTAAAAAAGACAGTTGAAACAGAAGAACTAATTCAAACATCTGTATTGTCAGATGATGAATTTGACATAAATGCTGAAAATGATGAATTTTTAAATACCTTAAAGGAATTTAGACGAAATCTATAAACCTTTAAGGTTTATTTTTGGGAGGTTTTGAAAATGAAATTTACAATAAAGACACTAGGATGTAAAGTTAATACATATGAAAGTAGCGTTATGCATGATCTACTTATAAACGAAGGATATGAGGCTATTAAGGATGACGAAAAGGCGGATATAGCAATAGTTAATACTTGTACTGTAACAAATACATCTGACTCTAAGTCATTAAAAATAATAAGGCATACTATAAAAGAAAATCCAGGTTGCATTTTAATAGTAACAGGCTGTTTTTCACAAATTAATTCAGATAAACTTAAAGATGTAGATGGTGTATCTATTGTTTTAGGAAATCATGATAAAAGTAAAATAATAAAATATATTAATGAATATATTACCAAAGAAAATCAAATAACTAATATATATCAAATAGAGAATGTTCCTTTTGAAAATATGCGTTTAAATAATTTTGACCAAACAAGAGCTTTTGTAAAAATTGAAGATGGTTGTGAAAATTTTTGCTCATACTGCATTATTCCGTATAGTAGAGGTAAGGTAAGAAGTAAGAAACCAGAAGATGTTATAGAAGAGATAACCAATCTTACTCAAATGGGACACAAGGAAATTGTTTTGGCTGGTATTCATACCGGACATTATGGAGCTGATTTAAAGGATTATGATTTTTCTGATTTACTTATTGCACTATGTAAAATAAAAGGTTTAGAAAGACTTCGTATTTCATCAATAGAAATAACTGAACTAAATGATAAATTTTTAAAGGTATTAGAAGATAATAAAACAATTGTAGATCATTTACATGTTCCAATACAATCTGGATGTAATAAAACATTAAAAGAAATGAATAGAAAATATAATGTTGATTATTTTGTTAATAAAATAGAAACAATTAGAAAAATAAGACCTAATATTTCAATAACTACTGATTTGATAGTAGGATTTCCTAATGAAACTGAAGAAGATTTTAATGAGACTTTAAATACTTTAGAAAAAATAAGATTTTCTAAAATACATGTTTTCCCTTTTTCAGTAAGAAAAGGAACAGCAGCAGAAACAATGCCTAATCAAGTACCTGAGGATATAAAGAAATTACGAGTTAAAAAAATATTGGAATTATCAAAAAATTTAGAAATAGAGTATATGAATAAATTTATTGGCAAAGAGGTTACATTTATTCCAGAAGTTAAAAAAAATGGCTGTTTAATAGGACATACAGGTAATTATTTATCTGTTAAACTTGAGAGTGATAAAGAACTTATACATAGTGATATAAAGTGTACAATAGAAAGTGTTAACTATCCATATGTAATAGGTAGATTGTTTGACACTAATGACAATTTATAGTATATTTAATATAGGAGGTTAGCAAGATGAGTAATAGAGAAGAAATGTATGAAAGAGCCCGCAATAAAAGTGTAGGCGAAGAAAAAAAAGTAAGATATGTAAAAATGACTAGAGAAGCTTATATTGCTAGACTAAAAAAAACTTTTTTAGCCGGAGCTATGATTGCTGTATTAGCAACAAGCGCTCTTGTATATGGAGGGCACGCTATATCTAAAAATTTAAGTGAATCAAATATTGTTAGGGAAGAAACATCTAGTTATTCACAATTAGTCAATAAAGAAACACATAGAACTGATGATAATCAGCATTATTTTTATGATACTTATGATATAGCAAGTGAGCTAACAAGTGATCAAGAGAATATTGATAAGGGCATATACGGTGTTTATATGAACATTGGCTATAATGAAGGTAATAAAATAGAACAAATGAATGATGTTATATCTTCAGTGGATTTTCAGAAAAAAGCTGAAGAAACAGCACAAAAATTTAATAATTTTAATGATTATGTTGTTTCAAAAGGTTTTGTAGATAAAGATGGAAAAGCTGATTATAATGCTTATGAAGCAGCCATGACTAATATGATAGTAAATGAGCATAATGTAAATGAAATGCAATCACAAGTAGATGAAATAAAAAGTAGATAGGGGAATATATATGGAACAAGAATTAGATTTTGTTACACTAGAAGATGGAAAACAGTATGCCATTATTGATGAAATAACAGAAAATAATATTACGTATGTATATTTATCTAATATTTCTGATGAGACAGATTTTTGTATTCGTAAAGTAAAAGAAGAACCAAAAGGTAAAATGCTTATTGGTTTAAAGGATGATGCAGAATTTGATCAAGCCTTAATGTATTATGCAGATAAGAACAATGGGTAGGTGAATTATGGGAATTAAAGAAACAAATACTTATGTTATAAGAAGACCAGATGAACCTGCATATAGAGCACTTAGCTATGGTAAACTCGAAAGAGATGGACAAGGGCTTTTAGTACCATACAGTAAAGATGATGTTGTAGATGTTGTAAGCAATTTAATAAATAATAAAAAGTTATTAAAGGGCGACAGAATTGATAAAAAAGATGGTAAATATGCAATATATCGTTTTGTTTATGGTGTAGAGACTGCCTCTGGTGAGACTATTAAATATGGTCATCGTGTGAAAGTATCAAAAGCATATTATGAAGATAATAAACTATATACGGATAGATTAGAAGCTTTAGTAAAAGCATCACATGCGATAAAAAAGGTAAACACAGCAAAAATGCTTGCTTGTGGAGTAGCTTGTACCTTGATGTTAACGGGTTTTACAGCATTAGCACTTAATACATATGATGAAGTAACCAAACAAAAAGCAGAAGAAAGTATTCAGTATGTAGAACAGATTAATGATGAAAGAAGAGAAAATAATTGCCCACCAATTGGTGCAACATACGAGGATGGAACACCATTTAACGGGTCATATATAGACTGGGTGAAATATATCTCAGGTTATACTGATAAAGATGGCAATGTTATCGATGATGGAACAGCAGAGCCAAAAATATATCAAAAATCTAACTAAAGAAAGTCCTATAACTAGGATTTTCTTTTTATCTATGGTAATATATATAAAGGTGGTATGACATGAAGATATATATAAAAGGTAATTTTAAAAAAACAATATTTAAATCAGATAAAGGCTATGTAATTGGCCTTTTTAGAGTTAAAGAAACTAATAGTGCTGAGTTAGAAGATTTTATAAATAAGACAATCACCTTTACTGGATATTTTCATGAACTTAATGAAGAAGATATGTATATATTTTATGGTGAAAGTTTAGAACATCCTAAATATGGTTTCCAATTTCAAGTATCTGAATATGAAAGAGTAAAGCCTGAAGATAAAGATGGATTAATTGAATTTTTATCAAGTGATTTATTTCCTGGAGTAGGTGATAAAATGGCTGCTGCAATAGTGGATACTTTAGGCCTTGATGTGCTTGATAAAATTATGGAAGATCCAGCTATCCTTAATTTAGTTCCAAAATTAACTAGTAAAAAAGCAACTTCAATATATAATAGTTTAATTAAGTATAATGAAAGCAGTGCGACAATAATTTATTTAACTGAACTTGGTTTTTCAATGAAAGATGCTATGAGTATATACAATGTTTATAAAAACATGACAAAAGATATCATAGAAAAAAATATCTATTCCATAATAGATAATGTAGATGAATTATCCTTTCTAAAAGTAGATGATATTGCTATTAAACAGGGAATTAATCCTGATGACAGTAATAGAGTAAAAGCAACAATAATGTATGTTGTTAAAAACTTAGTTTTTTCAAATGGAGATACTTATTTAGAGTATGGCGATATTATTAAAAATGTTGAATTATATCTTAGAACTGAATTAAACACTGATTATTTTGATGATAATTTATTTGAACTTGAAAAAGAAAATAAAATAATAAAATATGATGAACATTACTATTTAGTTGATGTATGGAAAGCAGAAGATTATGTTGCAAATAAAATTATTAAATTAGCTTCTAGAGAAAATAAAGTTTATCCTAAATTAAATAACTATTTAAGTCATTTAGAAGAGACAACAGGTATTATATATAATGATAAACAAAAAGAAGCCATTATGAAGGCTTTACAAAGTAATATATTAATTATAACAGGTGGACCTGGAACAGGTAAGACAACTATTATTAAAGCAATTGTTGAACTATATTCGGAACTAAATAAACTAAGTAATGATCAACTTACCGAAAAATTAGCTTTATTAGCGCCTACAGGTAGAGCAAGTAAACGTATGAGTGAATCTACTAATCTTCCTGCAAGTACTATTCATAGATTCTTAAAATGGAATAAAGAAACAAATAAGTTTGCAGTAGATGAATATACTCCGGATAAAAGCAACTTTATTATTGTAGATGAAGTAAGTATGATTGATATTAATCTACTAGATAGTTTATTTAAAGGACTAACTGATAATATTCAAGTTGTATTAGTAGGCGATTATAATCAGCTTCCTAGTGTAGGACCGGGACAAGTTTTAAAAGATTTAATTGAAAGTGATGTCATAGATACTGTTCATTTAGATTTACTTTATAGACAAGATGAAAATTCTTATATTAATACTCTAGCAATTGAAATAAAAGATAATGATTTATCAGAAAATTTTTTAGAAACAAGAAGCGATTATACTTTTTTAGAATGTAATGGTTCTAGTATAAAAGAAAATTTAAAAAATTTATGTAAGCAAGTATTAAATAAAGGATATGATTATAAAAGAGTACAGTTAATGGCACCAATGTATCATGGAGAAAATGGTATTGATAATTTAAATGTAGAATTACAAAAAATATTTAATGCTTCAAGTGATGATAAAAGAGAAATTATATATGGTGATGTAACATATCGCGAAAATGATAAAATTTTACAATTAGTTAATATGCCAGACTTAAATGTTTTTAATGGTGATATTGGTGTAATAAAAAGTATTATTTATGCTAATACTAGTAAAAGCGGTAAAAATGAAATCGATATTGATTTTGATGGTAATGTAGTAAAATATGTTCCTAAAGATTTTAATAAATTTAAACATGGTTATATAATAAGTATTCATAAGGCTCAAGGTAGTGAATTTGAAATGGTTATTCTTCCAATATGCAATAGTTTTAAACGAATGCTTTATAGAAAACTTCTATATACAGCAATAACTAGAGCAAAAAAGAAACTAATTATTTTGGGTGAACCATCAGCTTTTGTATATTCAGTTAATAATGGTAATGAGTATATTAGAAAAACTTCCTTACTAGATAAAATAACAAATATTTTGTATAATAAGCAAAACTAAACACATACTATTACCGTATGCATACAAAGGACTTTTCTAACTTGAGAGGTGATATTATGAAAGTTGTTAAATGCTTAACACTCCTTGCTATAGGAGCAGCAGCTGCTATAGTATATCAAAGGTATAGTGCAGATATGATGCAGATGGTTACAGAATTTATCGATGATAAATACAAGTGCCAATGTGATGAGTTAGAAAAATAACAGAAAAAAAATCCTATTTATTAGGATTTTTTTTCGTATAAAAAGGAAATAAACACTTTCTTATGTAACATATAAGTAAGGAGGTGATAAACATGTATTATAAATATCCATTTACTAAACAAGATGGTCTTAAAAACTGTGCATGCGCATGTATGCAGATGATTATTAAATATTATAATGGCTATATTAGTTTAGAAGATTTATCTAATTATTTGAATACTGATAAAACAGGAACAAGTGCTTTAAAAATAGTAGAAGTATTTAAAGAAATAGGTTTTAATGCTGAAGGCATCAAAACGTCATTAAGTGAAATTAATAACGATAATTTAATTCTTCCTGCTATAGCACATGTAACTATAGATAAAAGTTATAATCATTATATTATAATTTATAAAATAAACTTCAAAAAGAAATATTTATTAATAGCTGATCCCAATTCTAAAATTAAAAAAATCTCCTACGAAGAATTTGATAAGATATGGAATAATGTATTGATAATTTCTTATCCATTAAAACCTGTGGTAAAAAATGCAGAAGTAAAATTATTTAAAGTAGTATTAGATATTTTGAAAAATTATAAAAAAAGTATATTAGAATTATTTTTTATGTCCTTCATATATATGATAGCAACAATAGCATTTTCATTTTATTTAAAATTATTATTTGATTTAATTAGTTCACCCAGTAATTATTTATTATTTATTTTTATCTTTTTTATGCTAATCTATATACTTAAAATAATAACAAATTATCTAAGGAATAAATTATTAATATTTGTTAATCAAAAAATAGATATTTCTATGAATATGGATGTTTATAAGAAGGTTTTGACCCTCCCATATCAATATTATCGTAATAGAACAACAGGTGAAATAATATCAAAAATAAATGATTTAGAGAAAATAAGAAATTTAATAAATAATCTTATTCTAACTTTATTTATGGATTTCCCACTTACAATTTTCTCAGCATTAATACTTTATATGATAAATCCCAATATGTTTTTTATATCTTTAGTAGTTCTAATATGTTATATTTTAATATTTATTATTTCAAAACATTTTTTAAATGAAAAGACAAATAGCTTTTATGAGGAAAAAGCTAGCATGACATCATATATGTTTGAAAGTATAAATGGTTTTGAAACGGTCAAAGGTTTGAATATTGAAAATAGTATTATTAGAAAATATGAAAATAAATATGTAAAATATTTAAAAAAGATAGTTGATTTAGACAATTTTATTAATAACCAAAACTTAGTAAAAGAAATAGTAAACAGCATTAGTGAAGTTATAATTATGTACTATGGAATTTTACTTGTAGTAGATGGTACAATTACATTAGGAACTTTAATAGCATTCAATTCGATATCTATGTTTTTCTTTTCCCCTATAAGAAACATTATATCGCTTGATTTAAGCATTGAAGAAGCAAAAAAGGCTATTAAAAAAGTTTATGAAATGTTTGAAGATAAAGAAAATAAATTAATTAATAAAGAAGTTAATGGTAATATTAAAATTAATAATTTAAGTTATATTTATAATTATGATAACGAAGTACTTAAAAATATTAAATTAGATATTAAGCAAGGTGAAAAAGTAGTTATTGCGGGCAGAAGTGGATCGGGAAAGAGTACTCTTTTAAAAATAATTATGAAATACTATGAAGTAAAAAGAGATAAGATATTTATAGGAAATGATGATATTAATGATATAGGTAATATTAGAAATAGTGTTTCTTATATATCACAAAACGAGATTCTATTTACAGATAGTTTATATAATAATATAAACTTAGATAATAATGATAGTAATAAGTTTACGAATGTAGTAAAGGATTGTTATGTAGATGAAATTATTAACGATAATAAGTTAGGTTATAATATGATAATAGAAGAAAATGGTTTTAATATTTCAGGTGGTCAAAAGCAAAGAATCATTTTAAGTAGAGCACTATTGTCAAAATTTAATATTTTATTAGTCGATGAAGGCCTTAATCAAGTGGATGTTAATTTAGAAAGAAAGATTTTAAAAAATATTTTTAATAGACATAAAGATAAAACTATTATTTTTGTATCGCATAGATTAGAAAATTTGGATTTATATGATCATTTTATTGAACTTGAGAATGGATTAATAAAGAAGGATGAAATTAAATGTCAAGTATAGATATGTATAATAATAGTGAAATAATTTTACAAAAAAAAGAAAGTCTAATATATAAAATATTTATATTGATAGTATTACTATTTTTAGCAATAATAATATTTTTTATGACATCATATAAATATGATAAAATTTCTAAATTAAAAGGAATAGTAAAAGATAATAAAATTAATCTAACAGTATCAGAAAATAATTTAAAATTACTTAACAATAGCGAAATATTAGTAAATGGTTTAGAATATAAAGTTAATTTAGATAGTATAAGTGCAGCAATATATGATTCGAATTATAATGCTTACTATGAAGTAAGTTTATATATACCATTAAATGATGGTAGTCTAATAGAAAACAATGTATTGGATATAAGTATACTACTTGGAAAAACAACTTTATATACGCAATTAAAAGAAAGAATAAAGGAAGGTATACATCAATGAATTTAACAGAAAAAGAATTAAAACAAATTAAAGGTGGAAGCATTAGCTTAGGAGCAGGATTATTAATAGTAGCAGGAATAGTCTTTCTAATTGGTGTTATAGATGGTTATGTTAGACCATTAAAATGCAATAGTTAGGAGATAATATGAAAAAATTAGAAGCAGCAGAATTAAAAAACATCTATGGTGGAACCATAACAGGGACTTTTATTAATTCTATAACTAAAGGAGTAAATACTTTTTTAGCATTAGGTAGAGCAGTAGGAAGTTCCATAAGAAGATTAAGTAATGGCAATATATGTCCAATATAATAACAAATATAAAAAGGAATTATAAAGTTATACTGGTAACTTTATTAGTATTGATTTGTTTACCACTTATAGAGACATTAGTGAATGTAATATTTACTTATGGAACATATGTAGGTAGTTATGCAAGAGTCTTAATTGATAATGGTCCATGTATGTAAAAGGGGATATTTCCCTTTTTTTTGTATAAACTAATTATTTTTAAACAATTTTTTGTGTTATACTGTTTATAGTACTAATAGTATAATGAAGTATTAAAAAGGAGAACAAAATGGATAGTAAAAAATATGATATTGTTAAAAATAATAAAGGCTTTATAGCAGCTTTGGATCAAAGTGGTGGTAGTACAGCTAATGCACTAAAGTTATATGGAATTGATAGTGACCAATATAATACTGATGAAGAAATGTTTAATTTAGTTCATAGAATGCGTAGTAGAGTAATTAAAAGTAACTCTTTTACTAGTGAACATATTCTTGGAGTTATTTTATTTAAAAGAACAATGGACAGTATGATAGACGATAAATACACTGCTGATTATTTATGGAATCAGAAAAAAATAGTATCTTTTTTAAAAATAGATAATGGTCTAGATGTCCTTTCAAACGGTGTTCAATTAATGAAACCAATGCCAGAATTAGATAATTTGTTAAACTTAGCTTTAGAAAGAAATATTTTTGGTACTAAGATGCGCTCAGTAATTAAAGAATATAATGAGGAAGGCATTAGGTCAGTTGTAGAGCAGCAATTCGTAATAGCAAAACAGATATTTGCAAAAGGTTTAGTTCCAATAATTGAACCAGAAGTAGACATTAATGCAGTCAATAAAGAAAAATGTGAGGGATTTTTAAAATCTGAAATTAATAAACATTTAGAAAATATTGATCCAAGTATGAAAATAATGTTTAAATTCACAATACCTGCTAAGGATAATTTCTATGAGGAATATACTAAACATCCTAATGTTGTTAGGGTAGTTGCTTTATCAGGGGGTTATCCAAGAGATATTGCTAATGAAAAACTTGAGAAAAATAGAGGCGTTATTGCTAGTTTCTCTAGAGCTTTATTAGAAGGATTAAATGTTAATCAAACTGAAGAAGAATTTGATTCATACTTATTATCTAGTATAAAAAGTATATATGAAGCTTCAAAATAAATAAACAAAATTTATCACTAAATATTACTAAAATTTTAAATGCAAACATTTTAGAAGGTGGAATATGAGTAAGATAGAAAATGAAATTGATTTATGGGAAAAGTTTGTCAAAGATTTAGAGTCTCTAAATAAACTGTCAAAAAAGTTGGATGAAATTGAAGTTAACAGCATAGATATGAGTCTTAACCCCGAATGGACTAGCTTTAATTTTGATGAAAAAATACAGTATATAAAAAGACATCCGTTAGAACATAATTTTATAGTTCAGAATAATTCAAATCCCGACAAATCAAAAATTTATTATTTTAAATTAGAATTAATAGATGAATATATTTATAGTGATCAATACTCATTTGTTATAGCAAAAACATTTGATAATGTAAACGGTGAGGAAGTAAATTTGTTTTTTGTTTGTGACTGGTCAAATGGTGAAAGAAATTTTTTAACTAGTTATCTAAAATATTTAGAACCAGCAATTGATAGATATTTAGAAAAAAAGAATTTAATATTTAAAAGTGATAATTCTAATATTTTATATTATAAAGAGCAAGTAGAAGAAACAAAAAATCAATTGGAAGATGGCGAGAAAAAGTCAGAAGATTCTAATAGCGATAAGGAAATGTTTGCATTTTTAATTATTATTATAATATTAGGATTTGTAATGTTACTCTTTACAATTTAGTTGTTTAATTTTAAAAATTTATAAATAAAAAAAGTAATATTGTAATAATATTACTTTTTAAATACTTTAATCATTACGGTTCATTGAGCATGATGCTTCAATACCGTTTTTCTTTAGATAAATTTCGCCCCAGTTATACATAGCATCAAGAATAGGTTTAATACTTTTACCAAATTCTGATAAATTATATTCAACTTTAGGTGGAACAACAGGATAAACTGTTCTAGTTATCAAGTTATCATTCTCTAATTCTCTTAATTGCTGAGTTAGCATTTTTGGTGTGGCATTTGGAATTAATTTTTTTAATTCGTTAAATCTTAAAGTATTTTGTGCTAGATGCCATAATATTAAAGATTTATATTTACCACCAATTAGATCTAGTGTAGCATCAACAGGGCAATTGGTATTTTTATTACAACATTCCATAGTTTTCCTCCTTAGTACCCTTTTGGGTAGTATGTTACAAAAATGTGCGTACTTGTTTTTTTGTCAAGTAATCGTTACAATTATATCAGGCAGCAGTAGAATAGTCAATTTCTTTGTTGCAAAAATTATTAGAAAGGTGAAAACTTATGAAAAAAGAGATAATTAGTATTGGCGGTATGACTTGTGCCGCATGTGCTAATAGAATAGAAAAAGGTGTTGGAAAGTTAGATGGTGTAGTTAGTGCAAATGTTAATTTTGCTACTGAAAAATTATCTGTTGAATATAACCACAAGGATATAACACTTTCGGATATAGAAAACACAATTGTTAAAATTGGTTATAAGGTATTAGAAAATAAAATTAATACAATTGATGAAGACAAAATAAGAAAAGAAAAGGAAATAAAAACACTTTGGATAAAGTTCATTATTTCAACGATATTCTCTGTACCTCTTTTATATATAGCTATGGTCCCTATGATATCATTTATTAGGTTGCCATTTCCAGGCGGATTAAATCCTATGCAATTTCCTTTAATATATGCGTTAATTGAATTAATGCTTGTTATTCCCGTAATTGGAGTTGGCTATAAATTTTATACTGTAGGTTTTAAAGCATTAATTCAAAGAAGTCCTAATATGGATTCACTTATTGCAATAGGAACAACAGCTGCAATTATTTATAGTATGTATAATACATATTTAATTGCTAAAGGTAGTTTTGGATTGGTTGAATCATTATATTATGAAACTGCCGGAATTATAATTACTTTAATTTTACTTGGAAAGTCATTAGAATCAGTTTCTAAAGGAAAGACAAGTGAAGCTATAAAGAAACTTATGGGTCTAGCTCCAAAAACAGCTATTATTTTAAATAATGGTGAGGAAATGGAAGTCCCTATAGATGAAGTAAAATTAGACGATATTGTTATTGTAAAACCTGGTACAAAATTACCAGTTGATGGAGTAATAACAGAAGGATATGCATCTATTGATGAATCAATGCTTACAGGTGAAAGTATGCCTGTTGATAAAAAAGTAAATGATCAGGTTTATGCTGCATCAATTAATATGAATGGTTTAATCAAATTGAGAACCACAAAAATAGGAGCTAATACAGCCTTAGCTCAAATAATTAAATTAGTTGAAGAAGCTCAAGGTAGCAAAGCACCAATTGCAAAGATGGCTGATATAGTATCTGGTTATTTTGTGCCAATAGTTTGTTTTATTGCAGTTATTGCTAGTATTTTATGGTTTATTGGTACAAATGGAGATTTAGAATTTGCTTTGACAATATTTATATCTATTTTAGTTATTGCATGCCCATGTGCTTTAGGTCTTGCAACACCAACAGCAATCATGGTTGGTACAGGAAAAGGTGCGGAGAATGGAATATTAATTAAAAGTGGTGAAGCATTAGAAACAGCTTATAAAATTAATACAATTGTATTTGATAAAACTGGAACTATAACCGAAGGAAAACCAAAAGTAACTGATATTATAGCGACTAGTGGAATTAAAGAAGACAAGCTTCTTCAATTAGCTGCATCTGCAGAAAAAGGTTCAGAGCATCCTTTAGGACAAGCAATTGTAAATGAAGCACTTGCTAAGAAAATATTATTGTTAGAGATTAATAATTTTAATGTTTTAACTGGTTTTGGTATTGAAACTGTTATTGATGAACAAAATATTTTAATTGGAAATCAAAAATTAATGAAAAAATACGAAATATTAATAGACGAATTAGAAAATTGCTTTGACGAATTAGCAGATGAAGGTAAAACACCTATGTATATTGCTGTAGATAGAGAACTAATAGGCATTATTGCAGTAGCTGATGTAGTAAAAGAAAGTAGTAAAAAGGCTATTGAAAAATTACATAAAATGAAAATTGAAGTTGCTATGATAACTGGTGATAATAAGAAAACTGCAAACTTTATTGCTGAGCAAGTTGGGATAGATGTAGTTTTAGCAGAAGTATTACCTCAAGATAAAGCAGATGAAGTGAAAAAACTACAAGCTAAAAACAAAAAAGTAGCAATGGTTGGTGACGGTATTAATGATGCTCCAGCTCTTGCACAAGCAGATATAGGAATGGCTATAGGAAATGGTACTGATGTTGCCATAGAATCAGCCGATATTGTTCTAATGCGAAGTGATTTGATGGATGTTCCAACAGCTATTGAATTAAGCAAAAAAACAATAAGAAATATTAAACAAAATTTATTTTGGGCTTTTGGCTATAATGTAATTGGAATACCAGTAGCCGCAGGAATTTTGTATTTGTTTGGTGGTCCACTTTTAAACCCAATATTTGCAGCTATAGCAATGAGCTTAAGTAGTGTATCAGTTTTAACAAATGCTTTAAGATTAAAAAGATTTAAATCAAACAAATAGAAGGAGAGAAAAAATGAAAAGAGAAAAACTAATATTATTCATTATTATAGGAATAGTAGTGGTTGGTGTAATAATATTTGGCACAGTCAAATTATTATCTGGATTAGATGTAGTTGGAAATAGTTCACTAGAATCATTTAAGGTTGTAACAGAAGAATTAGAAGATAGAATAACATTTGATAATAAATGGAACAGCTGGGCTTTAAAGGCCCCAGATGATTCAGTAAGTTTCTATTTCAGCAAAGATTTTAGTAAAAGTTCATTTCATGATGTAATGTTAGAATTTGAAGCAAAACCTTTTGTTGATGCTGGAATGAATGCCACTAAAATGCCTGACAATTCAGTATTTGATGAAATGATTATGGTTGGTGTAAAACTAGGTGATGAAGAAATAACATACGATGGTGAAGCTACACCTTATGACACATATTCAAAAATTGTTAAATTAAAAAGAAACAGTATTAAATATCATGCTGCTTTAGATCATTATGGTATTGATTTGGGTGATGGAAATATGTTTGAATGGGCAAAAGATATGTCTACAAACGATAAAGACATAGTATTTGTTTTGAACCCAGAACCATTTATAAAAGCTGGTGTTGATCCAGAAAAAGTTGAAGGATGGTTATATGCAAAAGTGCCAACAATGAAAGATGGCAAAAAATTAGAGGTATACAAGTTTCTAAAACCATTTAATATAAAATAGAAAGTTGAGGAGTTTAGATATGATAGATGTAACATTAAAGGTAGATGGAATGAGTTGTGAGCATTGTGTAAATGCTATTACAAAATCTTTATTATCTTTAGATGGAATAAAAGATGTTAAGGTTAATTTGAATAACAAAACAGTATTTGTAAAATACGATAGTACCAAGATATCACTAGATTCAATTAAAAATGATATAGAAGAACAAGGTTATGATATAATATAAAACCTTATATGATAAGAAAAAGAAGGAGGTGGACATATGAAAAAAATATATATAAAAATTGATGGTATGACATGTGATCACTGTAAAGTTAAAATAACTAAAGCTTTGCAAAAATATAAGAACATTAAAAATGTTGATTTTGATGGGCATATTGCTGAAGCCTCATATACTGGTAAAATAGATAAGAATGAAATTATTGATTCAATTACTAAAATAGATTACTATACAGATTTGAAAATGATATCTGAAAATAAAAAAGTATTAAAAAGAAATGTATCATTAGTAGAATTATTTAATATTGCAGCTGTATTTATCATATTAGCATACGCCTTAAATAAATTGTTTGGCTTTAATATATTTAATATGATACCAGTAATTGATAGTAAAACAACTTTAGCTATGTTGTTTGTGACAGGGGTTTTAACTAGTATTCATTGTGTTTCGATGTGTGGGGCAATTAATCTATTTGCTAGCACATCCGTTACTAGAAGTTTTAAAAAACCTATATTATATAATTTAGGTAGATTAACTTCTTATACTTTAATTGGTGGAATTGTTGGCTTGATTGGGAGTGTTTTTAAAGTAAATACTTATGTACAAGGAATAGTTATTGTTATAGCTTCTATTTTTATGTTAATGATGGCATTAAATATGATGGGGGTATTAAATTTCTCATTAAAGTTTAAGACACCTAAAATTTTAGATAAGCTAAAAATTAAAGGCTCTTTTATAATTGGTTTATTTAATGGTTTAATGCCTTGTGGACCTCTTCAGGCTATGCAAGTATATGCACTATCAACAGGTTCGTTTGTCTATGGTGCATTATCCATGTTTCTATTTTGTTTAGGAACAATACCTCTTATGTTATTTGTAGGTATGATCTCTAATTTTTTAAATAATAAAAATAGAAAAGTATTAAATAAAATATCAACTGTTTTAATATTAATGCTTTCAATTATAATGTTAAATCGTGGATTATTAGGTATGGGGATAGATTTCTCTAACGTTTTTAAACCTAATTATGATGGATATATAAAAGCTGAAGTTAAAGAGGATTATCAAGTAGTTGAATTTGATTTATCCTATAGTGGCTATCAGGATATCGTTGTGCAAAAAGGTATACCTTTAAAAATCATTATAAATGCTAGTAATAATTCTTTAACTGGTTGTAATAATTCAATTAAAATAAGTAGTTTTAATGTTACAAAGGATTTGAAAATAGGTCAAAATATTATAGAAATAACACCAAATGAAACAGGGACATATACTTATACTTGTTGGATGGGAATGATAAAAAATAAGATATTAGTAATAGATGATCCTAGTTATTTTAAAGGAGTAGAGGAAAGTGAATAAAACATTATATAAGCCTTTTCTAGGCAAAAAAAGTATATTAATTATATTAATTACAGTATTTTTATTTCTTTTAACGGGTTGTACTGAAAAGAGTAAAGATAATGTTACTGCAATAGATACAAAAACATATCAAAGTAATACAGACGGACAAAGTGGAACAAGTGATGATACAAATAATAGTGCCAATAGCAACACTAATGGTAGTGTTCCTTCTTGTCATTAATCTAATTAGAATGATAGTATTAGGTGTTCTATTTGAGAATACTTATTTAATTATAATAGGTTTATAAAAGGAGATTTTTCTCCTTTTTATGTCATAAAGTTACAAAAACCTTGATTTAATTGTTTTTTTTCTTGTACATTAATTTTAATGGTGGTATAATAATTCATAGTTAAGAAGGGAGGGATATTGATGACAAAAGTTCTAGTACGTAATGGTAACGTTGACGGTGCCTTAAGAATGGTTAAACAAAGAAATGCCAAAGATGGCCTCCTAAAAGCAGTTCGTGAAAGACAAGAAGGTTATATGAAACCGGGAGTTAAAAAAAGAATGGCTAAAAAAGAAGCTATTAAAAATGCTAAAAAGAATAGTAGAAAATACAGCTAAGAGTCATTAAGGCTCTTTTTTGATATAAAGGAGAAGAAAGATGAGACAAGTAATTTTAGATGATATTATAAAGGCAATGAAAGCAAAAGATAAAGAAACTTTATCTGTACTTCGCATGGTAAAAGGCGCAATGCAACTAGAAGAAATAAATGTTAAGCATGAACTTAATGACGAAGAAATGACAAGAATTATTTCTAAACAAATTAAAACTAGAAAAGATTCAATTGTTGAATTTGAAAAAGGTAATAGACAAGATCTTGTTGATGCTGTAAATTCTGAAATAGAAATACTTGAAAAGTATATGCCAGAACAAATGAGTGAGGAACAAATAGCAAAAGTAATTGATGATGTATTTAACAAGGTAAATCCTACTGGCCCATCAGAAATGGGAAAGATTATGGGAATGATTTCTCCACTTGTAAAAGGGAAAGCAGATATGGGTTTAGTAAACAAAATGATTAAAGAAAGACTATCAAATTAAAAATATGTTTAAACATATTTTTTTTTGACTTTTTAATGTATAATATAAGTTAGGGTAGGGATAACATGAATGATTTATATATTTTTAAACAAGAAAAAATTAAATATGAAGAACAAATAAAAATTGAACAAAATGAATTTTCAAAGGATAAATTAACTAAAGATTTTCAGGATAAAACAAAAAGGTATTTAGGCACTGCAATTAATATTATAAATACTAACTTTAATATTAATTATTCAATGAATAAAGAGGCAGTAGGGTTAACTTCATCTTTTAAAAAAATAAATTCTTTTGCTAGAAAAAGTGATGAAGAAATATTAACTGAAATGCAACAATTAGATGAACGAAAAGTCACATTAAATATTGATGATGCTACAAAAGAGACAATTGGTCTTGCAATAGATATTGTTCGTATTTACTGTACTAGTGGGACACAAAACTCCAGCGATATTTCTAGCAATGACATAAACGTTTTTGAAGATAATAAAATAAATGGTGACCAAGCTGAAAATATACAAACAACTACAACTGATGAAAGCACTTTAGAAAATGAAGAACCAAAAAATAATGATGATATAGCAAAGAAACTGAAAAAAGATAGTCCTTTTGTAATATATAAAATAGTACTAGGATTAATTATAATACCTTTAACATGCATGCTTATGCTAGGTGTTTTCTTATTCGCAGCAAATACTTTTTCACGTACTGCAGCATTTGTAGACTTGATGAGCAATGAAAATTATAGTAAATTATATCCAACAGTGTTTTATGGAATAATAGTCTTGTTATCAGGCCTATCAGCAAGTTTTATATCATCAATTATAAAAGGAAGAACTAATAATAAAATAGTATTTACAATATTACCATTTGCTTTAATACTATTATTGATGACATTCTCAGATAACATTATAAGTGTAGGTAAAAATATTATTCCACTTGATACTTTACCAACATTTATTAAAACATTTGATTATTCATATGCTTTAACAACAATATATGGTTTTATGTTATTTTTATATTTATTTTCTATATTTCAAAAACATACTAAAACAAGTATTATTGAGATACTAGATATATTAATAATTATTTACGTTGGCCTTTTACCAGGTTTAGGTTATATATTAAGTATATTTGAGATTGATCGATTTCAAAAACTAATCAATCCAATCTATAGTTATTCAAATATTGATTTAGTTAGTAGGTTACTTCTTATTTTATGTATACTATCCAATTTAATATATATAATTATTAAAAATAAAATAGTGTTTAAAAACAAGCAAAAATTAGATATAAAAAACGGATAAGAGAAAGAAATTTTACTTTCTTTTATTTTTTTATTGACAAGTGTAGAATTATACGCATATAATGTAATTGTAGGTGATAGATATGGAAGTTAAAAATCCACTATATAAAAATCAAGGAATGCATGTAATAACTACTATATTTACTGTAGATAAAGGTGTTACAAAAGTGTTACTTATCAAAAGAAATAATGAACCATTTAAAGATATGTGGGCCTTGGTAGGTGGTGCACTTTATAATAATGAGACACTAGACCAAGGAATAAAAAGGGAAGTAAAAGAGAAAATAGGGTTAAATATAAAGAATATTGAAATGTTTGATATATTTAGTAAAGTTGATAGATCTCCTGTAATGCGTATGATTGCAGTTGGATATATAGGCATAGTAGATTCTTCTAAAGTTGAAGTAATTAAGAAAACAGTAAAAACCAGTGATGCAGACTGGGTTCCAATTGATAGAGTAGGCAAACTTGCATATGATCATAATGAGATTCTTATCAAAGGAATAGAAACATTAAAACAAAAAATAGTTAATACTGATATCTTAAAAAGTTTATATCCAAATGGTTTTACTCTTCCAGAAATTCAAAAGACATATGAAGCAATTCTTAATAAAGAGTTGGATAGAAGAAACTTTAGAAAGAAAATGCTTAGTTTAGATTTAATATATGATACTGGTTTGACAAAGACATTCGAAGGAACTAAACCAGCTAAAATATATATGTTTAAGGAAAATAGAAAAAGTAAAAATGTATTTTAATACATTTTTATATTCAAATAGCAAGTGTATATAAATACACATAAAGTGTAAATGATACATTTTTATATTTGAATAACAAGTGTATAAAAATACACTTTAAGGAGGCAAAATGAAAATATGTTTTCTTGGTCCATCAGGTTATGGTAAATCTACAGCTGTCCAAATACTTGATAATTATTATAGTACAGTTAATATAAAAATAGGTGAGCCACTTTATGACTTACAAAAAGATTTTTATGCAAAAATTAAAACTGAACTGAAGGGAGAACAAGATGGTGAACTGTTGCAATTTTTGGGTATGAAAATTCGCAAAGAAAACCCACGATATCTACTTGATAATTTTAAAGAACGTTTAGCAAGAATTTCTTCTGAGATAGAAATAATTACTAATGATGATTGCAGGCCATATGATTATGACTATTTAAAGCAATTAGATTTTATCTTTGTAAAAATTGAAGGATTTAAACGTGACAGAGTTGATCATAGTAATTCTAATCCTAATTTAAAAATTGAGTGGCAAAGTGAAATACCATTTGATTACATACTTCAAAACTTTTCGGATTTAGATACGTATAAAGAAAACATTTTGAATTTAGTAAAGGAGATAAAAAATGATAGAAAAGTGTTATATCGTACCCGTTCAAAAAAAATGTAATTGTAACTGCGATTTTTGTATTTCTAAAGTACGTAACTATGATAAATCAGAAGAGGTTTTAATTCCAAATAGCGAATTTGAAAGGAATATAAAGTTATTAAATCAAAGAGGAATTAAAAAAGTAGAAATAACGGGTGGTGGAGAACCGTTCTTAAATCCTAATCTTTCCAAAATAATATCAATAGTAAAAAGCAATATTCCAGATAGTTATATTAAGTTATATACAAACGGAAACAAATTAAGAAAAATAGAGAATATAGACGAATTAAATATTTCGGTTGTCCATTTTGATACTAATATCAATAATCATTTTATGAATCCTATAAAAGGGATAGACCTTATGACCAAGTTGAAGTTTTTTAAAGAAAATATGCCTTATACTAAAATTAGATTATCAATACCACTTATAAAGGGGGCAATTGATTCTAAAGAAAAATTAGAAGATTTTATTAAGCTAACCGATAATTTTGTCTCTGAATATGTGGTTCGAACATTATATCCCAAAACCCAAAATAAAGATGAGATGTATATTGATTTTCCATTTAATCATCCAAAAGTTGTATTTGAAAGGGATAATGATGTTACCGATTTTAATGGATTAATAGTGTGGAGCGATAATAAAGTCTATTCTGATTGGAACCAAAATAAGGAGGTTAATTTAGATTTAGGATATATTTTATTAAAGCCAGATTCACAAACATATATAAATAAAATTGAACAATTAATAATGCTTAGGGAATTTATTATATTTAGAAAGTATTTGTTAGATGATTTTGTTAATCAAGCTATTAATTTATATGAAGATAAAAAAAGTGATCTAGATTATTATCAAAAAGTAAAAAGACATTTGGAGAATACAGCATATTTATTTGGTAATAATGGATTAATTATGTTATTAGGTAAGAATGGTTCTCCAAAAAATTTATTTAATGATATATTTAATTTAAAACTAGAAATAAGAAAAAATTATTCATTTACTGGTTTTAGAGAAGGTTACATTAAAATAGGTGAAAATCTATCGCATTTAAATATGGTTCATGCACCAGATCCAACTGCTAAATTTTATCAAAGAGATATAAATTTGTTAGAAGAAAGAGAAATACTAAAAAGTGAAATAGGACCTGAAAATTGGCAATTAATTAAAAAGCATAATAGTTTTGGAGGAATAAGATGATATTATCGGGGTTAAAAATAAAAGAGGAAATAAAAAAGGGGAATATCAGTATTGAACCATTTAATGAAAGTTTATTAAATCCTAACAGTTATAACTATCGCTTAGGAGACGAGTTACTTGAAATTACAGAAAATATTATTGATCCTAAAACTAAAACCAATTATAAAAAAATCAAATTAACAAAAAAAGGATATTTGTTAAAACCAAATCATTTATATTTAGGAAGTACGGTTGAGAAAATTGGAAGTAATAAATATGTTACTCAATTAATTGGTAGATCTTCTACTGGAAGATTAGGTTTGTTTTTACAAGTAACTGCACCTCTAGGACATGTAGGTTGTAATCACTGCTGGACTTTGGAATTAAAAGTAGTTCAGCCTTTACAAGTCTATCCAGGTATGCGAATAGGACAAGTAACATTTTGGCGATTATTAGGTGAGAAAACAATTACTTATGATACTGGAAAATATAATCACTATACAAAGCCACATATTAGTATGTATTATGAAAAGGGGTATGACAAATGATATTATCAGGTAAAAAAATAATTGAAGAAGTAAAAAATAACAAAATTGATATTCAGCCTTTTAACACTGAAAATATTAATCCCAATAGTTATAATTATACAATTGGTGACTACTTAAAAGTATATAAGAATACTACATTAGATACAAAAAATAAAGAGGAAACAGAAATTATTTATATACCAGAAGAGGGGATTGTATTAAATCCACAAAATGTATATCTAGGATTTACTAAAGAGGTAATAGGTAGTGACTATTATGTTCCCGTTATTACGGGTAGAAGTTCAACTGGTAGATTAGGTTTATTTGTTCAGATTACTTCTGATTTAGTTGATATAGGGTTTCATGGACATCTAACTTTACAATTGCATGCGACGCAGCCTGTTCGAATATATAAAAATATGAAACTTGGACAGATAACATTTTGGAAAATTTTTGGTAAATACAAGTTATATGATGGTAAATATCAAAGAGCTGATGGTCCAAAGGAATCAGAAATATGGAGGGATTTTAAATGATATATCTACTAAGACATGGGGAAGATGATGAAACTTATATAGGAGGGCATTCAGATGTAGCACTTACTAGAAATGGTATAATACAAGTCCAAAAGATTGCAGAAGAAATAAGAAACAGCAAATATAAAATTGATAGAATAATATCTAGTGATATTAAAAGAGCAAGACAAACTACCGAAATAGTCAATAAGAATTTAAATCTTCCAGTAGAATATACTGAAATGTTGAGAGAATTAGATAAAGGCAAATTAAATGGTATGTTAGTTACAAGTGCTAATGAATTATATCCTGAGTATGAAGATTTAGATGACATAGATTTAGTTTACCCAAATGGCGAATCAATGAAAACTTTTTATGAAAGGATAAAAAGAGATGTAGATAAAATACTTGCTCTTGATAACTCTTTAATAGTTACACATCGTGGTGTAATAAATATGTTATATTTTATTTTAAATAATATGGAACCTAATATGGATAAGAAACAATTTGGTGTTACACACGCATCATTTCATGAATTAGATTCAGCTAATAAAGTAATAAAAAAAATAAGATAGGAGTTTAACATGGGAAAAATAGTAGGAAAAATAGTTTTAACAGGTGGCCCTTGCGCAGGTAAAACAAGTGCTCTAACTAAGGTAGAAGAGGAATTAACTGAAAAGGGTTATAAGGTATTTGTAGTAAGTGAAAGCGCTACAGAATTAATTAGAGGAGGAATTAAACCATTTGGAAACATACCTCTTAACTTAATTAAATTTCAAGAACTAATATTACAATATCAATACCAAAAAGAAAAAATATATGAAGAAGCAGCTGCTAGTTTAGATGATAGTGCTAAATGTGTAATTATCTATGATAGAGGTTTACTTGATAACAAAGCGTATATAAATCAACAACTATTTAATAAACTATTAGAAGCTCAGGGGTTAAATGAACTTGAAATAATGGATAACTATAATATGGTAATTCATTTAGTAACAGCGGCTGATGGTGCTGAAGAAGCTTATACTTTAGGCAATAATAATGCTAGAACAGAAACAAAAGAAGAAGCATGTGCTTTAGATGCCAAAACAGTTAATGCATGGGCAGGACATCCTAATTTAAGAATAATTGGTAATGAAAGAGACTTTAATACAAAATTACAAAATGTTATAGATGAAATAAATAATTTAATCGGAGAACCAATATCAATAAGAAAACAAAGAAAGTTCTTAATAGATTTAAAAGAATCAGATTTATCTTTCTTAAATGAAGATAATTCAACTACTATTCATATAGATCAAACTTACTTAAATGATAAAGATGATGTAGAAACAAGACTTAGAAAAAGAACTTATAATAATCAATCTTGTTATTATTTAACAGTTCAAGTAAAAGAAAAAGATGGTAAAGCAACTATCTTAACGAATAGAAAAATAAGTGAAAAAGAATATAATAAAATGTTAGCAACTTCAGTATCAAAAACTTCCTTGTCAAAAGATAGATATTCATTTACAAGAGATAAACAATATTTTAAATTAGATGTGTTTGATGAAATGGAAAATTATGCATTACTTGAAATAGATCCAACCTATGAAAATTCTTCTATTAAACTTCCTAAAGAAATTAAAGTAATAGAAGATGTAACAAACAATCCACATTATGATAATCATGTAATGTCAGAGATGCCTATGTATCAAAAGAATAAAGTATTAATAAAATAAATCAATAAAAAGCCAAAAAAATGTTGTTATTCATATTTATTATGATATAATATTAATGGCTTTTTTAATACACACGACAATGATTTTTATGCCTAGTGCCTTATGGTGGTGTAAAAAGTTGATTTGTTCGGAGGAAAAACAAAAGGAGGAAGAAAATTATGACAGTTGTTTCAATGAATTATTTATTAGAAGCTGGCGTTCACTTTGGTCATCAGACTAAAAGATGGAACCCAAAAATGAAAGAGTATATCTTTACTTCAAGAGATGATATTTATATTATCGATTTACAAAAAACTGCTAAAAAAATTGAAGAGGCTTATGCAGCTTTAAATGCTATAGCAGCAAATGGTGGTAAAGTATTATTCGTAGGAACAAAAAAACAAGCTGTAGAAGCTACTAAAGAAGAAGCTACTCGTTCAAACTCATTCTATGTAACAGAAAGATGGTTAGGTGGAACTTTAACAAACTTCAAAACAATTAGAAGTAGAGTTAAGAGAATTGAAGAAATCGAAAAAATGGAAAAAGATGGTACTTTTGAAGTACTACCTAAAAAAGAAGTTATTGGTCTTAGAAAAGAATTAGAAAAACTTGACACTTTATTATCAGGTATTAGAGGAATGTACAAATTACCTAGCGCTATGATTATAGTTGATCCTTCAAAAGAAGATATCGCTATAAAAGAAGCTAGAAAATTAAATATTCCAGTATTTGGTATCGTTGATACAAATTGTGATCCTGATATGGTTGATTATGTAATCCCAGGTAATGATGATGCAATTAGAGCAGTTAAATTAATTTTAGGTGTTTTAGCTAATGCAATCGTTGAAGCTAACGGTGGACAAATCGTTAACTATGTATCTACTGATGAAAAACAACCAACTGATATTATGCAAAAAGCATTAGAAACAGTTAAGAGAAAAGAAGATAGACCAAGAAGATTTGATAATAGATCAAATGATAACAGATCAAATGATAGAAGAGATAACAATAGACCATTTAATAGATATAACAACAATAGACCTAACGATAACAGATCTAATGACAATAGAAATAATGACAATAGATCAAATGATAGAAGAGATTTTAGAAGAGAAGATAGACCTGTAGTAGAAACTGCAAAACCTGTAGTAGAAACTGCAAAACCTGTAGTAGAAGAAAAAGTTACTGTTAAAGAAGTTGCTCAAGTAGTAGCTCCAAAAGAAGTAAAAAAAGCCGTAGTTAAAGAAGATATGACTACAAAAACAGTTGCTGAACTTCGTGAATTAGCAAAAGCTAAGGATGTAAAAGGTTATTCAACAATGAAAAAAGCAGAATTAATTGATGCTTTAAAATAAATTAAATATAGATGATTGAAAAATCATCTTTAATTTTAAAAGGAGAAAAGATTTATGATAAGTGCTAGTTTAGTAAAAGAATTAAGAGAATCTACAGGTGCTGGAATGCTTGATTGCAAAAAAGCACTAGAAGCAAACAATGGAGACATGGATGCTGCAGTAGATTGGCTAAGAGAAAAAGGTATTTCGAAAGCTGCTAAAAAAGCTGATCGTATTGCTGCTGAAGGTTTAGCTGAAATTAAGATTGCTGATGGTGTTGCTGCTATAGTAGAAGTAAACTCAGAAACAGATTTCGTTGCTAAGAATGAAGAATTTACTTCAATGGTTGATATGATTCTTACTGCAATAATTGCAAATGCTCCAAAGACAGTTGAAGATGTACTATCTTTAAATTGTGGTGAAGGAACAGTTAACGAATTAATCGTTAATAAAACAGCAAAAATTGGAGAAAAATTATCTCTTAGAAGATTCGAAAGAATTGAAAAGAAAGATAGTGAATCTTTTGGTTCATATATTCACATGGGTGGAAAGATTGCTGTACTAACAGTAATTGATAATGCTAGTGAAGAAATAGCAAAGGATGTAGCAATGCATGCTGCTGCTATGAGACCAGCATATGTTAAATCTGCTGAAGTTCCAACTGATGTTCTTAATAAAGAAAAAGAAATAATGAAAGAACAATTACTAAATGAAGGTAAACCTGCAGATAGAATTGAAGGTATTCTAGTTGGTAAAGTTAAGAAATACTATGAAGAAGTATGTCTTGAAAATCAAATCTTTATTAAAGCAGAAAATAAAGAAACAGTTGCTGAGTTTGTTGCTAATAATGGTGGAACAATTTCTACTATGGTTCGTTACGAAGTTGGTGAAGGAATGGAAAAAAGACAAGAAAACTTTGCTGAAGAAGTTGCAAAACAAATTAATGGATAAGAGATTAGAAATAATCTCTTTTTTTATTGTCAAATAATATTTTTAATTACATATACTAAAATAGGTGATATATATGGATAAAGTCACATTATTTAAGGATTTTGTTAAAAAAAATCCTGTTCTACTAAAGTATATTAAAAACAATGAAATGACATGGCAAAAGTTTTATGAAATGTACGATATATATGGAGAAGAAGAGAGCGCATGGAAAGATTACTTAACTCAGGGACAACAAACAGCAGTAGCAGCCACTACTGGTTTTGCATTAACTGATATGTTATCGTGGCTTAAAAATGTTAATTTAGATAGCGTTCAAGAAGGAATACAAAGTTTGCAAAGAGTAGTAGGCGTTATAGGAGATGTTTCTACTAAAAAAACACCATCAGATCCAGAATATAAACCAAGACCTTTATATAAACATTTTGATGATTAATGCAACTAGATACACAGTTTAAACTAAAACAAAATCCATATTATATTGGTTATTTAAGAGGAAATTCTTATTGGTATAAAACATTAACTAGAGAGCCTGGTAAAATAAATGATTTTATACAAGAATTTAAACGATATAATAGACAAGTAAAAACTAACAAATTAACAGAAACTTTAGAATACATAGAGATGCTTGGAACTATAATGTCAAATTTAAAATAATATGATATAATATTTTCCAGGTGATATTATGCGTATAATAAGTGGTAAATATAAAGGTAGAAAAGTTGATGGATATACTATAGATGGTACAAGACCTACTATGGATAGAGTAAAAGAATCTGTTCTTGGTATGATTCAAACAAAATTACAAGATAGTGTTTGCTTAGATTTATTTACAGGCAGTGGTTCAGTAGGATTAGAATTACTTAGTAATGGAGCAAAAAAATGTTATTTTGTTGATAATAATTTTAAAGTAATTGAAACATTAAATAGAAATATGAGATCATTAAAAATAAATGATGATTATGAAATAATCAAAAGTAGTTATGAAGAAGCACTTGAAAATTTTAAAAATAGAAACATAAAATTTGATATTATATTTTTGGATCCTCCATATAAATTCGATTACATAGTTCCATCACTTAAATTAATAAGTGATTATAATTTAATTAATGAAGACGGATTAATTATATGTGAATATGAGAATGAAGATATAAATATAGAAAATTATGAATTAATAAAATTTCGAAAATATGGTAGTAAAAAAATAAAAATATATAAAAAATAATATCTTTTAGAAGATATTTTTTTTGTTATTTATATATCATTTATGATATACTTAATATGGTGATATAATGAGAGAAAAATATAAAGCATACCTGCCAATTTGGTTTGTATTAATGGTTCCACCAATGTTGTTTTTATTAATTGGTTGGAATTTTATAATGTGTGGCATTGGTCTAATGGTTGGCTTATTAATAATAGGATTACCTGATGGTTTTATCAAATATTCTAAAAATATTTTTAAGTTATGGGGAATAAGTGTGTTACTTGATGTAATTGCATTTATATTTTTATTAGCACCTGAATTACTTTCTAAAATAGAATTTTTTAATACTAATTTAGTTCATCCTTTAGAATATAATCCATATTCTAAAGTATTTTCGACTGTATATATAATTATTTTATTTGTAATAATTTTGTTTATGGCTTATAAACTTGTTAATAGGTTTATTATTAAAGGTATAAATGGTAGTAGAATAAAAGTAAGATTTATGAAATTTGTAATAATTATTAGTGTTTTACCATATTTATTATTTATTCCAAGTACTTTTGTTATACAAACAGAAAAAAATAATTTAGAGGATTTCAAAGGGACAATACTAGGTAACAAATCAGATGTGGTTACAGTTATGAAATATTTATCTGTTTCAGATTATATTGATTCATATGTGCTTGATACACATACCGAGCCATATTCAATAAACCTATATTTGGATACTATTGATGTAAATTACATGGAAAAGTTTGAAATGGACGCTGCAACAATATTCAATCTTATTGAAGATGTTAATGCTGTTAATTATACGATGAATGGTGTTCAATATAGCTATAGTATTAATAAGATCAACAAAATTTTTAAAGATGTAAAGAATACTGAAATAAGTGATATTTTAAACAGATATACTAGTAGCAATTATACTGAGTATATGTATTTAGATCATGTAGGAAAGTATGATTTATTTGATACTTCAGAAGTATGTGAAGAAACAAATCAAAAATTATTTGCTTATAATGGAAATACTTATTATTTAGAATGTAGTAGTTTAGAGAATATTATGCTTTTTTATAATAATGAAAAAATAATGGATTTAAAAACAGCCTTAAGTCAAGGAGCAATATCTGAAGATGATATTATAGATAGTCTTTTACCAATAAAAACTGATGAGGAATTAAATGAAGATTCTAGTATCTGATTTTGATAAAACTCTCTTCACTGAAGAATATGAGCAAAACATAAAGTTAGTAAATAAATTTATTTCTGAAGGAAATATATTTATTATTGCAACAGGTAGACCTATCTATTTACTTAAACCAGATATTGAAAAGCATAATATAAATTACCATTATTTAATATGTAATGATGGTGCTGTTATTTTTGATAAAGAAGATAAAAAAATATATGAAGACAATATTAATAATGAAGATGGCAAGAAAATATTTTACGAACTTCAAAATGATTTGAATTTAGAAAAAGTTTTTATAGATACAACAAGTGATTTTTCTATAGATACAAATGATATATTTAATGGTATTGTTGCACTTCCAATTGATAGAAAAAAAGCTTATGGCACCATTAATTATTTGTGTAATAAATATCCAAATATTCAAGGTTATTTAAGCCATAAATGGATAAATATATTAACAAAAAATGCTTCGAAAGGGCATGCTATAAAATTACTAGCTGATATTAACCATTGGAATACCAATGAAATAATTACAGTGGGGGATAATAAAAATGATCTTTCAATGAGCCATGATTTTAATAGTTATGCTATTAAAGGCGATGAGGAACTTATGAAAAATGCTAAACATATGGTAACAGATTTTAAGGAAATGATGGAGAAAATATAGTGAAGGTATTAAGTATAAGACAACCCTGGGCATCTCTTATTGTAAATGGTTATAAGAAATATGAGTTTAGGACTTGGAGAACCAAATATAGGGGAGAATTATATATTCATGCTAGTAAAAGTATTGAAAAAGATGCATTAAAGCATTTCGAGTGCCTAGATTTAGATTATCCAACTGGATGTATTATTGGTAAAGTTATTTTAGAGGATTGTGTGCAGATAACTGAAGAATTTGAAAATAATTTAATCACAGAAAATAGTCTAATTTACGGAGTAAGTAAAGGTAGAGGAGGCTATGGTTTTAAAGTAAGTAATCCAGAAATAGTAGAAAAAATATATGTTAATGGTAAACTTAGTATATGGGAATATAAAAAATAGACTTTCGTCTATTTTTTTTCATATAATTTAGTGTCTTCCTTTGTTGTTGGAATGGCAATTAATTCTTCCTTTAAATCATTTAATTTTTGTATTTTTTGAAAAGTAGTTAATTCTTCTGATTTTTCCCTGGGTAATTCTCTACTAACTACTAATTCTTTTGTTTTTTCTAATGCTTTGTCACCATCATTAATATCAGCAATTCTTTCTTCGTCTGAAAGGCTTTTTAACTCTTTTAATGTTTCATCTTTTCTATAATTTTTATAATACTTAATTGCTGTAACTGTTTGTAAAACCCCTGTGGTTGCAATAAGACTGCCAATTATAATAGGATTAATAGCAACTACCATATTTATATAACTTAATAACATGGTAAGTGATAATGAACCGGTTTTAATTTTGCCAATAATTGTAGTTCTTGGTTTATTATCATTTAATCTTGAATGCATATTTATAGCTGCAATTACAGCTTCTAATAATAAATTCGTTAGCATAATAGGGTTTAATATAATAAGTGGTAAAAGTAGTCCACCAGCAAATAGTTTATCAGTTATAGGATCTAATTCTCTACCAAATTCACTTTGAGCATTATATTTTCTAGCAAAATAGCCATCACAGGCATCTGTAAATGCGAAACCACCTACAAATAATCCTGTTAAAACTAAATTACCTGATAGGGCTGCAGGAATAATGAAAAAAGGCGCAAAAAGTCTTGAAGCTGTAAAGGCATTTGGTATTTGTTTATGTCTAGTTTCTTTGCTTTTAAATTCTTTAATACAATTCTTACCTTCGCTAATAAAAACCTTCCAATTCTTTTTAAAACTTTCTTTATCTTTAATACATATATTTTTAAAATCTTGAATTTTATTTGACATAATAATTCCCCCTTTAAAATTTATTCCTTATTTTATCATGTTTTATTTTTTTGTCAAACTTTTAAATATTACGGAATATGTCAATTAATGTCGTTTTTTACCCAGATGGCCTTTATATTTTTGCCAGAATTTGATATAATCTATATAGAATGGAGGAGTATGAATGAAGAAATTATTTAAAGTAATATTATGTATGGCTATAATTGTTTCAAATTTTAGTCCTCTTTTAAGTGTAAAAGTTAAGGCTGCAAGCAACTATACTGTTGCAATAGCATATGCAGATGCTGATGTTCAAAAAGGTGCTTATGATACGTATGGAGCAGCAGTAGATGCCATGAATGCTATAACATCGACAGACAAAGCAGTAGCAGTTATAAAAAATAGCGATGGTAGAATCATAAATGCGAAATATGCTATTGCAGAAATAGATTATAATGTTTATTCTAAAATAACAACAAAAGATGAAGGTGATAAGTTTATATATTCTACCCCACAGGATGCAGTAAGTCCTACACCAAATAGTGATAATTTTTTAGCTTCTACTGCTTCAACTTGGGGAGCAGATGCAGCTTTCTTAGATTATGACGTTGCTAATCAGGCAGTCAAAATTAAAATAAGCGGAGTAACTGGATGGGTAGCACTATGGGATGTTAGTATAATACCTATATCAAGATATTATGAACTTAATAATTCGACTAATTATCCAAATAATCATGCAACTATAAGAGCTAATGTTGATGGTGTTACATTAAGGGCAACTCCTTCTACAGGTGGAACTTCACTAGGAAAATTTTCTGCAACTGGTGCAACATATAGATATTATCCATCAGCTACAACTTCTACTGCTGATGGTAAAACTTGGTATAAAGTTCAGTATGATTCAGGGACTGTTGGTTATTTTGCAGATGATGGAACATGGTTTTCTATATTAGATACGTTTAAAAATGATACATATTATTATGTTTATAATAATGTTTTATACCATCAAATACATATGGGTTTTGCTTTTGCAGAATCTTTTACAACTTTGGGAGATGCCCCATATTACTATAATACAACTGGCAAACATTATTTACTTGATAATTCAAGTGGAACTAGAGTAAATGCCAATATTCGTTATTATAGTTTTGATAGTAACTATTTTTATTCATCATTTACTAAAATGATTGATGACTATAGATTAGGAGTTCATACAAATGCTGTAAATGCAAGTTATCCGTATTATTCATATTTCATGTATTTACCGAGTCATGCTAAAACTAATTATGTAGCTGGTACATTTGATAATATGATAAAAAATGCAGGATATACTAGTTTTCCAACTAATCCAAAGACTTATGTAAATCCTTCAACAGGAACATTTTATTCAAATAGTGCACCTGCTAATCAGTCAATGATGTATGGTATAGGTTCTACATTGATAAATGTAGCAAATAATAATGGTGGAAATGCTCTTACTTTGTACTCAGTAGCAAATGTTGAATCAGGAACCGGAACAAGTGCCATTGCCTTTTACAAAAATAATTTGTATGGTATGGGGGCCGGTGATGACGGTCCATTTACAAATGCTTTTACATACAACACGATAGCTGAATCTGTTTTAGACTATGCAAGAAAAATAGGGCAAACCGATTGGGCTGATATATATGATTGGAGATATAGTGGTACCCATTTAGGTAATAAACTTAATGGACAAATGGTAAGCTATGCTACAGATCCATATAGTGGAGAAGCTAAAGGTGGAAGCGCCTATTGGGTTGATGATGCTAATGGTAAGATAGATAAAAATGCTAATACATTAGGAATTACTACTAGTACTACCGGTACTACTAAAATATATTCAGAACCTAAGTCTTCTAGCAGTGTTATTTACGAAACAAGAAATTATTCTACCAATAAGACATTAACCAATATGCCATTTATTGTTATAGATAAAGTAAGCGTTACAGATGCTGGACAACCAGCTGTTTATTACAAAGTTTATACTGATGTTTCATTAACGTCTACAAGAACTTTGACTTCAGATACAAATGTTATTTACAATTTTGCTAATTGTTATGGTTATATAAAGGCTAGTGACTTATATGTGGCAAATAATCAGCCAGTAATTAATGCTAGTAATAGAACAGTAACACAACATGATTCTGTTAATTTATTAGCAAATGTTACGGCTACTGATTTGGAAGATGGTAACTTAACAAGTAATGTAACTGTATCTAATACAGGTAATTTTGATGTAGAAAAACCAGGCACATATACAATAACATACACAGTAACAGATAAATCTAAATATAGTGTTTCTAAGGACATTACAATAACTGTTGAACCTAGTGGTATACCAACGATAGTAGCGCCAGACATTACAATTCCTCAATATAAAAGTTTTAATCCGAAAACTGGTGTTACAGTAGAAGATATTGATGCTGCTGATAAAGATTTAATTAATAATGTAACAGTAACAGGTACAGTTGATGTTTCCACAATCGGTGAGTATACACTTACTTATATGGTAACAGATTCTAGTGGTTCAACTGATACAGCAACTAGAAAAGTAACTGTTGTTGCTAATGAAAAACCAGTTATTAATGCAACGAATTTAACTGTTTATAAAGGGCAAACATTTAACTATTTAAATGGTGTTACTGCTACCGATAAAGAAGATGGCAACGTAACTAGTTCATTATCTTATACTGGTACAGTTGATATGACAACTAATGGAACATATGAAGTTACTTATAGTGCTACTGATTTAGATAACCAAACATCATCTAAGACAGTGACAATCACAGTAGAGGATAAAATATATAAAACAGCAGCAAGTATGTTCTATTTAAGTAATTTAACCTATAATACAAATACTAAAAAAGTTGATTTTACAGGTTATTTAACAATTAAAGGAATGAATAACACAGCTGCTACAGATATTACTTATGACATTATTTTTGAAAACCAAAATAATGGTAATACTATTATTAAACCATTATCAAGATTAACTAGTAATGTACCATTTGCTGTTCCAAATTCAGGTGGTTTCAATTATTCTGGGTCTTGGTTTAAAGAATCACTTGATTTAACAGATTTAGTGAGTGGTGATTATACTGTATATGTAAGAGCTAGAAGTGGCGATTATGAAGCTAAAGTACTTTTAAAAAATGAATATTTTAATACTAATGTAGCGCGTAAGTTTAATATTAATAGTGTTGGATATCAGTTTAGAATTAATTATTATAATAGAGCTTTACCTCTTGAACTATTTGTTAGAAGTAGTGGTTTAGCATCTAGCGTTAATAATCCGACAATCGATAATATGTATAATCAAGTTTATTCAATAAAACTTGATGGTACGACTCTTAAATTACAAGCTTCATCGCATAATGTTAAAGGTAATTATGCATCAAATCAAACAATTGAAAGATATGTAATGTTTGAAAATGTCGATACTTTAGAAATTGCAAAAACGGTAAATGTAGGAGCAATTACGAATGGACCATATAAGGTTAACTTAAAAGTTAGCGATGGATATGACAAGACAAAGGTATGGTACAATACAAGCATTGATTTAGCGGATCTTCCAAAAGGTACATATTCAGTAATTGTTAGAACTAAAGCTGGAGCAATAGATGACTATGGCGAATTATATGATGTTTTATATAAAACTGATATAAATCAATCTCAAACTATTGGTGACAAGAAAATAACAATTACAAGGCATAATGAATTACGTTATCGCATTGAAATAACAGTAGAATAAAAGAATATACAAACAAGTATATTCTTTTTACTTACTTGGAGAAAAGCGATTACTGTGGTATAATGTTTAGGGTGATACGTGTGAAAGAACTATTAAAAAATAAAATGTTATATATTATAGCCTTTGGATGTATTATCTTAGATCAAATAATAAAAATAATAGTAGTAAATAATATAACTTTATTTTCAAGAACGACAGTTATAAATGACTTTTTTTATCTTACAAGCGTAAGGAATGAAGGAGCTGCATGGAGTATATTAAGTGGTAATACTTATATACTAATTTTTATATCATGTTTAGTTATTTATTTATTATATAATTTTTTTATTAAAAATAATAATTTAAGTAAAATTGATGTAGTTATATATGGAATGTTGTATGGCGGAATTATTGGAAATTTAATTGATCGTATTTTTAGGGGATATGTAATTGATTATTTAGATTTTATAATTTTTAAATATGATTTTCCTGTTTTTAACTTAGCAGATAGTTTAATTGTAGTAGCAATGTCATTACTTGTTATTACAATATTAAGAGGTGAGAAGAATGCAAATAGTAATAAATGAAGAATTAGTTGGTAAACGATTAGACGTATTAATAACAGAAAAGACTGATTATTCTAGAAGCAAAATAGCTAAATTGATAAAAGATGGTAATATCTTATTAAATAATAGTAAAACTAAAACAGGTTATTTAACTAGGCTTAATGATATTATTGATATTAATTATGTCGCAGAAGATATGACTGCTAATCCTGAAAAAATGGATTTAGATATTGTTTATGAAGATAATGATGTTATGGTTATAAACAAAGCAAATGGTATAGTTGTTCATCCTGCTCCTGGAAATTATACAGGAACACTTGTAAATGGACTTTTGTATCATTCAAATAATCTAAGTAGTGTTAATGGTGAATTTAGACCTGGTATTGTTCATAGAATAGATGCAGATACTACAGGACTATTGATGATTGCTAAAAATGATAAGGCTCATGAAAAATTAGCCAAACAATTAGAAGAAAAAACAACTCATAGAGTATATTATGCTTTAGTATGGGGAGTTATTGAAAATGAAAGTGGTACAGTTGATGCACCAATAGGGAGAGACCCTAAAGATCGTAAAAAAATGACAGTGACTTCTGATAATAGTAAAGAAGCAATCACACATTTTACAGTTATAGAAAGATACAAAAATGCCACTTTAATTAAATTGAAATTAGAGACAGGCCGTACTCATCAGATAAGAGTACATATGAAATATATCAATCATCCAGTTGTAAACGATCCAGTTTATGGTGGCAAGAAATTATTTGATGAAACTGGTCAATGCTTACATGCAAAAGAGATTGGCTTTACTCATCCAACTACAGGTAAATATATGGAATTCACTAGTGAACTTCCAGAATGTTTTGTAAATATTCAAGATCAATTTAAAAATGAATAGGAGGAAAATATGGACAACATAGTCGTAAATGAAAACGATGAATTAATAATAAAATTACTTCATTATTTTGTAACTGAGGAAAATTATAGTCCTATAGTTTTAAAAGGTGCTCAAAATGAGATATGGCTAGAGAAATTAAATGGTGATTATAAAATAGTAAGATTAGTTTCTAACTATATTCATAATAATGAACAACTTAATGTAGACAGTTATAGAACTGAGCAAATTATGAAAAGAATTAAGCAGAAAACTATGTCTTTTAGTATGAATGCTTTAAATATATATGTTAATTTAGGTGAGAATGTTGATATAAGTAAATCAGATACACCAAATATTGATGTTGTAAACATAAAATCAGTAGAGGAATTAAATAATTATGCTTTTGTCATTGAAGAATTTCCTGCAATTACCAAAAAAGCAGAGTATAAAGAAAAAGGTATAGAATTATTTATGAAATTAACTAGTGATATTGGAAAAAAGAATGATGAGGATGCAAAAATGGCAGAAGATATTTTTACAAAAAAAGATCCAATTATAACTAAAATATTGTTATTAATAAATACAGTTATATTTATACTTAGTTTTGTTTTAGGACAAGATCAAATAGTTAATTTGCTTGCAAATTTTGGCCCTTCTGTAAAATCAGGAGAAATATATAGATTAATAACAGGAGCTTTTGTTCATGTTGAGGTAATTCATTTTTTCTTTAATATGTATGCTTTATATATAATAGGACCACAACTTGAAAATTTCTTTGGTAAATGGAAATATTTAACAGTATATATGGGTAGTGCTATAGTAGGAAACTTACTTTCTATTATGTTTAATCCATCAACCTTTAGTATTGGCGCCAGTGGTGCTATATTTGGTTTACTTGGAGCGCTTGTATACTTTGGATATCATTACAGAGTATATTTAGATAGTGTTATAAAATCACAAATCATACCGCTAATCCTTTTAAACTTATTTATAGGTTTTATGAGTACTGGTATTGATAATGCAGCTCATATTGGAGGTTTAGTAGGTGGAGTCTTAGTTTCTATGGCAGTAGGAGTAAAATATAAATCTACGAAGCTTGAAAAAACAAACGGTGTTATAATGAGCGTTATCTTCTTTGGATTCTTATTATATATGGTATTTTTTAGATAAAACTTAAGTGTTTTATCTTTTTTTGATTTGACAAATGATTTTAATAAGTTATAATAGTTCTACGAGGTGATACTTATGGGTAGATATACACTTACGATGGAAACCTATGATAATCAAACTGTAAATGTTTGCTTTAAAGAAGCTAATAAAACGGCTTCTAAAGTATCTTTAAAAACGATTGATAAATTCACAACGGATGTTGCTAATCAAAAAGATTTATTAGAAAGATTAGAGACAAATTTAAATGTAAAAAATATTAATATAACATATTTATATAATAAAGTTATTAAAACAACTCCTATTGCATATAGGGATAAAAAAGATTTAACTAAATTAAGTATGGTTACTGATTCTACAATAGATACTAACAACAGTGTATTTAATCGTTATATGTATAAGTTTTTGGAAATGTTAGAAGAAAAAAAATTCTTTTCTTACGCAATGGGATCAGATTTATTAACACTTAAACAAAAAGAATATATTGAGATGCGTATATATTATGGCGATTATACAAAATTTATTGAGGATAAATTAAAATCACACTGCAGTACATATCTTCAATTTCGAAATATACTATTTTTAATGGAAGAATATATGTTATTAAAGCAAATGCAAACTGCACCTATTGAAGCAAGTACTTATGACGAAGAAGATGAACGTGATCCTGATGAAGATAACTTATATTCAGAAGAAGAAAAAAGAAAATACCAAGAATATATGGATAATTTGCCAGATGAATTTTGTTGCCATGGTGATATGGAAGAAGATTATGAAATGCAAAAAATAAAAAGAGTTTAACAACTCTTTTTTTGTTTTCAAGAACAAATGTTTGTGATATAATTAATATGGTGATAGTATGCAAGGCTATATAGATGACTTTATTGAATTTTTAGAGGTAGAAAAGAAATATTCTAAAGAAACTACTGAAAATTACACAATTGATTTATATTTATTTTTAAATTATTGTAAGAATAATAAATTAAGTAAGTTTAGTAATATAACTTATAACGATTTAAGAAAATACTTAGTATACTTATCAAAAGAAAAAAAATACTCTAATAAATCAATATCTAGACATATTAGTTCTTTACATAGCTTATATAATTATTTAATTGATGAAGGTGTACTAGAAAATAATCCTATGAACTTAATAAATAGCCCTAAAAAAGAATTAAGACTACCTGTATATCTGACTTCAAATGAGCTTGAGGATATTATTAATACACCAGATAAAAGTAAAAAAGTAGGAAAAAGAGATGTTTTGATTCTTGAGATGTTTTATTCAACGGGTATTAGACTTAGTGAACTTGTAAATATTAAAATAGGTGATATTGATTTTATTAATAAGAAGATTAAGATACTAGGTAAAGGATCTAAAGAAAGATATGTTTTATATGGTGATAGGTGTAAAGAGTATTTGGAAGATTATATAAATAATGCGAGAAAATATTATTTAAAAGAACCAAGTGATTATTTATTTTTAAATCAGCATGGTAATGTGCTTACAACATCGGGGATAGAATATTTAGTTAAAAAAATATTAAAACAAAGTGGTACTAATGTAAAACTAACTCCCCATGTGCTTAGGCATACATTTGCAACTCATATGCTTAATGAGGGAGCAGATCTTATGACAGTAAAGGAACTATTAGGACATTCTGATTTATCAACAACTGGGATATATACACATGTATCCAATGAACATTTAAGAAGAACATATTTAAATGCTCATCCAAGAGCGAGAAGGGGAAAATAGTATGGCAAAATTATATTTTAGATATGGTGCAATGAACTGCGGGAAAAGTACAATGATCTTACAAACAGCTTATAATTATGAAGAAAGAGACCAAAAAGTTATTATAATTAAGTCTTCTATAGATACAAAAGGAGGCACTAATATTGTTTCAAGAATTGGTCTTGAAAGAAAAGTTGATGAATTAGTTGGACCTAGTGAATCAGTTATAAAAAAGACTAAAAAATATTTTAATAAAATTAGTTGTATTTTAGTTGATGAGGCACAATTTTTAACTGGAGATCAAGTGTTTGAATTATTTATTATTACCAAGGAATATGATATACCTGTCATTTGTTATGGTTTAAAGGCGGATTTTAAAACAAATCTTTTTACTGGAAGTAAAAGATTACTAGAAGTTGCAGATGAATTTACTGAGTTACCGACAATTTGCAGGTGTGGTAAAAAAGCACGATTCAATGCAAGAAAAATTAATGGCAGATTTGTATTTGATGGTGATCAAGTTGCCATAGATGAGGAAAATAATGTTAGTTATGAATCTTTATGTGGCAAGTGCTATTTAGACAAGGTTATGCATTATGATAAGGAAAAAAATAATAAAGTAGAAAAAAGTGTAAAAAAGTGACAATATCATTTTTTTTTATTGTCTTCTTTGGTATAATGAGAGCGTACAACAATAGAGGGAGAGATAAAGTTGGAAAAATATGTTTACGCCTTTAGTGAAGGCAATAAGGAAATGCGCAACTTATTAGGTGGTAAAGGTGCTAATTTAGCAGAAATGACTAGCATCGGTCTTCCAGTACCAAGAGGATTTACTATTACAACAGAAGCTTGTAATAAATACTATGATTCTGGAAAAAAGATTGACAAAGAAGTAGAAGGACAAATTTTTGATCATTTAGCTGAACTTGAAAAAGTAAGTGGAAAAAAATTTGGCTCTAAAAAGAATCCACTTCTTGTATCAGTAAGAAGTGGAGCGAGAGCATCTATGCCAGGAATGATGGATACTGTTCTTAATTTAGGACTTACTGATGAAGTAGCAGTAGAATTTGCCAAAGAAACAGGAAATAAAAGATTTACATATGATTCATATCGTAGATTTATTCAAATGTTTGCAGATGTTGTTAAAGGATATCCAAAATCTTCTTTCGAGAGAGTTTTAGATGAATTTAAAGAATCAAAGAATGCAAAATTTGATACTGATTTAGATGCAGAAGATATGTATGACATTACTTTTAAATTTAAAGATATTTATAAAGAATTAGCTGGAGAAGAATTTCCACAAGAACCAAAAGTTCAACTTATGGAAGCTGTTAAAGCTGTATTTAGATCTTGGATGAATGATAGAGCAATTTATTATAGAAAAATGAATGATATACCAGCTTCTTGGGGAACAGCAGTTAACGTTCAAGAAATGGTATATGGTAACTTAGGAGATGATTCTGGTACAGGTGTTGCCTTTACTAGAAATCCATCAACTGGTGAAAATAAACTATATGGTGAATATTTAATAAATGCTCAAGGAGAAGATGTTGTAGCAGGTATAAGAACTCCACAATCTATTGAAACTCTTGAAAAAGTTATGCCTGAAGTATACAAAGAATTTGTTGAAACAGCAAATATTCTAGAAAAACATTATAAAGATATGCAAGACATGGAATTTACTATTGAAAAAGGTAAATTATTCATGCTTCAAACAAGAAATGGTAAAAGAACTGCACAAGCTGCAATTAAAGTGGCAGTTGATTTATATGAAGAAAAAATGTTATCTAAAGAAGAGGCTCTTCTTAAAGTTGAACCAAAACAATTAGATGGATTACTTCATCCAATGTTTGAACAAAAGGCTCTAAAAGAAGCTAAAGTAATAGCAAGTGGACTTGCAGCATCTCCTGGTGCTGGAACAGGTGAAATTTATTTTACTGCAGAAGATGTATCTAAAGCAAAAAAAGATGGTAAAAAATGTATACTTGTTAGACTTGAAACTTCACCAGAAGATATTGAAGGTATGAATGATGCTGAGGGCATTTTAACTATTCGTGGAGGTATGACAAGCCATGCTGCAGTAGTAGCTCGTGGTATGGGAAGATGTTGTGTTTCAGGATGTGGTGAACTTACTATAAATGAATCAGCTAAGACATTAAAAACAAAAGATGGCCAAGTATTTAAAGAAGGAGACTATATTTCTTTAGATGGGTCTACAGGTAATGTATATGGTGTTAAAATCAAAACTGTTGAACCTGAAATAAGTGGCGACTTTGAAAAATTTATGAAATTAGTTGATGAAGTAAAGGTACTTGGTGTAAGAGCAAATGCGGATACTCCAAAAGATGCTGCTACTGCTCATAAATATGGGGCTGAAGGTATTGGATTATGCCGTACTGAGCATATGTTTTTTGAAGAGGATAGAATTTTTGCTTTCCGTCAAATGATTTCTTCAGAAACAGTTGAACAAAGGGAAGCAGCACTAGAAAAAGTACTTCCATATCAAAGAAGTGACTTTGAAGGATTATTTAGAGAAATGGCTGGATTACCTGTTATAATCCGTTATTTGGATCCACCATTACATGAGTTCTTGCCTCATACAGATGAGGAAATCAAGCCACTTGCAAAAGCACTTGGTATGACTTTTGAAGCATTAAAAGCAAGAGTTGAATCTTTAAAAGAATTTAACCCAATGATGGGGCATCGTGGATGTCGTTTAGCAGTTACTTATCCAGAAATTGCTAGAATGCAAACAAGAGCAGTTATTGAAGCTGCAATTAATGTTCAAAAAGAAGGAAAGAAAGTAATTCCTGAAATAATGATTCCACTTGTTGGAGATGTAAATGAACTTAAATATGTTAAAGATATAGTAGTAGAAACTGCAGATAAAATCATTAAAGAATCTAAAGTGAAATTACATTATCAAGTAGGAACAATGATAGAAATTCCAAGAGCAGCAATTCTTGCTGATGAAATTGCTAAAGAAGCAGAATTCTTCAGTTTTGGAACAAATGATTTAACACAAATGACATTTGGTTTTTCAAGAGATGATGCTGGTAAATTCTTAAATGAATATTACAATAAAGGAATATTTGAAAATGATCCTTTTGCTAAATTAGATCAAAATGGTGTTGGTAAACTAGTTGAAATGGCTGCTAGACTTGGTAAACAAACTAGACCTGATATTCAACTTGGTATATGTGGTGAACACGGTGGTGAACCATCAAGTGTTGAGTTCTGCCATAAAGTAGGACTTAATTATGTTTCTTGTTCTCCATATAGAGTACCAATAGCAAGATTAGCTGCAGCACAAGCTAAAGCAAAAGAAATGTTAAAAAAATAAGAGAGTAGTAACTCTCTTTTTCTTGACTATTTTTTTTAGTTGTTATATCATATTAATAGAGGATAAGGGAGGATTAACATATGAAAAATGGGAAAAAACTTTTAATGGTTCTATGTGCTGTTTTATTAATTACGGGATGTGCTTCAAAAGATTTGAAAAAAGCATATAATAAAATGAGCGTTGGGGATGGAAAAAATCAAATAAATGGTTATTCGCTAAGCATTAGATTATTTGGTTTATATAATGATGAAAAAGTAAATCAATCAATTAGAGTTCAAAATTATTTAGGAAAAGATTACAAAGTAGTTGATTCAAGTGATACTGAAATTACTTATTATGTAATTGATGGTGTAAATTATAAATCTGTTACCAATGACAAAGAAACAGATACAGCATTAGGAGATACAAATTCAACTGGACTAGGTTTTGATGCAGTAAAAACAGTAACTACATATGAAGAAACTGAAGATGAAGTTCCTTTTACAGACACTAATCTATATTTAACTAGTTTAAAGAGTGCTAAAAAAATTGGCGATGCTACAGAAGAAAAAATTGGCGATTTAAAATACACAACTTATGAATATACTGTTGCAAAGAAAACTATGCTTAAAATCTTAGAAGGTTCTGCATTAGAGGATATTAAACTATCTGCTGATATCCCTACAAAAGTATGGATTGATAAAGATGGATATGTTTATAAAATTGAATATGATTTAGCAACTGGAATTAAATCTGAAAGTACTTTATCATTAAATGTTTATTATAATGCAGTTGATGATGCTACTGAAATTACTGTTGATGAATTAAATTTATCTTCACAAAATGAAAAATAAAAATTGTATTAATTTACAATTTTTTTGTTTATACAAGACCTAATATTGACTATTTTTTTTATTTAGTATATTCTAAATATAGAGTAATAGGAGTAAAGATGAAAATATGAAAGATAATAAAGGATTTACATTAATAGAGCTTATTGCAGTTATAATATTAGTTGGTTTAATAGCACTAATTATAACACCAAAAATTACCAAAGTATTAAAAACACAAAAAATGAATATATTTAAGGAAAGTGTTGAAGGTATAGTTAAATCAGTAAAAGAAGATGCTGTAAATAATGCTGGTTTTAACTCTACAACAACTTCTAATTATAGAGCATATATATATGACGGTACTGGATTATATCTTACTGTTGCTGGTAATAAAGCAGCAGATGCGGATATAAAAATATCAGGGAAAATAGATAATGGTCAAGGAACAGTAGTAGTAACAAAAAATTCTGAAGTAGTTTTAGCTATTTATAATGATAAATTTTGTGCTAAGAAGAATGCTGACGATACAAGTATTACAGTAGAAGAATATTCTGGCACATGCGTTAATGATGAAATAGATATCCCAGAAGCAACATCTTGTTTTACATATCAAACTAATCCAGACAATACACTTACTATAACAGGATATGATTATAATAATGCTACTTGTTCTAAAGATTTGGTTATACCTAATCGTATAAATGGTAAAATAGTGTCAAAATTAGCAGATTTAGCTTTTGTAGATGCACCAGTTAAAATTGTTTTATATTCTGAAAAGGATGAATATGGTAATACTCGTTTTTATGAAGAATATGCTGCCAATGTTCCAACTGATAAGGAAAAATTATATTTGATGACTGCTAACACTAATAATATTACTGCAAAAACTTGTTATACCGACACTGATGAAAATAATTCAGTATCAGTAGATATTAACTATATTCATACGCCTGGTGATGGCTATTATGGTTGTTCTTTTGAAATGTCACATACTCCAGACTCTGATGTAATTAATAATTATAAATTTAACAGTATTGATTTTTCACGTGCAACTGCACTTACAAAAATCCCATTTGGTTTAATACCATTTTCATCAGTAGGAAGTGTAAATATAGGAGACTATATAACAGAAATAGGGGCAATGGCTTTTACAAAAAATTATATTAAAAGCTTAAGTATTCCTAAAAATATTATAGATATTAATTATTTCGCCTTTCAGCTAAACCAAATTGATAATGTCGATTTTACTAATGCTCAAAATTTGAAGTCAATTAAATCCGGTGCTTTTTTTGAAAATAGTATGAATTCAGTTAACATACATGATTTGAATAATCTTGAGTCTATTGGCGGAAACTATTTGGGAGCCTTTGAAGAGAATCAATTAACATCTGTTACCCTAAAGAATCTTCCAAAACTAACTAATATAGGTGATTTGGAAGATGAATCTGGTGCTTTTAGTGATAATAATATATCTGCATTAGTGTTTGATAATGTTCCAAATTTAAAAGTATTGGGTGGGCGAGCATTCTGTTATAATAATTTGAGTACAGTAGCATTACCAAGTACTATTACAACATTAGGTTATCGTGCTTTTGCACATAATAATTTAACTGAAATCTTAATGCCTGATAACTTAACAACAATAGGAGATTATGCTTTTGGTTATAATAATATTTCAACAGTTACTTTTCCAAACAATATAACTTCATTAGGAATAGGTATTTTCTCTCATAATGCTTTTACAAATTTAATAATACCAGATACAATTACTACAATAGGGGATTATGCATTTAGTTATAATAATATCTCAACAGTCACTTTTCCAACCAATATAACATCGTTAGGAATAGGGGCATTATCATATAATACTTTAACAAGTATAACAATACCAAACTCCATTACTATAATTGGACAAGAGACATTTAGTAATAATGCATTAACTAGTTTAACTATACCAAACAGTGTAATAAGTATTGGTCCTAATGCATTTTCTTCTAATGCACTTACAAGTGTAACAATTCCATCTAGTGTGACATCAATTGGATATAATGCCTTTTATCAAAACCAATTATCTAGTGTAGCGATACCAAATAGTGTAACTAATATTGGATATTCAGCTTTTCAATACAATAATATTTTGCAAGGAAGTGCAACAATAGATAATTCAGCTGCTAATGTTACTTTAGGGGCAAATGTTTTTGACAATAATGGTGCTGATAGACTTACTATAATAACTCCAGTGTTCTCACAATAAAAAAAATAACCTAGTGGTTATTCTTCAATTAATATATCTTTAGAAATATTAAACTCTATTACATTAGAATTTAGTATTTCTTTTATTTTATTTAATTTAGCGTTATTAATATCAAATAGATATGTTATATTTTGATCAAATATTTTATTTTTTATTTCTATATCTTTTAAAGCATTGTCAATTAATTTTACTTTGTCGTAACTAAATATAATTTTTATGCTTTTGCCAGGAATTATCTCTTTAATAGTAGCTGTTTTAAGGCATTCTGCAGCACTTTTTGAGTATGCTCTAACAAGTCCTCCAGTACCTAATTTAATACCACCAAAGTATCTAATAACTATACATAGGATATAGTTTAAATGATTATTTTCAAGAACATTTAATATAGGCATACCAGCGGTGCCACCAGGTTCTCCATCATCATTAAATCTTTTAGTATTATCTATTATATAACTATAACAATAGTGGGTTGCGTCTTTATATTCATTTTTTATATCTGCTATATATTTTAATGCAACTTCTTCATTATATACTTTTTTGTAAACGCATATAAATTTAGATTTATTTATAATTATTTCATTCTTTATATCATTACCAATTGTATACATAAAATCACCTAAATAGATTATACATTATCACTACTTAAAAAACAAATGGATGTGATATAATATCCCTAGGTGATTTATATGGATTATATTAAGAAAAAATTATCTTTGGTTCCAAACAAACCAGGATGTTATCAGATGAAGAATAAAGATGGAATAATAATATATGTAGGTAAAGCTAAAAAACTTAAGAATAGATTAGCCTCTTATTTTAGAGGAATGCATACTGGTAAAACTGCAAAATTAGTAAGCGAAATAGTTGATTTTGAGTATATAGTTGTAGGTACTGAAACAGAGTCTTTAGTACTTGAACTAAATTTAATTAAAAAATATGATCCTAAATATAATATCTTACTTCGAGATGACAAAACTTACCCATATATTGAACTTACTAATGAAAAAGTTCCTAAACTTGCAGTAGTAAGAAATGTTAATAGAAAAAGAAAAAATCAAACAAGATTATTTGGACCTTATCCAAATGTAACTGCAGCTAGGTATACGGTTAATTTATTAAATAGAATATATCCTCTTAAAAAGTGTAATACCTTTCCTAAGAAACCATGTTTATATTATCATATAGGGCAGTGTTTAGGTTACTGTGCTATAGATATACCAAAAGAAACAATTGAAGCTATGGAAAACGAGATACTTAGCTTTTTACGCGGTAATGATGATGTTGTTATTAAAAAACTAGAAAATGAAATGTATTTAGAAAGTAGTAAAATGAATTATGAAAAAGCTAAAGAATTAAAAGAAATGCTTGATTATATAAATGTTACTATGACTAAACAAAAAGTAGAAATCAATGATATTACAGACCGTGATGTATTTGGATATTATACTAATAAAGGTTATATAAGTATAACAGTATTATTTATTCGTGGTGGTAAGATTTTGGAAAGACATTCTAAAATTATGCCTATGATTGAAGAAATAGAAGAAGAATTTAATCGTTATGTTGCTAAGTTTTATGAAAAAGATATTATTATGCCAAAAGAAATATTAGGTCCTTCAATAATGGATTCCAGTTTACTAGAAGATTATTTGCAAATACCGGTTAAGATTCCATTAAAGGGTACTAAAAAGAATTTAGTAGATATGGCAAGTGATAATGCTAAAGTATCTTTAAATGAAAAATTTGAACTTATTAAAAAGGATGAAGAGAAAACTACTCACGCTAATGATGAACTTAAGAAGTTACTAAATCTAGATATTTTAGATCGTATTGAATTATTTGACAATTCTAATTTATTTGGTAGTTACAATGTTTCTGGTATGGTTGTTTTTGTAGATGGTAAACCTAGTAAAAATGACTACCGAAAATTCAAAATTAGTATTGATAAAAATGACGATTATGGAACAATGAGAGAAGTTATATATCGCAGATATTATAGAGTATTAGTAGATGACTTAAAGAAGCCTGACTTAATCATAGTAGATGGTGGTTTAGGGCAAATTAATGTAGCTAGAAATGTAATTGATAGTCTAGGACTGAATATTCCTGTAGTGGGTCTTAAAAAGGATAATAAGCATACTACGGAAAGCCTACTTGCATATGATCCAATAATTGAAATACCAATAGATAAGAAGAGCAATGTATTTTATTATTTAGAAAGAATGCAAGATGAAGTACATAACTTTACTATTAATTATCATAAACAATTAAGGAGTAAAGGCTCACTTGAAAGCATTTTAGATAGTATTGATGGAATTGGTGCTAAAAGAAGAAATGAACTTTTAAAGAAATATAAAACAACAACTAAATTAAAAGAATTATCTAAAGAAGAATTAGAGGAAATACTACCTTCTAAAGTAGCAGAAAATTTAATAGAGTTCTTAAGTAATTATTAAAGAAGCAAACTATATTTGCTTCTTTTATTTTGAAATATGTGAAAATATGAAAATTCCTTTATTCGTCTTTCATAAAAACATCTTAAAATGTTATACTGTTTTAATTTGGAAGTGTTTTAAATGATACATATGAGAGAAATAAGCGCAAATCAGGTACTAGCTTTATTGTTTATTAGTTTAGGCAGTGATGTATCAGTTAGTTTTGCAGATATAGATAGATTTTTTGACATATTAATTGAGGTTAGTAAGAAAAATGCTAAAGATAGTAAACATACTATAGGAATAAATATGCCTATGAATGGCAATTTTGATGAAAAGTTATTCAAGGAAATAAAAGAAGGAAAAAATGAAGGCAATCTTGAATTAGTTAAACAACCTTCATTGAGAAATGAAGAGATTATTAAAGAAAAACTTACTAAGCATTTTATATCACTAGTAGGTAGTAATAAAGAGTTCATGAATGATTGTAAGATTGCTATGAAAATATTTAATGAGGAATATAATAGGAATAAATTATATGACGAAAATATTATGGAAGTAACTAATGTAACTTTTCTAGAAAGATTAAAAGGACTAGTTAAACATAAATAAAACATGTTATAATTAATTAGGTGATGTTATGGCAAATATAAAAGTTATGGATGAAATACTTGCTAATAAAATAGCTGCTGGAGAAGTTGTTGAAAGATGTTCTTCAGTAGTTAAAGAATTGGTAGAAAACAGTATCGATGCAGGATCAACTGAAATATTAGTAGAACTTGAAGAAGCTGGCACAAAAATGATAAGGGTAGTAGATAATGGTAAAGGTATGGATGCAGCTGATGCATTACTTGCTTTTCAAAGACATGCTACTAGTAAATTATTGACGGAAGATGATTTATATCGCATAAATACACTTGGTTTTAGAGGTGAGGCACTTCCTTCAATTGCGAGTGTTAGTGATACTGTTTTAAAGACTTCAACTGGTGATGTTGGAACCATTGTTCATATTCAAGGTGGAAAGATAATAAGTAGTGGTAATGGTGATGCTAGACGTGGAACTATTATGTCAGTAAATGATTTATTTTATAATACACCTGCTAGACTTAAACACTTGAAAAGTTTATATAGTGAGCTTGCAAATGTATCAGAATATATGAATAAAATAGCCTTATCTCATCCAGATATTAAATTTACATTAACTAATAATGAACAAATTTTATTAAAGACTGATGGTAGAGGAGATTTACTTAAAACTATAAAAGATATATATGGTCTTGAAGTAGTTAAAAAGATGTTTCCTATTAAAGTAGAAGATGACGATTATTACATTGAGGGGTATATAAGCTATCCTGAAGTTAATAGATCAAGTAGAAATCACATGATTACCATAGTAAACGGTAGAGTTGTAAGAAACATGGATATTAATAGAATTATTAATGATAGTTACCATTCTTACAAGCCAGATACTAGATATCCAATAGTGGTACTTGAAATAACAGTTGATCCTTCTTTAATTGATGTTAATATTCATCCAACTAAAATGGATATTAAGTTTAGCAAAATAGAAAATCTAATGGACTTAATAAGTAATGCTATTAAAGAAAAATTAAGCAAAAAAAACTTAATACCAAGAATCGAAATTGAGAAGGTTAAAGAAGAAGATTTTGATTTAGAAACTATAAAATTAGAGAAACCAAAATATCAGGAAATGACTCTTAATCTAACAAGAACTGAAGAAGAGGAAGAACCTTATATTTTGATAAATGAAGATTTGATTACAAGTGATGAATCTAAAGTAATAGAAGTAGAAAAAGAAACAAAAGTAAAAGAAGATCATATAGATAGACTTCCTGAAATGTATCCAGTTGGTCTTGTTCATGGAACATATATAATTTGCCAAAATGAAATTGGTATGTACGTGATTGATCAACATGCTGCTAAAGAAAGAATTAATTATGAAAAATTCAAAAAGGAATTAGGAAATCCAAATTCAGCTAAGATAGCTATGTTGTTTCCACTTACTATAGAGTTTACTAATAATGAATTTATTATATTAAAAGAACATTTTGATTTATTAAGAAGTATTAATATTGATATAGAAGAATTTGGATATAATTCAGTAATAATAAAAGCTCATCCAACGTGGATTCCAAAAGGTTATGAAGAACAAGCTTTAAGAAAAATTATTGAGGTAGTTATTACTACAGAAAGAGACTTTAATATTGAAAAATTTAATGAAAAAGCTGCTACTATGTTAAGCTGTAAAATGGCTATTAAAGCTAATATGAATTTAACCATGTTAGAAATGGAAACATTAATTAATGATTTAAGAAAATGTGATAACCCATTTAACTGTCCACATGGTAGACCAACGACTATATATTATTCAAATTATGATTTAGAAAAGTTATTTAAACGTAGTGGTTTTGAATCATTAGAATAGAAGAGGGGAATGTTTATTCTCTTTTTTGTGCAAAATTGACAAAAAAAATAAATGGCATTATAATACACGAAAAAAGGAGAAACTGAATTATGGATAAATATTATATTTCAAAAAGTTATGGTTATGGAAAATATAGGGTATGGTGTGATTCCTCTTCCGATTGGCATTATCTTATTTTTCCTGACACAAACTTTTCAATTGCAAGTGATTTGCCACCTATATTTATAATTGAAAAAGAAGATTGTTTTATTGAGGTGTTAACAAATAGGAAAATTAGAAAAGTGACTTATGATGTTACAGCCAATCCAAAAAAATATCTTATTTTAAAGGAAAATGAAACCTATATAATTGATGAATTTTGCTTTTATGATAATCCATACAAAAGTGGCTCACAATTTTCAATCGACGTTACAATTTTTTATAAGGAATTAAAAAAATGTAAAATGAAATTTATTAAACGTTCAAAAATCGAAAAATACTTTAATGATGCTCCAGTTTTTGCGAAAGAGTTGAAAGAAAAAGAAGAAACTAAAGAAAAAATTAAAATTTCTAAAGAAAATAAAGCTAGAAAACAAATTGAAAAGGTTTTAAATCCTATCAGTGCAACAAATCAAACTAGTGCTAATAAAGTATTATTAGAAGCAAAGAAAAATGAGTTGTTATCAGCAAATACTTCTAGAAACAGCGCTGCTTCAAATAATTATGAAAATGATCCTTTAGGAGAGTACATAGCAAACCAAGCTAAACAAAAAAGAAAATAAAAATTAAATAATTGCATTAGAAAAGAGAATATATTATATATTCTCTTTTTAATTATTTATATTTATTTTCAAATTCTTTTTGTAATACTTTACAATCTATCGAGCCATATTCACTTGTTGTATGTTTTTCAGCACAATTCATATCATGAATTAAATATGCTAGCACTAGATATGTATCCTGTAAACTCTCCTGTTCATTTAAGGTTGATGTTAAGTTACCAAAATTTAGTAACCATTCTTCTTCATCCATACATCTTGGTAGCAATTGTTCAACCATTATGTTATTAAGTTCTTTTAAGAATACTTCTTTGTCTATGTTAGATTTCAATAATTTTTGATAAGCATATGAAGCAATATATAATTCTTCATCAGTAATCTTATCATCAGTTGCACTAATTTTATCCATGTTATCTAACATATATGAAGTTGTATCATCGATAATAACTTCTTTGTCATCTAAATTATCAAGTAATTTATCACAGTCATTTTGCACTTCTGTAGCAATTGGTTTTTCAATAGCAACTGGCTTTACAACAACTGGTATTTCAGTAATTGCAGGAGTGCCTGTAACTGTTTCTTTAATTACTTGTTTTGAATCATTTATAGAAGCTTCAGTTGTAGTTTCTATGAATGAATCATTAGCTTGTTTTTCTTTAGCATTAACCCCGCATCCAGTAAAGGTAGCAGCGGTAATTACAATTAAACCGGTAGCAATAAATCTTTTAAAAGCTTTATTGTTGATTTTTCCAAATCTCATTTTTTTTCTTTCCCTCTTTTTGCAACTAATACAATGTATTATATATTTGCTTATAAATTTTGTCAATTTAATAATAATTTATTTTTTAGATTTTATGCGACATATTTTTTAAAATGTATATGAAATAATGTTATTAGGTGATTTTATGAAAAAATATATATTTCCAATTATATCTTCGTTAATATTAGGATATATTTTGGCAACTCTACTTTTTAAACAATATGAATATGATAAGGATATAAAAACGGTATTTAATAACGGGGTTACTGTCTATTTTTTACAACAGGGTGTTTATTCGTCAGTAGATAGTATGAAAGAGAATATGAGTAGTTTTAATTACTATATTTATAGTTTTGAAAATGATAAATATTATACTTATATAGGTATTACAAAGAATGCTGATAATTTAACTAAATTAAAAGGATATTATGAAGGTAAAGGATATAGTATTTATGTGAAAGAAGTAGATATTAATAACAATGCTTTTATTACTATATTAGAGCAGTATGATAATTTGTTAGCAACTACTGATAGTGAAGATACAATAAATGCTATTATGATGCAGGCTTTAGCAAAATATGAGGAGCTGATTACAAATGCCAGTTAAAATAAAGGATTTGCCACTTTTAGAACGCCCTAGAGAACGATTAATAGCTAATGGGGTAAATAATCTGTCTAATGAAGAACTTTTAGCTATTATCTTAAAAACAGGAAGTAAAAGAGAATCTTCAAAGATAATAGCATCTAATATTTTATCTTATATTAAAGATATTAATAGCTTAAAAAATATTACATTAAAAGAGTTAACTAATATAAAGGGGATTGGTAAGGCTAAAGCTTGCTCTGTTTTAGCAGCAATAGAATTAGGAAGTCGAATAAATAGTAATAATATGGTTATTAATGATATTAAATTTAATGGCCCAGACATCATATTTGAATATTATAAAGATAAATTAAAAGAAAAGAAACAAGAATGTTTTTATGCAATATATTTAGATGCATCAAAAAAAGTGATTGAGGATAAACTACTTTTTATAGGTACTGTTAATCAAAGCATAGTTCATCCTAGAAATATATTTAAAGAGGCTTGTATACTAGATGCATCTTCAATTATATGTGTTCATAATCATCCTAGTAACAATGTTCTGCCAAGTAAAGAAGATATAAATCTAACTAATAATTTAATTAAAATTGGCAATTTATTTAGTATTCCAGTAATTGACCATATTATTGTAGGACCAACAAAATACTATAGTTTTTTTGAAAATGGTGATATTTAATGAAAAAAAGAGTAATTATATTTGCGTTAGGAATAATCTTATTAATAGGCTTTAATTACTTTATAAATAAAAATAATCTTTTTGAAAATGTATCTAAAGATGTAAGTTATAAAATAACTAAATTATTTAGTGGAGCGAAAGAAATAAATTTATCTAAAGATATGCTTATAAGTAAAAATAACGCTTTAGAAAAGGAAATAGTTGAATTAAGTAATTTATTAAAGCTAAATGAGACTATATCTACTTATAGTATTATTAATGCAACCATAATAAATAGAAATATGGAAGAATTTTATGATACGGTAATTATTAATAAAGGATATAATGATGGTGTAGATATAGGATATGCTGTTATTACTAATGATGGATTAATAGGTAAGATAATAAAGTTAGGTAAAGAAACAAGTACAGTAAAACTTCTTACGAGCAGTGATTTATATAACATGTTATCAGTTAATATACATACTAGTAGTGGGGATATATATGGAATATTATCTGATTATGATGAGGAAACAAATTCGTTTATCATAGAAGGAATAGATGAATTAACTAAGATAGAAGTAGGTGATATAGTATCAACTACTGGTCTTGAAAACAATTACCCTAATGGAATAAATATTGGTAAAGTAGTTAGAATAAGTAAAGATAACTTTGATTTAGCTTATATTCTTAAAGTAGAATCTTATATTGATTTTAATAATTTTCATTATGTAGCGGTATTAGATAGACATGATTCTTAGTTTACCATTTCTAATCTTTGATTTACTTTTAGGAATATACATCAATAGCTATTTTAACTTATCTCTAATAATATGTATAAGTTATTATACTAGGCATCATTACGAAAGAAAAATAACTTATGTATTGTTAATAGGATTTATATATGATCTTATTTTTTCAGGAATATTATTTTTGAATACATTTATTTATTTAATAATCTATATAATTACTAATAAAATTAGACATTTTAATATTTATTTAGTGTATTTAGTAGACATAATATTATATATTATTTTAAATTATTTACTTTTATATATTTATACAAAAACATACATAGATTTATTATTTATAGCTAAAATAGTTTTATTTAATTTAATAGTTTTTTATATTACTCACTTTTTCTATAAGAAATTGACAAAATAAAATAATAATGATAGTATATACCTCATTCAAAGGGGGAAATATACATGAAAAACATTAAAGGAACAATAAAATTTTATAATACAAATTTAGTTAAGAAAACTTTAGGCACAGGAGCATTTATTCTAGTAGCAGGTATTAGTTCATCTAAACCACTTACTATAATGTGTTCAGTAGGTGCTGGACTTATGATTGCTAATATAACTTCTAAATTAAAAGAAAGAAGAAATGAAGTTAAGACTAGTGAACCTAAGAGAACAAAAACAAGCATAATAATAGAAAAGCTAAAAGAACTAAAAGGTGAACTTTTAGAAACTAAACCAGAAATTTCTAAAGAAAAAGTGCAAGTCAAAAGCGCTCCAAAAACAAATTTTGATAATCCAACAGAGGAAGATATTCAAGATATGCATTACTTACTAGAAAGAGCTAAAGCAAATGGAGGCCGTTTAGGTACACCAAAAGCTGGAAATGAATTTGGCTTACGTACTGAAAAAGAAATGGAAATTTTAAATAATAAAGAAAAAGTTACTACACAAAGAACAGTAACTAATTCAGATCCACTTGGCGAATATATTGCAAGACAAAAACAACTTAAAAAGTAGTATAATTACTACTTTTTTTCATACACTTTAATAGGTGATATAAGTGGATGAACTAGAAAGAATTAAAAGGAAAAAGAAATCTAGAAAAAGTTATACTAATACTACAATCAAAAAAACAAGTAAATCTTTTAAATTTCTAACTAAAATACTTGTAGTAATAATCATAACTTTAGTACTTATGATATTTTTAAAATGTAATAAATCTTTTAAAGAAAAGTTTTATGTTGAAGTATTTGAAAAAAATTTTTCATTTACTACTATAAATAACTTATATCAAAAATATTTAGGTTCTTTTTTGCCATTTGATAAAATAGTTGATACTGAGCCTGTTTTTAATGAGAAATTAGCATATACTGAAGTTAGTAAATATTTGGATGGTGCTAAACTTAATGTAGCTGATTCTTATTTAGTTCCTTCTTTACAAAGTGGTTTAGTTGTATTTATAGGTGAAAAGGAAGGGTATGGTAATACTGTTACTATTCAAGGCGTAGATGGTATAGATATATGGTATGGTAACATTGAAAATGTTTCAGTTAGCTTATATGATTATGTTGAATTAGGAACACCAATAGGGAGTACAATAGATAATAATTTATATTTAGTATATAAAAAAGATGGAGCAATACTTAATTATGAAGAATATCTTTAAAATTAAGATTCATTTCTTTTTTTATGTAATACTATTTATTTCTATTTTAACGGGTCATTTTAAGACTTTTATTACTATGACTATAATTACTGTTATTCATGAACTTGGTCACATAATAACCAGTCAAATATTTAAATGGGACATAGATAAAGTAATAGTGATGCCAATAAGTTTATTAACTATCTATAATATAAAAATAAATACAAAGAAATATCAAGAATTACTAGTTACCATTATGGGGCCAATCTTTCAACTATTTCTTTTTTTCTTTATAAAAGATGATATAATACTTAAATATAATTTAATATTATTATTATTTAATTTACTTCCTATATACCCACTTGATGGATCTAAAATATTTAAAATACTTTTATATGACTACATACCATTTATTTATGTTGAAAGTATAAATATTTATTTATCAGTCATAACAATATTATTTTTATTAATAATATCTAAGTGTAATTTAATAATTACTGCAGTAAGTGTGATTTTTATATTTAAAGTAATTGAGGAATATAAAAAAAGAAAATATATCTTTAATAAGTTCTTGTTTGAGAGATATTTATATAAAATAGGGTATAAAAGAAATAAGATAATTAATGGCCTTAAAAAAGATGAATTTTATAAAAACTATCATCATAATTTTATTACTACAAATAAAATTGTGACGGAAGAAGAGTTTTTAAGTAAAATGTTTGACAATACAAGGGTTTTATGATAAAATTTATAACTGTGTAGAGCCTTACTCTACAACCGCACAGAAGAGGTTTTAAGCTATGAAGCACCTTAATGGCGAGTCTGAGAGGAATAGGAGGAAAAGAATGAAAGCTATATTTGAAACAGGTGGAAAACAATATTATGCTGAAGAAGGTTCAGTTTTATATGTTGAAACATTAGATGCAGCTGAAGGAACTGAAGTTGAATTTGACAAAGTTCTAATGGCTAATGGTGTTGTTGGACGCCCATATGTTAGTGGTGCAGTTGTAAAAGCTAAAGTTATTAAACATGGTAAAGGTAAAAAGATTAAAATATTTAAATATAATCCAAAGAAAAATTACCATAAAACTCAAGGTCATCGTCAACCATATACTAAAATTGAAGTTATTAGTGTTAAGTAACAATGATTAGAGTAAATGTTATTAAAAAAGATGCTAAATTAGATAAAATTATTATAAGTGGACATGCTATGTATGAAGACTATGGTAAAGATATCGTATGTGCATCAGTATCTAGCATCGTTATTACTACAATTAATGGTATATTAAAGATTAATAAAGATGCTATAACTTATCATCAAGGCGATGATTTAGAAATAACTGTTAAGTTACATAATGATGTAACTACTAAATTGCTAGAAAATATGTTGGATTTATTAACAGAACTTTCTACGCAATATAAAAAAAATATAAATATTAATATATAGGGAGGTGCCAATAGTGAAATTTTTAGAATTAAATATACAATTATTTGCCCACAAAAAAGGACAAGGTTCAACTAGAAATGGTCGTGACTCTATATCTAAAAGATTAGGAGCAAAGGCTGCTGACGGCGAATATGTTTCTGGTGGTTCAATTATATATCGTCAACGTGGAACAAAAATTTACCCAGGTACTAATGCAGGAATCGGATCTGATGATACAGTTTATGCTAAAGTTCCAGGATACGTAAAATTCGAACGTGTTGGAAGAGATAAAAAACAAGCAAGCGTTTATCCAGAAAAACAACAATAATTAAATAATAAGATTATAAAGAGCTTAACTGATGTTTAAGTTCTTTTATTTTACATTTATATGTAGTTAAAAAATCAAATATTTTTTGAAATAATTGTCAATTTTATAATTTAAAATTGAATATTTGTGATATAATTATCTTAATAGAAGAGGATGTGTTAAGATGAAGGATGTTAATATATTAACGAGTAATGGAGTTAATGTTGCTGCTAGTCTTGAACTTTTTGGGGATATGGCAACTTATGATGAAACAGTAGTAGATTTTTTAAGTGGAGTAGAGGAGAAATTATCCAATATAAAAAAATACAAAGAAAATGGAGATATGCCTAATTATGCTATATTAGTTCACTCATTGAAAAGTGATGCTAAATATTTAGGCTTAACCTCTTTAGCAGAAATATCATACCAACACGAAATGGATAGTAAAGCTAATAATATTAATGCAGTTTATAACAATTATGATGCATTAATGGCTGAAGCTAATAGGTCTATTTCAATATTAAAAACATATGTAGGAGATATAACACCAGTACCTACAGTTGTAGCTCCAGTAGCAGCTACTACAATCAAAGACAAAACTATTTTAGTAGTGGATGATTCTGATATCATTAGAACATTTATTCAAAAAATATTCAATGATAATTATCATGTAATGATGGCTCATGATGGTAAAGAAGCTATTGATATAATTGGTACTAGTGCTTATGAAAATATTGTAGGTGTGCTACTTGATTTAAATATGCCTAATATAGATGGTTTTGAAGTATTAAATTACTTTAAAGAAAACAATTTATTTATGAAAATACCAGTATCTATTATTACTGGAGATGATTCTCGTGACACAATTGACAGGGCATTTACATACCCAATAACAGATGTATTACAGAAGCCATTTAATGAAAGAGATATAAAAAGAATTATTGATAAAATGATTGCTTTTAGTAACATTTAATAACTTATTTATTATTTTGGTAAAAAGTCTTAACTATTATTAAAGTTAAGACTTTTTTATGTTATTATTTTGATTGCTTTTTAATAATGATATTGTTATAATTATGTTGAGAGTATGAGCTTAATAAAAATAATTTTTTATTTACTAATTAAAGTATGTCAAATTTTATTGTATATTGATTTTATTATTTTGCTAACTCTTATATTTTTGACTTTTAGGTAATATTTGAACATATTATAATATGCCAAAAGTATAAACTATTATTATTTGGAAAAATTATAATAAAATGTACTTATTATATTGGCTATTTTAAATATCTAATATTATAATAACATTATTTGTGCCAAATTATAAAGTTATAGTAAGCTGACAATATATAAATTATAGTTGAGACAAAAATGGTTATATTATTAATAACCATGTACTAACAGCAAAGAAAAAAGAGGAGAATTTATGGAAATTTTTTTACTATGCATTACAATATTTTTTGTGAGAATATGTGATGTCTCACTTGATACTTTAAGAATGTTATTTATAATCAAAGGGAGAAAATTAATAGCAGCTACAGTAGGCTTTTTTGAAGTTTTAATATGGTTTTTAATAGTCAGAGAAGCATTAAATACTGATATTACAAGTCTTTGGGTTGCGATTAGCTATGCTGGAGGATTCGCGACTGGAACTGTAATTGGTGGTGTTCTATCCGACAAATTTATAAGTGGGAATTTAACAGTACAAGTTATACTTAGCGATAGAAATGATGAAATAGTTACTTTTATTAGAAAAGCTGGTTACGCGGTTTCTGTTATTGATGTAAAAGGTCAAGATGAAGAAAGACCAAAATATATGCTTCTTATGGAAATAAATAAAAAACGTATTAATCAACTTAAAAAACTTATTAAAAGTTTAGATGAAAAGGCTTTCATCATTATTAATGAGACTAAATTAGTTCACAATGGATATTTTAATTAATGTCCATTTTTTATATTTTAATAAAGAAAAAAAATATTTAATTGTGATTAGTAAAGTAAATATTTTTGATAAAGAGAGTTGTTTTTAAATAATTGAAAGGACCATTATATAAGTGTCTTTTTTCTTGTTAAAATGATGTTAATAGTGTATAATACTGCTATAGAAAAGGGGCGTGGTAATATGTTCGTTGATGAGGTTACGCTTGAATTACAAGCTGGCGATGGTGGAAACGGTTGTTTAGCATTTAGACGTGAGAAATATGTTGAAATGGGAGGACCATTTGGTGGTAATGGTGGTAAAGGATCTAACATTATTTTTAAAGTAGATGAAGGATTAAATACATTACTAGATTTAAGATATAAAAGAGTTATTAAAGGTAATAAAGGTGAAAATGGTTTAGGTAAAGGGCAACATGGTGCTGGAGCTGATGACGTTATTGTTAAAGTTCCACAAGGGACTGTGGTTACTGATTATGAAACCGGTTTAGTTATAGCCGATCTTACTAAAAAAGATGAGGAGGTTATAGCTGCTTATGGTGGTCGTGGTGGTAGAGGTAATATTGCATTTGCTACACGTGCTAATCCAGCTCCTTCTTATGCTGAAAATGGTGAGCCAGGGGAATATAGAAAAATAAAAGTAGAATTAAAATTACTAGCTGATGTAGGCCTTGTGGGGCTTCCTAGTGTAGGAAAGTCTACATTTATTTCTAAAATCAGTGCCGCTAAACCAAAAATAGCAGCATATCATTTTACTACGTTATCTCCTAATTTAGGTGTTGTAAAAACAAAAGATAATAGAAGTTTTGTAGTAGCAGATTTACCTGGACTTATAAAAGGTGCTTCTTTAGGAGAAGGACTTGGAGACAAGTTCTTAAGACATATTGAAAGAACTAGAGTTATAGCACATATCATTGATATGAGTGCATGGGAAGGTAGAGATCCTTATGAAGATTATCTAACTATCAATAAAGAATTAGATGATTTTAGTAAGAAAATTTTGAAAAAGCCTCAAATAATAATAGCAAATAAAATGGATACTCCTGGTTCTGAAGAAAATCTAGAAAAGTTTAGAAAACAGGTAAAAGATATTGAAGTATTCCCTATATCAGCAGCTACTGGGACAGGTATAGATGCTGTTCTTACGAAAATGGCTGATTTACTTGATAATATTCAAAGACAACCATTATATGATGATGAAGAAATAGAAAGTCATGTTTTATATAAGTTTGAACGTGAAAAACCATTTACCATTACTCGTGAAGGTAATACATGGGTAGTTCGTGGTAAAGAAGTAGAGAAAATGCTTCGTATGACAAGTTTTAGAACCGATGAAGCAGCAAATAGATTTGCTAATAAATTACGCAAAATGGGAATTGATGCTAAGCTAAGAGAATTAGGTGCAGTTGAAGGCGATAATGTTAGAATCTTAGATTTAGAATTTGAATATAAAGAATAAAAGATAGACTTAAGTCTATCTTTTTATGTTATAATTATTTTAGAGTAGGTGATACATCATGAAAGTAGTATATCATGGTAGTAGTGTTTCTAAACAGGATATTATTAAAAAACGTAAAACTATACATGGAGAGTATGTATATGCTACAAATAATAAAATAATTGCTATTTTAACTTCTCATGAATGTGAATCAGAATTTACCTATAGTTTAGGAAAAGATAATAAAAATGGTCCTTACCATTTGATTGAGAGAATTCCTGGGGCATTTGATATAATGTATAAAAGTTCAGCATTTATTTATACTCTAGATGGTAGTAATTTCAAAAATATGGATACTAGTTTAAATCAAGTTGTAAGTAATGTAGAAGAACCAGTTCTTGGTGAAGAAAAGATAGAAAATTTGTCAAAAGTAATAAGAAATCTGGAAAAAGAAAATGCATTAAAAGTATATAGACACCCAAGTAAGCCAGATGGCTTTATTAGAGATAATTCGGATTTAATCGAAAAATTAGCTGTAGATCAAGACTTTGAAACTATTCGAAACAGGTATATTACTTTACTTAGTTATTATCCAGAATTACTTGATAAAGTTAATGATAAATTATTCAGTATTAATAAGACTTTTCCAGGATTTGATACTAATGACTTATTTAATATTATAGATTATTGTATTGCAAGATATAATCAAGATCCACATAGTGAACCATTTCTAAAATTAAAATTAGATAAATTTATAAAATTATATCCCATATATTTTAAAAATATTAATTTAGTGGATATATGTAATAAAAAACAATTTAAGTAATTAAATTGTTTTATTTTATATAATCATTTAGTTTATAATTATAATAATTTAAAGGTGTTTCGTAAGTGTAATATACATTTTTTTTAGGAAAAATAATTCTTCCAGGTTTTAAATTTTTATAAATATATAATATTTTATTATTCTTATCAGTCATATATACATCAATATTTATAAGCATAAACATTGTATGAATACTATTACATTTTGGAAAACATAAAATATGATTAATTTTTTTCTTTAGCATTAGTCCTCTAAATCTAGAAAAAAAACTTTTACATATAAGAATATCTAGCTTTTTCATATTACTCACCATTTATATTATAACATAAAAAGTAATTGACAAAGAAATATAAAAAGTATAAAATTATAGTATATAAAATAGAAAATATTGTAGGAGGAATTTTATGAATAATAAAGGGCAAGCTTTAGTAGAATATTTATTAATAATTGCGGTTATTAGTGTTGTTGTAGTAAGTCTAGTTAAGTTACTTGGTGGATATTTGCAAGATTCTGTTACTAAATCTTCCTGCAATTTAATTGATAAAGTTTATGTAGCAGGTGAAAACCCTGGTGAAGGATACTGCGCAGATAAATAATAATATAAAATATGAAGAAGAAATATTTGTGTACTTCTTCTTTTTTTATTGTTTAATTGGTCAAATTTTGATATAATTTTATTAAGATATGCGAGTGTGATGATATGGTAAAAAAGATAAATAATAATAAGGGACAAGCCTTAGTAGAATTTGTACTTGTAATGCCTATTTTTATCTTTATTATTATGGCAATGGTAGATTTAGGAAATATTATATATAAGAAATATAACTTAGAAAATACACTTGATACAGTAGTAGAATTATATGAGCAAGGTGAAAACCAAAAAATGGCTGCATATGCTTCGGTTGAAAATATAAATTTAGATATTACAAATGTAGGAGAGGAATTAACAAAAGTTTCCATTTCAAAAGATATAAATATCATTACACCAGGATTAAATAATATACTAGGTAAAAATTATACTTTGTCAGTAGATAGAACCGTATATTCTAAAAAGGAAGTAGCAACAAATGAAGGATAGTAGGGGACAAGTATTAGTAGCTTTTGTATTACTAATACCGGTAATACTTATGTTACTTGCATTAATTGTAGATGTAGGGTTTCTATATGTAGAAAAAAGAAAAACTGATAATGTTATAAAAGATATAATAAATTATGGACTTGATAATATAAATTTACAGGAAGTTACATTACAAGCAAAGCTTACTAAACTAGTTAATTCTAATTTAGACGATGTTCAGAGATTAAATATTCAAATAGATGCAAATAGTATAGAGATAAATGTAATAAGGGATAAGCAAAGTATATTTTCAAATATATACAAAGATGCTAGTTATAAAATAGTATCAGATTATGTTGGGGATATTGCTGATTTGGGAAAAGACATAAGGAAGGGGTCATAGTATGGCATTAAAAAAGGCTAAAATATTAACAATAACATCAGTAAGTGGTGGCACTGGTAAGACAACAACTGCACTTTGTGTTGCTGGAACTTTCTCAACATTAGGAAAAAAAGTACTTGTAATAGATTTGGATTTATATACAGGTACTATTGCAGCAGCTTTAAACTTAGATGTTAAATCAGATATGTTTTTGTTAGTTAATGACTTAAATAATAACACATTTAAGGGATTAGATGAGTATGTAACTAATTATAATGAAAATATTGATATAATACCTGCTGCAAAAGATCCAAGAAATGCTAATAAAATCAATGCTAGTTATTTACAGTTGGTATTTGATAAATATTGTAATAAATATGATCTAATAGTTGTTGATACAGCTGATGATTTATCGCCATTTAATTTAGTAACATTTGATTACAGTGATTTAATTATATATGTTATTAATAATGATGCAGTTAACTTGAAAAATATGCGTACTATGGTTTCAATATTTAAAGATATGGGTATTACAAAATATAAAATATTTTTAAATGAGGCAAATCGAATTTATAAAAGTTATTTCACTAAAAGCGATATGGAAAATATTATGAATGCCGATATTGATTATATTGTTACTGATAGATTTTTTATTAAAAATATAGATAAATATTTTATGGATGGTGTTATCTTAACTTTGGATAGTGGCATTAGGGCACATCATAAAAAGGATATCAAAGACTTTGAAGAAATTGCCAAAGTAATTATTGGCGATGTTCAAAAAATTGAAAAAGAATTATCTAATCAAAATAAAATAGATGAATTAAAGAGAGGGGAAGAAGAGTAGTATGAAGAGTTTTATAGAAGAATTTCAAGTTAATGTTAAAAAGAATAAATATGTTGAAACTACTGATTATGAAACTTTTCCTAATAAAGTATTACTTGATGAACTTAGAAATAAGATAATTCAAAATTTAATTGATAATCATATTGATTCAAATGGAGTTCTTGATGATTTTATAAAAAAACAAGTAGACGCTACTATAGAAGGATATGATTTAACAGGCGTTGAAATTTCATATATCTATAATATGATAGACAATGAAATAAATGGTTGTGGGCCTATAACTGAACTTATGGAAGATCCTAATATTACTGAAATAATGGTTAATGGTATTAACCAAATATATATTGAAATTGATGGTCGTGTTAGCAAAGATGATAGTATTTCCTTTATTAATGATGATCATATTATAAGAACAATTCAAAGAATGATTCAACCAATAGGCAGAACTATTGATGCAGCCAATCCAATGGTTGATGCAAGACTTGCAGATGGTTCTAGACTTAATGCCATTATTGCACCACTTTCTATAAAGGGGCCAACTCTTACTATTCGTAAGTTTAAAGAAGATATGGTAACAATAGACGATTTTTTAAGAACAGGAACTTTAACACCATATATGGCAAGATTTTTAGAGGCTTGTGTTCAAGCTAAATTAAATATTATTATTTGTGGTGGTACTGGTAGTGGTAAAACTACTCTTCTTAATGTATTGTCTTCATTTATTGGACACGATGAACGTATTGTAACTATTGAAGATGCCGCTGAACTTAGGTTAAAGCAACCACATGTTGTTTCACTAGAAACAAGGCTTATTAATTATGAAGGTCAAGGCGCAATAACAATAAGAGATTTAGTAATTAATTCTCTTCGTATGAGACCAGATCGTATTATAGTAGGTGAATGTCGTGGTGGTGAGGCTTTTGATATGCTTCAAGCCATGAATACAGGTCACTCAGGTAGTTTAACTACTATGCATGCAAACGGACCAATAGACACTTTAAATAGATTAGAAACACTAATTTTAATGTCTGGTATGGAAATACCAGTTAAAGCTATTCGTGAATACATTGAAAAAGCAATTAATATTGTTGTTCAAACAGAAAGATTCTCTGATGGTCGAAGAAGAGTTGTTGATATTTCTGAACTAGTTGGATTTAAAGATGATGTAATCGAGCTTAAACAGATATTTGCTTTTAAACAAACTGGTATACTTGATAATGGTGATGTTGAAGGTGAATTTATTCAAAATAAATATATACCAAAGGTATATGAAACAATGAAAGCATTTGGTGTAGATAGTATAAAAGATATATTTGAAAAATAGGTGATAGTATGATAAATAATAATGGTTTTAGTTTAGATAGTACCTTAACAAATCAAGATATTAATCTAACATTTACACCTCCAAGTGATGCATATTCATTTGAATATACTGTTTACAAGGATGGTAAGATATATCTTAATGATACGTCTGCAAATGTCCCAGTTAACTTTAGTTTTACTGACACGGGGATATATTCTATAGAAGTAATAGTGGAGAATATAAATGGTTATAGTACTTTTACTAGCCCAGAATATTCTATTGATAAAGAAAACCCTATTATAACAGTGTCAGAAAATAAAATTACAATTGAACAAGGCGCAACTTTTAATCTATTTTCAAATGTTGTTGCAACCGATAATCATGATGGTAATATAAAAGAACAATTGACAACAAACTATAAGGAACTTGATTTTACAACAACCGGACAAAAACAACTGATATATACGGTTAATGATAATGCTGGTAATGTGACTTCAAAAACAGTATATGTTAATGTTATAAAAGAACAAAGCCCATATTTAATTTTTATTCAATCAGGAATAGTATTAGGATTGTTAATCCTAGTAATAGCTATATTAAGATATAGACGTAGCGTAAAATTAGAGAATCGTATTGCCAAATTTTCAGTAGAAGCTCTTGAAGATAACGAAGTTTCATTATTAGATAAATTGTCAGGTCTTTTAACAAAGTATATAAAAATGAAAAGTAGAGTTTTAGAGAAATCAGTTATTATAAAAAAATATGCAAAACGTTTTGAAAAATATACAGTAATATATAATGGAGAATTAAATAGCATTGATCTTGTTTCAATAAAACTAACATTTGGTGCACTATTTATAATAGTAGCAATTTGTTCTTTTGCATTAAAGTTAAGAGTATTACATATATATGAGTGGATTATTCCGTTCTTAGCCGGAATTTTGATATTAGATATTTATTACGCTATAAAATATAAAATATATCGTAATAAAATAGAAAATGACTTATTACAAGCAATTATTGTAATGAACAATGCATTTAAATCAGGAAGAAGTATAAGTCAAGCAGTTAGTCTAGTTACTACTGAACTTGATGGACCAATCGCTAAAGAGTTTTCTAAAATATATGTTGAATTATCATTTGGACTTGATTTGAATACAGTGTTTAAAAGGTTTGCTGAAAGAGTTAATGTTGAAGAGGCATCATATTTAACCGCATCACTTACCATTTTAAATAAAACGGGTGGTAATATTGTAAAAGTATTTAGTGCAATAGAAAAATCTTTATTTAGTAAAAAGAAATTAAAATTAGAACTCAATGCTTTAACAAGTTCATCTAAAGTTATTAAGAATATATTATTTGTAGTTCCAATTGCCTTTTTCAGTTTAATCAGTTTTATAGATTCAAGTTATTTTTCAGTTTTCTTTACAACTGAAATAGGAATGATTTTATTTATTTTTATATTAATACTTTATATATCATATATATTAGTAGTAAACAAAATAATGAAAGTAAGGATGTGATAAAGTGATTAAGAATAGGACAAATAATAGTGCTAATAAAGAAATGAAACAATTAAAATTAAAGAATAAAAAATTAGAAGATGAATTAGATAATAGTGTAGTAAATAAAATATATCGCAAAAAGGATATTCAGTTGATTTCTAATATGATATCTATGATGGGAAAAACTAATTTAACAGTAGGTAGTTTTCTTAATACAAGGTTACTTTTATGTATTATAACATTTGTTTTAGTATTGATATTTGCTGATTTTAGTTATGTTTTAGCTCCGATAGCAGCAGTTGCAGTATATTATGGATATTACTATATTATGATTACTAGTCCAATTAAAAGAAGAATATCAAAACTAGATCACGATGCGTTAAATTTTTTTGAAATTCTAACACTTACTTTAGAATCAGGACGCAATCTTGAAAATTCACTTGAAATAACAGTGGATAATGTTGAATCTGAATTATCAGCTGAGTTTAAAAAAACACTTCTAGAAATCAGATTTGGAAAATCTTTAATTGAAACTCTAGAGGGAATGAAGCAAAGAATCCCATCTGAAACAATCAATAATATTATACTTAATATGACTCAAACAAGTATATTTGGAAGTAACATTCTTGATACCATGAATAATCAAATTGATTTTCTAAGAGACAAACAGTTATTGGAAATAAAAGAGCGAATGAATAAGTTACCTAACAAAATTAGTATAGTATCAGTATTATTCATTGTTCCACTTATATTACTTTTGGTTTTAGGGCCATTTATAGTAAATTTTATAGGTTGAAATTTAAAAATTTAGTGTATAATATGTATGTGTTGTATATGTACGTTAAGAAAGAAGGATATTAATGAAATATTATTTAGTTGGAATAAAAGGGGCTGGTATGAGTGCGTTAGCACTTATCTTAAATGACTTAGGTTATGAGGTAACAGGATATGATGACGACAAAAATCATGAATTTACTGAAGATAAATTAGACGAACGCGGTATTAAGATTTATACTGACGAAAATAATATTATTGATAAAAATACTATAGTTGTTAGAAGCACCGCTATAAAAGAAACTCATAGAGAAATAGTCAAGGCTAAGCAGTTAGACTTGAAGATTTATGAGTATAATGAAATGCTTGGTAAGATAGCAAATATGTTCGAATTAATTACGATAGCTGGATGTCATGGTAAAACAACAACAACTTCATTGATGGCTCATGTACTTAAAAATATGGGTGGTTGTAATTATTTAATAGGTGATGGAACAGGTTACGCAAGTAAAGAAAATAAAAAGTTTGTTATTGAAGCTTGTGAATACTATAGACATTTCCTTGTATACGAACCAAATTACGCAATTATAACTAATATTGAACTTGATCATGTTGATTATTTTAAAGATATGCAAGATGTTATAGATGCATATGCAGAGTATGCTAATAATGCTGAAAAAATGGTTATTGCTTGTGGTGATGACCCATATACTAGAATGCTTGAACTTAATAAACCAATATTTTATTACGGTATAGATGAAGACAATGATATAGTTGCTAAGAATATTGAATACACATCTGAAGGTGTTGAATTTGACGTTTTTGTAGAAGAAAACTATTATGGTCATTTTGATTTACCATTCTATGGTAAACATATGGTTCTTAACACTTTAGCAGTTATAAGTGTATGTTATTATGAAAGAATGGATGCTAAAGAAGTTGCTAAAAACTTGAAGAGTTTTGGAGGAGCAGAAAGAAGATTTGAAGAAACTGTTATAGGCGATGCTATTTTAGTTGATGATTATGCTCATCATCCTACAGAAGTACGTGCAGTCATTAAAGCGGCAAAACAAAAATATCCTGATAAGAAGATAGTAGCTGTTTTTCAACCACATACCTTCTCAAGAACTAAGGCTTTTGCAGAAGATTTATCAAAAGCACTTAATTTAGCTGATAAAGCATTTGTACTTGATATATTTCCTGCTAGAGAAAAACAAGAAAATTATCCAGAAGTAACTTCTAAAATTATTGTTGATAATTTAAAAAACGGAGAATTGATAGCAGATGAAACTTGGGAAAAATTAAAGGATTATAAAGATGCTGTAGTACTTTTCTTAAGCCCTAAACAAATTCATGATATGATGTCAAAATTTGAAGAATACTTAAATGATTAAGTGTTCTTTTTATTTACTTTAATTGTTTATTATTGTATAATTTTTATAGTAGGTGAGTTTATGAAAAACAGTAAAGGTTTTACATTAGCAGAGTTATTAGGTGTTCTTACACTTTTAGCGATAATAGCCCTAATAACAGTTCCTCTTGTAAATAAATATATAGCAAATAGTAGACAAAAAGCTTATGATGCGGAGATGATTACACTAAAGAAAGCTGCTCAGCAGTGGCTTGTTAAGAATTCTGCATCTGTTCAGTGGGATGAGTATGGTTATTATGCACTTAATTTAGATGTACTAAAACAAAGCGAATTTTTATCTGATGAAGCAATTTATAATCCTTTAAATCCTAATGAACAAATTACTGGATGCGTTATGATTAACAATAATAAAGGAAAATACAGTTATGAATATAATTCAACATGTTCAGTTAGATTTCCAATATATGCAAATGGTACAGCAGTGTATTTTAATCCTGTAACAGGTTCTATATGTACTTCCGGTGAGGCAGTAAGTACAACAGGGACTAAAACGGGTTGTATGAAATGGTATACATTTAATGATGTTGGAGAATCTAGTCCAATAATTAATTTAATACTAGATCATAACACAACAACTTCAGTAATGTGGTATCCAACAACGAGTAATGTAAGTGGTCCAACAAATGTGCTTACACAACTTCAAACTGATACTAATTCTTGGACAGGGGTACCAACAAGAACTGATAGTTATAGTTTAAGTAATGGCAGTGCCTCTTATACAATTAATTATAGTTCCTATAAAGCAAGATTGATCTCGGCAGCGGATATTGCTACTATATCAGGTAATACTAGTTTTGTAGAAGCAACAACACCATATACAAGTTGGTTTTATTTAGATAGTAATAATTTAAATCAAACAGCGACATCAACTGGGGCAAGCAAATATGACTGGTTATTTGATTATACCAACGGATGTACAAGTTATGGATGTAATATAGCTGATTCTAGTAACTATGGTTACTGGACATCTACAGCTGTCTATAATAACACTACTGGTGCTTGGATTATGGATAGAGATGGCAGTTTGGGAAATCGTAATACTAACGATACTACAATTGGCATTCGTCCAGTTATAACTATACCTAAATCAACGCTTTAGAAAATCATAAATAAAGAGGTGTAAATATGAAAAATAAAGGTTTTACTTTAACAGAACTAATAGGTGTTATTGTCCTTTTAGGTATAATTGCATTAATAGCAGTACCAATAATAAATGGCACAATAGCAAATTCTAAATCAAAAGCATATAATGCTCAAGTAATTACAATTGGAGATGCGGCAAAAAAATGGGGTGTAGAAAACACTAAATTTCTTCCCGAAGATAGTAATCGTTGTAATATTTCTATAGCAGAATTAATTACCCAAGGCTATCTAGAAGATGACAAAGTATTAGATCCAAGAGATAATACTGAAATGCATGGAACCATCGAAATAAGTTATAGCAGTACAACTAAAACATATCATTATGATTATAAGGAAACTGCTGATACAAATTTTCCAAATTGTATAAATTAAATCTCTAAATAGAGATTTTTTTAATGAAAATTATTTCATTTGATTGATAAAAATGCATATTTGTATTATAATAGATATAGAATAGAAATAATACGCGTAGGTGATAATGATGAAAGTATTATGTATTGGTCATGCAGCATATGATATAACAATTCCAGTAGATGAATTCCCTAAAGAAAATACTAAAAATCGCGTAAGTAATCGAGTTGAATGTGGTGGCGGACCAGCTTCAAATGCAGCTTATTTACTTGCTAAATGGGGTATAGAAACTTATTTTGCTGGTGTATTAGGAAAAGATTTATATGGCGATAGAATAAGAGAAGAATTTATAAATATTGGTGTCAATATAAAGTATTTGCAACAAAATTCTAACTATCAAACAACTTCTAGTTTTATCCTTGCAAATAGTGCTAATGGATCTCGAACAATATTTACATATAGACCAAGTGATATGCATATGAATGATATAGAACTTGATTTTGAACCAGATATTATATTAATTGATGGTCAAGAACCCAAAGTATCAGAAGACCTTATTTTCAAGTATCCTAATGCAATAAGTGTAATTGATGCAGGTAGACCTAAAGAAGAAATTATTAGACTCGCTGGTTTGGTAAATTATCTAATTTGTTCTAAAGAATTTGCAGAAACAGTATCTAAAAAAGAAATAGATTACAATAATTTAAGTACAGTGGCAGATGTTTATAATATTTTAAAGGAAAAATTTAATAATAATATAATTATTACTTTAGAAGATAGAGGATGTGTTTATCAGGATGGCAATGTTATTAAGATAATGCCATCTATAAAAGTAAAAGCTTTAGATTCTACTGGTGCTGGAGATATATTTCATGGTGCCTTTGTCTATGGACTTGCTAAAGGCTTTGAATTAGAAAAGGCTGTTATATATGCTAATTTAGCTGGTGCTATTTCAGTAACTCGTATTGGTGGTAGATTTTCAGTACCAAATTTAGATGAGATGGAAGAAAATTATAATGCACTTAAATGATGTTATATTTATTGAAAATCTTCCAAAATTAGATTTACATGGAGAAAATAGTGATACAGCAAGAGTATTAATAGACGATTTTATTAAAGATAGTATAAAACAAAAAAACAATATAATTTGTATAGTGCATGGTGTAGGATCAGGTATCCTTAGAAAAGCTGCTAAAGACACTTTATCAAGAAACAAAAAAGTAGTAGATTTTAAGACATATTATTATAATCAAGGATGTACTATAGTTGAAATTGAAATATAATATAGAAAGACTTTTTATTGACATGGTGGGTTAAGTGTGGTAAACTTATATGTACTATGTCTATAATTAAGAGGGGGTAAAATTTATGAAAGAGGCTTATTTATTTGATTATATAAACGAGAATGAATTTAAAAAACTTGAACGATCATTAAAGAAGTATAATATGTTAGCTTATAAGAAATTATATTTTGAATATTATCCAGCCTTAAAAGAGGGAAACTTTTTAGGAGAGTTAGTAGCTACAAATAGTGCACAAGGAACTAAGTCTTATGAGTTAAAACTTCCAACTGATATGATGTTTTCTAAAGTTCATGGTGATATTAAATTACATTATCTAATTTATGAAGAAAATAAAGTTGTTATGTTGGACAAGCTTACGCCAGAAGATATTTTATCAGAAGGGCACCAATCTGAGTTAGTTACTTATAAAGGTGTAATGGTTTCTAAGCAACATTCTGACAAAGATATGTTTAAAATAAATTTATTAAATATGATTCAAAAATAATCATATTTTTTTTATTGACAAATGTGAATAAATGTTGTATAACTGTATTAGTTAATTAACACAAAGGAGATGGGATATGAAATTTATTTTTGATGATGATAAGCCAATATATAAGCAGTTAGTGGAACAACTAAAAATAATGATAGTTAATAATGTTTATAAAAAAGGAGAAAAATTACCATCAGTTAGAGATTTTGCCATTTCTATTAAAGTAAATCCTAATACTATTCAAAGAGCTTTGAGTGAACTTGAAGATGATGGACTAATTATTACTCAAAGAACATCAGGAAAATTTGTAACTGAAGATGAGATAGTTATTAAAAATTTAAAAAACAATTTAGCTCACGAAACAATTGAAAAATTTTTGCTTGATATAGCTAAATTGGATATATCTAATGAAGAATTAATAGAATTAATTAAGAGTGAAAGAAAGGACAATTAAATGAGTTTAGTAGAATTAAAAGATTTGAGTAAATCTTATGGATCAAAAAAAGTATTGAAGAATGTTAATCTAAATATTGAAAAGGGTAAAATTTATGGTTTACTTGGGCCAAATGGCTCTGGTAAAACAACAATAATTAAAATTATAAATGGTTTATTACAACCAACTAATGGTAGTATTCTTATAAATGGTAAGATCCCAGGTATAGAAAGTAAAAAAATAATATCATATTTGCCTGAAAGAACTTATTTTAACATGAATTTTAGGGTAACTGAAATTATAGAATTATTTAGTGATTTTTATGAAGATTTTGATAATAAAAAAGCTTTAAAACAACTAAAAAAATTAAATATAAATCCAAATGACAAATTAAAAACTATGTCTAAAGGTACTAAAGAAAAAGTTCAATTAGTGTTAGTTATGAGTAGAAAAGCAGATTTATATATACTAGATGAACCAATAGGTGGCGTAGATCCAGCTAGTAGAGATTATATATTAGAGACAATTCTTAATAATTTTAATGAAGGATCAAGCATAATTATTTGTACACATTTAATATCAGATATTGAAAAAATATTAGATGATGTAATATTTATAAATAAAGGTGAAATAGTTTTAAATTCATCAGCAGAGGATATTAGAAAAAGTGAAAAGACAACTATTGATAAATTATTTAGGGAGGAATTCAAATGCTAAAAAAACTATTAAAATACGATTTCAAAGCTATGTTTAATGTACTTTTACCTGTTTATGTTGTATTAATATTTTTATCATTGTTTAATAGATTAGCAGAATTTTTATCAGATAAATTATCAATATTACAAATACCAGCAGGATTTATTTCTATTGTCTATGTAATCGTTTTAATAGGTACGCCTATAGCAACTTTCATCATAGCGATTACAAGATATTATAAAAATTTAGCTGGTGATGAAGGATATTTAATGCATACATTACCAGTTACAAAAAAAGATTTAGTTTTATCTAAACTAATATCTTATTTTGTAACAATGTTAGTATCTGTTATAGTTGCAATAATAGGTTTATTTATTGGTGAGTATGGAATTAGATTTGATTCAGATATGCTAGATAATATTATAAATAATCTTAAATCAGTTGATATGTTAACCGTTATTCTAATAACCATAACAATTATAGTATCAATAATATTTCAGCAATTACTAATGTATGCATCTATTGCTTTAGGACAAAAACAAAATACAAACAAAGTAATATATTCTATAGTTTTTGGAATAGTTTTATATAATATAAATCAAATTATTTCTGCAGTAATACTACTTTTGCCAGTTTTATTTAATAGGGACTTATTTGATAAATTAAATAATGATAATATTGTACCAAGTGTGTTGAACGGATATTTAGGAGCTTCCATTGTTGTATCAATGCTATTTGTATGTGGATACTTTTTGCTAACAACAAGAACATTAGAAAAAAATTTAAATTTAGAATAGAAGAAGAAATTCTTCTTTTTTATTAGATGAATATAAAAAAAATAGCATATAGCTATTTTTTTAATTATAATCGACGTATAGATTGAAATCATATACTTTGCCATTTATTTTCATAAAGATATAATATTTACCAGATAAACCAACGTCGTTTATATATTTAGTTACTGTAATGCCATTTTCCTCTTCTTCTTTGGTAAATAAATCTACACACATAGCAGTGTAAGGTTTTTTAGATATTACCATATTATAAGTTTTCTTGTTAAACACATTATCTAAAATTATATATACTTCATCGCTTTTTAGAAATTTTCCAGTAACAATTAATCTATCTTCTTCTTTAGTAAATTTTAAATCATATTTTTCTATAATATCATCACTATCTTTATTAAATGATAATAAAGTATTATTTTTTACAGTTTCTGTTGCACCTAAAGTGCCTAAACTAACGCCTTTATTAATTGTATAAGTATCATTTGCATAAAGCGATAATTTTTCTACTCTATAAATGTTAGTAGGAAGTTCCATTTTAAAAATTTCTTTATTATTTAATAATTCGACAGTAATACTATTTAGGGTATCATATTCAGCAAGCCCAGCAGGTTCATTATTAACATTTCCATCATTTTCACTATGACCACCTGAATGGATTATATAATGATTTGTGCCTAAATAATCAACGTCTGATATATATGGAGAATAGAAACTACTTCCTAACTCTTTCCCATATTGCCATACTTCTTCAATGGTCATTTTAGAAGTATTAATATTATATATAACACCGCGGCTATAATTATCATTAGCATCTATAGAATCATCATTAATTTTACTTTTATTATTACCATTATCAAATACAAATATATTTCCATCTGGAAGTATCATTGATGCATGTTGAGCATATTGCCAAGTAAAGTTATCTTTAGTTGGAACAAAGAAGTATTTTTGCATATCTTTACTCCAATTAGTAGGATCACCAATTATCCAATTTAGTTCTTCTGTATCATAATCAATATTAACTATTGCATCTTGATGTCTTCCAGATAATGTTACAGAATTAGTTTTTTCATCATACCAAATGGCATTATTATGAAACCAATCATATTCAGTTGAATAATCTTCATTATTTCCTTCATCAGTAGGAAGAATTTTTGTTAAATCTATTGTCTTTACAATATCACCAGTTTCGCGATCAATTTGAACAATGTAATCTTCAACTGTGCCATTTTCAAAGTTATCACTTGCGACTAATAAATCACCGTTTGGCATTTCAAATACATCATGATGATATCCGCCAGGAAAATTATATTCATAATATATTTTACCAAGTAAATCCATCTCAACCAAACCAGTCATATAATAAGGGTTATTTATAAGTCTATTAGTGCTAAGCATAATATGACCATTACTTAGTCTTTGTATATCCCAAACAAATTTTTCAGTTAAATACCATCTGACATCACCATTAACATCATAAGCAGCTGTATAACCTTCAGAAGATGGTGTTACAAAATACATTTCATTATGTAGTGCATCTTTTTCAGCATTTATACTTGTTGGAAGAATAAAATTTTTAGGTAAAGCCTTTGTTTGAATATTAATTTTTTTAGATTCTCCATTAACAGTAAGTATTACTTCATTATTCTTATCAGGATATAATCCATATACTGGCAAGTAGTGAACTTTACCGGGTTTAAAAGTATTAGTAATATTAGTATTTTTATCTTTACCTACAACTGTAATAGTAGGAGTAGTTAAATCTTTTGTTTCGAAAACTATCAAAGCTGTTAGAGGAGATATACCATAAGGATCTAAAATAACTTTTGGATCATCAAAAGTATAATCGCTACTAGCTAGGGTAGTAGATTCTATATTGCGTTGCTCAGTTATAATACTAGACTGGCTAGCAACACTTTTTGCCTTTTCACAAAAGTAATATATGTAAATTGAACAAAGGCAAGCAATCACAATAAGAATAACAAATTTGTATTTAGTTCTCATAATTTCCCCAATCTATATTAATCTAATTTCATTTTCTTTAAAGAAAGGTTTTTTAGGATTAATTCTATCATAAAATAAAATACCATCTAAGTGATCTATTTCATGTTGAAAAGCTATAGATAAATCTTCTCTAGCTCTTATTTTTATCGGATTACCATCTAAGTCTAAACCAGTAATTGTAGTTCTGGCAAATCTAGGCACATGGCCCTCAACTTCACGGTTAACACTTAAGCAACCTTCGCCAGCATCAGCAGCAATTTTTTCTTCAGAATGACTTACAATCTTAGGATTAACAACTACATAATTATCAAACTTTCCTTTTTGATATTCATTAACAATAACAATAAGTCTTTTATTAATTCCTACCTGAGGAAAAGCTAAACCCATGCCGGGTCTTAAGTTATATTTTTTTTCATATTGTTCTATTTGACTGTATGTTAAGTGTTTAATCATTTTTTCCACTAGTTTTTTTTCTTCTGTTGTAACCGGTGCATCAAATGATTTACTTTTCATACGCAAATGTTTATCTTTTTCGTCTAATATTTCACATTTCACGAACATAATTCATCACCACATCTATATTTTATCATAAAATCATAAAATTTGGCTAAAAAGTAGTTACTTTATTATATAAAATGCCTTGTTTACAAGTCTTTTTTTGTATGATATACTTTAATACGTAAATAGGAGTATAAGTATGAATAAAACTAAACTAAACAACAATGAAAAAATATTATTAGTGTTTGATACTTTAAAAATGTGTGCAACATCTTTTACGGGACCATTTTTAGTTGCATATTTTATTGCACTTACTTTAAGTAATATTTCTTCGTTTTCAATATATAAAATTGTTGCTAATATAATTGCAGTTGTATCTTCTTTTATTATATCCAGAATTATAAAAAAACGTAATAAGGTTATTTCATTTAGAATAGGGATTATCGTAAATATTCTATATTTATTATGTCTTGTTATTTTAAAAGATAGTGTTATAGAGAATAGTTGGGTATTAGGTATATTACTTGGTATTAGTAATGGCGCTTATTATATGCCATATAATTATCTTATTTCTAATGAGGTAAGAGATGAGGTTATGAATAAATGGTCAGGCTATAAGTCAACTATAAATAATATAATACAGATAATTTTGCCAGTAATCTTAGGCGTTTTACTTATGAAATATAAGTATAGTGATATTGCTATAATATTTGTATTATTGCAAGTAGTGTCTTTAATAATATCATTCTTTTACAAATCAAAGAGCAAAAGAACAGCGTCTTTTTCTATACGAAAATTTATGATGCATGTTAAGGAAATAAAAATGGATAAACAATTTAATCGAATTTATATAATTGAATTCTTAAATGGTTTTGTAATATCTAATTCGGCTTTATCTTCTGTGATCACAATATTTGTAATTCTGGCATTTAAAACTAATATTAATTTAGGCATATTTACTTCTATATTTACTATTATAAATATACTTATTTCCTATATGATTGCGAAACATGGATCTAAACATAAATACTCATTATATATGATTATTTCAACTTTATTAGTTGCAATAAGTTTAGTATTATTTACTTTTGACACAACTAATATTACATTAATTATATATAATTTATTTTATAATATTGCGATGGTAGTAATATCAATTATTACATTTAGAAATACATTTTATATGGCTAATATTAATGCTATAAAAAGAAACTATCAACTTGAGTATCTATCAGTTAGAGAAGGTTTTTTATGCATGGGTAGGGTATTTAGTTTTATATTACTAATGATAGTAGGTTTATATAATGAGTTTTATTTATATAAATTATTATTATTTGTATATTCAGTAGGATTTATACTACTAGCAATGTATCTAAAAAAATATTTTAAGTTTGAAAAAGAGGAGTATCATGAAATACCAAATGAAACTTAATTCAGGTGAGTTTTTAAAAATTAAGACTGGAGAAAAAACTTTAGAGTATCGTCTAAATGATGAGAAAAGAAGAAATATAAGAGTTGGTGATGAAATAGAATTTTTAAAACTACCTTATATGGATGAAACTATTTTAACAAAAGTGGAAAAATTATATGTTTATGAAACTTGGGCAGAGTGTTATAAGAAATTTTTTAAAGAAGATTTAAGTAGATTTTATAAAACAGTTAATGAAGTAGTAGATGATACTTACAATAATTTTTATTCTAAAGAAGAAGAAGAAAAATATGGGTGCATGGCAATAAGAATAAAGAAGGTATAATAAAAAGAAGTCATTCGACTTCTTTTTTTAATGTCCGATGTGATCCCAGCTTCTAGCTCCGATAATTATAACAAGTAATATAAATAATACTAGTATAATAGCTGCTCCATATCCTGTGCCGTATCCGCCTTGACCACAACCATATCCAGGTTGGCCACAGCCATAACCTTGATATCCACCATAATAATACATATAATAACCTCCTTCTAGTCTAATATATGATATTAGTTTAATGTAAAGTTGGTTATTAAAAACTCCTATTTTTTTGTTTTAGATTTAAAAAAAGTTACTATTATGTTATTATTATAGGGTAAGGTGATAAAAATGAATGATGTAAAGAGCAAAAACAAGAAAAAACACATTATAAAAGATATGGATAAGCCATTACTAATAGTTACTGGTTTACTAATATTAATTGGCACTTTAAGTATTGTAAGTGCATCAGCAAATGAATCTATATCAAGATATGGGAATGCATCGGTTTATTATTATTTTTATAGACATGCAATTATGCTAAGTTTGGGTATTGCAGGTTCCATCATTATTCATAGATTACCAACTAAATTATACAAACTTATAGCCCCAGCTTTATGGGTAACAGTAGCAGGTCTTTTGATTGGCTTATTTATATATGGTAGTGCTCATCGTGGAGCATTAAACTGGATTTCTATAGCAGGGGTAAAAGTACAACCAAGTGAATTTGCAAAACCAGTTATCATATTAATGCTCGCTTTATTATTTGAAAAAACGAGTAAAAAAATGAAACAAAGTAATTTTAATCCATTAAATTTCACAGCACTATGGATAATAATAGGAATTATTATACCAATTATAGTATTCTTTCAAGATGACTTAGGAACGGCTTCTATTATAATGCTAATAAGTGGTTTTATGTATTTAGCAGGACCACTTGATAAAAAAACACGTAATAAACATATATTGGTATTAGCAGGAATTGCTATTGTAGGAATAAGCGTTTACGGTATGACTAAAGGTAAAATATTCTCTACTGAACAAGTGGAAAGGCTTACACAGTTTTATAATCCTTGTAGTAGGTACGATGACAGTGGATACCAAATATGTAACTGCTTTATCGCTATTAATGATGGTGGTATAACTGGTTTGGGGATAGGCAAAAGCAAACAAAAATATTCGTATATACCAGAAGCATATACCGATAGTATATTTGCCATTATTGTTGAAGAAGATGGATTAATAGTAGGATTCTTTATCCTTACATTATTTGCAATACTAGTTTGTAGAATTATTAATATTGCAAGAAAAGCATCAACTATAAGAGGCAGATATATAGCCTTTGGTGTAGCAATATACTTTATGACTCACATGATATTTAATTTAGGAGGATTACTTGGTATTTTACCACTTACTGGTGTTCCACTTCCTTTAATAAGTTATGGTGGATCATTCACAGTATCGTTTTTAGCAGCTTTAGCTCTTGTTCAAAGAGTAAATATTGAAACTTGTAATCAAAGGATAAAAATTGACAAAATATAGCATAATAAGTAGGCTTAGTCATATATTAAAGTATGATTAAGTTTTTTATTTGGTTATTATTTGTCTTTATAATATATGTATGGTATAAAAAATATAAATTTAAGTGGTATTTTAATTATAGAGTAATTAATAAGAAATATAATTTAGTTACAGTAGAATTTTTATACTATGATAAGAGTAACATCATAAGAAAAGGGAAACTTGTAGTCCAAAAGATGGACAGTTTAGATATAATAAATATTTTACAGGAATGTTTTATAGAAAAAATAAATCTATAAAAAGGAAATGAATATCTTTCATATTATCATATAAATAGGTGATGATATGAAAGATGTTTTTATTTATGCTTTAATAGTAGTTAATTTATTTGTTTTAATAACAATGGATTATAGGAACAATGAGAAAAGTAATTTAATAGGTGTTGAAATAAAAGGATATGTTAATAAACCCGGTGTATATCTGCTTGATGAAGATTCACTTGTAGAAGACTTAATATTAGAAGCGGGTGGTCTTAGTGCTGATGCTAATATTAGTATTATTAATTTAGCTAGAAAACTTTCTAATGAAGATGTAGTTATTATATATTCAAATGAAGAAATAGAAGAAATGCATCAAGGAAGCACTAGTGTTAAATATGTTGATAAAGAATGTGTATGTCCAATTATTGATAATAGTGCTTTATTTAATGAAGTTATTACTAATACCGAAGGAATTATTATAGACACAGGTAAAGTTTCTTTAAATAGTGCTACTATAGAGGAATTAATGACATTACCAGGAATAGGAGAGTCGAAAGCTAAATTAATAATTGAATATAGAAATAATAATAAAGGCTTTAAAGAAATAGAAGAAATTAAGAATGTTAAAGGTATAGGAAATTCTATTTATGAAAAAATTAAAGATTTTCTTACTCTTTAGTTTTTCTATTTTAATTTTCATTTATGTCTATTACCAAAATAAGAATATAAATTCTGTTTATACTGAAGATGTAACTAGTATAGATGGTATTATAACTAATATATATTATACTGATAATAAGATAAGTTTTGTTGTTAAGGGTAAAGAAAATGTTCTTGTTAATGATTATAATTTAATTAGTGATATTAGGTTAGGTGATTTTGTTCACATTGAAGGCACTATGAAACATCCACAAATCAATACTAATTTTAATTTATTTAATTATAAAAACTATTTATTAAGTAAAAAAATATATTATACTTTTACACTAGATAGTATTAAAGTAATTAGTAATAATAATATTTTATATAAATTTAAAAATTTAATACTAAATAGATTAGATAGTATTGATAATTCTTACTTATATACCTTTATTTTGGCTGATAATAGAATAGATGATGAAATTTATGATACTTATCAAATTAACGGTATAAGCCATTTATTTGCTATTTCTGGCATGCAAATAACTTTGTTATCTTTAGCAATGCTATTTATACTTAATAAGTTTATTAAAAGAAGAAAAATAAGTTATATTATAGTATCGTTATTTATAATACTTTATATGTTTTTAACAGGATTTACAGCTTCAGTAGTACGAAGTTCTTTAGTATTCGTATTCATTACTATATTTAAATTATTTAATATAAAAATAAAACCAATTTATATTCTTTATTTAGTACTTGTAATTCTTCTTCTATATAATCCATACTATATATATGATATTGGATTTATTTATAGTTTTACTATAAGTTTTGCATTATTACTATTATCTAAAAAAATAAATGATTATGAAAATTATTTTATAAAATTATTTATAACAAGTTTAATAGCTTTTATAGTAAGTATTCCAATAACTATTAATAATAATTTTAGTATTAACTTATTATCGCCATTACTTAATCTTATTTTTGTTCCTTTTGTGACTTTTATAATAACACCAATATCCATTATGACTTTAATCATACCGGATATTAATACTGTTTTTGTTTTTTTAACAAATATTTTGGAGTATTTATCAGCTTTCTTTTTAAAATATCAAGTAGAAATTATTTACTGTCATATACCATTTTATGGAATAATAATATATTATTTAATAATAGGATTAATGTTTTATAAACCTAATAAAATAACAATAACAATTTTTATTTTATTATTATGTATTCATTATAATCTTAAATTTTTCAATAAAAATCCAATTCTTACAATGATTGATGTTGGTCAAGGCGATAGTTTTTTACTTGAAATGCCACATAATAAAGGCAATATTTTAATCGATACTGGTGGTAATACTAATTTCGATCTTGCGAAAAATATATTAATTCCTTTTATAAAATCAAACGGAATAAAACAAATTGACTATTTAATATTAAGCCATGGTGATTATGATCATATGGGAGCAAGCATTAATTTAATAAAAAATTTTAAAGTAAACAATGTAATTATGAATGGTGGTAATAACAATGATATAGAAATAGAACTTATAACTTTATTAAAAGAAAAAAATATTAATTATGAACAAATATCAAAAAAAGTATTAAGTATAAATGACAACAATTTTTACTTTTTGAATATATTAAATAGTGAAGAAGAAAATAATGATAGTTTAATTTTATATACTAAACTAAACAATTATGGAATTCTTTTTATGGGAGACGCTACGGTAGAAGAGGAAAAGATACTTCTTGATACATATAATTTAGATAATGTGGATATACTAAAGGTAGGTCATCATGGTTCGAAATATAGTACAGGTGACGAATTTATTAGTAAAATAAATCCTAGCTATGCTTTAATATCTGTATCAAAAAGCAATTATTATGGGCATCCATCAGATAGGGTTATAAGTTTGTTAGATAAGTGTGATACTGCAAAGTATCAAACAAGTATAGATGGTAGTGTAAAGATAATATTTAATGATAAATTAAGTATCTATACTTGTCTTAACAGGTCGCTAAGCGATTAGCGTTTAATATAGATGAGAGTGTTAATCACTCTCTTTTTTGTCGCTTTTTGTTGAATAAAAAAGCACTCTTTGATATAATGTTAATAATAGATAGGAGCAAAGTATGAAAAGGGAAAATGAAGATATAGAAATATTGTCATTTGATGATTTTGAAGATGAGTTCATGCTTAATGATGGAATTCCTACTCCAGATGTAAGTGAAGAACCAATACTAATTTCTGACGATGTATTAGATACAAAGGAAGAAAAGGATATAGTAGACGAAGTAGAGTTAGATGAATTAATCAAAGAGGTTGCTAAAGAGGAGCCTATTTCTAAAAAGAAAAAATTCAAAATTATTAAAAAAGCCAAGAAAGAAAAAAAAGCCAAGAAACAACAAGATTCAGATGAAAATGATGATTCAATTGAAACAAGAACTGGCAAAAGAAGAAAAGAAAAAAAACCAGTAAATAAAAAAGTTTTTTGGGTTCAAGTTGTTTTTTGTACTCTTAGTATTATATTTATATTAGGATGTTGTGTTTATTACGGGAGTAGAATGATTAAGTTTTACAAGATATATAATCCAAAAACAGAAAATGGTGAACAAGTAGAGTTATTAGGAAATTCAATTACTTCAGATGCAGCACTTTCAACTGAAGGTGATGGTTTATACCGTGTTAGTGGTTCTTATATATATAAGGGCGTAGATGTAGATAATTATGTAGAATTTGGTAATACACTATGGAGAATTATTAAAATAAATAGTGATGGTTCTGTAGAAATGGCAACAGATTCTTATATTAATGCTCTAGACTGGAATACAACAATTACAGATTATGCTAATTCAGATATTAGAGCTTATTTAAATGATGTATATTTGAATACACTAAATAAAGATATGCTAACTAATGTAACTTACTGTAAGGATTTAGTAAAAGATTTATCAAAAGTCACATGTGATTCTAGCAATTCAGAAGATTATGTTAGATTACTTGGAATTACTGAATTTTTAAATAGTACGGTAGATAGTAATTCATTCTTAGCAGATAGTAATAATTATATATGGTTATATAATAGTAATGAAGAATCAGTATGGCATACTAATGGTACCAGTTTGGGTGCTAGTGATGCGGATAGTGGATACTTAGTAAAAGCTGTTGTACATATTAAAAATAGCACACAGTTATTAGGAGGATCAGGAACAAAAGAAGATCCTTATGCAATTGAAAAAGAAAGTAATAAAGTAGAAGTAGGAAACTATGTTAAATTGGGAGAAGATAACTGGGTAGTATATGAAGTTAATAAAGATAATATTAAATTAGCTTTAAATGGAGTATTAAGTACTACTTATAGATATTCTACTAGTGATAATGCATTTAATGTAGAAAGCTCTAATAGTTTAGCCGATTATCTAAATACAACTTATTTTGACAGTTTATCTTACAAGGATATATTACTTGATACAAAATGGTATAACGGATCATATAAAAGTTATAAAGATGTAACAAAAAGTACGGTAACTAGTAAAGTTGGTCTACTAAATGTCAGTGATGTAAAAACAAATAATATAGATACTGCTGATAATTATTTTATTATTACTCCAGGTGATACATATTATGAGTATATGGTTGGTTCTACTTTAAGACAATCTAAGATAACAATATCTAGAAGTATAAAACCAGCTATAAGTATAAGTCTTACTAAAATAGAAAGTGGTAAGGGAACAACAACTGATCCTTACATATTGGAGGGATAACATGAAAAAATTAACGATTACAATGATTATCCTAGATATATTAGTTGCAGTATGTTTTATAGTAACTTATTGTATTCCTGCTGTTAGAAATACAGTAATAGCAACCGCTCTAAATACTAAGACCCATCAGTGGATAGCATATACTTTTTATAGTGAAGAGCAGATTAATTATGTTCTTTCACTAGATAGTTATATACCACTTACTGATGAAGTCGATTTAGATGCAATAGTTATTGATACATCAGAAAAAGATAGTTATGATAATGAATATGATGAGCAAATATTAACACGTGATCCAGGTAATGAAGATTACAAGTTAATAAATGTTAAAGTTGGTGGATACGATGGTTATTTAGTAGCGATATATGATCCATCAAAAGTTGAATTAATACACTCTAAGACATTTAATACTGGTTCTGGTCAAGAACAAGTTATTACAATGTGTAATAGACTTGGGGGACTTGTTTGTATAAATGGTGGTGCTTTCGTTGATTACGGGACAGGGTCTGACATACCTATGGGATATATAATTAAAGATGGCAAAGTTATTTGGTCAGATAGTGAAGCTACTGGTAATTTAATAGGCTTTACTAATGATAATAAATTATTGCTTACAAATTCAACAGGGGAAGCAGCAATAGCTAAAGGAATGCGCGATGCCCTTGAGTTTGGACCATTTTTAATAGTAAATGGCAAGTCGATTCAATATACTAATTCTGATTCAGCAGGAGGTTATTCAAGAGCTGCTAGAGTTTCTATAGCTCAAAGAAAAGATGGTGTCGTTCTATTCTTAGTAACTGATGGAACACATGCAAATGGTCCTAATTTAGGTGAAGTAATTGATGTGCTAGAAAAATATGGCGCTTATAATGCAGCTAATCTTGATGGTGGAACATCATCTCAACTAGTTATAGAAGGCAAATTAATAAATAATCCAAAAAATATATATGGTCAGTCTGTTTATAATGGACGTTATGTAGTATCTGGCTTTGGCCTTATTGGATAATTTAAAAGAATATAGAAAATAATCTATATTCTTTTTTTTAGTTACCAAGGATATAGATATTAATACCATATTTGTTTTCTTCATTATCATAAAATAAATCATTTTTAATTGGAAAATAAGTAAGGTATCCAAATATAATATAGGTAATCGCAATAAGAAATAAACTAATGAAATTTATGTATTTAATTTCGTCAGCTTTAAGTATTACGAAACTAAAATACTCTACTATACTAATTGTTATAAACATCATAGTTAAAACTATTATCATATTATGACCAATAGTATAATGAAATGGTAAATAAAGAATTAGATAGACAGGAATTGAAATAATTCCACAAAAAAAGTTCGAAAAGATAAAATTATGGTATAATAATTTAAATTTTTGGGATATTATATACTCAACAAATCCCCAAATTATGAAACAAGTGAAAAACATTTTCATGTGTTCCCAAATGCTTTCATTGACAGGAAAAAATATAGAAAAAATATCGTTTGGGAATTTGTCGTACATAAAATGAATAGGAAAAGAAAGTATAAATATTCCTATAACACTTAATAGCTTTAATTTTTTAAGATTCATATAAACCTCTTTTCTTACTAATAATATGTGAAAATGTTACATTTTTATTAAAAAAAAGTAAAAATTAGTAAGAAAAAAAGGAAATAGGCAAACAATCAAGTATATTATAGATGTAGGGAGTGGTATTATGAATAATGTTAGTCAAGAACTATTAAATGAAATTCGTAATAGTGTTGATATAGTAGATATTGTATCTAGCTATGTTAGTCTTACTCCACGAGGAAAGAATTATTTTGGTATATGTCCATTTCATGATGACAATAGACCAAGTATGAGTGTTTCAAAAGATAAACAAATATATAAATGTTTTTCTTGCGGAGCAACAGGAAATGTATTTAAATTTTTAATGGATTACGAAAATATTTCTTTTATCGAAGTAGTTAAAAAATGTGCTGATTTGTCAAATATCAAATTAGATGTAAAAGTAGCTGATCATCATTTTGCTGATGAAAAACATAAAGTACTATATGATATATATGATAGCAGTAATAAATTTTATCAGAACATGATTAATACAAGCGAAGGCAAAGAGGCAAAAGAATACTTACATAAACGTGAAATAGATGATGAACTTATCAAAGAATTTAGATTAGGTTTATCACTTAAAGATAGAACTTTATTAACTCAGTTTTTAACTAAAAAGAATTTTACAAAAAACGATTTATTAAAAAGTGGTTTATTAATTGAAAATAGTTATGGCATCAGTGATATTTATTGTAATCGTATTATGTTCCCAATTGAAGATTTGAATGGTAGGGTAGTAGGTTTTAGTGGCCGAATTTATAATACTACTGATAATTCAAAATATATTAATACGAAAGAAACTGAAATATTTAAGAAAAGTGAAATACTATATAATTATATAAAAGCCAAAGATGAAGCTCGTAATAAAGGCTTTGTAATTGTCATGGAAGGTTTCACTGCTGTAATGCGAGCATATCAGATTGGCATTAAAAATGTAGTAGCAACGATGGGAACTGCTCTTACGAAAGAAAATGCTATGACAATTAAAAAGATGGCAAAAGATGTATATTTATGTTTTGATGGCGATGCAGCAGGTGCTAAAGCAACTATGTCAGCTATTGAAGAGTTTAATAAAATAGGAGTTACACCTAAAATTATCAGATTAGAGGACAAGTTAGATCCAGATGATTATATAAGACAAAAAGGAAAAGATAGCTTTTTAAATAAACTTGATAATCCAATAAATGTAATGGATTTTAAACTATCTTATTTAAAGCAAAATAAGGATATAACAAAATCAGAAGAGTTAGCATCATATGTTAATGATGTTGTGAATGAATTATCTAAGATTAATGATGAAGTACTTAGAGAAATAACACTTAAAAAATTAAGTTTTGAATCTAATCTTGATATAGATTTTCTAAAGGAAAGAGTTAATTCTATTTCTACACCACAAGAAGAAAAGAAGATAGAATTAGTAAAAAAAGAAATAACTAAATTAAATAAATATGAAAAAGCAGAAAAGTATTTAGTATACTATATGTTATTTTCAAAAGAAGCAGTTAAAATATATGATCATAAAATAAGTTTTATATCTAATGCAGATTTAAGATTATTAGCTAAAGAAATAAGTGCATACTATCATAAGTATGGTGATATAACACTTGCTGATTTCTTAAGTTATATTGTAGCTTATGATGACTTAAATAAAACAGTAACTGAGATATTAAATTTGAATTTAAAAGAAGAAATAGATTTAAATGTAATAAATGATTATGTAAATACTATTAGAGAAAATTTAGTTAATATGCAAATTGCTAAACTAAACAAAAGAATAAGTGAGGAAACGGATTCTAAAAAACAAGTAGAATTAGCAGAGCAAATATGTGAACTAAGAAAACAAGAAATTAATTTATAGTAAGGGGAATAGTTATGAATGAAATAAAAGGTTTTGAGGAAAGAAAAGAAGAACTAGTTAAATTAGGTAAAGAAAGTGGCCTAGTTACTTATGAACAATTAGCAACAGCACTTAAAGGATTAGAATTAGATAGTGATTCACTAGATGATTTATATAATACTTTTAGTGAAAATAATATTGCCATAGTATCTGGTGATGAAAGTGATGATGATAGTGATGAAGAAAAAGCAATATTATCAGATGATATATTAACAAAAGATTTAAATATAAATGATCCAGTAAGAATGTATTTAAAAGAAATTGGTCAGATTAAGCTTTTAACAATGGATGAAGAATTGGCACTTGCTGATCGCATTGCAGATGGTGATGAAATGGCAAAGACAATTCTTGCAGAAGCAAATTTACGTCTAGTTGTTAGTATTGCAAAAAGATATGTAGGCCGTGGAATGTTATTCTTAGACCTTATTCAAGAAGGTAATATTGGTTTAATGAAGTCAGTAGAAAAATTTGATGTTACAAAAGGATATAAATTTAGTACTTATGCAACTTGGTGGATTAGACAAGCTATAACAAGAGCTATAGCTGATCAAGCTAGAACAATACGTGTTCCTGTTCATATGGTAGAAACGATTAATAAATTAGCACGTATTCAAAGACAGTTAACACTGGAACTTAATAGAGAACCATCAGAAGAAGAACTAGCAAATAAAATGGGGATTTCAGTAGATAAAATTCGTGAAATATATAAAATTAGTCAAGAACCAGTTAGTTTAGAAACTCCAATAGGTGAAGAAGATGATTCACATTTAGGTGACTTTGTTCCAGACGAAAGAAATATGAGTCCAGAAGATTATGCAACTAATGAAATGCTTAAAGATGAAATATCAGAAGTACTTCTTACTCTAACTGAAAGAGAAGAAAAAGTAATAAGATTAAGATTTGGCCTTGAAGATGGTAAATCTCGTACACTTGAAGAAGTAGGTCAAATGTTTGGGGTAACTCGTGAAAGAATTCGTCAAATAGAGGCAAAAGCTCTTAGAAAACTTCGTCATCCTTCACGTTCAAGAAAATTAAAAGACTATATGGTTGAGTAATATGTTTTCAAAAAGATTAATAGAGATCGCTTCTTTAATTCCAGTTAGGTCTCATGTTATTGATGTTGGATGTGATCATGGATTACTTGATATATATTTAACTATAAATCGCAGATGCAAATGCATTGCATCTGATATAAGTGAAACTTGTTTAGAAAAAGCAAGAGAAAATATAGAAAAATTCAAACTCGAAGATGACATAGAATTAGTTAAATCTGATGGTCTAAAAAATACAACTTATTCTAAAACAGATTATATTGTTATTGCAGGCATGGGAACTAATACCATACTTGAAATATTAGATACATGTAGTGCTGATAATATTATAGTTCAAACCAATACAGATTTATTTGATTTCCGTGAGACAATTACCGACAATTTCGAAATTGTTGATGAGAGAGTTGTATATGAAAGAAAAATATACTATGCTATTATGAAGTTAAAAAGAGGAAAAAAAAGATATAGTTATGCCGATTATTTTATAGGACCGATTATTAAAAATAAAAACAGTGGTGTTTATAAAGAATATAAAGAATACTTGTTAGATAAGTTTACGGAAATATATAAAAATATTCCTAATACAAGTTTAGATAGAAAACTTGAAGTAGCAAGTGTAATTAGAACAATTAAAAAGTACTGTAAGTAATTACAGTACTTTTTACATAAAGAATGTAGGACCGTCAGAAACAGAGTAACCAGTTTTAGTACTAGCTACTTCTTTTGCTTCTGTTTCTGTTTTTGCATTACTATTGTTACTTCCAATATTGCTATTATTGCTAGAAATAGGAGTATCATTTTTCTTAAATTCATTCATTACTTTAAACATTGTTTTAGCATTTCTAAGAACTGGTGCTGTTTGTTTTATAACAGGAATACTCTGATTAACTATATTAAGAATTTTACCTGTACCTGTTAAAATACTACTAAAATTAACACCACCACCAAATAAGCCACGTAAAAGCCCACGTGAAGCTGTACTTGCAGCGCCCATAGGCATATAGCTGTATGGCATCATATAAGGATTATAGTTCATAAATTACTCCTTTCTTATATAATATATGAAAAAAATAGATAAAATTACTATAAAATACTTGTAAAAGCATATTAAATAGTGTATTATCTTATTAGTGCTTTTACTTGGAATAAAACGTCTCCGATTTATCCTAGGTAAATAGTGAATATAAGAGAGAGGAGAATTATAATGGCATTAACTAAAGAAGTTAAATCAGAAATTATTAAAAAATATGCTAGAAGTGAAGGCGACACAGGTTCTGCTGAAGTACAAATAGCTATTTTATCAGAAGAAATTAAAGGCTTAACTGAACACTTAAAAGAACATAGTCATGATTTCCATTCAAGAAGAGGTCTTCTTAAAAAAGTTGGACAAAGAAGAAGTTTATTAAACTATCTACTTAAAGAAGACGTTGCAAGATATCGTGAATTAATTAAGAATTTAGGATTAAGAAAATAATAATTAAATGGTAGGGCACTCTTTTTGAGTGTCTTTATTTTTGAAATAGAATATTAGGAGGTAGAAATGAAAAAAATATTTGAATTAGACTTTAGAGGTCGTAAGTTAGTTGTTGAAAATGGAGAAATAGCTAAACAAGCTCATGGAGCTGTAATAGTAAGATATGGCGATACTGTTGTACTTTCAACATCAGTAGTATCAAAAAATGCTAATGTATTATCTGATTTTTTTCCATTAATGGTACTTTATAATGAAAAATTATATTCAGTAGGTAAAATACCAGGGGGATTTATAAAAAGAGAATCTAGACCTAGTGATGCAGCTACACTTGCTGCTCGTATGATAGATAGACCAATGAGACCTATGTTTCCTGAAAACTTTAGAAATGAAGTACAAGTAATCAATACAATTTTATCTGTTGATCAAGATAATTTACCAGAAATGGCGGCAATGTTTGGATCAAGTTTGGCTACATGTATCAGCAAAATTCCATTTGACGGACCAATTGCTGGTGTAAAGGTAGGACGTGTTGATGGTAAATTTATTATCAATCCAACTATTGAAGAAACGGAAAAATCTGATATTGATTTAACAGTAGCTGGAACAAAAAAAGCTATTAACATGGTTGAATCAGGTGCTAAAGAAGCATCTGAAGAAGATATGTTAGAAGCTTTAATGTTTGGTCATGATGCTATCAAAGAATTATGTGAATTCCAAGAAAAGATTATTGCTGAAATCGGACAAGAAAAAATGGAATATGAGGTTCTTGAAATAACTGATGAATTAAAAGCAAAAGTAGATGGATTATTGAGAGATAATCTAAGTACTGCAATGCATAGTAATTTAGAAAAAAATGCTAAGTATGATGCAATTGATAAATCTAAAAAAGATGTTATTGATGCTATAACAGAAGAAAATAGTGATCTTGATAAAGAAGAATTAAATGTTTTACTTACAAAAGTTAAACTTGTTATGGAAGCAATTGAATATGATATTTTCAGAAAAATAGTTGTTAAAGAAAAATCAAGAGCAGATGGTAGAAAAATGGATGAAATCAGAGCATTATCAACTGATATTGATTTACTTCCAAGAACTCATGGTTCTGCATTATTTACTCGTGGTCAAACTCAAAGTTTATCTATAACTACTTTAGGGGCTTTAGGAGAACATCAAATATTAGATGGCCTTGGTATTGAAGCAGAAAAGAGATTTATGCTTCACTATAATTTTCCTCAATTCTCAGTAGGAGAAACAGGAAGATACGGTGCACCTGGAAGAAGAGAAATTGGTCATGGAGCTTTAGGAGAAAGAGCACTTGCTCAGGTTATTCCTTCTGAAGATGTATTCCCATATACTATTCGTGTTGTATCAGAAATACTTGAAAGTAATGGTTCTTCATCACAAGCAAGTATTTGTGCTGGATGTATGAGCTTAATGGCAGCTGGTGTTCCAATTAAAGCTCCTGTAGCCGGTATTGCTATGGGTTTAATTACTGATGGTGATGATTATACAATACTTACAGATATCCAAGGTCTAGAAGATCACTTAGGTGATATGGACTTTAAAGTAGCAGGAACTCGTAATGGTATCTGCGCACTTCAAATGGATATTAAAATTAAAGGTATAACTAAAGATATTCTAAAAGAAGCTTTAGCACAAGCTAAAGTAGCTAGAATGCAAATATTAGATGTTATTGAAGCACAAATACCTGAACCTCGTAAAGAAGTTTCTAAATATGCTCCAAAAACAGTAGTATTCATGATTAACCCAGATCGTATTAAAGAAGTAATCGGTAAGGGCGGAGAAACAATTACTAAGATAATTCTTGAATCTTCAAATGTAACAGCAGTAAATGATGTAAACGCTGTTAAAGTAGATTTAGAAGATGATGGTAGAGTAATTATATACCATACTTCACAAGAAATTATTGATAAAACAAAAGAAATGATTTTAAATATAGTAAGAGAACCAGAAACAGATGCTTTATATACTGTTAAAGTAGTTAAAGTAGAAGAATTTGGTGCGTTTGTACAATTATGGCCTGGATGTGAAGGTTTAGTTCACGTTTCACAACTTGATGTTAACCGTGTTGATAAACCAAGTGACATTGTTAAAGTAGGCGATGAAATAGTTGTTAAGAACTTAGGTTATGATAATAGAGGTAGATTAAATTTATCTCGTAAGGCTGCTATGGCACCTGCAAAACCTAAAGAAGAATCAAAAGAAAAAGAAACTAATGAATAGTTTCTTTTTTATTTTTGATTTCTTTTCTTTTGATATACCATAACAGCATCATTAGCATTAAACTCATCACCGTACATTACATTATAAACAGCCGGTATTGTTAAAATTGTTTGATTTTCATTTGCTTTTGGTGCAGAATCTTCTTCATAATAATAATAATAATATTCACTAACTACCTTACCATCATCATTTAAGAATTTACTTAAATCATTATCTACAAAACTACGATATTTTTTAAGTGCTTTACTAAAACTAGTACCATATGTATATTGTATGTAGTGTTGAATATTAGAAAGAAGTATTAAATCATATTTTTTTCTTAATGCTTCAGGTAGATTGATGACGTTATAATTAAAGAATTTTGCATTTTTTTCATCAAGTTTATATAATTTTTCTTTTAATAGTTCATAATTATCAACTTTTAAATAATCTAGTAGTTTTATATATGGCTTACTACTACCTTTAGTATTAATAAGTAATCTAGAATTACAAATACTTTCACCACTTTTAAATAGTTTATATATTTGATCCCAAAAATTTCTTGAATGGATAGGTAGTTCCTTTCTAATTTTATTTAAATACACTTCTTTATTAAATATATCATTAGTATTTTCAGCTTCTGAGTTATTTTTTAAAAAGAATTTAAAAAATTCATCTTGTGATAATACTTTTATAGCTGCTGCTTTAATTTGCATTACGTGATATGCATATGCATTTATATCAAACATATCTATACTATTAGCACCTTTATTTAAAGCTTCAAAAGCATGATCGCCACTTGCACAAGGAACAAGTAAATCTTTGCCTTCAACATCTAGCAAATTTAAATAACTACCAATATTTTCAGTAGTAAAAACGAATGATGGTGAATATTTTGAAAAAGAAGTATCGTCTTCTTTTCTTAGAATAACATTTTTTAAATTAATTAGTTCTTCTATAATTCCTTTTTGATTATGCATATAAATCCCCCCTTTTAATGGGGTTTATTATATATTAAAATATAACGTTTGTCAAAGATTAGTAGATAAAATAAAATTATATTTTTTATTTTAAAAAAAACAAAAATAAAAATTACTTTGCTTGCTTTTTTTGACTTTTTCCATTATAATTATATAGAATAGATAAATAGCTGTATCAGGTTGATAACTTATACTAGAAACTTACAACAATAGATTAATGCTATTATCGTTCCAAAACTATAATGTATAACTTATTAAATTAACATTTTATTTAAGTTATATATAACCAAAATTTAAGGATTTTTTTAATAACTAATTTAGTATATACATAATGTCATTATAAAGTATTATAATTTCATTTTGCATTCATAAACAACTTAATAGTAAAAATGAAAATAAAAGCAGTATACATAGTTAAGGATTTAATTATTGCATGAAGTTTTTATTTTTTTTGGCCAAACTTATAAAATGTTGAAATTGCAAAACCATATCTAGTTTTTATGAATTTGGATATTGTTTTTAAAATTATATAATATTTTGTTAAATTTAATTATATTAATCAAAATTGTTTAAAAATTAATGAATTTAAACAAAATACTAATGGGAACTTGTATTATTTGAATTTTTTAAAAAAATTGAGCAGATAAAACACAACTGAATTGTTATTTTAGATGTATATAAATTAAAATCCATTTAAATAAAACAATGCTAAGGTTAAAAGAAAAAGAGGGTAATTATGAAAAAATATAAAAGATATTTTGAAAATAAATTTGGAAAAAAAGGGTTTACTTTAATTGAACTATTAGCAATTATTTTAGTTCTTGCAATTCTTGCTTTAATTGTGATCCCTTTTATAACAAAAATAGTAGAGGAAGCATCTAAAGAGGCTTTTAAACAAACAACAAAAGGAACTGCAACAGCTATTGAAAATAAATGTGATTTAGATGTAATTAGTAATGAAAAAATAATTGATACATATGCAATTGAAAAATATATAGTTACAATTGGTGGGAAAATTAATGTTAATGCAAGGTTGCCATTATATGCAAATGCTAATGTTGATAAGAAATGTAATGTTCAAATAGCGGCTCACAATAAAAAATGGTGTGCTACTAAGGCGTATGATGAAGATAAAATTACAATAACAAAATATGTAGAAGGTGAATGTATAGTAGGTACCACTGGACCTATTTTAACTTCTGGTAATGATACTTGGGATGGTTGGATTAATATGACTCTATATTATCCATCTAATTCTACCGAGCGTCAGTGGCGTTTGGGATCACAAGGGGAAATTAGGTACGACGAGAATTTAATGTGGCAATACTATACTGGTTCTATAACTGTTCCTTTGTCGCGTGTTGAAGATGTGTGGATTAGATATAACTTAAATGGGGAAACAGTAACTATTCCGCCAGTTGGAACATTATTAGTTGATATTGAACCAGATAGTTATGGAACAAGTAAAAAAGTAGATTCTGTTAATGTCAAAATTACTTATGATAAAGATGCTACAGTAAAAGAATATCGTGTTGGTGACAGTGGATGGATGCCATATACAGGTGAATTTACAGTAACAGAAAACGTAATAATAGAAGCTAGAGCAAGTAAACCCGATAATGTTTATGATGCTAGTGGTAATCTATTAGTAAAACGAAATGCAGTAGGGCGTGATGCTGTTTATATTGGTAATATTGGTATAAATGAAACTGAACTGGCTGCTCCTACTATTGAAAGATTTGATGCTACAAACGAAGATGAAGTTGCTCAGGTAAAAATTACATATCCAGCTGAAGCTATTAAGAAAATCTATAAAGAGAATTATGGAATAGAAGAAAACTATACTAATCAAATAAGTGTTGAGAAATATGGAACATATATAATAGCATATTATTATGATGCAAGTGGTAATCGTTCTAAAGCAGCAGCAATATATATAAATAATCCGAATGATACTGGTGGAACAGGTACTCCAAACCCACCGACACCATATCCACCAAATCCACCTTTAAATCCTACTGATCCTTATCCCCCAGAAGTGCCTTCATACCGAATTGTTGCCCCTACAATAACAGGTAATCCATCAACATCAACAACTGGTTCAGTAACTGTAACAGTTAATGCACCAACAACTGCTGATAAAATTTATATAAAACAAGGTAATAATAAGTATCAACAATATACTAGTCCTATTTCTGTAACAGATAACACGCTAATTACAGCTTATTATGTAACTTATGATGGTGAAGTATCGGAAAAAGGATATTACCGTGTTACAAACATTGTTAAAGGAACGAAACCATCTATAACAATAAACGCTGACCCATATCCATATCCAACTTCATATGGACAAAAGAGCGTTAATATATCATTAGTATATAGCAATGCCAATACTGTAGAATATAGTGAGGACGGTATTGTTTATAGTACATATACCGGTGCATTTACAGTTACAAAAAATGAAACAATTTATGCTCGAGCTACTAATATTAATGGTGTTACAACAACACAACTTTCTCTAACCAATATAGGTGGTTATATTAATCCACCTAAAGCACCAAAAATATTATCTGTAGCAATTTATGCTACACCAGAACCTTCTTTATCGAAAACAATAACTGACAAGGTTAAAATCAAAATAGATTATGATAAAAGCGCCACGCAAAAATACTATACAATAGGATATGGAACAACACTTATTCCATATGTAGGTGAATTTGATGTAACAGGAAATACAACTATTTATGCTTACGCTTTATCAAGTGATGGTGCTGGTAGCGATAGCAAAGTAATTGATAATTTAAGTTCTGGAATTGCTACTCCTATAATAGTTGGAAATCCTGATAATAGCAGTGTAACATCAAAAACAAGTATTTCAATTACATATGATAAAAATGCAACAATAAAGAGATACAGTGTTAATAATGGATCACTAAGAGATTATACAAAATCATTTGATGTAAGTAGCAATGATATTATTTATGCTTACAGTAAAAATGCCCTTGGTCAAGTGGCAGAAGCAACATATCAGGTTAGTAATATAGTACCTGAACCATCAATGTTTTTAATAGATAAAGGTTACTATTTTGTTCTAAAATTAAATTATCCATCTTTATCAAAAACTAGAGAGTATAAGTGGACTGCAAATGGTACTTGGAAGGCTTATGATGAAAAAGGAATTTTACTAATTAAACCGGAATATAAAGATAAATTATTAGATGCAGATAACAACTTTAAAGTTGGAATAGAAGATGACAGTGGAAATGTAGTTGATTTTACTAATCATTGGTATATTATTGAATTAAGTTTTACGCAAATTGAAGAATTTATATTTATGCGCTGGGATAGAACATCATTACCTAAACCAGAAATTGTGCTTGATACTTTGGAACCTGCGAAAGAAGTGAATGCCACAATTATTTATGATAAAGGTATTGTAAAAAAACAATATAAAATTGTTAATGCGACAGGAGATATTGTTCAAGATTGGACAATTTATAGTTCGCCAGTTAAAATAACAACTAACAATACAATTGTTTATGCACGAGGTCAAGATGATGCTGAAGTATGGACTGATGAGTCATTATATAAAGTAACCAATATCGATGAAAATCAGCCGGTTATTAAATTAACCACTGATTTAGTAACAGCAACCCAAAAACTAGGTATAAAAGTGGTAGTTACAGATGATGTATTGGTAAGCAAAGTAAAATGGGCAAAAGGAATACTAGGCGAAAGTTATTTTACAAGTGGGGGAACTGAAATATTAAATAATAGCATTGTTAGTATAACAGAAAATGCTTATTATACTTTCTATGCCGAAGATGGAGTAGGTAATAAACAAGTATATACAATTAATGTTGAAAATATAGATTTGACGCCACCAATAATTATGATATCATCAACACCGGAAAATACGGTTGGAACCTCATCACAAGTAACAATTGATTATGGAGATTCAACAACTAAACAATATAAGATAGGTAGCAGTACTACATGGGTAACATATTCAGCAGCATTTAATGTGACATCTTATACAGTTTTAACAAATAACTGGCAAAACTCAGATGGTACAGTAACTATATTTGCTAAAGGAAAAGATAGTGTTGGCAATGAAGTTATTATAACTAAAAAAATTGTTAATTTAGATTTAGATATGCCAAATAAACCTACGGTTGTATCTAATGTTGGCTATCCAGTTTTAACAAGTTATGGTGTTAGTTTCGATGCTACTGCTACAATTAATTATGATAGTCGAAATGATATAGATAACTATTACAGCATAGATAATGGAGCAACATGGATTTTATATACAGGTTCATTTAATTTAAGCACTGGAACAATACAAGCAAAAAGTGTAAAGAGAACTACTGGATTAACAGCTACAACTACCAAAACAATAGCAACATCTGGAGATTCAATTGGTTATGCAGGTTATGATGGCAATGCTACAACTTATTATGATAATAGTACAAAGGCAACAATGAAAGTTGATCCAAGTGTCCAAGGGAAAAAATTAAAGGTAAATTTAATATATTATGGCGGAGAGTATTCTACAGGCTATATGATTTTCAAAGATACAAATGGAACAGTTATATCTCAAATACCAACTGGTATTCATTATTCAGCAGCCTATAATAGTACAGTAACTATACCAACTGGAACAGCAGAGATTAATTTTTCTTCAGGTACAATACGAACTTATGAAATTAGCCTTGCTAATGAGCCAACATATACAGCTGTAAACGGTTATACATCTTTAAATGCTGATCTAACAAAAGCCATAAAAACACCATATCAGATGGTAGGAATTACTTATTTTTCAACAAGTGAGCAAAGATTATATCGTATAGGTACAACAGGTGATTGGTTAGAATATAATGATCAATCTGTAAAAGTTAATCAAGGTCAAACTATTTACTCAAAAGGTATTGATAAAAATGGAATTGCAACAACAATTTCATCTTATACAGTTAATATGACTGATGCAGTTGGAAGTCTTGCTTTTGATGGCAATGATTCAACGTATACTGACAGTCCTGTTAAAGGCATAGTAAAAGTTGATCCTAGTATGCAAGGCAAAAGCATTTCTGTAAATCTAATATATTATGGTGGAGAGTATTCTTCAGGATATATGATTTTCAAAGATACAAATGGAAATGTTATTTCTCAAATTACAACTGGTGTTCATTATTCGGCAACTTATAATGGTACGGTAACTATACCAAATGGCACAACAGAGATTAACTTTACTTGTGGGACAACACTAAGAGTTTATGAAATAAAGGTTTTAAACGAACCTGTTATTGTTGCTACAAATGGATATACATTATTACATGCCGATCCAACGAAAGCGATAAAAATACCATACCAAATTCTTACGATTAATTATTTTCCAACTAGTGTTCAAAAATTATATCGTATAGGTACAACAGGCGATTGGTTAAATTATACTCAAGCAGTTAGAGTTGAACAAGGACAAACGATATATGCAAAAGGAATAGATCAGTATGGTAATGAAACAAGAATAATTACGTCAAAAACTGTAAATGTTACTGATGCAGTAGGAAGTCTTGCTTATGATGGGAACGATACAACATATAGTAATAATAGCACAAAAGCAGTGTTGAAAGTTGACCCAAGCATTCAAGGAAAAACAGTTAAATTACATATATATTATGGTGGAGCAGAATATTCTACAGGATATATTAAATTTTTAAATGCAAGTGGAACTCTTATTTCACAAGTAACAACAAGTTGCCATTATAGTGGTGTGTTTAATGGCACAGTAATTATTCCGGCAGGGACAGTAGAAATAAATATTCTCCAAACTACAATATATGTTTACGAAATACAAGTATTAAATTAAGATTAAAGTACACAAAAAATCAAAAAATATTATATAGCTATATTTATTGAGAAGTGAAAGTTTTATCTAAATATTAAATTTTTACTTCTCATAAAACATTTTTAATATTTATTATTCCTGTTAAAAATGTATTGTAAGTTATTATTGTTTTAAAATATATATGAGTATGATATTAAATATATTGAAAAAAATTTAAATTTGGTAAATTATAAGAAGATAATAGGAGGAATAGATATGATAAATAATAAGAAAAAAATATTTATTGTTATTAGTGTTGCAATTTTTATAATGGTTATTATATTACTTATTTTTATAAATAATAACAATAAAACTAAAAATCAACCTTCAACAATAATAGAAGATGGCAAAGCTGATGGTGATGTTATTGTTGATAAGGTAACATTTAGTAACATAACCAAAGTTTATGATGGTGGTATAACTACTATAACTGCAGATATGTTAAATAATACATCTGAAAATAAAAATTTTAAATTAGAAATTATTTTAAAAGATGAAACTGGAAAAGAAGTAAAGTCAGTAATCCAAGTTGTTGAAAATTTAGAACCAAATAGGAAAAAGAAACTTACTACAGGTATTGCTGGTAATTATACGAATATAAAAGATGTAGAGTTTAAAGTTATGGAGGATGAATAATGAATAAGAAAGTTACTATTGCTATTACATTAACTATAATTGCAGTTATAGTAATTGCAATTATCTTAGGTTTAAAAAACAAAGAAAAAAATCAAGACGATAAAGATTATATTGTAAATAGTTTAAGCGAACTATTTCCTTCAAATGAATTAACACAGACTTTTAAAGATGGTGATAATGAATATGAAGTTACTATTAAGAGTGTTACAGAAAAAGATAGCACCACTACAATTGTAAGTGAGTATGAAACTACAAATAATGATGTAGCAACAACAGTTGAAACGACATATGAAATAACGAATGAAAAAGTTACTGAATCAGGGAAATATACTGCTGATGGTTCAATGGTTTCTATTATTTATCCAAATGAACTAATTGTAGGAATTCCATATTTAAATATGACATGGAAAAGTGTAGATGGGCTAATTACAAATACAGTTGTAAGCATGAAAAATAATCAAGTCACTATTGAAAGTGTTAAAAAGATTGATATATACGAAGAAAATAAAACTGCCCCAATAAGCAAAGATTTTAAGGAAACTAGAATTTATGAAAAAGGAAAGGGTATAGTTTTATATCGCAGCGAAATAGTGGGTGACGAAAGTAGCATTAGTGAAAAAAAATTAATAGATTAGAAAAAGGGGTGAGTGTATGACTAAAGTTAAGAAAAGATATTTTACTAATAAATTCAAGAAAAAAGGATTTACTTTGATAGAACTTTTAGCCATCATCTTAGTACTCGCTATTCTTGTTTTGATAGCAATTCCCTTTATAACAAAAATAGTTGAAGAAGCATCAAAAGAAGCATTTAGACAAACAACAAAAGGAACAGCAACAGCTATTGAAAAGCAGTGTGATTTACAAGTAATAAGTGATGAAAAAATAACTGATACATATGCAGTAGAAAACTATAGAGTAATTACAGGTAATAATATAAAAGTAAAAGGTAGATTACCATTATATGCTAACGCAAATGCAGATAATAATTGCAATGTTCAAATAGTAGCTCACAATAATAAATGGTGTGCAACTAAGGCATATGCAGAAGATAAAGTAACAGTTACAAAATATGTAGAGGGTTTATGTAAAATAGGAGATACTGGACCAACTTTAGTATCAGGAAATGATACATGGGATGGATGGATAACATTGACATTATATTATCCAGCAAGTTCAACCGATAGAGAATGGCGCTTAGGTTCACAAGGTGAACTTAGGTATGATCAAACTTTAATGTGGCAGCCTTATACTGGAGCAATAACTGTAAAATTAGATAGAGTAGAAGATGTATGGATAAGGTATAAATTAGATGGTAAAACAGTAACAATACCACCAGCTGGAACAGTACTAGTTGATATTGAACCAGACAGTTATGGAACAAGTAAAAAAGTTGAATCAGTCAAAGTTAAAATAACATACGATGATGATGCAACAGTAAAAGAATATCGCGTAGGAAATAGCGGATGGATGACATATGCAGGAGAGTTTACAGTAACAGAAAATGTTATTATTGAAGCAAGAGCAAGTAAACCAGACAATGTTTATGATGCAGATGGTAATCTTATAGTATCAAGAAAAGCAATTGGAAGAGATGCTGTTTATATAGGTAATATTGGTATTAATGAAGAAGCATTACCAGCTCCAACTCTTCAAAGATTAGCTCCAGCAACTGGAGATGAAGTAGCTGGTGTCAGAGTTATATATCCAGCTGAAGCAGTCAAAAAAATATATAAAGTAAATTATGGAATAGAAGAAAATTATACTAGTGACATAAGCATAAAAAAATATGGAACATATATAATTGCATATTATTATGATGCAAGTGGCAAACGTTCACAGGCATCATCAATATATATAAATAATTTAGATGATCCAAGTGATGGTAAGGTATCAGGAACACCAGATCCACCAGGTGATTATGACCCAAAACCACCACTTGAAATAATAGAAAAACCACCAGTAACACCATCATATCGTATTTTAGCTCCTGCAATTACAGGTAGCCCAACAGCTCCAACGACAGGAACTGTTGAAGTAACTGTAACTCCGCCAGTAGCTGCAAATACTATATACATAAAAAAGGGTAATGGTAAATACGAAGTATATAATGGACCTATTACAGTTAAGACAAACACATTAATTACAGCATATTATATTACTCCAAATGGAGAAACATCAGAAAGAGGCTATTATATTGTTAGAAATATAGTTGAAGGAAATAAACCATATCTAGCAATTAATGCTAACCCTTATCCATATTCAACTTCTTATGGTGAAACAAGTATTAATATATCTTTAGATTATAGTAATGCAGATACAGTTGAATATAGTGAAAATGGTATAGAATATAAGCCTTACACAGGAGCTTTTAATGTAACAAAGAATGGAACAATTTATGCAAGAGCGACAAATTCTTACGGGACAACATTAAGACAACTATCAATAACAAATATAGGTGGAACTGGTCCAACAAAACCAGATGTGTTATCAGTTAATATTATGGTAGCACCCGAACCAGCCGTATCAAACAATTTAGTGGCTAAAGCAACAGTGAAAATTGATTATGATAGTAGAGCCACAAAAAAATATTATACATTAGGTAGATATGGTTCTTTAACTGAATATACAGGTGAATTTGAAGTTGCTGAAAATACAACAATATATGCCTATGCCATATCTTCAAATGGTAAAGGCAGTGACACTAAAAAAATTGATAATTTATTAAATGGTATAGCTGAACCAAATATTACAGCTAATCCATCTAATGACAGTATTGCAAGTTCAACTATTATATCAATTGAATATGATAAAAATGCTATAGTTAAAAGATATAGTATCAATGGTGGAACACTAAGAGACTATGTAGCACCGATTGAAATTGAAGAAAATTCAACAATCTATGCTTATAATAGTAACGCAAAAGGTAATGAAGCAGATGCAACATATTATGTAAATAATATAAATCCAAAAACTTCTATATTTTTAATAGATAAAGGATATTATTATATTTTAAAACTAAACTATCCAGAAATATCAACAGGACGTGAATATAAATGGAAAAAGGATGGAATATGGAAGTCATATGATGAAAAAGGAATCTTATTAATAAAACCAGAGTATAAGGATGAACTACTTGATCAAGACGACAATTTTAGAGTAGGTATTGAAGATGATAATGGCGATATAATAGATTATACAAATCACTGGTATATAGTTGAGTCAGATTTCAAGTCACTTCAAGAAAATATCTTTATGAGATGGGATACAACGACACCACCAACTCCGGAAATAGTATTAAATACATTAGAGCCAGCTCAAAAAGTTACAGCAACTATACTATATAATAAAGCTCTAGTAAAAAAAGAGTATAAAGTAGTAGATAAAGATGGCAATATTGTACAAGACTGGGCAAATTATACTAGTGCTATAAATGTTACAAAAAATAATACTATTATATATGCTCGTGGGATGGATGAAACTGAAGTATGGAGTGAAACAGCTGTTTATAAAGTAATTAATATAGATGAAAATCAACCAGTTATAAAATTAACAATGGATTTAGAAACAGCGACAAGAAAACTTGGTATTAAAGTAAGTGTTACAGATGATGTAATGGTAAGCAAAGTAAAATGGGCGAAAGGAATACTTGGTGAAAGTTACTTTGTAAGTGGTGGAACTGAAATATTAAATAATAGTATTGTTAATATAACAGAAAATGCTTATTATACTTTCTATGCTGAAGATGGTGTAGGCAATAAACAAGTATATACAATTAATGTTGAAAATATAGATTTGACACCACCGATAATTACGATATCAGCAACCCCAGAAAATACAGTTGGAACTTCATCGCAAGTAACAATTGACTATGGAGATTCAACAGCAAAACAATATAAGATAGGAAGTAGTACAACATGGCTAACATATTCAGCGGCATTTAATGTATCTTCTTATACAGTTTTAACAAATAACTGGCAAAATTCAGATGGAACAGTTACTATCTTTGCAAAAGGTGTAGATAGTGTTGGTAATGAAGTTATAGTAACAGAAAAATTACTTAACTTAGATTTGGACATGCCAACTAAGCCAGTAATTGTATCAAATTCTGGATATCCAGTACTTACATCATATGGTGTAAGATTAGATGATATAACAACTGTGACATATGATACTAGAAAAGATATAGATAATTATTATAGTGTTGATGGCGGAGCAACTTGGCTTCCGTATACAGGCACAGTCAACTTATCCTCAGGAACTATAATAGCAAAAAGTGTTAAAAAAGGTTCTGGTCTTGAATCAAGTGCTAGTAAAACGGTATCTATGCCAGCTGATGCAGTTCCACTTGCTGGATATGATGGAAATGATTCGACATATTATAAAAAGGCCACTTCATATATTTATATTGATCCAAGTCTTTATAATCAGAATATAAAGATAAGAGTTAGCACACATGATAATGGTGGAGTTTTAACAATAAGGTATTTAGATGCAGCAGGAACATCATTATTGACTAAGACATATTCAACAGTCGCAACATATTATATTACAGAAAAAATTCCAGTAGGGACAGTTAAAATATATTTTTCATTAGGAACTGCTAATGGGTCAATATATGAAATCTTCCCAGATAATACTCCAGTTATTGCCGCCACACAAATTTTACCTAAATTAACAACTTATGGTGTTGAAAGCCCATATAGTATGGCAACAATAAATTACTATGCAACTAGTGTTCAAAGACTATATAGTTTTGATAATACAACATGGTATGATTATGCTGATCTACCATTAAAAGTAGCTATAGGGCAAACTTTATATGCCAAAGGTATTGACAAAAATGGTAATCAAAGCAGAAGCATTGCGAGTTATACAGCTACAATTAGATCAGATTCGGTACCACCAACTGGTTATGATGGTAACGATGCAACATATTATAAATTAGTCAATTCATATATTTTAGTTGATCCAAGTATTCAAGGACAAAATATCAAAATTAAAGTAAGTACTCACAGTAATGGTGGATACCTTACTGTAAGATATTTAGATTCATCAGGAACTGCATTATTAACGAGATCATATACCACAACTGCAACATTCTATATTACAGAGAAAGTTCCAGTTGGAACTGATAAAATATATTTCTCGTTACAAACAGCGAATGGTTCAATATATGAAATATTTCCTGACAATACACCTGTTGTTAATGCTACGCAGTACCTACCAAAATTAACACTTACTGGTGTTAATAATGAGTATAGTATGGTTTCGTTAAATTACTATATAACAAGTTCTCAAAGATTATATAGTTTTGATAATTTAAATTGGCAAAACTATAATGATACACCTATTAGGTTGGAAATTGGTCAGACAATATATGCAAAATCAATAGATAAAAATGGTAATCAAAGCAAAAGTATAGCAACATATACAGCTGCTCTTAGATCTGACTCTATACCACCAGCCGGATACGATAAGGATTATAATATTGGTTATAAAAGAGCCACTTCATATATAGATGTTGATTCTAGTATGCAAGGTAAAAATATGAGAATGAGATTAACCAGTCATTCAAATAGTGGAATAGTAGTTGTATATTATTTAAACTCATCTGGTGCAACAATTACAAGCAATACATATAATACATATTCAACATTCTATTTCACAAAAAATATTCCAGTTGGAACAACAAAAATATATATTACAATGCAAACAGCCAATGCCACTATATATGAAATTGAACCATATAATAATTAAAATTATTATGTTTTATTTCAATATTTATCAAAAATTAAAAGACTTAAGTTTTTAACTTGAGTTTTTTTATAAAAATATAAATATAACTAATTTTAAATACAACTTTATTTTGAATAAATTATTATAATAGATTGAATATTAAAAATTATTAAATAAGTTTGTATTGATTGACTTCAATTTTTATTTTGCGTATAATTTAATTATTGTAGAATGTGTCAGTTATTAGTTATGTATTATTCATGTAGTAGGTACATAATATTCTTTTCTTAATTAATAAAAACACAAAAAACATAATTAAATGATAATTACTGATATAAAAAAGTAGTGTATAAAAAAAATTAAAGGCGGTAAAAAAATGGTGCAGAACAAGAAGAACGGTTTTACATTAATAGAATTGTTAGCAATAATAATATTGCTAGCAATTTTAGCGTTAATAGTAATACCAGTAATAGGAAAAATAGTAGACGAAGCAAAAAAAGAAGCATTTAGACAAACAACTAAAGGAACGTCAGCAGCAATAGAGCGAAAAT